>Ga0208156_1000003_pt1 | contig 1029122 bp, 931 predicted proteins | sample 1_EtaG_FD_184073 | JGI IMG/M metagenome (GOLD analysis project Ga0208156, IMG submission 184073) | Marine viral communities from the Subarctic Pacific Ocean - 1_ETSP_OMZ_AT15124 metaG (SPAdes) (version 2) | ecosystem: Environmental > Aquatic > Marine > Oceanic | place: Pacific Ocean...
CACCAGCGTGCTGGAGGGCATGAACAACCGCATCAAGGTCATCAAGCGCATGGCCTATGGCTACCGGGACAGCGATTACTTCTTCCTGAAGATCAAAGCCGCTTTTCCCGGTAATCCGCGATGAACCAAAAAAAAGCCCGCCGGACGGCGGGCTTTTTTGTTGCGGCCCGCTCCACAACCCGATTTCACGCCATGCCCGCGCGGCGTTAGACTGGCCGCCTTAACGCAAGGAGCCCCTGAATGAGCAAACCAAAGATCGTGGTGGTCGGCGGTGGCGCCGGCGGCCTGCCCCTGGTCACCCAGCTGGGACGCAAACTGGGCAAGTTCGGGCACGCCGATATCACCCTGGTGGACGCCAGCAGCGTGCACGTCTGGAAGCCGCGCTTCCACGAAGTCGCCACCGGCGCCATTGACGCGGACCTGGACGCGGTGGACTACCGCGCCCACGCCCGCCTGAACCACTACCGCTTTGAACCCGGCAGCATGACCTGGGTGGACAAGGACAAGCGCGCCATCACCCTGGCGCCGATCACCGATGCCCAGGGCGAGGAAGTGCTGCCCGAGCGCAACCTCTACTACGACTACCTGGTGGTCGCCGTGGGCAGCCAGAGCAACGACTTCGGCACCCCCGGGGTGCGCGACCACTGTCTGTTCATGGACACCCGCGCCCAGGCGGAACGCTTCCGCGAGCGCTTCATGAACACCTGCCTGCACGCCAACTACCGCGACGAGCCGGTGTCCGTGGCGATCGTCGGCGGCGGCGCCACCGGCGTCGAGCTGGCGGCGGAAATCCACCACGCGGTGGCGATGCTCAAGCTGTACGGCCACGAACACCTGGACCGCAAGCAGCTCAAGGTGACGGTGGTGGAAGCGCTGCCACGCATTCTGCCGGGCCTGTCCGAGCGGGTGTCCGCCGCCGCCCAGGAGCGCCTGGAAGGCCTCGGCGTGTCGGTGCGCACCGGCGTGATGGTGGCGCGCGCCACCGAGGACGCGCTGATCACCAAGGACGACGAAACCATCAGCGCCGACCTCATGGTGTGGGCCGCCGGCGTCAAGGCCCCGGATTTCGTCGGCAAACTGGAAGGCTTCGCGCTCAACAAGATCAACCAGATCGAGGTGTCGCCGACCCTGCAGGCGAAGGGCAACGACCGGGTGTTCGTGGTCGGCGACTGCGCCTTTCTCAAGCCGGACGGCGACGACAAGCCGATCCCGCCGCGCGCCCAGGCCGCCCAGCAGATGGCCAGCCACACCGCCAAGAACCTGCAGCGCCTGATCATGAACCGCGACCCCAAGCCGTTCCGCTACCGCGACCACGGCTCGCTGGTGTCGCTCTCCAACTACAGCTCCGTGGGCATGCTGATGGGCAACCTGAAAGGCGGCAACTTCTTCGTCGAAGGCTGGCTGGCCCGTCTCATGTACGTGGGCCTGTACCGCATGCATCAGGCGGCGTTGTACGGCTGGCCGCGCACCCTCATGCTGCTGACGGCGGGCCGCTTCAGCAAGCTGGTCCGGCCACGCATGAAATTGCATTGATTCGCACCTAAGCCACAACAGGGAGAAGACCATGGCGGTGTTCACAGGATGGATTCTGGTTTTGATCGGCCTGGCGCTGACCGGCGGCGGCGGCTGGCTGGCGGTGCTCGGCGGCAGTTGGTACTACCTGCTGGCCGGGCTGGGCTTTTTGCTCACCGGGGCACTAATGGTGCTGCGCCGGCCCGGCGCCCTCTGGATTTACGCGTTGCTGATTCTCGGCACCGGCCTGTGGTCGGTGTGGGAAGTGGGCCTGGACTGGTGGGCCCTGATGCCCCGTGGCGTGGTGATCGTGGCCATCGGCCTGTGGCTGATGACACCCTGGGTAACGCGCGGCCTGAACGCCAGCGGCCGTCAGCCCTGGGGGCTGGCCGCCGGGCCGGTGGCGGTGATGGTGGTCGCCGCCGGGGCCCTGGCGCTCACGGCGGTGCTCGGCCCGGACCCCAACGGCGTGCGCGGTGAACTGCCCACCGCCCGCGCCCCGCAGCCGCCGCAGAGCTCGCAAAGCAATATCCCCGACGGCGACTGGCACGCCTATGGGCGCACCGGTTTCGGCCAGCGCTACTCGCCCCTGGATCAGATCACCCCGGACAACGCCGACCGGCTCGAGCCGATCTGGACCTACCACACCGGCGATCTGCGCGGCGAGGGCGACCCGGTGGAAACCACCTACGAGGTGACCCCGCTCAAGATCGACAACACCCTCTACCTGTGCACGCCGCACCACTGGGTGATCGCCCTGGACGCGGACAGCGGCGAAGAGATCTGGAAATTCGATCCCCAAATCGACAAGGACATCAGCCGCCAGCACCAGACCTGCCGCGGCCTCTCCTATTTCGACGGCCACCAGCAGGCGGAACCCCCCGCCCCCGGCGAGGACAGCGCGGTGGCCGCCTCCGGCGAACGGGACAGCAGCGCCGACCCGACCTGCCAGCGCCGCCTGTTTCTGCCCACCGGCGACGCCCGCCTGATCGCCCTCGACCCGGAAACCGGGGAGCGTTGCGCCGGCTTCGGCGACAACGGCTCGGTGAATCTGTGGGCCAACATGCCGCACCAGCAGGCGGGCTTCTACTACTCCACCTCACCGCCGGTGGTCACCGAGGACTACGTCATCATCGGCGGCGCGGTGAACGACAACGTCTCCACCCGCGAGCCGTCCGGGGTGATCCGCGCCTACGACGTCGACACCGGCGAACTGGTGTGGAACTGGGACCCGGGCAATCCGGAGCAGACCGACCCGATCGCCGCCGGCGAAACGTACAGCGCCAGCACGCCCAACTCCTGGTCGGTGTCCAGCGTCGACGAAGCGCTCGGCCTGATCTACCTGCCCATGGGCAACCAGGTGCCCGACCAGTGGGGTAAGGACCGCACCACCGAGTCGGCGCCGTTCTCGTCGTCGATCGTCGCCCTCGACATCGACACCGGCGAGCTGCGCTGGGTGTTCCAGACCGTGCACAACGACCTCTGGGACATGGACGTGCCGGCTCAGCCGAGTCTGATGAACCTGGATACCGACGACGGCTCCGTGCCGGTGCTGGTGGCGCCCACCAAGCAGGGCGACATCTATGTGCTCGACCGTCGTAACGGCGAGCCGGTGCTGCCGGTGAGCGAAGACAAGGCACCGGAGAGCCTCGGCTACCAGCCGGTGGCCGACACCCAGCCGAGCTCCTCGCTGAGCCTCAACCCGCCGCCGCTGGAAGGCCGCGACATGTGGGGCGCCACCCTGTTCGATCAGCTGATCTGCCGTATCCAGTTCCAGCGGCTGAACTACCAGGGCCGCTACACGCCGCCGTCGGAACAGGGCAGCCTGATCTACCCGGGCAATTTCGGCGTGTTCAACTGGGGCGCGCTGGCGGTGGACCCGGAGCGCCAGGTGGCGTTCACCACGCCGGCCTATCTGGCGTTCGTTTCCACGCTGATCCCGCGCCAGGACGACACCAGCAACTATGTGTCCGACGGCAAACCGGGGCTGAACGAAAACTACGGCGCCCCCTACGCGGTCTCCCTGAAGCCGTTCCTGTCGCCGCTGGGGCTGCCCTGCCAGCAGCCGCCGTGGGGCTATGTGGCCGGCCTGGATCTGCGCAGCGGCGAGGTGGTGTGGAAGCACCGCAACGGCACCGTGCGCGACCAGTCGCCACTGCCGCTGCCGTTCAAGATGGGCGTGCCGGATCTGGGCGGCCCGATCGTCACCGCCGGCGGCGTGGCGTTCATGAGCGGCACCATCGACTACTACGTGCGCGCCTACGACGTCACCACCGGCGAGCAGTTGTGGGAAGACCGCCTGCCCGCCGGGGGCCAGGCCACGCCGATGACCTACCTGGACTCCCAGGGCCGCCAGCGCCTGCTGGTGGTGGCCGGCGGCCACGGTTCCCTGGGCACCAAGGCCGGCGACGCCATCATCGCCTACGGTCTGAAGGACGACTAAAGCGTCAGCGCCACCGTGGTGCCGACCACCCAGGCGTCATCGACCGCGTCGTTGGCGCCCGGGTGGACCAGGTACTGCAGGTTGGGCCGCAGGGTCAGCCAGGGCGTCATGTGGATGCCGTAATAGAGCTCGGCGTTCCATTCATCGCTTTGCGGCGGCACATAGCCGGCGGCACCGGGGCCGGCCACCAGCGGATTGCCCGCCGTAGCCGAGTCCACGTAGGCGTCGCCGATTTCCGCGTAGGCCAGACCCACACCCAGCTCATCCCGGGGGCGCCCTTGCCACGGTCCGCGCCAGCTCGCGCCGGCGGACAGGTAGCGCGCCACATAGGCGGTGTCCGGGTCGTGCCAGCTGCCCTGGCTGAACAGGGTCAGGCCGCGCCTGTCGCCGTGCGGCGCGCTCACCTGTTGTTGCACCACGAAGTAGCCGCCGTAGCGACGTTCGCGGGTGCCGCCGTCCTCATAGTCGGTGGCTTCGGCGCTGCTGTAGTAGGCGCCGAGCTTGTACTTGCCGGGCAGGCCGCCGGGGCCCTTGTCCGGGACCCAGCCCACCTCCACCGGCGTGATCACCCCTTCGCTGCCGTGACGATACAGATCCAGAGCCTGATCCGGATCCAGGTTTTCCGGGTTCTGATCGAACACGCCAAGCTGCAGATAGCGCCGGGCGCCGTCCTGCACTTTCACCCGGCCGCCCCACTGCGACACCGGCCAGTTGTACCAGACCGCGCCGGCCTGGTTGCCCGGCTGGCCGCTGCCCAGATACAAATTCTGGAAGCGGCTCTCCAGGGTGGCGAAGTCGTCGCTGAGCGGAATGCGGCCGAGCTTGTACTCCAGCGCCCCGCCGAACAGCCCCTGCTGAAACCAGAGCTGGGTGAGCCGCGTCACGTTGCCGCGACCGAACACCTCCTGCACCGACGACACGCCGCCAGTGGCGGGGTCCACCAGCCGTTCGCCAGTCAGGTTCTCACCGTTGCGGTTGGTCAGGGTGATCTTGAAGTCGGCGTCGTTCACGCCGGCAAGACGTTCCAGGTCCAAGGATAGCGAGGCATGGAACTGGTCCGCGTAGGCGAGGCGGCCATCCTCGCGGAACCCGCCGCTCAGGTTGTGGGCCATCTCGCCGACGTAGCCGAGATCAAACCGCACCCCCTGACGGGCAAGGTCCGTGCGCGTGCCGGCCCAGTCCCCCAGCGCGTAATCCCCGCCGGGGTCCAGCGGCGCCGCGCGCACCGCCGCCCAGGGCGCGCACAGGGGCAAGATCGCCAGCGCCGCGACCAGCGCCCGCGCGCGAAAGCGTTTCCGTGTCATGGCCTCCCTCCTTGATGCCGGTGACCTGCCCTTGCAGATTCCGCCTCGGCGCGGAATACGTCAACAACCGAGCTCCTCGCGGCGATAGGCCGGGGCGCCCCCAACCGCTACACTGGAGCCCATGAACCTGCCTAACCCCCTCATTCAGGCGGCCGAATATGTGTACCGCGTGGCCAGGAACGCGGTGGGCTTCTGGCTGGAAGCCAACGCGGTCAGCTACGCCGGCGCGCTGGCGTTTTTCACCCTGTTCTCGATCGCCCCGGTGGTGATCCTGGCGGTGCAGGTGATCGGCCTGGTGATGAGCACCGACGCCGCCATGGCGCGGATCATGACCCAGCTGCAGGAAACCATCGGCCCCGACGCCGCCGAGACGGTACGCACCGCCGTGGCCGCCAACCAGATCGACCAGGGCGGCATCCTGCCCACGCTGATCGGCCTGGGCGCCATGGTGGTCGGCGCCACCACCGTGTTCGCGCAGATGCAGCGCTCCCTCAATAACGTCTGGGACATCGCGCCGCGCCCCTCGCGCAACACCATCCTGGCGCTGCTGAAAAGCCGCCTGATGTCGCTCACCGTGGTGCTTTCCATCGGCTTTGTGCTGATGGTGTCGCTGTTTCTGAGCGTGGTGCTGCAGGCGATCATGGTGTTCGCCCGGGACTGGCTGCCGATCCCGGCGGGTCTGGTGGTGGGCCTGGAAACCCTGCTCTCGGTGGTCGTGGTCACGCTGCTGTTCGCCACCATTTTCAAGGTGCTGCCGGACGCGGTACTGCGCTGGAAAGACGTGCTCTCCGGCGCCCTGGTCACCGCCCTTTTGTTTATTCTCGGGCGCTTCCTGATCGCTTTTTATCTGTCCCACACCGCCACCGCGTCCACCTACGGCGCCGCCGGCTCACTGGTGTTGCTGCTGCTGTGGGTCTACTACTCCTCGCTGATTCTGCTGTTCGGCGCCGCCATCACCCGGGCCCACACCGAGGCGCGGGGCATCACCATCCGCCCCAGCCGCACGGCGGTCCGGGTGCACCGTCAGATGCTCGAGGACCCCGCCGGCCGTTAACCGGCCGGGCACGGCAGGCTCGGCGCCCACCGCCGGGTGGGGTATGCTCCCCTATTATTTTTTTAATCTCGGGAGGGGACATGGGCGATCATTCCTTAAAAGATAAAGTGGTGCTGATCACCGGCGCGGGTGGCGGTATCGGCCGCGCCACGGCGGAAAAACTGGGCCGCGACGGCGCCCGTCTGATGGTGTCCGACATCGACGCGGACGCCGCCGAGGCGACCGCCGACGCGATCCGCCGGGCCGGCGGCGAGGCCCGCGCCCAGGCCGCCGACGTGAGCCGCGACGACCAGGTGGCGGCGCTGGTGGCCGCCACCGTGGACGCCTTCGGGCAGCTCGACGGCGCCTTCAACAACGCCGGCATCGAAGAAGAGAACGACAAGGTCGCCGACGTCGACGAAGCGCTGTTCGACCGGGTCATGGCCATCAACGTCAAAGGCGTGTGGCTGTGCATGAAGCACCAGACCGCCGTAATGGCGCCGCGCAAGACCGGCAGCATCGTCAACACCGCCTCGGTGGCGGGCCTGGTGGGCGCGCCCCGCCGCGCCGCCTACGCCGGCAGCAAGCACGCGGTGATCGGCATGACCAAGAGTGTCGCCGCCGAGTACGCCCTGCAGGGCATCCGCGTGAACACCGTCTGCCCGGGGATCATCCGTACCGCGATGATGGAGCGGGCCATTGAGCAGGCGGCGAAGGCCGGCTACGCCAGTGAAGAAAAACAGCGCCAGTTCCACCGCGCCATGCACCCGCTCGGCCGGGTCGGCGAAGCGGATGAAGTGGCGGAGGCGGTGATCTGGCTGCTGTCCGGCGCCTCGTCGTTCGTCACCGGCCACCAGCTGGCGGTGGACGGCGGCCTCACCGCGCTCTGAACACCGGCTTACCAATGAATCGTTCTTCGGGAGAACAATAATGCTGACATTGCACGGCTTCGACGCCAGCAACTACGTGAACATGGTCAAATTCGCGCTGCGCGAAAAAGGCCTCGAGTTTGAGCAGGCCACGCTGTACCCCAGCCAGGAGGACGCGGTACTCAGCGTCAGCCCCATGGGCAAGGTGCCGGTGCTGGAAACCGGCGGCGTCTTCCTGTCGGAAACCAACGTGATTCTGGAATATCTGGACGAGACCACCGAAGGCCCGGCGCTGTACCCGGCCGACCCGCTGGAGAAGGCCCAGGTGAAGCAGCTCGTCAAACACATCGAGTTGTACCTGGAACTGCCCGCCCGGCGCTGCTATCCGGAGGTCTTTTTCGGCGGCCAGGTGAGTGACGAAACCAAGGAACAGACCCGCGAGGCCCTGCTCAAAGGCATCCGTGCCCTGGCCCGCAAGGCAGGCTGGCAGCCGTTCCTGGCCGGCGACCGGCTGACCGCCGCGGATGTGTTCTTCCTGTACAGCGCGGACCTGGCCAAAGCGGTGGCCGGCAAGCTGTTCGGCATTGATCTGCTGGCGGAGGCGCCGGGCAGCGCCGAGCTCCTGGCGCGCCTCAACGAGCGCGACAGCGCCAAAAGCGTGGCCGCCGAGCGGGATCTGGCCATGGAGAAGTTCCTCAAGTACGCCCGCGGCGGCAAATAAGCACGCGGACGGCGGGCGCCTTCCTTCACGGTCCGATGTCGTCATGGCATGCTCACTGGTGTCATTCATTCGCCGGTGAGACCCGAGATCATGATTGGACCCACGCCCGCCTCCGTATTGTCCCGTTATTTGCCGCTGGTCGGCGCGCTGCTGGTGTCCGCCTGCGCGGACGCCAAAGGCCCGATCGAGCCGGACGACGACCCCTCCGTCAACGCCACCACCCTGGTGGAAGGTCTGAACCACCCCTGGTCGCTGGCCTTCGTGCCCGGCACCGACGAATGGCTGATCAGCGAGCGCAGCGGCGACCTGCGCCGCGTGGTTGACGGTGAGCTGCGCGACGCCCCGGTAACCGGGGTGCCCGAGGTGGTGGCCAAGGGCCAGGGCGGCCTGTTCGATGTCGTGCCGCACCCCCACTTCGCCGATAACCGGCGTCTCTATATCAGCTACGCCAAGGCCTGCGACGGCGGCGCCACCACCGCCGTGGGCCATGGCCTCTACGCCGACGGTGAGCTGAAGCAGTTCCAGGACGTGTTCATCGCCGACGCCTGCACCGACACCGCCAAGCACTTCGGCGGCCGCATCCTGTTCGACAACGACGGCTATCTGTTCATCACCGTGGGCGATCGGGGCCAGCGCGAGCGCGCCCAGGACACCGGTGGCCACGGCGGCAGCGTGATCCGCGTCAATGACGACGGCAGCGTGCCCGCCGACAACCCGCTGGTGGGGCAGGACGGTGCCAAAACCGCGATCTGGAGCTGGGGCCACCGCAACCCCCAGGGGATGGCCCTGCACCCGGAAACCGGCGAGCCCTGGCTCAACGAGCACGGCCCGCGCGGCGGCGATGAAATCAACGTGGTGGAGGCCGGCGTCAACTACGGCTGGCCGGTGATCACCTACGGCAACGAGTACTACGGCCCGGACATCGGCCAGGAAAAGAAAGAGGGCTACGCCCAGCCCTTGCACTACTGGGTGCCCTCCATCGCGCCCTCGGGCATGGTCATCGTAACCAGCGACCGCTACCCTGACTGGCAGGGCGACGTGCTGTCCGGCGCCTTGAAGCTCACCCACCTCAACCGGGTGGCGTTCGACGGTACCGAAACGACCAGTGAAACCCGTTATCTGCAGGAGCGGGGGGCGCGCATCCGCGATGTGCGGCAGGGCCCCGATGGGCATCTCTACCTGCTCACCGATGCCCCGGACGGCAAGTTGCTGCGTGTGGAGCCACCGTCATGAAGAAACTCAAGAACGAGAAGGAACTGGTCAAGAAAGCCATCGCGCTGGGCATGGAGTACGGCGAGAAGCGCGGCGTGGTGGAATTCGAACCCACCGATTCCGCCGCCGAAAAAGTGGAATACATCTACCGGCTGCTGGTGCACGACAACCTGATCCAGCCGCTGCCGGAGGATCAGGTGTCGCAGCAGTCCATGCAGCACAAGCTGGCGATCTGGGCCTCCAAGCAATAGGCAAACGCACTCAGCGGGTGATCGCCTCGGCCAGGGCGGCGACGCCCCGGTCGATGGCCTCGCCGTCGATCACACCGAACCCCAGCAGCACCCCGTCCTGGGAGGCCTCGCCAGCGTAGAACGACGCCAGCGGGTTGGCGCGGATGTCGGCGTCCGCCAGCCGCGCCGGCAGGTCCGCCACCGGCGACCTCAGACGCAACGCCACATGGATGCCCGCCACCTGGGGCAGTGGTGTCCACAGCGCCGGATGCGCCGCCAGGGCGTCGCCCAGCCGGGTGCGCCGGGCCGTGTAGAGCCGCTGCATGCGTCGCAGGTGGCGGGCAAAATCACCGTCGATCATCAGCCTGGCCAGCGCCCGCTGGGTGACCAGGGGCGGGTAGCCGTCACTGAAGGTCCGGGCCTGCAACAACGCCGTGGCCAGCCCCGGCGGCATCACCAGGTAGCCCAGCCGCAGGTCCGCGTGCAGCACCTTGGAAAACGACCCCAGGTAGGCCACGTGCCCCTCCCGGTCCAGGCTTTTCAGTGCGTCCAGAGGGCGCGCCTCGAAGCGGAATTCACCGTCGTAATCGTCCTCCACCAACAGGGCGCCGTGGCGGCGGGCGAACGCCAGCAACGCCAGGCGCCGCTCCAGGCTCATGGGCATGCCCAGCGGGAACTGATGGGACGGGGTCACGTAGACCAGACTGGCGGCCTCCGGCAAGCGCTCAACGCGCAGCCCCTGGTCGTCCACCGGCACCGGCACCACCCGGGCGCCACGGGCCTCGAACACCGCCCGCGCCGGCGGGTAGCCCGGCTCCTCCACGGCCACCGTGTCCCCGGGGGCCACCCGCACCCGGGCCAGCAAATCCAGGCCCTGCTGGGCGCCCTGGGTGATCAACAGGGACTCCCCGTCGCAGGCCAGCCCCCGGCTGTAGCCCAGGTAACGGGCGATGGCCAGGCGCAACGACGCTTCGCCGCGCGGGTCGCCGTACAGGCCGATGTCCCGGGACGCTTCGCGCAGGGCCGCCATCATGGCCCGGCGCCAGGCCGCCCAGGGCAGCAGCGCCCGGTCGGTGACGCCGCCGGGAAAGTTGTGCCGGCCCGGCGCCCGCCGGCCGCCCCAGTCCGGCAACGGGCGCCAGTGGGCACCGGGGCCCGGACCGGGCCTCTCGGCTTCCCGGGGCAGTGGCGGCGGCACCCGCAACACGAAGGTGCCGCGGCCGGGAGCACCACCGAGAAACCCTTCCGCCACCAGCCGCTCGTAGGCCTCCACCACCAGCCGCCGGGACACCCCCAGCTCCGCCGCCAGCACACGGCTGGACGGCAGCCGTTCGCCGGGCGGCACCTGACCGTCGATCAGCGCCCGGCGCAGGCTCTCGTAAAGCCGCTGGCCGAGGCCGCCGGCCCCGTCCAGGGAAAGGTGAATTTGCACGGACCGGGCCCTCGCTGATTGGTCCCGTGAAATACGCGAAATTGGATCTTATTCGCGAACCAATCGGATTCTAACCTGAGCGTGTTCCGTTTCTCGACGACCCTCGATAACCCGCAAGACATAAAGGAGTTCGTGATGAAAGCGCGATTCGACTTCTACAAGGCGTCACCGGATACCATGAAGCATCTGTTCGGCTGCCAGAAGGTGTACGACGCCAGCGGCCTGGAACCCCGTCTCCTGCACCTGGTGCAGCAGCGCGCCTCGCAGATCAACGGCTGCGCGTTCTGCATGCACATGCACGCCGGCGACGCCCGCAAGGTCGGGGTGCCGGACGAGGTTCTGGACACCCTGGCCGGTTGGCGCGAGGCGCCGTGGTTCAGCGAGCGTGAGCGCGCCGCCCTGGCCTGGACGGAACGGCTCACGCGCCTCAGCGAGCCCATGGACGACAGCCGCGAGTACGACCGGCTCGCCACCCACTTCACCGAGAAAGAGCGCACCGACCTGACCTACGTGATCGCGATGATCAACGTCTGGAACCGTTTCAGCGTGGGCTTCCGGCGCGAGCCGGAATAGCCCGCCCGCGGGCTCGCCGGCGGCGACGTGATCAGTCGCCGTCGGTGATCGCCCCCAGGGAGGCGGAGCTGACGGTTTTCGCGTACTTGGCCAGCACGCCCCGGGTGTAGCGCGGCGGCGGCGCGGTCCAGGCGGCGCGGCGGCGTTCCAGTTCCGCCTCCTCCACGTTCAGGGTGATGGTGTTGGCCTCGGCGTCGATGATGATTTCGTCGCCGGTCTCCACCAGGGCGATGGGGCCGCCCTCCTGGGCTTCCGGGGTCAGGTGGCCGACCACGAAACCGTGGCTGCCGCCGGAAAAACGGCCGTCGGTGATCAGCGCCACGTCCTGGCCCAGGCCACGGCCCATGATCGCCGAGGTGGGGGTGAGCATTTCGCGCATGCCCGGTCCGCCCTTGGGCCCTTCATAGCGGATCACCAGCACGTCGCCGGCGGTGACGGTGCCGTCCATGATGCGGTCGGTGGCTTCTTCCTCGGAGTGAAACACCCGCGCGTTGCCCTTGAAGTAGGTGCCTTCCTTGCCGGTGATCTTGGCCACCGCGCCGGTGGGCGCCAGGTTGCCGTAGAGGATGCGCAGGTGGCTGTCCTTTTTGATCGGCTGGTCCAGGGCGTGGATGATGTCCTGCTCTTCCGGGTAGGGCGCCACGTTTTCCAGGTTTTCCGCCAGGGTCTTGCCGGTGACGGTGAGGCAATCACCGTGCAGCAGGCCGGCGTCGAGCAAGGTTTTCATCAGCGGCTGGATGCCGCCGATGGCGACCAGCTCGCTCATCATGTAGTGGCCGCTGGGGCGCAGGTCCGCCAGCACCGGCACCCTCTTGCCGATGCGGGTGAAGTCCTCCAGGGACAGCGCCACGTCCACGGTGTGCGCCATGGCGATCAGGTGCAGCACCGCGTTGGTGGAGCCGCCCAGGGCGATCACCACGGTGATGGCGTTCTCGAACGCCTCGCGGGTGAGGATGTCGCGGGGTTTGATGTCCCGATCGAGCAGCTTGAGCACCGCCTCGCCGGCGGCGCGGCAGTCTTCCAGCTTGTCGTTGTCCTCGGCGTTCTGGGCGGAGCTGCCCGGCAGGCTCATGCCCAGGGCCTCGATGGCGCTGGCCATGGTGTTGGCGGTGTACATGCCGCCGCAGGAGCCGGCGCCGGGGATCGCCTCTTCCTCCACCTGTTTCACTTCGATCAGTGACTTGTCGCCCTTGGCGTGGGCGCCCACCGCCTCGAACACGGAGATCAGGTCGGTGTGGTTCTTGCCCGGTTTGATGGTGCCGCCGTAGACGAACACCGACGGCCGGTTGAGCCGCGCCAGCCCCATCAGGCAGCCGGGCATGTTCTTGTCGCAGCCGCCGATGGCCACCAGGCCGTCGAAGCCCTCGCAGCCGGCCACGGTCTCGATGGAATCGGCAATCACTTCCCGGGACACCAGCGAGTACTTCATGCCCTCGGTGCCGTTGGCGATGCCGTCGGACACGGTGATGGTGTTGAAGATCACGCTCTTGCCGCCGGCGGCGTCGGCGCCCCGGCCGGCTTCGTCCGCCAGGGTGTTGATGTGCATGTTGCACGGCGTCACCCGGCTCCAGGTGGACGCGATGCCCACCTGCGGCTTGGTGAAATCCTCGTCGGTGAAACCGGTGGCGCGCAGCATGGAGCGGCTGGGTGCCTTGCCCACGCCGTCCACGACCGGGGCGGAATAACGGCGGCGGGGATCGGAAGCGTGGTCGTCGGTCATCGGATTTCTCCTGTCGGCAAAGCGGAAACGGGTGGCGAAGCAGCATACCAGTGATCCCGCTGTTACACAGCGCCACATAAACCCAAGCTTCGTCACCGATTCGCACCATCGTGCCAACAGTGACCGGCGCCGCCACTGGGTAACCTTGCATAGACAAACAACTGACTAGCCCAGGCCGGTCGGCTTCCCCATTAATCCAATAATGCCAGGGGACACCAGCATGCTTCTTCTTCGCCACGCGGGGCAGCACCTTCCGCTGCCCGTTCTGTTTTTCCTGACCCTCTTCGCGCTCGCCGGTTGCGGCGGTGGCGGCAGCGACAGCGCCGGACCGGGCCCGCAAACAGCGAACGCCGGCGACCCGGAGGCACCGGCGCCGACCACACCGCCGGCGCCGGAGCCCGAACCGGACCCGCAGCCCGAGCCGGTGAACCTGACCTGGGACGCGCCCTATGAGCGCCCCGAGGAATACCCCGGCACGGTGGACCTGCCCCAGCAGTTGATCACCCTGCGCGACGGCATCCGGCTGTCGGTCACGGTGACGCTGCCCGCCGGCGAAAACGGCGAGCCCGCCGACGGTCCCTTCCCGGTGGTGGCCACCTTCACCGGCTACAACCAGTTCCTGGGCGCCATCGGCGCCGCCGACCCCTATCTGGTCAAGCGCGGCTACGCCTACATCATTGTCGATATGCGCGGCACCGGCGCCTCCGAGGGCACTTGGCAGGCGTTCAGCGAGGTGGACCATCAGGACATCGGCGAGCTGCTCGACTACATCGACGACCAGCCCTGGAGCAACGGCACCATCGGCATGAACGGCGCCTCCTACATGGGCATCACCGGGCTGCTGGCCGGCGCCCAGCGCCCGGACGGCGTGGACGCCGTGTTCGCCATCGTGCCGATGGGCGACGCCTACCGGGACATCGTGTTCAGCGGCGGCCAGATCAACGCCGGCTTTATCCCGCTGTGGGTGGCGCTGGTCACCGGCCTGGGCATCATTCCCACGCCGGTGGGGCTGGAGAACGACGAGCCCGGTTACTACCTGAACACCCTGCTGGATCATCTCACCGGCACCCTCACCGAGTTCCCGGTGCCGGTGGTGGGCGGCGCCCTGATCGGCGACGACAACAAGTACGACAACGACTTCTGGCGCCAGCGCTCGCCGCTGGAGCAGATCGACAAGATCACCGCGCCCACCTTCGTGGTCGGCGGCCTGCGCGACATCTTCCAGCGCGGCGAACCGCTGATCTACGAAGGCCTCAAGAACAACGGCACCACCAGCAAGCTGCTGATCGGCCCCTGGGAACATCTGGACGGCTCCTCCGGCGCCGGCCTGCCCGCCGACGGCGTGCCCGCCCTGGCCAACATCCGCCTGGCCTGGTTCGACCAGTACCTGAAAGGCATGGACACCGGCGCCGGCGACTACCCGCCGGTGACCCAGTACTACACCGGCGCGGAGCGCTACGTCACCGCCGAGGACTGGCCCCACCCGCAAGCGCGCGCCGAGGTGTTCTATCTGCACGGCAAACCGGGCCTGCCGCTGTTCGGCGAGATCCGCCGCGAGGCGCCCACCGGTGACAGCCGCACCTCGCTGCTGCAAACCCCGGTGAACGGCCTGTGCTCGGCCAGCGCCAGCCAGTGGACCGCCGGCGTGCTGGGCCTGATCACGCCGCCGTGCCAGGCGCAGAACAACGTCACCGAGCTGCTGGAAGCGGTCTACACCAGCGAGCCCATGGAAGAGGACATGGCCATCAACGGCCCCATCGGCGGGCAGATCTGGGCCTCCACCACGGCGCTGGACAGCAACGTGGTGGTGCGGGTCAGCGTGGTGGACCCCAACGGCCTGTCCCGGGAGCTGAGCAACGGCATCCAGATGGCCTCGATGAGTGATTTCGACGCCACCCGCTCGCGCTTTATGAACGGCAAGCTGGTACAACCCTGGCACCCGTTCACCGCCGAATCGCAACAACCGGTGGGGCCGCTGCAGCCGTTCCGCGCCGACGTGGAGGTGTTCCCCACCAGCGCCGTGATCCCCGCCGGCCACCGGCTGCGCATCAGCGTCGGCGCCAGCGACCTGCCCCACGGCCTGAGCCCGCTGCCGGACCTGCTGCAGGGGCTGCTCGGCCTGCTCACCGTGTATAGCACCCCGGCGATGCCGTCGCGGGTGAACATCCCGCTGGTGCCGGCGGACGCCCTGCAATAGCCCTGCCCCGCCGTGACCACGGGTCGCGGCGGGCTGTTTCACCGATAGACAAAACCGACTTCGTTTGTTCACCCCGCTTTGCGACAATGCGCGGCTTTCCACCCATCCGGAGCCCGCGCATGTCCGTTTCCGCCACCCGGCCGGTCGCCTCACACCCCCGTCTTGCCGAGCTCGCCCTGGCGCTGGGCGGCTTCGCCATCGGCACCACCGAATTTGTGATCATGGGGTTGATGAACCGCATCGCCGGCGACCTTTCGGTGTCGCCGCAGCAGGTCGGCTACGCGATCAGCAGCTACGCCCTGGGCGTGGTGGTGGGTGCCCCGTTGATTTCCGCGCTGGCGGCGAAGGTGCCGAAACGGCAACTGCTGATCGGTCTGATGCTGGTGTTCGCGCTGGGCAATCTGGCCAGTGCGCTGGCGCCCGGGTTCTGGTCGTTCGTCGGCCTGCGCTTTATCGCCGGGCTGCCCCACGGCGCCTATTTCGGCGTGGCGGCGCTGGTGGCCGCCGCCGCGGTGCCGTCCGATCAGCGTGCCCGGGCGGTGGCCCGGGTGATGATGGGGCTGACCGTGGCGATCCTGCTTGGCGCGCCGCTGGGCACCTGGGCCGGCAACCAGTTCGGCTGGCCGGTGGCGTTCGCCGCCGTGGGCGGCATCGCCCTCGCCACCGCGCTGATGGTGCGTCTGTTCGTACCCTTCGTGCCCCGCGACCCGGACGCCAGCCCGCTGCGCGAGCTGGGCGCGCTGGTCAACCAGCAGGTGCTGTTCACCCTGGGCATCGCCAGCATCGGTTTCGGCGGCATGTTCGCGGTGTTCAGCTACGTGATGCCGACGCTTACCCAGCAGGCCGGCATGGCGGAATCCCTGGGGCCGGTGGTGCTGGCGATCTTCGGCGTGGGCACCATCATCGGCACCCTGGTGGGCGCGCGGGTGGCGGACTGGAACCTGCTCAAGGCGATTCCGCTGATTCTGATCTGGTGTCTGGTGGTGCAGACGCTGTTTTTCGTGGCCGCCAACCAGGTGTGGACGGGGCTGCTGTTCGTCGCCCTGGTGGGCACCAGCATGGCCCTGGGCCCGACCATTCAGACCCGGCTGATGGACGTGGCCGGCAACGCCCAGACCATGGCCGCGTCGCTCAACCACGCCGCCTTCAACATGGCCAATGCGCTGGGCGCCTGGCTGGCCGGCGTGGTGATCGCCCAGGGCGTGCCCTGGTCCAGCAGCGGTCTGGTGGGGGCGGCGCTGGCCGCCGGCGGTCTGCTGATCTTCTTCGCCGGCCGTGCCCTGGAGCCGGCGCCGGCGGAATGTCCGGACTGAGCTAGCGCACCCCGGCGGAGAGCGTCTCCGGCTGCACCAGCTGCCCGGTGAGCGGGAAGCGGATGGTCACCCGCAGGCCGCCGTGGGGGTGGTTGTCCAATGCCATCTCACCGTGGTGCATGTCGACGATGCGCTTGACGATGGCCAGCCCCAGACCACTGCCGCTCAGGGTGCGCGCCTTCTCGCCCCGGGAGAACGGCTGCAGCAGCAAGGGAATGTCCTCCTCGCGCACGCCCTTGCCGTGGTCGCGCACCACCAGCACCAGGGCGTTGTCGTCCAGGGCGGTGTCGATCTCCACCGGCGCGGCGCCGTACTTGAGCGCGTTGGTGATCAGGTTGGAAAGCATGCGCTTGACGGTGAGCCGCTTGAGCATCAGCCGCGGCAGGTCTTTTTGCCGGATGCGCAGCTGCTCCCCGGGGTACTTGGCGGCCACCTCGTCGATCAGGTCATTGAGGTTTTCGTAGTCGGGCTGCTCGTCGGCGCCGTCGCGGATAAACGAAATGAACTGATCGAGAATCGCGTCCATGTCCTCGATGTCGGCGATGATGCCCTGGGACATCTCCTCGTCGTTGAGGAATTCCGCCGACAACCGCAGCCGGGTCAGCGGCGTGCGCAGGTCGTGGGACACCCCGGCCAGCAGCAGGGCGCGGTCGCGCTGGGACTGCTGAAGCTGGCTGGTCATGCGGTTGAAGGCGCGGTTCACCGCCTGGATCTCGGTGGGGCCGAGGCTGTCGTCGAGCACCGGCACCGCTTCACCGCGCCCCACCTTGAGCGCCACCCGCGCCAGCCGCCGCAGCGGCCGGTTGAGGCTGCGCGCGATCAGCAGACCGCCGATCACCGCCAGCAGCGGCACCGTCACACCCCAACCCAGCAGCAGATAGCGGTCGTAGTCGCGGAAGAACGCCATCGGCACCCGCAACCAGCGGTCGCCGAACGACGGCGCGGTGACCCACAGCACCGGCTGGCGCTCGTACTCCAGGCGCACGGTGGCGGCCTCGCCGAGCAGCTCGGAGACTTCATCGCGGAACCGCTCCACCACCGGGCGCGACAGAATCAGGCTTTCCGGGCGGCGCAGTTCCGGCGGCGTGCCGGCGTTAATGCCGGTGGTCTCGCCCAGCCGCCGTGACAGGCTGGCGTCGCCCTCGCTCTGGAACACCAGCTCCGCCTGCAGGGCGGTCAGGCGGGCGTACTCCCGGATGCCCGGCAGATAGGCGTTGCGGGCAAAAAACCACAGGGTGATGCCCTGGCTGAGGCCGATCACCAGACCGATGATCAGCGCCGAGCGGGCGAACGAGCTTTTGGGCAGGAAGTTGGGCATGGAGGGATTCTACCCGCCGGCGTTCAGTCCGGCACAAACACATAGCCCACGCCCCAGACGGTCTGGATATAGCGCGGTTTGGACGGGTCGTCCTCGAGCAGGCGGCGCAGACGCGACACCTGCACGTCGATGGAGCGTTCCATGGCGGACCATTCGCGGCCCCGGGCCAGGCTCATCAGCTTGTCGCGGGTGAGCGGTTCCCGCTCGTTCTGCACCAGCGCCTTGAGCACCGCGAACTCGCCGGTGGTGAGCGGCTGCGGCTCGCCCTCGCGGGCCAGGGTACGGTTGCCCAGGTCCAGGCTCCAGGGGCCGAAACGCACCACGGATTCGTCCTTGCTGGGGGCGCCGGGCACTTCCCGCACATGGCGGCGCAGCACGGCGCGAATACGGGCGCTGAGCTCCTTGGGGTTGAACGGCTTGGGCAGGTAGTCGTCGGCGCCGGCGTCCAGGCCCTCGATGCGTTCCGCGTCGTCGCCCTTGGCGGTGAGCATGATGATCGGCAGGCGGTTGTCGTCGTCGCGCAGGCGACGGCAGATCGACAGGCCGTCCTCGCCGGGCAGCATCAGGTCCAGCACCATCAGCGAATAGATCTCGCGGGACAGGGCCCGGTCCATCTGGTCGGCGTCGGCCACCGCCTTGACGGCGTAGCCCTGCTCTTCCAGGAACCGTTGCAGCAGACCGCGCAGGCGGGCGTCATCGTCCACCACCAGAATCTTTTCCACTTGTTCGCTCATGGTGCTCCTCGCCGAAAGGACTACGGGAATGGATCCCGGAGGCCCGGTGTACCCGCCGCGCGTCCGGCAGGCAAATCTGGATTGTATAGAAAGATTACCGGCCGCCGCGAACCGGTGACGCCATGCGGCGCTTGGTGGCGGAACGGATCGGCTTACCTTTGCCCCCGGGCCTGCTATCATGCGCCCGCCGATGGGTTCCGAAGGAGACAAAGATGGCCAAGATTCTCGTCGTGGACGACTCACCCACGCAACTGACCAACCTGGTCAAGATGGTGGAAAATCAGGGGCACGAGGCAATCACCGCCAGCAACGGCCTGGAGGGCATCGAACAGGCCCGTGCGCAGAAGCCGGACCTGATCCTGATGGACGTGGTGATGCCGGAGCTGAACGGCTTCCAGGCCACCCGCAAGATCAACAAGGACGCCGAGCTGGGCGGGATTCCGGTGATTCTGGTCACCACCAAGGACCAGGAAACCGACAAAGTCTGGGGTGAGCGCCAGGGCGCCGCCGGCTACATCGTCAAGCCGGCCCAGGAGCCGGAACTGGCGGCGATGATCAAGCGCGTGCTGGGCTGAAGCCCGGCGCTCCCCGCAGCAACCATAGCCCGCCCCGTCACGTCAATCTATGAACGGCCGGAGTCATTCCCTATGATTCCGGTCGTTTCGTTATAAAGCGGCGCCATACCGCGCGCGCCGCCGTGCAAGCCAGGACTCTTCCATGCAAAGCATCGAACAACTGATCGCCCAGGAAATCAATGCCCAGCCCCGGCAGGTGGCGGCCACCGTGGCCCTGCTGGACGAAGGCGCCACGGTGCCGTTCATCGCCCGCTACCGTAAGGAGGTGACCGGCGGTCTGGACGATACCCAGTTGCGCACACTGGAAGAGCGGCTGCGCTATCTGCGCGAGCTGGAGGAGCGCCGCGAGACCATCCTCAAGAGCATCGCCGAACAGGAAAAACTGACCCCGGAACTGGAAAAGGCGATCAAGGAAGCGGACACCAAAACCCGCCTGGAAGACCTCTACCTGCCGTACAAGCCCAAGCGCCGCACCCGCGCGCAGATCGCCCGGGAAGCCGGCCTGGAACCGCTCGCCGACGCGCTGCTGGACGACCCCACCCGGGATCCGGAGCAGACCGCCGCCGGCTACCTGAACGAAGAGCACAAGATCGCCACCGCCAAGGACGCCCTGGACGGCGCCAAGCAGATTCTGATGGAGCGCTTCGCGGAAAACGCCGAGCTGCTCACCCGGCTGCGCACCTTCCTGTGGGAAAAGGCCCACGTGCAGGCGAAGCTGGCCGACGGCAAGGAAGAAGAGGGCGCCAAGTTCCGCGACTACTTCGAACACCAGGAAGCGCTCAAGAACATTCCCAGCCACCGCGCCCTGGCGCTGTTCCGGGGTCGCAACGAGGGCGTGCTGCACGTCTCCATGGTGCTGCCCGAGGAGCTGGAAAGCGCCCAGCCCCACCCCTGCGAAGCGATGGTCACCGAGGTGGCGGGCTGGCGTCACGAAGGCCGCGCCGCCGACGACTGGCTCGGCGAGGTGATGCGCTGGACCTGGAAGATCAAACTCAACACCCACCTGGAAACCGAGCTGCTCGGCCGCGTGCGCGAAATGGCCGAGGAAGAAGCGATCCAGGTGTTCGCGCGCAACCTGAAAAGCCTGCTGATGGCGTCGCCCGCCGGCCCCAAGGCCACCATGGGCCTGGACCCGGGCCTGCGCACCGGCGTCAAGGTGGTGGTGGTGGACCCCACCGGCAAGCTGCTGGAACACACCACGATTTTCCCGCACCAGCCCAAGAAGCAGTGGGATCAGTCCCTGGCGACGCTGGCCAAACTCTGCACCAAGCACGATGTGTCGTTGATCGCCATCGGCAACGGCACCGCCAGCCGCGAGACCGACAAGCTGGCCGGCGAGGTGGTCAAGCAACTCAGCGACCGCAATATCCAGAAAATCATGGTGTCGGAAGCGGGCGCCTCGGTGTACTCCGCGTCGGAAATGGCGGCGCGGGAGTTCCCCGACCTGGACGTGTCGTTCCGGGGCGCGGTGTCCATCGCCCGGCGTCTGCAGGACCCGCTGGCGGAGCTGGTGAAGATCGATCCGAAGTCGATCGGCGTGGGCCAGTACCAGCACGACGTCAGCCAGGTGAAGATGTCGCGCTCCCTGGACGCGGTGGTGGAGGACTGCGTGAACGCCGTGGGCGTGGACGTGAACACCGCCAGCGCGCCGCTGCTGGCGCGCATCGCCGGCCTCAACACCACCATCGCCGGCAACATCGTTACCTTCCGCGAGAAGAACGGCGCCTTCAGTGATCGCGGCGCGCTCAAGCAGGTGCCGCGCCTGGGCGAGAAAACCTTCGAGCAGGCCGCCGGCTTCCTGCGCATCATGGGCGGCGCCAACCCGCTGGACGCCTCCTCGGTGCACCCGGAAGCCTACCCGCTGGTGGAGCGCATCGCGGAGAAGCACGGCCGGCCGCTCAAGGACCTGATCGGCGACGCGCCCTTCCTGAAGAAAGTGAACGCCGGGGACTTCACCGACGACGTGTTCGGCCTGCCCACCGTCACCGATATTCTCAGCGAGCTGGAAAAGCCCGGCCGCGACCCGCGCCCGGAATTCAAGGCGGCGGAGTTCAAGGAAGGCGTGGAGACGCTGAACGACCTGAAGCCAGGCATGCTGCTGGAAGGTTCGGTGACCAACGTCACCAACTTCGGCGCCTTCGTGGACGTGGGCGTACACCAGGACGGCCTGGTTCATGTCTCCGCCCTGGCCGACAAGTTCGTGGAAGACCCCCACGACGTGGTCAAGCCCGGCGACATCGTCAAGGTCAAGGTGATGGAGGTGGACCTGCCCCGCAAGCGCATCAGCCTGACCATGCGCCTGGACGAACGCCACCAGGACCAGCCGAAAAGCGCCGACGCCCCCGCCGGCCGCCCCCGTGGCCGGGGCAAGCCCAAGGGCGGCGGTCGCGGCCAGTCGGGCGGCGGCCAGAAACCGGCGGCGCAGGGCGCCCTGGGCGCGGCCTTCGCGAAGGCGTTCGAAGACAAGAACAAGCGCGGCTGACCCTGATGTTAACCGGCCCCGGGCCTGCCATACTGGCAGGCCGCGCGATCAACCTCCCTGTCGGATAGGCCCATGACCGATACGCTCAGCCAGCGAATCCAGGCACTGCTGGATTCCGAAGCCGCCGCCACCCTGGCTCACATTCGCCGTGGCATCGAGAAGGAAAGCCTGCGGATCACCGACCAGGGCCTGCTGGCACACACTCCGCACCCCCGAGAGCTGGGCTCGGCGCTGACCCATCCCTACATCACCACGGACTATTCCGAATCGCTGCTGGAATTCATCACCCCGCCCAGCACCGACCTGCAGCAGCCGATCGAGTTTCTTGAGAATCTGCACCGCTACGCCTACCGGCACATCGACGACGAACTGCTGTGGGTGAACTCCATGCCCTGCATGATCGCCAACGACAACGACGTGCCGGTGGCGGAGTACGGCAGCTCCAACGTGGGCCGCATGAAGCATATCTACCGCATCGGCCTGGGCCACCGGTACGGGCGCAAGATGCAGACCATCGCCGGGATCCACTACAACTTCTCGTTCCCGGATGAGTTCTGGCGCATCAACCGCGAGCTGGAGGGCAGCGAGGCCCCGCTGCGGGACTATATCTCGCAGCGCTATTTCGACCTGACCCGAAACTTCCAGCGCTATTCCTGGCTGCTGGTGTATCTGTTCGGCGCCTCGCCGGCGCTGTGCTCGTCGTTCCTGGCCGGCCGCGAACACCAGCTGCTGGAGCGCTTCGACCACAGCCTCTACCGGCCCAACGCCACCAGCCTGCGGATGAGCGACCTGGGCTACCAGAACAACGCCCAGTCGTCGCTGGCGATCAGCTACAACAATCTGGACGACTATGTCCGCACCCTGACCCACGCCATGAAGACGCCGGACCCGGTGTATCAGAAGCTGGGCGTGCGCGACGCGCAGGGCCACTACCAGCAGCTCAACGCCAACATCCTGCAGATCGAGAACGAGTACTACTCGTCGATCCGCCCGAAGCGCACCATCAACAGCGGCGAGCGCCCCACCCTGGCGCTGCAGCGGCGCGGCGTGGAATACATCGAAATCCGCGCCCTGGACCTCAACCCGTTCGAGCCGGTGGGCATCAATCAGCAGGAAATCCGGTTCCTGGACCTGTTCGCCACCTACTGCCTGCTGCGCGAATCGCCGCGCCTGGAACACTGCGACCTGGACGCCAGCAAGGAGAACCTGCGCCGGGTGGTCTACGACGGCCGCAACACCGGCGTGCAGCTGAACAACTGGGGCAAGTCGGTCTCGCTGCGTAACTGGGGGCTGGAAAAGCTCGACCAGATGCTGCCCATCGCCGAGCTGTTCGACCGCTGCCACGGCCATGACGGCCAGCACGGCCGGCTCTACCGGGACGCCCTGGAGCAGCAGCGCGAGAAGCTGCTGGAGCCCGACGCCACCCCGTCCGGGCGCATTCTCGACAAGCTGGAAAGCCGGCAGCAGAGCTTTTTCGGCTTCGCCATGAACCAGGCCCTGGCGCACCGGGATCACTTCCGTTCGCGGCCGCTGGACACCAACCTGGAAGCCGAGTGGCGGCGCCTCGCCGAAGACAGCCTGGCGGAGCAACAGGCGGCGGAAGCGGAAGCGGAGATGCCGTTCGAGGCGTACCTGGAGGCCTATTTCCGCGGCTGAGCCCCCGCGAACCGGATCACAACTAAGCCGATATCCTGACGAATGGTCGTTTTTTTGTACATCAATGGTACTAGCGGCTATCCCCGGCGGTGCTAGTCTGCCCCCGTTGAAGGAGGGATAGTTATGTTTGATCCGACATCCGACCCGTTCGAGAAAGCCTACAACCGCGGCTGCATGTGGGGCATGGCCGGCGGTCGCGTGGACCAGTGTCCTTACCAGGACGAGGCGCTGGAGGAATGGTGGGTGCAAGGTTGGGACGCCGGCGCCGCCGCCTGGCATCATCACCGGGAACCCGCCGCCTCGCGCAGCGTCTGAAGGTAACAGAGCCCCCCAGAACCCCGCCGCCGGGCCGCTTGTCCGGCGGCGGGGTTTTGCTTAGGGTGCGTTGACGCTTGCCGGATTCAAACAAGGAAAAACAACCATGTCGTCCCTTCTTCCCAGCCCCCGTGCGCTTAACGGACTCACCCTGCTTGGCTGCCTGGCGGCGCTTGCCGGCGCGCTTTACATGCAGCATGTCGAAGGCCTGGAACCCTGCCCGCTGTGCATCTTTCAGCGCATTGCGCTGATGGTGGTGGCGGCGGTACTGCTGGTCGCCACCCTGCACGGCCCGCGCGGCGTCGGCGTGCGTATCTACGCGCTGCTGACCGCCATCGCCACCCTGGCCGGCGCCGGCATCGCCCTGCGCCACCTGTGGCTGCAAAGCCTGCCCGCCGACGAGGTGCCCGCCTGCGGCCCCAATCTGGATTACATGCTGGACGCCTTCCCGCTCACCGACGTGCTCACCCAGGTGTTGTCCGGCTCCGGCGAATGCGCCGAAATCAGCTGGCGCTTTCTCGGCCTGACCATTCCCGGCTGGTCGCTGGTGGTGTTCGGGGGCGTGCTGGTGGTGGCTCTGATACAATTGCTGCGCCCGCGCCGGGGCTGAGCGAGCCGCCTTCTCCGCACCTCCGGCGCGGGTCTTTGCGTTTGGGAGATCCGCCCGATGGTCGACGGCCTGCTGATTCTGCTTCTGTTTCAATTTCTCGGTGAGCTGGTGATTCATTTCACCGGCCTGCCGCTGCCCGCCCCGGTGGTGGGCATGGTGCTGCTTCTGCTGGCGCTGATGTTCAGCGTCCCCTACAGCGACCGGGTGGCGGACGCCTCCGGCGCCCTGATCCGTCATATCAGCCTGCTGATCTTTCCGCTCGGCGTGGGCATCGTGCTGCAGTGGGAGCGCTACAGCGACTACGCGCTGGCGCTCACCGTGGCGGTGATCTTCGGTACCATCCTGGCGCTGGTGCTGGTCACCCTGCTGCTCAAGCTGCTGTTGCGCGAGCGCGGCAAAGCCGGCCAGCGAGGAGGCCGTGCCGATGGCTGATCTGGTTCACTCGCCGCTGTTCGGGCTGCTGCTCACCCTGGCCAGTTACCGCATGGCCACCTGGCTGTACGGCAAGGTGCACAGCCTGCCGCTGTTCCACCCCTTTATCGTTGCCTCGATCCCGGTGATCGTGGTGCTGCCCCTGGTGGGCGTGTCCTACACCGAGTACCGCGACCAGACCCAGGTGCTCTCCTTCCTGCTCGGGCCGGCCACCGTGGCGCTGGCCTGGCCGCTCTATCGCCAGCTGCACACGGTGCGCAGCGTGTGGCGTCCGATCCTGATCACCACCTTTATCGGCGCGGCGCTGGCCGCCGGCATTTCCATCTATCTGGCCTGGCTGCTGGGGGCGCCGGAGGCGGTGGTGGGCTCGCTGGCGCCGAAATCGATCACCACGCCGATCGCGGTGGAGGTGGTGAAAAGCACCGGCGGCTATGTGTCCCTGGCCGCCGGCGCGGTGGCCATCACCGGGATCGTCGGCGCGCTGGTGGGCGGCCTGGTGTTTCGCGTGCTGGGGGTCAAGGACGACCGCATTCGCGGCTTCGCGCTGGGCCTGGTGGCCCACGCCATCGGCACCGCCCGGGCGTTCGAGTTCAGCGAGAAAGCCGGCGCCTTCGCCGGCCTGGCCCTGGGCCTGACCGGCCTGGTCACGGCGCTGGCACTGCCCTGGCTGTGGCCGCTGATCAGCCCCTGGCTGTTCCCGGGCTGAACGCCGCGGCCGGCGGCGTTATTCGCCCGCTCTCCTAAAGCCCCGCCTCTAATGAAGAAACGGTCTTTCACGGTAAGCCTCTGATCGAAAAGCCGTTTTCTCCCGCCGCGCCGGCCGGCGCCGCCGGTGCCGGGAGATCGCCATTGCCTCGCCGCGAACAGCGGCGCTAGCCTCAATACCCGTCCAATGAAAAGCGCGCGATACCGCAAGGAGCGACCCCATGGCCACGCCCCACTCCCCGGCTCTGCACCCGTCCGCCGCCCTGGACCGCTGGCGGCGCATTGAAGCCCTGCTGCACGCCTGGCTGGAGCAACGCCGCCGCCTGCTGGTTCTGCTCTGCTCGATCCAGGGCCTGGAGGGCTTCCAGCGCCCCGGCTCGATCCAGAATCAGGTGCGCGAATTCTGCCAGTTGCTGATGGACTACATCAGCGCCGGCCACTTCGAGATCTACCAGGAACTGGTCCGCGAAGCGCGCCTGGGCGCCGCCCACCGCGGCGGGACCATCAATCTGGCCTCGCGGATTCTGCATCAGCTGGACCCCTCCACGGAGGAGGCGCTGGCCTTCAATGAGGACTTCGACACCGACGACCACTGCCTGAGCCAGCTGGAGGTGCTGCCCGAACGGCTGACCCGGCTCACCGAAATGCTCGAGGAGCGCTTCGCCCTGGAAGATCAGCTGATCCTCAGCGTGCACAGCCGCGACACCGCCGAGCGCGCCCGCGTCCTCAACTTCTAATCCCACCTTGTGCGAGCTTGCCCTGCAAGCGAAAGGCCGGCTTTAGCCGGCCGGCAGGATCCCAGAGGCGTTGCTAGCGGTAGCACCATAAAAAAGCCACGCTCCTTTGCGGGAGCGTGGCTTTTTTTCGGGTCGGGCTGGCGCGGATTATTCAGCCGCGTCGGCGCCTTCCTCGGCTTGCTTCTCTTTGGCGCCCTGGTCTTTCACGTCCAGCAGCTCGACTTCGAAGATCAGCACCTCGTTGGGGCCGATGTCGCCGCCGGCGCCCTGTTCGCCGTAGCCCAGCTCGGGCGGCAGGAACAGCTTCCACTTATCGCCGACCTTCATCATCGGCAGTGCTTCCTGCCAGCCGGGGATAATGTGCTTCAAACCGAACACCGCCGGCTTGTCACGCTCGATGGAGCTGTCGAACACGGTGCCGTCGCGCAGCATGCCCTTGTAGTGCACTTCCACGGTGTCTTTCAGAGTGGGTGACTGGGCACCCTCGTCGCCGGATTCCAGCACCTGGTACTGCAGACCGCTGTCGGTGACCTCGACGCCGTCTTTGTCGGCGTTCTCATCGAGGAATTCCTGGCCTTCTTCGAGATTCGCCTGGGCCTGCTCTTCCATCTTCTTCTGGCGGGCTTCCATCATGCGGGTCTGGTAATCACGGATCAGCTGGTCCATGTCCGCGTCTTCGCCGAGGCGGGATTCCGGCTCGTCACCGAAACCGTCACGCAGACCGGCGACCATCGCGTCCAGGTCCAGATTTTCCATGGCGCTCATTTGCTCAGCGCTGCGGAAGCCCAGCGCGTAGGACGCTTTCTGGTCTTCACTCTTGAGCTCCACGTCGGCGCTCTTGTCCTTTTCTCCACCACAAGCCGCCAGCATCACGGTACCGGCGAGCACGATTGCGAACTTTTTCATTATGCCTCCATTGGCTTACGTTTATTTTTTCTGCGCCGGCGGTCCTTCCCCACGCATTTCCTTCGCGGTCATTACGGTCGGCGCTACTGCATGAACGGACTGCACCTCCACACCCGGCGGCGGAATCTGGCCATACTGCCAGCTTCGCGTAGCGTCGCGCCAGCCAAAACAATGAAAGGTGCTCAGATAACGCCTGACCGCGTTTCACCGCGATTGGTTCCCTCGCCGGCCATCGGATATCCCGGCCGGGCCTCCGATTCCCCGTCGAAGAGGGCTTCATTGTGCCTGTACGGAGGTTTCTGTCAAAAGCGGGATTCACGAAAACGTCCATCAGCGGGTTATAGTGTTGAATAGGGGGCAAACCACTATGCCAAATAACAGTATCGACCCTACCCTGGCTCCATCCTCCGCGCGCCGCGTGGCGCGTCAGGACGACCGGCGCCTGGTGATCCTGGTCGCCAACAGCAAGGGCGGGTGCGGCAAGACCACGCTGGCCACCAACCTGGCCGCGTATTTCGCTCACTCCGGGCAGGCCGTGACGTTGCTGGATCTGGATCCGCAGCAGTCCGCCACCCAGTGGGTGCGGCTGCGCGAGGACCCGCGCGTGGAAGCGCTGGGCTGGCCGGCGGACGAGCCGGTGTCGCTGGGCCGGCTGCAGGACCAGATGCAGAAGGCCCGCGACGTGGTGGTGATCGACTCCCCGGCGGGCATGGACCGCCATACCCTGGACCATGTGCTGCGCGTGTCGCAGATCGTGCTGATTCCGGTGCTGCCCAGCCCCATCGACATCCGCGCCACCACCCGCTTCGTGCAGAACGTGATGCTGGCGCCCAGCTATCAGCGCCGCCCCCGACGCTTGGCGGTGATTGCCAACCGGGCGCGTACCCGCACGCGCACCTACGAAACCCTGCGCCAGTTTCTCGCCAGCCTGAAGATTCCCTACCTGATCACGCTGCGCGACGCCCAGCAGTACGTGCAGTCAATGAGCCACGGGGAAAGCATGCTTGATCAGAAAGACCCGCGGCATCAGGTGGACCAGCGGCACTGGCGGCTGATCGGTGAATGGCTGGAGGTGCAGCGACACCTTATTCAGACACTGCCAGGCTTTCGCTGAGCGTCGACAGCTCTTCCAACCCGGCCTGCAGGCTCTCGCACTGCCCGGCTTCCGGCACCACCACGAACAACCAGCTCAGCGCCGACACCGACTGCCCGCCGGGCTGCGCCTGGGCCTGGCGGCTGAGTTGCTCCAGCAACAGACGCTCGCCTTCCAGTTCCGCTTCCTGAATCTGGCGTTTCAGCTCCACCGTGCCCTGCCCGTCCGCCGCGCGGCGGCGCACCGCGCGCAGCGGCCGCAGATAGTCGGCCTCGAACTGTTCCGCGTAGGCCAGCAGTCGACGGCCCAGGGCCGGGTCCGGCCGGCGCCCGGCGTCGCTGAGCCAGAGCGCGGTGAGCAGCACCGCCACCGGCACGCCGTGCTCGTCCTGCAGGCGCAGACACACCCGCTCGATACGCTTGTCGCGCCACAGCCGTAACGCGAAACGCCACAATGGCGCCTCTTTCATGGTGTCCTCCCGGGCGATCTCCGCCGCCGGCCCTTCTGTTATTCCGGCGCTTGCCATACACTGCGCCGGTCCGGAATTCGCCGATCCCAAGGCCCCTTATACCATGCTGTCCCTGGAACACATCAATTTGCGCCGCGGCCCGGAGCTGCTGCTCGAAGACGCCAGTTTCGTGCTGCATAAAGGCACGCGCGTGGGCGTGGTGGGGCGCAACGGCAGCGGCAAGAGTTCGCTGTTCAAGCTGATCATGGGCGAACTGGAAAGCGACGGCGGCACCGTGCAGCGTCCCGCCGACTGGCGCTTCTCGATGATGGTGCAGGAAGTACCGGCACTGGCGCAGCCGGCGCTGGATTACGTGCTCGACGGCAACCGCGCGCTGCGGCACTGGGAGGCGGCCCTGGCCAAGGCCCAGGACAGCGACGACAACACCGGCATCGCCCGCGCCCACGCCGAACTGGACGCGCTGCGCGCCTGGGAGCAGCCGGCCCGCGCCGCCACGCTGCTGGCCGGCCTGGGCTTCTCGGACAGTCAGCAACAGCAGCCGGTGAGCGCCTTTTCCGGCGGCTGGCGCATGCGTTTGAATCTGGCCCAGGTGCTGATCAGCGACGCCGACCTGATGCTGCTTGATGAGCCCACCAACCACCTGGATCTGGACGCCATTCTCTGGCTGCAGCAGTGGCTGGTGCAGCACCCCGGCGCCTTGATGCTGATTTCCCACGACCGCGCCTTCCTGGACGCCACCGTGTCGGAGATCCTGCATATCGAACACGGCCGCCTGAAACGCTACGCCGGCGACTATTCGGATTTCGAGCGTCAGCGTGCCGAGCAGCTGTCCCTGCAGCAGAAGCTGCACGACAAGCAGCAGGCGCAGGTGGCGCACATGCAGAAGTTCATCGACCGCTTCCGGGCCAAGGCCACCAAGGCCAAAGCCGCGCAGAGCCGCATCAAGGCCCTGGAAAAGCTGGAGCGCATCGCCCCGGCCCACGTGGATTCCGGCTTCGAATTCGACTTCAAGACGCCGCTCAAACTGCCCAACCCCATGGTGCTGCTGGAGAACGCCGCCTGCGGCTACCAGGACACCACCATCCTGAGCGCGGTTTCCATGAGCCTGCGCCCGGAATCGCGGGTCGGCCTGCTGGGCCCCAATGGCGCCGGCAAGTCCACGCTGATCCGCACCCTGATGGGCGAATTGCCGGCGCTCTCCGGCCACGTTCAGCGGGACCCGGACCTGAAAGTCGGCTACTTCCACCAGCAGCAGGTGGACCGGCTGGCCGCCGACGAAAGCCCCTATCAGCTGCTCCACCGCCAGCACCCCAACTGGAGCGAGCAGCAGTTGCGCAACGAACTGGGGCGCTTCGGCTTCCACGGCGACAATGTGTTCGACCCGGTGGGCCGCTTTTCCGGCGGCGAGAAAGCACGCCTGGGCCTGGCGCTGATCGTGCACCAGAAGCCCAGCCTGCTGCTGCTCGACGAGCCCGCCAACCACCTGGACCTGGACATGCGCGAAGCGCTGACCATGGCACTGCAGAGCTTCGAGGGCGCGGTGGTGCTGGTGTCCCACGACCGCCATCTGCTGGAAACCACGGTGGACGAATTCCAGCTGGTGGCCGAGGGCGGCGTGCGCCCGTTCGACGGCGACCTGGACGACTACGCCCGCTGGCTGCAACAGTCGCGCCGCGAGGCCAAGGCCCCCGCCGGCGACAACAAGACCGCCGGCAAGGACGACGCCAAGCAGCGCCGCCAGGACGCCGCCCGCCTGCGCGAACAGCTCAGACCGCTGAAGAAGGAAGTGGACAAGCTGGAGAAGCAACTGGACCGGCTGGGCACCGAACTGAGCGAGGTGGAAACCGCGCTGGGCGACGAAACCCTCTACACCGACCCGGCCCGCAAAGGCGAGCTCAGCGAGTTACTGAGCCGTCAGGGCGACCTGAAAAGCCGCCACGAAGAGTCGGAGATGGCGCTTCTGGAAGCGATGCAGGCCCTGGAAGACGCCGAAACCGAATAGCTATTCCTTGCTGAGCAGCGCGGCGCTGCCGGCGCCGCAGGCCACCACGGTTTTCATCATCTGCTCCACCGGAATGTCCGGCCGCCGCTCCACCAGGTCCTCATGGACGTGATAGATAAAGCCGGAAGTGGGGTTGGGGCCGGTGGGCACGAACACGGACAGATGGCCGTCCTCGTGACGGGAAGTGATCAAGCCCAGCACCGTGGCGGGCACCTGGCGCCCGTACAGCCACACCCTCGCCACTTCGCCGCGCATCAGGCTGTCCTGGCTGCCACCGAACAGTTGCATGGTCACTTCCTTGACCAGCCGGTACCCCGGCAGGCGCTCCATGCCGCGCTTCTCCAGTTTTTGCCACAGCCAGCTGCCCAGGCTGGTGGCCACCAGGGTGCCGACCAGAAAGCAGAACACCACCAGCACCGCCACCACCACCCAGTCGGCGGCGAACTTGGGCAGCCCGAAGAAACGCACCACCAGGCCGGTGAACGGCGCGATCAAACCGGTGGCGGCGTCGTAAATCCATTTAAAGAAGAACGCGATGATGGAGATGGGCAACAGAATCAGCAGCCCGCCCAACAGCGACTTGCGGATAAAGAACCAGATACGGTTATCGTTTTCCATGGGCGCGCGGCGGCTCCGTTGCCGGGGTTTCAGGAATACCAGATTCGGTTGACGTAGAGACAACGTTCGCCATTGGGGGTTCGCACCCAGGCCTCGTCGTCCACCCGCTTACCAAGCAAGGCCCGCGCCAACGGCGCGTCGACACTGATCTCGCCACGGCTGCCATTGGCCTCGTCGGGGCCCACCAGGCGGAAGCGCTCGACCTTGCCGTCGTCGTCCTCCACTTCCACCCAGGCGCCGAAGAACACCTTACCGGTATCCTCCGGCGCCCGCTCGACCACGTTCATGCCGTCCAGACGCTTGCTCAGGAAGCGGATGCGCCGGTCGATTTCGCGAAGCTGCTTCTTGCCGTAAATATACTCGGCATTCTCCGAGCGGTCGCCCTGGGCGGCGGCCTCCTGCACCGACTTGGTGATCGGCGGCCGCTCTTCCTTCCAGAGCCGCTGCAGCTCTTCGTTAAGACGCCGGTAACCCTCCGGCGTGATGTATTTGGAGGCGGGTTTGCCTTTCGGTCGCCAACGGCCCATGGGTTACTCCCCTCCCTGTATCAATCGTGGCGCTCGGGACGACACCACCGCGAGCTTGAGCCCGAACGGCGCCAGTAATTTCTCCACGGTGCCCAGAGTGGGGTTGCCGCGGCCCTGTTCAATATCCTGAATCACTCGCGCGGACACACCGGTGAGTCGACTGTATTCACTCAAGGTGAAGCGCAGCTCGCCGCGCAGCAGAGAGACCACCTGATCCACCGACAGCTCCGGTCTGGCCTGAATGTGGCTCAGCACTTCGCGACGCCGTTCGACCTGCTCCGCCGGGCTCATTTGGGCGTAGCGCTTATCCATGCAGACGCTCCAGTTGGTCCGCCAGTTTCAGAATACCCGGTCGCAACCTTGCCACCAGGTCCGCGTCCACGCCGAGCAGGCCCATGCGTTGTGGCAGCCCCCGCAGACAGGGCGCCATGTCCCGCAGTGCGCGTCGCAACAGGCCGGCCTCCAGGTTGCCCGCCGCCGCCAACGCTTCCGTGACGTCCTGCCAGTCCGGCTGCCCGCCGTTATCGGCGTGCCAACGGCTCTGCCGGGCGATCCCGTCCGGGTGCAGAAACATGGGCGCGAAATCGAACACCGGGGTCAACGCGATACGGCCATCCTGATACCGGGCGATGGCCGTATTGCGGGCGTGGTTGTCTTTGTTGCCCAACGCCAGATTGGCCACGTCACGCTTAAGGTATTCGATGATCTCCGTTTGCGGATCGGTGACCACCTCGGCCAGAGCCCGGCAGGCGTCTTCATGCTGCAAACCGAGACCGAAGCCTGCCCGGCCACATAACGAAGCGAGACTCTCCTGGGCGATCCGCTGCACGCCGCCACCATCAACGCCGCGATCGAAACGCGGGATGAACAGCGTGCGTCCGTGCATCTCCAGAGCGCCGTGAACGCGCAGGCCCAACGCCCGGGCCAACGCCATATAAAGGGCCTCAGCGCGCAGGATGGCTTCCAGGTCCCGGTCCGTGCCGCGCTGGAATTTGACCAACCAATGACGCCGGGCACGGCTGTCCTCCAAGGTATGATCCAAATAAAGCAGGCCGTCGTCGGCCTCGGTAAGCAGAATCTTCGGCCACTCGCCCTGGACACCGGAGGAACCGGCCACGAACAGGCCGTGCCCGGCCAGATGCTCCACGAAATCTTCATGGCGGCCCGCCACTTCGTCAAAGCGGAACCCGCGTGCCGGACCGGCCTGCCCCTCGGCCAGCCAGTCCCAGGCTTCCTTGATGCGCAGGTTGCCAATCGGATTGCCGGCGCCGGCCCTCAGCAACGGCCAGTCCCCACTGGCTTCAACGGTGGCCGGCAGGTCCAACTGGCGCAGTAACTCCTGTCGCCCGTAGCCTTGTGGCAACACGTCCAACAGCCAGGCCGGCCAGGTGTCCTGGTCGTCAATTTCCAGGGATACGGGAAAGCGAACCCCACAGGCCGCGGCGTCACGACGCCCCAGATAATCCAGAGCGTAATCCGGCAAGTAGGTGGTGTAGGTGGGCGTGCGCCAACCCTGGTGTTCCGGGCCGGCCAGGCTGATCACCGCCGCGTCCCGCCACGCACCGCCCACAAAGATCTGCGCTGTACATTTATTATCCATTTCCGCACTATATCACCATATTGTCCGTCATAATAATTATTTTATGGCACAATAACGCCATTATAGAGCGTGGCGCCGGCTCGTTTTCCCCTTGCCGCGCCGGCTTGGTAAACTGCGTTTCCCATTCGTTATCCCTTCCCATCGAGAGGTTCGGCCCATGTCTTTCAACCGTGCCCCCTGGCCGGCCAGCCGCATGCGCCGCATGCGCAAGGACGATTTCTCCCGCCGCCTGATGCGCGAGAACACCCTCACCGTGGACGACCTGATCTACCCGGTGTTCGTCCTCGACGGCGAAAACCACACCGAAGCGGTGCCCTCCATGCCCGGCGTCGAGCGCATGACCGTGGACCTGCTGTGCGAGGAAGCGCGCCAGCTGGCGGACCTGGGGATCCCGGCCATGGCCCTGTTTCCGGTCACGCCGGTGGCGGTGAAAAGCCTGGACGGCGCCGAAGCCTGGAACCCGGACGGGCTGGCCCAACGCGCCACCCGGGCGATTAAAGAGGCGGTGCCGGAGATGGGCGTGATCACCGACGTGGCCCTGGACCCGTTCACCACCCACGGCCAGGACGGCATCCTCGACGAGGACGGCTACGTGCTTAACGACGTCACTGTCACCGCGCTGGTCAAGCAGGCGGTGTCCCACGCCGAGGCCGGCGCCGACATGGTGGCGCCCTCGGACATGATGGACGGCCGCATCGGCGAGATCCGCCAGGCCCTGGAAGGCCACGGCTTTCCGAACACCCGCATCATGGCCTACTCCGCCAAGTACGCCTCCGCCTATTACGGCCCGTTCCGCGACGCGGTGGGCTCGGCGGCGAACCTGGGCAAGGCGGACAAAAGCACCTACCAGATGGACCCGGCCAATTCCGACGAGGCGCTGCACGAAATCGCGCTGGACCTGGCGGAAGGCGCCGATGTGGTGATGGTGAAGCCGGGCATGCCCTACCTGGACGTGGTGCGCCGGGTGAAGGACGAGTTCAAGGTGCCGGTGTATGCCTACCAGGTGAGCGGCGAGTACGCCATGCACATGGCGGCGTTCCAGAACGGCTGGCTGGACCAGGACAAGGTGATGCTGGAATCGCTGCTGGCGTTCAAGCGCGCCGGCGCGGACGGCATCCTGACCTACTTCGCCAAGGCCGCCGCGCTCAAGCTCGCCGAACAGAAAAGATAATTGCAGGTGCGGGCCTTGTGGGAGCGGGCCCCGCCCGCGAAAGGGAGCGAAGCTCCCGGCGGGATACCTGAGCTCTCTGGCATCTCGCCGGCCGGCTTTGCCGGCCTTTCGCGGGCAAGGCCCGCTCCTACAAGTCAGAAGTTGTAGCTTGCCTCGCCGAGGATCACGCGGCGCTCGCCGTAGCCACAGTCGAGACCTTCACCACGGCACCAGGACACATACTCCTTGTCCGCCAGGTTCTTGCCGGTCACGGTGAAGTCCCAGGGGCCGGTGCGGTAGCCGACCATGGCGTCGTAGAGCGTCACGGACGGTACTTCCGGACCGGCACCACTACCGTAGTCGCTGCCCACGGTATCGCCGACATAGCGCACCCCGGCACCGAAGCGGAAACCGCTTTCCAGTTCGTATTTGCCCCAAACCGAAGCGCTTTCTTCAGCGACGTACGCCAGCCGCTCACCGGTCTCATCCTCTCGGGCGTCCAGCTTGGTGTAGTTGGCCAGAACGCTGGCGTTGCCCAGCCGCTTTTTCACCGAGACCTCCCAGCCGTCCACCACGGCGCCGGTCTGCTCGACGCTTTGCGGATTGGCACCGTCAACTACGCGATTGGTTTCTTCGATATCAAACCAGGCCGCCGTGACGGCGAGTCCGTGACGCTGGGACAGGTACTTCACACCGGCCTCGCGCTGCTCGCCGGTGGTCGGATCGAGGCTTTCGCCGAAACCGTCCAGGCCGAGGTTGGGCACGAAGGATTCCGAGTAACTGATGTACGGCGACAGGCCGGAATCGAACCGGTACATCAGGCCCAGCCGCCCAGTGGTGGCGGTGTCGTCGGTATCGGTATCGACGCCGTCAGTGCCCAGCACCGTAGTGGTGGTATCGTCGTAACGCAGCGCACCGGATACCACCACACGGTCGATCTCCATATGGTCGATCACGTACACACCGGTTTGTCTGATGCGGTTGTCGTCTTTATCTTCCGGATCCAGCACCGCGTAATTCACATTGCCGTATTGCGGGTCATAAACATTAAGATCGGTGCCGCCGCCGGTCGCGCTGAAACTGTTGTCTTCAGTCCACAGTGCGTTCTGTCGATCCACACCGATGGCCAGGGTATGCCGGGTGGCACCGAGGCGCAGGTCGCCTTCCAGCCGCGCATCCACATTGAAGATCTCGGTGCCTTTGTCCGCCATGTAAATGGTGCGGCCGATGGTACCGTCGGCGGCCGGTGCCGCCCCGATAGTGGCCCAGTGCTCCCGGGTTTCGGTCTCGGTTTCGGTATAGCGGGCAGTGGTGGCGATCCCCCAGGTGTCGTTAAGACGGTGATCGACGAACAGGGTGACTTCGTCCTTGCGGCGATCATAGCGGTCCCAGTCCGGCTCGCCGACAAACGTCTCGGAACCGATGTCCCCCTGCGGACCGGGCTCCAGGGTGCCCTGGGTGGGCAGGAACTGGGCGGACACCGCACCGGTGTTTTCCTGGCTGTTGAAGAGCAGGCTGATGGTGGTGTCGTCGGAGGGCAGCCAGGTCAGCGAGGGCGCGAACACGTATCCGTTGTCGTCCACGTAATCCACCTGGGTGCCGCTGTCGCGCTTGAGCGCCACCAGCCGGTACAACAGCTTGCCGTCTTCGGACAGCGGCCCGGTGACGTCCGCCGCCAGCACCTTGCGATCGTAGGAACCGACCTGCGCGCGAAGCTCGCCCTGCTTCTCCGCCTTGGGCAGCTTGGACACGCCGTTGATGATGCCGCCCAGCTCCGCCTGACCGTACAACACCGACGAGGGCCCCTTGAGCACTTCGACGCGCTCCAGGCCATAGATGTTGGGCCGCACGCTGTTGTAGGAGCCGTAACTGGCACGCAGGCCGTCCACGTAAAGCGAGGGTCTCAGCCCCCGCACCATGGCCGAATCGCCGCGGGTATCGAAGCCGAAATTAGCGCCATACACCCCGGACATATACAACAAGGAGTCCTGGATATTCTTGGCGCCGGTGTCTTCGATCAGCTCGCGGTCCACGGTCTCGATCGAGAACGGCTGGCGCTCCACCGGTACGTCCAGCTTGCCGGTGGAGGCCGGCTTGTCGACGTTGATGTAGCCGTCATCGGCGGGGCCTTCGGCGCCCACTTCCACCGGCGCCAGGGTACCGGCGTTGTTCTCCTGCTGGGCGGCGGCCAGCGCCGGCGCGGTCAGCAGCGTGATCAGAGCCGCCGCGGCGGCGAAATCTTGATTGAGCATGATGTTTCCCCAGGAATGACAGTTGGCCGACAAGCCACTAACGATAATCGTTCGCATTATACTTATCATTCCTGGCAAGTGAAGAGGGATCCTTGTCATCCTCTTGTCATGCTAATGTCATCCAATAGGTCCTTCCGCATCCAAGCTCAGGACTCGCAATGAACGCCAACACCGGTATCCAGGGCCCCGATTTGAGCAATCAGGACTTCTACATCAACCGGGAATTGAGCCTGCTGCAGTTCAATCTACGGGTACTCGAGCAGGCCATGGACGAGCACCATCCGCTGATGGAGCGTCTCAATTTCCTGCTGATCTTCTCTTCCAACATGGACGAGTTCTTCGAGATTCGCGTGGCGGGCCTGAAGAACCGTCTGGAAACCGGCACCGGGCGCCCGGGGCCGGACGGCATGCTCGCCGAGGAAGTGCTGGCCGAGGTGGCCCGCGTGACCCACGACGCCGTGCAGCGTCAGTACCATATTCTGCAGAACATCCTGCTGCCGGCGCTGGCCGAGGAAGGCGTGCACTTCTTGCGCCGCGAGGACTGGACGCCGGCGCAGACCGAGTGGGTGAAAAAGTACTTCCGCGACCAGATTTATCCGGTACTGACGCCCATCGCCCTGGACCCGGCGCACCCCTTCCCGAGGCTGGTGAACAAAAGCCTGAATTTCATTGTGTCGCTGGACGGCAAGGATGCCTTCGGCCGCTCCACCGGCCTGGCCATCGTGCCCGCGCCGCGCTCCCTGCCGCGCCTGATGCGGCTGCCGGAAGAGATCTGCGAGGACGGCAACGACAACTTTATCTTCCTCTCCTCGATGATCCACGCCCACGTCAGCGACCTGTTCCCCGGCATGAAGGCCACCGGCTGCTACCAGTTCCGGGTAACGCGCAACGCCGACCTGGAAGTGGACGAGGACGTGGAGGACCTGGCCAGCGCGCTGAAGGGCGAGCTGCTGTCGCGCCGCTACGGCGACGAAGTGCGCCTGGAAGTGGCCGATAACTGCCCCCGCGACCTGATCGAGTATCTGCTGGAGCAGTTCGAACTGACCGAGCAGGACGCCTACGAGGTGAACGGCCCGGTGAACCTGGCGCGCATGTTCACCAGCGTCAACCGGCCGCGCCTGCACTACCCGCCGTTCAGCCCCAAACTGCCGGCGGCGGTGAAGAAGCACGAGAGCATTTTCGAGGCCATCGACCAGGGCGACATCCTGCTGCACCACCCGTTCGAAAGCTTTTCACCGGTGGTCAACCTGCTCGCCGAAGCGGCCCGCGACCCCAAGGTGCTGGCGATCAAGCAGACGCTCTATCGCACCGGCACCAACTCGGAAATTCTGGACCACCTGGAGACCGCCGCCCGTAACGGCAAGGAAGTCACCGCGGTGGTGGAGCTGCGCGCCCGCTTCGACGAGGAGTCCAACATCGAGGGCGCGCGCCGCCTGCAAGAGGCCGGCGCCATGGTGGTGTACGGGGTGGTGGGCTACAAAACCCACGCCAAGATGCTGCTGGTGGTGCGCCGCGACGGCGAAGGCATCAAGCGCTATGCCCATGTGGGCACCGGCAACTACCACACCAAAACCACCAAGATTTACACCGATTACGGCCTGATGACGGCGGAAAAAGGCCTGTGCCAGGACGTGCACAAGATCTTTCAGGAGCTCACCGGCATGGGCAAGGCAGCGCGCCTGAAGCAGCTGAAGCACTCGCCGTTCACCCTGCACCCGAGCCTGGTGCAGTGGATCGATTTCGAAACCGAACAGGCCCTGGCCGGCAAGCCGGCCCGCATCATCGCCAAGTTCAATTCGCTCACCGAAGAGCAGATCATGCGGGCGCTGTACCGAGCCAGCCAGGCGGGCGTGCAGATCGACCTGATCGTGCGCGGCATCTGCTGCCTGCGCCCGGGCATTCCCGGGCTGTCGGAGAACATCCGCGTGCGCTCGGTGATCGGCCGCTTCCTGGAGCACACGCGCATCTACCATTTCCACCACGCCGGCGAGGACCTGGTGTACTGCTCCAGCGCCGACTGGATGGACCGCAACCTGTTCAACCGGGTGGAAACCGCCTTCCCGGTCAACGAACCGGCGCTCAAGGCGCAGGTGCTGGAGCAGGGTCTGGAGTATTACCTGCGCGACAACGGCCAGGCCTGGGAGCTGCACGGCGACGGCATCTACCGCCGCGTGCAGCGGGCCGAGCACGAGGCCCCGTTCCTGGCCCAGCAGGCGCTGCTTGAGGCCCTGTCCGGCGGCGCCTGAGCGGCGCCTCCGTCAGGTGGCGTCGGTCACCGTGAGCTGGTAGCCGGCGGCCTGGAAAAACTCCTGCTCCTGCTCCAGGTCGGCCAGGGTGAGCGGGTGCTCGGCCAGCCAGCCGGCCGGGAACACCAGCTCCAGGGCGCGCTCGCCGGCGTTCAGGGTGAGCGGCGGCACCGGTGCGCCGTTGCGCGCATGGTGCATGCGACAGGCCAGCCTGAGCAGCAGACACAACCGCAGCAGCCGGGCCTGTTCATCCTCGGGGCACTCCGCCAGCGTGGACAGCGGCAGCTTGCGGCGGTGGCCGCGCACCAGCACCGCCACCGCCTGCTGGGCCTGGCGCGAGAAGCCGGGCAGGTCGGAATTGGACACCAGGTAAGCGCCGTGCTTGTGAAACTGGCTGTGTGACACCGCCAGCCCCACCTCGTGCAGCAGGGCCGCCCAGCGCAGCGTGGCCTGCGCCTCTTCGTCCTCGAGATCCCAGTCGCCGGCGGCCTGCCGGTACAGGCCCCGGGCGGTTTCCCAGACGCGCTCGGCCTGGGCGCGCTCCACGTGGTGCCGGTTCATCAGCGCCTGCACGCTGCGCTCGCGGACGTCCTCATGGGCAAAGCGCCCCAACAGGTCGTACAGCAGGCCTTCGCGCAGGGCGCCGCTGGACACCTGCATGTGGGCCAGCCCCATCTGCTCGAAAATGCCCAGCAGAATCGCCAGGCCGGAGGCGAAAATCGCCTTGCGGTCGTCGCGCAGTCCTTTCAGCGACAGGGCGTCCGCGCTGCCCGCCTTGATCGCCTTGCGGCGCGCCTTGTCGAGCCCCTCCAGGCTGATGCCTTCGGTGCTCCAGCCGTTCTCCTCGCACACCTGGGCAATCGCCTTGATGGTGCCCGAGGCGCCCACCGCCTGGGCCCAGCCCAAACGGCGGTAGTTGGTTTCGATGGACAGCACTTCCTGACGGGCCGCGGTGACCGCCTTCTTGAACGCCGCCTCGGTGATCTTGCCGTCGGCGAAAAAGCGCTGCCCGTAGCTGACACAGCCCATGTGCAGGGATTCGGTTTCCGTGGACTCGAAGCGCTCGCCGATAATCAACTCGGTGGAGCCGCCGCCGATATCCACCACCAGCCGCGCGCCGGCGTCATCGGCGAGGCTGTGCGCCACGCCCAGGTAAATCAGCCGGGCCTCCTCGCGGCCCGCCACCACTTCGATGTCGTGCCCCAGGGCGTGTTCGGCGCGGGCGATGAACTGGGTGGCGTTGCGCGCCATGCGCAGGGTGTTGGTGCCCACCACGCGCACATTGCCGCGGGGGATGCCCTTGATGCGCTGGGCGAAGCGGCTCAGGCAGTCCAGCGCCCGGGTCTGGGCGTCTTCGTCGAGGCGGTTGTCGGGCCCCAGGCCGGCGCCCAGCTGCACCTTTTCGGACAGACTTTCCAGGACCCGCACCTCGCCCTGGGCCTGCCGGGCCACCACCATGTGAAAACTGTTGGACCCCAAATCGATGGCGGCCAGATGTTCAGGTTGTCGCAAAACCCCTCTCCTTGACGGTCCAGAGCCGGCCGTGAAACGGCCCCGAGCGGGCGCCACGCGGGCGTTCCCGCTGCTTCGGCGCGCCGCCGATAGGCGCGCTCTGTCGGCACCATTGTTCGGCGCGCTTGAAATCCGCGCGCCAGACCCCGATATTAATCGACCTGTGACGGCGTCGGCCGCGTGTCGGCGTCATCATCCCGCGAAAGCCTAGCAGGAGATTTCAATGAGCGGCGAGATTATCAACGTGACCGACGCGGATTTCGAGGAGAAAGTCCTGAAAGCCGACGGTCCGGTTCTGGTGGACTACTGGGCGCCCTGGTGCGGCCCCTGCAAAATGGTAGCGCCGATCCTGGAAGACCTGTCCGGGGATTACGCCGGCAAGCTCACCATTGCCAAGCTGAACATCGACGAGAACCCGGACACGCCCAAGAAGTACGGCGTGCGCGGCATCCCCACGCTGACCGTGTTCAAGAACGGCGACGTGGAAGCCACCAAGGTCGGCGCTCTGTCGAAGTCCCAGCTCACCGCGTTTCTGGACAGCACGCTCTGATCCAGCCGGTGAACGCGCCACGGGCCCTCCGGCCCGTGGCCGCCCTTGCCTCTCACGGACTGCGCGTCCCGGACAGCGTGTCCCGGACTAGACAGCCCTCCGGCCCGGTGGTACATTCCCGAATCAACGTATTCGCACCCTCTGGCAGGGATCTCTAATTCGTACGTTTCTGAGCGTCCTTTTTCCGAGATAGTTATCCTGTCCGGCCCCTGGCATTCAGGCCCCGCCGACGGATGATTTGCAAGGGTTTCATCGTTTATCGCTCCCGCTGAATGCGTCAGCCTTAGCCAAGCAGGCCCCGTTCTCCACGATGTCCCCGACCTTGGGAGACCGTGAAACGGCCCCTGCGAATGCAAATGAATCAATAAGAAATTCCGAGGCTCTCCGGCCCGGATCCGACCATCGAGAGACACCAATCCAAGGTGTATTCCGTCAATTCATTTCTGGACATCCTGTAAAACACCAATGAATCTTTCCGAACTGAAACAGAAGCCGATCGGCGAACTTCTGGATATTGCCAAGGAACTCGGCCTGGAGAACCTGGCGAGAACCCGCAAACAGGACGTTATCTTCTCCATCCTCAAGCGAGCCGCCAAGAACGGCTCGGACATCTACGGTGATGGGGTGCTGGAAATTCTGCAGGACGGCTTCGGCTTCCTGCGCTCCGCGGAAGGCTCTTACCTGGCCGGCCCGGATGACATTTACGTGTCGCCCAGCCAGATACGTCGCTTCAACCTGCGCACCGGCGACACCATCGCCGGCAAGATCCGGCCCCCCAAGGATGGCGAACGCTACTTCGCCATGCTCAAGGTCAGTGAGATCAACACCGACCGGCCGGAAAACGCCAAGACCAAGATCCTGTTCGAGAACCTGACCCCGCTGTTCCCCACCGAGCGGATGGTCATGGAAGTCGGCAACGGCTCCACCGAGGACATCACCGCCCGGGTGATCGACCTGGTGGCGCCGATCGGCAAAGGCCAGCGCGGCCTGATCGTGGCGCCGCCCAAAGCCGGTAAGACCATGCTTCTCCAGGGCATCGCCCAGTCCATCGCCCGCAACAACCCGGAAACGCACATGATCGTGCTGCTGATCGACGAGCGGCCCGAGGAAGTGACCGAGATGTCACGCACGGTGCGCGGGGAAGTGGTGGCCTCCACCTTCGACGAACCGCCGGCCCGCCACGTGCAGGTCGCCGAGATGGTGATCGAGAAAGCCAAGCGGCTGGTGGAACACAAACAGGACGTGGTGATTCTGCTCGACTCCATCACCCGTCTGGCGCGCGCCTACAACACCGTGCAGCCGAGCTCCGGCAAGGTGCTCACCGGTGGTGTCGACGCCCACGCCCTGGAAAAGCCCAAGCGCTTCTTCGGCGCGGCGCGGAACATCGAGGAAGGCGGCAGCCTGACCATCCTCGCCACCGCCCTGGTGGAAACCGGCTCCAAGATGGACGAAGTGATCTACGAGGAGTTCAAGGGCACCGGCAACATGGAACTGCACCTGGACCGCAAAGTGGCGGAAAAGCGTGTGTTCCCGGCCATGAACATCAAGCGCTCCGGCACCCGCCGCGAAGAGCGGCTGGTGAGCGAGGACGAGCTGCAGAAGATGTGGATTCTGCGCAAGGTCCTGCACCCGATGGACGAAATCGGCGCCATGGAATTCCTGATCGACCGCATGAAGCAGACCAAGACCAATGCGGAATTCTTCGATTCCATGAAGCGCAAGTAACGGCGGCCCCGGCAACGGAGCCGCACAGAAAAGCCCCGGCCTTTGCCGGGGCTTTTTGCGTTAAGGGGTCGGGTTGGTTCAGAACGCGCGCTGCACGCTCAGCCGCCAGGTGCGCGGCAGAATCGGGTGATAGTGCAGATCCTCCACCCCCGCCGCCGGCTCGCCCTGCAGGCGGGACGCGTAGAAGTAATCGATATCGTGGTCGCCGGAATCCGCCAGGTTCAGCACCTCCACCGCCAGCTCCCAATCGCCGCCACGCCAGCCCGCCTTGACGTTCTGAATGGTGGTGCTGGACGACTCCTGATCCGAGAACGAATCCAGCGGCCGCGGGCCCAGATGGCGAATACGATAGCCGCCGAACCAGTGGCCGCTATGGTAGTGGGCGCCGGCGCCGATCACGCGATCGGGCGCGCCTTCCACGTAGTCCCCTTCGCCAGGCTCGTCGTCCCGATAGCGGGCGCGGGTGGCCGCCAGCTCCAGGTCCAGGGACAGCCAGTCGGTGGGGTTATAGAACACATTGAACTCCACCCCGCGCCGCAGGCTCGGCCGCCCGGCCTCGGTGTTGCCCGCGTCGCCCACGAACAACAGCTCCGAATCCAGCCGCAGCTGCCATAACGCCAGCGACATCTCCAGATTCCGTGCCGGGTAGAAACGCGCACCCAGCTCCTCGCCGCGCGAGCGCACCAGCGGGTCCACTTTTTCAGCCGCCGAACCGTCCAGCGGGTCCACTTCAATGGTGGTGCCCCGGGCGTCGTTGCTGTGGAAGCCGAAACCACTGGAGAGGTAATACTCGGCCTGTTCGCTGGCCAGCCACACCAGGCTGAATTTGGGGCTGACGATGCCGTCGTCCGCATTGCCGGAGTTGGCGGACAGATCGACGCCGTTCTCGTTGATACCGGCGCGGTCGTTCACATCGAAGTAATAGTGGTCATAGCGAAGCCCGGCGGTGGCGCGCCAGCGCTCGGCGAGCTGAAACTCCAGGCTGCCGAACACCCCGGCGGCGGTTTGCGACACCTCGTCGCGGCGCACCGTGCCGATACGTTGCCGCCCGGCGCTGCTGAACAGGCCCACATCGCGGATGTCGTCGTGCCGCAGGCTGAGCCCCCAGCGGCCGGTCACCGGCATGCCGGCCAGGCGCAGATCGTTATTGAACGACACCTCACCGCCGTAGACGCCGCGCTCATCCACCTGCTCGAATTCGTCGCCGTTGACCGGATCGTCCAGGAAGTAGGTGAAGTTGGACCAAAGGTTGAGCCCGTAGTCGATGGCGTAAATCGTGCCCTGCTGGCGCGGGTTGCTCCAGGACAGCGACAGGGAATAACGCTCGCTCTCGCCACCGGCGTCCTCATCCAGGGAGCCGAGCTCGTCAATCAGGCCGGAGCGCACCGCGCGCCGGGGAATCTGATCGGCGCTGTTCCAGCGGTTGCTGTAGCCCATCACCGTGGTGGTGTAGCGGGTATCGCCCTGGTTCCAGCCATAGCGGAGCAGGCCGTTGTACTTCTCCACGTCTTCGCTGATGTCTTCCCAGGGGCCGTTGTAAGTCTGACTCTCCAGAGCGTAGACCAGGTCGCCGTCGCCCACCCCGGAGCCGCCGTACAACAGCGCCCGGTAATAGTCGTCGCCCCCGGCGGTGAGCTTCAGACGCTGCCCTTCGGCGCGGGTGCGCGTGCGGATATCCACGCTGCCGGCGCCGGAGAAGTCGCCCACGCCGGCGTAATAGGGCCCCTTCCGGTAATAGACGTCATCGACCATTTCCGGAATCAGAAAATTGATATCGGTGTAGCCCTGCCCGTGCCCATGGGTGGGCATGTTCACCGGCATGCCGTCCACCGACGTATTGAAGTCGGTGCCGTGATCCAGATTGAAGCCGCGCAGGAAATACTGGTTCGCCTTGCCACTACCCGAATGCTGAGTCGCGATCAGCCCCGGCACGGTCTCCATCACCTCCCCGGTTCTGAGAATCGGACGGGTGCGCAGTTCATCACCGTCCACCCGGCCTTCCGAGGCCGCCACCGGCAGCGGCCGTTGCTGGCTCTGCCCGGTCACGTTGACCGGTTGCAGCTGATGGGCGGCAGCGGGCATCCATGCAATAAAAAGCACACCCACGGCAGCCATGCCGGACATTCTCCTTTGACTTCGCATCCCATCGATCCCTTGTTTTTTAGACTATTTAACGTCCTTGTTAGTCCAGACAGGATGAACAGCGCGCGAAGTAAGCAGCTACCGCGAACAAAATCCCTGCCGCCTCTCGCCAGGCGACGTTTTCGCTATACGCTTTGAGGAGTCATTCTTCGTTTGTGGGAGCGGGCCGCGCCCGCGAAAGGCAAGCACCGCTTGCCGGCACGAGCCTGCCCCCGAACCGCCCCTGAACAAGCTAAACCATCAAAGCTACGGGGAGCGGTGGGCACCACTTTTAGCCCGCTTAGGCTTTTTTAGATTACGCCTAATCCAAACCTTGAAACTCGAGGGGGTTAAAATTATGAGCATGGCTAGACCAACTAGCAGCGATGCCTATGTCATACCCATAGATCATATTAATTTGAATCGTATCTTTTTTCAGCGCCTCAGGGTCATTTTCGACAACGACAGCAGCTAGTCGGCGAGCCAGCCCCGTGTCAGCGACGCTCTTAGTTTTTAGAAACACCTGTCCGCTTACATAGGTCACTTTCTCTGGGCCTTCGTTGGGCGAGCTGAAAGTTGACGAACCAGAGGATACAGTTGCGTAAGCAACATCTGGATCATTTGATAGTGCCGACTGGACCGCCAGCATACCTTTAAATGGTTCACTCTGGTGAAGCTGAGCAGTGAAGGCCGGGGCGATGGCGGATGCTATAAACAATATCACAACCACTGCAACATGAACGTTCCAGACCTTTCCGACCTCCCGTTTTTCTGCGCTCGCATTGACCACATAGGTACCGACCACCAGATCATGCAGTGACTGTCGAGTTACTCTATTAAAAATATACAAGTATAAAATTGAAAAAATACCGCCAAACACGATTAATGAAAGCAGGTAAATAAGATAGGAGAACATCACCTCGTTAGAAAACTGAGCCCCGTTGAGGGAGAAAGGAGTGGCCAAAATTAAGTAACGGACAATGGACCTCCCAAAGCCTATTGGCACGTTCTCGGAATCAACCACTCTAATCTTTAAGGCTCGCTTACCTATTGTCTGACCTCCGGCGATGGAGCTATTCATGACGCCAAAGTAAATGAGAGCTATTGAGAACCCGACCAGGCGACCCCACGCCCCCATTTGAACGAAAAAACTCTCTAGAAATAGACCGAGCGCCAGGCCAACCACACCAAGTATTAAAGTGTCTACAAAAAAAGCGACAACCCTACGCCAGAATCCAGAAATCCATTTCAATTCTTTTCCCTCATTCATTATCATCTCTCCTTCTATTCTTAACCAATTTAACGGCTCTCACAAAGGCCGAGCGGCAACAAACGTTTGGACGGCTCGATGACTGCTTATGTGATTGTTTACAACAGCCACGAAAAAACCGTAGCCAGCCCGATAAGAACAAGTCCGGCGATAGTGACCAGAAAGGCTGCAAGGCCGTAATTTGCGTACCGAGTTCGTGGAGAGTCTGAGGGGTCTTTGAACCAGCAAGCATCAAGTTTCTTGACTCCCACATAGTCGCCAAGACCGTCTCCATAGTGCTCGCCATTTTCTATGGCGGCTTAGCAAGCGCTGATTAAATTACGAAGGCCTTGTTCGTCACCAACGATGCAGTCTTCGTGATCAATCCACTCAGAGCCATCTTTTAATTGTGGTTTCCAATCTGCCATTTAACTCTCGATTTACTAGGACACATAACGCTGTTGTTCAGCGGCAGCCTTGGCAGAGCGAGGCGGCGACAGGCTGTCCGATGTAGGGCCGCCGGGCCCAGAACGAACTAGCCCTATTGGTTATGTTCGTTTGCCGGCTAGATGTAGCCTCGGTAGGCACACCATGCGAGCCCGACACCCATAACCAGCAGTACAATGGGTACTACGGCGCAGGCCCAGAAATCCGAAAGCACACCATGTCTTAGCCCCTTGATCCCGTCTAGGACAGCAAGAAATACTGTAGCGAGGGACACAACCCCAATGTAGAAGTGAGCGTTAAAGCCGCCGTCTAGCCCGATGGCTAGGAAAATTGGGCCGAAAGCTGCACCAATCCAGGCAAGAGCAACTGCCTTAGCGCCAATGTATGTCGTATAGATATCTCTGCTCATGACTTCCCGAGAACATAACGCTGGCGTAACGGGCCGGTTTGTGGAGCGGCAGCGGAACAAAACGGTCCCGTTGACACATTGGTTACGCACATAACGATGAGCGCACCGGTGGCCTTTACAGAGCGAAGCGGCGTAAAGAAAATCCCTGTGACGCGGCTTGTTACCCGATCTCACAACATTCTCGTAATCTCGACGCTGCCAACCTTTTTCCCTTCTGCTTTGCCGCCATGGTGGTGATACGGGCGCCTGAAATTGAAATGAGGTGCCTCGTTAGCAGTGATAACCACATAGTCTATTTTGGCACGCTTGAAGGTAGTCACGGCCGCCTTTATCGCCTTATGCGCGTTATCAAAATACTGATCGTCTTTCTGAAGATTTCCACTTTGCCTGACGATTCTGAGACGGAAACGCCCCAAGCCTCTCATGGCACAAATTTCGATTAGCTGATCAAGATAGACCACTTCAGTGTTATTTGGGTCATCAAGTTTTTGCTGCTGGTTGAGCAGCGCAATAAAGCTGGCGACCAATAGCCCAGCGAGTAAAATCCAACCAATGATTTCAGCACCTTCCATGCACTACTCGCCCTACGGTTAACGCGAAGCTTTGCGGCAATTTTGGAGCCGCGAAGCGGCGGGAAAATTGTCCGGCAACAGCAGTTTGTTATGTCATAGCTTATTTACCAATATTTAGCTCTGCCCGCATCTGAGCAATAATTTTTTCTTTTAACTCTCCGGCCTCCCGGCCTTTACGCTGCATCTCCTTCGCCACAGGACCTTCCATATCGGGACTGGATAGTGTTTCCTGGAGTTCCGCTAGCCACTTTGAACTCATTTTAAGAATTTCGTGATTGAGCTCCTCGAATTCCTGGGTCAGCTTTAAAAGCTCGGTAGATCCCAGAATTTTCACTACGGTTGTCTCTTCGGTTGCACGCCTGTGAGCATCTTGAATCTTGTGAGGGAATTCGCCGACAGCAGACTGGAAAGCCACGACAGCTTCCGGCGAATTACCGGCTTGCAGGAGCTTATAGAACTCTTGCTTCAACGTGACCTGTGAAAATTCTTCATAATCATTGCCAACGGCTGCAGCGGCCTCCTCATACTTCTTGAAGTACTGACTGTAAAATTCACGCCTCACCTCAAACACGCGAGCTGCTTGCTCACGGCGGCCCCTAAGCCAGTGCAGCAACAAGGGCACAATTACGGAGGCCACAAGCACTGACATAGCGGGCACAACTACTGAGGGGGTAAGCCACTGGACTTCATCGGCCAATTTTCAGTCAACTCCTCAGTCTAAGCTGGTCCGGCATAACGCTGGCCATCACGCGCTTGTCGCGTGCATGACATTGTTAGGCATCAGCTTTCCGGGCAATAAACTTCTTGAACTGATCAATTGTTGGCATCGGATTGATCCGATGAATAATTCGATGACAGTTTGAGCAAACTACGGATAGGTCAGCCAAAGTGGTCGCATGACCTTTTTCCATTTGACTAATTGGCTTCAAATGATGGACCTCGCAAAACCCGTGGCCGTGGTGCCCATACCTCGCCTCAAAATCAAACCCACAAGCTTCACAGCAGAGCTTACCCTTAGCTGCGAGGACAGATTTCTTTTTCTTCTCCACCAATGAAGGGTTGCGCTCTCGCCGAAGGTGAGCCACCAGTCGGGGATTACCCTCTTTAGCTGTAGTTTCAGTGTCAACATCGGGCAACTTGCTCGTTCGCGCCCCGGACTGGATATATTTGATGACATCATCAACCAATCCCGCGCTTTCCGGTTTATCCGCATACCAGACGTTACTTTGTCCAATGCCTCCCTTTACCCGCCTAGGAATTAGGAAATCCCTCTCCTGCTCCGGAATTAAGTGTGCATTCTCTATCGGTGCGACAACTCGGTACTCCGTGATATTGTTGCTTCGATGTCTCTTACAAGGGTTGGGGATCTCTTGCAAATCACGAAATACGGTTGCATTTTTATACCAGCCAACTATTGCGGTGCCACCCGCATTCGGGCCTGCGGTCCAAACAACGGTTACGCCATCCGCCTTATCGGCACCTTTTGGCGCGCCTAATCTTTCTACCGAAATACGACCTGTGGGTTGCACATATCCGTAGACTTTTCCCCTACAGGCCGTGAAGTTACATACCTCGTGGCCCACCGCCTCCTTATTGTATGATCCCCCGCGCTGGATGGAGTCTCCCTGAATTCCATCGTAGCGCTTCATCCACCCGATATTGCAGAACACAATGGCCATCTACACCTACACCTTCTCCTGATGCCTAACAGGTATTAGGACGCCGGCTCGAATATCCAATGAAAGCGCCTGCGCCCTACCCCGCCTTCTGGTTTTTATGTAAAACCGAATAAATCAGATATTTCATAAAGTTACAAACCTTCCCCAGGGGCCCGTCCCCCGATCGCGTGACCGCTTTGTTTGCCGATGCCAATCATACTGTCCATGCGGGCAGCCCCGGAGACGGCGGGTCGGCTGCTATACTGCCGCCACCTTGCAGCCGGCGAGATTGGATTGATGAAATACCGCGACCTGCGCGACTTTATTCAGCAACTGGAAAAGCTGGGCGAACTGAAGCGGGTAACCCGCGAGGTGGACCCGCGCCTGGAGATGACCGAGATCTGCGACCGCACGCTGAAGGCGGGCGGTCCGGCGATTCTGTTCGAAAACCCCAAGGGGTCGTCGATCCCGGTGCTGGGGAATCTGTTCGGCACCGAACGGCGGGTGGCGCTGGGCATGGGCCGGGAGTCGGTGGAAGAGCTGCGCGAGCTGGGCGAGCTGCTCGCCTTCCTGAAGGAACCGGAGCCGCCCAAGGGCTTCCGCGACGCCTGGGAGAAGCTGCCGATCTTCCGCAAGGTGCTGAGTATGAACCCCAAGGTGGGCGGCTCGGGGCCCTGCCAGGAACACGTCATCGAAGGCGACGACGTGGACCTGACCCAGCTGCCGATTCAGACCTGCTGGCCGGGCGACGCCGGCCCGCTGGTGACCTGGCCGCTGGTGATTACCCGCGGGCCCAATAAAGAACGTCAGAACCTGGGCATCTACCGCCAGCAGCTGATCGGCCGCAACAAGCTGATCATGCGCTGGCTCGGCCACCGCGGCGGCGCGCTCGATTTCCAGGAATGGCAGGAAGCCCACCCCGGCGAACCATTCCCGGTGGCGGTGGCGCTGGGCGCCGACCCGGCCACCATTCTCGGCGCGGTGACGCCGGTGCCGGACACCCTCAGCGAATACGGTTTCGCCGGCCTGCTGCGCGGCTCGCGCACCGAGCTGGTGAAATGCCTGGGCTCCAACCTGCAGGTGCCGGCCAGCGCCGAGTTCGTGCTGGAAGGCCATCTGCAGCCCGGCGAGTACGCCGACGAAGGGCCGTTCGGCGACCACACCGGCTACTACAACGAAGTGGAACGCTTCCCGGTATTCACCGTGGACCGCATTACCCACCGTCGCGACCCGATCTACCACAGCACCTACACCGGCCGGCCGCCGGACGAACCGGCGGTGCTGGGCGTGGCGATGAACGAAATCTTCGTGCCGATCCTGAAGAAGCAGTTTCCGGAGATCATCGATTTCTATCTGCCGCCGGAGGGCTGTTCCTACCGCATGGCGGTGGTGACCATGAAGAAGCAGTACCCGGGCCACGCCAAGCGCGTGATGATGGGGGTGTGGTCGTTCCTGCGCCAGTTCATGTACACCAAGTTCGTGATCGTCTGCGACGACGACGTTAACGCCCGCGACTGGAAGGACGTGATCTGGGCGATCACCACCCGCATGGACCCGGTGCGCGACACCGTGATGGTGGAGAACACCCCCATCGACTATCTGGATTTCGCCTCCCCGGTGGCCGGGCTGGGCTCCAAGATGGGCCTCGACGCGACCAGTAAATGGCCCGGCGAAACCACGCGGGAATGGGGCCGTGCGATTAGCATGGACGACGATGTTAAACAGCGGGTCGATGAGATGTGGAATGAGCTCGGCCTGGACTGAACACCGGTAACCCGTCAAGGAGCCCCCATGCCCTGGAACCCGTCCGAGATTCCCGATCAAAGCGGCCGCGTCGCCGTTATCACCGGCGCCAACAGCGGCATCGGTTTCAAAGCCGCCCGCCATCTGGCGGCAAAAGGCGCCACCGTGATCATGGCGTGCCGCAACCTGGAAAAAGCCCGTGCCGCCCGGGCCAGGCTGCCCGCCGACGCCAACGTGCGCATCGTGGAACTGGACCTGGGCAGCCAGGCCAGCGTTAAGAAAGCCGCCGAGGAGATCCTGGCCGAATACCCGCGCCTGGACCTGTTACTGAACAACGCCGGCATCATGTGGCTGGAAGAAGGCCGCACCGAAGACGGCTTCGAGCGCCAGTTCGGCATCAATCATCTCGGCCATTTTACGCTCACCGCCCTGCTGCTGCCGGCATTGCGCGACGTAGTCGGCTCGCGGATCGTCACCGTCAGCAGCATCGCTCACCGGGCCGGTCGTATCCACTTCGACAATATCCACCTGGACGGCCAGTACGGCCGCCAGCGGGCCTACGCCCAGGCCAAGCTCGCCAACCTGATGTTCGCGGTGGAACTGGACCGGCGCCTGCAACGGGCCGGGGCGCAAACCCGCTCGCTGGCTTGCCACCCGGGCATCGCCAGCACCAACCTGGCCGGCCCGGGCATCGCCGAGGAAACACCGCTGGGCATCGGGCGCGTGGTGCGCTGGCTTTGGCCGTTGATGACCCAGAGCGCCGAAAAAGGCGCCTGGCCGACACTCTATGCCGCCACCGCCCCACAGGCGGAGGGCGGCCACTACTACGGCCCCGCCCGCCTTAAAGAAGCCATCGGCCCGCCACGGGAAGCACGCCCGCGCCGCTACGCCATGGATCCGGAAAAAGGACAGCGTCTCTGGGCGCTATCGGAGAGCCTCACCGGGCAACATTTTCCGTGAATTGACGGGCCGGCCACAGGGATTGCATTAAGCTATTGCACTTTAATGGTACGTCAGTACCATAAACGAAAAGGTGCCGCCCAGCCGAGCACCGGCACAACAATAGCCGAAAGGACTCCGCCGTCATGTTGCAACGACTACCCCGCCGCGCCTTCCTGAAAGCGCTGGCCGCGTCCGCCGGCGCCGCCGCCGTACCGACCCTGGCCGGCGCCGGGCAAGCCGACGGCAAGGCACAGGGCGAGCGCGCCAGCTGGCAGAACTGGTCCGGCAACCAGACCGCGCGGCCGCGCAACCTGGCCTACCCGGCGGACGAAGCCGCCCTGGCCCGGCTGCTCGCCAACACTGAAGGCACGGTGCGGCCGTTCGGCGGCAGCCACTCGTTCAGCGCCGTGGTCCCCACCGGCGACACCCTGGTGTCCCTGGAGGCCATCAACGGGCTGCGCAGCGTCGACGCCGGCGCGCTGCGCTTCGGCGCCGGCACCCGCATCGCCCAGGCCAGCAGCGAGGCCTGGGGCGAAGGCCGCAGCCTGATCAACGAACCGGACATCAACCTGCAGTCGCTGGCCGGCGCCATCGCCACCGGCACCCACGGCACCGGCCTGGGCCTGCCGTGCCTGTCCGACCAGGTGGTGGGCCTGGAACTGATGGACACCGAAGGCACCCTGCACCGGCTCGACCACAACGACGGCGACCGCTTCCAGGCGGCCCGCTGCGGCCTGGGGGCCCTGGGTCTGATCACCGCCGTGACCCTGGACAGCGCCCCGGCCTACCGGCTGGAAGAGCACACCTGGACGCTGCCGCTGGACGAAGCCATGGATTTCGTGGAGCGGGAGAAGGACAACTTCCGCAACATCGAGTTTTTCGCCTTTCCCCTCGGCGGCACCGCCATCGTCAAAACCATGTCGCTCACCGACGACCCGGAGGACGACCTGGCCCAGGACGACAGCAACGACCTGCTGGAGACGGTCTGCGAGCTGAGCATGCGCGCCGGCTGGCTGACCTCCACCCTGCAGAAGCTGGTGACCTTTTTCGTCGAGGAAAACCGCCGCCGAGGGCCGGCCCACAAGATCTACGCCAACCGCCGCACGGTGCGCTTCAACGAAATGGAATACACGGTGCCGGCGGAGAAAGGCATCGAGTGCCTGCAGGAAGTCTGCGAGGTAATCCGCGAGCAGGACATCAATGTGTTCTTCCCGATTGAGTTCCGCTACAGCGCCGCCGACGACACGCTGCTGTCCATGTTCAGCGGCCGCGCCGGGGCCAGCCTGTCGATCCATCAGTATTTCAAGCAGGACGCCACGCCGCTGTTCCGCGCCACCGAGCCGGTGCTGCGCCGGCACCGGGGCCGTCCGCACTGGGGCAAGCTGCACAGCCTGGGCGCCGACGAACTGCGCGAACTCTATCCGCGCTTCGACGACTTCCTCGCCCTGCGCCGCGAGCTGGACCCGCGCGGACGCTTGCTCAATGATCACCTGAGACACCTGTTCGGCATCGACGCCAAGGGGCAACCGGCATGAAAAGGCGCACCTTCCTGCTCGCCCTGGGCGGCGGCCTGGCGGCGGCCTGGTGGCTGAAACCCGGCGACCAGGGCGGCCCCCACGGCGCCTACTTCCAGCCCTACAACACCCTGTTCCGCGACAGCGGGCCGGGGCGCCCGCTGCTGTTCATCGACCGGCAACGGCTGGCGGCCAACTGCCGCCGCCTGCAGCAGGCGCTGCCGCCGGGCCGCGCCTACCGCATCGTCGCCAAATCATTGCCCAGCGTGCCGCTGATCCGCGAAGTGATGGCGCAGACCGGCACCGACCGGGTGATGGTGTTCCACCAGCCGTTCATCAACGCCATGGCCGAGGCGGAGCCGGGCTGCGACCTGCTGCTCGGCAAACCCATGCCGGTGCGGGCCGCCGCCCGCTTCTATGAGGAACTGCCGGAGGACGCCGGCTTCGACCCGGACCGCCAGTTGCAATGGCTGATCGACAGCGACGCGCGGCTGAAGGAGTACCTGGAACTGGCCCGGCGGCTGGACCGCCGGCTGCGCATCAATGTGGAAATCGACGTGGGTCTGCACCGCGGCGGGCTCACCGAGCCCGGGCAACTGGACGCACTGCTTGAGCGCATCGCCGCCCACCCCCGCCATCTGGCGTTCGCCGGCTTCATGGGCTACGACGCCCATGTGGGCAAGCTGCCGGACCTGGTGGAAAGCCGCGACACCAGCCTGCGCAAGGCCCAGGCGGTCTATCAAAGCTTTATCGACAGGCTTTACCAGGTCGCCCCTGAACTGCGCGAGCAGCCGCTCACGTTCAACGGTGCCGGCAGCCCCACCTTCACGCTGCACGGCGACGAGACGCCGCTCAACGAGCTGGCGGCCGGCTCCTGCCTGGTCAAGCCGTCGGATTTCGACGTGCCCAGCCTGAAGGACTTCGAGCCCGCCGCCTTTATCGCCGCGCCGGTGCTCAAGGCGCTGGACGGGCTCACCCTGCCCGGCCCGCTGCCGTTGGGCGACGCCTGGGCCCTGTGGGACCCCAACCGGCGACGCACTTATTTCATCTACGGCGGTTACTGGAAAGCGGAGCCGGTGTCGCCGCCGGGCATCCGCCGCAATGACCTGTACGGCGCCAGCACCAATCAGATGATGTACAACGGCTCGCCGGCCTCCGAGCTGGTGCCCGGCGATCAGCTGTTCTTCCGCCCCACGCAGAGCGAGTTCGTGCTGCTGCAGTTCGGCGACCTGGCGGCGGTGTCCGAACACCGCATCCAGGCCTGGTGGCCCCCTCTGCCCCAGGGCGAAGGGGCCTGAGCCCGGTTACAGATCCGGCATACGGTTGAACCAGGGCCGCGCCCGCTCCAGCTGACCGGCCAGTTTGAACAGCAGGCCCTCGCTGCCGTGATCGCCGACCAGCTGCACCCCCAGCGGCAGGCCGCTTTCGCACCAGTGCAGCGGCACCGACATGGCCGGCACCCCGGTGACGTTGGCGAGCTGGGTGAAAGGCACGTACTTCAGGTTCTCCTTCACCATCTGCTCCACCAGGCCGGTTTTCATCACCAGCTTTTCGGCGCCCACTTTGAGAATCACCTTGAGCATGCGCTGCTGCCAGGCCGGCGTTTCCGAGGCGCCGATGCGCGCCGGCTGCAACGCCAGGGTGGGCGTCAGCCACAGATCGTACTGCTGGTGGAATTCCGCCAGCGCCCGGGAATACCCCTGCCAGCGCTGGTAACCACGCACGTAGTCCGGCGCCGAGGTGGCGTGGCCGAACGCCGCCATCGCCAGGGTGTCCAGTTCGAAGCCGTCGTTGCCGCAGCCGGTTTCTTCGCGCACCCAGTCCACGCTGGCGGCGCAGTTGGCGAACCACATGGAGAGCCAGTCCATGCTCATGGCCAGCATGTCCATTTTCGGCGACGCCTGCTCCACCTTGTGGCCCAGGGACTCCAGCAGGCGGGCGGCGTCCTCCACCGCGGCCACCGCTTCCGGGTCCACCTCGGTGCCGATCGGCGAGGTGGTGGAGAATGCAATGCGCAGCGGCTTGGGGTCGCTCTCCAGCTCGCTCAGGTAGCTGCGCTCCGGCGGCGCGATGCGGAACAGGCTGCCCACTTCCTCGCCCTGGGTGGCGTCCAGCAGCAGCGCGGAATCGCGCACCGAGCGGGTCACCACGTGATTCATGGAAATGCCGTGCATGGCCTCGCTGAAGTTGGGCCCCCAGGGCGTGCGCCCGCGCCCGGGCTTGAGGCCGAACAGGCCACAGCAGCCGGCGGGAATGCGGATGCTGCCGCCGCCGTCGTTGGCACCGGCGAACGGCACCACGCCCGCCGCCACCAGGGCCGCGGAACCGCCGGAGGAGCCACCCGGCGTGTGGTCGGTGTTCCAGGGGTTGCGGGTGGCGCCGAACGCCTCCGGCTCGGTGATGCCCTTGGCGCCGAATTCCGGCGTATTGGTGCGCCCGAACAGCACCACCCCGGCCGCCTTCCAGCGGCGCACCAGCTCGGAATCCACCGGCGCCTTATGGCCGGCCCGCTTGAGGGCTTTGTTACCCTGATAGTTGGGGGCGCCGCCGATCTCCTGGAACAGGTCCTTGGTGAGCATGGGCACCCCGGCCAGGGGGCCGCTCAAGGCGCCCGCCGCCTGTTCCCGAGCCTGGTCGTAAAGCGGAATGATCAGGCCGTTGAGGGCCGGGTTCACCGCCTCGGCACGGGCGATGGCCAGCTCCAGCAGTTCGGCGGCGGTCACTTCCCCGTCCGCCACCAGTTTGGCCAGCGCCACGCCGTCGAGATTGCGGTATTCGTCAAAACGCATGATGGTATCCTTATTATTTAAAACCCCAGTGACATTCGTATTCCCACGGAGACCCTATGAAGGCCGTCGGCTTTAACCAACCCCGCGCCATCGAAGACGTCCACGCCCTGGAAGACATCCAGCTGGAACAGCCCAAACCAGGCCCCCGCGACCTGCTGGTGGCGGTGGAGGCGGTATCGGTCAACCCGGTGGACACCAAGGTACGCCAACGCCCCCTGGCGGAGAAGGGCCATAAAGTACTCGGCTATGATGCCGCCGGTCGGGTGGAAGCGGTAGGCGCCGAAGTCCGCGACTTCCTGCCCGGCGACCGGGTCTGGTACGCCGGGGCCATGCAGCGCCAGGGCAGCAACGCCCAGTACCAGTGCGTGGACGAGCGCCTGGTGGCGAAGATGCCCGAAGGCACCGGCATGCAGGAAGCCGCCGCCCTGCCGCTGACCGTGCTCACCGCCTGGGAAAGCCTCACCGACCAGCTCGGCCTGACTCCGGAAAACGCCGCCGGCAAGACCCTGCTGATGGTGGGCGGCGCCGGCGGTGTCGGCTCCATCGCCACCCAGCTGGCCGCCCGCCACTTCGGCATGACGGTGATCGCCACCGCCGGACGTCAGACCTCGGCGGACTGGTGCACCGCCATGGGCGCCACCCACACCATCGACTACCGCAACGGCCTGCGCGAGCCCATGAAAGGGCTGGGCATCGAGCAGGTGGACGCCATCCTGCTGGCCCAGGAACCGGACGCCTACTGGAGCGACGTCTGCGAGCTGGTCGCGCCGCTGGGCGGCATCGTCACCATCGTCGACGCCCGCGGCCCCCTGGACGTGAACCCGCTGAAACCGAAGAGCGCCCGCTTCGCCTGGGAGTTCATGTTCACCCGCGCCCTGTTCGGCGTGGACATGGAACGCCAGGGCGGAATCCTGCGCGCCACCGCCCGGCTGGTGGAAGAAGGCGTCCTGCAGACCACCCTCTCGGAGTCCCTGGGGCCGATCAACGCCGCCAACCTCAAAGAGGCGCACCGGCGCATCGAGTCCGGCAAGACCATCGGCAAGCTGGTGCTGGCCGGCTGGGAGTAACCCGGCTCACTGCGAGCCCAACGGCGGCAGCGTCCCCTCGCAGGCAGCGCCCGACGACGCCAGCTTGAGTTCACGCAGGCACAGCACCGGACTAAGCCCCAGGGTGCGGCGAAACAGGGCCGGCCAGGCGTCTTCGTTGACCATCGGCCGGGCCAGGCGCGTGCTGCGCACCGCCTGCCAAGCCAGGTTGTCGGGCCCGCCCTGGGCCTCGGCGATCACGAACTGGAAGGGGTGGGCGCCGGGCACGCCGAGGCGGATGTCGGTGGCCACCAGCCGCCCGTCCTCCAACCGGTAATCCAGAAAGCCGCCGGTGAACCATTCCAGACGGCGGCCGTCGTCCAGCTGCTTGGCCGAGGCGACCAGATTGGCGTCCCGCGGAAAGCCTTCAATATGCAGCGGCACATCGCCGTCCAGCAGCCCGGTGACGATCTCCAGGCGTTCTTCGCGGTGCAGCACCGTGGCCCGCCACAGCAGCGTGGAGAACGGCATCGGCTGCACCATGCGCGGCGCCGTCTGGTAGCCGGTGCCGGCCAGCGCCTGGTGCACCCGGTGGTCCACCCACTGCTGCGCCGCCAGGCTCCAGGCCAGGTACAGGCTCGACAGCGCCAGCCCCACCGTCAACGCGCGGATCGCCGGCGGCCGGACCAGGACGATGATCACCGCCACCAGCAGCGGCAGCGTGTAGAGCGGGTCGATAATAAAAATGGTGTGCCAGGCCACCGGCGGCCCCAGCGGCCAGAGCAGTTGGGTGCCGTAGGTGGTGAAGGCGTCCAGCAACGGGTGCGTGATCAGGATGGCGCCGGTGAAGGTCAGCCAGCGGCGGAACGATACGCTGCGCTGCCAACGACTGAGTAGCGCCGCCAGCACCACCGCCAGGGGCACCAGCACCAACAGCGAATGGCTGAAACCACGGTGCTGGGAAAAGTTGGCCACCGCATCGCCATAGTCGATCAGCACGTCCATGTCCGGCAGAGTGCCGAGCAGCGCGCCGGCGACCACCGCGGCGCGCCCGAACCGGTGCCCCAGCACCGCCCCGCCCAGGGCGCCCCCCAGGGCCGCCTGCGTTATCGAATCCATACTTTCTCGCCCCCGCCGCCGGCATAGCGGCAGCAAATAACATTGAAGCTTCTGACTTCTCTGGGAAAGATGATGAGCGAGATATCAGAAGTAACGGTAAACACAACAAGTATCTGTCTAGGAACGACGCCGAGAATGCGCTATGCCATCGACTTCACAAAGAAGAACTGGGCGGCCAGTCCAATAGTAACCGTGGCTAACAGCGCCGTTAGCGTCACGATATCGATCCAAATACTAGCAGCGTCATGAGGCACCTCTTCTTGCCTATACATAGGCACGATAATACGCATATATACTGCGAGAGCGAGCACACTGTTGAGAATCGCCACTACAGCCAACCAGGTAAACTGCGCATGGATAGCAGCGGCAAAGAGCAGGAATTTGCCAACGAAACCAGCGAGTGGCGGAATGCCTACCAGCGAGAGCAGGAAAAGTACCATGGCGACTCCCACCAGTGGTTGAGCGCGCCCCAGGCCGTTGAAATCGTTTAGCGTACGCCCAACCGCAGCGATAACGGCGAAAGCCCCCAGATTCATAGCGGCGTACGCGGCAGCGAAAAAAATGATTGATGGCAAAGCAAAAGAACTTTCGCCCAGCGCCACAATACCCAGGAGGAAGTACCCGGACTGGGCAATAGATGAGTAAGCCAGCAGTCGAACAACATTATCCTGCACCAACGCGGCAAGGTAACCGTAGGTCATACTCAGTACGGCTAGTCCCGCGATAACAGCGGGCCCACCGCTTTCGGAAGGCAGGTCACGAAACACTTGAGTTAGCGCAAACAACGCGCCCACCTTGGGCACCACAGACAGGAAGGCTGCAACCGATAAGGGCCCACCTTCATAGGCATCCGGCACCCAAAAATGAAATGGAACCAGAGATGCTTTATAGCCAAGACCGACAATAACCGCCACCAAACCGAATATGACAGCCAAAGGGATGGCCTCCGTACCCTCAAGGTCGGCAATCATTGTGGAGCCGGCGGCACCGAACCAGTACGTGAGACCAAAGGTCATCACCGCGCCAGCCACCGAACCAAACACAAAGTATTTCATGGCGGCTTCGGTGGCAGGATCGTCGTCCGGGTAGGCCACCAGAGCAAAGGTCGCCAAACTGGTGAGCAACAGGCCCAGAACCAGAAACATCATATCGCCGGCGCCGGCTAGAATAAGAGCACCAACGGTAGCTAAACATAATAAACTGTAGACCGTGCCCTCACGCACGGTGCCGCGCACTTCCGCGCTCGCCAGCAGCAAAGACAGCATCGTCGCCGGCAATAAAATCAGCTTTGCCCAGATGCTGAGCGCGTCTATCCGAAAACTGCCACCGAATACGGTGGTGTCTGTACCCACCAAACGTATGGTCAGTCCCGTGGCGACGAACAGGCCCAGCATGGCGAGAGCCAGCGAAGCTCGAGGCCTGCGCAGTATTTCTGCAATCAGCGCGCTGACTGCGGCTAGCAGCACAGCGATCTCGGGAATTAACAATGCCAGATCACGCCCCATTATAGCACCAACGCCGAGGTAGTCCGGTGAATGGTGTCCAGCACCCAGGATGGTGCCACCCCGGTAGCTACGGTGAGAACCAGTAATGGCGCCAGCGCGAGCACTTCGCGCAAACTCAGGTCGGGCATGCTATGCCAACGTGACTGAGGCTCGCCAAGAAAGGTTTCGCGAATCGCTTTGAGAAAGGTACCCGCAATGATAGCAAGGCCCAGTATCGACACGACGGCGGCGGGCACACTACCAAGCGTACCCAGAAATATCTGGAACTCCCCTGGAAAGTGCGCCAGACCAGGCAGGCCCAGCGACGCAAAGGCCGCCAACATAAAGGACCAGCCCAACAGCGGAACCGTTTTTAGTAGGCCGCCAAATTCGCCCATCTCGCGAGTATGTGCGCGCTCCTGAATCATCCCCACCAGGAAGAACAATGCACCGGTAACCAAACCGTGACTGAACATCTGCAGGACGGCGCCATCGAGTGCGGTGGCACGCACTGAAGGGTCCAGAGCCAGTGCAGCCACGGCGACGCCGATGATCACATAGCCCATGTGGTTAATCGACGTATAGGCCACCAGACGCTTGAGATCGGTCTGCGCCAGAGCGGCGAAGGCGCCATAGAGCGCGCCGATGACACCGAACACCAGGACAACGACGCCGGCTTCGTGGAACGCCTCGGGAGTCATTTGTAGGGCGAAGCGAACCAGCCCGTAGGTTCCAAATTTCAGCATGATGCCGGCCAGGATGACACTGCCGACAGTCGGCGCCTGGACGTGGGCGGCAGGTAACCAAGTGTGCAACGGTACGGCGGGGATCTTGACCGCAAAAGTAACCAGCATGGCGACCAGCGCCCACATGGCCGCAGCCCCTTCCAGCGGTGGATTAGCGATCCAGGCGCGCATGTCGAAGCTGGGATCGGGACTGCCGAGGTAAAGCCCCAGGATGGCGAGCAATAACGGCAGGCTGCCCAGAAGCGTGTAGATAAAAAACATCAGAGCCGCCCGCTGCCGGTCCTCATGGCCCCAACCGGCAATCATGAAATACATCGACACCAGGGAGACTTCGAAGAACACATAGAACAGAATTCCGTCGAGGGCGGCAAAGGTGCCGATTGCTGCAGTTTCTAGAAGCAGAACCAAAGCCACGTAGGCGCGCGGGCGCTCGCGCAGCGACGAAGCATAGATGAATGCCCCCAAAAACAGCATAGCACTCAGCAGCACCAGGGGCAGGCTGATGCCGTCCACACCGACCCGGTAGGCGGCACCGATAGCCGGAATCCATTCGAGCTCTTCGACTTGGGAAAAGCCCGCGCCGCTCACTCCCTCCAGCCACATGGCCAGCGCCCCGACCAGAGTTAAACTGGCGGTGCCAATACCAATGCTGTGTACGGTTCGCGCCGTCGGCCCCGGAAGGGCCAGAATCAGGGCGGCACCGGCGAGCGGCAAAAACAGAGTAAGGGATACAATTGGTAGCATGAGTATGGCTATCCTCTAGAAACTCAACGAGGCTGAAAGCAGTATGATCAGTGTTACGGCGGTAACCACGGCGCTGATAGCCAGACTGTGGTGAATCCAACCGCTTTGCAGGACGCGGGCGCGGTCTCCCCAGCCTCGTACGCTGGCCACCAGGGCGAAGATCAGGCCGTCGATTCGGCGCTCATCTCCTACCCGAACCAAGTGCGCCACGGCCAAGCTGGCACGGCCAGTACCCAACACCACCGCATACAAACCTCGTTCCACGCGCCCGCAACCTCGAGCAATGAAGAAGCCTCCGCGGCCGACACTCAGGACGGTCGCGTATAGGCCACGCTCCAGGCGCTGGCAGCCGTAGGCAATGGCCATGGCTGGTCGGCCGATCCAGAAGGAGAGCCCTCCGGCGATGACCAGCCCCGATTGTGCCCAGGGGTGGAAAGGGCCAAGCAAGCGAGATGCCGGTACCAGCCAGCCCAGCGCCAGACCGGCCGCTGCCGCGAGAAGCCCGAACAGCATGGCGGTAGTGCCATGGTCTCCAGGGCCGGGCAAACCCAACAAGGCTTCAATGGGACCGAAGGTCAGACCCAGGAAGACGGCTGGGATTACCAGGGCCCATACTCCCAGCCCCATCCAGCGGGCGCCGGCCACCGAACGGTTTTCGTTTTCACCCTCCTCGCGCTCGTGCCATAGCAGCCGCAGCGCGCGAGCCAAGTAGGCACCGGTCAGCAGTGTGCCCGCCAGTGCCAGGGGAGCGAGCCAGGCGACACTTGGCGCGGACAGTGCGGCGGCGATCACCGCGTCCTTTGAGAAGAAGCCGCTCAGCGGTGGAGCACCCACTAGGGCCAGCGCTGCCAATGCGAAGCCGAAGAAAGTCCAGGGCCGGACGCGCCCTACACCACGCAAGCGCTCCAGAGCCGTGCCGCCGCGCGCATGCTGATATTCACCGGCTGCTAAAAACAGGCCACTCTTGATGGCGGCATGGGCAAGCAGATGCAACAACGCCGCCAGCGGCACCCCGGCGCCGACCGCAATCAGCATCAGACCATACTGACTGGCGGTTGAGGCCGCCAGCAGGCGCTTGAGGTCACGTTCGGCAAGCGCAATCAGACCTGCCGCCACGGTAGTAATACCGCCCACCAGCCCAATAGCGAGCAAAACTTCCGGCGTCAGCAGCGGCGCTACACGGATCAGTAAAATGGCACCTGCTGCCACCAGTGTCGCCGAGTGCAACAACGCCGACACCGGTGTGGGCCCCGCCATGGCACGCATAAGCCAGTCCTGGAGGGGGATCTGGGCAGACTTGCCCATGATAGCGAGCAGCAACAAAAGCCCGGCCGCCACGGCGGTGTCTCCGTCGACATTCAGGGTGGCGGCGATCTCGCTGGTGCCCGCCGCCCCCATGAGGGTGAATATCGCGATGTACAGACCAAGATCGGCACTGCGGGTGTAGAGAAAGGCACGGCTCGCGGCGTTCGCCGCTTCGGGCCGCTGAAACCAGAAACCGATCAGCAGGTAACTGCACAAGCCAATCAGCTCCCAGGCGGCGAGCACCAGAACCCAGTCGCCGGCCAGAACCAGGGCCTGCATGGCGGCAACAAACAAGGACATAACGGCAAAAAAGCGGGGTAGGCCGGACTCCCGCTTCATATAGCCTACCGAATAAATCAACACGCAAGTCGCCACGGCGGCAACCACTACACTGAGCAACGCGGTTAACGGCTCGGCGGTCAACCGCAAGGGTAGATCCGGCAAGCCTGGCAGCAGCAGGGTTGCGGAGTCACCACTGGCGACCGCCCCCAAAAGCTTAAGGCTTGCCGCCAAACTAAGTGCGACCCCGACCAGCGCCAAAATAGCCGCTCCCCGGCGCAGCAGCAGAATGGCAGCGGCCGCAAGCAAAGGGAACACTATGGGCAAGACCAGGTCACTCATCCCTGCAGGTCTCCGGCCTCTTCCATCTCGACCGAGCCCTTGGCCCGGAAGCGTGCAATTGCGACGCCGAAACCGACGGCCATCTCCACTGCCATAACCGTCATTACCACCAGCACAAACATCTGTCCGGCGTAGACCTCCGGATGCAGAAAGCGCCAGAAGGCCACAAGGTTCACCAGCGCGCCCGCCAGAATCAGCTCCACTCCCATCATTATCATGACCAGGTTAGTCTGCGAGAGCGCGCCATAGATACCGACACCAAAGAGAATGGCGCCGGTCAGAAGTGCCAGGATCAGTACCGGAGTCATTTTGAAGCCTCCTGTTCTTTATCACCGTTTTCCTTGTCGAGCTTTCCTGTGTCGACGCCGGGCTGGCGCACCGGAATCGCTACTGCCGTAGCCGCGATCATTGCGGTCAGGATGGTGATAGCGGCGGTCTCGAAAATCAGCATAGAGCGATCCAACATTTCAAAACCGAGCTCCCGCGTTTGCATTGCAGCATCCGGCGCCTCGGCGAATATCGGCCCCCAATCAGAGAACAGCGCTACCGAGATGGCGGTGGTGGCGGCAATGGCTCCAGCACCAATCGAAAAGCGCTTCTGGTGGCTCATATCCATCCCGCCAAGCCCACCGGGGTCCATCATGAACATCACCATGAAGATGGCCATGATGCTCATTTCGGTGGCCATCATCATAATCTGCAGCACGCCCAGAAATTCGGCCTGCATGGCCAGAAACATGCAGCCCACGGCGGCCTGTGAAAACAGCAGCGCCAGCGCAGAACGCACCATAGACGCGGTACGGAACACCGCCACACCGAAACCGATCGCAGCCAGCCCGAATACGCCGACAAAAAAAGCCTGTGCAACCATTAGGGCACCACCAGGATGAGCAATCCGACTATCAAAATATTGAGCAGCGCCAGGGGGATTCCAAACTTCCAGCACCAACCCAGCAGATCCGCCTCGCGAATACGCGGCAAATAGTAGCCAACCAGCAACATCGATACGGCTACCGCCAGAGTCTTGATCAGGCTCCAGGCCCAGGGCGGCAAAAGCGGCCCCTGCCAGCCACCGAGAAAGAACACCGTAGTCGCGGCAGACAGGGTGATTAGCATCACCAATCGTGCTAGCCGCAACACTGTCAGGCGCACGCCGGTGTATTCGGCGTCGACCCCGCCGGCTAACTCGCCGGGTGCGGTAGGCAGGTCGAAGGGTGAGCGGAACGCCAACGCCATAGCGGCGATGAAAAACAACACAAACCCCAGCGGTTGGTAAACGATGTTCCATAAACCGGCCTGAGACTCGACGATGACGCTGTTCAACAGGGACTCGGCGCGCATGGCGGTCGCCGTAATGGGCATGACGATAAGCATGGAGTAGGCGATAAGTTGGCCGAGAAAACGCCAGCCACCTATCATCGCGTAGGCGCCGTTCGGGCCCCAACCAGCCATGATCAGCGATACCAACACATAGGCAAGCACCGCGTTGAGAAACAAGGCGCCGGTGGCCAGATCAGCAATGACCAGATCCGGCGTCAGCGGAAGTACGGCAGCACCGAGCACCGCCACCACCAGCAACAACACTGGTGCGGTCTCGAAAAACAGCCGGTCGGGCTTGCGCGCCAAGATGGACTCGCGGCCCAGGTGCGACAGGCCCGCAAGCAGCGGGGCGACCGGTCGCAGGCGGCCGGTCGTGAGCCAGGCCTCAATCACAGCCAGTAACCAAGCGCCAACCAACAGTGTGAGCAACACTATGGCGACAGTCATGAGCTCACCTCCCAGGGCGAGAGATCCAGTGACCCGACCGCCACCAAGGCATCACCCAATTCCTGACCTTCGACCAGGTCGGCGGCCAGGCCGATATGTTGGCGGCAGGCGCCGTCCAGCTCGACCGATACCACCTGCCCTCGCTCCAGGGTCAGCTGCAATGTGGAGCGGCCGCGCGGCGTTTCCACGGTCGCCTCCCCCGTTCCGGAAGGGCTGTCGATGGCTCGCAGCTTGGGGAGCTCAGGGTCTCCGGCGGCCTCTACGAGATCGAGACTGGTCACGATCTCAACATGCCGCTGCCGGAAACGCGCCCAGGCGTCCCCAGCGCCCTCAATGTACAGCTCGAAACCCAGCTCGCAATACATTGCGTCCGCCTGGCGGGCATCTTCGGTCCGGCCGGAGGCGCGTGCCACCGGGCCTCTTAGATCCTGGGAGCCGTGGGGCAAAGCGCCGATGCCTTTCAAGCGCGCTTTGAGAAGGGGCGTATGCTCGAGCCGTGCGATGAGCGCCTGCAGCGCCGGCCGCAGGACAACAAGCTGCTCCCCGTCGGCGCGCTGGGTTTCCAATTGCAAAGCCGCCGCACGACGTGTCAACCAGACAAAGCTGAGCTGGCGGCCCAACTGGGCCAGCCAGCCCAGATGGCTGGCGATGCGCTCTCGCTCAAGAGCGGCCGCCCGGCCCCGCTCGACGGCCGGATCTGGCTCCAGACCAGCCGCCTGCTCGATAGCGCGGCAGGCCAAGAGGCGGTAACTTACCGGTGCCAACGGCGTGGCCGCCGCCAGGCGCTCGATGAAGGTTTCGACCGCCACCTCTTCAGAGGGGGTGCCCATAGCTACCAGAGATGTCGCTTGGCCCTCGGTCACCCCGTCACCGTCGAGCGTCAAGGTCAGTCTCAATCCTCCCGGCAAACCGGGAAAGCAGGGGCCGAAGGGCACCTCAAGCCAGTCCATTGCCAAACCGTCAGCGCTGCGAGGCAGGTCTTTGGTAACCTCGACCATGGACATGAATCCCGAGCTGCCGTGGTCGTGGTCTCCGTGATCATGATCGCCGTGACCGTGGCCGGAATGGTCGTGCTCCCCAGCATCCGCGTCGCCGCCGGCTTCGCGCGCCACCAAATCCATGCCGCATTTGGGACAGCTACCTGGTTCGTCCTCCACCACTTCCGGGTGCATGGGGCAGACGTACTCAGTTTTGGTTTGCAGGATTGATGAGTCAAAATCGTCAGGCGAGGCGGCGAAGGCGTCTTCAGCCAGCAACCGCTGCAGCCGAGTGGCCGCCTCCATCAGTTCGGTTTGTGAGAGATCCGCGGAAACGTCAGCTTTAGGCAAAGACGAAGGTTCTGACCCACCGAGCACTAGAATAGCTCGCGGCCTAGGCATCTGGGCATAGAGCACTGCGGTGGCCTCGTCCAACTTCTGAGATAGCTCACCGACAACCAGGAGCACAGTGGCATCGCGCGGCGTGGCGGCGATGCGCATGTCTGCGGCCGCCAGGTTCAGCCCATGCGCCAGGGCCACTTCCGGCCCAGGGACTACCAGGCAGCTCAAATTGCGCGCCAGAGCCTGCCCAACCCACCTTCGCAGGATAGATGGACGCCCTTTGCGTGCGCCTGCAAGTGTCGTTGCGACCTCGGTCATCATTGCCGCCTCAGAGCGCCCTGACTCCATCCGTAAAGCAACCCAAGAAAGAGAATCGCAAGAAACACGCCCATGTCAAGTAAAGCAACCAGCCCTACTTCCTTGAACACAACCGCCCAAGGGTACATGTAGGCCATCTCCATATCGAACGCCAAAAACAGCAATGCATAACCGTAATAGCGCGCATGATAACGTCCCCAGACCGGAGCCCGCGACAGCACTCCGGCGCTTGCCGGCACATCCTTGCCAGGTTCCTGCCGTGTTGGACCCACACTACGGGCTAAACCATACAGGCTTAACACCGCGCCCAGGATACCCAGTGCCAATCCCAGCAGCAGTAAGTATTGTTGTGTAGCGCTCATAACTTCTAACTTCTCAAGTTTACTCTGCCTCAGAGGCTGAAATTTTAATCTGCTATTGCCAAAGGGCTTCGGGCCCCCTGCCATGGATGCCTAGACGAAACGCTAGTTTCAAGTCTAGACATTCTCGCCAGAGTCGCAAATCTTCCCTAGCCGGGGAATCTGACTCGCGAAACATCATTCAGAATTTTTGTGATCGGTTTCGTCCAGCGAGGCATCCGCGAGCTGCCGCCATTGACGCCAACCAGGCAGGAACATGGAACCCGTCGCTGGTAGGCCCTGTAGGCGTCACCGAACCGCTCCATCACTTGCCGCTCCTCTCGCTGCGCCAGCCGGTAGTAGGCAAATACAATAAGCGGAAACAACCCAACCGAGAACAATGTAGGCCAATGCCGATGAAAGCGAGTGCATAGCCAAGCAACATGGAGATCAGCATGCCGGTTTCACCCAACCCTATCAGGGTGGCCCACAGGTTGGCGCTAACGTAATCGCTATCCAGCCCGAAGAACCGCACCAGTAGATAAATCGTCAGTGGAAAGCCGTACATCTCGGCATAAAGTGCGATGATGAAAGCTTGCACCAACCCGGCACCCGCCCATTCACGCCAGCTTTTCGGCGCAAAATACCGATAAAACATCCAGGAGACCAATGCAATAACAATCAGTGCAATGCCCCATAGCCCCGCATGGCCCATAAGTTCATTCATCGTTTGATACCCTCACAGGTGCGGTGGTTGGGCTCTCCCGACATTCCATGGGAAACGCCGGTTTTCGGAGCGTTTAGTTTTCGTCTCCTTTATCGTGCCCGCTGTGCATGCCCAAAACGCACATCATCAGACACCCCAGGCCAACCAGGGCCACGACGAGCAACCCGCTCGCCGCCAGCCAGTTCCAACCGAGCGCGAGACCTATCAATGCCACCAGGCAGACCGCGACGGCAATGGGACGGCGCCTGAACCACTGACGCAAATTGCGCACTCGGGCGCCTCGCCCCGGACCGTTCTCTTTCTCGCTCTTCGCCATGACGGTGACCTCTGTTTCAATCAGTGGCGTAGATCGACATTTCGTCATCCGTAATCGCATAAATCACAAAAGGCTCCCGCTTTTGCCCAGACATTCCCGGCGACCCCTGGGGCATGCCGGGAAGCGATACACCGCGGATCTCTGGCCGTTCGTCCAGGAGCTTGTTAATAACCCCCACCGGAACATGACCCTCGATCACGTACCCATCGAGCAGCATGGTATGACAACTTTGTAAGCGGGACGGTACGCCATGCTCGGCTTTGAACTGCCTCAAGTTGGGGGTTTCAGTCACCTTGATCTCATAGTCGTACTGGCGCAAGTACGCAGCATATTGGTCGCAGCACCGGCAACTCGGATTTTTGTACAGCGTCGCATCAACGGTTTCGGCGGCCTGCACCGACGGCAAGCTGGCCAAGTAAACGGTCACCATCAACGCCCCTCTGAGGATCGATGTGTATCGCCTTTTCCAACGCAGAAAGGTTGTCATGAACGGTCTCCTTTTTTGGATTTACTGAAGAACAGGTACTTAATCATGGACAGGATCGCCAGAACCAAGGCAATGAACAGCAGGATCAGCAAGACGATACACGCCAACATAAAACCAGCGCCCATCATGCCGGAGTCTTGCATCATCCCAGCCGAAGCTTGTTCGGCAGCCAAGGCGGTGTTTGCCAGAAATGTAAATGCTAAAAGTAAAAATGAACGCATCAAATTTTTCATGGGTTGCCTCCAGTTAAAGTAAGTAGAGTACCGAAAGTACCGCCGCCCGGTACCGAAAGTACGGATCGGTACCGGACGGCGATGACGCATTAAGTTTTCAGCGGTGGTGTCGGTGCCCCCTTGGGCAGACCGCGTCCCCGCCATAGCATGAAGATTGCCGGGTATACCACCAGCACCATCAACAGGGCAGAAATCACCCCGCCGACCATGGGCGCGGCGATGCGCTGCATCACGTCCGCGCCGGTACCGCTGGCGAACAGGATCGGCACCAACCCGATAAAGGTCGACAGCCCGGTCATCAGCATGGGCCGGATGCGTTGGCCGGCGCCGCTCTGGACGACTTCGGTCATATCTCCACGGGTATTGAGTCGGCGCTCGGCCTCCCTGTCCCGCCAGGCGATATCCAGATACACCATCATCAGCAACCCGAGCTCCACGGCGAGCCCCGCAACGGCAATCATGCCCACCCAGACGGCGACACTGAGGTTAAAGTCCAGCCACCACATCAGCCAGACGGCCCCGCTCAGCGAAATGGGCACACTCAGCATCACCAGCAGGGTCTCTACGAGGGAGCCTCGGTGCATAAAGAGCATGAAGAAAATCAGGAACAGCGTGATCGGAACCAGCAATTGGAGTTTGGCTTTGGCCCGCTCAAAATACTGGAACTGCCCCGCCCAAGCCAGCCGATAACCGTCCGGCACATCGACCTGGTCGCCAACCACCTGCTTGGCCTGTTCGACATAATCGGCAATACCGACTTCGCTTTTGACGTCCACAAAGACGAATCCCACAAGTTGCCCGTCCTCACTGCGAATGGAAGGCGGCCCGGTTTGAAACTCAATGTCCGCCACCTGGGCGATGGGAATCTGCTCCCCGGAAGGAGTGGGCACCAGTACTCGCTCCAGCGCTTCCACGTTGTCGCGGTAATCCCGGGCGTAGCGCACCAGGATGTTGTAGCGCTCGCGCCCCTCCACGGTTTGCGACACCACAGTCCCCCCCATGGCCGCCATGATCACCCGTTCCACATCGCCAACGTTGAGGCCAAAGCGAGCCGCAGCACTTCGGTTGACGGTGAAATCCAGAAAGTACCCACCGGTGCTGCGCTCGGCAAAGGCGCTGCGGGTGGCATCGGCGGTGCGCTCATCCTCCTGCAACGCTTTTTCAATGGCGATGCCCGTTTTTTCGATAGTGGCCAGGTCCGGACCAAACACCTTGATGCCCAACGCTGAACGAATACCGGTCGCGAGCATTTCGGTGCGAGTCTGTATGGGCATCCAAAAAATATTGGGCATTCCCGGAAACTTGAGTTTCGAGTCCATCTCCTGAATCAGACCGTCCCACGTCATGCCCTCGCGCCACTGGTCCTCCGGCTTCAAGGTAATGACCGTTTCCACCATGGATAACGGCGCGGGATCGGTCGCGCTGGTGGAGCGACCAACCTTGCCGAAAACATGCTCCACTTCGGGAATGTCGGCAATGATCCGGTCCATAGTCTGCATGGTCTGGGTGGCCTCGGAAATGGACATTCCCGGCAGCGCGGTGGGCATAAAGAGAACCGAGCCCTCGTTCAGAGGTGGCATAAACTCGTTGCCCAATTGCCGGAAGGGAATGATCGTGATCAGCAATAGCAACACCGCTCCCACGATGACTCCCCACCGAAAACGCGCGGCGAAAGCCACCACAGGCCGGTACGCAGCCACCAGCCACTGGTTCAACTTACTGCGATCAGCACGGATCTTGCCGCGAATCAGCCATACCGCGAGGGCCGGCACCAGAGTGATGGACAGGAACGCCGCAAATGCCATGGAATAGGTCTTGGTAAAAGCCAGAGGCTTGAACATGCGCCCTTCTGTGCCTTCCAGGACGAACACCGGCATAAAGGAGATGGTGATGATTGCCAGCGAGAAAAAGATGCTGGGGCCTACCTGCTGCATGGCCTCAATAATCACGTCCCGTCGGGACTTGGCCTTTTCCTCGGGGTCGGCGTCGTCACTCTCCCACCGGGCCAACCGTTTGTGGATATTGTCGATAATGACAATCGCCGCATCCAGCATGGCGCCAATGGCCACCGCAATGCCGCCCAAAGACATGATGTTGACGGTCAGCCCCTGAAAATACATGGGGATGAAGGACATCAGCACCGCTACCGGGAGAGTAATCGCGGCCACCAGCGTAGAGCGCACGTGTAACAGAAAAACGCCGATAATCAGGGAGACAATCAGGATCTCCTTAATCAGTGTCGAGGTCAGCGTGTCAACGGCTTCGTTGATCAAAATCGAGCGATCATAGACCGGCACAATTTCGACACCTTCAGGGAGCCCGGGCTTGATCTCTTCCAGGCGCTGCTTGACCTTGTCAATAACTTCCAGGGCGTTCTCGCCATAACGCATTACCGCAATACCGCCCACGGCTACGCCCTCGCCGTCCAGCTCCGCCTGACCGCGCTGCATAGCCGGTCCCAATGCCACGTGACCGACGTCTTTTACCGTGATCGGTACACCCTCAGCCGTGGTTTTTAACACCACTGTTTCCAGATCCGCTACGGACTTCACATAACCCCGCCCGCGAATAAACTGCTCGTGGCCTGCCACCTCAAGAATGCGTCCACCTACATCCTGGTTGGAGTCCCCAACCGCCTCAGTGACCCGTTTGAGGGGGATGTCGTAAGAGGCGAGTTTGTTCGGGTCGAGACTGATCTGGTATTCACGCTGGAACCCACCGATGGAGGCCACCTCGGCGACCCCTTCAACCGCTTCCAGGGCATAGCGTAAATTGAAATCCTGCAGTGAGCGCAGATCCGCCAGGCTGTGGTTGCCAGACGTATCTCTCAGTGCATATTGGTAGACCCAACCGACACCCGTAGCATCCGGCCCCAAAGTCGGAGTGACCCCCTCCGGCAACTCGGCGGCGGCACCGTTGAGGTACTCCAGTACCCGCGAGCGGGCCCAGTACATGTCCACGCCATCGTCGAAAATCACATAGACAAACGACAGGCCGAACATGCTCTGGCCGCGCACATAGTTTACTCCCGGCGCAGACAGCAAGGAGGTGGTCAGAGGATAGGTGATCTGGTCCTCCACCAGGTCCGGGCTGCGCCCGGGCCAGTCGGTGAAGACAATCACCTGCACATCTGACAGGTCAGGGATAGCATCCAACGGTGCCCGCTGTAACGCCTGCCAGCCGCCAAAGGTCAGGGCAAGCACGGCCACCAAGGTAATCAGGGGTTTGCGGGCACAATAGCCAATAATTCGCTGCAACCAGCCAATCCCCTCCCCTTCGGCCGGGGGATGAGCGGGCGGATGCTTATGTACGTCGTTTACCATTGCTCCATGCCTCCTTTGAGTCGGCTCTCGGAGGCGATCAGGAAGTTACCGGAGGTGACCACGCGGTCACCCGCCTCGACCCCCTCGATGATTTCGATGTAACCGCCGGCCCGTTGACCGGTTTGCACTTTGCGCGGTGCCAGCCGACCCTCTCCCAGGTCCTCGAACACCACACGCAGTTCACCCGCGATAATTACCGCCTCTTCCGGCACGGCCACTCGCTGCCCAAGATCGGCCTTAAGCTTCACTTCGGCGTACATATTGGGCTTGAGACGACCTTCAGGGTTAGCGACGCTAAGGCGCACTCGCCCCGTACGGCTGACGTCGTCCAAATAGGGGTAAATGTAGTCCACTTGGCCCTCAAACTGTTCACCGGGCAGATAAGGAAGCGTCACGGTAACGGGCATGCCCTCCGTCACCAGGGGCAGTTCGCCCTCGTAGATATCGGCCTCCACCCAGACCTGGGAGAGATCGGCAATACGCAAAAGCGTCATCCCGGCCTTGTGGGCGGTCCCTTCCACCACATTCTTGGCCACCACTGTGCCACTGATGGGCGCGTGCATGGTGACGTAATCGAGGGGCTCTCCTCGTTTTTCCAGGGTGGTGATTTCCGCGTCGGTCATGTCCCACAGTGCAAGCCGTTTTCGAGCGGCGGTCACCAAAGTTTGTGAGGCGCCACTGCGGCGCTTCAACTGCAGATACTCCTGCTGAGCGGCGAGCAGCGCCGGACCATAAACGGTAAACAGGGGCTCTCCCTTTTCCACGTAAACCCCCACGTAATCGGCGTAGAGCTCGCCGACCCAGGCATCAAACTTGAGGCTGACGTCCGCCAGTTGGGTATCGTCGTAGGCAATCCGCCCTTCCGCGCGGATGGCGCGGGTCATAGCCAAGGTTTGTGCCTCGGCGGTTTCCACACCGATCAACTGGCGACGACGATTGTCCAGGGTCACCGTACCCGGTGGTGCCTCCTCGGCCATGCCGCCACCGTCGGTTCGGCTGGCACCGGAGGCCAGTTGGAGGCCTTCGCGACCGACGGCCAAATCAAAGCTGATTTGCCGAGCTGGCATACCCGGCGCCTCAATCTTTAGAGTCAGCGGCCAACTACCGTCCATGGCGGGTTCAAAGGTGCCGCGGTAGAGACCGGGCTCGATCGCCTGCATATCGGCCGGAGCCTGCATGGCGGGCATGGCGCCCATGGCGGGCATCTCCGCCACCGCTTTGATGTCGGCGTTGTCCAGTGGGGCACCGTCGGCATTGCGCAGAGCCACGCTCAGGATGTTCTCTCCCACACGTGGCGTGGTAGGGTCAATCGACACATCCAGGCGATAGGGGCCACTGCGGTAGGGCAACTCGCCGTCACTGTTCTTGCCCATGGCGCCCGCCTGTTGTCGCTTCAAAGCAGTCACGCCTCCGGCTGGCTGCAAGCCCTTTCGTCCGACGGCCAGATCAAAATTGGCCCGCGAGGATCCCACGCCTTCCTTGCTGATTTGCAAGGTCAGCGGCCAGCTACCGTCCATGGAGGGCTCAAAGGTGCCCTGGTAGAGACCGGGCTCAATCTCCTGCATATCGGCCGGAGCCTGCATGGCGGGCATGGCGCCCATGGCGGGCATTTCCGCCACCGCCTTGATGGCGGCACCGCTGACCGGCTCTCCAGAGTCATCCAGCAATACCAGGGTCAGATCGTTTTCACCGACCCGGGGTGTTTTCGGGTCAATCTCGACCCCCAATTGAAAGGGACCGCTTTGGTAGGAAGCGCTAAGGGAGGGCTCCTCATCGGGAACGGCAGAGGTTGCCTTCTCACCGGAGAGCCTCTGAAGACCCAATACGCCGGCGGCACCCACCAGCAGTCCGATAACGAGAAGTGAGATAAATGTGGTGCGTGAAGTCATAGTCGTTACTCTTGTCCAAAGGACTGAACGGGGATATTCGTCGGTGCTGGGCCGGTTCCGGTTAATCGGTCGCCGTCGCCCAAAGACCTACCAGTGGTGCGCTCCAAGTCCGCCAGCGCCCGAATATAATCGGCATGGGCACGAGCCAGCTTGTCCTGAGTCCGCAACTGCTGCCGCTCGGCATCGATAATTGTTAGGAAGCTGCCTTGACCCGCCCGGTAATCGGCGACGGCAGCGTTGAGGCTCTCCTCAGCCAGCGGCACCAGCTTTTGTTGATGAATAGCGACGATCTCCTGCCTTTCTTGTACTCGGACACGCCCTTGTTCCAGTTGCGCAAGCAGTTGCGCTTGCCGATCGCTCAATTGCCACTGGTACCGCATGACGTCGGCTTCGGCAGCGTCGCGGAGAGCGCTGCGCTTGCCGGAGAAATCAATCGGCAGATTGATGCTGAGGCCAACCACCCAACGCTTGTCGGGAGAATCCCACAGCGCGTTATAACCGGCCGACAACTTGAAGTCCGGGAAATACTCTTTCTCGGCCAAGCTATGCTGGGCGTTAGCTTCGGCAATGCGTGCTTGGATACGACGCAGCTCCGGGTGCTTCTCCAGTGCAACTTCATGCAAGATCCGCAAGGTGGGAGGGTCAGCAGGGGCAGGCAGTGACGCCGGCGGCGGCAACGGGCTTTGAGGCGGACGATTCAACAAACCGTTGATCATTGCCTGCACTTCGCTCCGGCGTCGCTGATGAGTGACGATGTCAGCCTCAATACGTGCGGCTTCCACTTCGGCTTGTAGCACGTCCTGCTGCCGGCCCCGCCCGACCGTGTATTGGGTCTCGGCAACCCGCCGCAACTCGGTAAGCAGATCCCGGTGAGCGTGCTTTATCTTCAGAGTGCGGTGAATATACGCCCATTCGGCAAATAAACGCTTGGCGGCCGCCATGAGAGCCAGCCGGCCGTCCGCAAGGGATTGCTCCCTGCCTTCGGCCCGGGCGCGGGCCGCGTCTTCACGCAGGCCACGCTTGCCCGGCCAGGGCAGGCTCTGGCTCAACTCCACCCGCTCCTGAAAACCACGGGGTCCGCCTGCGGTTTTCGGCGCCCCCGCGTAGGTCAGCATGGGGTCATCCAGAGCGCCGGCGGGGGCGATGCGGTAATTTGCCGCCTCCGCAGCCGCCGCCAGCCCCTGAAGGCCCGGGTTCCGGATCATAACGGCAGCCACCAATTGTTCGGCGGTCAGCGTCTTTACTTCCTGTAGAGATTGACTGTGTTCTTGTGGCGGCGGCGCGGCGATACCCGCCAGCGGTGCAATGAACACCACCAGGGCCATCAGGCCGCCAATTGCGTTGCGCATGGGGAGTACCCTCAATCGGCATAACGAAAAATCCTCGACCCGCCAACAGGACAGGCCATAGCCTCACGACAAATCGGGGGATTAATCAGATACGCAGACGCAGGGTGGCGAGGTAGGCAGTGCGACCACTTTCAGCCTGGGCAAGGAGCCAGTCAGGGTCGGGGGGAGCGTTTGCTATAAATAGGGTTGAAGGCGATTCCTGAAGGGGCCAGCACACCAAGACAACGAGGGGTAGCCACGTCAAGGCTCGATCATCACTGAACACCGTAGGAGCCGCGTCTTTAACCACCGACCGGTACTCCGCCTCGCAGCAGGAACCGGGAAAGGCGGTCGACGCATCATGTTCACACCCGTCCACCGGGAAAGCAGGGGGTGCCGGGTCACAACCCGTCATCCCATCCTCACAACAGCAAATAGGTTGATAGGCTAGCTCCGCAGTATCGCAAGCATAGACCATCTGCCCTCCACTTATGAGGAACACAGCGAATACTACCAGGCATAACCGTTTAGCTTGCATGATCCAAACACATGTCGATTTACCAATTAATGGCAATAAGCCAAATTCATGTGCCGCCAAGCACCATCTGCGAGATATCTCTACTCAATCGCAGCACTTGATACACCCAAGCATCACTGAAGGCCGAGACGTGCAACTTGAGATCAGGGCTGGACTGGGGGATAGAGCGGGCACGCGAACGCACCCGCAGCAAAGAGCCTCAACTACCAGACTGGTGATGTTCACGCATCATGCTAGCGCAAGCGCGCATCATTTCTTTCTTATCTTCAGCATCCAGCTTTGACATCGCGCCATGCATGGCATGATGGGGCCGGAATGGCTTATCGGCGAGCCGAGCAGACGCCTGTCTGGACAGTTCGGTCAAATCGCCGTTAGCGCTTTCAGCGTGCAGATAAGGCGCAAACACGAGCAAGAACAGAGCATACAAAGGGGCTTTAGAAAAAGACATGCGAAATTCCTCATAGGTAACCAAATCAATCCGGCTCAGCAGTGAACGGAACCAGAAAAGAACTAAAAAATTGGCTTACACTAGAAAGGAATTCGGGGGATACGTTAGGAGGTCAAGAACAACGCTTCGATAATTATTCGAAAAAGACGTCTTCAGGCGTTCTGAGCCCTCATCACCAGAAACCCAAACTTCGGACACCAGCGCGGGGCAGTAAGAGACACCACAACCGCCAGCCATGGCTTGAAACAGGCATTCCGTGCCGGTCGATTCGCAATCGTCCATTGCGGCAACCCCATCCACCATGGCACAGCCCGACAATTCCGCAGTAACTGAATGGTTGGTCGAGGGAAGAACCATTTGGTCGGCAAAGAGACTCTGAACCACAAGCAACATGGAGAACAGCAACACTATGTTTGTATTCCGTCTACCAAACATTTTCGTTACATCTGCCCGTGAAAATCATTCAAAGTCGCTGCGGAGAATAGGCTCAAGCTCCTAAAAAGTCAACAACATCTCGACCCAGTGGACTTTCTCGCCCCCGCCGCCAGCATAGCGGCACCAAATAACATTAATAGAACGCTTCCATACCGCCGCTTACCAGCGCCCAAGCTTCTGAATAATATTGTAAAAATGCGGCTTATCATGCGATTTGCGTGGATCCGGCTCACTTTGCCGCTTGCGTCCGTGAGGTAAGCGGCAAAGAATGATTTGAAACGTCGGGCAGCGGCGAAGTAGCCCGTGACAGTCATGCAGTCTTCCAGCAAAGGAGCCTCTGTATGCTTGGTTCACGAAGTCGAGACAGCCAGGACCATAGACCGGAGCGCACCGCGTCCAGCGGATCGACCTCTATCGACGCCTTGATCAACCGGGTGCTCGCGGATGCGGACATCCAGATCAACGGGCGGCGCCCCTGGGACATGCAGATCCATGATCCCGAAACCCTTTCCCGCATCGCCGCGCAACGTTCCCTGGGGCTGGGCGAATCCTATATGGACGGCTGGTGGGACTGCGATGCGCTGGATGAGTTCGCGTTCCGTATGTTGCGCGCCGGCGGCGACAATCTGGGCAAGGACCGCTGGATGCTGGCGCTTCAGGTGCTCGCCCACACCCTGCGCAACCGGCAAAGCCTGCGCCGTTCCCGCCAGGTGGCGGAGCAGCACTACGATCTGGGCAACGATCTGTTCGAGCTGATGCTCGACGACACCATGGCCTACAGTTGCGGCTACTGGAAAGACGCGACCACCCTCCACGAGGCCCAGCTCGCCAAACTGGATTTGATCTGCCGCAAGCTGGAGCTGGAACCGGGCATGACCCTGCTCGACATCGGCTGCGGCTGGGGCAGCCTGCTGGAATACGCCACCCGACACTACGGCGTCCGCGCGGAAGGCGTCACCGTTTCCAGCGAACAGGCGCAACTGGCCCGCGAGCGCTGCCAGGGCCTGCCGGTGGAAGTGCTGCTCAAGGACTACCGCGCCGTGACCGGGCGCTACGACCGGGTGGTCTCCGTGGGCATGTTCGAGCACGTCGGGCGTCGCAACTACCAGACCTTCATGGACACCACGCTGCGGCTGCTGAAAGACCGTGGCCTGATGCTGCTGCACACCATCGGCACCAATGAGAGCAGCCACAGCCACGACCCCTGGATCGACAAATACATCTTCCCCAACGGCGAGCTGCCGTCGGTGAAACAGATCGCCCGCGCCGCCGAACCCGGCTGGGTGGTCGAGGACCTGCACAACTTCGGTCCGGACTACGCGCGCACCCTCAAAGCCTGGGACGCCAACTTCCAGACCGGCTGGCCACAGCTTCAACACCGCTACGACGAGCGCTTCTACCGCATGTGGCGCTACTACCTGAACGTCTGCGCCGGTGCCTTCCGAGCCCGCAACATCCAGCTCTGGCAGTGGGTGTTCAGCAAGCCCGGCCACCGCAGCCGCACCTACCAGGCCCCCCGCTAAACCTCCGGGAACCAGCCGCTCGGGTGATCGATGCGCATGGTATCGATCACCTATCGGCTGCGTTGATAGAACCACGCCAAAAAACAAAACCGTTCCGCAGAAACAGGCAAGAAAGCGCCAGTTTTGACCTACCGCCGAAACGGGGCGCGCTCTTAGGGTAGCGCCCCGATAACGGCGAATTTCTGCGGAACGGAGAACGATGAACAATGCATCTGAGTACGCCGCCCAAGGGTGGGGCGCGCACCCCGGCAACGGCCTGCTGCGAACGGCCGTTTTCCTGATCGCCCTGGGCGTGGCCCCCACCGCCCTGGCGCAACCCCAAACGGCTTCCCCGGACCCGGCCGTGGAGCCCGCCGGCCGGATACAACTGGCGCTACTGGAACACGAGGAACGGACGCCGCGCCGCCCCCGGCCCGAGCCGAAGCGCGAAGCGGACAAGGAAAGCTGGTCGTTCGCCTTCGACAACGACGCCCTGGTGCCCTCGCACCGGGACCAGGACTACACCTATGGCCTGAGCGTCTCCTACACCGGCCGGGACGCCCGCGATGCCTGGTACTCACTGAACCCGGTGCTGGGCGCCCTGGACGGGCTGTTCGGCGTGGATGGCCGCGCGGCGCAACGCGTCGAGGGCCACAGCGTCGAGTTCGGGCTGTTCGGCTTTACCCCGGAAGACAAGGCGGCGTCCACGCCGGTGTACAACGACCGCCCCTACGCCAGCCTGATCTACCTGTCGCAATCGCGGGTGCGCATCGACCCGCGCGAAAACGTGGCCTGGCACAGCAGCCTGACCGTCGGCGCCCTCGGCCTAGCGATTGTCGGTAACGGCCAGAACGCGGTGCACAAGGTGATCGGCAGCGAACACGCCGACGGCTGGAAGCACCAGGTCAGCGAAGGCGGGGAACCCACCGCGCGCTACACGGTGGCGCGGCAGAAATACCTGGCGGTCTCGTCATCCAACCTGGAAGTGAAAAGCACCCTGCAGGCGTCCGCCGGCTATCTCACCGAGGCGCGCTGGAGCCTGAGCTTCCGGGGCGGGCGCATCGCCGACCCCTGGTGGCGTTTCAATCCGGAGCTGGCCAGTTACGGCGACGGCGCGGCGCGCGGCAACGGCGGGCCGGCGCGGGCGGAAAGCTATCTGTGGGGCGGCGCCGCCGTGGTGGCGCGGGGCTACAACGTGTTTCTTCAGGGCCAGTTCCGCGACAGCGAAGTGACCTACGATTCCAATCAGTTGAACCACATGATCGTGGAAGCCTGGCTCGGCTATACCCAGTCGTTCGCCAGTGGCTGGCGGCTCAGCTATGTACTGCGCGGCCACACGTCGGAAGTGCGCGAAGGGGCGGCCGACCGCAATCTGCTGTGGGGCGGCCTGATTATCGCCAGAACCTTCTAGGGCGGGCCCGCTAGCTCTGGGCGTCGATATGATCGCGCACCAAGGACACCAGGCCGCCGGCGTTGCCGAAGTATTCCAGCAGCTCGATACGCAGGTGCGGGTGACGCTGGCGGGCCTCCTCCACCTGGTCGGGGATATCCCGGGACACGTGCTTGCCCTTGTTAAAAAACAGCGGGTACACCTGCACGGTCTCCACCGGCTGGTGTTCGATCTGCTGCAGCGCTTCCATCAGTGACGGCCGCGCCAGCTCCAGGAAACAGGGCAGCACCGCCACATAGTCGTGGCGTTGCTCGGCCACCTGCTCCACCAGCAAACGGAATTCGTCGTTGGCGGCTTCGGCACGGCTGCCGTGGGCCATGATCAACAGAGCTTTGCTCATTACTGCCTCCACAATTGGTGGGCCGCTTCCACGACCAGGGCATGGCGCCGGGCCAGGGCCGGCCGGTCGTCGTCGTAGCCGCCGCCGATCACCGTGGCCACGGGCACGCCGTGCTCCCGGCACAGCGTCAGCACCCGGCGCTCGCGCTCGGCCAGCCCGGTCAGGCTGACCGCGAGCCGGCCCAGCGGGTCGCCGGCGTACACGTCCACCCCCGCATCGTACAGCACCAGGTCCGGCTGTAGCTGCCGCAGCAGGTCGGACAGTGTCTCCTCGACCACCGCCAGGTAGCCGTCATCTTCCAGTCCCACGGGCAAGCCGACGTCAAGATCGCTGCGGCTCTTGCGGGTGGGGAAGTTTTTCTCGCAGTGAATCGAGCAGGTGAACAGCTCCGGATCGCCGGCGAGGATGGCGGCGGTGCCGTCGCCCTGATGCACGTCGCAATCAAAAATCAGCACCCGCTTCACCAGCCCGCCGGCGCGCAACGCCCGGGCGGTGATCGCCAGATCATTGAGAATGCAGAAGCCGGAGCCGAAGTCATAGTGGGCGTGGTGGGTGCCGCCGGCCAGGTGGCAGGCAATGCCGTGCTTCAACGCCAGCTGGGCGGTGAGCAGGGTGCCCATGGGCGCGATGCAGGTGCGCCGGACCAGGTCTTCACTCCAGGGCAGGCCCATGCGTTTGGCTTCCCGCTCGCCGAGTCGGTTGCCGAGAAAGCGGTCGAGATACTCCGGGCAGTGCGCCAGCGACAGCAGCGCCGGACGCGCCCGTCCCGGGCGGTGCAGATTGGCCGCGCCGGCGACGCCGCCGTCGCGCAGCCGTTCGTGCAGCAGCCGGAACTTTTCCATCGGAAAGCGGTGCCGGCCGGGAAACGGAAAACTGTAGGACGGATGATAGACAAGCGGTACGGACATGGCGGGAGTATAGCGGAACGGCGGCGTTTGGCGGGCGCCCCTCAGGGCGCCTCGGGGAAACCGGCCAGGCCCTGGCCCAGAACCCGGTACAGGGTCACCCTGGCGAGCAGTTCGTTGTAACGCTGATCGAGCATGTTCCGGCGCGCGTTGTTGAGGCTGGTCTGTGCGTCCAACACCGAGGTCAGCTCGATGTCGCCTTCGCGATAGCGCACCTCGGCGATTTCAAAACTGCGGCGCGCCTGGGCCAGCGCTTCGCGGAAGAACTGGTCCTGTTGTTCCAGGGCGTTGATGCTGCCCAGGCTCTGGTCCACCTCGGACAGCGCGGTGAGCAGCACGCCCCGGTAGGTGGCCACCTGCTCCAGCCAGGCGGCGCGGGCGGTGGTGTTCTCGCCGCGCACCTGGCCGCCGTCGAACAACAGCTGGCTGAGGGAGGCCGCCAGGCTGTAGACCGCGTCGCCGTCGAACAGATCACTCAACGAGCTGCTGGCGTAGCCGGCGCCGCCGGTGAGGCTCAATGACGGCCAGTAGGCGCTGCGCGCCACCGCCACGCCGTAGTCGGCGGCCATCAGATTGGCCAGGGCCCGGCCCACATCCGGGCGCTGCGCCAGCACTTCGGCGGGCAGACCCGGTTCGATCTCGGGCACGGTCAGTTCATCCAGCCCGCCGTCCGACAGCAGAAAGCCCTGGGGCGTGTCGCCCACCAGCACCGCCAGCGCGTAGCGGGTTTCCCGCGCCTGCTGGCGCAGGTCCGGCAGAGCGGCGCGCTGGTTGGCCACCAGGGTGCGCTGCTGGGCCAGGTCCTGGGGCGACACCGCGCCGTAACGCACCTTGGCCTCGACCAGTTCCAGCACCCGCTCGGCCAGCGCCAGGCTGTCCTCGGCCAGCGCCAGGCGGTCCTCCAGATAGCGCCACTGCAGCCAGGTGTTGGCGACGCTGGCCAGCACCGTCAGGCGCACGCTGTCGCGGTCGAAGCGACTGGCCTCCAGGTTGGCTTCGGCGATCGCCTTGTTGTTGCGCAGCCGGCCCCACAGGTCCAGCTCGTAGCTGGCGTTGGCGCGCAGCTGGAAGCTGTCGCTGCTGGTGCCGCCGAAGGTGCCGGAGGTGGACGCGCCGCCGTCCAGGGACAGGCTCGGGAACAGCGACGAACCGGCCTGCTGCAACCGGCCCTCGGCCTGCAGCACCCGGGCGGCGGCGGCGCGCAGATCGGTGTTGTCGCTCAGCGAGCGGGCCACCAGCTGGTTCAGTTCATCACTGCCGAAGCCCTGCCACCAGGCCGGGTTGCTCACCGCCGCGCGGCTGTCGGCAATCTGATTCTCCCACTGCGCCGGCGCCTCCGGTTCCGGCGTCTCCAGCCCGGACCGCACCGCGCACCCGGACACCATCAGGGCGCCGAGGGCCACCGCCAGGACCGCCCCTTTGTGACCGGCAACTTTCAACTTGCTGGCTGTTTTACTCATTGGAGAGCGCCTCCACCGGATTGAGCCGTGCCGCCTTCAACGCCGGCGCGAACCCGAACACCAGGCCGATCACCGCGGCGCACAGGAAGGCCGCCGCGGCCACCGTGGCGGAAAACAGAATCGGCAGGCCGAGCACCTTCAACAGCAGACCCACGGCGACGCCGCCGAGCACGCCGATGATGCCGCCCAGCGCGGACACCACCACCGCCTCGGTGAGGAACTGCTGGAGAATATTGCGCTGGCGGGCGCCCGTGGCCATGCGGATGCCGATTTCATGGATACGTTCGGTGACGCTCACCAGCATGATGTTCATCACGCCGATGCCGCCCACCAACAGCGAGATCGCCGCGATTGAGCCGAGCAGCATGGTGAGGGTGTTCTGGGTGTCGGAAATCATGTCCAGCAAGGACGCCATATTGAACACCCGCACGTCCTTGGTGCCGTGGCGCTGTACCAGCAGATCCACCGCCGCCTGCTCGGTGGCGTCGATGGCGTCCATGTTCTCCACGGCCAGGGTGATCGAGCGCAGATAGTTCTGGCCGAACAGCCGCAGGGTGCCGGTGGAGAGCGGCACGAACACCACGTCGTCCTGGTCGTCGCCCCAGTTGGTGGCGCCCTGCTCGCCCATCACCCCGATCACCTGGAACGGGATGCTGTTGAGCAGCACGAACTGCCCCAGCGGGTCGGTGTCCGGGAACAGATTCTGGCGCACGGTTTCGCCGATCACCGCCACCGGCGCGTAGCGGGCTTCGTCGTCGGCGTTGAAGAAGATGCCCGCGGAGCGCTCCCAGTCGCGCAGGGTCGGGTACGCGGAAGACACCGCCTTCACCGAGGTGGTGACGTCCCGGCCCAGGGCGCGGGCGGTGGCGGACCCGGAAATCTCCGGCACCGCCACGCGCACATTGGGCAGGCTTTCCAGCGCTTTGGCGTCCTCGGGCACCAGGGTCGCCACCACGCCGTCGGCGCTACGCTGCTGGCCCCGGTCCGGGCGGATCACCAGCAAGTTGGTGCCCATGTCGCCGATGCGCGCCACCACATCCTGTTTGGCGCCCTGGCCGATGGCCAGCATCACCACCACGGCGCCCACGCCGATCACGATGCCGAGCAGCGTCAGCAGGGTGCGCAGCCAGTTGGCGCGCAGCGAGCGCAGCGCCATGGTCACCGCCTCGGGGATCTCACCGGGCTCCGGCAGGCCGGACTCCGCCGGCGGCGCCAGGGCGTTGGGGGTCTCGGCGGTGGCGCGGGCCGGCCGGTGGCGGGTGTCGGCAACGATGTTGCCGTCGTGCAGCTCGATGATGCGGTCCGCGTGGGCGGCCACTTCCGGGTCGTGGGTGATCAGGATCACCGTGTGGCCCCGGTCGGCGAGCCCGGTGAGGTGGGCCATCACCGCCTCGCCGCTCTGGCTGTCGAGGGCGCCGGTGGGCTCGTCGGCGAGGATCACGCGGCCGCCGTTCATCAATGCCCGGGCGATGGACACCCGTTGCTGCTGACCGCCGGACAACTGGTTGGGCCGATGGTCGAGGCGCTCGCCCAGACCCAGATCGGTGAGCAGGGCCTGGGCGCGGGCCTTGCGTTCATCGCGGCGCATGCCCGCGTAGATCGCCGGCAACGCCACGTTTTCCCAGGCGCTGGCGGTGCCGATCAGGTGATAGCTCTGGAACACGAAGCCGAACATTTCCCGGCGCAGCCAGGCCAGTTCCTGGTGGTCCATGGCGTTCACGTCCTGGCCGGCGAAGCGATATTCACCGTCGCTGGCCCGGTCCAGGCAGCCGAGCAGATGCATCAGGGTGGATTTGCCGGAACCGGAGCTGCCCATGATCGCCACGCATTCACCGGCCTCAATGGTCAGCGAAATGCCGTGCAGCACCTCCACGTCCTCATCACCGCCGGGGAAGCGTTTACGAATGTCGCGCAGCTCGATCAGCGGCGCCCGCGGCGTCTGATCCGCCATCAGAACAGACCCCGGCGGCGCGGCTCGTCCTCGGTTTGCGCCTGCACCTTACCGATCACCACGGTGTCGCCTTCGGCGAGCCCGTCGGTGATCTGCACGCGCACCCGGTCAGTGACGCCGGTTTTCACCGGCCGCTTCTCGAGACGGCCCTTGCCGGCGGGCACCTCCACGTACTGACCGTCGGCGCCGCTCTTCACCGCCGAGGCGGGCACGCTGAGCGCCCCTTCGGCGGATTCGACCACGAAAAATACCTGGGCGGTCATGCCGGACATCAGGGCGTTACCCGGGTTGGCCACATCGAACTCGGCGGTGTAGAGCACCACGTTGTTGACCACTTCCGGCGTCGGCAGCACCTGGCGCAGCGTGCTGTCGTAACGCACGCCGCTGTTGCCGAGGGTGGAAAAGTACACCGGCATGCCGATTTCGAGCCGGTCGACATCCGCCTCGGAGACTTCCGTGGAGACCGTCATGGTGGAGAGATCGGCGATGCGCATCAGAATCGGCGCGGTCTGATTGGCGTTGAGCGTTTGCCCTTCGCGGGCGTCCAAAGTCACCACGGTGCCGTCGCGGGGGGCGTAGATTTTGGCGTAGCCGAGGGTGGCCTGATCGCCTTCCAGACCGGACTGGGTCTGGTCGATCTGCGCCTGCAGTACTTTGATCTGCGCGCGGGTGGTGGCCAGGGTGGCCTTGGCGGTTTGCCAGGCGTCGTCACTGGTGGCGTCGGCCTGGCGCAGCCGTTCCTGGCGGTTGAACTGCAACTGCGCCAGCTCCAGTTCGGCGCGCTGCTGTTCCAGTTGCGCGCGCAGGGCGTCCAGCTCCGCGAGGCCCGCCTGCACCCGCGACTCCTGCACCGACGCATCGATCTCGGCGAGCAGCTGGCCCTTTTTCACCCGGTCGCCCAGGTCCACGTGCAGCTTTTCCAGCTGGCCGGACACCTGGGCGCCCACGTCCACGTAGTCGTAGGGTTCCAGAGTGCCGAGCGCGGTAACCAGGTCCTCGATGTCGGCGGGTTGCGCCCGGGCGGTCTGCCATTGCCCGGCGGTGGCGCCGTTACCCGACAGCCACCACCAGGCGGCGCCGATAACGGCCAGGACCACCAGCAGAACGATTCGCAAATGACCTTTGATCCAGCGTGTCATGACCCTGCCCGAATAGCCTGTCCAAGAAGAAATGCGTCGACCTCAACGGTACCGGCAAAAGATGCAAAGAATATGCGCCAAACCGGCAAGCACAGTGCACGCTGGCCGTTAGTCGCGGAACGGCGTCACCAGATGCTTGAGGTTTTCCACGCTGAGGATCATCGCCAGAGCCATCAGGCGGCCCAGTTCGCCGCGTGGAAAGCCGCGGTCGGCGAACCACAGCAGGTAGGATTCAGGCAGGTCGATCAGCGGCCTGCCCTGGTACTTACCGAAAGGCATGGTGCGCTGGCAGACAGCGATCAGGTCTTCGTTCTGAAAACTCATGAAGATGCCGTTGGGGCGGAAATGCCGGGCAGACTAACGCGCCGGGTCGTGGCAGTCACCACCCGACGCGTCCCCGGCACGCTGCTCCGCGTCGGCCTGGCGCAGGATCGACACCGCGCTATGGCAGAACAAACCGGCAATCGCCATCGCCACCAGCACGTCCGGCCAGTGGCTGCCGCTGGCCAGCACCAGCAGGCCGGCGACGATCACCGATATATTGGCGAGCACATCATTGCGCGTGCACAGCCAGGCGGAGCGGATATTGGCGTCACCCTGGCGGTAGCGTACCAGCAGCATCAGGCTGGTGAGGTTGGCCACCAGCGCCAAGGCGCCGATGCCGGACATCATCACCCCGGGGGGCGCGGCCCCGGTTATCAGGCTTACCAAGCTGTCCGCCAGCACCAGCAACCCCAGCAGCAGCAGCGAGAAGCCCTTGATACGGGCGGCGCGAAATCGCCAGGTCAGGGATTGCCCCAGCGCCCAAAGGGTGATGCCGTAGGTAGCGGCGTCACCCAGGAAATCCAGCGCGTCGGCGCGCAGTGCCCGGGATCCTGAAAACAGGCCCACCGCCGCCTCGACGCCGAACATCACCAGGTTGATCGCCAGCACCGCGATCAGCGCGTTTCGGTAGGCGACGGGCGCCTGCTTATCCAGTTCCGGTTCGCAACATGCCATGCCAGTCTCCGTGCGGTTCGGTGGTCAATCGGTTTGGCCGTCGTTCGGCGCGTGCAGCACGCAGAAGTGGGCGTTATCGCCCCGCTCCACCTGCAGGGTGCTGTGGGCAATGCTGAAACGGTGTTGCAGCCCGTCCGCCACCCGGTCCAGGTAGGCGTCGCCGGGGAAGCCGTCCGGCATCACCAGATGGACCGTCAACGCGCTCTCCGTGGTGCTCATGCCCCAGATGTGCAGGTCATGAATGCCGGTGACGCCCGGCTGGTCACGTAACCAGGCGTCCACCTCGGGAAGATCGATGTTCGCGGGCACCGCGTTCAGCACCAGCTTCAGGGATTCGCGCAGCAGGCCCCAAGTGCCGATCACGATGACCACGGTGATCAGCAGACTGGTCACCGGGTCGAGCCAGTTCCAGCCGGTATAGAGTATCGCCAGACCGGCCAGCACCACGCCCACCGACACCGCCGCGTCGGCGGCCAGATGCAGGAAAGCACCGCGGATATTCAAATCGCCCTTGCTGCCCTTGGCGAATAACCAGGCCGACGCCAGGTTGATCAGAACACCGATGCCCGCTACCACCATAACGGTCACCGACGCCACTTCCGGCGGATCGGCGAGCCGCCGGATGGCGTCCCAGCCGATGGCGCCGCAGGCGATCAGCAGGAACATGGCGTTGGCCAGCGCCGCCAGAATCGAGCTGCCGCGCAGCCCGAAGGTAAAGCGGCTGTCCGGCGCTTTGCGCGCCAGCATCGCCCCGCCCCAGGCCAGCACCAGGCCCAGCACATCGGACAGGTTATGCCCGGCGTCGGCCATCAATGCCGAGGATTGGGCGAGGAAGCCGTACACGAATTCCACCGCCGTGAACCCCAGGTTCAGGGTGATGGCGATCACGAAGGCGCGCCCGAAATCCTTTGGCGCGCCGTGCGGGTGAGCATGGTCATGATGGTGATGGGTGTGCACTGGCCGGCTCCTTCGATCCGTTTCCGCACATTCCAATACCTGTAGCCACTACAGGGTCAAGCCCGATCAGAAAGAGGACTTCGGCCTGGTCCTCGACCGGTACCGGCGACGCACAGGCACGGCCAGTAGTTCATCGTCAATCCCATATCATACTGACGGGGCGCCCAAACGGTGGCGCCCTGTTTCGGGTTAAGGTCCAGGTTAAACTTGTTCAACCGTTTTGCGGCCAAACCGGCTGTACAGCGCCGGCAATACCACCAGAGTAAGCAGGGTAGCGGTGACGATCCCTCCAACCACAACGGTGGCCAGAGGACGCTGCACTTCCGAGCCGATGCCGGTGTTGAAGGCCATCGGCACGAAACCAAGCCCCGCTACCAAAGCAGTCATCAGCACTGGTCGCAGGCGGCGCAGCGCGCCCTCACGCACCGCGTCCCGCAATGGCATGCCCTCCGCCATCAGATCCTTGATATGAGACAGCATCACCACGCCATTGAGCACGGCAATACCGGACAGGGCAATAAACCCGACCCCGGCGGAGATCGACAGGGAGATGTCGCGTGCCCACAGGGCCAGCACGCCCCCGGTCAGCGACAGGGGAATGGCGGTAAAAATAATCAGCGCATCGCGAGCGCTGCCGAACGCCCCATACAACAACGCGAAGATTAGCAATAGCGAAAGCGGCACCACGATGGCCAAACGCCGGGAGGCGGACTGCAGCTGCTCAAAGGTACCGCCATAGTCCACCCAATAACCGGTGGGCAGATCAATCTCCTCACGAACCGCCGTCCGCACATCCTCGACAAATGAGCCCAGGTCCCGGCCCCGCACGTTGGCGGATACAATGGCATTACGCTTGCCGTTCTCGCGATCGATTTGGTTAGGCCCCGGCGTCAACGCCACCTCCGCCACTTCTTCCAGCGGCACATAGCCGGGGTCATGACCTCCGGGCACCGCTATCGGAAGCCGCTTCAGGGTGTCCAGATCCGCCACGTTCTCCGCCGGCAAGCGCAAACGCAACGGGAAGCGGCTGTCACCCTGGTATACGGTACCCAAGGTCTCGCCGCCCACCGCGACACGCACCGTCCGCTGTACGGTCGAGGCATTAAGACCGTAGCGGCCCAATGCTTCCCGGTCCGGTGTAACAGTGAGCACCGGCAGGCCTGAGAGCGGCTGCAGACGGGCGTCGGCGGCGCCGGGCACCCTGTTGATCACCGATACCGCCTGCTCACCCAGCGCTTCCAGTTGAGCCAGATCATCGCCGTAAAAGCGCACCGCCAAATCCGCGCGCACCCCTGCGATCAGCTCATTGAAACGCATCTGAATCGGCTGAGTGAACTCGTACTTGTTGCCCGGCAGCGTTTCCGCCGCCTCGGCCATGGCGGCCACCAAATCCGCTTTGGGCCGATCCGGGTCCGGCCATTGGTCGCGGGGCTTCAGAATCACAAAGGTGTCCGCCACATTCGGCGGCATCGGGTCGGTGGCCACCTCGGCGGCGCCTAGCTTGGCGAACACCTTATCCACCTCGTCGAATTCCAGCAGAAGGCGGTCCACCTGTTCCTGCATCTCCAGTGCCTGGCTCAGGCTGGTGCCGGGGGTGCGCAGCGCGTGGACCGCCACATCGCCCTCATCCAACTGCGGGATGAACTCGGTGCCCAGCCGGGTCGCCAGGACTCCGCTGGCAATAACCAACACCCCCGCCACCAGCAATACCGGCACGGCAGCGCGCAGAGCGACATCCAGAGCCGGCTGGTAAAGTCGCCGCGCCACCCGCATCACCGGGTTATCCTGATGGCCCACCCGACCTCGTACAAACAGGGCGACGGCGGCCGGCACGAAGGTCACCGATAAAATCAGCGCCCCGGTAAGCGCCGCTACCACGGTGAATGCCATGGGGTGGAACATCTTCCCTTCTACGCCGGTGAGCGCGAAGATCGGCAGGTATACCACCATGATGATGAACACCCCAAAGGCACTGGGCTTGAACACTTCCCGGGTGGCCCGGGTGACGGTGTCCAAACGCTCTTTCAAAGTGAGCAAACGCCCATGGTGCTTCTGGGCCGCCGCCAGCCCGGTCAGACAGTTCTCCACCACGATCACGGCACCGTCGACGATCAAGCCAAAATCGATGGCGCCCAGGCTCATCAGATTGCCGCTGACCCGGTTGGCCGCCATGCCGGTGAGCGCGAACAACATGCTCAATGGAATGACCGCGGCGGTGATCAGGGCGGCACGGAAGTGGCCCAGCAGGGCGAACAGCACCACGATCACCAGCAACGCGCCTTCGAACAGGTTTTTCTCCACCGTGGCGATGGTTTTTTCGACCAAAGAGGTGCGATCGTACATCGGCTCGGCACGCACACCGTCGGGTAAGGAACGGTTAACCTCCTGAAGACGTTCCGCCACCGACTTAGCCACTTCCCGGCTGTTTTCGCCGATCAGCATGAAGGTGGTGCCGAGCACCACTTCCTCACCGTTGCGGGTGGCCGCACCGGTGCGCTGCTCTTTACCGAAGCGGACCTCCGCCACATCCGCCACACGAATGACGGTATCACCGCGTCGCGCCACGACGATCTCAGCGATCTCATCCAGGCTCGCCACCTGGCTCGGGGAACGCACCAGCCACTGCTCGCCGTTGCGTTCCAAATAACCAGCACCGAGGTTTAAATTGTTGTCGCGCAAGGCCGCTGACAGATCTCTCAAACTCAGTTCGTGGGCGATCAGCCTCGACGGGTCCGGCGCCACTTCATATTGGCGCTGGAAGCCGCCAATGGTGTTCACCTCTGTAACGCCGTCCACCAGCATTAACTGAGGCCGCACCACCCAGTCCTGCAGGGTACGCAGGTCTTCCGCGTCGTAGGGCTCACCCTCCTCGTTGCGGGCGCCCGGGTCGGCTTCCACGGTGTACATGAAAATTTCACCCAGTCCGGTGGCAATGGGACCGAGCTCCGGTTCCATGCCTTCGGGCAGTTGCCCGCGCACGCTTTGCAGTTTTTCCGCCACCCGCTGGCGGGCGAAGTACAGGTCGGTGCCCTCCTCGAACACTACCGTGACCTGTGACAAACCGTATCGGGATACCGAGCGCGTGTAGTCGAGATTAGGCAGCCCGGCCATCGCCGTTTCCACCGGATAGGTGATACGTTGTTCCGATTCCAGTGGCGAGTAGCCTGGCGCACTGGTATTAATTTGCACCTGAACATTAGTGATGTCGGGTACCGCGTCGATGGGTAATTGCACGGCGCTACGTATGCCCACCAACACCAGCAACGCGGTCAGCGCCATCACCAACCAGCGCCGGCGGACCACTAAGCCCACGAAAGCATCGATCATGAGATCTCCTTAGGGTTTAAGCACTTAGTGGCCGTGAGTGGCGCCATCTTTGAGGACGTCGGCCTTGATTAGGAAACTGTTTTCAGTCACGTATTCGGTGCCTGGCTCCAAACCACCGGTGACTTCCACGTAATCCGCGCTACTCATGCCTTGTTTGATCATCCGCACTTCATACTTTTCATCGAAGCGGGCAAACACTACCGGCATGTCGCGGAAACTCTGAATCGCTTCCCGGCGTACCGCCAACGGCACCGTCTTCTTTTCAATCACCACCTGGGCACCAATCAACATGCCAGGGCGCAGATCGGCGGGTGGGTCGTTGACCACTACCCGCGCCCGGGTGACCTGACTGTCCTCGTCAGCTCGGGGGTACAGGTAATCCACTGCGCCCAACACAGTAGCGTCGTCCGCTCGGCGCACAGCCTGCCCTGGGGACACAGCGTCCAGATCACGAGGGAACAGATGCAGCTCCAGCCAAAGGGTGGAGAAATCGCCGATCTCAACAATTGGTTCGCCGCTGGTGGCCGCTCCGGCGTTCAGAAAGCGCTCTGTAATCACGCCATCCGCCGGTGCGGTCACCGTCTGCAGAGTGAGGCTCTCCCGGGCTTCCACCCGCGCCAGCGGCTGGCCTTTTTTTACCCGGTCGCCCACCGACACCAGCACCTGCTCAACCGTGCCCGGATAGCGGGCGGTGACCCGGTATAGTTTGTCTGGATCTGCTTCGACCCGGCCGGTGACCTGGCGCGTGCGCTCCAGGGTTCGCTCACCGGCGATTTCGGTACCGAGACCGGAGGCTTTCGCCAGACGTTCAGGGATAAGGGTGCGGCCTTCATGGTTTTCGAAACGCCACTGGTGCGCCTCACCATCCAGGCTGGCTTCCACGGTGACATCAAAGGAATGCGGTTCGGCCACTGGCTGTTGGCCCAGCAAGTAGTCACGCTCCGGGGCAAAGGTAATACGGTCTCGCTGTCCGCCCAGACGGTCCAGCCTGATGGTCAAATCTACTTGATCCGGGTCCAGGGGTTTTCCGTTCCGGTAAGCGTAGACTCGATATTCAGGTGGAACGCCATCTTCAAATATCGTCAGCTCCAGACCGAATTCATTTTTCTCCAGCAGGCGTCCCCCGTGCGGCCCCTCACGCTCCTGGCGTTCAGCATGATCGCCACCACTCGCGCCTGCCGCCCAGGCACCGGTGGTGACAGCAGATAGCAGGCCAGCGTACAACACACTCAGAATAAATCGGTTCATTGGGAATCTCCTTGCGCACGCGCTTCGGCGGCCAGGGAAGTGCCGGTCAGGCGCTCCAGTTCATTGCGTTGCTGATGAAAGCCCTCAGCCAGGTCGGTAACGCGACGCTCCAGGGCCAGACGGGAATGAGCGGCGTCAATCAGGTCAAGGACGCTGTAGCGCCCGCGACGATACCCGGCCTCGACTTCCTCGTAGAGCCGCCGGGCTTCCGGCAGGGATTGCTCCAGAATCGAGCGGACCTCGGTGCGGCGTTGTTGTAGGTCCAGGTACAAGCCCTCCACCAGCGACAACAGCTCGATGCGCGCGGCACTTCTGCGCGCCTCGAGAAGGTCCACTTCCGCCAGCCGACGGGCCTCGTTACCACGATTGGGGTTGCTCAGATTAAGCGGCATGGAGAACCCCAACACCGCGGCTTGATCGCCACTGGATTCATCGTGCCGAGCGCCCACGGAAAAGCGTACGTCACGGCTGCCATTGGCTTGCGCCAACCGGGCCCGGGCCTCAGCGAGACGGGCTAGAGAAGCGAATTCGCGCAACCTCGGTGCCTGATCCAGACGTCCGCGCCATTGCTCCAAACCGGGCAGGTCGGGCAGGGGTAGCAACTCTTCGGCGGCACGCAAACCTTGCTCACCGGTCTCTCCCCACAGGGCAGCAAGCCGTTGGCTGGCGGAACGACGATCCATGCGGGACCGTTCCAGGTCTCGTTCCGCCGCCTGCCGGGACAGCACCAAACGACGCCGTTCGGATGACGGAGCGGCGCCAGCGGCAACGCGCCGCTGGGCGGCCTGTTCGGCGTCACCGGCCAGGCCCAGGGCCTTCTCGGCCAGGGTCACGCGGCGCTCGGCGGCGACAAGCGCCAAGTAGCGCCGGTTCGCTTCGCCAAGCAAGTCAAGACGCGCGAGATCGTAGTCCAGACGACTCACTTCTCCGGCCCGGCGAGCACTCTCCATCCGGGCGTCGCGCTGACCGCCCAACTCGACGGTCTGGCTCAAAGCCAACGTGACTTCCGCACCGTCGGTGCCGGCCCATTGCCCGGAGCCGGCGATATTTTCCACTTCCAGGGAGACTTCGGTACTGGGGCGGATGCCCGCTTGAACAACGGCCGCATCAGCGGCGCGGAAACGATAGGGGTATTCATCCAGACCAGGGTTGCGCTCGAGCACCCGGGACAGGACGGTCGTCAGATTCACGGATTTCAAATCGATGGTGTCGGCGCCGGTGGCCAAGGGCCAGACCAGCACTAGACCGCCGAACACGACGGCAAGGCCGCCGCACAAAGTACGGTGATGCATGAAACTATGCTCCAAATACGGGAAACGACGGCGCGGGACGCCGGAGGTCATTCAGTACGCTAGAACGACACCGTATTCGGTGGGGGAACGGGAGGTTGGCGCCCAGACAGCACTGCGCCCGGACGCGGATTCGGCGGCCAGGTGTTGCCAAGAGCGAAGTGGGCACCCGCCACGCTGGCGCTTAAAGGCGCGTAGCAAGCGGGGTTGTGACAATCATGATAACCGCCATCGTCGGCGTCCATCGGAAAAGCAGCTGAAACGTTTTTAATATCACCGTCGGCGTGCAACGACAGGCCTGGAGTGTCATGGCTGGCATGGATGGTGGAATCTCCCGCCACCACCAGCCCGTTAACGGCCAGGAACACAACCAGCATTGCTGCGACCCAACGTTTCAACATGCACACCACCTTAATCAGAGCGGAAACAGTACGGCAACGCGCGCATGGCGTCAAAATCACCGTCGGCGCAATAGGGCCACCAGATCAGCGGGTATCGGCATCGGCTTGATCGGGCTGACATCCGCGCCGCCGGTGTTACCGGCGGGCACCCAGATTCGTGACAGCAGTAATGCCGCCACCAGTCGCGGTAACTGGCCCCGGACCTCCCGAGCATCCCTGCGTCTCCACCCCACTCGCAGCATCCACCAATGCGCGAGGGTGTGCGGGCCGATAAACCGTTGTCCGATAATGTGCGCTCGCTCAAGATGACGGAACGCCGCTTGCCAGTCGCCTTCCTGATAGGCGAGGCGCGCGAGATCCATTTCATGGCGGAAAGCCCGGCGAAGGCGAGGTTTCATGGACCCGTCCTGCTTTCAGTGAACTCAGGATGTCAATTGAAATACCTGTAGCCACTACAGGGTCAAGCCCGATCATGAATCATCGGCCCCGGTGCGCCGTCCACGCCCAGGTCTCGCGCCACCTCGGCGAGCCGCTTGTCCCGGGTCCACAGACAAGTGGCGTGACTGAGCAGCGTTGCGGCCAGCAGATGCGCGTCGATGAAACCGATACCCCGCCCCATCAGACCGTGCCGCTCGATCAGGAACAACACCTCGTCCTGGTCCGCGACCGGCACCGGTGGCAACCCCCGCAGCAAATCCAGCACCTCGCGGCGGCGGCTCAGGTTGCCGCAGGCCAGCTCGCCGACCACGAAGGGGTGTATCCGCGCCTGGTTACGCTCCAACAGGCGGGCCAGCTCCCGGTCGCCGGCGCGCAGATGGTCCACCCACACCGACGTGTCCACCAGAATCATGGCCGGCGGCGCCCGGGCACCGCCAGATCCGGCTCGGAGCCGCCCAGGCGCGCCAGCCGCAAGGCGCTCTCCCGTTCGATCAATGCCACCAGGGCATCACGGATAATCTGGGTACGTTCCTTAACGCCGGTGAGCCGCTGGGCCTCGGCCAGCAAGTCGTCATCGATATTGATCGTGGTCCGCATCCTGCTGCTCCTCTCCAAGTGTCAGGTTAGCACCAAATATGTCACCAAATGATGCTTATTTCAATGCCCAGGATTGGCGGTTTCGCTGACCTCGCCATTTCGGTTAAATAGCTGTAGTCACTACAGATAGACGAGGGAAGCCGCATGCTTTCAATCGGCGAGTTAAGCCGCGCCACCGACTGCAAGGTGGAGACCATCCGCTACTACGAAAAGATCGGCCTGATGCCGGAGCCGGCGCGCAGTGCCGGCAACCAGCGGCGCTACGGCGAGCGCCATCGTGACCGGCTGCATTTTATTCGCCACTCCCGGCAGCTGGGCTTCCGCATTGAAGCGATCCGCGAGCTGCTCGCCCTGTCGGACCAGGAGCACCGCGATTGCGCCGCCGTGGATGCACTGGCGCGGCGCCACCGGGACGCGGTGGACGACCGCATTGGCGCGCTGTGCGCGCTGCGTGACGAACTGGACCGTATGATCAAAGGGTGCGCCGGCGGCGATGTCGCCCACTGCGGGGTGATCGAGGTGCTCGGCGATCACCGCCTGTGCCGAAACGACCATCCCCTGGAGGCGGTGGCCGGCAAGCAGTAAAGAGCCATCCGCGAAACAGGTAGGTCGCTTTCTTGACGTATCGGCGTTAGAATCGCCGCCGTCTTTTCCCCTGTCCTGCCTGGAAGTCCGCCATGTCCGCCGTGCTGCTGTGTCTCGTAGCTCTCGGGTTCGTCTCCATTGTTGTGGAAGACGTGGTTCATATCGACAAAGCCAAGACCACGCTGTTTTTCGGCTCGCTGGTCTGGGTGCTGTATTTCATTTCGCCGCCCGCCGGCGAGACCAGCGAAGCGCTGATGCTCGCCCTGGACGACAACCTGCTGGATATCGCCTCGCTGTGGCTGTTTTTAATGGCGGCGATGACGTTCGTCGCCTATCTGTCCAGCAAGGGCATCATCGACGGCATCGTCAACCGGCTGATTCCCGAGCGCATGAGCGAGCGCCAGTTGATGCTGCTCACCGGCCTGTTCGCGTTCTGCTTCTCGTCCATGGCCGACAACATCACCGCCACCCTGGTGTGCATCGCGATTCTGCTGAATCTGAACCTGCCCACGGACAAGCTGCTGCGCTACGTGGTGCTGGTGGTGTTTTCGGTGAACGCCGGCGGCACCGCGCTGATCACCGGCGACGTCACCACGCTGATGATCTTCCTGGCCGACAAGGTGGAAATCCCCCATCTGCTGCTGCTCAGCCTGCCCGCTTTTCTGGCGGTGGCGTCCCTGTCACTGATGCTGTCCCGGGGCCTGAACGGGCAGCTGGTGCTGGAAAAGAAAGAAGTGCACATCAACGGCGGCGACAAGGTGGTGGCCGGGCTGTTCTTCGCTACCATCCTGTCCACCATCGGCGGCAATATTCTGTTCGGCATTCCGCCGGTATTGATGTTTTTGTTCGGCCTGTCGCTGATGTTCATGGTGGTGCAGTTTCTCAACCGTGACGAACCCACCCTGGAGTACATCCGCAAGATCGAGTTCGACACGCTGCTGTTTTTCCTCGGCGTGCTGCTGCTGGTGGGCATGCTGAAAGAGCTGGGCGTGCTGGCCTACTTCCCGCACCTGTACGACGTGATGCCGCCGCTGGCCGCCAACTATGTGATGGGGCTGGTGTCATCGCTGTTCGACAACGTGCCGCTGACGGCCGCGCTGTTGAATTCCGGCATCGAAATGACGTTGCCACAATGGCTTACCCTCACCTACGCGGTGGGCGTGGGCGGCTCGCTGCTGGTGATCGGCTCGGCCGCCGGGGTGGTGGCGATGAGCAAGGTGGAATCGCTCACCTTCGGCAGCTACCTGAAGTACTCCGGCTATCTGCTGGTGGCCTACACGGTGGGTTTCGCCGGTGTGCTGGGCGTCAGCGCGCTGCTTTAGGCAGGAAGCCAAACGATGAATCAACTAATTTCTTTTGTCGAATCCAAACTTGTGTGGTTTGTCATTGTTGTAGCTGGGCTAGGGCTAGCAATCCCGGAAACCGGTCAGTTCCTGGAACCCGGCATCGGGCCACTACTGGCGCTTCTGATGTTTATCATCAGCCTGACCTTCGACGCGCACGATGTACGGATGGTGGTACGTAAGCCGTCAAGGCAATTCCTTGCCCTGGGCCTGGTCTATGGGCCCATGTCGATTGCCGGCTGGGTAACCGGTCGTTTCTTCTTTGGAGGTGGCCCACTGGCCGCCGGCCAAACCTTACTTGGCACCCTGCCAACGGATGTCTCGTCCCCCCTCTTGGTACTGATAGCGCGGGGCAATGTTGCTCTGGCCGCGGTCTTTAACGCAATCAATACAGTACTGTCTCCGTTCATCGTTCCCTTCCTGTTTCTATGGCTCACGGGGATACAACTGGAAGTCCCACTCGAATCCATAATCCTGGAACTAGTATTGATCGTCTTTGTCCCTACGGTGTTGGGTGTAAGCTCACGTACGGGGCTCCCAGACTTTTGCGCACGGTACGACTCCCATTACGCGGGCCTCGGCTCAATTATCTACCTATTGATACTGCTCGCCGTGGTCGGGCCAAATGCTGCAACCATTATCAACTACGGCTGGTACGCTTTTGTCATTGCGGGGGCGGCCTTGTGCCTGAACCTTATCGGTTATTTGGTAGCGATGACCTCACGACTACTAACCAATGATTGTAAGGAGGTGATTACATATCTCTTCACCGTAAGCAAAAAGGAATTCAGCATCGCCGCGGCTTTCGTGGCCGCATCGGGCCTGCCATCAGAAATAGCTATCCCCTCCGCTTTTTTTGCCGTGATTCAAATGATCACCTCACCTATTGCGGCCAAGATCATCGCACGAAGCTAGGCACTTTCATATACAACCAAAGGACTTCGACGTCGATCCATGTTTCCCACAAGACCAAATGCTGTTGACCTCCAGCACTGTTTAATCAACCGAATCATCGATGATGCCGATTGAATCTACTTCATTGAAAGTCAATATCGCTAATTCCAGAAAGAATTCCGCAACTTCGAACCTTGCGGTCATCGTTGCAACTCTTTCTTAGTGAAATGAGCTGTTCCTCGAGCGCCAACATAGCGATGATCCGTGATCGCAACCGGGAGACATGCTCGTCCAGCAAGACGTTAACGACAGCGCAAGACTGATGTGGGTCGCTCTGGCACTTCTGAAGTTCGGAAATCTCAGACAGTGAAAGGTCCAGAATTCTGCAGTGACGAACGAAGGTCAGCTGCTCAGCATGTTGGTCGGTATAAATGCGATAACCATTTTCCTGCCTATCAGGCGACGGCAACAGACCTTGCCGTTCATAGAATCGTATTGTCTGAGGGTCGACCCCTACTGAGCGCGCCAACTGACTAATGAGCATTCGACTTCTCCTCTAGATATCCTTCGCCCTATTGACCTTATAGCGACTATATGGTTTTGAATAGCCTTATTATATTTTCTGATCGGAATCGTGTCATGAGCCAATCGGTTGACAGGCCCTCTGGCCGTAGTGCAACACCCCAGTCGAGCAACGATGGTGCTGGCGGCCGCACAACATCAGGAACACGGATCAGCACTTATACAGTGCCCAAGATGGACTGCCCGTCAGAAGAACGAATGATCCGCTTGGCTTTGAGCGGCTTTGAAGAGGTTCGCGCGCTGACCTTTGACCTATCGAACCGCCGATTGGAGGTCATACATCATGGCGAGGCTGACCCTATCACTGAAAAGCTGACCACCCTAGGGCTAGGAGCCTCGCTCCAGAGCACCACGGCTATCAATTCCGAAGCCGCCAAGACCGCCGGATCTTCGACCCTCTCCGCGGAGCAGGAATCCGGCAGTCTGCGTTGGCTGCTGAGCATCAATGCTCTCTTGTTCGTGGTGGAGATGACTGCCGGCTTGATCGCCCAATCCACCGGACTGCTCGGAGAATCGCTGGACAATTTTGCCGATGCGGCAGTATACGCAATAGCCCTTTATGCGGTTGGGCGTGGGGTGAAAATGCAAGTGCGCGCCGCCCACATTGCTGGTGTACTCCAGCTGATTCTAGCCATAGGCGTACTTGCGGAAGTGATGAGACGCTTTGCATTTGGGAGTGAACCTGAATCGCTGGTTATGATGGCTATCGCGTTCGTCGCAATGATTGCCAATATCAGCTGCCTTCTTCTCATATCCAAACATCGAGAGGGCGGGGCGCATATGAAAGCGAGCTGGATCTTCTCCGCCAATGACGTGGTCGTTAACATGGGAGTCATTACCGCCGGCGCCTTGGTCGCGTGGACCGGATCTAATTACCCGGACCTAATTATCGGCACGATCACGGGTGTGATTGTGCTGAACGGTGCCAGGCGGATTCTGGCGCTTAAGAGCTAGCACCGTTCGGCGCGGCTCGGCGAGAATGGCTTGAGGGTGCCGAGCGCTGTCGGCCCCGCTCACTCCGTATCGTCACGGCCTATTCTCAAGCCCGCGGCATGAGTGCAACCTCGCAACCTCAGCACCGACCAGAGCATCCCGCCGAGCCCAATAAGAGGGGCCAAATAGACAGCGCGGTCAGTGTACAGATTCATGGCCAGACTGGTGAAAAACATCAACGAGAAAATGACGAGGAACGCACAAAGCGCCTTTTTTTGCATGAATACTCCAACATTATGCGCATGTTACCGCTACGTTATGTCAGCCGCGGCGCTCCCAGCTCAATCCATTTCCGGTCACCGACTACGGCGATACGGCCAAAATCTATTCAGCGAGCGATGTCCATCTTGAAATCTCCATGCATGGCGTACAAGTCCTCTTAACCTTCGAAATCAACCAGGTCATGAACCAAACCGGGCTTGCGAGCAACCGCAAACCGTTCCCGAAGCATAGCATACATGTGCTCTAAGTCGCTTCGAGACAACCTGCCACGGCATGCCAGGCAATGACACCACTGTGCTCCTCTAGGGCCCCGAAAACTGTGCCGCATTGCGATCTTCGGATCGACCGTGGCCATAGAGATCGGCATTTTGATGCTGTCTGTGCTCATGCTCGAACTCCAGACTGGAATGGCTAATATCAAACTGGTCTTCCAACCGCCGCTTAATCTGGCTCTTAATGTCTTCCATTCGTGACCAGGCATCTGCCATCAACACCACATGGCAGTCGAGAGCTGGCTCACTCTCCTCCATCTGCCAGAGATGCACATGATGCACGTCGTCGACGCCCTCTACACCACGCATCATGCTCAAAACGGATTTGCTATCGATATCCGGTGGACTTCCAAGCATCAATGTGCGAATCGGACCGCCTATCTCGGCGAAAGACAAGTAAAGGATATAAACCGCAATACCGATCGTGATCGCCGGGTCTATCCACCACATGTCATATAGAATAATAAGTGTGCCGCTGACGACTACGGCAACAGAGGCAAGTGCATCCGAAAGATTATGCAGGAACAAAGCGCGAATATTCACACTGCCTTTCTGCATTGAATAAGTCAAAACCGCTGTCAGCGCGTCCACGACCAGCGCGATAGAGCCAAGGACAACCACCGTCCACGCCTGCACTTCGGGCGGGCTGATAATACGCATACCGCCTTCGTAAATTAGATAAATTCCAATCAAGATCAATGTAGTGTAATTAATTAAGGCAGCCACCACTTCAACGCGCCCGTATCCGAAAGTCATGCGTTCGTCAGCTGGCCGTCTTGAGATCTTGCGTGCCGCGAAGGCGATCACCAGGGCGGCCATGTCGGAAAAATTATGCAGGGCATCCGCGATCAGCGCGAGGCTTCCCGAAAGTATACCACCGACGATTTGAGCCACGGTCAGAATACCATTGGCCCAAATGGCTATGGATACACGGCGATCGCCGGTATCGGGCTCAACGTGTGCGGCTCCATGATCATGCGGCATAGTTTTCTCCTTGCGAATGGCTCAGCCGCTCAAGCCGACGAGCTGGCGGCGTCTTCTAGCTCCGCTGGGTTTACCGGCACGTTACAACGGCACGGTCACTCTGAGTCATCAATACGTAACGGCGATTCTCGAATATTTTCACGAACGGTGCGGACAACTGCCTCTTAAAACGATCCAGGTCGTCCGGTTGGACGGCGACATATAGCGATCTACCGGGGGAATTCTTCACTTCTCGGAGAATCAAATCCAAACTCTTTTCTCGGACTTTTTCCTGACTGTAATAGCGGGCCGAAAAAGGCGCATCATCCAAATAGATGAGCGGAGCTGCGCCATTCTCCGGCTGCCGATAATAGCAGGCAATCAACCCCTTTTCCGTCTTTATACTTCCAGGATGCAGGTAAATCCAGGCACCAGCGACCAAAGACAAAGTCGGCACAAACAGCGCAAACGGCCACAAACATAGGTCTAGCCAGCGGGAGGTCACGCCCGAGCTTTGCATACCGCGCACCATTAGCAGCGCCATGAATGGCAGCCCAGGAAGTACGTAACTAGCGAGAATATTTCCCGAAAAAGTAAAGAACAAACTAGGCATGAAAGCGGCTAGCAACAATAACTTGTTGTCGTCATCACTAAGGCCACGCCGTATAGCACCAAACCCCCAATCGTCATTTCGAAGCAGCAGAAAAAGCCCGCTCAACGCCAGTGGCGACCAGGGCAGGGTCGCATACAAGGTCAGCAGCCATATAGTTCCACGAACTTCATCATGGGCGCTTCCATAAATATCCCCAACCCAACCTGGATCCAGAAAGCGCTTAATGTGCTCTCCAACAAGGAAATAGTCGATAAATCCCGGCGTCTTCAGTTCAGCCAACAGATACCATGGCGCCGTCATTAATAGCATCACGATGGTGCCGCCAACGACCGGCAAGCGCCTTAGGTCGCTCCAGCGGTGCGTCCACAGCAACCACAAAAATAACGGGCCGCCGACCAGAACAAAGGTCAGCGGACCTTTAGCGAGCAGCCCCACGGCCAGACCCAAAAAGCAAACCCAGCCCCAGACCAAGCCTTCACCACGCAGGGCCAAAGCTGCGCCGGTCAGGCCTGCGGTAGTTCCCAGGCCCAGGAACGGATCCGTCATTACGGCACCGGCGAGTACGTAAGCCAGGCTGGACGATGCAAATATCAGGCTGGTTATAAGGGCACTTTGACGACTTACCAGGCTCGACGCGTAACGCCAAACCAGCCACACCATACCCAACTGAGCCAGCCAGGCCGGAAAACGAAGTGCGAACTCGTCCCAGCCGAGAACCTTATACGACACGGCCTGAATCCAGAATGACAGCGGCGGCTTTCCCCAGAATGGCAGGCCCGGCTCAAACCAGGGAGTGATCCAGTCCCCCGATATTGCCATGCCCCGGGCAATATTCGCATAGCGCGCTTCCGTGGTATCAGTAAAGGGTAAAAAGGCCATGGAGATCCAACGACTGAGTAGAACGACCATTAGTGCGAGCACCAGCTTTTCCGTTGGCGAGCGAGGCACCAGCTTCCAGTCACGGCGATTTTCAATGGTCCCTGGCATTACAACCTCCACGCGCCGAAGCCGCTTCCCCTCCGCGGACGGCGCTCAACACCTCACGAACCAAATAGATCGGTCGGCGCTTAGCCTCCAGGTAGGTTTTCCCAACGTACTCCCCCAGTATTCCAAAAGTAATAAGTTGCACACCGCCCAAGCAGGTAATTAAAGCAATCAATGATGGATACCCGGCCACCTGCGCACCAAACACCATTGCCTTGAATATAATCCATAACCCGAAGCCGCCGCCAAAAATAGCGCTAAAAACACCCATTACCGCAGCCCACCGAAGAGGCGCGATGGAAAAAGAGGTGATGCCTTCCATGGCCAGCCCAATTAAACCCGCGTAATTCCATTTTGTCTTGCCCGCCACTCTGGCGCCGCGGTCATACTGAATCACTTCTGTAGGCATCCCAACCCAAGAAAATAACCCCTTCATGTAACGGTTTCGTTCGGGCAACTCGAGCACGGCTTGCAGACAACGCCGGCTCATCAAACGAAAATCACCCACATCCGCAGGAATCTCGCAGTCACTCAATCGATTCAATAGGCGGTAAAACAGATAGGAACTGGCGCGCTTAACCCAGCTTTCTCCGCACCGGGTACGGCGTTGCATCAGGACGACATCGACACCAGCCCGCCAAGCTTCGACCATTTTAGGAATACACTCAGGAGGGTCCTGTAAGTCCGCGTCCAGAATAACCACCGCCTCACCGGCAGCATAGTCGAGACCGGCGGTCAATGCGGCTTCTTTCCCAAAGTTTCGACTGAGGCGCACCAGCCTGATCCAGGAATATCGACGGGACTGCTCAACCAGGTACTCATAACCATCATCCTTGCTACCGTCATCCACGAAGATGGCTTCGAAAAAAAAGCCGACCTCACGCATTACTTTATCAAGGCGAGGCAGACAAACTGGCAGTACCTCTCTCTCATTATATATCGGTATAACCAGACTAATGACCGGGACTTCAGCCTCAACCGAATAACCGCTAGAATTTTTAATCATGGAAAACCCACTTTCTATAAAAACCGTAACTTCCAATTGCCACGAATGCGGTAACAAAAATCTGAGCAATGCCAGCAGAAAAACCAAACCCGGAGTTAAGAGTCACGAACAGGAACAAGTTAAGGCTCCATGTCAGAATGCATGCCAGGATGTAGACCGGCACCGGACTTGGAGACACACGACCAGAAAAAGTAAAAATTTTTTGCAACGGATAGTTAGCTATGGCGCCCGCAATCGCTCCGACCCCGGTAGCCCAGGCGGGCGGAACGTCGACCGTCATTAATAGCGCCATAATCAACCAATGGACTCCCGTGGCCGCACCGCCGCAAATTAGAAAGCGTAGATACCTCTTTATTCGCGTTCTCCATCCGTCGTCTGGATCCGAATTGGGCGTCCCTGCTCTCGAGATTGCGCTCACCATTCTCGACATGGTCCACTGTCGCAACCTTGTGACGGCTACCAAGGCCATTCGGAAATTCATTGCTTATCTCGAACTGTCCCGGTGACATCTTAAGGACAGTGAAATCCACTGACTCATTTCAAAGCGTCCTCATCGCGCTCGCCAGTATCAATACGCAAGGCGGCCTCAACGCCAGCCACAAGAATTCGGCCGTCACCCGGATGACCCTCCCCTGTCCTGGCGGCCCTCTCAATCACGATCACGACCTCCTCCACGCGGGCATCAGCGATGTCGACTTCCAGCTTTGTCATTCGTAATCGACCGTAGGCGTCGTCAATGACGCCGTGACCATAGGTCTCCAGCGGAACGGCCGCCACCGAAGGCGGCTCCGGCAGCTGCGCTAAGGCGTCAATCACCTTGTTGACCATGTTGTTTCGTACGTAAGCTTTTATCTCTTTCATTACGGTCTCCTTATCGGCCGCCATCGACGATGCCGGCCGTTCTCAGATTTTAGAATTCAACATCGTCCCGGCGGGCGCCGGCAAACCAGGGATAGACCACCGGAATGACCAGCAGGGTCAGCAAGGTGGAGGTTATCAAGCCCCCCACGACCACGGCGGCGAGTGGACGCTGAACGTTGGCGCCAATGCCATCGGCGATCAGCAGCGGAAGCAGGCCCAGCATAGAGGTAAGCGCGGTCATCAGCACCGGTCTCAAGCGCCGCATGGCGCCGGTTCGGGCGGCTTCGAAAACGTCCATGCCTTCGTCACGCAATTGGTTTATGTAGCTCACAAGGACCACGCCGTTGAGTACCGCGACGCCGAACACGGCGATAAAGCCGACGGCGGCGGATACGGAGAGATACATGCCCGATAGCCACAATGCGAAAATCCCACCCATGGTGGCGATCGGCACATTCAGATAAATCAGCGCGGCATAACGCAAGCTGTTAAAGGCGGTGTACAGAAGCAGAAAGATCAGCGCCAGAGTCACGGGCACGACCAGATAGAGACGCTTCATGGCCCGTTGCTGATTCTCGAACTGACCGCCGTATTCGACGAAATAGCCGGTCGGCATATCCACCTGTTCGGCGACCTTACGACGTATCTCCGTGACCACCCCGCCCATGTCCCGGCCGCGCACGTTCAGTTGCACGAACAGGCGCCGGCTGGCCTTGGAGCGGGAGATCATTTTCGGGCCGATGAAGCGCTCCACATCGGCGACGCGGGTCAGCGGTATCACCGCGCCGGCCGGCGTTCGGATCAAAAGGTCTTCAATCGCCGACACCGTGTCGCGTTGCTCCTCGCGCAGCCGCACGAACAGATCAAAGCGCTTAATACCTTCGAACACTTGACCGGCCGCGTCGCCGCCGATACCGGTTTCCACAGTGGCGAACAGCTGGTCGACGCTCAAACCGTAGCGGGCCATCGCCTCCCTGTCCGGTCGGATTCGGATCTGCGGCTTGCCCCCTTGCTGCTGCATGCGCACATCGACAGCGCCAGGCGTGGCTTGCGCGATACGTTTGACCTGCTCACCGATACGGGCGAGTTCTCCGAAGTTTTCACCGAATATACTGATCGCGATCTGTGCCTTGATACCGGATAACAGTTCGTCGGTACGTAACTGAATCGGCTGAGAGAAATTATTGGCCAGCCCCGGCAGCCGGTCCGCCACCGCATCGGACATGGCCGACTGCAACCCTTCATAGTCGTAGTCGCCGGACCACTGACCAAGGGGTTTGAGTGTGATGGTGGTGGCGATGACATTTACGGGTTCGGGGTCACCGCCCACCTCAGCGCGCCCGACTCTGGAGTAGGTGCCGGTTACCGGTTCGAATTCCTCGAACACCGTTTGTATGCGTTTGGCATAACCGATAGCACTGTCCAGGCTGGCAGCCGGTGGCAGGGTAGAGCGCACCATGAGCGTCCCTTCACGAAGGGTCGGCACGAATTCACTGCCCAGGAGCGGAAACACCGATACACCCAGCACCAGAACCAGTACCGCCGCGCCGGCGACCACCTTGGGCCAGGCCATAACCTTGTCCAGCACGGGCTGATAACGATCCTTTAACCAGCCCACCAGTCGCGGCTCACCGTAGTTGCCATCCTTCTTGAAGGCATAGGTCATCAGCGCGGGCACCAGCACCAATGCTACAATCATGGCGCCGAGCAATGCGAAGGCGATGGTGTAGGCCATCGGCGAGAACATTTTCCCTTCCACGCCTTGCAGCGTGAAAAGCGGCAGGAAGACGATGATGATAATACTGCTGGCAAACACAATGGGGCGCGCCACCTCACGCGCCGCCTCACTGGCCAGCCTGGCCATGGAAACATTCTCCTCGGCGCGATTTTCCATATGCCGGAAGATGTTTTCCAGGATCACCACCGAACCGTCCACCATCATGCCCAGGCCGATAGCCAACCCCCCCAGACTCATGAGGTTGGCGGATAGCCCCACATAGCGCATCGCGATGAACGCGAACAGCGCGGAGAGAGGCAGGCTGGCGACCACGATCAGCGTGGAGCGCAGATTCCCCAACAGGAGATATAAAATCAATATCACCAGCACCGCGCCCTGCAGTAACGCCGACTCCACGGTTCCCACCGCCTTATCGATCAACTCCTTTTGCGAGTAGAACGCTTTTACCCTGACACCGTCGGGCAGTGCGCCGTTGATTTGTTCAAGCTTTTGATTGGCGTCCTTTAGGACTTGACTGGTATTGGAACCAAGCAGCTTAAGAACATAGCCGCCCACCGATTCGGCACCACTGGCAATTTGCGCACCGCGGCGAATGGCCGGCCCATACTCCACACTCGCCACGTCACCGACTGTTACCGGAGTGCTCTCGTGGGCACGGATGACGATGTCACGGATAGCATCCAAGCCGGCGTTACCCGGGGGCACCCATCCATAACCGCGGATCACGTTCTCTTCCCCGGCGCGATTAATAAAGGAGGCGCCCACATTCTTATTGTTAGCGGTAATAGCTCCGCGTACATCCGCGACGGTAAGGTCCCGCGCCAGTAGAGCGCGCGTATCAAGCCGGACCTGGTACTGCTTTTCATAGCCACCGAGAGACAACACGCCGGTCACCCCCGGCACCGTGCGCATCATGGGCTTGACCACCCAATCCTGCAGCTCACGCAGCTCCGTCAACGAAATGTCACTGTCCGGCTCGGTTTCCAGGGTGTACATCATCACCCGACCGAGGCCGCTGGTGATGGGCCCCAACTGGGGCTCGCCAAGGTCGCCGGGAATCTCGGCGCGCGCCTTGGCCAGTCGTTCCATCACGAGGCGGCGTGCGAAGTAGACATCTGTGTCTTCGGAGAAATACACATTGACCCTGGAGAGCCCGAAGATCGAGGTGCTCTGCACCCGCTTCAGACCCGGCAGGCCGTACATGGATATTTCCACCGGATAACTGATCAGGGTTTCCACATCCTCCGGCGACAAGCCGGGCGAGGCGGTGAAAATCTGCACCATGCTTGGCGTCACATCCGGGAACGAATCCACCGGCAACTGCCGCCAGGAGAGCACCCCCCAACCGGCGACACCGAGCATGAATACCAGTACCAGCAAGCGGTTACGCAGCGCGGCATCAATCAATCTTTCGATCATATTGAACTCCCGATCAGTGGCCGTGCGCGGCGCTACGACCGCTGGCGGTGAGCGCGGACTTAAGGTCAAAAGCGCCGGACGTCACTACGGAAGCGCCAATCTGCAAACCGCTTTTGATCTCGATTAAACCGTTGGCTTCCTCGCCGGTTTGCACTTCCTGGGCACGATACTCATCGTCTTTGTCACCGGGCACAAAAACGTGCGTCTGCCCGTTGATGGTCTGCACCGCATCGACAGGCACCAAAGGCACCGGATCGGCCACCTGGCGGGTTATGGTCAGATCACCGTACTGGCCGGCTTTAATGTTGTGAGAAGAGTTATCGATCAACGCACGGACCTTCAAAGTGCGGGTCTCGCGATCAAGCCGGCTGGCCACCCAGTCGATTTTTCCATCGACCGCTGCGTCCACGGTGTCGAAACGCGCCGGCTGGCCCACGGCGACCAAATCCGCGTTTTTCTCGTACACTTGACCGAACACCCAAAGAGAGCTCGCGTCGACCACCATAATCGGGGTCTGCTCCGTCGAAAGTATCTGCCCCGGCGCCAGATCGCGCTCTTCCACGACACCGGCCAGGGGGCTGGTCAATACATACCGGCTCAGGTCATCGTTCTGATCCAGCGCGGCTATTTGCTCTGCGGTGAGCCCCATGGCCCGCAACGCCGCCTTTGCGGCGTTTCTTTCCGCGCGGGCACCGCGATAAAGGGCGCGGGTGTCCAGCAGGTCCGCCTGGCTGACGATATTCTGTTTCGCAAGGCGGCTTTGCCTGCGCAAATCGGCGGCCGCGGCCTCGAACTCCGCCTGTTTTCTCAAGTAGCGCGCCTTGACCTGGCCCAGTCGCGGGCTGGACAGGACAGCCAGTGGATCACCGGGTTCCACCCGGTCTCCGAGGTCGGCAACCACTTTCTCCACTCTGCCCGAGAGCAAGGGGCCCACATGGGCGATACGGTCCGCATTGAAATGCGCGCTGGCCGGCACCTGGATGGTTTGATCGGCTCGACCACCGGGCACCTTGTCGGTCTTGAGGTTCAACAAGGCGCTTTGCTCCGAAGTTAAAGAGACTTTCGAGCCCGCTTCTTCATTATGGTCGCCGTGTTCGGTGCCCGATTCCGACCTTTCGTGGCCCGCCTCTTTTTTGGCGTGGCCGGTCTCATCGTCATGTCCGGGAGAAGCATCACCGCATCCCGCCAACGCCAGAGTTAACACCATTGTCGTGATCGTCGTGGCTACTTTCATGATTCGGAATCTCCCGCGTTCTTCAGTTGTTCGGTTCCGGCTTCACGCAGCGCCACCACACCGCCAGTGGACCTCTCCAGGGCCGCGGCGGCGCCAATCGCTTCACGCAGCGCATCCAGATATTCCCTTCGCGTGTTGATAAGATCGTCCTGGGCCATGGCCAGGGTCGGCGCGCCAACACTACCGGCGCGAAACGCTTTTTCTGTGAGCCGGACGTTTTCCTCGGCGCTGGCCAGGACATCCTTGCCGAATACCTCAAGCCGTTGTCGAGCGGCGTTGTAGTCGGTTACCGCGCCAATCACTTCGGTGCGAACCTGCAAGCGCAACGCATCTTCTTCGATGCGCGCCTGCTCCAGCTCCGCGCGCGCCACCTGGTTTTCACCGGAGCGGGTATCCCACACCGGAATGGGCATGGACACGCCCAGACCCGCAACGTCCGCACCTTCTTCTTCCTTCATGAAACCGAACACTTTGAGATTTGGAATCAGCTGGCGTTTTGATAGGGACAGTGTCTTGCGCGCGGCGACAACCTCCCTGGCCGCGGCGACCAGGTCCTGGCGGCGCTTGAGCGCCTCTCCCAACAGCGGGCCCATACTCGGCAGGTTAAAGCGGTCCAGGCTCAGTTCACTGGTCAAACGCAAACGGGCGCTTTCCGGATCCATCACCAGCAGTTCCATCAGCGCCAATCGAGCCCGTTTATGATCCCGGCGGGCATCAACCAGTGCCGCACGGGCGCGGGCGGCACCAATACGGGCGGTATTGAGTATTAGCTGGGTGGCGGCCCCGGCCTGAAAACGCTGTGACGCAAACTGGTAAAGTTTTCCAGTCAGGGTCTCGGCTCGCTCAGCGGTTTCAACGCTTTCCCGGGCCAGCAAGGCTTCCAGATAGGCAAGGCGCACTCGCGCGCGCACACTGGTTTCGAGAAAAGCAAGCCGTTGCTCGGCGGCGGTCAACCGTGCGGACGCCGCCGCTTTACCAAGCCCCCGTTGCCCGCCAATCCAAATTTCCTGGGACAATCGGATGCCCTTATCGGTACTGGATTGTCCGTCCTGGTCCCTCTCCGCGACCTGCAGAGATAATTCCGGATTGGCGGGCAACCACCGACTGGCGTGTGTCAGACGGCCCTCGAAACGTCCGACGCCAGCGCGCGCCGACTGCAGCGCACTGTTACGCCGGAGCGCCTTTTCCAGCGCCTGCTGCAGTGAAAGAGAGACGGATTCGTTAACCGGCTTTTCGGCCAGATAATCGCCCACCCGCCCCATGCTGAACTGATCGGCGGGCACAGGACCCGCCAGGCCGAGGGCGACACACGCCGCCGGCACGACCAACTTCCACGGTCGGTTCATAAAGACCTCTGTATGCGTGATTCAGGGAATCAAATCGGCGCTGAAGCGCCGTCAAACTTGTCCAGTGAATCAGACAGAGGGAGGTCGGAAGGGGGAGCGAAAGAATCCGCTGATAGGAGGACTGCTGGGAGCAATCGACAATGCCGGGCTACTAATCACCGTAAATGCCACCGGGACCGCACTCAGTCCGCTCAAGTGGGAAGCCTGATGGCAGCAGTGATGCCGATCACCGTCTCCGTCGTCCGATTGAGGCGTGGAGGTGACGATGTGAAGCTGGGAGGGCTCGTTGGTGGCCTCAGCGTGGGAATGTCCGTCCTTGTCCAGGGTATGCGCCACCACATCGCCACTCCAGACCAGGCTGTTGGTCAGGACCGCAAGGAGTGTGAGGGCATTCAGAAGACGGATCATGAACTAAATGCTACCGGCCTCTACCTCGTTCGGCAACCGGACATTTTGTCCTATACTCAACGCCCCTGACACACCCGGCCAAGGAGAATGATATGCCCAGCCGTTTCGAAGAAGTCCGTGACGACGTGCTGTCCCACCCGCTTCACCGCGCCTGTGGCCTGCGCCTGCATAAGGCCGCCGACGGCGAAAGCGAAGTGGAAATCGAACTCAACGACTTCACCCTCAACCCGGAGGGCTCGCTTCACGGTGGCATGCTCTACACGTTCTTCGACGTGGCCTGCTTCTTCGCCTGCCTGACCCTGCTGGAGGCGGACAAGCATCCGGTGTCGATTGAGACCCACACCAGTGTGCTGCGCGCCGCCTTCAAAGGCGACCGGGTGGTTATCCGCGCCCGCGTGGACCGGCTCGGCCGGACCCTGGCGGCAATGCGCGCGGACGCCTTGGCGGTGAAACCCGACGGCAGCGAGAAGCTGATCGCCACCGGTTCGGTGACCAAATCCATCATCACCCCGGGCGGCGCCTGAGAATTACGGGGCGACAAGGGGTCCCGGCAAGGCGATGAAATGGATTGTTCAAGCGGAATCCGTAGTAGTATCTTCGTAGAATAAATGAGCGCGCCGTGAACGGTGATGACTTTTTAACCAGCGGCGCCGATAATTTGAGCAGATTCATGGGGCAAGGGGAGATCACCATGTACCGCATCATGGTTGTCGACGACGAAGATTATATTCTCAAGGCGCTGAACCGGGTTCTGGCGACGCGGCCGGACTGGGAAGTGGAAACCTACACGGACGCCGCCACCGCGTTACGGCGCGCCCGCACCACCGTGTTCGACGCGGTGATCACCGATTACCGGATGCCGGACATGGACGGCATTGAGATGCTGCAGGAGTTGCGGACCATGCAGCCGGATACCATCCGTATCCTGCTCACCGGCGTGATCGATATCGACACCCTGATGTCCGCCATCAACCAGGCCGGCGCCTTCCGCTTCGTGCCCAAACCCTGGGACGACGACCAGTTGCTGGAAAGTGTCGAGGAGGGTCTGAAATTCCGCGATATCCTGGTGGAAAATAAAATTCTCGCGCAGACCGTTCGCGACCAGCGCGAAGCCCTCAGAAGCATGGGTTACGACGGGGAGTAACCCGCATGGATCTATTTACATCGTTACAGGGGCCGTTTGCCGGGCTGGGGAGCCAGGGGCTGTTTCTGATGTCCTCCACGGTGATCCTGCTGATCATCATTTTCTTCATGTACAAAACCTACCGGGCCTCCATGAACGTGGAAGCCAGGTTGTCGGAATTCGCCTCGCTGAGCCAGAGCGCCTTCGGCCGCAAACTGCGGTTGATCGAAGTGAACGCGGACGAGTACAAACTCAACAAACGGGTGCTCGGTCCGCTGGCGCGGATCATCGATGAATACTGTGTAATGACCACCAACGAAAAAGGCATCATTACCTTCGCCAACGACCGCTTTCTGTCACTCAGCGGTTTTTCCTTCCGGCAGTTGATCGGCCAGCACGAAAGCATGCATCACCCCAAGGACCGCCCCGAACTGAGCGCGCATTTCATGCGCTGCGAACAGGCGCGGCGCGGCGTCTGGAGCGGCGAAGTGTGCGGCCGTGGCGAGGACGGTGAGCTGTACTGGGTGAATATGTTTATTTTCCCGTTGTCGTACATCACCGATGAGGACGACGGCTATATTTATTTCGGCACCGACATCACTCAGATCAAGGCGCAGAACAGTGAACTGATCCAGGCGGTGCGCGACAAGGACGATAAGATCAACCAGGTGGAGTCGATGCTGCTGCATTCGGAAAAAATGGCCTCCCTGGGCACGATTTCCGCGGGCATCGCCCACGAAATCAATAACCCGATTGCCTTCGTCTCCGCCAACCTGCGCCGCAGCGAGCAGTACCTGACCACACTGTCGAAAGTGATCGCCGGGCTGCGCCGCCGTATCAGCCCGGAACGCTTTGAACAATTTCTGCAGGCGGAACAGTCATTGCGCCTGAATATGGATTCGCTGGAAATGATTCTTAACGATCATCCCCACCTGATGCGCGAAACCAGCGAAGGCATCGACCGGATCAAGAAAATCATCCGCGACCTGAAGCACTTTTCCCATAACGAGCAGGAACGCTATCAGCCGGTGGATCTGTCCCGCTGCGTGGCCACGTCCATGAACCTGGCACGCCACGAACTGGAGCGCGTGCGGGTCACCACCCACCTGCCGCCGGATCTGCCGCCGGTGAACGGTTCGGAGAGCCAGCTCTCTCAAGTGCTGATGAACATTCTGGTCAACGCCGCCCAGGCGGTGGAGCAGGATGGCGAGATCCGCATCGAAGCGCACAGCGACGAGCAGTCGTATTGCCTGTCGGTGACCGACAACGGCCCGGGCATGGAGGCGGCCCAGCTGGAACAGATCTTCGAGCCGTTCTTTACCACCAAGCCGATTGGCCAGGGCACCGGCCTGGGGCTGTCCATCTCCCAGGACATTATTCAGCGCCACGGCGGCACCCTCACCGCCACCAGCGCGCCCGGCGAAGGTACCCGCATCGACATCCGCCTGCCGCTGGCGGAAAAGAAGCGTGCCCATGCAGCCTGATATCCACTACCAGCTGACCGACACCGACGGGCAGGTAACCCACATCAAGTTGCACCAGGAACCGGAGAGCCACGGCCTGGCCGTGGACCCGGATTTCGTGCCCCCGGACTGGGCCCTGCTGGAACACTGCCAGTGTTCCCACTGCCCGCTGAGCCGCGACGAACACCGCTATTGTCCGATCGCCCGCAACCTGGCGTGGCTGCTCCCCGATCACCAACTGGGCCGCTCCTTCGATCCCATCCATTTAAGGGTCACCACCCGGGAACGGGAATACCGGCTGGACACCACCGCGCAACGGGCGCTCAGTTCACTGTTCGGGCTGGTGTGCGCGCTCAGCGACTGCCCGCACACCCGCTTCCTGCGGCCCATGGCCCTGTTCCACCTGCCGGTGAGCACGGAAACGGAAACCCTGACCCGCGCCGCCGGTTTCTTCCTGCTGCGCCGCTACCTGGCGAAACGGGACAACCCCGACCTGCCGCTGAACCTGGAAGACATGGACCGGGCCTACCGCAATCTGGGCGAACTGAATCGCTGTTTCGTCGGCCGCTTCCGTCACCCGGACGGCTCCGACGCGCCGATCAACGCGATGATCCTGCTGCATGTGCTGACCAAGGAAGTGAACGGCGAACTGCACGAGCAGCTCGACGACCTGGCCGGGCTGTTCCGCCAGGCCGCCGGCCCGGCCTCCTAGGAACCCGATGCGCTTTTAGCGGCCAGCGTGTTAACGTCGATTTTCTTTTTCGTTTGTCTCGGGATTATAAGCATGAAGATAAAAAACGCCGTGGCTCTGATCACCGGTTCGTCCTCCGGCATCGGCGCCGCCACCGCCCGTTTGTTCGCGGAACAGGGCTGCCACGTAGTGATCAATTACAGCCGTAACGAAGAGGGCGCCCGCGCCGTGGCCAAGGATTGCGAGGCGTTCGGCGTCCGCACCCTGGTTCAGCAGGCGGACGTGTCCGACGACACCCAGTGCCAGACCCTGGTGGAAGCGACCCTGGCGGAGTTCGGCCGCCTGGACGTGCTGGTCAACAACGCCGGCACCACCAAATTCTGCGCCCACCAGGATCTGGACGGCCTGAGCAAGGACGACTTCCTGCACCTCTACGCGGTGAACACCGTGGGGCCCTACCAGATGACCCGCGCCGCCGAGAAAGCGCTGCGCCAGGCGGGCACCGCCCAGGTGATCAACATGGCCTCCATCGCCGGCCTCGCCGGGGTGGGCAGCTCGATCGCCTACGCCGCCTCCAAGGGCGCCCTGCTGACAATGACCAAATCCCTGGCCCGGGTGCTGGGCCCGGAGATCCGCGTCAACGCCATCTGCCCGGGCTTCGTGCAGGGCGAATGGCTGGAGAAAGGGCTGGGCAAGGAGGCTTACGCCAACCTGCTGGCCAAGACCAAGGCCGGCGCCGCCCTGAATGACGCCGCCTCGCCGGAAACCGTGGCCCAGGCGGTGCTGGGGCTGGTGATCGGCGGCGACCTGGTCACCGGCGAAGCGCTGCTGGTGGACGGCGGCAGCCACCTCAATGCCAGCGGCGTGCGCCGCTAACCGTCGTCGGCCACAGGTTGCGGCTTGACCCCGGGGCTGCCCCGGGGTTTTATAGTTCTACTATGAATTCATCACTGCGGTCCCGCCCTGGTTTTCTGATTCTGCTGCTCTGGCTGGCGGGCGGGCTGCTGTGGTCGCCGGTACAGGCGGCTCACGTGATGGCGGGGTCGGCACACGGCACCACCAGTGAAATGCCGTGCGCGGGCGCGCAAGCCGACAGCGCCAGCGTTCAGATCCATTGCCAGGGCAACGTCCATGATAGCGCGCCCTGCTCTTGCACCCAGGCCTGCCAGGCCAACGGCATGCCGGCCAGCCTGGCGCCGGCGCGACCGCCCCTGGTCACCCCCAGGCGTCACATCGCCCGCGCCGGCGAGCGGCTCGCCGGCTTCCACGCCTCCCCCTGGCGGCCACCGTCCGCACTACTCCCGATTTAAAAGGTTCCATGCGCCCGTGGGCGCACCTCTTTCTATTCAGGAGTCGTGACATGACCACTTCACCTCTTATGGGGCGTCGTCGCTTCGTCCAGGGTCTGGCCCTGGGCACCGGCGCTCTCGGCATCGGCGGACTCGGCATGAGCCCCGCCAAACTGCTCGCCAGCCAGGGGCAGACCGGCGCCGCCACGCTTAGCGGCAACACCTTTAACCTGGCCATCGGCGGCGCCGATGTGAATATCACCGGCACCACGCGCCCGGCCACGCTGATCAACGGCAGCCTGCCGGCACCCACCCTGCGCTGGCGCGAAGGCGACACCGTGACTCTGAACGTCACCAACTACCTGCCGGAAACCAGCTCCATCCACTGGCACGGGCTGCTGCTTCCCTTTCAGATGGACGGCGTGCCGGGGTTATCGTTCGACGGCATCGCGCCCGGCGAGACCTTCACTTATCGCTTCCCGGTGAAGCAAAACGGTACCTACTGGTATCACAGCCATTCCCGTTTCCAGGAGCAAAGCGGGGTCTACGGCGCCATCGTCATCGATCCCGCCGAGGCGGATCCGCAACCGGTGGACCGGGACTACGTGATGGTGCTGTCCGACTGGAGCGACGAAAAACCCGAGCAAATCTACGCCACCCTTAAAAAGCTCAGTCACTACTACAACTTCAACGAGCGCACGATCTTCGACACGCTGCGCGACTTCCGTGAAAAAGGCGTGATGCAAACGCTCAAGGACCGGCACATGTGGAACACCATGCGCATGAGCCAGAGCGACCTCGCCGACGTCACCGGCTATACCTATACCTACCTGCTTAACGGTCGCAGCCCGAACGCCAACTGGACCGGTCTGTTCAAACCCGGCGAACGAGTGAAGCTGCGCTTCGTCAACGCCAGCGCCATGACGTTCTTCGATATTCGCATCCCCGGCCTGGATATGACCGTGGTGGCTATGGACGGGCAGCCGGTGAAACCGGTGCGCTTCCATGAATGCCGGCTGGGCGTGGCGGAAACCATCGATGTGATCGTCACCCCCGAGAAAAAGCAAGCGTTCACCGTGTTCGCGCAAAGCATCGACCGCTCCGGCTTCGCGCGCGGCACCCTCACCCCCGACCCGGCCATGAGCGCGGCCGTGCCGGAGATGGACCCGCCGCCGCTGTTGGGGCACACCGAAATGGGTATGGGCGGCATGGCCGGCATGAACCATGGCGACATGGAAGGCATGAACCACGGTGCGATGGATCACGGCAAGATGGACCATGGCGCCATGAAGGGCATGCAGCACGACGACATGGGTCACGGTGGTATGAAACATGCCGGGATGCAGCATAAAGGCATGCAGCACGACGGCGACCACAAGGTGCCGTTCGCGTTCGTGGCGGATAACCCGGATCTGGCGCCGCGCACCAGCGCCGTCCAGCATCTGGATTCCGAATACGGGCCGGGCGTGGACATGCGCGCCATGGCGCCGGCGGCGATGCTCGACGATCCCGGCATCGGCCTGCGCGAACGCGACTGGAAGGTCCTCACCTACGCGGACATGGAGACCGCCGGCGGCCCGCCGGACAGCCTGACGCCGGACCGCGAGATCGTCTTGCACCTGACCGGCAACATGAGCCGTTATATGTGGAGCTTCAACGGCATCAAGTTCGCCGACTCCGTACCCCTGGAGCTTTACCACGGCGAGCGGGCGCGCATCACCCTGGTCAACGACACCATGATGACCCACCCGATTCACCTGCACGGCCTGTGGAGCGACCTGGAACTGGGCGGCGGGCGACTGCTGCGCAAGCACACCATCACCGTGAAACCCGGCGAGAAACTCAGCTACCTGGTGCGCGCCGATGCCACCGGACGCTGGGCCTACCACTGTCATCTGCTTTACCACATGGAGGCCGGCATGTTCCGCGAGGTGCGCGTGGTCGACAACGCAACGACGAAGGAGGCACGGTCATGAAACAGACACATCTGATAACCGCCGCTGCTTTGCTAGCACTGTCACCCTTGGTTCAGGCGGTGGACAAGCACGAGCCGGCGTTCAGCCGTGTGATCGTCGATGAGTTCGAAGCCCGCGACGCCGATGAAGGCACCGTGGCCGCCTGGGAAGCCGCCGCCTGGTACGGCGGCGACCTGAACAAGCTCTATCTCAGCACCGAAGGCGAACGCCTGATGGACAACGGCGGCGAAACCGAAGGCTTCGAGACCCGGGTTGCCTGGAACCGAGCCTTCGCACCGTTCTGGGACTGGCAGCTCGGCGCCCGCCGGGACTGGCAGCCGGACGATCCGAACCGGGACTGGGCCAGTTTCGGGGTTCAAGGGCTGGCGCCCTATCTGTTCGAAAGCGAGGCCACCCTGTTCGTCGGTGAGGAAGGACTCACCAACCTGAGGTTGGAGGCGGAATACGAAATTCTGTTTACCCAGAAGCTGATCCTGGTGCCGGCGGTGGAAGCCAACTTTTACGGCAAGGAAGATGAAGAACTCGGCATCGGCGAAGGTCTCACGGACATCGAAGCCGGTCTGCGACTGCGCTACGAGATCCGCCGCGAGTTCGCGCCCTATATCGGCGTGAACTGGGAACGGCAGTTCGGTGATACCGCCGCCAAAACCCGTGGCGCTGGAGACGACGTTTCCGAGACCACGCTGGTGGCCGGTGTTCGCTTCTGGTTCTAGCCCTCGGGCGCCGTCGAGCCCCGATTAACGGATGCTCGGCGGCGCACCCTTTCACCACAAGACATTACCGCAAATGCACATCCGAGGAGCGTTTATGAAAACATTAAAAGCGTGGTCGGTGCTGGTGGCCCTGTTGCTGTTGGGCGCGGGCGTGTTTGTTGTCAGCGGCGCCTACAATTTCGCGGCCGATGAGCCGCACTGGTCGGCCACCGAGGCGTTGATCGGCTATGCCCGCCATCGCTCGGTGGATGCCCGGGCGGAGGACATAACGGTCCCCGGGGACCTCTCCGACCCCGCTCGCGTGGCTGCGGGCGCGGAACAATACCAAGCCATGTGCGTCGGCTGCCACCTGGCGCCGGGCCAAGGCAGCGGCGCCATGCGCGACGGGCTCTATCCACAACCACCGGACCTGACCGATCACGGCATCCATGACCCGCGCCGCGCATTCTGGACGATCAAACACGGCATTAAAATGAGCGGCATGCCGGCCTGGGGCCCCAGCCACGACGACGAGACACTCTGGGACATCGTGGCGCTATTGCATGTCCTGCCGGACATGTCCGAATCGCAATGGGCTAACCTGACCGGCGGTGACGGCGAGCACGCGACAACGCCGTCAGGGCACGGGCACAACCACGGAGGCAGCGGGCACGCGCATTAACGCCGGTCAACCGTTGTAGCTGTCCGCTTCCAGGGTGCGCAGCTCCGGGTTGTTGTTCACACCCAGGTCCAGGTCGCTGAGCTTGCCGTTGGCGATGGAGTAGATCCAGCCGTGGATACTCAGCGGCTGCTCGCGGCGCCAAGCTTCCTGGACCACGGTGGTGTTGGCCACGTTGATCACCTGGCGGGCCACGTTCAGCTCGCACATGCGATCCAGGCGGGCACCGTCGTCCGGCAGTTCGGCCAGGGCCTTGCGGTTGCGCAGGTAAAGCTCGCGCACCTGGCGCAGCCAGTTGTCGATCAGCCCGTGGGGTTGATCCTCGGTGGCGGCACGCACGCCGCCGCAGCCGTAATGGCCGACCACCATGATGTGCTCCACCTTGAGCACATCCACGGCGAACTGCAGCACGGACAGCAGGTTGAGGTCGGTGTGATTGACCAGGTTGGCCACGTTGCGGTGCACGAACAGTTCGCCGGGCATCAGGCCGACGATCTGGTTGGCGGGCACCCGGGAATCGGCACAGCCGATCCATAGAAAACGGGGGCTTTGCTGGCCCTCCAGCTGTTTGAAGAAGCCAGGTTGGTTCTGTTCGGTCCGGTGACGCCACTCGTCATTGTTGGCAAAAAGTTCTGGAAGGGTCTTCACGGTTGCGCTCCCTGTATCGGAATCCGCCCATTCAAGGCGCCGTCTATGATGCCGCAACGGCGCCGCCGTGCAACGGTAAAAGTCTTTCAAAACCTTAGCATTACGGCCCCGGCCGGTCATTTCGCGCCAGTTGCCACGGCCCACGGCCGCCGCCGCGTTGGTCAAGCCCTCGACGGGGCTGTTACCATTACGGGCATCCGAGACGCCCAGCGTCGGACATTCATCAACCCCAAAAGGGCGCCCAATGCAAATCGCAGAGAACACCGTAGTGGCTTTCCACTACACCCTGACCAACGAAGCGGGCCAGACCATCGACTCTTCGCGCCAGCGTGAAGAACCGCTGAACTACCTCCACGGCCACGGCAACATCATCCCCGGCCTGGAAAAGGCGCTCGTGGGCAAGCAGGCCGGCGACAAGCTGGAAGTTACCGTGACCCCGGAAGAAGGCTACGGCGAACGCCACGAAGGCCTGATCCAGCAAGTCCCCACGTCCGCCTTTGAAGGCGCCGGTGGCGAGCTGAAGCCGGGCATGCAGTTCCAGGCGCAGACCGAAGCGGGCCAGCGCATCTTCACCATCACCGAGGTGGAAGGCGATCAGGTCACCGTGGACGGCAACCACCCGCTGGCCGGTGAGACCCTCAACTTCGACGTGGAAGTGACCGAAGTACGCGAAGCTTCCGACGAAGAGAAAGAGCACGGCCACGTGCACGGGCCCGAAGGCCACGAGCACTAAGCACGACCGAAGCCCCACCCGCTCTCGCGGGTGGGGCTTGTTGTGGGAGCGAGCCTGGCAAGCTCCCACAAGCCCGCTCCGTAGAAAGTCCGGAGCTAGGAAACCGCCGCCTGTACCGGCGCCCGTTCCTTTTCAAGTTCCCCCATCCCCTCCATGAACACCTCCAAAGCACGGCTCCAACTGGGCCGGGGCAAGGTCGCCAATTGCGTGGTCACGTCAGCGAACGAGGCGGGCAGCGTCAGGGTGTGCAGCTCAAAGCGTTGACGGTACTGGCGCACGGTGGACTCGGGCAGCAACGCCAGCCCCATGCCCGCGGCGACGCAGCCGACGATGGCGTCCAGACTGCCGAATTCGTGGATACGCGGCGCCGGCACCCGCTGCTCGGCGAACAGTTTCTCAATGCTGTGCCGATACCCGCAGCCCTGACGGAACGCCAGGAACGCCGTCTGCGCCAGCGTGGCGCGGTCGGGCATGGCGTCCAGCGGGCGGTTGCTGACCAGCACCAGCCGCTCCTCGAACACCGGCCGCAGCAGCACGTCTTCTCCGACTTTTTCGCCGGTCACGAAAGCGGCGTCCAGCTGCCCGGCGCGTACCGCCTCGATCAACGCCGAGGAAGTGCCGGTGCGCAGGTGCACGGCCAGATGCGGCCAGCGCCGGCTGAAGGTGGATAACAGGCCCGGCAGGTGCACCGCGGCGGTGGTCTCCATACTGCCCAGACGCAACTCGCCGGCGGGTTCCGCCTGCGGGTGGAAGCGCGCCACGGCGTCGTCGTGGAGCGCCACGATACGCCGCGCGTAGCTCAGCAGCTGGCGGCCGGCGGGGGTCGGCACCACCGGCGTGCGCCGCTCCAAAAGACGGGCATCGAGTTCCGTTTCCAGCTTTTTGATGTGGGCGGTAACGTTGGACTGCACGGTGTGCAGGCGCTCGGCGGCGGCGCTGAAGCTGCCGGTATCGACCACGGCGCGAAAGATTTCCAGGGAGCGGATCAACATGGCCAGAGCTCTTCACATTTTTCGATACAGAGCATCTTAAAAAATCATTTCCAGTGATAAAAGTGCTCTGGTTAACTGGGTCGCTGATTCGATCCGCTGGAGCTTGCATGACACCGCCCAATCCCTCTCTGTCGCCCGGCCGTCTGGTGCTGATGGCCGGCTCCGCCACCCTGGTGGGCATCGGCCTGGGGCGTTTCGCCTACGCCGCCCTGCTGCCGGGCGTGATCGCGGCCGGCTGGCTGAACGAGGCGGACGCCGGCTATGTGGGCGCCGCCAACCTGCTCGGCTATCTGGTGGGGGCGGTGCTGGCGAGCCGCGTCAGCCGCTGGTTCGGCCCCACCCGGGTGATCAAGGCGTCGGTGCTGCTGGTGGGCCTGGGTTTCCTGGCCAGCGCCTGGGCGGCGCCGGTGTGGTGGTTCAGCCTGTGGCGTTTCGTGGCCGGGGTCACCGGCGCCTTTCTGATGGTGATCGCGCCGTCGCTGATCGCCTCCCAGTTGCCGGAATCCATGCGCAAGCGCGGCACCACCTGGATCTTCGCCGGCGTCGGCCTGGGCGTGCTGTTCTCCGCCACCCTGGTGCCGCTGCTGATCACCCAGGGACTGGCGCTGGCCTGGGTCGGCCTGGCGGCGGCCTGCGTGGTGCCCACCCTGCTGGTGTGGCGGGCTTGGCCGGCCATGCCCACCGTGGCGGAGGCCCCCGCCAACGGTAACGGCGCCGGTATTCTTCTGATCATGTTGTACGCCGCCTACCTGATGGACGCGGTGGGCTTCGTGCCGCATACGGTGTTCTGGGTCGATTACCTGGAACGCTACCGGGAATTCGGCACCTGGGCCGCCGCCGGCCAGTGGGCGGTGTTCGCCTTCGGCGCGATCAGCGGCCCGTTCCTGGCCGGCGCCGCCGCCCGGCGCCTGGGCTGGCACTGGACCCTGATCGGCGCGCTCTCCTGCAAGGGGCTGGCGGTGATGCTGCCGATGCTGCTGCCCGGCCTGGCGGTGGTGACGCTGTCCTCGTTCGTGGTCGGCGCCATGATTCCGGCCATGGTGGCCGGCACCATGGGCCGGGTGGCCGAGCTGGTGCCGGCGCATCGGGCCACCCACGCCTGGGGCCGCGCCACCGCGCTGTTCGCGGTGGGCCAGGCCGGTGCCGCCTACGCCATGGCGACGCTGTACGCCCACCCCAGCGGCGGGCCGCTGATCTTCGAGATCGGCGGCACGGTGCTGCTGTGCGCCGCTCTGGTAGTGTTCTGTTCCGGGTTTCTGGCCCGCCGGGCTGGAACTTAGCCGCGCTCCGGCGTTCTATTCGCAGAGCGGTCACCGGCCCCGGTGGCGAACCAACACGGAGAGGACGACATGGATCGACGTTCAGTATTGAAGGCCCTGGGGCTGTTCGGCGGCGCTCTGCTGCCGGCGGCGCCGGCCCTGGCGCGGGTGCTCGGCCAACCGGCCGGCGCCCACGGCGAAGGCCCCGGCGAACCGTTCAGCTACGCCTGGCTGAAAGGCATGGCGCGGCATTTCGCCGGGCAGCGCTACCACAGCCACCGCCTGGACCTGCCGCCGGCCATCGACGACCTGTCCTGGGACCAGTACCAGGGCATTCAGTATCGCGATGATGAGGCGCTGTGGGCGGACGACCGGGACGCCGCTTTCCGCATGCAGTTCTTCCATCTCGGCCTCAATTTCCATACGCCGGTGAAGATGCACGAAGTGGTGGACGGCCGGGCCCGGCCGATTCCCTACCGCACCGACCTGTTCGATTTCAGCCACACCGATCTGGATACCTCGTCGCTGCCCGAGGGGCTGGGTTTCGCCGGCTTCCGGCTGCTGCACCACAGCGACTGGGAACGGGACATCGCCGCCTTTCTGGGCGCCAGTTATTTCCGCGCCACCAGCGCGTCGCTGCAGTTCGGCCTGTCGGCGCGGGGCCTGGCGGTGAACACCGCCATGTCGGAGCCGGAAGAGTTTCCGGAATTCACCCATTTCTGGTTCGAGCGTCCGGCGGACGCCGACCAGGTGATCGTCTACGCTTTCCTCGATTCGCCCAGCGTCACCGGCGCCTACCGCTTTATCATCGAACGCGTGTCCGGGGACGTGATCATGGATGTGGACGCGGCCCTCTACCCGCGCAAGCCGATCGAGCGGCTGGGGGTGGCGCCGCTCACCAGCATGTACCAGGTGGGCGAAAACAGCCGCCGGGTGGCTTGGGACTGGCGCCCGGAAATTCATGACTCCGACGGCCTGGCGATACACACCGGCGGCGGCGAATGGATCTGGCGACCGCTGGCCAACCCGCCACAGCTGCGCTTCAACGCCTTCGCCGACAACAATCCGCGCGGCTTCGGGCTGCTGCAGCGCGACCGTAATTTCGATCACTACCAGGACGACGGCGTGTTCTACGAACGCCGCCCCAGCCTGTGGGTGGAACCCCGGGGCGACTGGGGCAAAGGCAGCATCCAGCTGGTGGAGATCCCCACCCTGGACGAAACCTTCGACAACATCGTCGCGTTCTGGAACCCGGACAAGCCGGTACAGCCCGGCGAGGAAACCCTGTTCGCCTACCGCCTGTCCTGGACCGGCCGCGCGCCGCGGCCGTCACTGGCGCGCTGTGTGGCCACTCGCACCGGCCTCGGCGGCGTGGTCGGGCAGACCCGGGAATACTTCAGCTGGCGGTTCGCGGTGGACTTCCTGGGCGGGCCCATCGACGGCCTGGCCGGCGACGTGGAAGTGGTGCCGGTGATCGAGCACTCGTCCGGCCGCGTGGAGATCACCTCGGCGCGGCCGCTGCACGCCATCAACGGCTACCGGGCCATGTTCGACGTGGTGCCGCCGGAAGACGACACCACGCCGATCAACCTGCGCCTCTATCTCAAGCGCAAGGACAACGGCGAGCCGCTCACCGAAACCTGGATTTATCAGTGGTCGCCACCGCCCATGGACCAGCGCGACCTGCACAACCCGACGCACCTTTAAACGCGACGTCTAGCGGGGCGGCCCCAGACAGACCGGCAAGGCCTCACGGACGCCCCGTGGCCGCATGCCCAGGGCGGCGAAGCCGTCCGCCTGCGGGGCGGCCACGTTGTCCCTGGCCATCAACCAGAGCTGGTCCCGCGTCAGGGGTGGCGACGGCAGCCGCGACAACCCCATCGCCAGCAAATGCCAGAGCACGAAGGGCACCGCCACGCGCACCCGGCGGCGCCCCAGGTGACGGCACACGGCGGCCACCAGCGCCCGGTACCGGAGCGTCTCGGCGCCGCCCAGCTCGTAGACCCGCGCCGCCGGCGCGGCGTGGTCCGCCAGCCGCGCCAGCGCCCCGGCCACATCCTCCACCCAGACCGGCTGCAGCCGCGTCAGGCCACGACCGAACAACGGAATCACCGGGGCCCGGCTGAGCATCGCCAGGGAGCGGATCAGCGCGTCCCCGGCGCCGAACAGCGAGGCGGGCCGCACCATCACGGCGTCGGGAAAGGCGTCGAGCACCGCCGCTTCGCCCCGTGCCCGGGCGCGAATGTACGGCGACGGCGAGTTCAGGGTGGCGCCGATACCGGACACCTGCAGCAACCGGGCAACGCCGGCGTCACGGGCGGCGGCGGCCAGCCCGGCGGCGCCGCGCACATGGATCGCCTCGAAGGTCAGGTCGCCGCGTTGCGTATACAGGGACACCGCATTGATCACCACGCGGCTGCCGGCCACCGCGTCGCGCACCGCCCGCGGATCCCGGATGTCCGCGGCGCGGCGTTGCAGCCGCTTTTCCTGGTCCCGGTCGAAACGGGGCCGCTGCGGGTGCCTGGCCACCAAGCGGACGGTATGGCCCCGGGCAAGCAGCGCCCGGATGACGTCCTGACCAAGAAAGCCGCTGCCGCCGAACACCGTGATTAGGTCGTCTGTCATGCCCCCATCCTAGAGAAGCGGCGCCGGCCCCGGCCAGCCCGTGTTCACTGGCCCCCTACCCGGCCGGACAGTGGCGATTGACACCTGCCAACAGCGTCTGGCGCCGCTTACCGGGACGGCAGTACATTGCCGGTAATGCGGTTTTTAAACGGGAAATAATTATGGGTTCCATGGACAGCGCCCAGGAAAGAGCGGCGCAACTACCAAAAATGCCACAGCGCGACCTGAGCCATATCCCGGGGGATTACGGCTTGCCGCTGCTCGGCCACACGCTGGCGTTTCTGCGTGACTACCACGGTCTGGTGCACAGCAAGGCCGAGCGCTACGGCCTGGTGTATCGCGGCAGCGTGCTGTTTCAGCGCGGCGTCACCCTGCTCGGCCCGGACGCCAACGAATTCGTGCTGCGCGACAAGGAGCATGTGTTCTCCAGCCGGGCGGCCTGGAATCCGATTCTCGAGCGGCTGTTCACCGACGGCCTGATGCTGCGCGATTTCGCCGACCACAAATTCCACCGCCGGATCATGCAGCAGGCGTTCAAAAAACCGGCCCTGGCCAGCTACATCGACCGCATGGGCCCGAGCGTGGAAAACGGCCTGAAAGCCTGGCCCACCGGCGAAACCTTCACCTTCTTCGACCGCATCAAGGCGTTGCTGCTGGACGTGGGCGCGCAGATTTTCTTCGGCCTGCGCATGGGTCCGGAAGCGGACAAGGTGAACCAGTCCTTCATTGACGCGGCGGACGCCTCCCTGGCAGTGCTGCGTCTGCCGATACCGGGCACCCTCTGGTACCGGGGCCTGCGCGGCCGGCGTTATCTGGAGCAGTTCGTGGCCGGGCTGATCCCGGAAAAGCGCCAGGCGGACACCCCGGACTTCTTCAGCGAGCTGTGCAAGGCGGCCGAGGAAGAAGGCGGCCTGAGCGACCAGGACGTCACCAACCACATGATCTTCCTGCTGTTCGCCGCCCACGACACCACCACCAGCACGCTCTGCTCGCTGATCTACCTGCTCTGCAAACACCCGGAGTGGCAGGACACCCTGGCGGAGGAGATGGACCAGGTGGCCGCCGCCGCGGAACATCCGGACCGGCTCGGCTACGGCGACCTGGAAAAGATGACCAAGACCGGCTGGGTATTCCGCGAAACCCTGCGCCTGAGACCGGCGCTGACCGCCTTCCCGCGCCGCACCGCCGAGGAGGTGACCTTCCAGGGCTACCGCATTCCCAAGAACACCCTGGTCAACCTGTCGCCGCTGTACACCCACTACATGCCCGAGTACTGGAGCAACCCGGAACGCTTCGACCCGGAACGCTTCAGCGACGAACGCGCCGAGCACAAGAAACACCACTTCCAGTGGATTCCGTTCGGCGGCGGCCACCACAAATGCCTGGGGCTGAACTTCGCGGAACTGCAGACCAAGACCTTCCTGTTCCACTTCCTGCGCCGCTACCGGGTGTCCGTGCGTGACGGCTACGAAATGCCGGTGCAGCTGGTGCCCCTGGCCATGCCCAAGGACGGCCTGCCGGTGGAGATCTCGGCGCGCTGACGGCGCGCCTCTCGTTTAGCGGGTGGCCAGGCGCTAACATGGGTTTTCGCATGTTCGCAGGAGGCCACCTTGCCACCCATCTGGACCACCCTGGCACTGCTCACCCTGAGCAATGTGTTCATGACGTTCGCCTGGTACGGGCATCTGAAAAGCATGCCGCACAAGCCCTGGATCATCGCGGCGCTGATCAGCTGGGGCATCGCCCTGTTCGAGTATCTGCTGCAGGTGCCGGCCAACCGCATCGGCCACCAGGTGCTCACCGTCGGGCAGTTGAAGATCACCCAGGAAGTGATCACGCTTCTGGTGTTCGTGCCTTTTTCGCTGTTTTACCTCAAGGAAAAACTCACCTGGGACTACCTGTGGGCGGGGCTGTGCCTGCTGGGCGCGGTGTTTTTCCTGTTCCGCGGCAAACTGATGGGCTGAGACCGTCCGCCGGTCCGGGTATAGTGTGGGCTACCACCGCACAAGGAGAACCACCGATGCGTGTCCTGTTGATCCTGTCCGCCCTTGTCCTGACGCTGGCCGGCTGCCAGAGCGGACGCAACGCCCACCCCCTGCCGGACGCCTGCCACCAGGCGCCGGACAGCGGCCAGTGCCGCGCCGCCATACCGGGCTATTACTACGACAGTGATAGCGAAAGCTGCCAGGAATTCACCTGGGGCGGCTGCGAAGGCCAGGTGCCGTTCGAGACCATGGATGAGTGCATGGCCACCTGCTACGCCCCGGCACCGGACCTGACCGACCAGGAAATGCCGTGAGCGAGAGCAGTGCGGAAACCCGCTCCCAGCTGGTCCGGATCAACTACGCGCTGCTGCTGATCGGCCTGCTCACCGGCGGCGTCACGGCGCTGGTGGGCGCGGTGATCGCCCATCTGCAGGCGCCGGACGCACCGGAGCCGCACAAAGCCCACTTCCGCTTTCAGTACCGCACCTTCTGGATTGGGCTGCTGTACAACCTGATCGCGGGCATCACCACGCTGGCGTTGATCGGCTGGCTGTTGCTGGTGATCATCGTGATCTGGTGGATCGTGCGCTGCGTGCGCGGGCTGAACAGCCTGGCGAACGGGGAACCACCGTCGAACCTGACCACCTGGGGCTTCTAGGGCCTGGCCCTACCCCTGACCGTCATAAAAACATCACACGGGTCCGCCACACTGGCGGGTCCGCAAACCGGGAGAACATCATGGCTTTATTGCGTTCGTTCGCGCTGATCGCGGCCGCCGCCTTTCTGCTCACCGCCTGTAGCCGCAGCCCGGTGGTGCAACTCTACGAGGGCGCCAAACAACCGGACAGCCAGGTGCTGACGATTCGCGTGCCCTCCGACCTGGAAGTCTTCACCATCAACGGCAGCGAAGTGGACGGGGTCAACACCTTCTTCAATACCGACCACAAGGACCTCAAGGTGACCCCCGGGCGCTATGAGATCCTGGCCTACTACAAACGGCTGTGGGATCTGGACGCCGACAACCACGAAGTGATGAAGTCCGACCCGGCGCTGTTCGTGGTGGACGGCGAAGCCGGCGAGTTCTATCGCCTGGATTTCGAGCGCCCGCAGAACGTCACCCAGGCACGCGCCCTTGAAGACGACTTTTCCGGCTGGGTGGAGAACATGAACAGCGGCGAGAAGACCCCCAGCCAGGCCAGCGGCCTGGTGCTCAACCGGGGCTTCCTGGCGCCGATCACCGGCACCGAAGTGGAAACCAAGGGGGCCACCGCGGTGCAGCCGAAAGCCAAGGCGGCCGAAGCGGTAACGCCGGCACCGGCGCCGCCGGCGGAAAGCGGCACGGCTAACGGCTCCGAGGGCGACGCCAGCGCCAGCAGCCAGGCCAGCTATCTGGACACGCTGAAAGCCCAGTGGAATCAGGCCACCCAGGAGGAGCGCCGCCAGTTCCTGCAGTGGATTTCGCAGTAGCAACACCCCGCGCGGGCGGCGTCAGCGCTTCTCGCCCTGCAGCGTCGCGACCATGCGCCGGCTTCCGGCGTGGTCGCGATGCTCGCACAGATAGAGGCCCTGCCAGGTGCCCAGTGCCAACGCCCCGTCACGCACCGGCACCGTCAGGCTCTCGCCGATCAACACCGTTTTAATATGCGCCGGCATATCGTCCGGCCCTTCCAGGGTGTGCGCGTAATGCGGCGCGTTCTCCGGCACCATCACGTTGAAGTGGCGCTCCAGATCGCCGCGCACGTCCGGGTCGGCGTTCTCGTTAATCGCCAGGGAGGCGGAGGTGTGCTGCAGAAACAGGTGCAACAGCCCGACCCGGTATTCCGCCAGCTCCGGCAGGGCGTCGCGCACCTCGTCGCTGACCAGATGAAAGCCCCGGCCACGGGGCGCCAGGGTAAGAATCCGCTGTAACCACATTCTCAATCTCCGGTTTCAGGCGCTGAGCAGACCATTGACCACATTGGTGGGCCGGCCGGTCCGCCAGGCCCGGATATTGGCGGCCACCCCGTCGAGCAGCCGCTGGCGGCTCTCGCGGCTCACCCAGGCGCTGTGCGGGGTGATGATCAGGTTGGGGACGTCCGGCGCCAGCAGCGGATGGTCCGCCGGCGGCGGCTCCTGGCTGAGCACGTCCAGGGCGGCGCCGCCCAGACGGCCGCCGCGCAGCGCCTCCGCCAGCGCCGGCTCATCCACCAGGCCGCCGCGCGCGGTGTTGATCAGGAAGGCGCCGGGCTTCATGGCGGCCAGGAAATCCCGGTTGACCATCTTCTCGGTGGCGTCGGTGAGCGGGCAGTGCAGGCTGATCACATCGGCTTCGCCGAGCAGGGTGTCCAGCGGCACCCGGCCGCTGTTGTCCGCCCCGGGGCGCAGCGAAGCCGCCACCCGCACGGTCATGCCCAGCGCCTCGGCGAGCGCCGCCACGCGCCGGCCCAGGTCGCCGTGGCCGATCAGGCCGAGGGTCTTGCCGGCCAGTTCCACCACCGGGTAATCCATGCGGCAGAACATGTCGGACTCGGACCAGCGGCCGGCCCGGGCGTCGGCGTCGTAGCGGTGCCAGGCGGTGGCCAGGCCGAGCATCAGCGCCAGGGTGTGCTGAGCCACGGTGGCGGTGGCGTAGCCGTTCACGTTGCAGACCACCACGCCCTGCCGCCGGGCGGCCTCCAGGTCCACGTTATTGGTGCCGGTGGCGGAGATGCAGATCAGCTTCAGATCCGGCGACGCGGCCAGGGTGTCCGCGTCGATCACCACTTTATTGGTGATCGCCACGGTCACGCCCCGCAAACGGTTTTTTACATCGTCCGCGCCGCTTTGTTCATAGAATGTCCACTCCGGCAGCAGCTTTTCCAGATCGGAAAAGTCCAGCTCCGAAGGCTTGAGGGTCTGGCTGTCGAGGATCACACCTTTCATGGGACAATCGGTACAGGTTGGGAGAGGGTTCCCCATGCTACCGGATTTACTGCAAAAAATGGGCTTCGAAACGGCCCCGCCAGCGCACCGACGGCCACGGCTGGGCGTCAGTGCCTGCCTGCTCGGCCGCCCGGTCCGCTACGACGGCGGCCACCGCGACGAACCCCTGTTGCACCGCGAACTCGGCCCCCTGGTGCGTTTCGTGGAGGTGTGTCCGGAGGTGGCCATCGGCCTGCCGGTGCCGCGCCCGCCGATCCAGGTGGTGACCCTGGACGGCGAACAGCGGGTGCGCGGCGTAGCCCGGCCCGACCAGGACCATACCGATGCCCTGGGCGCCCAGGCCCGCAATATCGACACCCCGCTCGACGGCTTCGTGTTCAAGGCCCGCTCGCCCAGTTGCGGACTGGGCACCACGCCGGTCCACGGCCCGCACGGCGGCGTCCTGGGCCTGGGCGACGGCGCTTTCGCCGCCGCGCTGGCGGCGCGCTTTCCGGCCCTGCCCCTGTGTAACGAAAGCGACCTGCAAGACCCCTCGTTCCTGACCGCGTTCGCGGTGCGGCTGTTCTGCCACCGTCAGTGGCGGCAAAGCACGCACCCGCAGCAGGCCCTTAACACCCTGCGCCGCCGCAGCGAGGGGCTCGACGAGCCGCTGCTGTCCGGCACCCGACGTTTTATCGAGCATCTGGCCGCACCGGCCGGGTGACCCACTGCCATCGAGGTACCCCTATGGAACGCCAAAAAGACCGCCTGTTATGGATCGGCGGACATTACCAGCAAGGCACCGACGGCGAGTTTTTCGATAACCTGAATCCGGCCACCGGCGACGTGATCTGCCGGGTGGCGGTGGCCGGCGCCAAGGACGTGGACCGGGCGGTCCGGGCCGCCCGTGACGGCCTGGCGCAGTGGCGCGCCATGGACGGCACCGCCCGGGGCCGGGTGCTGATGCGCGCCGCCCAGCTGCTGCGCGAACAGCGCGATGATCTGGCGCGCCTGGAATCCCTGGACGCCGGCAAGCCGATCTCGGAGACACCGGAAGCGGACGTGGATTCCGCCGCCGACTGTCTCGAGTATTTCGCCGGCCAGGCGTCTTCCTTGCAGGGCGAATACCAGCAGGTGGACGGCGGCTTTTTCTACACCCGCCCGGAACCCCTGGGCGTGTGCGCCGGCATCGGCGCCTGGAACTACCCGCTGCAGATCGCCGCCTGGAAGTCGGCGCCGGCGCTGGCCGCCGGCAACGCGATGATCTTCAAACCCGCCGAACTCACGCCGTTGTCGGCGTTGAGTCTGGCAGAAGTGTTCCAGGAAGCCGGCCTGCCGGACGGCGTGTTCAACGTGGTGCAGGGCTTCGCGGAAACCGGCCAGGCGCTGACCGCGCACCCGGGCATCGACAAGGTCTCGCTCACCGGCGAGGTGGGCACCGGCAAGGCGGTGATGCGTGCCGCCTCTGACTCCCTGAAAGCGGTGACCCTGGAACTGGGCGGCAAGTCGCCGCTGATCGTGTTCGAGGACGCCGACCTGGATAACGCCGTGTCCGGCGCGCTGCTGGGTAATTTCTACACCCAGGGCCAGGTGTGCACCAACGGCACCCGGGTGTTCGTGCACGAATCGGTGAAGGACGCCTTCGTGGAAAAACTGCTGGCGCGCACCGGCAAGATGGTACTGGGCGATCCGCTCGACCCGGAGACCCACGTGGGCCCGCTGATCAGCGAGGGGCACATGCGGCATGTGCTCGACTACATTGAAAAGGGCAAACAGGAAGGCGGCAGTGTGTTGATCGGCGGCGAGCGGGCCCGGGTGGCCGGCTTCGAGAACGGCAACTTCGTGTCGCCCACGGTGTTCGACGACCTGAACGACGACATGACCATCGTCCGCGAGGAGATCTTCGGGCCGGTGATGTCGCTGCTCAGCTTCAGCGATGAGGAAGAAGTGCTGGCGCGGGCCAACAACACCCCCTTCGGCCTGGCCGGCGGCGTGTTCACCCGGGACATCGACCGGGCCCACCGCATGGCCGACGCGCTGGAGGCGGGCATTGTGTGGATCAACCACTACAACATCACCCCCATCGAGATGCCGTTCGGCGGCTTCAAGCAGTCCGGCGTCGGCAAGGAAAACAGCCGCCGGGCGTTCGAGCACTACACACGCTTGAAGACGGTGTATGTGGCGCAAGGGGATGTTGAAGCGCCTTATTGAGGGCTGTGGGAGCTTGCCTTGTAGGAGCGGGCCCCGCCCGCGAAAGGGAGCAAAGCTCCCGGCAGGATCCCAGAGCCTTATCTAACGGCAGCACCAACAAGGTCTCTGGGATCCTGCCGGCCGGCTTTGCCGGCCTTTCGCTTGCAGGCAAGCTCCCACAAACCTCGGGGCTCTAGACAGTTCGTTGCGGCGCGCTAGTGCGTTGGCTGTTTTGCCAGTCCTCCGGGGCAAAGTTGGGGGCGTCGCTGCGCAGCGGCGTGCGGCCGAGAATATGGTCGGCGGCTTTTTCGCCGATCATGATGGTCGGTGCGTTGAGGTTGCCGTTGGTGACGGTGGGCATGATGGACGAGTCCACCACGCGCAGATTGTGCACGCCGTGGACGCGGCATTCCGGATCCACCACCGCCATGGCGTCGGTGCCCATGCGGCAGGAGCCGGCAGGGTGGTAGGCGGTCTCGGCGGTTTCCGCCAGCCACTGATCGATCTGCGCGTCGGTTTGCACGTCCGGGCCCGGTGACACTTCCTTGCCACGGTATTCGTCCAGCGCCGGCTGGGCGAAGATCTCGCGGGTCCAGCGCAGCCCGGCGCGGAACGCTTCCTTGTCCTCTTCTTCGGCGAAGTAGTTGAAGACGATTTCCGGCGGCGCTTCCGGGTCGGCGGATTTCAGCTTCACCCAGCCGCGGCTCTTGGGTTTGTTGGCGCCCAGGTGCACCTGGAAACCGTGGCCCTTGAAGGCGCTGGAGCCGTCGTAGGCGATGGCCCCGGCCAGGAAGTGGAACTGGATGTCCGGGTACTTCATGCCGGCGCGGCTGCGGATGTAGCCGTTGGATTCAAACTGGTTGGAGGTGCCCAGGCCCCGTTTCAGGAACAGCCAGTTGGCACCGATCCAGGCTTTCGCCAGGGGTCCGAGCCAGCTGTTCAGGGTGATCTTCTGCGTGCACTCCTGCTGCACCCAGACTTCCAGATGGTCCTGCAGGTTGCGGCCCACGCCGGGCAGGTCGTGCACCACCTCGATGCCGTGTTCCTTAAGGTGGTCCGCCGGACCGATGCCGGACAGCATCAGCAGCTTGGGTGAGTTGAACGAACTGGCGGACAGGATCACTTCCTTGCGCGCCCGCACCCGGCGGGTCTTGCCGCCCTGGCGGTATTCCACGCCCACGGCGGTCTTGCCGTCCATGATCACCCGGGTGGTCAGGGCGTGGGTCTGAATGTCCAGGTTGGGGCGGTTCATGGCCGGCTTGAGGTAGGCCATGGCGGTGGAGCAGCGCACGCCGTCGCGCACCGTCATGTCCATGCGCCCGAAGCCTTCCTGGCGGTAGCCGTTGTAGTCTTCGGTGTAGCCGTAGCCGGCCTGCTCGCCGGCCTTGATAAAGGCGCGGTAGAGCGGGTTCTTCATGTTGTTGCCGTTGCAGGTGGTGAGACCACCCTGGTCGCCGCGGTAGGCATCGCCACCGTAGACGCAGTCCTCGCCCCGTTTGAAGTAAGGCAGCACGTCCTGGTAGCACCAGCCGGCGGCGCCCAGTTCTTCCCATTCCTCGAAGTCGCCGGCGCAACCGCGCACGTACACCAGACCGTTGATTGACGAGGAGCCGCCCAGCACCTTGCCGCGCGCCTGGTGCAGGCTGCGGCCCTTGAGGCCGGGCTCTTTCTCGGAATGAAAGCCCCAGTCGTAGCGCTTCATGTTCATGGGAATGGAGAAGGCGGTGGGCATCTTGATAAAGATGGAGTTGTCGCTGCCGCCGTATTCCAGCACACGCACCGAATGGTCACCGCTTTCGCTGAGCCGGTGGGCGAGCGCGGCGCCGGCGGAGCCGGCACCGACGATCACATAATCGAACTCGGCGTCGTAGGCCGTCTCGCTCATGATTCACCCTCCTCGTAGTCGCCGCGTATTTCCGAAGCGCCGCCAGGGCTCTTCTCGCGGCGCAGATGCAGGTACTGCAGGTGGCTCTCGAAATGATCCACCACGTCCTCGATCAACTGCTCGCGGGAATAGCCCATCACGTCATAGCCCAGGCCGCCTTCACGCAGGTGCACTTCCAGGCGGTAGTAGACCGAGCGGCGCTGCTGGGCGCGGATGGTGAAGGACGGCATGGCGCACTGGCGCGGCCAGAGCGTGTAGGCGAAGTCTTCCTCGCCGCCCAGATCGACCACCAGGCCGAGATGCTCCTGGTCGCCTTCGCCGACGGAGATCTCCACCTTGTGGTCCTTCTCCGCCAGCGCCGCTTTGACGTCCTCGAAGGCGGGCCGGGCGGTGCCTTCCAGGAATTTCTGAACCTGCTTCAGGCCCGGGAAGCTGATCGCCCGGCTGAGGCGGTGCGCCCAGTTGCTGTGGTCGCGGGCGGAGGCGATGCGCGCGGACAGGTGGCCGGCCAGGGCGTCACGGTTACTGGTGGTTTTCATGCCTTCCACTCTGAGCGCCTTGAACAGGCCGATCATCATCAGGAACAGCACGAACGCGAACGGCAGGCCCATGATCACCACCGCGCTTTGCAAGGCGTTGAGGCCGTCGGTGGACAACAGCGCCACCGTTACCAGGCCGATCACCGTGGCCCAGGCGATGCGCATCCAGGCCGGCGCGTCGTTGGCCGGGTCACGGATAAAGCAGGTAAGGTTGGACAACACCAGCGAGCCGGAGTCGCCGGAGGTCACGAAGAACACAATTGCCAGTATCGTCACCACCACCGTGGTCACCGTGACCCAGGGCAGATTTTCCAGGAACAGGTAGATCGCCGAGCCGGGATTGCCGACCGCCTCGTTACCGAACTCGGTGGCGCCGTTCATCACCAGATCGATGGCCGAGTTACCCATGATGGACATCCACGCCATCATGAAGGTGAGCGGCAGAATCAGCGTGCCGGTAACGAAGGCACGGATGGTGCGCCCCCGGGAAATACGCGCCAGGAACAGGCCCACGAACGGCCCCCAGGCGATCCACCAGGCCCAGAAGAACACCGTCCAGGCGTTGAGCCAGTCCTGCGGCGGGTCAAAGGCGTAGGTGTCGAACGACATGGGGATGAAGTTGGAAATGTAATCGCCCACGTTCATCACGAAGGCGTCCAGCAGGAAGCGGGTGTCGCCGGCGATCAGCACGAACAGCACCAGCACGACGGCCAGCAGCATGTTGAATTCCGACAGGCGACGGATCCCTTTCTCCACGCCGGTGGCGGCGGAGATGGCGGCGAACACGACGATGCCCACCGCCAGCAGCGCCTGGGTCAGCGTGCTTTCCGGCACACCGAACATATAGTTCAAGCCGAAGTTGAGCTGAATAATGCCGATGCCGAGACTGGTGGCGACGCCGAACACGGTGCCCAGCACCGCCGCGATGTCCACGGTGTTGCCGATGCTGCCGTAGATGCGCTTACCGAAGATCGGATACAGCGCGGAGCGGATGGTCAGCGGCAGACCGTGACGATAGCTGAAAAACGCCAGCGACATGCCCACCAGGGTATAAATGCCCCAGCCGGACAGCCCCCAGTGCAGGAAGGTGAGCTGCATGGCTTCGCGGGCGGCTTCCACGGAGCCGCCCTCGCCCACCGGCGGTTCCATGAACTGGGTCACCGGCTCGACGATGCAATAGAAAATCAGATCGATACCGATGCCGGCGGAGAACAGCATCGCCGCCCAGGTAACAATATTGAATTCCGGTTCGGAATGGTCCGGCCCCAGTTTGATCGAGCCGTAGCGCGAGCAGGCGATGGCGATCACGAACACCAGGTAGGCCACCACGGCGAGAAAGTAGAACCAGCCGAAGCTGTTGGAGATCCAGGCCAGCGCCGCGTAGATCACGGTGCCCGCCGCTTCGGTGAAGAACATCGCCCACAGGGCGAATACGAGAATGGCCAGGCCCGAGCCGTAAAAAACGACCGGGTTGATACGGTCCTGCTGATCCAGGGATTCCGATTCCTGGGAAGGCGATGAGGTGGTCATCCGGAGCTCCTTTGGCAAGCGTCGCTCGAAATCATACGTGCGTTCCCTGATTGAGAGGCTGTTCTTGTTTGAGCCTTCTAATCACTTCGCCAGTATCAGCCTCCAATTTGAGAATAGCAGCATCCTGTTACAGCTTTTTACCTGTCAACGGCGCGTTTCACCGTAACGTCACGGCCGGGTTACGCCAACAGCGCCACGCCGGCGGCGGTGATCACGCCGAACAGTATCGAAAGCCCGACCAGGGTGCCCCAGGGGAACCGCCGCGGCGCCTCCGCGCCCAGCTGCTTAAGCAGGTCCTGGCGCACCAGCCGGGTGTTGCGGGTGTTGGCTTTGAAAATGGCGTCGAAGGCGTCGCCGACCACCGGCACCAGGCCGCCGACGAAATCCACCAGCATGTTGCGCAGCATGCGCCGCTTGGTGGCGCCGCTGACGCCGGCGCGCTGGGCTTCCAGCAGCACGTAACCGGACAGCACCAGGCCGGCGGCGTCGCCGATCACCGGCACCAGGCCGATCAGCGCTTCGGCGCCCAGTTCAAAGCGGGTAAAAGGAATGCGAATGCTGGAATCGGTGAACCGGCTGAAGCGGTCCAGGCGTGCCAGGGTGGCCTGCTGACGGGCCCGTTTTTGATCGTCCATGCGGTTATTCCAAGTAAGTGTAGCCCGCCAGACCGTCCCGGATTTCACCCAGGAAACGCTGGCGCTCATCGTCGTGAAGCTGGGATTGCTGGCAGCGGTCTTCCAGGGTCGCCAGCAACCGTTCCGGATCAAAATTCACATAGCGCAACACCGAGCTGACCGTGTCCCCCTGAATTGCGTGGGTCAGCTCAATCTCGCCACGCTCATTGAGGTTCACGTCCACGGAATCGGTATCGCCGAACAAATTGTGCATATCACCGAGGATTTCCTGGTAGGCGCCGACCATGAAAATGCCCAGGTGCCCGTTCAGTGTTTCCGGCAACGGCAGGGTGGCTTCCACCCCTTCGCCGTCCACGTACTGGTCGATACGGCCGTCGGAGTCGCAGGTGATGTCCTGCAACACACCGCGCCGGGTGGCGGGCTGGTCCAGGCCGGACAACGGCAGCACCGGGAACACCTGATCAATGCCCCACACATCCGGCACCGACTGGAACACGGAAAAGTTAACGAACAGTTTGTCGGCGAGAATTTCGTTTAGGCGGTCGAGCAGATCACGCTGCTGGCGGCGGCGCGGGTCGAGACGGGCGCGCAGCGCCAGCAGCCCGTTGGTGTAGAGCTGTTCGCCGCGGGCGCGGCCGCGGATATCCACTTCACCGTTCAGGTAACGCAGGTGCAGGTCCTGCCACGCGCCGAGCAGCTCCGGGTGCACCTCAAGCAGATTGGGGTGCTCGCCGCTCAGCACCTGATTCAACCGCCAGAGCTCGTGCAGCTCCACGCAGTCGGAATCGCCGGGGGCGGTCACCCGCGCCGTGGCCTGACGTTCCTCGTCGGTGATGTTGACCAGCAGCACCGCATGGTGGGCGGTGAGCGCGCGCCCGGATTCGGAGATCAGATGCGGCTCGGGCACATCACTGCGGCGGCACTGCTCGCTCAGGGTATGCACGATATGCCAGGCGTAATCCGCCAGGTTGTAGTTCATCGAGCAGTAGGAGCGGGAGTGGGTGCCTTCGTAGTCCACGCCCAGACCGCCGCCCACGTCCACGGTATCCAGGGCGGCGCCCAGCTGGCGCAGTTCCACATAGTAGCGGGCCGCTTCGCGCATGCCCGCCTTGATGTCCTGGATGTTGGCGATCTGCGAGCCCAGGTGGAAATGCAGCATGCGCACGCAGTCCAGCCTGCCCGCCCGGCGGCAGTGCTCCACCGCCTCGATCAACTGCGGCGCACTGAGACCGAACTTGGACTTTTCACCGCCGGTGTTCTGCCAGTTGCCCTTGCCGATGCTCATCAAGCGCACCCGCAAACCGATGCGCGGCGACACCTCAAGCGCCCGCGCTTCCTCCAGCAGCATGGGCAGCTCGGAGAGCTTTTCCACCACGATCTGCACCTGGAAGCCGAGCTTCTCGCCCATCAGCGCCAGGCGCAGGTATTCACGGTCCTTGTAGCCGTTGCAGACCACCACGTCGCCGGGGTTGGAGAGCGCCAGCACCGCCAGCAGCTCCGGCTTGGAGCCGGCCTCCAGCCCCACCGGCTCACCCTCTTCCCGGGCGCGCAGAATTTCATGCACCACGCGCCGCTGCTGGTTGACCTTGATCGGATACACCGGCGTGTAGCGGCCCTGGTAGCCCTGCTCCCCGATGGCGCCCCGGAAGGCGCCGGCCAGGCGCCGCACCCGGTCGCGCAGAATGCCCGAGAAGCGGGCCAGCACCGGCGTGCGCAACCCGGCGGCGCGGCACGCCTGCAACACCGCTTCCAGGGTCGCTTCACCGCCCTGATCGCCCTGGGGGCGAACATGCAGGTGGCCGTCCTTGCCGATCCGGAAATAGCCGTCACCCCAACGCTGCACATTGTAAATGGCGTCAAACGGGCTTTGGGGCTGGGTCATGGACGGTTCCTTGGCGGCTGCGTACTTTGCCGCATTATGCCTGCCGGGGCCGCCGGCGGACAAAAATAGTTGCTCGGATACCGCGCCCCGGCGCTTCTACATTGACGCCGAACGCTTACAATAGCGGCCTTCTGTGAAGCGTTTAGCGGACACCCCTTTATGAGCTCCGAAAAAGACAACTGGTTCATCGAGCATTTCGACTCCGCCGGCACCGCCTTCGGCCTGCGCCTGAAACGAAAGCTGGAATCGGTACAGACCGACTATCAACACATCGAAATGTGGGACACCGATACCTTCGGCTATCTGATGACCATTGACGGCGCCACCATGCTCACCACCCGGGATAACTTTCTCTACCACGAGATGATGGCCCACCCGGCGCTGTTCAGCCACGCGGCACCGCGCAACGTGCTGATCATCGGCGGCGGCGACTGCGGCACCCTGCGGGAAGTGTTGCGCCACGGCGAAGTGGCCAGCGCCGTGCAGATCGATATCGACGAGCAGGTGACGCGCTTTTCCGAAAAGTATTTCCCCGAGCTGTGCGAGTCCAACAGCGACGAGCGGGCGGAGCTGCGCTTCGAGGACGGCGTGAAGTTCATGCAGGAATGCGAAGCCGGCCGCTTCGACGTGATCATCGTCGATTCCACCGATCCGGTGGGCCCGGCGGAAGGTCTGTTCAAGGCGGAGTTCTTCCGCCACTGCCACCGCGCCCTGGCCGACGGCGGCGTGCTGGTGCAGCAGTCCGAATCACCGCTGCTGCACAGCGACACCATCATCCTCGACCTGCACGCCAACATGCGCGAGGCCGGCTTCAGCCATACCCGCACGCTGCCGTTCCCGCAGCCGGTGTACCCCAGCGGCTGGTGGAGCTGCACCCTGGCGGGCAAGGATCACGACGTGGCGGATTTCCGCCAGGCGGACGCCACCGGCAAGAGCTTCGAGACCCGTTACTACAGCGCCGACATCCACAAAGCGGCACTGGTGCTGCCGCCGTTCATGGAACAGGCGCTGTCCTGAGCCACGGGCTAGGCCCGTAACGCCTCCTCGACAAAGTCGAGACGGTCCTGACCGAAGAACATCTCCTCACCGACGAAGAAGGTGGGCGCGCCGAAGACGCCGCGCTCCACCGCTTCTTCGGTGGTCGCCTTGAGGTTGTCCTTGACCGCCTGATCCTGGGCCAGAGTTGCCCAGTGCGCCGAATCCAGACCGGCTTCGGCCAGGGTGCGGCCGAGCACGTCCAAGTCCGACAGATCCCGCTCCTGCAGCCACATCCCCTCGAACAGGGCGGCCAGCACGGTGTCGCGCTGGTCGCTGTCGACGGCGGCGGCGGCCAGCCGCATGGCCATCAGGGTGTTCACCGGAAAGTGCGGATTCTGGTTCAGGGTGACGCCGTAACGGCGCGCGAAACGCTGCATATCCCGGCCGCTGTAGCGCCCCTTGGCGGGCACCGCCGCCGGCGAGGCGTTACCGGTGGCCTTGAACACGCCGCCCAGCAACATGGGCCGGTAGCGCAGGGTGGCGCCGGTGCGCCGGCACAGGCCCGGCGCCTGGGTCCACGCCAGATAGGACGCGGGGCTGCCCACATCAAAGAAAAATTCCAGCTCGCGGCTCATTGGCGGCTCTCCATTCATTCACGATGGTGATCAGAAGGTTTCCATCCACGGGCGCAAATCCAGCTCGTGGGTCCAGGTATCGCGGGGCTGCCGGTGCAGCGTCCAATAGGCGTCGGCGATGTGCTCCGGGTCGAGGATGCCATCGCGGTCCTTGAGCGCATAGCGCTCGGGGAAGTTGTCGCGGATAAAGGCGGTGTCGATGGCGCCGTCGATCACCGTGTGGGCCACATGAATGCCCTCCGGCCCCAGTTCCCGGGCCATGCTCTGTGCCAGCGCCCGCAGGGCGAACTTGGCGCCGGCGAACGCGGCGAAACCGCGACCGCCGCGCAGCGACGCGGTGGCGCCGGTGAACAGGATGGTGCCACGGCCGCGCGGCACCATCACCCGGGCCGCCTCCCGGCCGGTGAGAAAGCCGGCGAACGCGGCCATTTCCCACACCTTGCGGTAGACCCGGGCGGTGGTCTCGCGGATCGGAAAATGAACATTGGCGCCGATATTGAAAACCACCACCTCCAGCGGCCCCACTTCGGTCTCGATGGTGTCCACCAGGGCTTGCATCTGATCTTCGTCGCGGGCGTCGCAGCCGAAGCCGCGGGCCTGCCCTCCCTCCTCCCGGATACGCTCGACCAGCGGCGTCAGGGCGTCCTCGGTGCGGCGGGTGACACAGGCGGTGAAGCCTTCACGGGCAAAACGTCGGGCAATGGCGCCGCCGGTGGCGTCACCGGCGCCGACCACAAGAATCGCGGGGGCGGTCATGGGGTCTCCTTGTACAGGCTACAGAGGTCGACCCAGTATGCACCGGCTTCGCTTAACAGGGGAAAGGCGCGGCCGACCCGCACCGATGATGCTCACGATCAGCCGCCCACGGCCACCGCCCCCAGCACCAGAATCAGAACCACACGACGTATCACCATCGGCCAGTCAACCAGCCAAAAATCCTTGAACCATCCCATTTTTCTATCCCCAAGGTACTTTTATTATCACAACCGAAAAATGTGACTCACGTCACAAGTGACGAGGTTGCTCTTGCACCCTGTGGATATGCAATAAGGCGAATTGGGTAAGCGTGAAGGTGGCGTCAGAAAGGTGTCTTAGCCGGGTTCGCTCTGCTGTTCCGCCAGCATCGCCATCACCCTTTGCCGCAGCCAGGTGTGGCCCGGGTCCGCGCTTTGATCCCGGTGCCAGTAGAGGTGCAGCTCCAGGCCGGGAACGTCCGCGGGGAGCGGCTCCACGTGGCTGCCGGCGGGCGCCAGCTGACGCGCCAGCAGGCCCGGCAGGGTGAGCAGCAGGTCCGAGCCCATCACCGTGGACAACGCCGCCATGTGGTGCTGGCAACGCAGGCGGATATTGCGCCGGTAGCCAAGGCGGGACAGACCGAAATCTTCCATGCCCGGCCCTTCCCGCCGCGAGGACACCAGCACGTGCTGCGCCGCCAGGTAGGCCGGCAGGTCCAGCTTGCCGGCCAGCGGGTGGCCCGGCCGCATGATCACCACCAGCGGCCCGCTCATCACCGGGCGGTGTTCGATGGCGTCCGGCAGTGGCAGCAGTACGTCGGCGGCCAGATCCAGCCGGCCGCTGGCCAGTTCGGTCGCCAGTTGCCGGCGCGCCACGGTCATCGACTGCAGCCGCACGCCGGGGGCCTCTTCAAGAATGCCGGCGGTGAGCGGCGGCAGCAGACAGCCCTCCAGCCCGTCGCGCAATCCGACCACGAAGGTGCGCTCCGCGTCCGCCACGTCGAAGCCGCCCTCGTCGCTGAGACACCGCTGCAACCCACCCAGCGCGTGGCGCACCGGGGTGATCATGGCGCGTGCCCGGCTGGTGGGCACCATGCGTGCCCCCTGGCGCACGAACAACGGGTCCTCGAGACGGTCGCGCAACCGCCCCAGGGCGTGGCTCACCGCCGGCTGGGTCAGGTTGAGCACGCGCGCCGCGCGGGTCAGGGAGCCTTCGGTATAGATAGCGTCGAAGACCACGAACAGGTTCAGATCGAAGCGGGAGACATGCATGAGGCTTATCCAGGTGTATTTTTCAGATTCATTAGATTAATTGAAAACCGCCCCCTAGCATGGGGTCAACTTCCGGGAATAAGCAGAGACCCTCGATGCCAGTGATTTACCTGATCCGTCACGGCCAGGCCAGTTTCGGCGCCGAGAACTACGACGCCCTGTCCGACGCCGGCTGGGAACAGAGCCGCATCCTCGGCCGCCATCTGCGCGAGCAGAATCTGGGCGCGCCGCGGGTGGTGTGCGGCGCCATGCAGCGTCACCGGGAAACCGCCCAGGCGACACTGGAAGCACTGGGGTTGCCGCAGGAATGGGCCACCGACACCGGCTTTAACGAATACGACCACCAGACCCTGATGCGGGTGCACTGGCCCGAGTCCCAGGACCGGGCGGTGCTCACCCGCTGGATGAACGAACAGGACAACCCGCGCCGCGCCTTCCAGGCCCGTTTCGAGGAGGCCCTGCGCCGCTGGCAGCGCAACGAAGACGACTATCAGGAAACCTGGCCGGCGTTCCGCGAGCGGGTGCTGGCCTCCCTGTACAGCCTGGCCAACCGGCTGGAAAGCGGCGACAGCGCCCTGGTGTTCACCTCCGGCGGCGCCATCAGCGTGGCCATTCAGCACCTGCTTGAGCTGGACCAGGAGGCGCTGATCACCTTCAACCGGGGCCTGATCAACACCAGCGTCACCCGTCTGCTGGTCAACACCGGCCGTCTGCGCCTGGCCACGCTCAACGAGCACCTGCATCTGGCCGGCGACATGCTCACCTACCGATAACCGGCGATCACGAGGCCCACCATGGCGTTCACCCACCACACCATCGAACTGAATGGCCAGCGCTACGCCTACCTGGACGAAGGCGAAGGCCCGCTGCTGGTGTTCGGCCATGGCGTCCTGGCGGACAAATCCATGTTCGAGGCGCAGATCGAGGCACTCCGCGACCGCTACCGCTGCGTCAGCCTGGACTGGCCCGGCCACACCGGTTCCGGCTACCGGGAGAAAGGCTGGAGCTTCTACGACATGGCCGACGACAGCGTCGCCCTGCTCGATCAGCTGGGTTATGACCAGGCGATTTTCGTGGGTTTGTCCCAGGGCGGCATGACCTTCATGCGGCTGGCGCTCAAGTGCCCGGAGCGGGTGCGCGCCCTGGTGCTGCTGGACACCTCCGCGGACCCGGAAGACGCCGACCTGCTGCCGGTGCACCGCCAGCAGCAGTCCCGGTTCGCCCACGGCAGCGAGGCCGAGCGCGATGAGGTGGTCACGCGCATGCAGAAATTCCTGTACGCCAAGCCCTGGCGCGACGCCAACCCGGACGGGGTGGCCCACGAGAAGGCGCTGATCCTGGCCCACGACCGCCACGGCATCGAGCTGGCGTTGGAGAACGTCTTTACCCGTGACGACATCAGCGGCGATATCAGCGCGATCAGTGCGCCTACTTTAGTGATCGTCGGCGAACTGGACCGGGCAACGCCGCCGGAAAAAGCGCAGCGCATCGTCGACGCCATCCCCGGGGCGCGGCTGGTCACGGTGGCCGATTCCGGGCACCATTCGCCGATAGAAAACCCCGAAGCGGTGAACCGGGCGCTGTCCGATTTCCTCGCCACGCTGTGATCCGGGGTCCACGCACGCGACAAGGATAATGCCATGAGTACCCGTTCCAATATTCTCATCACCGGCGCCAGCTCCGGCCTGGGCGCCGGCATGGCGCGGTTGTTCGCCGCCCGGGGCCGCAACCTGGCCCTGTGCGCGCGGCGCACCGACAAGCTGGACGCCCTGAAAGCGGAACTGGAACAGGCCCACCCCGGCATCACCGTGCTGGTCAAACCCCTGGACGTGAACCACTACGACCAGGTGTTCGACGTGTTCCGTGCGTTCCGCACCGAGCTGGGCAGCCTGGACCGGATCATCGTCAACGCCGGCATGGGCAAGGGCCAGCCGCTGGGCACCGGCTATTTCCACGCCAACCGGCAGACCGCGGAGACCAACTTCGTCGCCGCCCTGGCCCAGTGCGAGGCGGCCATGGAGATCTTCCGGGCCCAGAACAACGGCCATCTGGTGGTGATCTCCTCGATGAGCGCGGTGCGCGGCATGCGCAAGAACATCAACACCTACGCCGCCACCAAGGCGGGCGTGGCCAGCCTGGCGGAAGGGCTGCGCATGGAGATGATCGGCAAGCCGATCACCGTGAGCACCCTCTACCCGGGCTACATCCGTTCGGAGATCAACGAGAAAGTGGAAAAGGCGCCGTTCATGGTGGACACCGAGACCGGCTGCAAGGCGCTGGTCCGCGCCATCGAGAAAGAACCCGCCAAGGCCTACGTGCCGTCCTGGCCCTGGGCGCCGCTGGGCTTCGCCATGAAGGTCCTGCCGCTGTCCCTGGTCAAGAAAATGACCTAGGGCCTGTTCACACTAGTCCAGCGGCCCCGGATTCTTGCGCCGCTTGGGCTTGGCGAAACCGCCCTGGGTATCCGGCGCCGGCGATGGCGCCGGGCGCTTGCGCGCCGCCTTCTTCTTCGCCGCCGGCTTCTTGCCGGCCGCCTTGGCCGACTGGGCCAGCGCCTTCTTCTTCAGCTTCTTATGCTTGCTGCCCACCGCCTTGCCGGAGCGCTTGCGCTCCTTGGGGCCCAGGTAGCGGCCGCGCAGCGCCTCCACCACCCGGAACTCGAACTCCTGGCGCAAATAGCGCTGGATGCTCGCCATCAGGTTCCATTCGAAACTCTCCACCAGCGAGATCGCCGCGCCCTCACCGTCACCGCGCCCGGTTCGGCCGATGCGGTGCAGATAGTCGTCGCCGCTGCGCGGCATATCGAAGTTGATCACCAGCTCCAGGCCGTCCACATCCAGCCCCCGGGCCGCCACGTCGGTGGCCACCAGCACCGTCACCGCGCCGCTGTTCAGCCGTTCCAGCGCCAGCTTGCGGTCCTTGGTGTCCTTGTCGCCGTGCAGCACGAACACCTTGTGGGCGGTGGAGCGCAGCACCCCGCCGAGGCGGTCGGCGGTGGCCTTGGTGTTGGTGAACACGATCGCCTTGCGGTGGGGCTCATGGGCAAGCAGCCACTGCACCAGGCGCTCCTTGTGGGAGCGGTCGTCGGCGGTGATGATCTGCTGGCGCACTTGCTGGTTGAGCTCGCGCACGCTGTCGAGCATCAGCGACTCGGGCTCGCGCAGCACCCGCGCCACCATGGCGTCCATGGCCGCGCCGCCCGGCGTGGCGGAGAACAACAGCGTCTGCCGGGCCGGGTTGCAGGCCGCCGCCAGACGCAGCACGTCGTCGCTGAAGCCCATGTCGAGCATGCGGTCCGATTCGTCCAGCACCAGCACCTTGAGTTCGGACAACGCCAGATTGTCCGCTTCCAGATGCTCGATCAGCCGGCCCGGCGTGCCCACCAGCACCTCCGGGTTCTTGCGGATGCGCGCCGCCTGCACCTTGAAGTCCTCGCCGCCGGTGACCGCTTCCGCCTTGATAAAGGTGAAGCGCGACAGCGCCTGCACCTGCTTGAGCGTCTGCCGGGCCAGCTCCCGGGTGGGCGCCAGCACCAGCGCCCGGGTGCCGATGCCCCGGTCCTTCTCTTCCAGCAATCGCTGCAGCATGGGCAGCACGAAGGCGGCGGTCTTGCCGGTGCCGGTCCGCGCCACCACGCGCAGGTCCCGACCCGCCAGAGCGGGGGGAATAGCCGCCGTTTGCACCGCCGTGGGCTCACTCAGCGACAGCTCTTCCAGGGCGCGCAATAAACGTTCATGGAGATTCAGATCAGCAAACACAGACAATACTCGGTGATGACTTGTAGGAGCGGGCCCGGCCCGCGAAAGGGAGCGCCGCTCCCGGCAGGATACCAGAGACTTGTTTCACCGATACAAAAAAGGGCGCCCGAAGGCGCCCTGTAGGTTGGAGCAAGACAGATTGGAAGAAGACGGATCAGCTCTTCACGAACTCCGGGTACGCTTCCATACCGCAGTCCACGATATCCATGCCTTCGTACTCGTCCTCTTCGGAGACGCGGATGCCGAAGATCGCCTTGAGGATGGCCCACACGATCAGGCTGGCCACGAACACCCATACGAAGATGGTCAGGGCGCCGATCAGCTGGCCGGAGAAGCTGGAACCGTCGTTGGTGATCGGCACCAGCATCAGGCCCAGGAAGCCGACCACACCGTGCACGGAGATGGCACCGACCGGATCGTCGATCTTCAGCTTGTCCAGGGTCACGATGCTGAACACCACCAGCACGCCACCGATCGCGCCGAACAGGGTGGCGGTCAGAGCGGTCGGGGTGGACGGCTCGGCGGTGATGGTCACCAGGCCGGCCAGGGCGCCGTTGAGCAGCATGGTCAGGTCGGCCTTGCCGAACAGGAAGCGGCCCACGATCAGCGCGGCAACGGCACCACCGGCGGCGGCGGTGTTGGTGTTCAGGAACACCATGGCCACGGAGTGCGCGCTGGCGGCGTCGCCGAGCTTCAGCACGGAACCGCCGTTGAAGCCGAACCAGCCCATCCACAGGATGAAGGTACCCAGGGTCGCCAGCGGCAGGTTGGCACCGGGGATGGCGTGGATCTCGCCGTTCGGGCCGTACTTGCCTTTACGGGCGCCCAGCAGCAGCACACCGGCCAGGGCGGCGGCCGCACCGGCCATGTGCACGATGCCGGAACCGGCGAAGTCGGAGAAGCCCAGATCACCCAGGTTGTACATGCCGAACACGTCGACGCCGCCCCAGGTCCAGGCGCCTTCCATCGGGTAGATGAAACCGGTCATGACCACCGCGAACGCCAGGAAGGCCCACAGCTTCATACGCTCGGCCACGGCACCGGAAACGATGGACATGGCGGTGGCGACGAACACTACCTGGAAGAAGAAATCGGACGCGCCGGAGTAGACCGAGCCGCCGTCAAAACCCGCTTCCGCGGAGTCCGCCAGCACACCGGCCAGATCAAAGGCTTCAATGCCGTTCAGGAAGATGCCGCCGCCGTACATGATCGAATAACCGCAGACCAGGTACATCAGGCAGGCGATGGCGAACAGCGCCACGTTCTTGGTGAGAATTTCGGTGGTGTTTTTAGCACGCACCAGGCCGGCTTCGAGCATCGCGAAGCCCGCCGCCATCCACATTACCAGTGCGCCACACACCAGAAAATAAAAGGTGTCGATGGCGTACTGAAGTTCAAAGATTTGATTTTCCACGTTGCAACCCTCCGAGAATTGGAAGCGTGTTCAGGACCTTGGCATGGGTCGTGTTACACATTTCTCTAAACGTAAGCTTCTAAACTTTAGATCGCGTCCTCGCCGGTCTCGCCGGTACGGATGCGGATGGCCTGCTCCAGGGTGGTGACAAAGATCTTGCCGTCACCGATTTTCCCGGTATTGGCCGCTTTGGTGATCGCTTCGATAACCTGATCCAGGCTGGCCTCCGCGATGGCCACTTCGATTTTTACCTTGGGCAGGAAATCGACCACGTATTCCGCGCCGCGATACAGCTCGGTGTGACCCTTTTGACGTCCGAAGCCTTTCACCTCGGTAACGGTGATGCCCTGAACGCCGATCTCGGACAGTGCTTCACGCACGTCGTCCAATTTGAACGGCTTGATGATGGCTGTAACCAGTTTCATTTCTATCTCCTTCAAACGCTTATAACGCGTCCGTTAACGTCCGTTGGGTTTCAGGCCCCTCTTTGGTTCCCGATCCATCCACTCGCGCGAACGCTCTAGCCCGTTATCTGCACGACCCATGCCAATTTTTAAAAGTCACGCATTTTCAGAGGGTTAGAACTGCAACCCCGGGGTGTTCCGGGGTCGGTTGCGGCAATATAGTGCACCATTGCGGGGCACTTCCCAAAATGGTGCACGCCGTTACGGTGCTCTTGAGACGCCCCATAACATCAAGGGCGGTGGTACCATCGCACCCTGACCCGCCCGTGTTGCAAATAGTGGAGCCTGTGGCCATGCAAAGCCAAGCCTTTCTCGATCGTTTGATGAGCGACATCAGCCGCCATCTGCCCGGAGACCTGGGGCAATTGCGTCAGGAGGTGGAGCGCAGCGTGCGCGCCGTGCTCAATGAGACGCTGACCCGGCTGGATCTGATCAGCCGTGAGGAATTCGAGATTCAGCAGCAGGTGCTGGAGCGCACCCGCGCCCGGCTGGAAGCTCTGGAGAAGGAAGTGGCGGCGCTGGAAAGCGCCGCCGGAGAGAAGTCGTAGAGGAAACCCGCGGCGAGGGTTTCAGAACGTCCAGCCGAAACGGATCTGGCCGCCGTGATCGGCACGGCCGTCACCGGTCTCGCCCTGATAGCCCAGGTTAAGGGTGGCGCGCGGCGCCAGCAGCCAGGTGAGGCCGGCTTCCATCACCAGGGTGTCCTCGGCCAGCGGCGCCCCTTCGACGGTGAAGGCGTCGCCACCGGCGAAGCGCAGGGATGTTTCCGGCGTGGTGTCTCCAAACGCATGGCGCCAGCCTAAAGAGCTGTACAGACGCGTGGCCGGATTGCCGGGCAAGGTGACGAAGGCACGCGTGCCCAGGGTGGTGAAGGTGGTGTCCAGGCTGTCCCGGTCACCCTGCAGGGCGGCGTCGCCGCCACGCTCATCGCCGTCACGCAGGGTCACCCGCACCTGGGCCAGCCGCGCGAAGGGCTCCACGCCCCGCTCCACGCCGAAGCGGCGGGCGCCTTCAATGAACGCCTGCCAGGTGTCCGCCTTGCGGTCACTGGTAAGGGTCTCGTCCATGGCGCCCACCACGGCCCGGCGGCGGCCGTCGATCCGCTGGTGGCTGTAGAAGGCGCCGCCACGCAGGGCGCCGGCGCCCAGACGCCGCTCACCGAACACACCGGCATGAACGCTGTCGATATCGGCGCGGCCACGCTGTTCGGCGAGCGCCAGATTGGTTCGGCCGTAGCCCACCAGCATGCCGGCGCGTCCGCCGTCGGCGAACACCCGGTCCACGCCCAGCAAGGCACCGTGCGTGTCCCGGTCCCGGTGGGCCGTGCCTGAATCCCCGTCGGTGCCACCTTTGTTACCGTAGCCACTCACCCAGGCGGTAACGCCTTCGCCGCGCGCCAGTGTGGTGGCGGCGGCCCGGTCCTCGTCACGGAAACGGGCCATGGCGGCGTCGCGCAGCAGTTGGCTGTCCTCCGCCAGCGCGCCCAGGGCGCTGGCGTGCAGTTCACCGGACAAGCTGTCGTAGGCGGCGGCCAGAGCGCGGGGGGAGACCGTCTGCATCGCCACTTCATCATGCAGCGCCTGCCCGGCGCCGAGACTTTCCACACCGCTCGCCGCGGCACGCTGATTGGGTGTACGGGCGAGGGCGGCGAACCGCACGTCGTTGCGGCGCAGTTCCAGATCCACGTTATTGGTGTCGTAGAGCAGGCTGGCGTCCAGGAACAGGTAGTCGGAATCGGCGGCGTCGAAACGACCGCTCAAACCACCGTCGGCGGTGAGAATGCGGTAGCGGCTGATCGGCCGGTATTCACCGGCCTCGCCCACATGCACCACGGAACCGTCCAGGGTGGCGACACCGGTAACCCGCACATGGTCCGCGGCACTGCCGGTGGGGTCGACTTCCACTTCAAACTCGGCCCCGTCCTGAAACTGCAGGTCGCCATTGACGGTCAGGGCGCCGATCGAATTGCCCGGCGCCAGGGCCGCGCCGTCGTGAATCACCGTGCTGCCCACGCTGCCGCTGCCCTGCAAGCGGGCGCCGTCGTACACGTCCAGGGTGCCGGCCAGGGCGCCGTCCACCGACAACACCCCGGCGTTCACCTGGTGATGGCCGTTAAAACCGGCGGCGTCGCCGGTGAGCGACAAGGTGCCGCTGCCGATCATGTCCAGGGCGCCGCTGCCGGCGCTGATATTGCCGCTGAACACCGTATCGCCGGCGCCGTCCACGGTGAGCAGGAAATCGTTCAGCTCCAGGTCGCCGGTGAAAGCGGCGGTACCGGCGCCCGCCAGCAGTGTGGTGTCGGTGTTCTGCACGATGTCGTTGCCCAGGGTCACGTCACCCCGGGTCGCCAGGGTGCCGCCGTCCAGCTCCAGGGTGCCGTCACCCAGGGCCTGGTCCGCGGCCAGCGTCAGAGTGCCGCCGGTAAGCCGGGAGGTGCCGGTAAAGCCCGCCGATTCACCGTTCAGAACAGTGTCGCCGGCGCGGTGCTCGATCAGCCCGTCGCCGTTGAACACCGGCAGAAACTGATAGTCCTGACTGGTGTGGTTGAAGACCAGCGTGCCGTCGCCGGCGCCGAAACGCACCTCCTCGACGTCCAGCACGCCGGCGTCGGTGGCGCCGGTCTCACCGCCCAGGTATAGCGTGCCCTTGGAGCCCGCCATACCGGCAATCGCCACCAGGGAGGGCGCGCTTTCGCCGGGCGTGATGCGCACGGTGGCGCCGTCGGCCACGGTGGCCAGCCCCTCGCCGGCATAGCCGACGTATAAATAGTGGCTGCCGGACCAGAGCGTATCGGCACCGGTCATATGGAGTTCACCGCTGGCGGTGGCTTCCCAGCCCAGCAGGCCCTGGGCGGTCTCCATGCTGGCGCCGTTGCTCAACGTCATCAGGCCCTGACCGTCCTGCCCCACCGCGGTGTAGTTGGTGCTGCTCAGATGGCCGCCGTTGAGGTTGATCCGACCGGAGCCGGTTTGATAGCGCCCGAGCACCACATAGGCGTCGGAATGCACGCTGGCGTCAAGGATGGTCAGGTCGCCCTGGCCGCGCTGACCGGCGGTAAGCGTGGCGGCGATGCTCCAATCGGTGTCCTGGCCTTCCACCAGAACGGTGCCCAGGCTCCCTTCGTTCTGGCCCAGACCGGTGGCGTTGGACACCACGGTGGCGCCGTCAGCGAAGTGGACATGGGCAATGCCGTCGCCGCCGTACACCTGACCGTCAACGCTGGTGAAGCGCGTGTCCGGGCCGGTCACCGACAGGGCCCCCTCGGCGTCGGCGAAGTTCCCGACCACGGTGAAGCCCGCATTCACCTCGGCGCCGTCGCTGACATTGAGCATGCCGGTGTCGTTGAAGCCGACGAACAGGTGGCCGCCGGTGGTCCAGGGATCCGGGCGGTCACCGGGCAGATTCACCACCTGGCCGTTATCGATGACATGGTCCGCCGGTGCACCCACCGAGGACCCCGCGGCTAGCAGTCCGCACGCCAAAAGCATGACGCGCCCCGAGCCCGCGACCGGGCGGAAAGCGTAAGAAGATTTCATTTTTTGTTCCCCACAACAAAAATAAAGCGTTAGGCGCCATGGTCAGGCGCCTTATTTTTTTGCAAACCAGTTCACAAAACGAATTTGCATTATTGCCTTGGATTCTGAGCGGTAAAATAAGAATATTTACTTAGCTTTTGCCTCGGAAAACCGGTCGCTTACTTCAAGCAGCGCCATCGGCGCACGCGGATCAAGGGCGGCGGCGTACATCGCCCGCCCGGTCCGCCGCTTATGCTCGGCTCATGTCTATTGCCCTGCTACACAGCCGTGCCACCCTGGGGATCCGCGCCGTACCGGTGCGCGTCGAAATCCATCTGGGTCCGGGCCTGCCGGGCTTCACCATGGTGGGCCTGCCCGATACCGCCGTGCGCGAGAGCAAGGACCGGGTACGCTCGGCGCTGATCAACGGCGGCTTCCGCATTCCGCAGCAACGCATCACCGTCAATCTGGCGCCGGCGGACCTGCCCAAGGACGGCGGCCGTTTCGATCTGCCGATCGCGGTGGGCATCCTGCTCGCCAGCGGCCAGCTGGGGCGGGTGGAATTGAAGGACATGGAATGGATCGGTGAGCTGGCCCTGTCCGGGGCGCTGAGCCCGGTGCCGGCGATCCTGCCCGGCGCCCTGGCGGCGGCCCGCGCCGGGCATACTCTGGTGGTGCCGGCGGGCAACGGCGACGAAGCCGCCCTGGCCGGCGCCGACACCCTGGCGGTGAACAGCCTCACCGAGCTGTGCGCGCACCTGAAAGGGGACATCCGGCTGCCGCGCCACACCGCCCCGCCGCCGCCCGGCGACGACGCCGGGCAGAGCCCCTGCCTGTCGCAGATCCGTGGCCAGCCGGCGGCCAAGCGGGTGCTGGAGATCGCCGCCGCCGGCGGCCATTCCCTGCTGATGGGCGGGCCGCCCGGCGCCGGCAAAAGCATGCTGGCGTCACGCCTGCCCGGCCTGTTGCCGCCCCTGGAGCGGGACCAGGCCCTGGAGGTGGCGGCGATCCATTCCCTGCGCCAGGCCCGGCCGGCGACCGCCTTTCTGCAGCCGCCCTACCGGGCGCCGCACCACACCGCGTCCGCCCCGGCGCTGGTGGGCGGTGGCGGACGGCCCCGGCCCGGCGAAATCTCCCTGGCCCATGAGGGGGTACTGTTTCTGGATGAATTACCGGAATTCCAGCCCCGGGTGCTGGAGGTACTGCGCGAGCCCCTGGAAACCGGCGAGGTGCACATCGCCCGGGCCGCTCAGCAGGTGTCGTTCCCTGCCCGTTTTCAGCTGGTGGCGGCGATGAACCCCTGCCCCTGCGGCTACCTGGGTGATCCGGAAAAGGGCTGCGGCTATGAATGCGAGAAGGCGAAGCGCTATCAGCGGCGCCTGTCCGGGCCACTGATGGACCGCATCGACCTGCATCTGGAAGTGCCGGCGGTGTCGCCGGACACCCTGCTGGGCGACGCGGACGGCGAGCCCAGCCGGGTGGTCCGGGCAAGGGTGCTCGTCGCCCGGGCACGTCAGATGCATCGTCAGGGCTGCCTGAACAGGGACCTCGATGCGGATGGGTTGATGGTGTCGCTGGGCCCGCACAAACCGTGGCTCACCGGCGTCATGGAGCGCCTGGAACTGTCCGCCCGGGCGCTCCACCGCAGTCTGCGCGTGGCCCGCACCATCGCCGACCTGGCCCACCGGGAGAAGGTGGGCCGGGAGCATCTGCGCGAGGCACTGAGCTACCGCCAGAACCTGCTCAACCCCTGACCGGCGTTAAAGCGTGTTGCACAGATGGGCGCCGTCCACCGGGATCGCCGCGCCGCTCATGTAGCTGGAGGCGTCGGAGGCGAGCAGCAACAGCGGCCCCACCAGTTCGTCGATCTGGCCCAGGCGGCGGTAAGGGATGCGCTTGATCAGCTTCTCGCCGTGGGGGCCCTGGAAGAATTCCCGGTTGATGTCGGTTTCCACATAGCCGGGGCAGATGGCGTTGCAGCGGATATTGTGGCGCGCGTAATCCAGGGCAATGGACTGGGTGAACTGAACCACCGCCGCCTTGGCCACGGTGTAGGGTGCGAGCATGGCGCCCACGCGCAGGCCGAGGATCGAGGCGATGTTGATGATGTTGCCGGGGCGGCCGTCGCGGCGCCATTGCTGGATGGCGAACTTGCTCACCGCCCAGACGCCGTTCAGGTTGGTGTCCACCACCGCGCTCCAGTCTTCTTCGCTCAGGGTGTCGGTGGCTCCGTCGCGGCTGATGCCGGCGTTATTGACCACCACATCCAGGGCCGGCATGCGCTCGAAGGCGGCCTCCACGCTGGCGTGGTCGGCCACGTTCATGGGCACCACCACCGCGTCCCGGCCCAGGGCGCGCACCGCGCCGGCGGTTTCTTCCAGCTTTTCCACGCGCCGCGCGGCGAGCACCAGGTCGGCGCCCTGTTCCGCCAGCACCCGCGCGAAGTGGGCGCCGAAGCCGCTGGACGCCCCCGTGATCAGAATACGTTTGCCGCTGACGTCGAATCGGTTCTCGCTCATGGGGGTCTCTTTATCAGGTGGAGGAATAGGAAAGAAGAGCAAAACCCTAACGCCGGGCGGGGCCGCGCTCAAGCGCCCACGGCGCGCACCGGCGGCGGTTGGGTAAGCGGATGTGTCGGTTCAGCCGTTCTGGTAGAAGCTGGGCGGGTGGCCGGTCCAGCGCCGGAAGGCGCGGGTGAAATTGCTGGGGTCGGCGTAGCCGAGCAAGTCGGCGACTTTCTGCACCGGCAGGTTGGCCTGCAGGTAGCGCACCGCCCGGGCCATGCGCACCTCTTCCAGCAGGTGCCGGTAGCTGACCCCCACCGCCGCCAGATAGCGCCGCAGGGTGCGGGAGGTGAGATGGAAGCTGGCCGCCAGCTGATCGAGGCTGGGCAGCATGCCCTCCGCCTGCATCAGCCGGGCACGCACCCGCGAGGCCCAGTCCAGGTCCGCCTCCAGGCGCTGCAGTTCCTCTTCGCATTTGTGCGCGGCCATGCGCCGGGAAGCCGGGTCGGAGAGCGGAAACGCCACCTTCATCAGCCGTGCCGGGAAGCGCAGCGCGGCCACTTCACGGCCGAACACCACCGGCATGCCGAGCACTTCGGCGTAACGCTCCGCATGGGGCGGCGGCGCGTAGGGCAGTTCCAGGGTGGCGTCCTGCAGGCGGTCATCGAGCAAATAGCGCAGCCCGCCCACCAGCGCGGCGGTGACCACTTCCAGATAGGGCTCGCGGATATCGCCCAGGTCGTAGGGTTCCGCCAGGCAAAACCGGACCCAGCGGCCCTCCAGGCTCAGACGCGGCAGGCACAGGCGGGTGCGGGTGCGAAAATAGCGCTCCAGCAGTTCCAGCGCCTCGCCCAGGTCGGCGCTGCTGATCGCCGCGTAGCCGAGCAGCCCGTGGGCGGTGACAGTGAGCTGGCGGCCCAGCGCCAGGCCGATGGCCGGGTCGCCGCTGAGGTCCCGGGCGCCCGCCATGACCCGCTGGAACTGCTCGAAGCGCAGTGCCGGCTCGGCGCTGTACACTTCCGCCTGGGTCAGGCCCACATGCGCCAGCAGCCGGTCCGTGTCGAGACCGAACTCATGGACCAGCTCCACCAGATTGCGGACATAGTTGACCGGAATCGGGGTGCGGTCGCCGGCGAGGCTGGGGAGATCCGCGATCTGTACGCTCATGGCCAAGAGAATACACCTGTTCGCGGCTTTGTCCGAAAATGACAGGTCACTGTCCGGCGCAGCCCTTCGCCGTCGACAGGGGCACGGTGAGAATAGCGGCGCTGTGACATCCACCCGTTGCCATTCCCTTCCGGAGGACCCCATGAGCGACACCCGAGGCTACCAGCGCACTTTCGGCGCCGACGACGCCCGCGCCATTCGCGATGCAATGAAGCAGGACCTGGGGCCGTCGGCGTTCCGGGCCCGGCCGTGGCGCGCGATCTGGTTTCTGCCCATGAGCCTGGTGATCGTCGGCGGCATAGCCGCGATCCTGACCCTGGGCCTGCCCTGGTGGGGTAATCTGCTGATCGCCGTGGTGGTGGGCCACACCCTGGGCTGCCAGGCGCTGCTCGCCCATGAGGTGCTGCACGGCGCCCTGGGCATGAGCCGGCGCCTGCAGAACCTGTTCGGCTGGATCGGCTTCGGCCCGATGATGATTCCGCCGGAGTTCTGGCGCCGCTGGCACAACGTGGCCCACCACGCGCACACCAACCTGGGTGACCGGGATCCGGATTCGTTCGGCACCGCCCACCGCTACAACAAGCACCCCAAGCTGGCCAACTTCACCAAGCTGGCGCCGGGCTCGGGCACTTGGTACAGCTACTTTTTCCTGCTCTATTCCTTCATGTTCCACGCCCAGCTGGTACTGTGGATGCAGACCCGCCGCCGCGAGGAATTCAAAGGGTTCGAGCGCAACAAGGCGATTCGCCAGGCGTTGCTGTGCGGCGCCGCCTGGCTGGTTCTGGCGGTGCTGTCCGGGCCGCTGGCGCTGTTCACGGTGTTGATCCCGCTGATGATGGCCAACGCCCTGGGCCAGGGCTACATTCTCACCAACCACATGCTGCGCCCGCAGATGGACAACAACCACCCGGTGGACAATTCCATGAGCGTGCGTCAGCTGCGCTGGCTGGACCCGCTGCATTTCCACTTCAGCCACCATGTGGAGCACCACCTGTTTCCGAAGATGGGCTCCGATCAGGCGCCCAAGGTCCGCGCCTGGCTGCAACGGGAAATGCCGGACCGCTATGTCTGCCCCAGCCACGCCCGGGCGCTGGTCGCGCTGTACCAGACGCCGCGGGTGTATCAGGACGCGCACACGCTGGTGGACCCGCTGGACCGGTCGCGGACCGTGGATGTGATGGCGCTGCAGGGCGAGCTGCGCTAGCCGATTTCCGCGTCGGTGAGCGGGCGCCAGGCGCCGGCGGGCAGGTCCGGGGCCAGTTCAATGTGGCCCACCGCTTCGCGGTGCAGGGCGACCACCCGGTTGCCCACCGCCGCCAGCATCCGTTTGACCTGGTGGTAGCGGCCTTCGCTGATGGTCAGCAGCAGTTCCGTGTCGCTCAACGCCCGCGCCTCGGCGGGCCGGGTGGGCGCCGGGTCGTCGTGCAGCACCACCCCGTCGCGCAGCCGCGTCAGCTGGGCGTCGTCCAGCGGCTCGGCGGTGGTCACCCGGTAGCGCTTGGCGCAGTGGTGACGCGGCGACATCAGGCGGTGGGCCCACTGGCCGTCGGTGGTGAGCAGCAACAGACCGGTGGTGTCCCGGTCCAGGCGGCCGACGATGCGCAGGCCACGGCGCTGCTCGGCGGGGATCAGATCGATCACCGTGGGCAGGGCGTCCTCCAGGGCGCACACCCGGCCGGCCGGTTTGTGCAGCATCAGGTAGCGCTCGCCGGGCAGCGTCAGCACGGCGCCGTCGAGCCGCACGCACTCCCCCGGCGCCACGCTGCTGTTGGCCTTGAGGCCGGTGCGCGGCGCCCCGTCTTCACCGGTCACCGTCACCGCGCCGCCGCGGATCAGCGCCTTGGCCTGCTTGCGGCTGAGGCCGGCGGCGTGGGCGACGAAGAAATCCAGCCGCGCCGGGCCGGTGGGCGAATCAGCCAAGCAGCAAATCTCCTTCGATGGGAATGAAATCGTCGGCGGCGCGCATCAGGGCCGCCGCGGTGAGCGGCGCCACGCCGTAGACTTCCACCTGACAGCCGTGCCGGGCGCGGATGTGGTCGGCGAGAATGGCGAAGTCGCCGTCCCCGGACGCCAGCACCACCCGGTCCACGCTGGGCGCCTGCTCCATGATATCGATGGTGATGCCCACGTCCCAGTCGCCCTTGGCGGAGCCGTCGGCGCGCTGCAGGAAGGGCTTGAGCTTCACGTTGAAACCGATGGCGCGCAGGATGTTCTGAAACTGACGCTGCTTCTCATCGCCGCGCTCCACCGCGTAAGCGTGGGCGGCCACCACCTGGCGCCCACCGGTGGCGCGCGCCCAGAGCGCGTTGTAATCCACGTTGCGCTGGTGGGCCTGGCGGGCGGTGTAATACAGGTTCTGCACGTCGGCGAAGACGGCCACGGTGGAAGTCATGGTCGGCGGAGCTCCTGAACATCGGGCTCGGCGGGGCCCGGCAGACGAATTTCGTCGGCGCCGAGGGCGCGATACTGCCCCGGTGCGAGCGAGGGGTCCAGCCGTATCGGGCCGATCCGTTCCCGGTGCAGGGCCACCACCCGGTTGTCGAAGTGCCCGAACAGGCGCTTGATCTGGTGATAGAGCCCTTCGTACAGCGTCACCCGCGCCTCGCGCGGCGCCAGGATCTCCAGGCCGGCCGGGCGGGTCGTGCGGTCTTCATAGGGGAAATAGAGCCCGCGCTCGAACACGGCGGCGTAGTCCGGCGTGATCGGGTCCTCGGTGCGCACCCGGTAAACCTTCGGCAGTTTGTGGCGCGGGTCGCTGAGACGCCGCGACCAGCGCCCGTCATTGGTGAGCAGCATCAGCCCGGTGCTGTTGAAATCGAGCCGCCCGGCGAGATGCAGGTCGGTGGCGTCGGCGGGGTCCAGGCAGTCCAGCACCGTGCGATGGTGGCGGTCGCGGGTGGCGCTCACGCAGCCGGCCGGTTTGTGCAGCATCCAGTAGGCGGCGCGGCGCACGGTGAAGGGTTCGCCGTCCAACGCCACCGGCGTGAAGGGCCCCACCTCGTGGCGGCCGTCCTGGATCACCCGCCCGTCCACGGTGACGCGGCCGGCCGCCAGCAATAGCCGCACGCCGCGCCGTCCCAGCCTTTTCCGCTGCCCCAGAAAGCGGTCCAGTCTCATCAATCACGGCTCCTAAAGGGTGCGCTCCGGCTGCTATGATACGCGCTTCGTCCATCAGCCCCGCCGGAGTATCGATGTCGTCTCTCAACCCCCGCCAACAGGAAGCGGTGCTCTACACCGACGGCCCCCTGCTGGTGCTCGCGGGGGCGGGTTCGGGCAAGACCAGCGTGATCACCCGCAAAATCGCCTGGTTGATCGCCGAGAAAGGCGTGCCCTCCGGCCGCATCGCCGCGGTCACCTTCACCAACAAGGCGGCGCGGGAAATGAAGGAGCGGGTGCAGAGCCTCACCGAACGCGGCTCCACCCGGGGGCTGATCGTCTCCACCTTCCACAATCTGGGCCTGCGCATTCTCAAGCAGGAACTGGCCGCCAGCGGGCTGCGACGCGGTTTTTCCATCCTCGACCAGACCGACAGCAAGGAGATTCTCAAGGAAATCCTGCGTCAGGGCGAATCGGAGAAGGATCTGGCGGCGGTGGACGCGGTGCAAAAGCGCATCTCCGATTGGAAGAATGAACTGATTCTGCCCGACGAAGCGGTCAGCCACGCCGACAGCGACGACGCGCTGCGCGCCGCCATCGCCTATCAGGGTTACAACCGCATGCTGCGCGCCTGCAACGCGGTGGATTTTGACGATCTGATCCTGATGCCGGCGCAGCTGTTCCGCGAGCAGCCGCGCATTCTGGAGAAATGGCGCCACCGCATTCAGTACCTGCTGGTGGACGAGTACCAGGACACCAACGGCGCCCAGTACGAACTGGTGCGCATGCTCACCCACCCGGAGGGGCGCTTCACGGTGGTGGGCGACGACGACCAGTCGATCTACGCCTGGCGCGGTGCGCGGCCGGAAAACCTGGCCAAGCTGCAGGAAGACTGGCCGGACCTGAAAGTGGTCAAGCTGGAGCAGAACTACCGCTCCACCGGTCGCATTCTGAAGGCCGCCAACACGGTGATCGCCAACAACCCCCACGTGTTCGAGAAGAGCCTGTGGTCCGATTACGGCTACGGCGAGGCGATCCGCATCGCGGCGCTGCGCGACGAGGACGCCGAGACCGACTGGATCGCCGGGGACATCTTCCACCGGCGCCTGCAGCGCGGCCTGCACTGGAAGGACTTCGCGGTGCTCTACCGGGGCAATTTCCAGTCACGGATTCTGGAGATGAAGCTGCAGGCACTGCAGATTCCCTACAAGGTGTCCGGCGGCACCGGCTTTTTCTCGCGGGGCGAGATCAAGGACCTGATGTGCTACCTGCGCCTGCTGGTCAACCCGGACGACGACAACGCCTTCCTGCGCGTGATCAACACGCCGCGCCGGGAGATCGGCCCCGCCACCCTGGAGAAACTGGCCGGCTGGGCCGCCCAGCGGGACCAGGGCCTCTACCATGTGTGCGACGACTTCGCCCTGGGCGAGGTGATGGCCGGGAAAGCCGCGGACAAGCTGCGCGCCTTCAAGACCTGGCTGGATGAAAAGCGCCGCGCCTGCTTCGGCCATAACAGCCTGCAGGCGGTGAACGAACTGATCACCGAGATGGATTACGAGAGCTGGGTGATGCAGAACGCCTCCAGCCCGCGCATCGGCGAGAAGCGCATGGAGAACGTCTGGCAACTGGTGCGCAACATCCAGCGCATGCTGGAAAAACAGGAAGACGACGAGGAAGGCGCCTCCGACCTGGAAGCGGTGATCAGCAAACTGGTGCTGATGGACATGCTGGAACAGCAGGACGAGGAAGACGATTCGGACCGGGTGCAACTGATGACCCTGCACGCCTCCAAGGGCCTGGAGTTCCCCCACGTCTACATGATGGGCGTGGAGGAGGAACTGCTGCCGCACCGCACCAGCATCGAGGAGGACAACATCGTCGAGGAGCGCCGCCTGATGTACGTGGGCATCACCCGCGCCCGCGAAAGCCTGGCGATCACCCAGGCGCTGACCCGCAAACAGTACGGTGAGAAAGTGGACACCCTGGCCAGCCGCTTCCTGGAAGAGCTGCCGCTGGACGACCTTCAGTATATCGGCGAGGGGTTCAAGAAAGACGAGGAACAGGAAGATCAGGTGGCCCAGGCCAGCATCGCCAACCTGAAGGCGTTGCTGGACTAGAACCGGGGCGCCGGGGACTATTTGGCGCCGCTTTCCTTGAGCATGTACAGCACCGTGGCTTCGATCTCTTCATCGCTGCAGTCGAAGCAGGTACCGCGCGGCGGCATGCCGTTCTGACCTTCGATGGCGATCTTCACCAGCGTCGGGAAGCCTTCTTCCTCGATCTCTTCGGACCAGATCAGACGGTGCTCCGGGCCCACCATGGGGGCGCCGGCCATGCCGGTGCCGTGGCAGTTGACGCAGTACCGACCGTAGATTCCGGCGGGCTCACGGGCGGCGGTGTCACCCCCTTCCGCGGCCGGCTTATCGGCGCTGGGCGCGGCGGCCCGCGGCTCAGCGGCCTCGGACGCGGCAGCGCCCGACGCAGCGGCGGGACCGTCCGCGTCGCCGCAGCCGGCGAGCGTCAACGAGGCCAGCAACCCGCCGAGGAGGGCGGGCCCGAACCGCCGCACTACTGGCTCTTGTCCACGATGTATTCAACGGCGGCGGCGATTTCCTCTTCGGAACAGTCGCTGCACATACCTTTGGCCGGCATGGCGTTGAAACCTTCGTAGGCGTGCTTGACCAGAGTGTCCATGCCTTTGTCGATGCGCGAGGCCCAGGCACCGGCGTCGCCGGTCTTGGGCGCACCGGCGGCCCCGGAGTCGTGGCAGGCGGCGCAGCCGCTGCTGTAGACGGTGGCGCCGTCGCGCGGCTCACCGGAGCCGGCATCGCCGGCATCGGCCATCTGGCTGCCGCAGTCCTCGCCTTCCACGCAGACGCTGCCCACCGGCTTGAGACGCTCGGCGGTGGCGCGGTCGCTGAGAATAGAGCGCTCACCCAGGGGATAAGAAGACTTCTCCGCCGCCAGCGCGGCGTTGCCGGCGAAAACGGTGGCGAGAAGGACCAGGCTGGCGGTCAGCATTTTATTCACTATGACACCTCTGATAGCTATGACTTGCCCCGGGGGCGGCGGAATTATACCCGCAGAAAACACCGGGAAAAAGGCGCCATCGACGCCTATCGCGGAATCAGCTTAGCGCGGAGCACTCACGGCGCCGTGAAAAGCGCCCGGAAAGCGCGGCCTAGAGGCCGCCCACATCGATGCGCGGCAGCGCCAGACGGAAGCAGCTGCCTTCGTCCGGAACGCTCTCCACATGGATGGTGCCGCCGTGACGCTCGGTCACCACCTTGACGAAACGCAGGCCCAGGCCGGCGCCGCGGGTGCGCGCGCCGCCGCTGGTGCTGGCGCGGCTGAAGCGTTCGAACAGCTTGTCCTGGAACGCTTCCGGAATACCCACGCCCTGATCGCGCACGTCACAGCACACCTGGCCGCCTTCGGCATAGAGGCGCACCAGCACCTTGCCGTTTTCGTGGCTGTATTTCACCGCGTTGGTGAGCAGGTTGACCACCAGGCGCTCGAGCAGCTCGTTGTTGCCGCGCACCCAGACGTCCTGCTCCTGATCGTAGTCGAAGCGCAGGGTGATGCCCCGGCTCTGGGCCTGGATCTGCACCTGGTCGATGGCGGATTCGACCACGTCGAGCATGTCCTGCTCCACCATCTCCACGGATTCTTCCGCCTCGACCCGCGCCAGTTGCAGGAACTGCTCGGCGATATTCAGGTTGCGCTGGGCGTAGTGCTCCACGTTGTCGAGAAAGTCCCGCAGCCGTTCGCCGTCCTCGCCGTGGCGCATCCTGCCGATCAGCGCCAGCACCGAGACCATCGGCGAGCGCAAATCGTGGGACAGGAAATCGAGCATCTCGGTGCGGGTGCGCATGGCCTGCTTGACGTCGGAAATATCCTTGAGGCTGACGATCAGCATGCGCCCGGGCTGATCGCCGGCGTGCACCAGAATCATGTCCAGGTAGAGATCCATGCCGCGCCGGTTGCGGCACTCTTTCTGCACCCGGCCGTCGGCGAGCACCTCCTGCAGCAGCCCCATCCAGTCGCGGTCGCCGTGGAATTCCAGTTCGCGGCCGATATCCGCCAGCCCCAGGGTGTCCTGGCCGACGCCTTCCAGGCTGAGCAGGTAGGCCGCCTGGGGGTTGATGAAGACCACCCCCCCGCAGGCGTCGCAGATCAGCACGCCCTCGCTCATCTGCGCCAGCCCGACCTGGAAAAAGCGGGTCAGCGCCTGCTGACGCTGCTCCTCGGAGCGCAACCGTTCGATGTGCTTTTCGATCACCTCGTAGCGGGGCCCGCCGCTGGGGCGGCGCGCCTCGGTGCGGGCCAGCATGGCGCGGATCCAGTAATCGTAGGTGTCCGCGTCGAGCCCCTGGCGCCAGGCCACCCACAGCTCGTAACGCTTGCCCTCGTGGCGGAACGGGTAGCGGCGCGCCAGCTGGCCGCGCCAGTCCACCGGCGCCAGCGCCTCGCCGCCGGAGACCGGGGCGCCGCCCTGGGTCTGCAGGCGCCAGGCGCGCACCGGCAGCACCTGGTCGAGCATTCTCAGCATGCGCGACATCGGTGCCGGCTCGGTCAAACGGCGGTTGAGGTCGCTGTACTCGGCCAGCCGCGCCAGGGCGTTGCGCATGTAGGCCATGGAGTATTCCAGACGCCGCCAGGTCCACAGCGGATAGGCGACAATGGCCGAAAGCAGCGCCGCCGCCGGCGGAAACCAGAGATTGAACAGCGCCAGCAGGCCGTAGCAGACCGCCACGGTCAGGGCCAGAGAGGCCATCACCAGGGGGATGCTCCAGCGCGGCAGCACGAAGGGCAGCAGGAACGGCGCCAGCAGCGCCAGCAACAGGCTGACGAACAGGGCCGGCACCGTGTCCAGCCGTTCGATCAGCTGATGACGGCGCAGCGCATCGAAGATATTGGCGTTGATTTCCACGCCCGCCATCAGCTCGCCCTGGCCGGCCATGGGGGTCGGCAGCATGTCGCCGAGCCCCGCGGCGGTGGCGCCGATGAACACGAACTGGTCCTTCACCAGCTGGTCGGGCACCCGGCCTTCAAGCAGGTCCACCGCCGACACCTGGGGGTAGGTGCCGGCGCCGCCGGCGAACGGAATGTAGCGGGGGTACTTGCGCACATTGGCGAGACCGGCGAAAGCGCCTTCGTCCCCCGCCGGGTAGAGATCCGTGGAGATCAGGCCCTCGCCTTCCAGCAAGGCCTGGGTAATGTGCGGCCACCAGGGCTGGCCGATGCCCGAGCGCATGAACACCGAGCGGGCCACACCGTCGCCGTCCAGCTCCAGGTCCACATGGCCCAGCCCCTTGGCGGCGCGGGCGAACTCGGCGTGGGGCAGCACCTCGATCAACTGGCCGCCGGAGCGCAGTTGCTCCACGTGCACCGGCAAATAGACGTGTCCGGCGGCGCGGATCGCCTCCGCCAGCGCCTGGTCGGACTCGGGCCGGCTGCGATCCGGCTCCGACAGAATCAGATCCATCAGCACCGCGCGGGCGCCCTGCTCTTCCAGCTGGTTGATGACCTGCGCATGGATGCGCCGGTCCCACGGCCAGCGGCCCACCTCGCGAAGGCTGTATTCATCGATGCCGACGATCAGCACGTCGCCGGACGGCTCCATGGGCAGCCACTGCATGAGGCTGTCGTAGACGTAGCGGTTGAAGAACGACAAGCCACCGCTGATCGAGAGCAATACGCAGAGCCCGGCGACCACCAGAAGCACGGACAGGTGTTCCACCAGGTAGCGTCGTTGCTCGGAGCCGAGTTTCGCCATGAAATCCTATAACGTCAGTAGTAGTTCGGCCGCCACGGTGCCCAGGACCACCGTGGCCGGTCCAACGTAGCGTAACGGTACCACCGGGCGTTTACGGCCGGAACAGGGATTTTGCCGAAAAGCGCCTTTCGGGCCGTAGGCGCGGCGCCACGGGCAGGGCACCGCTGTCCCGAGGCGCGGGGGAGTCGACGGTAGTGGGGAACGACAGCGAACCGGTCGCCGGCGGGTCAATCGTCGATCGGTTCCAGGCGGTAACCGTGCTGGTAGACCGTCTTGATGCGGTAGCCCCGCTCGGGGCGGATCTGCAAACTACGACGAATGCGGCTGATGTGCACGTCCACGGTGCGGGATTCGATCGGGGTCATGATGCCCCAGACTTTCTCCAGCAGGTGGGCACGGGACATCAGCTTGCCGACGTTCTGAAACAGATAGCAAGCGAGCTCGTAATCCTTGTCGGTGAGCTTGACCGGCTCATCGTCCAGGGTAATCTGGCGGCGACCACGATCGATCGTCCAGGGTCCCACGGTCATCATTCCTTGATCATCCATGTCAGCGACGCCCGCCCGGCGCCCGAGCGCGTTGAGACGGGCCAGCAATTCCGCTTGTTTCACAGGCTTAACCATATAGTCATCGGCACCCTGACTGAGTGCGCCGACGATCGACGACTCATCATCACGCTGGGTGGCGAACAGCACCGGCGTTTTATTGCCGCTGGCCCGCACCTCCCCGAGCACCGCGTAACCGCTCATGTCGGGAACTTCCCAGTCAAGCACCAGTAAATCGAAGGTGTCTCTGCGCAGCAGACTCATGAACTCCCGTCCGCTGGAGAGATGCATGCAGGTGTGCCCCGCCTCGCGTAGCCAGTGAGTGACCAGCTCGGCCTGGGCGTGATCGTCTTCTAAATAAGCAATGCGCACCGTTTCTACTCCATCCAATACCGCTGAAGCGTACCCAATCCATCATCGGATCGCGGGAAAAGATTGTAAAATGCCCGGCGGCGCGGCGCCGTCAACCGCCCTGCGTGGAAAGCTTCAACCCCACCACGCCGACGATGATCAGAGCCAGAAAGCCCAACCGCGCGGTGCCCAGCGGATCCTGGAAAAACACCACCCCCAGCAGGGTAATGCCGACCGCCCCGAGCCCGGTCCAGACCGCGTAGGCGGTGCCCACCGGGATGCCCCGCATGGCGAACGACAGCGCCAGCATATTGAGCGCCGTGAGCACCAGCGACGTGCTGATCGACGCCACCCCCGGCTGCATCTGTATCCACTTCAGGCTCATCGCCCAGGCGATTTCCACCACCACCGCCGCCAGCAAAACCCACCAATATGGATTCATGTCTCGAACTCCCGGGAAAAACGGGCTCGTGTAGCGGACGGACCTGCCGGAAACCCGTAAGAGACAGGACCATCAGCCGCCCGACCGGAACGAAGCGGCGGCGGCATTATACGCAGCTGACAGGGTCAGGCCCACCGGGCCGAAGGCCGCGCGGAGCATGGACGCCGCCCACCCAAACGGCTATCATGCGCGTCCTGAATCGGCACCCCGCCCACTAAAGGCGCCGCCGGACAGGTTTTGTGACAACAAGTTTTGCGCCCGTAGCTCAGCTGGATAGAGCGTTGCCCTCCGGAGGCAAAGGTCAGAGGTTCGAATCCTCTCGGGCGTGCCATATTCCGGCGGCTTACGCGACGCGTGGGCCGCTGCATGGCCAGCCCCGCCCTACTTCGCCTGGCGAGCTCCGGCTTCACGGTAGTCCCGGGGCGAGCAGCCCAACCAGCGGCGAAAGGCACGAACGAACCCGCCGGCATCGGTGTACCCCAGGTGAGCGGCCAGCTCATCAATCTTCATCTCGGTATTTTCCAGTAGCTGGATGGCGAGCTGCTTGCGCTCCTCTTCGACGATTTCCCGGTAACTGACGCCTTCCTGCTCCAGCTTTCGGCGCAAGCTTCGCGGCGACAGCGCCAGCGCGCCGGCCATGCTGTCCAGGGTCGCGCCGAGCCCCATATCGCCCAGGAGTTTCTGACGCACCCTGCCTTCCAGCCCGGTGGCGGCCATTCTCCGCATGCGAAGACGGCACTGCTCTTCCAGCAGCCGGACAAGATTCTGGTCGTACCCCGAAAACGGCAATGCCGCGTCGGCACGGCTCACCGTAATACTGTTTCTCGTACCGTTGATAACCGGCCGCACACCGCAGACCGCTTCCACATAATCCGCGTTCACACGGGGCTTGCCCATGAACATGACGCTCTTGACGTCGATACCGGACAGCGACAACTCCTTGATCAGGTTGATACTGGTCGCCATGTCACGCTCGAGAAGGAACTGCCGAAGATGCGGCGGGACCTGGCCGGGATCCAGGCTTATCCCGAACTCATCGTCTTCGTCGATCAACGCGATGCGGCAGTAGGCGGTGCTGAGCGGCAAGTAGCGCACCCCCATTCGTACCGCATCACGAAGCGTTTTACTGGTTCTGAGAGCGAATCCCCAGACGCCGAAGGTGGCCAGACTGTATTGCAAGCCGAGCTCGAACCCGAGCGCGGGGCCGCCGGGAAGCGCCAGCATGATGTTTTCGATCAGCCGCATCTCCTGCGCGCGCGTCACGTACCCCTCGCCACCGGAAAGCGCCCGCTCCGATATCCCGGTCCCCAGCAGGCAGGCCGCTTTATCGACCCCATAATGCTGGGAAAAATGGATCATGACCTGGCTCACCGCGACCGGATGGCGCTGCTCATCGTTGCACATCATAGAATGCGGGCTTTTCAGGAAAGGAAGATAGTGGCCACTTATTCACCCCGAATGGCCGCTCCGGCTATTCAGCGTCCTGTTCGAACACCGTAGTTTCCAATGACGGCGACACAGGACAACCGCTGAAATGGACAAACGTGTACTGAACAAGCAGGCCATCGCCAGCGCTCAACACTATATGGGTAAAACGGCGTGGCCGACAATCGCGTTCACCGTGGTCGTGGTGAGCGCGTTTATCGGCTGCATGGCGCTGTTCGCCAGCGGCTCGCTGTCGCCCTGGTCGGCGTTTCTCGCATGTTCGGTCCTCACCTACATGTCCTACACCCCTCTTCATGAGGCGGCGCACGGCAACATTCATGGGCGGAACGATAATTTGAAGTGGCTCAACGATCTCTGCGGGTATCTGGTCGCGCCTATTATCGCGATTCCCTACGCCTCACACCGCATTGAGCACTTTACCCATCACCGTTATACCAACCAGCCCGACAAGGACCCGGACTTCGTAGTCAGCGGGATGCGCAAAGGTCCGATTGCCGTGATTATCACCGGGCTCCGATTTCTCTGGGTGCAGAACAGCTTTTTCGCCAAACAGGGGTGGGCGTCGGCGTCCATGAAGGAGCGCGCCATCTACGTTATGGAACTGGCGCTCTCCGTCGGCTGGCGCGTGGCGTACCTGAGTCTGGTCGAGCAGCCGGGCATCGTTTACGTGGTTATACTCGGATATTTCACCGGCGGCCTGTTCACCGCTTACTGGTTTGCCTATCGCCCGCACCACCCCTATGACAATACGGAACGCTATCGAAACACCAACAGCTTAATCATGCCTGCGTGGATGAAACCGGTGGAGTGGTTCTGGCTCGGGCAGAATCTGCACTCCATTCATCACCTGTTCCCACGTGTGCCGTTCTACAGATATCACGCTCTGCATCGCGATATCGAACCGATCCTGCGGTCGCACGACACGCCGATCGTCGGTATCTTCTCCCGCGCCCCGGTGGGCGCACCCGTCGCCGGCCGCGACCAGACACATCCCTAAACATTCACCCCCTCACCTGCCCCTGAATATCTGTAACAATGAGGCCCCCGAATTCACTCCTGAAAGGGCAGCCCCATGTTCCGACGCACCAAAATCGTCGCCACCCTCGGCCCGGCCTCCTCAGACGCCGATCTCCTTGCCCGGTTGATCGACGCCGGCGTCAACGTCTTCCGCCTTAATTTCTCCCACGGCAGCGCCGACGACCACCGCGCCGTCGCCGCCCGCGTCCGCGAACAGGCCGACGCGCAGGCCCGCAACGTGGCGATCCTCGCCGATCTGCAGGGCCCCAAGATTCGCATCGCCCGTTTCCGCGACGGTCCTGTGATGCTGGAACCCGGCCAGCCCTTCACCATCGACACCGCCCTGGACAAGGACGCCGGCGACAGCGGCCAGGTGGGCACCGACTACGCCGGGCTCGCCGAAGACTGCCGGGCCGGCGACACCCTGCTGCTGAACGACGGCCTGCTCGCCTTGAGCGTCGAGAACGTCGCCGGCAGCCGCGTCGAGTGCCGGGTGCTGGTGGGTGGCGAGCTGTCCAACAATAAAGGCATCAATCGCCAGGGCGGCGGACTCAACGCCCAGGCCCTCACCGACAAGGACCGCGAGGACATCAAGCTGGCGGCCTCCCTGGAAGTGGATTTCCTGGCGCTGTCGTTCCCCCGCCACGCCGACGACATCCATCAGGCCCGCGCCCTGTATCGCGAAGCCGGCGGTCACGGCGACATGGTCGCCAAGATCGAACGGGCCGAAGCGGTCGCCGACCCGGCGGTGCTGGACGACATCATTATCGCCGCCGACGGCGTGATGGTGGCGCGCGGCGACCTGGCGGTGGAAATCGGCGACGCCGAGCTGGTGGGCGTACAGAAGCACATCATCCGTCGCGCCCGCGCCCTGGACCGGTTCGTGATCACCGCCACGCAGATGATGGAATCCATGATCCACAGCCCCCAGCCGACCCGCGCGGAAGTCTCCGACGTGGCCAACGCGGTGCTCGACGGCACCGACGCGGTGATGCTGTCGGCGGAAACCGCGGTCGGCGACTACCCGGTGGCCACGGTGCAGGCCATGGACCGCATTATCCGCGGCGCCGAGCGCACCTATCAGAGCCGGCCCAGCGAGGACCGGCCGGAACAGGGCATGAGCCACAACGACGAGGCCATCGCCCGCGCCGCCATGCATGTGGCGAACCACCTGAGCGGGGTAAAGGCGATCATCGCCATGACCGAAACCGGCACCACGCCGCGACTGATGTCGCGGGTGCGCTCCGGCATGCCGATCTTCGCCTTTACGCCGGACCCGCGCACCCGCCGCCGCGTGGCGATCTACCGGGGCGTGGAGCCGCAGCACTTCGAGATGGCCGGCGACCCCGGCCAGGTCAACCGGGACGCGACCGCCCAGCTTCAGCGGTTGGGACTGGTGGAAAACGGCGACCGCTTGATCCTCACCAAGGGCGACGCGGTGCGCGTGGGCGGCGGCACCAACACCCTGAAGATCATCACCGTGGGCGAGGCCGGCGACTGACGGCCCGCGCACGGCCTCCGTCAGCCACCATCCATAGCCAGACACTCTATAACCAGACACTCAATAACATCGGGAGAGACCATGGAAACGCCTTCCTTTAATACTCTGGAGATCACCGTCGATGACGGCATCGCCACCATCTATCTGAACCGCCCGGATCGCATGAACGCCTTTACCCGGGAAATGAAGGACGAGCTGCTCGCCGCCTTTGATTACACCGATTCCGACGACGCGGTGCGCGCGGTGATCGTCACCGGCAACGGCCGCGCCTTCTGCGCCGGCGCCGACCTGTCCTCCGGCGGCGACACCTTCGACTATAAGAAGCGCGGCGGCGAAGGCGCCAACCCGGACGACGCCCACCGCGACGGCGGCGGCCAGGTGGCCCTGCGCATCCACCGCAGCCTCAAGCCGGTGATCGGCGCCATCAACGGCGCCGCCGTGGGCGTCGGCGTGACCATGCAGTTGCCCATGGACGTGCGCATGGCTTCCGAGAACGCCAAGTTCGGCTTCGTGTTCTCGCGCCGGGGCATCGTCAATGAAGCGGCGTCGTCCTGGTTTCTGAGCCGGGTGGTGGGCATTTCCTCGGCGCTGGAGTGGTGCTTCTCCGGGCGGGTGTTCAGCGCGGCGGAAGCCAAGGAGCGTGGGCTGGTGCGCTCGGTGCATGCACCGGACGAACTGTACCCGGCGGCACTGGCACTGGCGAAGGAGTTCGCCGACCAGACCGCGCCGGTATCGGTGGCCATGATCCGTCAGATGATCTGGCGCATGGCCGGCGCCGAGCACCCCATGGAAGCGCACAAACTCGACAGCCGGGCGATGAAGTCACGGGGCGGCTCCGCCGATGTGCGCGAAGGCGTGGAATCGTTTCTGCAGAAAAGAGCCGCCGTGTTCCCCGACAAGGTGTCCGAGGACCTGCCCGATTTCTTCGACTGGCAGGGCGAGCCGCCTTTCGAGTAAGGCGGCACCCGGCCGGGGCGGCGCGCAGGGACATATCTTGCAACACTTTCGACTTGCCAGAGAAAGGGTGTCCGCCCCCGGTCAACCCCCTTCGATATTAGTGAACACCTGTTCCTTTCCTGAAAAATGGAACAGCGGGCTGTGACCTGTTCCATTTTTCGAAAACGCGGATGCCGCTACTATTAAAGATTCAGGCGCCCGGAACACCCCGTACATACCAACCGGTATTTTTGTTTACATTAAAAAGCCAGGGCGGCTCGTCGGTTAATTTACCAGTGTTCACATTACCGCCCGGATTTATCCTGCGGCTCTGAAAATAAACCACATACCAAAGGGTATTTTGGCGTTTTACAGTATTGCGTCTGTGACAAGAGGGGTTCTAAGATAGTTCGTGACAACCGGGTGAACAGCTGATTTTTCAGGTATTCGCCGAAAGTCTAGTGGACTCTTTCTTCGTAAAGGTGTCCGCTCGGGAGACGATGCCCTGGGAAGGGCATATAAGAGGGTTTCGAGGCCGGCGCTGGATAACCGGATAAGCCCTCAAATACCAATAAACTTCGAAGAAAACAGGACAAAAACAATGGCACTTAAGTGGACCAATAAAGCTCAGGGGGCGCTGAACAGCAGTGCCGACCGCAAACTCCGCATCTCTTCACTGACCAAAGCAATCGGCCTGGCCTCCGTATTCGGCGCCACCACCGCGCTGTCCCCCGCTGCCCAGGCTCTGAAAACCGATTTCGGCGTTGAATACCGCGCCACCGGTTTTTACGTACAATCCGACGCTCTGGATCCGGGCGCCGGCTCCGACGCCTCCGATGCCGACAACGGCATGGCCCACCTGATCCGGGTCAAGTCCGACTTCCTCGATGAAGACACCGGCATTTCCGTCCACACCAGCCTGGAACTGGCCGGTGACCGCTGGTCCGGTGATGGCCGCACCTACAACACCACCAGCCCACAGGCTTTCAACCCGGGCAACAACGGCGACAACGTCCGTCTGGATTTGGGCTATCTGCAGATTCCCATGGGCCACACGGTCTTGCGCGTAGGTCGGCAGGCAACCAGCTATAACAGCTGCTTCCTGGTCTGTGACGACCGCCGCGATCGCCTGTTGATGATTCAGCCCTTCAGCAAAGAGTTCCAGGTTATCGCCATCTATGACCGTCGTCAGGACACCACCGGCTTCGATAACTCCGACAACGGCGACCAGTACGGTCTGGCCGCGGTAAGCAAGTTCGGCGGTATCGACGCCAGCCTGCTGCTTCTCCATTACGGCAAGAACGACTCCGGCGTTACCGACGGTAATGAATATGCCCTGCAGGCCAACAACGCCGTTTCCGGTTACGTAGGCGGCGGTATCGGTGAGCTGGCCGAGCTGACCGTGGGCTTTAACCTGTTCATGGACGGTGAACTGCAAACCGCCGATCCCAGCAACGGGCAGTTCTTCACCGACGAATCCCTGTCTCAGTTCGTGCGGTTGGAAGGTAGCGCGGGCATCGTGGACTGGGGCGTGCAGTTCGCCGGCGCTCAAGACGGCGGCCTGATCTCCAGCGGCTTCGATACCTACTCCAGCCTGATCAACAGCAACCCGGAATCCACCGCGAGCGCTACCAGCGTGTACAACATGGGCCAGACGTTCGGCGTCGAAGACCTGGATCAGCAGCTCATCGCTGGCAAGGCAACCTTCAACCTGACTCCGAAATTCTCGGTGACAGGCGCCGTGGGCCAACTGGATGTGGATAATCCCCTCATTCCGGGTGGCGGCGCTGACGATTCCAGCATGTTCTACGATCTGGAGCTGAGCTACCAGGTGAACAAATCACTGCGCACCTGGTTCACCTACGGCGTTCTCGAAGAAAACGAAGCCGTCACCCTGAGCAGCAACTCCCTGCTCGGCCCGATCGCGGGCGGTGGCAGCATCGCTGATGACGACGTACAAGCGGCCAGCCTGAACCTGGCGGTGAGCTTCTAAGCAACAGGTCCACTTAGTACCACTTAGTGTGTACCACTTCGGAACCGGGACAGTGCAAGCTGCCCCGGTTTCGTCGTTTTTAAAAGCCTGAAACGGCGCTGGACAAGCCCACCGAGGGTTGCGCACACTCTTTCTTCATTGTTACGTATCCGGAACCACCGCCATGACTCACATCATTCCCCGGCGCGCGCTGATCGCCGCGCTGATCGCCGGCCCGCTGGCCGTCGGCACCCTGACCGGCTGTGCCACCCAGGGCATGACCACCGAAGACACTACCGCCCTGGTGGACTCGGAGGCCGCGTTCGATAACGACAAACCCAACTGGCAAACCCCGTTCTGGGAGCGCTGGGCCGAGAACGCCAGCGCCGGCAAATCGGAGCGCCCCGACACCGCCGACGGCGAAGCGCCGCTGGCCAATATCGGCCTGGTGCTGTCGCCCTCCATCAGCGACGGCGAAGCCCTGATCAGCACGCTTTACAGCGACGCCTCCGAACAGGGGCTGCGCCCGCTGCCCGGCGGCCTGGTTGCCGAGACACTGGACAGCGCCGCGCCTTGCCAGCAGGACACCGCCGCGGAAGCGTGCCTGGCCAGCCTGGCGGCTTATCCCGGGGTTCGCATGCTGGTGGAAATATCGCCGGCACAGGACGGTAACGGGCTCAGCGCCGAGCTGCACGACACCAGCCTCAATGCCCACTACCGCATCGACCGCTTCGCCAACAGTGAAGCCGGTGCCGACGCGCTCATGGACGAGATCAACCGGCGCGTGGCCATGGCCCCCTGGTCCAGCCGCGTCTTCCAGGGCGAGGACGGCGGCCTGTATATCAGTGCCAGCCGCGTTAACGGTCTGAATCAGGGCCAGCGGCTGGACGTGCGGGAGCCGGGCAAGGCGGTACGCGCGCCCTCCGGCCAGGTGGTGGCGTTCCGCCCCGGGCAAAGCGTGGGGCGGGTGGAAATCGTGGAGTTCGTCGGCGACTACCTGGCGGTGGTGAAGACGGTGTCCGGCCAGACGCCGGACGACCGTCATTGGATCACGCTGCCCGCCAGTCAGTAGCAGGCACGAAGGTCAGCGCCGGGGCAGGCGGTACAGCCCGGGGTCGCGGTCGGCGGTGAAAAACAGATCCCCGTTGGCCGCTTCCACCACGTCGTTGAACACCCCGGTGGGCGGCAGCCCCTCCAGCGCCGGCAGCCCCACGGGCAGATCCTCGGCCAGCGTGCGGGTGGCGCCGTCCACCGGATCAATCTCCAGCAGGCGCTGCTTGCCCACTTCCATCACCAGCAGCTTACCGGCCGCGCTGACGCTGATGCCTTCCGGCATCGCCAGGCCGTCACGGACCCGCCGCTTGGACCAGTCCGCCGGGTTCACCGCCCACACCGAACCGCCCGCCGTGGTCACGAACAGGGTTGAGCGGTCCGCGTTGAACGCCATGCCCGCCGGACCGGCCAGCGCCACCACCACCGCTTCCCGCTGCTCGCCCTGCTCACCGCTGACACGCAGCAGACGGCCGGTGGCCAGCTCCGCCACCAGCAGGCTGCCATCGGCCAGCTGCACGGCGTCGTGGGGCGCCTGGAAGTCGTGGAAACCGTGGGTCATTTCACCGCTGGCGCGGTCGTACACCTGCACCGTGCCGGTGGCCCAGCTGGTCAGCACCACCACGTGCTCGTCCGCCCAGGCGTTGAGCGGGTACTCCAGATGGGACGCCCACATGCGGCCCACTTCGCGGATGTCGCCGCTGCCGGTGTCCATCACCCGGTAGGCGAAAGTGTCGGCGATATGCAGCTGGTCGCCGACCATCGCCAGCCCGGAGGGCGCGGCCAGACGGGTGCGCACCAGGTCGCGAACCCGGCCGTCGGCCAGATCCACTTCCTGGATGCTGTTATCGGCCATGTTGGAGACATAAAGCAGGCCGGCCTGCTTATCGATGGCGAGGTTGTCCAGCGACGGCTTGAGCCTGGCCACCCGGACCTTTTCAGCGGTACCCGGTTGCAGGCGCAGCAGTTCGCCGGTGGCGCTGTCGACCACATACAGGCGCCCCTGGCCGTCGAAGTTCACCGCCGCCGGTATCCGGAAGCCGTCGGCGACGGTGTCCATCTCGCCGCTCTCCACATTGACGCGCACCACCTCGCCCTTGAACCAGAGCGGGCCGTACAGGTGGCCGTCGGGGCCGAACTCGAAGCCATTGAGGCCGCCCATGCCTTCGATGATCTTGCGCGGCGGCTGTTCACCGCTGCGGTCGATTTCGTAAAGCGCGTCGCCCATGAACACCTGGGTGGCGAACAGACGGCCGTCCTCGGTATAGGCGAGGGAATTCAGCCCGGGCAGGCCGCTGGCCACGGTACGAATCTCACCGGCCGCGTTGCGGATGCGCAGCTCGCCGACCAGATAGGCGGTCCAGGCGACCTCGCCGTCCGGCCCGAACGCCACGTCATCGGCCATCCCCGCCGGCGGCCCCACGAACGGGCGGACCGCGCCGCTCTCCCGGTCGATCAGGGACAAGGACTGCCCCACCACGCTGCCGGCCAGCAGCCGGCCTCGGGGGTCAATGCCCAGGCCGTGCACGCCCAGGTAGGGCAGCGGCCCCTCGACGACGGCCGGTTCACCGTATTCCGCTTGCGGCGGCGGCGGTGGCGTGGTGCTGCAGGCGGCGGCGCCCAGCAGCAACGCACTCAGCGACAGCCAGCGGTATGTTCTGAGATGATCCATGTACGCTCTCCCTGGTTGTTATCGATGTTGTCGATCCAGATTAGCGCAGCGCATCCAGGCGGGCGAGCCATCGTTGGCCGCGGTTGGAGGCCAGCCCGTCCGCCCAGCGGGTGGTCTCGGGAAGCCGATAACGGGTGGTGCAGGCCATCACCAGTTCCAGCGCCGTGGCCAGATCGGTGCGGTGGCCCGGGGACACGATCAGCGGCCGGGTGCCGACACGGGTGCGCAGCACCGCACCCAGGGTGTCGCCGGCGCGGTCCAGCAACGGCGTCCATTCACCGCGCCCCTCCGGCACCTCGCCGTGGCGGCCGGTGAGCCGCTTCTTGGCGACCCCCACCGCGGGCAGCCCGGTCAGCACACCAAGATGCGCGGCGATACCCAGCCGGCGCGGGTGGGCGATGCCGTGGCCATCGCACAGCAGCACATCCGGCGCCACGCGAAGCTGTTCCAGGGCGTGCAGGATCACCGGACACTCACGAAAAGAGAGCAACCCGGGCACGTACGGAAAGGCCACCGGAAGCCGGGCCAGCGCGTAATCGAGCGGCTCCAGGGTGTGGTAATCCAGCACCACCACCGCCGCCCTGGCGGTGTCGCGGTTCTCGAAGCCGACATCCACGCCCGCCACCGTGCGCACCGGCGGCAAGTCGTCGCTCAGCCTGACCTGGTTCGCGGTGTCCCGCTGTATGCGCCGGGCCCGCGACGCGTCCATGTCGGCCCACTCCTGCTGCAACCGTTCGGCACTGATCATCCATTGCTCCCGCCGTGCTACCAAGGAGCACCATGCTAGAACAAAAAAAGCCGGCATGGGGAATGCCGGCATAAAGGGAGCGGACTGATGGGACCGAACGATCAGCCGCACCGTGGATATCGTGACGGTTAGAATTTCAACTGCGCGCCCAGGGACACCGACCAGGGGTCCCGGTTAGCCAGCGTCGCCAGCTTATCGCCATGGGCGTAATCGACGCCTTTGTAGGCGGCGTTTTCGCCGTTCTCCGTGGTGGTGGCCATGGCGTGCAGCAGCACTCTGTCGTTCAGTGCATGGAAGACACCCAGGCTGTACTGGTCGGCGTCATCGTCGCCGGCCTCGCTCTCCTCGGCGTGGTTCCACTGCGCCGCCAGGGTCCAGCGTGGCACCAGGGTGTAGAACAGCTGCAGGCCATAGGCTTCGCGGTCAAAGGGCGCGAAGTTCTCCGGGCTGACATCCTCATACAGCCCGCTCACCGTCACCGGGCCCATACGGTAACGCAGCGAGCCTCGATAGGCGTCGAGCTCTCCGGTACCGAAGAAATCGGAGTAGCGAATGAACGCCGCGTTGACATCCAGCACCCCGGGGTTCCAGCGCAACCAACCGCTGTAACTGGCACGGTCATTATCATCCACCGACTTGATGGAGCCTTGCTGATCGGCCGCGTACTGCAACGCCAGCGAAACGTCGCCTTTCTTTATTTTCCAGTTGAGGCTGTTGGCGCCGAGCAGATCAAGGCGCGCGCCGGAGCCGTTCGCCGCGGCACCCAGAATGGCGTGGCTGTCGGCGTTGGTGGTATTGAAAAAACCGAGGTACTGAACGCCCATATTCTTAAAGGGTGTATTCACCTGGCCGACCAGAAAGGTGCCCGCCGGGCTTTGCAAACCGAGAAAGGAATCACGGGTGGTCCAGACATCGCCCGGATCGTCGTCATCAATGTCGACCTGCTGTTCGTACTGCCACAGGAACATGTAGCGGTTATCCAACGGCACCTCGCCGCGAAAACCGATCATGCTGGTGTTGCTGGAAACACTCAGATCGCCGTCCGACAACAGCGGATCGGCGTCGGCTTCATCGGCGCTCACATCGGCATCCGAATAGTCCACCGACAGCCGCAACGCGCCGTAGACCTCAAGCGGTTCATGGATAGCGCCTTCCGGGTTGGTGACCTGGTCCAGCACCTGCACCGCGGCCCCCTGGCTTACCACCGGCAGAGCGGCGGCGGCGAGAACGGCAAGCCCCCTGGGCATAACGGTCAGGCAGGTTTTCTTTATTGTCATGATGTGTCTCCTCGAGCGTTTGTTATGGTATTAAGGCTGCCGTGCCAAACGCGCCGCTTCGGACCGATAGATCTGTGCGGACACGAAGGACGTTGATGATTCGGCAAGCTCTTCAAGAAGTTCCGCTTTCATGGCACGGGCATCCCGTGCGTAGCTGTCGCCGGGGTTTTCCGGCGCCAGCAGGTCCAAGACATGCAGCGCCAGTTGCGGGCGCTTGTTGTCACGGTGCGCTTGAGCGCAACGCAGAAGGTGATCCGGATCCGCCACCGCCTCGCGCAGGGCGGCATTGACCGCTTCGGGCGCGGCGGGGTGAAGATGGGTGGGGTTGCGGTCCCACCAGCCGTTTTCCGAGCGCCAGATATCACGCACGATGTACTCGGGCATACCGTAGCTGGGGCGCATGAACGGGTGTCCGAAAATCGCTTCCGGATACTCCATGTCATGGAGAATTTCCCACTCGGTCATTCCCCGGTTCATGCGCCGCACGGTTTCACGGCGCAGATAACGCAGCGCGTCCACCGTCAACCGCAGGGTCCGGCGCACGTCCTCGGCGCCCTCCACCGGCCGGCCGAATTCAGGAATCAGAACGTCCGCATCAAGCGTCATAAGACGCTCCATGGTGTCGGCCCAGCGCACTGGATCACGCAATGTGCGCAGCGGCGTACCGATATTGGGAATCGATTTGATAAACGCCGGTCCGGCGTACAGCACGCGGCAATCCGGCAACCACAACGCTATGGCATCGTCGGTTTCCGAGGGCGCCGCCAGCACTTCCACCTTGCGATCGCCACCGTCGATAACGTGGCGCTCGTCGAACTCCACGGTCGGCAGGGTGAACCACTTCGGCGGCGGCTCCTCGGGCATTCGCGAGTTGAACTGAATGCCGTTGAGGTGCCTCTGCAGGCCCCAGGTTTCCTGATAGCGCCGGTAGCGCCGCGCCAGACGCGCCTGGGCAATACGCTGCGGTGGCGGATCGCCACGGCGCTCGGCGTCTTCCAGCCAGTAGCTCATGCCGAGGTTGTAGCCGATATGACCGTGGCTGTAGACGATGGCCAGTAACGGCTTATCCGATAGCGCCCGGACCTGCTCGACCATGGCGCGGGTGACTTTACCGCCCGGGCCGCTGTCGGTAAGAATCAGACCGCGCTCGGTTTCCACCAGAACGCTGTTGCCCTGGCCGCCGACCAGATGCACGCCTTCAGCCACGCGTACCACTTTGTGATCGGCGAGCAGAAAATCACTGACCCTATCGGTATCAGTGTCTTGTTGTTCTTTCATGACGAATCTCCTTCTCGGGTGTTGGTGCCGCCCAACGGCGGACAAGACCCTCCCCGGCCGGCGGCCCGCCAGGCCGCCGGTTAGTGTTGTTCAGGGCAAAGAGCCGGCGCCGTTAGTCGACGCGCACCACCCGTGGCAAACGATAGCGGCCGTTACGCAGCGCGGACTTCGCCATATAGCCTCGGAAGATCATGGCGAACGGCTTCTCCGGCGCGGGCAACCAGTTGTTTTCGCGCCCCTCTCCCGGGTTATCAGCGCCGATCCAGATGTCCAGCGAACCGTCTTCGTTCCAGGTCAGCCCGGGGGAACGGTCGCCGATGGCATAGCGACGCAACGGTGTGTCCGCGAAGAAAAACTGACCGTCGTCCATGGCTTCATACAGGCTGAGAGACCAGAACGAATCGAGCGGCGGCATCTCGCCGGCGGGGAAATGCAAACGGTAATTGCGCTTGCCGTCGAACAGACCACGCTCCTGATCGCCGTCGGCGCGCATGTACATCGCCTCTTCCACGGGCAGTGCCCCCAGGCCGCCCACCGCGATGACCGCGCGCAGCAGATAGTCCTGCCCGAAGTCGCCGGTGCGGCCGCTGGGGTAAGTCCAGCCTTCCACCACCGCGCCACGGGCGCCCTGCACGGTGACCAGAAAATCCCTGGCCGCCTCGATGCCCTCTTCAATGGCGCGCGCCTGTTCCGCATCGAAACGCGACACGTCGAAGTGCTGATGGGGCCCGATGCCCAGGGGCGCGATCTTGCGCAGTATTCCCAGATCGGTGGCCGGCGGCGGCTCCCGGCGCAGCAGCTCGTTGGCGGCTTTCAGGTACTGATCCCAGGGCGCGTCGCGGAGCACCGGCTCCCCTTCGGTGACGTCTTCGGTGGGCGCATCCTTATTGATGAATAAGCCGTCCTGGACCGCGCAGGCGTCCGCCAGGTCTTCCGGCCCGTCGACCAGAACCCGGCCCAGCGCCCACACTCTCGGCGTCGGTGCACGCACCACGTTACCGGCGCCTTCGGGAATAGCATGGCGCGGGCCGACAATGGTGTATTCGCCGCCGCCGTTGCCGGTGGTGCGGGTACCCAGGATCGCGAAGTTGTTGGTGTACATATCCATGAACGCCAGCGAGAAGTAGCGCTCACCGGTGTCGGGCACGGTGATCGTCAACGGGCCCCGGGACAGATCCAGCCAGGCGTCCGAATAGAGCGTGTCGTTATTGGGCGTGGTGATCCAACGGCTGCGGTGGTTAAGCAGCTTGCGCGCGTGGTTGAACACGTTGGCGCCATTGCGCAGGCGCCATTTGCGCGTGGTTTCCATAATCACCAACGGCACCGTGTACAGATAGGCCTGTCTGGCCAGCTCGCGCAGTTCGGTCGGATCAACAACGGGGTGGTCGTTCTTCATACTGATTCCTTATTGTTTACTTCACGGCCGCTGACGCGACCGATAACCAAGGCATCCAGCGCCACCGCGCCCCGACCTTCGGGGCGAACCAGCACCGGGTTGATATCCAGGCTTTCCAGACTGTCGCCGGCGGAAACCGCGAATTCGGAAACCTTCACCAGCAGTGCCGCGAGCGCCTCCACGTCGGCGCGCGACCGGCCACGGGCGCCGAACAGCAGATCGCGACCGCGCAGTTCGTCGATCATGGCCAGCGCCATAGAAGGGGTCAGCGGGGCCGTGCGGAAGCTCACATCGCCGAGCACTTCGACAAATACGCCGCCCAGGCCCAGCATCACCACGGGGCCGAAAGCCGGGTCCCGCTGCACGCCGACAATGCACTCCACGCCTTCGCCCTCCATGGGCGACAGCAGCACGCCGTCCAGCCGCGCATCGGGACAGGCTTCACGGGCGGCACGAGTGATTTCGGTGTAGGCGCGCGTGACCGCGTCGGCGTCGGCGAGATTGAGGCGCACACCGCCGATATCGGATTTATGGCCGATATCGGCCGAGGCGATTTTGGCGACCAGCGGATAGCCGAGCGCGTCGCCCGCCGCGGCGGCCTGTTCGGCGGAGGTGACCAGCCGGTGGTCCGGCACCGGCACGGCGGCGCCCGCCAACAAGGCAAAGCTGTCGGCTTCGGAGTGGGTTTCAGGCGCCAGACTTACCGGTGTGACCGGCGCACCGGGCGAGTCTTCCCCGGGCTTCGCGGCGAAGCCGCGGGCAAAACCGGCCAGCGCCGCCAGTGCCCGCACTGCGCGGCTGGGGTCTTCAAACGCCAGGCAGCCGTTGTCCTCAAGCAGGCGCCGCACTTCCGGTTTGAACACCGATACCGCGCTGAACAGGCGATCCGGGTAACGGTGCCTGAGCGCCACGATCTGACGGACGATTTCCTCGCCCATGGGCCCGCCGCCGGCGGCCGCCAGGAACGAGAGCATCACCCCGTAGTCGCCCTGTTCCAGCATGATGTCCAGGCTGGTTTCAAACAGGCTCAGGTCGTTGGTGATCTGTCCGGTGATGTCGACCGGGTTGCGCGGCGCCGCGAACGGAACCAGTTCGCGAATCCGTTGTTGTCCGGTCTCGCTCAATTCGGGCAGCGTGAGCCCGGCTTCATCCGCGGCATCGGCGATCAACACCCCGGCGCCGCCGGATACCGTGAACACACCCAGGTTGGCGTTTTTCGGCAGGCCGGCCACGGACACCGCATAACCGATGTCGAAGAATTCTTCGATGGAGTGTGCCCGGTACACGCCGTACTGGCGGAACACCGCATCGAACACCGCGTCTTCGCCGGCCAGCGCGGCGGTATGCGATGCCGCCGCCTGGGCTCCGATCTCGGTGCGGCCCACCTTGGTGATCACCACCGGTTTGCCGGCGGCGCGGGCGTCCGCCAGGGCGCGTTCCAGTTTGCGGCCGTCGCGGCAGCCTTCCATGTACCCCAGGATCACATCGGTATCGGGATCCTTGGCGAGCCAGGCCACGCAGTCGGCGAAATCCACGCCCCCCTCGTTACCGGTGGTGATCCAGTAGCTGAGGCCGAGCCCACGCTCGCGGGCCAGGGTAAACGCGTAGGCACCGTAGGCGCCGCTCTGGCTCACCAGACCGATGCGACCGGCTTTCGCCACGCCCTGGCCGACCACCGGCGAAAAGGTGGCGAACACCTTGTCGGCGAGATTCATAAAGCCCAGGCAGTTGGGCCCGAGAACCCGCACCCCGGCCTGTTGCGCCCGGGCGACCAGATCCCCTTGAACGCGCGCGCCCTCATCACTGATCTCCGCAAAACCGGAGGAGAACAGCACGATGCCGCTGACGCCGGCGGCGATGGCGTCATCCACCGCGGTCGGGGCCATGGCCGCGGGCACCGCGATAATCGCCAGGTCCACCTTGCCTTTTACCTCGCCAATCGCGGGGTACGCTTTCAAGCCCTGAATCTCCGAGGCTTTCGGATTGATCGGATAGATCGCCCCGGCGAACCCCTGGGCAAGCAGGAACGCGATCGGCAGCCCGCCGATTTTGGTGGGCGTTGAAGAGGCGCCGATCACCGCCACCGAGCGGGGTTTGAACAGCGGGTCCAGGGAATTGGTATTCACTTCCGGAGTCGTGACCACACCCATTACTTGGCCTCCGGCGGAACCGCGCTGTCCGGCACGTCCATGCCGATCTCGCGGTAGTAGCGCAGCGCACCGGGATGCAGTTTGCCGTTCATCTGGCGCAACGCATTGTCCTTGTTAATGGTTTCCATGAACCGGGCGGCGTTATGAAAGGTGTCGAGATTCTCGAAGATGGCTTTGGTGACCTGATAGACCAGCTCCTCATCAACGCCCTTATGCGTACCCAGACTCACCCAGGTGCCGACTGCTTTAACCGGCTCGCTGTTGACCTGGTTATCGCCGTAAATATCAGAGGGAATTTCCATAATGGTGCGGCCCGGCAGACTCATAACCGCTTTCATGGGTTCGGTATCCATGGCTTCATCCGGAATACCCAGGAAGCGCACTTTACGCAGCAACACCAGTTGCTCGATGGACGCGGACGGCAGCTCGGTGGGGCCGATGTAGAGATCGACCTGCCCGTCCTGGAACGCCTGGCTGCCGGAGCCCCAGTCCAGCTTCGCCATCTTGTAATCGCGGCCGACCTGGTACCCGGTGGCGCCTTCGATCACCGACATCGCCACCAGGGTGGCGGCGCCGCCCGGCGGGCCGATGAAAACACGCTTGCCTTTGATCTCTTTCAGCGAGGTGATACCGGAATCCGCGGCCGCCATGATGTGGTAGGGGCCGAGTGGGAAGTTCATCACCTGGCGCACGTTTTTATACAACTCCGGCGCCTGCTCCATGTTGGCGAACATGGCGGTGCCGGAACTCATGAACTGGTTGATCGAAGGCGCGCCGATAAAGAAATCGACCTGGCCTTTGGCGGCGTCCAGCGTGGAGCGCGTGGACGACATTCCGGCGGTCATGTTGACGTCGATGGGCAGGTTCTTCTGCAGCACCGACTGCAGGGTGACCGAGAACACATACGGCGACGACCCGGCGTTGGTGGTGTGCATACGGATGTCGGTATTCGCGGCGGCGTGGCTCGCCATAAAGAGGCTGCCGACGGCGACAATCAACCGCATGGTGTTTTTGAAGGAATCTCTGCTTTTCATGGAACTCTCCCGATATCAGTTTGTTATTCGCTTGAAGACTGGCTGAGCGGCGCGCCGGTCCAGCGCCGCTTTAAAGGTTGCAGATAACTCGCGCCCAGAGTGGCTATCGCCAACACGAAGCCGACCACCTCGAAGCTGGTCCCCTTGGCCACCAGCAAGGCGGCGATGGCGAAGCGGAAAGCGCGCGCCACGGTACCCAGCTTTATCGCGCCATAGCCGGCGAAGGCGGTGGTCAGCGCCCAGATCACCAGAATGATGCGGGCGACCCCCCAGATCAGCGCGCCCCATTCAAAGTGGTCACCGAGCAACAGCAGGGAAGGATTGAAGACGAAGAGGAACGGCACCACGAAGCCGACCATTGTCAGACGCATGGACACCAGGCTGACCTTGACCGGATTGGCTTCCGCCAGCGGTGCCGCCGCGAAGGCGGCGATAGCCACCGGCGGCGTGACCGCGGACAGCACACCGAAGTAAAGGACGAACAGATGCGCGGCGACGATCGGCACATCGAAGCTGGCCAGCGCCGGGCCCATCACCAGCACGATGATCAGATAGGCGGGCAAGGTGGGCATGCCCATGCCCAGGATCAGACAGCCCAGCGCGGTCAGCAGCAGGCTGATAAACAGGCTTTGTTCGCCCAGCGCCGCCACGGACTGGGCGAAGCTGAGACCGAGACCGGTAAGGTCCATGCCCGCGATCACCACGCCGATGGCGCCCACCGCGATCATGATTCTGGAACCGGAAATGCCCCCGCGGGACAGCGCCCTGATCACTTCCTGCGGGCGGCGCCGGATTTCCGGGTTAAGGAAGCCGAACACCACGGCGACGATCACCGCCCAAACGCCGGCCATGGCCGGCGAGCGACCACTGGCCAACACCCCGATCACGGTGATCACCGGTGCCACGAACATAAGTGACAGCACCCAGTCCTGCCGGGTCAGTACCGGCAGCTCGTCGGCGGGGGTGGGCTTGATACCCTGGCGGCGCGCCTCGTAGAAGACAGCGCAGAACAGCGCGGCCACATAGAAGAAGGCGGGCAGCAAGGCGGCGACGCAGATCAACAGATAGGGGGTGCCGGTGAGCTGCGCCATCATAAAGGCGGCGGCGCCCATCACCGGCGGGATCACCTGGCCGCCGGTGGACGCGGCGGCTTCCACCGCCCCCGCGAAGGCCGGGCTGAAGCCACGCCGCTTGATCATGGGAATGGTAAAGGCGCCGGTGCCGGCCACATTGGCGGCCACGCTGCCGGACATGGTGCCGAACAGCATGCTGGCGAGAATCGCCGCGTGGGCGGGGCCGCCGGGCAGCCACCCGGTGACCCGGATCGCCATGCGCACCAGCGCCGGGCCGGCGCCGGTGGCCTCAAGAATGACGCCGAAAATAATGTAGATGAACAACAGCTCGATCATCACCGCCACCGGGGTACCGAACACCCCGGTAAAGCCGTACCACATGCCCTGCATCACCTGATCCAGGGAAAAGCCGGCGTGGCGCAGCCCGCCGGGCAGCATTTCACCGAACAGGCAGTACACCAGGGTCACCGCGGCGAACAGCGACAGGCCCAGGCCGAACTCGCGACGGGTCAGCTCAATCAGCGCGATCAGGCCGCCCAGGGCGATCAACTGATCCAGGCGGCTGTAGTCCACCAGCATGTTCTGCATGCCGTCCGCGTAGGAGACGAAACGCTGGATCGCCAGCAGGATCATCGCCACCAGAAGGGCATCCAGCACCCACAACAGGAAACGGGCACCGCGCTGCGGCAGCGGGTAGATCGAAACCAGAGGTTTGACACACACCGCCGCGACGATGCAGGCGGCGAACGTGAGCGGGCGCTGGTAGCCAGGATCGAAAATCCCGAACAGGGACGTGTAAACGGTCACGCCAGCGAGCACCAGGCCCACGGCCATGCCAAGTTGCCGTATGGAAAAGGCGAACACTCTCTCCTCCCGCGATCCATCAGGACCGCCTTTATGTTGTTGTTAGTGGTATCTGAGCACGCCCAATTAATGTGTGTCAATTATTTTGTTTGGACATCAAGTCGAAGACATCACAACGCGAACACAAAGGAGAAGCAGCCCTGGGCGGCATCGCCAACGAGCGTCAACCACAACGGGGAAGGCGGCCGAAAAACAGACAAGACCCACTTTTAAGGCGCTATTTACAGCATAAAGGCGGTTCTCGACGCATTTTTAGAACAGACGTAAACCGGCAGGACAGCCTCCAGTCCCGGCCAAAAACCAGGCATGAAAGCCTCCCGAACCCCATCGGCGACCCGGGCGTCGAGCGAACAGAAAACGATCATTTCTGCCCGCACTCCTATCTTTTTTAATTGTATATCATTACTTTAAGTAACACCGGCACGCCCGGATACCGATCCGAACCAAACAAAAAAGGAGAACACAGTGACCGATAACGACCTTCGCGCCCTCGGCGACGCTTGCTGGGAGCGCTTCGACTTCGGCCGGGACTGGAACCGCCACCTGCACGGCAGCCAACTGATTCCCATTGATAACGGCCTGGCCTATATCGCCTCACGGGGCGTGGTGGGCAACGTCACCGTGGTGGGCACCGACGACGGCCTGATCGTGATCGATTGCGGCAGCCGCCATACCGCCGGCAATATCCACAAGGCGATCCGTGACTGGTCACAAAAGCCGATCCGAACGGTGATCTACACACACGGACACCTGGACCACGCCTTCGGCACGCCGCTGTTCGATGCCGAGGCGGAACAGGCCGGGCTGGATAAGCCGGAGGTGATCGGGCAGGCGAATATCCAGCGGCGGTTCCAGCGCTACCAGGACAGCGCCGACTGGAACGCGCACATCAACGGCCGCCAGTTCAAGGTGGCCGGCTTCAAATGGCCCGACGAGTACCGCTACCCGGACACCTTCTACGAGGAAGAGATGGTGCTTGAGCGCGGCGGCCGCCGACTGACCCTGCACCACGGCATGGGCGAGACAGACGACCACACCTGGACCTGGATCGAGGACGCCCGCACCGTGGTCACCGGGGACTTCATCATTTGGGCCGCCCCCAATGCCGGCAACCCGCAAAAGGTGCAACGGTTCGCGGCGGAATGGGCCCGTGCGCTGCGCGCCATGGCCGCGAAAAAACCGGCGGTGCTGGTGCCGGGCCATGGGCCGGCGGTGTTCGGCGCCGAACGGGTCGCCACGCTGCTGGACGACACCGCCTCGTTTCTGGAGATTATTCACCAGCAAACGCTGGAAGGGATGAACCAGGGCAAGACGCTGGCCGACATCGTGCGCGAGGTGCGGCTTCCCGAAGGCATGCTCGACAAGCCCTATCTGCACCCCACCTACGACGATCCGGAATTCCTGGTGCGCAATGTGTGGCGGCTCTATGGCGGCTGGTACGACGGCAACCCCGCGCACCTGAAGCCGGCTCACCCGGACGATCTGGGGCGTGCGGTCACCGACCTGGCCGGCGGCGCCGACGCCCTGGCCGAAGCCGCGCAAAAGCATTTCGACGCCGGTGAGCTGCGCGTCGCGGGGCACCTGTGCCAGTTCGCCGTGGACGCCGAGCCCGACCATGTGCTCGCCAACCGCGTTCGCGCGGCGGTGAACGTGGCGCGCGCCAAACAGGAAACCTCGCTGATGGCGAAAGGCATCTTCACCGACGCCGCCAACGCCTCTCTTCAAGCCATCGGGGAAGACGAACAGAGCCTCTACAAAGGGTCGCGCGTCGGCATCGGTTCCTGATCAGTGCCGCAGGGGCCAGTCCGCGTCGGTCTGCTCGCGATGTAAGGCAACATCGGTGTAGGACGACAACGGCTGGTTCTTGTCGGCGGCCTGTATCGCCATGACCGTTTCCGGAGACAGCGGCGCGTCCAGCACCGCCGCGGTCGTGGCGAGCAGGTCGTGCACCCGGATCCAGGCCTCATCAAGCCGGAAGCCCTCGGGCTTGGAGCCCTGAATCTGCTCGATCGCCGCCATGCCGTTGAGGTGCATGTACATCATGCTGACAAAGCGGTGATCCAGGATGCTGGTGGGCAGGTTGGGCTTGGCCTCGCGCAGTGCCTTGACGCATTCGTTCAGCCCGCGGTCATGCAGGCCGCTGAACTGGCGCCAGGCCGACCGGTTGACGCGCAGTTGCGCGAGAAAGCGCATGTAATAGCCCGGGGCCTGCTGACCATCCAGCAGATAGTGGGCCAGAGGGAAAAGACAACAGCGGGCGATCTGCTCGGAGGATAACGGCACGCCATTATTTTCCGTACGGATTTGTTCCAGCATCGCCGTTCGGGCTTCGTCCATCGGCTTCGAACGCAGATGCAGAATCGACTCTATAATCGCCTCACGGGAACCGAAGTGGTAATGAATCACCGATTCGTTCTTCTGCCCCGCCTCCTCACGGATCTGACGCAAAGTGGCGCCATGCAAGCCGTTCAGAGCGAACACCTTCTCCGCCGCCAGGGTCAGGTCGAGCCGGGTGCCGTTCTTGGCACCGCTCTTGGATTTCCTCGCCGCCGGTTTCTCTTTCGCGCCAGGCATGGCCTCTCCCCTATCCCGCCATCAATGCAATTAATGGCCCTATACTAACAGTTCAGGGCGCGGCAAGCAGGCCCGCCATGGCCCGCCACCACTGCGCCATGGCCACCGGCTCGCGCCCCGGGGCGCCGGCGGCGTGCCCGTAGTCGGAGTCGAGCACCTCGACGCGAGCACCGGCGATCAGCCCGGCCTCGTGGCGGGCGTCCTCGACGGTGAAGTACAGATCGGTGCGCGACGGCATGACCAGGGTGCGCGCGCTGATCGCGCCCAGGGCGCTGTCGCCCGGGTCGGCGCTTTCCCAGGCGTGCATCACGGCGAGCAGATCATTGGCGTCCTGGGCCAGATGGTCCTGCTCCCAGAAGCGCAGCAGCGCGTCGATGTCGGCGAACCCCAGATTGCGGTACAGGCCCTGGCGGAAGAACGCCTGGCTGTAGGCCCAGCCGGCGTAAACCCGGGCAAACGCCTTGAGCCCCGCTTCCGGCGCGCGCTGATAATCACCGCCGTTGTACACCGGGTCCGCCATCAGAGCGCTGCGCACGCCGTCGAGAAACACCCGGTTGTGGGGCCAGCAGCGGGCGGTGGCGCACACTGGCAGCAGGCGTTGCACCCGCCGCGGATGCCGCGCCGCCCACAGATAGGACTGCATGCCGCCCATGGACCAGCCGGTGGCCAGGGCAATGTCCACGTCGCCGAACCAGGCCTGCAACGCCCGGCGCTGGGCCTCCACATTGTCGTCGAGAGTCACGGCGGGAAAACGATGCCCCGCCTGTGACGGGTGGCACCGGCTCGGCGAGCTGGCGCGCCCGTTGCCGAACATATCAAACAGCACCACGCAGTAGTCGCCGCCGGCCAGCGGGCCGCCCGCACCAACAAGGGGCAGGCTGCCCTCATAAGTGCCACCGTAGTAGCAGGGAACGATCACCAGGTTGTCCCGGCGCGCGTTCAACGCACCGATCTGGTAGCCGGTCAGCACGGCATCGCGCAGCACGCCGCCTTTTTTAAGCGGCAGATCGCCCAGTCGAATCTCTCTGCTAAACCCTTGTTTCTGAACCACTGTTTCTCTCCTCGCAGGCCGGATCGAACAGGCCGGGAAGGCCGCGCGTCCGAAATTATATATACAGGCTGGCATGTATATTGAATGAAGGAATCGTGCCAAGGCGCACCCTGAGCGCCCAGCGACGGAACCGACAGGAGAGAAACCGATGAATGCGTACCAACCCGTTGAATCCCTGCGCCAGGATCTGGCGGAAAAAGGCGTGAAGTACGCCATGGCCAGCTACGTGGATATCCACGGCGCCATTAAGGGCAAGTTCGTGCCGCTCAACCACCTGGACCGCATGATGAAGGGTTCGGAACTGTACACCGGCGCCGCCCTGGACGGTGTGCCCCAGGACATCAACGACGACGAAGTGGCGGCCATGCCCGACGCGGCCAGCGCCACCCAGTGCACCTGGAACCGTCAGCTCGCCTGGTTCGCCAGCGACCTGCACCTGAACGGCGAGCCGTTCCAGGCCTGTTCCCGGCATATTCTCAAGCGCCAGCTGGCGGCCGCCGCCGAGCTGGGCTTCAGCTTCAACCTGGGCATCGAGACCGAGTTCTTTCTGTTCAAGGACACCGAGGACGGCGGCTTCGCGCCGATCAGCGACCGCGATGTGCTCGACAAGCCCTGCTACGACCCCAGCGTGCTGATGGACAACCTGCCGATCATCGACGAGATCGTGGACGCCATGAACGAACAGGGCTGGGACGTGTATTCCTTCGACCACGAGGACGCCAACGGCCAGTTCGAAACCGACTTCATGTTCACCGACGCCCTCAACATGGCCGACCGTCTGGTGTACTTCCGCATGATGGCCAACGAGATCGCCCGCAAGCACGGCGCCTTCGCCAGCTTCATGGCCAAGCCGTTCGCCGACCGCACCGGCAGCGGCGCCCACTTCAACATGTCCCTGGCGGACATCGACAGCGGCAAGAACCTGTTCGAGCCGGACGGCGACGACCCGCACCAGTGCGGTGTGTCACCGCTGGCCTACCACTTTATCGCCGGGGTGCTGAAACACGCGCGCGCCATCTGCGCGGTGATCGCGCCCACCGTGAACAGCTACAAGCGTCTGGTGCAGCGCGGCGCCATGTCCGGTTCCACCTGGGCACCGGTGTATTGCTGCTACGGCAACAACAACCGCACCAACATGCTGCGCATTCCGTCCCAGGGCGGCCGCGTGGAATGCCGCGCCCCGGACATCAGCGGCAACCCCTATCTGGGCGCGGCGATGATGCTGGCCGCCGGCCTGGAGGGGATTCGCGAAAAACTGGAACCGGGTGAACCGCACCGGGAAAACATGAACGACCACAGCCTCGCCGAGATCAAGGCGATGGGCATTGAAATGCTGCCGCGCACCCTGGGCGAAGCGGTGGACGCCTTCGAAGCCGATCCGCTTTCCCGTGACGTGTTCGGTGACCTGATGTTCGACAGCTTTATCGACTTCAAACGCTCCGAGTGGGAGCAGTACCACAACCTGGTTTCCGACTGGGAAGTGAAACGCTACCTGAAAATGTTCTGATCCGACCGTACAGGAGAACACCATGAAGTTAATCAAACGCACTCTTCACTGGACCGGCGCGCTGGCGCTGGCCGGGGTGATGTCCGCCTCTTTCCTGGCGCCGTCCACGGCGCAGGCCGAGGAACGCGACAGCTTCAGGCTGGCCTGGACCATCTACGCCGGCTGGATGCCCTGGAAGTACGCCGACGAATCCGGAATCATGGACAAGTGGGCCGACAAGTACGACATCGATGTGGAGATCACCCAGATCAACGATTACATCGAATCCATCAACCAGTTCACCGCCGGCCAGTACGACGCGGTGACCCTGACCAGCATGGACGCGCTGTCGATCCCCGCCGCCGGCGGCGTCGATTCCACCGCCCTGCTGATCGGCGACTACTCCAACGGCAACGACGGCCTGGTGATGAAGGACCCGGAAGGCGGCGTGGCGTCGCTGAAAGGCGAAACCATCAACCTGGTGGAATTGTCGGTGTCTCATTATCTGCTGGCCCGGGCGCTTGAAGAACAGGGCCTGAGCGAGCGGGACGTGAACATCGTCAACACCTCGGACGCCGACATCGTGGCGGCGTTCAGCAGCGATGACGTGCGCAACATCGTCACCTGGAACCCGCTGCTCACCGAAGCCGCCGCCACCCCCGGCGCCGAGATCGTGTTCGATTCCAGCCAGATCCCCGGCCACATCAAGGACCTGACCCTGGTCAACACCGAAACCCTGAAGGACAATCCCAAGCTGGGTAAGGCACTGACCGGCGCCTGGTACGAAGTGATGGCGATTCTGGAGAGCAACACCCAGAAAGGCGAAGACGCCCGCGCCTTTCTCGGCCAGGCCTCCGGCACCGACCAGAAGGGTTACGAAGACCAGCTGGCCGGCATGAAGATGTTCTGGGAGCCGGATACCGCCGTGGCCTTCGCCAACAGCGACGAAGCCTTCCAGGCCATGGACGACGTGCGCCAGTTTTCCTTCAAACACGGTCTGCTGGGCGAAGGCGCCCCCAGTGCCGACTTTATCGGCATCGCCTTCCCGGGTGGCAAGGTGCTGGGTGACAAAGGCAACATCAAGCTGCGCTTTGACACCACCTACATGCAGATGGCCGACGACGGCGAACTGTAAGATTAATCCGCACAGGGAGGTCGGCCGCCACGTTTCGCTTGCGCGTGGCGGCCGCGTTGCCGATGAGACGAACAAAAGAAGACGCGGAAAAAACCCGCCGCAAAATCGTCGAAGTGGCGTTGCAGCTTTTCAGCAGCAACGGCTATACCAACACCACGCTGGCCAAGATCGCCACCGAGGCGGGCTTCAGCCGGGGACCGATTTACTGGCACTTCAACAACAAGGATGAATTGTTCGAGGAAGTGCTTTCGTTTTCGCAGCAGCCGCTGGCCGACCTGATCAACCAGGCACGCGGTGAGCTGGCACAGCCGTTAAACGCCATCCATGAATTCGCGGAACAATGGCTGCGCCTGTTGGTGGATAACCGCTGGCACCGTCAGTCGTTTGAAATACTGCTCAATAAAACCGAGCTCACCTCGACCATGGAGCGCACCCTCAAACGGGAGCGCAAACTCACCCGGGACGTGGTCTCGGTACTCACCAACCTGGTCACGCAGGCCCAGCAACAGCAGCTCATCAGTGATCGCCACGGCGCCGACGAGCTGGGATTGCTGTGCTACACCTATCTGATGGGCATCACCCAGACCTGGTTGTTCTCCCCTCGCCTGTTCAAGTTGGAACAGGAAATTCCCTTCTTCCTCGACCGTCTCGACCGCCTGCTACAGGATTGATCCGGCGCCGCCACCGTCGGCTTCGCAGAGCGGCAACGGGGACGCCCCGGGCAACACCCACACCGGGCTGGAGAACGCCACCGGGCGGCCCGTGTCCGGATCCAGAATGCGGAGAAAATAATACCGCTCCTGGTCGCCGACGGTGAGGGTCGCGGTCCAGCTCGCGCCGGTGCCGGTGGCGACCACCCGGTTGCCGTTGGTGACCAGCTCCATGCGCCCGGTGAAATCCGCGCCGGCGCGGCTCAGCGATGCCCGCAACGGCAGTTGCTGTCCCTCCGGGCGGCGCAGACGGCTGCCCATGGGCTTGTCGTCCACGCGCAACGTCATGCGCAGGTCGTTGTAGCCCTGGGCCACCGCGTAGAAGCGACGCGCGGACAACGCTTCCTTTAAGTCCGCCGCGTCGCGGGACCGGGCGATCAACACCGTCTTCGGCAGATCCGGATCGCCCCATTCCTCATCGTGATGGTCCTCCGAGCCCACCGCGCCCAGATGCCAGCCTTTATCCAGCGCGTAGGCCAGCCAGCTGCCGCCGGGGCCGCCGGAGTCGTACTCCGAGCCTTTGCCGAACACCTCCAGGCCCACCGCGCGGCGGTCGGCGGCGGGCACGTAGCGGAAATCGTTGAAGGTGTAGGCGGGATCGCCGCCGATCGGCTCGACGATCTGTTCCAGCGCGTCCTCGCGCCCCGGGTGGTTGAACACCAGCAGGCTGTCGCCGCCGCCACCGAACGCGGCGGGATAACTGAACCATTGCCAGAACAGGCCCATGGACACCGCGTAGCCGGGGCCGGTTTTGGCGTTGATCACGTTGTCGCCGAACAACAGATTGATGTGCCCGAAGCGGTCCGAGGTCCACTCAAAACCCCGGATGCCGGTGAAGCCGTCGTCGCTGGCGGCGAGCGCCTGTTCCTCGGTGGCGGACCACTTACGGAACGAGTCGAAGGGGGCATCGTCATCGGCGATCAGACATTCGAAGAAGCGTTCGGAAAAACAATCGCCGTTAACGGAAAGCGGCAGGCGGGTGTTGTCCGAGTGGTCGGTGACGGCGGTGAAATCCAGGCCCAGCGCCCGGGTGCGCTCGAACACCTCCGCCGGCCGCGAGCTGATGGCGCCGTCGGAATAACCGGTGTGTTCGTGAATGGCGCCGATGTAATGCTCAAAAGTGCGCGCGTCGAAGGCCGGCGTGCACTGGTCGGCGGGCGCCGCCTGGGGCAGGATTTCCAGCACGTAGAGCGGGTCGGTGAGCTTGCCCAGAATCGCCTCGCAGCCGCCGCCGGCGGGATCGCGCAGGCACCCCGCCACGCCGTCATCCAGGCTCGCCAGCGCCGAGAACGGACAGGCCGGATCGCGTGGATCGCCCAGGCAGGCGCCGATCCCGTCCGGGTCCAGCAACCCGCCCAGCACCGCCAGCGGGCAGCCGGCCTGCAGCGGGCTGAGCAGGCACTGGAACACGCCCGGCGAGGCCTCCGCCCGGGGCGTCGCCTGCAGGGTCACCGTGCGGCTGGTCTCGCGGTCGCCGTCGGACACCGTCACCTCGAAGCCGAACACGGTGGCCTCATCCAGCAGCGGCAGGGTGACCCGGGCGTCGCGGGTGTCGGCGTTGTCGATCGCCAGCGCCGGCGCGCCGTCATCCCGTTGCGTCCAGCGGTATTGCAACGGGTGGTTGTCCGGGTCCGAGGCGACCGCCAGCAGCCGTGCGGTTTCGCCGCCGCTGGCGACGCCCGGGTCGGCGTAGGCGTCATCGATACGCGGGGCCGCGTTGGCCGGTGCCGGAAGAATAGTGACGGTGACGCGGTCGCTGGCGCGCCCGCCCTGATCGTCCACGGCGGTCAGCGACAGCTCGACGTCCGTGGCCTCGGCCACCGGCGGCGCGGTAAACGCCACCTGCAGCCGGTCGTCGCCCTCCAGGGTCAGGGCGGGGCCGCCCGGCGTCACCCGCCACAGCACGCTGACCACGGCGCCGTCGTCACTGGCGGTGCCGTCCAGCACCACCCGCTCGCCGGCGGTGACGGTGCGGTCGTCGCCGGCATCCACCGTCGGCAGGGGGTTGTTGAAGGTATCCACCACGGTGACGGTGACCGTATCGCGGCCCACGGCGCCACTGGAATCCTCGGCTTCCAGTTCGAAGGTCAGCGCGGTGTCGGCGTCCACCTGCGGCGCGACGATAGTCAACAGGTTCTGGTCCCTGGCGCCGTCGATGACCGCTTCGGGCCCGTCGGTCTGCCGCCAGCCCAGGCGCCGCAGGGAGCGCCCCGGGGACACCGTGGCGCCACCGTTGAGCTGCAGGGCCTCACCCTCATCGACGCGCTGGTCCCGGCCGGCATCCACGCGGGGCGCATCGCCGCCGGCGGCCTCGATGGTCACCGTGCTCACCGCCTCCGCGGAGGCGCCGCCGTCGTCGGTGACCCGCACCCGAACCCGGGCTTCGCCGTCCACCGCCGCCGTCGGCACCCGCACCGTCAGGCGGCGTGGCTGCTCCTCGACCACGGTCAGGGCCCCGTCCACGGTCCAGGTCACCGACTCGATCCGGCCGTCGTCGTCCTCGGCGGTGAGCCGGAAGGTGCCCTCGGTGCCGGCGATCAGCCGGGCCGGACCTTCCAGTCTCGCCTGGGGCGCCCGGTTGGAGGGCTCGGGCGACGCCGGGTCACTGTCCGAGCTACCCCCACCCCCACCACAGGCCGCCAGCAACGCGGCGATCAAGAACACCGGCACCATGCAAAACCGGCGTGCCCGCCCTGAATCCTGCCAACCGCTCATAAGGAACCCCCGTACCAGAACAAGGCGCGAGTATTCCTTCACGGGATGACCGGGCCATGACGGCGCGGGCGGGAAAGGCTACAGACAGACACAAAGCGCCGCTTCAGCAGCGAACGTCGCCTATCGGGTGGCTAACGGGCGGCAAAGCGGCGTACAAAAAGACGCGCGGCGGCGGCCGGGACCCGGCCCGGCGTTCAGGCGACGCCGGCCTCGGCGGGCCCGGCCGCGCCGCGGCGGACGCCGCTCACCCAGAGCGGATGCGGCCCGGCCTGGCGCAGGCGGCGCACCCGCAGGCGGTCGACCAGGAACAGGCTGGCGGCGATCGCCAGCAGCGAGCCGTTGACCAGCAGGCGGTCCGGATCCAGCCAGGAAGCGAACCCTTCGATGGCGCCCTGCAGCACCGGCACCAGCACATAGAGCGCGGCACACAGGGGCAGCCAGACCCGCGCCGTGGTCAGTGGCGGGAAACGGAACGCGCTCAGCACCGCCACCAGCAAGGTGGCGACGAAGGCGGCTTTTTCCGCCACCACGGTGGTGCCGGGCCAGGGCGAATACATCGCCAGCTTATTGGCCATGAAGGACGCGGCGATACCGGCCATCACGCCGAAGGTCACCCCCAGGGTGAGGCGCAACATGATGGCGGCCGCCCGGCTCGGGCCCTGGCGATCGGTGCGCCGCTCGCTCCACATGATGTTGCCGGAGACGAACAGCAGGCAGCCCAGCAGCCCCAGCACGAAATACAGCAGACGCACGAACAGGCCGCCATAATCCCCGAAGTGCAGCGAATAGACCGGCGACAGCAGGAAATGATTGAACGGCCGCGCGCCGGGCGCGGACACCGTCAGCAGCTCGGCGTTGTCGGCGCGCATCACCACATGGGCGTGGTGGGCCACATTGCCCGGCACCGAGCCGCCCACGTCGACCACGCCGTTTTCATCGCCGTACTGCTGCAACTCGATCCAGCCCACTTCCATGTCCGGAAGCTGCTCGCGGGCGGTGGCCAGATACTGGTCCACCGGCGCCATGGCGGCGGCGTTACCGCTCGCTTCCGGGGTCGGCCAGGCCTCCATGGCCTCGGTGGCGGCACCCTGGAACTGGGGCCCGAACACCAGGGCGCCCAGTGTCAGCGTGAGCAAGGCGAAACAGCCCATGGCGGCGCCGGTGACCGCGAAGATCAGATGGAACGGGAAGCTGATCACCCCCACCAGGTTATGCAGGTTTTTCCAATAGCGGCGCAGATTGCCCTGGTGCTTGAGCGCGAAGAATTCCTTTTTCATTTTCGGCCAGTGGATCACCAGGCCACCGATCAGCGCGGCGCCGTACAGCACCGAAATCACGCCCATCAGGTACAGCCCCACCGTCGGGATGCCGAGCTGGAAATGCAGCTCGTTGATGAACCCGGCCAGCTCCGAATGCGGCCGCTCGACGGCCTCCCCGGCATCGTTGAAGTCGCTGGCGTGCTCGGTGTGCCAGACCGCCTCGCCGTCCACTCTTTCCTGCCAGATGGCGGCGGGCTCGTCGCCGGGGATCAGAAACAGCCAGTTGCCGGCCTCCGGGTTTCTGGCGATCACCGTGTCCAGCAGCGCCTGCATGTTGGCGTCGCCGGCTTCGGCGGTCTCCCAGGGCTCCTGCCAGTGATGCAGCTCATGGTGGAACATGTTGACCGCGCCGGCGAAGAACGCCACGAACAAGGCCAGCCCGGAAACAATACCCACCCAGGCATGCAGATCGATCTGCCGTTTCATGGTGTCGACGCGCATCAGGCACCCCCGTAAAGCGTGGTGGTTTGCAGCAGCAGCCAGGCCAGGCCGTTGGCCGCCAGCAGCACCACGCCGGCACGCCAATGGCTGGACGCAACCCCGGCGAGCACGATCAAAGCGGCCCAGAACACCAGGCACAGCAACATCATCAGTACCAGCCAGTCGTGCCAGTCCACCGGCACCACGGCCGCCAGCAGGCCGCACAACATGGCCGCCAGCGGCAAACCGAGCACACCACCCAACAGCGCCCTCATGCCCTCTCTCCGGAAGCGCCGGGGCGCCGGTAACCGTCGACCAGGTGCCCCACCAGCATGGGCAGCGAGATGGCGCCCAGGGCGAACACCCAGCAGGCGGTGAACAGCCCCACGCCCGGCCCCAAACGCCAGCCCCAACCGGCGAAACTCCCCACCACCAGAATCACGCCGGCAAGGCGGGCGGCGGCCGGCAACGGTTGGGCCAGGGCCCGCTGTTGGCGGTCGGAGAGATACAGTAAGGCGGTGCCGGCCAGCAGCACGGCGGCGAGAAGGAACAGCATAGATAACTCAAAGTGATCCTGATAACGATTCGCATTTATACTCTTGAGGCGGCAAGGGGTCAATGCGCCATCGTCTTATCGCAGGGGTGTCACAAAGAGTTCATGGCATCCTGGGCGGCGGTGATGCGCTCCGCGCTGAGCGTGCGCCAGTCCAGGTGGTCCCGGTCCGGCACCCAGACATCGGTGAAGCGGGCGGCGTCGGCCACCGCCATTTCCGCGCTCAATAGCGGTACCTCGTGGAGGTGCCCATGCAGCCCACCGGTCCGGGACACCACATCCAGCCAGCCGGCGGGCCGCTGATGCAGGCGCACCCCGGGCAGCGGGCAGCGCTCCACCGGCTCACTGACCGCGCAGTCCAGCACCGCGTCCCGCTCGTGGCTGATGCCCTGGCGCCAGAGCGCGGAGCCGCCCACCACCACCAGGGAGGGGAAGGCGCGCCGCAGCGCCAGACACAGGTCCGCCTCGGCAGGTGTCTCACCGCTGCCCAGCCGGATGAACACCGGGCGCGGCGGCGCCACCTGACGCACCTGACCACTTTCCAGCCAGCGCAGGGCCAGCGCCATGGCGGCCTGCTCGTCGCCGGGTAGCTGCTGCTTCAGATCGGCCAGGGTGAACACCACCGGCAGGCGGGTATCAGGGTCGTGGGATGACGCGTTCATGAATCCACCACGCAGGGCTCGCCGCGATCCAGACCCAGCCAGCCACGCACCCGCAGCACCCGGGCCAGCGCCCAGCAGATCACCGCCACCCGGCCGGCGTTTTCGGCCAGGCAGCGGCGGTGTTCGGCGAGCTTGCGCACGGCGTCTTCCAGCCGCTGCTGGCAGACCGCGCGGCGCGGGTCCGGCCGGCTTTGCTGGGCCAGCTGCAGGGTCAGCAAGCGGCCCTGGAAGTCCTCCATGTGCGCCACATAGGCCCGGTCCACCACGCTGAAGCTGCTCAGGCGCTGAATGCCGGCGCGGCGGTGGCGCCGCCGGCCGGCCTGCTCGCGCCGATCACGGCCGAACACGCCACTGAGCCGATGGAGCGCGCGCCACCACCAGGGCCGGCGATCGGCCACCGACAAGTACCAGGCCCAGGCCTGCAGGCGGACGATATCGTGGCGCAGCTCGCGGACCCGCTGATGGCGGCGGCCACGGGCCCGGGGGCCGGCCCCGGAACGGTATACGGAGTAGTACTCGGAAAGGGCCCGGGCGCGGCCGTGAAGCGCCTCGATGGCGAGCCGCAACGGCGATTCGGACGCCGCCTTTTGTCCCTCGGAAGCCATCGGATCACTCCTGGTTAACGGGCCGGGCGGCCCGCAATATTCGCCCCTGATCACGGGTGGCAAAGGGCCACCCAATACGCATTCACTCTAGCCAGCCGGGGTGAAGCACCAAAGACACAATGCGTCCCGTTTGGGTGAACGGATGTAGCCGAATGTATCTTTTCAGCCCGGGCTTCGCCGGCGTCCGGGCATAAAAAAACCGCCGGAGTAGCCGGCGGTTTTTTTGTCGCTGACGAAGCTGTATTAGCTGTCGTCACCGTCCATGGCTTCGCCCATTTCGCTACCGGCTTCCTTGGTTTCATCCCAAGCTTCGCCCATCTCTTCACCGGCCTCTTCCATGGGGCCCTGATCTTCGGTGACGTCCTCAACGGCCTCGTCGACGTTTTCGCCAGCTTTTTCCATCGGGCCTTGCTGATCGCAACCGGCCAGACCCAGCAGGCCACCAAACACTACTACTAACAGTCCTTTACTGAACGTACGCATAGTCACTCCTCGACGTGTCGTGATCGTTGAGGAGCAATCTATCGTTCCGCTTCGCCAGTGAACAGGGGCCACCCCTTTGATTTTCCTCTATTTTACGTTCCGACAAACCGGCGCTGCGCGGCTCCGGGCGGCGTTGGGACGCCGCACCAACCCTGCTATGATCGATAAGCGCATGAGGAGCCGGGGATGAAAAGACTGAGCCAACAACTGGGCGGGCTCGCCCAGCTACTAACAACAATGGGCGGAGAAGTCACACAGGTGGTGCAGGATATGCACGGCACCATCGCCAACCCGTTCAAGATCCGGGGCGAAGGCTATACCGCCGCGCCCATCGTCTACGACCTGATCCGTTACGGGTTTCGCCAGGCCGGCAATCTCGCCGGGTTCGCCAATCTGGCCGCCGATCCGGACCAGGAGCTGCGCGACAACCTGGACCTGCGCAGCGTGGTCAACGGCGTGTTCGGGCAATTGCTGCACACCCAGGACAGCGACTACGCGCTGCCGATGACCATGCTGCCCCAGGCGCCGTCCCTGGAACGGGACACCCTGATTCTGTTCGTGCACGGGCTATGCCTGAACGAAGGCTGCTGGAACAACCCGGCCGCCCGCGCCTTCAGCGACTGGGCCGGCCCGAAACTGGATGCCCAGACCCGCACGCTGCGCTACAACACCGGCCTGCATATTTCCGAGAACGGCCGTGCACTGGCCGATCTGCTGGCCGGCATCGCGCTGCCCTCCCGCGTCATTCTGATCGGCCACAGCATGGGCGGCCTGGTGTCGCGCAGCGCCCTGCATCAGGGCCGCGAACGGGGCGACGCCTGGGTCGACCGCATCAGCCATCTGGCGTGCCTCGGGGCGCCCCACCAGGGGGCGGTGCTTGAACGGGTCGGCAACCAGGCCAACCGGCTGCTGGGCGTCACCCCCTACTCCCGGCCCCTGATGCGGTTGGGCAATCTGCGCTCCGACGGCATCCGCGACCTGCGCTTCGGCTACGTGCTGGAAAAGCAATGGCGGGACCGGCCACTGGATGAAGCCCGGCCCAGCGGCAAGGTGCCGCTGGACCCGCACGTGAAACAACTGTTCCTGGCCGGCTCGCTCAGTGACGAGGGCGCCGACAACCCGCTGGGCGACTGGCTGGTGCGGGTGGACAGCGCCCTGGCAGAACGGCTCTACCCCGACGCCGACAACCTCACCCGGCGGCTGTTCCATCGCATGGGCCATATGGCGATGCTGGAAGACCCGCGCACCTACGACAGCCTGCGGGAGTGGCTGACCGCCCCATGAGCGACTGCCGCCTGTGCGGGCAACCCAACGCCGAGCTCTTCGCCTCCGTGGAAGGGCGCCGCTATCTGCGTTGCCCGCGCTGCCACCTGACGTTTCTCGGCGTTACCCAGTTACCCGACCGCGCCGACGAAAAAGCCCAGTACGACCTGCACCGCAATGAACCGGACGACCCCGGCTACCGGCGTTTCCTGGATCAGCTGGGGGCGCCGCTGTGCGAGCGCCTGGGCGCCGGCGACCGGGGGCTGGATTTCGGCTGCGGCCCGGGCCCGGCCCTGGCCCGCATGTTGGAGGAACGCGGCCACCCGATGCGGATCTACGATCCGATTTACGCCCCGGACCCGGCGGTGCTCGATCAGCAGTACGATTTCGTCACCTGCACCGAGGTACTGGAGCACCTGCACTGGCCGGAGCGGGAGTGGCGACGATTCGCGGCGCTGGTGAAACCGGGGGGCTGGCTGGGGGTGATGACCCGCTTCCTGACCGACGACGGGCATTTTCCGCGCTGGCATTACCGGCGCGACCCCACCCATGTGTGTTTCTGGCAGCCGGCCACCTTCCAATGGCTGGCGCGAGAGCAGGGCTGGGAACTGGTGATGGCGAACAATCCGGTGGCGCTCTTACGCCGGCGGTAACGCCGGCCTCGACGTCATACCGGCACGGGCGGAGGGCTTACCCGGCCACCGCCATGGCGATCAACGCCGCCAGCAGCGCCAGCGGCACGATAATAAGCAGGCCGCGCAGCAGGCGACCCTTCAGGTAGGACCAATCCATAGTTACCCCCTCCAGTGGGTTCGACTATAGACCGGCGTTGACGCTTCCTTCATGAGGCGAACGTACTAGACGTTCACATTTTACATTTCAGCTTCCGCCTGATCGGCGTCACGCATCCAGAATTGCATGGTCTTTTCGGTCTCCTCGCTGTCACCCAGATCCTTCCAGGGGAAACGGGCGGTGAGGGCCGGCTCGGGCCGGTAGCCGCGCCCCCGCCAGAACGGCTCAAGCGAGCGGTAATCGGCCGGGCGCCGCGGGTGGGCCGGGTCGCGCACCACCGCGCAGAAGGCGGTCAGCGGGTAGCCGAAGTCCTGGGCGTACAACTCGCGCAGATCGAAGAAGCGGTGGCCCACGCCCTCGCCCCGGTACTCGGGCAGCAACACCGACTCGCCGAAGTAAAACACCTGCTCGGGGGGCGGGCCGTGGCGTTCGAACGGCGCCACGAATTCCGGGTCGGCGTCGGTCAGCGGCAGGCCGGTAGCGGCGCCGATCAGACGGTTGTACTCCATGGCCAACACCACCACGCTCTGCTTGGAGCGGGCGTAGCGGTCCAGGTAGTCCCGTTCGTACTCCACCGAGCCGTCATAGAGGTAAGGGTAATCGCGAAAAATGCGGATACGCAGATCCGCGAGCTCGTCCAGCCACGGCTCCACGGCAATGCCGCTCACCGGTCGAATTTCCACTGCGGACATGGCGCCCTCCTTGTTGCTGCCTTAAATCCTAGAACACCAAGGCCAGCCCGGCCAGCAACAACACACTGAACAGCACCTGACGGAAGCGATGCTCGTCGACGCGGTGATGCAGAATCTCACCCAGCACGATGCCCGCCAGCACCACCGGCGCCAGCGCGGCAAGCTGTGGCCACACCGGCTGCAGCGCCCCCTGGGCGGCATACCCCAGGGTCAGCAGACCGTTGAGCGTGAACCAGACCATGATCAGGGTGGCCCGGAAACGGCTTTTGTCCAGGGTCACGCCGCTCAGCGCGTACACCAGCAAGGGCCCGCCGGACGCATACAAACCATGGGTGACCCCGGCCAGCAGCATCCACACCCGGCCCCAGCCGGCGCCGTGGGGCCGGGCCGGCGCGGGCCCGTGGCGCAGGCGCCAGAGCTCGCGGACACTGAACACCGCGATCAGCACGCCGAACAGGGTTTGCAGCAGCGCCTGCCCCAGCCACGGCCGCGCCAGGTAGCCGGCCAGGGTACCCGCCGCCATCAAAGGCAGAATGCCGCGCACCAGCAGGCGCCAGTGCACCAGCCGCCGGTAGCGGATCGACAGGTAGCCGCTGAGCAGCAGGTTGAGCGGCACCAGCACCGGCATCAGCGTATCCAGCGGCAACACCAGCGCGCCCAGGGACAGGGCGATGACAATGGAGCCGAAGCCGGTCATCGCCTCGGTGGTGTAGGCCAGCAGCACGAACAGGCCCAGCAGCACCCACGGGGACAGCAACAGTTCCAGCATTCAGGATTCCAGTTCCACGGCGAAGCGGCGGCGCATCAAACGATGATAGGTATTCGGCGCCAGCCGCCACAACAGGCTGGCGAACACCGTGAAGCGATCGGGGAACAGCCGCTTTTCGCCGCGCGCCAGTGCTTCCAGGATGCGCTCGGCCATCCAGTCGGCGCTGCGCACCTTGCCCACCGACGAGCGGGCGTGGGCGGCGGGCTTGCCGTCGAAGCCGAGCGCGTTGGTTTCGATCGGCGTGGCCAGAAAGCTGGGATACACCATCAGCACGCGGATGCCCTGGTCCGCCACCTCGCCGCGCAGCACTTCGAAGAACTGGGTCAGCGCCGCCTTGGCGCTGCAATAGCCGGCGCGGCCCAGCACCGGCATCCAGCCGGCCATGGAACCGATATTGACCACGCAGCCGCCGCTGGCGCGCAGCAACGGCAGACAGCCCAGGGTGAGCGCCACCGGCGCCTCCCAGTCCACCGCCATGACCTGGCGGAACACCTTCATGTCGGTGCGCGCCGCCGGCGAGCGGTGGGTGATGCCGGCGTTGTTGATCAGCACGTCCAGCCGGCCGCCGGCGACGACCGCGTCGATCAGGCGGTCCCGGGCCGGCCCGTCGGTGAGCTCCACGGTGAAGTGGCGCACCCGGTTCGCATCCTCGGCGGCCAGCTCGGCGTGCTTCTCCGCCAGGGCGTCCGCGTCCCGGTCCACCAGAATCACACTGTGGCCGCGCGCGAACGCCGCCCTGGCCAGGGACCAGCCCAGGCCGGACGCGGCGCCGGTGATCAGCGTGGTGGTCGGAGCGGTCATAATTGCCCCCTGGCCCGCGCCGCGTCGACGAACAGGCGGAACACCTGCTCGGAGGTCTTTTCCGGCCGGTAACCGAATTCCTCTTTCAAACGCCGGTTGCTGAGCACCGGCCGGTAGCGCAGAAAATTCAGCTTGTCCGGCGTGTGCGGCGTCAGTCCCAGGCGGTGGCCCAGCCCCAGGGCGGCGCGCAACAGGCCGGCCGGCAGTACCAGCACCGGTTTCTCCAGAATCGCCGCCACCTGGCGCACGCCCAGGGCGCCGTCGCCGGCCAGGTTGTAGACGCCCTCGGCGCCGGTCTCCACGCCGCGCACGATGGCGCCCACCACGTCCCGGTCCCAGATGAACACGAACGGTGAGTCGGCGCCGGCGATGGCCAGGATCCGCTTGCGCTCGAACAGCGCGGTGATCTGGTTGCGGGTGCCCTCGCCGAGCACCGTGCCGGGGCGCAGAATCAACTGCCGCAGTCCCGGATGGCGTTGCCGGTAGTCCGCCAGCATCTCCTCCACCAGACGCTTGTGGTCGGAATAGGCGAATTCCGGATTGCCGCGCAGCGGGTCCTGCTCGTCCAGCCAGGCCGGGTTGTCCGGGTGGTAGCCGTAAGCGGCGCCGGAGCTGGTGACGATAAGCTGGCCGACCCCGGCGCTCAGACAGGCGTCGAGCACATTGCGGGTACCGTTCACATCGATGTCGTAATCCCGGGCCCGGTCGCCGGAGTCCTCCAGCACGGCGGCCAGGTGGACCACGGTGTCGATGCGCTGCTCGCGCAGCAGCTCGCCCAGTGCGGGGTCGCGGATATCCCCTTCCCGGCAGTCAAACGGCAGCCCCGGCGGCACCCGCACATCCAGCCCCAGCACGGTGTGGCCCTCGGCCAGCCGCTCGCCGAGCAGGCGCCCGATATAACCGCCGGCGCCGGTGATCAGTACCCGGCTCATAGGCCCTCCTTGGCCATCGGCTCGGCGGAACGCGACCAGATCAGCGCCAGCGCCAGGCCGCTGACCAGATGCCAGACGCCCCAGAAGCCGGCGATCAGAATCATGCCCGCGGCCTGCGGGAAGAAGGTGAACAGAATCGCCAGCCCGAGACCGGAGTTCTGGATGCCCACCTCCATGGTGACCGCGCGCCGGTCGGCACGGTTGAGGCCCACCAGCAGCCCGGCCAGGGCGCCGACGCCCAGTGCCAGGGCGTTCTGGCCGATCACCAGCGCCACGATACGGTCCGCGTTTTCCAGGAACACATCCATGTTCTTACCGAACGCCAGGCCCACGAAGGCGAACAGCACCAGCAGCGTGATCACGCGCATGGGCTTCTGGGCACGCTCGGCGAAGCGTGGAAAGTGGCGGCCGGCCAGCATGCCCAGCACCAGGGGCAACGCCAGCACCAGCGCCACCAGCAGCAGGATGTTCCAGGGGTCCAGCGCGATCTCCGTGACCATCGCCCGGGTGTTGGGGTTCAGCCAACCGTAGAGCGCGAAGTTCAGCGGCGTGAGCACGGTGGCGGCCAGGCTGGACACCGCCGTCATGCTGACGGACACCGCCACATTGGCCCGCGCCAGCCAGGTCATGATGTTGGAAAAGGTGCCGCCCGGGCAGGACGCCACCAGGATCATGCCCAGCGCCAGCTCCGGCTCCACGCCGAGAAACCAGGTGATCACGCAGGTCAGCGCCGGCAGCAATACGAACTGCGCCAGCAGCCCCGCCGCCGGCGCTTCCGGCATACGCAGCACGCGCCGGAAATCCTCGCCACGCAGGGTCAGGGAGACCCCGAACATCATCAGGGCGAGGATCACATTGAGCACGACCAGACTGCCGGTGCTGAAATCAATCGGGTTATCGGGGGACATACGTCGCCTCCTGGTTATTGTTCTTGCAGTGCCCGGCGCTGACGGGCCACTTCGGCCCGGTAGCTGTCCTTGTGCACGTAATAGGCCATGCGCGACAGCTTCAGATAACGATAGCCGCCGTCCAGGGATTCCCCGGCGCGCTCGCGCTTGGTGTTCTCCAGGCGCGCGGCGGCGGCATGGCCCTCGGCGCGGCGCTTGAGATACAGCGCCACCAGCTCGGCCTGTTCGTTGCGGCCCTCCCAGCCCAGACCGGCGGCTTCGATCATGCCCATCATGAACAGGTTGTCGTAGTGCGGGTGGAACACGTTCAGATACAGGCGCGGCGCGTCGCCCTGCCAGTTGAGCAGGTCGCTGTCGATAAAGGGGTAATCCAGCTTGTAGCCGGTGGCCAGCAGGATCAGGTCGTAGTCGGCGCGGCCGCCGTCGGTGAAGGTGACGGTGCGGCCCTGCATGTCGGCGATGTCGGTGCGCGGGGTGATGTCGCCGTGGCCGAGGTGATGCAGCACCAGGGAGTTGATCACCGGGTGCGCCTCGTACAGCCGGTAGTCCGGGTCCGGCAGGCCGTAGTCGCTGGGTCGGCCGATGATCATGCGGATCAGCCGGGCGTCCAGCCACTGCTTCAGGCGGCGCGGCAGCTTGATCTTGCCGCCGATGGAATCCGATGGCCGGCCGCCGACGAACTTGGGCAGGAAGTAGTAACCCCGGCGCACCGACAGATCCACGCTTTTCGCCTGGTGCACCGCGTCCACCGCCATGTCGCAGGCGGAGTTGCCGCAGCCGACGATCAGCACCCGCTTGTCGCGGAACAGGGACGGGTCGCGGTACTCCCGGGCGTGCCGTATCTCGCCGTCGAAGTGGCCGGGCAGCGCCGGCAGGTTCGGGGTATGCAGGGTGCCGCTGGCGATCAGCACGCCGTCGAACCAGCGGCTGCTCTGCTCGCCGTCCCGTTCCACGGTAACGCGCCAGCCCTCGCCTTCCGGCGTCACCGACAGCACCCGGGTGTTGAACCGGTAATGCTCGTAGAGACCGAAATGCCGGGCGTAATCCTGAAAGTAGCGCTTCAGCTCCGCGTGATGCGGGTAGGTGGCCACCCGCTCGTCCATGGGGAATTCGCGGAACTCGGTCATCCGCTTCGAGGAGATCAGATGCGCGGTTTCGTACATGGTGCTGTGGGGGTTATCGATGTCCCACAAACCGCCCACGTCGCCGTTCAACTCATAGCCGACGAAGGGCAGACCCTGTTTACTGAGGTTTCTTGCCGTGGCCAGGCCCATGGGGCCGGCGCCGATCACTGCGTACATGGGTAACGCCTGCTTGTTATTATTTCAGTATGGTTTAAGACCCTAACCGGGCGAGCCTGGCCCGGCACGGCTGATTCGCGACCCGAGTACGGTTAATTCAGGACCTTTCCATCCAGGACTTTTCCATGAGCCACAGCCCCACCGTCACGGTGCACTTCTCGCAAGCCATCATGCAGGCCGCCCAGCGCCTGGGGCTGGCCCTGCCCGGCGACCTGGTGGCACGCCTGGACCGCCGCGAGCGGGTCGACCTGGCCAGCCAGGACCGGCTCTGGGAGGCGTTCTGCGAGGGCGCCGGCGATCCGCTGGTGGGCGTGGATCTGGGCCTGGCGCTGCAGGTCGGGCACCTGGATACCGCCGGCATGATTCTGATGAGCTGCGAGACGCTGGACGAGGCGGTGGAATCGCTGATCGATTACCACCCGATCGTCGGCGAGGGCGGCGCCTTCCAGGTGGCGCGCGGCCCGCGCTTCTGCGAGGTGCGCTATGAGCCGGTCTACCGGACACGGCGCACCACGCGGGTGGAAGCGGTCATGGCCAGCCTGATTCATCTGACCCGGTGGAGCACCGGCGATGCCTTCCGCCCGGACCACCTGACGTTCCGCCATGCGGCCCAGGCTCAACCCGAGCGGTACCAGGACAAACTGGGGCTGCCGGTGCATTTCAACCGCGCCGACAACGCCCTGGTGTTCGCCAGCGATCAACTGGCTCTGCCGTTGATCCACGCCAACCCGGCCCTGTGCCGCCACCTGCGCGGCCTGGCCGACGAGCTGCTGGCGCGCCTGGACAGCCAATCCCTGGGCGCCCGCGTCAGCACCCTGATCCGCGATCACCCACGCTGGGGCAAGGAGCGCATCGCCGGGGAACTGGGCATGAGCGGGCGCCATCTGATCCGCAAGCTGGCGGACGAAGGCACCAGCTTCAAGCTGTTGCGGGATACCTTACTGCAGGATCTGGCCGAACAGGCCCTGGCGAACGGCGCCCGCACCGGCCGGATCGCGGAGGATCTGGGTTTTTCCGATGAGAGCGCCTTCGCCAAGGCGTTCAAGCGCTGGACCGGCAGGACGCCGGCCCGCTTCCGGGAGGCACCGCCGGGTTAGACGGCGGCCAGCGCCTGCTCGATGTCGGCGAGGATGTCGTCGATGTGCTCGATGCCCACGGACAGACGCACCAGGTCGGCACTGACGCCGGCGGTCTTGAGCTCCGCCTCGTCCAGCTGCCGGTGGGTGGTGGTGGCCGGGTGGCAGGCCAGTGATTTGGCGTCGCCGATGTTCACCAGACGCTTGATCATCAACAGCGCATCGATGAAGCGGGCGCCGGCATCGCGGCCGCCTTCAATGCCGAAGCTGAGAATCGACGCGGGCACGCCGCCGTCCATGTAGCGCTGCGCCAGTTGATAGTCCTGGTCGCTGTCCAGGCCGGCGAAGTTCACCCAGGCCACTTTCTTGTGATCCCGCAGGTAGCGGGCCACCGCCAGACCGTTCTCGCAATGCCGCTCCATGCGCAGGCTCAGGGTCTCGATGCCCTGAAGAATCAGAAAGGCGTTCATCGGCGACAACGCCGCGCCCATATTGCGCAGCGGCACCACCCGGGCACGGCCGATAAACGCCGCCTCGCCCATGGCTTCGGAATAGATCACCCCGTGATAGCTGGGGTCCGGCTCGTTGAATTGCGGGAAGCGCGGGTTGTCCTTCCACGGGAAACGGCCGGAATCGACGATGGCGCCGCCCACGGTGGTGCCGTGGCCGCCCATGTACTTGGTCAGCGAATGCACCACGATGTCCGCGCCGTGCTCGAACGGCCGGCACAGTGCCGGCGTGGCCACGGTGTTATCGACGATCAGCGGCACGCCGGCGTCGTGGGCCACCTTGGCCAGCGCCGCCAGGTCGACGATGTTGCCGGCCGGGTTGCCCACCGACTCGCAGAACACCGCCTTGGTGCGCTCGTCGATGGCCGCGGCCATGGCCGCCGTATCGCGGCCGTCCGCCATGCGCACGTCGATGCCCATGGTCGGCAGGGTGTGGGCGAACAGGTTGTAGGTGCCGCCGTAGAGCTGGCTCACCGAGACGATGTTATCGCCGGCGCGGGCCAGGGTCTGGATCGCCGCGGTGGTGGCGGCCATGCCCGAGGCCATCGCCAGGGCGCCGATGCCGCCCTCCAGCTGGGCGACGCGCTCTTCGAGCACCGCGTTGGTGGGGTTCATGATGCGCGTGTAGATATTGCCCGGCACTTTCAGGTCGAACAGGTCCGCGCCGTGCTGGGTGTCGTCGAAGTAGTAGCTGGTGGTCTGATAGATCGGCACCGCCACGGCGTGGGTTTCCGGATCGCCGGCGAACCCGCCGTGAATCGCTATGGTTTCTTTTTTCATGGTGTCCTCGCTGTTCCTTGCAAATCCCGGTTAGCGCAACGGCGGCTCGGGCCAGAAATCGAATTGGGCGGGCACGTCGTTCAGATCGGTATCGAACACCGGGTCCCGTTTTTCCAGGAAGGCGGTGAAGCCGTCCTTGCCGTCCCAGAACTCGTTGGCGCGGTAGATCATTCTCGACTCCACCGCGTGGGCCTGCATCGGATGATCGAAGGTGGGGTTGCGCCACAGCATCTGCTTGGCCAGCGCCACCGATACCGGTGAGCTTTTGGCGATCAGCTTGCGGGCCAGCGCCAGGGCGGCGTCGAGCACTTCTTCCTTACCGTGCAGGCTGCGGAACAGGCCTGCTTCCAGACCTTCCTCGGCGAGGAAGATGTCGCCGCTGTAGACCCATTCCAGCGCTTTCTGCATGCCCACCGCGCGGGGCAGGAACCAGGTGGAGCACGCCTCCGGCGTCAGGCCGCGCTGGGTGAAGACGAAGCCGATCTTGGTGCCCTCGGCGGCCAGGCGGAAGTCCATCGGCAGGGTCATGGTGATGCCGACGCCCACGGCGGCGCCGTTGAGCGCGCCGATCACCGGCTTGCGGCAGTTGAAGATCGCCAGCGACACCTCGCCGCCGGAATCACGGATGGTGTCCACCGGCGGCTCCTCGCCCTCGGCGTCGTCGTAACCGAACACATGGCCGCCGTCCTCGGGCTGCATCTCCATGCCGGCACAGAACGCCCGCCCGGCGCCGGTGACCACCACCGCGCGCACCTGGTTGTCGCGGTCCGCCTCGCCGAACACGTGCACCAGTTCGTCCTTCATGCGCAGGGTGAAGGCGTTCATGCGGTCGGGCCGGTTCAGGGTGACGGTAAGAATATTGTCCGCCAGCTCGGTGCGGATGTGCTGGTACTCCATGATAACTCCCGGTTTTTATTGATCGTGAAGGCGGGGCTCGTCGAGATGCTCCACCTGAATGGGGAAGGCTCTAGCATAGCGGGAAGGCAGGGTGTCGAACATGGCACGGAGGGTGCGATTGAGATGCGGCTGATCGTAGAAGCCGGCGGCCAGCGCCAGATCCGTGAGGCTCATGCCGTCACGCCACAGAGTGAGCGCCCGCTGGCACTTGAGATGCAGCTGGAAGCGCTTCAGATTGACGCCCAGTTCTTCGCGGAAAAGGTGCCGGAACCGGGATTCGGACAACCCCACCGCCTCGGCCAGGGCGGCGCCGCCCAGGCCGGCGGCGTCGTCACCCCGGCGCAGGGTGCGGCAGGCGAGCACCACGCGCGGATCCAGCGGACGGGGTTCACCGGCTTCCAGGGTGGCGCGCGCCGCCAACGCCGCGGCGGCGGACGGCGACGCCGCCAGCTCGTTCAGGCAGGCGCGGAAACGGGGATGTTCGGCCAGCGGAAACTCACCGCCCGGGCCCTGCAACCGCAGCGCCCGCCAGGCACGGTGGTCCGGGTCCAGATGCAGCACCGCCACCGGACCGTCACTGTCCAGCGCCTGATCCACATCCGGCGCCGCCCAGACCGCCTCGGCGGTGATCCAGTGGCCGGCCAGCTGCACGCGAATCGGCTCACGGCCCAGGCTCACCAGCAGCGACGCCGCCACATGGCTGTGCGGCCGGTTATGCAGATGCGGCGCCAGCATGCACCAGCCCCCTTCCCAAAGGAAAAGGGGCGAGCGGGGGCGCGCTTCAGCGTCCGCCATTCGGCGCCCGGTTCAGGACGGGCGGCCGTGGCCCGGGGTGCGGCTGAGCCCCAGCTTGTAGGCCAGCTCCAGGCTGACGAACACCGGGCCCACCAGCAGGAACACCAGGTCGTCGGTGAACGACGGCTTCTTGCCTTCCACCTTGTGGCCCCAGACCTGCACCGCCCAGGCCACCAGCCACAGCACCAGCGCGCTCCAGCCCAGCGACAGGGCACTGCGGTCGACCAGCGTGACCACCGCGATGGACACCGCCAGCCAGCCCAGCATCAGCAGGGACACCCCCATGGAAAGCCGCAGGTAGAACGGCATGCACAGCACCGCCAGCAGGGTGCCGCCGTTGACCCAGTAGGCCGCCGCGCCTTCCAGGCCCAGCCACTGGCCGACCGGAATCAGCCAGAACAGCCCCAGCGTGGAGACGAAAATCGCCGGCACACAAAAAATATGCACCCACTGGTTCACCGGGTGGCGATGGCTGTCGCCGTAATCATGTAGAAAAGTCGACAGATCACGCATGACAACACTCCTCTTGTTGTTTTAGGGCCTGTTCACACTACCTCAAACACTAGCGACGCGGACGTCGGCAAACTTGTATGTAGCGGCTGGCGTCCCAGCGGCTGGCGGACCAGCGGCCGGCGGTCAATCGCCGCGGCGGCTGTCGTTCAGCGCCTGCAACACCGCCCGGCGGGTCAGCAGGCCCACCAGCCGGTCGCCACTGTCCAGCACCGGGTAGATTTTCGGCTTCTGCTTGACCATCAGCCCGGCCACGTCGACCACCGAATCGTCCTCGCGCACGGTGAGCGGCTGATCGTGCATCAGCTCTTCCACCCGCAGTGACCCTTCCTGGTGATAGCTGGACACCAGCAAATGGCGCAGGCAGTCCTGCTCGGAGACGAAACCGATCACCCGGTGATCGCCGTCGATCACCGGCAAGCCGGTATAGCGCCCGTTCAACAGTGTCGCCACCACCGACGTCATTTCGGTGCCCGCCACCAGAGAGGGCGGGTGCCGCACCATCAGATCCCTGACCACTAACGAAGCCATTTGCCAATCTCCTTGTCACCGCCGCGATCATCACGTCCGTACCCCGACTATACACCGCCGCGGCGCGGATGACGCCCGCTCACAGCGTCCCTACAATGGCGCGAAACCATTAAAAAGGAACAGACCATGGGGTTTTCGCGGCGGCACCGGTTTTATTTCGTCCTCGTGGCGTTATGGCTTACCGGTCCGGCCCTTGCCGCCAGCGACGCCCAGTGCCAGCGCGAACAGGCCGCGCTCAACCAGTGGCGCGAAGGCAACCAGCGGCTGGAGGCGCATCTTGAGCACCTGGACGCGGCCCTGGCCGGGGAACCGGTGGCGCCGGCGGCGCTCACCGACGCGCTCGGCGCCGCCCCCACCGGCAGCGCGCCGCCGCCGTCGCGGGCGCCCGCCGCCGTGGTGCCCGGCTGCGACGCCCTGGCCCCGGAGTACAAAGGGGTGCGCGAACGAACCCTGCGGCTCACCGAACAACGCCGGGCGAAACGGCTGCAATGGTTTGAGCTGGCCGACGAACAGCGGCGCGCCCTGACCACCTGGCACGAGCTCTACCAGAACCTGGCCGGTGCCCCGGCCGAGGGCGGCTCCGACGATTATCTGCGCGAGCGCCTGGCCGGCCTGATCGCCCTGACCCCGCTGCTGCGCCGGGACCCGGCCGCCGCCTTCACCGCGCTGGACCGGCTGGCCCGGCGCCCGGGCACCCCGCCCTGGCTGAGCGCGGCGGAACCGGCCCAGGAGATGCTCTGGCGCCGGCAAAGCGCCGAGGCGCAACGCCAGGTGCTGGCGCTGCGCGCCGCTTTATGGGATCAGGCCGGCGGCCTGTCGCTGCTGACCGGGGGCGGCGGGCTCGACGCCGCGCTGACGGTGATTGATCTGGAAACCGGGCTGGCCGTGGACCGTCTCTATCAGGCGTTCCAGCTCACCTTCCAGGAGGGGCGCCTGAACGGCGAGATGCGCCGCTATCTGCCGCTGCTCAGCAACGCCCTGGCGCTGTTGTTGGGTATCGCCCTGTTCGCGGTGCTGATCCATTTCAGCCGGCGCGGCAAAAGCGCCCTGCTGTCGCTGCACGCGCGTGTCATGGAAGCCAGCGGCGGGCGCCGCTGGCTGTGGAACCTCAGCCGACTGGTGGCGGGGCTGGCGCCGCTGCTGCCGTGGCTGATTCCCTGGTTCGCGCTCGACCTTGTGGAACCGGCGCTGCAGGCGCCCTCCACCCGCTTGCTGCTGTGGCTGCTGCCGCTGGCCCGGCTGTACGTGGTGTTCGGGCTCACCTGGCTGATCGGCGAATGGCTGGTGCTGCGCGTGGCCCAGGGCGCCGGCACCTACCTGAACGGCGAACAGGCCAACCAGGCCGGCGAACGGGCGCGCCGCGTGGCGGTCTGGCTGACGCTGCCCTGGGCGCTGTTCCTGGCGGTGGACCAACTGCTCGGCGGCGGCCTGCTGCACGATTTCAGCGGGCTGCTGCTGGGGCTGGCGCTGTACGCCGCCATCGGCCGCCTGCTGACGCAGCGCGGCGAGGACTACCTGGTGTGCCTGCAGAGCATTCTGCCGTCGCGGCTCGACCCCCTGGCGGCGCGCCTGCTTAGTCAGCGGCTGTTCTCCTGGACCGCGCCCTTGCTGCTCCCGGTGGCTCTGGTGTACTTCGTGTTCCGTTACCTGGACCAGCTGCTGGCCGGCGCCGACTGGTACCTGCGCCTCAAGGCGCGCTGGTTCCGGATGCGCGCGCAAAGCGGCGACGAGGACGACAAGGCCGAAGACGACACCCGGCCCGCCCGCGAGTACCAGCAGTGGTTCGACGCCGGCCTGCCCGACGACGAGCCGGCGCCCTTTATCGATACCGGGCTCACCGACGCCATGGAAAAGGCGATTCAACGCTGGCGCGAGGACAAAACCGACGAGAACACCCTGCTGGTGGCCGGCGAGAAAGGCAGCGGCAAAAGCATGGCGGCGCGCCGCCTGACCCGCGCCCTGGAGAAAAACGACGAGGGCCTGCGGGTGGTGTCCGTGGCGGTGCCGCCCAAGACCCTGGCCCCGGAGGACGTCATCGCCCTGGTCGCCGAGGCCCTGGACGAGTCTCTCGAGGAGGGCCCCGCCAGCCTGGTGAAGAACGATGAGCAGCGCCGCCCCACCCTTTTGGTATTGGATGAAGCGCAGAATTTCTTCCTCGCCCGGATCGGCGGCCTGGAAGGCTGGCGCACGCTGCTGCGTTTGACCAACGCGCGCCTGGACAATCTGTTCTGGCTGGTGCTGCTCAACAACCAGAGCTGGGCGTACCTGTGCAATGTGTTCGGCCGGGAATATCAGTTCCGCAATGTGGTGCGCGTGAAGCGCTGGGGGCAGAGCGAGATTCGCTCCCTGATTCTGTCGCGGCACCATCTTTCCGGCCAGACCCTGCGTTACGACGAGGTGCTGCTGTCCTCCCGGGGGCCGGAGGCGGGCAATGTGCGCAACGCCGAGCAGCGCTACTTCAGCCTGCTGTGGGACGCCTGCCGGGGTAACCCGATGGCGGCGCTGAGGCTGTGGCTGAGCTCGGTGAAGGTGACCCGTCGCCAGGTGCTGGTGGGATTGCCCGCCAAACCGCAGGGCACCGCGGTGGAAAAGGCCGGCGAGAATCTGCTGTTCGTGTACGCCGCCATCGCCACCCACGAAAACCTGTCCAGCGGGGAGATCGTGGCCGCCACCGACCTGCCGGAAAACGTGGTGCGTTACGCCCTGAAGGCGGGCTTCGACGCCGGCTTTATCCGCCAGAGCGACGACGGCCGGTACCGGCTGGTGCCGCTCTGGTACCACACCGTGATCAACCATCTGACCAGGAAGAATCTGCTCCATGAATGAAAGCGGCGATATTGTCACGGACCTGGCGGTGGTGGTGGACCTGTTCAACGCCTACGCCATTCTTTTGCTGGTGGCCGGCGGTTTCTGCCTGTGGGCGCTGAACTGGGGCATTCAGAAAGTCAGCGGCTCGCTGATGGACAAGGTGCCGGCACGCCGCTTTCTGATCCTGCAGATCACCACGCTGATCGGCTTTCTGATCTACACCCTGGGCACCGGCGCGCTGATCGTCGGGGTGCTCAACCCGCCGCGGGAATTCATCCTGGCGGCGGCGGGCTCGATCGCGGTGGCGCTGGGCTTCGCGCTCAAGGACGTGGCGGCGTCGCTGGTGGCCGGCCTGCTGTTGCTGTTCGACCGGCCGTTCCAGGTCGGTGACCGGATCAGCTTCGGCGACACCTACGGCGAGATCGTCGCCATCGGCCTGCGCGCGGTGCGCGTGCAGACGCTGGACGACAACCTGGTGACGATTCCCAACGCCCGTTTCATCACCGACGTGGTGGCCTCCGGCAACGCCGGCGAGCTGGACATGATGGTGGTCACCGACTTCCATGTGTCGGTGCAGGCGGATTTGGAACAGGTGCGCGGCATTATCGAGGAAGTGATCGTCACCAGCCGCTACGCCTATTTGAAAAAGCCGGTGACCTTCGCCATTGAAGAGGTGGAAATCGGCAACGCCCTGGCGGTGCGGTTCCGCTCCAAGGCCTATGTGCTGGACGTGCGCTACGAAAAAGCGTTCCAGAGTGACGTGGTGTTGCGGGTCACCGCGCTGTTCCGCGACCAGGAGATTCCCCGGCCGCGGATACTGCGCGACTGAACGGAGCGTTAGCGGGGCGCCAGCTCCGGCCGGTCCAGCATCTCGGCCAGCCGTGCCAGGGCGCGCTCGCGCACCGCGCGGCTGTCTTTCTTTTCCGGGTGGAACGACGGCTTGTAGTAAGCGGCGTAGGAACGGCCCAGCCGGCGCAGCCAGCCCGGGCGGCCGAGCAGCCAGTTCAGGCCGTTGCCCACCGAGCGCAAATCACGCTTGTCGTCCATGCCCTGGCGCAGCTGGATGTAGTGGAAGATGGTGAAGCCGATGAATTCCACCGTGGTCAGCGCCATCTCCGACGTGCGCACCCAGTAGCTGCCCACCTGATCGGCGTAGACGTCGAACGCCACCGCCTTGTGCTCGCTTTCCTCGATGGCGTGCCACAGCCACAGCGGCAGCATGCGCTCGTCCATGCCTTCCAGGAACTCGGGCTCCTCAAGCATCAGCTCGGCGAGCATGGCGGTGAAGTGCTCCAGGGCACAGGTCTTGGCGAGCTGCCGCTCCGGAGAAAACTTCTTGGCGATCCACTTCATGCCTTCATGAACATAATCGTGCACCTTTTGAGTGGGCACGCCCTTGCTCTCCATGAAGGCGTTGAACTGTTCGTGTTCGTTGCCGTGGTGCGCCTCCTGGCCGATGAACCCTTTCACCCGCTCGCGCAGATCCGGGTCGGTAATCTGTTTCTGGTAGTGGCGCACCGAGCGCACGAAGAAGCGCTCGCCTTCCGGGAAGGTACAGGACAACGCGGTCAGCAGGATGGTCTTGAACTGGTCGCCGGCGAACCAGTAGCGCGGCATGTCCGGGTCGAACTGGAAATCCATACGCCGGGGCTGAATGTCGCTGCCGTTGGTGCGGCGCGGCTCGTTCGGGGAAATCGGGGCTTTGGCGTTCATAGCAATCATCTTCCCTGTCGCGGTGAGCGGCGCCTCGACGACGCCTCACTGGAACCTTGAGTAATGACCGTCAATATGGGCCAGCGCACCCGGAACACTCCAGGGCCGGTTGTGCCATTTTTTAATCCGCGGGTGGCCCGCCCGGAGACCGCGGCGGCCACGCATAAAAAAGGCCGGCGGGGAGCCGGCCAGTTGGGGAAGATCATGGCGCGGGGCAAACCCGCGCCCGTGGGCACATCCTTTTGCCCGGGGTTGAGCATTACGGTGAGCGCGTAATGGGTTTCAGGCGGTGGCTTTGAGCCAGTCGGTCAGCTCGTCGGCGCCACCGATACGCTGGCCTTCGATGTACACCTGCGGCGTGGTGCCGGCGCCGGTGACGGCGGCCAGGGTGCTGTAGCTCAGGCCACGGTTGCCCAGTTCGATTTCCTCGAACTTGAAGCCGGCGTCGCGCAGTTCGCGCTTGGCGCGGGCACAGTGCGGGCAGCCCGGCTTGGTGAAGATGGTCACCCGTTGGGGCAGGGACGCTTCACCGTTGATGTGGGTCAGCATGGTGTCGGCGTCGGACACTTCGAACGGGTCGCCGGGCTTCTCCGGCTCAATGAACATCTTCTCGATCACGCCGTCCTTCACCAGCATGGAATAGCGCCAGCTGCGCGGACCGAAACCCAGGTCCTGCTTGCCGACCAGCATGCCCATCTTTTCGCTGAACTCGCCGTTGCCATCCGGAATGAAACGGATGTTGTTGGCGTCCTGATCACCGGCCCAGGCGTTCATCACGAAGCCGTCGTTCACCGACAGACAGATGATTTCGTCAATGCCGTTGGCTTTGAACACCGGCGCCAATTCGTTGTAACGCGGCAGATGCGTGGACGAACAGGTCGGCGTGAACGCGCCGGGGAGGGCGAACACCACTACGTTTTTGCCGGCGAACAGATCATCGGTGGTAACGTCTTTCCACTCGTTGCCTTCGCGGGTACGGAACGTGACTTCAGGTACTTTTTCGCCTTCACGATTCTCCAACATTAAATGCTTCCTCCTGTTCGGTGCATCGGAATGTGGCTGATTGATGGGAGCATGGTAGCCACCGCGCCCTCATCAATAAAACGGATAGTTTCTATATAGCGAATAGCCCTTCGCTATCAATCGCCCAGGTGGGCGGACAGCATCCAGGCGGCCTTTTCGTGGATCTCGATACGCTCGCTGGCGATTGCCGCGGTGCCTTCGTCCTCATGGCCGGCGGCCAGCTTGAGCACCTTGTTGGCGCGCTCCGCCACGATGCGATGGTCCGCGGTCAGCGTCTTCAGCATTTCCGTGGCGTCCGGCTCGCCCTCGGCGTCCTTCACGGAAGACAGACGGGCGAAGGCCGCGTAGCTGCCCGGCGCTTTATCGCCCAGGGCGCGAATGCGCTCCGCGATGGTGTCCACCGCCGTCGCCAGCTCGGTGTACTGCTGTTCGAACAGCAGGTGCAGGCTGTGGAACATCGGGCCGGTGACGTTCCAGTGGTAATTGTGGGTTTTCAAATACAGGGTATAACTCTCCGCGAGCAGTTTACTCAGCTCCTGGGAGACTTCTTTGCTGTGTTCAATCATGGTGCTCTCCTTTGCGGGAATGTCCGGATTGACTCCAATACCTTTACGCTAAGCCCTCGGGGTCGGAACCGCGAACTCATTTTCGATATACTCGTCATAGCTTGGTGCAATCGAACCTTTATCCGCGCTTTGCAAGCCGCAAAGCCAGCGCTCATGATGCGCGTTTTCAGTGAACGGCGGGTTAACACTCAAGGAACGTGTATGACGACACCTTCTACACCCTCCGCGTCTTCCGGGCCGGGTCAGCCGGACTACCCTCTGATGGAAGAGGTGATCAACAGCCTCACCCATGCCATCGGCCTGCTGCTGAGCATCGCCGGCACCGCGGTACTGGTGGCGTCGGCCAGCGTCCAGGGCGACCCCTGGAAAATCGTCTCCTTCAGTGTGTTCGGCGCCAGCCTGGCGCTGCTGTACGGCGCCAGCATGCTCTACCACGGCAGCCGGCGCCCGCATTGGCGGGCGCTCTACAAGATGCTGGATCACTGCGCGATTTTCGCGTTGATCGCGGGCACCTATACGCCGTTTCTGCTGGTCAACATGCGCGGCACCGTGGGCTGGACCCTGTTCGGCGTGATCTGGGGGCTGGCGTTCACCGGTATCGTTCTGAAGCTGCGTTTCGGTAACCGCTACAAACTGGCCCGGGTGGGGATTTACCTGGCGATGGGCTGGCTGGTGATGTTCGCGTCCGGGGAGCTGATGGACACGGTCAGCCCGTTGGGCTTCTGGCTGCTGCTCGCCGGCGGCATCACCTATACCGCCGGCGTGGTGTTTTATCTGGCCGACCGGCTGCCGTACAACCACGCCATCTGGCATCTGTTCGTGGTGGGCGGCAGTGTCTGCCATTTCTACGCTATCTACTACGCGGTGCTGCCCGCCTGACGGGCCTCAGAGCAGCGCTTCGATGTCGTCGGCGAGCTTTTCCGGCTTGTCTTTCGGCGCGTAGCGCTTGACCACGTTGCCGTCGCGATCGACCAGAAACTTGGTGAAGTTCCATTTGATCGCCTCGGTGCCCAGCAGGCCCGGCGATTCCGATTTCAGAAACTTGAACACCGGATGGGCGTTGTCGCCGTTGACGTCCACTTTTTCGAACATCGGGAACGAGACGCCGTAATTCTTCTCGCAGAAGGCGCCGATTTCCTCGGCCTCGCCGGGCTCCTGGCGGCCGAACTGGTTGCAGGGGAAACCCAGTACTTCCAGCCCCCGGTCGGCGAAGTTGGCGTACAGCTTCTGCAGCCCTTCGTATTGCGGCGTGAAGCCGCACTTGCTGGCGGTGTTCACCACCAGCAGAACCTTGCCCTTGTAGTCGGAGAGGGGCTTTTCCTCGCCGTTGAGCGTGCGTGCCTTGTAGTCGAAAAGACTCATGGACCTTCTCCTTATCAAAGGGCGGTAACGCCGGCGGGCACTCAGGCCCGCCGGCCCGGCGGTGCGCCTAGTCCGAGTATAGCGCGTCCACCACCGCTTTCGCGGTCACTTCGCTGGACGGCGGGTTCTGACCGGTGACCAGGCGCCCGTCGGTGACCACCTGGGGCTCGAACTTGCCCTTGTTGTGGATCTCCGCGCCCAGCTCCTGGAGACGGCTTTCCAGCAGGAACGGCATCACCTCGTCGAGGCCCACTTCGCGCTCCTCTTCGTTGGTGAAGCAGCTCACACGGCGGTCCTTGACCAGCGGCACGCCGTTTTCGTCGCGCACCCCGACCAGCGCCGCCGGGCCGTGGCAGACCGCGCTGATTACACCGCCCTGGGCCCAGGTACGCTCCAGCACGCCGGCCACCAGCGGGTTGTCGGGCATGTCGAACATGGCGCCGTGACCGCCGGGCACGAATACCCCGACGAAGCCGTCTTCCCAGATTTCCTCCAGGGGGCGGGTGTCCTCCAGCTCGGCGATGGCGTCCTTCCACTGCTCTTTCTGCTCATCGTCGGGCACCGAGCGGGGATCGATCGGCACCTTGCCGCCGGTGGGGCTGGCGACACGCACCGGCACCTTGTTGTCGCGGAAAATCTGGTAGGGGATCGCAAACTCTTCCAGCCACAGACCGGTCTGTTGCCCCTGACCCATCTGCGATGCGCTGGTGACCAGCATCAGAAGTGGCTTGTCCAAATTCATAGTGGCTCCTTGTCGATATTCCGCTTGACGCTGACAGACGCGGCATCAAGATGTGATGAACTTCATTCGCCGTTTCCCACAGCGTGGGGGCGGCCTTCACCATTTCAACGACCGGCCCCGGACGGATACTCAAACCATGAACTGGGAACAATTGCTCAACAAGGGCCGCCTGGGACACCGCGACGCCAAGGACGAAACCGGCCGCACCGCCTTCCTGCGTGACCATGACAAGATCATCTTCTCCGGCGCCTTCCGGCGCCTGGCGCGCAAAACCCAGGTGCACCCGCTGGCCACCAACGACCACGTGCACAACCGGCTTACCCACTCCCTGGAAGTGTCCTGCGTGGGCCGCACCCTGGGGATTCGGGCCGGCGAGCGCCTGCAGGCCCTCGGCCACCTGCCGGAGGGCGCCGGCGCCACCGACCTGGGCGATATCGTGCAGTCGGCCTGCCTGGCCCACGACATCGGCAACCCGCCGTTCGGCCACACCGGCGAGCGGGCGATCCGCGCCTGGTTCCAGGAGCGCGGCCAGCGTTATCTGGACCTGCTCACGCCGGAACAGCAATCCGACCTGATCTACTTCGAGGGTAACGCCCAGGGTTTCCGCATCCTCACCAAGAGCGAATACCACCAGTACGACGACGGCATGCGCCTGACCTACGCCACCCTGGCCACCTTCCTCAAGTACCCCTGGCTGTCGTCCCGCGCCGCCGAGGGCGGCCTCAAGCCGGGCAAGTACAGCGCCTTCCTGTCCGAGGCCGACGCCTTCCAGGAGGTGTGCGCGGCCACCGGGCTCAGGGAGCTGGCGCCCGGCCGCCATTGCCGGCATCCGCTCGCCTACCTGATGGAGGCGGCGGACGACTTCTGCTACGCGATCATTGATCTGGAAGACGGGCTGGAGATGGACCTGCTTCACTGGGACGAGGTCTACGCCCTGCTGCAACCGGCGCTGCCGGACAACAACGAAGTGCGCCGCCTGGTCCATTCCGAGCTGCGTGACGGCCGCAAGGCGGCGCTGCTGCGCGGCAAGATCATCGAGCGGTTTATCGAGGCGGGGGTCGAGGCGTTCGTCGCCAACCACGAGGCCCTGCTGGCCGGCAACATGGAAGGCGACCTGCTGCACCATTGCGAACCGGCGGTCTACGACGTGGTGGAGAACGCCAAGCAGCTGGCGCGCGGCAAGGTGTTCGAGCACCCGCGCAAGATCGAGCTGGAAATCGGCGCCTTCGAGGTGATGGGCGCGCTGCTGGACGGCCTGATCGAGGCGTCGCTGTCCCACGCCCGCGGCGCCACGCGCAACTACCGCCACGAGCGCATCATCGACCTGATCGGCCGCCACAGCTTTCCGGACGGCTTGGCGGACATGGACGAACAGGAGCGGCTCTACCAGTGCATCATGCGGGCGCTGGATTTTCTCGCCGGCATGACCGACAACTACGCCACCTATCTGGCCAAGCAGTTCTCCGGCATGGCGGAGACGCGCTACTGAAGCACCGGGCCCGCTAAAGCTGTAGGGCTTCGAGCTGCTTGGTAAGGGCCTGGCTGAACGCGTCCGGCTGCTCCCACTGGGGGAAATGGCCGGGGTACGCCAGCACCGTTTCGGTGACGCGGCCGGCGCAACGCTGGCGCGCGGCTTCCGGAATCATTTCGCCGTTGATCGCGAACAGCGGCGCCGTCACGGCGGCGAACGCGGGCTCCGGGTTCCAGCGCAACAGGTCGCCCCAAAGCGGCAGCATTTTATCGGCGGGCGCGGAGGCCATCTGGCCGCCGAGCGCCTGTTTGCGGTGCTCCGGCATGGCGTCGGAGGTGTTGGCGTCCACCAGCCTGCCCACCGCCGCCGGGAAATCCTCGTGGAAGCCGCGCTCGATGCCGGCGGCGTCGTCCTCGGTCAGATCGCCGTAGGGAATAATGAAGGTGTCGACGAACACCACGGCGGCCACGGATTCCAGCAGCGCCGCCGCCTCCAGGGCCACGGCGCCGCCCATGGAGTGGCCCACCAGCACCACCCGGCCTGGCCGCCGGGCGCGCACCAGGTCGGCGATATCCCGCGCCATGCCGGCCACCGTCCAGGTGCCCGGGGTCGCGGCGGAGTCGCCATGGCCGGGAAGATCCGGCGCCAGAAAACTCACCGTCTCCGGCGCGCTGTCCAGGTAGGCGCGCCAGTCGCCGCGCCGGCAGCACCAGCCGTGCACCAGCACCACCAGGGTGTCGCCGGCGCCGTTCTTCTCGGTGGCCGCCAGCCGGCGCCCGTCACTCAGTATGACTTCCCGTTCCAAGTTGTTTCCCCCTAAGCGGATAAAAGGCTCGATGCGCCAGCGGACGGCGCCGCCAGTCGCCATGGTGCAGTGGCCGCCCGGCCGGGGCGCTGGCGCGCAGGTACACCCAGGCGCGCCCCCAAGGCGTGTCGATCAGGCGCCGCTGGTAGTCAGCCGGATAGCCCTCAAGCACGTCCAGGCGCTGCAGAATCAGACGGCTGATCCGATAGACCTCGCCGGTCACGGCGGTGCGGCCACCCGACGACAGCACCGGGTAAGGGCCCAGATCGATCAGCGTGAAGCGTGGCGGCGTGGTCCACCGGCCGAGACATGACGCGCCCTTCAGCCAGGCGTGGTTGCTCTCCCCGGCCAGCAGCGTGCCGTAGACGAACACTCTCAAGAAAACGTCTCCACCCGTGACGGCAGCGTAATTCGCGGTGTCGGCATTTTGCGGTCGGTAGTCCAATCGTTACGTTGACGCGGCGGCGACGCCGGCGCGCTTTGTTTTGTGACATAGTTGGTCGTGGGGGACAAGAAAACATTGGGGGTTTTATGGAAGGTTCGGGCAGGCTGCCTTACACCGGGGCGGGCCATCAGGCGCTTCTGGATACGCTTTACGCCACACCCACGGATCAGTCGCTCTGGCGCGGCTTTCTCCAGCAGCTGGTCGCCGTCAGCCAATCCCGGTCGGCCCGCCTGCTGGTGCTCGACAAGGCGGCGGAGACGGTGCGCTCCAGCAGCAAAATCAATATCGACGACCGCGCCCACCAGAACTACGTGGATCATTTCGTCAACACCTGCCCCTGGCGGCCGGAACTGAAGGAGAAGCCCGCCGGCCGCCTGTACTCCACCTACCTGGATTTTTCCTGCCGTCAGCGTCGTTTTTACAAGACCGAGTTCTATAACGACTGGGCCCGCAAGCTGGATATCCACCACGGCGTCTGCGGTACCGTCTACCAGACCGATGAATACACCATCCAGCTGCTGGTGCAGCGCACCGGCGGACAGGGCCCCTACGAGGCCCAGGACACCGCCTGGTTCAATGAACTGGTGCCCCATGTGCGCCGGGCCATCGATCTGACCCGCCATCTCCATCAACTGGAATGGAGCAGCCGCGGTGGCCGGCTGGCCGGGCACCGGCCGTACGCGGTGCTGGGCCACGGCGGCCGGGTGGCATTCCTTTGCGACCGGGCCCAGGCGCTGATCGCCAAGGAGGAGGCGCTGAGCTGTCGGCATGGGCGTCTGGCACCGAAACGGCAGGACCTCCGCGAGCGTTTCATGGCGCTGGTGAACGAGGTGATCGTCGGCGCGGGCCGGGACTGGCGCCACCCGGGAGGCACCGTCACCCTGCCCCGGCGCGGCGGCGGCCAGCTGGTGTGCATGGTCAGCCCGATGGCACCGGAAAACAGCGCCGCTCTGCTGGCGCCGGAAGGCCGTGCGCTGGTGTACTTTCATGCGCCCGAGTACGAAGGCGCCGTGGACGAGCGGCAGATCGCCGAGCTGTTTGATCTGACCCCGGCGGAAGCCCGCGTGGCCCGGGCCATCGCCGAAGGCGGCGACCTCAAGACCCTGGCGGCCGGTCTGTCGTTGTCGGTGGATACGCTGCGCGGGCAGCTGAAGTCGGTGTTCCGGAAAACCGGCACCCGTCGGCAGAACGAACTGGCGGCGAGGATTCTCCGCTCGCCGGCCCTGCGCGCCGCGGAAACGCTGCCGATCAAACTGTCCTAGCGCCGCTCAGTCGATCAGCGGCAGCCGGTGCTCCAGGGTGGCGGCCCGCACCGCGTCGGGGATGCGGATTTCCGTGGCCAGGGGCAGATGGTCGGAAAGCAGGCAGTCGGTGAGCACCCGGCTGTGGCTGACCTCCAGCTCGGGGGACGCCAGGATATGGTCGATGTGCCGGTCCGGGGCCCAGCTCGGGAAGGTGTTCAGATCGCCCTCCACGGCGCGCAGGCCCAGCTCCGCCAGCGGCGAACTGCCCAGGTGCTCCAGCCGGCAATTGAAATCACCCACCACCACGGCGTAACGGAACGGCGACAGCAGGCGGGTGATGTAGGCCAACTGGGTGTTGCGCATTTTCTCGCCCAGCGCCAGGTGCACCACCGCCAGCACCAGCGGCTCCACCGGGTGGCCGAACTTGACCAGGATCACGCCGCGCCCGGGCAGGCCGGGGAGGATGTGGTCCTCCACGGAATAGGGCGTCAGGCGGCTCAGAAAGCCGTTGCTGAACTGGCCCAGCCGGCCCAGGTTGCGGTTGAGTTGCTGATGCCAGAAGGGGAAATCGGCCAGGGACGCCAGATGCACCAGCTGATTCACATTGCGTGAACGCAAACTGCCGCCATCCACCTCCTGCAGGCCGACCACATCGAAATGGCGAACCACATCGGCGATCTGCTCGATGGTCTCGACACTGCGCGGGTGCGCCACCAGATGCTTCCAGCTGCCGGTGAAATACTCCCGGAACCGGCTGGTGCCGATGCCCGCCTGAATGTTGAAGCTCAGCAGCCTGAGGGTGTCATCCGGCAGGGTGACCTCGCGCACCCGGCGGGTGCGGCGGTGGCCTTCGCGTGCGAAGGAAAACCCGGCGGGCCGGGTTTTCCAGGACTGGTACGCGGTTCGCGCGCGCTCCAACAGCATTCAGCTTGAACTCCCGAAAGGGCTAGCGGCGTTCCTTCTTCACCAGGAAGTCGATCACGTCGAACATTTCCTGATTGTTACGCAGGCCGTCGCGAAGAATCAGATACTTCCCGTTGACCACGAAGGACGGTACGCCGCGGATCTGGTAGTCGCGGGCCAGCGCGTCGGTCTGACGCAGCTTGGTGGACACCCCGAAAGAGCTGTAGAGCTGGTTGAACTCATCCTCTTCCACGCCGTATTTGGCGAAGAAGTCGGCCAGCGCGGTGGGGGTGAACAGCGGCTCCCGGTGCTTGTGAATGGCGTCGAACAGGGGTTTGTGGATCTCATCCACCTTGTCGAGGATGTCCGCCACATAGTAGGCGCGGGCCAGGGGCTCCGCGTTCTGCAGGAAGGTCACCGGCGAGCGGACGTAGTTAACGTGCTCCGGCTTGTCTTCCAGCCAGTCCTCGATCACCGGCTCCAGACTGAAGCAATGCGGGCAGATGTAGGAGAAGAACTCGCGCACTTCCACCTGACCCGGCTCGTCCACATTGCCGGGATTATCCAGAACCTTGTAGTGGGTCCCTTCCGCGTAGCGGGCGTGCTCGCCGCCGGATTCCTGTGCCCAGGCCGCCGCCGTCAGAGTCAGGCCGAGCAGCACCGCCATAACCGTTCGCAACATGAGGTTCTCCTTGTTGTTGGCTGTTCCACTTTGATCGTGGCAGATAGGACCGTGATAACGCGAAAACGCTCCCCACGGTCACGGAAAGTTGCATTATTACCGCATTGGCGCCGTCTTGCCCATGAACGGCGGCCACAAAAAAGGCAGCCGGAGGCTGCCTTTTCGCTGAACGCCGATCAACAGCGGGTTATTCGTCGCTGTCGCGCTCCGGCGCGGAGAGACCCGCCACGAAGCTGGAGACCGCCTGGATCTGGGCATCGCTCATCTTCGCCGCCAGGGTGCGCATCATCGCCTGGGGATCGTTGTCACGCTTGGCCATGTCGCCGATGTCCTCGCGGCCGACGGCGCGGAACGCTTTCAGCTGGCTTTCCGTGTAGGCGGGCTGCTGGCCGGCCAGTGCCGGGAAACCGGCGGCGTCGACGCCCTGACCGGCGGGGCCGTGACAACCGGCGCAGGCGGGGATGCCCTGCTCCACGTCGCCACCGCGATAGATACGCTCGCCCATTTCCACCAGGTCCGGCTTCACCTGGCCGGTTTTCACGGACTGCTCGGTGAAGAAGGCGGCCAGGTCCTGCATGTCCTGCTCGCTCAGATTGGCGGCCTGGCCCTGCATGATGGCGTTCTCGCGCTCACCGGATTTGTAGGCCTTAAGCTGCTTGATCAGGTAGCGCTCGCCCTGCCCCGCCAGACTCGGGTACTGGCCGGAGGGGGAATTGCCGTCCGGGCCATGGCAGGCCGCGCATACCTGGGCTTTCTCTTTACCGGCTTCCGGGTCGCCCTCGGCCAGGGCGAAGGGGGTGGCCACCACGGCAGCCAACAGCACGAACAGCTTGAAACACTTCATGGCCTTTCCTTCAAGAGCAGGGATTACTTGGTCATGTATTCAATAAGAGCACGATAATCTTCTTTGGAGCAGTCGCCGCACATGCCGCCCGGGGGCATGGCGTTGTAGCCCTCCTCGACGTGCTTGACCAGCGTGTCCATGCCTTTGTCCATGCGCGGCTTCCAGGCGGCCTGGTCCCCGGTTTTGGGGGCGCCGGCGGCACCGCTGGCATGGCAGTAGGTGCAGCTCTGATCATAGAGCTCTTTGACGGATTCGGCCTGGGCACCGGCCGACAGGCTCATAGCGATGGCGAGGGCGAGCCCCGTGGCAAAACCTTTCATGTGAATCTCCCCATGAGCTGGCGACATGCTGGCTTACTCAGGCGTCGGCGCCGAATTTGCCTTTGCACACAAACACCTGTAGAACGTCGGCCGCACGGCGAACGCGCGACGGCGCGCATTATATACTAGAGGTTCGCTCCCGTCATATGCCTTATTAAAGGCGCGGGTATTCGCTGTCCGCGCTCACTGAGAGACCGATAATGGCCCAAGATCCGACCCAGCGCCTTCTCCACCAGGCCCGCTTCCTGAAAAGCGCCCAGAACGTGGAACAGTGCCCCCCGGACGCGGGCTTCGAGGTGGCCTTCGCCGGCCGCTCCAACGCCGGCAAATCCAGCGCCATCAACCGCCTCACCGGCCAGCGCACCCTGGCGCGCACCTCCAAGACCCCGGGCCGCACCCAGCTGCTGAACTTCTTCGAGCTGGACGAGGAGCGGCGCCTGGTGGACCTGCCCGGCTACGGCTACGCCAAGGTGGACAAGGTGACCCGCCAGCAATGGCAGCGCGACCTGGACGATTATCTGGCGCGCCGGCAAAGCCTCACCGGGCTGGTGCTGTTGATGGACATCCGCCATCCGCTCAAGGATTTCGACCGTCTGATTCTGGAATGGTCGGCACGCGCCGGCATGCCGCTGCACCTGCTGATCACCAAGGCGGACAAACTCAAGTACGGCGCCGCCAAGAACACCCTGCTGCAGGTGCTCAAGGACGTCCGCGATCACCCGGCGCCGCTCAGCGCCCAGCTGTTTTCCGCCACCAACGGCAGCGGCTGCGACGAGGCCTGGCGCCAGCTCGGCACCTGGCTGGCGGTGCCGCCGGACCCGGCGGGCTGACCGGGTCCGTCACTCCGGCGACGTTTTACGACACCGCTCTGGCGCAGGGGCGGCACCGACCAAAGCGTGCCGACTCAGTGTAACCCACTGACATAAAACGTCTTTTACCGACTTCCAAAAACAGGCATGCCTCTTGCTTCAGTGAACGGCAAGAAGAAGGAAGAGGGGAAGTCCCACTTTTCAGTGGGCAAAAAAAATCCCTGGCAGCAAGTGGGGGAAGGGAACGACTGCGCTGCCAGGGAGGCTTGCCGCCCCAGCCTCCTGGGGGAGAGACCGGGGTGTCCAGAAGCTACGAACCGGTGAGGGTACTGGGGGATCGGGGGTACCGGTCCGTAGCTATTGATTAGGACTGGCCGCCTTTGGAAAAAGTTTCCACGTCCTAATACCTTTTACAAATTTCATAATTCCTGCACAACAAGCACTATTAAACCCGCTTGCGGCTACTGCTTCCAGGGGCCGCCGCGGGTATCTTCCCGGCGCTTCAGATTGCGGTGCATGGCCGCCTTGGCCAGCATGTGCGCCGATACCGGTGCGGTGATAAACAGGAACAGAACGATCAGCACTTCCTGGAGCTGCAACGCGCGCTCCTGCCAGGAGAAAAACAGCAGCGACCCGAGAATGGTGCCGCCCACGCCCAGGGTGCTGGCTTTGGTCGGGCCGTGCAGACGCAGATAAAAATCCGAAAGCCGCACCAGGCCGATGGACCCCACCAGCGCGAACACCGCCCCGACCAGAATGAAGGCACTGACCAGAAATTCAACGATCTCGTTCATAGTGTCGTCCCTACTCGATGATGTCGCCACGCAACATGTATTTGGCCACCGCCACGGTGCTCACGAAGCCGATCAACGCGATCAGCATGGCGGCCTCGAAATAGAGCTTGCTGTCCGAGGAAATGCCGTACAGCACGATCAGCCCGATGGTGTTGATGTACATGGTGTCCAGGGCCAGGGCCCGGTCCGGCAGCGTGGGCCCGCGCAACAACCGGTACAGGTTGAGCAGCAGGGCCAGCACGAACAGCCCGAAGGCAATCGTCAGCGCGGTCTCTAGCATTCGAAAATCTCCTTCAGTGGCCGCTCATAGCGCTGCTTGATCTGCCGGATCATGGCGTCTTGGTCGTCCACGTCGAGGGCATGGATCAGCAGGGTGCGCCGGTCCTCGCTGACATCGGCACTGACCGTGCCCGGCGTCAGCGAGATGGTGCTGGCGAGCAGCGTGATGGCGAACTCGTCGGTGAGGTCCAGCGGCAGCTCCACGAACCCGGGCCGCAAACGCCGGGGCGGCCCGAGGATCAGAATCGCCACCGCCATATTGGCGGTGAGAATGTCCCAATGCACCACCAGCACGAACCGCACCAGCTTGGGGAAGTTGCGCAGGCGCGGCACATTGGGCCAGAACGACTGGGTGCCCAGCGGCAGCACCACCGCGAGCACCAGACCGAGCAGGGCGTGCCCCCAGGAGAAGCCGTTAAGCAGCATCCAGGTGGCCCACAGAAACAGGCTCAACAGCGGAAACGGCAATACTCGACTCATAACGCACTCTCCCCGGCGCCCAGCACCGCGTCGATATACAGGCCGGGCTGCGCCCACTGCCCGGCCACCGCCAGGCAGGCTTCAAGCACCGGCTCGCCCCAGATCGCCAGCGCCGGGGTGGTGGCCAGCAGCGCCACCGTGGCCGCCAGGCGCGGCCCGTCCAGGCTGCGTTCTTCGCCGTCGCCGGTGGCCCGCCAGAACAGCGTCGACCCGGCCCGGCTCAGGCCGATCAGGGCGATCAGGCCGCCGCCCAGCAACAGCAACCAATAGACCGGCGCCGGCACCGCCTGCATCAGGGCGACCTTGCCGATAAAGCCGGATAACGGCGGCAGGCCGACCACGGCGATGGCGCCGGCGAAAAACAGCGCGCCGAGCACCCCGCGGCCGACGGGGGACGGCCCCGCTTCAAGCCGGTCCGCCAGTTCCCCACGCCCCCGGGACACCAGGTCCGCCAGCAGAAACAGGCCGCCGCACACCAGGGTCGAGTGGATCAGGTAGTAAAGCATGGCGCCGAAGGCCGCCGGCGACGACCAGGCCAGCCCGGCCACCAGCGTGCCCACCGACATCACCAGCAAATAGGCCACCATTTCGCCGAGGCGGCGGGCGCCGAGCACACCCACCGCCGCCAGGCCCAGGGTGATCAGCGCCAGAATCCACAGCGGGTCCCGGCCCAGCCCGGCCAGCGCGCCGCCGCTGAACGCCAGGCCGTACACCCGGGCGATGGCGTAGATACCCACCTTGGTCATGATCGCGAACAGCGCCGCCACCGGCGCCGTGGCGCTGGCGTAGGTGGCCGGCAGCCAGAAGTAGAGCGGGAACAGCGCCGCCTTCAGGCCGAACACCACCCACATCAGCAGGCCGGAAAGGCGCGCCAGATCCAGGCTGTTACCCTCCAGTTCACTCACTTTGACCGCAAAGTCGGCCATATTGAGCGTACCGGTGGTGCCGTAAGCGAGCCCCAGCGCAACCAGGAACAGCGCCGAACCGATCAGGTTGAGCACCACATAGTGAATGCCGCCCTTCACCCTGGCCGGGCCACGGCCGTGCAGGGCCAGCCCGTAGGAGGCGATCAACAGCACCTCGAAGAACACGAACAGGTTGAACAGGTCGCCGGTCAGGAAGGCGCCGTTGATGCCCATCAGCTGCAGCTGGAACAACGCGTGGAAGTTGGCGCCGCGCCGGTCGTCGCCACGGCTGCCGTAGATCAGCGCCGGCAGCGCCAGCACCGCGGTGAGCAGCACCATCAGGGCACTCAACCGGTCGAGCACCAGCACGATGCCGAACGGCGCCCGCCAGTCACCCAGCTGATACACGCCGATGTCGCCGCTGGCCGCCTGCTGCCACAGGCCCAGCGCCACGGGGATCAATGCCAGGGTCGCCAGCAGACCGGTGAGGCGGCGCAGGTGCTGGCGTTCGCGGACCTCCAGCAAAAGCAGCATGCCCGCGAACGCGGGGATCAGAATCGGCGCGATGATCAAATGTTCCATCAGCCGTCCTCCCCGTCGGAGCCACCGTCCACGTGATCGCTCTTCATTTCACCCTGGCCGCGCAGGGCCAGCACCACCAGAAAGGCGGTCATGGCGAAACCGATCACGATGGCGGTCAGCACCAGCGCCTGGGGCAAGGGGTCGCTGGCGTTTTCGGACATGCCCACCACCGGCACCTGGTTCAGGCTCAAGCGGCCGGACACGAACACGAACAGGTTGACCCCGTAGCTGAGCAGCGTAATGCCCAGAATCACCGGGAAGGTGCGCGCGCGCAGGGTCAGATAGACGCCGCAACCGACCAGCGTCGCGATGATCAACGCAAGCATCACTTCCATCAGGCGCCTCCTCTCTGGCCGCTTTGGTCAGGGTCATTCCCGGCGCCGGTGCCGGCGCCCTTGTCGTCCAACAGCGACAGCTTGCCGAGGTTCGCCAGCATCAGCAGCGTGGCGCCCACCACGGTGAGGAACACACCGGTATCGAACAGCATGGCGCTGGCCACCTCGAACTTGCCCACCAGCGGCCAGTGGATGTAGTCAAAGGTGCTGGTCAGGAACGGATGGCCGAACAACCAGGAGGCCACCCCGGTGATCCCGGCCAGCAGCAGGCCCAGCGCCACCACCGGGTGGTAGTCGCCGGGCATGCGGTGGTGCATCCAGCCCACCCCGGAGGCCACGTACTGCAGCAACAGCGCCACCGACGTCACCAGGCCGGCGATAAAGCCGCCGCCGGGCAGGTTATGGCCGCGCAGGAAGATGTACACCGACACCAGCAGGGCCAGCGGCAGCAACGGCCGCGAGATGGTCACCAGCACCAGCGGGTGCGCGTCCCGCGCCCAGGGCCGGCCGGTGGAATCCGCCCGGGGCGAGGTAAGCTTGAGATCCTTGAGCAGCGCGTAGATGCCCATGGCGGCGATGCCCAGCACGGTGATCTCACCGAAGGTATCGAAGCCCCGGAAGTCCACCAGGATCACGTTGACCACATTGGTGCCACCGCCGCCCGGCTTGGCGTTCTCCAGGAAGAAGCCGCTGATGCTGTTGAAGTCGCTGGTCATCATGGCGAACGCCATGACGCCGACGCCGCCGCCGACCACCACCGACAGGAACAGATCGCGGAACACTCTGAACACGCCGGATTCGGCGCTGGTGCGCACCGGCAGAAAGTACATCGCCAGGATCAGCAGCATCACCGTGACCACTTCCACGGAAAGCTGGGTGAGCGCCAGATCCGGCGCCGAGAAGCGCACGAACACCAGCGACACCACCAGCCCCACCACGCTGATCGACATGATCGCCGTCATCCGGTGGCGGTGCAGAATGGCGGTGATCACCGCGGCCACGATCAACATGGCGCCGGCCAGCAGCGCCACCCCGTCCAGGGGCAGCAGCGCCCGGTCGCCGCTCAGCAAACGCGGCCCCAGCTGCGTCAGCAGCACCAGCGAGACTACCGCCAGCAACCAGGCCACATAGGTCTGCAGGGAGCCGTTGCGCAAGCGCCCGCTCAACGCCCCGGCGAACCCCGCCACCGCCTGCATGGCGCGCTCGAAAATCAGGTTGGCGTTGATCTCGGGCAGGCGCGCGTGCCACCGGAACAGGCGCTGCCGCTGGCTGTAGACCAGCACGCCGCCGACCAGGGCGATGACGCTCATCAGCAACGGCAGGTTAAAGCCGTGCCAGATGGAAAGATGGTATTCCGGCAGGGTGCCGCCAAGCGTGGCGGTGCCGGCCACCGCCAGCAGCCCGGCCACGGTGAGCGCCGGGAACACGCCGACCGCCACGCACAGCGCCACCAGAATCTCCACCGGCACTTTCATGTAACGGGGCGGCTCATGGGGCGGAAACTTGGGCAGGTTCACCGGCTCGCCGTTGAAGAAGACGTCGTGGATAAAGCGCGCCGAATAGGCCACCGACAACACGCCGCCCAGGGTGGCGCCCAGCGGCAGCACCCAGCTCAGGGCGCCGAGGCGGTCGGACTGCAGGGTCTCGGCGAAGAACATCTCCTTGGACAGGAAGCCGTTGAGCAACGGCACCCCGGCCATCGCCGCCGAGGCCACCATGGCGAGCACCGCGGTGTACGGCATGTAGCGCCACAAGCCGTTGATACGGCGCATGTCCCGGGTGCCGGTTTCGTGATCAATGATGCCGGCGGCCATGAACAGCGACGCCTTGAAGGTGGCGTGGTTGATGATGTGGAACACCGCCGCCACCGCCGCCAGCTCGGTGTTCAGGCCGAACAGCAGGGTGATCAGACCCAGATGGCTGATGGTGGAATAGGCCAGCAGCCCTTTCAGGTCGTGCTGGAACAGCGCCGCCAGCGCACCCCACAGCAGCGTCGCCATGCCGGCCAGCGTGACCAGGTCGAACCACAGGTTGGTGCCCGCCAGCATCGGGTAGAAGCGGGCCAGCAAAAACACCCCCGCCTTGACCATGGTGGCGGAGTGCAAGTAAGCACTTACCGGCGTCGGCGCCGCCATGGCATGGGGCAGCCAGAAGTGAAACGGGAACTGGGCACTCTTGGTGAAAATGCCCAGCAGCACCAGGCACAGAATCAGCGGGTAGAGCCCGCTGGCGCGGATAGCGTCGCCGCTGGCCAGCGCCTCGCCCAGGGAATAGCTGCCCACCACCTGGCCGATCAGCAGCACCCCGGCGAGCAGCGCCAGGCCGCCCAGACCGGTGACCGTGAGCGCCATGCGCGCGCCCTTCCTGGCGCCGCTGTTGTGCGACCAGAAACCGATCAGCAAGAACGAGCTGAGGCTGGTGAGCTCCCAGAACACCACCAGCAGCAGCAGGTTGTCACTGGTCACCACCCCCAGCATGGCACCCATGAAGAGCAGCAGGTAGGCGTAAAAACGCCCGGCTTTTTCATCGGCGGACAGATAGTAGCGCGCGTACAGAATAATCAGCAGGCCGATGCCCAGCACCAGCATGGCGAACATCAGCGCCAGGCCGTCCAGGCGGAACGCCAGGTCCAGGCCCAGGCTGGGCAGCCACTGCAGTGAAGAGAGCACCGTTTCGCCGGCGATCACCCGTCGCGCGGGCGCCACCATCAAAGCCAGCGCCAGAGCCGGCAACGCCGCGGCGCTCAGCGCCAGCAGCGTGCGCGAAGCCCTGAAACGTTCGGCCAGCGGCGGCAGTGCGGCCCCCAGAAAGGGCAGCAGCACCAGAATGGAAAGATTCATAGGCAATCCGTTGTCAGTTGCGGCAACGCCGCGTCGAGCTTATCAGTAAATCATCAACTCAGCGTGACAACGGGCGGATCCGGGAAATAGGGGCGGCGGCCCCGCCGCGGGCAATGGGCGGGCATACTGATCATTCTGTGGTGCCGCAATTGGCAGTCCATGCAAAACCGAATCACTGAAAAGGGTCCGTAGTATGCCACGCCGATCCGGGGCGAACACAAGACCGGCCCGCCACCCGGGTATCAGAGCTCGCCCACGAATTGATTATAGAACTGCCGGGCGGTGCGCCCGGAGCGCCCGCCGCGCTCCATGGAAAAGCGGCGGGCGAGAATGTGCAGCCGGTCGCGGTCGGCGACCTCGCCGAACAGGTGATCGACGATCTGGAAATACTGCGCTTCATTGATCGGGTAAAAGCTCAGCGACAGGCCGAACCGGTCGGACAGGGAAATCTTCTCTTCCACCACGTCGCCGTGGTGGATCTCACGGCCCACCACCCGGCTCTGCTCGTTGTCGGCCTGGTACTCGGACACCAGGTGGCGGCGGTTACTGGTGGCGTACAGGCGGACGTTCTCCGGCGGCAGCTCCAGCGAGCCTTCCAGCACGCTTTTCAGGTGCTTGTACTGGGTTTCACCGTCCTCGAAGGCAATGTCGTCGCAGTACACCACGAAACGCTGGGCGCGCTCGCGCAGATCATCGACGATCTCCGGCAGGTCCACCAGGTCGTGCTTTTCCACCTCGATCATGCGCAGCCCGCGCGGCGCGTATTCGTTCAGCAGCGCTTTCACCAGCGACGACTTGCCGGTGCCCCGGCTGCCCCACAGCAGCGCATGGTTGGCGGGCTTGCCGGCCAGGAAGCGTTCGGTGTTCTGCACCAGCTTCCGTTTCTGCGTGTCCACGCCGAGCAGATCGTCCAGCGCCACCGGGTCCAGGTGCCGCACCGGTCTCAGCCGTTGCTGTCTGGGCCGCCAGATGGCGGCCGCTTCCGCGCGCCAATCAACGTGATTCATGGTGTCCCCGTTGGAAATCAGGTCAAAAATATTGCCACGGTCGGCCCGGCGACTAAAGAACTTGCTTGCCCGCCCCGGGTCCACCTTTAACATGGACCCAGGATAAAACACGCAACCGACCCCGGAGACACCCATGATTCGCTTCCCTCTCGCCGGCCTTACGCTGATCCTGGCAGCCGCGGGCTGCGCCCATACCCCGGCGAACCTCCCCGACAACGCCCGCCCCTGCCCGGAACCGCGGCCGCAAATGTGCACCATGGAATACCGCCCGGTGATCGGCCTGGACAAGAACGGCGAAACCCTGGGCGAATACAGCAACGCCTGCAGCGGCTGCGCCAAAGAAGGCGTCGCCTATACCGTGCCGGTTAAATAACGTCCAAGGACACCGCTTTGCCGCTTTCGCCCGTACGCCGGTTGCTGGACTTCGACGCGCAATACCGCCGCGACCAGCAGCACACGCCGGACTTTCTGCATCGCCGCGACCGCCGTCTGGCGCTGGCCCGTGAACAGGACGGCGCGCCGCCGCCGGACGCCGCCGCCTGGCTGAGCGCGGTGGACGCCCCCGGCGCCGGCGCGGCGCTGCGCCCCTGGCGCCGCGGCCGGGCCGCGCTGACCCTGGCCGGCGCGGTGCTGGGCGTGCTGACCATGCTCGGCGTGCTGTACGTGGACGGCCAGGGCCGCATCAACGTCACCCTGATTCTGGCGCTGGCCCTGCTGCAACTGCTGCTCGCCCTGGCCACCACCGCCCAGGCGTTAAGCGGCCGGCGCCCCTGGGGCCGGCTGCTGGGCCGGGGCGACGGCGCGCCGCCGGTACTCCGCCAGCTGCATCCGCAACTGGCCGCCCGCGCCGCCCACGGCGCCGGCCTGGCGTTCGCCGCCACCGCCCTGCTCACCCTGCTGGTCCAGGTGCTGGTGCGCGATCTGGCGTTCGGCTGGAGCACCACCCTGCAGACCTCCGCGCCCGCCTACCACGCCCTGGTGGAACAGCTTGCCTGGCCCTGGCGCGGCTGGCTGCCCGGCGCCGTGCCGGGCCTGGAACTGGTGGAGCAATCCCGTTACTTCCGGCTCGGCGGTGAGGCTCCCGCCGACCCGGAACGCCTGGGCGCCTGGTGGCCGTTCCTGGCCATGCTGTGGCTCTGCTATGTGCTGCTGCCCCGGCTTATCCTGCTGGGGCTGGCGCGGCTGCACCTGAACCACCGCGCCGGCGTGCTGCTGCGACGCCACCCGGGCTGGGCGGCGCTGCGCCAGCGCTTCGCCACGCCCTGGGTGGACAGCGGCCCGGCACCGGTCGCCGCCGGCGCCGGCCCCGCGGTACCGCCCGCCGACGCCCTGGCGCCGCCGCCGGAAAGCGGCGTGGTGATCCGCTGGGCCGGCGCCGGCAGCGCCGACCTCGCCCGAAACCTGCTCCAGGACGCCCCCATGCAGGTGCTCGAAGCCGGCGGCAGCGCCAGCCTGGAACAGGACCGCGACACCCTCACCCGCGCCGACCTGGGCCTGCCGGTGGTGCTGCTGACGCGCGGCTGGGAACCGCCCACCGGCGAACTGGCGGACTTCCTCGACGACGCCCGCCACAGCCTGCCGGCGAACACCGACATCGTGCTGCTGCCACTCGCCGCCGACGATCAAACCGCTCTGGTGGACGGCGCGCTGCTGGCCCAGTGGCAACGCTTCGTGGACCGGCACCGGCCGGTCAGGCTGTGTCGCCCATGAGCGAGCGCCCCCTGCCCCGTTTCGCCGTGGTCGGCCACCCCAACAAGGGCAAGTCGAGCATTGTCGCCACCCTGGCCCAGAACGACGGCATCGCCATCGCCCTGGAGCCGGGCACCACCCGGGAGAACGGCCACTACCCGCTGCGCGTGGACGACCGGCTGCTGTACGAACTGATCGACACCCCCGGCTTCCAGCGCCCGCGCCGGGTGCTGGCCTGGCTGCAGGCCCACAGCCTGTCCGCGTCGGACCGGCCGGACACGGTGCGCGCCTTTGTCACCCAGCACCGCGACGACCCCCGTTTCCATGACGAATGCCAGCTGCTGACGCCGATACTGGAGGGCGCCGGCATTCTCTATGTGGTGGACGGCGCGGTGCCCTACAGCCGCGAGCAGGAAGCGGAAATGGAAATCCTGCGCTGGACCGGCCGCCCCAGCCTGGCGCTGATCAACCGCATCGGCGCGGGCGACCATCTCGCGGACTGGCGCGCCGCCCTGGGCCAGTACTTCCAGATCGTGCGCGATTTCGACGCAGTGCACGCCCCGTTTGACGCCCACCTGAGCCTGCTGCGCGGTTTCGGCCAGCTGGCGCCGGAATGGGAAGCGCCGCTTGAGGAGGCCACCCGCCATCTGCGCGATCAGCGCCGGCACCGCCAGCATCAGGCGCTGCAACTGATCGCCGCCGCCCTGGCGGACATGCTCACCCACCGGGAAACCGGCCGGCTGCGCGACGACGGCAACCGCGACGCGCTCGAACACGAACTCGGGCAACGCTGGCGGGACTGGCAGCGCCAGCGGGAGCAGCGCCTGCGCCGCGACGTGGAATCCCTTTACCAGCATCGCCACCTGCGCCGCCGGGAGCAGGCCCTGGCGTGGCAGCCGGGCAGCGACCTGTTCAGCGAACAGGCCCGCCGGACCTGGGGCGTGAGCCGCACCTACCTGGTCACCGCCGGCTTCGGCGCCGGCGCCCTGGGCGGGGCCGGCATCGACGCCCTCGCCGCCGGTCACTCGCTGGGGGCGGGCGCCCTGATCGGCGGCGTGCTGGGCGCCGCCGGCAGCGTCTTCTATGGCAGCAAGTACGCCGACAAACTGGGCGCGCTGAAAGTGCTGGAGCGCTTCACCGGCGGCGCCGAGGCGGCCTTCGGGCCGGTCCGCGATCCACAATTCGGCTATGTGGTGCTGGGCCGGGCCCTGGAGCACTGGCATCAGGTCAGTCACCGCAATCACGCCGGGCGTGACCCGCTCACTCTGGGCGACGCGGACCGCCACTGGCTGGAACAGTTACCCCGGGGGCAGCGCCAGCGTTTGCAGAAGGCGTTGCAGGATCCGCCGCGTGAGCCCGGGGATGTGAAGCGCCGGGATGGTCTGGAAAGCGCTGTGGGGCAGGCGGGTGAGGCGTTTCTTACTTGGCGATCGGCGGCGTCTTAAAAGCGTCTCTGGCATCCTGCCGGGTGGCTGAAAGCCACCCTTTCGCGGGCTGGGCCCGCTCGCACAAGGTGGGTTAGTGGGAGGAGCGTTCGCGGCGGTAGTGGCGCGGGGCCACGCCCATTACTTTTTTGAACAGGCGCGAGAAATAGTAGGGGTCGTCGTGGCCCAGGTGGCGGGCGATGTCGCTGACGCCCAGGTCGCTGACGTCCAGCAGGTAGCAGGCACGGCTGATCTTGAGGTGCTGAAACGCCTGCATCGGCGTCTGCCCGGTGAGGCGTTTGTACTCGCGAATAAAGTGATAGCGCGACAGGGTGCTGGTGGCGGCGACCAGGTCGTCCAGGGCCAGCCGTTCGTGCAGGCGGCTTTGCAGGTAGCTCTGCACCCGGTCCAGGTCCAGCGCCGCCTGCCGCGCCTGCTGGCGGCGGCGTACCAGCGCCAGGAAGGTGAGCAGGCCGCGCAGCACATTGGCGGCGTGCACCTGATGGTGAATCTGGAAGCTCTCCGCGGTGGCCAGCAGCACTTCGAACTCTTCGCTGAGCCGCGAGTGCAGACCCACCGGCACCAGCCCGACGCGCGGATCCGGCTCGATGGCGTCGAAAAACGCATCCACGGCGGCGCCGCCCAGGTGCACCCAGTAGATGGTCCAGGGGTCGTCCGGGCGGGCCCGGTAGCGGTGCGGCTGCCCTTCCCGGAACAGCAGCACGTCGCCGGGCCCCACCGGGTGGGCGTCGCCGTCCAGATCCACTTCACCGCGTCCGGCCACGCAATAGATCAGCAGATGATCGCGGGGCGAGGCGCGCCCCATCTGATGGCCGGCGGCGCGCGGGTAGTAGCCCACGCCGTGGGGCAGGCAGTCGCCGCACAGCGGGTGCGCGCCCAGCGTCTGGATCAGCGCCTGGGGCACCACAATGCGGCGGCCGTCCCGGGGCAGTGGCCACTGGGAGGTCTCGATAACCGGGACGTCACTGGAATCCATACCGCAATATAGTCCATTACTGGTCAATAGAAACCATCCGCATGGGGACGATACTGTGGTAAATCATAGCAATAATAGAACAACACCCCCACTTTCGGAGGCTCCATGAGCACGCGACTGCCGCAACTGATCAACGGCGAATTCCAGCAAAGCCGGACCGACACCTGGATTCCAGTCACCAACCCGGCCACCCAGGAGGTGCTCTGCGAAGTACCGGCGGCCACCGCCGAGGAAATGGAGAGCGCCATCCAGTCCGCCCGCGAGGCGTTCCTGGAATGGCGGGAAACCCCGGTGTCCGAGCGCGCCCGGGTGATGCTGCGCTACCAGCACCTGCTCAAGGAGCACCACGATGAAATCGCCGAGGTGCTGGCCAAGGAAACCGGCAAGGTGTTCGCGGACGCCAAGGGTGATGTGTGGCGCGGCATCGAGGTGGTGGAGCACGCCGCCAACATCGGCTCGCTGATGATGGGCGAGACGGTGGAAAACGTGGCGCGCGGTATCGACGGCCACGCCTGGACCCAGCCGCTGGGGGTGTGCGCGGGCATCACCCCGTTCAACTTCCCGGCGATGATTCCGCTGTGGATGTTCCCGATGGCCATCGCCTGCGGCAACAGCTTCGTGCTCAAGCCCTCCGAGCAGGACCCGATGACCCCCAATATTCTCGCCGAGCTGTTCCTGCGCGCCGGCGCGCCCAAGAACCTGCTGCAGGTGGTCCACGGCGGCAAGGAACAGGTGGACACCCTGCTCACCCACCCGGAGATCAAGGCGGTGTCCTTCGTCGGCTCGGTGCCGGTGGGCCAGCACGTCTACCGCACCGCCACCGACCACCTCAAACGCGCCCAGTGTTTCGCCGGCGCCAAGAACCACATGGTGGTAATGCCGGACGCGCGCAAGGATCAGGTGATCAGCAACCTGGTGGGCGCCTCCTGCGGCGCCGCCGGCCAGCGCTGCATGGCGATCAGCGTGGCGGTGTTCGTGGGCGAGTCCAAACACTGGATCGACGAACTCAAGGACGAGCTGGCGAAGATCCGCCCCGGCGCCTGGGACGACGAGAACGCCGCCTACGGCCCGCAGATCAGCCCCAAGGCCCGCGACCGGGTGCTGACGCTGATCAAGCAGGGCAAGGAGGAAGGCGCCAGCTGTTTGCTGGACGGGTCCGATTGCACCGTGGACGGGCTGCCGGACGGCAACTGGGTGGGCCCCACCCTGTTCAGCGACGTGACCCCGGACATGGCGCTCTACAAAGAAGAGATTTTCGGCCCGGTGCTGTGCTGCATGACCGTGGATACCCTGGAAGAGGCCCTGGAGCTGGTGAACAACAGCCCCTACGGCAACGGCACCTCGATCTTCACCGCCAGCGGCGCCGCCGCCCGCAAGTATCAGCATGAGGTGGAAGTGGGCCAGGTGGGCATCAATGTGCCGATCCCGGTGCCGCTGCCGTTCTTCAGCTTCACCGGTTGGAAGGGCTCCTTCTACGGGGACCAGCACGCCTACGGCAAACAGGCGGTGCGCTTCTACACCGAGACCAAGACTGTCACCAGCCGCTGGTTCGATGACGACATCCCGGACGGCGCCCACGGCGGCCCCAACATGACCATCAACCTGAAATAGCCATGGACTTCAACTTCACCGACGAGCAGCTGGCGTTCCGCGACACCGCGCGCCAGTTCGCCGACAAGGAACTGGCGCCGTTCGCCGCCGAGTGGGACCAGCACGGCACCTTCCCCAAGGACACCATCCGCCGCGCCGGCGAGCTAGGGTTCTGCGCGCTGTACTGCGACGAGGACCAGGGCGGCATGGGCCTGAGCCGGCTCGACGCGGCGCTGATCTTCGAGCAGATGGCGGCGGGCTGCACCTCCACCACCGCCTTCATCACCATCCACAACATGGCCACCTGGATGCTGTCCCGGTTCGGCTCCGAGGCGGTGCGCCAGCGCTGGAACGGGCCGCTGATGAGCGGCGAGGCGCTGGCCTCCTATTGCCTCACCGAGCCGGGCGCCGGCTCCGACGCGGCGTCGCTGAAGACCAGCGCCCGCCGCGACGGCGACGAGTATGTGCTGAACGGCGCCAAGGCGTTCATCTCCGGCGCCGGCGACACCGACCTGCTGGTGCTGATGGCGCGCACCGGCGGGCCCGGCGCCGGCGGTATTTCCTGCTTCGCGATCCCGGCGGACACGCCCGGCGTCAGCTACGGCCGCAACGAGGACAAGATGGGCTGGAAAAGCCAGCCCACCCGGGCGGTGATTCTCGAGGACGCACGCGTCCCGGTGGAAAACCGCATCGGCGACGAGGGCCAGGGCTTCAAGATCGCCATGGCGGGCCTGGACGGCGGCCGTATCAATATCGCCAGCTGCTCGCTGGGCGCGGCCTCGGCGGCGCTGGCCCAGGCGCAGAGCTACGTGCAGGAGCGCCGCCAGTTCGATCAGCCGGTGAGCGAGTTCCAGAGCGTGCAGTTCACCCTGGCGGACATGGCCACCCACCTGGTGGCGGCCCAGCAGATGGTGCGGCTGGCGGCCTGGAAGCTGGATAACGGCGACGCCGACAAGGGCACCTTCTGCGCCATGGCCAAGCGGCTCGCCACCGACCTGTGCTTCGACGTCTGCAACCAGGCCCTGCAGCTGCACGGCGGCTACGGCTACATCAAGGAGTACCCGCTGGAGCGCTATGTGCGCGACAGCCGGGTGCATCAGATTCTGGAAGGCACCAACGAAATCATGCGGGTGATCATCGCCCGCCGGGTACTGAAAGACCTGAGCTTTTTATAAGGCCCGATTCAAAAAGGAGAACAATATGAACATCGGATTCTTCGGCGTCGGCAACATGGGCGGGCCGATGGCCGCCAATCTGGTCAAGGCCGGCCATACGGTGACCGCCTTCGACCTGGTGCCCGAGCTGCTCAAGACCGTGGAAGCGGACGGCGTCGCCGTGGCCGCCGACCCGGCGGCGGCGGTGGCCGGCGCCGAGGTGGTGATCAGCATGCTGCCCTCCGCCGGCGCGGTCACCGGCCTGTATCTGGGCGACGACGGTGTGCTGGACGCCATCCACCCGGACACCCTGATCATCGACTGCTCCACCATCGACGCCGACACCGCCCGCCGGGTGGCCAGCGCCGCCGCCGACAGCGGCCGCACCATGATCGACGCGCCGGTGTCCGGCGGTGTCGGCGGCGCCAAAGCGGGCACGCTGACGTTTATCTGCGGCGGCCCGGAAGCGGCGGTGGAACGCGCCCGCCCGGTGCTCGACTGCATGGGCAAGAACGTGTTCCGCGCCGGCGACAACGGCGCCGGCCAGGTGGCGAAAATCTGCAACAACATGCTGCTCGCCGTGCACATGATCGGCACCGCCGAAGCGCTGCAACTGGGCGCCGACCACGGCCTGGACCCGGCGGTGCTCTCCGACATCATGAAAGCCAGCTCCGGACGCAACTGGTCCCTGGAGGTGTACAACCCCTGGCCCGGCGTGATGGAGGGCGTGCCGTCCAGCAACGACTACAACGGCGGTTTCGCGGTGAAACTGATGAACAAGGATCTGGGCCTGGCGCTGGAAGCGGCGCTGGCCAGCCAGTCCAGCACGCCCATGGGCTCACTGGCGAAAAGCCTGTACGCCGCCCTCGGCAACCAGGGCCTGGGCGGCAAGGACTTTTCCAGCATCCAGACGTTCTTCAAACACCGCGAGCCCTGACACCGGGCCGGGTTACGGCGTCCACGTCTCCCCGGGCCCGTGGGCCAGGAACGAGGGACGGCGCCGCCGGGCCGCGTAGGGCCGGTCGCAAACGTTGTCGCGGCGGTTGTAGACGAAGAACACATTGCTGCGCGGGTCCGGCGACATATTGGCGTTGGAGCCGTGCAGGGTGTTGCAGTCGAACAGAATCAGGCCGCCGGCCTTGCCGGTGGGCGCCTCGATACCGCCCCGCTCGATCAGCGCCTGCAGCACGTCGTTGCCGGGCACGCCGAATTCCTGGGTCTTCAGGGACTGCTTGTGGTGGTCGTCCGGGGTGGCGCCCAGGCACGGCACGAACACCTTGTGCGAGCCGGGAATCAGCATCAGGGGCCCGTTGAAGTGGTGGTTGTCGGTCAGCACGATGGACGCGCTCACCGCGTGCATGGACGGCATGCCGTCCTCGGCGTGCCAGGTCTCGAAGTCCGAATGCCAGTTGAATCCCTTGCCGTGGAAGCCCGGCTTGTAGTTGATCCGTGACTGGTGCACATAGACATCGCCGCCCAGTATCTGCCGGGCGCGGCCGGTCAGGCGCGGGTCACGGGCCAGTTGGCGGAAACGTTCGGACAGAAAGTGCACCGCGAACAGGGAGCGGATTTCCTCACTGCCGGGCTCGGTGACACTGAAATCCCGGCCCCGGAATTCATCCCGGGCGAGCAGTTCGTGCAAATGGCCGGTGAGCTCCTGCACTTCCCGCTGATCCAGGAAGTCCGGCTCGAACAGAAAGCCGCGCTGCTCGAACTCGTCCAGTTGTTGCTGGGAAAGGGGGCCGTCGGCGGCCTGGCCCTTAACCACTTTTTCGCGGCGGTTCAGCCAGGGCATGTCCGGCTTTTTCGCCAGACGGGTGGGGTAAGGGTCCTGAATCGCCGGAGCCGGTCCGGTAATGGGTCGGGTGGGCGTCTGCACTGACATCAAATCACCTCCTGAGATTTGGGATCAGGTCCAGATTGGCGTTATCAGGCCGGGCCGCCGCCAGGAGGGAGCCCGGCAGCGTGACTATAAGGTCTATAAATCCGGTTTCAAGGTGGCCGTCCCGTCAGTTCTGAATACGTCGCCAGGGGCGCGCCTGCTCCAGCTCGAAGGCCAGCTCCAGCAGCGTTTTTTCGTCGCCCTGCAGCGCGGAGAACTGCACGCCGATGGGCAGGCCCTCGCGGCTTTCGCCCAGCGGCAACGACAGGGCCGGGCTGCCGGAAGCATTGTTGGCGGGGGTGAAGCTGACGTACTTGATCAGCCGGTCGATCAGCACCTCGAAGTCCACATTGGGGCTCAGGTAGCCGAGCGGCGGCGTGGTGTGGGCGAGCACCGGCGACAGCACCACGTCGTAATGCTGGAACGAGCGGGCGTAGGCCTGCCAGGTGCGCTTGAGCTGGTAGAGCACCGCCGGTGTCTTCCACAGCTTGCGCCGGTAATAGCGGCTCAGGCCCCGGGTCAGGCCGTCCAGCTGCCGGGGGTCGAAGCCGGGCCCGAACAGGGCGCGGCCGAAGGTGCTCACCATGAACGCCATAAAGCCGTAGTAGAGCACGAAGTCGTCGATAAAGCGGCGCTCCAGCGGCACCGGCGCCTCTTCCACCCGGTGGCCGAGCCCGGCCAGCAAATGGCCGGCGTCCTCCACCACGGCCCGGGTCTGCGGACAGGTGGGGCTGCCGGTGATCGAGTCCACCACCAGGCCCACGCGCAGGCGCCGCCGGCCCGGCCCTTCCACCCGGCCGATCGGCGGCAGCTTGGGGTTGCGGTAATACTGCTCGGCGGCGGCGAAGAAATTGGCGGTGTCGCGCACGCTGCGGGTGAGCACGCCCTCGGCGATGATGTCGATCGGCAACGACCGGGACGCTTCCGATTTCACCAGCCGGCCGCGGGTGGGTTTAAGGCCCACCAGGCCGCAGCAGGCGGCGGGAATGCGGATCGAGCCGCCGCCGTCGTTGCCGTGGGCGATGGGCACCGCGCCGGCCGCCACCAGGGCGGCACTGCCGCCGGAGGAGGCGCCGCTGGAATAGCCCGGCGCCCAGGGGTTGCGGGTGGCCGGCGCGCCGGCGTACTCGGTGGTGGCGCTGAAGCCGAAATCCGGCAGCCGGGTTTTGCCCAGCAGCACGAACCCCTGGTCCAGATACTGGCGGGCGAAGTGGCTGTCCTTGGCGGCGTTGCGCGGTCGCACGGCGCGGGCACCGTGGCCGGTGGGCAGGCCCGCCACGTCGATGTTGTCCTTGATCAGGCTGGGCACGCCGGCGAATTCCCCGCCGTCCCGCAGGCGCTGGTCCGCGCTTCGGCGGGCCGTTTCAAAGGTGTCCAGCGCCAGGCCGTTGAGCGCCGGGTTCACCGCCTGGATGCGCTCGATGGCAGCGTCGGTGAGCTGCGCCGCACTGCGCTCGCCACGGCGCAACAGGTCGGCCAGGGCGGTGGCGTCGTGATCACCGAGGGCGTCATCACGGAAGGCATGAAGGCGCGCTTCGGGGGCGGGTCCGGCGTATTGATTCATCGGTGTGTCCTGCTGTGAAGGCGGTCGATGGCGAAAGATCGTACCATGGTGCCACATTCACAGCGGGCCAATCGCAAGACGATGAGGGCCTAGCCCCTGGCCCGGTCCACCCGCTTGCCCTGGGCGAGCATCACCCGCGCCAGGTGCACCAGGTCGGCGATGCTGGTGACCACCGCGTCCGGGCGGTGCGGGTGGCTGACGGTGTTGGGGAAAATCTTGTCCAGCCAGGAGTCCGGCCAGCCGGCGCCGTTATAGAAGATCGCGGTGATGCCGGCTTCCTTGGCGGCGATCACGTCGGTGGTGCTGTCGCCCACGTACCAGCAGTTCTCCGCCGGCGTCAGGCCGAGGTTGTCCAGCGCCTTGAGCAGCATGTCCGGCGCCGGCTTGCGGTGTGCCACATCGTCGCCGCAGACAATGGTGTCGAACAGATCCTCCCAGCCGGTGCCGTCGACAATGCGCAGCTCGTGCTCGAGGAACTCCCGCTTGCGGTTGGAGATCAACGCCACCGGCACGCCGGACTGGCGCAACCGCTCCAGTTGAACGCGGATGTCACTCTCCAGCGGGTGAACTTCGTCCACGTATTTTTTATAGCAATCGTCGAAGGCCTGATGGATGCGGCGCTTGGCGTCGCCGTCGGCGCCGAACAGCACTTCAAAGATATCGGTGCGCGAGATTTTCCGCTGGGCGGTGATCTTGGGGTGCAGCTTGTTGTTCTCGCGCACGTACTTGACCAGCTTGGCGTCCTCGATGGTCTTCGATTCTTCCGGTTTGAGCAGCCGGTCCCAAAGACCCAGCTCCTTAAGCCTGGGCAAAACATCGTCGACCGCGTGGTACATGGCGTCGTGGGTGTCCACCAGGGTCGCGTGCCAGTCGATCAACACGGCCGCCGGCTTATCGTGGGGCAGCTGCAGAATACTCATGCGGCAACTTTATCACAGCGCCTGTTACAGGCCGGGGACTTGAAGATTTTTTACGCTTGGCCGCTGATTTCGTCCGCGCCGGGGGGCTATGCTGGCGGACAGGCGAGCAACCAGCACGGAGACCGCCATGAGCAAGGACCCGCTCAATGAGTACCGCCGCAAGCGCAACCTGGGCGCCAGCCGCGAGCCCGCCGGCGGCACCGGCGACGCGCCCCGGTTCGTGATCCAGAAGCACGACGCCAGCCGGCTGCATTATGACTTCCGGCTGGCGTTCGACGGCGCTTTGAAGTCCTGGGCGGTGCCCAAGGGCCCGTCCACCGACCCGCGCGAAAAGCGGCTGGCGGTGCAGGTGGAAGACCATCCGCTGGACTACGCCGATTTCGAAGGCGTGATTCCCGAAGGCCACTACGGCGCCGGCACCGTGATGGTCTGGGACCGGGGCGGCTACCGCAATCTGCTCGCCGACGCGCGCCGCAACCCCACCTCCACGCAGAACCGTTCGGTGAAAAGCGGCCGCACCCTGGCGGGCATCGCCCGCGACGGCAAGGCGGAGCACGACCATGAGTGACCGCACCCTGACCGTGGACGGCAAGACCATCACCCTGTCCCATCCGGACAAGGTGCTGTTCCCGGAACACGGCCTGAGCAAATCGGATCTGGCGGACTACTACCAGCGGGTGGCGCCGATGATGCTGCCGCACCTGCGCGGCCGCCCGCTGACGCTGCACCGCTTTCCGGACGGCATCGGCGCGCACGGCTTCTATCAGCAGAACCGCAGCGATTATTTCCCGGACTGGCTGCCCGCCGCGTCCATCGATCACCCCGGCGGCACCGGCACGGTGACGCATATTCTCTGCGAGCGCGCCGCCGATCTGGTCTATCTGGCCAGCCAGGCGACGCTGACCCTGCACGCCTGGCTCAGCCGGGTGGACCGGCCGCACCGACCCGACCAACTGGTGTTCGACCTGGATCCGCCCGGCGACGATTTCGAGCCGGTGCGCCGGGCCGCCTGGCAGGTGGGCGACGCACTGCGCGACGCCGGCCTGACGCCGTTCGTGAAAACCACCGGCTCGCGCGGGCTGCACGTGGTGGCGCCGTTGAAACCGGGCGCCGACTTCGACCGGGTGCGGCGCGCCTGCCGGCGCCTGGCGGATCACCTGGTGGCCCGCCACCCGGACGCGCTCACCGCCGAGCAGCGCAAGAACAAACGCCACGGCCGGCTCTACCTGGACATCATGCGCAACGCCTTCGGCCAGACCGCGGTGGCGCCCTACGCGGTGCGCGCCAAACCGGGCGCGCCGGTGGCCACGCCGCTGGACTGGAACGAGGTGAACGACGCGGATATCGGGCCGCGCCGCTACCGCGTCGACAACCTGTTCCGGCGCCTCGGCCAGAAAGACGACCCCTGGGCGGACATGGCGCACCATGCGGCGGACATCGGCACGCTGGAAACGGCGCTGCGGGCCTGGGAGCGGGACTGAGGCCCGGCCGGTTTATTGAGCGGCGGCCATTTCGTCCCGGTAGGTGTCCGCCAGACGCGCCTTGGCGTCGTCGCTCAGGGCACGCCCGGCGAGCTGGAACACCTCCTGTTCTTCTTCGTCCAGGTGGTGGGTGACCAGATCGTGCAGCTTTCTGGCGGCGGCCAGCCAGCCCGGCGAACTGAAATCCGTATCTTCCAGTTCTTCCACCAGTTCATCGATCTCGTGATGCTCGGCGACACTGTGGCGGGCTTTTTCCTGGGTCATGTCCAATTCCATCATCGGAATATAGAGCGCCCGTTCCTCGGCGGCGGCGTGGCTGGTCAGCGCCTTCTTCACTTTTTCGAACAATTCCTCGCGGCCGTCACTGTCGCCGTGGGTTTTGATCAAAAGGCCCAGCAGGGTCCGCTGGGTGTCATGGTCTTCTCTGAGTGCTTCGAACAACGTCATGGCTGGCCCTCCCCTGGGCGCTGGCTGTGAGGTTTGAATCCTCGGTCGTGAGTGACGTCCAAGATACCCGAAGCCGCCGCCAACGGCGTTTTTGTTTACCGGAATTTACAGCCGGTGGAATCAGTCGGGCTCAAGCAGACGCGGGCCGGGGCCGTCCTCGGACAACTCATCCAGCGGGTTGCGAAGCCGGCAAGCGTTGATCGACAAACACCCGCAGCCGATGCAGCCGTCGAGCTGGTCACGAAGCTGCGTCAGGCTTTGAATGCGCTCGTTCAGATCATGGCGCCAATGCGCCGACAGCCGTTTCCAGTCGTGGGCGTTGGGGGTGCGGCCGTCCGGTAGCTCCGCCAGCGCCCGGCCGATCTCCGCCAGTGGAATACCGATCCGCTGCGCCACCTTGATCACCGCCACGCGGCGCAGCACGTCACGGCTGTAGCGGCGCTGGTTGCCGCTGCTCCGATGACTGTGGATCAGCCCCTTTTTCTCGTAGAAGTGTAATGCCGACACCGCCACGCCACTGCGCCGGGCCACTTCCCCCGGCGTCAGCGCCTTGCCGATATCGGCGGCCGCTATCTTGCTCATCGTGACAACCTTTCCCAATGGCTATTGATCTCAACCTTACTTCAGGTCTCAAAGTGCCGTCCAACGATCAGCACACAAGTGAGGAGACCAACCATGTCAAAACCCATCAAGGTCGCGGTGATCTACGGCAGTGTCCGCAACGGAAGACTCTGTGACGCGGTTGCCGGCTGGGTGGCCGACCGGGTCGAGGCGCGCGCCGACTATACGCTGGACGTCATCGACCCTCTTGCCGAGGGTCTCACCGATTTACGCGGTACCGACGGCGCGACGGAGAAGGCCATCGCCGCCCGCCTCAGCCGGGCCGACGCCTTCATCGTGGTAACGCCCGAGTACAATCACAGCTTCCCGGCGGCGCTGAAGCACTTCATCGACGGCTTCAATGAACCCTGGCACGCCAAACCGGTGGCGTTCGTCTCCTACGGCGGTCTCTCCGGGGGCAGCCGCGCCGTGGAGCAACTGCGCCAGATATTCGCCGAACTGCACGCCACCACCATCCGTCAGGTGGTCAGCTTCCCCAACGTGTGGGCGCACTTCGACCCGCAGCACCGCTGGCGGGATATGGAACGCGGGGACCGCAACCTGAACGTATTGCTGACGCAATTGCGCTGGTGGGCGTCCGCGCTGCGCGACGCCCGGGCGGGCGCCGACTACCGGACGGTGTCATGAACCCGTGCACGACCGGGGCCTGTCGTCTCAGGCATACTACGGTGTCGTTTTTCGCGGCGCCCGAACGACACACCGGGAGCGCAACAAAAACATTCAAGGAGTGGTCGTGAGTCCTATCATTTCCGTGCAACAACTCAACAAGACCTATGACTCCGGCTTCCAGGCTCTCAAGGACGTGAATCTGGAAATACGCCGGGGCGAGATTTTTGCCTTGCTGGGCCCCAACGGCGCCGGCAAGACGACCCTGATCAGCGTCATCTGCGGCATCGTCAATCCCACCGCCGGCACCGTGCTGGCCGACGGCCATGACATCGTGCGGGATTTCCGCGCCGCCCGGTCCACCATCGGCCTGGTGCCCCAGGAGCTGTCCACCGACGCCTTCGAGACGGTCTGGGCCACGGTCACGTTCAGCCGCGGGCTGTTCGGCAAGCCCAAGAACCCGGCCTATGTGGAGAAAGTGCTGCGTGACCTGTCCCTGTGGGACAAGCGCAAGGAAAAGATCATCGCCCTGTCCGGCGGCATGAAACGGCGCGTGATGATCGCCAAGGCCCTCGCCCATGAACCGCGCATTCTGTTTCTCGACGAGCCCACCGCCGGTGTCGACGTGGAGCTGCGCCGGGATATGTGGGAAATGGTGCGCGGCCTGCGCGAAAACGGTGTCACCATTATTCTCACCACCCACTACATCGAGGAAGCGGAGGAGATGGCCGACCGGGTCGGCGTGATCAACCGGGGTGAGATTGTGCTGGTGGAAAACAAGCACACCCTGATGGAGAAGCTGGGCCGCAAGGAACTGCGCCTGCAGCTTTCCGAGCCGCTGTCGGCGGTGCCGGAAAGCCTGGCGCCGATGTCCTTGACGTTGTCCGCCGACGGCCACGAGCTGGTGTACAGCTTCGACGCCCGCCACGAGCACGGCGACATCGCCGGCCTGCTGCGCCGCCTGGGCGAGCTGGGCATTGAGTTCCGCGATCTGCGCACGCGGGAAAGCTCGCTGGAAGAAATCTTCGTCGACCTGGTCCACAACGGCACACCGGGCGGCACGGACACCCCGCAACCCGCGGCCGGAGACAGCCAATGAACCTGCATGCGATTCGCGCGATCTATCTTTTCGAAATGGCCCGCACCTGGCGCACCCTGATGCAGAGCATCGCTTCGCCGGTGATTTCCACCTCGCTGTATTTCGTCGTGTTCGGTTCGGCGATCGGCTCACGCATGGTGGAGATCGACGGCATCAGCTACGGCGCCTTCATCATCCCCGGGCTGATCATGCTGATGCTGCTCAACGAGAGCATCTCCAACGCCTCGTTCGGTATTTACATGCCCAAGTTCAGCGGCACCATTTACGAGGTGCTGTCGGCGCCGGTGTCCTATGTGGAGGTGGTGCTCGGCTATGTGGGCGCCGCCGCCAGCAAGTCGATCATTCTCGGCCTGCTGATTCTCGCCACCTCACGGTTGTTCGTGGATTTCGGCATCGAGCATCCGTTCGCCATGTTGTTCTTCCTGGTGCTCACGGCGGTGACGTTCAGCCTGTTCGGCTTCATCATCGGCATCTGGGCGGACGGTTTCGAGAAGCTGCAGATCATCCCGATGATGATCGTCACGCCGCTGACGTTCCTGGGCGGCACCTTCTACTCGGTGAATATGCTGCCGCCGTTCTGGCAAACGGTGACGCTGTTCAACCCGGTGGTGTACCTGATCAGCGGCTTCCGCTGGAGCTTCTACGGCGTGGCCGATGTGAACGTGGCGGTGAGCCTGGGCATGACGGTGATGTTCATGCTGTTGTGCCTGGCCACCATCTGGTGGATTTTCAAAACCGGATACCGGCTGAAAAGTTAATCCCGGTGTTCTTTATCCCGGGCCTGACGGCTGGCTTCGGCAAGCTTCTCCATCTCCTCGCGGGACATGTAGTCCAGGTCCCAGTGGCTGGTGTGGCTTTCCTTCAGCCGGCGGCGGCCGCGGTGCAGATCCTCCGGGTCGTCGTCCGGGTGGGCGGCGCCGTGCTCGCCCATATGGGCGTGGGGGCCCGGTTCCGGATAGTGCATGCGCACCTCGGCGTCTTCCCGGGCGGGTTCAGGCGCCCCGCCGAACAACCGGCGAAGCTTTTCAAACAATGCGTTCATGGTATCTCCTGGCCGGCGTTTTAACGTCCACGTCCGACGCTTATCATGGTGCACCTTACTACCGGGAAACGGAAACCGTTGTGAACCTGAATCTCACCGATCTTCTTCTGCTCGCGGCGCTGGCCATCGGCGCGGCGCTGTTCTGGCGCTCCCAGCGCATTCGCGAAACGGCGCTGCGCGCCACCCGGCGGCATTGCGAGCGCGAAGAGGTTCTGCTGCTCGACCAGACCGTGGGCCTCAAGCGCTTCCGCCTGGCCCGTGACGAGCGCGGCCGCTGGGGCCTGTGGCGCATCTACGCCTTTGAGTTCACGGTCACCGGCGGCGAACGCTACCAAGGCGAAACCCGGCTGCGCGGGGAGCGCGTGCACAGCGTGGTGCTGCCGCCGCACCGTTTCTAGTTCCCAGCCTCGGGGCCTTTTACACCTTTTTCCCTTCCCTCCCTTTTCACGCTTCCTTGATCGGCGTACCCCTTGAAGGGCATTTCCGTCAGGAGGCAAGGATGTCCTACGCTGACCGAGTCGAACGCATACAGCCGTCGCTGACGCTGAAGATCAACGCCGAAGCGGCGGCCATCCAGGCCGATCACCGCGGCGGCGACGCGGTGGCCCGCCTGGGCGCCGGCGAACCGGATTTCGCGACCCCGGACGGCGTCAAACGCGCCGCCCACCAGGCCATCGACCAAGGGTTCACCCACTACACCGCGGTGGACGGCTACGACGGCCTCAAGCACGCGGTGCGCGAAAAATTCCGCCGTGATAACGACCTGCATTTTCAAGACGATCAGATCCTGGTGACCTGCGGCGCCAAGCAGGCGCTTTACGATCTCTGCCAGACGCTGCTGCGCCCCGGCGACGAGGCGGTGGTGCCGCGCCCCTACTGGGTCACCTACCCCGCCCAGGTGACGCTGGCCGAGGCGCAGACCGTCTATCTGGATCTCGACGCCGAGGACGGTTACCTGCCGCGCGCCGAGCGCCTGGACGCAGCACTCACCGACGCCACCCGGCTGGTGTTCCTGAACAGCCCCAACAACCCCACCGGGCGCCTCTACGACCGCGACACCCTGAACGCCCTGGCCGCGGTGCTGCGCCGCTACCCGCGGGTATTCGTGGTCAGCGACGACATCTACGAGCACCTGAACTGGACCGGCGAGCCGTTTCGCAACCTGCTCAACGTGGCGCCGGATCTGGCGGACCGCTGCTTCATCGTCAACGGCGTGTCCAAGGCCTACGCCATGACCGGCTGGCGGGTGGGCTTCGTGGCCGGCCCCGCCGAGGCCGTCGCGGCGATGAAAAAGGTGCAGGGCCAGAGCACCGCCGGCGCCGCCAGCATCAGCCAGTACGCCGCCACGGAAGCGCTGCTCGGCGACCAGACGCCGGTGCGGCGCATGGTGGAGGCCTACCGGCGCCGCCACGACCACATCGTGCCGGCGCTGAACGAGATACCCGGCGTACAGTGCCCGCGCTCGGACGGCACCTTCTACGCCTTCCCGGATGTGCGCGAGGCGATCACGCGCCTGGACGACATCGACAACGACCGCCAGCTGGCCGAGGCGCTGCTGCACAGGGCCGGCGTGGCGGTGGTGCCGGGCAGCGGCTTCGGCGCCCCCGGACGGCTGCGGGTGTCGTTCGCCGCCGACATGCACACCATCGAAACCGGCTTGCGCAGGCTGCGCGAGTTTTTGCGATAGCCAAGGAGGCAGTATGAGCAAGGCAACGGTAGGCGACTTCATTGTCGATCGCTTGCAGCAATGGGGCATCGACCGCGTGTTCGGTTATTCCGGTGACGGCATCAACGGCGTGATGAGCGCGCTGCGCCGCAACGACGGCGTGACCCTGGTGCAACCCCGCCACGAGGAACTGGCCGCGTTCATGGCCTGCGGGCACGCCAAATACACCGGCCGCCCGGGCGCCGTGGTGACCACCTCCGGCCCGGGCGCGATTCACGCCCTCAACGGCCTTTACGACGCCGCCAAGGACCATATGCCGGTGGTCGCGGTGGTCGGCCAGCAGGCGCGCATCAGCCTGGGTTCGGACTTCCAGCAGGAGGTGGACCTGGGCAGCCTGTTCAAGGACGCCGCCGGCTACGTGCAAACGCTGATGGCGCCGGCCCAGGCGCGCCACGTGATCGACCGGGCGGTGCGCATCGCCGAGGCGGAGCGCACCGTCAGCGTGGTGGTGGTGCCCAATGATCTGCAGGACGAGCCCATGGCGGAGCCACCCGGCGGCCACGGCGCCACCTGGTCCGGGGTCGGCTACCGGCCGTCGGTGCGGCACGCCGCCGCCACCGACCTGGACGCCGCCGCCGAGGTGCTCAACGCCGGCGAAAAAGTGGCGATCCTGGCCGGCGCCGGGGTCAAGGACGCCGTCGAGCCGCTGCTGAAGCTGTCCGACGCGCTGGGCGCCGGCATCGCCAAGGCGGTGCTCGCCAAGACCATGATTTCCGATTACCAGCCGGGCGTCACCGGTACCCTGGGGCTGCTGGGCACCGAACCCAGTGACCGCATGATGCGCCATTGCGACACCCTGCTGCTGGTGGGCACCAGCTTCCCCTACGCGGAGTTTCTGCCCGAGGAGAATCAGGCGCGCGCGGTGCAGATCGACATCGACGCGGCCAACCTGGGGCTGCGCTACCCCACCGAGGTGAACCTGCACGGTGACGCCGCCGCCACCCTGGAAGCGCTGCTGGAGCGGATCACGCCGAAACAGGACACAAGCTGGCGCGCGGATCTGGAAGAACGGATCGCCGACTGGTGGGACACCGTCGAAGCGCGCGCCTATACCAGCGCCGAGCCGCTCAATCCGCAGCGCATTTTCTGGGAGCTGTCGTCACGGCTGCCCGACGACACCCGGCTGGCCGCCGACGTGGGCACCGCCACCGACTGGTACGCGCGCTTTCTGAAGGTCAACGGCAAGGTGCAAGGCACCACCTCCGGCGGGCTCGCCTCCATGGGCAACGGCGTGCCCTATGCCCTGGCGGCGAAGTTCGCCGAGCCGGACAAACCGGTGGTGGCCATGGTCGGCGACGGCGCCATGCAGATGATCGGCAATAACGGGCTGATCACCGCCGCCCACTATTGGCGGGAATGGTCGGACCCGAGACTGGTGATTCTGGTGCTGAACAACCGCGACCTGAACCAGGTGACCTGGGAGCAGCGGGTGATGGAAGGCGATCCCAAGTACGAATCGTCCCAGGCGCTGCCGGATTTCGACTACGACCGCTACGCGGAGATGCTGGGGTTACGCGGCCTGCGGCTGGACGACCCGGACCAGGTGGTGGCGGTGCTGGAGGAGGCCCTCAACGCGGACCGTCCGGTGGTGATCAACGCGGTGGTGGATCCCAACGTGCCGCCGCTGCCCACCCATCTGGAGATGGATCAGGTAAAGGGCTACCTGAGCTCGATCCTGAAAGGCGACCCGGAGGCCGGCCCGCAGATCCGCCAGTCGGTCAAGGCGATGGCGGCCAAATATCTGAAACGCTGAATCACGGCCGGGGCGCGCGGCCCCGGCCACGGCGTGTTCAGATGTGCTTGAGCACGGTCTGGGCGCTGCTGTCTTCCACGCCCTTTTCATCCACGCCCAGGTATTCCACCACGCCGTCATTGGCGACCAGCGCGAAGCGTTTGCTGCGGATGCCCATGCCGCCGCCGGTGGCGTCCAGTTCCAGCCCCAGGGCTTTGACGAATTCCGCGTTGCCGTCCGCCAGCATGGTGATGCGCTCGGCGTTCTGATCCTTCTGCCAGGCGTCCATCACGAAGGCGTCGTTGGTGGCCAGGCAGGCGATCACGTCCACCTTGGAGAGCAGCTCGTCCGCTTCCACCACGAAGCCGGGCATGTGGGTGTTGGAACACCCCGGAGTGAACGCACCGGGCACCGCGAACAACACCACTTTACGGCCTTTGAAAAACTCGCCGGTGGAGAGGTCCTCGGGGCCCTTGGCGCCGTTGGTCTTGATGGTGACGTCGGGAATCTTATCGCCTACGGAAATAGTCATGGGTCGATCCTTTTAACCTGGAAATTGTGAAGGACTTGGAATGTAACAGGTTCCCGCGCCCGGCGCCGAATACTGCCACGCAGTGAACGTAAAAGTCTGTTTTGGACACCGCCCCCGGGTTGCCCCGCGCGCCGGCAGGCCCCAGGTTGTGGGGCATCGCTATGCAACCGCAAGGACGGAACCAATGAGCCAGACCATCGTAATCACCGGTGCCAACCGTGGCATCGGCTATGACATGGCGCGCCTGTGGAAAGCGCGCGGCAATCACGTTATCGCGGTGTGCCGCTCGTCCGCCGTGAAGAAGGGCGGCGAAGACCTGCACGATCTGGGCGTGCGCGTTATCGAGGGCATCGACGTGAGCCGCGCCGAGGACGTGCAAACGCTCAAACAGGAACTGGGCGACACCCCCGTGGACGTGCTCTACAACAACGCCGGCATGATGGAGAGCGAAGCCCTGGAGGACATGAACTTCGAGCAGATCCAGAAGCAGTTCGAAGTGAACACCCTGGGCCCGTTGCGCGTCACCCATGCCCTGCTGGACAACCTCGGTGACGGCGCCAAGGTGGGCCTAATGACCTCGCGCATGGGCTCCATCGCCGATAACGATTCCGGCAAGAAGTACGGCTACCGCATCAGCAAGGCCGGGCTCAACGCCGCCGGCAAATCCCTCGCCGTGGACCTGAAGGACAAGGGCATCGCCGTGGCCATTCTGCACCCGGGCTATGTGCAGACCGACATGACCGGCCACACCGGGCACATCACCGCCGAGAAGGCCGCCCACCGCCTGGTGCAGCGCATGGACGAGCTCAACCTGGACAACACCGGCACCTTCTGGCACTCCGACGGCAGCGAGCTGCCCTGGTAACCCGCTCCGGGCCGGTGCCCGAAAACACCGGCCGCGCTGATCATTCCGGTCATGTCATCGGCACGGCGGCTTGATATGCTGCATAGAACTCACCGGTTCTACATTGCCAGCCGCACGCTGCAAGGAGCGCCCCATGACCGCCATGATCCGCGAGCCCCTCACCGATCCGGCCCGCCTTAACCGGGTCGGCGACCCGGACCGCCCCGGCATGCGGCGCGGTCGGCGCCTGTTCAAATGGCTGCTCGGCTCCGACCCGCACCCGACGCCGGGGCAGATGGCGTCGATCCGCCAGGCGATGCTGGCCGGGGACCCGCTCGCCGACGCGGTGGTCGCCATGTACCACCGCCTGCCCGCGGGCCAGGGCCGCAAACTGCTGGACCAGGCCCTGGAACAGGGCCTGCACACCCTCGACGATCCGCCGGAAGAACTGACCGCCCTGTTTCACCAGGTCGACCACGAACCCATCTGGCTGGACCGGGCGCAGCTCCGGCTGGCCTGCGAGGTCTCCCACCGGGTGGGCCTGGCCGGCGAGCTGGTGCTGCGCAATCTGTCCCTGATGGGCGGCTATCTGGCGGCGGCGGCGGCCAAGCCGCTGGCGTTCACCGGCGAGCTGGACCGCATGGCCAACCGGCGGCTGGTGGAGACCGGCAAATTCTGGATCGACGTGACCACCCCCGGCGGCCTGGAGCGGGACCGGGACGGCTTCAAAAGCGCCGTGCGCGTGCGCCTGATGCACGCCCAGGTGCGCGCCATGCTGCTCAAGTCCGACAAGTGGGACCCGGCCTGGGGGCACCCGCTGAACCAGTGGGATTCCATGGCCACGATCCTGGAATTTTCGGTGATCTTTCTCTCCGGCCTGCGCTCGCTGGGCTTTCTGTTCAGCAAGCGCGAACGGGAAGCGGTGGTGCACCTGTGGCGCTATGTGGGCTACCTGATGGGCGTGGACGAACGCCTGCTGCCGGCCTGCGAGGCGGATGCCATGCGCGCGCTCTACCAGGTGATCGCCACCATCGGCGAGAGCGACGAGGACAGCCGCCGCCTGGGCGAGGCGCTGGCCCGGGCCTCGCTGCAGGACAGCGGCGACGGCTGGCTGGCGAAGCGTCTCGGCAAGTTGGAATACACCCTGCGCGCCGGCTATACCCGCTACGTCCTGGGCGACGACGCCGGCGACAAGCTGGGGCTGCCGCGCACCGCCACCAAGTACGTGTGGCCGGCGCAGATACCGTTACGGTTGGGCGCGGAGCTGGTGCGCAAAAGCGTGCCGTCGGTGAACCGGAGCCTGATACGGCTGGGCGAACGGGCGCGCCGGGAGCAGTTCCCGAAACGGGTCCAGCGGCTGAAAGCGGACACCAGCTTTACGCCGGTGAAGAAACTGGCCCGCTAGCGCAAAAAAAAGCGGCGACAGGGTGTCGCCGCTAGGGGAAGTCCGCCGGCCTTGCACGGGCCGGCGGGAGGGTTGCCTGAAAAAGTTCTGAAGCAGGGTGTCAGAGCGCGGCGCGGTCCAGGTTCATCACCTTGGTCCAGGCGGCCACGAAGTCGCTCACGAACTTATCGTCGTTGTCGCTGAGAGCGTAGTACTCCGACACCGCGCGCAGCTCGGCGTTGGAACCAAAGATCAGATCCACCGGCGTGGCGGTCCACTTCAGCTCGCCGCTCTGGCGATCGTGCCCTTCATACAGACCGTCGTTGTTTTCCGACGGCGCCCACCGGGTGGACATGTCCAGCAGATTGACGAAGAAGTCGTTGCTCAGGGTGCCCGGGCGATCGGTGAATACGCCGTGGTCGGCGCCGTCCACGTTGGCGTCCAGGCTGCGCATGCCGCCCACCAGCACGGTCATTTCCGGCACGCTCAGCGTCAGCAGGTCGGCCTTGTCCACCAGGCTGTCGGTGGGGGAAAGCCGGCTCTCTTCACTGAAGTAGTTCCGGAACCCGTCCGCCTGGGGCTCCATCACCGCGAACGCCTCCACATCGGTCATGGCCTGGGTGGCGTCGGCACGGCCCGGGGTGAACGGCACCTCAATGTCGTGGCCGGCGTCGGCGGCGGCTTTCTCGATGGCCGCGGCACCGCCCAGCACGATCATGTCCGCCAGGGAGATTTTACTGCGGCGGAACAGGCCCCCTTCGTTGAAGTCGGCGCGGATCTGTTCCAGCGTCGCCAGCACCTGATCCAGCTCGTCAGGGTCGTTCACCGGCCAGTCCTTTTGCGGCGCCAGCGCGACCCGGCCGCCGTTGGCGCCGCCGCGCAGGTCGGAACCCCGGAAGGTGGAGGCGGAGGCCCAGGCGGTGCGCACCAGCTGCGGCACGGTGAGCCCGGACGCGAGGATTTCCTCTTTAAGGTCTTCCGCGTCGCCCTTGGAGACCAGCTTGTAATCCACTTCCGGAATCGGGTCCTGCCAGATCAAGGCTTCGTCGGGCACGTCCGGGCCCAGGTAGCCGGCGCGCGGGCCCATGTCCCGGTGGGTCAGCTTGAACCAGGCGCGCGCAAAGGCGTCCTCGAACTCTTCCGGGTTTTCATGGAAACGCTTGGCGATCTTGCGGTATTGCGGATCGACCTTCAGCGCCAGGTCGGTGGTGAACATGATCGGAGCATGGCGCTTGCCTTCGATGTGCGCATCCGGCACCAGGTTGGCGGCCTGACCGTCGGCGGGGATCCACTGAATGTGGCCGGCCGGGCTCTTGGTCTGCACCCACTCATAGCCAAACAGGTTGTCCAGGTACTGGTGCGTCCAGGCGGTGGGGTTCACCGACCAGGCGCCTTCCAGGCCGCTGGTGTAGGTGTCGGCGCCCTTGCCGGAGCCGCAGTTGTTCTTCCAGCCCAGGCCCTGTTGCTCGATGGGCGCGGCGGCGGGCTCCGCTTCCAGGCACTCCTCCGCCTTGTGCGCGCCGTGGGCTTTGCCGAAGGTATGACCGCCGGCGATCAGCGCCACCACCTCTTCATCGCCCATGGCCATGCGGGCAAAACTCTGACGGATCGACTGCGCCGACAGCATTGGATCCGGCTTGCCGTTGGGGCCCTCCGGGTTCACATAGATCAGGCCCATCTGCACGGCGGCCAGCGGCTTCTCCAGCTTGCCGTCCTCGTCGTGGCGCTCATCGCCCAGCCACTCGGTCTCCGAGCCCCAGTAGGTGATGTCCGCTTCCCAATCGTCCTCGCGGCCACCGGCGAAGCCATAGGTCTTGAAGCCCATGTCTTCCATGGCCACGGTGCCGGCCAGCACCATCAGGTCGGCCCAGGAAATACGGTTGCCGTACTTCTGCTTAAGCGGCCACAACAGACGGCGGGCCTTATCCAGGCTGACGTTGTCCGGCCAGCTGTTGAGCGGCTCGAAACGCTGCTGGGCACCGCGGGCGCCGCCGCGGCCATCGTGCACGCGGTAGGTGCCGGCGCTGTGCCAGGCCATGCGGATAAAGAACGGGCCGTAGTGGCCGTAATCCGCGGGCCACCAGTCCTGGGAATCGGTCATCAGCGCGCGCAGGTCCGCTTTCAGCGCGTCCAGATCGAGCTCGGCGAAGGCCTCGGCGTAATCAAAATCGTCCGCCACCGGGCTGGATTTTTCCGCGTGCTGACGCAGCGGGCGCAGATCCAGGGTTTCCGGCCACCAGTACGGGCTGGCCATCGGTGAACGGGCGGGGCTTTTCTGATAGCCGTGGTGGTAGCCCCCGGGCTGACCCAGGGGGCTGGCCGACACGGCCGTGGACGTTGCAAGCGTAAAGGCGGCCACTAAGGCGGCTTTTGTTATATTCACGGTCTCTCCTCGCGTTGTGAATGATTCGCAAACGCGAAGGACTATAGCCGTGACATTTTTATGACGGCAGTGAAGGTTCCCTATGGTGGCTACAGATTGAATTTATTGGTGGCAATCCGCTGGTAGGCATTGGCGATGGGCGGCGATACCGATCGGGAAGAAAGCCGCCCGTTTCCGGCCTAATTACCAAATTATTACCGATCGGTATTATTATTGGACTTCCGGCGCCCTATCACCCTAATATTACCGATCAGGAATATTTGGAGCCTCCTAATGAGCGCCCTGCCGAAACAGTACAACGTGGACAGCCCGGAAGAGCTGGGCCGGCGTATTCGCGCCGCCCGTAAGGCCCAGGGTCTGACCCAGGTGGACTTGGCGGAAATCGCCGGCGTCGGCCCGCGCTTTTTGTCGGAGCTCGAGCGCGGCAAGGACACGGTGCGTCTGGGACTGGCGCTGAAGATCGCGCGCCTGGTGGGGCTGGATCTGTTCGCCGTGCCACGAGGGGGTGCCTCATGAGCCGGGCCCTGAACGTCTGGTATCAAGACCGCAAGGTCGGCCGGTTGTTGGACAGCGGCGGCGGTCGCATGGCGTTTATCTACGACGGCGACTGGCTGGACGACGGCTGGGCGATCTCCTGCAGCCTGCCCGTGGACGAGACCGGCGACTTCCTGCCGCCGGATCTGCGCGGGCATCATTTCTTCGCCAATCTGTTGCCGGAAGGAAACGCCCGGGACCGGCTGGTGCGGCAGCTGGGTATCGCCGACGACGATTTCACGCTGCTGGAAAAGCTCGGCGGCGACTGCGCCGGCGCATTGCAGTTGCTGCCAGAAGGTGATTCTCCAAATACTGATGGGAATGCGCTTCGAGTGCTCACGCAAGCCGACTTGATAACAGCGATTGAGAGGGGCCGCGCCAACTGGCTTGACGGCGACACCGCACCACGTCTTTCTCTCGCCGGCGCTCAGGACAAAATACCGGTACGAGCCACAGCCAATTGCGACGGCACCTGGCACCTGCAACTACCCGAGGACGGCGCCGCTTCCACACATATATTGAAACTTCCGGTGCGCGACCTGAAGCAAGTGCCGTTGCTGGAAATCTACACCACATATATCGCCGAAAAGTTGGGATTGCCGGTCGCTCCAGTGCGCCTTGTGCGTATCGGCCCACACATCGCGTCGCTAGCCGAGCGCTATGATCGCCAAACCCACGACGGTGTTGTAGATCGCTTGCACCAAGAAGACTTCTGCCAGGCGCAGGGACTCTCCCATAACGCCAAATACGAGGCCGGGGACAACGCAGTGGCCAAGGTGGCAGCGGCCATCCAAAAGCATTGCCTAAGGCCTGCTCTGGATTTACAAGCCTTCGCTCGTTGGCAAATCTTCAATGCGCTAGCGGGGAACGCCGACGGCCACCTGAAGAACCTATCGCTGATCTCTCACGGGCGGAAAGGCTGGTCGCTGGCGCCCTTCTATGATCTGGTCTGTACTCTAGCCATCGACAACATCAGCCACCAACTGGCTCTACCGGTGGGTAGTCACAATGATCCCGGCAATCTCCATCGCAAACACTGGGACGTTTTCGCCAATCAACTGGGGATGGCGCCGAAGTACATTCACCGGTTAATCCGAGCTCAAGCCTCGTCACTCAGCACTAATCTAGAGGCTTGGCACCGCAACTTCATAGAGGACCATCAGCTAACCAGTGAACTCGACAATGCCCAAGCCGTCATTAAACGACAGATCGGTAAAGCAAAACGGGACTGGCTCCCTTAGAGGTCGCATTGGACGCCGAACACGGCTAGGCCCTCTACCAGGTATTCGGACAGCAGCGGGTGGCCGAGCAGGAAGTCGGCGGTGTCCGGGGTCCACTCGTCGCGGGCCAGACGCAGGGCCTCCTCCCACTCGTCTTCCTGGAAGTCGCCACGGCCCAGCCACATCAGCGCCACCACCTCGGTCTGCTGATCCGGCTCCAGGTCCTCGATGATGGTGCGGAACTCCGCCACCGAGCCGTCCTCTTCGCCGCCCGCCGGCTCCGTCAGCGCCTCCGCGCCAGCCGCATCGTCGATGGGGTTGCCGGCGTCCTCCGGCATGGCCACCGTGTCCCGCGCCTGGAAGGCCTGGGCCAATTCCACCAGGCGGCACACGGTCTCGCCGCTCACGTTCAACATGGTCCGTCTCCTCACTGAAATCATCGGAAGTCGAATGCTTCCAACTTAGTGGCTACAGAGGCGAGCACAAGGCGGGGGATGTAAAAGGGTGTCAGAACGGTGGGTCAGAGAGGGGCCAACCGCCAGGCGATTTCCTCGAAACGGTCGAGACCGCGTTCGCGGAACGCCGGCTGGTTGTCGATCACGTCCTTGCGGGACAGGCAGTCCAGCGCATGGCTACTGCCATACAAGCGCTTCACTTCTTCGGCGGGCACAGCGAACGGCGGCCCGTCCATGCGATCCTGGTCGTACTCGAAGGTGATCAACAACTGCGGGGCGCTCGCCGTGACAGACGCCAGGTGCGCCGCGTAGCGCTCGCGCATGGCCGCCGGCAAAGCCACCAGCGCCGCCCGGTCGTAGACCATCGCCACATCGCCCAGATCGCCCGCCGTGAGCGCGAAGACATCACCCTGGAACACCGTCAGCGCGCCATGGCGCCACACCCGGCCGTCACCCCAGGGCGACACGTCCGGGTTAACGCCCAGCGACTCGAACAGTTGGCTCACCGCCAACTCGCTGAGCTCGACCCCGACCACACGCAACCCCTGCTCCAGCAGCCAGCCGATATCCAGCGTCTTGCCGCACAGCGGCAGAAAGACCGTCGCCCCGGCGGGCAGATCGAAAGCAGCGAGATTACGCTTCAGGATCGGGTGCACGAACGACAGATGGAAGCCCAGCTCCTGCGCTTCCCATTTTTCTTCCCAGAACTGTTTTTCCATCGAACGGTCTCCCGAGGGTTTAGCCCTGGCGTCGCAGTACCGCTTCGGTCTCGCGTATTGCCAACGCAAAGTCCGGCTTGGTAACGACCGCCAGCACCAGGGTATAAACGCCGTTAAGCAGCGCCAGTTCCGCGTCCGCGTGCATGAAACAAGCGGCCACCACCAACACGGATACGAAGTTCAACAGGCCCAGAAGTATGAACATGCTGTGCTGCACCTTGGACGCCGCCTGCGTCTTAATATCCCGCGAAGATTCGGCGCTACCAGGCAACGGGCGATGCGCGATCCTCTCCGCGGCCATGACAAGATTGCGCAACCCCCGGCCGACCAACAACACCAACGCCATGGCGGCAAGGCTGACACCCCATAGCGTTTCCCTGCTCAGCAACTCAGCCGGTGGCGGGTAGTGTGCGAACATCGCCAAGAGTGACAGCGCCACCCCGATCATCAGTGGTGCGGAAAGCGGCACAAACCAAAGCACCGTAAGTTGCCGCGCCGAAGGCGCCTTGGTCTCACCCAAAGTGTCAAGCATCCTGCTTCTCCCCTTTTCTGCTTTTAGTGCGCTTCTTCCCAGTTGTTCCCGATCCCGGCGTCGACGATCAGCGGCACGTCCAGTTTGGCGGCGGCTTCCATGCGCTGGGTGACTTCTTTGACCAGGTCGTCGACCTGGCTTTCCTTCACTTCGAACACCAGCTCATCGTGCACCTGCATGATCATCAGGGCGTCCAATTTGCTGTCTTCCAGCCAGTGGTGAACCTTGATCATGGCGTGCTTGATGATGTCGGCGGCGGTGCCTTGCATGGGCGCGTTGATGGCGGTGCGCTCGGCGGCCTGGCGGCGCTGGCCGTTGCGGCTGTTGATTTCCGGCAGGTAGAGGCGGCGGCCGAACAGGGTTTCCACGTAGCCTTTTTCGGCGGCGTCGGCGCGGGTGTTTTCCATGTAGCGTTTTACGCCGGGGTATTTTTCGAAGTAACGGTCGATGTATTCCTGGGCTTCGCCGCGCGGGATGCCGAGTTGTTTGGCGAGGCCGAAGGCGCTCATGCCGTAGATCAGGCCGAAGTTGATGGCCTTGGCGTTGCGGCGTTCGTTGTCGCTGACGTCGTCGAGGGTTTTACCCCAGACTTCGGCGGCGGTGGCGCGGTGAATATCCAGGTTATTCTCGAAGGCGTGGGTGAGGCCCTTGTCGCCGGACAGGTGCGCCATGATGCGCAGCTCGATCTGTGAGTAGTCGCAGGCGACGATCTTGCGGCCTTCAGGCGCCGAGAACGCCAGGCGGATTTTGCGGCCTTCTTCGCTGCGCACCGGAATGTTCTGCAGGTTCGGATCACTGGAGGACAGCCGGCCGGTGGCGGCCACCGCCTGGTGGTAGGAGGTGTGCACCCGACCGGTGGTGGGGTTGATCAGTTCCGGCAGCTTATCGGTGTAGGTGTTCTTGAGTTTAGAAACGCCCCGGTAGTCCATGATCACCTGGGGCAGCGGATAACCTTGCAGCGCCAGGTCCTGAAGCACGGCTTCAGCGGTGGACGGTGCGCCCTTGGGCGTCTTCTTGATGACCGGGATTTCCAGTTTTTCATAAAGGATTTCGCCGAGCTGTTTGGGCGAGCCGAGATTGAATTTCTGGCCCGCTTCCTCGAACGCTTTTTCTTCCAGCTCCATCATGCGCTTGGCGAGAAAAGTGCTCTGCTTTTTGAGCATGTCCGCGTCCACGTAGGTGCCGTTGCGCTCGATGCGGCTGAGCACCGGTACCAGCGGCATTTCGATGTCGTGGAACACGCTTTTCAGGCCCGCTTCTTTTTCCAGGCGCGGCCACAGGGTCTGGTGCAGGCGCAGGGTGATGTCCGCGTCTTCGGAGGCGTAGGGGCCGGCTTCATCGAGCCCGACCTGGTTAAAGGTGAGCTGCTTGACGCCCTTGCCGGCGATCTCCTGGAAGCTGATGTTTTTGTGGCCCAGATATTTCAGCGCCAGGGAGTCCATATCGTGGCGGGTGGCCACGGAGTCGAGCACATAGGATTCCAGCATGGTGTCGTATTCCACGCCGCGCAGGGTGATGCCGGCGCGGGCCAATACGCTCATGTCGTACTTGAGGTTCTGGCCGACTTTTTTGCTTTGTTCGTCTTCGAGAACGGGCTTGAGCTTGTCCAGTACCAGAGCGCGGTTGAGCTGATCCGGCGCGCCCGGATAGTCGTGGCCGAAGGGCACGTAGGCGGCGTCGCCGGCGGCGGTGGCGAAGCTGACGCCGACCAGGTCCGCTTCCATGTAATTGAGGCTGGTGGTTTCGGTGTCGAAGGCGAACAGCTCGGCTTTCTTAAGTTTGTCGAGCCAGGCGTCCAGTTCTTCCTCGGTAAGCACGGTCTGGTAGCCGTCCCGGTCGATGCTTTGTTCGCTCTCGATGTCCGGAGCGCCCTCTACCGCCGGGTCGTCGCCTTCCAGCAATTCATTGAGCCAGCCTTTGAATTCCAGATCGCGGTAGTAACCGGCCAGCTTTTCCGCGTCGGGCGTCAGCAGTTTGAGGTCGTCCAGGGCTTCCTTGAGTTCGCAGTCCACCTTGATGGTGGCCAGCTCGTAGGAGAGAAACGCCTGCTCGCGGTGTTCTTCCAGTTTCTTGCCCATGGACTTGGCGCCGCGGAAATTCAGCTCGGCGACCTTGTCCAGGTTGTCGTAAATCTTTTCCAGCGAACCCAGACCGGTGAGCAGCGCCAGGGCGGTCTTTTCGCCGACCCCGGGGACACCGGGAATGTTGTCCACCTTGTCGCCCATCAGCGCCAGGAAATCGATAATCAGCTCCGGGCCGACACCGAATTTTTCACGCACGCCGTCGATGTCGTAGACGGCGTTGTTCATGGTGTTGATCAGGGTGACGTGGTCGTTGACCAGCTGTGCCATATCCTTGTCGCCGGTGGAGATCAGCACCGGCTTTTGTTCGGCGCTGAAAATGCGCGCGAAGGTGCCGATCACGTCGTCGGCTTCGACGCCGTCCTCGATGATCAGCGGCAGGCCCATGGCGCGGATCAGGTCGTGCAGCGGCTGCACCTGCTCGCGCAGCTCGTCGGGCATCGGCGGCCGGTTGGCCTTGTACTGCTCGAACAGCTCGTCGCGGAAGGTTTTGCCCTTGGCGTCGAACACCACCGCCATGTACTCGGGGTCGTAGTCGTTGATCATCTTGCGCAGCATCGAGGCGACGCCGCGCACCGCGCCGGTGGGCTGGCCGGTGGAGGTGGTCAGCAGCGGCAGCGCGTGGAAGGCCCGGTACAGGTAGGAGGAGCCGTCGACAAGGATGATCGGTTTACGCTCGGTCATGGCAGTCCTTGGTTAAATCCGTGGAGCGCACAGTGTAACGCAAGACCTGCCAAGAACGCCTTGTGGGTGAGCTCTGTGGGAGCGGGCCCTGCCCGCGAAAGGCCAGCACCGCTGGCCGGCAGGATTCCAGAGACCTTTAAGGTGGCCTGTTTTACGGCCTCTCTGGCATCCTGCCGGCGGGCATTCGCCCGCCTTTCGCGGGCGGGGCCCGCTCCCACAAGCCCGCTCCTACAAGGACCGATCAGAGGCGTTCTTTGATCTGCCGGGTGATGGCGTTCACCGCTTTGCGGGCGCTGGGGATGGCGCCGCCCATGGTGATGAAGCCGTGTACCAGTTCCGGGTAGTCCAGGTTGACCACGTTGACGCCGGCGTCCTTGAGCTTCTCGCTGTAGGCGAGGCCTTCGTCGCGCAGCGGGTCGGTGGCGGTGACCACGATGGTGTCCGGGTGGCCGGCGATGTCCGGGTTGCGCAGCGGCGAGATGCGGTAATCGCCCACCAAGGTGTCGTCCTGGATGTAATGGTTGTGGAACCAGTGGATCATGTCGCCGTCCAGCCCGCCCTGGCCGCCGCCGAGCTGGGTGATCGAGGGCATATCCGAGGCGCCGTCGGTTTTCGGGTACACCGCCACCACCAGCTTGGGCACGGACAGCCCCTGGAGCGCCGCTTGCTGGGCCACCACGATGGACAGATTGCCGCCGGCGCTGTCGCCCATGGTCGCCAGACGCCGGGTGTCGATGCCCAGGTCGCCGGCCTGCTCACCGAGCCAGCGCCAGGCGGCAATGCAGTCGTCGGCGGCGGTGGGCGCGGGGTGTTCCGGCGCCAGCCGGTAGTCCACATTCAGCACCACCGCGCCGGTGACGTTGGCAATGTGGCGGCACAGGCGGTCGTATTCCACGGCGCTGCCGATGGTGAAGCCGCCGCCATGGAAGAACATGATCGCCGGGCTGTCCTCGGTGGGCGCGCTCTTGGGGCGATACAGACGCACCAGCATATCGCCGCCTTCCACCGGCACGCGGATATCCCGGGTCAGCGCCACCTCTTGCCGGTCCACGTCGAGCATGTCGATCATGTGCCCGTAGAGGGCGCGGCCCTGGGCCAGCGGCAACTCGTGGAAGCCCTTGCGACCGTCACCCAGGGCCAGCAGCAGGCGCAGCTTGGGGTCCAGCCCCTCGCGGCTGACGCTTTCCACCATGCCGGCCAGCCGGCCGGCCAGGGCGCCGGGCATTTTCATCAGGGTCCGCACCGTGGTGCGCTCGATCTTGTGTTGCAGGGACATGGTTTCTCCTTAATTAAACCCGGCGTGTATTTCCACCAATGGACAGGGGTTATACCATCGCCCCAAGCAAACGGCCCGGTCATCCCCGGCCTTTTTTCGCGTTGAACACTAGGAAACGTTGATGTCCGTCTATACCCGTGTCGATGATCGGGATCTGGCCGCCCTGCTGGCCGACTACGCGCTGCGGCTGGAGCACGCGCAGGCGGCGCGCCACGGCATTGAGAACAGCACCTTCCTGATCGACGCCCGGGCCGAGGACGGCGGCCCGCGGGCGGTGGTCCTGACCGTGTTCGAGCAGTTCGACGGCGAGGCCCTGGCGCCCTATCTGGCGTTGCTGGCGACCCTGGCGGCGGCGGGCCTGCCGGTGCCGGCGGCGCTGGTGGACCGCCACGGCCAGCGGCTGCGCCAGGTGGCCGGCAAGCCGGCGGTGCTGGTGCCGCGCCTGCCCGGCGAGCACTGTTTCGAGGTGGGCAGCGAGCACTGCCGGCAGGTGGGCGCCCTGCTCGCCGCCCTGCACCGCCAGCCGACGGAAGCGGGAAAGGCGCTGCCCGACGAGCGCCGGCGCCTGAAAAGCCTGGGCGAGCACCTGTGCCGCCTGAATGAAGACGACCAGCACCGCGCCGAGACCGTGCTGCGCCGCTGGCGGAAAGTGGCCGCCACCCGCACCCTGATCCACGGCGATCTGTTCCGCGACAACGCGCTGTTCAACGCCGAGGGCCGGCTCACCGGGGTGCTGGATTTCTACAACGCCTGCCTGGAACGGCCCGAGTACGATCTGGCGGTGGCGCTGAACGACTGGGCGGTGGCCTCGGACGGGCGCCCGGTACCGCGCCGGCAGGGGGCCTTGCTGGCCGGCTACCGGGACGGCGGCGGCGAGTGGGACGAATCCGTGCTGGCGCTGGCGTTGGCGGTGGCGGCGCTGCGCTTCTGGCTGTCGCGTCTGGCCGGGCCGGTGTCCGGGGAGTCGGAGGGCCAGGGCAGCAAGGATCCGGCCGAGTTCGCGCGGATTTTCGGCTATCGCTTTAACGCCCTGGGCGATGGCGACGACTAACGGCCCGGGCCGGTCAGAATCAGATGGTTGAGGTGCGCCAGCCAGTCGGCTTCCCGCCACAGCCAGGGGCTGTGCGGCCGGGCCAGGCTGGTGGGCGTCATCACCGCCACGCCGTCCGCCACCGCCTGGCCCACCAGCGCCTCGGTGAACCCGGCCCAGCCCCGGGGCAGCTGCTCCGGGGTCGCCTGCGGATTGAGATACCCTTCACCGAGCACCGGCTGCAGGCGCCGCAGGCGGGTGAACGCCAGCCGCCGCTGTAGCTGCTGCTGAAGGCGGCCGCGCCAGTGCTCACCGGTGGCTTCCATCAGTGCCCGCCGCAGCGGCGCGCCCAGGCGCCGGTCGAGCAGCCCGGGCACCGGCAGATCGGCGCCGGTGGCCAGCCGGTAGCGCGGATCGTCGTCCAGCCACAGGCCCAGTTCCAGGAAATCCAGCTCGCTGGTGTCCAGTTGGCGCAGATGGTCGGTCTCGCCGGCGGCGGCGCTGACCCCGAAATGGATGGTGGGGAACAGGGCACGCAGGGCGCGCGGCACTTCCAGCAGGTACTGCTCCACCGCCTGCTCCTGCTCGTTGCGCCAACGCTCCGGCAGGGACCGCTGGGGCGGCTGGCCGAACACCCGGCGGATAACGCCGTGGCTCCAGGGCGGAAACGGAAAATGGTGGCAGAAATCCACCGCCACCACGGTATCCAGGTGGCCCCATTCGCGCACCAGTTCCAGGGTCTGCACCCAGACGTCGATGAAGTCGGCGGGGCGGCGCACGAACGAGCGGCGGGCGCGGCTGTCGGCGATGAAAAAGCCGCTCAGCCACAGCTTCAGGCCGCGGTCGGCGGCACCGTTGAGCAGGCGCCGGAACGCTTTGCGAATCTGCACGGTCTCGGCGCCGGCGCCGATGCCCCGGCGGGCGTCCGGCTCGGCGAAGATTTCGCAGCGGTCCAGGTGGACGCTGTTGGCCGGCGTGGCCAGCAGATGCGGATAGGGGTCCAGGCGAACGGCGTTGAAGCCGCGTTCCACCGCTTCGTCCAGGGCGCGCTCCACGGCGCCGCCGCCAGGGCCGTATTCGCGCCGCAGCGGCCAGGCGTAATCCCAGCATGTGAGCGCGAGACGGCCCAGGTCCGGCAGGACCTCCGTGGCCGATTCGTCTTGCGCACCCTGCGACTGCCCCATGCCTTCTCCTTGACCCGACAAACGCATCAGCATACCGGTTTCACGCGCCGGCTCAATGGACCCGGTCGGGCCAAAAAGCGGCGCCCGGGCCAGTCCCGCGTCATCGCGCCAGACAGGTGGCGAACGTCGCCGCCACCCGTTCACTCAGCCAGTGGCTGTAATCATCGCCCTGGTCACGGGCGGGGACGTCGCGGCCGAGCGGGTCCAGGGCCACCCGCCGGCAGCCCGGGCACAGGCGCGCCACCAGGTCGGCCTGGGCCTCCGGCTCGAGGATCGCGCAGCGCACCTGTTCGGTGTCCAGCTGCTGCGCCAGCGCCACGAAGCGACGGCTGCTGGGGCCGGCGCCGAGCTGCTCGCTGACGATCACCGGCGCGCGCAGCTCCAGCCGCTGCTGGAAGTAGCCCCAGGGGTGGTGGAAGGTCAGCCAGGGGGTATCGGCCACCGGCGCCAGACGCTCGCGCAGCACCGTTTCGGTCCGTTCCAGGTCGGCCAGGAACGCCGCCGGCTGCCCCTCGGGCAATTGATCCCGGTCGCCCAGAGCCTTGGCGAGCAGCGCCATATTGCGCGGGTCCAGCCACAGATGCGGGTCCAGCTCGCCGGCTTCGTGGTGGTGGCCGTGGTCGTGCTCGCCGTCATGACGGTGGCCGCCCTCGCGGCGGGTGACGCCGGGCAGCGACAGCAACGCCAGGCTGTCGCCGTCACGTTTCGCCGCCAGGCTGGCCACCGCCGGCTCCGCCGCCTCGCCCAGCCACACCAGCAGGTCAGCGCGGCGCAGGGTGAGCATCTGGCGCGGCGACAACATCGGGTTGTGCGGGTTCTGGTTGGCTTCCAGCAGGGTGACCACTTCGGCGCTGTCGCCGTACAGGTCGCGCAGCACCATGGCCAGGGGCTCGACGCTGGCCACCAGGGTACGCGCAGGTAACGGCGCGCACAGCGCCAACAAAAGAGGAACGAGCAGGTATCGCATGGGTATGTCCGGAACCGTGAAAGTGCTCATCGGGAGCGTCAGTGCAATCAGTGTGCCCGAGCCGTCAAGCCGGAACGGCGCCGCCGGGCCCAAGCGATTGACCGGGGAAATAGTATATCATCACCGCTTTGTTCAACGGGGGCTGTTACATGTCGCAGCAGCGGGCTGACACGGGAACCTTGGTGGCGGTGCACGGCGCCGGCCTGGCGTATGGGGCGCACAGCGTGCTCGACGACGTCTCCCTGACCCTGGAGCCGGGCCGCATCACCACGCTGATCGGCCCCAACGGCGCCGGCAAGAGCACCCTGGCGCGGCTGGTGCTGGGCCTGGCGCGGCCCGATCGCGGCCGCGTGGAGCGCCGCCCGGGCCTGCGCGTGGGCTACATGCCCCAGCACCTGCAGGTGGATGAAAGCCTGCCGCTGACCGTCGACCGCTTTCTCTGGCTGGCGGCGCCGGGGCGCACCCGCGCCCGCCGCGACGCCCTGCAACGCACCGGCGTCGCCCATCTGCGCCGGCGCGCGGTGCGCGGGCTGTCCGGCGGCGAAATGCAGCGGGTGCTGCTGGCCCGGGCGCTGCTGCGCAAGCCCGACCTGCTGGTGCTCGACGAGCCCGCCCAGGGCGTGGACGTGGCCGGCCAGGACGCCCTCTACGGCCTGCTCGGCCAGGTCCGCGACGAGACCGGCTGCGGCATCCTGTTGATTTCCCATGATCTGCACCTGGTGATGGCGCGCACCGACCAGGTGGTGTGCCTGCATCACCATGTGTGTTGTTCCGGCACCCCGGAAGCAGTCAGCCGCGACCCGGCCTACCACCGCCTGTTCGGCCCCAGCGGCGGCATGCCCAATCTGGCCGTGTACACCCACGATCATGACCACGACCACGATCTGAGCGGCGACCCGCACCACGACCACCACGGGCACACGGGGGGCCACCACCATGATTGAACTGCTCGCGCCGGCGCTGCTGGCGGGCCTGGCGGTGGCCCTGGTGGCCGGCCCCATGGGGTCCTTCGTGGTCTGGCGGCGGATGGCGTTCTTCGGCGACACCCTGGCCCACGGCGCCCTGCTGGGCGCGGCCCTGGCCCTGGCCCTGGACGTGAACCTGTACGTCGCCGTGGTGGTGGCCTGCCTGGCCATCGCCGGCGCGCTGGCGGGGCTGCAGCAGCAGCGCCAGATCACCGGCGACACTCTGCTGGGCATCGTCGCGCACACCACCCTGGCGCTGGGCGTGATCGCCATCAGCCTGCAGAAGAGCGTGCAGGTGGATCTGTTCGCCTACCTGTTCGGCGATCTGCTGGCGGTGAACTGGGGCGACGTGCTGGCGCTGTGGGCCGGCGCGGTGCTGATCCTGGTGCTGCTGGCGTGGCACTGGCGGGCGCTGCTCAGCATCACCGTGAACGAGGACCTGGCCCAGGTGGAAGGCGTGCCGGTGACCCGCACCCGGCTGATCCTGATGCTGCTGCTGGCGCTGCTGATCGCCGGCGCCATCCGTACCGTCGGCGTGCTGCTGATCACCTCGCTGCTGGTGATCCCCGCCGCCGGTGCCCGCCGCCTGTCGCGCACCCCGGAACAGATGGCCGCCCTGGCCAGCCTGCTGGGGCTGGCCTCCGTGTCCCTGGGGCTGGCGATGAGCTGGTACGCGGACACCCCGGTGGGCCCGTCGATCGTGGTGGCCGCCGCCGTGCTGTTCGGCTTCACCCTGCTGCGCCGACCCGACGCCTAGCCATGATCGCGAAGGACCCCGCCCTGGACCGCCGCATCTGGATGCTGGCGTGGCCGTTGCTGCTCTCCAATATCACCGCGCCGCTGCTCGGCCTAGTGGACACCGCCGTGGTCGGCCATCTGGATTCGCCGGTGTATCTGGCGGCGGTGGCGCTGGGCAGCAACGTCTTCATGTTCCTGTACTTCTCGTTCAACTTCCTGCGCATGGGCACCACCGGGTTCACCTCCCAGGCGCGCGGCGCCGGTGAGGCGACTCTGGTGGTGCTGCTGCGGGCGCTGCTGTTGTCGACGCTGGTGGGCAGCGCGCTGATCCTGCTGCGGCCGCTGCTCAGCGACGTGGCGCTGTGGTTGCTGGGCGGCAGCGACGAGGTGCAGGGGCTGGCGCGGGAATACATCGGCATCCGTATTCTCGGCGCGCCGGCGGCGCTGGGGAATTTCGCGCTGATCGGCTTCGCCATCGGCCTGCACCGCACCAGCGTGCCGCTGAAAATGACCGTTCTGATGCACTCCAGCAATGTGCTGCTGGATGTGCTGCTGGTGCAGGTGTGGCATTTCGACGTGCGCGGCGTGGCGGTGGCCAGCGCGGTGTCGGAATACCTGGGTCTGGCCGGCGGGCTGTTCTGGCTGCGCCGGGAGATCTTCGGCGCCGCCTGGCGGGCGCTGCCGGTGGGCGCGCTCAAACAGGTGGCGCCGATGCTGCAACTGCTGGCGGTGAACCGGGATATTTTTATCCGCAGCCTGGCGCTGCTGACGGTGTTTTTCTTCTTCACCGCCCAGGGCGCGCGGCTGGGCGACACGGTGCTGGCCGCCAACGCGGTGCTGATCACCTTCCTGCTGCTGCTCAGCAATACCCTGGACGGTTTCGCCAACGCCGCCGAGGCCCTGGTGGGCGACGCCACCGGCCGCCGTGACCGGCGCGCCCTGGACGCGGCGGTGGCCGGCACCGGCAAGTGGACGCTGATCATCGCCGCGGCGGCGCTGCTGGCCTTCGTCGCCGGCGGCGGCCCGCTGATCCGCCTGCTCACCGACCTGCCGGGGGTGCGCGACACCGCCACCACCTACCTGCCCTGGATGCTGTTGCTGCCGCTCACCGCCAGCGCCGGCTTCTGGCTGGACGGCGTGTTCGTGGGCGCCACCCTGGCCCGGCAGATGCGCAACACCATGATGGTGGCCACGGCGCTGTTCTTTCCGGTCTGGTGGCTGACCAGCGGCTGGGGCAATCACGGCCTGTGGCTGGCCATGAATCTGTTCATGGCCAGCCGCGGCGTGCTGATGGGGTGGGTGTGGTACCGGCGGCGTAGTGGTCCATGCGGTTAATTCTGTCACTCTCAGCCGCCACACAAGCGGCGTGGGCCAGGCGCGCGAACGCAGAACTGGTGGTGCCAATTCAAGTGAGCGCAACACCGACCACGGCGCTTGTGTGGCGGCCCTTCGGGAGTGCCTGTGCCGGCGCGACTCGGCGTTGCGTCTCTTGGCAAGGGAACCACCCTTGCCGGCGATACGCGCCTTGATTCGCGCCGGCACAGGCACTCTGAGATTGACAGAATTAACCGCATGGACCACTAGCGCTTGGGCAGAATGAACTTCATCAGGGTCATGAACCACATCAGGTGGCCGGGGTCGCCTTCCACCTTGATGTCGCCGGCCTGCATGCCTTCCATGAACGCCATCTGGTTCTTGCCGGAGGCCTTGAGGGTGCGGAACGCGTAGTCCGCGTCCTTGAAATTAAGGGTCACGGACGGCGTCGGGTGCAGGCCCCGGCGGCTGGTCACCCGGTCCGGCTGGAAGTGGTACCAGCGCGCCACGCCGCCGTTGAAGGTGCGCCACTGCATCACCACGTCGCGGTGCGCGAGCTGCTTGCGGAAGCCCTCGTCGCGGCCGGCCAGCCAGGCGAGTCGCCAGCCCAGGACCATCAGGATCAGACGGAACTTCATGGCATCAGCGCCGGAAGCTCTTTATTGAGCTTCATTTTTTCCTTCACCGCGTCACCGGTGAGGGCGTAGCCGCGCAGGTTGCCATCGCGGTCGCGAAACAGGGCCTTGACGGTGTTGCCCTCTTCCTCGGTGTCCCAGTCGCCTTCCAGCTCTTCGGGCACCGGGCACACCACCACCGGGCAGGCCGGCGTCTTGATGGTCACCGGCATCACGCCGTAGCTCACCGGCGTCGGCTCGCCGGCCAGGGTCTTGGCCAGCGCCCGGGCGGACGCCATCAGCGGCAGCACATAGGGCAGCACATGGCCCTGCACTTCGGCGCAGTCACCCAGGGCGTAGACGTTGTCGGCGCTGGTGCGCAGGCTCTGGTCGGTGACGATGCCCCGGTTGGTCTTCAAACCGGCGTCCTTGGCGATGCCGATGCGCGGCCGCAGGCCGATGGCGGCGAGCACCACGTCGGATTCCAGATGGGTGCCGTCGGACAGCTCGGTGACCAGCTTGTCCGGGTTGTCCTTGCCATGGTGCACGGCCTTGGCCAGGGGCCCGAAGTGGAAACGCACACCCAGGTCTTCCAGGCCGCGGCCGACGGCGGCGGAAGCCGGCTCCGGCAGCAGCATGGGCAGGCAGCGGCCCATGGGCTCCACCAGGTTGACCTGGAAGCCGCCGTTGGAGAGGTCGTTGGCGAATTCGCAGCCGATCAGGCCGCCGCCGAGAATGGTGACCTCACGCTTACCCTCCAGGGCCTGGCGGAAACGGCCGTAATCCATCAGATCGTTGACCGAGAACACCTCGCCGACGGCGTCGCCTTCCAGCGGCGGCGTCCAGGTGTCGGCGCCCAGGGCCAGCACCAGGCTGCTGTAATCCAGGTGATCATCGGGCAGCAGCACGCGCTGTTTGTCGGTGTCGATGCCGGCCACGTGGACGCCGGTGCGCACCGTCACGTTGAACTGCTCGGCGACCTGCTCGGGGGTCGCCATGGCCAGCTCATCGGCGCTTTTTTCCTTGGTGAAGCCGGTGGAGAGCATGGGCTTGGAGTAATTACGCCCGTCGTCGGCGGTGAGCACCACCACCGGCGTCTCTTTATCCAGCTTGCGGAATTCCTTGACCGTGTTGAAGCCGGCCAGGCCGGAGCCGATGATCACGATTGGATTCATGGGAGTGTCCTGTTTCAGATTTCCACCATCTCGAAGTCTTCTTTGCCGACGCCGCAGTCCGGGCACACCCAGTCATCGGGAATGTCGTCCCACTTGGTGCCGGGTTCGATGCCCTCTTCAGGCAGGCCTTCTTGCTCGTCGTAAATAAAGCCGCAAACCACGCATTCCCATTTTTTCATGCTGAACCTCGTCTGGTCGGGGGGAAGCCGGGCCCGGTACGCGGGCCCTTCCAGGGGCCGCTAACGTATCCACGGGCGCGTGAAAAATCAATGACAGCGGATAATGGTAGCGTTGCCCGACGGCCGACGTCTTGCCGATCCGCGCTTCATGGGCCATAGTCGCGCGCTCGAGATCCCGCGCCCCGGGCGCGAGCAAAGCGAGTCCCCATGCCCGATACCGCAATGCGCGCCGACGCCCGCTGGCGTCCCCAGGAACAGCTCAGCCTGCCGCCGCTGGTGCGCGACTGGCTGGCCGACCCCGGCTCCCTGACCGCCCGCCTGCGCCTGTACGGCGCCTTCCGGGTGGTACCCCGTGAAGACCGCATTATTCGCCCCACCCTCGCCGAGCAGCAGCTGCTGGGCCGCATCGGCCGTGGCCGCGCCCTGGTGCGGGAAGTCACCCTGCTGGTGGACGAGGAACCGATGGTGGAGGCGCGCAGCGTGCTGCCGCTGGCCAGCTTGCGAGGACCCAACCGCGGCCTGGCGCACATGGGCAGCCGCTCGCTGGGCAGCGAGCTGTACCGGCGGCCCATGGCGCGCCGTGACCGGGTCTGGGTGCGCCACGGCGCCGCCCCCTCTGGCCAGACGCCCTGCTGGGGGCGACAATCCCGGTTCATCAAGCGCGGCCGGCCCTTGCTGGTGGCCGAGCACTTCCTGCCCGCGCTATGGCGGCGGGTCGAGGACATGGATCGCTGAGGACGCCTATGCTGGCTTTCGTGGAACACCGCTACCCCGCTCTCTGGCCCTGGATCCAGCTGATGCGCCTGGACCGGCCGATCGGCAGCATGCTGCTGATGTGGCCCACCCTGTGGGCGCTGTGGATCGCCGGCGGCGGCACGCCCAGCCTCAAACACATCGTCATTTTCGTGCTGGGGGTGTTCGTGATGCGCGCCGCCGGCTGCGTGATCAACGATTTCGCCGACCGCGACTTCGACGGTCATGTCACGCGCACCCGGGGCCGACCGCTGGCCACCGGCGCCCTGTCCGCCCGCCAGGCGCTGATGCTGTTCGCCGCCCTGGGGCTGATCGCGCTGGGCCTGGTGCTGTGCCTCAACCGTTTCACCCTGGTGCTGTCGTTCGGCGGCCTGGGGCTGGCGGTGCTGTACCCCTTCACCAAGCGCTTTACCTATCTGCCGCAGCTGTTCCTGGGCGCCGCCTTCAGCTGGGCGATTCCCATGGCGTTCGCCGCCGAGACCGAGAGCGTGCCGGAAATCGCCTGGCTGCTGTTCACCACCAACCTGCTGTGGACCGTGGCCTACGACACCGAATACGCCATGTGCGACCGGGAAGACGACCTCAAGGTGGGCATTAAAAGCACCGCCATCCTGTTCGGTGATCTGGACAAGGTGATGGTCGGCGCGCTGCAGGTGCTGACCCTGGTGGCGCTGTGGGTGCTCGGCCAGCGGCTGGGCTTCACCTGGCCCTGGTATCTGGGCCTGGCCGGCATGGCGGCGGGCTTCGCCCATCAGCAGTGGCGCATCCGCTACCGCGAGCCCTGGCCCTGCTTCCACGCTTTTCTAAGCAACCACTGGGCCGGGGCCAGCGTGTTCGCGGGACTTTATTTTCAATACCTGCTGGCCGCGCCCGGCCCGTGATCGCGGGCGGCGGGGTCGCCGCCGCCGCGAGAAGCGTGCAAAGTTGTCATCATCATGTCATAAAAAGGCAATGTAATAGGGGCACTTAAATGGGCAACCCCTGAGAATAAGCCATGTCCCGTAATCGAATTCTGATTGTTGACGACGAACCCGCGATCCGCGAAATGGTGGCGGTGGCGCTGGAGCTGGCGGATTTCGACGTGCTGGAGGCGGACAACGCCCAGCGCGCCCACGAGTACATTGTCGACGAGCGACCGGACCTGGTGCTGCTGGACTGGATGTTGCCGTCGGTGAGCGGTATTGAGCTGGCCCGGCGCCTCAAGCGCGAGGACGCCACCGCCGAAGTGCCGATCATCATGCTTACGGCGAAGAGCGAAGAGGACAACAAGATCCAGGGCCTGGACGTGGGCGCCGACGACTACATCACCAAGCCGTTTTCCACCCGCGAGCTGATCTCGCGCATCAAGGCGGTGCTGCGCCGCACTTCGGTGGTGGCGGCGGAGAAAGCCATCGACGTGGAAGGCCTGTGCCTGGACCCGGTGAGCCACCGGATCAGCGCCAACGGCGACCCGGTGGACATGGGCCCCACGGAATACCGCCTGCTGGAGTTCTTTATGAGCCACCAGGAGCGGGCCTACTCGCGCACCCAGTTGCTGGACCAGGTGTGGGGCGCCAACGTCTACGTGGAAGACCGTACCATCGACGTGCACATCCGGCGCCTGCGCAAGGCGTTGTCGCCGCACGGGTTCGATGGTTTCATCCAGACGGTGCGCGGGACCGGTTACCGGTTCTCGGTGAAGTCCAGTCAGGCGTCATAATGATCGGGTCCGCGACGCGGACCAACGGAGCCGGAAGGGCGGTGAATGAAAGATCCGGCGGGCATGAAAGCCAGTCTCGGCAAGGAAGTGAACCGCATCGTCATCCTGGTGGCGGTGTCCGTGGCGGTTTGTCTGGCCCTGCGCAGCATCTGGCCGCTGGTGGCGGGCCTGTCGCTGTACATCATCTGGAGCACCCGGCAGCTGTTCGCCCTGTACGCCTGGCTGGTGCGCGAGGAGCACACCGAACCGCCGGACAGCGTCGGCCTCTGGGGTGAGTTCTACACCCGCCTGGAGCACCTTTTCCAGAAGGAACGGCGCGCCCAGGACAACCTGCAGAGCATTATCGTGCGCGCCCAGCAGTCGGTGAACGCCCTGGAGGACGTGGTGGTGCTGATCGACCAGCACGGCTACCTGGAATACTGGAACCATGCCGCCAGCCGGCATCTGGGCTTCCGCGCCGACAAGGACCTGGGCCAGCCGCTCACCAACCTGATCCGCCATCCGCGTTTCACCGACTACCTGACCCAGGGCGATTTCCGCGAACCGCTGGAGATTCCCTCGCCGGTGGACGACAACCGCATCCTGCAATTGCGCATCACCGAGTTCGGCGTCGGCGATCAGCTGATTCTGGCCCGGGACGTGACCCGCATTCACCACCTGGAACAGATGCGCAAGGATTTCGTGGCCAACGTCAGCCATGAGCTGAAAACGCCGCTCACGGTGCTCAAGGGCTACCTGGAAACGCTGCTCGACACGGTGCCCGAGGAGCAGACCCGGCTGCGCCGGGCGCTGACGCAAATGGACGCCCAGAGCCAGCGCATGGAGGCGCTGGTGCAGGACCTGCTGCTGCTGTCACGGCTGGAGAACACCGAGGCGGACAACCTGCAACAGGCGGTGGCGGTGCACGGCATGCTGCAGCGCATGCGCGAAAGCGCCCTGGCGCTGGCGCCGGAGAAGCAGCAGACCATCGAGCTGGACGTGCCGGAAAGCGCCCGCCTGATCGCCAACCCGGCGGAACTGGAAAGCGCCTTCGGCAACCTGATCGTCAACGCGGTGAAATACACCCCCGCCCACGGCGTGATCCGCATTCACTGGTGGCAGGACGCCGACGGCGCCCACCTTTCGGTGCGCGATAACGGCATCGGCATCGACCCGGCGCACATTCCCCGCCTCACCGAGCGTTTTTATCGCCCGGACAACAGCCGCGTCACCCAGACCGGCGGCACCGGCCTGGGGCTGGCCATCGTCAAGCACGTGATGATCCGCCATAACGGCAAGCTGGAGATCAAAAGCGAGCTCGGCAGCGGCAGCAACTTCACCTGCCATTTCCCCGCCAGCCGGCTGGTCAGCAAGCCCACCGCCCTGGCCAGCGGCTGACCGTCCGCCGGCGTTTTAATAGTGCGGCGGCGGGGCGTCCTCGATGCGCAGGGCGGCGAGCTCCTCGCTCTGCTCCACCACCCGGTCCACCAGTTTGCGGTAGGCGGCTTCCAGCTCGTCGAGCTTGCGCTGCTGGTCACTGACGATCTGATTGAGGCTGGCCACCAGGTCTTCCTGGTAGGCCAGTTTGGTTTCGATATCGAGAAAGCGGTCGTCGCTCATGGGCTCTCCTGACGTGGGCCTGGCGCGGGCCGGCAGTATAGCGCTAGACGGTGTCCGCCAGCACCGCCTCCGCCAGCCCCAGCGGATCCTCCTCCAGCCAGTCCAGCTGACCGTCCAGCAGCAACTGCCCCAACCCGTGCACCAGCGCCCAGGCGCGCAGCGCCGCCCGGGTCACGCTGTCCGGGTCCGGCTCGCCGCCGGGCCAGCCACGCGACACCGCCTGGCGCAGGGTCTGGAACGCCGCCCGCGAGGCCTCGCGCAGCTCGTCTTCGCGGCGGTGCGGCGGAATCACGCTGAACATCAAGCGGAACAACGCCGGGTTGGCGTGGGCGAAGCGAATATAGCTGCGCCCCCCGGCCAGCAGTTTTTCGTCGCCCTCCGCCCGCGCTTCGGCCTCGCGCTGGGCGGCGCTGAGGCGCCGGAACCCCTCCGACGCCAGCGCCTGCAGCAGCGCGTCCTTGTTGGCGAAATGGCGGTAACTGGCGTTGGCGGTGACGCCCACCCGGCGGGCCAGCTCGCGCAGGCTGAAGCCGCCGTCGCCGCTTTCCGCCAGCAGCACCAGGGCCTCGTCCACCAGGGCCCGGCGCAGATCACCGTGGTGGTAGCGGTCCGGAGAGGGGTCCTTGTTTGATGTTGACACTGTACACATCCTTTTCTATCTTATGTTCACAGCATACACATTAAGCCGGTACGGGCCCAGCCCGCCGGGGGAGAAAAGTGATGGTGGCGGTCTGGATTCATCTCGTCGCGGCGCTCTGGGCGCTGGTCTTCGGTGTCGTGCAGTTGCTGTCCGCGAAGGGGTCGCGGCGGCACCGCTGGCTCGGCTGGTCGTGGGTGCTGGCCATGGTGGTCACGGCGGTGTCGTCGTTCTGGCTGAGCGGCGGCCTGGCGCTGCTGGGGCCGTTCAGCGTGATACATCTGCTGTCCGTGTGGACCCTGGTGTGCCTGGTGATCTCGATGCTGGCGGTGCGCCGCCGGCGCCTGGATACCCACCGTAATTTCCTGGTGGGCGCCTATCTGGGGCTGGTGGGCGCCGGGCTGGGTACCCTGGCACCGGGGCGGCTGATCAGCGGCTGGCTGTTCGGCGCTTGATTTAAATCCCTGCCGCGGCTAAGGTTTCCGCCGTCTTGGGGGAGTAGTCACCCGGGTTCCCACCCTGGACGGTCGTCAACATATTTGCGCCTCAATGCGCATGGTGGCCGTGTCCTCCGCCGCATCGGCGGATGGATCGACGAGACCTGAGACATTGTCTGCATTCCGCGGGGGCGGGATCGGTGGGCAGTGTCTCTGGTAATCGTTCGGTCCCGCCCCTGTAAGGTTTTCCGTTGGACGCTTTTGTCTCTTCCACCCTGCTGGTCGCCCTGGGCGAAATCGGCGATAAAACCCAGTTACTGTCGCTGGCGCTGGTGTGCCGGTTCCGCAAGCCCTGGCCGATCCTCGTCGGCGTGGTGGTCGCCACGCTGATCAACCACGGCCTCAGTGTCTGGTTCGGCGACTGGCTGGCCGACGCCATTCCGGCGGACTGGCTGACCTGGATTCTGGGTGGCAGTTTTATCGCCCTGGGGCTGTGGATGCTGATCCCGGATAAGGACGAGGGCGTGGACGAGAGCGTCCGCTTCGGCCCCTTCCTCACCAGCCTGATCCTGTTCTTCATCGCCGAGATCGGCGACAAGACCCAGGTGGCCACCGTGGCCCTGGCGGTGCGCTTTCAGGAGTTCTGGCCGGTGCTTCTCGGCACCACAGCGGGTATGATCGCCGCCAACCTGCCGGTGATCTGGGTGGCCCACCGCCTCGCCGGCGAGCGTTTCGAGACCTGGGCCCACCGGATCAGCGCGGCGCTGTTCATCGCCTTCGGCGTCTGGGCGTTGATCTGACCGCGAATCACAGCGAGCTATGCCATGGCCCTCACCGCCACCATCTACAAAGCCGAACTCACCGTTTCGGATATGGACCGGGATTACTACGCCACCCATAACCTGACGGTGGCGCTGCACCCCTCCGAAACCGAGGCCCGCATGATGCTGCGGCTGATGGCCTTCGCCCGCCACGCCCACGAGGACCTGAGCTTCACCCGGGGCCTGTCGTCCACCGACGAGCCGGATCTGTGGCGGCACCACCCCAACGGCACCCTGGAAGAGTGGATCGAGCTGGGCATGCCGGATGAGAAGCGGCTGCGCAAGGCCTGCGGCCTGGCCGATGCCGTGGTGGTCTACACCTACGGCCGCCAGGCGCCGCTGGCCTGGCGCGAGGCCCTGGGCCGCAAACTGGACCGTTTCGACAACCTCACCGTGCTGCGCGTGATGCCGGAAACCGAAGCGGCGCTGGCGTCCCTGGCCCACCGCCAGATGCGCCTGAACGCCATGATCCAGGACGGGCAGCTGTGGCTGGGGGACGACGGGGAAAGTGTGGCGGTGGCGCTGGAATCCCAGCTATAGCCGCGCCCGGCACAGGTAGAACAGCCCCACCACCGGCCCCGGCAACAGCAGCCAGGCGACGCGCAGATCCAGCGCCGACCAGAACTCAGAGACCAGGAAGATCGCCGGAATGGTGAGCGCGAAGCCGATGGCGTTCATCACCGCCAGGGTCGAGCCGACCCGGTCCCGCGGCGCGGTGGCGGCGGCCAGGGCGGAAAGCTGCGGCGAATCGGCGATCACCGTGAAGCCCCACAGCAGCAACAGCGCCAGCAGTAGAAAAGGGGACAGACTTCCCAGCAGCGGATAGACCAGGCACAGCAGGCCGGATACGGCTAGCGCCGCCCTCGCCACCCACAGGCTGCCGCGCCCGCGGCTGACACGACCGCCATAAACACAGCCCACCAGCCCCAAAGCGATCACCAGGAACGCCAGCCACGGCACCAGCGCCTGACCGGCGCCCAGGCGCTGCAGCTCCCGGGCCACCAGCAGCGGTGTCAGCGTCCAGAACGCATAGAGCTCCCAGCAGTGGCCGAAGTAGCCCAGGGCGGCGGCGCGGAAATCGCCACTGGCGAAGGCGGCGAAGCCTTCCCGCAGCGGCTTTTTGTCGCCGGGTGGTGGCAGGTGGGGCCCGTCGCCCAGGGCGCGGATCAGCAGCGCCGCCACCAGCGCCAGCAGCGAGGCGGTGAGCAGCGGCCACTGCCAGGGCAGGCCCAGGGTGGCGCCGCGCAACAGATGCGGCACGGCGGTGCCCAGGGTCAGCATGCCCACCAGCCAGGCCAGGGCGGCGCCGGTGTGGCGCGGTGTCCAGCTGATCACCAGCTTCATGCCCAGGGGGTAAATTCCGGCCAGACAGAGCCCGGTGGCGAAGCGCATCACCAGCGCCGCCGACGGCTGCCAGGCCACCAGCACGAAGGCGCCGTTAACCAGCGCGCCCAGGACCGCCGCCACCGCGAACACCCGGCTGGCGCGGAAGCGGTCGGCCAGGCCGGTGGCCGCCAGCGCCAGGGTGCCGAGGATAAAGCCCGCCTGGGTGGCGATGGTGAGGCGCCCCAGGTCGGTCTCGGTGAGCCCCAGTTCCTGGCCCAGGGACAGCCCCACGCCGTTAACGCTGAACCACAGCGAGGTGCCCAGAAACTGGGCGGCGACAATCACCGCCAGGGGGAAGCGGGACAGGGTTTCGGCGGGCATGGCTTCCCCTTTTGGCCAGGTACGGGCTTACATGGTGCGCTGATTGACCCGGCGGGACACCTCTTCCGCGCTCTCCTTGCGTTCGGAGTATCGATCGGTGAGGTAGTCGCTGCGATCACGGACCAGCAGGGTGAATTTCACCAGCTCCTCCATGACGTCGACTATACGATCATAGTAGGGGGACGGCTTCATGCGGTCGTTGTCGTCGAATTCCAGGAACGCCTTGGGCACCGACGACTGATTGGGGATGGTCACCATGCGCATCCAGCGGCCCAGCACGCGCAGGTGATTGACGGTGTTGAACGACTGCGAGCCGCCGCTCACCTGCATCACCGCCAGGGTTTTGCCCTGGGTCGGGCGCACGCCGCCCAGCGCCAGCGGAATCCAGTCGATCTGCGCCTTCATGATGCCGGTCATGGCGCCGTGGCGCTCCGGCGAGCACCACACCATGCCTTCGGACCACTGCGCCAGCTCGCGCAGTTCCTGGACCTTGGGGTGCTCCGCCGGCTCGGCGTCCGGCAGCGGCAGCCCGCGCGGGTCGAAAATCCGCGTTTCGGCGCCCATGGCCTCCAACAGGCGTGCCGCCTCCTCCACCGCCAGACGGCTGAACGAGCGCGCCCGCAGGGACCCGTAAAGCAACAGAATCCGGGGTTTGTGAGTGGACGGCTGATCCTGGAACACGCGGTCAACGCCGGGAACCTGGAAGCAGTTGTCGTCGAGATTAAAAAGGTCTGTCATGGCGATAACTTCAGCGCTGTTGGTTTTAGCTATTAACTATTAACTGTTCACTCTTAACTGTTCACTGCTCACCGCCGTCCTCAAACCAGTGCTTGGTACGGTTAACGATGGCCACCAGCGACAACATCACCGGCACCTCCACCAGCACGCCCACCACCGTGGCGAGGGCGGCGCCGGAGGACAGCCCGAACAGGCTGATCGCCACCGCCACCGCCAGCTCGAAGAAGTTGGAGGTGCCGATCAGGCAGGCCGGACCGGCCACGTTGTGGGGCAGGCGCAGCCAGCGGGCGGCGACGAAGGCGACCAGGAAGATGCCGTAGGTCTGAATCAGCAGCGGAATGGCGATCAGCACAATGGCCTGGGGCTTGGCGAGGATGGTTTCCGCCTGGAAGCCGAACAGCAGCACCACCGTGGCCAACAGACCGAGGATGCTCACCGGCTTGAGGGTGTGGACGAAATCGTCCACCGCTTTTTCGCCGCCGCGACCGCTCAGCCAGCGCCGGGTGAGCGCCCCGGCCACCAGCGGCAGCAGCACGTACAGTACGGTGGACAGCACCAGGGTGTCCCAGGGCACGGTGATGTCGCTGACGCCCAGCAACAGCGCGGCGATGGGGGCGAAGGCGAATACCATGATGACGTCGTTCACCGACACCTGCACCAGGGTGTAGTTGGCGTCGCCCTTGGTGAGATGGCTCCACACGAACACCATGGCGGTGCACGGCGCCACGCCCAGCAGGATCATGCCGGCGATGTACTCGCTGCCGGTCTGCGGGTCCACCATGTCGGCGAACAGCACCTTGAAGAACAGCCAGCCCAGCGCCGCCATGGTGAACGGCTTGATCAGCCAGTTCACCACCAGGGTGAGCAGCAGGCCCTTGGGTTTGTCGCCGACGCGCTTCATGGCGGCGAAGTCGATCTGGATCATCATCGGGTAGATCATCACCCAGATGAACACCGCCACCGCCAGGTTCACATGGGCCACCTCGAAGGCGGCCACCGCCTGGAACAGGCCCGGCACCGCCAGCCCGAGGGCGACGCCGGCGACAATCGCCAGCCCCACCCAGACGCTGAGAAAACGCTCAAAAAACGGCATCGATTGCGATCCTTTATTCCTGACCCAGCTCGCGGTGGATTTTCTGCATCGAGGCGACCAGGCCGAGCGGCGTGGTGGCGGCGAGATCCAGTGCCGCCAGCTTTTCCAGGCGCTGGCGCAGACGCTGGTAGGTGCGCTCAAAGACGGCGTCGATTTCGTCGTCGCTGCCCTCGGCGCCGGCCGGATCGGGGATGCCCCAGTGCACCTTGGCGGCCTCGGACAGCCACACCGGGCAGGCCTCGCCGGCGGCGGCGTCGCACACCGTAATGATCACGTCGAAGCGCTGGCCTTCCAGATCGTCCATGGACTTGGAGGCGGGCTGGTCCACCGGCACGCCGTGGCGTTCCAGCACCGCCAGGGCACGCGGGTGCACCTGCCCGGTGGGCTGGCTGCCGGCGCTGCGGGCGCGGATGCGGCCTTCGCCGAGGTGGTTGGCGAGCGCTTCGCCGAGAATCGACCGGCAGGAGTTGCCGGTACACAGAAACAGCACGTTCAGGGGCAGTTCCATGGGAGTCTCCATTAACAGCAGACCGGCGCCGGTGTGCGCAGGCCCAGTTGTGTCCGGGCCGGCTCGGCCAGGGTTTCGATGACAGTGAGTGCCCACTCCGGCAACTCGGGGTTAAGGCGGTAATGCATCCAGGTGCCCTGCCGGCGCGCCACCACCAGTTCGCACTGGCGAAGCTGGGCCAGATGCCGGGAAATGGTGGACTGGGGGGCGTCCAGCGCGTCCACCAGATCGCAGACGCAGATCTCGCGCTGCACGTCCATCAGGCAGACCAGGCTCAGGCGCAGGTCGTCGCCGAGGCATTTGCAGAGTTTGGTGGCGGAGAGGGTGGTGGCCATGGGTGGCTTGCCTATATTCGTATATTCGGAATTACGGATATATTGGAGGAAACAAACGTCTTTATCAAGGTCTCTGGGATCCTGCCGGGCGGCGTAGCCGCCCTTTCGCGGGCGGGGCCCGCTCCCACAGGCCGCTCCTACAGGACGCTTCCACAAGGCCCGCATTCATCGCGGGCCCGGACAGGGGTTAGTCCTTTTTGCGGACTTCTTTTTCCATTTCGTCGATGGAGATGTGGCGCACGTCGGTGCCTTTGACCAGGAAGATCACCTGCTCGCCGATGTTGCGGGCGTGGTCGCCGATGCGCTCCAGGGCGCGCAGGGACCAGATGATGTTGAGCACCCGGGAGATGGCGCGCGGGTCTTCCATCATGAAGGTCACCAGGGCGCGCATGGCGGAGCGGTACTCCAGGTCCACTTCGCTGTCCTCGGCGGCCACTTCCACGGCCTTGTCGGCGTCGAAGCGGGCGAAGGCGTCGAGGGCGTCGCGCAGCATGTTGCGCACGTGGTTGCCGATGTGCCGGACTTCCACGTAGCCGCGCGGTGATTCACCGTCCTCGGCCAGTTGCAGCGCCATGGCGGCGATCTTGGCGGACTCGTCGCCGATGCGCTCCAGGTCCGACACCGCCTTGGACACGGCGATGATCAGCCGCAGGTCCGAGGCCGCCGGCTGGCGCAGCGCCAGTACGCGGGCGCACTCTTCGTCGATCTGGATTTCCAGGTCGTCGACCCGGTCTTCCGTCGTAAGCACTTTTTCCGCCAGGGCGGAGTCGGCGTGCAGCAGCGCTTCCAGCGCGTCCACTACCTGTTTTTCCACCAGGCCGCCCATCTCCATCAGATGGTTGCGGATGGATTCCAGCGCCTCGTTGAATTGCGAGGAGCTGTGCTGACCAAAATGCATGCGATCCATGTTGTCTCTCCTTGGACCCGTTGGCCTTAGCCGAAGCGGCCGGTGATGTAGGCTTCCGTGAGCTCGTGCTCCGGCTTGGTGAATACGGTTTCGGTGTCGTTGACCTCGATCAGCCGCCCCAGGTGGAAGTAGGCGGTGCGGTGGGACACGCGCGCGGCCTGCTGCATGGAGTGGGTGACGATGGCGATGGTGTAGGACTCGGAGAGCTCGTCGATCAGCTCTTCGATCTTGGCGGTGGCGATCGGGTCCAGCGCCGAACAGGGCTCGTCCATCAGCACCACTTCCGGGCTCACCGCGATGGTGCGGGCGATACACAGACGCTGCTGCTGGCCACCGGAGAGGCCGGTGCCGGAAGAGTGCAGACGGTCCTTCACCTCGTTCCAGAGGCCGGCGCTGCGCAGGCTGTTCTCGACGATTTCATCAAGATCGTATTTTTTGTCCGCCAGACCGTGCAGCCGCGGGCCGTAGGCCACGTTGTCGTAGATCGACTTGGGGAACGGGTTGGGCTTCTGGAACACCATGCCGACCCGGGCGCGCAGTTCCACCACGTCCAGCTTGGGGTCGTAGAGGTCCTGATCGTCCAGGTGCAGCTCGCCTTTCACCCGGCAGATATCAATGGTGTCGTTCATGCGGTTGAGCGACCGCAGGAAGGTGGATTTACCGCAACCGGAAGGACCGATCAGGGAAATCACTTCGTTCTTGCCGATATCCAGGCTGACGTCATGGATCGCCTGATTGTCGGCGTAAAACACGTTCACGTGGCGCAGCTTCATCTTGGGCGCGTCCACGAACGGCTTACCCACGGTTTTTTCCGGGTAGGGAGTATCCTGCATTGACCTTTCTTCCACGTCGATCAAGGGCTTCGCCGCATCATCATCGGCGCGGTTGCGGTTGTCCAGTTCTCGTGCGGTATCCATGTTCCTCTCCTTACCAACGGCGCTCAAGGCGCTTGCGCAGTACCACCGCCAGCGTGTTCATGGTGATCAGGAAGGCGAGCAGGACCATGATCGCCGCCGATGTCATGGCCACGAAGGACTGCTCGGGGCTGTCCGCCCACAGATAAATCTGCACCGGCAATACCGTGGCCGGGTCAGTGGGGCCACCGGGAATGTCGACGATAAAGGCGACCATGCCGATCAACAGCAGCGGCGCGGTTTCACCCAGTGCCTGGGCCATGCCGATGATCGAGCCGGTCAGCATGCCCGGCAGCGCCAGCGGCAGCACATGGTGCAGCACCACCTGCATCTTCGACGCGCCCAGGGCCAGGGCCCCTTCGCGCACTGAGGGCGGCACGGTCTTGATCGCGGCGCGGCTGGTGATAATGATGGTCGGCAGCGTCATCAGCGTCAGCACCAGACCGCCCAGCAGCGGCACCGAACGGGGCAACCCGAACAGATTGATAAAGATCGCCAGACCCAGCAGACCGAAGATAATCGACGGCACCGCCGCCAGGTTGTTGATGTTCACCTCGATGAAATCGGTGAATTTATTGCGCGGCGCGAACTCTTCCAGATAGATCGCCGCCGCCACGCCGATCGGGAAGGACAGGCAGAGCGTGACGAGCATGGTGAAGAAGGAGCCGACAATGGCGCTGCCGATACCGGCCAGCTCCGGCTCGCGGGAATCACCGTGGGAGAAGAACGAGGCGTTGAAACGCTTTTCCGTATCACCGGCCGCTTCCAGATCTTCGATCCACTGCTTCTGCTGATCGCCGAGACGGGCCTCGGGCCGCTTTTTCTCGGATGTTTTCAGATACAGGTCGACATCGTCGTCGGCCAGCAACCAGAGGTTGCGGGTGCCACCCAGCAGGCTGGGGTCGGCTTTCAGCTCGTCGCGCAGGTTGTAGCTGGCGCCGCTGCTCACCAGGGCATAGAGCTGGCGTTGCTGCTGACGGTCGTCGACACCGGGAAAGCGCTCGCGCAGCGCTTCCTTGATGACGCCACCGAAATTGGCGTAGTTGAGCTGCTCGTCGTCGCTGGCGTCGTCCACGCCGAGCACGTCCCGGTCGAGGCTGATTTCCAGCTGGATGTAGTGCTCGAAGAAGGCGCTGTGGCCCTTGCCGATAATGTCGGTGAACAGAATCAGCAGCGCCAGCAGCCCGACACCGATGGACAGAATGCCGTAAGCCTGGAAACGCTTCTCCTGCCGATAACGCCGCGCCAGGCTTTTACGTACTTTCGCCGTGGTCTCGCTCATTACGCCGCCTCCCGGTGGATTGTCAGTCGGTTCATTCGTACTGCTCCCGGTATTTCTTGACGATGTGCAGCGCGACCACATTGAGCACCAGGGTGGTAATGAACAGCATCAGACCGAGCGCGAAGGCGGCCAGCGTCTTGGCGCTGTCAAACTCCTGGTCACCGGTAAGCAGGGTGACGATCTGCACGGTAACGGTGGTGACCGCTTCCAGCGGGTTTACCGTCAGGTTGGCGGCAAGGCCCGCCGCCATCACCACGATCATGGTTTCGCCGATGGCGCGGGACGCGGCCAGCAGAATGCCGCCCATGATGCCCGGCAGCGCGGCCGGGAAGACCACCTTGCGAATGGTCTCGGACTTGGTGGCACCCAGACCCAGGGAGCCGTCACGCATCACCTGGGGCACGGCGGTGATCACGTCATCGGAAATCGAGGAGACAAAGGGAATAATCATCACGCCCATCACCAGACCGGCGGCCAGCGCAGATTCGGAGGCCACGTCCAGCCCGATGCTTTCACCCACGTCACGGATGAACGGCGCCACGGTCAGGGCGGCGAAGAAGCCGTAGACCACGGTCGGCACACCGGCGAGGATCTCCAGCAACGGCTTGGCCACGGCGCGCACCTTGGCGTGGGCGTATTCGGCCAGGTAGATGGCCGACATCAGGCCCACCGGCACCGCCACCAGCAGCGCGATGGCCGAGATCAGCAGCGTGCCCATGAACAGCGGAATGGCGCCGAAGGCGCCTTCGGAGGCCACCTGGTCGGCGCGCAGAGCGGTCTGCGGGCTCCACTGGGTGCCGAACAGGAAGTCCACCGGCGACACCTGACCGAAGAAACGGATCGACTCGAACAGCACCGACATGACAATGCCGACGGTGGTCATGATCGCCACCAGCGCGCACAGCATGAACAGCACCCGCAGGATCTTTTCCACCTGCTGGCGGGCGCGCAGTTGCGGCGCGATCTTCAGCCAGCCCCAGGCGCCGCCGAGCATGGCGACGACGATAAAGACCACCGTCAGCGCCATGGTGTTGGTGCCGCGCAGCCCGCGCAGCAACTCGGCGGCGCCGGCGATCTCGGGGCGCACCGAATCCGCCGCCAGGGCGCCGCTGGCGACGTTCTGAATCTGGCTGAGCAGCAGGCCCCGACCGCCTTCGGTGGCCGGACGGACGTCCTCCGGCAGACTCAGCATCACCGTGCTTTGGATAATGGCGTCGTCGAAGATCAGCCAGGTGCCCAGTACCACCAGCGCCGGGATCGCACACCACAGTGCCGCCCGCATCGCGTAGTAGAAGGGCAGCGACTCAAGGTGGCGTATTCCCCCCAAAGGCCGCGCCTGGGCCAGGGATTTTTGCCAGCCTATGTAGTAGGCCGCCGCCACCATGGCGACCAGCAGCAACAACAGGTTGCCTGTTTGCATGCCAACAACTCCGAGTGGATGATTTTCTCGCGCAAACCTGAGGTTTGAGAGAAAAAACCGGGTTTATCCGCGCCCCGCCGGGGCGAAGAAAGCCCGGTGACTCAGCGTCACCGGGCTTGGTTCGTTACGCGTCCCTGCGTAAGCCCACGTCCTGTCTTACAGTTCCTTACCGGTCATGCTCTTCAGGCTTTGTGCCTGCTTGGCCATCTTGGCGCGCATGTCGTCCGGCAGCGGAATCATACCTTTGTCGACCAGGTAGCCGTCCGGGCCCCAGGCGCGTTCGCTGGTGAATTCCTTGATGTAGCCTTCGATGCCGGGTACCACGCCCACGTGCGCTTTCTTCACGTAGAAGAACAGGGAGCGGGATACCGGGTAATCGCCGCTGGCGATGGTTTCCATCTGCGGCTCAACGCCTTCGATGGTGGCGGCCTGTACCTTGCCACGGTTCTGATCCAGGAAGGAGTAGCCGAATACGCCCAGCGCCTGCGGGTTGGAACCCAGCTTCTGCACGATCAGGTTATCGTTCTCGCCGGCTTCCACGTAGGCGCCGTCTTCACGGATGCTGCGGCAGATGGACTTGTACTTGGACTTGTCTTCTTTCTTGATGGCGGCGATCCAGTCGAAGGTTTTGCAACCGCCTTCGATGGCCAGCTCGTTGAACGCGTCACGGGTACCGGAGGTGGGCGGCGGGCCCAGCACTTCGATTTTGGTGTTCGGCAGGTCCGAGTTCACTTCGTTCCAGGTCTTGTACGGGTTGGGAACCAGCTTCTCGCCGCCCTTCGGATCCGGCACTTCCTTGCCCAGCGCCAGGAAGATGTCGCGCTTGGACAGGTCGACCTTCTCGCCTTCCACGGAGTTGGCGATAACGATGCCGTCATAGCCGACCACGACTTCGGTGATCTCTTTAACGCCGTTCTTCTGGCACATCTCGAACTCGGACGCCTTCATCCGGCGGGATGCGTTGGTGATGTCCGGGTTCTCGGTGCCGATGCCCTGGCAGAACAGCTTCAGGCCGCCGCCGGAACCGGTGGATTCGATCTTCGGCGTCGGGTTGCCGCTACGACCGAAGCGCTCGGCCACGGTGGTGGCGAACGGGTATACCGTGGAGGAACCCACGATGGAAATGGTGTCACGGGCGATCGCGGTGGCCGGGGCGCTGGCGAGGGCCACGGCGGCGGCGGCGCCGACGAGAGTCGCTTTCATTTGAAATTTCACTGTTAGCCTCCTGGTTGCATGGCGCCGGCGTTGGTCTCAACCCGGCTTCTTCTCTTCAGGCATGACGCATGCTAGAGGCGATATGTGACAGCAACATTACATAAACCGGACTCTTTGCGCACCCGCACCGCTGCGCCCGGGACGCCCGGGGGCCCGGTTTTGCTGACCCCGGCGCCCATCACCCGTATAATCGCGCCGCATCGGACACCCCCGGCGAGGCTATTTTGACCCGACAACGCCTGCAGCTCCTGAAACGCTGGCAACAGCGCCTGACCGCCTTCACCTGCGGCGTCGGGCATCTGTGCGCCTGGTTTTCCCTGGCCATGGTGCTGCTGATGGTGCTGGTGGTGGTGCTGCGCTACGGGTTCGGCATCGGCAATATCGCCCTTCAGGAGAGCCTCATTTATTTGCATGGCTCGCTGTTCATGCTGGGCGCCGCCTACGCCCTGGCCCTGGACGAGCATGTGCGGGTGGACGTGTTTTACCAGCATTTCAGCCCCCGCAAGCGGGCACTGGTCAATGTGCTGGGCACGCTGTTCCTGCTGCTGCCGGTGTGCGCGGCGATCTTCGGACTGAGTTTTCAGTATGTGATGCGCAGCTGGGCCGGCCTGGAGCGCTCGGATAACGGCGGCCTGCCGCTGGTGTTCCTGCTCAAGAGCCTGCTGCTGGCGCTGCCGGCGCTGCTGACCCTGCAGGCGGTGGCGGAGCTGATCCGCCACGGCCTGACGCTGGCCGGCGCCACCCCGCCGCAAGAGGATCTTGAGGACGAGGGGGACGCATGGAGCTGATCCCCCTGCTGATGTTCGTGGCCGTGGGCGTGACCCTGCTGAGCGGCTACCCGGTGGCGTTCTGCCTGGGCGGCCTGGCGCTGATATTCGCCGCCGGCGGCCTGCTCGGCGGCAGCCTGAGCATGACCGACCTGACGTTCCTGCCCGGGCGACTGTTCGGCATTATCGAAAACACCAGCCTGATGGCGGTGCCGCTGTTCGTGTTCATGGGCGTGATGCTGGAGAAGTCCCGGGTCGCCGAGCGCCTGCTGGCCAGCATGGGGCGCCTGCTGGCGGTGTTCCCCGGCGGCCTGGGCCTGGCCATCGTACTGGTAGGCGCGCTGCTGGCCGCCAGCACCGGCATCGTCGGCGCCACCGTGGTGACCATGGGGCTGCTGTCGCTGCCCACCATGTTGCGCCACGGCTATAACCCCGGCCTGGCCACCGGCCTGATCTGCGCCACCGGCACCCTGGGGCAGATCATTCCGCCGTCCATCGCCCTGGTGCTGCTCGGCGACGTGCTCTCCACCGCCTACCAGGAAGCCCAGTTGCGCCAGGGCCTGTGGTCGCTGGACACGGTGTCGGTGGGGGATCTGTTCGTCGGCGCGCTGGTACCGGGCCTGATTCTGGTCGGCATGTACCTGCTCTACGTGGTGGTGATCAGCACCCTGCGGCCGGAGCAGGCGCCGGCCATGAAACGGGAAGACGCCAACATCGAAGGCGGCGCGGAGGCGGTGTCCCTGCTGGGCGGGCTGGTGGCGCCGCTGCTGCTGATCACCGCGGTGCTGGGCTCCATTCTCACCGGCCTGGCCACGCCCACGGAAGCGGCCGGCGTGGGCGCCTTCGGCGCCCTGCTGCTGGCCGCGTTCGGCCGCCATCTGGACCGGCACATCCTGCGCGAAACGGTGCGCAGCACCACCCGCGTCACCGCCATGGTGTTCATGATTCTGATCGGCGCCAGCCTGTTTTCGCTGGTGTTCCGCGCGTTCGGCGGCGACGAGACCGTGGAGCACCTGTTCGACGCCCTGCCCGGCGGCGTGCTGGGCGCCACCCTGGTGGTGATGCTGATCGTGTTTCTGCTCGGCTTTATCCTCGACTTTATGGAGATCACCTTCGTGGTGGTGCCGATCGTGGGGCCGGTGCTGCTGTCCATGGGCGTGGACCCGGTGTGGCTGGGGGTGATGATCGCGCTCAACCTGCAGACCTCGTTCCTGACGCCGCCGTTCGGCTTCGCGCTGTTCTATCTGCGCGGCGTGGCGCCGCCGGAAGTGCGCACCTCGCAGATCTATAAAGGCGTGATACCCTTCATCCTGATTCAATTGACGATGCTCGGCATCCTGGCGCTGTTCCCGGAACTGGCCACCTGGTTGCCGGGGCTTTTATATGGATAACAAGACATGACCAACGACGACATTCCCCAACCGCAGGGCACGCTGGCCCTGCAAACCATCGCCATGCCCGAGAACGCCAACTGGAACGGGGATATTTTCGGCGGCTGGCTGGTATCGCAGATGGACCTGGCCGGCGCGGTGACCGCGCGGGCGCGTGCCAAGGGCCGGGTCGCCACGGTGGCGATCGACTCCATGGCGTTTCTGCGGCCGGTGCCGGTGGGCGCGGTGGTGAGCTGCTACACGCGGATGCAGGACATCGGCCGCAGCTCCATGCAGATTCTGGTGGAAGTGTGGATCGTCGAGGATGAGGGCGGTCTGGCGAAGGTCACCGAGGGGCACTTCACGTTCGTCGCCATCGACGAGAACGGCCGCACCCGCTCGGTGCCCCGGGACTGAAACGCCGAAGGGCGCCTTACGGCGCCTTCTGGCCCAACACCGTGGAACGGACGTTAAGCGCGGACTGCTCGGCCACCGCGATGTACGGCATCACCGAATCCCGGAAGTCGCGATAGGACTCATAAATCCGCCGCGCCTGGTCGTTGCCGGCGACCAGATCCTCCACCGCCTCCTGGCTGGTTTTTTCCAGCGCCTCAAGCACCTCGTCCGGCAGCCGGCGCAGCTCGACGCCGTGCTCGTTCACCAACTGCTTGAGCGCTTCCGCGTTGCGCGCGGTGAACTCGTCGTAGATGTGCTGGTTTTCGGCTTCGGCGGCGTTCTTGACGATGGCCTGCAAATCTTCCGGCAGCGCGTCCCACTTCTCCTTGTTGATCATCATCTCCAGCATGGCGCCGGGTTCCTGCCAACCGGGGTAGTAGTAGTACTTGGCCACTTTGTGCAGGCCGAAGGTCAGGTCGTTATAGGGGCCGACCCAGTCGGCGGCGTCCAGGGCGCCGGTCTGCATGGAGGTGAACACCTCACCGCCGGGCATCTGCACCGGGGTGGCGCCGATGCGCTGCATCACTTCGCCGGCCAGGCCGGGGGCGCGGATCTTGAGCCCTTTGATGTCTTCCAGGCTGTTGATCTCCTTACGGAACCAGCCGGCCATCTGGGTGCCGCTGTTACCGCACGGCAGCGGCTTGAGGCCGAACTCGCCGTACAACTCGTCCCACAGCTCCTGGCCGCCGCCGAAGTTGACCCAGCTGTTGAGCTCCTGGGCGGTGAGGCCGAACGGCACCGCGGTGAAGAAGGGCGTGGCCGGGTGCTTGCCTTTCCAGTAGTAGGAGGCGGAGTGGCCCATCTCGGCGCTGCCGTCGCGCACCGCGTCGAATACGCCCATGGCCGGCACCAGCTCGCCGGCGCCGTGCACCTTGATGGTCAGACGGCCGCCGGACATGGCGGTGACCCGTTCCGCGAAGCGGTTGGCGCCGGTGCCCAGGCCCGGATAATTCTTCGGCCAGGCGGTGACCAGCTTCCACTCGCGGACTTCGTTATCGGCGGCTTTGGCCGGGGCGTTGTCGCCGCCGGCGGCCGGCTTGTTCTCGCTTTCGTTCTGGCCGCAACCGGCCAGCGCCGCGGCGCCCAGGCCGAGGCCCAGCGCGGAGACGAATTTACGACGATCCATGGAACTCTCCCGTTGGTTTTTTTGTTAGTGGGCCGCCGGGCGGCCCTAGATCACATCGAGTCGGGCGTACTGGCTGACCAGCCATTTGGTGCCGACGCCGTCGAAGTTGATTTGCAGCCGCGCATTGGGCCCCTGGCCCTCGAAATGCAGCACCGTGCCCTCACCGAATTTGGGATGCAGGACGCGCGCCCCCAACACAATACCATTGGCGTCCTGCTGGCGCGGCCCCCCGCCACCGCCACCCAGCGGACGGCTGAAGCCGGCCCGGGCGCGCACCTCTTCCACCAGCTCGGCGGGAATTTCGCGCAGGAAGCGGCTGGGCGGGTTGAGCGTTTCGTTGCCGTACAGGCGCCGGCTTTCCGCGTGGGTCAGGTAGAGCTCGCGCATTGCCCGGGTCAGCCCCACGTAACAGAGCCGGCGCTCTTCGGCGAGACGCACCGGATCGTCCGAGGACATCTGGTGCGGGAACAGGCCCTCTTCCAGGCCGGTGATGAACACCACCGGAAATTCCAGCCCCTTGGCGGAGTGCAGGGTCATCATCTGCACTGCGTCCTCATGGGCGTCGGCCTGGCCTTCGCCGGATTCCAGCGCGGCGTGGTCCAGGAAGGCGCTGAGCGGATCCTCCTCGCCCTCTTCGTCACCGAACTGGCGGGTGGCGGAAACCAGCTCGCGCAGGTTGTCCAGGCGCTGCTGGGCTTTTTCGCCCTTGTCCTGGCCGTGGTAATCCAGCAGGCCGCTGGCGGCGATCACGTGTTCGGTGGTTTCCGCCAGCCCTAACCCTTCGGTTTCCTCGGCCAGCTTGTCCACCAGCTTGAGGAAGGCGAGCAAGGCATTGCCGGCGCGGGCGGTGAGCAGCCGCTCGTTGATCAGCGCCGCCGCCGCGTCCCACAGCGGCACGCCGCGCTGGCGGGCCAGATCACGGAGGATCTCCAGGGTCTTGGCGCCAATACCCCGGGTGGGGGTGTTGACCACCCGCTCGAAGGCGGCGTCCGCCCGGCGGTTGTTGAGCAGGCGCAGGTAGGCCAGGGCGTTCTTGATCTCGGCGCGCTCGAAGAAGCGCTGGCCGCCGTAGATGCGGTACGGAATACCGGCCTGCAGAAAGGCCTCCTCCAGCACCCGGGACTGGGCGTTGGAGCGGTACAGCACCGCCATTTCCCGGCGCGCCATGCCCTGCTGGCCCAGGCTTTCCACCTTGCCGGCGATAAAGCGCGCTTCGTCCACCTCGTTGAACCCGGCGTACAGGCGGATCGGCTCGCCGTCGCCGCCGTCGGTCCACAGCTCCTTGCCGAGCCGGTCACTGTTGACGCTGATCACCGCGTTGGCGGCGTTCAGGATGGTGCCGGTGGAGCGGTAGTTCTGCTCCAGGCGCACGGTACGGGTGTCGGGGAAGTCACGGCTGAACTTGTGGATGTTCTCGATCTTGGCGCCGCGCCAGCCGTAGATGGACTGGTCGTCGTCGCCGACGATGGTGGCGGCGTTGTCGTCGTTGGTGAGCAGCCGCAGCCAGGCGTACTGAATGGCGTTGGTGTCCTGGAACTCGTCCACCAGAATGTGCCGGAAGCGGCGCTGATAGTGCCCGCGCAGCTCGTCGTTGTCGCGGAACAGCTCCAGCACGCGCAGCAGCATCTCGTTGAAGTCCACCAGGCCGCCCCGGGCGCAGGCTTCCTCGTAGGCCAGATAGATTTTCTGCATGGTCTGCAGAAACAGGTCGCCGCCGGCCAAGTCCATATGCGCGGCGCGCAGGCCCTCGTCCTTCTGGCCGTTGATGAACCAGGTGGCCTGGCGCGCCGGCCAGCGCTGTTCGTCCAGCCCCAGCTCGCGGATCACCCGCTTGATCAGGCGCTGCTGATCGTCGGCGTCGATGATCTCGAAGTTCTGCGGCAGGCCCGCTTCCTGCCAGTGCTGGCGCAGCAGGCGGTGGGCGATGCCGTGGAAGGTGCCCACCCACATGCCGCCGGCGGGCATGTCGAGCAGCTGCTCGATGCGGCCGCGCATTTCCGCCGCCGCCTTGTTGGTGAATGTCACGGCGAGAATACCGAACGGCGACGCCTGTTCGGTGGCGATCTGCCAGGCGATACGGTGCACCAGAACCCGGGTCTTGCCCGAGCCGGCACCGGCCAGCACCAGCAGGTGCCGGTCTTCGGCGGTCACCGCGTCGCGCTGAGCCGGGTTAAGGCCTTCAATAAGGGAAGTCACATCATCCATGGCGGCGGAGTTTACCAGAACCGCCGCTTTGGCGCGGCAGGTTGTGACGCAGCCCCGGTGATCCGGTTTCCCTTCGCGGTGGGGCTGGGTAAACTGCCAAAGAAAAAGCCGGGCGTCACTTATGCCTACGGGTTCCCGAGCCATACGCGGGAGCGACTTACTCACCGGCGCCCAAGGCTCCGAGCCTGGAATCTTTATCCGTGTCGACAGCATTCGAGTCACAACCAAGCAAGCAGCAGCAGGCCGTGACCCGCGCTCAATGCCAGCATCTCCTTTCCGGGATCAAAGGCATGAACGTGCTGGAAGGCCTGGCGGTGATCGCGGCGACCTGGGCTTACTGGGACTCGCCGGTGCCGCGCGCCACCTTGCTGGTGTGGGCACTGGCGGTCACCACGCTGATTCTTGCCCGGGTGAGCTGGCTGCTGTTGAGCCGGCCGCTGCGCAACGGCGACCGCGCCGATCTGCGCAAGGTGTCGGTGAGCGTGCTGGCCACCGCGGTGGCGATGGGCATCGGCGGCTTTCTGTTCAACCCCACGGACACCCTGCTCTCCGAGTCGATGCTCTACGCGCAGCTGACCATGAGCAGCCTGGGCACCGGCCTGAGCATCCTGGCGCTGTCGGCGTACAGCAGCCATTTGCCCACGGTACTCATGTATCAGATTTGCCTGCTGGCGCCGTCGTGCGTGCAGCTGCTGCTGGCCAACGACAACGAGCCCGCCCTGGCGGCCATGCTGGTGGCCACCGGCGCCTTTCTGTTCGTCGCCGCCCGCCGCATCAATATGACCACGCACCAGGCCCTGGATCTGCAGATCAGCAACACCGCGTTGATCGACTATCTGGACCGGGCGCGGGCCAACGCCGAAGCGCTCAATGAAAAACTGGCCGACGAAATCATGGAACGCAAGGAGGCGCGCCGGCGCCTGCAGGAAGCCAACGACCGGCTGGAGTCCATGGTCAGCGACCGCACCCGCGCCCTGGAGCAGGCCAACCGGGAATTAAGCGCCACCGGCGAGCGCCTGCAACTGGCGCTGGACGCCAGCAACATCGGGCTGTGGGACTGGAATCTGGTCACCGGCACCAATTACCACACCAACTTCGACCGGCTGCTGGGCTACGAAAGCGAGTATTTCCGTAACTTCTTCGGCGACCTGCAGCAACTGGTCCACCCGGACGATTTCCCCGCCATCCGCCGCGCCATGATCGCCCACTTCAAGGGCGAGACCGACCGTTACCACGCCATCTACCGGCTGCGCCACGCCGAGGGCCCCTGGTGCTGGATCGAGGACGAAGGCCGGGTGGTGGACTGGAACGACAAGGGCCGCGCCCTGCGCATGATCGGCACCCGCCGGGACATCACCGCCACCCGCGAAGCCCAGGAACAGCAGCGGCTGGCGGCGACGGTGTTCGAGAACGCCCCGGAAGGCATCTTCATTCTGAACCGCAACTTCCAGTTCCTGGCGGTGAACGCCCGCTTCGAGCAGATCACCGGCTACCCGGAGCAGGACGTGCTCGGCCGCACCATCGCCGACACCGACCACATCGACCGCAACCGCAGCACTTACCGCGCGATCACCCTGGCGCTGCGCCGCACCGGGTTCTGGGAAGGCGAGATCAACGAACGGCGGCGCAACGGCGAGCCCTTCCCGGAATGGCTGCAGATCAGTAGCGTGCTGGACGAGAAACAACGAGTAATCCGCTATGTGGGGATGCTGTCCGATCTGACGTCGCGCAAGGAAGCCGAGGAACGGGTGCAGTTTCTCTCCAACTACGACCGCCTCACCGGCCTGCCCAACCGGGCGCTGTTCCGCGAACGCCTGCAGCGGGCGCTGACCCTGGCGCGCCTGAACCGGGAAAAAGCGGCGCTGCTGATGATCGACCTGGACCGCTTCAAACCGATCAACGAAAGCCTCGGCCATGAGATCGGCGACCGCCTGCTCAAGCTGGCCGCGGAGCGCATCTGCCGGTGCGGCGTCAACGACGAAAACCTGGCCCGTGTGGGCGGCGACGAATTCACCCTGGTGCTGGAAAACTGCGGCGCCGAGGCGCAGATCGGCGTGCTCTGCCAGAAACTGATCAACATGATGAAAAAGCCGTTCCTGATCGACGGCCATGAACTGCTGCTGGGCGCCAGCATCGGCATCAGCGTGTTCCCCAACCCGGGCCAGGAAGCCCAGTCGATGATCAACCAGGCGGAAATGGCGGTGCACCAGGCGAAACGCAGCGGCGGCAATAATTTCCAGTTCTACCGTACCGGCATGCAGATGGCGTCGGTGGAACAGCTGGCGCTGGAGACCAGCCTGCGCAAGGCGATCTTCAAGAACGAATTCGTGGTCCACTACCAGCCCAAGATGGACCTGGCGGACAGCCGCATCTCATCGGTGGAAGCGCTGGTGCGCTGGCAGCACCCGACCATGGGCCTGCTGGCGCCGTCCGAGTTCATTCCCCTGGCGGAAGAATCCGGCCTGATTTCGGCGATCGGCGAGCTGGTGCTGGAGCGCGCCTGCCGTCAGGCGCGGCAGTGGCTGGATCGGGGGCTGGGCGATATCCGCGTGTCGGTGAACCTGTCCGCCCATCAGTTCCGCAAAGGCAACCTGGCGGACGTGGTGGACCGCATCCTGGCGCTCACCGGCCTGCCGGCGGAACTGCTGGAACTGGAGCTCACAGAGAGCCTGATCATGGAAGACATGGACCAGAACATCGCCCTGCTGGAGCGGCTGCGCGCCCGCGGCGTGGGCCTGTCCCTGGACGACTTCGGCACCGGCTATTCATCGCTTAACTACCTGAAGCGGTTCCCGGTGGATACGCTCAAGATCGACCGCACCTTCATCACCGACCTGGCGGACAACCCGGACGACGCGGCCATCACCCGGGCCATCATCGAGATGGCGCACAGCCTGACCATGAGCGTGGTGGCGGAAGGGGTGGAAACCGATCAGCACCTGAACATCCTGCGCGAAATGGGCTGCGACAGCATTCAGGGTTACCTGATCAGCCGGCCGGTGCCGGAGGATCAACTGCACGACATCCTGGCGCTGCAGCAACAGGGCCAGGCCGGGGACGGCCCCGCCTGACCCTCCGCTTGCCGGCTATTGGTCGAGAATGGCCAGGGTCTCCGGCTTCTCGAAAAACGGCGCCAGATGACGGCGCAGCCAGGCGTCCAGCAGGCCACGCTCGCGCAGCAGCCGCAGCACCGGCGGCGCGAAACGGCGGGCGTCATCGAGCAGATCGTCGCGGGCAATGCCCACTTCGTCGATCAGGTCGCGCAGGGTGGTGTCGCCGTACTTTTCGAAGAAGGCATTGATGCCGGTGTCCAGCATGGTGGCGAAGTAATCGCTGTGCCGGAACTCCCGCCAGAAGTCATAGCCGATCACGAACAGTTCCTGGATGTCCTCGCTGCTGAGCAGCTCACGCAACTCGGTCACCGGGCGCTCGGCGAAGTCCTGCCAGGCCACCAGCACCAGTTCGCGCAGCTCGCCCAGGTTATCGTCGCTGTACAGCCAGGGGTCGGACAGCAGCGCCTCGGTGCGCTCCAGCAGCCACTCCTGCAGACGCATCTCCAGGCTGGCCCGCCAGCGCGGCGGCAACCGCCGCCCCACCAGGCCCCGCAGGCTTTCCGGGATGCCCTGGTGCAGCCAGGTCTTGAGGCCCAGATGGGCGCCGCCGGCCAGCAGCGCCAGCAACACCGGGTTGCTGCTCAGCCAGCCCACGCCCCGCCGGGACAGCGGGATCTCCAGCACCTTGTCGACCAGCGCCGCCACGGTGCTCTCGTCCACCAGCTCGCCGACCCGGCGCTCTCCCTGGATACCGTGGTTATAGAGACGGTCCACCATCTCGCCCACCAGCTCCGGGATGCCGCCGCCCAGCTCCATCTGCACCGCGTATTTGCGCACCGTGACGCCGATCTGCTCGGCGGTCACCGCTTCACTCAGGCGCACCGTGTCGGCCTGAGCCAGCAGAGCGTCCAGCTCCTGTTCCAGCCAGTCGTCCAGGCGGTCCGGGTCGAGGGACTCGCTGAGATGGGCGATCAGCGCCTCAAGTAAACGATTTGCCTTTTCTTGTTTATTTGCCGTCACGACATGCCTTCCTTAACCAAGGGCCACTTGCCCACTGCGCGGGCGAATGTATCATCGTTCAATGTAACAATCATCAGAGGTACTTAACCATGGCGATCAACATACTGCCCACCCGCCGGAACCTGCGCTTCAAGCTGAACCCCAGCAAAGCGCTGACCTGGCACCAGGACGGGCGCAACGTGAGCCAGTTTCTCAATACCCTGAGCCTGTTTTTCCCGGTTGGCGAACGCTTCTTTATCGACAGCGTGCGCCACTATCGCGATGTCGTCCAGGACCCGGAACTGAAGAAGGCGGTGACCGCCTTTATTGGCCAGGAAGCCATGCACGGCCGCGAGCACGAAGAGTACAACGGCTTCGTCAATGAGGCCGGCGTGCCCATCGAAGCCCAGGAGCAGCTGGTCGACAATCTGCTCAAGGCGGTGCAGAAATACACCCCGGCGTCCTTCCAGCTGGCCGGCACCGTGGCCCTGGAGCACCTCACCGCGATCCTCGCCGACGGCCTGCTCAGCCTGCCGGAAATCATGGAAGGTTCCGATGAGGGCTACCGCGCCCTGTGGAACTGGCACGCCCTGGAAGAGACCGAGCATAAAGCGGTGGCGTTCGATGTCTACCGGCTGGCGGTGGGCGGTGACGACCAGGTCGGCGCCTACGCCATGCGCAGCTTCGCGCTGGTGTTCTCCACCAGTGTGTTCTTCGCCCTGTTCCTGCCGTTCTACCTGCACAACGTGCGCGTCAGCGGCGGCTTGTTCGACGGCAAGGGCTGGCGCGCGGTCGCGCGGCACACCCTGGGCAAGAAAGGCATCTTCCGCTACACCGCCAAGGCGTGGCTGGACTGGTTCAAGCCCGGCTTCCATCCCTGGGACCACGACAACCGTGAGTTCCTGGAGCAGTTCGACGAGCTGGTGGCCCACGCTCTGGAAGAGGCGGCCTGACCGCCTCACCCCCCTCTGACTTCCCGGATCGCGACGCGATCATTCCTCAAGCCGGCTCCCCGCCGGCTTTTTTTTGCGCCGTTCTCCAGGGGTGGGCTCTTTGGATGTTCGGTGCTCCGTATCCGAGACGCGGTGCAATGGTGGTGCCTTCCGGGACCGCTCAAGCCATCCATGGCCGCTGTTAGTTTGGCCCTCCCTGGCCAAACAGCTCCCTCCAGGCACCACCATTGCCCCGCTCACTTGGCAGCGTCACCGCCACGGGTCAGATCCACCCTCTCAGAGAAAGAGCCAGGCCTTTGAATTTTCCAAGGAGCGCCGGGATCGGGTGGGCCCGTCCAGGACACGCCACGAGTACATCCATGTAGGCTCGGCGTTTGGCCATCCCTGGCCAAACACGGTCCTGGACGGGCCCACCCGATCCCGGCGCGGGCTCTCTGGAGAAAAAGGTCTCTGGTATCCCGCCGGGTGGCTAACGCCACCCTTTCGCGGGCAGGGCCCGCTCGCACAAGAGCGGGTTACTCCGAACGGTCGGAGGACGTGCCGCCCTTTTGGGTGTCCACCACACGCTCGTCGCCGAGCATGCGCACGTTGGCCGGCGGCGCGTTGCCGTCCCGGTCCTCGCCGAAGTACAGCGTGGTGTGCGGGAACGGAATCTCGATGCCGGCCTTGTCGAAGTAGATCTTCACCAGACGGTTGTAGGCGCGGCCCACCGCCCACTGGTTGCCCGGGGTGGTCTTGATCACCACGCGGATGTTCACCGAGCTGTCGGCCAGGGCGGTGACGCCGGCCACCGTCATCGGCGCCAGGATGTTGTCCTTGTGCGGCCCTTCCTTGAGCTCCTCGAAGGCGGCTTCCAGCTGGACGATGGCATCGTCGATGCTCTCGCGGTAGCCGATGCCGTATTCACCCACGTGGTTGCCGTATTCGCGGGTGAAGTTGGACACCGCGTCCACCGAGGAGAACGGCACGATGTGGTAGGTGCCGTACAGATCACGCAGCGCCACCGAACGGATGCCGACGCGCTCCACGGTGCCGGAGTTGCTGCCGGCGGTGACGAAGTCGCCGGTGTTCATGGCGTTTTCCAGCTGGATGAAGACCCCGGTGATCACGTCCTGGACCAGCTTCTGGGCACCGAAACCGATGGCCAGGCCGAGCACACCGGCGCCGGCGATCAGCGGGCCGATATTGATGCCGATTTCCGCCAGCACGATCATCAGCGTCATGATGATGATGGCGATGGCCAGGGTGGTGTGGAACAGGCCCATCAGGGTGTTGGCGCGGGCCACGGTGGCCGGGTCGGCGTCCTCGGCCGGGGTCAGCTTGTGCTCCAGCAGGCTGGCGATGCCGATCCAGACCGCCGCGGCGACGGCCAGGATCACCAGAATATGGATCACCACGCCGACGGTCTGGGCGCCGGCGGCGGTGGCGTACCAGGCGGCCAGGTCGTACACCTCCCAGGCGTCCAGGGAGAGAATCACCACCAGCGCCAGGATCAGAGCACGGATCACCTTGAGGCCGGTGGGCACATAGGTGTTCACCCGCGCCTGCAGGCGCGGCAGCTTTTCGTTAACGCGGTCGGAAAGCTGGATTTCCTTGCCGATCATCTGCGTCAGCACCACCGACACCAGCAGGCCGACGCCGACGTAGATCAGCGTTTCCAGGGTCGCCAGGGCGACGTAGGGCAGCGCCGTTTCCGGGTTGATCACGGTGACCGCGAACACCATCAGCGCATAGGCCAGCGCGGCCAGGTGCCAGAGGCGGGCACTGACGCCCAGGGCGAGCCGGCCGGGGCCGGTGGTCGCCTCGGCTTTATCGAGCAGCCGGTCACGGATCACGGTGCGTTTCTTGAGGATCACCGCCACCGCATAGAGCAGCGCCAGCAGCATCACCAGGGTGCCCACGGCGGTGCCCAGCACCGGAGACATATGGAAATTCAGGATCGGCACCAGCACCAGCATGCCGTAGCCGATAAAGCCGGTCAGATTGGCCAGGAAACGGTTGGCGTAGCGGGCCTGGCCGGCGCCCACCGGGATCAGCCGCAGGCCTTCATAGCCGGAGGAGAACATCATCCGCAGGGCGGCCTTGACCAGCTCCACCACCAGGAAGGCGTTCAGGAACAGCGCCAGGCGGGTGGCGTCGGCGTTCACTTCGTTGACCAGCAGGGAGGACACAAAGCCGCCGGCCACATAGGCCAGCGCCACCACGATCACGTCCACCAGGGCGGCCACCGCCACGGCGACGATGGTGCGCAGCATGGCGAACTTTTCCGAGCCGCGCTGGGCCCAGGCACTGAACGACCGGAAAGCCGGCGAGGCGATGGCGCGCAGCACCAGGAACACCACGAAGGTGGCGATCACCAGAATCGCCAGATTGACCGCCGCGGCGCCCACTTCCTGCAGGTTCACCTCACTGGCCACGGCGTCGTCGGCCTGCGCTTGGCCGGCGCCCACCAGGCCGCCCACGGCGGCCCCGAGCGCCGCGAACTGCTCGCCCATGTTGGCGGCCAGATTCCCGGTGGTGGCGGCCATGCGGCGGGCGAACGACACCTCTTCGGGCTGTTGGTCGCTGGGGGACTCCGCGGCGATCTGTTCCGCGGGGACCGTGCCTTCCTCGTCAACGCTGGCGCGGGCGGCCTGCAGGGCCCGCAGCTCCTCGATCAACGCGTTGCGCGAGGCGTCGTCTTCGATCAGGTCCGCCAGGGTGCCGTAGGCGGGATCGCTGTCCGCGCCCGCCTCCTGGGCCAAAGACGGTGCCGCCAGCAGCAGCATGACCAGGGATAACAGGCCGGCTAGGGCCGTGGACGTGAGACGGTGTAAAGGCACGCTCTCCTCCTTTTGAATCAGTGCGCAGGGCCACCGTACGCTAAAGGGTCGCACGGCATTAATGCGTGAAGACTACGACAAGACGGCGCTCGATTCGACGGCGCCGGCGGGGTTATAACAAGAAATCAACGAGATTGACCCAAACTACGCGGCAAACCGGTCAGGCGGCCAACGGCGTGGTTTGACTGTTACATCAAACGGTGTAAACGTTCTTCCCAAAGTGGATTCGACGAGAGACAGACGCATGGAACAGTGGCATCACCGTACCGTGATTCGGGACGGCATCAACCTGGCGACCCGGCGGCGGGGCAACCCGGACGGCCCGGCGGTGCTGTTCGTCCACGGCTACCCGGATAACGGCGACGTCTGGGACGCGGTGGCCGAAGCCCTCGGCGACGACTACCACCTGATCACCTATGACGTGCGCGGCGCCGGCGCCTCGTCCTCGCCGCGCGGCCGCCAGGCCTACCGCCTGGAAGAACTGCGCGACGATCTGTTCGCGGTGATCGACGCCCTGAGCCCGGGCCGGCCGGTGCACCTGGTGGGCCACGACTGGGGTTCGATCCAGGCCTGGGAAGCGGTCACCGAACCGGGGGCGGAAAAGCGCATCGCCTCCTACACCAGCCTGTCCGGGCCCTGCCTGGACCATGTCGGGCACAGCATGCGCGGCACCGGCGCCGCCGATCTGACGGCCAGCCTGCGGCAGCTGGCGAAGAGCTGGTACATCGGCGCTTTTCATATTCCTGCTCTGGCGCCGATGGCCTGGAAGCTGGGCCTCGGTGACGCCTGGCCCGACCTGTTGCGGCGCACCGAAGGCCTCAGTGCGCCGGTCAGCGCCACCCAGACCCGGGACGGCGCCCAGGGCGTGGCGCTCTACCGGGCCAACATGCTGCCGCGCCTGCTGCACCCCCGGGAGCGGCGCACCACGGTGCCGGTGCAGCTGCTGGTGGCGCGCCGCGACCGCTATGTGGGCCCGGCGCTGCTGGACAGCGTGCCGCCCTGGACCGGCCAGTTGTGGCGCCGGGAGCTGAACACCGGCCACTGGGGCCCGTTGCTGGGCCACGCACCGCTGACCGCCCGCTATCTAAAAGCCTTTATCGAGCATATTGAAGGGGCGCCGGCGGACGCGGCCCTGCAGCGGGCCCGGGTGACCGCCGCCGACGGACCGGACAGCGGCAAGCTGGTGGTGATCACCGGCGCCGGTTCCGGCATCGGCGAGCAAACGGCGCTGGCGTTCGGCGCCCGGGGCGCCACCGTGCTGTGCACCGACATTGATCCGGATTCCGCCGCGCGCACCGCGCGCAAAATCCAGGACGCCGGCGGCCAGGCCCTGAGCCGCAAGACCGACGTCGGCAACAGCCGCTCCATGGAGGCGCTGGCGCGCTACGTGGACAAGGAGCTGGGCGCCCCGGACGTGGTCGTCAATAACGCCGGCATCGGCCTGGCCGGCCCGCTGCTGGACACCACCGTGCAGGACTGGAAGCAGGTGCTGGACGTGAACCTGTGGGGCGTGATCCACGGCTGCCGGCTGTTCGCCCGGCAGATGGTGGACCAGGCCAAGAGCGGCCATATCGTCAACGTCTCTTCGGCGTCCGCCTATCTGCCCTCCCGGGCGCTGCCGGCCTACGCCACCAGCAAATCCGCAGTGCTGATGCTCACCGAGTGCCTGCGCGCGGAACTGGCGGACCAGGGCATCGGTGTGTCGGCGATCTGCCCCGGCATCATTGATACACCGATCACCGGCCGGGCCCGCTTCGTCGGTGTCGACGACGACGAGCAGAGCCGCCGCCGCGACGCCGCCCAACGGCTTTACCACAAGCGCGGCTTCACCGCCGACCGGGTGGCCCGCGCCATCGTCGACGCGGTGCAGGGCAACCGCGCCGAAGTGCCGGTGAGCGTGGAGGCCAGCGGCATGCGTCTGATCGGCCGCTGGGCGCCGGGCCTGGCGCGCCGCCTGGCCCGCCTGGACGTGGCGCCATGACGATGGCGTCCCGGATGCATGGCACCGGGCCGGCAACCGGTCTATCATCGCGCTCATGAGTTCTTCACGGAAATCCCCGGCGGCGATTCTACGCCGCCTCAAGCAAAGCGCGCCCGACGGTAAAGGCGAACTTCCGGAGCTGGAAAAGCGCCAGGAGTTCACCATCGACCAGCTGGCCCGCGAAGCCGGCTCCACGGTGCGCAACGTGCGCGCCTACCAGGACCGGGGCCTGCTGCCGCCGCCGGAAAAGCGCGGCCGCACCGGCATTTACACCGATGTGCATCTGGCCCGCCTGAAGATCATCGGCGCGCTGCTGGAGCGCGGCTACACGCTCAACAACATCCGCGATCTGCTCAGCGCCTGGGAACAGGGCCGCGACCTGAACGACATTCTCGGGCTGGAAGTGGCGGTGACCTCCTGGCAGAACCCGGAGGTCCCCTCCTACAAGGATTACCAGGATCTGATCGACGATTTCGGCGAGGACATCACCCCGGAGGTGATGACCAAGGCGGTGTCGCTGGGCTATATGATCCCCGAAGGCATGCGCCTGCGCGTGCCCTACCCGCGCATCTACAACGCCGGCAAGGAGCTGGTGGAAAACGGCGTGCCCCTGGACGCGGTGCTCACCCATGTGCGGCTGGTGCGCCAGGAAGTGGACAAGCTCGCCGAGCGCTTTATCGACATGATCGTCGAGCACCTGGTGGACGAGAAATACGGCCCCAACAGCCTGCCCGAAGGCGAGGACGTGGCGCGCCTGGCGGAATTCATCACCCGCATCCGCCCGCTCGCCGAGGCGGTGGTCAACGACGAGCTGGGCCGGGTGCTGGAGAAGAGCATCAACAAGGTGCTGGTGGACCGGCTCGAGAACGTGCTGGCGCATTTGGAAAAGCACCACTAGAACGAACACCCTCCCTCTCTGGAATCCCGCCAGCAAGCTTTGCTTGCCTTTCGCGGGCGGGGCCCGCTCCCACCGGGCCCGCGGTCAGGAATATTGAGCGATCACCCGGTCGCGGATCGAGGGCTTGATGTTGGCCCGGCTCATGTCGCCGTCGTAGTGCGCCACCACGCGGTGGTCCATCACCCGGAACCACAGCGGCGGTATCCACGCCAGCAGGATCATCGAGGCGTAGCCGCCGGGCAGCTGCGGTGATTCGTCGAAGTGCCGCAGGGCCTGGTAGCTGCGCGTCGGGTAGGCGTGGTGGTCGGAGTGGCGCTGCAGCTGATACAGAAAGATGTTGGTGACCCGGCGGTTGGAGTTCCAGGAGTGCTCCGGCCGGCACCGTTCGTAGCGTCCGTTTTCCTTCTTCTGCCGCAGCAGGCCGTAGTGCTCCAGGTAGTTCACCACCTCCAGCAACTGGAAACCGAACAGGCTCTGGATAATCAGGAACGGCAGCACCGCCCAGCCCAGCCAGACGATCAGCGCGCCCCACAACAGCACCGACAGGCCCCAGGCCTGCAGGTTGTCGTTGCGCCAGTGCCACACCGATTTGCCCTGGCGCTCCAGGCGCTGCTTTTCCAGGTGCCAGGCGGATTTCAGGCTGCCCAGCACGGTGCGCGGCAGAAACTCCCAGAAGGTTTCCCCGAAGCGGGACGAGGCCGGGTCCTCCGGCGTGGACACCCGCACATGATGGCCGCGGTTGTGCTCGACGAAGAAGTGCCCGTAGAACACCGGCGCCAGCGCCAGTTTGGCCAGCCACTTCTCCAGGCGGTCGTTCTTGTGGCCCAGCTCGTGGCCGGTATTGATGGCGATGCCGGTGGCGCAGCCGGTGGAGATCGCCAGCCCCAGGTAGCTGTACCAGGGCAGGGCCCAGGTGCCGGCCACCCAGGCGGCGTAGACGAAAGCGCCGTACAGCATTGGCACCGAGATATAGACCGCGTAGCGGTAATAGCGGTCGTTCTCCAGCTCGCTGACCCGGTCTTCCGGCGGGTTGGCGGTTTCCTCGCCGAGGATCACGTCGAACAGGGGAATCACCCCGAACACGAACAGAAACCCGAACCACCACATCACCGGCCAGCCGGTGAGCTGGACCATCTGCACCGCGCCCACCGGCAACAGCATGGTGAGGGTGCTCAGTAACCACCAATAACGGCGGGTGTCCCGCCATTCCGTATTCATCGCCGCCGTATTCATGTTGTTATCCTCCTGGCCGGCCTCTGGTTATTTCATCATCAAACCCGCCATTGAACACTGTCAATATGAAAGCCGTTGCTTTTTAACCGGCGGGTAGCATTTCGCTGGCTTTTTGTAGCTTCGCCTCCCGCGACTTGAACCATCGTGCCAATCTGGCGATGAACCCCTACACCCCATAAAACAATAACCGGGAGGCGGTATGATTCATCGACTGATGCTCAGCGTGTTGCTGGCCCTTTTTCTCAGTGCCTGCGGAGGCGGCGGCGGCAGCAACGGCGGCGGCGCCCCCAGCCCCAATAACCCGGCGCCACCGCCGGAGCCGGAACCCGAAGAGCCCGCCCAGCCGACTCTGCCCGAGCAGCGCCCTTCCCAGGTCAGCGCGCCGTTCGCCGACTACGGCCGGGTGCTCAATGTGCTGCCGCCCGGCCAGGACGACAACGGCGGCCTGAGCAACCTGACCGCCGACATTCCCGGCCTCTCCGACCTGATCAGCACGCTGCTCGATGACCTGGTGGCGGAAACCGGCCTGGTGCCGGCGCTCAGTAAAGAGCCGCACTTCGACGACCAGCTGGACCTGTACGACGCCCTGGTGCGCAGCCCCGAAAACCTCACCGACGGCGAGCTCGGCGACTACTTCAAGGACGCGCCGCTGCTGGCACCGGACGCCGGCGACTGGGAAAGCGAGATCACGGTGGCGGCGGGCAACCGCAGCGTGGCGATCAAGCGCGACCGCTTCGGCGTGCCGCATATCTTCGGCGACAGCCGCCCCGACGCCCTGTTCGGCACCGGCTACGTGACCGCCGCCGACCGCCTGTTCCTGCTCGACGTGCTGCGCCGCGCCGGACGCGGCGAACTGTCAAAGTTCCTCGGCCCGGCGGACTTCTCCTTCGACCGGGACATCGCCGTGGACGCGCCCTACCGGGAGGAAGACCGCACCGAACAGGTCGCCAACGCCATCGCCCGCTTCGGCGACGACGGCGCGCAGATCTACCAGGACGCCGTCCACTATGTGGCCGGCCTCAACAAGTACGTGGAAGACGTGCAGAGCGGCCTGCTTGAGGCACCCATCGAATACGTGGGCCTGGGCGTGCAACTGGAGCCCTTCGTGATCGAGGACGTGGTGGCCATCGCCACCCTGATCCAGGGCATCTTCGCCGGCGGCGGCGGCGGCGAGCACGACAACGTGCTGCTGCTTCAGGCGCTGCGCGAGCAGACCGGCTCCGACCAGGCCGCCTGTGAACTGTGGCGCGACCTGCGCCACGCCACCGACGGTGAATCCTCGGTGACCACCGAGCGGCGCTTCGCCACCCAGTCGCCGCCGCAGATCGACGAGACGCTGTGTCCGCTGTCCGGCGAACTGGCCGGCCGCTTCCCGGGCGCGGTGCTGTTCGACGCCGGCTCCTTCCAGAGCTACCAGCCGCTGACCACCGAGCCCTGCGGCCGCCCGGGCCAGCCCACCTGCCCCACGGCGGTGGGTAATGTGCCGGCCCTGCCAGGCACCGGCGCCGTGGGCGGCTTGCTGGACGCGGTCGGTGAATTGCTCGGCGGTCTGCTGTCACTGGCGTCGTCCGACCTGCCGGACGGCGAACCGACCCTGGCGGCCCGCTGGGCGCGGGTCACCATCGAGTTCGATGAACTGTGGCGCGACACCCCCGAGCCCACCGCCCTGCCCGGCACGCTGAGCGACGCCCAGCGGCTCGCGGTGCGCGAGCGGGTGGGCCAGCTGGCCAAAGGCGTGGCGAGCCTGCGCGACGGCTTCCCCAACGCCATCTCCAACGCCCTGCTGCTCAACGGCGAACACAGCGCCAGCGGCCGGCCGCTGGCGGTATTCGGCCCGCAAACCAGCTACTTCGTGCCCCAGTTGCTGCTGGAAATGTCGGTGCACGGCGGCGACATCAACAGCCGCGGCATGACCTTCACCGGCCTGCCCTATGTGGTGATCGGGCGCGGCCCGGATTTCGCCTGGAGCGCCACCTCCGGCAGCTCGGACCTCACCGACGTGCGCGTGGTGCGCCTGTGCCAGCCCACCGAGGCGCCGGCCCACGGCGAAGGCGGCTACCAGGTGGGCGGCCAGTGCCGGCCCTTCGATGTGATCGACGAGACCTGGGCGGCGCGCTGGAACCTGGCGGTGCCCACCGACGACCCGGCCACCATCGGCCAGAACGTGGCGGTGCAGCGCCGCGTGATCCGCACCGCCGAGTACGGCCCGGTGATCGGCTTCGCCGCCGTGGGCGGCCAGCCGGTGGCGCTGACCCGCCAGCGCAGCACCTATTTCGCCGAACTGGATACCGCGCTGCCGTTCCTGCAGGCGACCCGCAACGACGTCCACGACGTGCGCAGCTTCCAGGAGGTGTTCAACAACACCACCGGCAGTTTCAACTGGTTCTACATCGACGACCGCGACATCGCCTTCTTCCATTCCGGCCTCTATCCGCGCCGTGCCGCCGGGGTACACCCGGAGCTGCCCAGCTGGGGCAACGGCCAGTTCGACTGGCAGGGCTTCATCGACCTGGAGGCGCACCCCAACGACGCCAACCCGGAGCGCGGCTACCTGGCCAGCTGGAACAACCGCCCGGCCCGCGACTGGTGGGCCGCCGACGCCAACGCCACCTACAGCTCCGCCCACCGCAACGACATGCTCGACGTGCGCCTGCGGGATCTGGTGCAACAGGGCAACGTGACCCGCGCCAACATGGTGGAGGCCATGGGCGACGCGGCGGTGGTCGACCTTCGCGGCCAGGAGGTGCTGCCCAAGGCCCTGGCGCTGCTGCAAAGCACGCCGGTCACCGGCGACGAGGCCTCGGTGGTGGAGATGATGCAGGCCTGGGTGGACGGCGGCGCCTACCGGCGCGACCGGGACGGCGACGGCGAATACGACGCCCAGGCGGAAGTGGCGCTGATGGACGCCTGGTACACCCGCATGATCGAGACGCTGCTGCCGCAGATCACCGCTCTGGAAGACACGACGGCCGGCAATGTGTCGCTGGTGGGCCGCGACAATGCGCCCGGCGCCGGCGGCTCGGCCTACCAGAACGGCTACTACGGCTACCTGGAGCGGGTGCTGGAACAGGCCCTGGGCGACAGCGCACGGCCCTACCAGCGGCTGCGCTGCGCGGACAGCGACCGCGCCGAGGTCTGCCGCGCCGCCCTGGCGGAAAGCCTGACGCTGGCCCTGGACGATCTCGGCGGCCTGGCGAACAGGGACAACTGGGACGTGGACGAAAGCCTGGACGCCATCCAGCACCGCGCCATCGGGCTCTCCTCGGTGCCGGCGATCCACTGGCAGAACCGCCCCACCTTCCAACAGGTGGTGGAGTTCACCAACCACCGCTAAGCCCCGAGAAACAAAGGATGGTGGGAGCGGGCCTTGCCCGCGAAAGGGAGCGAAGCTCCCGGCAGGATTCCAGAGACGCTGTTGGTACGCGTTAGAAAAGTCTCTGGGATCCTACCGGCCGGCTTCGCCGGCCTTTCGCGGGCTAGGCCCGCTCCTACAAAGACCGCTTCGTAGAAAGGTTGGGACGGTGTTACGTCTCGTGGCGGGAGAGTACTCTTTCACCATTAATAACCCGTGGAGCGATGGCTATGCGTTGGATGATCTACGGTGCCAATGGCTACACCGGCGAGCTGATCGCCCGCAATGCCCGTGGCCAGGGACTGAAGCCGATTCTGGCCGGCCGCCGGGAGGCCAAGGTGGCGCCGCTGGCGGAGCAGGAGGGACTGGAATACCGGGTGTTTTCCCTGGATGACCCGGACTCCCTGGCGGACGAGCTGGCCGACGTGGATCTGGTGCTGCACTGCGCCGGCCCGTTTTCGCGCACCAGCCGGGCGATGCTGGAAGGTTGTCTCAAGGCGCGCACCCACTATCTGGACATCACCGGCGAAGTGGCGGTGTTCGAGCATGTGTTCGCCCAGGCGGCGCGCGTCGAGCAGGCCGGCATCATCGCCTGCCCGGGGGTCGGTTTCGATGTGATTCCCACCGATTGCGTGGCCGCCCGCCTCAAGGAAGCCCTGCCCGATGCCCGCGAGCTGTCGCTGGGCTTCTCCACTCGCTCGGGCCTGTCCCCCGGCACCGCCAAAACCCTGGTGGAAGGCCTCGCCGACGGCGGCCGCGCCCGTATCAAGGGGCAACTCGCCGAGGTGCCGCTGGGCTGGAAGGTACGGCGCATTGATTTCGGCGCCGGCCCGCAGTGGGCCATGACCATCCCCTGGGGCGACGTGACCACCGCCTGGCAGAGCACCGGGATTGAAAACATTCAGGTGTTCGTGCCGGCGCCGCGCTGGCTGATCTGGGCCGCCAAGGCCGGCAACGTGACCCGACCGCTGATGTCGCTGCCGGCGATTCAAGGCTATTTAAAGTCCCTGGTGGACCGTCGCGTGAAAGGGCCGGACGAGCAAACCCGCGCCCGCCTGACCACCCACGTTTGGGGCGAGGCACGTAACGGCGCCGGCGAACAGCGGGTGATCCGGCTGCGCACCGCCAACGGCTACGCGCTGACCGTGGACGGCGCCCTGGCGGTGCGGCGCTTTATCGAGGAACAGGCACCGGCCCCCGGCTGCTATACGCCCTCGAAACTCTGCGGCGCTCAACTGGTGGAGGAGCTGCCGGGATCCGGGCACTTCGAAGTAAGTGAGTGCTGACACTCGTCGGCCATGATGCACACCGCTTATGCCGTTCGATGATTCTTATGCATTTGTTTAATTGACGGGCCGGCGTTAGCGTGTCCGTTTCACTGAGCTATTTTTATAACAGGCACTATTCGGGAGATAAGCATGCGCGCCATTCTCTGCAAGGAACTGGGGCCGGCGGACAAGCTGGTGATCGAGGACGTACCGTCACCCCAGGTGAGCGGTGACGGGGTCAAAGTGAAAGTGAAGGCGGCCGGCCTGAACTTTCCCGACACCCTGATTATTGAAGGCAAGTACCAGATCAAACCGGAGCTGCCGTTCTCACCGGGCGGCGAAATGGCCGGCGAGATCATCGAGGTGGGTCCGGACGTGAAAAACCTGAAGCCCGGCATGCGGGTGATGGGCCTGACCGGCTACGGCTCCTTCGCCGAGGAGATGGTGATCGGCGAAAGCCGCGTGATCCCGGTGCCCGACGGCATGAAGGACGAAACCGCCGCCGCCTTCAGCATGGTCTACGGCACCAGCTATCACGCCCTCAAGCAGCGCGCCAACATTCAGCCCGGCGAGACCCTGCTGGTGCTGGGCGCCAGCGGCGGCGTGGGCCTGGCCGCAGTGGAGCTGGGCAAGGCCATGGGCGCCAAGGTGATCGCCGCCGCCAGCAGCGACGACAAGCTGCAGGTGGCCAAGGAAGCCGGCGCCGACGACCTGATCAACTACACCGACGAAGACCTCAAGGAAGCGCTCAAGAGCCGCTACCCGCAGGGCATCGACGTGATCTACGACCCGGTGGGCGACCGCTTCACCGAGCCGGCGTTGCGCAACATGGCCTGGAACGGCCGCTTCCTGATCGTCGGCTTCGCCGCCGGTGAGATTCCCAAGATCCCCGCCAACCTGACCCTGCTCAAGGGCTGCAGCGTGGTGGGCGTGTTCTGGGGCGCCTTCACCGCCAAGGAGCCGAAAGCGCACATCCAGAACGTGAAGGAACTGATGCAGCTGTTCGCCGAAGGCAAGATCAACCCGCGCGTCAGCGAGGTGTTCCCCTTCGAGCAGTACGAAGACGCCCTGGCGGCGCTGAGCTCGCGCCGCGCCAAGGGCAAGGTGGTTCTCAAGGTCAGCGACTAAGTCGCTGCCGGAGCCCCGCCACTCTGGTCGATGATCTTGCCGGGCGCGCCCTCCAGCAGGGCCGCCCGCAGATCATCGGGCACCGTGGTTTTCTGGAACGGTTCGGTGGTCATCAGCACATAGACCACTTCCGCCCGGCACAGTGTGGTGCCGTCTTCCGCCTTCACCAGTTCGTGTTCCAGCGTGAACGAGCTGTTGCCTACCTTGAGCGTGCGCACGTGCACGTCGATGACGTCGTCGAAGCGCGCCGGCGCCTGCCATTCCAGGGTCATTTTCACCACCTGGTTGTCCAGCCCCCGGGCCAGCAACGCCTTGTAGTCCCGCCCCAGGGAGCGCATGAACTCGGTCATCGCCAGGTCCACGTAGTCCGCGTAGCGGGCATTGAACACCACCAGTTGGGCGTCGCATTCGTTGTAGCGGACCCGGAAACGGAAGCGGAAGCGCTCGCTCATGAAAACTCCTATTCAAGTTGTTCGGGCATGCCCGCGCGGCGCCGTTCCGCGAGCCACTGGCTGCGCGTGATGGCGGCGTCCTCGCCGGACATGCGGCTGATAATCTCAAAGAAATTCTGCCGGTACTCGTCTTTCATGACCTGGTCACGGGCCTTGATGCGCACGGCGTAGACACTTTGCACGTTCTGGTGATCAAAGGCACGCCACTGCTGTTGGTCCTTGAGCAGCGTGTAGCTGTGGCCCTCCAGGGCACGCCGCACGTTGCCGGAGGCGAAGCTGCCGGCCCGTTCCACCGCCTCTTTCCACTGGTAGACGATGCTGTAGGCCGATGCCGCCGAAGTGGAGGGGCGGGTGCGGTAGCGCTGGGAGAATTCTTCCACGAACTGCTGGCCGCGCTCAAAGCCGTATTCGTAGGGTACGTTCCAGGTCCAGGGCGCGGCGCCGATCACGCCGGCCATGATGAAGGGCCCGGTCTGCTCGACCATGCTGAGGGTGAGATTGGGCACCACGATCTGCATCCGTTCGGGCAGCTTTTTCTGCTGGGCGATGGTCATGCCGCGCACCATCTGCTCGCCGAACAACACCATCACCAGGACGTCCGCGTCGCTGTCCGCCGCCGCCTGCATGGCTTCTTCGATTTCGTGGTAGCGGCCGCCGGGGAACGGCACCAGCACCGAGCCGTGGCGCTCGCCGTCCTTGGTGTCGGTGAACTCCCGCATGGAGGCTTCGGTGGTGTGGCCCCAGGTGTAGTCGGCGGTGACGTAGAAGTACTTCTTGTCCTGGTACTCGCGCTTGAGGTAGTCGCCCAGCACCCGCGCCGCCATCCAGGCGTTGTAGCACTCGCGGAACATGCCCAGGTGGCCGTCCTTGCCGGTGGTATCGTTGGAATAGGTGAGCGTGCCGAAGTAGAGCAGGTCGTGCTTGCGCGCCTGCTTGCTGGCGGCGATGGCGACGCCGCTGGACGAGCCGCCGAACAGCATGGCCGCGCCTTCGGCGGCGAGCTCGTCCACATTGCGCCGGGAGCGCTCCGCCTGGGAGGCGGAATCGCGCTCGATCAGTTCCAGCGGCCGGCCGCGCACGCCGCCGGCGGCGTTGATTTCATCAATGGCCATCAGGGCGCCGCGCTTTTGCATCAGCCCCTCTTCACTGTATTCACCGGTGTGCGGGTAGTTAAGGCCCAGCTTCACCGGCGTGGCCGCGTGCGCGGCGCTCGCCAGCAAGCAGGCGGCAACGATACCCAAGCTTTTTTTGAGTCCCATGGCGGTTCCCCAGAATTGTTGTTATGTGCTTGTGGCCGCGGTGACAGCGGACCCGCAGGCCTCTTACGAGACAACTAGCACGCCCCCTGAAAACGGTGTTATTAGCCTTTGGTCGAGCGGACGCCGGCGGAGCGTGACCGGTCAGTATTGAGCCCGGGCATACCGGAGAGTATGCTTCCTGGCCAAATTTAAAACAAAATTCCACTTTAACGGAATTCCAGCTAATCGGGAGAGACCCATGACCGCGGTAAGTGAAGCGATGCCCGTCTACGCACCAGAAATGGACGCGGAGGCCTTTGTATCCGTGCCCGAACGCCTGCAGCAGCTGGCGGCGGCCCAGCCGGACAAACCGGCGGTGTACGACGAAACCGGCATGCTCACCTGGCGTCAGTTCGTGGATAACGTGAACCGGGTCGCCAACCGCCTGCGCGCCGCCGGTCTGCAGCGCGGCGAGACCGTGGCCGGCCTGTCCGAGAACAGCGCCCGCTACCTGACCCTGTTCATGGGCACCCTCACCGCCGGCGGCTGCATGGTGCCGCTGTCCGGCATGGCCGCCGGCGAGACCCTGGCGCTGATGGTCAACGACTGCGACGCGCGTTTTCTGTTCGTGTCCGCCAAGCACCGCGACCTGATCGAGCCGCTGCTCGACGGGCTCGACAATATCGATGAGAGCACCCGTATCAGCCTGGATTTCCAGACCGACGGCTGGCTGGCCTTCGAGGACTGGCTGGGCGACCCGGCCACGGACGCGCCGGACCACACGCCGTCGCTGGACGACCCGTTCAACATCATCTACAGCTCCGGCACCACCGGGGTGCCCAAGGGCATTCTCCACGATCACCGCCTGCGCGCCCGTCAGCTGGAGCGCGTGGCGGCCCTGGGCTACGACGACACGGCGGTGAACCTGGTGTCCACGCCGCTGTACTCCAACACCACCCTGGTGTCGGTGCTGCCCACCCTGTTCGGCGGCGGCACCATCGTCAGCATGGCCAAGTTCGACGCCCATCGCTTCCTGGAGCTGGCCGAGCAGCACCGCGTCACCCACGCCATGCTGGTGCCGGTGCAGTACCAGCGCATTCTCGCCGAACCGGATTTCGACCGCTTCGACCTGAGCAGCTTCAAGGTGAAGTTCTCCACCAGCGCGCCGCTGCGCGCCCACGTGATCGCCGACGCCATGGCGCGCTGGCCGGGCAACATTCTGGAGTTCTACGGCCTCACCGAGGGCGGCGTGACCACCACCCTGAACTGCGCCGAGAACCCCACCAAATGGGCCACCGTGGGCAAGGCCAGCCCGGGCTGCGAGCTGCGCATTATCGGCGAGGACCTGAAAGAGCTGCCCGCCGGCGAGATCGGCGAGATCGTAGGCCGCAGCGGCGCCATGATGCGCGGCTACTACAAGCGTGAAGACAAGACCAGCGAGCTGCTGTGGACCAGCCCCGAGGGCGAGGTGTTCTACCGCACCGGCGACATGGGACGCCTGGACGAGGACGGCTTCCTGTCGGTGCTGGACCGCCGCAAGGACATGATCATTTCCGGCGGCTTCAACGTCTACGCGGAGGACCTGGAGAAGGTGCTGCTCAAGGACGACGACGTGGTGGACGCGGCGGTGATCGCGGTGCCCAGCGAGCAGTGGGGGGAAACGCCCCTGGGCCTGGTGGTGCTGCGCGAGGGCGCCGAGGGCGACCTGGAGGCGATCCGCGAGCGGGCCAACCAGCAACTGGGCAAGGGTCAGCGTTTGTCCGGCCTGGAGCGCCGCGACGAGCTGCCGCGCAGTACCATCGGCAAGATCCTCAAGCGCGAGCTGCGCGACCCGTACTGGAAGGACCTGGAACAGAGCAAGCGGGACTGAGCGCGCCCGCGCTCACCCGCGCTACAGCAGGTTCTCGATCGGCAGCAGCGCGCACAGTTGCGACGCCAGCCGCCGCAACGGACTGACCCGGGGTTCGCTTCGGTACTGAACCGGGCCCCGCTCGTCGCCGGCGCCCCATAGCAGCCCCTGGTCGTCACTCGTGACCCGGTAGCTGTTCTGGGGCGCCATCCCTTCCTCCACGAACGCCGCCACCTCGCCGGCCAGCGCTTCGCTGTCCACGTAGTAGCCCATCTCCGTGTTCACGTTCACCGAGCGCGGGTCCAGGTTGAACGAGCCCACGAACAGCTCCTTGCGGTCGAGCACCATGGCTTTGGTGTGCAGGCTGGACTTGGAGCGGCCCCGGCCGCGCAACAGCCGGGCGTGGTGGCGGCGGGCGCGGGCGTTGGCCTGCAGCTCGTGGACCTCGACGCCGCCGCGCAGCAGCGCCGGGCGGTAGCGGGCGTAGGCGGCGTGGGCGGCGATCACGTCGTTGGTGGCCAGGCTGTTGGTGAGCAGCGCCACCCGGCAGCCGTTGCGGTGCATGTCGGCCAGGGCGGCGGTGAATTCGTCCCCGGGGATAAAGTAGCTGGCCTCGATCAGGATCTCGTTCAGCGAGCGCTGCCCGAGCAGCCGGCCGAGCTGGTCGCCCATCAGGCGCTGGGTGGCGCCCTTGGCTTTGTCCGGCGGATCGAACAGCAGCGCGGCCGGCGCCTGAATCTGTCGTCGGTCGGCGGCGCCGAGAACGTCTTCGAAATGGGCGACATCCTGCTCATAACGGTAGGGAAAACCGTCCAGGCTTTTACGCCACGCCACCAGCTGCTGCCACAACCGGTCGGCGTGGACCCGCGAGCGGCGGCGCAGGGAGCGCAGACGGACGCAGACGTCGCTGTCCCAGTAGGCGTCGAAGGCGGCGCGGGTTTCCGCCACGATCGGCCCCCGGGCGTAGATGTCCAGGTCGCGGAAGTTGGCCTCCGGGTGGACACCGAAGTAGTGCTCGGAGAGGTTGCGGCCGCCGACGATGGCCCGCTCGCCGTCCACGATCCAGGCCTTGTTGTGCATCCGGTGGTTCAGCCGGGGGGCGTGATAGAGCCACTGAATAAAGTGCTTGTAACGGCCCCGGAACGGGTTGAACAGCCGGATTTCCACGTTCGGGTGCGCGTTCAGCGCCGCCCATTTCACATCCCGGCCGAGCTGGTTGGCGTGGTCGAGCAGCAGCCGCACCTTGACGCCACGGCGGGCCGCTTCCAGGGCCCGGTAGACCAGCAGCTTGCCGATCCGGTCGTCCTCCCAGACGTAGTACTGCAGGTCCAGGGTGCGCTGGGCCAGCCGCGCGGTGGCGGCGCGCAGCACGAAGGCTTCCTCGCTGTCCGCGACCAGACAAAAGTGAGAGTTCTCGACGTTCTGGCGGGGGGCACCTTGCCCGTGCCCCTGGGCTTGCTCACTCATCAACGCTTGAGGTTATCGCGGATTTCGCGCAGCAGCAGAATGTCTTCCGGCACCTCGGGGGTGGGTGGCGGCTCCACCGGGGCGGCCTGTTCTTCCTTGCGCTTGACCCGGTTGAGCCCGCGCACCAGGAAGAACACCGCCCAGGCGACGATCAGGAAGCTGATCACGTTGTTGATAAATACGCCGTAGTTGAGCGTCACCGCGCCCGCCGCCTGGGCGTCGGCCAGGGTGGCGAAGGGCCCGTCGCCCTTGAGCACCAGGAACAAATCGACGAAATCCACGTCCGCCAGGAGCAGCCCCACCGGCGGCATGATCACGTCGGACACCAGGCTCTTGGCGATGGTGCCGAAGGCGCCGCCGATAATGATCCCCACGGCCATATCGACCACATTGCCGCGCACGGCGAATTCACGGAATTCCTTGATCATGCTCATCGTCATCGCTCCCTTTATGACCGGACCGGTCCCGGCTGGAAGTATGGTAGCCCGGATGCGCGCCGCGGCGAAACGGTTAGCGGCGTTGTCGCCATCCACACGGTGGGCGGCGCACAATCACGGGAGTGGCGGGCCGTGCCGACCGGGAGGCTGATGTAACATTCTCTCTCCGGATGCATCCAAGGTTCGCTAAAGGAGGCAACTATGATGCGCGTATTGGTTTTCCTAATGGTGTTGGTGGCCGGGCCGGCCGTGGCCGCCCAGGCCAGCGCCGTGTTCGCCGGCGGCTGCTTCTGGTGTACCGAAGCGGATTTCGAAAAGCTGGACGGGGTGTCCGAAGCGATCAGCGGCTACGCCGGCGGCGAAGAGGTGGACCCCACCTACCAGCAGGTGGCCGGTGGGCAAACCGGCCACACCGAGGTGGTGAAGGTGCTCTACGACCCGGAGGTGGTGAGCTACGAGAATCTGCTCGCCTGGTTCTGGAAGCACATCGACCCGACCGACCCGGACGGCCAGTTTATTGACCAGGGCTCGCAGTACCGCAGCGCGATCTTCTATCAGAACGACGAGGAGCGTGCGCTGGCGGAAGCGTCCAAAAAGGCCCTCGATGAGAGCGGCCGTTTCGATAAGGACGTGGTCACCGAGATCGTGCCGTTGAAGGCGTTTTACGAAGCTGAGGACTACCACCAGGACTATTACAAGAAGAGTGCCCTGCGCTATAAGTTTTATCGCTACAACTCAGGCCGTGATCAGTTTCTGGAGAAGCACTGGGAAGACCCGGACGCGCGCCCCTGGCTGAGCGCCTCGGTGGAGGAAGAAGAGGAACAGGAAGAGTTGGATCTGGGTGCGCCCTGGGAAGGCCCGGAGAAGTTCAAGCGCCCCTCCGATGAGGTGCTCAAGAAGGCGCTGCCGGAGATCGCCTTTCAGGTGACGCGTGACGACGCCACCGAGCGGGCGTTCAAGAACCCGTATCACGACCTGAAGAAGGAAGGCATCTATGTGGACGTGATCAGCGGCGAGCCGTTGTTCTCCTCCACGGACAAGTACGATTCCGGCACCGGCTGGCCGAGCTTCACCCGGCCCATCGACGACCGGTTCGTGACCACCCGCGAAGACAACAGTCTGTGGTGGGCCAGCCGCACCGAGGTGCGCAGCCGCTACGCGGATTCGCACCTGGGCCATGTGTTCGACGACGGGCCGGCGCCCACCGGCCAGCGCTGGTGCATGAACTCCGCCGCCATGGAGTTCATCCCCCGCGAGAAGATGGAAGAGCTCGGCTACGGGGAGTATCTGTCCCTGTTCGAAGACTAGGGCCGGTTACTCCACGGTGACCGATTTGGCGAGGTTGCGCGGCTGATCCACATCGGTGCCGCGCAGCACCGCCACGTGGTAGCTGAGCAGTTGCAGCGGCACGGTGTAGACGATCGGCGCGATGCTTTCCGGCACCGCGGGCATGTTCAGCACATGGATGCCCTCGCCCTCTTTAACGTGGGCGTTCTTGTCGGCGAACACATAGAGTTCGCCGCCCCGGGCGCGCACTTCCTGCAGGTTCGACTTCAGCTTTTCCAGCAGCTGGTCGTTGGGCGCCACCGCCACCACCGGCATTTCCTTATCCACCAGGGCCAGCGGGCCGTGTTTGAGCTCCCCGGCCGGGTAGGCCTCGGCGTGGATATAGGAGATTTCCTTGAGCTTGAGCGCCCCTTCCATGGCCACCGGGAAGTGCACGCCGCGGCCCAGGAACAGGGTGTGGTGCTTTTCCACGAAGGCGCGGGACAGGGTTTCGATGGGCTTGTCCAGGGCCGCCGCCTGCTCCAGGAGATTGGGCAGCTGGCGCAGTTCGGACAGGATCGTTTCGATCTGGTCGTCGCCCAGGCCCTTACGGCGGCCCAGGGCCAGCACCAGCATCATCAGGCCGGTGAGCTGGGTGGTGAACGCCTTGGTGGACGCCACGCCGATTTCCGGCCCGGCCTTGGTGAGAAACACCAGCTCGGACTCGCGCACCAGCGAGGAACCGTCCACGTTGCAGATCGCCAGGCGACCGACGTAATCCTTGCCGCCGGTGTCGCGCAGCGCGGCCAGGGTATCGGCGGTTTCACCACTCTGTGAAATGGTGACGAACAGGGTGCCTTCCGGCACCACGTGCCGGCGATAGCGGAATTCACTGGCCACTTCCACCTGGCAGGGAATGCCCGCCATGGCCTCCAGCCAGTAACGGGCCACCATGCCGGCGTGGTAGCTGGTGCCGCAGGCGACAATTTGCACCGTGCGTACCCGGTCGAAGATGGCGGCGGCGCTGTCGCCGAAGGCGGCGCTCACCGCATCGGGCGAATCGATACGTCCTTCCAGGGTGCGCTGGATGGCGGCGGGCTGCTCGAAGATTTCCTTCTGCATGTAGTGCCGGTACGGCCCTTTGTCGGCGTCCTCGTGGGTGCCGTCCAGTTCGTGGACGGTACGCTCCGCCGGCTCACCGTCGGCGTCGGTGATGGTGACGGCGTCCACGGTGACGTCCACCAGATCGCCCTCTTCAAGAAAGATGAAGCGGTTGGTCACCGGCAACAGGGCCAGCTGATCGGAGGCCACGTAGTTTTCGTCGATGCCCAGGCCCACCACCAGCGGCGAACCGGAGCGCACCGCCACCAGCCGGTCGGGTTCATTCCGGTCGATCACGCCCAACGCATAGGCGCCGTGCAGACGCGCGACGCTGGCGCGTACCGCGGCCACCAGATTGCCGGTGTCCTTGAGGGCGCGGTGGATCAGGTGGGCGATCACCTCGGTGTCGGTCTGCGAGGTGAAGGCGTAACCGTCGGCTTCCAGTTCGTCCTTGAGTTCCTGGAAGTTCTCGATGATGCCGTTATGCACCACCGCCAGCCCGTTACCGGACATATGCGGGTGGGCGTTGTCCTCGGACGGACGGCCATGGGTGGCCCAGCGCGTGTGTGCGATACCCAGGAAGCCGGCGCTGTTCTGCTCGCGCACCGCCGCTTCCAGCGCCGCCACCTTGCCCTGGCGGCGCACGCGGAGCAGGCCCTGGTCGTTGAGCAGGGCCACGCCCGCACTGTCGTAGCCCCGATATTCCAGGCGCTTCAGGCCGGTGATCAGGATGTTGCTGACATTACGATGGGCAATGGCGCCGACGATTCCACACATGTGCTTTTCCTTTTTGTCCGTTCCGTGCCTATTTCTTTTCCGGCCGTGACCAGTTCTGAATGTTGCGCTGCTGGCCACGGGCCACCGCCAGGCCCTGGTCGGGCACGTCCTTGGTCACCACGCTGCCGGCGCCCACGGTGGCATTCTCGCCGATGGTGACCGGCGCCACCAGCGACGAATTGGAACCGATAAAGGCACCGTCCTTCATCACCGTCTGGAACTTGTTCACGCCATCGTAGTTGCAGGTAATGGTGCCGGCGCCCACGTTGACGCCCTTGCCGATACGGCTGTCGCCAATGTAGGTGAGGTGGTTCACTTTCGAGCCCTCGCCCACATAGGCTTTCTTGGTCTCCACGAAGTTGCCGACCTTGGCCCGGGCGGCCAGCTCGGTGCCCGGACGCAGACGGGCGAACGGACCCACCTGACACTCTTCACCGACCACCGCGCCGTCCACCACCGAGTTCGCCTCAATGTGGGTGCCGCTGCCGATGCGGGCGTTGCGGATCAAACAGTTCGGGCCCACGGTGACGCGGTCGCCGATCACCACGTCGCCCACCAGCACGGTGTTGATGTCGAGGGTGACGTCCTGGCCGCACTGCAGATTTCCACGGATATCCAGGCGGGCGGGATCCAGCAGGGTGACGCCGGCGCGCATCAGCGATTCCGCGCGGACCCGCTGATAGACCCGTTCCAGGCGCGCCAGCTGCACCCGGTCGTTGACGCCGTCCACTTCCCAGGCGTGGCCGGGCTGCTCGGTGACCACCTCCATGCCCGCGTCCACGGCCATGGCGATCAGGTCGGTGAGGTAGTATTCGCCCTGGGCGTTGCTGTTGGAGAGTCGCGGCAGGCTGTCGTTCAGGAAGCGGCGGGTGCAGGCGAGAATGCCGGTATTGATTTCGCGGACCGCTTTTTCGTCGTCGCTGGCGTCTTTCTGCTCCACCACGCGCCGTACCTTGCCGTCGCCGTCGCGAATCACACGGCCGTAGCCGGACGGGTCATCCAGAGTCAGGGTCATCAGCGCCAGGCTCTGGTCGTCCACGCGGGCGACGAAGTCACGCAGGGTCTGCGGCTGGATCAGAGGCACGTCGCCGTACAGCACCAGCACCACGTCTTCTTCCAGGTGCGGCAGGGCCTGCGCCACGGCGTGGCCGGTGCCGAGCTGTTCGGCCTGCTCCGCCCATTGCAGCCGCGACCCGGTCACCGCCTGGCGGACGGCGTCGCCGCCGTGACCGTAAATCAGCACGGTGTTGTCCGGGTCGAGGGCGCCGGCGGCGTCCACCACGTGCTGCACCATGGGGCGCCCGGCAATCGGGTGGAGTACCTTGGGGAGATCCGATTTCATGCGGGTTCCCTTGCCCGCCGCGAGAATCACTACCGCCAGATTCATGCTCCGCTTCCTTGAGTCCTGTGATGATCGTTACATCGTTCGTCGCCATATAAAAAATCGCCGGGAGCGATTTTTGACGTCGCGCCAGCGACGGCCCGAAGGGTGATCGCCATGGACGGCGATCACAAAAAAGGGCAGCTCAGAGCCACCCTTTTTTAATTCAGCTTGTACCGAAAGCCGGGCGTTACCGCTTGGCCATCTTCTTGATTTGCTCGATGGTACGCAAGCGCGCGGACGCTTCGGCCAGGGTGATGGCGGCGCGCGAGTAGTCCATGTCGGCGTTCTTGCCTTCCAGGGCTTCCTTGGCACGCTGCTTGGCTTCTTCCGCCTGGGCGCCGTCCATATCCTGGGCGCGCTCGGCGGTGTCCGCCAGCACGGTGACCAGTTTCGGCTGGACTTCCAGGAAGCCGCCGGAGACGTAGAACACTTCTTCGTCCCCGTTCTGCTTCTTCACGCGAACCGGGCCGGGCTTGAGCCGGGTGAGCAAGGGCGCGTGACCGGGCATGACACCCAGGTCCCCTTCCACACCGGCGGCCACTACCAGCTCGACCAGTCCGGAGAACAGCTGCTTTTCGGCACTAACGATATCGCAATGCACGGTCATCGCCATCTGTGTTCCTCCCCGGGCGGTTACTTGTCACCGCGTTTGTTGTAGGCCTCTACAACCTCGTCGATGGAGCCCTTCATGTAGAAGTCCTGCTCGGGGATGTGGTCGTAATCACCGTTCAGGATACCCTGGAAGGAACGGATGGTGTCCTTCAGGGAGACGTATTTGCCCGGTGCGCCGGTGAATACTTCCGCCACGAAGAACGGCTGTGACAGGAAGCGTTCGATCTTACGCGCGCGGGATACGGTCAGCTTATCCTCTTCGGACAGCTCGTCCATACCCAGAATCGCGATGATGTCCTTGAGTTCCTTGTAGCCCTGCAGAACGGTCTGCACGCCACGGGCCGCCTCGTAGTGCTCCTGACCGATCACCAGCGGATCCAGCTGGCGGGAGGTGGAGTCGAGCGGGTCGATCGCCGGGTAGATACCCTTGGAGGCGATGTCACGGCTCAGTACCACGGTGGCGTCCAGGTGGGCGAAGGTGGTCGCCGGGGACGGGTCGGTCAAGTCATCCGCGGGCACGTATACCGCCTGCACGGAGGTGATGGAACCGGTCTTGGTGGAGGTGATCCGTTCCTGCAGAACGCCCATCTCTTCCGCCAGGGTCGGCTGGTAACCCACCGCGGAGGGCATCCGGCCCAGCAGTGCCGATACCTCGGTACCCGCCAGGGTGTAACGGTAGATGTTATCCACGAAGAACAGAACGTCACGGCCTTCGTCACGGAACTTCTCGGCCATGGTCAGACCGGTCAGCGCCACGCGCAGACGGTTGCCCGGCGGCTCGTTCATCTGGCCGTAGACCAGCGACACCTTGTCGAGAACGTTGGAGTCCTTCATCTCGTGGTAGAAGTCGTTACCCTCACGAGTACGCTCACCCACACCGGCGAACACGGAGAAACCGGAGTGCTCGATCGCGATGTTCCGGATCAGCTCCATCATGTTCACGGTTTTACCCACGCCGGCGCCGCCGAACAGGCCAACCTTACCGCCCTTGGCGAACGGGCAGACCAGGTCGATCACCTTGATGCCGGTTTCAAGCAGTTCGTTGGTGGCTGCCTGATCCGCGTAAGAGGGTGCCTCACGGTGAATGGACATGCGCTCTTCTTCACCGATCGGACCCGCTTCGTCGATCGGGCGACCGAGCACGTCCATGATCCGGCCCAGGGTCTTGGTGCCCACCGGCACCTGAATCGGTTCGCCGGTGTCGGTGACACCCAGGCCACGCTTCAGACCTTCAGTGGAGCCCATCGCGATGGTGCGCACCACGCCGTCACCCAACTGCTGCTGAACTTCCAGCGTGGTTTCGGTACCGTCCACGGTGAGAGCGTCATACACCTTTGGCACGTTTTCGCGCGGGAATTCGACGTCGATCACAGCACCGATGATCTGAACAATACGACCGCTACTCATGCTTGCATCCTCTTAACTTGCGTTTTCGCCGCGTGCTGTCTGAAACAGACACTAGACCGCGGCGGCACCACCAACGATTTCAGAAATTTCCTGGGTAATGGCCGCCTGGCGCGCCTTGTTGTACACCAGCTGGAGGTCATTAATGATCTCGCCGGCGTTGTCACTGGCCGCCTTCATGGCGACCATGCGCGCTGCCTGTTCACAGGCATTGTTCTCGACCACGCCTTGATAAACCTGGGATTCAATGAACCGGACCAGCAGCTCATCCAGGATTTCCTTAGGCTCAGGCTCGTAGATATAGTCCCAATGACGCTGAAACTCTTCGTCTTGCGAAGCTTCAAGCGGCAGCAACTGAATGCTTTTGGGTGACTGCGTCATGGTGTTCACGAACTCGTTGTACACCAGGTACAAACGGTCGATCTCACCATTTTCAAAGGCGTCGAGCATCACCTTGATGGAGCCGATCAGATCGCTCAGGTGCGGGGTGTCGCCCAGGCCGTTAACGGTGGCCTGAACGTCGCCGCCGACGCTCTTGAAGAAGGCGATGCCCTTGCTGCCTACCACGCAGTACTGCGTCTTGGCGCCTTCCTGCTCCCACTGACGGGTGCTTTTCACGACCTTCTTCAGCAGGTTGGCGTTCAAGCCGCCACTCAGGCCCCGGTCGGAGGTCACCACGATGTAACCGACGTTCTTCACTTCCCGCTCGTGCAGGTAAATGTGCCGGTACTCCAGATCAGCGTTGGCAAGATGGGCAACCACCTGACGCATACGGCTCGCGTAGGGCTTGCTGGCAGCCATACGGTCCTGCGCTTTGCGCATTTTGCTGGCTGCCACCATCTCCATCGCACGAGTAATCTTCTTCGTGCTCTGGACACTAGAGATCTTGCCTTTGATCTCTTTACCGCTAGCCATAGGACTAATCCTTTCTTAGCGAATTACCAGGTTTGGGTGGACTTGAATTGATCGATGGCGTCTTTGATACCGGCCTCGATCTCATCGTTGTAGTCACCCTTTTCGTTGATCTTGTCCATCAACGCTTTCTGTTCGCTGTTCATATAATCCAGCAGCGCGGCTTCGAAGGCGCCGATCTTGCTGATCTCGATGCCTTTCAGGTAGCCGTTGTTCGCCGCGTACAGCACCACGCCCATTTCGGCAACGGACATCGGGCTGTATTGCTTCTGCTTCATCAGCTCGGTGACGGCCTGGCCGTGCTCGAGCTGCTCACGGGTGGCCTCGTCCAGGTCGGAAGCGAACTGAGCGAACGCCGCCAGTTCCCGGTACTGGGCCAGTGCCAGACGGATACCACCGCCGAGCTTCTTGACGATCTTGGTCTGCGCGGAACCGCCCACACGGGAAACCGAGATGCCGGCGTTCATGGCCGGGCGGATGCCGGCGTTGAACAGGCTGGTTTCCAGGAAGATCTGACCATCGGTAATGGAGATCACGTTGGTGGGTACGAACGCGGACACGTCACCGCCCTGGGTCTCAATGATCGGCAGCGCGGTCAGGGAACCGGTCTTGCCTTTCACTTTACCGTCGGTGAACTTCTCGACGAATTCCTCGTTTACCTTGGCGGCGCGTTCCAGCAGACGGGAGTGCAGGTAGAACACGTCACCCGGGTAGGCTTCACGGCCCGGCGGGCGGCGCAGCAGCAGGGAAATCTGACGGTAGGCCCAGGCTTGCTTGGTGAGATCGTCATAAACGATCAGGGCGTCTTCGCCGCGGTCACGGAAGTACTCGCCCATGGCGCAGCCGGCGAACGGGGCCAGGAACTGCATGGAAGCCGGATCGGAAGCGGAGGCCGCCACGATCACGGTGTTTTCCATGGCGCCGTGCTCTTCCAGCTTGCTCACCACGTTGGCGATGGTGGACTGCTTCTGACCGATGGCCACGTAGACACACTTAATGCCGGAGTCTTTCTGGTTAATGATGGTGTCCACCGCCACGGCGGTCTTACCGATCTGGCGGTCGCCGATGATCAGCTCACGCTGGCCACGGCCGATCGGGGTCATGGCGTCGATGGATTTGAAACCGGTCTGTACCGGCTCGTTCACCTCTTTACGCCAGATCACGCCGGGCGCCACTTTCTCGACGGCGTCGGTTTCGGCGGCGTCCACCGGACCTTTGCCGTCCACCGGGTTACCCAGGGCGTCGACCACGCGGCCGAGCAGTTCCGGGCCCACCGGCACTTCCAGAATGCGGCCGGTGCAGCGGACCTTCTGGCCCTCCGCCAGACCCAGGTAATCACCCAGCACCACGGCGCCCACGGAGTCCTGCTCCAGGTTGAGGGCCATGCCGAAGATGCCGCCCTCAAACTCGATCATTTCGCCGAACATCACGTCGGCCAGACCATGAATGCGCACGATGCCGTCAAATACGGATACCACCGTACCTTCGTTCCGTGCCTCGGTGGAGGTATCAAGTTTCGCGATGCGCGACTTGATAATCTCGCTGATTTCGGACGGGTTGAGTTGCTGCATCTCTAATCCCTCAAACTCAAGAGTTCAGTTGCTCTGCCAGGCGGTTAAGCCGGCCGCGCACACTGCCATCAATTACGGTATCGCCGGCTCTCACCAGCACGCCACCAATGAGTGACTCGTCAACGGAGGTGGACACCTGCACATTCCGGCCCAGACGCGTCTTCAGCGCTGTCACCAGTTTGTCGGTCTCGGCGTCTTCCAGTTCGAACGGCGCAATCAACTCCACATCAATGGTGCGTTGATCTTCCGCCGCCAGTTCGTGGAACAACATTGCGATGGTCGGCAACAGGGCCAGACGCTTGTTGTCCGCGAGCTGGGCGATAAAATTGCGAGCGCTCTCATTGAGCTCATCGCCACAAACGTCGCCTATCGCTTTCGCCTGTGTCTCGCTGTCCAGCTCCGGCTGGTCCAGGTAGGCACGCATGGTGGCTTCCTGCGCCACTGCCGCCGCCAGGCCCAGCATCTGCTCCCATTCCGCCAGCGCGTTCTGTTCTTTGGCGAACATGAACGCGGCCTTGGCGTATGGGCGTGCGATGGTGGTCAATTCAGCCATGGGGTGCCATCCGTATCACTCAGAGTTGAGCCGCCAAGTCGTCCAGCAGCTGCTTGTGTGCGTCGCGGTTCACTTCGCGGCCCAGCACTTGCTCGGCGCCACTCAATGCCAGAGCGGACACCTCTTTGCGCAGCTCTTCACGGGCGCGGTTGATCTCCTGATCGATCTCGGACTGGGCCTTCTCGATCAGACGCTCACCTTCGGTGCGTGCCTGGTCTTTGGCTTCCTCGACGATCTGATTCGCCCGTTTGTTGGCCTGCTCGATAATCTCGGACGCCTTTTCTTTGGCTTCCTTAAGGTTCGAGGAGGCTTTTTCCTGCGCCAGCACCAGATCGCGCTCAGCCCGATCCGCGGCGCTCAGGCCCTCTGCGATTTTCTGCTTCCGTTCTTCCAGCGCCTTGGAAATAGGCGGCCAGACGAACTTCATGCAGAAGATCACGAACAGGGCGAACCAGATGGCCTGGCCAATTAGTGTCGCATTAATATTCATGCCAACACCTCAATCCGCGTTGCATAGATTTCCCAAAATCGGGGCTTATTTCGAAAAGCGCGATTTACTGGAAAATCAGCAGGAACGCGATAGCGATACAGATAATCGGCACGGCGTCCAGCAGGCCCGCGATGATGAACATGCGGGTTTGCAGCATCGGTGCCAGTTCCGGCTGCCGTGCGACGGATTCCAGAAAACGACCGCCCATCATGCCGAAGCCGAGACCGGCGCCGATGGCCGCCAGGCCAGCAACGATTGCAGCAGCAAGAAATTGAATGCCTTCCATTGTTACACTCCCGTAAGTGCTCAGTTGGTTTGGAAAATGAAACTTAGTGCTCTTCCACCGCCATACTCAGGTAGACGATGGTCAGGACCATGAAGATGAACGCCTGGAGGGTGATGACCAGGATGTGGAAAACCGCCCACGGCCACGCGCCGATAAACTGCCAGGTCCCCATCATGGCCGCCACCAGGATGAATACGAATTCACCGGCGTACATGTTGCCGAAAAGCCGCAGACCCAGAGACACCGGCTTGGACAGCAGGCTGATGGTTTCCAGGACCAGGTTGACCGGCAGAAGAAGGAATTTGAGAACGATGTTATCCGTCTCGAAAGGCTTGAACGCCAGCTCACCGACAAAGCCGCCAAAGCCCTTGGCTTTGACCGTGAAGCCGATGATCAGCAGCATCACCGAGAAGGACATGGCCAGGGTGATGTTGGGGTCGGTGGTGGGCACGATCTTGAAGTAGGCCTGGTGCGCGTCCCAGCCGAAGAAGGTGACCATGGTCCACTCGAAAAGCTTGGGGAACAGGTCGACGGGGATCAGATCCATCAGGTTCATCAGGAACACCCAACAGAAGATCACCAGAGACAGCGGCGCAATCAGCTTGCTTTTGCCGTGGAAGGTGTCACGCACCTGGTTGTCGACGAATTCGATGATGGATTCCATGAAATTCATGAAACCGGAGGGCACGCCGGCGGTGGCCTTGCGCGCCACCAGCCAGAACATCAGACACATGATGATGCCGAGACCGCCGGCCCACGCCAGGGAGTCCACATGGAACGCCATGAAGCCCATGTCGACGGCTTCCTGACCGTTGTGCGCGAACGTCCAGGTGCTGGTCTCCAGCGTCTCAACCACATCCCCGTGGTGGTCTAAACGCTCGTAGCCCTCGGGCAAACGGCCATAGGTGAGATTCCCTAGATGGTGCTTGATATATTCGCTGGCGGAGCTCGCTGCCATATCGTTACCTACAGTCTAGTCTTCTTGCCCGTAATGTTCCGTTCCAAGGCGGGCATCCAGGCGCGCGACCTGAACCCAGCCGGCGATTTGCGCCGACATGAAGGCGAGGAACAAAACCATTGCTGTCATTGATTCGCGCATTTGCGGTACTTCGGCGAACGTCAGCCAGAACAGCACCAGCATGATGGCGATTTTGCCGAGCTCCGCTCTTACCGCGGCGCCGGCCATGCGCTTGGCCGCACGGTTTCCCGGGTGCAGCCACACTTGGAAGCCACCCCAAGCATAGGCGATCAGGCTGATGGTCCCGCCCCAGAGCGCCGCCAGACCGATAGTGCTTCCGGCGATCACGGCGGCCAGCGCGGCGATGATGACCACGCTGGTGGTCTGGGCGCGCATCAAGCCCCAGAACAAGGTCCTGCGGGCTGATTCGTCTAAATTGGCCACCTTGCTCCCGGGTTTCGTCGCTGGCTACGCCTGGGTGTTATCAGGTGAAGGTCGCGGGTACCCCCTGATCTTTGGCGCGGGAAGTATATGAGGAAGGCATAGCGGTATCAACCGGCACGGGCAATTGTTTGCCTTGAAAGTGCCGGGCGAAAGGAGAAAAAGTCTGTTGACGCCCTACAAAACGGAGCAATTTGTATCAGCGTGTGTGGAAAGCTAACGCCTCGAACGGATTTCAGTCAAGTTATTTGATGTAGATGGACCAAGAGGCGCCGCCTATTTGATGTGCGCCAGAATGCCGTCCAGCTCATCCAGGTTGTTGTAGCTGATCACCAGCTTGCCCTTGCCGGCGTTGCCCTGCTGAATCTGCACCGGGGCACCGAGGCGGTCGGACAGATCGTTGATCAGGTGCCGCACATTGGGATCTTCCTTGGCCGGCGCCGGCTTGGCGGGCTTTTCCTTTTCGAATTCGCGCACCAGGGTTTCGGTCTGGCGTACCGACAACCCCTTGGCGACCACGGTGCGCGCGGCCTCCACCTGCTTGGCGCCGGTCAGCGACAACAGGGCACGGGCGTGGCCCATTTCCAGGTCGCCGTGTTCGAGCAGCTTTTTGACGTCCGCTTCCAGGCTCATCAGCCGCAGCAGGTTGGTGACCATGGCGCGGGACTTGCCCACTGCGTCGGCGACCTGCTGGTGGGTGAGGCCGAATTCTTCCTTGAGCCGGGACAGCGCCAGCGCCTCTTCCATGGGGTTGAGGTTTTCGCGCTGAATGTTCTCGATCAGCGACATGGCGATGGCGGCTTCGTCCGGCACCTCCCGGATCACCGCCGGAATCGCGTCCAGCTCCGCCATCTGCGCGGCCCGCCAGCGGCGCTCGCCGGCGATGATTTCGTAGCGGTTGTCGCCCAGCGGGCGCACCACGATGGGTTGCATCACGCCCTGCGCGCGGATCGACTCCGCCAGCTCCTCGAGCGCATCGGCGGACATGTCCTTGCGCGGCTGGTAGCGGCCGCGCTGCATCAGTTCCACCGGCAGGTGGCGCAGGTCGCCGTCGCGGGGCGGGCGCTGGGCCTGTTGCTCCGACGCTTCGCCGTCACCCTCGACGCTGACTTCCTCGGGCTGGCGCTGGTACGCCTCGTTGCTGCTGAGCAGGGCGTCGAGACCCTTGCTGAGACCGCGTTTACGCTTTGCCGCCATAGTGTGCTACCTCACGCCGGGGGTTGCGGGGTTTGGGAGGAGGCCTTGGCATTTTGCATGGCCTGTTCGCGCCGCAGGATTTCGCCCGCCAGCGCCAGGTAGCTGACCGCGCCCCGGGACTTGGGGTCGTAGGTGATCACCGGCGCGCCGTGGCTGGGCGCTTCCGCCAAGCGCACGTTGCGGGGAATAATGGTGCGGTACACCTTGTCGCCGAAGTGGCTGATCAGCTGGTTGGAAACGTCGTTGGACAGACTGTTGCGCGGGTCGTACATGGTGCGCAGCAGGCCGCCGATATGCAGCTTGGGGTTGAGCACGGTGCGGATCTTCTCGATGGTGTTCATCAGCGAGGTGAGACCCTCCAGCGCGTAGTACTCGCACTGAATCGGCACGATCACCGAGTCCGCCGCGGTGAGCGCGTTGACGGTGAGCATGTTCAGCGACGGCGGGCAGTCGACGATGATGTAATCGTAGTTGCCGCGGATCCGCGCCAGCGCGTTGCGCAGGCGGAATTCCCGCATCTTCATGTCCAGCAGCTGCACTTCGGCGGCGGTCAGGTCGCCGTTGGCGGCGATCAGGTCGAAGCCGGAATCCTTGGGGGTGTCGACCACCGCGTCTTCCACGTTCACTTCGCCCATCAGCACGTCGTGGATGGTGTATTCCGGCTCGTACTTGTCCACACCGGCGCCGCTGGTGGCGTTCCCCTGCGGATCAATGTCCACCAGCAACACCTTCTTGCGCGTCGCCGCCAGGGAAGCGGCCAGATTGACGCTGCTGGTGGTCTTGCCCACTCCACCTTTCTGGTTGGCAATGGCAAAAACGGTGGTCACTGCGGTCTCCTTATTCCGGCACGTGCGGTCCGGCCCGGCTGGCGATCACCAGCACGCGGGCCTCCGCCAGTCCGGGGACCGACAGAGGCGCCACCCGGGCCCGCCAGCCGGCGGGCAGGCCGGCCAGTTCCTGGTCGGCGGCGGCCGCTTTCATGGCGAGAACGCGGCTGCCGTCGGTGATCAGGGGGGCCAGGGCCTGCAGCATGTCCGGCAGGGCGGCGAACGCCCGGCTGATGATCTGCGATGGAGCATTACGGTACTGTTCCACGCGGGTGTTCACAACCTCCACGTTGGAAAGCCCCAATTCCCGGCGGGCGTGGCGCACGAAGCGGGTTTTCTTGCCGTTGCTGTCGAGCAGCACGAAACGCAGATCCGGCCGGGCGATGGCCAACGGAATACCGGGCAGGCCGGCGCCGGTGCCCACGTCCAGGGTATCGCGGTCGTCCAGATGCGCCAGCACCGACAGCGAGTCCAGCAGATGGCGCTGGATCATCTCGCCCGGGTCGCGCACCGCGGTGAGGTTATAGGCGCGGTTCCATTTCACCAGCAGGTCGCGGTAATCGAGCAGCGCCTGCTGCTGGGCGTCGTTCAGCGACACACCCAGTGCCTGGAGCCCGCCGGCCAGGCGGTCCCGGTCGGTCATGCCTGCCGGGCCGCCTGGTGACGATGCTTCTTAAGGAAGATCAGCAGCAGCGAGATCGCCGCCGGGGTGACCCCGGGAATGCGGCCGGCCTGGCCGATGGTCTCCGGGCGCACGTCCTCGAGTTTCTGCTTCACCTCGTTGGACAGCCCCTGCACCGCCCGGTAGTCGAAGTCCAGCGGCAGGGCTTGGTCCTCGGCGGCGCGCAGCTTGGCGATTTCCGCTTCCTGGCGGTCGATGTAGCCGGCGTACTTGGCGACGATCTCCACCTGCTCGATCACCGCCGGCGCGGCCGGCGCCAGGCCCGCCGCCTCGGCCAGCGGCCGGTAGCTCAGCTCCGGACGCTTGAGCAGATCCATCAGGGTGTACTCGTGGGGCAGCGGCTTGTCGAGCAGCGCGTTGACGCGCTCCGCTTCCGCGGTGCCGGGGCGCACGAAGGTGGCCTTGAGCCGCGCCTGCTCACGCTCCATGCCTTCGCGCTTGGCCTCGAAGGCCGCCCAGCGCTCGTCATCCACCAAGCCCAGCTCGCGGCCTTTCTCGGTGAGGCGCAGGTCGGCGTTGTCCTCGCGCAGCAGCAACCGGTATTCGGCGCGGCTGGTGAACATGCGGTAGGGCTCCTGGGTGCCCATGGTGATCAGGTCGTCCACCAGCACGCCCACGTAGGCTTCGTCGCGGCGCGGCGTCCAGGCCTCTTTTTCCTGGCTCAGCAGGGCCGCGTTCAGGCCCGCCAGCAACCCCTGGGCGCCGGCTTCCTCGTAGCCGGTGGTGCCGTTGATCTGGCCGGCGAAGAACAGCCCGGGCATGTGCTTGGTCTCCAGGCTGTGCTTGAGGTCCTGGGGATTGAAGTAGTCGTACTCGATGGCGTAGCCGGGCCGCGTGATGCTGGCGTTCTCGAAACCACGGATGGAACGCACCGCCTCCAGCTGGATATCGAACGGCAGGCTGGTGGAAATGCCGTTGGGGTACAGCTCGAAGGTATCCAGGCCTTCCGGTTCGACGAAGATCTGGTGGCTGTTCTTGTCCGGGTAGCGGCTCACCTTGTCCTCGATGGACGGGCAGTACCGCGGCCCGGTGCCTTCGATCACGCCGGTGAACATGGGGCTGCGGTCGAACCCGGAGCGGATGATGTCGTGGGTGCGCTCATTGGTGTGGGTAATAAAGCAGCAGGTCTGGCGCGGGTGCTCTTCCACCTTGCCCAGATAGCTCATCACCGGCAGCGGCTGGTCGCCCCACTGCTCTTCCATCACCGAGAAGTCCACGGTCTTGCCGTCGATGCGCGGCGGCGTGCCGGTCTTCAGACGGTCGACGCGGAACGGCAGCTCGCGCAGCCGGCGCGCCAGGGCGTTGGAGGGCTGGTCGCCGGCGCGGCCGCCCTGGTGGTGGTCCAGGCCCACATGGATGACACCGCCCAGGAAGGTCCCGGCGGTCAGCACCACGGCGTCGGCGTGGAAGCGCAGGCCCATGTTGGTCACCGCCCCCACGCAGCGGCCGTTCTCGACGATCAGGTCGTCCACGCTTTGCTGGAACAGGGTCAGGTGGGGCTGGCTCTCCAGGGTGGCGCGGATCGCCGCCTTGTAGCGCACCCGGTCGGCCTGGGCGCGGGTGGCGCGCACCGCCGGGCCCTTGCGGGCGTTGAGCACGCGGAACTGGATACCGCCCTTATCGGTGGCGCGGGCCATGGCCCCGCCCAGGGCGTCGATTTCCCGAACCAGGTGGCTCTTGCCGATGCCGCCGATGGCCGGGTTGCAGCTCATCTGGCCCAGAGTCTCGATATTGTGCGTCAGCAGCACGGTGTCCACGCCCATGCGGGCGGACGCCAGAGCCGCTTCGGTGCCGGCGTGGCCGCCACCAATCACCAAAACGCCGAATCGCTGGGGGTAATCCATAGTCAAGCTCGCTCGCGACACGCCCCGGAAGGCCCGCCGCTTAAAATATGATCAGATCGGGCGCGCTAGTATAGTCCGAACCCAAACAAAATAAAGGGCGGGTAAAAAGCGCGTCGGCTGCGCCGGTCCGGCAGTGAGTCGACACCGGCCTTTCTATATACTTGAGGCTCTGTTCGTTTTACCCCTGATATTCCCGGAGCGCATTTGGAATCACTGAACGTTTTCCTGCTGATCGGCACCGGCCTGATGTTCGTGGGGCTGCTGCTGGGCACCCTGAGTGCGCGCATCGGCGTGCCCTCCCTGCTGGTGTTCCTGGTGGTGGGCATGGTGGCCGGCGAAGACGGTATCGGCGGCATTCAGTTCGATGATTTCTCGCTGGCCTATGTGGTCAGCAACATCGCCCTGGCGATTATTCTGCTCGACGGCGGCCTGCGCACCCGGCTGACCACCTTCCGCCTGGCGTTGAAGCCGGCGCTCAGCCTGGCCACCGTGGGCGTGATGCTGTCCGCCTCGCTGGTGGGCGCCTTCGCCACCTGGTTGATGGACGTGGACTGGCGCCTGGGCCTGCTGCTGGGCGGCATCATCGGCTCCACCGACGCCGCCGCGGTCTTCAATGTGGTCAAGGGCGCCGGCGTGACCATCAACGAGCGGGTGGCCAGCACCCTGGAGATCGAATCCGGCCTCAACGACCCCATGGCGATCTTTATCACCCTGATGCTGGTGGGGGTGATGATGAACCCGGAGGTCAGCTTCGGCTGGGAAATGCTGATTACCCTGATCCAGCAGTTCGGCCTGGGCATGCTGCTGGGCCTGGGTCTGGGCGCGCTGCTCAGCGAGATTCTGCTGCGCGCGCGCAGCAACGAAGGCCTGCACGCCCTGCTGCTGTGCAGCGGCGGCGCCATGGTGTTCGCCACCACCAACCTGGCCGGCGGCAGCGGTTTCCTGGCGGTGTACCTGGCCGGCCTGGTGGCGGGCAACCGGCGCGGCGGCACCGGCGACAACGTGCTGCGCTCGATGGATTCCCTGGCCTGGCTGGCCCAGTCCGGCATGTTTTTGATGCTGGGGCTGCTGGTGACGCCGTCAGAGCTGATCGGCGACGGCCTGATCAATGCCCTGCTGGTGGCGCTGTTCCTGATGGTGGTGGCGCGCCCGCTGTCGGTGTGGGTCAGCCTGCTGCCGTTCCGTTTCAAGTGGCGCGAGAAGCTGTTTATTTCCTGGACCGGTCTGCGCGGCGCCGTGCCCATTGTGCTGGCGGTGTTCCCGTTGCTGGCCGGCGTCGGCCAGACCCGGCTGCTGTTCGACATCACCCTGGTGGTGGTGCTGATTTCGTTGCTCGCCCAGGGCGCCAGCCTGCGCTACATGGCGCGCTGGTTGAAGGTGTCGGTGCCGGCCACCACACCGCCCAAACAGATGGTGCCGCTGGCGGCCACCGGCGACCGCTATGTCATGCAGTTCGAGGTGGACGCCTCCGCCAAGGCGGAAGGCCAGCGGCTGGGGGCGATCACCACGCCGCGCATCACGCCGCTGCTGATTATCCGCAATAAGGAGTTCCGCAACCTGGCCGAGGACCCGGTGATCGAGGCCGGTGATCTGGTCACCTGGCTGGCGCCGGTGGGCGAGCGCGACTATTTATCGGATCTGTGCCACCGTCTCTCCAAGGACGAGAAGCGCTTCTACGGCGATTTCTTCGTGCGCGGCGGCGTGCCGGTGGAGCAGCTGGTGGCGGTGTACGGCATCGAGCAGATCGACCCTCTGCTGCACGGCCTGACCGTGGAGGCGGTGTTCGAGCGGCAGTTCGGCCAGCAGGCCGTGGTGGGCGACACGGTACGGTTGGGCGGCCTCAAGCTGCGCGCCCGCACCGTGGAGCAGGGCCGCGTGCTGCTGATCGGCATCAAACTGCCCAAATAATCTTCGCAACCTTCACTGGAGCGCCCATGACCCGATTCGATAACCACCGTGTTGTGATCACCGGCGCCGGCGCCGGCATCGGCCGCCTGATGGCGGAGAAGCTGGCCGCCCGGGGCGCCGAAGTGATCGTCACCGCGCGGCGCATCGCCGCCGCCCGCGAGGTGGTGGAGTGCATCCGTAACGCCGGCGGCAACGCCCACGCCTACACCCTGGACGTGAGCAAGATCGCCACCATCGCCCGTTTCCGCGACAAGCTGCACGAAGAGCGCGGCCCGATCAGCATGCTGATCAACAACGCCGGGGTGGTGTTCGGCGGCGAATTCGAACAGGTCGACCTGCAGCGCCACCTGGACACCTTCAAGGTCAACAGCGAAGGGCTGATGGCCTGCACCCACGCCTTCATGGACGATCTGATCGCCGCGCCGCGTGCCCATCTGGTCAATATCGCCAGCGCCTCGGCGTTTATCGGCCTGCCCTACGGCAGCACCTACGCGGCCAGCAAATGGGCGGTGGTGGGCTTTTCCGAATCCCTGCGCCTGGAGATGCTGGAGCGCGGCCTGAAACAGGTGAAGGTGACCACCGTGTGCCCCAGCTACATCGCCACGGGCATGTTCAAGGGCGTTAAAACGCCGCTGTTCTCGCCCATGCTGACGCCCAACCGGGTGGCCGACAGCATTCTCAACGGGGTGGCCAAGGGGGAAGCGTTCGTGATCGAGCCGCCCATGGCCCGCTCCGTGGAGCTGCTCAAGGGGGTGCTGCCGCGCAAGCTCTGGGATCAGGTGGCCCGGCGCACCGGCGTTTCCACCTCCATGTACAGCTGGAAGGGCAAGGACAAGGGCTGAGCCCGCCGCCGGCCGTTCAACTCTGTGTATAGCCGTTCTCAAGGCGCTTACAAAGCGCCGATTCACCCTGTAGCCGCGACACACCGCTGCTCCGTCAATGTCAGTCAACGCTTGTTCGCTAAGAATGCCGGGCTGTTGTGAAGCGAACCCTCCGGTTCGCGTCCGGAATTGCTGACGAGGGTGTGTTATGCCGACCTACAAGGCCCCCCTGCGCGATATGCGCTTTCTGATCAATGAAGTGTTCGACTTCGAGAGCCACTACAAGACGCTGCCCAACGGCGAGGAAGCCACGCCGGACATGGTGGAAGCGATCCTTGGCGAGCTGGCCAAGTTGTGCGAGAACACCATCGGTCCTCTCTACCACAGTGGCGATCACGAGAGCTGCAAGCTGGAAGACGGCCAGGTCACCACGCCCAAGGGCTATAAAGAAGCCTACCAGGAGTACGTGGCCGGCGGCTGGCAGGGCCTGTCCCACCCGGCGGAGTACGGCGGCCAGGGCCTGCCCATGTCGCTGGGCCTGTTCAAGCAGGAAATGATGGGCACCGCCAACTGGCCCTTCGCCATGTACCCGGGCCTGTCGCTGGGCGCCATGAACACCATTCAGCTGCACGGTGACGAGGATCAGAAGGCCACCTATCTGACGCCCCTCACCGAAGGCACCTGGGCGGGCACCATGTGCCTGACCGAGCCGCAGTGCGGCACCGACCTGGGTCAGGTGAAGACCAAGGCGGAGCCCCAGGCGGACGGCTCCTACAAGATCACCGGCACCAAGATCTTCATTTCCTCCGGCGACCACGATCTCACCGAGAACATCGTTCACATCGTGCTGGCCCGTCTGCCGGACGCGCCCAAGGGCACCAAGGGCATTTCCCTGTTCATCGTGCCCAAGTACCTGCCCGGCAAGATCGGCGAGAGCAACGGCGTGGTGTGCGGTTCCCTGGAAAAGAAGATGGGCATCAAGGCGTCCGCCACCTGCGTGATGAACTTCGACGAGGCCACCGGCTTTATGATCGGCGAGGAGAACAAGGGCCTGGAGTGCATGTTCACCTTCATGAACTCGGCGCGCATCGGCACCGCCTGCCAGGGCATCGCCCACGCCGAGCTGGCCTACCAGGGTTCACTGCCCTACGCCAAGGAACGCCGTTCCATGCGCGCCCTGTCCGGTAAGAAAGACCCGGACGCGGTGGCCGACGCCCTGATCCACCACGGTGACGTGCGCCGCATGCTGCTCAAGCAGAAAGCGATCGCCGAGGGCGGCCGGGCGATGATCTACTTCGCCGCCCAGTACGCGGACAACATGATCTCCGGGATGCTGGAAGACGATCAGGAAAAATACGATCGCTGGGACAGCGAGCTGGGCTTCCTGACGCCGATCCTGAAGGGCTTCCTCACCGAGAAGGGCCTGGAAGTGGCCAACGACGCCATGCAGATTTTCGGCGGCCACGGCTACATCAAGGAACACGGCATGGAGCAGATCGTGCGCGACGCGCGCATCGCCACGCTCTATGAGGGCACCACCGGCATTCAGGCCCTCGACCTGCTGGGCCGCAAGGTGCTGCTCTCCAGCCGCGGCAAGTGCGTCCGCGATTTCTCCAAGAAGCTGGTGGATTTCGGCACCAAGAACCTGCGCGACGGCCAGCTGCGTCCCTACGCCTGGAAGCTGCTGAAGATCGCCGCCGAGTGGAACTACCTGACCACCCGCATCATGCTCAACGCCGCCAAGGACCGGGAGATGGTCGGCACCGCCAGCCACGATTTCCTGATGTACTCAGGCTACGCGATGATGGCGTACTTCTGGGCGTTGCAGGCGAAAGTGGCGGCGGACAAGCTGGAGCACGGCGGCGCCGAGCCGAAGGAGTTCTACCAGGCCAAGCTGGCCACCGCGGAGTTCTTCTTCGAGCGCATGCTGCCCACCGCCAAGGGCCACGCGGAAGCGGCCCTGAAACCCACCAAGAGCACCATGCAGCTGGCGCCGGAGCACTTCTCGTTCGACTACGAGTGATCCAGCCCGGCCAGCGGCAGCAGTTCGTCGAGACGGTCGATCACCAGATCGGCCTGATCGACGAACCGCTGGTTGCCGGGGTTGCGCAATAGACACGCGGCCATGCCCGCGTTGCGCGCGGCCTGCAGGTCGTAGACGAAATCCCCCACGTACACGCACGCCTCGGGCGGCACGCTCAATCGCCGGCTGAGCATCAACAGCCCCTCCGGATCCGGTTTCGGGGCACAATCCTCCCGCGTGAGAATGCAGTCCACCGCCAGATCCAGAATCTCGCCGGTGCGGGCCACCGCGGCCCGGCTGTTGCGGGTGAGGATGCCGGTGGGCACCCGCGCCCGCGCCAACCGTTGCAGCAGGGACTCGGCGCCGTCGATCCATTCGGCGGCGTCGGCGCCGCGCATCTCGAACTCGTGCAGGCGTTGGCGGCCCTGCTCGGCGCGGGCGGCGTCCTCCAGCCGGTCCAGGTACTCGAGCACGCCGATGCCCTCGGGCACGCCGACCTCGGCGCGGATGGCGGTGAAATCAAGCCGGGTGTCCGCCAGGGTGCCGTCCAGATCGAACAGCACGGCGGCGAACCATTGGGGGGTCGCAGTCGTCATTCCGGCAGTCTGCGGCCGGCGCCCGCAAGGCGTCGTCAAGAAAAGACCCGGCGCTTCTCGAAGGTCTGCAGGGAGGCGTCGAGGAAATCCTCGATCACTTTCAGCAGCTGCGGCGACATGGTGATGCGCCGCCGGCGGCGGTCCTGGTCGTCCACGGTCTCGTCCAGAAGGCCCTTCTCGATGGCGGTCTGCACGTACTTCACCGCGGTGCGGTGGCTGACCTTGGGCATGAAACGGTAGAGCTCGGTTTTGGTGAACGCCCGGTCCCGGGCCAGCCACATGCGGGTGAAAAGATCGGAATAGTTCAGATCGTAGAACACCTCATCACCGAACAGGGCGCCCCAGTGGGCGTCGGATTCCTGCAAGGCGATCACAAAGGCGCGGCGACGACGGTCGGCGTATTTTTTTGGCATTAGGGCCCTTCCCGTTCCGTTGAATCGCCGATGATAACGGAAAGCGGGAAGGGTCTCGACGCCGGATCAGGCGCGGCGGCGGCGCCCGGCGGCCAACACCAGGGCCAGCCACAGCCAGCCCAGGCCGCCGCCCCCGCCGCTGTCGTCGTCGGCCGGTGGGGCCGCCTCGCCGTCTTCGGCGGTGAGGTTCAGGTCGACGTGCAGCGGGTCGTGGTCGGACGACCGGTAGGCGTCGGCGGCGAAGAAGTCGTCGATCTGCTGATCGCTTTTGAAGTCCTGGTTGTAATCCAGCGCCCGGGGTTCGTCCGCGTTGATGTGCCAGGCGCCGGCGTCGACCACCCGGGCATCCAGGGACGGGCTGGCCAGGGCGTGATCCAGATGTCCGGTTTCGCCGTCGAAGATGTAGCTGTAGGCCTGGTCGCCCTGGAAGCGGGTGAGCAGATCCACGAAACCCTGGTCCTAGAAGGCCCGCACCGGGTCTTCCAGGGCATAGGCGTTCAGGTCGCCGAGCACCAGAACATCCTCGTCCGCCACCCCAGTGGGCTGCCCGGCCAGCCAGGCGAGCTGGTCCTCGGCGGCCTGGGTGCGCTCCGCGTTCCAGCAGCTCTGGCCATCGTCCTGGGCCGCGTTGACGCCGTCGTCCGGACAACTGCCCTTGGACTTGAAGTGGTTCACCACCAGCGTCAGCACTTCGTCGTTGTTGAGCAGGCGGAAGCTCTGCGCCAGCGGCTGGCGGTTGGTCTCGTTGCCGAAGGCACCGGTGTCCAGGGTCGCCGCCTCGCCGGCCTCGGCCACCACATCGTCGCGGTAGAGCAGCCCCACGGCGATGGCGTCGCTGCCCAGCCCGGCCTCGCTGTGGGCCACGAAGCGCCACGCCGGCCCCAGGGCCTCGGCCAGTTCGGCGATCGCCGAATCCGGTCCGTAGCCGTCGTTCTCGATTTCCATCAGACCGATGATGTCCGCGTCCAGGGCGGTGAGCGCCGCCACCAGCTTGGCTTTCTGGCGCGCCAGCTCCTCGGCGTTGTCGGCGCCGCGGGCGGTGGGGAAGCCGCCGCCCTGGCCGTCGCCGTTAAAGAAGTTAAGCACGTTGAAGGCGGCCACCCGCAGGTTGCTGCCCGGCGCCCGGGGCGGCGCCGCCGGGCGCGGGTTGGCGGCGCGGAAGGTGATTTCGTCCACCGGCTGCAGCCGCCACTCTTCAAAGCTGTAGCTGACAACGGCGCGGAAGTCCGGGTCGACCCGGTCGCCCACCCTCAGGGTATTGGTGGCGGAAAGACCGCCCTCGGGATAGCGCACCGGCTCCGGGTTCTGGATGTTGAGGCCGTCATCAAGAACGATACTGCCCAGGGCGTTGCGGTCCGCCACCGCCTTCGCCGGGGCGCCCGGTTCCGCCACCTGGGTGGGGATCCACTGGCGCTCTTCGGCGAGCACCACGCTGCCGAAACGGGCCAGATCATAGACCTCGGTGACGGTGAGCGTCTGGCTGACATTCACCAGCATGCCTTCCAGGGCTTCCGGGGCGCTCCAATCGGCGAACGGCAGCGTGAAGGCGACCGGATCCAGGGTTTGCTCCACCGCGCAGACCAGCGGCTCCCCCTGCAGACTCACCTGGGTCTGCTCGAAGTATTCGCCGGCGGTGCCCGCCAGCCGGACCCGCTCACCGGGGTTCACCGCCGCGTCGGGGGCGTACACGAACAGGCCTTCCGAGGTGGCCGGGTTGTCGTCCCGGTCGGCGACCGGTTCCATCAGGAAGAAGCCGTCCAGGTCCGGGTAGACGGCGCTGACCACGGATTCCACCACCACGGTTTCGCCGTCCAGGGGGGTGCTGGCGCCACTGCCCTGCACCACCGACAGCGGTGTGTCGGCGTCGCCGCAGGCGCCCAGCGCCGGGGGCGGATCGCCGCCGTCGTCGCCACCGTCACCGGCCCCTTCGCCATACACGCCCAGGCCGTCCAGGGTATCCTCGGGAAAGGCCCGCCACTGGTCGGCGGGGTCGAAGGCGTCATCGATCACGGTATCGCCGGTGGTGACGGTCTCCAGCCGGCGCAGGGTCTGGTTGACGGTGGTGGTGTCGCCGCTGCCCCAGGCGCTGCCCGGGTCCTCGCCGACACGGCCGAAGCTGTCGACCACGCCGTCGGCGTCGCGCAGCACATAGGCGTCATCGCCGTTGTGGCTGATCACGCCGCTGCTGATATCGCCAAGCCCGTTCAGCGGCGCGCCGGCCTGGCTGCTGACGATCACCAATACCGCCCCGGCCGCCAGGCTCTCGCCGTCCAGCTCGAGCACGCCGGAGGCGTCGGTGCCGCCGTTGGAGTAGCGTTCCAGGCGGTAGCCGTCCAGGCTGACGGTGTCGGCGCCGCCGTTATACAGCTCCAGGGCCTTGTTAAAGCCGCTGCCTTCCACATACTCACTGATCAGAACGTCCGCGTGAACGCCACCGGCCATCAAGGTGCCGGCGATTACCCAGGATAACGCCTTCATGTCTGGCTCCGCCTTTGGATGTCGGTCTCAGACTGGGGAACGGGTATGACCGGCGGGTGGCGAGACCATGGCAGATATCTTGCAACCCATGATTTTACAAGCGTTACCCGCACCACCGGGGTACCTTGGAAGTCTTACAAGGAAGGCACAGTCAGGCCGGAAAGGCTCTGCTAATATGAAAGAAATCACCACTTTCCATAATAAAAAGGGGATGGCATGAAAACGTTGAGTCCCGTGGATCAACTGTTTCTGTATTTGGAGAAACGCCAGCAGCCGATGCATGTGGCGGGACTGCAGTTGTTTTCATTTCCGGAGGGCGCCGGCCCCAAGTACGTCAGCGAGCTGGCGCGCTCGATCCGCGAGTATTCCTCGCCGGAACCGCCCTTCAACCAGCGTCTGACCCGCCGCTTCGGCCAGTACCAGTGGATGGAAGACCAGCAGTTCGACATGGATCACCATTTCCGCCATGAAGCGCTGCCCAAACCCGGTCGCATCCGTGAGCTGCTGTCGCTGGTGTCCGCGGAGCACTCCAACCTGCTGGACCGGGAGCGGCCACTGTGGGAAGCCCATCTGATCGAGGGCATCCGCGGCCGTCAGTTCGCACTGTATACCAAGGTGCACCACTCGGTGGTGGACGGTATCTCCGCCATGCGCATGGGCATGCGCGCGCTGTCGCCGGACCCGGAAGAGCGGGATCTGCCGCCGGTGTGGGCCTACAAGCCGAAGAAGCGCGGCCGGGGCCTGCCCAGCAACCCGGTGGACGCGGTCAGCAGCCTGGCCCGTCTGACCACCGGCGCCAGCCGCCAGATCGCCACGGTGCCGGCGCTCGCCCGGGAGATCTACAGCGTCACCCAGAAGGCCAAGGACGACCCCAATTTCGTTTCCATCTTCCAGGCCCCGGACACCATTCTGAACCAGTGCATCACCGGGTCCCGGCGGTTCGCGGCGCAGAGTTATTCGCTGGATCGCCTCAAGCGTTTGTCCGGCGCCTTTAACTGCACCCTCAACGATGTGGTGCTGAGCATGTGCGGGCACGCGCTGCGGGAATACCTGATCAGCCAGAACGCCCTGCCCGACCGCCCGCTGATCGCCATGGTGCCGATGTCCCTGCGCAAGGACGACAGCGCCGGCGGCAACCAGATCGCGATGATCCTCGCCAACCTGGGCACGCACATCTGCGACCCGGCCAACCGTCTGCGTGTGGTGCAGGCGTCGGTGCGCGAGGCGAAGAAGCGTTTCTCGCAAATGAGCCCGGAAGAAATTCTTAATTTCACCGCGCTCAGCATGGCGCCCACCGGCTTGAATCTGCTCACCGGCCTGGCGCCGAAATGGCGTGCCTTCAACGTGATTATTTCCAACGTGCCGGGGCCGCGCGAGCCGCTGTACTGGAACGGTGCGCGGCTGGAGGGCATGTACCCGGTGTCCATCGTGCTGGACCGCATCGCCTTGAACATGACGCTGACCAGTTACCGGGGTCAGATCGAATTCGGGCTGATTGCCTGCCGCCGGACACTGCCGTCCATGCAGCGTCTGCTGGATTATCTGGAGCAATCGATACGCGAACTGGAGATCGCCGCCGGGTTCAAATAAGCCCGGCGCGACGCCGGCCGCGTTTAACAAAAAAAGGCTTGGAACGGCGCAAAAAAGGGTAGTAAAGTCAAATTGCTGCAGATTTGGCAGTGGTTGGTTTTGGTAGTTGCCTTCCTTCGCGTGAAGCCCAAGAAGTCTCCGAACACCCCCTCCTGGTTTGCAAGCAACACCCTATGTTCAGTTTTTTCGAGGTATTGATTCAATGGCTACTGGTACCGTGAAATGGTTCAACGAATCCAAGGGTTTCGGCTTTATTTCCCAGGATGACGGTGGCGCGGATGTGTTCGTGCATTTCAGCGCGATCAACGGCTCCGGCTTCCGCACTCTGGCGGAAGGTCAGAAAGTCACTTTCGACATTCAGCAAGGTCCCAAGGGACCGCAGGCCGCGAACGTCGTCGGCGAATAAGACGACCTCAACGACCGGGAAGAACCCCGCTTCATGCGGGGTTTTTTCTTGCCCGCCAAAAACGGAACCAGGAACCAGACCATGACCACCACGCTGTACGGGGCCGAAGTCAGTTACTTCACCGGAAAAGTCCGCGCCTACCTGCGCTGGGCCGCGATACCGTTCGAGGAGGTACTCTCCACCGCCGACGTCTACCGCCAGGTGATCGTGCCGGCGGTGGGCGCGCCGGTGATCCCGGTGCTGCGCGATGGGAACGGCCGCATCCTCCAGGACAGCACGGTGATCATCGAAACCCTGGAACAGGCGCGAACCGACGACGGCCCGGCGCTGCACCCGGCCACGCCGTTGCGCAAGCTGGTGGCGCTGATGCTGGAAGCCTACGGGGACGAGTGGCTGGTGATTCCGGCCATGCATTACCGGTGGTTCTACGACCGCGACTGGGCGATGGCGGAATTCGGCGCCATGAACGCCCCCGATGAGTCCGCGGAAAACCAGCTGGCCATCGGCCAGAAACTGGCGGTGCCGTTCTCCAAGGCGGCCACCCTGCTGGGCGCCACCGAGGACATGGTGCCCGCGGTGGAGACCGCCTACGAGAACCTGCTCGCCGAGCTGGACGCCCATTTCGCCGAGCACCCGGCCCTGCTGGGCGGCCAGGCGACGATCGCGGATTTCGGCCTGATCGGGCCGCTCTACGCCCACCTGTACCGGGACCCCACGGCCGGCAAACTGATGCGCGAACGGGCGCCGAACGTGGCACGCTGGGTGGAGCAATTGCATTTCGAGCCCGGCGGCCTGCGCGCCCCGCTGGACGACAACGACAGCATCCCGGAAACCCTGCTGCCGGTGCTCAAGCGCCTGGCCAGGGAAATGTTGCCGGCGATGGTGGACGTGGCCCATCACGTGCGCGCCTGGATGGCGGAACACCCCGGCGAGACCCTGCCCCGGGCGCTGGGCAGTCACGCCTTTACCCTGGAGGGCCGCGAAGGCAGCCGTATCATCCGCCCCTACAGCCTGTGGATGATCCAGCGGGTGCGCGACCACCTGAACGGCCTGGACGCGGACAGCCGCCGCCGGGCGGATACGTTCCTGCGCGATATCGGCGCCGAGGCGCTGATCGACTTCCCGGACCCGCCGCGCCTGGCCCAGCACAAGCTCACCGTGCGCCCGGCCTGACGCCGGGCTAGATAATGCCCTGCCCCAGCATCGCCCGCGCCACGCGCTGAAAGCCGGCGACACTGGCGCCGGTCAGGTAATCCGGACGGGCGTCATCGCCGCCGTGTTCCAGACAGCGGCGGTGGATGCGCTCCATGATGTCGCGCAACCGCCGGTCCACCTCGCCGGCGGACCAGGATTCGCGGCGGCTGTTCTGGCTCATTTCCAGGCCGCTCACCGCCACGCCGCCGGCGTTGGCCGCCTTGCCCGGCGCGTACAGCATGTCGCTGTCCTTGAACACCGCCACCGCCGCCGCGGTGCACGGCATATTGGCGCCTTCCGCCAGCCAGCGACAGCCGTTGTCCACCAGCCGCCGGGCGTCGTCTTCCTCCAGTTCGTTTTCCGTGGCACAGGGCAGCGCCACCTGGCAGTCGAACCGCCACGGCCGCTCCCCTTGATAATGCTTGATACCGTCAAACTCTTCAGCGAGCCGGTCCAGGCCGCCGCCGTCCGCCTTGATGCGCGCCACCGCGTCCAAGTGGGCGTCGTCCAGGCCCTCGGGGGCGTGAACCGTGCCACGGGAATCGGACAGGGTGACCACGGTGGCGCCCTCCTCGATGGCCTTGGCGGCGGCGTGCCGGGCCACGTTGCCGGCGCCGGACACCGCCACGGTCTTGTCGCTCAGGCTTTCGTTCTGGTGCGTCAGCATGCTCTGCAGGAAATAGATCAACCCGTAGCCGGTGGCTTCCGGCCGCAGGACACTGCCGCCGAAATCCAGGCTTTTGCCGGTGAACGCGCCGCCGAAGGAACGGGAAAGTTTGCGGTACATGCCGAACAGATAGCCCACTTCGCGCATGCCCACGCCCATGTCACCGGCGGGCACGTCGATGTCCGGCCCCATGTGGTGGTGGAATTCCGCCATCAGGGCCTGGCAGAAACGCATGATTTCCGCGTCGCTGCGTCCTTTGGGGTCGAAATCGGCGCCGCCCTTGCCGGCGCCCAGCGGCAGGCCGGTGAGCGCGTTTTTGATGGTCTGTTCCAGGGCCAGAAAAGACAGCACGTCCAGGTTCACCGAGGGGTGGAACCGCAGCCCGCCTTTGTAGGGGCCCAGGGCACCGTTCATCTGCACCCGGTAGGCCCGGTTCACCCGCACCTCGCCCTGGTCGTCCACCCAGGGCACGCGGAAACGGATCACCCGCTCCGGCTCCAGCAGCCGGGCCAGCAGCCCCTGGGTGCGCAGCTCGGGGTGCTGATCCAGATACCCGGACACACTGTTCAGCAGGCTTTCCGCGGCCTGGTGAAAATGGGTGTGGTGGGGGTCGCGTTGTTTGATCTCTTTTAAAAGCGCTGACATATCCATGCCACCATGGAAAAGGAAGGCGGGTGAAATACAAGTCGGCGTGCGTTTAAAAAGGGTAAAACCTCAGCCGTCCAGGCGCCGCTTGCGGGCCGGCCAGTCCGGCATCCGGCGGTCCATCAAGGCGTGGAAGGCGGGGCCGTGGTGCATGTATTCCAGATGGCAAAGCTCGTGCATCACCACATAGTCGATCACCGCCGGCGGGTACTGCATCAGTGCCAGGCTCAGGTTGATGTAGCCGCGCCGGGACAGCGAGCCCCAGCGGCTGCGCATCTTTTTCACCCGCAGCACCGGCAGCCGGTGGCCCCGTTCCGCGAACCAGGGAAACTGCCGTTCGATGCTCTCCTGGAAGCGGGTCCGCGCCAGCCCGCGCCACCACTCGTGCACCGCGTGGCTGACGGCGGCTTCGTCGTGGGGGTCGGGCACGCCCACGTGGAGTTCGTCGCCGTGGCGTGCCACCCGCGCCCTGGCGGCGGCGGCGACGCGCAGGGTGAGCGGCTCACCCAGGTACTGGCAGGGGTCGCCGTCGCGCCAGCGCACCCGGGGCCGGGCCGCCATGCGTTGCTGCTGATCACGGATCCAGTCCCGGCGTGAGTCCACGAAGGCTTCCACCCGGTAGGCAGCCAGTTTTAGTGGAGCGCGCACCTGCACACTGCCGTCCACGCGCACCCGCACTTCCAGAGAGCGCCGCCGGCTGCGCACCAGTTCGTATTCAAGAGGCGGGTGACTGTCGCGGTGCACCGGGCAGCTCCTGTTCCAATTGATGTTTCACGGCGTCGGCGGATTTGGCGTAGGGCGCCAGCCAGGCGTACAGCACCGGAATAATAAACAGGGTGAGCACGGTGGCGAACAACAGACCGCCGAGAATCACCACGCCGATGGTGATGCGGCTTTCCGCGCCGGCGCCGGTGGCCAGCACCAAAGGCACGGCGCCGAAGATGGTCGACACCCCGGTCATCAACACCGGCCGGAAGCGGATGATGGCGCCCTGGTAGGCCGCCTCGGCCACGCTGTAACCCTGATCCCGAAGCTGGTTGGCGAACTCGACGATCAAAATGCCGTTCTTCGCCATCAGGCCGAGCAGCATGATCATACCGATCTGGCTGTAGATGTTCAGGCTGTTACCGGTGACCCGCAGCGCCAGGATCGCGCCGGCGATGGCCAGCGGCACCGTGAGCATGATGATCAGCGGGTGGATCCAGCTTTCGAATTGCGCCGCCAGCACCAGGAAGACGATCAGCAGGGCCAGCCCGAAGGTGATGAAGATCGCCGACGACGCCTCGGTGAATTCCTCCGCCATGCCCTTGTAGCTGAGGCGCGCTTCCAGGGGCAGAGTGTCGTTGACGGTCTGCTCCACGAAGTCGATGGCGCGGCCCAGGTCATAGCCTTCGGCCATGTTGGCGGACAGGGTGATCGCCGGCAGCCGGTCCACCCGGCGCAGTTCCGGCGAGGCGCCCACGGTTTTCAGATCCACCACGCTGGACAGCGGCACCAGCTCGCCGGCGTCGGTGCGCACGTAAATCGGATTGACGTCGTCGGGCACCCGCGCTTCGCTTTCGTTGGCTTCCAGCAGCACGTCGTACTCGCGGCCCCGGTCCACATAGGTGGAGGCCTGCAGGGTGGCAAACATGGCCTGCAGAGTCTGGCCCACGTCCTGGGCGGACAGGCCGAAGTCCGCCGCCCGCTCCCGGTTCAGTTCCACGTTGAGTTGCGGCTGGGTTTCCTCGTAGTTGGTGTCCACGCTGAGCAGGTCGGGGTTGTCCTCCATGGAGGCCATCACCGATTCGCTCCAGCGCTGCACCGATTCGTAGTCCGGCCCGCCGATCACCACTTCAAGCTGCTGGTTGAAGGCGCTCTGCCCCAGGCCCGGCGGGTTCACCGCGAACGCCCGCAGGCCCGCCACCTGACCCAACTCACCGCGCAGTTGCTGGACGATCTCCTGCTGGCTGCGCTGGCGCTCGCCCCAGGGCTTGAGGCGGGTGATCATAAAGGCGTTTTCCGGCTGCCCCCGGAAGCCGACGATGGACAGCACCCTTTCCGCTTCGCCGTTGTCCACCAAAGGCTGCATCAGGGCTTCCACCTCCTTGATGTGGTGGGTGGTGTAGTCCGCGGTGGCGCCCTGGGGCGCGGTGGCCGGCACGATGAACACGCCCCGGTCCTCGGTGGGCGCCAGCTCCCGGGGCACGCCGGTGTACGCCAGGCCGGCCAGCACGCAGATCAGCGCCGCCACGCCCAGCACCGGCCAGGGGTTGGCCAGGCAACGTTTCAGGCCCTTGGCGTAGCCGCCGTTAAGACGGGCCAGACCCCGCTCGAGCAGGTGTTTGTTTTCGTCCTCCTTGCGGTGGCGGTGCAGCCAGCGCGAGCACAGCATCGGCGCCAGGCTGAGCGCCACCACGCTGGAAATCACCACCGCCGCCGCCAGGGTGAAGCCGAACTCGCCGAACAGCCGCCCCACGTCGCCGCCCATGAACGAAATCGGCACGAACACCGCCACCAGGGTGAGGGTGGTGGCGACCACCGCGAACGCCACCTGACGCGCCCCCAGGAAGGCCGCCACCAGGCGGGATTCGCCTTCGTCGATACGACGCTGGATGTTCTCCAGCATGACGATGGCGTCGTCGACCACCAGGCCGATGGCGAGGATCAGCGCCAGCAGGGTGAGCACGTTGATGGAGAAGCCCAGCGCGCCCAGGCCCATGAAGGCGCCGATCACCGACACCGGAATAGTGACGGCCGGGATCAGGGTGGCGCGCAGGTTGCCCAGGAACGCGAAGATCACCAGGATCACCAGGGTCATGGACAGGCCCAGGGTGATCAGCACTTCCCGGATGGAGGCACGGATAAACAGGGATTCGTCGTAATTGACGTCCAGCGCGATGTCGGCGGGCAGGTTTTCGCGAATCCGCTCGATCTCGGCGCGCACATTGTCCGAGACCGACACGGTGTTGGCCTTGGACTGGCGGATAATGCCCAGGCCCACGGCGGTCTCGCCGTTGGCGCGCAGCTCGGTGTCGTCGTTCTCGACACCCAGCTCCACCCGCGCCACGTCCCCCACCCGCAACTGATAACTGCCCTGCTGCCGCAACACCAGATCGCGGAACTCCTCGACGGTGGCGAGCCGGTTGTCGGCGCGTACCGTGAAGCTGCGGCTGTCGGACTCCAGGCGCCCGGCGGGCAGCTCCACGTTATTGGCGCGCAGCGCCGTGGCGATGTCGTTGACCGCGATGCCGTTGGCGGCCATGCGCTGGCGGTCCAGCCAGACCCGCATGGCGTAGCGGCGTTCGCCGCCGATGTTCACCTCGGACACGCCGTCGAGCACCGCGAAGCGGTCCACCAGGCTGCGTTCGGCGAAGTCGGTGAGTTCCTGGGTGGCCAGGGTGTCGCTGCTGAGCGTCACCCAGATGATCGGCCGGGCGTCGGAGTCGCTCTTCGCGATCATCGGCGCTTCGGCTTCTTCGGGGAGCTGATTGATGATGCGGGAGACGGCGTCGCGCACGTCGTTGGCGGCGATATCCAGGTCCCGGTCCAGATCGAATTCCACCGAGGTGCGCGCCGAGCCCAGACGCGAGCGGGACTCTATCCGGCTCACGCCCTCGACGCCGGCGATGGCCCCTTCCACCACCTGGATGATCTGGGTGTCCAGCACCTCCGGGGCGGCGCCTTCGTAGGTGACTTCCACGGACACCTGGGGCGGGTCGATATCGGGATATTCGCGGATCGGCAGCTTCATCAGCGCGCTGATGCCGAAAACCACGATCAACAGGCTGACCACGGTGGCGAAGACCGGCCGTTTGACCGACACATCGCTGAGTACCATCAGGCCGGCTCCTCCAGGAGCGCGCGCTGGGCGGGCATCAGAGCCCCCTCATCCTCGACCACCTTGACCGGGGCGCCGCTGCCGAGGCGGCTGTGGCCGTTGACGATCACCGGCTGGCCCTGGTCCAGGCCGGCGGTGATTTCCACCCAGCCGTCCCGACGCCCGCCCAGACTCACCGGCAGCCGCTCGGCGACGTCGTCGTTGCTCACCGTGAACACGTAGCTCTGCGCGCCCTGGGAGATCACCGCCTGTTCGGGCACCAGCAGCGCCGGATGCTCCGCCAGCAACACCGACACCTGCAGGAACTGGCCCGGACGCAACAGGGAGTCGGCGTTATCCAGCAGGGCCTTCACCGTGAGGCTGCGGCTGGCGGCCTCCACCCGGCTGTCGAGCAGGGCGATCTTGCCGCGAAATACCTTGTCCGGGTAGGCGTCGCTGGTGACTTCCACGGTCAGATCGGGGCGGATCCGGGACAGGTAACGTTCCGGCACCTGAAAGTTCACCTCCAGGTTGCGCACGCTGTCCAGGGTGGTGACCGGCGCCCCCACTTGCAAAAAGGCCCCTTCGTCCACCTGGCGCAGCCCCACCACGCCGTCGAACGGCGCGCGCAGTGAGTGGTCCTCGAGCGCCACGCGGCTGGCTTCCATGATGGCCCGGGCGGACTCCATGGTGGTTTTCAGGTTGGCGACTTCCGCTTCGGAAATGGCGCTGCCGCCGACCAGCCTTGATGCACGCTGGTAATCGGAGAGCGCGCGCTGGTAGTCGGCGCGGGTGCGGTCGGTCTCGGCGCGGGCGGCGCGGGCATCCAGGGTCACCAGCAGGTCGCCGGCCTCCACGTCCTGGCTCTCCTGGAAATGGATCTTGTCGACGCGGCCGTCCACCTGGGTGACCAGAACAATGGCACGGGTGGCGCGGGCGGTGCCGACCACTTCCAGGTTATCGCTCAGCGGCCGGCTGATGGCGGGGACCACGTTCACCGTCGTGGGAGGACGCTGCGGCGCGGCGGCGCTTTCCCCATCACTCAGCCACCACCAACCCACGGCGGCCATCACGGCGATCACCGCCAGGCCCGCGATCACTCGCAACATTATTCTACTCCAGGCTCACAGGCACCCCGGTGCCTGTTGAGGCCGGCCCGGCTTAAGGTGCGCTCGGTTTATCATTAGGATATCGGCCCGTCCCTGGCCGGGCCCACGCGCGAACGCCCCGGGCCTGCCAGGTAACAGACCCGGTCCGAAGAGCGTGGTTCCCGCAGCCTACACCCTTTCCGCTTACCGCAGGGTGAAAATCGGCCTGATCGGGGAGGAAAAGCGGGCCGGCGGACGCCGGCCCGGGCGGGTGGTGTCACACCATTTCGGCGCGCATTTTCTTCTTGTCCAGTTTGCCCACCGAGGTGCGGGGCAGCTCGTCCACGAACACCACCCGGTCGGGGATGCCGTAGCGGCTGATCACGCCTTTGTCCGCGTACTGGCTGACCAGCTCCTTGATGGCGTCTTCGTCCACGTCGCCGCCCTTGACCACCAGGGCCACCGGACGCTCACCCCATTTCTGGTCTTCCACGCCGACCACCGCGCATTCGGCCACGCCGTCGTGCTGCAGAATCAGCCCTTCCAGATCCAGCGAGGAGATCCACTCGCCGCCGGTCTTGATCACGTCCTTGATGCGGTCGGTGATCTTGAGCCAGCCGTCGGCGTCGATCACACCGATATCGCCGGTGTGCATCCAGCCGCCGTGCCACAGCTTCTTGGAGTTGTCCTCGTCCTTCAGGTAGCCCTGGGTGAGCCAGGGCGCGCGCAGCACCAGCTCGCCCTGGGTTTTGCCGTCACGGGGCACTTCGTTCATGTTGTCGTCGACGATCCGCATCTGCGCCATGGGTACCGGACGGCCGGTGCGGGTGCGGTAGTCCACCTGGGTCTCCAGGTCGGCGTTTTCCAGCTCCGGGGGCAGCAGCGCCAGGGAAATCAGCGGGCAGGTTTCGCTCATGCCGTACCCGGTGTAGATGTCGATGCCGCGCTCCAGGGCGCCCTTGGCCAGGGACTTGGGCAGCGCCGAGCCGCCGATGATCACCTTCCAGCCTTTCAGGTCCACGTTCTTGGCGGCCTCGGCCTGCAGCAGCATCTGGATGATGGTGGGCACGCAGTGGGAGAAGGTGACTTTCTCGGTGACCAGCAGCTTGAGCAGGGTCTCCGGCAGGTAGCGGCCCGGGTACACCTGCTTGACGCCCAGCAGCGTCGCCACATAGGGCACGCCCCAGGCGTGCACGTGGAACATGGGCGTGATCGGCATGTAGACGTCGTCCTGGTTGAAACGTCCGTGCCCGGAACCGGACAGCGCGGCGCGGCCGGCGAAGGTGTGCAGCACCAGCTGCCGGTGGGAGAAGTACACGCCCTTGGGCAGGCCGGTGGTGCCGGTGGTGTAGAAGGTGGTGGCGCGGGTGTTTTCGTCCAGCTCCGGGAAATCGAATTCAGCCGGGGCCTGTTGCAGCAGGGCTTCGTACTCGCCGGCGATGTCCAGTTGGGAATCCAGGTTGCCGCCTTCGTCGTCCAGCAGCACATAGCGTTTCACGGTTTCGATGCGGTCTTTCAGCTCCTCGAGAACCGGCAGAAACTCCCGGTTCACCAGAATCACGTCGTCCTCGGCGTGGTTCAGGGTGTAGAGAATCTGTTCCGGGCTCAGGCGCACGTTCACCGTGTGCAGCACCGCGCCCATCATCGGGATGGCGAAGAACGCTTCCAGGTAACGGTGGGTGTCCCAGTCCATCACCGCCACGGTGTCGCCGGGCTTGACCCCGCACTCCGCCAGCGCGCCGGCGAGCCGGTTGACCCGCTCTTCCAGATCCCGGTAGCTCATGCGACGCTGGTCCGCGTAGACGATCTCCTGCTCGGGAGCGTTACGCACGCCGGATTCCAGAATACTGTTGATCACCAGCGGCGATTCCACCGCTTCGGCGGTGCGCTGAATGGTCAGGTCGTTACTCATTGCTCTCTCCATCACCAAACAAAAATTAAAAAGTGAAACAGGGTCACGGTCCCGGGTTCAGCCCGGGCCGGTCAGTTTAAGGGGATCCAGCAGCGCTTCCAGACGCTGGCGATCCAGATCGGTGTGCGCAAGCGCCACCTCAATCACCGGCTGACCGGTGGAAAACGCTTCCTTGGCGATGGCGGCGGCCTTTTCGTAGCCGATCACCGGATTCAGGGCGGTGACCAGAATCGGGTTGCGGCCCACGCCTTCCGCCAGGTGCTCCTGGTTCCAGGTCAGCCCTTCGATGGCCTGGTCGGCCAGATTACGGCAGCTGTTGGCCAGCCAGCGGGTCATATCCAGCAGATTGGTGGCCACCAGCGGCAGCATCACGTTGAGCTGGAAGTTGCCGCTCTGGGCCGCCACGGTGTTGGCCTGGTCCAGCCCCATGACCTGGGCCGCCACCATGGTGGCGGACTCGCAGATTACCGGGTTTACCTTGCCGGGCATGATCGACGACCCGGGCTGGGTGGCCGGCAGTTGCAGCTCCGACAACCCGTGAATCGGCCCGGAATTCATCCAGCGCAGGTCGTTGCTGATTTTCATCAGCACCACCGCCAGGCCCCGCAGGGCGGCGGACAGGTTCAAGGGCGCGTCCACCGCGCTTTGCGCCACCGAAGGATACGGCAAGGCGGTGAAGGGTTCACCGGTGTCGTCCGCCAGGGCGGCGGCGAAGCGGTCACCGAATTCCGCATGGGCGTTGATGCCGGTGCCCACCGCGGTGCCGCCCTGGGGCAGCGCGTGCAGCTCGTTGCGGGCGCGCGCCAGGCGTTCGCTGGCGGCCTGCAGCTGCAGCACCCAGGTGCGCAGTTCCTGCTCCACCGTCACCGGCATGGCGTCCATCAGATGGGTGCGGCCGGTTTTCACCAGGTCTTTCCCCTCCCGCGCGCGCAGGCCCAGGGTGGCGATCAGGTGTTCCAGGTCGGGCAGCAGCTGCTCGCTGACCGCCATCACCGAGGACAGGTGCATGGCGGTGGGAATGGTGTCGTTGCTGCTCTGCCCCAGGTTCACATGATCGTTGGGATGCACGCCGGCGTCGCCGCACAGCCGGGCGATCACCTCGTTGACGTTCATATTGGTGCTGGTGCCGGAACCGGTTTGAAACACGTCCACCGGAAACTGGTCGGTGTGGGCGCCGCCCAGCAGTTCGTCGCAGGCGGCGACGATGGCCCGGCGGCGCTGGTCGTCAAGCAACTCCAGGTCGGCGTTGACGTTGGCGGCGCAGCGCTTCACACGCACCACCGCCTGGATAAAGCGGTCCGGCAGGTGCCGGCCGCTGATCGGAAAGTTGTCCACCGCCCTCTGCGTCTGGGCGCCCCAGAGTGCTTCGGCGGGAACCTCGATCTCTCCCAGGGAATCCTTCTCCAAACGGGTATCGCTCATGACTTCTCCTTGCGGCCCGGTGTCGGCCGGCGACGGGTCTTGGTCGGCACTCAGTATCGGCAACCGGGTGCGACGGGTCCACCTTCGCCGCGGCGTCAGCCCGCCACCGGGCCACTTTCCACCCGGTCCCGCCCGGCCTGCTTGGCCTGGTAGAGGCGTTTGTCGCCGGTCTCCATAAGCTGTTCCAGGGTGTCGCCGTCGCGGCCCCACAGGGCCACGCCGATGCTGCAGGACAGCGAGACCGTCACCGCCTGGTCCCGGTAGGGGGTGTCGCGGATCAAGCGGCGCAGGCTGTCCGCCACCTTGATCGCTTCCTCGAGCCCGGTGTCCGGCAGTAACACGGTGAATTCCTCGCCGCCGACCCGGCACACCAGGTCGGACGCGCGCAGCCGCCGGCGCAGGATGTTGGCCACATGAATCAGCACCTGGTCACCGACCGCGTGGCCGTGGGTGTCGTTGACCTTCTTGAAGTAATCCAGGTCCAGCACCAGCAGGGTCAGATCGGCGTCGTAGCGCTGCGCCCGGTGCCGCTCCTGCTGGAAGGATTCACGGAAGCGGTACAGATTGGCCAGCCGCGTGAGCGGATCGGTGGAAGCGATCACCATCAGCCCGGCGCGGGCCTTTTCGCTGCCCCGCTCGTAGACGTAGGCGAAGGCCAGCGCCACCGCGCAGGAAATCAGAATATTGGCGAGGCTGGCGAAGTGAAATTCGTACAGCAAACGCGGATGCTTGAGCACGAAAATGGCGAAGGCGGTGAGCATGAAGAACACCGCCACCGCGAAACCCAGCCGCAGCCCCAACAACAGATGGGAGATCACCGGAATAATGTAGACCCACAGGAACACCGTCGGTGAGGTGCCGGGCAGGTACATCGCCACCATCATGATGGTCAGAAAGGGAATCAGATAAACCAGCGTCCAGACCCGCAGATTGCGGGTACGGCTGACCACCACGTACAGCATCATCGACGCCGCGCCGGTGACCAGCTCGATGGTGGCCAGCAGGTGCAGCCCCCGTTGCGTGTTAATCACGAAGAATAAAGCACCGGACACACCGGTGATGATCAGCAGTGCTTTGAGCAGCGCCCGGCGTTGCCCCTGGGCGCCCTGCACGTCAAGCGTTTCGTTTGTCCCCATTGCGTCATTCGCCCCCCACGAGCATGCGCATCCTGCCTGTTCCCCCGACCGGAACCGGGCCGGTGCTGGCATTTAGCCAGTACGCAAGATACCTAAAATACCGTCCGGGTTCATTTACCGATGCAGAAGGAGGAAAAAATACGTCCCAGCAGGTCGTCGGCGGTGAAGGCGCCGGTGATCTCTTCCAGCGCCTGCTGGGCCGCCCGCAGGTCCTCGGCGAGCAGCTCGCCGGCGGCGTGCCGGTGCAGCTGGTCGGCGCCCTTGGCCAGGGCGGCGAGGGCGTCCTGGAGAGCGGTGATATGACGGCGGCGGGCGGAGAAACGGCTTTGCGCCTCGCCCTGGTAGCCGGCGGCGGCTTTGAGATGCCGGCGCAGCGCGTCCATGCCGGCGCCGCTGGCGGCGGACAGAATGAAGGTATCCGGCCGTTCCGGGTGGGGGCCCGGCGGGTCGCCGCTCAGGTCGGCCTTGTTGAGCACCAGCGTCACCGGCAGATCCAGATCGTCCAGTTGCTGCTGGCTCTGCGGCAGCAACGTGGCCAGATCATCCAGGTTGTCCGGGGTTTCCTGGGCGTCCACCACCACCAGCAAGCGGTCCGCCTTTTTGATTTCGGCGAACGCCCGGCGGATGCCCTCCTGCTCGATCTGGTCGCCGCTTTCCCGCAGGCCGGCGGTGTCGATCAGATTGAGCGGCATGCCGTCCAGCTGGATCGCCTCGCGCAGCACGTCCCGGGTGGTGCCGGCCACCTCGGTGACGATGGCGGCGTCGAAGCCGGCCAGAGCGTTCATCAGCGAGGATTTCCCCGCGTTGGGCCGGCCGGCGATCACCAGGGTCAGGCCCTCCCGGACCAGGCGCCCCTGGCGGGCGCTGGCCAGCACCTCCTCCGCCTGACGGATCAGCCCGCGCAAGTCGTCGGCCACCCCGCCTTCGGAGAGGAAATCGATTTCCTCCTCGGGGAAGTCGATGGCCGCTTCCACATAGATGCGCAACTGAATGAGCTGCTCGACCAGGGTGTTCACTTCCCGGGAGAACGCGCCCTGCAGGGAATTCAGGGCGGCGCGGGCGGATTCCCGGGTGCCGGCGTCAATCAGATCGGCGATCGCCTCCGCCTGGGTGAGGTCCATTTTGTCGTTGAGGAAGGCCCGCTGGGAGAACTCCCCGGCGCGGGCCTGGCGGGCGCCGTGGTGCACGCAGGCGGCCACCAGCATATCCAGGATCACCGGGCCGCCGTGGCCCTGCAGTTCCACCACTTCCTCGCCGGTGAACGAGCCGGGTGCCGGGAACCAGAGCACCAGGCCCTCGTCGATCACCTGGCCTTCCGGATCCTTGAAGGTGCTGAAATGGGCCTTTCTGGGCGAAAGTGAGCGCTCACCAATGAGCGATTTTGCAATGGCGAGCGCGCGATCACCGGACAGACGCAGCACGCCCACGCCTCCCCGGCCGGGGGCGGTGGCGATGGCGACGATGGTGTCGGAGCTGGCTGCGGACATGGCGGGATTATAGGGAGCCCGGACGGCGGAACGCCAGACAGGGGCAGTGAAAAGAAAAAGCCGGCCCATCAAGGCCGGCTTTACAGACTTCGCTGCGGGGGGCGATCAACCGCCCCGTTCGATCTTGCGGGTGATCAGATACTGCTGGGCGATCGACAACAGGTTGTTGGTCAGCCAGTACAGCACCAGACCCGCCGGGAACCACAGCATGAACACCGAGAAGATCACCGGCATCCATTTCATTACCTGGGCCTGGGTGGGATCCGCCGGTGTCGGGTTGAGGCGGGTCTGCAGGAACATGGACCCGCCCATCAGAATCGGCAGGACGAAGTACGGGTCCATCACCGACAGGTCGTTGATCCACAGGAAGAACGGCGCCTGGCGCAGTTCCACCGATTCCAGCAGCACATAGTAGAGCGAGATGAACACCGGCATCTGCACCAGAATCGGCAGACAGCCGCCCAGGGGGTTGATCTTCTCCCGCTGGAACAGCTTCATGGTTTCCTGCTGCTGCTTCTGCCGGTCGCCCTTGTTCTCTTCCTTGATGCGCTGCATCTCGGGGGCCACTTTGCGCATCTTGGCCATGGACCGGTAGCTGGTGGCGCTGAGCTTGAAGAACAGGGACTTGATCACCAGCGTCAGCAGGATGATCGCCACGCCCCAGTTGCCGACCCCGAAGCCGAGATCCATCTGCAGGCCGAAGATATCCAGCTCGCCGCTTTGCAGGAACACCAGCAGGTGGAAGATCGGCTGGGCCAGGAACCACAGCCAGCCGTAGTCCACGGTCATGTTAAAGCCGGGGCTGATCGCTTCCAGGCGATCCTGGATCTTGGGACCGGTGTAGAACTCCGCGTAGAACACCTTTTCCTCGCCGGGCTGAACTTCCGCCGAGGCGGACACGAAGCGCAGCAGGTATTCGTTGCGGTTCTCGCGGTACAGGGTGGAGTAGGTGTAGCGCCCCTGGGCATCGGGAATCCAGGCGGACACGAAATAGTGCTGGAGCATGGCAATCCAGCCACCCTCCTGGGTGAGCCGCAGCGGCTCGTCCTGCATGTCGTCGAACGGCAGCTTGTTGTAGGGCTTGTCCTGGCTCCAGTACGCCGCGCCCAGGTAGGTGGGCATGGGAATAAAGCCCTGGGTGCTTTTGCCCGGGTCTTCGCTGCCGTCCCGTTTGATCTGGCCGTAGAGCGCGCCCTGCCAGGCCTCGCCGCTGTTGTTGCGGACAATATGGCTGACCCGGACCAGGTAGCTGCCGCGCTCAAAGGTATAGCGTTTGATGATCTCCACCCCGCCGCTTTGGCTCAGGGTGAGATCCACGTTGAGTTCTTTCTCGCCGTCCTGCAGGCGGTAGCGGTCCTGCCCGGCCTGCCAGGTGGGGCGGCCTTCGGCGGTGTCGGTGCCGTTCTTGCCGACCAGCCCGCTTTGCGCCACATAGGTCCGGCCGGCGTCGTTCTGCAGCAGAACGAACGGCTGATCCGGGGTGTCCGCGTGGCGCGGGTATTCCGGCAGGGCCACGCGAACGATGTCGCCGCCCAGGGGGTCGATCTCCAGGGCCAGCACATCGGTATTCACTTCAATGCGCTGCTCGGAATCACCGCTCTGGGAGTCCGGGGCCGGCGCCTCGGCCTGCTGCTCGCCGGCGGGTTCCGGCACGGTGCCCTCGGCGCTGTCCGGCTGCGGCAGCGGGTCGCTGTCATTGGCGGGGGCGGTGTCGTCGGCCAGGGTTTGTTCCTGGGCCACCGGCGTGGTCTGCGGGGACATATAGTCCCGTTGCCACGCCTGGATCATCAGGTAGGAAACAACGGCAATACCAGTGATCACTAACGCGCGAGGGATATCCATAATTCGATTGGGTTCTGGCGAGAAAAAGCGGACGGCAGTTTCTCAGTCTTGCCCACGCTTGGCAAGCAGCTTGTCCAGCAGCTCGGACAGGGCCGGTGTCAACGAACGCCCCCCTTCCTTGGGACAAGGGCCCCGCAGGAGCACGATCAGATCCAGGCCGGCCAGCTCATGCTGGCGCAAACGGAACTGTTCGCGGGCACGGCGCTTGATCGCGGCGCGGTCCACGGCGTGGCGTGCTTTACGACGGCCGATCACCAGACCCAGTCGTGCCTGGGGCAGGTCGTTACGGCGGGCAAGAATGAGAAAATAGCGGTCGGAGACCCGCCAGTCCGGGGCGTTGAACACGGCCTGGAACTGGGCGCCGTCAAGCAGGCGCTGTTCTCGGGTGAAGCGGAAGGACGGGGTATCGGGCGCTGACACTGGCACCATGGCGAAAACGGAAGACAGCGGTCAGCGCCGGAGGCTGACTCAGGCTGTCAGCCGTTTACGACCTTTGGCGCGACGTGCCGCGACGATTTTGCGGCCATTTTTGGTGGCCATGCGGGCACGGAAACCGTGGTTACGCTTACGCTTGATGTTGCTCGGCTGGAATGTCCGTTTCATGGCGTCATCCCCAAATAGGAAGTCATGGGCTTAAGAGGCCGCGGATAATAGTCGTGCGGGGGCAGGCTGTCAACCGGCCTTTCCGGAGCGGGTCGGGGTGTTACTAAAAGAATTAAATATTTATATGTTTTTAGTAGCAGTGGTAATAGTAAGGGAAGGCCGATTCTGTGGATAAGCGGGAAAAAGCCATATAAAGCAATGATTTAGCCTGTTGGCAACTGACGTATAACTGTGTGTAAGTCACGGGGACGAACGGGGGACAGTCGGTGGTCAATTGGGGACGGAATTGATCCACCTGGTTATCCCCAGAGTTGTGAGCCCGGGTGCGCACAGGGTTACCGCCGTAGTTATCCACAGGAAAAGTGAAAAGAAAAAGGTCCCGGGAGCTGTGGATAATTGGCCGGACGGGGGTATAGAATGCAACGTCTTATTCACCATCGACGGTAAAGGCGGGGATGTGTCCGAGGAGCTTTGGAATCGCTGTTTGACTCGGCTGGAAGACGAACTGCCGTCCCAGCAATTCAACATGTGGATCCGGCCGTTACAGGTGACGGCTTCCGAGGATGGCGGAGAATTGACGCTTTTCGCGCCTAATCGCTTCGTGGTCGACTGGGTTCGCGACAAATACGTGGAACGTATCAGCGAGGTGCTGGGCGAGCTGAAGAGCGGCCCCCTGCCCCAGTTACGGTTGGAAGTGGGCAGCTCCCGGGCCGCCCCGGCGCCCCGGCAACCGGAGGCCGGTGCCGCCCGTGGCCGCCCCGCCGACAGCCGCGCGGCGCCGGTGATCGAGCCCCGCGCCAAGGCGGTGTCGCCGGAGCTGGGCGGTGCCGCCAAACACCGCAGCAATCTGAATTCGGGCTTCACCTTTCTGACTTTCGTGGAAGGCAAGTCCAACCGCATGGCCTGCGCGGCGGCTCAGCAGGTGGCGGAGAACCCGGCCAGCCACGGCTATAACCCGCTGCTGCTGTATGGCGGTGTGGGGCTCGGTAAGACCCACCTGATGCATGCGGTGGGCAACGAGCTGATGCGCCGCAACCCCAACGCCAAGGTGGTCTATCTGCACAGTGAGCGGTTCGTGGCGGACATGATCTCGGCGTTGCGGAATAAGACCATCAACGAGTTCAAGCGCTTCTACCGTTCGGTGGACGCCCTGCTGATTGATGATATTCAGTTTTTTGCAGGTAAGGAGCAGTCCCAGGAGGAGTTTTTCCACACCTTTAATGCGTTGTTGGAAAACGGGCAGCAAATCATCCTGACATGCGATAAATTCCCTAAGGAAGTGGACGGCCTTGAGGAACGGCTGAAAAGCCGGTTCGGGTGGGGGCTGTCGCAACCGCTGGAGCCGCCGGAGCTGGAGACGCGGGTCGCGATCCTGAAAAAGAAGGCGGAGGAGGCGCGCGTCGAGCTGCCCAATGACGCGGCGTTCTTTATAGCCCAGCGCATTCGCTCCAACGTGCGTGAGCTGGAGGGCGCGCTGCGCCGTGTGATCGCCCATGTGCGCTTCACCGGGGCGCAGATCGATATCGGCCTGATTAAGGAAGCGCTCAAGGATCTGATCGCCCTGCAGGCCCGTCAGATCAGCATCGACAATATCCAGCGCACGGTGGCGGAGTACTACAAGATCAAGGTGCCGGACCTGCACTCACCGCGGCGGACCCGCTCGGTGGCCAGGCCGCGCCAGGTGGCGATGGCGTTGTCCAAGGAGCTGACCAGCCATAGCCTGCCCGAGATCGGGGAAAGCTTCGGCGGCCGGGACCACACCACGGTATTGCATGCCTGCCGGAAGGTGCTGGAGCTGCGCGAATCCAATCCGGAAATAGAAGAAGATTATCAAAACCTCCTGAGGACCCTGACGTCCTGACGGATCAACTGAAACGGGAAAGCGACATGAAATTCTCCATCAACCGTGAACAACTGCTCAAACCGCTACAGCAAGTTGCCGCGGTGGTCGAAAAACGCCAAACGCTGCCGGTTTTGTCCAATGTGCTCATGGAAGTGGGGGACGGCCAACTTTCCTTGACCGGCACCGACCTGGAACTGGAGCTGGTGGCGCGGTTGCCGCTGGAAGGCGAACACCAGGCCGGTGAAACCACGGTGCCGGCCCGCAAGCTGGTGGACATCGCCAAGAGCCTGCCGGCGGAAGCGGACATCCGCTTCGAGGTGGACGGCGAGAGAATGCTGGTGCGCTCCGGCCGCAGCCGTTTCTCCCTGGCCACTCTGCCCGCGTCCGAGTTTCCCAATCAGGAAGAGGACAACAGCGGTTCGGTGCTGGAGATCGCGCCCCATACCCTGCGTCAGTTGATCGACCATACTGCTTTCTCCATGGCCCAGCAGGACGTCCGCTACTACCTTAACGGCATGCTGTTCGAGCTGCGCTCCGGCATGCTGCGGGCGGTGTCCACCGACGGCCACCGCCTGGCGCTGTGCGACGCGGCCCTGGAAGGTCAGAGCGAGGAAGCCGGCGTGATCCTGCCCCGCAAGGGCGTCATGGAGCTGGCGCGGATCCTGTCCGACGCCGCGGAGAACGCACGCCTCACCCTGGGCCGTAACCACATTCGCATTGTAGCCGGATCGATTACCTTTACCTCCAAACTGGTGGACGGCAAGTTCCCGGAGTACGAACGGGTTATTCCCAAGGACGGCAGCCGGGTGGTGATGGCCGATCGGGAAACGCTGCGCCAGGCGTTGAGCCGGGTGGCGATTCTTTCCAACGAGAAGTATCGCGGTGTGCGGGTGCAGCTTTCCGAAGGCAGCCTGCGTATCGTCGCCAACAACCCGGAGCAGGAAGAAGCGGAAGAGGAAGTGTCCGTGGACTACCAGGGCGGCCCCCTGGAGATCGGCTTCAATGTCAGCTACCTGCTCGACGTCCTCAACACCATGGACGGCACCCAGGCCCGCCTGGAACTGGGCGACAGCAACAGCAGTGCTCTGATCACCGATCCGGAGCACGAGGCGGCCATTTATGTGGTTATGCCGATGCGCCTCTAGGGCGCGCCTCCTGCCAAGCACCGGCGCCTGCTTTCAGCGGGCGCCCACTCTTCCCCGCCTTCTTGCCCTTTCATGCTAGCTGATCTGCGACTCACGGATTTCCGTAACTATCAGCAGGCGGAGCTTTCGCCGGCGCCGGGACTGAATCTGATTGTCGGCGCCAACGGAAGCGGCAAAACCAGTCTGCTGGAAGCGATCTACTTTATCGGCAGTGGCGGCCGCTCCTTTCGCGGCGGCCGGTTGTCCCGGCTGGTCCGCGACGGCGCCGACGCCGCCACCCTGTTCGCCCGCGTGGAGATTGGTGAAAACCATCACCGGCTCGGCATTCGCCGCGCCCCCGGCGGCATCCAGTCGCTGAAGCTCAATGGCGCCACGCCAGGCGCCCTGAGCGATGTGGCCGCCCTGCTTCCTGTGCTGGCGTTGCACCCCCAGTCGGTGGAGTTGATCTTCGGGCCCTCCGCTCTGCGCCGGCGGTTTCTGGACTGGGGAATGTTCCACGTGGAACATTCCTTCCTGCCGGTGTGGAAGGAAGCCAGCGCCGCCCTGAAGCAGCGCAATGCCCTGCTGCGCAGCGGCCGGGTAACCCCCCGGGAGTTGGGCTATTGGGACCAGAAACTGGCGGCCAGTTCTGATAGTATTGAACGGTTACGTGATGGGTATCTGCAGCGGCTGAAAAGCCGCTGGCTGGAAGCGATGGCGTTGCTCGCTCCGGAGATCAAAGGCGGGCTGGTTTTGCAGACCGGGCGCCGGGAGGGCGAATCCTATCTGGACGCCCTGGCCCGCTCCCGCGATGAAGATTTGCGTCGCGGGTTTACCCACACTGGCTTTCACCGTGCCGAGCTCAAGATCACGGCGGGTGGCAGCCTTGCCCGGGACCGGGTGTCCCGAGGCCAGGCCAAGATCATGGCCTACGGCCTGGTGCTGGCCCAGCTTCCCCTGATCCAGGAGGCCGGGAAGGTCTGCACGCTGCTGGTGGATGATCTGGGCTCTGAACTGGATCAGACCCACCGGGCCACGTTGCTGGGGTTTCTGGCGGCGGGATCACACCAAACATTGATAACGGCGGTGGACAGGGAGCACCTGGACCCCGCTATTGATGAGCATAAGGGCGCTGCGGCCCGAATGTTCCACGTGGAACATGGCCGTGTTCAGCGGATATCGGACGATCCATAAGGTAAAGACATGGCGGAACAAAACTACGATTCATCCAGCATTAAGGTGCTGAAGGGTCTGGACGCCGTTCGCAAACGTCCCGGCATGTACATCGGTGATACGGATGACGGCACCGGTTTGCATCACATGGTTTTCGAGGTGGTCGATAACTCCATCGACGAATCCCTGGCCGGGCACTGTTCCGAGATCCGGGTGGTCATCCATCCGGATGAATCCATCTCCGTATCGGACAACGGCCGCGGCATCCCCGTGGACATGCACACCGAAGAGGGTGTCAGCGCCGCTCAGGTGATCATGACGGTGCTGCACGCCGGCGGTAAGTTCGACGACAACTCCTACAAGGTCTCCGGGGGGCTGCACGGCGTGGGCGTTTCCGTGGTCAACGCCCTGTCCGAATCCCTGAAGCTGACCATCCGCCGCCACGGCAACGTGTATGAGCAGAGTTACCGCCACGGCGTGCCGGAAAAGCCGCTGGATACGGTGGGCACCACGGACAGCACCGGCACCGCGATTCACTTCCGGCCGTCGTCCGAGACCTTCACCAATATCGAGTTCCACTACGACATCCTGGCGAAGCGACTGCGCGAGCTGAGCTTCCTGAACTCCGGCGTGCGCATCCATCTGAAGGACGAGCGCACCGGCGACGAGGATATCTTTGAGTACGAAGGCGGTCTCAGTGCCTTCGTCACCTACCTCAACCGGAGCAAGACCGCGCTCAATGAGGTATTCCACTTCCAGTTCGACCGGGAAGACGGCATCGCCGTGGAAGTGGCCATGCAGTGGAATGACTCCTACCAGGAGAATATTTTCTGCTTCACCAACAACATTCCCCAGCGCGACGGCGGTGCCCACCTGGCGGGCTTCCGTGCCGCGCTGACCCGTTCGCTGAATAACTACATGGACCGGGAAGGCTTCCTCAAGCGGGAAAAAGCCAACCCCACCGGCGACGACGCCCGTGAAGGCCTGACGGCGGTGATTTCCGTGAAGGTGCCGGATCCCAAGTTCTCCAGCCAGACCAAGGACAAGCTGGTCTCCTCCGAGGTGAAGACCGCCGTTGAGCAGACCATGTCCGAGAAATTTCAGGATTACCTGCTGGAGCATCCGCAGGAAGCCAAGCAGATCGTGCAGAAAATCATCGACGCGGCCCGGGCCCGGGACGCGGCCCGCAAGGCCCGCGACATGACCCGCCGCAAGGGCGCCCTGGATATCGCCGGCCTGCCCGGCAAGCTGGCGGACTGCCAGGAAAAAGACCCGGCGCTCTCCGAGCTCTACATCGTGGAGGGTGATTCCGCGGGCGGCTCCGCCAAGCAGGGCCGGGACCGCAAGTACCAGGCGATCCTGCCGTTGAAGGGTAAGATTCTTAACGTGGAGAAAGCCCGCTTCGACAAGATGCTTTCCTCGCAAGAGGTAGGCACTTTGATTACCGCGCTGGGCTGCGGGATCGGCCGTGATGAATACAACGTGGAAAAGCTGCGCTACCACCGCATCATCATCATGACGGACGCGGACGTGGACGGCTCCCACATCCGCACCCTGCTGCTCACCTTCTTCTTCCGGCAGATGCCGGAGCTGATCGCCCGCGGCCATGTGTATATCGCCCAGCCGCCGCTCTACAAGGTCAAGAAGGGCAAGCAGGAAACCTACATCAAGGATGACCCGGCCCTGGAGGACTACCTCACCAACCTGGCGCTGGAGAAGGCCGCCCTCTACCCGGGCAACGACGCCCCGCCGGTGAGCGGTGAGCCCCTGGGCAACCTGATCGGCGAATACCGCCAGGTGATGCGCATCGTCGACCGCCAGTCCCGGGTGTTCCCGGCGCTGGTGCTCGAGCAGATGATCTACATGCCGTCCGTGGACGAGAGCAAGCTCACCGACGAAGCCTTCATGAAGCAGTGGTGCGCCGATCTGGGCGCCCGCGTGGACGCCCTCACCGACGGCAGCCAGACGTTCACCGTGAGCCCGGAGCTGGACACCGAGAGAGGCCTCTATCTGCCCCATGTGAAGGTGATCGCCCACGGGGTGCCCCGGGAGTACCGGGTGTCACTGGACTTCCTGCAATCGCCGGATTACGGGCGCATCAAGCACCTGGGCGAGACGCTCGAGGGGCTGCTGGCCAGTGACGCGGCCGTGGAGCGCGGTGAAACCCGCAAACCGATCCGCCACTTCGCCGAGGCCCTGGCCTGGCTGATGCAACAGGCCCGCCGCGGCACCAGCGTGCAGCGCTATAAGGGTCTGGGGGAGATGAACGCGGACCAGCTGTGGGAAACCACCATGGATCCGGAGTCCCGTCGGATGCTGCAGGTAACGGTGGAGGATGCGATTGCCGCGGATCAGATCTTCACCACCCTGATGGGCGACGACGTGGACCCGCGCCGCAAGTTCATTGAGTCCAATGCGCTGCAGGTGTCCAATCTGGATATCTAGAAAAAACGGAAGGGAGCAACCGGGCGGGCGCCCGGTTGCCTGGCTCTCAAACCGGCGGGGTTAAACCGCGAAATCTTCCAGCTTGGCGCCGTTTTCCAGGGCTTCGCGCAGCCACACCGGGCGCTTGCCACGGCCGGTCCAGGTTTGCGAGCTGTCGTTCGGGTTGCGGTATTTCACCTTGGCGGGCTTGCGAACGCCTGCTTTCTTCTTGCGGGCGGTGGTTTTGCGAGCCGCCTTCTTCTGCCGGCTGGCTTTTTCCTGCAGCAGGTCATCCACGGAAACGCCGAGATCCTTGGCGATCTTGGAAATTTCCGCCTGGGCGCTTTTCACCGCGTCGAGACGTTTCTTCTCGAGCTTTTTCTCAGCCTGCTTGATCAGTTTTTCCAGTTCCGCGACAGAAAGATCGTCAAGATTGATAGTCATTTTCGGTGGTCCTTAATAGATAGGGTCGGCCTTGTGCGGGAAACTGTAGTTATTATTAGAAAAAAACGCAATTACGCTTTCGGGGTTTTGGCCGGTTCACCGGGATAATGTTCAAAAATCCATTGTTCCGCCAGCCGGGTAACGGCTTTTGCGTCTTTATCCTCGGTATTAATGGGCGGGCTGATACGCAAAATAATTTCACCGGGCAAGCGCAGCCAGGAACGGGCCGGCCAGCAATCGCCGCTGTTATGACTGATCGCCACCACCGGCACCTTGTTACGGCAGGCGAGTAACGAACCGCCGTGATTAAAATGGCCCAAAGTACCGGGTTTCTGTCGGGAGCCTTCCGGATAAATCACCACCGGAATGCCGTCCTTAAGACGCTCGGCGCCCTGCTCCAAAACCGCTTTCAGTGCCGCCCTGCCCTTGCCGCGATCAATGCGAATCGGATTAAGCAGCGCCAGGCCCCAGCCGAAAAACGGCAGCCACAGCAGTTCCCGTTTCAGCACCGTGGCCTGGGGCGAGATCAATAATTGCAGATAAAAGGTTTCCCAACTGCTCTGGTGGTTGGCGATTATCACCATCGGCCCGTCCTGCAAATGCTCGCGGCCCTCCACCCGAATACGCACGCCGTTGAGACGACCTAGCAGCCACATGGCGAAGCGGGTCCAGATATTCACAAAACGGTAACGTTGATCGCGGGGGAGAAACCAGCCAATCAGCAGGCAGTTGAGACCATGGACAATGCCCACCGCGTTGTAGATAACGAAAAACAGCACACTGCGAATGCGGATGCCCCAACTGGGCGGGCCACCGGCGGGTTCTTTCATGAAGGGTCCTTGAGAAACTGATCGACGAACCCGGCCAGGGAATCGTAAACATCCACCGGGCCCAGGGTTTCCGGCAAGCCTTTGTCGAGGGTGCGCCGGCCCTTGCCGGTCAGCACCAGCACCGGGCGGCAGCCGCGCGCGACGCCGGCTTCCAGGTCCCTCAGACTATCACCAACCATGGGGACACCGGTGACATCGCCATACTCGGCAACAATTTGGTCGATCAGTCCCGGCAACGGTTTGCGGCAGGCGCAGCCGTCGTCCGGACCGTGGGGACAGAAAAACACGCCGGAAAGCCGGGCCCCGGCGCCCTCCAGGTGGGCCGCCATGGTGCGGTGAATGGCGGCCAGGCCGGCCTGATCGAAATAGCCCCGTGCCAGCCCGGACTGGTTGGTGGCCACCACCACGCGGTACCCGGCGTGATTAAGCCGGGCGATGGCGGCCGCGCTGCCGGGCAGCGGGCGCCACTCCTCGGGGGTTTTGATGTAGGCGTCGGAGTCTTCGTTAATCACCCCGTCGCGGTCGAGAATAACCAGTTTGGATGCGTTCATGGGCGGCAGTATATCAGGCCCGGGCACCGTATCAGGCCATGGTATCGACGATTCCGCCTTCCACCCGCAGGGCCGCCCCGGTGGTGGCGGACGCCTGGGGCGAGGCCGCGTACACCGACATATTGGCCACCTCTTCCACTTCGGCCACGCGCTGGATGATCGAGCTGGGGCGCGCTTCCTGGATAAACTGCTTCTCCATCTCCTGCTCGGACAGGCCGCGCTGCTCCGCCATGCTCTTCAGCATCTTGCGCACGCCCTCGGAGCGGGTCGGCCCGGGCAGGATGGCGTTCACCGTGACACCGGTACCGGCCAGCACCTTGGCCAGGCCCCGGGAAATGGACTGCACGGCGGTTTTGGTCATGCCGTAGTGGACCATTTCGGTGGGAATATTCAGCGCCGATTCGCTGGACAGGAACTGAATGCGGCCCCAACCCCGGTCGCGCATGCCCCGGGCATAGTGGCGGGACAGCCGCACCGCGCTCATCACGTTGATCTGGAAGAACCGCTCCCAGTCGTCGTCGTCGATATCGAAGAAGCCCTTGGGCTCGAAGATGCCCACGTTATTGACCAGGATATCCGCGTCCGGATGGGCGTCGATCAGCGCCTGGCAGCCGTCGGCCCGCCCCAGATCGGCGGCGACGCCCTCGATGCCGCCGCTCTTGGTCTCCTGCTTGAGAGCGTCGATCGCCTGGTCCACCCGTTCCTGGGTGCGGCCGGTGATCACCACGTCCGCGCCGGCCAGGGCCAGGCCGCGGGCGATACCGAAACCAATACCGGCGGTGGAGCCGGAAACGATCGCTTTCTTACCTGAGAGGTCAATGCGCATGGGGACTCCTTCGAGTTAAGCGGAATTACCCTATGCAGTGGCGCCGAGGTGAGAACTTCTCAAGGGCCAAGCCCCACGAAATCTTGCTTCGTAGACGCCCATTGCGGTGTGCTCCCAATGGAGGTTCGATCTCGGTGCCGGTGTCCAGGACCCGCCGTGAATCCATCCCTGGAGGCTTGTGTTCGGCTCCCTGCCTCACACAGTCCTGGACACCGGCACCGAGATCGAACCGCGCTACGAAGCCGCTAAATGGCTAGAACGCTCCTATTCCTGCAGCAGACTGATGTCGGCCACGTTGAGGAACAGATCACGCAGGAAGGTGAGCAGCGCCAGGCGGTTGTCGCGCACCGCCGGGTCCTCGGCCATCACCATCACCTGGTCGAAGAAGGCGTCCACCGGCTCGCGCAGTTCGGCGAGCAGCGCCAGCACCGCTTCGTAGTTGCCCTCTTCCAGCAACGGTTCGGAGCGGGCGTAGGCGTCCACCACCATGTCGGTGAGGGTCTGCTCCGCCTCTTCCTCCAGCAGGGCACCGTCGATCTCTTCCGGCGGCGCTTTGTCCAGTTTGGCGAGGATGTTGGAGACGCGCTTGTTGGCGGCGGCCAGGGCCTGGGCTTCGTCGCGGTTCTGGAACGCCGCCACCGCCCGCACCCGGCGGTCGAAATCCAGCGGCCGGCGGCAGGCTTCGTCGAGGGCCAGCACCGACAGGATCACCGGCGTGGCGAAGCCCTGCTCCTGGTACATGGCGCGGTAGCGGCCTTTGACGAAGTCGAAGGCCTCGTCCACCCGGTCGGCGTCGATGCGCTGGCCGAGGGCCACCGCCGCCTGGTCGAGCAGGTCGCGCAGGTCCAGCGGCAGCCGGTTGTCGATGATGATGCGCAGGATGCCCAGGGTGGCGCGGCGCAGCGCGTAGGGGTCCTTGGTGCCGGAGGGCTTCTGGCCGATGCCGAAGATACCCACCAGGGTGTCGATCTTGTCCGCCAGGGACACCGCCTGGCCGGTTTTGGTGCGCGGCAGCCCGTCGCCGGCGAAGCGCGGCAAATACTGCTCGTGCAGCGCCTGGGCCAGCTCTTCGGGCAGGCCCTCGTTGCGGGCCAGGTAATAGCCCATCACGCCCTGCATGGTGTCGAACTCGTACACCATCTCGCTGTTCAGGTCCGCCTTGCTGAGCGCGCCGGCGCGCCGCGCCAGGTTGGCGTCACCGCCGATGCGGTCGGCGATCTCGCCGGCCAGCCAGCCGATGCGGTCGCACTTGTCCGCCAGGGTGCCCAGCTTCTGCTGGAACACCACCTGGGCCAGGCCCTGGGCGTGCTGTTCCAGGGGCTTGCGGCAGTCGTTGTCGTAGAAGAAGGCGGCGTCGGCCAGGCGCGGGCGGATCACCTTCTCGTTACCGGCGATCACCTTCTGCGGATCGCGGGATTCGATATTACTGATGGTGATGAAATGCGGGGTCAGCTTGCCGTTGGCGTCGAGCACCGGGAAATACTTCTGGTGCTCTTCCATGGCGGTGATCAAGGCTTCCTGGGGCACGCGCAGGAAGTCGTCGTCGAACCGGCCGGCCAGGGCCACCGGCCACTCCACCAGGGCGGTGACTTCGTCGAGCAGATCCTCGTCCAGATGGGCCTGGCCGCCGGCGTCGCGGCCGGCCTGCTCGGCCTGCTGGCGAATCATTTCCCGGCGGCGCGGGAAGTCGGCGATTACCTTGCCGTCCTGCTCCAGGCGGGTGGCGTAGTCGCCCGCTTCGCTCAACTCGATGGCGTCCGGCGCGTGGAAGCGGTGACCGCGGGAGGTGCGTCCGGCGCGCTGATCGAGCAGCTCGAAATCAATCACGTCGCTGCCGTACAGCGCCACCAGCCAGTGCACCGGGCGCACGAACTGCACCTTGCGGCGCCCCCAGCGCATGCGTTTGGGAATCGGCAGCTTGTTGACCGCCTGGGCGAGAAAGTCCGGCACCAGCTCCACGGTGGGTCGGCCGGCTTCGGTGAGCTGGGCGAACAGCCGCTCGCCCTTGTCGGTGTCGCGGCGGTCCAACTGGTCCACGCTCAGGCCCACGGAGGCGGCGAAGCCTTCGGCGGCCTTGGTGGGTTTGCCGTCGGCGTCGTAGGCGGCCTGCAGGGCCGGGCCCAGGCGTTCCACCTGGCGATCCGCCTGCTTGTCGGCCAGATCGCGCACCAGCACCGCCAGACGGCGCGGCGCGGCGAAGCTTTCCACCGCCCCGTGCGCCAGGCCGGCGTCGTCCAGCTGGCGCACCAGTTCCTCGGTGAGGGCGGCGCTCAGATCCGGCAGAGCCTTGGGGGGCAGCTCTTCGGTACCCAGTTCAATCAACAAATCCCGCTTGGCCATATCGTTCGCCATGATTACTTGCCCCCTTTCTGTTTCTTGGCGGCTTTATCGTCCTGTTGCTGCAGCTGCGCCTCCACTTCCTGGCGGATGTCGTCGGCGGCCATCGGAAAGCCCAGCGCGCGGCGGGCGTCGAAATAGGCCTGGGCCACGGCCCGGGCCAGGGTGCGCACGCGCAGAATGAAGCGCTGCCGCTCGGTGACCGAAATCGCCTTGCGGGCGTCCAGCAGATTGAAAGTGTGGGAGGCCTTGAGCACGTACTCGTAGGCGGGCAGCGGCAGCCCGGCCTCGATCAGCTTGCCGGATTCCGCCTCGAACAGGTCGAACTGGTTGAACAGGGCTTCCACGTTGGCGTGTTCGAAGTTGAAGGTGGACATCTCCACCTCGTTCTGCAGGAAGACGTCGCCGTAGGTGACCTTGCCGAAGGGGCCGTCGGACCACACCAGGTCGTACACCGAGTCCACGTTCTGCAGGTACATGGCGAGCCGTTCCAGGCCGTAGGTGATCTCGCCGGTGACCGGGTAGCAGTCGATGCCGCCGACCTGCTGGAAGTAGGTGAACTGGGTCACCTCCATGCCGTCCAGCCAGATTTCCCAGCCCAGGCCCCAGGCGCCCAGGGTGGGCGATTCCCAGTTGTCTTCCACGAAGCGGATGTCATGGGTGAGCGGATCGAAACCGAGGCGGCGCAGGGAATCCAGATACAGCTCCTGGATGTTGTCCGGCGACGGCTTGAGCACCACCTGGAACTGGTAGTAATGCTGCAGCCGGTTGGGGTTCTCGCCGTAGCGGCCGTCGGTGGGCCGCCGGGACGGCTGCACGTAGGCGCTGTTCCAGTTTTCCGGGCCGATCGCGCGCAGGAAGGTGCTGGGGTGGAAGGTGCCGGCCCCCACTTCCATATCCAGGGGCTGGACGATCACGCAGCCCTGCTCCGCCCAGTACTGTTGCAGGGCCAGAATTAGGCCCTGGAAGGTGCTTGTATCCGCTTGCGGTTGATCCGCCATGGTGGTTCCCGTTCTTCCAAGCTCTGTGAAAATAAAGGGGCAAGTATAGCGTCCCCCAGGGGCCGGTGATACCGTGCTACCCACCGATACGCCTGGAAACACGGGGGTTTGACCATGGATCGCTGTCCCTGGTGCGGCACGGATCCGCTGTACGTGGCCTACCACGACCAAGAGTGGGGCGTGCCCGAGCACGACGACCGCCGTCTGTTTGAGTTCCTGATTCTCGAGGGCGCCCAGGCGGGTCTGAGCTGGATCACCGTGTTGCGAAAGCGGGAAAACTACCGCAAGGCGATGGACGGCTTCGACCCGGAGAAAATCGCCCGCTACGACGACGCCAAAATCGCCGCCCTGCTCCAGGACACCGGCCTGATCCGCAACCGCCTGAAAATGGGCGCCGCGGTGGGCAACGCCCGCGCCTATCTCGACCTGCGCGACGCCGGCACCAGCCTGGACAGTTTCGTCTGGGATTTCGTCGACGGCGAGCCGCGCATCAACCGCTTCCGCTCCCTCTCCGAGGTGCCGGCGGTGACCCCCGAAGCCGAGGCGCTCAGCAAGGCGCTCAAGAAACAGGGCTTCCGTTTCGTCGGCCCGACCATCATGTACGCCTTCATGCAGGCCGCCGGCCTGGTCAACGATCATCTGGTCAGCTGCCCCCGGCACCGCCAGCTGGCTTGACCCCGGTCACAGCCTCAACCCACTTTTACAAACGGCGCCCGAAGCTGGTACGGCACTTGCTTTGTCATAGAGGGCAGCGGAGGAACGGAGGCCCCATGAAACCACTATTGATTCTGCAAACCGGTAGCACCTACCCCGCCCTGCAACGGCATTACGGCGATTTCCCCGACTGGATCCGGCAGGGTCTCGGTGACCAGGCACCGGTGACCGTGGTGGACGCCCGTGACGGCCAGCCCCTGCTGGGCGCGGCGGGCTTCAGCGGCGTGGTGATCACCGGTTCCCATCACATGGTCACGGACGAAGCCGGCTGGATGCGACACCTGATGCACTGGCTGGAAGCCACCCTGCAACTGGCCGAGGCACCGCCGCTGCTGGGCATCTGCTTCGGGCACCAGCTTCTCGCCCACACCCTGGGCGGCGAAGTGGGTGATCACCCCCAGGGCATGGAAGTGGGGACCGTGGCGTTGCGCACCACCAGCGCGGCCCGCGGCGACCCCTTGCTGGCGGCGTTCTGCGATCAGCCCTGGGCGCAGATGATGCACCGCCAATCGGTGCTCACCGCGCCCGCCGGCGTCGAGGTGCTGGCCAGCAACGGGCACGGAAGCTGCCAGGCGTTCCGCTACGGTCACGGCGCCTGGGGCTGCCAGTTCCATCCGGAATTCAGCGCCGATGTGACGCGGGCCTATCTGCAGGCGATGCGCGGGCAGCAGCTCAGCGACCAACAGGTGGACGACCTGCTGCCCAGCGTCCGCGAGTGCCCCCAGGCCGGTGCGGTGCTGGCGCATTTCGCCAACCAGGCGGTGCCGGCGGCGGCGTAGCGGTTCAGAGGCGCCTTAGTCCTGGCCGCCGAACACCGCGCCGATCAGCGCGCTGCCCCGGCTCACCGGATCCTGCCGGATCAGGGCTTCCTGGGTGCCGATCTCCGTGTACAGCCGCTCCAGGCTGGTGTCGATCACGTAGTTTTCCAGATTCAGGTCCGGTTTGTCGGCCATCGGCAGGCGGTTGTAGGCGTTCAGCAACGTCTGATACTGGTCGTAGAAGCCGGTTTCCCGAAGGCTGCTTTCGATGATCGGCCGGTACCGCTCGGTGAGGCTGGCTTCGGTGCGGCCGCGAAAGTAATCGGTGGCGGCGGTGTCGCCGCCGCGCACGATGCCCAGGGCGTCGGTCACCGTCATCTCCTGGATCGCGTCCTTGAACACCGGCGCGGCTTCCGCGGCGGCGTTCTCGGCGCCCCGGTTCATGGCGTCGCGGACCTGGTCCACGTAGCGCCCCAGGCCGATACGCTCGAGATTGCCGGCCACCGATTCCACCGTGGCGGGGAGCGGCAGGTCGAAGGCGCCGCTGCTGGAGAGTTTGCTGGTGGCCCGGTCCGAGCTGATCGACAGCGTCTCCTTGATGGCCCCGGCCAGGCGGCTGTCGGTGTCGTAGCCGGCGGCCTTGGCGACCTGATTGCCCTGCTCGATCCACGGCGCCAGGGCGTCCATGTTCTGGCAGGCGCTCAGGGTGAACAACGCCGCGCTGGCCAGTAGAACCCGTTTCATAGCTTTCCTTCCCTTTCGATGAATTGGTGTAGCATGCCCGCTGGACCGCGCCGCTAGAAGAACGAGCCCGTAATGAGCGATTTTTACCGTGAGCAGCACAAACTGCGGCTCGCTTACATGCCCTGGCTGTACCCGCGTCTCAAGCCCCGCCACCGCGATTGGGCCGTGCCCTGGCAGGCCGAGCTGCAGCGGCAATGGTCCATTCTGGAGACCGTGCACTTCGGCGTGCACTGTTTTGTGGCGCCCCAGGCACGGCTGTTCGCGGAACCCGGCCGGGATATCCACGTCGGCGACGGCAGCCACATCGCCGCGGACTGTGTATTGCACGGCCCGCTGCGTCTGGGCGCCTCGGTCAGCCTCAACCACCATGTAACCCTCGAGGGGGGCGCCGCCGGGATTGAGATCGGTGACCATACCCGCGTCGCCGCCTACTGTACCTTATACGCCTTCGACCACGGTATGGACGCGGCCGCGCTGGTGCGTGAACAGCCGGTCCGTTCCCGGGGCATCCGCATCGGCCGCGATGTCTGGCTGGGCGCCCGGGTGGGCGTGGTCGACGGCGTCACCATCGGCGACCACGCGGTGGTGGGCATGGGGGCGGTGGTCACCCGCGACGTGCCCGCCTGGACCATCGTCGCCGGCAATCCCGCCCGTGTGATCGGCCACCGGCCGGGGGCACCCATTCACCGGGGCGGTGCCCCGCGACACGGAGAGACGCCATGAGTACCAGTGTTTTTTCACTGCTGGTAAAACGCCGCTTCGGGCCTTTTTTCTTTACCCAGTTTCTGGGTGCCTTCAACGACAACGTGTTCCGCCAGGCGCTGATTCTTCTGATCGCCTCCGGGGTGGTCGCCGGCACCGAGGTGAACACCCTGAACAACGTGGCCCTGGCGTTGTTCATCCTGCCGTTCTTCCTGTTCTCGGCGCTGGCCGGGCAGCTCGCCGACAAGTACGACCGGGCCATGCTGGTGCGGCGTATCAAGCTGGTGGAAATCTTCATCATGACGTTTGCGGCGGTGGGCTTTTTCTTCAACGCCGTCTATTTCCTTCTGGCGGTGCTGTTCTGCATGGGCCTGCAGTCCACCTTCTTCGGCCCCATCAAGTACTCGATCATTCCCCAGCACTTGCCGTCCCGGGAACTGGTGTCCGGCAACGCCCTGGTGGAAATGGGCACCTTTCTGGCGATTCTGCTCGGCTCGATTTCCGGGGTGCTGCTGAAAATGGACGCCGCCGACCCGCTGATCGTGTCCGCGGTGGTGGTGGGCCTGGCGGCGCTGGGGTATCTGGCCGCCCGTGGCATTCCCAAGGCGCCGGCCGCCGACCCGGGAATGAAGATCAACTGGAATCTGTGGCGGGAAACCTGGCATATCGTCGGCTACGCACGGGAGGTGAAATCGGTGTGGATGTGCGTGCTGGGCATTTGCTGGTTCTGGTTTCTCGGCGCCGCCTACACCACCCAGCTCAAGGTCTACGTGGACGACTATCTGCTCGGCACCGACGGCCTCTATGCCTTGCTGCTGGGCACCTTTTCCGTGGGCATCGGGCTGGGCTCCTACCTGTGCGAGAAAATGTCCGGCCACCGCGTGGAGCTGGGCCTGGTGCCGCTGGGTTCAATCGGGTTGAGCGCCTTCGGCATCGACCTGTTCTTCTCCTACGCCGGCCTGCCCAAGGATGTGTCGGTGGACATCGCCGCCTTCCTGCAACAGCCGGCCGGCTGGCGGGTGATGGTGGATCTGCTCGGCATCGGGGTGTTCGGCGGCTTCTATATCGTGCCGCTGTTCGCGCTGATCCAGCAGCGTTCCAACCCCAGCCATCTGGCGCGCATCATCGCCGCCAACAATATTCTCAATTCCCTGTTCATGGTGGGTTCGGCGGTGGCGGGTATCGTGCTGGTCGGTATGCTCGATCTCACCGTACCGGAGTTCTTCCTGGTGCTGTCGCTGGCCAATGTGCTGGTGGCCGCCTACATCTACACCCGGGTGCCGGAGTTCCTGATCCGCCTGCTGGTGTGGATGCTCACCAATGTGCTGTACCGCATCAAGGAACAGGGCATGGAGAACATTCCGGACGAAGGCCCCTGCCTGCTGGTGTGCAACCACGTCAGCTATGTGGATGCGTTGCTGCTGGGCGGCGCCGTGCGCCGGCCGGTGCGGTTCGTGATGGCCAAGCCGATCTACGATTTGCCGTTGATGAACTATATCTTCCGGACCGGAAAGGCGATTCCGATCGATTCCAAGGAGCGTAATCCGGAGATTTACCAGCAGGCGTTCGAGCGCATCAACGAGGAACTGGCGGACGGCCAGGTGGTGTGCATCTTCCCGGAAGGCAAGCTGACCCGGGACGGTGAGCTGGCGGAATTCAAAACCGGGATGGAAAAAATTGTAAATGAAAATCGGGTTCCGGTAATTCCCATGGCACTCTCCGGTCTATGGGGTAGCTTCTTCAGCCACAAGGGCGGCCCGGCGTTGACCCGGCTGCCGAAGCGTTTCTGGTCCCGCGTGAAACTCAATGTGGGCGAAGCGGTAACCGCCGACCAGGTGGCGTCGCAGGACATGCGGCGCCGGGTGCTCGGGTTACGGGAACGACCGTGATCCGCCCGGATCTCAGGATCCAAGAACCGATACGATTAAAGAGGATAACCATGCGACGTATTCTGATAGCTCTGAGTCTGCTTTTCACCTTCACGGCCAGCCACGCGAGCAATGTGGAAATTCAGCATGTGTTCGGTTGGATCGAAAACGCCACGCTGGAACCCTGGGGCGTGAAAGTGAAAAGCAAACTCGACACCGGTGCCCTCACTTCTTCCCTGCACGCCCGCAACATTGAACGTTTTGAAAAAGACGGCGAGGAGTGGGTGCGCTTTGAAGTGAACGTGGAAGACCAGGACGAAGACGAAAAAGTGTCGCGCAAGTTCGAGCGCCCGCTCTATCGCGACGTGATCATTCGTGGTGCCGGTGGTGAAGAGCGCCGTCCGGTGGTGCTGATGGAAATCTGCTTCGGCGATACCGTGCACGAAGAGCAGTTCAGCCTGGAAAACCGCAGCGACATGATCTATCCGGTGCTGATCGGCCGCCGCACCATCCAACATCTGGGTGTGGTGGACGTGACCAACACCTTCATGCACGAACCGCAGTGCGATGAAGACAGCCCGGTGGAAAAATTCGACAAGGACAACACCGACGAAGACATCGGCGCCTGAGTAAACCAGGCGCCTCACTGGCACGGTCCGGCGTCAGGCCACGCGGGTGAACACCTGCAGGATATTGCCCAGCCGGGCAGTGAGCTTGTCGCCGGAGGCCAGCGGGCCGACCCCGGCCGGCGTGCCGGTAAAGATCAGGTCGCCGGGCTCCAGCGTGAATACCTGATTGATCTGTGCGATCAGTTCAAAGGTCGGGAACAGCATCTGCCCGGTATGGCCGTGTTGGCGGCTTTCGCCGTTCACTTCCAGAGACACTTCCAGATTCTGCCGCACTGAAATGCCGCGGGCGTCGATAAACCCGGAAACCGGTGCGCCGCCGTCGAAACCCTTTGCCCGTTCCCAGGGATGGCCTTTTTCCTTTAGCCGGCTCTGCAGATCACGCAGGGTCAGATCCAGGCCGACCCCGTAGGCGGCGATGGCGAAGCGAATGGTTTCCAGGTCGGTCTCGCCGCTCAGACGCTCACCGATCATCACCACCATTTCCACCTCGTGGTGCACCGGGCCCTGTCCCTGGGGCAGCACCAGCGGTTCGTGCAGGCTGCACAGCGCGGTGGCCGGTTTCATGAACAGCAGAGGTTCCTCGGGCACGTCATTGCCCAGCTCGCGGGCGTGCTCGGCGTAGTTTCTTCCCACACAGACGCACTTGCCCAGCGGCATTTCCATGGGCGAGCCGTCGATCCAGCGATGAACGTAGGCGGATTCCGGTCGCGCTTTCAGCGTGTGGGTATCAAACATCGAACAATTTTCCGGGGTTCATCACATTGTTGGGATCGAAAACCGCTTTCACCGCTTTCATATAAGCGATTTCCTCTTCACTGCGGGAATACGACAGATAAGGCTTCTTGGTCATGCCCACGCCGTGCTCGGCGGAAATCGAGCCGTCGTACTTCTGCACGATCTCGAACACCCATTTGGACACATCGCCGCATTGGCGGAAAAAATCTTCCTTGGGCAGGTCCGCCGGCTTGAGAATATTCAGGTGCATGTTGCCGTCACCGATATGCCCGAACCAGACGATCTCGAAATCCGGGTAGGCGTCCTGCACCACCTTGTCCACGTCCTCGACGAAATCCGGCACCTTGGAGACGGTCACGGAAATATCGTTTTTATAGGGTGTGTGCGGCGCGATCGATTCGGAAATACGTTCGCGCAACTGCCACAGTTGTTCCAGCTGACCCAGCGACTGGCTCATCACCCCGTCCAGCACCCAGCCCTGCTCCGCGCAGTGCTCGAAAATCTCCATGGCCCGTTCGCCGGTGTGTTCGGAAAGCTGCTCGAATTCCAGCAGGCAGTAGAATGGGCAATCGCTGTCGAAGGGTTTGGCCACCCCGTGCTCGAGCACATGGGCCATGGCCTTGTCGGAAAAGAACTCAAACGCGGTCAGATCAATGTCCTTCTGAAACGCGTGCAGCACTTTCATGACTTCGCGGAAACCGGGGGCGCCCAGCACCAGGGCGGTCAGGTCCTTGGGCCGGCGGGCCAGCTTCACGGTGGCCTCCACCACGAAGCCCAGGGTGCCTTCGGAGCCGATGAACAGGTGGCGGAAGTCGTAGCCGGTGGCGTTCTTGATCAGGCCCTTGTTGAGGTCCAGCAGTTCACCCCGGCCGGTGACCACCTTGAGGCCGGTGATCCAGTCCCGGGTCATGCCGTAGCGGATCACCTTGATGCCGCCGGCGTTGGTGTTGATGTTGCCGCCGATCTGGCTGGAGCCGGCGGAGGCGAAGTCCACCGGGTAGAACAGCTCCTTGCTGTCGGCGAATTCCTGCAGCTGCTGGGTGACCACCCCCGGCTGCACCGTGACCGACCGGTCGTACTCGTTGAAGTCGAGTACCCGGTTCATCCGGTCGAACGCCACCACCAGCTCGCCGTTGGCGGCCACCGCCCCGGCGGACAGGCCGGTGCGGCCCCCGGAGGGCACCAGGTGCAGGCCGTGTTCATTGGCGATCTCCACGATCTGCTGCACTTCTTCGGTGGTTTCCGGCAGCACCACGGCGCTGGGCGCCGGCGCCCAGACCTTGGTCCAGTCCACCCCGTAGCGCTGAGCGCTGTCCGGATCGGTGAGGCAGCGCTTGCCAAGAAGCGCGCTGAGCTGGTCCAGGGCGGCGTGGGCGAGGGAGGTCATCGGCAACTCCAAAGGTCTTCAAGTCAACTTGAGCATTCAACATGTGCACGGGGGCTCCGGAATGGGTCTCATCCGGGGCGGGCTATGATACCATACGCGCCCATTTAACCCGCTACAGAGACCACCCATGGCCAACACTTCTCTTGAGAAGGACAAGATCCGCATCCTCCTGCTCGAGGGCGTCCACCAGAACTCGGTGGATAATCTGAAGGCGCACGGCTACAGCAACGTGGAGCTCCTGCCCACCGCGCTCACCGGCGACGACCTCAAGGACGCCATCAAGGACGCCCATTTTGTCGGCATCCGCTCGCGCACCCAGCTCACCGAGGAGGTCTTCCAGGCCGCCGAAAAGTTGATCGGCGTGGGCTGTTTCTGTATCGGCACCAACCAGGTGGATTTGAAGGCCGCCCTCAAGCGCGGCATTCCGGTGTTCAACGCGCCCTACTCCAACACCCGCTCGGTGGCGGAGTTGGTGATCGCTCACACCGTCAACCTGATGCGCGGCATCCCCGAAAAGAACGCGGTGGCCCACCGCGGCGGCTGGCTGAAATCCGCCAAGGACAGCTACGAGATCCGCGGCAAGAAGCTGGGCATCGTCGGCTACGGCAACATCGGCGCCCAGGTCTCGGTGCTGGCGGAATCCATGGGCATGAAGGTGTACTTCTACGACGTGGTCTCCAAGCTGCCGATGGGCAACGCGGAACAGGTGGGCAGCCTCAATGACCTGCTCGGCCTGGCCGACGTGGTCAGCCTGCACGTGCCGGACACCGCCGCCACCCGATGGATGATCCGCGAAGAGCAGATTCGCGCCATGAAGCCCAAGAGCTATCTGATCAACTACGCCCGGGGCAAGGTGGTGGACATCGAGGCGCTGGCCGCCGCGCTGCGCGACAAGCACCTGCTGGGCGCCGCCATCGACGTGTTCCCGGAAGAGCCCAAGGGCAACGACGACGAGTTCATCAGCCCGCTGCGCGAATTCGACAACGTGATCCTGACCCCGCACATCGGTGGTTCCACCCATGAGGCCCAGGAAAACATCGGCACCGAAGTGTCCGAGAAGCTGATCCGCTACTCCGACAACGGCTCCACCCTGAGCGCGGTGAACTTCCCGGAGGTGGCCCTGCCGTCGCACCCGGACATGCACCGTCTGCTGCATATCCACCGCAACATTCCCGGCATCCTCACCCAGATCAACACCGTGTTCTCCGAGAACGACATCAACATCTGCGGTCAGTACCTGCAGACCAATGAAGAGATCGGCTACGTGGTGATCGACGTGAACAAGGGCTACAGCCAACTGGCCCTGGAAAAGCTGCGCACCATCGACGGCACCATCCGCACCCGCGTTTTGTTCTAGCGCCTCGACAATAAGCCGGAGCCGGGCTACCTTGCCCGCTCCGGTTTTTTTATGGCGCCGCGGTCTATGAGAATAAGCCCGCCAGGATACGTGCTGGTCAGAAACGGCGTCGCGCTGTTGCTGGCCATGGTGCTATTGAGCGGCTGCGCCACCCGCTCCCTGTTCCAGCCCTACCCGTCCCAGGCGCGCGCCTGGACCGCCGACATGGCGGCGGACGGGCCCGCCCCGTTGCTGAGAAAAGGCGTCGACAGCCGGGACGGCGTGCTCTACCTGCAGGAACTGGGCCGGGTGCGCCAGCTGAGCGGCGCCATCGAAGACAGCGAGAGCGCCTTTCGCCGCGCCTTCGGTCATTACGACGAAACGGACGCCGCCGCCCGGCTGCGCGCCTCCAGCCTGGTGAGCAATACCGGCGCCCTGCTGGTTAACGACAACGCCCGCCCCTACGTGGCGCCGGACTACGAGCGCATTTTCGCGCACGCCTACCAGGCCCTGAATTACTGGCGTGAGAACGACGTCACCGCCACCGCCGTGGAACTGCGCGCCGCCGCCAACGAACAACGGGTGGCCGCCAACCGGCGCGATGACGAGATCGCCGCCGCCCAGGAGGCGGCGCGGGAAGAGGGCGTGCAACCAGACGATTTCGACAGCCACTTCGCCGGCCTGGACGCCGCCGCCGGCGAGGTCAAGGCGAGTTTCCAGAACGCCTGGACCTTCTATCTCTCGGCCCTGTTCTGGGAGGCCCACGGCGAATACAACGACGCCCTGGTGGACTACAAGAAAGCCCTGGAGATCCACCCGGATTCCGCCATGCTGCAGGAGGATGTGGCGCGCCTGTCCCGCGCCCAGGACGGCCGGGTGGAACGCGACAAGGGCCTGGTGGCGGTGGTCTACGAGCAGGGCCTGGTGCCCGCCCGCCGCGAGCTGAGCCTGCCGATCCCCACGCCGCACGGCCTCTTCGCGGTGGCCTTCCCGACCTACAGCGCCGCCGACAAGCCGCGCCCGGCGCCGCTCACCGTGGCCGTCGGCGACACCACGGCGCGCACCGAAGTGCTCACCGACGTGGGCGGGCTGGCCGCGCGCCATTTGCGCGAACAACTGCCCGGCATGCTGGTGCGGCAGACGCTGCGTGCCACCACCAAGTACAATCTGCAGAAGAAAGCCAACGACGATTTCGGTCCGGTGGGCGCCATCCTCACGCAGATCTTCAATGTGGTCAGCGAGCAGGCCGACCTGCGCAGCTGGTTGAGCCTGCCCGCCTACGCCCAGGCCACCCGCCTGATGTTGCCGCCCGGCGAGCACCGCCTTCAGTTGAGCACACCCGGTGGCGGTGCTAGTTTGACGGTTCCCGTGGTGGAACAGGGCGTGACCGTGATTCACGTGGTGGCCACCCCCGGCCGCCTTATAACCCGCGTGTTACCCGTTCAGGAGGGCCCGTTATGAAAGCTCCGTTTACCGCTCTGGCCGCCGTCGTGCTGGCGGTGGTCCTGGCGGGCTGTTCCGCCAGTAATATGGCCCGCCCCGGCGACGACGGCCAACCGCGCCTGTACTCCAACAACAGCACCCTGGCCAACCGCCTTTCGGTGGAAGCGCTGCAGGACAAAAAAGTCGGCGACCTGCTGTACGTGCAGGCGACGCTGGAAAACGGCTGGAAATTTGAACTGGATTTCCAATACAAGATCAAATGGTTCGATCGGGACGGGTTCGAAGTGGCTCCGGAATCCCAGCCCTGGCGGCAACTGGTGATGGCCGGTCGCAGCCAGAACAATGTCCAGGCGGTGGCCCCCAACCCCAGCGCCGTCCGTTATGAAATCTGGGTGCGCGAATAACGCCCCGGACGCCATTCAGGTTCCTTAAGGAGAAACACATGGTTCGCGTATTTTCACTGCTCGCCCTGGCTATGGCGCTGGTGCTTTCCGGCTGTGCGTCCCGGGTGGATTACGGCGACGCCCAGGCCCGTGAAACGGTGACCGCCGATTTCGGCTCCACCGATCTGCAGATGATCGCCACCAAGATGGTGGACGACATGATGATGTTCCCGCCGATCGTGGAAATGACCCGCGACCGCCGCCCGGTACTGTTCGTAGACCGCATCAAGAACAAGACCAGCGAGCACATCGACACCGAGTCCGTCACCGACACCATCCAGTCCAAGCTGATCAACTCCGGCAAGTTCCGCTTCGTGGATATGTCCGTGGTCGACCGGGTGCGCGAACAACTCGAGTACCAGCAGGATTCCGGCATGGTGGACCAGGCCAGCGCCGCGCAGATGGGCCGCCAGATCGGCGCCGAGTTCATGCTCTACGGCAACCTGTCCTCGATCGTGAAGCGCGACGACAGCACCAAGGACGTCTACTACAAGTTCACCCTGAAACTGCTGAACATCCAGAGCGGCATTATTGAGTGGTCCGGCGAGAAGGAAATCCGCAAGACCCGCAAACGCAGCCTGTTCGGCTTCTGAACACCCTGGCACCAGGGAGAGGAACCATGTTCAAGCGTTTTTGTTTGCTCGTGCTGATGGCGGCGCTGGCCGCCGGCACCGCCTCGGCGGCGCAGACCCGCGAGGTCAGCGCCCGCGGCTACGGCGACAACCCGGAACAGGCGGTCACCAATGCGCTGGTGGCGGCGGTGCGCCAGGCCGGCGGCGTGACGCTGTCGGTGAACCCGGATTTCCGCCGCCAGGTCAGCGAATGGGTGATCCAGCGCCAGGGTGACGTCACCACCTGGACCGGCAGCCGCACCTCGGTGGCGGAGCCGCGCCTGCCGACGCTGGGCAGCCTGGACAGCTACGAGGTGACCGCCGTCACCCAGGAAGACAACGCCCTGTGGCGCGCGGACGTGAAAGCGGTGCTGCTGCTCCAGCAGGCGCCGGGCCCGGACCGCTCCCATCTGCCGGCCATCGTGGTGGCGCCGTTCACCAGCGACGCCGATGAATACACCCTGGGTGAAACCACGCTGCCGGCGGCGGAGGTGCGCCGCCAGTTGCACGCCAATCTGATCGACGCCTTCGCCCAGTCCGGCCGTTTCCGCGTGCTGGACCGCGCCAACCTGGGTCTGCGCGAGGCCGAGCAGGCGCTGCTGCGCGACGGCGCCGGCGAGCCCCGGGAACTGCTGCGCCTGGGCAAGACCAAAGGCGCCGACCTGCTGCTGGTGGGTCACATCGAGGCGTTCGACATCGGCGACGACGAGCGCACCTTCTACGGCGCCCGCTTCCAGGGGTACGAACCCTATGTGCGTCTGCGCTACCGGCTGATCGACGCCGCCGGCGGCGAAGTGCTGGAGGCCGGCCTCTACGACTGGCAGCAGTCGGAAGCCAGCGTGCGGCAGCTGGCCCGCCGGCAGAAGCTCGACCACCGCAACCATCCGGAGCGGCTCGCCGACCTGGTCTACCCGCGCATCGCCCGGGCCCTGGCGGCGGCGGCCTCCGACACCCTGTACCCGGTGCAGGTGCTCAAGAGCGACGGCGACCGGGTCTACCTGAGCCACGGCCAGGGCCGCCTGGAAGCGGACACTATCCTCAATGTGTACCGGCCGGTGGAGTCCCTGGAAGACCCGCAGACCGGGCTCACCATTCGTATGGAAAGCGACGCCCTGGCCAGCCTGGAGGTGATCGAAGTACGTCCGGATTACGCGGTGGCCCGGATCACCCAGGGCGGCGGCGAACCGCGCCCCGGTGACCGCGTGCGCGCGCCGGGCAACCGTCAGGGCGACACCGGTGACGTGGAGCAGCCCGCCGGGCAACCGGAGAGCCCCGGCTCTTCACCCATGCCGCTGAACTGGGATTAGGACCGCGGGCGGCACCCGCCGCCCCGCCGTGGGGGATCGACAATGGGTGGTTACTTCAATCAGGCGCTGGTGTTGCTGGCGGCGGCGGTGTTGCTGCTGCCGCTGTTTCAGCGTCTCGGGCTGGGCAGCATTCTCGGCTATCTGGCCGCCGGCATCGTCATCGGGCCGCTGGGCCTGGGGCTGATCCCCGGCGCCGAGGCGGTGCTGCATTTCGCCGAGCTGGGCGTGGTGTTGATGCTGTTCCTGGTCGGCCTGGAACTGGCCCCGGAGCAGCTCTGGGCGCAGCGCCGGCGGCTGCTCGGGCTGGGCGCCAGCCAGATGCTGTTCAGCGCCGCCCTGCTCACCGGCTTCTTCTTCGCCCTGGGCCAGCCCGGCCCGGCCGCCCTGGCCATCGGCGCCACCCTGGCGCTGTCGTCCACCGCCTTCGCGGTGCAGATGCTGGTGGAAACCAACCAGCTGGGTACGCCCCAGGGCCGTAACGCCTTCTCGATTCTGCTGTTCCAGGACCTGGCGGTGATTCCGCTGCTGCTACTGCTGCCGGTGCTGGCCGGCGGTGACGCCGGCGCCGCCCAGCCCAACCTGCTGGTGGGCGTGCTGGTGCTGGCCCTGATGTGGCTGGCCGGGCGCTACCTGCTCAACCCCTGGTTGGGCTGGCTGGCGCGGCTGCACAACCGGGAACTGATGACCGCCACCGCCCTGCTGCTGGTCCTCGGCGCCGCCGAGCTGATGGAAACCCTGCATCTGTCCATGGGTCTGGGCGCCTTCGTGGCCGGCATGCTGCTCGCCAACTCCCCCTACCGGGAGCAGCTGGACACCGATATTCAGCCGTTCAAGGGCATGCTGCTGGGGCTGTTCTTCATCGCCATCGGCATGACCATGGACCTGCGCCTGCTGGCGGCGTCGCCCTGGTCGATCCTGGCCATGGGCGCGGCCCTGCTGGGGATCAAAACCCTGGTGCTGTTCGGCATTGCCCGGGCGTTGAAGGTGGGCGGCCGCGACGCCCTGCGGTTCGGCCTGCTGCTCAGCCAGGGCGGCGAATTCGCCTTCGTGCTGTTCACCCAGGCCGGGGCCCTCAACCTGCTGCCGACGGAAATGATCGCCAAGCTCAACCTGGTGGTGGCCCTCTCCATGGCCGCCACGCCGCTGCTGCTGAAACTGGTCCAGCGGCTCTGGCCGGCGCCCAAGACCGGCCACCGCAGCACCGAGGACGAGCCCGCGCCGCACGGCCAGCCGGCGGTGATCGTGGCCGGCTTCGGCCGCTTCGGGCAGATCATCGGCCGGATCCTGGTCAGCCGCCGCATTCCGTTCACCGCGCTGGACTCCAACCCGGACCACATCGACACCGTGCGCCGGTTCGGCAACGAGGTCTACTTCGGCGACGTCACCCGGCTCGACCTGCTGCACACCGCCGGGCTGCAGCACGCCCGCATCATGGTGCTGGCGATCGACGACGTTCAGGCCTCGCTGCGCGCCGTGCGCCTGATCCGCGAGCACTTCCCGCACATCACCCTGATCGTGCGCGCCCGCGACCGCTACCACGCCTATTCACTGATGGCGGAAGGCGTCGAGCACGTTATCCGTGAAACGCTGGACTCCAGCCTGCGCGCCGCCCAGACCACCCTGGCCCAGCTGGGCATGCCGGAAACCACCGCCATCGACCTGGTGCGCACCTTCCGGGACGTGGACGAACGCCTGCTGCGCGAGCAGTTCGCCCACCGCGACAAGCTCGACAAACTGATCGAGCTCTCCGCCCGCGGCCGCGAGGAACTGGAATCCCTCCTCGAAGCCGGCAGTGACGACGGCCGCCGCGACGGGGGCCCTTAAAGCCGCAGGTCGTTGAGGCCCTTGCGGATGGCGCGGTCCAGCACCGGCTTGATCACGGCGGCGATCAGCGGCAGCTTGCCCTTGAAGACAATGGTGTAGTGCAGGCGGGAACCGCCGGCGGTCTCGGAAAACACCATCACCCCGTGGTGATCGCGCAGCGGGCTGCCCTTGGTGATGCGGTAGGCAATGCGGCGGTCGCGCTCGAACTCGGTGACGGTTTCTTCGAAGGCCGGCGTCAGCGGCAGCGACAGCCGGCGCACCGACCCCACGCCGTTGGGCTCCACGTCCCCTTCCTTGACGCGCCGCACCTTGGCCGGTGCAAACAGGGCGGACAGGTTCTCGTGCTCACTGAGGTGGTTGAACAGGTCGCTGACCGGGAACGGAAATTCCTTGTCGATTTCGATGCGTTGCTGGCCCATGGGCGCTCCGTGTCTGAAAAAAGAACGATTCTGAGCGGCCCCCGGCGTCTTGCCCAGGTTCCAAAAGGCCAGACGCCGGTGATTGTGTTGTTTTATGGTTAGCCGTGCTGGACCACGTCCACGGCGATGCCGGCCGGGTCGAGGATGACGAAGTGCCGGTCGCCCCAGGCTTCATCGCGGATCGCCACCTCGATCGGCACCCCCAACGCCTGCAGCCGCCGGTATTCGGCGTCCGCGTCGTCCACGTCGATGGTGACCCACAGGCCCTGTCCGTCGCGCAACGGGCGTTGAAACGCCGCCGCCTGGGCCTCCTGTTGCGGGGCCAGGAAACCCAGCTCGCCGCCGCCCAGCTCCAGCAGAACGAACCAGTCGCTGTCGAACAGCACCCGGCACTGAAACAGGCGCACGTAGAAATCCCGGCACGCCTGCAAGTGCTCGGTGACCACACCGGACCAGAGTTTCATCGCGTTGCTCCTTTGGCTTGAGAAGAAGCCCCACTCTAGGTCGGCGCGCCGGCCTGCTCTTGAATAAAGGCGACATCGTGCATCGGCAGCCGGGGGGCCCCCGGGGTGACGCCCAGGTAGCGTTTCAGCTCCCGGGTCATATGGCTCTGATCGGTGTAGCCGGCGGCCAGGGCGATGTCGGCCAGCGGCGCGGGTGACGGGCGGCTCAGCAACGCCAGGGCCTGCTGGCTGCGGCGGATGCCCATGAACACCTTGGGCGGCACGCCGACCCACTCCAGGAAGTCGCGCTCCAGTTGCCGGCGGCTCAGGTTCAGGCGCGCCGCCAGCGCGCTCACGGTGACGCCGGGGGCGGAACGGGAAAGCAGCGTCAGCGCCCCGTCCAGGCGTCTTGGTTGGGGCGGCTGCCCGGCGAGCCACCGGGAAAGCAGCCGGTCCACGGCAAAGGCGGGGTCGGGGCGGGCGATCAATTCGGCGAGGCGCTCCGCCGACAAGCCGGCGGGCCGGGCCAGGGGTTGGGCGGTGTCAGTGAGCAAACGCCCGGGCAGGGGTAGGAAATGGCGGCTCTGGCCGGGCTGGAAGCGGATACCGAAATAGACACAGCCGGGCTCCACCGGCACGTCCGATGGCCGGGTGCTGGTGCCGAACGCCTGCCAGGCGCCATCGCCGTCGCGCAGGCGCAGCACCAGGTCCACGCAGCCGTCCGGCAGCACCCGGTGGCGGTCGCCGCCGCCGTCGCGGCTCAGCCAGTAATGGCTGACCAGCCCGCGCAGGGCCGGCGCCGGCGGGTAGCAGTGCAGAGTCTGGGCCGCGAAGGTGGTGTCCATGGGCATAGTGGAGCACACCCCGCGGCGGCCGTCACCGGGGTCAGTCCGCGTCGGCGCCGACCCGCGCCGCGCCGATGCCGCGCGGGTCGCTGGCGGCGGTCACGCTGTTGTCCTCGTGCCGCCAGAGAATCGCCTGCATGTTGCCGTACTCGCGGTCCACGGAGACCACGTCGTGGCCGCGCAGGCGCAGGCTTTTCGCCGCTTCGGTGTCGAGGAAGGCGGGTTCCGCCTGAACCTGATCGGGCAGGAACTGGTGGTGAAAGCGTACCCGGCTCACCCAGTCGTCCACCGGGGCGTCATTGGCCGCCTCGAGCACACCCAGCATCACCATGGTGATGATACGGCTGCCGCCCGGCGTGCCGAGAATCGCCACCCGGTCGTCGAACTCCACGAAGGTGGGCGTCATCGAGGACAACGGCCGCTTGCCCGGCGCCACCGCGTTGGCCTTGCTGCCCACCAGGCCATAGGCGTTGGGGCTGCCCGGCTTGGCGGAGAAATCGTCCATCTCGTTATTGAGGATCACGCCGGTGCCGGCGGGCATGAAGCCGCTGCCGAACGGCAGGTTGATACTGAGCGTGGCGGCCACCCGGTTGCCGGCCCCGTCGAGCACCGAAAAGTGGGTGGTATGGAAGCCTTCGCCGGTGGCCACGGGCTCGCCCAGCTCGCTGCTGGGGGTGGCCTTATCCAGCTTTATGGAGGCGGCCCGCTGCTCGGCGTAGGATTTACTCAACAGGTTATCCACAGGTATGGAAACAAAATCCGGGTCGCCCATATAGCGGCCCCGGTCCTGATAGGCGCGCCGCCAGGCTTCCACGGTGAGGTGGGGAAGTAAGTCCTCACTAATCTCGCCGCCATTGAATTCATTGAGGATGTTCAGCGCTTCCAGCATCACCAGCCCGCCGGCGGACGGCGGTGGGGCGGTGACGATGCGGGCGCCTCGGTAGTGGCCGACCACCGGTGCCCGCTCCTTGACCCGATAGTTGTTCAGGTCCTGTTTTGTCCAGATGCCGCCGGCCTCGCGCACCCCGCGTACCAGTTTTTCCGCCACCGGGCCCTGGTAAAAACCGTCTCGCCCCTGCTCGGCCAGGGCCTCCAGAACCCGGGCCAGATCCGGCTGCCGGATCAGGGTGCCGTTGGCCGGTATTTCGCCGTCATCCAGGAACACCGAGGCGGCGGTGGGGTAGCGGTTGAGCACGTCCTGGCGGTAGCCGGCCAGCGCCCGGTAGTGGTCTTCCACCTCGAAACCCTGGCGCGCCAGCTTAATGGCCGGCGCCAGCGTGGTTTTCAGGGGCAGCTTGCCGTAGTGTTCGGCGAGGTAGGCGAAGGCCGCCGCCTGGCCGGGAATGCCCGCCGCCAGGGCGCCGTTGACGGCGCGGTCGCGCACCACCTGGCCGTCCTGGTCCTGGTACATGTCTTCGGTGGCCGCCGCCGGCGCCGTCTCGCGGGCGTCCAGCATGGTCTGCAGGTCGTCCTTTTCGCGGTGCAGCAGCCAGAAGCCGCCGCCGCCCATGCCGGCGGAATAGGGCTCCACCACCGAAAGCGCGGCCGCCACGGCCACCGCCGCGTCGTAGGCGTTACCGCCCTGCTCGAGCATCTGGAAGCCGGCGTCGGTGGCCAGCGGGTGGGCACTGGCGATCGCCGCCTTGCCCGGTCCGGCGGCCTGGGCGGTGACGGCGAACAGCAACAAAAGCGGGAAAAACCAGCGCATGGCGGCCTCCTTCTGGCGAACGGGGTATCAGGGGCGAGAAACGGTCAGCCGCCCCGCTGCTGCTTCTTCAGGTCCAGCGCTTCCACCACATGGGGCGGCACGAAATTGCGCACATCGCCGTCGAGCAGCGCGATCTCGCGGACCAGGGAGCTGGAGATAAAGGACAAATGCTCGGCCGGCGTCAGGAACACGGTTTCCAGTTCCGGGGCCAGCTGGCGGTTCATGTTGGCGAGCTGGAATTCGTATTCGAAGTCGCTCACCGCGCGCAGACCGCGCAGCAGGATATTGGCTTCCTGGTCCCGGCAGAAATGGGCCAGCAGCTTGGAAAAGCCGGTCACCTTGACGTTGTCCAGATGGCCGATGCTGTCTTCGACCAGCTTGACCCGCTCGTTCAGGGAGAACAGCGGGCCCTTCTTCTCGCTGGCCGCGATGGCCACCACCACCTCGTCGAACATACTGGCGGCCCGTTCGATCAGGTCCTTATGGCCGTTGGTGATGGGGTCGAAGGTGCCCGGATAAACAACACGGTTGGTCATGCTCGGCTCGCTTTCTCCAGAGATCGGGCGCCAAGCATAACGCAACTCGGTTTACGATTCAGGCCCGCAGCCGCTCCGCCAGGGCGGTGGCGTTGCGGGCGCTCAACCCGTAGATGCTCAACTGAGGGTTCACCCCCAGGCTGGTGGGGAACACCGAGCCGTCGAACACATACAGATTCTCCAGATGGCGGTAGCGCCCCTGGGCGTCCACCAGACCGCGGTCCTTGTCGCCCATGGGGCAACCGCCCATCACATGGGCGCTGCCCAGCGGCACGTCCAGGGCCTGGTAGCTGAGGTCCGCCATGGCCTCGCGGGCCTGCGCCCAGCTGGTATAGAACGGCGCGCGGATGTGGCCGGGCCGCACCGCCCGGGCGCCGGCGGCGAACTGCATTTCCACCTGGCTGTACAGGCTGCGGCGGGCGCCGTCGAGCAGATAGTCGGTGACCGGGTAATCGAGTACCGGCTCGCCGTTGTCGCGCAGTTCCACGGTGCCGCCGGGGCTCTCTTCGTGGAAGCCGTCGCGCATCAGGGCGATGGAGGCGGCGGTGTTGGGCAGCGCGGTGATGTGCTCGCGGGCCTGCTCGCCGAAGCCGCCCAGCAGCGCCCCGGTGAGGCCGGGGTGCAGCGGCATCATCTCCAGCTTGTAGCCGATCGGGCCGTCGACGCCGCCGGTGAAGGTGAACTGGTCCGAGTGCAGCGACTGGGGCGCGCCGTAGTAGGGGGCGATCTCCCGGTCGTAGCGGCCGAAGGCGAAGCTGGTGACGTGCAGGAAGGTGCGCTTGCCCACCCGGCCGTCCGGGTCCGGCACCTGCGAGCGCAGCAGCAGCGCCGGGGTCTGGATGCCGCCGCCGGCGGCGATGATGGTGGGCGCTTTCAGGGTCACGGTGGCGCCGGTGGGGTTGCGGTCGTGGTTCAGGGGCGTCACCTGCACGGCGCTGACCCGGGTGCCGTCGTGCACCAGCTTGTCGGCGCGGGCGCTGTGGATCAGGGTGGCGCCGGCGTCCATGGCGGCGGGCAGCGTGGTCACCAGCATCGACTGCTTGGCGTTGGTGGGGCAGCCCATGCCGCAGTAGCCGATATTCCAGCAGCCGCGCACGTTTCTCGGAATCACCGACCAGTCCCAGCCGAGTTTTTCGCAGCCGCGTTTGATCACGTCGTTGTTAGCGTTGGCGGGCATCGCCCAGGGCTCGATGCCGAGCTGCTTTTCCATGCGCTGGAAATAGGGGTCCAGGTCCGCGCGGCTGGTGTTGTCGACGCCGAAGCGCTCGCGCCAGTGGTTGAGGGTTTCCTTGGGGGTGCGGAAGCTGGAGGTCCAGTTGACCACCGTGGTGCCGCCCACGGTGCGGCCCTGCAGAATGGTGATGGCGCCGTCCTTGGTGGCGCGCATGGCGCCCTCCTGGTACAGCTGCCGGTAGGCGTCGCCTTCATTGAGATTGAAATCCCGGGAGCTGGTGAGGCGCCCGGCCTCCACCAGGATCACCTTGAGGCCGGCGGCGCTGAGTATTTCCGCGCTCACCCCGCCGCCGGCGCCGGTGCCGATGATCACCACGTCCGCTTCCAGGGTGCGGTCGTCGCTGACGGTGGCGCCGTCGATCAGGTTCCATTTTTCCCCGGCGTTGTCCCAGGGGTCGGCGATGTTCTGAATCTTAAGTGTGGACAGGTCCTGCATGACCCGGCTCCTTATTGTTTTGTCAGGGGAACGGGCGCTGTCAGGCGCTGGCGGTGCCGGACCCGACCACGGGCGGGCCGGGGTAACCGGTGGTCCGGCCCGCTTCCGGGGTGACGTACCAGGCCATCACGATCGGCTGGGTCAGGCCCTTGAAGGCGAGCTTGGGGAAGCCGCCGTCGTTGTTGGCCCAGTGGGCGAGGGTCTCGCGCAGTTGCGCGTCGCCCTGCTCCTCGAAGTGCGCCCAGGTGCCGGTGATCCACCAGCGCGCCGCGCCCAGCTGCAGTAAATCCAGAAGCTGGAACAGCTGGCCGCGCTGGCCGTCGGTGCCGCCCTGCAGCAGGCGGTCGAACGCCTGCAGGGCCTGGTCCGGCCCGGCGCCGTCCACCGCCTCCAGGCCGCCGCCCAGCAGCGGCGCCATCAGCGGGCGCAGCAGGGTGACGTCTTTATCGCGGAGGTGTTTGTAGCCGCCGGCCGGGCCCGGGTCCGAGCTGCAGCCGGTAAGCAGTGTGCTGGCGCCGGCGCCGACGGCCAGTGCCGCCCCGCCCCAGACGCTGAGTTTCAGAAAGCCCCGGCGGTCGACGCCGGAGCCTGGCATGTTGTCCTGGTCCATTCACGGATCCTCGGCTGGCCTGTCTTCTTGTTGTTGGCTGGCGGACCGTCCCCGCCCTGACGGACGGGGCGCCGGTTATGTCAGCGGTTTTTACTTCAACATGAACTTGTAGATGAACTTATGCATGCCACGGCCGTAGGGCGGCAGGATGTGCTTGGTGGCGTTCATCTTGCCCTTCTTGTACACGCCCTTGGCCTTGGAGAAGGTCAGGAACCCTTCCGGGCCGTGGTAGTGACCCATGCCGGAGGGGCCCACCCCGCCGAACGGCATGTCGTCCACGCCCACCTGGGTGATGGTGTCGTTCAGGCAGACACCGCCGGAATGGGTGTGGTGCAGCACGTGCTCGCCGTTGCGGGCGTTCCAGTCGAAGTAGTAGAGCGCCAGCGGGCGCGGCCGGTCGTTGACGTAATCAATGGCGTCGTCGAGGGTCTTGTAGGGCACCACCAGCATCAGCGGGCCGAAGATTTCGTCCTCGGCGATCTTCATGTCGTCGGTGACATTGAGCACCAGGGTGTGCGGGATCTTGCGGCTGCCGTCCAGGTTCTCGTCCGCCGGGTTGATGGTGATCACCTCGGCGCCTTTTTCCCGGGCGTCGTCCAGATAGCCGTTCAGGCGGCGGTACTGGCGCTCGTTGATGATGCTGGTGAAGTCCGGGTTGTCGCGCAGCGTCGGGTAGAGCTCGGTGACCTGGGCTTTCCAGGCGTCAACGAATTCCCGCACCCGGTGTTCCGGCACCATGATGTAGTCCGGCGCCACGCAGGTCTGGCCGCTGTTCAGGCATTTGCCGAAGGCGATGCGCTCCACCGCGTCCTTCATCGGGAAATCCTCGCCGATGATGCAGGGGCTCTTGCCGCCCAGCTCCAGGGTCACCGGGGTCAGGTTCTCCGCCGCGGCGCGCATGATGTGCTTGCCCACGGTGGTGGAGCCGGTGAACAGCAGATGGTCGAACGGCAGGCTGGAGAACGCCGCCGCCACGTCCACTTCACCGTTGACCACGGCCACGTGATCCTCGGCGAAGGTCTTGCCGATCAGTTCCTCAAGCAGTTCGCCGGTGCGCGGCGTGGATTCGCTCATCTTGATCATCACCCGGTTGCCGGCGGCCAGCGCCGCCAGCAGCGGGCCGATGGCCAGGTACAGCGGGTAGTTCCAGGGCACGATAATGCCCACCACGCCCAGCGGCTGGTATTCCACCCACACCTTGCCGGGCCACTGGGCGGCGCCGACCTTGCGCTTGGAGGGCTTCATCCATTTGCGCAGATGCTTGGCGTGGTACTTGATGCCTTCCACGCTGGTGAGCATCTCCGCCAGCTTGGTCTCGTCGGCGGAGCGGTTGCCGAAGTCGGCGTTCAGCGCCTCCACCCAGGCGTCCATGTTGTCCAGCAGCATCGGCTTGAGCTGCTGAATATGCTCATGGCGCTGCTCGGCGGTGGGGTAGGGCTGGCGGCGGTACGCCGCTTTCTGGGCGGCGAAAATGCGCTTCATGCGCTCGATCTGCGCATGCTCGGTTTGGAGTTCTTTGATCTCGGCGACCATAATGCGCCTCCCTGGGCGTTTGTTTATTAGACTGTCCTCGATTTTTAGAGTAATTACTCTAGGAGTCAACAGACTGTTTCATCGTCCCCGCAGTACGCTTTGATTTGGCCCGTTATGACCGACACGAAAACGCGCATCCTGGATACCGCCCTGAACCTGTTCAACCGCGCCGGCGAGCGCAACGTCACCACCAACCACATCGCCGAGGGTCTGGGCATCAGCCCGGGTAACCTCTACTACCACTACCGCAACAAGGCGGCGATCGTGGCGGCGCTGTTCGAACGCTACCAGGAGCAGATCCGCGATCTGCTGACGGTGCCGGAAGGGCCGCTCACCTGGCAGGACAAGATGCGCTATTTCGAGGGCATCCTGGAGTCCATGTGGCAGGCCCGCTTCCTGCACCGGGACCTGGCCCACTTTCTCCACCAGGACGCGGAGCTGCGCCGGCGCTACAAGGTGTTCGTCCAGGACAGCCTGGAGCGCGGCCTGGTGATCTACCGCAGCCTGCGCGACAGCGGTCTGATCCAGGCCAGCGACGAAGAGCTGCGCGGCCTGCTGGTCAATACCTGGGTGCTGGCGGCGTCGTGGCCCGGTTTCACCCACGGCCTGAACCCGGACGCCACCGGCGACGAGGCGCTGGACCGCACCCTGCTGCGCCAGGGCATCTACCAGATTATCTGTCTGGAGGCGCCCTACCTGCGCGGCGAGGCGCTCGATCATCTGGACGCCATGAAGCAGGAGTTCCGCACCGGCGACACCACCATGGACCTGCTGTTCGCGGCGGCGGAGGCGCCACCGGCGCGGCGCGCATGACGGCGCCGGTCACCGCTTTGGCGCGGCCCCGCTCGGCGCTGGCCTGGCTGGCGCTGGCGGCGGGGGTGCTGGCGCCGCTGCCCGGTGCCGGCGTGGTGGGCGCCGCCGCCGTGTTCGTGGCCATCGTGCTGGGCTGGCGCGACCTGCGCCGGATGGCGCGGGTGATCTTTGTGCTGGTTGTCGTCGCCGCCGTGCTGGCCTTGCCGGACGGCCCGGCGGTGCTGATCGATGCCGCCGACGCCATGACCCGGCTGACCGCGCTGATTCTCACCGTGATGTTGCTGTCCTCGGTGCTGGGCCGCTTTCCGGATCTGGGCCGGATTTCCGGCAGCCTGTTCGCGGGCCGGCCCTTGAGCCGCTACTTCAGCCTTTCCCTGGGCACGGCCTTCCTGTCGGTGCCGTTGAATTTCGGCTCGGTGGGCGTGGTGGGCGCCCTGGTGGGCGGCCGCATCAGCGAGCGCGGCGATTCCGCCGTCACCCGCAACGCCGCCCGCGCCACCCTGCGCGGCTTCGGCGCCTCGCCGATCTGCTCGCCGTTGTCGATTTCGGTGGTGGTGACCCTCACCTTCCTGCCCGACCTGCCGGGCTGGCAGCTGATCGCCTGCAGCCTGCCGCTGGCGTTGCTGTACCTGCTGGGCGGCGCGCTTCTGCGGGACCCGGAGCCGGCCGCCGCCGACGGTGAGCCGGCACCGTCCACGGGATGGGCGCCCTGGCTGCGGTTCGCCGCGGTGATCGCCGCTATCTGCGCGGCCACCTTCGGATTGAGCGGTCTCGCCGGGCTCAGCTATTCCCGGGCGGTGACCCTGAGCTGTCTGGCCACCGTGGTGCTGGGGCTGCTGGTGGAGCGCTGGCGGGGGCACCGCCCGTCGTTGCCGTCCCTGGCGCCGGTCACCAACGAGCTGGTGATCGTCGGCGGCTCCGCCTTTCTGGGGGCGCTGGTGAGCACCTTCGCGGCGCGCGGGCTGGGCGCGGGTTTCGTGCTGCCGGTCTGGGGGTATCCGCTGGCCGCGCTGCTGGTGCCCTGGCTGTTTTTCGTCGCCGGGCTGGCCGGTTTCAATCCGATTGTCACCGGCGCCCTGGTGGGCGGCGTGCTGGCGCCAATCTGGCCGCAGGGCGCGGCCCTGGGCCTGGCGCTGGCGATGGTGTGCGGCTGGGGCGTGACCATCGCCGGCACGCCCTATTCCGCCAATGCCCTGCTGCTCGAGCGCCTCACCGGCTATCCGGCGCGGGTCGGCGCGCTGCGCTGGAACTGGCCGCTGTCGGCGGTGGCGCTGCTGGTGGCCGGCGGGCTGGGCGCCCTGCTGACCCTGCTGTTGGCGCCGGCGGGCTAGACCGGCAGAAAGCCGCTGGCGAACGCCGCCAGCCGCTGCTCCAGCCAGTATTCGGGGTGCCGGGGGCGGCCGCCGACAAAGCCCACATGGCCGCCGCCGGAAGAGAGTTCCAGGGTGACGCCGGGGCCCAGCTCGCCAAGGGCCGGCAGCATCGCCGGGGTCATGAAGGGGTCGTCCTCGGCCTGGATCATCAGGGTCGGGGTGCGGATCGCCCGAAGGCGCGGCCCGGCGGAGGCTTCGGCGTAGTAGTGGGCGGCACCGCGAAAACCGTAGAGCGGTGCGATCACCCGTTCGTCGAAGGTCCAGAACGACCGGATGCCGCGCAGATTGAGCGCCGCCAGCCGCTTCGCCTGGGCCGGATCGACCTGCTCCAGGTGCCGCCGCTGCCGTTTCAGCGTGGCCAGCAGATTGCTGATCAGATGGCGCCGGTAGATCCGCGACAGCCCCTGGTCCATGCGGTTGGCGCACAGGTCCAGGCGCAGCGGGCTGCACACCGCCACCGCCGCGCTCAGTGAACCGTCGTCCGCCCGCGCCAGCCAGTTGAGCACGCGGCTGCCGCCCAGGGACACGCCCATGGCGATCAGCGGGCCGTGCCGGTCGCGCTGGCGCAGCGCCTGGATCACCGCGTCCAGGTCCTCGATCTCGCCGGCGTGGGCGCACAGGGCGGTGTCGTTGGGCGCCGCCGCGCCGCGCGAGTTCATCGCCACCGAGGTGATCCCCAGCGCCGCCAGCCGCGCCTGGGTGCCGCGAATATAATGGGAGTCGCTGCAACCGGACAGGCCGTGCAGCAGCAACACTCTCAAGGCGCCGGTTTCCGGCGCCGGCCCGGCCCAGTCCAGCAGCAGATGGTCGCCGTCCGCCAGCGGCAGGGTTTCCCGGCGCCGGCTGAGCGGCTCGGGGCGCCGGAAGAAGGTCGACCACATTGTCTGCAGGTGCGCCGAGCGCAGCCAGGCCGGCGGCTGGAAGGCGGCCGGAATGATTTCGCCCATGGGTTGGGAGTCTCTGTCCAGTGAATCAACGGCCGCCTATGTTAGCCTTTCACGCCTGCTTCGTCCCCGCTGACCAGGACCGAAACCCATGAGCCGTCGCTTCTTTGATCCGCAACCTTTCCAGGCCGGCCACGCCGCCGAGCTGGGCCCGCAGGCCAGCCATCATATCGGCAAGGTGCTGCGCATGCGTCCCGGCGACCCCCTCACCCTGTTCAACGGCGAAGGCGGTGAATGGTCCGCCACCCTGGAAGCGGTGGACAAGAAAACCGTCACCGTGCTGCCGCACACCTTCGTGGACATCGACCGTACCGCGCCCCGCCCGGTGACCCTGGGTGTGCCGCTGATCAAAGGCGACCGCATGGACTTCGCGATTCAGAAAGCGGTGGAAATGGGCGCGGCGGCGATCCGGGTACTGGAGAGCGAGCGCACCGAAGTGCGCCTCAAGGGCGACCGTGAAAACAAGAAGCTGGAGCACTGGCGGCAGGTGGCGATCAGCGCCTGCGAACAGTGCGGCCTGAACCGGCCGCCGGTGGTGGACGGCGTTATGCCTCTGAACACCTTCATGGATCAGGCGCGGGGCCTGAAGTTGATCGCGCATCCCGGCGAACGGGCGCTGGATGCCGGCGCGGTGCGCGACGCCACCGACATCGCCTTGCTCACTGGCCCGGAAGGCGGCTTCTCCGACGACGAACTGGCGGCCGCCCGGCAGGCCGGCTTCCACGGCTTCGCGCTCGGCGAACGGGTGCTGCGCGCGGAAACCGCGCCGGTGGCGTTGCTCGCTTCGCTATGGACGCTGCTGTCCTGACCGGAGCCTCCGAACGGGGAATTCCGTGCACCAAAATACATCTAATTTTACCTGTTTTATTGCCCTGAAAGTTCCATCCCTTCTTGTAAAACCGCGCCGCTAAAGCCTTTCCAAACTCTGGCATGTTTCTTGATGTATTTATTCCGGGCGTTTCCGATCCTCTGCCCGGACGCCCGCTTTTTGTTGTGTTTTACGGCCTCCTTCATGGGGTGCCTTGTCTTGATTCTGCCTGAGGAATGTTCATGTTTGATCCCAAATTACTGGTGGGCTCCGCGGTGCTCGCAGCGCTGCTTAGCGGTTGCGGCGGCTCATCCTCTTCGTCCGACGATGCGGGCACACCGCCGTCCGGTGGCGACGATGGCGTCGCGTTTTCGTTTGTTGAATCGACCGTCGCCGATCTGCATACCTCTCTGGAAACCGGTGGCGTTACCTGTGAGGAAGTGGTTCAGGGTTACATTGACCGTATCGAAGCCTATGACGACACCGGCTCCAGCACCGAACTGAACAGCGTGGTGGCGATTAACCCGGAGGCGATCATCGACGCCCGGGAAAAGGATCTCAACTTCGCGGTCACCGGTATTGATGGCCCGCTGTACTGCGTGCCGATTCTGCCCAAGGACAACTTCAATACGGAGCAGATGCCCACCTCCGGTGGTGCGCTGGCGTTCCAGTACAATCAGCCCACCCGGGACGCCTACACGGTGCGCCGGATGCGCGAGGCCGGCGCCATTGTGCTGGGCAAGGCGAACATGGATGAATTCGCGTTCGGTTTCCGTGGCGAAAGCTCGGTGCGCGGCCTGGTCAAAAACCCCTACGATCTGACCAAGGGCTCCGGCGGCTCGTCCACCGGCACCGGCACCGCCATCGCCGCCAGCCTGGCCCTGCTGGGTACCGGCAGCGACACCGGCGGTTCCGTGCGCGTGCCCTCCAGCCTGAACGGTCTGGTCGGTATTCGTCCCAGCCTGCGCCTGGTAAGCCTGGACGGCATCATGCCGCTGGCCACCTGGCAGGACACCGGCGGGCCCATGTGCCGTACCGTGGAAGACTGTGCGTTGTTGATGGACGCCATGGTCGGCTTCGACACCTCACCGGCCAGCAACCAGCGGGTCAGCTTTGAAATCGACGCCCGCCTGATCAACAACGAAGAGGAATATGAGCAGGTTACCGGCGTGCCGGAAACCTACACCGAATTCCTCGACGCCGACGGTCTGGACGGCGCGCGCATCGGCGTGGTCCGTGATCTTTTCGGCACCAACGACAGCGTGCTGGCGGTGATGGATCAGGCGATCGCCAACATGGAAGCCGCCGGCGCCGTGGTGGAAGACGTGACCATCGACGACCTCGGCACCATCCTCGGCGACTACCAGTCCATGTCCAGCTACGAATTCCGCCACGACCTGGAGGAATACCTCAACAGCTGGCCGAACACCATGGACGGCCACATCCTCGATTATGACGAGCTGGTCGCCAGCGGCGGTTACCTCGACAGCTACAAGTCCGGCCTTGAGTTCCGGGGCGGCATCGACCTGAACAACCTGACCGACGAGCAACGGGTGGTGTACGAAAAGAACACGATTGAACGGCCGGTGTTCGTACGCGAACGTTTGATGCGGGCGCTGGATAATCTGGACGTGGACGGTAATCCGCTGGGCGAAGCCTACGATGTGCTGCTCTACCCGGCCATCACCGGTCTGGCCGGCGATCTGGGCAACAGTCCCTCCGCCGGCAGCAACAACCGTCTGAGCCCGTTCTCGCTGTTCCCGGCGCTGGTGATGCCGGCCGGCATGGCGGAAGACCTGGAGCCGGCCATGCCGGTGGGCATGGAGATGCTGGGCCGCGAGTTTGATGAGGAGACCCTGATCAAGCTGGCGTATGCCTATCAGGAGCAGTTCCAGCCGCGGGTGGCGCCGACGTTCACACCGGAGCTGTAACCCAAGAATTGTGCGAGCTTGCCTTGCAAGCGAAAGGGTGGCTTTAGCCACCCGGCAGGATTCCAGAGAGCTTGTTGGTGCCGTTAGAAAGAGCTCTGGCATCCTGCCGGTAGCTCCGCTACCTTTCGCGGGCTGGGCCCGCTCGCACAAGGCCCGTTCCCGCCAGCCTCTTCACTCTTTCTGCTGCTTTTCCATCATGTCGGCCTGGATAATCTCGATCCAGTAGCCGTCCGGATCCTTGATGAAGGCGAGGCCTTTCATTTTGCCGTCGTCCGGCTTTTTCACGAACGGGACGCCGAGTTTTTCGAACCGTTGTGAGGCGGCGTACACGTCGGGGACGGTGACACCGATATGGCCGAAGCCCTGGGGTTCGTCGTTGCCGTTGTGGTACTGGAAGTCCGGGTCGTCCTCGCTGCCCCAGTTGTGGGTCAGTTCCAGCATGGCTTCGCGGCCGAAGGTGTAGGTGAGCCGCTTGGCGTCATCCTCGGGTACCCGGGCGGCTTCTTCGTCGCCCAGATAGGCGAGGAAAAAGAGGCTGAATTTCATTTCCGGGAAGTCCAGTTTGCGCACCAGGCGCATGCCCAGCACCCGGGTGTAGAAGTCCAGGCTGACTTTCGGATCCTTGATCCGCAGCATGGTCTGGTTGAACAGATAACGCTGGGTTTCCGCGTCGGGTTGCTGACAAAGACCTTCGGCGTTTTCAAAATGACGTGGCATGGAACATTACCTTTCTATCAGGGCGCGGTGGCGTCGATCTTCTTGAGAATTTTCTGCAGGCCGGCGACGGTGCCGCCCACGTCGCTGAGGTTGGAAGGCAGCAACAGGGTGGTGGATTCCTTGGCCAGTTTTTCGAACGCGGCCACATACTGCTCGGCGATGCGCAGGCTCACCGCTTCGTCGCCGCCGTCTTCCTTGACCGCCAGGGCCACTTCACGCAGACCGGTGGCGGTGGCCTGGGCCAGCAGCTCGATCTGACGGGCACGGCCTTCCGCTTCGTTGATCTGCTTGAGCTTCTCACCTTCGGAAATGTTGATCATTTCCTGCTTCTCACCTTCGGAGCGGTTGATGGCCGCCTGGCGGTCACCTTCGGACCGGTTGATCGCGGCTTGCCGGTCGCCCTCGGATTCCGCCACCACCGCACGGCGCTCCCGCTCGGCGCGCACCTGTTTCTCCATGGCGTCCTTGATCGAGGCCGGCAGGTTGATGTCCGCCACTTCGTAACGCAACACTTTGACGCCCCAGGGCTGGGCGGCCTCGTCCACGGCCTTGACCACTTCCATGTTGATCTCGCCGCGTTCCTCGAAGGTCTTGTCCAGGTCGATCTTGCCGATCACCGAACGCAGGGTGGTCTGCGCCAGTTGCTGCGACGCCATCACGTAGTCGTCGACGCCGTAGCTGGCCGCCTTGGCGTCCACCACCTGCAGATACATCACGCCGTCCACGGACACTTCGATATTGTCCTTGGTGATACAGCTCTGGCGCGGCACGTCGCGGACGATTTCCTTGAGCGAGTGACGGTAGGCGACGCGGTCGATAAAGGGCATCAGGATGTGCAGGCCGGCCTCCAGGGAGGTGCGGTACTTGCCGAGCCGTTCCACCACGTAAATTTGCCGTTGCGGCACGATGCGTACCGTCATGAACAGCAGCGTGATCACCGCCAGCGCGAGCAGAGCGGGAATAATGAGTCCCATCATTGTTCAGAGTCCTTTTCTTGGTCCGTGGAAGAAGTATCGGACCAGGCCTGAACCGTGAGCCAGAGTCCTTCGTGTTTGCTGATGCGTACCATCTGGCCGGCTTTCAAAGGCTGGTCCGATTGCGCCTGCCAGCGGGCGCCCCGGTAGCGCACCGAGCCGACACCGTCGACGAAGTCCGCTTCCACGGTGGCACGCCCGCCCACCAGACCGGCGCTGTCGTCGCTGGTGCGGCCCTGGGTCTCCTTGCCGAACAGCCAGTCGCGCAGGAAGCGCCGGGCGCCGGCCAGCAGCGCCAGGCTGAGCACCGCGAACAGGGTGATTTCCCAGGTGAGGTCGTTAATCAGGCCGAAGTAGGCCAGGCCGCCGACGATCACCGCCGCCAGCCCGAGGAAAATCAGGACCAGACCGGAGACCACGAACTCGCCGATGATCAGGATCAGCCCGAAAATAATCCAATAGCTGTATTCCGGCATGCTTCATCGCCCCGCAGTGTTTGATTGGCCGCCAACAGTAGCACCTTTAGACGTCAGTGGGCGTGACCACCGGGCCCGTGCACGTGGCCGTGGGCTTTTTCGTCCGCGTCCGCGTCACGCACATCGATCACTTCCAGTTCGAAACGCAGGGGACGCCCGGCGAACGGGTGGTTGGCGTCCACGTCCACGGTTTTCAGGCCCACCTTGAGCACCGTCACCATGCGCGGGCCCTGCTCGGTCTGCACCCGCACGATCTTGCCGGGTTTCAGTTTGCCGGCGTGCTTGAGGTACTTGGCGGACAGGCGCTGGCGCAGCGACTCGTCGCGGCGGCCGTAGGCTTGCTCCGGGTCCAGGGAGACGGTGAGGCGGTCGCCGCTGTCCTTGCCTTCCAGGGCCTGCTCCAGGCCGGCGAGAATATTGCCGGCGCCGTGCAGGTAGACCATCGGCGCGTCGGCGCCGCTTTTTTCCAGGGTCAGGTCGTTGTCGGCGTCGATCAGGGTGTAGTGCAGGGTGACGACCTTGTCTTTTTCAATCGGCATGCGGGGGGGTGTCTCCGGATCAGGGGTTCGGGGTGGTGTCCGGCGCCAGGCCGAGGGACGCACTGTCCTCGCCCCGGGCGGCGCGGCGCAGCAGCGGGTAGGATTGGCGGTACCACAGCCGGCGGCCGCCGGGGCGCCATTTAAAGCGTTTATAGGTCCACTGGTACTGGCACAGGTTGCTTTGAATGCACGTCTCCAGGGCCTGGTTCATGGCGCAGAGCAGGGTGTGCGTGTCGGCGGCGGTTTCGATTTCCGGGGCCGGTTTGAAGTGCATTTCCACATCCTTGATGCCGCCCTCGCCCCGGTAACAGGACACCACGAACACCCGCGGCCGGAAGCGCTGCACCAGCTTGCCGACCAGCGCCGGGGTCGGCACCGGGTGGCCGAAGAACGGCGCGTAGGGGTTACTGCGGTTGCCCGGGTTGTGATCGGCGAGCAGTGCCAGGGTGCCGCCGGCCCGCAACGTCGCCAGGCCGTGTTTGATGCCCTGGTTGTTGGTCGGAATAAGCCGGCAGCCGCTGCGCTCGCGGGCTTGCTTCACCAGTTCGTCCACCAGCGTTGCCGGGTGCGGCTGATACATGATGTTGGTGCCCTGGCGTCCCAGATAGGGGTTCATGGTTTCCCAGCTGCCCAGATGCAGCGACAGCAGCAACACCGGCCGGTCGCTGGCGCAGGCGTCCAGATATTCCTGTTCACCATGAATGTGGCTGATCCGCGCCATGGTTTCGTCGATCGGCCGGCTCCATACATGGGCGAATTCACAGAAGGAGCGGCCCAGCTCGCGCAGGCTCTGCCGGCCGATGGCGCGCGCCTGGTCGAAGCTGATGCCCGGCTGAGTGGCCAGCAGGTTGATCAGCACCACCCGGTAGGCGCTGGCATAGCGCAGCGGTACCCGGGTGATCAGATCACCGAGTATCGCCCCCAGGCCGGCGGCCAGCGGCAGCGGCAGCCAGGCGATCAAGCGGATCAGCCACCATAGGCGTCGTCCACGCTGGGTCTTCATGGTCGCGGCTCCTCCCAATGCACGCTCAGAGACTTTCCAGAGTCAGGGTATCGCCATGCCCCGGTACGCGGAAAGCGTCCGCCGTCACGCCGTGGCGCGCCAGGGCGGCGGCCAGCGCCTTGGGCGGCTCGTCCAGGGGCTCGTCGGTGAGCACGAAGGTGCCCCAGTGCATGGCCAGGGACTGGCGTGCGCGCAGGTCCAGATGGATGCGCACCGCCTCGTCCGGATTGATGTGCACCGGCGCCATGAACCAGCGTGGCGCATAGGCGCCGATCGGCAGCAGGGCCGCGTCCACCGGCCCCAGCACGTCGCCGATTTCCTCGAACACCGGTGCGTAGCCGGTATCGCCGGCGAACATCAGGCTGAAGTCGGGCCAGTTGAGCCGCCAGCCGCACCACAGGGTACGGTTGCGGTCACGGGCGCCGCGGCCGCTGAAATGCTGGGACGGGACACAGAAGGCGTCGACCTCCCCTTCCCGGTGGTGCTGCCACCAGCTCAATTCCACCACCCGGCCGATGCCGCGCCGGCGCAGCCAGGCGCCCACGCCGGTGGGCGCGAACCACAGCACCTGGTCGCCGAAACGGCGGTTGAGCGCGTCCACGGCGGCGCGGTCCAGATGATCATAGTGATTGTGGGACACCAGCACGGCGTGGATCGGCGGCAGCTCGTCAATCTCCAGCGCCGGGGCGACGGCGCGTTTGGGGCCGGCGAACGACAGCGGTGAGCAGCGTTCCGCGAACACCGGGTCGGTGAGCAGGTTCCAGCCCTGGTATTGAATCAGATAGGTGGCGTGGCCGATCCAGGTAAAGCGCGGTTGCGGCGCCGGCGCCGCCAGCTCCGCCGGGTCCGGCCGGCGCAGTGGAAACGGCAGGCGGCGCGGAAAGCGGCCGCCGGTTTGGCGCTGCCAGCGCAGGAACTCGCGCAGGCCGTGGTGCGGTGTGGGATAGCGGTTGATAAAGCGCCGCCCGTCGTGGGGCCGCTCCGCCGCCAGCTGTTCCAGGCGTGCCCAGTCGGTCATCGCGACAGCCCGGCGACGGCGCCTTCCACCGCGTCCAGATCCGGGATCACCGCCAGGTCGCCGCCCACCTGAACGTACATGGCTTCCGCCGGGCCGGTGTCGCCGGGCTCTTCCACCGGGTCGCCCTTGTCCACGCGCAGCAGGCGGGGAATCCCCTGCACCACCACGGCGTAAAAGCGGGACACGCCGGAAACGGTGTTGATCACCGCGATGCGCGCGTCCGGACCGATGGCCACCTGGCCGGACTCGTTCAGCTTTTCATAGGAGATTAGCGGCAGGTCCTGCTCGCGCCAGTTAATCCAGCCGAGCAGCCACTCCGGGCCGTGACCGGGCCGGTCCGGCTGGCGCAGCGGAATCACCTCCGCCACCACGATATTGGGGATCAGCCAGGGCCGGCCGTTCATCGGGATCAGCAGGCTGGGCAGGGACTCGGGAATTTGCGCCTCGGACATGCGACTTCCTCAACTTATTCTTGGTTCACCGGAAACACGGGCCGTTTCGGCCACTTCCCGGCGCACTCGGTCGACCAGTTGCCGCGCCAGTTGTTCCGGTGTGCCACTGTACCCGACGCAGCCGGTTTCGCGTACCGAATCCGGCTGGCTGCTGACCGCGCAGCTGTCCGCCGATTGCGCCCAGATGGCGGCGCCCTGGGCGGCCAGCCGGGGCGCGGCGATGGCGCCGTCGTTGCCCATGCCGGAGAACAGAATGGCGCCGTCGCAGTGGCCGAAGCCCTGCGCCAGGCTGCTCATCACCTGGTCGATGCAGGGCGCGTAGGGGCCTTCCCAGGGCTCGCCGGTGAGCCGCGCCACGCCGTCGGTGTCGAACACCAGGCTTTGCGTGACCGGCGCCACCAGCACCCGGCCGTGGCCGAGCCGGTCACCGTCCCCGGCCACCTGGCAGTGGAACGGGCTGTCCCGGCGCAGCACCTGACACAGGGTGTCCAGGAAGCCGCCGTCGATGTGCTGGGCGAGCACGAACGCCACCGGCAGGTGTTCCGGCAGACAGTCGAGAAACTGTTTCACCGCCGCCGGGCCGCCCAGGCTGGCGCCCAGCACCCACACCCTTTGCGCCGTGGTGTCGCCGGCCAGGGCGCGGAATTCGCGCGGTTCGGGAATCGGCGCCGCCAGCGGGGTTTGCGGCACCGCGGCCAGGTTTTCCTCCAGCCCCGGTGCGCCGATATAGCCCACCAGCTTGGTCATCAGGCGCCGCTCCCAGCGCGGGTAATGGTCGGCGGTGCGGGCCGGCGCCTGGCCGTCGCAGAACAGCAGCGGCGCGGCGGCGTTTTCCAGCAGGCCGTCGAGAAAGCGCTGCCAGCGGTCCTCCCGGGACAGGTCCACCACCCACAGGTCCAGGGCGTCGGCGGCCAGCCAGCGGTCTTCCAGATGTTCCGGGTCGGTGTTGACCACCACCCGGTAGCCCTGGCCCTTGATGGCGCCCGCCAGCAGATGCCCCTGCAGGGTATCGTCGGCGATCACGCCGACCCGGCCCGGGGCGGCCATCAGTGGCTGGTCTCCCGGGTCTCGCCGAGCAGCTCACGCAGGGTGACCAGCAGCTCGCTCTCCTGGAACGGCTTGCCCAGATAGCAGTTCACACCGATGTCGAAGGCCCGCTCCCGGTGTTTCTCGCCGGTGCGCGAGGTGATCATGATGATCGGCACGTCCTTGAGGCGTTCGTCGTGGCGCACGTGGGTGGCCACTTCGAAGCCGTCCATGCGCGGCATCTCGATGTCCAGCAGCATGGCGGCGGGGGTGTGCTCTTCCAGGGTGGCGATGGCGTCGATACCGTCCTTGGCGGTGATCACCTCGAAGCCGCTGCGTTCCAGCAGGCGGCCGGTCACCTTGCGCACCGTCACCGAGTCGTCCACCACCATCACCAGCGGTGCCACGCGGCGCTCGTGCTCGTAATCCGGCGTTTCCGGCTCGGCGGGCAGCGCTTCCTGAGCCTGCGGCAGTGCCGCCTGCTGGGCCTGGGCGGCGCGGATCAGCGAGTGGATATCGAGAATGATCACCACCGCGCCGTCGCCGAGGATGGTGGCGCCGCTGATGCCGGCCACGCTGGCCAGCTGCGGCCCCACGGACTTGACCACCACTTCCCGCGAACCGATCAGGTTGTCCACCACCAGCGCCACGGTGTGATCGGCGCTGCGGATCAGCAGCACCGGCATCGGCTGGCTGTGGTTGTCCAGGTGCGGCTGGGCCACGTCGTGCACGAAGCGGCCCAGATAGTGCAGGTCGTATTCCTGGCCGGCGTAGCGGTAGGCCGGCAGGCCGCCTTCCTGGCGGGCCTGGAAGTAGTCGCTCAGTTCGTAGGGGCTGACCCGCACGATGCCTTCGATCTGGTTCAGCGGGATGGCGTAGGCGTCCTCGCCGACGCGCACCATCAGCGCCCGGTTCATGGCCAGGGTGAACGGCAGACGCACCACGAAGCGGGTGCCCTGCCCGGGCCGCGAGTCGATGGTCACCGAGCCGCCCAGCTGTTTGATCTCGCTGGCCACCACGTCCATGCCCACGCCCCGGCCGGACAGCTGGGTCACCTGGCTGGCGGTGGAGAAGCCGGCGTGGAAGATGAACTGCTGCACTTCGTGGTCGGGCAGCGGGGTGTTCTCCGCCATCAGACCCCGTTCGATGGCTTTGCGGCGTACCGCGTCGGTGTCGATGCCCTTGCCGTCGTCGGCCAGGGTGATCACCACCTCGCCGCCCTCGCGGGACAGCTCCAGGCTGACGTGGCCGCTCTCTTCCTTGCCGGCGCCACGGCGCTGCTCCGGGTCCTCGATGCCGTGGTCCACGGCGTTGCGCAGCATGTGCTCCAACGGCGCCACCACGCGCTCCATCAGGGTGCGGTCCAGCTCGCCTTCCGGGTTGATCACGTCGAAGGCGACACGCTTGCCCACTTCGCCGGACACCTGCCGCACGATGCGCCGCAGGCGCGGCACCAGGCGGGAGAACGGCACCATGCGCGTGCGCATGAGCTTTTCCTGCAGGTCGGTGTTAATGCGCTGTTGCTGCAGCAGCAGGGTTTCCGTGTCGCGGGTGCGATCCAGCAGGGTGTTCTTCAGGTCCAGCAGGTCCGAGGCGGACTCGGAAAGCTGTTTGGTGATCTGGTGCAGCTCCGAATACTGGTCCATTTCCAGCGGGTCGAAACGGCCGTCGATTTCGCCGCTGTCCACGCCCTTCTGGTAGGTGGACATGATCTGCGCTTCGGTCTCGGCGTCGAGCCGGCGCAGCTGCTCGTAGAGGCGCACCACGGTGGCGCCCATCTCACCGATGTTGAAGCCGAACTCGCTGATGCTTTGTTCCACCCGGCCGCGGTTGATGGAGGTCTCGCCGGCCAGGTTGACCAGCGCTTCCAGCACGTCGGCGCCGACCCGCACCATTTCCTGGGGCTGTGACTGGGGGCGCCGCTCCTCGCGTTTAACGCCGGGTTGCGCGCTGGCTTCCGGGCGGGTCTCGCGGGTCGCCGCCGTCATCGCCTGGAAATCGTTTTCGTCGGGGTCGCGCCGCTGGCTTTCCAGGTTGTGCATCAGGGTTTCGAACCGGTGGCTCATTTCCCCCAGCTCATTAAGACCGGACAGCCGCGCCCCGCCCTTCAGGGTGTGCAGGGCCCGTTTCAGGTCGTCACTGAAATCCCGGCTTTCCGGGTGATCGCGCCAGGACACCAGGCAGCCGTCGATGATTTCGCAGAGCTCCTCGGCCTCTTCCAGGAAGACGTCGAGAATCTCCAGGTCCACTTCATCGGGCAGCGGCGTGTCGGGCTCGGCGTCGGCCCCGGCCGGTTGGGACGGCGCCGGTTCGGCGGACGCGGCGGGCAGCGTGAAGGCGCCCGGGTCGCGCAGGTAATCGTGCAGCGCGGTGATCAGGTCGTCGCCGCCGGTCAGCGGTTGCCCGGCGCCGAGCTGGTCGACCATTTCCGCCAGCCGGTCGTGGCAGCGGTGCAGCAGGTCGAACAGCACCGGCTGCACCGGCAGGCGGTCCAGGGCCAGGGCTTCGTAGAGGGTTTCCAGTTCATGGCCCAGGTCGCCGAGGGGCTGCACCTCGGCCATGCGGGCGCCGCCTTTGAGGGTATGCAGATCGCGCTGCAGGGACTGGATTTCCAGGCTGTTGCCGGTGTCGGTGATCCAGGTGTCCAGGCTGCGGCCGGCGGACTCGAGAATGTCGTGGGCTTCTTCCAGGAAGATCGCCACCAGTTCCGGGTCCCCCTGGGTGCCGTCGGCGGGCGCCGGGGCGTCGGGGGCGGCGGCCGGGTCCGGGGCCTGGCGCAACATCGCCTGGCGCAGCGCCTCGATCACCGCCGGGGCGGGCTCCGGCTTACCGCCGCTGCGCAGCGTGTCGATCATGTCCGCCAGCCGGTCGTGGCCCCGGTGCAGCACGTCGAACAGCGAGGGCGCGGGCGCCGGCTGGTTGGGGGCGCCGGCCATTTCGTAAAGGTTTTCCAGCTCGTGGGCGAGATCGCCGACGGCGGTGACGCCGGCCATGCGGGCGCCGCCCTTGAGGGTGTGCAGGTCCCGTTGCAGGGCCGCCAGGCTGTCGGCTTCGCCGTGCTCCCAGGCGGTCAGGTGTTCGCTGGACGAGAGCAGCAGGTCTTCCGCTTCTTCCAGGAACAGCAGCACCAGCTCCGGGTCCAGGGGCGCGTCGTCGCCGCCGCCGGCGCGGTCCGCGGGGGCCGGCACGCCGCCGCCGGGGCCGTCCGGGCCGGGGGTTTCGGCCAGGTCGCGCAGGCTGTCCACCAGGCCCAGTTCCGGGCGCACGGTCTGCCCGGCGGCCAGACAGTCCATCATGTTCATCAGGGCCTCGTGGCCCTCGCGCGCCAGTTCCAGCAAGGCTTCGCTGAACGGCAGGCGGCTCTGGTTGACGCCGGAATAGACGCTGGCCAGCGCCTTGGCCAGGCCGTGGATTTCATCCAGGTTGGCGGTGCGGGCGCTGTTGGCGAGCAGCTCCAGTTCGTCGCGCAGGCGCGCCAGCTCCTCGGTGTGGCCCGGCTCTTCGGCCCACTGTTCCAGCAGGTTGTCGGTGTCGATGATCAGGTCCATGCCTTCGGACAGGAACACCGAAAGAATATGCGGGTCGGCGCCGTCGCGGTGCTCGTTGAGCGCTTCGCGGGCCTGCACCAGGCGTTCGATCAGGGTGGCGGCGTCGCCGGGCAATTCCGTCAGGTCGCCGTCGTGCAACTGCGCCAGGCCGGCGTCCAGCAGCCGGTGGGTCTGGTCGATCATCGCCACGGTGTCGGCGTCGGCACGGCGCCCGCCGTTGACCAGCTCCTTGACCAGCTTCTCCGCCGGTTCCGCCAGCTCCGCCATGGCGTTGATCTCGGCCATGCGGGCGCTGCCCTTCAGGGTGTGCAGGGCGCGGTGCACCTGGTCGTCCAGGGGGTGCTCGGCGAAGTCCGGGTCGATCTGGTCCAGCCACTCGCGCACCAGTCCGAGGTTGCGCGCCGCCTCGCTGCGGAAGATATCCAGCAGCACCGGGTCGACCGCGTCGCCGGCGGCTTCGGTCTCCTCGGGGATCTGGAAATCCAGGGCATCCAGGTCCGCCAGCGGGTCGTCGTCCAGGGGCGGCGTCGCGTCGGGGGCTTGCTCGGGCTCCGGCCCGGTGTCGGTTTGCGGCTCCCGGGGCGCGTCCGGGCGGTCAATGCTCGGCACCGCGTCCAGGTGCTGGCCGTCGGCGAGCGCAAACGCGGCTTCCTGAAGCGGCGTCACGTCGTAGGGCATCGGCCGGCGGTGGGCGAAGGCGTCCACCAGATCCGGGATCAGGCCGTGCACGGTGCGCACCAGCTCGATCAGGGTGGCGTCGGGCTCGATGGCGCCGTCGATCACCCGGTTCATCATGTTCTCGATCGACCAGGCCAGCTCCCCGACGGTGGTGGCGCCCACCATGCGGCCGGAGCCTTTGAGGGTGTGGAAGGCGCGGCGGAATTCCACCAGCGCGGTTTCGTCGCCGGTGTTGGCCGCCCAGCGCGGGAAATACTGATCCAGGGCCTCGAGCACTTCTTCGGCTTCCTCGACGAAGATCTCGATGATTTCGTCGTCGATCAGCTCTTCGTCGTGTTCCTCGATGCCGCCCTGGTCGGCAGGCTCCGGCGCCGCCGCTTCGTCGGGCGACGCTTCGAGCGCGTCATCGTCCTGGGGGGCGTCCTCGGTGAGCAGCACCGGCGGTTCGTCCAGTGGCGCATTCAGCGGCTCATCAAGCGGTTCATCCAGCGAATCGGCCGGCGCGTCCTCGACGTCGTCCGGCTGATCGGCGTAATCCGGCTCTTCGGTTTCCGCCTCGTCGACGGGCTCCGGCAACGGGTAGCCCAGGTCGCTGACGCTGGCCCGCGCCAGGCCGAGGATGTCATCGCGAGTTTCCGGGTCGTCGCTGAGACGCTCCAGGTAGTACTCCACCGAGGTGATGGCGTCGGCCAGGGTGTCCATGCTGCGCCAGTCCGGCTTGGACTGCTCCGCCATCAGCTGCTCTTGGATAAAGCGCACGCACTGGCGAAGAATGTCCGCCGGGCGGTCGAGCTGAACCACCTCCAGCCCGCCGCGCACCGCGTTGAGACGGTCGGGTACCGTTTTCAGGTGCTGGTGGTCCCAGTGCGAGGCGATGAATTCGATGATGCCGTCCTTGGCCTCTTCCAGGCCGGCGCGGCATTCGCGCAGCACCGCGTCCAGGGCCTGGCCCACATGGCGGGGCAGGTCTGCGCCGGTGGCCGGGGCCGGCCGGCGGTTGTCGCCGCCGATGCCGGCCAGGGTCGCTTCCACGTAGAGCAGCGCGCCGGCCACGTCCATCAGGGTGTCGCGGTGCGCGGGCCGGCGGCCGTCGACGATCGCCTCCATCACCTTGAGCTGCTCTTCCACCAGGGTGCGCGGCTGGCCGAGGCCGAGCATGGCCACGGTGTCGGACACCTGTTTCAGGCGGATCGCCTCCGGCGCCAGCGTGGCCGGGTCGGAATCGCCCTGGTGGACGAACTGCTCCAGGGCGTCCTTGATCTTGGTGAGCTCCTCGGACAGCGCCGTGACCACCGAGCTCATGGCCATGGAGTCCGGGCCGGTGAGGCGCTCGCGTTCGGCGTTGACCAGGTCTTCCGACGGCAGCGCGTCGTCGAGCCGGAAGCCGGCGCGTACTTCACGGATGCGCGGGCTGTCGTGGTCGGCCTTGGCGACGTAATACAGCAGGTTCTTGAGCAGTTCCGTGGGCGCCGGGCGTTCCAGGCTGTCGACGCCGTCGGCGGCCAGCTCGCGCAGGGTGCGGTCGATCTGGCCGAGCATCTGTTTCACCGAGGTGCCCAGCGCGATGGCGTCCTCCTGCAGGCCCTCCACCAGGGCGTCGGCGATCCGCCACAGCGGCCCGCGGGCGGCCTCCCCGGTGACCTGCTCAAGCTTGGCGAACACTTTGCGCATATAGGCCAGGTTGCGGTCCATGTCCTCGTTGCGCATCACCCCCACCAGGGCGAGCTGGAACATCTGCCGTATCTTGCGGGCCAGTTGCGCGAAGCGCGGGTCGTTGAGCACCGCGTCGGAGAGGCGGCCGTCGCCCTGGGCGTGCTGCAGGTCGGGTTTGAACAGCGCGGTCTCGGACAGCAGCGCTTCGCCGCGGGCGGCGCGCAGGTCGTTGAGCAGCGGCAGCAGCACCAGCGGCAGGTCGCGCCGGCTGCTGGCCACCCGGTCCAGGTAGGGCGGCAGCTGCAGGATCGCCCGCATCAGGGTTTCCTGGCTGTCGGCCACGTTGCCGACGCGCTGGTCCACCAGTGCCCGGGCCAGCTTTTCCATTTCCTCGGCGAGCAGGGCGGCGCCGTAGAATTCCACCATCTGCAGGGTGCCGCACACCTGGTGCAGGTGGGTCTGGCAAAAGCGCATGCGCGTGGAATCGTTGGGATTGTCCACGAACGCTTCCAGGGCCTGCTGGGCTTGATTCAGTGTCTCCTGAATTTCCCCCCGGACCCAGTCCAGCGCCAGATAGTCGTGACGGTCGCTCATGCCCTTTCCCCCATGGAACTCAGGCCTCTCATTGCCGGCGCCGGAACGCCAGAGTGTCGGCGAAGTGCACCCTTTCCAGGCGCGGGTCGTGCCAATCGGTGATTTCGCCGGGGCCCAGCACCAGCAATCCGCCGGGCGCCAGGCGCCCGGCCAACTGGTTAACGATCTGTCGCTTCCGCCAGCGGCGGAAGTAAATCAGCATGTTCTGGCAAAAGATCAGGTCCATGTCGTCCATCGGTGCCTGATCCAGATTCAGCACGTTCAAATGGGCGAAGCAGACCCGCTCGCGCAGACCGTCCGCCACCTGCATGGTGTGCGTGTCCGCGTCCTTGAAATAGCGTTCGCGCAGCGCCGGGTCGATCTGCTCCACACGGCGCCGGGGAAACAGCCCGCGGCGCGCCTTGGCCAGCGTCGGCAGGCTGATGTCGGTGCCGGTGATGCCGTAGAACAGCGCTTTGCCGTGGGCACGGAACCGCTCGCTGATCAGCATCGCCAGGGAGTAGGCTTCCTCGCCGGTGGAGCAGCCCACGCTCCAGGCGTTGAGGGTGGCGCCGGTGCCCCGCTCGGCGGCGAACTGGCCGAGGTAGTCCTCCACCAGCGCGAAGGAACCCGGGTGACGGAAGAAGCTGGTTTCCTGCACCGTCAGCCGGTCCACCAGGGTGGACCACTCCATGGCGCGGGACTCGGTGGCCCCGGTGACCAGCTGCTGGTAGTAGGTGTCGTAGTCGTCCAGCCCCAGCTCGCGCATGCGGATATTGAGGCTGCTTTCCAGGAATTGCTTGCGCTCCGGCGCCAGCGTCATCCCGGTGCGCTCCTCCAGCAGGGCCTGCCAGAGCTGGAACTGCTCGGCATCCATGGCGGGGGCGCTCTTGATCGACCAGCGATCTGTCACTGCAAAACCCATGGTTCCGTCTCCGGAACCGGCTTACGCCGGTTCAGGAATGCTCCGGCAGGCGGAAGCCGGCGACTGAATTCCGCATTTCCTGCGCCATTTCCGCCAGGTCGCCAATGGAGCGGGCGGTGGCGGTGGTACCGGCGGAAGTCTGCGAGGTAATTTCCTGGATCACGTTCATGGTGTTGGAGATGTGACCCGCCGAGGCCGCCTGCTGGCGCGCCGCGTTGGAAATGTTCTGGATCAGATCCGCCAGGTTCTTGGATACGTTCTCGATCTCTTCCAGGGCCACACCGGCGTCCTGGGCCAGGCGCGCCCCTTTCACCACCTCGGCGGTGGTGGCTTCCATGGAGATCACCGCCTCGTTGGTGTCGGTCTGAATGGTTTTCACCAGGGTTTCGATCTGCTTGGTGGCGGCGGCGGAGCGTTCCGCCAGGCGTTGTACTTCGTCCGCCACCACCGCGAAGCCGCGGCCCGCTTCCCCGGCCATGGAGGCCTGGATCGCCGCGTTCAGTGCCAGAATGTTGGTCTGGTCGGCGATGTCGTTAATCAGGCTCACGATGTCGCCGATCTCCTGGGAGGATTCACCCAGGCGCTTGATCCGCTTGGAGGTTTCCTGAATCTGCTCGCGGATGGTGTCCATGCCGTGGATGGTGGCCTGCACCACCTCGGCGCCCTTGTTGGCGATCGCCACCGCTTTTTCCGCCACCGCGGCGGATTCGGCGGCGTTGGCGGATACCTGGTCAATGGACACCGCCATTTCGTTCACCGCCGCCGAGGCGCCGGCGATTTCCTGGGCCTGGTGCTCGGAGGCTTCCGCCAGATGCATCGCCGTGGACTGGGTTTCCTGGGCGGCCGAGGCCACCTGCACGGCGGAGTTGTTGATGGTCTGTACCAGGCTGCGCAGCTGGTCGATGGAGTAGTTGATGGAGTCGGCGATGGCGCCGGTGAAGTCCTCGGTCACCGTCGCTTCCACGGTCAGGTCACCGTCCGCCAGGTCGCCCAGCTCGTCCAGCAGGCGCAGAATCGCCGCCTGGTTACGCTGGTTCTCGCTTTCCAGTTCGTTCCGGCGGCGGGCCGCCTCACGGTTACGCTGCAGCATGATCAGGAAGAACAGCAACACGGCGATGGCGGCGCTCACCGCCCCCAGCCACAGCGACGGGAACAGGCCGGTGGTGGTCTGCTCGAACTGGGCGTTGAGGTTGGTGGATTCCTGCAGCAGGTCCTGGGAGTTACGGAAGATGGAGTCCGCCGCGCTGGCCACCTGGAACAGTTCCGGGGCGGTCTCGAGAATCTCGTCCACGGACTGGTTAACGAACTCGTCGAACAGCCGTGAGGTGCGGTCCAGATAGTTGAGCGCCTGCGGGTTGACGATCTGCTGCACGCCCATGGCTTCGTCGCCGGCCAGCATGCCGTTGAGCACGCGGCCGAATTCGGTGGCGTCGCGGCCGAAGTTGTCCGCCGCGATCACCGCGTTGTCGTCGCCTTCCAGCACCCGGGAGATGGAGCGCAGAATACGTTCGGTGAGCCAGATCTGGCGCTGGGCGAAGGCCACCTGCTCCGGCGGCGCGCCGGTGTCCACCAGGATGTCGACCACCGCCTGATACTCGGACTGCAGCTGCGGGATGGCCTGGGCCAGGGTGTCGGCCACCTCGTGCAGGTCGAGCACCGTGTCCTGACCGTTCAGAATCGTGCCGGTGTCCTGGCGCACTTGGTCCCACAGGGCCTGCAGCCGCTGTTTGACCTGCTCGTTGGCCACCGGCTCCTGCTTGAGGCCGTCCCAGGCCGACTGGAAGTCGCCGCGCGCGGCCTCCAACAGCTCGAAGGCGTCGGCGTTACCGGACGCCGCCTCCAGGGCGTTTTTGGCGATCTGCTGCGAGACCACGCGCAATTCCGAGGCTTCGGTGATGTTTTCCTGCGCCCGGTTCGCGGTGGTGGCCGACAACAGGAAGTTGGCCAGCGCTAGGGCAACAAAAATGGCCAGCCCGATATAAAGCGCAATATTCAACGGGTTGCTGCCCGCGCCCCCCCGCACCTTGCTGAACACGTTTCCCGGTTTGAACTTCATAACTGGCTCCTGGCCTGGCTCTGTTCTTATCTCCCCTGCGCGGCACGCCGCTCAGCCCGTTCGGGCCGCCTGCATGAAGCGCGGGTCCTGTGCCAGCCGGGAAAGGCTGAACACGGACCAGAATTCCCCGTCCCTCTGATAACCGCCACGCAGATACGGACCCACATCCTGTTCCGCGAGCGGCGATTGCTCCTGATACGCCTCGATGGGGAAGTGCTGCATCCCCAGCACTTCGTCCACGATCACGCCGGTGTACAGATCGTCCTGATCCAGCACCAGCAGACGCCGCCGCTTTTCCTGCAATTCCGAGGTCTTGCCGAGAAAGCGGCTGAGATCCATCACCGTCATCAGGCGCCCGCGCACATTGGCGACGCCCTTCATCCAGTTCAGCACCCCCGGCACCCGGGTATAGGCCGGCACCGAGAGAATTTCCGAGACTTCATCCATGGGCGCCACGTAAAAGCGCTCGTCCAGCGTAAAGCCGACGCCGCTCCAGTATTGGACCGCGTCTTCCTGCATCGGCAGGCTGGCGGCCTGCCGACGGCAGCGGACGAAATAGTCCGCCAGCTTGATGAAGGCGGCGGATGCGGCTGCGCTCATGACACCTCTGTGTTCATTGGTCGGCCAGTTGCCGATCCACGGTTTTCAACAGTACGTCTTCATGCACCGGTTTGGTCAGATAATCCTTGGCGCCCTGGCGTTTGCCCCAGACCCGGTCGGTTTCCTGATCCTTGGTGGTCACGATAATGATCGGAATGTGGGCGGTATCGGCGCCTTTGGTGAGCTGTCGGGTGGCCTGGAAGCCGTTCAGCCCCGGCATCACCACGTCCATCAGCACCAGGTCCGGCAGCTCCGAGCGTGCCATGGCCACGCCGTCGGCGCCATTGGCGGCCTCCAGTACGTGGTGGCCGTGCTTTTCCAGAATCTCCCGCAGTTTGTAACACTCGGTGGGAGAGTCATCGACAATAAGAATGCGTGCCATCTTTTCCTCTTCAGGTTGAGCACCGCGACCGCCCGCGGGATCGCCCCGCGGCGAGCGCTAGACGTGCTGGCGAATCGCCCCCAACAGCTCGTCTTTGGAGAACGGCTTGGTCAGGTACTCGTCAGAGCCCACGATTCGACCCTTGGCCTTGTCAAACAGACCGTCCTTGGAAGAGAGCATAATGACGGGGGTCGCCTTGAATGCGCTGTTGTTCTTGATCAGCGCGCAGGTCTGGTAGCCATCCAGTCGCGGCATCATGATGTCCACGAAGATAATACTGGGTTTGCTGTCGGCGATCTTGGCCAGGGCATCGAAGCCGTCGGTGGCGGTGATCACTTCACAACCCGCTTTTTTCAACAAGGTCTCGGCGGTGCGACGAATGGTCTTGGAGTCGTCGATCACCATCACCTTGAGGTCTTGGAAATTGTCAGTCATGGAGAACTGCCTTTAAACCGTGAACCGTTACAGGCCGCAACGTCTTTTAATTATGAGCCTTTGTTGTCATGCGATAGGCAGGGCCCGCGATCCTTCGTGTTCCCCCCCACTACATGCCACCGCCCCTTTTCTAAGGGGTTCTTCCGAGGACCTTATGGGTGAAACAGCCCAAGCCGAGGTTTTAACACAGATTCTACATTCAATCTATAAGGCCCTGTGAGACCTGAGAAAAGCGTCCCGTAGCGGGGCGGGCGACGCACTGCTAACATTGCCGGGCAACCCCCTTCCCCGGTCGTCCTGGAGCAACCATGAGCCTCAACATCGGCGTGGTGATGGATCCCATCGCCCAGATCAAGCCCTGGAAAGACACCACCCTGGCGATGCTGCTGGAAGCGCAGCGACGCGGCTGGACCCTGCACTACATGGAGCCCGCCGACCTCTACGTCCGCGACGGCCGGGTGTTCGCCGTGACCTCCGACCTGACGGTGCGCGACGACAACCAGGACTGGTTCACCCTGGGCGACCCGGCCCCCCGGGACCTGACCGGCATGGACATGATCCTGATGCGTCAGGATCCGCCCTTCGACGCCGCCTACCTGTACGCCACCTACCTGCTCGAGAAAGTCGAGCGCGAAGGCGTGCTGGTGGCCAACCGCCCGGCCAGTGTCCGCGACAGCAACGAAAAGCTGTTCGCCACCGACTTCCCCCAGTGCTGCGTGCCCACCCTGGTGTCCGGCCGCGCCGCCCTGCTGCGGGAGTTTGTAAAGGAGCAGGGTGACACCGTGATGAAACCGCTCGACGCCATGGGCGGCACCAATGTGTTCCGCATCGAGCCGGGCAGCTCCAACCTGAGCGTGATCATCGACGTGCTCACCGAGGACGGCAAAACGCCGATCATGGCCCAGCGCTTCGTGCCCGAGATCAAGCAGGGCGACAAGCGCATCCTGATGATCAACGGTGAGCCGGTGCCTTACGCTCTGGCGCGCATTCCCAAGGAGGGCGAATTCCGCGGCAACCTGGCCGCCGGCGGCACCGGCGAAGGGCGCGAGCTCACCGACCGCGACCGCTGGATTTGTGAACAGGTGGGCCCCACCCTCAAGCGCAAGGGCCTATACTTCGTGGGCCTGGACGTGATCGGTGATTATCTCACCGAAATCAACGTCACCAGCCCCACCTGCGTGCGCGAGCTGGATCAGATCTTCGGCATCAACATCGCCGGACAGTTGTTCGACGCCCTGCTGGAACTAAAATAACGACACCATGGCAGCACCTCAGGTAACCGCCGGCGACCGGCTTGGCTTCACATTGTTTCTCGCCCTGGCGGTGCACGGCGTGCTGCTGTTCGGCGTCGGCTTCGCGCCGGAAGAGCCCCGCGCGGCGCCCAACAGCCTGGATGTGACCCTGGCCATGCACCGCGCCGACGACGCCCCCGAGGAGGCGGATTTCATCGCCCAGGCGAACCAGGTGGGCTCCGGCACCGAAGAGGACAAAAGCGAGCTGACCACCACCGAGGAAGCCCCCTTCAGCGACCCGGACAGCCGCCAGGTGCAGCTCCAGGAGCCCACCGCGCGCCAGCCGACGCCGGTCACCCGCCAGAAGATCATCGTCACCCGGGCACGCAGCGAGCGCGACATCGCCAGCGAACAGCAGGACCGCAACCAGGACGACCCGCGCCGCAAGGCGGACCAGGACAACGTGGACGAGCTCAGCCGTGAGATCGCCAGCCTGCAGGCGCGCCTGGACAAGCAGAAGCAGGCCTACGCCAAACGCCCCCGGGTGCGCCGGCTCACCTCGGTGTCCGCCAAGGCCCACTACGAGGCCGCCTACATCGAGGCGTTCCGCCGCAAGGTGGAAGCCACCGGCACCCGCCATTTCCCGCGCCGGGCGCTGGACAGCAACACCTTCGGCGGCGTGCGGCTGATGGTGGCGCTGCGCCGCGACGGCGGCATCGAGGAGGTCGAGGTGCTGCAATCCTCCGGCCATGACTTCCTCGACCAGGCGGCGGTGCAGAGCGTGCGCCTGGCGGCCCCGTTCGAGCCCTTCACGCAGGACATGCGCGAGCGCATGGACGTGCTGGAAATCATCCGCACCTGGAAATTCGACGCCAACCGGCGGGTTTCCTCCAAGTAAGCGCCCCTAAAACCACTTCCTGGCCGCCTGTCCCTTGCCCTCGCCGGGCCGCCCCCGGATACTGGGGCCATGGACAACGCCAGCCTCAAACATCAGCTTTTGATCGCCATGCCACAGATGGACGATCCCAACTTCGAGCACACCGTCACCTATGTGGTGGAGCACGGCGACGACGGCGCCATGGGCCTGACGCTCAACCGCCCGGTGTCGCTCAGCCTGCTCGATATCCTGGTGGACATGGACGTCGAAGTGGAGGTGCCGCCCTCCGAGCAGCACCAGGTGGTGGCCGGCGGCCCGATCCAGCAGGACGCCGGCTTCGTGCTGCACCGCGCCACCGCCCGCCACTGGGACAGCACCGTGACGCTGGCGGACGGCCTGTGCCTGACCACCTCCCGGGACATCATGGAAGCGATCGCCATCGGCGAGGGCCCGGAGGCCACGCTGGTGTGCCTGGGCTACGCCGGCTGGGACGACGGCCAGCTGGAACAGGAGCTGGCGGACAACGTCTGGCTGAGCGTGGCCAGCACCCCCGAACTGGTGCTCGACACCCCCTTCGATCAGCGCTGGCACGCCGCCGCCGCCCGCCTGGGCGTGGATATGAGCCTGATCGCCACCCAGGTCGGCCACGGCTGATGGCGAGGCCCGATTGACCCTGATCGCGTTCGACCACGGTACCCATAAGATCGGCGTCGCCAGCGGCAACGCCATCACCGGCACCGCCACCCCTCTGCCGGCGTTACCCTGCCGTGACGGTCAGCCGGACTGGGACCAGATGACGGCCCTGTTGGAAGAGTGGCGCCCGGAGACGCTGGTGGTGGGGCTGCCGCTGAACATGGACGGCAGTGAAAGCGAATCCAGCCAGCGGGCGCGCAAATTCGCCCGCCGGCTGCACGGCCGCTTCGGCATCCGGGTATGGATGATCGACGAACGGCTTTCCACCCGGGAAGCCCGGGAGCGCACCGGCACCCGCCGCGCCGATCCCAAAGTGGATTCCATGGCGGCGGCGGTGATCGCCGAGGGCTACCTGGGCGGCGCCACGCCGGTGGCGCCTTAGCTGGTGATCCCCGCGGTTATTGGCGCACGCCTTCCACGGAAATAATGATCTCCACGGTTTCGGACGCCGGGCCCAGGTCCTTGGTGATGCCGAAGTCCGCCAGCTTCAGCGTGGTGCTGGCTTCCAGACCCATGCGGTAACCGCCCCAGGGATCGTCGCCGTAGCCGATCATCTTCGCGTCCAGGGTCACCGGCTTGGTGACGCCGTGCAGGGTGAAGTCACCGGTGATTTTGGCGGTGCGTTCGCCGGTTTGTTCGATGCGGGTGCTCTCGAAGGTGGCGGTGGGGTATTCGCTCACATCCAGAAAGTCGTCGCTGCGCAGGTGCTTGTCGCGCTCGGCGTGGTTGCTGTCGATGCTGGCGGTCTGGATCTCCGCGCGCACCTTGCTGTTCTCCGGGTTCTCCTCGTCCACCGTGAAGCTGCCGGTGAATTCGTTGAAGTTGCCGTACAGCCAGCTGTAGCCCAGGTGGGAGATCTTGAACAGGATGAACTGGTGCTGCCCCTCGGTATCGAACTGGTAGGTGCCGCCGGGCTTGTCGGCGAAGGCCGGGGTGCTCAGCAGCACCGCCAGCAGCGGGATCAGGATTCGGTGTTTCAGCATGGTGTTCTCCTTTCCGGTCTTGGTCGCAGGGTTACGGGCGCAACATCCGTTTGAGTGTCGCATCCCGGTCGATAAAGTGATGTTTCAGCGCCGCCAGGCCGTGCAGCCCGGCCAGCACCACCAGCGCCCAGGTGCTCCAGTAGTGCACCAGGCCGGCGCTGTCTTCCAGGCCGTTTTGACGCCCGGTCAGCGACGGCACCTGGAACAGCCCGAACACGTCGATGCCGCTGCCGTCGGCGGTGCTGATCAGATAGCCGCTGACCATCGCCACCAACAGCAACCCCAGCAGTCCCCAGTGCGCCAGCCGTGCGCCGATTCGCTCCCAGCGGTGGTGGCCGGCGAGCGGCGCCGGCGGCGGTGACAGGACGCGCCAGACCAGGCGGATCAGCACCACCGCCAGCAGCGTCAGGCCGACACCTCGGTGCAGGTCCGGCGCGCTCTGGTACCAGGGGTCGTAATAGCTGAGTTCCACCATATACAGCCCCAGCCCGAACAGCGCGAACACCGCCAGCGCCACCAGCCAGTGCAGGCCGATCGCGACCCAGCCGTAGCGAGCCTTGTCATTGCGTAGTTTCATAACCGAAGAGTGGCCCAGCGAACGTGAATGGGCCAGCATAGCGATTCGTTCTGTTAGATCGAAAAAACTGTAGTGTTGCCGTCTGCTTTTGCCTCTGTCGGGCTAGCCCGAACGGGTAAGGCCGGAGGCTGGTTTCGCCGGTACAACTCTGCCACGGTTGGGTTATCGCGGAACGACCCAGACAACAAGATGCAACGGATTTTAATTATCGAGGATCATCGCGAGACCCGCGAATGGCTGGCCGGGATTTGCCGGCAGGCGTTTGGTGAACCGGTCATCGAAGAAGCGGACACCCTCGCCCGGGCCCAGCGCCTGCTGGATCACGACGTGCCGTCGTTGGCACTGGTGGATCTGAGTTTGCCGGACGGCAGCGGCCTGCGGGTGTTGGAGCGTCTTAGCCGGCAATGCCCGGGAACCTATTCCGTGGTCACCACCATTTTCGATGACGACCAACACCTCTTCCGGGCGCTGCGCGCCGGCGCCAGCGGTTACCTGCTCAAGGACCAGCCCCAGAGTAGCCTGGTGGAGAGTCTGGTGGGAATAACCGGCGGGCGGCCGCCGTTGAGCCCCGGGGTCGCCCGACGCATCCTGCGTCACTTTCACAACAGCCACGGCGACACCGAGCCCGATAACCCCTTGTCCGAGCGTGAGGAAGAGGTGCTCACCCTGCTCGCCAAGGGCCTGGGGCGCGGCGAGATCGCCGATTTGCTCGATATGTCGGTGAACACGGCGGCTTCCCACACCAAAGCCATTTACCGCAAATTGAATGTTTCGGGTCGGGTCGAGGCCACGCTGGAGGCGACCCGTCTGGGTATCGTCAATCGTCGCGACGAAGGTTGATCCATGGCTTGGCCCGACGCGCTGGCAGCCCCCCGACGGCGGTTACTGGTCGCTGTGGGGCTGGCGTTTCTGTTTAGCCTGGTCGGTCTGGCGCGGGTGGCTTCGACGCCGTCCCTGGGGGTGAAGCTGGCTCCGGTGTCGGAGCCGCCAGCCGTGCGTGTGGAGCAGGTGGCGAGCACCTCGCCCAATCTGGATCGGCTGCGCCCCGGCACCGTGCTGGTGGCGGCACGGGTCAACGGCCGGCGTGTTCCCTTGAACCCCACCACCCTGATCGAAGAGCCGGATTTACTCGACTACCGCGCCTATAACCGCTTTTTGGAGCGGCAGGACCTGCTTTACCAGGCCTTGAGCCAGGGTCGGCTGGAGGTGGTCGACGCGGACGGCCGTCGTATCCTGCTGCGTGCCGCGCCGACTCCGTGGTCCCCGGCTCTGGGGTACGCCCTGGGGCACGCTGCCTATGGGTGGGTGGCGCTGCTGATTTCCCTGGGCATCTGGGTGTTCAGCCCACTACGGGCGGAAACCCGGTTGTTCGCGCTGTCCGGCCTGGGCGTGTTCGGCACCACCCTTACGTTGGCGGTCTACGGAGGCCGGGAATTGGCTCTGGACGGGACCTTGCTGGCCTGGCTGATGGCGGTGAACCATCTTTCCGTGCTCATGGTTTGCGCCCCTCTGGCGACACTGTTCTGGGTTTATCCGGTTCGCCAGGGCCAGGCGCCGCTCCCCACGCTGGCGGTATTGCTGGCCTTGTTGGCCTGGTGCGCCGACCTGGCGCAGCTCGGCCCCGGAGCCCGTTACACCGTCTATCTGCCGGTTACGTTGGGCTTTCTGGCCGGCATCGTGATCATGATTTTTCAGTGGTTCGCCAGCGGCCGTGACCCGGTGGCCAGGGCGGCGATGAAATGGTGTGTGCTGTCCATTTTCGTGGGGTCGCTGCTGCTCATGGTGCTGATCATGATCCCGCCGGCCTTGGGGCTGAACCGCCCCATGCCACTGTTTGTGAGCCTGGCTTCGATCCTGGTTCTGTACCTGGGTCTGGCGGCGGGGCTGAAGCGTTACCGGCTTTTCCACCTGGAGCAGTGGTGGTTCAAGACCTGGGCCTGGTTCTTCGGCGGCGTGCTGGTGCTTTTGCTGGATGCGGTGCTGGTGCTGGGCATCGGCTGGAGCGGCGAGCACGCCTTGCTGGTGGCGCTGGCGGTGGCCGGTTGGGTTTATTTCCCGGTCCGGCAAAGTCTGATGCGTTATCTGGGACGTGACCGGGACGACAACCTGGACGCCGCCTTGCAAAAACTGGTGGACAATCTTTTCACCGCGCAAAGTGAAGCCCGCATCCGGGCGGCCTGGCCGGATTTGCTCTGGCGCAGTTTCAGGCCGTTACGGCTGGTCCCTGTTGCCGAGGCGCCTGAGCGTCATGATGTGGCGGTGGACGCGGACGGCACGCATTTGTTTGTACGCGCCCTGGCGCACGGCGAGCCCCACTTTCGTGTGGGTTACCCGGGTGATGGCGGGCGCCTGTTCCGCCGTGCGGATTTACGGGTCGCCGGCCTGCTGCGGGCGCTGACCGGCCAGGCCATCGTCGCTGCCCGGGCCCGGGAGGCCGGCGCGGAAGTTGAGCGCCAGCGCATTATCCGTGACCTGCATGATGATCTGGGCGGGCATATCCTCAGCCTCCTGCGCAACGCGCCGAACGACCAGCAGGCGGGTCTGGCGCGCCAGGCGATGCGGTCCCTGCGCGAGAGTCTGCGCGCCCTGGACGAAGAAACCGTGTGCCGGCTCGCCGATAGCGTCGAGGACTGGCACCTTGAGTGCCGTGAAAAATGCCACCGCGAGGCGGTGACGTTACGCTGGCACCAGAGCCTGAGAGACAGGTCGATCACGGTTCGCCACGACATTAATGTGCGAAGAATCCTCGGCGAAGCCCTCACCAATGCGTTTCAACACGCCAACCCCGCGACCGTCGCTATTTCCATCCGTTTAAGCGGCGAAAACCTGATGCTGGAGTGCGTCAACGACGGCGTGCCGCCGTGCCGACGGACAACCGACGATGTGCTGTCCGGGCGCGGGCTCACCCACATGCGCACGCGGGCCGGGGAGCTGGGCGGCACCTTTGATTTTGATATCCGCGATCATAAAGCCTGGACCCGCTTTTCCTGCCCGCTTGATTGAATCCGGCGTCCTTGCCGGGTGACCACTGGCTAGCCCGGTTGAGTGATTGTTGCCGTCCGGCTCCCGTTTCACGCTGACTGCCACGATCAACCCACCGGTCTTCAACGACCGATTTTCAACAAGGGGGTACCATGCGAAACGGGTCTCTTTTAACGGTCGCTGCCCTGCTCGTCGCCTGTGGTGGCGATTCCGATGATGCCGTCACCGGCAGCGGAGACGGCGGCGGCTCGGATTTGTCCAGCCGTCAGCAGGCGGCGCTGTCGGTAGCGGCGGCCAACAGCGCGGTACAGGTCGCGCAGGCCGGAACCGGAGGCGTGCCGGACACCGGCGAGCGCGCATTGTCGGGCCCCACGCCGCGAGCGGTGATTCCGGAGGCGGAGCAGCTTGATTGCACCACCCTGGAAAACGGCGAGGGCTCTATTTACGCCTACAGTGATGCGTCCGGAAGCCAGCCGGATACCCGGATTCACTACAACGGTTCGGAAGTGGACACCACCGGCGCATTGGACACGGTGATGAAGGCCGACCCACGCTTCAGCGGCTCATTGGCGAGCAGTGGCGGCAGCTTCGCCGGCACCCAGACGCGGGCGGATTGTGAAGGCGAGGTTTCCGGCCGCCCCTTCCTGTTGAAGGGCGCCACGGATACCTTGATTTACGAAGGCGTGGATGGCGATTCGGATAACGTCGTCGCCTTCAACCGCATGGGCGGCCTGGCGGATGATTCCCTGGACCCGGTGACGCCGCCGGATCTGTCGACGCTGAACCGCTCCGACACCGGCACCCGGGCCATCGATATGCGCGGTGTTATTCGCTCTTGCACAGGCTGCAACGGGGATCTGTCGGCATTCACCGGCAACGAGCTTGATGCGGCCGTTGCCATGTTCGTGCGCATGAATCCGCCCTTGGAGGGCGACGGCATGTTGCGCATCGGCGAGAGCGAGTCATCGCCTTTCTCGGTGGTTAGCCGGGCCGGCCAGCCGGCGTCCGATCAGATCGAAACCGAGCTGAGCGGCCGCCTGGCGTCCACCCTTGGTGATCCCGAATGCCATTTCGATGTCACCTACGAGACCCGGCAACCCCTGGTCCAGCAGCAGGGGTACAACGCCGCTGCGGGACTGATCGCGGGGGAGCTGGCGGTCACCGTGGCAAGCTCCGGGCGCTCGCATACCGTCACCGCGAGTAACGGCGACATACTCGTGGATGGCGAACCCGAGGATGTCACCGATCTCGCCAACGATTGCTCCTTCGGCAGATCGGAGGGCTGAACCGGTTCATCGATATTGTCCGTCGCACGGGGCGATCTGCTAATCTAGGCGTTCTAACCCGAAGGAGAGCCCCGTGCGCTGGAATCAAGCCGATACCGACGCCCTGATCACCGTGATGTCGGAGCAGGTCGCGTCGCTTTATGATGCGGCGCCCCCGCTGTTGGTGGGCATTCAATCCGGTGGTGCCTGGGTGGCCTCGGCGTTACGCGCGCGCTTGCCGGTGGAACCGCCCATCGGGTCCCTGGACGTCAGTTTCTACCGTGACGATTTCGACACCCGGGGCCTCAAGCGATCGGTGAAGCCGTCGGATCTTCCCTTCGAGGTGGATGGCGCTCATCTTTTGCTGGTGGATGATGTCCTGATGACCGGACGCACCATTCGTGCCGCCATGAACGAGTTGTTCGATTTCGGCCGGCCGGCCTCGATTCGTCTGGCGGTAATGTTCGATATCGGTCACCGGGAATTGCCGATCCGCCCGGATATTTGCGGGGAAACTTTGGCATTGCCGCCCCATCAGCGGGTAGAATTGTTCGGGCCCGCGCCTTTGACTGCGGAGATTCGAGACATAAGGCCCGAAGAATGACGCTTGCGCCGCCGCCCTCCTCCCGCGTGCAGCTCACCGAAGACGGAAAGCTGCGACACTTTCTTTCCGTTGAACACCTGCCCCGTTCCCTGCTTGAAGACATTCTTGATACCGCCGCCAGCTTCGTCGATGTGGGCGGGCGCGCGATCAAGAAAGTGCCGCTGCTGCGCGGCAAGACGGTGGTCAACCTGTTCTTCGAATCCAGCACCCGCACCCGCAGCACCTTCGAGCTGGCCGCCAAGCGGCTCAGCGCCGACGTGCTCAACCTGGACATCGCCAAGTCGGCTACCAGCAAGGGCGAAACCCTGCTCGACACCCTGCGCAACCTGGAGGCAATGGCCGCCGACATGTTCGTGGTGCGCCACCAGGATTCCGGCGCGCCCTTCTTCATCGCCAACGAGGTGACGCCGAGAGTGGCGGTGATCAACGCCGGTGACGGCCGCCACGCCCACCCCACCCAGGCGATGCTGGATATGTACACCATCCGCCACTACAAGGGCGGCTTCGCCGGCCTGCGGGTGGCGATCGTCGGCGACATCCTGCATTCACGGGTGGCGCGCTCGCAGATCCACGCGCTCAATATCCTCGGCGCCGAGGAAGTGCGGCTGATCGGCCCGCGCACCCTGCTGCCCACCGACGTGGAGCAGCTCGGCGTCACCGTGTTCACCGACATGGCCCAGGGCCTCAAGGACGTGGACGTGGTGATCATGTTGCGCCTGCAGAAGGAGCGCATGGATTCCGCGCTGCTGCCCAGCGAGGGCGAATTCTTCCGTCTCTACGGCCTCAACAACGAGAAGCTGCGCCACGCCCGCCCGGACGCCATCGTCATGCACCCGGGGCCGATCAACCGGGGCGTGGAGATCGCCTCGGAAGTGGCCGACGGCCCGCGCTCGGTGATTCTCAACCAAGTGACGTTCGGCATCGCGGTGCGTATGGCGGTGATGTCGATGACCATCAGCGGGCAGGAAAGCAGCCAGAACCCGGACCACGGAGGCGACCATGGCCGCTAGAGCCCATCTGCTGATCCGCAAGGGCCGGGTGATCGACCCGCTCTCCGGCCGTGACGAAGTGGCCGACCTGCTGGTGGAAGACGGCCGGCTGGTGCGCATCGGCGCCAGCCTGGACGCCCCCGGCGCCGAGCTTATCGACGCCGAGGGCCACTGGGTGATCCCCGGCCTGGTGGACGCCTGCGTGCACCTGTCCCTGCCCGGCAGCGGCCGCGCCGGCGACATCGCCTCGGAAACCCGCGCCGCCGCCGGCGGCGGCATCACCCACATGGCGGCGCAGCCGGACTGCGGCCCGGTGGACTCCACCGCGGTAGTGCGGCTGATCCGCGAGCAGGCCGGCCAGGCCGGCTTCGCCCGGGTGCTGCCGGTGGCCGCGCTCACCCAGGGGCTGGAAGGCAATCAGCTGGCGGAGATGGCGACGCTGGCCCGGGCCGGCTGCATCGCCGTGGGCCAGGCCGGCGCCCGCGTGGTCGACGCCCTGGTGCTCAAGCGCGGTCTGGAGTACGCCGCCACCTTTGATCTGCCGGTGATGTTCCGTCCCCAGGACGCGGCCCTGGCCGGCGGCGGGTGTGCCCATGACGGGCCGGTGGCCACCCGCCTGGGTCTGCCCGGCATCCCCGCCGTGGCGGAGTCGGTGGACCTGGCCCGCGACCTGCTGTTGGTGGAAGCCACCGGCGTGCGCGCCCACTTCCAGCAGATCTCCAGCCGTGAATCCCTGTGGCTGCTGCGCGAAGCCAAGGCCCGGGGCCTGCCGGTCACCGCCGATGTGAGCATTCACCATCTGCTGCTGGACGAGTCCGCCATCGAAGGCTTCAACAGCCACTGCCACGTGATTCCGCCGCTGCGCGGCGCCGCCGACCGCGAAGCGCTGCTGGCGGCGGTGGCGGACGGTACCGTCGACGCCATCTGCTCCCAGCACCAGCCGGTGGGGTCGTCGAGCAAGGCGGCGCCGTTCCCGGCCTCCAAACCGGGCATCTCCGGCCTGGACAGCCTGCTGCCGCTGATCCTCAAGCTGGTGGCGGAAGGCGCCTTGCCACTGCACCGGGCGCTGGACGCGGTCACCGCCGCGCCGGCCCGCTGCCTGGGTATTCAGGCGGGGCAGCTGGAAGCCGGCCGCCCGGCCAGCCTGTGCGTGCTGGCCGCCGATGAGAGCCGCGGCCTGGCCAGCCACTGGCTGTCGGCGGGCCGTAACTCGCCCTGGCGCAACGCCACCCTGCCCGGGGTGGTCAAGCTCACCGTCTGCCAGGGCAAGGTCAGCTGGCTCAGCGACTGACGCCGGCGTCCGCTTCCATCTGGAACAGATGGGTCGCCAGCAACGACTCGCCCATCAAACCCGGGGCGAACTGCAGTTGCCCCCGGGTATCGGTGAAGATCGTCGCCGGCGTGCCGCGAATGCCCAGCCGCTGCATCAGTATGCGGTTCTCCCCCAGCGCCCGGCTGATGTCCTTCGGTATATTGCGCAACGGTGCCAGCCCGCCGGCGTCGAACTCGCTTTGCCCTTTCTCCAGGGCCGCCAGCGGATCGTCGGCGGCGAGCACCGCGGCGCCCTTGGCGTGGCTCTGCGGTTTGAGAATGCCGACGATCACGTGGCGCACCTGGGTGACGTTGTCCGGGTCGTCGATAAAGGGCCGCATGGCCTGCCACTGGCGCGCGCAGTACGGGCATTCCATGTCGGTGAACATGTAGGCGACCCGCTCCGGATTTTCCGGCCCTTCCGCCACCCAGTGGCTGTCCGCCAGCAGCGACCGTACCTGCCGGGCCTGCTCCTCGCTGATCTGGGCGCTGGCCGGCGGGCTGAACAGCGCCGCCGTCAGCGCCATCAGCAGCGGCGCCACCAGCGCCAGGGTCTGTCGGACGGTCGGTCGAGTGTGCATGGGCTACTCCTGAAGGTGCGGGTTAATAAAATGATGAAGGCTGGCCCGGGAAAGCGGCCCCACATGGCTGTTGACCAGGGTGCCGTCGCGGCCGATCAGCACCGTGGTGGGCAGACCGCTGCCGCCCAGTGCCCGGGCCAGGTTGCTGTGCGGGTCCGACACCACGTTGTCCAGGCGCAAACCCTCTTCCAGCAAATAGCCGCGGATAATCTCCGCCGACTCGCCCTGGTTGGCGTACACGAAACGCACCCCCGGATAGTCGCTCTGGCCCTGTTCCAGCACCGGCATCTCGCGCCGGCAGGGCGGGCACCAGCTGGCCCACAGATTGACCAGGGTGAGGCGGTCCTCGGACAACGCGGAAAGCGCCACGGGGGTGCCGTCCAGCCGGTGCAGGGTCACCTCCGGCGCCGGCTGGTCGGTGCTGCTCACGGCCAGCGTCACGCTGGCGGTGAGCACCGCCGCCACCGCGCCGGTGAGCAGGGCGCGCCAGCTCTCGGACAGCGGCGCGTCCTGTTCCCGGCCGGCCCGGCCGCGCAGCGCCCAGGCCAGCGCCAGGCCGGCGCCGGCCACGGCGCCGGGCCACCAGAGGCCGCCGTCGCGCAGGTCGATCATTTCCAGCGGCCCGGCGAAGCGGTCGTGGTAGCGCGCCACGAACGCCACCCGCGCGCCGATCAGCGCCAGCAGCCCAATGCGCCACAGCAGCGGCTCGGCGTCCCCGTGGCCACGGCGGCGGCGGTACCAGGCCACCAGCCAGGCGGCGATCAGGCCCACCAGCCAGGGCAGCAGGGCGAGCGGTATCGCGAAGGGTCCGAGTTGCAAAGCGTTCATGGGGCCTCTTGGGTGTCCTGGTTGCCGGGCCCAGCATTCCCGACCATGATTAACGCCGGGTTAATCCGGCGCCCGCATTCTGGTTTCCTATGCATCTACTACTGATCGAAGACGACGCCCTGCTCGGCGACGGCGTGCAGGCCGGTCTTCAGGCCCACGGCTTTTCCGTGGCCTGGGTGACCCGCGCCGCCGATGCCGACGCCGCCCTGGACAGTACCGCCTTTGACCTGGTGGTGCTCGATCTGGGTTTGCCCGACCAGGACGGGCTGTCGCTGCTGGCGCGCTGGCGCCGCCTGGGGCGGGACGAGCCGGTGCTGGTGCTCACCGCCCGGGACGGCGTCGAGCACCGGGTGACGGGATTGAACGCCGGCGCCGATGACTACCTGGTGAAACCCTTTGACCTGGACGAGCTGGTGGCCCGCCTGCACGCCTTGATGCGCCGCGCCGCCGGCCGCGCCGCGCCGGTGATCGAGTACGGCGGCCTGCGGTTCGAACCGGCGGCCCAGCGGCTCTGGCTGCACGGCGAGGCGGTCACCCTGCCGCGCCGTGAGCGGGCCCTGCTGCAGGCCCTGCTGCAAAGCCGTGGCCAGGTGCTGACCCCGGTTCAGCTCGCCGACCGGGTCTACGGCTGGACCGACGGCGTGGAGAGCAACGCCCTGGCGGTGCACATCCACAACCTGCGCCGCAAACTCGGCGACGCCCTGATCGACACCGTGCGTGGTGAGGGCTACCGGCTGGGGACCCCGCCGTGATCGGGCCCGCCAGTTTGCGCGGCCGCTTGCTGCTGTGCATGGGGCTGGGGCTGTCGGTGCTGTGGCTGGTGCTGGCGGTGTGGCTGCACGGCGAGGTCCGTGACCGGGTCGCGCGGGTGCTGGACCAGCGCCTGGCGGCGTCCGCGCGCATGGTGGTGTCGCTGCTGGAAAGCGACGCCGCCGGCGACCTGAAACTGCAGGAGTCCGGCGCCCTGCCCTTGGGCGGCATCGCCTGTGAAATCAGCAGCCTGCGCGGCGAGGTGCTGGCCCGTTCCGGCGGCGCCCCCAACGCCGGACTGGCGCTGCCCGAGGACGGCTTCGGCGAGCAACAGGTCGATGGCGAAACCTGGCGGGTGTTCACCGTCAGCGACGGCGAGTTGCGCGTCACCTCGGCGGAACGCATGGCCGGGCGCACCGCCTTTATGCGCCAGGTGGCGCTGGTGCTGCTGGTGACCCTGGGCCTGGGCCTGCTGGCCAGCCTGGCGTTGGTGTGGTGGGCGGTGGGGCGCGCCCTGGCGCCGCTGGCCGTGCTGCGTGCCGACCTGTCCCGGCGCCGCGTCACCGACGAAGCGCCTCTGAGTGTGCCGGAAGGCGGGGTGGAACTGGCGCCCATGGTCGACACCCTCAACCACTGGCTCGGCAACGCCCGCGATGCCCTGATGCGCGAACGGCGCCTCACCGACGACCTGGCCCATGAACTGCGCACGCCGCTGGCGGCGATCCGCACCCAGCTTCAGGTCGCCGATATGACCGACGGCGAGCGCGCCGCCCACGCCCGGGCGCAGGCCCGGCAGGCGGTGCTGCGGCTGGCCAACAACCTGGACCAGCTGCTGGCCCTGGCCCGGGAAGAGGGCGCGGAAAGCCGGCGCCGGGAGCCGCCGGAAGCGCTCGGCGATCTGCTCGCCACGGTGCTGGAAGAACTGCGGCCCGCCAGCCTCGAAAAGCGTCTCACCGTTCACCTGGACGCGGACGATGACCGGGCGTTGCGGCGGGCCGCTCCGGCCGGACCGGGCCTGATGCGGATCGCGCTGCGCAATGTGCTGGAGAACGCGGTCCGGCACAGCCCGGTCGGCGGTGAGATAGGGGTGCGGGTAGAGAGCGGACACAACGGCGAAGACATTGCCGTGGCCGTCGAGGATCAGGGCCCCGGGCTGGCCCCGGATCAGCGCGCCCGCGCCCTGGACCGGGGCTGGCGCGGCGGTGGCGAGGGCCAGGGGCTGGGCCTGGCCATCGTCGCCTCGGTGATGGCGCGCACCGGCGGCACCATTGCGCTGGACGCCGCCGACAGCGGCGGCCTGCGCGTGACCCTGCGGTGGCTTAGTTCGCCGCGCCCGGCGGGAAGCGATTGAACATCTCCGCCACCATCGCGTCGATGCGTTCCTTGCGGCGTTCGCTGCTCATCGATTCGTAGAGCGTGTCGCGGCTGGTGGCTTCCCAGACCACTTCGCTGCTGCTGCGTTCGACCAGGGCGATTTGCAGCTTGTGCTCTTCGTAGGTCTCGCCTTCCACCGGAGTGGTGGCGCCGATGCCGTAGCCCCGGTTGAACCAGCCGAAGCCGAACTGCAGGGTGCTGCCCTGGAATTTCTCCACCGGCACGAAGGCGTAGCGCACCGCCAAGTCCGCCTGATCCAGGTCGGCACGGGTCAGCGGTCCGTCCGCCAGTTCGCGGTGTACGGCTTCCTGCACCCGCTGGCCGTTCAGGCTGAGCGCCTCCTGGTCGGCGTCCGGCGCCTCAATGGCGTAACTGCGGTATTGACTGAAATCGGTGCCGGCGCGATGGTCGATCACCACCGGCGACACGCACCCGCCCAGCAACAGGGCGAGCGCGGCGATCAAGGGCAGGCTGTGTAAGGCTCGCATTGGACAACTCCCTGGGAATCATTCTCAAACAGTATAGAGCGCTTCCGCGAGGGTGACGTCAACGGGAACCGGCCGGAATCTGCACCCAGACCGCATGGGCGCGGGCCAGACAGCGACCGGCGGCGTCGTGCACCGCGGTGCCGGCGAAGTGTTTGCGCCCGTCGCGGCCCAGCGGCCAGCCACTCACCACATAGGTCTCGCCCACGTTCGGCAGCGCGTCCACCTGCACCGTGAAACTGCCCAGCACCACCCAGGTGTCCGGGTCCTTTTCAAGGGTGAATGAGCCCGGGCAGTCCAGCGCCGCGTACACCTGCGGCAGCGTCACCCGGCCCCGATCGTCGCCGTGGCTGGCCGCCGGTGTCCACGGGCAGGCCACCGCGCGGCGGTCGTCCAGCCAGCCGGGGAACAGCCGCAGGCCGTCGTCCCGGTCCGGGCCGCACACGTAGCAGCCCGGGAAAGGATGGTCGACGAAACCGCTGAAGCGGGTTTCCGCCTCCCGCGCTTCGTCCACGGTGGCCGGCGCCGGCACCGTCATTTCCGGCAGGCTGGCCTGGCGGGCGCGGGCCACCGGTTGGTCGTCGTGCAGGGCGAACCACTGCGCGTTGTCCAGCCGCAGCGGCAGGTCGGTGTCCAGCGGCGGCGGCGCCATCAGGCGGGTTTCCACGCACGCCGTGCCGGCGTGCTCGGCCATGCGGCCGCAAATATAGCCGCCGTTGGCGGAGCCCGGCGGGCCGTTATAGCGGTTCTCAATGCGAATCGCGGTGGTGTTCGGTGTCATGGTGTTCTCTTTCCTACCAGTTAAACGGGTTCGGCTTCCGCCCTCAGGCATTCACCGAGAAAGCGTGCGGCCCGGCCGGCGTACTGACCGTCGGCGTAGACCAGATAGAGGTCGTGGAAGCGCTCCACGCCCTCCTTAAGCGGCAGCGGCAGCAGGCGGCCTTCGGCCAGGTCGGCGGCGATTTCGGTCTCCGGCACCCAGGCGAAACCCAGGCCGCGCAGCAACGCCTGGCGGCGCGCGCTGCCGTGGGAAAAGGTCCAGCGCTGCTCGGCGCCCAGCCAGCCCGAGTCCACCCGGCGCTTGCCGGAATCGCGGATCACCAGCTGGCGGTGCGGGCGCAGGTGGTCCAGCTCCAGCGGCCCCTGATGGTGCAACGCGTGCTCCGGCGCCGCCACCGCCACGAAGCGGATCCGCGACAGATGATCGCCCATGAAGCCGGGCGGCACCCGGCCGGTGATCACCACGTCCGCCTCATGGCGCAGCAGCGCTTCCTCGGAACCGGACAGCACGGTTTCCTGGAACTCCACCCGGGTCAGCGGGCTTTCGCTGGCCAGTCGCACCAGGGCGCAGAGTACCTGATCCTGGGGGAACAGGCCGTCGGCGGTGAGCCGCACCAGCGGCTCCCAGCCGTGGCCGAAGCGGATCGCGGTGTTCTCGATGCGGCCCGCCTCGTCCACCAGCACCTTGGCCTGGCGGTACAACAGGCTGCCGGTCTCGGTGAGTTTGGCGCGGCGGCCCTCCAGGGCGAAGGCGCGCACGCCCAGCTCGGTCTCGATTTTCTGCACCGCGTAGCTGATCGCGGACTGGCTTTTATCCAGCGCCTCGGCGGCGGCGGCGTAGCCGCCCTCGTCCACCACGGCGATCAGTGCCTGCCATTGGTCCAGGGTGATTTTCGTCGACATATCGAATCAATTGACCATATTTCACAAATATGTGCTGTTTTATATCGCCTTTTCAGAATCAATAATAGAGGTCAGCTTCAAGCAATGATTCCAAGGAGGTCCCATGGGACTGCTGGTAGAAGGACAGTGGCAAGACAAGTGGTACGACACCAAGAGCACCGGTGGCCATTTCAAGCGCTCGGAAAGCCAGTTTCGTAACTGGGTGACCGCGGACGGCGAAGCCGGCCCCACCGGCGAGGGCGGTTTCCCGGCGGAGAGCGGCCGTTACCACCTGTATGTGTCCTACGCCTGCCCCTGGGCCCACCGGGCGCTGGTGATGCGCGCCTGGAAAGGCCTTGAGAAGCACATTGACGTGTCCGTGGTGCACCCGCTGATGCTGGAGCACGGCTGGGAACTGCGCGAGGACTTTCCCGGGGCCACCGGCGATCCGCTGTACGGCCTGGATAAGCTGTATCAGCTGTATTTGAAGGCCGACGGTAAGTACACCGGGCGCGTCACCGTGCCGGTGCTGTGGGACAAGCAGCGCGAGACCATTGTCAGCAACGAGTCCGCCGACATCATCCGCATGTTCAACAGTGCCTTTGACGGGGTCGGTGCGCGGCCGGGGGATTACTACCCGAGCGATTTGCGCGACCAGATCGAGGCGGTTAACAGCCCGGTCTACGAGAAGGTGAACAACGGCGTTTACAAGGCCGGCTTCGCCACCGGCCAGCAGGCCTACGACGAGGCGGTGCAGGCGCTGTTCGGCACCCTCGACGAATTGGAAGAGCGGCTCGGTAAAAGCCGCTATCTGGTGGGCAACACGCTCACCGAGGCGGATCTGCGCCTGTGGACCACGTTGGTGCGGTTCGATCCGGTTTACGTTACGCACTTCAAGTGCGACCGCCGCCGGATCGCCGACTACCCCAACCTGAGCGGTCTGTTGCGCGAGCTCTACCAGCTGCCCGGCGTGGCCGGCAGCGTGGATATGGATCATATCCGCAACCATTATTTCCGCAGCCACCCGACGGTGAACCCCCACGGGATCATCTCGATCGGCCCGGAGCAGGATCTTTCCGCCGCCCACGACCGCGACCGGCTGGGCGAACGGGAGATCCGGGGCGTCTGAGGGCGCCCCGGAGGACAGCCAACAGGAGGCAACCATGAAAGAGCGTCGCATACTCAATACGTTCCGTGCCCTGGATACATCCGATGGCGCCGGCGTGCGCCTGAAGCGCGCGCTGGGCCACAACCCGGCGGTGCGGCTGGATCCGTTCCTGATGCTGGACGCGTTCTCCTCCGACAATCCGGACGACTACGTGGCCGGCTTCCCGGCCCACCCGCACCGTGGCTTCGAGACCGTCACCTACCTGGTGGAAGGACACATGAAGCACCGTGATCACCTGGGTAACGAAGGCGATCTCAAGCAGGGTGGCGTGCAGTGGATGACCGCCGGGCGCGGCATCATCCACGAGGAAATGCCCCAGCAGCAGGACGGTTTGCTGCGCGGCTTCCAGCTGTGGATCAACCTGCCCGCGGCGGAGAAGATGAAGCCGGCCGGTTACCGGGACATCACCGACACCGAGATGCCGCGTCTGGATCTGCCCGGCGGCGGGCAGGTCAAGGCGGTGGCCGGCGAGGTGACGCTCAACGGTGAAACGATCACCGCGCCGGTGGTCGGCGGCAGCACCGATCCGCTCTACCTGGACGTGAAGTTGCGCGGCGGCGAAAGCCTGACCGTGCCGGTGAAAAGCGGCTACAACGCGCTGCTGTATCTGTTCGAAGGGAGCCTGACGGTGAATGGCGAGACGCTGCGCCTGGAGCACACCGGCACGCTGAGCGACGGCGATCGTGTGACGCTCGCCGCCGGTGAGGACGGTGCCCGGCTGTTGTTGCTGGCGGGCAAGCCGATCGGCGAGCCGGTGGCCCAGTACGGGCCTTTCGTTATGAACACGCAGGAAGAGATCGAGCAAGCCCTGCGCGACTACCGGGCCGGCACTTTGGCTGAGCCAGCTTGAGGGGTCGGGTAGACCTCTGGAATCCTGCCGGGCGAGCCAGCTCGCCCTTTCGCGAGCAGGCTCGCTCCCACAAGGACGGCTTTCGGAGCAGGCCCGCTCGCAACCTCCTTCAGCCGAGTTTGGCGTCCAGGGTGATCTCAGCGTTGAGCACCTTGGACACCGGACACCCTTCCTTGGCGCCGTTGGCGATTTTCTGAAACTCGGCGTCGTCGATGCCGGGAATCTTCGCGTTCATATCCAGATGAATCTTGGTGATGCTGAAGCCGTCGCCGTCTTTATCCAGGGTCACTTTCGCCTTGGTGTCGATGCTGTCGGCGGTGTAGCCGGCGTTACCCAGCTCCAGCGAAAACGCCATCGAGAAACAACCGGCGTGGGCGGCGCCGATCAGCTCTTCCGGGTTGGTGCCGGGCTCGTCCTCGAAGCGGGTGTTGAAACCGTAGGGCTGTTCCTTGAGGGCACCGCTTTGCGTGGAAATGGTGCCTTTGCCCTTCTTGATGTCGCCTTCCCAGTGGGCGGATGCGAACTTGTTCATGACGTTGCCTCCCGATACGAATGTCCGGGCAAGAGTGGGAGCCCGTCCGTGAAGGATAGGTGCACTCTTGCCCGGCCGACCGTAAAAGAAGGATAAACGCCGGCTAGTCGTGGTCGCCTTCGATGGTCAGGCCGCGGGTGGCGTGATCCAGGCTGGTGGCGTCGGTTTCGTTGCCGAGCTTGATCATCAGGCGCAGATCGTTGGGCGAGTCGGCGTGGGCGATGGCGTCCTCGTAGGTGATCTCGCCGGCGTCGTAGAGATCGTAGAGCGCCTGGTCGAAGGTCTGCATGCCCTGTTCCCGGGACTTGCTCATCAACGCTTTCAGCAGGTGAATCTCGCCCTTGCGGATATGGTCGGACACCAGCGGCGTGTTGAGCAGCACTTCGATGGCGGCGCGCCGGCCCTTGCCGTCCGGGGTGGGGATCAGCTGCTGGGCGACGATGCCGCGCAGGTTCAGCGACAGGTCCATGTAAAGCTGGTTATGGCGATCCGCCGGGAAGAAGTGAATGATGCGGTCCAGCGCCTGGTTGGCGTTGTTGGCGTGCAGGGTGGCCAGGCAGAGGTGGCCGGTCTCGGCGAACGCGATGGCGTGGTCCATCACCTCGCGGCTGCGCACCTCGCCGATCAGAATCACGTCCGGCGCCTGGCGCAGGGTGTTCTTCAGCGCCACCTCGAAGGATTCCGTGTCGATGCCCACTTCCCGTTGCGTGACGATGCAGCCCTGGTGCTGGTGGATGAATTCGATCGGGTCCTCGATGGAGATGATGTGCCCTTTGGAGTTCTTGTTGCGGTGGCCGATCATCGACGCCAGCGAGGTGGATTTACCGGTGCCGGTGGCGCCGACGAAAATCACCAGGCCGCGCTTGGTCATCGCCAGGTCCTTGATCACCGGCGGCAGGCGCAGCTCGTCCACGTTGGGAATCTTGGTCTCGATGCGGCGCAGCACCATGCCCACCAGGTTGCGCTGGTAAAAGGCGCTGGCCCGGAACCGGCCGATGCCGCGGGCGGAAATCGCGAAGTTGCACTCGTGGTGTTCGAGGAATTCCTTGCGCTGCTTTTCGTTCATGGTGCTGAGCACGATGTCCCGGGTCATGTCCGGGGTCAGGGCGTTGCGCGTCACCGGCAGCACCTTGCCGTGAATTTTCATGCTCGGTGGCACGCCGGCGGTGATGAACAGGTCCGAGCCGCCTTTCTGCACCATTAATTTAAGAAGATCTTCAAATTCCATGCGCTTGCCCCAATCAGATGGCGTCCGGGTTCTTGGCTTTTTCCTGGGCCGCCTGACGGGCCACCAGGCCTTTCTTCACCAGGCCCTGCAGGCACTGGTCCAGGGTCTGCATGCCCAGGGCGCCGCCGGTCTGGATGGCGGAGTACATCTGCGCCACCTTGTCCTCGCGGATCAGGTTCCGGATCGCGGCGGTGCCGATCATGATCTCGTGGGCGGCGATCCGCCCGCCGCCGTTCTTCTTCATTAGCGTCTGCGAGATCACCGCCTGCAGGGATTCCGACAACATCGAGCGGACCATGGATTTCTCTTCCGCCGGGAACACGTCCACCACCCGGTCGATGGTCTTGGCCGCCGAGGTGGTGTGCAGGGTGCCGAACACCAGGTGCCCGGTCTCGGCGGCGGTGAGCGCCAGCCGGATGGTTTCCAGATCGCGCAATTCGCCCACCAGAATAATGTCCGGGTCTTCCCGCAGGGCGGAGCGCAGCGCCTCGGCGAAGCCCAGGGTGTCGCGGTGCACTTCCCGCTGGTTGACCAGGCACTTCTTGGATTCGTGCACGAATTCGATCGGGTCCTCGATGGTGAGGATGTGCTCGTAGCGGCTCTCGTTGATGTAGTCCATCATCGCCGCCAGGGTGGTGGATTTACCCGAGCCGGTGGGCCCGGTCACCAGCACGATGCCGCGCGGGAAATCGGATATCTTCTGGAACACCTTGCCCATGCCCAGGTCCTCCATGGTCAGCACCTTGGAGGGAATGGTCCGGAACACGGCGCCGGCGCCGCGGTTCTGGTTGAAGGCGTTGACCCGGAAACGGGCCACGCCGGGCACGTCGAACGAGAAGTCGGTCTCCAGGAATTCCTCGTAATCCTTGCGCTGCTTGTCGTTCATGATGTCATAAACGAGCGCGTGCACTTCCTTGTGCTCCATGGCCGGCAGATTGATACGGCGCACGTCGCCGTCCACCCGGATCATCGGGGGCAGGCCGGCGGAAAGGTGCAAATCCGAGGCGCCGTTTTTGGCGCTGAAGGCAAGCAGTTCGGTGATATCCATGGGTTTATGTATTCTTCTCAGTAAAATTTCGCAGGACGGTATAGGTCCTTAAACTAACCGCTCGCCGTGAGCCATTCAATCATGCCCGAAACCGATACCCCGCTAACCTCGATTCGCGCACGGATCGACGCCGCCTGCGCCGGCGCCGGCCGGGCCCCGCAAAGCGTTACCCTGCTGGCGGTCAGCAAGACCCGCGGCGCCGACGAGATCGCCGCGCTCGCCGACCAGGGCCAGCGCCATTTCGGCGAAAACTACCTCCAGGAAGCCCTCGACAAGATGCCCGCCCTGGCGGACCGGGGGCTGGAGTGGCATTTCATCGGCCCGATCCAGTCCAACAAGACCCGCGACATCGCCGCTCATTTCGACTGGGTGCACACCGTGGACCGCGCCAAGGTGGCGCGCCGGCTCAACGAGCAGCGCCCGGACCACCTGCCGCCGCTCAACGTCTGCATCCAGGTCAATGTGGACGACGAAGCCAGCAAAAGCGGGGTCGCCCTGGATCAGGTGGAAGCGCTGGCCGCCGGGTTCGCCGACTGGCCGCGCCTGCGCCTGCGCGGGCTGATGGCGATTCCCCGCGCCGACAGCGACGACCACAACCGCGCCGCTTTCCACGCCCTCGCCATGACACTGTCACAATTGCGCAATACAATGCCGGCCCTCGACACCCTCTCCATGGGTATGAGCGCGGACTACACGGTGGCCATCGAAGAAGGCGCCACCCTGGTGCGGCTGGGCACCGCCCTGTTCGGCCCGCGTCCGCCCAAGGACACTTGCTGAAAGGACGACGCAGCTTATGGCACAACAACTGATCGGCTTCATCGGCGCCGGTAACATGGCGAACAGTCTGGCGGGCGGCATGATCGCCAAGGGGATCCGCCCGGCCCGCATCTGGATGAGCGACCCCTCCCAGGACCGCCTCAACGAAGTGGCCCAGTTGCACCGCGTTCATGTCAGCCGCGACAATCTGGACGTGGCGCGCCGCGTGGACGTGCTGGTGCTGGCGGTGAAGCCCCAGGTGATGGGCGACGCCTGCGCCGCCCTGCGCGAGATCATCGAAGAGCGCCAGCCGCTGATCATCTCGATCGCCGCCGGCGTCACCGTGGACAACCTGCGCAACTGGCTCGGCGAGGCGCCCATCGTGCGCTGCATGCCGAACACCCCGTCGCTGGTGCAGGCCGGCGCCACCGGGCTGTACGCCGCGCCGGACGTGAGCGCCGAGCAGAAAGAGATGGCCGGCCAGATTCTCAGCGCCGTTGGCCTGACCTTCTGGTTCGAGACCGAAGGCGAGCTGGACGCGGTCACCGCGGTGTCCGGCTCCGGCCCGGCCTACTTCTTCCTGCTCATGGAGGCGCTGATCGACGCCGCCCGGGCCCAGGGGCTGTCCGCCACCACCGCCCGGCAGCTGGTGCTGCAGACCGCCTGGGGCGCCTCCCAGCTGGCGATCACCAGCGAGGACGGCCCCGACGTGCTGCGCCAGCGGGTCACCAGCCCCGGCGGCACCACCGCCGCCGCCTTGCAGGTGTTCGAAGAGGCGGGTCTGCGCGAGCAGGTGCAGGCCGCCGTGGCCGCCGCCCGCGAGCGCTCCGAGCAGCTTTCCGGCTGATGCCCGGGGGTCGGGCGGGCGCCGCCCGGCCAAAAATTTGAAACCGGCCGCCTTTACCCCAATACTCTGTCGCCACACGAACAGTCTGGAGTCGTCATGAATCCTCAGGGCGCCGCGGTCTTCCTGATTGATTTCGCATTCAGCGTATACATCTTCATCGTTCTGACCCGTTTCGTGCTGCAACTGGCGCGCGCGGACTTCTACAACCCCATTTCGCAATTTGTGTTGCGCGCCACCAACCCGTTGCTGGCACCGCTGCGCCGCATCATTCCCGGCTACCGGGGCCTGGATATCGCCTCGCTGGTGCTGATCCTGATTCTGATCGTGGCCAAGGCGCTGATGCTGCTGACCATCCAGACCGGCGGCCTGCCGGCGGGTATCGGGCCGCAACTGCTCGTCTACACGCTCAGGGAACTGGCCTCGCTGATACTGGATTACGTGTTCTGGGCGGTGCTGGTCCGGGTGATCCTGAGCTGGGTGGCGCCGGACCCCTCCAACCCGGTGGTGCGGGTGGTGATCCAGATCACCGAGCCGCTGATGGCGCCGGTGCGCCGCCTGCTGCCGGACATGGGCGGGCTCGACCTGAGCCCGCTGATCGTGCTGCTCGGCGTGCAGCTGCTGAAGATTCTGTTCCAGCTGCACTGACCGGACTCGCCGGCGCCCTCCCCGGGCGCCGGTTCAGCCGGCGATCATGGCGCTGGCGCCACCGTCCACCACCAGGAACTGGCCGGTGATGTGCTTGCCGGCGTCGGACGCGAACAGCAGCACCGTGCCTTTCAGATCCTCCTCGTCGCCGACCCGGTTGAGCGGCACCCGCGCGGCCAGCGCCTCGACGCCGTGCCGATCGGTGAGATAGCGCGACATCTTGCTGGGAAACACGCCCGGGCCGATGGCGTTGACGGTGATGTTGTAGGCGCCCCATTCCGCCGCCAGCGCGCGGGTGAAGGTCACCACCGCGCCCTTGCTGGTGTTGTAGCCCACCGCCTGCATGAAATCCCGGTTGCCGCCCAGGGCCGCGTTGGATGCGACGTTGACTACCCGGCCGCCGCCGTTGGGGATCATGCTGCGCCGGCCGATTTCCCGGGTCAGCAGGAACAGGTTGCGCACGTTCAGCGTCATCACCTTGTCCCAGCCCTCCAGCGGGTAATCCTCGGCGGGCGCGCCCCAGGAGGCGCCGGCGTTGTTGACCAGAATGTCCACCCGACCCAGCACCTCCAGTGCCCGGTCCGCCAGGCCCATCACCGCGTCCTCGTCGGCCAGGTCCACCGCCAGCGGGGTCACGTCGATACCGGCGGCGCGCAGTTGTTCGGCGGCTTCTTCGAGCTCGTTCGCCTTGCGTGAGCTGATCACCAGCCGCGCCCCGGCTTCGCCCAGGGCCTGGGCCATCTGCAGCCCCAGCCCCCGGGACCCGCCGGTAACCAGGGCGGTACGGCCGCTCAGATCCATCAGTTGCTGCACGCTACGGGTTTGCGGTTCGCTCATTGTCGGGCTCCTCGTTATAGGGTTTGCGACCATCATTCGGGGCCGGGCCGGTACCCGCAACCACCGTTTGCGACGAAAAGCCGGCGGCTTCGGACACCGGGGTTGCGCGGCGCCGGGCTTTGCCCTTTGATGCGCGTTTGATCCGTGAAACGCAGTCGTGGAGCCCTCGAGTGAAAACACAGCCCTGGCAGTTGGAGACCGGCGCCTACCCGTTCTCGATCCGATTCAACCCGCATTACAGCCACCTGGACACCGAACGGCACGTTAACAACGTGGCGGTGCAGAGCTTTCACACCGAAGCGCGCACCCGCTTCCACATGGCGGTGCTCGGCGACCGGGCCTGGTATTCCGACGACGTGCTGCTGCGCCCGCGCCGCACCGTGACCCACTTTCTGCGCGAGACCCACTACCCCCACGAAGTCACCGCCGCCGTGCGCCTGGTGGCGGTGGAGGACGACAGCTACCGTCTGGTGCAGGCGCTGTTCCAGAATGGCGAATGCGTGGGCGTGCAGGAGTGCCTGATGGGCGCCTGGGGGGAAGCCGGCTGGGCGGCATCCCGCTGGGTGGCGCTGCCGGAGGCGGCGCGCCGGGCCCTGGCCGCCGAACAGGTGGACGGTCAGCCACTACTGCCCTGGCCGGAGCTGCCGGAAGAGACCGAAACCTTCGAGCCGGGGCCGCGCCAGGTGGCCCTGACCGCCCGCTACGCGGACCTGGACCCGGACCGGCGGCTCTCCGAGCTGGCCCAGGCGCGCTACCTGGAGCAGGCCCGGGCCGGTTCGGTGACCATGCTGCGGCAGCCGAACCTGGGGCTGCTGGTGGCGCGCATCGACATCCGCTACCAGCGCTGGGACACCGGCATGGGCGAAGTGGCGTTGAGCTCCGAACTGGCCGGCATCGGCAACAGCTCCTTCGTGCTGCGCGGGCGCGCCGCCGTGGACGGTCGCCCGGTGGCCATGGCGGAAAGCGTAATGGTGCTGATCGACCGCGACACCCACAGACCCACCCCGGTGCCCGACGCGCTGCGCGCCGAGATGGCGGTGCTGCAGCCGCCTACAGCGTGATCTGTTTGCCGCGTGCTTCCTGACTCTCGATCCAGGTGAGAATGCGCCCGCCCAGCGGCCGCTCGGTGGCCTCGGCGGCCAGCGCCACCGCCTCCCGCAGCGCCTGGATCTCGATGCCGGTGTCCAGGCCGCAACTCTCCAGCAGGTAGACCAGATCCTCGGTGGCCACATTGCCGGTGGCGCCCGGCGCGAACGGGCAGCCGCCCAGGCCGCCCAGCGACGCGTCGAAGCGGCGCACGCCCAGATCCAGGGCGGCCCAGGCCATGGCCGTCGCCAGGCCACGGGTGTCGTGCAGGTGCACGTAGAACCGTTCCGCCCCGAAGTCGCGGATCAGCGGCGCCATGATGTCTTTCATCTGCCGCGGGTTGCCGGCGCCGATGGTATCGGCGATGGCCACCTCGTCGCTGCCGGCCTGGAACATGCGCTCGGTGAGGCGCTGCGGCAGCGTCACCGGCACGGGGCCGTCGTAGGGACAGGCGAAGGCCCCGGAGATGTAGGTGCGGGTAGCCACGCCGTCGGCGCGGGCGGCCTGGATGATCGCTTCGCAACTGGCCGCGGCCTGCTCCAGGCTCATGTTCAGGTTGCGCTGGTTGAAGGTGTCGGTGGTGGACAGCACCAGCGCCACGGTGGGGTAGCCGGCGTCGCGGGCCAGCTGGTAGCCCTTCAGGTTGGGCACCAGGGCGGTGTAGTGCAGGCCTTCGTCCCGGGGCAGCAGCGGCGTCAGCGCCGCCGCATCGGCCATCTGCGGAATCGCCTTGGGGCTGACGAAGCTGACCGGCTCCAGGTAGCGCACACCGGCGCCCACCAGGGCGGCGGCGATGGCCGCCTTGGCCTCGGTGCCCACCGTCACCGGTTGATTCTGCAGGCCGTCGCGCAGCCCCACTTCATTAACGATCGCCCTGTCTTTCATGCCTTGCCCGTCGTGAAGAGTGAAGGAACGGAAGTGTGCCACGGCGGCGGGTCCGCTGCATCCGGGGCGCGCCGCCGCCGGGAAGTCAATGGCCGGGCTGGTCCGACAATCGGGCAGGGTGCGTTGTGTCCAGGATGGCCGCTGGTTAGTGTCAGAGCGTTTTCCATACCGGCACGATCCCGGGGACCAGGGAGCACGACGATGATTTGGATTCTTTCGCTGATTCTGGTGGTGGTGATACTGATCCCCACCTACGTAACGCTGGCGTTCTATCTGGTCTGGCATTACGACCGGCGTAACTTCCAGGCGCCCCCGGCGGAGGGCGAGCGCGACCCGCTGCGCGGTAGCGCGGTGGCCCGGGCGATTCTGGTGGAAGCGGCCAGCCTCACCTTCCTCAGCGGCACCTATCCATTGCGTCTGCTCCACGACGCCTCGCCCAAGCGGGCGCGCGCCTGCGATCACCGCCCGGTGATCCTGGTGCACGGCTACGGCGGCAACAGCGCCAACTTTCTGTGGATGCAGTGGCGGCTGCGGCGCCAGGGCTTTCGCAACGTCTACGCGGTGAGCTACACGCCGCCGCACATCAACGCCCGCAAGCTCGCCGCCCAGGTCGCCCGCCACGTGGAAAACGTGCTGGCCCGCACCGGCGCCGAGCAAGTGGACCTGGTGTGCCACTCCATGGGCGGGCCGCTGACCCGCTATGCCCTGAAGAACCTGGGCCTGGCCGGCAAGGTGAATAAGGTGATCACTCTGGGCAGCCCCCATTACGGCACGCGCATTTCCTCGCTGTTCCCGGCCCGGGGCGCGGCCGCGCAGATGCGCTACCGCAGCCCCTTCCTCGAGGAACTGGCGGAAGGCGGCCAGTGCCCGGGCGAGGCACGCTTCTATTGCCTCTACTCAGAGCTGGACAACTTTGTCATGCCCGCCTCCACCGCCACCCTGGCGGACGCGGAGGAGAACCTGCACCTGCCCTATCTGGGCCATTGTGCGTTGCTCTACAGCCCGCGGGTGGCACGGGCCGTGTGCGAGCGCCTGAAGGCGGATTGAGGGCATAACCGGGCGGAGAATGTGAAATCGAGCACGGCGCGTTGACTTTTACTGGCCAATAATTGGTACGATAGTACAATATAGTACATGCGTACCATTCAGGCCCAGTAAAACAATAACGCGCCGGCTGCCCCAGCGGCCCGGCCCATGGAGAAGGACGCCCATGCGCTCGATTCGATTCGCCCCGCTTTTCCTGCTGATGATGCTCTGCCTGGCCGGGCTGACCGCCTGCGGCGGTGCCGAAGAAGGGCCCACCAACCACCTCGGTGCGGCCCCGGCGGAAGTCTTCTACAGCTACCCCTATGACGGCCAGCGCCGGGTGTCCCCGGCCAGCCCGGTGGTGCTGCGTTTTTCCCACCCGCTCACCGGCGGCGCCGACGGCGTGCGGCTCAGCGACGCCGACGGCAACAGCGTGGCCCTGGCCGCCCCCGAGCCGGTGGACGGCGGGCTGGGTCTGCTGGTGCGCCCGGCGCAGGGCGACCTGCGCCCGGGCACCCGCTACCGGCTGACGCTGGACGGCCTGGAGAGCGAGGCCGGCCCGCTGGCCTTCCCCGACGGCGCGCTCACCTTCGAAACCCGCCTGGCCACGGGCGGCGCAAATGGGCAGCGGGGCTTTGATACCGTGCTGCGGCTGCGCGAGGTGCTGCCGGACGGCGACGACCTGCCGTTCATGGACTTCTCCACCCTGCGTTTGCGCTTTAACCAGATGGTGGACACGGACACCCTGACCTACGGGGAATCCATCTCGCTGACCCGGGGCGGCGAGCTGGTGCCGGCGATCATGCTCGCCAAAGGCGACGCCGTCACCCTCGACCCAAGACAGGATCTCCAACCCGGAGAGCGCTACACCCTCACCCTGGGGCCGTCGATCCGTGGTTTTCAGGGCGCCGCCCTGGCCGGCGGCGGGCTGCAGCGCAGCTGGGTGGCGCGGGATTCCCGGCCGCGCACGGTGATGGTCCAGGAGACGCCGCCGGCGTCCGGCCGTGGCGACGACCCCTGCGCCGACCCGGATGGCCGCCGCTCCAAGCTCACCGGGCAGGCAATGAACTGCGTGCCCATCGAGGCGGTGCTGCTGGGCGACGGCGACGCCACCCAGCAGAGCGGCAATGTGTTCACCGAGCTGGCGTTCCTGCCGCACTACCCGGACGTGTCGCCGCTGCGCATCCCGCGCGGCAGCCTGCTCACCGGCAGCAACGTCAAAGTGAAGGTGGCCGGCGCGGTGCCGGCGGGCATCGAAACCGGCGACATCGCCGTGACGTTCCTGTCCGACGCCAGCGGCTACCTGCTGCCCAGCCCGTTCAGCCAGCGCCCGGAGGCGCCGCGCCAGGTGCGTCTGTTCATGGACGTGGCGATGACGGCGGAAAACCCGGAAGCCAACGGCGCGCTCAGCCAGACCCTGCTGCAGGTGGAGCTGGTGGGCGTCGCCAAGGTGGAGGGCCCGCGCCTGGTGATCGACGCCCTGGGCGTGGTGGAGCCGGAAGTGCTCGGCCAGGAGACCGCCTTCGGCCTGCTCAGCCTGCACACCGAATCCTACCCGGACCAGAATAACGCCCCGGCACCGATACCGGACACCCGCGCGCCCTTCCTGCAATCCACCATGCCGATGGCGGAGGACGGCCTGGCCGCCACGGTGCAGCCCGGTGACGCCCTGGTGATGAACTTCAGTGAGCCGCTGGACCCGGAGAGCCTGGAAAAGGCGCTGTCGCTCACCCGCGAGGGCGCCGACGAGCCCTTCGACTGGTCCCTGGACGGCGCCTCGGTGGTGGTGCGCCCGCACCAGCCGCTGCAACCCGGCGACCGCTACACCCTGGCGGTCAGCGACCGCGCCACCGACCTGGCCGAGCCCGCCAACCCGGTGCAGCCGGCCAGCCGCACCTTCCGGCTGCCTGCGCTGGTCGGCGACCCGGTGGCGCCGGTGCTGATCACCACCTACCCCGGCTTCCCCTGCGCCGTGGACAAGGCCAGCTGGCATATCGCCGAAGGCGACCACGGCCGCTGCCGGGGCGGGCGCGCCGACGACGATCACCTGCCGGTGCCGGCCTTGCCCGCCGACCGGCCGATCCGGGTGACACTGTCCCAGGACATCGACCCGGCCTCCGTGCGGCTCGGCGACACCTGCGGCAGCGGCAGCTTCCGCGTCGAGCGGGTGGCCGTGGACGGCGACGGTAACCCGGTGGCCAGTCCGGACGGCGACAAGCGCAAATACCAGTGCGAAGCGGTCGTGCCCGGCCGTCTGAAGGTCGAGGCCCGCACCCTGACCTTCATCCCCGATCAGCCCTGGGAAGACGGCGCCGCCTACCGCTACACCCTGCAATCGGTGAACCGCGCCTCCGGCCAGCAACCGGACGACTGTGTCTCCGGCGAAGCGATCTGCTCGCAAGCCGGCAAGCGCCTGCAGACCGCTCTGCTGGAAGGCCCGGAGCCGGACTGGGGCGGCCCGGACCTGGAGATCCATTTCCGCGGCGCGCCGGTCACCGACAGCGTCTTCCAGGCGCTCAACAACCTGCCCACCGCGGACGTCAACGCCAACGGCTTCTTCGACGACGGCGAACCCGGCTACGGCGACGGCGAGCCGGCGGTCAACACCACCCGCCTGGAAGTGCTGGGCGGCAGCACCCTGACCCAGAACCCGCGCCTCGCCTGTGACACGCCGGAGCGCTGCGACATCCAGGTGGTGGGCGCGCTCAACTCCGAAGTGATCGGCCCCGGCGAATACGACGACCCGCGCACCGAGCAGCAGGAACGCCTGCCGGCGGTACGCGTGGGGCTCTACCCCACGCAGATCCTCGCCTCCTCGGTGACGGTGAAAGCGGACGTGCTGATCGAAGGCGGCATCCCCATCGAAAGCCCCACCGGCACCCAGGTGATGCGCATGCGCCACCCCGAGGACGGCGGCCTGATTCCCGGCTGGATCGTCGCCACCGACCAGGGCCCGGAGTTCCGCGCCGACGTGGACCTTTATCTGGATGCGCCCTACCTGGAAGCGCCGCTCGGCGGCCAGCACAATCAGCGCAGCTACCCGCTGACCATGGAGCTCACCGGCCCGGTGACCTTCCTGCCCAACGGGCGCATGGTGATCAACCAGGTGAACGGCAACGTGATTCCGATCTCCGTGGAACTGACCGAGCTGCTCGGTTTCCTGGGCGCCAGCATCCATCTGCAGATACCCGCCGGTGCGGTGAAACTTCAGTACCTGGGGGTGCCGCTCAAACGCTGAGCGGCATTATTGACCCTGCTCAATATTGCCCCCGGCGCGCTTCGGTAGCATGGTATAAGGACAACACGCAGAAGGAGTCCACCATGAGTGAATATGGCGCCACCGTTGCCTGGCACTTGCCGCCGCAGGCCAGCTTCGACTACGAAACCTTCGACCGTTCCCATGAATGGACCTTCGCCGGCGGCGAGGTGGTGCAGGCTTCCGGCTCGCCGGAATACTTCGGCACCGCCTCGCGGGTGAACCCGGACGAAGCGGTGATCGCCGCCACCGCCAGCTGCCACATGCTCACCTTCCTGTCGATCGCCGCCAAGCAGCGCCTGCGCGTGCTCAGCTATGTGGACCGGCCGCACGGCGTGGTGGAGAAGAACGCCGAAGGCCGCTTCGCGATCACCCGCATCAACCTGCGCCCCAAGGTGGTGTTCGAGGAAGACATCGATCCCGCCGCGCTGGCCAAGCTCCACGACAGCGCCCACCGCAACTGCTTCGTCGCCAACTCCCTGCGCTCGGAAGTCACCGTCGAGCCGGAATCCTGAGTTGCGGCCCGGGAACGCCGTGACCGGCCGGCCACGGCCGGACGGCGACCCCCGGGGCGGGAGCGGTTAAAATACCCTTTTGTGTCCAGCCAAAAGGGTCAGTCATGCTCGATCAGAACGAAATCGATCTGTTCCGCGATAACGTCCGCAAATTCCTCGAGAAGGAAGTGGCGCCCCACTACGACCAGTGGGAAAAGGACGAAAAACTCCCCCGCGACCTCTGGAACCGCATGGGCGAAAACGGCCTGCTGTGCGTTGACGTCCCGGAACAGTACGGCGGTTTCGGCGCGGACTTCCGCCTCTCCGCGATCATAGTGGAAGAAGCCTCGCGCATGGGCTTCGGTGCCCTGGCCTCCAACCTGTCCGTGCACTCGGACATCGTCGCGCCCTACATCCTCCACCTGGGCACGGAAGAGCAGAAACAGACCTGGCTGCCGAAGATGGTCAGCGGTGAAGCCGTGGGCGCCATTGGCATGACTGAGCCCGGCGCCGGCTCCGACCTGCAGGGCATGAAAACCCGCGCCGACAAAAACGGCGACGGCTACGTGATCAACGGCCAGAAAACCTTCATCACCAACGGCCAGCACTGCGACGTCATCGTGCTCGCCACCAAAACCGACCCCAACGCCGGCGCCAAGGGCATGACCCTATTCACCGTGGACACCAGCCTGCCCGGCTTTGCCCGCGGCCGGAACCTGGAAAAGATGGGCCACCACGCCGCCGACACCTCCGAGCTGTTCTTCGAGAACGTCAAGGTCGGCGCCGACCAGATACTCGGCGGAGAAGGGCGCGGCTTCGCCAACCTGATGAACGAACTGCCCCGCGAACGCCTGATCCTGGCGCTCGGCGCCGTCGCCGCCTGCGAAGGCATGATCGAGCGCACCATCGCCTACACCCAGGAACGCCAGGCCTTCGGCCAGTCGATCAGCAAATTCCAGAACACCCGCTTCGTGCTGGCGGATCTGCACGCCCAGGTGCAGGTCAACAAAGCGTTCTGCGCCCAGTCCATCGAGCAGTACGACCGCGGCGAACTCAGCACCACCAATGCCTCCATCGCCAAGCTCACCACCACCGAACTGCAAGGCAAGGTGGCGGACCAGTGCCTGCAGCTCTTCGGCGGCTACGGCTACATGCAGGAATACCCGATCTCCCGCGACTTCGTCGACGCGCGCATCCAGCGCATCTACGGTGGCACCAGCGAGATCATGAAGGAGATTATTGCTCGGGACATTTTGGGGCGGTAACCGGCCGGGGCTTGCTGACCGCAAGCCTCAGCTTCAATCGTATCAAGAACGCGGCTTCGGCCGCGTTTTTTTGTGCTTTCGCGCCAGCGATTGGATCGGTTTGTCACACCCGAGAATTTCTGCTTCTATTTCAGGCAATTGAAATCGGGTTTACCAGATATGACGCGTGCGTGTTTATCCAATGAACGAGCGCGCGGCCTAATACCTGTTAGGCGCACGAGGTAGCTGCGGGGCTAGTGGAATCAATAGATATGGACCAAAGCATAAGAACAGAAGCAGAAGTTTTTGCAGACTTGTCGGAATTATGCGCTTCTCCTGGTTATCTACATGCCATTGCTTATTTTTGTTTTAGGGACAATACAATACGTTACGGCGATGTGATGACGCCGGAAGACGTTCTTGAGCAATTCGGAATGGATCGGCTAGTCAGAACGGAAATTTCAACCCTTATAGGGTTGTCTTGTAAAGCTGACTTAAATGCAGAAATGCAAACACCGGAAACCATCCAAAGATATATAGATGAAACCGAGATACTTTTAAAAGAAATGCACCACTCAATGATGCCTAACATGAGGGAAATATTCGATCCTGAACAGGCATCCGATCCAAACTTCAACCCGTTTAAAAATGGCGATTTTCTAAGAGAAGCTATTTTTTATGGCGGCGAATCTGCTTATCACTTCCAGTACCGAGATTTATCATCGCTAAAGTACAAGGGAGATAGTGATTGGTTGATTCATAATAAGGGGTTTTCATCTGAGGATGCCATATCAGCTATTACAGCAATACAAGAATTGCAGAACAGGAAAATAAATGATTTTATTCCTAGTCTAGATATTAACAATCCAAGAAGCTGGACTGCGCTGGACGCGTACAAGTTTACAGCTGAAGAAATTTCAGCAGAGTCTGACATTGACTTAGGTGTAGTAACTAACGTTATAGAGTCATTTGTTTCTCCTGTTGGAATGAGTGATTTTTCTTCTCTCGATGATTTTAACCCTAAGAATGCATATCCCATAATAAAAACTTCAGATACTGAATATCTTCTTTTTCAAAATTACAGCCTTGTTGAGGCCCTATACGAAACACCATTCTTTTGGTTTTACGAAGATAAAGCTTACCGAAGCACTGCAATGAAAAACAGAGGTGATTTCACTGAGTCATTCTCTGCGCAGAGATTAACGCGTGTTTTTGGCGATAGAAATGTCTTTCTAAATGTAGAGATAGTCGATTCAAAAAGAAACATAGCTGGTGAAATCGATGTTTTAATAGTCTATGCGAATCGAGCGATAATCTTACAGGCGAAATCGAAGAAATTAACTATTGCTGCTAGGAAAGGTAACGACCTTAGCTTAAGGGATGACTTCAAAAAAGCGGTTCAAGATGCTTACGATCAAGCCTACTCATGTGCAACTTTACTAACGGACTTAAATTATAAGCTGATTGACGATAGTGGGAATGAGCTAGAGATCGAAAGAAATCTGTGTGAAATTTACCCTTTTTGTGTGGTTTCAGATCACTATCCAGCCCTATCTTTTCAAGCGAGGCAGTTTCTAAATTTCAGTAAAACGGAAGTGATTAAGCCACCTTTTGTAATGGATGTGTTCTTTTTGGACGTAGCAACCGAAATGTTGGAGACTCCACTTCATTTCTTGAGTTACGTAAATAGAAGAACCGAATATAACGACAAGGTTCTATCTACCCATGAGCTGACAATACTCTCTTATCACCTAAAACAAAATCTTTGGGTTGATGATGAGTATACGATGATGCACCTAGGTGACGACATTTGTGCCGATCTAGATCTGGCTATGTTAGTGAGGCGCTGTAAAGTCACTGGAGAAAGAACGCCCGAAGGAATTCTAACAAAATTTAGAGATACAACTGTTGGCAGATTGATAACACAAATTGAAAAACAGGAAGATCCAGGAACTATCGACCTCGGGTTTATGCTGTTACTTCTTAGTGAAGATACGGTGAATCAGCTAAACACAGGCATTGACCACATTGCAAAATTGGCGCTGAATGATCATGAGTGTCATGATTTGACGATTTCCATAGGAGCGGGCTCCACTGGACTGACAGTCCACTGTAATTCAGACCCTTTAGAAGTTGCTGGGCCTAAATTGGAGCGCCATTCAGAGAGAAGAAAATATAGCCAAAAAGCTAAGGAATGGTTTGGCATATGCATAGATCCAGAAACCAAGAAGCTAAAATTTGGCTTGAAGCTACTCTATGAATGGGAACAGTCGGATGAACTTGACAGGATTCTAGCTGATGCCCCTAAGCCACAGAGAAAGATAAACATTGGTACTGTGGTTAAAGGAAGAAAAATAGGGCGCAATGAAATGTGCCCATGTGGAAGCGGCGTTAAGTACAAAAAATGTTGCCTGAAGTAGCGTTGCCTGTACACGGTAGATTTTCGCCTAACAAGCAGCGGCAGGGCGACAGTGTAGTTCCCCCGCTTTAGTGGACACCTTCTCCTAACGAGAGGAGGTGGGCAATGCCCAGATATAAGCATCCTAGGAAGACCTGGCAGTACTCGGCGGATTTCAAGGTGAAGGCTGTCGAACTGAGCCATCAAGAAGGCATTGAAGTGCAGCAGGTCGCTGCAGGTCTGGATATCAATCCGTTTATGCTTTCACGGTGGCGTAAGGAGTACCGCGAAGGCAGAATCAGGCCAGATGGTCGAAAACGTGTGGATGTGATGAAAGAGAAGAAAGCGCCACCGGCCGAGGAGTTAAAAGAGCTGGATAGGCTGAAACGGGATAACGCACGCCTGAAGAAGGAGAACGACCTTCTAAAAAAGTGGCAACGGTATCTGGCGGATCAACATCAGAAAGGTTTGGATTCATCCAAGCCCACGGACGAGAACTAGGTGTCAGATACCTTTGCCGCTGGTTGGGCGTATCACGGAGTGGCTATTACGCTTGGTGTAAGCGTGAGGAGTCGCAGCAATCGCGGTCGAACCGTGACTTGCTGAAGAAAGTGCGGCAAATACACCGGGCCAATCTGGGCGTCTATGGTAGCCCAAGAGTGCACCAGGCCTTGCGCCGTGAGGGCATCAGCGTTGGTCGTAAACGTGTGGAAAGGCTGATGCGCGAGGCCTCGCTGATCGGGCGTGCTGGCAGGGTATACCGCCGAATCCCAGGCATTGAGCGCTTTTATGAGCGCCACAGGAACATCCGGTTGAATCAGCCCGCACCTACGGGGCTGAACCAGCAATGGGTCGCGGATCTCACCTATATCCGGGTTGGAAATGAGTGGCGATACCTGGCGGCTGTACTCGATGTGTATTCGCGAAAGGTAATTGGCTGGTCTTTGGGTAGCAGGAAGACAGCGGACCTGACTCTGCGAGCGTTGCGTCACGCATTGCGAGTGAGGACGCCAAGGCCGGGCTTGATCTTCCACACGGACCGAGGCGTCGAATACGGGGCGTACCTAATCCAGAATGAGCTGGGCAGGCACGGAATTCAGCCCAGCATGAATCGGCCCAACCAATGCACGGACAATGCGCATATGGAGTCGTTTTTCCACAGCCTGAAGGCGGAAGCCATCCACGGCGTATCGTTCAAAAGCGAACAGGAGTTGAGGGTGGTCCTGAGCAGCTATATCAACCAGTTCTATAACCAGAAACGGTTGCACTCTGGTATTGGGTATAGGGCCCCGGCAGAATACGAGAGAATGGTAGCGTGAAACGAAGCGTGTCCACTTTATCGGGGGAAGATCACAGCCAACACTACGCACCTTTTGTGTTACTCGCTGGCGCTCAAACGTTAACACAAAAGGTGCTCCGCGCTGGCTGCACCTGCGCTGGGCGTTATGTTTGAGGAAGAATTGGGCATCTGACTATGAACTCACGTTTTGTAACCCAGCGGCCAACTATCTATGCTGACATGAATGTTTTTCGGTACGTCGCTTGCGGTGATATTTCCATAGTCGATCCGGAACGTTTCATTTGGGTTTATTCGCACGTTCACCTCGATGAGATATATCGGAACGGTAATACCGATGCTCTAGATGGCATGAGAGTGCTGAAAGCCGTTGAATTGTGTGATGTCCTGAATGAGCACTTCCAGTCCGTGGGGGATATTAGATTAAAAGATTACGTTGACCCCTATGAAAGATACGAGAGGCATCTGGAAGCCATATCAGGGTTTGAAGGCTCCAATGATCACTCTATCGAATACCTTATTCGTTCGTTTGGGGCAGATAATTTTGAAGAATTGAAAAAAACCCCAGAACAACTCCGGAAAGAGGTTGATCGCCTGACTAGTTTGGTAGACGACGAACGTAAGGATGACCTAATTAGTCAAGCACATACCGTATCTGAAGAAATGGCTGAGGTAGTTGAGCAACACTTAAAAGATCGTATCCCTATTGACCAAACACGGGGAGCTTTAGGTGTTTCAAGTGAGCAGAGAAAAAGAATTGAAGAAACACACTCTCCTATCGATGAGGTATGGAACCTCATAGCACCTGCAATTCCAAGTGTGAGTAAAGATCAGTTCTTTGGATTCGAGCCGATTCCCGGCATAGAGGGCGTGCAGCATACACAGTACGGTGCAATCTGTGGTGCTCACGTTGTATTAAATATGATCGGTATCAGCCCTGACAAAGGCTTGGCGAAGCGTGAGAAGATAAAGAATATCATGTCTGATGGTCAGCATACTGGAATGGCCTCATACTGTAATGCGCTACTTTCAGCTGACAGAGGCCTTATCAATAAGGCTCGGTGCATTTATACGTACCTGGGCAATATCACTACGCCTCTTCATTTCAATTACGAAAAAGGTTCCGTTCTGAATCTTGGAATTGAAACTGATAAAACATAACCAGTGGCTGTTGTCGGGCGCACCTCCTCTAGCGCTCCGGTGCGCCGCAAAGCCAAAGCGTTGGCAGAAGAGAAGTGACGAAGGAGGTTTTGTGGTTACGATGGCGCAAGCAATCCAAGGAATAGTCGAGAGAGCTGGCCGCCGTCTTAGCTCAGATGACATCAAAGGGGAGGTCGAAGCGGCCTATCCCGGAAAATGGAAGCCCGCTACTCTTCAAGCGCACCTGTATGCCTGCTCGGTCAACAACCCGAAGGGCTACATTCACCACCCGTACGCCGCGAAATTCCTCTACAAGAACACTGACGGCACTTTTGAGCTTTACTCCGAGGAAAAGCATGGGCCGAACGAATGGGCGCCGGCCGAGGGTGAAGAGGACGAAGGAGGAGCTGCCGAATTGGTACAGGCCTCCATCAGTCTTGAACGAGATATCGAGGATCATCTGGTTAACAACTTGGAATCCCTAGAACCCGGCTTGAAGCTGGTGGCACGGCAGTACAGCACAGCTGTGGGCAGGATCGATATCTTAGCCGAAGACAAGAATGGATCCCGCGTCATAATCGAGTTGAAGGTCGGCGAAGCAAAAGACTCCGTCATCGGTCAGATAGCCCGCTACGTCGGATGGTTTGTACGTCAAGACGGGCAACCGCCCAGAAGCATCGTCGTAGCTAGTGAATTCCCTGAAGGCGTTCGGTATGCCGCAACGATGATCAAGGGTCTTAGCCTACTTGCATATCGCGTCAACTTTTCGTTTGAGCCGGCGACCGTGTAATTGCGGCATGCCAAGACCAAGAATCCGGCGAACAAGGCGCTTGAGCCGATGCGACTAACGCGCGCGGCTCAGCTGCAACGTTATGTGGAAGGGAAGTTAGGTGCTGATAATATTTCTTGAGGCAATGGGTGTTTTACTTCTTATCGCTACGGCAGCCACATTGCTGGCTAGGTTTTTGCCAGCAGGAAAGAGAGTGCTATTTTGCTCGGTGGTTTATACGTTGCTTTTTACTCCTTCATGGGCCCCGGCAACGATCGTCGTGGTGCCAATCCCCTTTGGATTAATGCTTGGTGTTGGTGCTGTGACTGGAGCTCCCAATGAAATCCTGGACCTGCTGTTGGTTTTTTGGTGGTGGCATATCCCGGCGTTTTTTATTACAGGTTTTGTGTCCAGAAAAGTTGCAAAACAACTGGTTGGCTCTTCAAGTGTTAAAGAAGGTTACACATAGCAATGCCGTGCATGTGACGAGCGCATGATGGCGCGCATTATCGTTTTCTTTATCTAAGGGAGCTGTAAATGCTGAATGGTTTGAGGTTGCCCCGGATGGCATTAGTTCAATCATTGTCATCGGACTTTTTGCCATAACAGTTCGTGGCAGTTCGTGGCAGTTCGTGCCTGTCGGCGCCGGACTCGCTGCGCTGATCGCTGCACCGGGGCGTTGGGCACAAGACATGGAGCGCCGAAGTGAGTGAACCCATTTCAATCCGCTTTGAGTCAAAGCTGCGGGCACCCGCCGAGCGCGTCTGGGAGTGGATAACTTCGGTCGAGGGCATCTCGGCGGAGATGTGGCCGTTCTTTCGCATGATAACACCGAAACAGATGCAGTCGCTGGCGGATGTCCGAGTAGAGCCGGGCACCCGGATGTTCCGCAGCTACGTCTTTCTATTCGGTTTTCTACCCATCGACTACTCGGACATGACGCTGGTGGAACTCACGCCGGGTGTTGGCTTCGTCGAGCAGTCCCCAATGGGCTCCATGAAGCTGTGGCGCCACGAGCGGTATATTGCACCTTGTGCCTCTGAACCCGAAGCGGTCCTGCTGGTGGATCAGCTTACGTTTCAACCGCGTATGGCACGTGGGCTCGTGGGCTGGTCTATTCGTCGTGTCTTCACTCACAGGCACAAGGTACTCAGAGAAAATCTGAATGGCATCTAATACGGCAGTCCAGAGAGCGTGTCCGCTTCACGATCACGCCGTTGAGTTTGCAACGGAAAACCTATGAAGACGTATCAAGGTGCCTGCCATTGCGGGCGGATTCGTTTTGAGGTCGATGCGGACATCGATCACGTCCGTGTCTGTGATTACTCCGTGTGCATCCGTCGAGGTGCGCTGAATCATCGGGTTGCCAGGGACAGACTTCGCTTGTTGGTGCCTTGGACGCATCTCACGCTGTATCAATGGGGTTCGAAGACGGCGAAGGATTACTTCTGCCCGGTATGCGGCATCTTGCCGTTCAGGCGTCCAAGCGACCCCACGCCGCAGGAGTTACGCGAAGGGGTCGAACCGTTTGACGGATGGGCCGTCAACGTGAGGTGTCTGGAAGGATTGAACCTTGACACTATTCCCATGAAAAAAATTTACGGTAGTAGAATCGAACACGACAGCTAGTGCTTGCTGGACGTCGACGTACACAACTTGGTTGGTTGAAGCCTAACGACGTCAATCAGACTTGGGGCCTATGCCGCTTGGGGTTTTCCTGACGAAATGACTTTGCCAACTTCTTCTGAAGAAGCGCCAAGCGCCAGAAGAGCTCGCATGAGTAAATCGATAGAAACGCCGGGGTCCCCTGCTTCCATCTTGGCGACTCGAGACTGACTGGATTTGATCAGCTTGGCGAGCTCGACCTGGCTCAGGTCTTTCTTGCGCCGATTTTCTTTGAGGGAGTGGCTGAGAGCCAGCTTCATCTCAATGTAGGCGGACTCCTCAGGCGTCAAGCTAAGAAAATCGTCGGCATTGCCGACTTTCCAGCCGTTCTCCTCAAGCTTCTTACGCTTATTTGCATGCATCATCATACATCCTGAATCTAGCTTTACATGTATCGATCACCGATTTTGGGGTTTTGCCCGTCTTCTTCTTAACAGCCTCGGCTATGACGATGGCATCCCTGTCTATTCGGTAAAAAATGCGCCAGATCTTGTTGCCGTCCGTGATGCGTAGTTCGTGGCAGTGCGAGCCGATTGAAGGCATGGGCCTGGAATGCGGCATGGCAAGCGAAACACCTCGTTGCAGCTCGCGCAACAGATAACCCGCTTCTAATCTGGCGGCTGCCGAAAAGGGCGGCGTCTTTACTTGTCCATGTAGCCAGACCAGTGGCTTATCCTTAGGGCTCATGCTGGGTAGAATATGTCATATTCGACATCATTTCAAATGGGCTAGGCCTAAGGTCGTATAACCAAAGTGGGGCGGGGAAATGATTAATGGCAGAGACGATGCTGCTCGGCCACACTCAACCCGTAGCGGTCGCCGGCGCCATGATGGTGCCCTGGGCCACCGCGCACAGGGTTTCCGAGCCGTCCTCCGCCACCGAGAACAGGTCGCAGCGGCACACCGCCGCTTGGCGGCCAGAGCTTTCCACCCGGGCGCGGGCCACCAGGGTGTCGCCCTTGGCCGCCTTCGTGTAGTTGATTTTGAACTCCAGCGTCAGGCCGTCGCCGTATAAGGAGCCGCCGGCGAAGGTCAGGGCGTTGTCAGCGAGATAGCTGAGTATGCCGCCGTGGGGGCGGCCGTGTTGCTGCAGGAACTCCGGGCGCAGTGCCAGGGAAAGCTGGGCCTCTCCTTCCACGAAACGATCCAGGCGCGCGCCCAGGAAGCGGCTGAACGGCTGCGCCGCCAGGACGCGTTCGCCGAGGGCCTGCATGTCTTGCGGTGTCATGGCGACTCCTCCAGAATGGTAATTAGAATATTATTCTAGAATAAGGTTCTAGTATGATCGAAGCAAGTCCAGCGCGGCCCGGCGCCGGCGCCCGGGAGCGTGTACTGGCGGCGGCGCTGGCCTGCGCCACCGAAAGCGGCATGGATGCGGTCACCATCGATGCGATTCGCCTCCGCAGCGGCGTCAGCGTGGGCAGCCTTTATCACCACTTCGGCGACAAGCAGGGTGTGTTCGCCGCTCTTTTCGTGGCTGGAGTGGAGCATTTCGGCGAGATCGCGATGGCGGCCATGGCCAAGGGGGATTCCGCCGAGGCGGGCTTGCGTGCTCTGGTGGAGGATTATCTGAACTGGGTCGTGGCGCATCCGGACTGGGCGCGTTTCCTGCTCGCTGCTCGCCCGCGCCTGGAGAGCGCCGCCGGACCATTACTGCGCGACGCCAACGGCCGCTACTTCACGGCTCTGCGGGACTGGCTGAAACGCTGGCCGGAGACCCGTCATCTGGCGGGACGTCCCGCTCTGGTGCTGGCCCTGGTGTTCGGCCCGGTGGATTATCTGGTCCGGCCCTGGCTGGATGGGCTGATGCCGGCCAGTCCGCTGGAGCATGGGGACGCACTGGCGGATGGCGCGGTGCGGGCGTTACTGGGCGGGTAAGAGTGGGTCAGGCCGCATCCCGCTTAGCAATAGCCCGCAGCACCAGCCGGCACTGGTTGTCGCCGTACTCGCGGATGTCGGCGGCGGCTTGCTCGGCGTTGCGGGCGAGCACGTTTTCCAGCAGCCGCTGGAAGATCTTCAGTGACATGTCGAATTCGGTGGTGTCTTCCTGCAGGGCGATGAACGAGAAGCGCTTGAGCAGGGGCACCAGGTCTTCGATGTCGTCGGCCAGGTAGCGGTTGCGGGCGAAGCGGGCGGTGGCCATCTCCACGAAGCGGAAGGCCACCTGGTGGGCGCCGGGCATGTCGGCGTTGCGGTAGTGGCGCTCCAGCTCGGGCAGCATCATGGCCAGATCCTCGATCTCGCCGGGTTTCCAGTCCCGGGCGGCCTGGGCGGCCAGGTGGGAGAGCAGCAGAAACAGGAAGTTATACAGGTCGCGGACCTCGCTTTCCGTGACCTCGCACACCCGCGCACCCCGGCGCGGTTGAAGCCGGATCAGGTGACGCTTTTCCAGCAGTCTGAAGGCCTCTCGAAGTGAGTTAGTGCTCACATCCAGCTCTTTGGCGAGCTCCGCTTCCGGCAGCTTTTCGCCGGGCGCGAGGTCGCCGCGCACGATGCGCTCGCTCAGGTGTTCGGCGATCTGTTCACTGAGACTCACTGCTTTCAGCGACATGGGGCTCCTCCGGGTTCTGGCGGCTATTATCCGCGCACTTTCCTTCTGTGTCACGAATTGAGTTGTTTGACAATTCAAGAATTGCTGTTAATGTTGCCATCGAAGAATGACAAAGTAATGGCTGAGTCGGCCGGATCCGTCCGCTCGACCGCCTGCTGGCTAAAGACAGAGCCTGGCGAGGACCACGGCCAGGGAGGAGACGAACCATGTTCGCGAAAATGCATTCCGATACGATGCTGAAGCTTAAGAAGTGGGGTTATCTGGCCTTCTGGGCGGCGGTGCTGCCGTTGCTGCCCATGAGCGCCTTCATCGGCCGCGAGTCCGGCACCCAGGACTATTGGGCCTGGTTCCTGTATTTCGTGGTGTTCGGCATCATTCCGGTGCTCGATTACATCATCGGCAAGGACCCGTCCAACCCGGACGAGCACCAGCAGGTGCCTTCCATGAGCCAGGAGCGCATCTACACCAGCGCGCTGTTCCTGATGGGCTTTATCTGGCTGGGCGTGCTGTTCTTCGCCGGCTGGGTGTTCGTGAATAACGACTACTCCCTGCTCGGCCAGCTGGGCTGGATTGTCTCCATCGGCACCGTGGGCGGCATCATCGCCATCAACCTGGGCCATGAGTTCGTGCACAAGGATCCCAAGCTGGAGAACTGGATGGGCGGCCTGCTGCTCTCCTCGGTGACCTACGCCGGCTTTAAGGTGGAGCACGTCCGTGGCCACCACGTGCATGTGTCCACGCCAGAAGACGCGTCCTCGTCCCAGTACAACCAGGGCCTGTACGAGTTCCTGCCGCGCGCCTTCAAGCACAACTTCCTGAACGCCTGGAAGCTGGAGAAGCAGTATCTGGAGCGCAAGGGTAAGAAGAACTTCAGCCGCCACAACGAGCTGATCTGGTGGTATTCGATCTCCGCGCTGTTCGCGGTGGCGTTCGGTCTCGCGTTCGGCTGGATGGGCGTGCTGTTCTTCCTGGCGCAGAGCTTCGTGGCCGCCTTTACCCTGGAAGTGATCAACTACATTGAGCATTACGGCCTGCACCGCCGGGTCACCGACAAGGGCCGCTACGAGCGGGTGACCCCGGCGCACAGCTGGAACTCCAACTACCTGCTCACCAACCTGGCGCTGTTCCAGCTGCAGCGGCACAGCGACCACCACGCCTACGCCAAGCGCCGCTACCAGGTGCTGCGCCACTACGAAGAGAGCCCGCAGCTGCCGGGCGGGTACGCCGCCATGTACGTGCTGGCGCTGGTGCCGCCGCTGTGGAAGAAAGTGATGAACCCCCGTGTGGAAGCCTACTACGAGGGGGAGATGGACCAGCTGTTCCGTGGCGAACGGCGGGTCAACAACATCGCCTGATTTCTGCTCGGGATGAGCGAATCGACCCCTTTTGCCCCGCCACCCCGCGGGGCTTTTTTTGGGGATGCCTTTTACGCGTTCAGTGGCCGGTGAAGTCCGGCGCGCGCTTGTCGATAAAGGCCTGCACCGCTTCCTGATGGTCCGAGGTGGAGTGCGCCAGCGCCTGCATGGCGGCGGACATTTCCAGCAGGGCGTCCAGGCGCAGGGAGCGGCCGGCCCACAGCAGGCGTTTGGTCATGCGCACCGCCTGGGTGGGGTTCACGGCGATGCGTTGCGCCAGGGCGCGGGCTTCGTCGAGAAGCTGGTCGTCGGGCACCACCCGGGACACCAGGCCGCAGGCCAGGGCTTCGTCCGCTTTAACGCGGTCGCCGGTGAGCGCCATCTCCGCCGCCTTGGAAAAGCCCACCACCCGCTGCAGCAGCCAGGCGCCGCCGTCGCCGGGAATGATGCCCAGCTTCACGAAGCTCTCCGCGAACCAGGCGCTTTCGCCGGCGATGCGCAGGTCGCACATGCAGGCCAGGTCGCAGCCGGCGCCCACCGCCGGGCCGTTCACCGCCGCGATCACCGGCACTTCCAGCTTCTCGAACGCCAGCGGAATGCGCTGGATGCCCTGTTTGTAGTTGAGCCGGGTCTTGGCCGGGCGGGCGTCGTTGAGGCCGCCGGCGGCGCCCATCTTCTTGACGTTGCCGCCGCTGGAGAAGGCGCTGCCGGCGCCGGTGAGGATCGCCACGCGGGCGTCCGGGTCGGTTTCCAGCCGCTCCAGCGCCGTCAACAGTGCCTCGATCATGTCGTCGTCGGAGATCGGGTTGCGGGTCTCAGGGCTGTTGAGAGTGAGGGTGACGATGCCGTCTTGGTTTTGATAGCGGACCAGTTCGCTCATGGGAACTCCATGCTAGTGTTGGATAGGTAAATAATAACGACCCATCGGGAGAGCCTAATTCAATGACCAGGGAAACGTCTTCATCCTCCACCGGCCGGGTGATCCTGCCCGCCCCGGATCTCGACTGGCTGGCCCTGCATCAGGAGCCGATTCTGGAACCGGAGCGGGCCATCATCGACCCGCACCATCATCTTTGGGACGCGCCCCGCCCGCGCTATCTGCGCGATGACATCGAACAGGATCTGGCCGCCGGCCACGACGTGCGCGCCACGGTGTTTGTGGAGTGTTCCGAAGGGTACTACAGCGACGGCGAGGAGGCGCTGCGCCCGGTGGGCGAAACCGTGTTCGCCGAGGGCGTGGCCGCCGCCACCGGCGGGCGGGTGTGCACCGGCATCGTCGGCTACACGGATCTGCGCCAGGGCGCGGCGGTGAAAGGCGTGCTGGAGGCCCACCTGGAAGCCGGCAAGGGCCGCTTCCGGGGCATCCGCCAGTCCAGCGTCTGGGACCCGGACCCCAACATCCGCACCACCCGGCGGGTGCTGCCGGCGGGCCTGCTGCTGAACCAGGAGCTGCGACGCGGTTTCGCCGAGCTGGCGCCGCTGGGGCTGAGCTTTGATTGCTGGAACTACTTCCACCAGATCGACGACCTGACTGACCTGGCGCGGGCCTTTCCAGAAACCAATATCGTGCTCGACCATGTCGGCGGCGTGCTGGGCGTGGGCGATTACGCCGGCCGGGGCGAGCAGGTGTTCAGTGCGTGGCGCCGCGCCATCGAGGCGCTGGCCGCCTGCCCCAATGTGTCGGTGAAGCTGGGCGGGCTGGGCATGCACAGCTGCGGCTTCGAACTGGATCAGCGGCCCCGGCCGCCCTCTTCCCGGGAACTGGCGGACCTGTGGCGGCCCTGGTTTGAGGTGTGCGTGGACGCCTTCGGCGTCGAGCGCGCCATGTTCGAGAGCAATTTCCCGGTGGACCAGCTGTCCTGTTCCTACGCGGTGCTTTGGAATGCCTTTAAGCGGCTGGCCGGGGAATGTTCAGAGTCCGAGAAGCAGGCGTTGTTTTACGACACCGCCAAGCGCGTCTACCGGCTCGACGTACCCTGAGTTACTGGCGCCAGAACAGCGGTGTGAACAGCACCAGGAAGGTGAAAATCTCCAGACGGCCGAGCAGCATCAGCAGGGTCATCATCCACTTGGCGGAGTCGGTGATGTTGGCGAAGCCGCCGCCCACCTGGCCGATGCCCACGCCCAGGTTGTTGATCGACGCGGCCACCGCGCTCACCGCGGTGGTCAGGTCCATGCCGGTCGTGGTGAACAGCAGGGTGAAGATCACCGACAGGGTAATATACACGCCGACAAACCCCCACACCGCCTGCAGCACCCGATCGTTGACCACATGCTTGCCAAAACGCAGCGCGAACACGCCGTTGGGGTAAATCAACCGGCGCAGTTCGCGGATGCTGTGGCGGAATACCAGCGCGGCGCGGACCACTTTCATGCCCGCCGCCGTGGAGCCGGCGCAGCCCCCGATAAAGCTGGTGAATACCAGCAAGAGCGGAATAAAACCCGGCCAGGCCGCGGCGTTGGTGCTGGTCAAGCCGGTGCCGGTGCCGAACGACGCCACCTGGAACGCCGCGTGGCGGGTGGCTTCCCCGGGGGCTTCATGAACGCCGAAAACCAGCAGGCCGCCGCCCACCATCAGCATGTAGAGGAGCATCAGGCCGAGAAAGAAACGGCATTCCGGGTCGCGCATGTAGGCGAGCAGGCTCTTGCCGCGCCACACCGCGAAATGCAGCGCGAAACTAATACCGCCGATCAGCATGAACACGGTGGCGATAATGTCGATGGGCGTGCTGTTCCAGTACGCCATGGACGCATCGTGGGTGGAGAAGCCGCCGGTGGAAACAGTGCTGAAACTGTGGCAAATGGCATCGAACACAGTCATGCCGGCCAGCCAGTAGGCCAGCGCGCAGGCGATGGTGATGGCCAGGTAGACGTACCACAGCGCCTTGGCGGTTTCGGCGATGCGCGGCGTCAGCTTGGACTCCTTCATCGGGCCGGGGATTTCCGCCTTGTACAGCTGCATGCCACCAATGCCCAGCATCGGCAGGATCGCCACCGCCAGCACGATAACGCCCATGCCGCCCAGCCACTGCAGCTGCTGGCGGTAAAACAGCATGGACTTGGGCAGATCGTCCAGGCCGGACAGCACCGTGGCGCCGGTAGTGGTCAGGCCGGACACGGATTCGAACACCGCGTCGGTGAAGCCCACCGGCACCGCCTCGGAGATCAGCATCGGCAGCGCGCCGATCACCCCCAGCACCGACCAGAACAGGGTCACCACCAGGAAGCCGTCGCGCACCTGCAGCTCCGCGCGCTGGCGGAAGAACGGCAGCCACAGCGCCAGCCCCAGCAGCATGGAGATGGTGAACGACACCAGGAAGGGCCCTTCACTGCCGTCCCGGTACAGATAGGCCACCGCCACCGGCGGCATCATGGTGAAGCTGAAGACCACCAGCAGCAGGCCCAGAATCTTCGAGATCAGCGCGAAGTGCATGGGCAGGGTCCCCTAGAAGAACGTGAAACCAACTTGGAACAGTTTTTCCACGTCCCGAATGCGGCGTTTGTCGATCAGGAACAGAATCACGTGGTCGTCCGGCTCGATGACGATATCGTCATGGGCGATCAGCACCTTCTCGCCGCGCACCACGGCGCCGATGGTGGTGCCCTCCGGCAGATCGATGTCCTCAATGGCGCGGCCCACCACCTTGGAGGACTTGGCGTCGCCGTGGGCGATCGCCTCGATGGCCTCGGCGGCGCCCCGGCGCAGGGAGTAGACGTTGACCACGTCGCCGCGCCGCACATGGGTGAGCAGGCTGCCGATGGTGGACTGCTGTGGCGAGATGGCGATGTCGATGTCGTGGCCCTGCACCAGATCCACATAGGCCGGGTTGGCGATCAGCGTCATCACCTTGCGTGCGCCGAGGCGCTTGGCCAGCAGCGAGGCCATGATGTTGGCTTCGTCGTCGTTGGTCAGGGCGCAGAACACGTCGGTGTTCTCGATGTTGGCCTTGAGCAGTTCGTCGCGGTCGGTGGCCAGGCCCTGCAGCACCACGGTGTGGCCCAGCCGCTCGCCAAGCCATTCGGCCCGCTGCGGGGAGCGCTCGATGATTTTCACGTTGTAGCGGTGCTGGATGCTCTTCGCCAGCCGGTAGCCGATGTTGCCGCCGCCGGCGATCAGCACCCGCTTGTAGTTGTGCTCGAGGCGGCGCAGCTCGCTCATCACCGCGCGGATGTCGTTCTTGGCGGCGATGAAGAACACTTCGTCATCGGCTTCGATGACGGTGTTGCCCTCGGGAATGATCGGCCGGTTGCGCCGGAAGATCGCCGCCACCCGGGTGTCCACGTTGGGCATGTGCTTGCGCAGCTCGCGCAGTTCGTTGCCCACCAGCGGGCCGCCGTAATAGGCGCGCACCGCCACCAGCTGCACGCGGCCGGTGGCGAAGTTGACCACCTGCAGGGCGCCGGGGTGCTCGATCAGCCGCTTGATGTAGTCGGTGACCACCTGCTCCGGGCTGATGATCACGTCGATGGGAATGGCGTTTTCGTTGAACAGCTTGTCCGCGCGGCTGGTGTAGTGGGCGGTGCGGATACGGGCGATCTTGGTGGGGGTGCGAAACAGCGTGTAGGCCACCTGGCAGGCGACCATGTTGACCTCGTCGGAGTTGGTGACGGCGATCAGCATGTCGGCGTCTTCGGCGCCGGCTTCCTTGAGCACCCAGGGATAGCAGCCCATGCCGAGCACGGTGCCAATGTCCAGACGGTCCCCCAGTTCCCGCAAGCGTTCGCCGTCGATGTCGATGACGGTGATGTCGTTGCGTTCCCCCGCCAGGTTCTCCGCCAGGGTGCCGCCCACCTGGCCGGCACCGAGAATGATGATCTTCATGATCGCTGGTCGGTCACCTTGTTGTCGTCGGCCGCCCCGCGTTTATGCAGGCAGGCCAGATAAAAGCCGTCGGGCCCGTTATCCCGTGTCAGCAGTTGCCATCCCGCCGCCACCGGGGCGGCGTCGGCCGGCCGCTCGGTGCGGTCCTCGGCGTCGTCGGTGCGCGCCAGGAAGTCCGCGATCTGGCGGTCGTTCTCATCGCGCAGCACCGAGCAGGTGGCGTACACCAGCCGGCCGCCGGGGCGCAGAAGCGGCCATAGTGCATCCAGCATGCGCGCTTGTAAATCCACCAAGGGTGGCAGGTCGGTGCGCCGGCGGTGCCATTTCACGTCCGGCTGGCGGCGCAGAATACCGCTGGCGGAACAGGGCGCGTCGAGCAGGATGGCGTCGAAGGGTTCGCCGTCCCACCAGGCGGCCGGCTCGGCGGCGTCGCCCTGTAACAGCTCCGCTTCCGCGCCGATGCGGCGCAGGGCGTCGCGCACCCGGTCCAGACGGCGCGCGGACAGGTCCAGGGCGGTGACCCGGGCGTTGGGAAACGCTTCCAGAATCTGGCCGGTCTTGCCGCCGGGGGCGGCGCAGGCGTCCAGCACCCGGCCGCCGTCCGGCGCCGCCAGCTGTTCCACCGGCAGCTGGGCGGCCTCGTCCTGCACCGAGAAGCCGCCGCTGTCGAAACCGGGCAGCTGCGACACCGGGCGCGGCGGCGACAGGTAGAGGCTCCACGGCGACAGATCGCCGGGCCGGGCGCCGTCGCCGAGCGCGGCCAGGGCCTGTTCGCGGCTCTGCTGGCGGCGGTTCACGCGCAGGGTGAACGGCGGCGGCGCCAGGGCCGCCCGGGCCAGGTCGTCGGCCTGTTCCGGCCAGTCCTGCTGGAACGACCGCCACAGCCAGCCGGGCAGTGAATAGCGCACCGCCGGGTCGTAGTCGGCGAACACCCGCGCCGGGTCCAGGCCGTCGGCCTTGCGCAGCAGGGCGTTGATCAGGCCGCTGGCCCAGCCCGCTTTCAACTGGCGGCAGAGCTCCGGGTAGGCGTTCACCACCGCGTGGGCCGGGCGCTCCGTGAACCACAGTTCATAGAGGCCGCACAGCACCGCCAGGCGCACCGCCTGGGCCTTGGGCTTGAGGGGCTTGTCGAGCTGGCCGTTGAGCCACTGATTGAGCGGCCGCAGGTGGCGGCAGACGCCGAAGCAGAGGTCGCGCATCAGGCCGCCGGCGGCGCCGTCGGGCACGCCCCGGGCAAGCACTTCGCGGAGGCTGGCGCCGTCCCCCTCGCCGGGCAGTACCCGCTCCAGGGCGCGCACCGCCGCCAGCCGGGGATCCGGCGCCTTACTCAAGGGTGGCCCCCGGCTGGAACAGCTCCGGGTGGCCGCGTCGTACCTCGGCCACGGTCATGGGGCGTTTGCCGGGCAGCTGTACCCGACTCAAGAGAACGGCGCCGTCGCCGCAGGCCACGGTCAGGCCATCGTCGCTGACGGTGACGATGCGGCCGGGTTCCGGTTCGCCGGTGTCCGGCACTTCCTCGGCGTCCCAGATCCGCAGGGGCTGGCCGTCGAAGTCCACCCAGGCCACCGGCCAGGGATTGAAGGCGCGCACCCGGTTGACCAGGGCGGCGCCGGGCAGGCGGAAGTCCAGCCGGGCGCCGGCCTTGGTCAGTTTGGCGGCGTAGGTGACGCCGTCCTCCGGCTGCGGCCGGGCCTTTTCCAGGTAGCCGGGCAGATCCTCGAGCACGGTGCTCAGGAGGCGGGCGCCCTGCTCGGCCAGGCGGTCGTGCAGCTCGCCACCGGTCTCGCGGGCGCCGATGGTCAGCGACTCGCTGAGCAGCATCGGGCCGGTGTCCAGGCCGGCGTCCATCTGCATGATGGTGGTGCCGGTTTCCCGGTCGCCGGCCTGAATCGCCCACTGGATCGGGGCGGCGCCGCGCCAGCGCGGCAGCAGCGAGCCGTGCACGTTGACGCAGCCGAGCCGGGGCAGGGCCAGCACCGCGCGGGGGATGATCAGGCCGTAGGCCACCACGATCAGCGCGTCCAGCGCCAGATCGCGCAGCTGGTTCTGAATCTCGTCGGTTTTGAGGGTGTCCGGCTGCAGCACCGGCAGGTCGTGTGCCAGGGCCAGTTTTTTCACCGGCCCGGGCTGCACTTTCTTACCGCGGCCGGCGCCGCGATCCGGCTGGGTGAGCACCGCGGCAACGGTGTGCGGGCCGTCGAGCAGCGCTTGCAGGCTGACGGCGGCGAAATCCGGGGTGCCGGCGAAGGCAAGGCGAAGCGGTTTCAAATCAGTTCTCAGGCCTGTTGGCGGTGTACTTTCTGAAGCTTCTTCTTGATCCGATCACGCTTCAGGCGGGACACATAGTCGACAAAGAGCTTGCCGTTGAGGTGGTCGATCTCATGCTGAATGCAGGTGGCCAGCAGCCCGTCGGTCTCGATCTCGAACGGCTCGCCGTTGCGGTCCAGGGCGTTGATGCGCACCCGCGAGGGGCGCTCCACCTTCTCGTAGAAGCCGGGCACCGACAGACAGCCCTCTTCATAGGGGGCCAGATCCTCGGTGAGGGGCGTGATCTCCGGGTTGATGAACACCTGCGGCTGGTCACGGGTCTCCGACACGTCGATCACCAGAACCCGCTTGTGCACGTTCACCTGGGACGCCGCCAGCCCGATTCCCGACGCCTCGTACATGGTTTCAATCATGTCGTCGATCAGTTTGCGAAGCGCGTCATCCACCGTCTCGACCGGTTTTGCTACGGTGCGAAGGCGTGGGTCTGGGAATTCGAGTATCTCAAGCTTGGCCATGGGGCTCCTGAGTTTTCAAACACTTGGGAAGGTGCTTTAAAGTCGGTTGCTAAATATATGATAGCGTTGCTAATATCCAAAAACGACTGTGCTCGATCCGGGGGTGTGTTCGCCGTTCCGCGGACACCAATAATGATAAAAGGAATCCGCTGATGATGAAATCGCTGCAGCGAATCCTGTACGTGGGGTTGCTGGTGGTGACGTCCGCCGTCATGGCCGACACCATCGCGCTACGAGACGACCATCCTAATGTGTATTACGTCAAAAAGGGCGACACCCTTTGGGACATCAGCGGTCGTTTTCTCGAGAACCCCTGGCAGTGGCCGGAACTCTGGCACGACAACCCGGATATCGACAACCCGCATTTGATCTATCCCGGCGATGAAATCCGCCTATTCTGGCAGGATGGCGAGCCGCGCCTGGCGGTTAACCGGGATAACGTGAAGCGCACCAAACTCTCCGACGGCACCGTCAAGCTGACCCCCCGCGTCCGTGAAGTGGACCGCGACAGCGCCATCCCCGCGATTCCCATGAGCGCCATCCAGAGCTACCTGAAGGACGCCCTGGTGATGGACCGCGACGAGATTCTCGCCGCCCCCTACCTGATCGGCGGACAGGACCGCCGGGTGGTGTTCGGCATGGGCGACACCGTCTACGCCCGCGACCCGGAAGACCGCTTCGCCGACCTGCAGCGCCGCTACGGCATCTACCGGGTGGGCGAGGAATACGTGGACCCGCAGACCCAGGAAGTGCTCGGCTACGAAGCCCGCCGCATCGGCCTGGCCAGCGTCCGCGATCAGGAAGAGGACATGACCACCCTGGAAGTGATCCGCTCCTCCGAGGACGTGCGCGTGGACGACCGCCTGTTCCAGCAGCCGGACCGGGAAGTGCGCGCGGTGCTTTACCCCCATGCCCCCGACGAGAAAATCACCGGCAACATCATTCGTTTCTTCGACCGCATCAACAGTGTGGCGCGCAACGACGTGGTGGTGATCAACAAGGGCGAGCGCGAGGGCATGGAACCCGGCCATGTGCTGGAAATCTTCCAGCAGGGCGAGCTGGTGCGCGACCGCCAGCAGGATGAAATGGTGCGTCTGCCGCGCACCAAGGCCGGCACCCTGGTGCTGTTCCGGGTCCATGAAAAGGTCAGCTACGGCCTGATCATGGAGTCCACCCGGCCGATCTACATGCAGGACATCGTGGAGAGCCCGGAAGGCAGCTACTGATTCGATTCTGAAAACCGTCTAGCACGGCGCACAGGGAGGTGCGCGATGGATGCCCAACTCAAACGGCTGGTGCTGTGCGCCGCCTTTTCACCCTACTCGGCCCTCCTCGGCCGGATATTGCGTGAACACGCCCCCGACGATACCCCGCTGGACCGCTTCCGGTCCTGGCTGCCCAATAAAAACCGCTTGCCGGATCGGCGGCTGCGGCACCCGGAGGACCTTCACGGCCCTCTGACGGCCCTGTCGGGGCTCGGCTGGCGCTGGCTGGCCCTGGGTGACGACGACTACCCGCCGCTGCTGGCGGACCTGCCGGACGCGCCGGGGGTGCTGGCGGTACGCGGTGACCCGGCGGTGCTCGCCGGCCCGCAGCTGGCCATGGTGGGCGCCCGCGCGGCCTCCGCCGACGGCACCGACAACGCCTTCCGCTTTGCCCGCTCGCTGGCCGCCGCCGGCTTCGCCATCACCAGTGGCCTGGCGCTGGGCGTGGACGCCGCCGCCCACCGGGGCGCCCTGGCCGCCGGTGGCACCACCGTGGCGGTGCTCGGCAACGGCCCGGACCGGATCTACCCGCCCCACCACCGCAAGCTGGCGCAGCAGATCATCGAAGGGGGCGGTGTTCTGGTCACCGAGTTCGCCCCCGGCAGCCAGCCGCGCAGGGAGTACTTTCCGGCGCGTAACCGGATTATCAGCGGCCTCAGCTTCGGCACCATTGTGGTGGAAGCGGCGCTGCGCAGCGGCTCGCTGATCACCGCCCGCACCGCCGCGGAACAGGGCCGCGAGGTGTTCGCCATTCCCGGCTCGCTGCACAACCCGCTCAGCAAGGGCTGCCACCGGCTGCTGCGCGACGGCGCCAACTGGCTGGAGAGCGTCGACGATGTGCTGCAAGCCTTCGGCGATTTCCGCCGCACCCTGGAGGACAGCCCGGCGCTGTCGGCGGCCCGCCGCCCGGACGACACCCAGGGTCTGCTGGCGCACTTCACCACCGGCATCAACGGCCTGGACGATCTCGCCAGCCGCAGCGGCCTGCCGATGACCGAACTGGCGGAACAGCTCGCCGACCTGGAGCTGGAAGGCCGGATCAAGCGGGTCGCCGGCGGCTACAGCCGCCATCGCGGGCTTGCCTGACCGTCCGGGCTTGGGTACCTTCGCGGCCAGTAACCACACGAGGAACGGTGATGACCCCGCAAACAATGGCGTCCGGCCAGCATCTGCTCAGTGCCGCGCACATTATTCGCGCCGGCGGAGTGATCGCCTACCCCACCGAGACCGTCTACGGCCTGGGCTGCGACCCCTTTGATGAGGACGCGGTGCGGCGGCTGCTGGCGATCAAACAGCGGCCGGTGGAGAAAGGCCTGATTCTGGTCGCCTCGGACCTGGCCCAGCTCGATGGCCTGGTGCACCTGGACGACGCCCAGCGGGAACGGCTGCGCCAGGCCTGGCCGGCGCCGGTGACCTACCTGCTGGATGCCACCGAGCGGGTGCCGGCGTGGATTCGCGGCGTCCACCCCAAGGTGGCGGTGCGGGTCAGCGCCCACCCGCTGGCGCGGGCGCTGGCGGCGGCGGTGGGCACGCCGATCGTGTCCACCAGCGCCAACCGGGCCGGGCGGCCGCCCGGGCGCAACCGGTTCCAGGTCGGCAAGGCCCTGGGTGGCGATCTGGATTTTATCGTCACCGGCGATTGCGACCCGCGCGGCAAGCCGTCCACCATCATTGATCTGCAAAGCGGCCGTACCCTGCGAGACTGACATGAATGACGTATCCCCCCAGGCGGTGAAGGACTATCTGCTCGATCTGCAGGACCGCATCTGCGCGGAACTGGAGAGCGAGGACGGCCAGGGCCGCTTCGAGGAAGACGCCTGGGACCGGGCGGAAGGCGGCGGTGGCCGCAGCCGCGTGCTCACCGAAGGCGCGGTGATCGAAAAAGGCGGGGTCAATTTCTCCCATGTGTTCGGCGAACGGATGCCGCCCTCCGCCACCGCCCACCGGCCGGAGCTGGCCGGGCGTTCGTTCCAGGCCATGGGCGTGTCGCTGGTGATTCACCCGCACAACCCCTATGTGCCCACCAGCCACGCCAATGTGCGCTTCTTCGTCGCGGAAAAAGAAGGCGAAGCGCCGGTGTGGTGGTTCGGCGGCGGCTTCGACCTGACCCCGTTTTACGGCTTCGAGGAAGACGCGGTGGCTTGGCACCGGGCCGCCCGGGACGCCTGCGCGCCGTTCGGCGACGACCTCTACGGGGAGTTCAAGCGCTGGTGCGACGACTACTTCTATATCAAGCACCGCGACGAGCCGCGCGGCGTGGGCGGGCTGTTCTTCGATGACTTCAACCGCCTCGACTTCGAGCACAGCTTCGCGCTGATGCGCAGCATCGGCGACGGCTTTATCGGCGCCTACCGGCCGATCATGGCGCGTCGCAAGGCGCTGCCCTATGGCCAGCGCGAGCGCGACTTCCAGCTCTATCGCCGCGGCCGCTATGTGGAATTCAACCTGGTCTACGACCGGGGCACCCTGTTCGGCCTGCAGTCCGGCGGCCGCACCGAGTCGATCCTGATGTCGCTGCCGCCGCTGGTGCGCTGGGACTACGACTGGCGGCCGGAGCCCGGTTCGCCGGAAGCCGAACTGCATGAGAAATTCCTGATCCACCGGGAGTGGCTATGAGCGACCGTTACGCGGTATTCGGCAATCCGGTGAGCCACAGCCGTTCGCCGGACATCCACCACGCCTTCGCCGCCCAGCGCGACGAGGACCTGGTCTATGAGCGCATCGAAGCGCCGGTGGACGGCTTCCCGGCGGCGGTGGCGGCGTTCTTCGACGCCGGCGGACGCGGCGCCAATGTCACCGTGCCGTTCAAGGAGCAGGCCTTCGACCTGTGCGAGCGGCTCACCGAGCGGGCCCGCCAGGCCGGCGCCGTGAACACCCTGTGGCGGGTGGACGGCGCCCTGCACGGCGACAACACCGACGGCGCCGGCCTGGTGGCCGACCTGCGCGGCAACCAGGGCTGGGCCCTGGCGGGCCGCCGGGTGCTGGTGCTCGGCGCCGGTGGCGCGGTGCGCGGCGTGCTCGGCCCGCTGCTGGCCCAGGGCCCGGCGGAGGTGGTGATCGCCAACCGCACCCTGGGCCGCGCGGAAGCGCTGGTGGAGCGCTTCGCCGGCCAGGGCGTGCCGATGCACGCCGCCGCCCTGGATCAGCTGCAACAACCGTTCGACGTGCTGATCAACGCGATTTCCGCCGGGCTGCAGGGCGACATGCCGGCGCTTGATCCGACCCTGGTGGCGCCGGGGTCGGTGGCCTACGACATGGTGTACGGCGCCCAGCCCACCCCTTTCATGCGCTGGGCGCAACGCCATGAGGCGGCGGCAGTGTGCGACGGTCTGGGCATGCTGGTGGAGCAGGCGGCGGAAGCCTTCCAGGTGTGGCGCGGCTGGCGCCCGGATACCGCGCCGGTGCTGGCCGGGCTGCGCGGCGCCTGAGCGACCCCACGCGCCATTTTACAAACTTTGTCGCGTTGCGGCTGGCGGTGCTGGCCGAAACCCGCTGAAATATTCGCCAATTGCCGCTCCTGCCTGGGCTGGCCTTTTTGTCTTTTATGCGCTGAGGAAAACTCATGTTTTTGCCACGCTTGGTGGTATTGCTTGCCGCGAGTCTTGTCTGTGGTCTGGTTCAGGCCAACACCTTCGGTTTTTCCTGGGATAACGACGCTTTCCTGGGCCAGGACAAAAACTACACCAACGGCGTCCGTTTCAGCTGGGTCGGTGACGGTCAGTCGGATTGCCAGGCCAACGGCGGCCTGACCTGTGGCGTGGCCCGGGCGCTGGACCCGCTGCCGGGGGTGTCGGCCTCCGATGAGCGGCACGCGCTCACCGTCAGCCTGCAGCAGATCATGATCACGCCGTCCGACATCAAACGGACAACGCCGGATTACAACGACCTGCCCTATGTGGGTTATTCCAACCTGGAACTGGGTCTGTTCAGCTGGGACAAGAAGAACCTGTTCGGCTACGGCGTGCGCGCCGGCATCGTCGGGCCGGATTCCGGTGCCGAGCAGTCGCAGAAGTTCGTGCATAAGGTGGTCGGCGCCAACGAGCCCCAGGGCTGGGACGACCAGCTGGGTCACGACGGCATCGGCGGCGTTTATTTCCTGCATGCGCACCGTCTGTTCCGCACCACCAACGACGCCGGCTACCAGACCGAACTGGGCGCCGCCTGGGGCATCGACGCCAACAACTTCGACGGCGGCGCCCAGGTCGGCGGCTTTATCCGCTTCGGCCGTAACCTGCCCGGTAATTTCATTCCCGACTACGCCGGCCTCGGCACCGCCGGGTCGCTGGTGGGCCTGTTCGATAATCCGGGGTTCGGCTGGGAAGTGTTCTTCGGTTTGAGCGGTCAGTACGTGGGCTATTCCTACCTGGAAGAGAACGCCGGCCGCTATAACATCGAGGCCCGCGACGCCGTCGGCGCGGTGATCACCGGCTTCGGGGTGCGCTCCGGCGAATTCAGCTTCACCATGACGGTGCAGACCTCCACCTCGCCGGTGCGGGATAACAACGACCCGCTGAGCTTCGGCAACATGTCCTTTATGTGGGCCATCTAAGCCTCGTCCAGGTACTGGTCCTTCAGCTTCACATAGTTGCCGGCCACATAGGGCAGGAACTCGATTTCCTTGGCGGTGAGCTCGCGCACGGCCCGTGCCGGCCGGCCCCGGTACAGCCAGCCGGAGGCCAGCCGTTTGCCGGGGCTGACCAGGCTGCCGGCGGCCAGCATCACGTCACTTTCCACCACCGCGCCGTCCATGATCATGGTCTGCATGCCGATCATCACCCGGTCGCCGATGGTGCAGCCGTGCAGCATCGCCTGATGGCCCACGGTGACGTCGTCGCCCAGGGTCAGCGGGAAGCCGCCGGGGTTGAAGGCGGAGTCGTGGGTGATGTGCAGCACGGCGTTATCCTGCACACTGGTACGGGCGCCGATAACGATGCGGTGCATGTCGCCGCGCACCACGGCGCCGGGCCACACGGAGCTGTCGTCGCCGAGGGTCACCTCGCCGATCACGGTGGAGGCCGGGTCGACGAAAACCCGTTCACCCTGGCTTGGCACCTTGTTCTGGAAGCTTCGAATCCCCATCTCACACCCATTCATCAAGACGAATCAGACCCGTTATAACGAGAGGCACCATGAGTCACAACCCGCTGATTGATTACCCGGACCTGCCGCCCTTCTCCGAAATCCGCCCGGAGCATGTGAAACCGGCGGTGGAACAGTTGGTGGAAGCGGGCCGCGAGCGCATCCGCAAGGTGCTGGCCGACGGTGACTTCAGCTACCGGGCTCTGGAATTGACCCTGGCCGAGGAAGACGAGCGCCTGGAAAAGGCGTTCGGCCCGGTGGGGCATCTGAATGCCGTGGCCCAGGACGAAGCGCTGCGCGAAGCGTACAACGCCTGCCTGCCGCTGATCAGCGAGTACAGCACCGAAGTGGGCCAGAACAGCGAGCTGTTCGCCGCCTACCAGGCGCTGCGCGACAGCGACGAATTCAACACCCTGACACCGGCCCAGCAGAAAGACATCGACAACACGCTGCGCGACTTCCGCCTCTCCGGCGTGGCCCTGCCCGAAGCGCAGAAGGCGCAATACATGGAGAACGCCAAGCGGCTGTCGGAGCTGACCACCCGCTTCGAGAACAACCTGCTGGACGCCACCCAGGCCTGGAAGAAGCACGTTACCGATGAAGCGGAACTGGCCGGGCTGCCGGATACCGCCCTGGCCGGCGCCGCCGACCGCGCCCGCGCCGAGGGCCTGGAACAGGGCTGGCTGCTGACCCTCGACTTCCCGGTGTTCTTCGCGGTGATGAGCCACGCCGAGAACCGCGCCCTGCGTGAAGAGATGTACCGGGCCTTCACCACCCGCGCTTCCGACCAGGGCCCGCACGCCGGCGAGTACGACAACGGCGCGGTGATGGACGAGATCCTCAAGCTGCGCCACGAGCAGGCCAACCTGCTCGGTTTCGCCAACTACGCGGATAAATCCCTGGCCACCAAGATGGCCCGCGACGTGGAGGAAGTGATCGGCTTCCTCGACGACCTGGCCCGCCGCGCCAAACCCCAGGCGGAACGGGAAGTGGCGGCCTTGAAGGCGTTCGCCGCCGAGCAGGGCGCCGACGACCTGCAGCCCTGGGACCTGGGCTACTGGAGCGAGCGCCTGCGCGAGGCCCGCTACGATCTTTCCGACGAAGCGCTGCGCCCCTGGTTCCCGGCGGAGAAAGTGATCGACGGCATGTTCCAGGTGGTCGGCAAGCTGTTCGGCATTCGTTTCCGCCAGCGTGACGACGTGGACACCTGGCACCCGGACGTGCGCTTCTTTGAACTGGTGGACGACGACGGCAGCGTGCGCGCCGCTTTCTACCTCGACATGTACGCACGCAACGGCAAGCGCGGCGGGGCCTGGATGGACGACGCCCGGGTGCGCCGCCGCCGTCTGGACGGCGAACTGCAGACCCCGGTCGCCTACCTGACCTGCAACTTCGCGCCGCCGGCCGGCGGCAAGCCCGGCCTGCTCACCCACGACGAAGTGGTCACCCTGTTCCACGAGTTCGGCCATGGGCTGCACCACATGCTCACCGAGCAGGAAGTGGCCGGCATCTCCGGTATTAACGGCGTGGCCTGGGACGCGGTGGAGCTGCCCAGCCAGTTCCTGGAAAACTGGTGCTGGACCGAAGAGGGCCTGGCGCTGATTTCCGGCCACTACGAAACCGGCGAACCGCTGCCCCGGGAAACCCTGGACAAGATGCTCGCCGCCAAGAACTTCCAGAGCGCCATGGGCATGATGCGCCAACTGGAATTCTCGCTGTTCGACATGCGCCTGCACGCGGAGTACCGCGAAGGCCTGAATATCCAGCAGGTGCTGGATGAAGTGCGCGAGCAGGTGTCGGTGATCAAGCCGCCGGCCTTCAACCGCTTCCAGAACGGTTTCGGGCACATCTTCGCCGGCGGCTACGCGGCCGGTTACTACAGCTACAAGTGGGCAGAAGTGCTCTCCTGTGACGCCTATGCCCGCTTCGAGGAGGAAGGCCCGTTCAACGAAGCCACCGGTCGCGACTTCCGCGAAAAGATCCTCGCCCGCGGCGGCAGCCGCGAACCGATGGAACTGTTCGTGGATTTCCGCGGCCGCGAACCCAGTGTCGAGCCGTTGCTTCGCCACAGCGGCATCGAAGGTTAGCTATTATGGTTAAACGTCAGTTCATCGCCGGGGCGACCTGCCCCGGCTGCGGCGCCATGGACCGTATCCAGCGCTGCAGTGACGACGACAGTACCTGGATGGAATGTGTCGCCTGCGGGCTGGTCCGCGACCTGGACCAGCCACCCGCGGCGGCGGACGCCACCGACGCCAATGAGCAGACGGTGACGCTAAAGCCCCGGCGTTAGGTATCAGTAACGCCAGCCCGGTGAGCTCAAGTAGGCGTAGACGAACACCGCGGCGGCGACCAGGAATACCACCATCATCACGGTGGCGATGATGCCGAAAATCATGCCCGCGATGGCGGTGCCCCTCCCGCCGGGGTCACGCTCGCCCCGGTCCATGGCTTTCAGCTCCAGCACCCCCAATACCCAGGCGACCACCCCCAGCGGCGAGAACAGCAGCATGCTGATCAGGCCCAGCGTCAGTACCAGGGTGCCGCGATGCGGCTGCACCGCTTCCCCGGTCCGTGTCGCTTCGGCGGCCGGCACCGCCGGCCGGTAGGGTTCGCGCTCAACGAAAGCGGCGGCCAGCAGCAGCCCCAGGGTGGCCGCCCCGAACACGAAATAACCCGCCGACACAATCATCGAATAGGCTTCCCAGGACAGTAGCCCGTTGCCGCTGAGCGGCACCAGAAAATGATTGGTCACCACCTGGAACACGGCCTGAAGCAGTAACACCACGCTGGCGAGTATCACCAGCAGGGACGCTTTGCGCGCCCGGCTTCTGAAGACGATGCCCAGCACCAGGCCGACAATGGCCGGTATAACAACGGGCAGAAGGTTGATGATGGTGCTCAGATATTGCGGCATGCGGCCCCTGATAATCAAAGGCGGCCACGTTAGCGTTGTCGGCGGTGATTGTCCCGGTCGGCGGTCACAGTTCCGCGGCGGCCGATTCCCACCCGATGCAAAAGAAGGTAAAGCGGTGTGATTGGGGGTCGGCAAGTCCGCCCCGCAGGGCGCACTATGATTTTCCCACCGTGATTCTCATGGTGAGCGAAACCGATGAGAAAGGAGTTCTCTCATGTCCGACGATAAGGTAACCAAAGTACTTAACGCCTTGATTGAAACCTGCCGGGACGGCGAAGAAGGTTTTCGCACTTGCGCCGAACAAATGGAAAAACCCGAACTGCAACAGATTTGCAGAGACCGCGCCCAGAGCTGCGCCACGGCGGCCCAGGAGCTGCAAGAACTGGTGCGCGCCCAGGGCGGCGACCCGGAAGACAGCACCAGCGTGGCCGGCACGCTGCACCGCCGCTGGGTGGATCTGAAAGCGAAGCTGATGGACCGCACCGACGAAACCGTGCTCAACGAATGCGAACGCGGTGAGGATGTGGCCAAGCACAACTACCAGAAGGCGCTCGATGAAGAGCTGCCGGAGACGGTGCGTGCCGTGGTGGAAAAGCAGTACCTGGGTGTGAAGGAAAACCACGACAAGATAAAAGCATTGCGTGACGCTGAACGCGCCAAGGCGTGAGCCCGTTTTGCTGATAACCCGAGACAATAAAAAACCCGGCGAAGGCCGGTTTTTTACTGTCGGGCCGCTCTCAAGGCCGGCGCGTTGCGTCCGGTTATTTCTCGACGAAGGCGCGCTCGATCACGTACTCGTGCATGTGACCGCCACGGGATTCGCGGAAGCCCCAGTCATCCAGAATGTTGGTGAAGTCCTTCAGCATGGCGGGGCTGCCGCACAGCATGAAACGGTCTTCTTCCAGATTGGGCTTGGGCAGCTCCAGATCGTCGAACAGCTTGCCGCTGGTCATCAGATCGGTGAGCCGGCCCTTGTTGCGGTACGGCTCACGGGTCACCGTCGGATAATAGAGCAACTGGTTGCGGATAATATCGCCGAAGAATTCGTTGTCCGGCAGCTCGTTCTCGATCACGTCGCGGTAAGCCAGCTCCGAGGTGTAGCGCACCCCGTGGGTGAGGATCACCTGGTCGAACTGCTCGTAAATCTCCGGATCCTTGATGATGCTCAGGAACGGCGCCAGGCCGGTGCCGGTGGACAGCAGCCACAGGCGTTTGCCGGGCAGAAGATGGTCCGCCACCAGGGTGCCGGTGGGCTTGCGGCTCACATAGATCTTGTCGCCGGGCTGAATCTTCTGCAGCCGCGAGGTGAGCGGGCCGTCCGGCACCTTGATGCTGAAGAACTCCAGCTCTTCCTCATAGTTGGCGCTGGCGATGGAATAAGCGCGCAGCAGCGGACGGCCGCCATCCTGCTCCAGGCCGATCATGGTGAAATGACCGTTCTTGAAGCGGAAGCCGGGATCGCGACTGGTGGTGAAACTGAACAGGGTTTCATTCCAGTGGCGAACGCTGGTGACGGTTTCAGTATTCAAATTTGACATATGCTAATACGCTTTTATTCCGAAATATCCAGTTGGTGAGAATATAATCACCCGGGAGATATCGGTAAAATGGGTTATCCCGATATTTGATATCGATTATACCGATGAGGCCGCTATGCGCTACACCCTCCGCCAGCTCGAGGTGTTCCTCGCCACCGCCCACTTCGAAAACGTCAGCCGCGCCGCGGATCACCTCAGCATGTCCCAGTCCGCCGCCTCCGGGGCGCTCAAGGAGCTTGAGTCGCAGTTCGAGATCAAGCTGTTCGAGCGCGCCGGCAAGCGCCTGCGCCTCAACGAGCTGGGCCGCCAGCTGTGGCCCCGGGCCGAGGCCCTGCTGGGCCAGGCCCGTGACCTGGAGGCCGGGCTGCTGGCCCATCAGGAGCTGGGGCAGCTTAATGTGGGGGCGACCCTGACCATCGGCAACTACCTGGCGGTGAGTATTATGGCCCGTTATATGGCCGAACAGCCCGGCGCCCGGGTGCAACTGGAGGTGGCCAACACCCGCGCCATCGTCGACCGGGTGCTGGGGTTTGATCTGGATCTGGGGCTGATCGAGGGGGAAATGAACCACCGCGACCTGGAGCTGCTGCCCTGGCGCGAGGACGAGCTGGTGGTGTTCTGCGCCCCGGACCACCCCCTGGCCGGCAAGCCGCGCCTGGACGACCATGATTTGAAAGCCGCCACCTGGATCGTCCGCGAGTCCGGCTCCGGCACGCGGCAGACCTTTGAGCGCGGCATGCACGGCATCCTGCCGGATCTTAACCTGCTGCTGGAGCTGGAGCACACCGAGGCGATCAAGCGGGCGGTGGAAACCGGCCTGGGCATCAGTTGCCTGTCGCGGGTGTCACTGCGCGAGGCCTTCCGGCGCGGGTCGCTGGTGCCCCTGGCGGTGCCGCACCGGGATTTCAGCCGCGAGTTCTATTTCGTGCTGCACCGGCAAAAGTACCGCAGCCCGGGGGTGGAGCGCTGGCTGCAACTGTGCCGGGAATCCCGCGATCAGGGCTGAGGGCTACTGGCCGCCGTCCGGCCGGTATTCTTCGCGGATCACCCCTTCCAGGTCTTTCCACGGCAGCGTCAGGGTGGGCTGGCCCATCACATAGGGGGCGATGGAATAGACGTCGTAATGCAGCACCAGGCCCTTGCGGGTGAGCCGGAAGTCGCTGCTCTCCTGGAACGGCCAGGCCTGGCGGAAGTCCTCGTCGGAATCCACTTCCTTTTCCAGCCAGCGTTCGTGGGCGCGGCGCGCGGCCGCTTCGAAGGCGTCTTCCTGGCCCGGGTTAATCACCTGCCCCAGGGACACCGGGCGGTGCGCGGTCAGATCCCAGTTCAGCCAGCGTGTCACCGGCAGGCCATGGGCGCCGCCGGTGAATTCGTAGCTGTCGATGGCCACCGTCAGCAGGTCCTTCCAGCGGCCCAGCTGGCGGCTTTCACCGCTGAGCTCCCAGCCCCGGGCACCGTCGCCGGGAATCCCGGCGGCGGTGGTGAGAAAGCGGTCGGCGGCCTCTTCCAGGGTTTTCGGCGGGGCCCCCTGGTCCTCGCCGTTACCGCCCAGCTGCCGGATCATGCGGCGGCGCACCGCCTGGTTCAGCTCCGGGTGGCCTTCGTAGAGCTCCAGGTCCACGGCCACTTTGGCGCAGTCGTCGCCGCTGCAGTTGTCGGCGCGGCGGCGCAGGGTTTCCTGGCGGGTTTCCAGCTTGCCCTCGGGCGCCGTCGTTGCCGGCGGCTCGCTCTGCTGCGCGGCGCCGTTATCGGCCGGAGCCGGCTGCTTCTCGCCTTCGGGTTGCTCCGGGCCGTTGTCACAGGCGCTCAGGGCCAGCAGCGCGGCCAGCGCGCCGGCTCGTAACCAGGGGGATAATACGTTGCAGCGGCGTTCCGGCATGACAGCTTCCTGAGTGAGTGGCGGGTCCGTCGTGGACAGCCACCGAGCATGCCCTGATTGCCCGTTACCGGGCAACCCGGGAAGCCGTGCCGAAACCGTTTTCAGTCCACTTTTTCGAAATAGCCGAGCAGGCGCAGGGCGGCGATCTTGTCGCCGTCGATATCCAGGTCGTCGCCGGCCAGGGCGGTCACCGCGCTGCGGTTGCCGGCGGCGATCGCCTTCCAGACCGGTTCGCGGGTGTGCAGTACCGCCACGGTGTCTTCCGCCAGGCCCGGGCGCACCTGGGCCACGCCCCGGCGGATTTCCAGGGTGAAGCGGCGGTCGCTGTCGGCGAACTGGAAGCCGAGCTTCTCGTGCACATCGAGGGTGTCTTCCGCCTTCAGGAAGGCCGGCATGGCGGCCAGGAAGTTGTCGATCGGCAGGGTGTCGAGAAAGCCTTCCGGTGGCTCGGTGCGGAAGCCGGGGTTCAGACCGTCCGCTTCTTCCCGGGCGGCGGTGAAGTAGTAGTTGCGGGCGTTGGGGTTGGCTTCCACCTCGCCCAGCCGGCGCAGGGCTTCGGCGCGCAGCTGATTGACCGCGTCATCGTCCGGGCGCAGCGCGCGCAGGTGGTCGCTGAGGCTGAGCGCCCACTGGGCGTCGCCCTGCTCCAGGGCGGCGCGGGCCTTGTCCGCCAGGGCCTGCTCGCCGCCGGCCAGCTCGGCCATGTGGCGCGCCTGCTGCTCGCCGGGCAGCGGCTGCAGGGTGCTGGGGTTACCGTCGAACCAGCCCAGGTAGCCGTCGAACACCGAGCGCACCGACCAGCTGACCTTGCCGTAGAACTCCTGCAGCCAGGGGCTTTCCGCCAGATGCGGCGGCAGCTGCACGCGCTCGACGATCTGATCGGGGGTCAGGCCCTTGTTCATGTGGCGCAGGGTCTGGTCGTGCACGTACTGGATCGCGTCGCGGTAATCGGTGAGGGTGTCGTGGATGCGCTCGCGGCCGCTCAGCGGACGGGTGTGGCTGGGCACCAGGAACTCGGCGTCCAGGGCGCGGATCTTGTCCAGGCTGGCGGCCCACTTCTGCACGTCCCGGTAATAGGTGCCGCGGATGGTGTAGAGGTTGGGGAAGGTCTGATAGATGTTGTCGCCGCTGAGCACTACCTTCTTCTCCGGCAGCCATACGAACAGCTGGTCCTCGGTCTCGCCGGGGGCGTGCACCAGTTCCAGCTTGATGCCGGCGATGGTGGTTTCCAGGCGCTCATCCACGGTGTGGTCCGGCGGCAGGGCGAACAGCGTGCTCTCTTCGCTGACGCCCAGATGGGGGCCGATGCCGTCGTTGATGCGCTCGCCCTCGGGCAGATGGTGGCCGAACATGCGCATGGAGCGCGTGGTGATGATCGGCCGGATCTGATTCACCACCCGGTTGATGTAATAGCCGGTGCTCTGGTGGGCGTACACCGGCACCTCGCCGGGGGCGGCGAAGGCCCGCGCGCCGAACACATGGTCGGCGTGGTTGTGGGTGTAGATGATCGCCGCGATCGGCTTGTCGGTGATCTCGCGGAAGGCGGCCAGCACCGCTTCCCCTTCCGCCACCGTTTCCATGGTGTCGACGATAATGATGTCGTCGTCGCCTTCCAGCATAATGGAATTGGCGAGGCCGAAGCCCACCGCCACGTGAACGCCGTCGGTGACTTCCACCACCTCTTTCTCGAACAGCTTGCTGTGTTCGCGCAGCGCGTCGGGGGCCGGGGTGGCCCGAGGTTCGGGGGCGGAGCTGCCGCCGCAGGCGGCCAGGGCGGCCGCGCCGACCGCCATAACAAAAAACAGAACCGGGTATCGCATGGAATCTTGTCCTTATTCTGAGAGTGCCAGGCAGGCTAGCGCCGCCGGGCCGGGCCACCAAGGTGGCAAGCGGCCACCGGCTGGTGGCCGCTGACCATGGCGCCGTTCACCGCCACCACCGTGGCCGCCTGGCCGCTGGCTGTGCTCGACACCCTGGCGCGCCTGGGCCTGGATGGCGACCTGGCGCTGCGTGAAGCGGGCCTGGAGCGCGCCTGGCTGGCCGCCAACCCCGGTGGCCGGGTGACCGTGGCGGCGATGGGCCGGCTGTGGGCCGCCGCCGAGCGGCTCAGCGGTGACCCGGCCATCGGCTTGTACGTGGGCCTGGCGGCGCAGCCCATGCACCTGCGGATACTCGGCCTGCTGGTGCAGACCGCCCCGAGCCTGGACCACGTGATCGACTTCGCGGTGCGCTTTCAGGCGCTGGTGTCCAACAGCGTCACGGTGTCGCGGGTGCACCGGCCCGGCGCCGAGGGCCTGGCGATCCGGCCGCTGGACGGCACGCCGGTGCACCCCTGCGCCCTGGACGCCTTTATCGCCGCCCATGTCCAGCACCTGCTCCGGGTGGCGCCGGCCGGCGCGGTCACCGAGGTGGCGCTGCGCCGTTCCGAGCCGGCGGACCCGCGCCCCTGGCAAGCCAGGCTGTGCCGACAGGTGGTGTTCGGCGCCGACGCCGACGTGGTCTGGCACGACCGGGCGCGGCTGCACGCGCCCCTGCCCCTGGGCGACGACGGCCTCTCCCGGCAGCACCAGCAACTGGCCGAGCAGGCGCTGGCGGAGCTCGACCGCTCGCCGCCGCTGGTCCAGACCCTGCGCGGCCTGCTGCGGGTGCGCCCCGGCGGGCCGCCCACCCTGGGCGAGCTGGCGGCGGCGGTGAACCTGAGTGAGCGCTCGCTGCGCCGTCATCTGGCCGAAGCCGGCAGCGGCTACCGCCGTCTTATCGAGGAGCACAGCGCCGAGCGGGCCGCCGCCCTGCTGCGCAGCAGCGAGCGCTCGGTGGCGGAGGTGGCCGACCAGCTGGGGTTCTCCGACGCCAGCAATTTCAGCAAGGCCTTCAAGCGCTGGTACGGCGTCAGCCCGGACCGCTTCCGGCAGCGCTGACGCCCGGTTTTCAGAGCTGACGCCCTGTTTTGCACAATTTTTCCCCGCTCTGCCTTGCCAGCGGCAATACTGCCTCCATGTACACGGGTAACTCGAAAAAATCATGGAGCGAATAACGATGCGACAGTCATTGCTTCTGGCGGCGACCCTGATGATGGTCACCACCGCCACCAGCTGGGCACAGAGCACCACCGAGGGAACGCCCAACATCAAGCAGCCTGATCAGGAAAACGTCTCCGCGCAGATGCGTGACACCTGGGAGGCCTTCAAGAACTTCTCCGTGGAGCAGAAGAACGAAGCGGTGGAGATGGCCCGCCGGGCGCTGGCCAACCTGGATGAGGAAATCGACGAAGCTCAGAATGAGATCGATCGGGGCTGGCAGAACCTGTCCCAGGAGGCGCGCCTGGAAAAGCAGGAAACCCTCAGCGAGCTGAAGGACGAGCGTGAGGAACTGCAGGCCGAATACCAGGAACTGCAGGCCGCCAGCGCCGATAATTGGGAAGAAGCCAAGCAGCGTTTCGGCAGCGCCTGGCAATCCACCAAGCAGGCCTGGCGCGACCTGACCGCCCCCAGCCCGGACGCCGATACTCAATAGCCTGGCGATCCTTGTGCGAGCGGGCCCTGCCCGCGAAAGGCAAGCTCCGCTTGCCGGCAGGATCCCAGAGACCTTGTTTATACCGCCGTTAGAGAGGTCTCTAGTATCCCGCCGGGTGGCTAGAAGCCACCCTTTCGCGGGCAGGGCCCGCTCCCACAAATGCCGCTCCTACAAGTCAGACGTCCGCGAAATGCTCGCCGCCGCGCAGCCAGCGGCGCAGCAGGCGCTCCACGCGGTCGGGGTATTGCTCTAGCAATGCCGCCGCCACCTCCCGGGCCGGCGCCATGAGCGCCTCGTCGCGTACCAGATCGGCGATGCGGAACGCCAGGTCGCCGGTCTGGCGGGTGCCGAGCCACTCGCCGGGGCCGCGTAATTTCAGGTCTTCCTCGGCGATCACGAAGCCGTCGCTGGTGTCGCGCATCACCGCCAGGCGCTTCTTGGCGGTGAACGACAACGGCGTCTGGTAGAGCAGCAGGCAGTAGCTCTGCTCGCCGCCCCGTCCCACGCGCCCGCGCAGCTGGTGCAGCTGCGCCAGCCCCAGCCGTTCCGCGTTTTCCATTACCATCAGGGTGGCGTTGGGCACGTCCACGCCCACCTCAATCACGGTGGTCGCCACCAGCAGCTGCGCTTCGCCGCTGGAAAAACGGGCCATCCGCTCGGCTTTTTCCTTGGCCTTCATGCGCCCGTGCACCAGTTCCACGGTGAGTTCGGGCAGCGCCTCCTGCAGGGTTTCGAAGGTGGCTTCAGCGGCCTGGGCCTGCAGCTCGTCGGATTCCTCGATCAGGGTGCACACCCAATAGGCCTGGGTGCCTTCCTGGCAGGCGGCGCGGATGCGCGCCACCACGTCGTCGCGGCGCGAGGTGGGCAGCGCCAGGGTCTGGATCGGCTTGCGGCCGGGCGGCATTTCGTCGATCACCGAGGTGTCCAGGTCACCGTACACGCTCATCGCCAGGGTGCGCGGAATCGGCGTGGCGGTGAGGGTGAGCTGGTGCGGCACCTGATTGCCGAAGCGGCCTTTTTCGCGCAGTGCCAGCCGCTGCTGCACGCCGAAACGGTGCTGCTCGTCGATGATGATCAGCCCCAGGCGCTGGAACACCACCGCGTCCTGGAACAGGGCGTGGGTCCCCACCACCAGGGCGCCGTGGCCTTCGGCCAGGGCCGCCAGCGTCTCCCGGCGCGCCTTGGCGCCGACGCTGCCGGCCAGCCAGTGCACATCGATGCCCAGCGGCGCCAGCCAGTGGCGGAAATTGGCCAGGTGCTGCTCGGCGAGCAGTTCCGTGGGCGCCATCAACGCCACCTGGTAGCCGGATTCGATCGCCACCAGGGCGGCGGCGGCGGCCACCAGGGTTTTGCCGGAGCCCACGTCCCCCTGGATCAGGCGCAGCATCGGGTGCTGGCGGGCCAGGTCGGCGCGGATCTCCCCGATCACCCTTTGCTGGGCGCCGGTGAGCTGGAACGGCAGCGCCTTGAGCAGCTTGCCGGTGAGCGCCTCGCCGCTCAGCACCGGCGCCGACAGCGCCTTCTGGCCGGCCCGCTTCGCCAGCATGCCGAGCTGGTGGGCGACCATCTCTTCCATCACCAGCCGCTTCACCGCCGGGTGGTTGCCGTCCAGCAGCAGGTCCACCGGGTCGTCCGGTTGCGGGTGGTGCAGCTTGGTGAGGGCCTGGGCCAGGCCGGGCAAGCCGCTCTGATCCAGCAGTTGCCGGGGGATCAGCTCTTCCGGCGCATGGGTCTGTAGCCATTGCAGGCCCTGGGCGGCGAGATTGCGCAGCAGCTTCTGGCTGACCCCTTCGGTGGTCGGGTAGACCGGCGTCAGGGCTTTTTCCAGCGGTGGGATATCCGGGCCGGACTGGTATTCCGGATGGTAGAACTCCAGGCCGGCGGCGCCGGGGCGGGGCTCGCCGTAGACGCGGATGCGGCGGCCTTTTTCCAGCGCGTTCTTCTGCGCCGCGCTGAAGTGATAAAAGCGCAGCGCCACCAGGCCGGTGCCGTCGGCCACCTTGCACAGCAGCGAGCGGCGTTTGCCGAACACCACGTCGGCGGCCATCACCTCGCCTTCGATCACCACGCCCTGTTCCGGGCGCAGGCTGCCGATGGGGGTGATGCGGGTGCGGTCTTCGTAGCGGAACGGCAGATGGAAGAGCACATCTTCCAGGGTCGCCAGCCCGAGCCGGGCCAGCCGTTCCGCCGCCCGGGGGCCGACACCCTTAAGACGTGTAATGTCGATCGTCTCCAGGGCGGCGGGCGGGCTCATATCAGGCGGCGAGGCCCTCGCGGGGCACCGCGTGGCGCAGCACTTCGATGGCCTTGGGGCGCGGGAAGCTGTCGCGCCACACCAGGGCAATGGTGCGTGACGGCACCGGCGCCGCGAACGGGCGCACCGCGAAGGTGCTCTTGTCGTAGCCGTGCTGGTAGAGCGCGGAGTTGGGCAACACGGTGATGCCGAGACCGGAGGCGACCATGTGGCGCAGGGTTTCCAGCGAGCCGCCTTCGATCTGCACCAGGTTGCGCTGGCGCTCGGAATCGATCGCCGGGCACAGCTCCAGCACCTGGTCGCGGAAGCAGTGGCCTTCGCCGAGCAGCAGCAGGGTCTCGTCGAGCATCTGTTCCGGCTGAATCTGCTTCTGCTTGGTCCAGGGGTGGTCGCCGGGCAGCAGCACCGAGAAGGACTCCTCGTACATCTGCGCGCGCACCAGGCCGCCGCCGGAGAACGGCAGCGCCACGATGATGGCGTCCAGCTCGCCACGGTCGAGCTTGCCACGCAGCACATGGGTGTAGTTTTCTTCGATGAACAGCGGCATGTCCGGCGCTTCCGCCCGCACCCGCGGTATCATGGTGGGGAACAGGTACGGCGCCACGGTGAAGATGGCGCCCACCCGCAGCGGCGAGCCCAGCTGATCGCGCTGGCTCATGGCCATCTGCTCGAGCAGGTCGGCCTGCTCCAGCACCCGCTGGGCCTGGGCGATGATCGGCTCCGCCTGGGGGGTGACCACCACCTCCCGGGGGCGCCGTTCGAACAATGGCATGCCGAGCTGCTCTTCCAGCTTTTTGATCGCCGCGCTCAGCGTCGGCTGGCTGACGTTGCAGACCTGGGCGGCGTGGCCGAAATGACGTTCCCGGGCCAGTGCGACCAGATAGCGTAGTTCTGTTAGTGTCATAAGCGTAAAAACTTTTTTCGATGATAGGCCATTGTGCCGGACTCAAAGACTATGAGCCATATTCTAATTGCCGGTCTCGGCGACCTGGGCCGCGGCCTGGCGGAAAACCTGCTGGCCGCCGGCCACCGCGTCAGCGGCATACGCCGGGGCAGCGACGCCCCCAGCGGCGTGGACCTGTACAGCCAGGACCTGCTCGACGGCGCCCACCTGCTGCCGCCGGACCGGGTCGACCTGCTGGTGATCATCATGACCCCCAGTGAGTACTCGGAGGAAGGGTACCTGAAAGCCTATGTGCGCGCGCCGCTCAATCTGCTCGACGCGCTGGCCGAACAGCAGCCCCTGCCGCCGATTCTGTTCGTCTCCAGCAGCGCCGTGTTCGGTGACCTGGAAGGCGACGTGGACGAGACCACACCGCCGGCGCCGACCCGCTATAACGGCAAGGTGGTGCTGGCCGCCGAGCAGGAGATCAGCACTCGGGGCCTGACCACGGTGGTGCGGTTCAGCGGCATTTACGGCCCCGGCCGCAACCGCCTGCTGACCAAGGTGGCGCGCATGGCGGGCGGCGAAGAGCCGCTGCCGGAAGCGAAGTGGAGCAACCGTATTCACCGCGATGACTGCGTCGGCCTGCTGGGCAATCTGGTGGGGCGCTGGCTGTCCGGCGAGACGGTGCCGCCGCTGGTGGTGGGCACCGACAACAGCCCGGCCAGCAACCTGGACGTGTACCAGTGGCTGGCGCAGCAGCAGGGTCTGTCGCTGCCGGTGCCGGAGGCCAAGCCAAGCGGCAAGCGCGTGTATAGCCGCTTTATCGCCGACGGCGGCTACACCCTCCGCTACCCCGACTTCCGCGCCGGCTACGCCACGCTCTTGTAGGAGCGGGCCCAGCCCGCGAAAGGGAGCGAAGCTCCCGGCAGGATCCCAGAGAGGCTGTTTATTCCGCCGTTTGAAAAGTCTCTGGGATCCCGCCGGGTGGCTAAAAGCCACCCTTTCGCGGGCCGGGCCCGCTCCCACAAGGCGAATGGCCAAGCACAAAAAAGCCGGGCGAGGGCCCGGCCTGTGTCGAGGAGGTGTCGGCGTGGTCAGGCCACGCGCTGGTACTGGGTGCTGCAGGAGGACACCGCGGACTGGATGCGCTCGTCGTCCTTGCCTTTGCTGGCGATGTCGGACAGCGAGATCACGCCCACCAGGCTTTTGCTGTCCCGGTCGTCCAGCACGATCAAACGCTGCACCTGCTGCTCCTGCATGTTGGCGGCCACGTCGGCGACGTCGTCGTCCTGGAAGCAGTACAGCACCAGACCGGTCATGCAATCCTTCACCGGCGTGTCCGGGCCTTTGCTTTCCGACAGGGCGCGGATCACCAGGTCCCGGTCGGTGGTGATGCCCACCAGGCGGTCGTGCTCCGCGATCGGCAGCACGCCCACATGGAGGTCGCGCATCATTTTGGCGGCGTCTTCCACGCTGGCATCGGTATTCAGGGTGCGGGGGGATTCGCTCATTACGTCCTGTACATTCATAGCCATAACTCCTTCTATTGCGACTGCTTTGCTGCAAATGCCTTTCGGCCGGCGCCGCGAATCCTTGCCGGCGCCGGAATGCAGCATCACAAACGGTGCCGCCGGTGGGCAAATCCCTATGAGAACGATTGCTGATAATCACCCCTTGTTCATGCCGGGGGCTTATAAGGGGACGGATTCACCGGCACTGGGCCTCGCCGCCCGGCTGCGGTATTGTTGGCGCCTTCGCCCGGCTTCCGGCGGCTCCAGGCCGTTGGTCCCCTTGTGCCGGGCGGTGGAATCGGTAGAGTGTGCGCCCTTGAAAGTGGCCTCCGCACGGGAGTGAAGCAATGACGGTATCGGTAGCGGTTGTAATGGGGTCCCAGTCCGACTGGGAGACCATGAAAGAGGCTTGCGACGCCCTCACCCAGTTCGGCGTGAGCTGGAAGGCGGAGGTGGTGTCCGCCCACCGTACCCCGCAACGCATGTACGACTTCGCCAAGAGCGCGGCGGATCAGGGTTACAAGGTGATCATCGCCGGCGCCGGCGGCGCCGCCCACCTGCCCGGCATGATCGCCGCCATGACGCCGCTTCCGGTGCTGGGCGTGCCGGTGCAGAGCCGCTCGTTGTCCGGCCTGGACAGCCTGCTGTCGATCGTGCAGATGCCCAAGGGCGTGGCCGTGGGCACCCTGGCCATCGGTTCCGCCGGCGCCTACAACGCCGGCCTGCTGGCGGCGCAGATGCTGGGCAGCGACGACCCGGCCCTGCAGAAACGGATCGCCGACTGGAAAGCGGCCCGCGCCGATCAGGTGCTGGCGGACGCGGAACTGGGTCAGGGGTAAGCGCGGCATGAATCGTGTACTGGTACTCGGCGGTGGCCAGCTCGGCCTGATGATGGCGGAGGCCGCCGCCCGCCTGGGCCTGGTGGTGGACCGTTACGACCCGGAGCGCGCCCTGCTGCTGCCCGGCACCTCCGATCTGGCGGTGCCGATCACCTGGGAAGAGTGCCTGGAGCGCTACCCGGTGGTCACCGTGGAGCGCGAGGCGTTCCCCGACAGCGGTCTGTCCGCGCGGCTGGCGGCCAGTGACCGCTGCGTGGCGCGCGGCGCCCTGGCGGTGATCCCGGACCGCTGCACGCAGAAATCAATGCTCGATGAATTGGGCATCGCCACCGCCCCCTGGCGCAACCTGGACCGGGTAGAGGATCTGGCGGACGCCGCCGCCGAGTTCGGCGGGGTGGTGGTGAAGGCGCGCAGCGGCGGCTACGACGGCCGCGGCACCTGGATCGTCGGCGACGGCGGCGACCTGTCCGCGGTGCCGGCGGAGGAGCTGGCCGGGCGCGCCATCGTCGAGAAGAAGATTCCGTTCCGTCGCGAGCTGTCCATCGTCGGCGCCCGCAACCCGGCCGGCGAGACCCTGTTCTACCCGCTCACCCGCAACTGGCACGTGGACGGCATCCTGCGCCTGAGCCTGGCGCCGGCCAACGCCAGCGCCGCGCTGCAGCCGGAGGCGGAGAACATCCTGCGGCGAATCATGGAAAAGCTGGATTACGCCGGCGTCATGGCGGTGGAGTTCTTCGAGGAAGACGGCCGTCTGCTGGTCAACGAGATTGCGCCCCGGGTGCACAACTCCGGCCACTGGACCCACGAGGGCGCCGACTGGTCGCAGTTCGATCTGCACGTGCACGCCCTGGCCGGCGTACCGCTGCACTCGCTCAACGTGCACGGCCCCAGCGCCATGGTGAACCTGATCGGCACGCCCTTTGATCAGGCCTGGCTGCAGCACCCGGGCGTGGTGCACTGGTACGGCAAGAGCGTGCGCCCGGGCCGCAAGGTGGGCCACGCCAACCTGGTGGCGCCGACCCTGGAAGGTCTGCGCAAAGGCCTGAACGCCTGGGCCGACGTGCTGCCGGAAGGCTTCGAGGCGATCCTCGACTCGGAGCTGGCGCTGGACTGAGCGTGTGCCGTCGCTCCGCTGCAAAGAAAACGCCCCGCGAATGCGGGGCGTTGTCGTTTACGGCGTCGGAAAGCCCTTACGGGGGGGTGGTGCAAGCCGGCACGCCGGAACGGTCGGTGGTGGTGAACTGGCAGCCGAAGTCGTCGGCGGCCACCGTGGCCGGATCGAGGAAGTCGTCGCCGGCCGGTTTAGGGCCGCCCTGCTCCCAGGCCACCATGTCCTCGAAGGCGTTGATCTGTTCCTCCGCGGTGTAGTCGCAGTGGCCCGGTGAGCGGATCGCCCGCTGCACCAGCCAGGTGTCGTTGCCGTTGGCCTCGGCCCGCTCGCGGTAGATCTGGCCGTGGCGGAAGGGCACGTAAAAGTCACCCAGCCCTTGCAGGCTGACCACCGGAATGTTGAATTCCCCGTTGATCACCGGAATCCAGCGCAGACCGTCGTTGCGCAGGCCGTTGGCGGACGGATTACTCTCCACGCGCAGAATGGTGTCGTTGAAGGCCTGTTCCTCGGTGCTAAGCGGCGGGAAGTTGTCGAACTGGTAGGTGACGCCGGCGTTGCCGGTCAGGTCCCGGGCCAGAATGCCGTTGACGGTGCCGTCGCGGCCGCCGGTGCCCATCACCACATGCCAGTAGTAGGTGGTGAAACCGATGTCGGCCACCGGGCGTTCGCCGCCGGAGAGATTCCGCATCAGCGCCTGGAACTGTTCCCCCTCGGCGGTGGGCACACCAAGCGAGCCGGTCGGATTGTCCGTCGACGGCGGGATCGGCGGTATCGTCCAGATCACCGAGTTGATGGCGCCGGCATCGAAATTGGTGGCCGGGATACCGGTCAGCGGCGGTGCGTCGGGGTTTTTCATATGCGCGAAGTGCTGCGCCGCCATGGTCGCCTGGGTGAGGTATTCAAACTCGAAGGTGTCGCCCACCACGCCGCACATGGGCACGGCGCCGTGGTACTGCACCGGGTTGTTGGCGGTGGCCAGGGTTTCGTCCTCGATGGCGGCGGCGGTGACATGGCCGCCCATGGAGTGGCCGATAATGTAGAGGCGGTCCGGGTCGGTGAGGCCGGTGATGTCGGTGAACGCCAGCGCCAGTTCGTTGGTGTCCTCGACGCCGGTGCGCACGTCGTAGAAGTTGGTGGAGTAGCTGGAGGCGGCCCAGGCGTAGCCGTTATCCAGCAGCCACTGGCGAATGCTGGGGTTGCCGACGGTGAGTTCGGAACCCTCGCCCCGGTAGCCGTGGGCGTACATCACCAGGCGGCCGTTCCAGGCGGCCGGAACCTCAATGCGGTAGCTGGCGCCGTTGGGGCGGATGCCGGACCACTGTTCGGCGTCATCGTGGCCGGTGACGCCGCCTTCCGCGTCGAAGGCGGCGGCCTGGGTTTCGCTGGCGGTGAAAGTGCGGGTGTCCTGGACGCGCGCCGGTTGTGACGGCTCGCCGACGCCGGAGCTGCTGCTGTCGCCGCCGCAGCCGGCCAGCAACCCGGCGCTCAGCAGGCCGGCCAGAAGCCCGATCCTGGGTATTGTGAAATGGGTGCTCATTGCTGCTCTCCCTGTTTTATTGGAATTGTGGGTCTTTTGTTCTTTGTGTTTCGCTATGCGAAATAGCTTTCTAAAAGAAAGCAGCGGTTAATATCCGCCCGATGAATAAAAGCTGTCAATAACCTGAGAGGCCGAACGGGGAATTTGAGAGGTGGTCGTGAAGGCGCCTTGTGGGCGCTTGCCGGGTGGCTGAAAGCCACCCTTTCGCGGGCTGGGCCCGATCAGGCCCAGCCCGAACCGTCAGGGTTAGAAGTCGACGCGCTGGAGCACCAGGTCGGTGACCTGGACGGTGCCGGCGGGGGTCTGGTCGAAGGCCAGCTCGATGGCGTTGAGGTTGGTGAAATCCACACCTTCGAACGCGGTCAGCGGAATGTCCACGGCGTTGAGCGTGGTCTTCTGCGAACCGTGGTTGGTCTCGTCGTAGAATTCCCGGCCCGGCGGGTAGAACAGGCTTTCGGTGTAGTCGCTGGCCAGGGCGGACACGCGGTTGCCGTCCATGTCCTCGAGGATCACCTGGAAGTCCTGGCCGGCGGTGTTGTCGGCGTCGCCGTGGGAGACGCCCACCCGCACGGACAGCACCTGATAGTCGACCGCGTTCACGCCCAGCAATTCGGAGCGGTAGGTGGCCGCGGTGTCCCAGGCCATGAAAAGCTGCTCGGCGATATTGAAGGTGGGGGTGGCCACGTCGCAGCCCTCGCCGGGCCGGCCGTTGGTCTGGCAGATGCCGAACGAGGAGAAGCCGTCGAAGCGCACCGCGCCGCCCAGGTTGTTGGTGGTCAGGCTGGCCGGGTCCAGGGTGTCGTCGATCACCAGGCGGTCCGCCGCCGGGGCATGGATGCTCAGCAGATAACGGTCGTCGCAGGGGCCGGTGCCGTCCGGGCAGGTGTTGCCGGGCACCGAGGTCTGGCCGTTCCAGTAGGCGCCGAATTCCTGTTCGCCGCCGATGAAGTAGCGGAAGAACGAGGCGATGAAGAACAGGCCCTGGGCCTGCTGCACTTCCGGCGTGTCGCGGCCGTTACCGGCGGCGTTCTCGCCGCACCAGGGGTCGTCGCCGTCGCTGTCGAGGATGGTCCAGTCGTCCGGGCGGGTGTCGGTGGTCCAGACCGTGTTGTAGTAGTTGTGGTTGGCGCCCATGGGAATCAGCTGAAACTTGGGATAGGGGTCGTTATCCACGGCGTAGCGGCTGGTGTCGTAGGCGAAGTTGCCCATCAGATCTTCCACATCGCCGTCGCAGTAGCCGGCCAGGGCCAGGAAGGTGACGTTGCTGACCGTCTGGGTGTTGTAGTCGGTGGGCGCCAGCGAGAACACCGCGGTGATGTTGTGCGGCTCGGGCTGGTTGCGGTTGTAGATCACGGTCTGATTCACGCCTTCACCGCCGCGGGAGTGGCCCATGATGCCGATTTCGCTCATGTCCAGTTTGCCGGTCAGCATGTCCAGGCTGTTGCCGCCGGAGGCGTTGATGGTGCGGAATTCGTCCAGGTGACGGACCACCAGCATGGACCGGGCGAGTGCCCCGGTGTCGCCGTTGCTGGGGCCGCTGTCGTTATCGTTGATGTCGTTGGCGTCCACGGAAATCACCGCGTAGCCGTGGCTGGCCAGATTGCGGGAGATGTACTCGTAACCCCGGTAGCTGGGGATCGGGTTGGCGCAATCGTCGTCGTCGATCCCCCAGCCGTCGTAGCAGGTGCCGTGGCGGCCGTGCAGGAAAAGCACCACCGGGAAGGGGCCGGTCTGACCCTCGGGGTACTGGATGTAGCCGTGGATGTCGGTGTCGTAGCTGTCCCCGTTTTTGTTGTCCATGACGGTCATGCGGCCGAAGTTATATTCCTCTTCGGCGACGGTGAACGGACCGGCGGTGGAGGGGTCCGCTGCCACGCCGGTGCTTACGGCGTCCGGGGTGGTCTTGGCGTCGGGTGTGTCTTCCACGTAGGAGGATGAAGAGTCGCCTCCGCAGCCGGCAAGGAACAGAAAGGCCGACAGGAAGACCAGACCCAGCCCGTTTCCGGGCAGAGAACGAAAGGTGCTGCTCATAATGTTTTCCCCTTGAAGGTAAGGCGGCAAGTGTCCAATCAGGACGGGCGTACTCAGGCAAGTTGAGTGCCACCGGCCTCGCGGGAAGGCATTTGAGTTTACTTAATTGATGTAAAAGTGATTGTTTTTATAGGGGTATTTTTAATTGTAAAAAGCGTTGGGAGAGTGAAGATCAGGTGATGGAAGCGTCCGTTGCGGGACGATCCGTGCCGTTCCAGGCACAAAAAAAGGGCGCCGGCGGGGCGCCCTTTGGCGTCGTTTTGGTGCGCGGCGCCGGTCAGGCGATATCCATCACCGCGTCCATTTCCACCTCGGCGCCCTTGGGCAGGGCGGCCACGCCGATGGCGGCACGGGCCGGGTAGGGCTCCTGGAAGTATTCTTTCATGATCTCGTTGACCAGATTGAAATGGCTCAGGTCGGTGAGAAAGATGTTCAGTTTGACGATGTCGTGCAGGGCGCCCCCGGCCGCGTCACAGACCGCGCTGAGGTTATCGAAGACACGCCGTACCTGGGCGTCCATGCCGCCGCCGACCAGTTCCATGGTGGCCGGGTCCAGCGGGATCTGGCCGGACAGGTAGACGGTGGAGCCGGCCTTGATGGCCTGGGAGTACGGACCGATGGCGGCGGGCGCCCGGTCGGTTTTGATCACGGAACGATTGGACATGCTGCTGTTTCCTTCAGGCACTGATGCGGTGAATCCTCACAACATTGTCCACGGTGCGCAACCGCTTGATGATGCGCGCCAGGTGGACCCGGTGTTTCACGGTGAGGGTGACGTTGATGATCGACAGGGTGGGGTCTTTGCCGGCCATGTCGATGGTGTCGATGTTGGAGCCCAGCTCGGAGACCACGTTGGCCAGGGTCGCCAGCACGCCGCGTTTGTTGACCAGCTCGATGCGCAGCGCGGCGGTGAATTCCTGCTCCACGTCCTTGTCCCAGTTCAGCGGAATGCATTTTTCCGGCGCGTCGCGCATTTCCGCGAGCAGATTCTTGCAGGTGTCGCGGTGCACCACGATGCCCTTGCCGGCGCTCAGGTGGCCGATCACGGTGTCGCCGGGCAGCGGGTAGCAGCATTTGGCGTAGGTCACCATCAGCCCTTCGCTGCCGCGAATCGCCAGGGGCAGGCGGTCGTCCTCCGGGTCGCGGTTCTCGCCACGGGCACCGGCCAGCTTGCGCGCCACCAGCGGCGCCAGCCGGTTGCCCATGCCGATGTCCTCGAGCAGTTCGTCCACGGTGCCGTAGTGGTTGTTGTTCAGTTCCTGTTGCAGGGTTTTTTCCGATAACAGCGACAGATCCAGCTGGTAGGGGATCAGCGCTTTCTCCAGCAGCCGCTGGCCCAGCTCGGCGGCGTCCTCGCGGCGCTGCTGCTTGAGGAAGTGGCGAATGTTGGAGCGCGCCTTGCCGGTCACCACGAAATTCAGCCAGCCCGGGTTGGGGGTGGCGTTGGGGGCGGTGATGATCTTCACCGTCTGCCCGGATTCCAGCGGCGTGGACAGCGCCGCCAGCTTGCCGTCGATGCGCGCCGCCACGCAGCGGGTGCCCACCTTGGTGTGCACCGCGTAGGCGAAGTCCACCGGCGTGGCGCCGGCGGGCAGTTCCTTGATGTCGCCCTTGGGCGTGAACACGTAGGCCTCGTCCGGGAACAGGTCCACCTTTACGTTCTCGATGAACTCCATGGAGTTGCCGGCTTTCTGCTGGATTTCCAGCAGCCGCTTCATCCAGGACTGGGCCCGTGTGTGGGTGGGCGAGCCGGGCTCGTCGTGGGACTTGTACAGCCAGTGGGCGGCGATGCCGTTGTTGGCCATCGCTTCCATTTCCTCGGTGCGGATCTGAATCTCCAGCGGAATGCCGGAGTGCGCCTTCAGCGTGGTGTGCAGCGACTGATAGCCGTTGGCCTTGGGAATCGCCACGTAGTCCTTGAAGCGGCCGGGAATCGGAATGAAGTGATTGTGCACCGCGCCCAGCACCCGGTAGCAGGTGTCCACCCGGTCGACGATGATGCGGAAGCCGAACACGTCCATGATGTCCGCGAACGGCTTATGCTGTTCCTTCATCTTCTGGTAGATGCTGTACAGATGCTTTTCCCGGCCCAGCACCCGGGCCTGGATGCCCTCTTCCTCGAGGCTGCGCTCCAGGCTGGTCTTGATCGAGGAGAGAATCTCACGGCGGTTGCCGCGCGCCGATTGCACCGCCTTGCCGATCAGCCGCGCGCGCATCGGGTGGATGTTGTGGAAGGCGAGGTCCTCGTACTCCACGCGCATGTTGTACATGCCCAGCCGGAACGCGATCGGCGCGTAGATCTCCAGGGTTTCCGTGGCGATGCGCTTGCGCTTCTCGGCGCGCATCACATGCAGGGTGCGCATGTTGTGCAGGCGGTCGGCCAGCTTCACCAGGATCACGCGGATGTCGCGGGTCATGGCCAGCATCATCTTGCGCAGATTCTCGGCCTGCTGCTCCGCTTTCGATTCGAACTTGATCTGGGCGATCTTGGAGACCCCGTCCACCAGCTCGGCGACTTCCTCGCTGAACGCCTCGGCGAGCTGCTCCTTGGAGACGCCGGTGTCCTCGATCACGTCGTGCAGCATGGCCGCCATCAGCGAGGCGTAGTCCATGTGCATGTCCACCAGGATGTTCGCCACCGCCAGCGGATGCGTGATATAGGGGTCCCCGCTTCGCCGGTACTGGCCCTCATGGGCTTTCTCGGCAAAATAGTAGGCGCGAACCACCTGCGAGATTTGCTCTTCCGTCAGGTAGCTGCGTAACCGTTTTTTCAGGTTGTTGATCGAGGGCAAGATTCCTCGCCACGCCGCCAGGGCGAATCGAAGTGAACGATAATTCCTAGCTTAGGTTTGGCGTGGTGATTTGTCTACGTTATCGCCGTGAGCGCTTGAAAAGGCAGGGGTTTTCGGTGTGAAAGGCGGACGCTATGAAGGCTTGTCAGGGAAGTGTTGCCGAGCGAGGGGCGCGGCATCGCGGCCCCTCACGTCACTTTGGCGTTTACTCGCCGAACGACTGGGTCAGCATGGCCAGGTCGTCGACGTCCGCGCCCTGATCGGCGATCGGGTTCTCAACCGATTCGGAGGTCACTTCCCCCGCGGCGATTTCGCGCAACGCCACCACGGTGGGCTTGTCGTTTTCCCAGGCCACGCGCGGCTCTTTGCCGCCGGTCTGCAGCTGGCGGGCGCGCCGGCTGGATACCAGAACCAGCTCAAAGCGGTTATCCAGGTTTTCCAGGCAGTCTTCTACGGTTACACGGGCCATGTCGATCTCCTATTGCGGGGGGCGCGGGTCGCTGGACTCGGGCGTTCCGCGCGGCCCGCGATTCTACTGGGTTTCAGTGCCGGACAACAAGTCGGCAAGGGTGGCCGCCTGGCGCACCGCCTGGCGGTCGGTGGTCAGCCGGCGTGCTTCGACGATGGCGGCCAGCTCGTGCAGGGCCCGTTCGAAGTTGTCGTTGACCACCAGATAGTCGAACTCGCCGTAGTGGCTCATCTCTTCCCGGGCCCCGGCCAGGCGCTTCTCGATCACGTGGTCGTCGTCCGAGGCGCGGGTGCGCAGGCGCTGGGCGAGCGTCTTCAGGCACGGCGGCAGGATGAAGATGCTGGCCGCCTCCGGCAGCAAATGGCGGATCTGGGCGGCGCCCTGCCAGTCGATCTCGAGAATCACGTCCTCGCCGCCGCGCAGCGTCTCCGCCACCCAGTCGGCGCTGGTGCCGTACAGGTTGCCGAACACCTCGGCGTGCTCCAGGAACCGGCCCTCTTCCACCATGCGCACGAAGGTCTCGCGGCTGGTGAAGTGGTAATTGACCCCTTCCACTTCGCCCTCCCGGCGCGGCCGGGTGGTGTGCGATACGGAGATACGCAGGCGGGGCAGCTTTTCCACCAGCGCCGCCACCAGGGAAGTTTTACCGGCGCCGGAGGGGGCCGACACAATATAGAGAGTGCCTTTGTCGGTCATACGCATGCGGTTCCTGTCTGCCGGGGTCTCACTGCCCGCGAAAACGGGCATTATAGGGGGAAGTCCGCGGCCCGTCATGGCCAAGCCCGAAGGAGACACCATGCAGGACAGCCCGATCACCGCCACCGTGGATTTCCACCGCGACGGTGTGCAACACGGTTTTCTCAAGCTGCCGCACTCCCACGACGACTCCGCCTGGGGCAGCCTGATGATTCCGATCACGGTGGCGCGCAACGGCGACGGCCCCACCGCCCTGCTCACCGGCGGCAACCACGGCGACGAGTACGAAGGCATCACCGCCCTGCTCAAGCTGGCCGGCCGCCTGCGCGCCGAGGACATCCGTGGGCGGGTGATCATCGTGCCGATGATGAACCACCCGGCGGTGCTTAACGGCACCCGCACCTCGCCGCTCGACAAGGGCAACCTGAACCGGGCGTTTCCGGGCAGCCCCACCGGCAGCCTCACCCAGCGCATCGCCGACTATTTCACCCGCTACCTGGTGCCGCTGTGCGATCTGGCGCTGGACATCCATTCCGGCGGCCGCACCCTGGATCTGTTGCCGTTCGCCGCCACCCACCGGCTGGCCGACGCCGACCTGGCGCGCCGCTGCCTGGAAGGCGCGCGCGCCTTCGGCGCCCCCAACACCCTGCTGATGGCGGAGCTGGAAGGCGACGCGCTCTACGACACCGTGGTGGAGGCCCAGGGCAAGGTGTTCATCAGCACCGAGCTGGGCGGCGGCGGCACCACCACGCCGGAGACCGTGGCGCTGGCGGAGCAGGGCGTGGACAACGTGTTGCGCTGGGCCGGTATTCTGCCCGGCGAGCCGCGAATGTCGCCTACCCGTATGCTGGAGATTCCCGACAGCGCCCACTACCTGCAGAGCGAACACGCCGGCTTGCTGGAATTCGCGGTCAACCTGGGGGCGCCGGTGAAAGCCGGCGCGGTGATGGCGCGGGTCTATTCCATGGAGCGCACCGGCGCCGAACCGGCGGAATACCGCGCCCCGGTGGATGGCCTGCTGATCGGCCGCCGTCACCCCGCCAAGGTGGCCATGGGCGACACCTTCGCGGTGCTGGCGGTGCCGTTGTAGTCAGGCACTGGCGGGGAGCAGCAGGCCCCGCAGTTCGGTGTCGTTGGTGATCAGTTCCGCCAGCGTGTAGCCGTCCAGCACCTGCAGAAACGCCTCCTGCGCCCGGCCCAGCACTTTTTTCAGGGTGCAGGCCGGGTCGATCGGGCAGGACGAATTCTCCCCGAAGCATTCGAGCAGCTTCAGATTCTCGGTCTGCCTGACCACCTCGCCCACCGAGATCCGTTCCGGATCGCCGGCCAGCACCAGGCCGCCGCCGCGCCCGCGCAGGCTCTTCACATAGCCCAGCCGCGTCAGTGTCTGCGCCACCTTGGCGATGTGGTTCGCCGAGATGCCGTAGCTCAGCGCGATTTCCTGCACCGTGGCCGGGGCCTTGTCGCGGGACAGCCCCAGATAGATCAGCAGACGCAGGGAGTAATCGGTGTGGGTCGTCAGTTGCATAAAGTCGTTGACCGCTTTTAAAGAGGTATATAGTATTCCTGTTTAAAAGAGGTATGTAAAACGCCTCTTTTAAGTCCGGAGCAACAGGAGACCTGGAATCATGCTGACCGCCGATCAACTCGCCGTTATCAAAGCCACCGTGCCGGTGCTGCAGGAACACGGGGAAACCCTCACCCGCCATTTCTACCAGCGCATGTTCGAGCACAATCCGGAAGTGCGCCCCTACTTCAATCCGGCGCATCAGCGGTCCGGGTCTCAGCAGCGCGCCCTGGCCGGTGCCATCTGTGCCTACGCCCAACACGTGGACAACCCGGCGGCGCTCACCGACGCGGTGGAGCTGATCGCGCAGAAGCATGTGTCGTTGGGGATCCGGCCGGAGCACTACCCGATCGTCGGCGAGAACCTGCTCGCCTCGATCAAGGAAGTGCTCGGCGACGCCGCCACCGACGACATCATCGACGCCTGGGCGGCCGCCTACGGCGCCCTGGCGGACATCTTCATCGGCCGGGAGGCGGACATTTACCAAGAGCAGGAGCAGCGGTTCGGCTGGCAGGGCTTCAAGCCGTTCGTGGTGGCGCGCCGCGAAGCGGAGAGTGACAACATCACCTCCTTCTACCTGCGGCCCGCCGACGGCGCCGCGCTGCAGCCGCACAAACCCGGCCAGTACATTACCCTGCGCGTGGACGTGCCCGGCGCCGGCCCGGTGATGCGCAACTACAGCCTGTCCAACGCGCCCGGCGACCAGCACTACCGGATCAGCGTCAAGCGGGAAGCGGCGCCGGTGGACGGTGCCCCGGACGGGGTCTGCTCCAACCACCTGCACGCCAACCTGAAAGAGGGTGACCACGTGGAGTTGGCGCCGCCGGCCGGAGAATTCGTGCTCGATACCCGGGAGCAGGAGGCGCCGGTGGTGCTGATCGCCGGCGGTGTCGGCATCACGCCGTTGCTGTCCATGCTGCACCAGTGCCTGGCGGCGTCGCCGGCCAGCCGTCCGGTGACGCTGATCCAGGGGGCGCTGAACAGCCGGGTGCATCCGTTCCGCGAGGAAGTGCGGGCGCTGGCCGCCGCGCACCCCAACCTGCAAGTGCATGTGCGCTACAGCGACCCGCTCGCCGGCGACGAACCGGGCCGGGGTTACCACAGCAACGGCCTGATCGATGAGGCGCTGCTCGACGCGCTCAGCGTGGACGGCGCCCACTACTATCTGTGCGGGCCGGAACCCATGCTGCGCCACGTCCACGCCCTGCTAAGCCGGCGCGGCGTGCCGATGGACAGGGTTCACTATGAGTTCTTCGGACCGGCGGCGCTGGCGGCCTGAGTCATCACCTGAGCGAGCCGTTATCGGTATCTTTATACACTTTGAATACGATGCGGCTCAGCCATTTCATGGCCCCTTCATAGAGCAGTGGGCAAAAACGCTGGGCAAGCACGCCTAGGCGGATATCAAGGGACGTAAATATCCAGTAGCGATTCTTCTTAACCCCGGCAATAATCTTCTTTGCCGCGTGCTCGGGGGTTTTGGCGTGCCGCTGGAAGCGTCGCGTCAAGGCCTGTACATCGGGGTCATCCCGATCCACGCCGACAACATTGATAGTTTTCACCAAGCCGGTGTCCACTGCCCCGGGACAAACTAGGCTTACACCGATGCCGTGTTGGCGAAGGTCGAAGCGCAGCACTTCGCTGATGCCTCTCAAGCCGAACTTGCTGGCACTATAGGCGGCGTGCCAGGGCAAGCCGAACAGACCCGCGGCGGAGGACACATTGACCAGGTGACCGCCCCTGCCAGCCTTGATCATCGGTGGCAAAAACGCGTGGATGATATGAACCGGCCCTAATAAATTGACCTCGATGATCTGATTCCAATGCGTTAGCTCCAGATTCTCGATCGTACCCCAGGTCGAGATGCCCGCAATGTTCATTACCACGTCGACACAACCATGTTGCTTATGGATATCGTCGGCGAAGGCCTGCACCGCGTATGGATCGGAGACGTCAAGCGCCCGATGGAATAATACCCGTCCGCCCTTCTCCGTTAGCTCTTGCGTCACAGCGTCCAGTGACGGCCGGTTGATGTCGGTCAGGCACAGCCTGGCGCCTTCGGCTACGAGCAACTCCGCCGTTGCCCGGCCAATCCCGCTGGCGGCTCCGGTAACCAAGCAGAGCCTATTGCGCAGTGACTTCATGAAGATCTCCTATTTAAGGCGGGCATGATGCCATGCTGTCTGGCTGCTATCGGTAACCCATCGCGCCACAATAAGGGCCCAAAAGCGCCAAAGCGTCTTGTGTGACCGAAGGTGTGACATACTCGGCGATATCGTTAGGAGAATTGCCGTGGATGATAACGATAATTGGGTGGCGGCCCCCCACCTCCAGCATCTCGCCCGCACCGCACAGGCCAATGGTCTTGATGTCGAGCAATGGTTGCTCAGGCTGGGGCGGAAGAACCCGCCGATCGGCGCGGAGGCCACACTGCCGATCTCCATGCTCGAAGAACTCCTGGCACAGCTCGACGCGCGATTCCCGGGTTACCCGTTCGGGCTGGTGATGGCGGAGAGCACCCAGCCGGCCGCGTTTGGGGTTCTTGGCTACCTTAGCCAGAGCTGCACACGCTTCGCGGACGTTTTGGATTTGATCGTCCGCTATAATGGGCTGCTTAGTAGCTTCGGGAACAGCAAGGTGATCTACCTGCCAGGTCGGGTCCGCGTTGATTGGGAGTGCCTGGCGGGCAGCCCTCTGTTTCGCAGGCATGCGTACGACTATGTCCTGGGTAGCTTTACAGTGCTTGCCCGGACCCTCCTGCAACCGACTCCCATGGTTCCCCTTGAGGTCGGTTTTTCCCACCCACCACCTGAAAATAAAGAGACACGGTTGCGTCTTCAACAACTATTCCAAAGCCCGATTTATTTTGACCAGCCGCAAGCGGGAATCTGTTTTGATCGAAAATTAATGGACCAACCCCTTAGCCACAGTGACCTCGGCATTAAGACCACGCTCGCACAACATGCTGATGCTCTAATGCGACAGCGGCAACAAACCACGACCTTGCCCAACACTGTGATGCGCTTGGCACGTGCCATGTTCGTTGACTGTCCCCCTGGTTTGGAGGACGTGGCGGATCAGTTAGGCATTAGTGGTCGTACTCTGCACCGGAGACTGGATGCCCATAACACTAAATTCCGGAGCCTAATTGACGAGATCCGAATGGAGAGGGCGCCTGATTTGATATCTAATAGCCACCAGCCACTGGAGGTGACAGCATTTCAGTTGGGCTTCCAGTCAAGACAATCCCTTATCCGATGGTTTAAGAAGCGTACTGGTTTAACACCCGGGGAATATCGGCAACGAGGAGATCACAAGCCATGAGAGATGCAGACCTATTGCGGCCCGAGAGGGGCTGGGCGCGTCCTGACTACGTTCGCATCCCCGCTCCACCGCAGCGGCAGCGCGCCGTGCTACTGCGCGCCCTATCGGGGGTGGCACGGCTCTTTGGCCGAGCTGAGCTGCCGCACATCTTTCCGGTCATTGGCATCAACGGTCGGATTTTCTGGCCATGGCTACTTTTTGCCTCCCAGATGATGCCTTTCGGTCGGCTCCCCGCGACGGATAGGGAGAAGGCGATCCTGCGTGTGGCTTGGCGCTGTAGAAGCCGCTATGAATGGGGCCAGCATGTGGAAATGGCGTTGAGGGTTGGCGTCAGCGATAAAGAAATCGTCGAGATCACGAAAGCGCCCGGTGACATCGCGAACCGAGATGATCAGCTGCTGATGGCGGCATGCGATCAGGTGTGTCAGCAGAGCCTTATTGATGAAGACAACTGGCTTGCGCTAAACCAGAAGTATAACAAGAGGCAGATGATCGAATTGGTCATGCTTGTCGGCCATTATGTAATGGTCGCTGGCTTGTTGATTAACGCGGGTATCGAGCTGGAAACGGCCACCGAGAAGACGTTACAGGGCTTCTATGCGCGCCTGCCTAAGGGATAGGCGGGTCCGGTGCCCCTGACTGTCCGGATTTGATCCTCCCAACAATGCGATGATTTGGCGTTACGCATATTTTCAACAATTGCGAGGCGCCATGATGATCAGATCGCCCTATTTTTCGGTTATTATTTTTCTCTTCTTTTGTACGCCACTCCACTCCTTTCAGGTGTCTGACGGCGAGCGGGTAAATCAACAAATTACGGACTTCGATATCGTCTCCGATAACCTTGTGGATGCAACCACTGTAAGGGTGATGTTGCCTACCGGATACTCCGATACTGTTTCAAGATATCCGGTTATTTACCTGCTCCATGGTGGTGGCGGAACCCATGAAGACTGGACGGTCTGGGGCGTGCAGGAAATTGTCGATGACCGTGATGTAATCATCGTCCAGCCGTCGATGGGAAAAGGGAGCTGGTATGCTGATGCGGCCGTTCCCGGTATAGATGGTAACCCGAAGTGGGAGACCTTTTTCTTTGAAGAGCTTGTGACCTGGGTAGATGGCACCTTTAAAACCGACGCCCGCCGCGAGGGGCGTGCAGTGGTTGGCCTTTCGATGGGAGGCTATGGCGCGATGAGTTACGCGGCGAGGCACCCGGATCAATTCATCGCCGCCGCCGCATTCTCCGGTGCAGTCGACACCAGCAGAGAGTTGATTTCGAATTGGATCGGTGTTTCACCGGTTATTGACGCAAGAGTGCCTTACTCGATCTTTGGGATCTGGCCTCTCGATACGGAGGTCCGCCAAGCTCATAACCCCCTCAACCTGGCGCACAATCTGGCGGGGATGCATCTCTCTTTCTACTTCGGCAACGGAAACCGTGGGGTCCTCGATAATCAGAACGAGTACAACCCCGTCAATCTGTTCATGGGCTGGATTCAGGAAGCCGAGGTGCACCGAATGAACTTTGCCATGCATGATCGGCTCAACCAACTGGGAATAGCCCACCAGTTTCACCCCTATGGCGACGGCATGCATTCGCCGGGCTACTGGATTCGTAGTTTCCGGCAGGAATTACCAGAACTAATGCGTGTGTTCGATAACCCGCCGGAGCCTGTCAATAGGTTGGTGAACGGTGACTTCGAGGCGGAAGGCATTGTGGGAAATGCTGACAATAATGATTGGCAGTGCTTGGGTCAGTGCGGCCTGGACCGGGGGCTTGAGTTAGAACACCAGGGCGTGAGCAATGGCTGGGTTCGCAACAGTAACACCGAATGGAACGAGCTGTACCAGGAGATCTCCGTCGCCAAGAAAACCGATTACCACCTGTCCGCCTGGATAAGAACATCCGGATCCAAGCTGACTCTTCTGGGGGTTCGTGGAATGGACGGGGCTACGCTGGTGGATACGCCGATAAGTGCAAGCGCGGACTATGCGGTATATCAATTAGCGTTTAATACGGGTGACCATGATGTTATACGTGTCTTTGCCGGATTGCAGCCTGGCGGTGATGATGCCTGGCTCCAGCTGGATGATGTGTTCCTGGCGGCGGGGCTTGCGCCGCCGGTAGCACCGGTGGTGCCGGATGAAGACCCCTTCGAGCCCTTCCCTAATGTTCCCCCTGAAGATGACACCAATGACGGCGCCCCCGCGAAAAACAGCGGCGGCTCCGCTCCGGTTGCTGGGTCCGGGGGCGGGTCGATACCCCTATCGGCCCTTCTGTTGGGGCTGGGTTTCGGTGTTTGGCGCACGATCTCGAGGAGTTTCAGCGGTCGCAGAACAGGTCGTGCAGCACCTCGATAATGCGGGTCGCCCGGGTGCCCTGCAGGGAATAATAGATCGTCTGGGCGTCGCGGCGGGTCTGTACCAGATCGTCGCGGCGCAGTACCGCCAGGTGCTGGGAGACCACTGACTGGCTGCCCGCCACCCGTGCGTTGATCTCGCCCACCGTCATCTCGCCCTCCACCAGCATGCAGAGAATCAGCAGGCGCTTCTCGTGGGACAACGACTTGAGCAGGCGGGCGGCGTCGGCGGCGTGCTCGGCCATCGCTTCGTCGGGCTTTGGGGGGCTGCTTTTACGGCGTGTGTCGGTCATGGCATCGCTTCAATGATTTGACCTCAAAATAGCACTGCAGATATCTAATGTAAATTTTCCTATATTAGATTTGACTAATAAAAGGGTGGCGGCTATAAAGAATTAAATCGATGTCACCCAGGAGGTTTTCATGGCAGCCGCGCAACGCCCCCAGGTTCGCTCCTTTCTTCACGAGCCCACCTCCACCTTTTCCTACGTGGTCTGGGACCCGGACACCCGCCGCGCCGCGGTGATCGATTCGGTGCTCGACTACGAAGCCGAGTCCGGACGGCTCAGCACCGATACCGCCGACGAACTGATCGGTTTCATCCGCGATCAGGGGCTGGAGGTGGAGTGGGTGCTGGAGACCCATGCCCACGCCGACCACCTGGCCGGCGGCGCCCATGTGCACCGGCAGCTGGGCGGCACCACCGGCATCGGTGTCGGCATTCGCCAGGTGCAGAAGCACTTCAAGGACGTCTACGGCTTCGAACGCGGCTTCCAGGCGGACGGCACGCCCTTCGAGCACCTGTTCGAGGATTTCGAAAGCTTCCGGGTGGGCAATATCGAGGCCCGTGCCATCCCCACGCCCGGGCACACCTCGGACCACCTGACGTATCAGATCGGCGACGCTATCTTCGTCGGCGACACCCTGTTCATGCCCGACGGCGGCACCGCCCGCTGCGACTTTCCCGGCGGCAGCGCCCATACCCTGTATCAGTCGATCCAGCGGTTGTTCGAGCTGCCCGACGACACCCGCCTGTTCGTGCTGCACGACTACCGGCCCGGCGGTCGCGACTACCGTTACGAAACCACCGTGGGTGACCAGAAGCGCGACAATATTCATGTCGGCGGCGGCCGCTCCGAGGACGACTTCGTCAAGCTGCGTACCGAGCGCGACGCCACCCTCGGCCTGCCCGATCTGATTATCCCCTCGGTGCAGATCAACGTCCGCGCCGGCCACACCCCGCCCGCCGACGACAACGGCCGGCGCTACATCAAGGTGCCCCTGAACCACCCGGAAGGGTTCTCCCAGACCGCGCACGACGAGGAGCTCCCGGTATGACCATCGTGAACTTCACCCCCTGGGCCGGCCTGATCGGCGGTCTGCTGATCGGCGCCAGCGCCTCGCTGCTGCTGTGGCTCAACGGGCGCATCGCCGGCATCAGCGGCATCGTCGCCGGCGCCACGGTGGAGCCGGGCGGCGACAGAGCCTGGCGCTGGCTGTTCCTGGCCGGCCTGCTCGGCGGCGCCGCCCTGGCGTTCTGGCTGGTGCCCGGCAGCCTGGCCTTCCAGTCGGACATGCCCTGGCCGGTATTCCTGGTGGCCGGCCTGATCGTCGGTTTCGGCACCCGGCTGGGCAGCGGCTGCACCAGCGGCCACGGCGTCTGCGGCCTGGCCCGGCTGTCGCCGCGCTCGCTGGCCTCGGTGGCCACCTTCATGGCCACCGGCATCCTCACCGTGTTCGTGATCCGGCATTTACTGGGAGTGGGCGCATGAAGAAGAATATCGCCGCGTTGATCGCCGGCCTGCTGTTCGGTCTCGGCCTGGCCATCTCGCAAATGACCAACCCGGCCAAGGTGCTCAACTTCCTGGACATCACCGGCACCTGGGACCCCACCCTGGCGTTCGTCATGGGCGGCGCCGTGCTGGTTACCCTGATCAGTTTCCGCTTTATCCTCAAACAGGACCGGCCGCTGTTCGAAGGCCAGTTCCATTTGCCCACCCGCAGCGATATCGATGGCCGCCTGCTCGGCGGCGCGGCCCTGTTCGGCATCGGCTGGGGGCTGGCCGGCTACTGCCCCGGCCCGGGCATCGCCGCGCTGGTGATGGGGCTGTGGGAGCCGGTGTTGTTCGTGGTGGGTTTGCTGGTGGGGATGTGGGGGTTCCGGCGATTGCCGGCGTAGGGCCGCCGGCGATCACTCGATATTCTGAATCTGCTCCCTCATCTGCTCGATCAACACCTTCAATTCCACCGCCGCGGCGGTTGTCTCGGCGTCCACGGACTTTGACGCCAGGGTGTTCGCTTCGCGGTTGAGTTCCTGCATCAGAAAGTCCAGACGGCGGCCCACCTGGCCGCCTTTTTCCACCACCCGGCGCACTTCGGCCACGTGGGTTTCCAGGCGGTCCAGTTCTTCGTCCACGTCCATTTTCTGGGCGGCCAGCACCAGTTCCTGTTCCAGGCGCTCCGGGTCGGGGTTTTCCACTGCCTCCTGGACACGCTGGCGCAGGCGGTCGCGCAGGGCCTCGCGGATCGCGGGCAGGGCCTGGCGGATACGGACCACCTGCTCGCCGACGCCGTCCAGGCGCTCGCGCACCATGCGCGCCAGCTGCTCGCCTTCGCGGTCGCGGGTGGCGATCAGGGCGTCCAGGGCTTCGTCCAGGGCGGCCAGGGCTTCCGCGTGCAGGGTGTCGGCGTCCACTTCGCGGGTGGAGAGCACGCCGGGGAAGCGCAGGATTTCCAGCGGGTTCACCTGGCCGGCGTGGCGCACCAGGTCGTCGACGCGGCGGGCCGCCTCGGCGAGGTGCTTGACCAGGGTTTCGTTGAGTTCCAGTTCCGCTTCGCCTTCTTCGGTCTGGTAGCGCAGGGTTACGTCCACCTTGCCGCGGCCCAGCCGCTGGCGACAGCGTTCGCGCACGTCGTTCTCCAGGGCGCGCAGGCCCTCGGGCAGGCGCGGGCCCACTTCCAGGTAGCGGTGGTTCACCGAGCGGATTTCCCAGGCCAGGCTGGCGCCGGTGAGGTGGCGGTCGGCTCGGGCGAAGGCGGTCATGCTACGAATCATGGGCGTCCCTGGGGTGGTGGGTGAGTGCGGCGAAGTGGGGCTTAGTGTAGCGGGTCAAGCGACTGGAAGCATTCACCGGCGCCCCGCCTCGCGTTGATGGGCGGGGGTTCGCTACAATGGCGGGCCATTCGATCCCGAATCAAGGAGTTTTCATGCGCCCTTCCGGCCGCCAGCTCGACCAGATGCGCGACGTATCCTTCGTACGCGATTTCACCATGCACGCTGAAGGCAGCGTGCTGGTGTCCTTCGGCAATACCAAGGTGTTGTGCACCGCGTCCGTGGAGGATGGCGTGCCGCGTTTCCTCAAGGGCAAGGGCCAGGGCTGGATCACCGCCGAGTACGGCATGCTGCCCCGCTCCACCCATACCCGCTCCGGCCGCGAGGCGGCGCGCGGCAAGCAGGGCGGCCGCACCCTGGAAATCCAGCGGCTGATCGGGCGCTCCCTGCGCGCCGCCGTGGACCTGAAGAAGCTGGGTGAGCACACCATCTATCTGGATTGCGACGTGATCCAGGCGGACGGCGGCACCCGCACCGCGTCGATCTCCGGGGCCTGCGTGGCGCTGGTGGACGCCTTCACCACGCTGCTGGAGCGCAAGCGCATCAAGGAAGACCCCCTCAACGGTCTGATTGCCTCGGTGTCGGTGGGGATTTATAAGGGAGAACCGGTGCTGGATCTGGATTATCCCGAAGATTCCAACGCCGACACGGACATGAACGTGGTAATGACCCAGCATGGTGGCTTCGTGGAGATTCAGGGCACCGCCGAGGGCGACGAGCCGTTCACCCGTCAGCAGTCCGATCAGTTGCTGGGCCTGGCCGAGAAAGGCATTGGTGAAATCGTCCGCAAGCAGCAGGAGGTGCTGGGCTGGTAAGCCCGGTGGGGAACAGAATGAAAAACTACAAGAAGCACTTTTTGCGCTTCGCCGAGGAGCGCCAGGCGCTGAAGTTCGGGGAGTTCACCCTGAAATCCGGGCGCATCAGCCCGTACTTTTTTAACGCCGGCACCTTTTACACCGGCGAGGCGCTGGCCCGGCTGGGCCGCTACTACGCCGACGCCATTGTCGAGTCGGGCATTGAGTTCGACATGCTGTTCGGTCCGGCCTACAAGGGCATTCCGCTGGTGGCGGCGGTGTCCGTGGCGCTCGCCGAGCACCACGGCCGGGACCTGCCCTGGGCGTTCAACCGCAAGGAAGCCAAGGACCACGGCGAAGGCGGCTGGCTGGTGGGCGCGCCGCTGGAGGGCCGCGCCTTGGTGATCGACGATGTGATCACCGCCGGCACCGCGATCCGCGAGGTGGCGGAGCTGTTCGAGCGGACCGAGGCGAGCATCGCCGGGGTGTTCGTGGCGGTGGACCGCCAGGAGCGCGGTCGTGGCGAGCTGTCGGCGATCCAGGAAGTGCAGGAGAGCCTGGGCGTGCCGGTGCGCAGTATTGTCTCCATGTCGGACATCATCGTCTGGCTGGAAGAGCAGGAAGGGCGCGACGCCGACCGCGTGGCGCTCAAGCAGTATCGCAAGCGCTACGGCGTGGAGGGGTAACCGTGAGGTGGCTGCCGTGGGGGCTGGTGTTGGCGTTGTTGGCGCTGCCGGTGCTGACGCCGGCGGCGCCCAAGCAGAATGAACCCGCCGGTGAGGTGATGTACCGCTATACCAAGCCGGACGGCACCCTGGCGGTGAGCGCCACGCTCAACGAGCAGGCCATCCACGCCGGTTATCAGGTGCTCGACCATAACGGCCGCGTGCTGCGCCGCGAGCCGCCGGCGCCCCCGGAAGAACAGGCGCGCCGCCGCCAGGCGATGGCGGCCGAGCAGCAGGCGCAACGGCAGGCCGAGCGGGACAAGGAACTGGAGCGGCTCTACGCCGGGCCCGAGGACGCGGTGCGTGCCCGCGAGCGCCAGATCGAAGCGCTTGAGTTGCGCATCAGCTACGCCACCAACACCCTGGCGCAGCTGGAAGAGAAACGCGACCAGGAGGTCAGCCTGGCCGCCCGCGCCGAGCGCGCCGGCCGGCCGGTGCCGGAGGGCACCCGCCAGGCCATCGAAGAGTACCAGCGCCGCATGGCCCATGTGCGCCAGGAAATCGCCGGCTATGAGAAGGACAAGCAGGCGGTGCGCGAGCAGTACGCGCCGATTATTGAGCGGTTGGAGGAGCTGGCGGGCTCTTAATCGCGGAACACCGTGGGGGCGAGCAGCGCCCATTGCTCGGGCCAGTCCTGGCCGGGGCGGATCCTGAAACCGGAACGGACGAACTGGGCGATGCGCCCTTCCACCACCGCCAGCAGCAGGTTGGCGGTGATGGTGGGCGTGGCCGCGGTGCGCTTGCCTTCCTTGAACTCGGCGTCACGGACCACTTGCTTGAGCTGGCTTTCCACCCGGTCGTAGAACTGCTGGATGCGCCGGTGCAGGCGCTCGTTCTCGCCGGTGAGGGCGTCGCCGGTGAGCAACCGGGTGATGCCCGGGTTGCGCTCGGTGAACGCCAGGATCAGCGTGAGAATCTGCTCCACCTGGGTGAGCGCGTCCCCTTCGCCGGTGATGCGGTTAATGCGTGAGAAGATCGCCTCTTCGATGAAGTCGATGAGCCCCTCGAACATCTTTGCCTTGCTCGGAAAATGCCGATACAGCGCGGCTTCGGACACCCCCACTTCCCGGGCCAGGCCGGCGGTGGTGATCCGCCCGCCGGGTTCCGCTTCCAGCATGTGCGCCAGGGCCTGCAGGATTTGCTCCTTTCTGGACGGAGTCTGTTCTGTCATGCGTTGTTCCCATTTTAAGTCAGCTGCACGCTTCAAGCTTCAAGCCGCAAGCGGATTCGAGCGGGCTTGCAGCTTTCAGCCTGTAGCTTGTGGCTTAATGCTTGCTGATCAGCGTCCCCACGCCTTTATCGGTCAATATCTCCAGCAACACCGCGTGGGCCACCCGGCCATCGATGATGTGCGAGGTGTGCACGCCGTTCTCCACCGCTTCCAGGGCGCAGCGGATCTTCGGCAGCATGCCGCCGTGGATGGTGCCGTCCTTGATCAGCGCGTTGACCCGGTCCGCCGTGAGGCCGGTGAGCACGCGGCCTTCCTTGTCCTTGAGGCCGGCCACGTTGGTGAGCAGGATCAGCTTCTCGGCGCGCAGCACTTCCGCCACCTTGCCCGCCACCAGGTCGGCGTTGATGTTGTAGCTGGTGCCGTCCTCGTCGACGCCGATCGGCGCGATCACCGGAATGAAGTCGCTGCCGCCGAGCAGGTCGAGCACCTTGGTGTCGATGCCCTGCACCTCGCCCACATGGCCGATGTCGATGATTTCCGAAGCCTGCAGCTCCGGGTCGTCGGCGTCCAGGTTCTTGAGCAGCATCTTGCGCGCCTTGATCAGGCGGCCATCCTTGCCGGTCAGGCCCACCGCCTGGCCGCCGTTGTGCTGGATCAGGTTGACGATGTCCTTGTTGACCAGGCCGCCGAGCACCATCTGCACCACGTCCATGGTTTCCCGGTCGGTGACGCGCATGCCCTGCACGAACTTGCTCTCCTTGCCGAGCCGGTTAAGCAGATCGCCGATCTGCGGGCCGCCGCCGTGGACGATCACCGGATTGATGCCGACCTGCTTCATCATCACCACGTCGCGGGCGAAGCTGTTCTTCAGCTCGTCGTTTTCCATGGCGTTGCCGCCGTATTTGATCACCACGGTGGTGCCGGCGAAGCGCTGAATATAAGGCAGCGCTTCAATCAGAACGCGGGCGGTTTCCTGGGCGCTCTTGGTGTCCATGTCTGCTTTCTCCAACCGGTCAAAAAGTATCCGTGTAAGGGGCGAACGCCTCGGCGCTGTTGCCCGCCTGCAGGGAGAGTACCTCCAAAAGTCGGGCGGCGGCGTAGAGGGCATCGCTGAATCCGTACCAGCGGTCGGCGAAGAATATATGCCCGTTCGCCTCTCCCGCCAGGGGCACGGCCAATTCTTTCATGCGCGCGCGCAGGCGGGCCGGGCCGCCGTCGTCCATCACCGGCCGGCCGCCCTGCTTGCGGATCAGGTCGGCCAGCGCCTGATTATCGGTCATGTTGAACAGCACATCGGCGCCCGGATTGCGCTCCAGCAGATCCCGGGCCAGCAGCATCAGCAGCCGGTCGGCGGCGATCAGGCGGCCGTCGCTGGCGACCAGGGAGAGGCCGCCGCCGGCGTCGAACGCCAGGCCCAGATTCAGGTTTTGCTCGCCCACCGTGCGGGCGAGGGCGCCCTCGTCGGTGCCCTCCACGGCGACCACCTTGCAGCCCAGCTCGCCGAGCAGCCGTGGCGCCAGGCCGGCGGTGGCGCCGGTGCCCTGCACCGCCACCGACATGGGGCGCGCGAGAATAATGTCGTCCGCCACGGCGTTCAGATAGCGGTCGTTGAGGTCGCGCTGTTCCCGTTCCCCGCTGCCCTCATCCAGATTCCGTGCCAGCAGTCGCTCGCGCAGCCTGAGCAGCCGGTCGCCATGCAGCAGCTCGCCGTTGATGACGACATCCAGGGCCCGCTGATCGCCGTCGTCGGTAAGACAGACGCCGCTCTGGCTTTCCAGGACTTCGGTGGCGTAGTGGAGCACTGCCGGCGGTGCCTCGCCCAGATCCACCACCTGGCGGCCGCTGGCCATCAGGCCGTCGATCAAAGCCTGCTTGGCATCGGCCTCGCCCGTGCAGACCACAAACAGGGTGTGCTGACCGGCCGCGCCCGCTTCGCTGCCGATCGCCCGGCCGAGCTGCTCCAGGGCGGTGCCGTCCAGGGGCGCGTCGTCGGTGGCGCGAATGCCGTCGGGGCCGAACAGCGCTTGCGGCGGGGCGGGGCCGGGTTCGGGCTCGCTGGGTGTTTCCGGCTCCGGTTCCGGGGCCGGTGGCAGGGACGACGCCGCCGGCGCCGCGGGACGCGCGGGCGCGCTGTCCGGGCGGCGAACGGCGCTGGCCGCCGGCGCGGGCTGTCGCCGGGCGAGCCGGGCGAACACCGCGTAGATCACCAGCAGTATCAGTGCCGCGCTGATGCCTGCGGGCAACAGCAGGCTTTGCCAGGACGGCGGCGTGGGGGGCACCGCCAGGGTCAGGTTGAAGGGGCCGCCCCGGGCGCTGGCGGTGGCGCTGGCGCGCCCGGTCTGGCCGCGGCGGATCAGCGTCAGGTCGCCCTGGCTCAGTGTCAGGGCACTGCCTTGGGGCAGGCGTTGATCGAGGCTGCGCAGCCAGGGTCTCAGGTCGTGTTCCAGGATCATGGCGCCGCCGGGTGTGGTGCGTGCCATCAGCAACGCCGGCTGTTCACCGCCCTTGCTGGAGACCACCACTTCCCCCCGTTCGCGCAAGTTGTGCAGCAGTTCGCGCAGGGTGAACGACAGCCGCTCCTCACCGGGGTGCCCGTCGGGGACGCGCAGTTGGCGGGTGTTGTCCCGCCAGGGGGTCGGTGTCAGGGGCTGGTCGAAGGTCGGTGCGGGCGAATCCGGGCGTCCGGCGAGTTGTTCCAGTTGCTCGCGGTGGTGGTTCACGCGCTGGCCGAGTTCCCCGGCCAGGCTGTTGGCCAGGCGCCGGGCCTGATCCGCGGCCGCGGTCTGCGCCTGATCGTGCTGATGCTGGTGCCACAAAGCGGCGCCGGCGCCGACCAGCACCAGGCCCAGCAGTGCGAGCAGCCATGCCGGCCTGGTCAGAACCTTGTGTTCGTTCCCCATTCGTTCCCCCCCTAGCCGTCCCGTCGCCGTTCTGTGGTCGCGGCGTTTCGGTGAGGCCCGTGGTGCTTACTGGCGGCCGCTGTGGCCGAAGCCGCCCTCGCCGCGGGCACTGTCGTCGAACTCATCCACCTGCGTCAGCGACACCTGCATCACCGGCACGATCACCAGCTGCGCGATGCGCTCCCCCGGCTCGATGGTGAAAGCGCTGTTGCCCCGGTTCCAGCAGGACACCATCAACTGGCCCTGGTAGTCCGAGTCGATCAGCCCCACCAGGTTGCCGAGCACGATGCCGTGCTTATGGCCCAGCCCGGAACGCGGCAGGATCATCCCCGCATAGCCGGCGTCGCCGATGTGGATGGCCAGCCCGGTGGGCAGCAGCTCGGTGTCGCCGGGGTTCAGGGTCAGGGGGGCCTCCACCATGGCGCGCAGGTCGAGGCCGGCGGAGCCGTCGGTGGCGTAGGCGGGCAGTGGAAACTGGTCGCCCAGGCGGGCATCAAGAAGCCGGTATTGCAGTTGCATCGATGGTCTCAGCGGTCAGTGGTTTTCAGCTCTGGCGGATCGCGATCAGCTCGATCAGTTGTTTGGCGATCTGCGCCTTGGAGGCGAGCGGCAGCACCTTGTGCCCGCCCGGCCAGATCACCGTGAGGGCGTTATTGTCGCTGTTGAAGCCCACATTGGTGCCGGACACGTCGTTGGTGGCGATCATATCCAGTTTTTTGCTCTTCAGCTTGCCCTGGGCGTATTCAATCACGTCCTGGGTTTCCGCCGCGAAGCCCACGGTGAAGGGCCGTTTGGCGTGGCAGGCCACGGCGGCGATGATGTCCGGGTTCTTCACCAGGGTGAGGTGGATCTCCTCGGTGGATTTCTTGATCTTGTGGTCGGCGGTGACGGTGGGCCGGTAATCCGCCACGGCGGCGGTGGCGATAAAGATGTCGCAGCCCTCCTCCACCGCCTTGAGGCTGGCCTCGTGCATGTCTTCGGCGCGGACCACGTCGATGCGGTTGACCCGGTTGGGGGTGTCCAGGGCCACCGGGCCGGCGATCAGGGTCACGCGCGCCCCCGCTTCGGCGGCGGCCTGGGCCAGCGCGAAGCCCATTTTCCCGGAGCTCTTGTTGGTCAGGTAGCGCACCGGGTCGATCGGCTCCCGGGTGGGGCCGGCGGTGATCACCAGATGTTTGCCGGTGAGGAGATCGTAGTCGAAGACTTCCGCGGCCTGCCGAATGATCTCCGCCGGGTCCTGCATGCGCCCCGGGCCCACTTCGCCGCAGGCCTGGCTGCCGGCGCCGGGGCCGAAGATATGGATGCCCTTCTCCTGCAGGATCAGCTGGTTCTTCTGGGTCGCCTGATCCGCCCACATTTGCTGGTTCATGGCCGGGGCGACCGCCACCGGGGCGCCGGTGGCCAGGCACAGGGTGGCGAGCAGGTCGTTGCCGTGGCCGTAGGCCAGGCGGGCGAGGAAATCCGCCGAGGCCGGAGCGATCAGCACCAGGTCCGCCCAGCGGGCCAGCTCGATGTGGCCCATGGCGGCCTCGGCGCGCGGGTCCAGCAGGTCGGTGTGCACCGGGTGCCCGGACAGCGCCTGCATGGTAAGCGGCGTGATGAACTCGCAGGCGCCCTGCGTCATGACCACGCGTACTTCGGCGCCGGCGTCCTGCAGCCGGCGGACCAGATCCGCGCTCTTGTAGGCGGCAATGCCTCCGGTGACACCGAGGAGGATCCGTTTATTGACCAGTCGCTGCATGCTGTCATTCCGTACAGTATTTTGGGCTGTGGCTGACACAAACCATGGTGGATGTCGTCTGCCCTCGCCCCGGGGGGGTTGTGCAGACTAGGGGCGTCATAGGGTAGCACCAAGGTATGAGCAAACACAGGGAGGTGAGTATGGCGATCAGCGACTGGCCGAAACAGGAACGGCCCCGGGAAAAGCTGCTGGGGCGGGGCGCGGGCGCGCTCAGCGACGCGGAACTGCTGGCGATCTTTCTGCGCACCGGCAGCCGGGGCAGAACCGCCGTCGACGTGGGCCGCGACATTCTCGACCGCAGCGGCGGCCTGCGCGGGCTGCTGGATCTGACGCCCAAGCGCATGGCGCGTCTGCCGGGCATGGCGGATTCCCGCTGTGCCCAGGTGCTGGCGGCTCTGGAGATGGGGCGGCGCTACCTGGCCACGGAGCTGGAGCGGGGCTTCAGCCTGGACAACCCGGAGCCGGCGGCGCGGCTGTTGACCGCCGAGCTGCGCGGCGAGCCCTGCGAAGTGTTCGCGGTGCTGTTCCTGGATAACAAGCACCGGGTGATCGGCTTCGAGAAGATGTTCTACGGCACCGTGGACGGTGCCGCCGTCTACCCCCGGGAGGTGGTCCGCCGGGCCCTGGAATACAATGCCGCCAGTGTGATCGTGGCCCATAATCACCCCTCCGGGGTGGCGGAGCCGAGCCAGGCGGACCGCGATGTCACCGAGCGGCTGCGCCGGGCGCTGGATCTGATCGACGTGCGCATCCTCGACCATCTGGTGATCGGCGACGGCCACTGGGAGTCGTTCAGCCGCCGCGGCTGGGTGTGATATTTGCCGGTAAATGCCGGAATGGCTTGATCCCCGCCCCGGGTTTTGGTATAAAACGCGCCTTTTCCGGGGCTGCCCCGCCCCAATTGTGTTGCATCACGGGAGCAAGATCATGTCCAAAGTTTGCCAGGTAACCGGGAAGCGGCCGGTAACGGGCCACCACGTGTCCCACTCGAACATCAAGACCAAGCGTCGTTTCGAGCCGAATCTCCACTACCATCGCTTTTGGGTGGAGAGCGAAAAGCGCTTCGTGCGCCTGCGTGTGTCCTCCAAAGGGATGCGTATCATTGACAAGAAGGGTATCGAGTCCGTGTTGGCCGATATCCGCAGCCGCGGCGCGCGCGCCTGAGCCCAAGGAGCTGAATCATGGCATCTGGTCCGATTCGTGAAAAAATTCGTCTGGTGTCCTCAGCGGGGACCGGGCACTTTTACACCACCGCCAAGAACAAGCGTCTGCATCCCGAAAAGATGGAGACCAAGAAGTTTGATCCCGTGGTCCGCAAGCACGTGATCTACAAGGAAGCCAAGATCAAGTAAGCGTCCTGCCTGGCAAGGGACAACGAAAACCCGGTGTGGCTGATGGTCACACCGGGTTTTTTTATGTCCGTGCGTTCGCCCTGGCCCTGACCATGCTTCACTGCTTCATCACGTCAATAACAATAAATTTCATAACAGTACAAAGTTGGTCTTTTTGTACGAGTAGCAAAAGACGCATACTGGCAGAGCGATGTTAACGCCGCCGTAAAGGTGGAAACGTAACGATAAAGGCGGTAACAAAAGAATAAGAACAACCGGTCATCGCTTTCATAACACCGGATATCCGCCGACGTTTTGCGTAACTTGTTGATTTTAAAGGGTTTGGGCGAAGGATATGCAAAAGTGGGTACTTGTGAAGTGGTTCACATAATACCTACTATCGGAAAGGAATCGTCACTGATCGCAGCTTGGGTGTAAGGGAGAGTTTGACATGAAATCACTGACCATCTTTACCACTGCCTCACAACGTCTGGCCGCCCGGCTGTTCAGCCGTGGCCGTACCCAGGCCGACAAACAGCGTGGCGCCAGCGCGCTCGAGTACATCGTGCTCGCCGCCGCCATCATTGTGATTGTAGGTTTTCTAGCCACTTCTGGTGCCGGCGATAAGTTGGTTGAAGTATTTGAGCAACTCTTCACCGATGCTGCCGGGGGCGGCGGCACTGGCACTGGCACCGGCACCTAATAGCCGTCATTGTCGATGTTAATCTTCTGTCGTCGTAAAAACGAAGGGGCAGTGGCATTGGAGTTTCTGATGCTGTTCCCCTTCGTGGTCGCGATGCTCTACGCCTCCGCCATCTACGGCATCGTGTTCTTCAGCCAGTACCGGCTGCAGAACGTGGTGGACCGGGCGGTGGCCTCGGCGTTGTACGTGGACCGTTCCGCGTTCCAGGGCGAGCAGATGGAAGGCGCCGTGGTCAACCGGGCGAGCCAGGCCATGAGCGGCCTGCTGGCGACCCTGCCCGGGCCGCTCTCGAACCTGGAGGGCGGGGCGTCTTCCTGCGCCGTGGAAGCGGTGGGGGGCGTGGAGATGCTCCGCTGCGGAGTGACCTACAACTACAAGGAAAACCCCATCGTGCCGGTAATGAGCTTCGGCCTGCTGGGGACCTTTCCGCCGTTGCCGGACACGCTGGAAGCGGAGGCCCGCGCCGCCTTCTGACTAGAATGATAAGCAGTCGTCGAACACGGATGTTTCGGAGGGGATATGGGATCAAAGATTTTATATATGCTGCCGGCCCTGGTGCTGGCCGCCCTGGCGCTGGTTCTGGCGCTGGTGGGGCTCAGCCGGGATCCGGAGCCGGTGACCGTCACAGCAACGGAAACCACCGGACAGGCGGACCGGGAACAGGCCGCGCCGTCCTATGAGTACTGGGTGCTGCGCCAGCCGCTGAACGCCGGCGAGGCCCTCAGTGAAGAAAACCTCGCCGTGGTGACGTCGCCCACCCAAATCAGCGACGCCTTGTCCGCGGAAGAAGATGTCTTCGGTCGTGAACTGCGCCGCTATGCCCGTCCGGGCGAACTTCTTTCAAGCCACCACCTGGAGAGCGGCGGTTCCCTGCCCGCCAACCTGCCGGAAGGCCAGCGTGCCATTGCCATTGGCGTGGACGACGTGGTCGGCGCCGGCGGGCTGCTGCAGCCCGGGGACCGGGTCGACGTGGTCACCGCCTTCCGCCGTTCCGACAAAGACGCACCGGTCGCTTTGGTGATGCTGCGTGACGTGCCGGTGCTGGCGGTCTACGGATCCCTGTCCGCCGGCGCCGACGACGCGGAAGAAACCGCCCGACGCCGCAACAACACCGCCGTCCTGTCGGTACCCGAAGATCGTGTGTCCGCGCTGATGCTGGCGTCCTCTGAAGGCAAGGTGCGCCTTGCGGTGGTGGCCGGTGAGCGCGGCGACACGCCGGCCGGCGATACGGACGAGCCCGCCGGCGATGGCGACCAGGCCCTCGCCGCCGCCGAAGAGGCGGAACAGAAACCCTTCTACTTCGACGACTTCTTCCCCGAGCGCGAAAAACCCGCGCCGGCCGCCGCGCCGAAGCCTTCTCCGGGCCAGCGCGTGCAGGTTTTCGAGGGCGCGGAATCAAGGAGCACCTATGTGCAATAAACAACGCTTCGGCCTGGGGGCGCGGCTGCTGCTGGTGCTGACGCTGTTTGCCGGCGGCCAGGCCGCCGCCATGGATGAATCCATGCGCATGGCGCCCGGCGACCAGAAAGTACTGAACTTCTCCGCGCCGATCACCAAGGTGGCGACCTCCAACCCGGAGGTCGCCAAGCTCACCGTCAGCGGTAGCCAGGAAGTACTGGTTACGGCTTTCAAGGAAGGCTCCTCCGAGATCACTATCTGGCAGCGGGGCGAGAGCCGGCCCATGCGCAGCAGCGTGGCGGTGGCCACCACCCTGGGCGGCAATCTGCCCTACGGCACCCAGGTGCAGACCGACATCCGTGTGCTGGAAGTGAGCCGTTCGGAACTGAACAGTCTGGGCGTTTATTACGCCAATCTGTTCGACGGCGGTGACTCCGCCGTGGGCATCGCGCCGCCGGGCACCGGTTACCGGGGCTTTTCGGGCCCGGGTGCCGCCCAGAACCCGCTCAGCTCCGACGGTTTTAACCTGTTCGGTTTCGGCAGTAACTCGCTGACCATCATCAATGCGCTGGAAGGCGGTGGTTTCGCCTACACCCTGGCGGAGCCGTCGCTCACCAGCCTGAGCGGCCAGAGTGCGTCGTTTCTTTCCGGCGGCGAATTCCCGGTCCCCACCCGGAGTAATACCGATGGCATCCAGATCGAATTCAAGGAATTCGGGGTCGGCCTGAGCCTCACGCCCACGGTGATCAGCGACGAGCAGATCATTCTCAAGGTGGCGCCGGAAGTCAGTGAACTGGATTTTTCCGCCGGCGTGGAAACCGGCGGCGTGGCCGTGCCCGGGCTGCGCGTCCGGCGGGCGGAAACCACGGTGTCTCTGGCCCCCGGTGAAACCTTCATCATCAGTGGTCTGGTGAGCCGCAGCACCATTAACAACAGCGACCGCATTCCGGGCCTGGGTAATATTCCGGTGCTTGGTGCTTTCTTCCGTTCCAGCCGGATTTCCCGGGACGACAAGGAGCTGGTGATGGTGGTCACCCCCCATCTGGTGACCCCCCGCAAGGCGGGTGATCCGCCGGTGACCCTGCCCGGTGGCGCCTACCGGGAAAGCAGCACGCAATGGCTGGATATGGCCACCGAGCCGCGTGGTGGCTCGCAACCCATTCGTCATGGAGTGAGCTGGTGAGCGATAACGATATTGTCCTTTCGGTGGTCGACGACCCCGGTATCAAAGCCTGGCTGGACCGGGTTATCGAAGAGCCGTTCCGCGTGGAATTCGTCAGCCGGGCTGATCTCACCCGGGTGTTGCGCCTGCTGGAAGCGACCACCGCCCACGTGGTGCTGGTGGAGATCAATGAAGCGGACATGGATCAATCCCTGGCGATCATCACCGCGCTGACCAGTGCCCGGCCCTGGGTCACGGTGATCACGGTGTGCACGCGCTCCAACCAGGAGCTGCTGCTGCAAAGCATGCGCGCCGGCGCCCGGGACAGCTTCCTGGCCGGCAACGACGCCGGCGAAATCCGCGACCGGCTGCGCCGTCATCAGCTGGTGCGCAGCGGGCATTACGGCGACGAAAGCCGTTCCTCGGTGAATAATCTGACGCTGGTGACCGGCGCCGACCCCACGGTGGACACGCGTTTTCTGGCGCAAAATCTCGCCACCGGCATCAATCAGCGTCAGCCCAACTGGCGTTGCCTGGCCATCGACACCCAGCCCCGTGAGCGGGGGGTGTTCTATCTCGACGCCAGCAGCGAGTTCACCCTGGATAACCTGCTCGCCAACCCGGAAACCCTGGATGAGACGCTGATCGACACGGCGCTGGAAGAGTTCCGGCCTGGCCTGCGGCTGCTTTCCGGCGGCATCGGCAGCCAGACCCTGGACGGTGACCGCAGCGCGGACCTGTTTATCGCGTTGAACCGCCTGATGCAGATGTTCGATCACATCACCATCAACGTGGCCTCACTGCAGAGCGAGTACTGGGTGCGGGCCCTGGGCGTGCACACCCGCCATTTGCTGGTCGGCATCCACCCGCTGGTGGATCACGCCCATGCCGCCCGGGCCCTGGTCCACGACTGGGGTTCTCACCTTGGCCGTGAAGGCCATATCGGGCTGGTGGTGGACGGTTACGACAGTGGCGTGCCGCCGGACGCCGACGAGCTGAGCGACACCGTCGGCGCGCCGCTGGCGGGCACCCTGCCGATGGATTGGCGTCACCGCCTGCTGGCGGTGAACAGTGGTCGGCCGATTCTTGAGCAGTCGCCCCGGTGCGCCTACAGCCGCCGGCTGGGCAGCCTGCTGGAATCCCTTGATGGCCAGGACGATGAGCCGCGACGCGGTGGTTTTCTGACGCGATTGCTGGGGAGTTAAGCCGTGGCCGGTCGTTTCGATCAGGAGTACCAGCAGCTCAAGGAGCGCGCCCACCGCTGGGTGGTGGAGCGGCTGGATGAAGAGGGCATCGAAGTCGGCAAGGCGACCCGCGATGCCCTGGCCGAATTCACCCGCAATCATGTCGGGCAGTACATTTCCCATAACCGGGTGCCGCTATCCACCCAGGACCTGAATCAGCTGGTCCGCGATATTCTCGATGAAGTTACCGGCTTCGGCCCGCTGGAGCCGTTACTGGCGGACACCAGCGTCAACGATATTTTGGTGAACGGCCCGGAGCATGTTTTCGTGGAAGTGGCCGGGGTTCTGCAGCGAGCCAACACCCGGTTCATCAACGATGACCACGTCACCCGGGTGATTCGCCGCATGCTGGCGCCGTTGGGCCGGCGCCTGGACGAAGCCAGCCCGATGGTGGACGCCAGATTGCCGGACGGTTCGCGGGTCAACGCGATCATCCCGCCGCTGGCCCTGGACGGGCCCACCATCAGTATCCGTAAGTTCACCGGTAACCACCTGTCCGCCCAGCAGCTGATCGAAAACGGCTCGATGACCGACGCCTGTCTGGACGTGTTGATCCGCGCGGTGGAATCGCGCCGCAATATCATTATCAGCGGCGGCACCGGCACCGGTAAGACCACCATGCTGAACCTGATCAGCCAGTACATCCCCCGCGCGGAACGGATCCTCACCATCGAGGACTCCGCCGAGCTGGTGCTCAATCATCCCCATGTGGTGCGCCTGGAAACACGTCCGGCCAACACCGAAGGCAAAGGCCGTATCACCGCCCGGGAGCTGGTGGTGAACTCCTTGCGGATGCGGCCGGACCGCATTGTTCTCGGCGAGGTGCGTTCCGCGGAAATCATCGAATTGCTGCAGGCCATGAACACCGGCCACGAAGGTTCGATGAGCACCATCCACGCCAACACCACCCGGGACGCCCTGGTGCGGATCGAAACCCTGCTGGCGGTCAGCGGTTACGACGCCAGCGAGCGTGCCATCAGCCGGCTTATCGGTTCCGCCCTGGACATCATTATTCAACTGGTGCGGATGCCCGATGGCCGCCGCATGGTCAGCGAGGTCGTCGCGCTCACGCCCACCGAGACCGACGCCTATCACATGGACTACCTGTACCGGAGCCACGAGTCATGAGTGCCCTGGCCCTGCTCGCCGCCGCGCAAACGCTGGCCGTGCTCGCGCTGATCACGGTGGTACTGCAGTGGCTGTGGGCGCGGCGTCGTATCAAGCGGTCGCTGAATGACGGCATCCGCCGGCGCCTGGAAACCCGGGCGGATCTGGGCGTCGAGACCGCCGCCCGGGTCACCGTGACGCCGCTGGAAAGCGTGCTGATTCGCGCGGACATTCACCTCAGCCAGGGTCAATTAACCGTCTTCGGTCTGATCGTCGCGGTATTCCTGCTGGTGGTGCTGGTGCTCAACGGGCCGCTGGTCGCGCTGATCACGGCCGGGCTGATCGCCATCGCACTGTGGATGTACTGGCGCTTTCGCTTCCAACAGCAACGGCGGCGTATTTACGAAGAGCTGCCCGGTTTGATCGATACCACCCTGCGCTATCTGAGCGCCGGGCGCTCGCTGGACAATGCGTTGGTGGAATCCTTCAACGACGCGCCGCCGGTTTTTGATCCGCTGGCGTTCCGTTTACGTAACGCCGTGGAAGCGGGCCGCGACTACACCAGTTTGTTCGAGGACTTCGGCGGCCTCTACCGGATACCGTCGCTGGTTCTGGTCTCAATCGCGTTGCGAACGTCGTCGCGCTTCGGCTCCTCGATTCGCCCGGTGCTGACCCAGGTGGCCACCTCGCTGCGCTCGCAACAGGAACTGCGCCGCGAATTCATGGCGGCCACCGCGGAAACACGCTTCACCGCCGCCGCCTTTGCGCTGTTGCCGCTGGGGTTGGCCGCGTACATGATTCTGATTAACGAGAACTACTCCCGGGTTCTTCTGGACACCGACACCGGGCATACCATGCTCGCCATCGCCGGTGGCCTTCAGACCCTGGGCGTGATCATTATCTGGCGGATGATCCAGGGGGTCGGGCGTGAATAGTGTTTGGTTCATCTCCGCGGCCGCGATCTCTTTCCTCGCCATCTGGGTGGCCTGGGCGAAAGCGCCGCAGTGGGCCCGTCGAGCCCGGATCAATGCACGTCTGCACCGCCTCGCCGACCAGGATGAAGAGGCCTCCAGCTTCTGGTTGTCCAGGCTTGCCAGCCAGTTCACCGAATCGTCCATTGCACGGGGTGATTTCGAGGACATTCGCGAGGCCTACGCCGCCACCGGGCGCACCCGTGAGCAGGCACAGCTTCTATACCTGCTGTTCTGCTGGATTCTACCGGCGATGGCCGTGGCCATCGGCTTTGTGTTCTTCGGCCCGATCGGTGGAATGATCGTGGCGGCGCTGTCGTTTCTGGTGCCCCGGCGCGCTATCCGCTCAATGGGGGAGCGCGCTGAACAACGGCAGAATCTGGAGGCCGTGGAGTTGTGCCACCTGACACGCATGTTGATGGAGGCCGGCTTGTCCCTGGAGCGAGTGCTGCGCTTGATCGCCAATCAGGCCCGGCCGCTTCTGCCGATGCTTTCCGCCCGCCTCGACCGCTTCAACCGGCTGATGGAATCGGGTGCTGAACGCTCCCAGGCGTTGGATGAACTCGGCGAAAACCGTCGCATTCCCGTATTGCGTAACTATGTGGTGCTAATGAAGCAAAGCAGCCAGCTTGGCGCCGGTGTTTCCCTCAGCCTCGATCAAATCATCGAAGAAGCACAGAACGTGGAACGTAACCGCGTACGCGAGGAAACCAACCGTATCGGCGCCAAGATGACGGTGATCATGATGGCGTTCATGCTGCCCGCATTGTTCATTTTGATCGGCGGCCCGGCGGTGATCTCTATTGCCGAGGCACTTTCTCGTTAGCGGTATTCTTTAACAACAAGCGCGGGTGCGCGCTCGAACGAACAACGAAGACCAGGAGCAACGGATGCAAAAAATAGCGATGGGGATCATGGCCAGCGTGCTGATGGCCGGTTGCGCTTCGCAGCCGCCCAGCGAAAAAGCCGGCGACCCGTATGATCTGGACAGGTTGAATTGCTCCGCCCGCATCCAGCCGGAACAACAGGTGCAGCTCGACATGGTCGACAACCTGATGAACCGGGAGCGCAACCACGCCGCGTTGGCGCAGCTGGAAGCCAAGCCCATGGAAACCGTCGACCACTGGGTGCGTTACGGTCAGCTGCAGGCGTCCACCGGCCATCTGGGAGAGGCGGAGACCATTTTCCAGGGCCTGGTGGACCGGTGCGGCACCGGCCGCAGCCACCACGGTCTGGGCATGGTCCTGCTGAAACAGGACAAAGTACTGAAAGCGCTTCATCACCTTGAGATCGCCCGCGAACGCACGCCGGCTTCGGCCCAGGTGCGCAATGACTACGGCTACGTGCTGCTTATGGTCGGTGACTATGAGGACGCCGCCTATGAACTGCGCACCGCCATGGAACTCGGCGACGGCAAGGGCCCGGTACGCCAGAACCTGGCGGTGGCGTACCTGCTCACCGACAACTGGGGTGGCCTGGAATGGATGAAGAAACAATACGACCTGAGCAGTGAAGAGCGGGCTTACGCGGAACGGCTGGCCGAGCAATTCGGGAGATAAACTATGAAACTGGTCATGGCTCTACTCACCTTGATACCGCTGGCGGCGATGGCCGACGGCAGACCGGAGTTCGGCGTGTCCGGCAAAGTGGTCGACGCCGAACAGGAGCACCAGGTCGGCGCCGCGACTCAGCGCGCCCTGGAACAGCAGCGGCGTTCGCCGCCGGCGGAAAAAAGCGAGCTTTCCGTGTCGGTCTACATCGACACGCAGCGCCGCCTGGCGGACAGCTTTAAACAACCGATTCCGGAAAGCTTCGGCGAACAGACCCGGGACGAGGAGTAAGGCTGATGTTTCGGCAGCGAGGCGCGCTCACCGTTATCACCCCATTGCTGATGTTGCTGGTGATTCTGCTTGGCGTCATGGCACTCGACGGCGCCCGCCTGTTCTCGCTGCGTAAGGAAATGCAAAGCCAGGTCAACGCCGCCGCTACCGCTGCCGCCGACGCCGCACAAGCCTGCGGGGGTGAGTTCGTGACACTCCAGGATATAAACGACAGAGCCTTGATTGCGGCTCAGCAGCAAGGCTTTTCCGGTGACGCCAGTGCGCTCGCCGTGCAACCCGGGGTGATCGAAAGCGACGATGAAAAAGTGCTTTCTTTTGAGCCGGTGACCGATCTGCGGCGCAGTAATGGTGTCGCGGTGACCTATGAGCGGGAAGAGCCGATTTCTCTCCTGCTGCCTGAGAGTACCTTCGGTACCGTGACGATGTCTGTCGGCGCCGCGGCCAGAAAAGAACTGATAGGAACGCTGAGCGCGGCCGGCAGTACCGCCGTTGTCGGCGGCACGCAACAAACCGCCAACCTGCTCAATGTTTTGCTGGGCGCGATTCTCAACGGCGGAACACCCTTCAATATTGACCCCACGCAGTTCTCCAGCCTGGCGGAAACCACCGTCAAGTTGGGCGATGTTCTCGATGGCGTCGGTGTTGATACCGTCGAGGAATTGTTATCCACGGATGTGTTGGTGGGTAGCTTGCTTGGCGCTCTGGATTCGGCGGCGGATCCGCTCGCCGGTGTTGGCGGTGCTATGGATCAACTGATCGCCGGCGCCGGCGTGGAAACCGTCAAACTGGCGGATGTTATCGATATTGTCGGCTCCGGAGAGATACCTGAAAACAGTCGTTTGCCGCTATACGACACCGTCATGGCACTGGCCCTGAACCTCGTTGAAGGCACCCTGATAGAGGGTGCATTACCGGACACACAGATCAATATTCCCGGCGTTACCGAAACAAAGATCGAGCTGTTTGTGGGTAAAGCTCCGAGCGTGGTCGTTGGGCCGGCTCGTATTGGTGAAGATGGGGAGTGGGAAACAAGATTCCATGCGCCTGATGTGGGGCTTACGATTTCCAGTGATCTCAACATCCTTAATTTGCTGACCGTCAGGCTGCCCCTGGCGGTCCAGGCCGGTGGTGGCACAGGCGAGCTTGTGTGGGCCCGGTGTGCGCGCGGCACCGGATCCAATTTGGTCACTGTGGGCATCGACGTTGAAAATCAGGCGGCCCGTATTGCGACCGGTCAGATTGATGGCTCAGGCTTCCTGCAGCAAGAGCCAGTGGAGTTGACCGTTCTCGGTGACCTCCCAGGTGGTCTTACAGTTGCTAGTATCACCGCCGATTTGGATTTAGCGGTCGGCGGTGGCCAGGAAAGAGTGGAGTTGAGCTATACGCTGGATGAAGAAAACCCTTCCTCGGTCTTTACCGAAGGGGGGCTTTCCGATGCGGATTTCAGCAGTTTGAATATTGATGTCGAGTTACTTGAAGAAGAGGATGAATGCAGTTGGTTTTTGGATTGCTTGTTGGATGGTGTCGGGGATGTCTTGAGCGGCATCATCGAAGGCATAACGACCCTTCTAGGGTTGGAGCAGCTAATTCAGACAACGATCGAAGGCTTGGTGGAGGCCCTGGGCACCACGCTTATTGACCCGCTCCTCAATGCAATCGGGATTTCGCTGGGCACCACAAAAGTGGAGATTACCGGCGCGGACCAAAACAACGTTCAGCTTCTCGAGTACTGCGGTCCCGAAGGCTGCTGAAGGAAGCCCCGGTATTCGGGGCATCGCTCCTGGCAGCCACTCTTGCCGGGTAGGGCCGGGCCACTAGATCAAATCACGCTTTTCCCGTCTCGCCGCGCGCAGGTCACGCATCACCGAGGCGCTGAGCACGACCAGCACGCCCAGGCTGAGTACGGGCCACACGAGTATGTAGGCGCCGAATATCCAGGTTTCCATAAGTTTCTCCTTAGCGACCACGGCAATCGCCGTGGCCCGGTGTATTTATTGCGCGGTGGCGGTGCCTTTTGTCAGGTCGGGCGCGCCGGCGTCATCGTAGTTGTTTACGCGCCTGCCGATCTCGTCGAAGTCGAACCGCTGGTTGCTGGCCAGGCTGATGGCCACGCAGACCAGGGTGCTGACACCGTAGGCGGTGAGTGACGCCATCAGCACGGTGTAGTCGCGCAGGAAGTGGAAGCCGAACCAGGCGGTGGCCAGGAAGGCGATCACGCCGGCAATCGCACCGATGCGTACGCCGAAGAAGCCGAAGGCCATCAGCCCGATGACCACGCCACCGCCGATGGCCGCGAGGAACTCGAACAACAACGCGGTAAAGCCCTGCATCGGTAGCAGATCAAAGCGCGCCACGCAGAACATAATCAGCGCGGCCACCACCGCCCAGGTAAAGGCGGCGTTGGTGATCCGGTTCCAGTAACAGCTGGCGATCACCGGGAACACGATGGCGCCCCAGAGCGCGCCGACGAACACCAGCATCACCAGGATATCCAGCGCGAAGCTGGCGAACACCAGGCCGCAGACGGTGGCGACGATCATGGTGACGCGGCCGATCAACAGCATTTTCTTCGGATCGGCGTTGTCCTTGGCGATGTTCTTACCGTACACGTCGGCCATGACGATGGCGGACAGCGCCGACAGATCGGAGTCGGCGGTGGACGACAGGGACCCGATGACCAGGATAAAGAACAGCGCGATAAACACCGGCGGCAGATAGGTGGAGACCACCTGCGGGATCAGATTGTTCATGTCGCCGTTGATGGGCTCGATGCCGGCGGACACCGCCATCAAGCCGATCATGCCCAGGCCGATGACGATGGCGGCGTAACCCACGGTGGCGGTTACGAAGGTGCGTTTAATGTGCTTTTCGTTTACCGCGAACAGGCGTTGCGAAATGGTCTGGTTGCCAATGGCGTAGGCCAGTACGGCCACGAAGTAGGGCGCACCCTGGTTAAGAATGGCGTCCATCGAGAACAGGTTCTGCTGCTCGGCGGTCAGGGTGCTCATGCCGTCCAGGATCGTGCCGGGGCCGCCCATGGCGAACAGCACCGCGGGGATGATCACCACGGCGATCGCCATCAGCGCGACCAACTGCGCGAAATCGGTGAACACCGAAGCGCGGAAGCCGGAGGTCAGTGTGTAGCTGAGTACGCCGATGCCGGCGATGATCACGCCGGTTTGAAACGACAACGGCGACAGAACCGACACCAGAGCGCCGGCGGCGGTGAAGTTCACCATCAGGCTGATCAGGCTGCCGAGGACGTTGGAGAACGCCAGAATCAGCTGGCTGGAGGCGCCGTGCCGGGCATGGATCAGTTCACCCAGTGTGTGGCCGTTCGGGGCCAGCTTACGGAACCGCTGGCCGAACGGGTAGATGAACAGAATCATCAACGCGCCCCACAGGCCGTAGTGGAGTGGGCCGGACAGGCCGTAGGTATAGCCGGAGGTGGCGGCGGCGTAGAAGGAGGCGGCCCAGATCCAGGTGGCGGTCATGCTGGCGGCGCCCATGCCGAAGCCCACGCGGTGGTTGGCGACCATGAAGGCGTCGCTGCCCTGGCGGTCGCTCTTGATCAGTAGGGTCAGCAGGTAGGTGCCACCGTAGAAGGCGGCGAGAAGCAATAGGATGGTGACGGGTGAGAATTGATAAAAGCCGGTATCAGTCAAATGTGTCTCCCAATAAAACAGACTCGCGCTGGCAGGCCGGGGCGGTGCCAATGGCGACCACCGGTGGACGGCGCGACAAAGAAACCCCTGGAGGGTCTTGAACAAAAGACGCAAAAACAGAGCGGCCTGCCGGAGGCAGGCCGCGAGGGAGGGGTACTCTAGTGCTTATCGGGCGGGGTTGCCAGCCTGGGCCGGCTGTACTCGGTATCCCTTCAGTGTCGCCACGAAATCCTGCAGCGCATGGATGCCGGATTCTTCGGCGTCCCGGCACCACTGCGCCAGGGAGTCCAGCATCTCGGAAGAGTTGCGGCTGGTCTGGCTCCAGATCGACTGCAGGCGCAGCCGGTACTCATAGATGGTGGCCAGGGTGTGGTTGTGTTCGGTCAGGTTCGCCAGCCGGTGCTTGTGGCGGCTTTTGAAGAACCGCTGGTCCCGGTAGAGCAGGGCGCGGGCGCGGCTGTAAAAGCCACGGGTGGCCTCGCAGGCGCGGGCTTTTTCCTGTTCGAACACCGGCTTGATCACGGCGCGGCGGTACTGGGCCATCACCTGGAAGCGGTGCTGGAAGACCGCCCGCAGGGTATCCAGATCCACGGCGGGTTTGGCGTTGTCGCGGTCCACCACCGGCTGGGGCGCCACCTTCTTCACTTTCGCCAGGCCCAGCATTTCGAACAGGCGGATCCACGCCCAGCCCATGTCGAACTCAAAGCGGCGGATCGAAAGTTTGGCGGAATTGGGGTAGGTGTGGTGGTTGTTGTGCAGCTCTTCGCCGCCGATCAACACACCCCAGGGCAGCACGTTGCGCGAGGCGTCCGTGCATTCGAAGTTGCGATAGCCCCAGTAATGGCCGATGCCGTTGATCACGCCGGCGGCGAACAGGGGGATCCAGATCATCTGCACCGCCCAGATGGTGATGCCGATGGCGCCGAACAGGGCCAGATCAATGGCGCCCATCAGCGCGATGCCCAGGAAGGTGAAGCGGCTGTAGACATTGCGCTCGACCCAGTCGTCCGGGCAGCCGGCGCCGTACTTGTCCAGGGTTTCCTGGTTCACGGCTTCCGCCTGATAGAGCTCGGCGCCTTCGCTGAGCACTTTGCGAATGCCCAGCACCTGGGGGCTGTGCGGGTCTTCTTCCGTGTCACAGCGGGCGTGGTGCTTGCGGTGGATGGCGGTCCAGGCGCGGGTGTTCTGGCCGGTGGTCAGCCACAGCCAGAAGCGGAAGAAATGTTTGAGAGCCGGGTGCAGCTCCAGGGCCCGGTGGGCGGAATAGCGGTGCAGGTACACGGTCACGCTGACAATGGTCACGTGGGTCATGGCCAGGGTGATGAGCACCAGTGCCCAGGGGCCGGCGGAAAGCAGGCCACCGGAGAAGAAATTCAGTACGTCGTTCATGGCGGAAACACGGTTGTGGAACCGTTCCGGTTCCAGGTTTTCGGGGTCGGCGGTGTCGGCCGCCGGTCACCGGGTACAGCGTAGTGACTATCGGGTCATGAGCAGGTGACCCTCGGAGTGTACCTGAGCCTGCCATCCGGGGGCCAGATAAACCGTCCCCACGGCTTCGAACACCAGCGCCGGCCCGCGCAGTACCTGGCCCGCGGCCAGGTTGTCACGGCGGTAGACCGGCACCGGCCCGTCCACGCCCGGCAGCCGGGCCTCCCAGGCCCGGGCGCCGTCGCCGCCGGCCAGCGGCGCGGGCGCCGGGGGCCGCGCCGGCGCCTGGCAGCGCACCCGCACGTTCACTCTCTGCACCGGCAGCGCCAGCCGGTGGCCGTAGCGGTGCTCGTGGAGGCGATGGAATGCGGCCTCCGCCGCCTCCGGGTCGCCGTCCCAGGGCAAGCCGAGGGTCGACGATTGCCCTTGATAGCACAGGTCCAGTGTCACTTCGGTGACCACGTCGCTGTCGGGCACCCCTTCCGAGGCCAGTTCCCGCCGGCCGCGCCGGTCCAGGTCCGCCGCCAGGGCGTCCACCCGGGCGGCGTCGGCGCCGCCGGGCAGCGCCTGGATCAATTCCCGCTTGCGCGGTGCGTACACCAGCCCCTCGGCGGACAGCACGCCGGCGCGGATCGGCATCACCGCCCGCCGCATGCCCAGATTCTCCGCCAGGGCGCACACATGCAGGCCGCCGGCGCCGCCGAAGCTGACCAGCTGGAAATCCGCCGGGTCGAAGCCCTTCTGAATGGAGATCACCCGCAGCGCCTGGCTCATGTGTTCATTGGCCAGCTCGATAATGCCCCGGGCCGCGCTCACCGTGTCCAGGCCCAGTGATTGCGCCACCCGCGCCACCGCCGCTTCGGCGGCGTCCCGGTCCAGGGCCAGGCTGCCGCCCAGGGCGAACTCCGGCTGCAGGCGGCCGAGCACCAGGTTGGCGTCGGTGACCGTGGGCTCCTGGCCCCCCTTGCCGTAGCAGGCCGGGCCCGGGTCGGCGCCGGCGGATTGCGGGCCCACGTGCAGCAGGCCGGCGTCGTCGACCCGCGCCAGGGAGCCGCCGCCGGCGCCGATGGTGTGCATGTCCACCATCGGCACCGCCACCGGGTAGGGGCCGATATGGCCGCTCTGGGTGAGGCGGATATCGCCGTCCAGCAGCGCCACGTCGGTGGAGGTGCCGCCCATGTCGAAGGTCATCAGGTGGTCTTCGCCCAGGGCGCCGCCCAGGCGGTGGGCGGCGCTGAGGCCCCCGGCAGGGCCGGACAGCAACAGGTTCACGGCGCGCCCGGCCGCCTGGTCGGCGGCCACGGTGCCGCCGTTGGACTGCATGATGGTCAGCGGCGAGGGCGCGGTGTGCGCCTTCAGGCGGCTGATGTAATGGTGAATGCGCGGCGCCAGCCAGGCGTTCAGCCAGGTGGCCATGCCGCGCTCGTACTCGCCCCGGGTGGGCAGTACCCGGCTGGACAGGCTCACCGCCAGGCCGGCGTTCTCCAGGGCGCGGCCCAGGCGCTCCTCGTGGTTCGGGTCCAGGTAGGCGAACAGCAGGTTCACCGCCACGGATTCCGGGTCGTGGGCGCGTACGCGGGCCACCAGATCGTCGATGTCGGCGTCGTTCAGGCCGGTCACCGCCGTGCCGTCGGCGCCCAGGCGGGCGCTCAGGCTCTCCACCGGGGTGTCGGCCAGCGCCGTGGGCGCCGCGGAAGGCGTCAGGTTATACAGCTCCGGCCGGTTCTGGCGGCCGATCAGCAGCACGTCCTCCAGGCCCCGGTTGGTGACCAGCACGGTGCGCGCGCCCTTGCTCTCCAGGGCCGCGTTGGTGGCCACCGTGGTGCCATGGACGATCACCAGCTCACCGGCGCGCAGGCGATCCTCCAGGCCCATCTCGCGGATGCCCTGGACGATCGCCTCCTCCGGGGCCGCCGGCGTCGACAGCACTTTGTGGATACGCGGGGTAGCCTCGCCGAGCAGGACGAAATCGGTGAAGGTGCCGCCGGTGTCGACACCGAGCCAGTACGACATGTTGTCTCCCAGGATAGGATGTCTCCGTTGCCTGTGCCCGTTACAATCCAGGGCGTCATCTTAGCCTCCCTCACCCAGGATAGCCCATGCCCGAATTGCCCGAAGTGGAGACCACCCGGCGCGGCATCGAGCCCCATGTGGCCGGCCGCACCCTCACCGCCGTCACCGTGCGCGAGCCGCGCCTGCGCTGGCCGGTGGACGCCCGGGTCGCCGAGCTGCGCGACAAGCGCATCGTCGGCCTGCGGCGGCGCGCCAAGTACCTGCTGATGGACCTCGGCGATCTGAACCTGGGGATTCACCTGGGCATGTCCGGCACCCTGCGCGTGGTCCCCGCAGAGACGCCGCTGCGCAAGCACGACCACATCGATCTGCACCTGGACAGCGGCCGGCTGCTGCGTTTCAACGACCCGCGCCGCTTCGGCGCCCTGCTGTACCTGACGGATGCCCTGACCCACCCGTTGCTGGCCAACCTGGGCCCCGAGCCCCTGGACCAGGATTTTTCCGGCGGCTGGCTGTACCGCCGCAGTCGCGGTCGGCGGGTGTCGGTGAAGAGCTTCATCATGGATAACGCCACCGTGGTGGGCGTGGGCAACATCTACGCCCAGGAAAGCCTGTTCCTGGCCGGCATCCACCCCAGCCGCCCCGCCGGCCGCATCAGCGAGGCGCGCTACCAGCGTCTGGCGCTGGCGATACGCTCGGTGCTGGCCAAGGCCATCGAGGCCGGCGGCACCACCCTGCGCGATTTCACCAGCGCCGACGGCCAGCCCGGCTACTTCGGCCAGCAGCTGCTGGTCTACGGCCGCGCCGACGAGCCTTGCCCGCAATGCGCCGAGCCGCTGCGCGGCGGTCGCCACGGCCAGCGCAGCACCGTCTATTGCCCGCGCTGCCAGCGCTGAGCGGGCACCGTTCGTCCGATCGCGCTTGCCGGGGCTCATATTGCCGGTGTAATAACAAAGATGTAGATTGTGATCTGATTGTGGGAAGAACAAATACTTAGGAACGACAATGGGTGCGACAAAAAACAAGAGGGAATCACGATGAAGCGAGCCCTGCGCGTGGTTGCGGCCACTGCCCTCGCCTCGACGCTATCGTTCGCCAGTGCCGCCCAGGCCCGGGACATGGATCTGGAAGGCGCCCGGCCTTCCGCGTTCGCCATGTTCGGTGATGCCCTGATCGTGCGCCCGGTGATGACGGCGGCCACTGTCGGCGGCGCGGCGATCTATGTGGTGACGCTGCCGTTCAGCCTGATCGGGGGGAATGCTCAGGAGGCCGGCGAAACACTGGTCGTGGATCCCGGCGCCACCGCCTTCGTACGCTGCCTTGGCTGCACGCCCAGCCAGCACGAGCGGAATCAGACCGATCAGGAGATCCGTCAGGCCAACCGCGACTGATCCCGACACCGCTTTCAATAAAAAGCCCGCCGTGGAATCCACGGCGGGCTTTTTTGTGGGGCCTCTGGTATCCCGCCGGCCGGCTTTGCCGGCCTTTCGCGGGCGGGGCCCGCTCCCACAGGGCCCGCTTCTACAAGGTTCAGACGGCTTCTTCGTGGCCTTCATCGCGGCCCAGCAGCATGTACATGGCCGGCACCACGAACAGCGTGAACAGGGTGCCGATGGTCATGCCGGCGGCCACCACCAGGCCGATGGCGAAGCGCGCGCCGCCGCCGGGGCCGGCGGCGATCAGCAGTGGCACCATGGCCAGCACCAGGGCGGCGGTGGTCATCAGCACCGGGCGCAGACGCACGGCGGCGGCGTGTTCGATGGCGCGCCGCTTGCCCATGCCTTCCAGCTGCATCTTGTTGGCGAACTCCACGATCAGAATACCGTGTTTCGATATCACCCCGATCAGCGTCACCAGGCCCACCTGGGTATAGATGTTCAGGGTGGTCAGGCCCAGGCTGACGAAGATCATCGCGCCGCACACCGACATGGGGACGGTGATCAGCATGATGATCGGGTCACGCCAGGATTCGAACTGCGCGGCCAGCACCAGATAGATCACGATCAGTGCGAAGAAGAAGGTGACGATCAGATCGCTGCCCTCCTTCATGAACTGACGGGACTGGCCCGAGTAATCCACGGAATAGCCTGATGGCAGTACCTCGTCGGCGGCGTTTTCCAGCACACCCAGTGCTTCGCCCAGTGTCACCCCGGGGCGCTGTACGCCGGAGATGGTCACCGCGTTGAGCTGCTGGAAACGCTTCAGCTGCTGGGGCTGCACGGTTTCTTCCAGGCTGATCACGGTGGCCAGCGGCACCAGGTCGCCCTGGCCGGTGCGCACGTAGTATTGCTTCAGCTGCTCCGGCGTCAGGCGGCTGCCCCGCTCCACCTGCGGGATCACCTTGTAGGACCGGTTCTCCAGGGAGAAGCGGTTGGCGTAGCCGCCGGCCAGCATGGCGCCCAGTTCCTGGGCGAGCTGCTGCATGGTGATGCCGAGGCTGGCCGCTTTCTCCCGGTCCACCAGGATGTTGTAGCGCGGCTTGTCGATCTTCAGGTCGGTGTCCATGAAGATGAACTTGTTGCTGGCGCGCGCCTTTTCGAGCACCTCGTTGGCGAACTCCTGCAGGTTCTCGGTGGGCTCGGTGGTACCGATCACGAATTCCACCGGCAGCGCGCCGCCGGCGGTGGGCAGCGAGGGCGGCACGAACGCCGCCACCTGCAGACCGGCGATGCTGTTGATCTTCTCGGACAGCTCGTTCTTGGCCTCGGCGGTGCTCTGCTCGCGCTCGTTCCAGCTTTTCAGCACGAAACCGGCCAGCGCGGTGTTGGAGGCGGTGGTGGAGCCGCCGCCGCCGATACCGTTGAGCAGGAACACATTGTCCACCGACGGCATGGTGTCGGCGATGTCGTTGAACTCGCGGGTGAACGGCTCAAGGTAATCCAGCGTCACATAGGGGTCGGCGGTGGACGAGGTGAGCACGAAGCCCTGGTCTTCCGCCGGCTCCAGTTCGCTGGGCGAGGTCACGAACAGGAAGTAGCAGGACACCAGAATCACCGCGCCGAACACATAGATCACCGGCAGCTCGTTGAGCGCGCCGTGCAGGCGCCGCTCATAGCTTTTTTCCAGCTTCTCGAAACGCCGGTTCACCCAGCGCTCGAAGCGGTTGCCGGTGCGGTCCGGGTCGTGCTCCTTGAGAATCTTGGCGCACATCATCGGCGACAGCGTCAGCGCCACCACGCCGGACAACAACACGGCGCCGGCCAGGGAGAACGCGAACTCCACGAACAGGGTGCCGGTGAGGCCGCCCATGAAACCGATCGGCAGGTACACCGCCACCAGCGTGGTGGTCATCGCCACCACCGGCCAGGCCAGTTCCCGGGCGCCCTTGATGGCGGCGTCGTACGGCGACAGACCCTCTTCCACGTGTCGGTGAATGTTCTCCAGCACGATGATGGCGTCGTCCACCACGATGCCGATGGCCAATACCATCGCCAGCAGCGTCAGCAGGTTGATGGAGAAGCCCATCAGCAACATCAGGAACAACGCGCCGACCATCGACAGCGGCACCGCGATGGCGGGAATCAGCACCGAGCGCAGTGACCCCAGGAACAGGTAGATCACCGCGATCACGATCAGCACCGCCTCGATCAGGGTTTTCACCACCTCGTCGATGGAATCCTGAATGTACTCGGTGCCGTCATAGGGAATGTCCCCGGCCATGCCTTCCGGTAGTTGCGGGAACACTTCGTTTTCCAGGATGCCGCGTACTTCCTCGATCACATCCAGGGCGTTGGCGTCGGTGGCCACCTCGATGCCCATGAAGGTGGCCTGCTTGCCGTTGAAGGTCACCGACGACTGGTACGACTCCGAGCCCAGCTCCACGTCCGCCACGTCTTCCAGGCGCACGATGGCGTTGTCCTCGGAGCGGATGATCAGCCGTTCGAACTCCTCGGTGGTGTTCAGGTCGGTGGCCGCTTTCAGGTCCAGCGCCACGTTGGAGCCCTTGGTGCCGCCCACCGCGGCCAGCACGTTGTTCTGCTGCAGGGCGCCATACACTTCCGAGGGGGTGATACCCAGCGCTGCCATCCGCTCCGGCTTCAGCCAGGCACGCATGGCGAAGGTGCGGTCACCGAGAATCCGCGCGCGCTGCACGCCGTTGACCGTGGCCAGCTTGGGCTGCACCTCGCGCACCAGATAGTCGGTGATCTGGTTGTTGTCGAGAATCTCCGAGGAAAACGACAGATACATCGAGGCGATGTTCTGGCCCACCGCCAGTTCGATGGTGGGGTCCTCCGCTTCCTCGGGCAGCTCGCTGCGCATCTTGTTGACCTTGGCCACGATCTGCGTGAGCGCCTCGTTGGGGTCCTCGCCCAGACGGATGTAGGCCTGGATCGACGAAGCGCTCTGCAGCGAGGTGGAGACCAGATAATCAATGCCGTCGGCGGACGCGATTTCCTGTTCCAGCGGCGTGGTGATAAAGCCCTGGATCAAATCCGCGTCGGCGCCGGTGTAAACCGTGGTCACGGTGACCACGGCGTTTTCCAGCTCCGGATATTGCCGCACGTTCAGTTCCGTGGCGGCGCGCAACCCGAGCAGGAAGATAAACAGGCTGACCACCGAGGCCAGCACCGGCTTGCTGATGAAGATGTCCGTGAATTTCATGGCTATCCTCAGCTGTTGCCGGGTGTCGGCGTCGCTTCCGTGGAGGGCTGCACATCGTTCTCGATGGTCACGGCGGCATCGTTACGCAGTTTCAGCAGCCCGCTGGTGGCGACCACTTCGCCGGGCTTGAGCCCGTCGATCACCGCCACCAGATCGCCGCGCCGGCGGCCCAGTTTCACGAACCGCTTCTTGACGATCTTGTCGGCGCCTTCGGCTTTTTTCTCGCTGTCGGCGTCGCTCTCTTCATTCTCGTCGCTCTCGCCTTTCTGCGGCGCGTCCTTGAGCACGAACACGGCGTTGCCGTAGGGCGCGTAGCTGATCGCGGTGCGCGGAATCACCACCACGTCCTCGGATTGCGGCAGCTGAATGTCGACACTGGCGAACATGCCGGGGCGCAGTTTGTTGTCTTCGTTCTCGAAGCGCGCCTGCACGGACACGTTACGGGTCGCTTCGCTGACACCGGGCTCGATGGCGGAGATTTCCCCTTCGAACTGCTGGTCGGTGTAGGCGTCCAGCGTTACGCGTACCTTCAGGCCCTTCTCGATGCGGCTCAGCTCCTGCTCGGGCAGGGCGAAGTCGACGAAAATCGGCTGCAGCTGGTTCAGACTCACCACCGGCGTGCCGGCCTGCAGGAACTGGCCCAGATCCACCTGGCGAATGCCGAGCACGCCGTCGAAGGGCGCACGCACGGTTTTATAGTTCAGCTGTTCGCGCTGGGCCTGCGCCTGCGCCACCGCCTGGTCGCGCTGGGCGCGGCGGTTGTCCAGTTCGGAGCGGGAAATCGAGCCTTGCTTGAACAGCCGCTGGTAGCGGTCGTACTCCTGGCGGGCCAGGCCGGCGGTGGCTTCCAGCGCATTGAGCTGGGCGCGGTCGGCGGCGGCTTCCAGGCGGATCAGCACGTCGCCCTTCTTCACCGAGTCACCGGATTCGAACTCGATCGCTTCCACTTCGCCGGGCACCTGCGCGGTCACGTTGACGCCGTTCACGGCGTTGACGGTGCCCACGGCTTCCAGAATCGACGCCCAGTTGTCCTGGCGGGCTTCGTAGGTGGAGACGGCGGCGGCGGGCTGCGGCATGTTGTCGAAGAAGTCGTTCATCATCTTGCCCATGAACGCCTTGAAGCCAAAAATAAGGCCGAAGACGACAGCCAGGATGATCAGCATGATCACCATGCGCTTGCTGAAGATGCGCTTACTCATTGACCTAAACCCCTGATGTGCGGCTGTATTTTAGTTGTTTGCCCGTAGGCGGAGGGGGGATTCATCCGGCGGCCCCGTCGTCAGGCAATGGTCCTTGTTGCGCACGTCTCTGCAGAAACGCGCTGTTTGCATCCTTGTCGATGATCGACGGACTGAATCGACCCCGAAGTGTGAACAGAAATTAAACAGGCATCAAGCGCCGGATCATGACAGTCCGGCTGCGTCATCCGACTTGCGTGGCGAGACGCTCGAGAACCGTATTCAAATGACGAAAGCCCAGCTCGGTGCAGGCGGCCCGCTGTTCGTCCGCCACCAGCAGCCCCTGCGCGCGGCTGGACGCCAGCGCCGCGTTGATGGTCTCGGCCTCAAGACCGGTGCGTTGCGACAACATCGTAATCGGTACGCCTTCCACCAGACGCAGCCCGTTCAGCAAGGCTTCCAGCAGCGGTTCATCAATCACGGTGAGGGCGCGCCGCGCGTTCAACGGGTCGGCCAGATAATGCTCGGGCATGCGTGTTTTCTGAAAACGCAGTAATTCCCGGTCGGTGGTGACCTTGCCGTGGGCGCCGGCGCCGATCGCCAGATAATCGCCGAACCGCCAGTAATTCAGGTTGTGCCGGCTGCGTCGCCCGGGCCGCGCGAACGCCGACACTTCGTAGCGTTCGAAGCCCTGCGCGGCGAGCAAGCCCAGGCCCTGCTCTTCCAGGTCGGCGCGGCTGTCACCGTCGGGTTGCTCCGGCGGCGCGCGGAAGAAGGCGGTATTCGGTTCGATGGTCAGCTCGTACCAGCTCAGGTGCGTGGGCTCCAGCGCCACCGCCTGGCGCAGGTCATCCAGCGCCTGCGCCGGCGTTTGCCCCGGCAGGGCGTGCATCAGGTCCAGATTGAAATTGTCGAAGCCGGCGTCGCGGGCGTCGGCGGCGGCGCGCAGGGCTTCTTCGGGCCCGTGGATGCGGCCCAGCGCCTGCAGATGCCGCGCATTGAAACTCTGCACCCCGATCGACAGCCGGTTGATGCCCGCCGCCCGGAAGCCTGCGAAGCGGCCGGTTTCCAGGGTGCCGGGGTTGGCTTCCAGAGTGATTTCGATGCCGTCGCTGAAGCTCAGCCGTTGCCGCAGCCCCTCGAACAGGGCGGCGTAGAAGTCCGCGCTCATCAGGCTGGGCGTGCCGCCGCCGATGAAGATCGCCTCCAGGGGGCGGCCGCGCACCCAGTGCAGGTCCTGGTCCAGGTCGGCGAGCAGGGCGTCCAGGTAGGCGCGCTCCGGCAGCTCCGACTGGCGCTCATGGGAGTTGAAGTCGCAGTAGGGGCATTTGCGCACGCACCAGGGCACGTGCACGTAGAGCGTCAGTGGCGGGGCGGTGAGCATGGAATTACTCAGAGCGTTCTCGCAGGGCGTCCATCAAGGCCTTCAACGCACGGCCGCGGTGGCTGATGCGGTTTTTCTCCGCCGGCTCCATTTCCGCCGCGGTCACGCCCAGCTCCGGAATCAGAAAATGCGGGTCATAGCCGAAGCCGCCGTTGCCGCGCGGGGCGAGCAGAATCTCGCCTTCCCAGGTGCCCTGGCAGATCAGCGGCGTGGGGTCGTCCGGGTGGCGCATCAATACCAGCACCGCCTGATAGCGGGCGGTGCGGGGCGCGTCCGGCAGATCGCCGAGCATATCGATCAGCAGCGCGTTGTTCTTGGCGTCGCTGGCGTCGGCGCCGGAGAAACGCGCCGAATAGATGCCCGGCGCGCCGTTCAGCGCGTCCACTTCCAGGCCGGAATCGTCGGCGATCGCCGGCAGGCCGGTGTGCGCCGCCGCGTTGCGCGCCTTGAGAATGGCGTTTTCAACGAACGTCAGGCCGGTTTCTTCCGCTTCCGGCACCTGGAAGTCGCTTTGCGGCACCACCTTCAGCGCCAGCGGTTCCAGAATGGCGCGCATCTCATCCAGCTTTTTCTGGTTGCCGGAGGCGAGTACGAGAGTATCCATGGTCGAGATCCTGGTGATCCGAGAGAGTGATTAGAGCGTCACCCGGTAAATGGCGATTTCCCCGAACAGGTTGGGCCAGGCCCGGGTCAGCCGGCCGCTGCGGTGATGGCGATTGACCACCTGCCGCTCGATGATGCGGATGTTCCGCTCACGGCAATGGGCTTCGAAATCCTTCACCGTGCACAGGTGAATGTTGGGCGTGTCGTACCACTCGTAGGGCAGCGCCGAGGACACCGGCATGCGGCCCTTGAAGCCCAGATAGGAGCGCACCCGCCAGTGCCCGAAGTTGGGGAAGGTGATGATCGCTTCGCGGCCCACCCGCAACATCTCGTCGAGAATGCTGTCCGGGCGCAGTACCGCCTGCAGCGCCTGGGTCATCACCACATAGTCGAAGCGGTCGCTCTGGAAGTTGCCCAGGCCCTTGTCCAGGTCCTGTTCAATCACATTGACGCCCTTGGCGAAGCAGGCGGCGATGTTGTCCTGGTCGATCTCCAGGCCGTAGCCGTTCACCTGCCTGTCGTCCTGCAAATGGGCGAGCAGATCGCCGTCGCCGCAGCCCAGGTCGAGCACCCGGGCGCCCTTGGGAATCCAGCGGCTGATCAAGGCCAGATCATCACGCATTGGAAGTGGCCTCCGCGACACGGCCCATATAGGCGCCGAACAGTTTGCGGTACTCCGGAATCGGCAGCAGGAAGGCGTCGTGGCCCTTGGGCGTGTCGATCTCCGCGTAGCTCACATTGCGGCCCACCTGCACCAGGGCGTTGACGATTTCCCGGCTGCGTTCCGGCGAGAAGCGCCAGTCGGAGTTGAACGACATCACCAGGAAGTTGCAGCGGGTGTCGGCGAGGGCGTCTTCCAGGGTGCCGTCGCACTCCCGCGCCGGGTCGAAGTAATCCAGCGCCTTGGTCATCAGCAGGTAGGTGTTGGCGTCGAAATTGCGCGAAAAGGTCTCGCCCTGGTGGCGCAGGTAGGACTCCACCTGGAATTCCACGTCGAAGCCGAAATGAAACCGCCCGGAGCGCAGGTCACGGCCGAACTTCATGCGCATGGCGTCGTCGCTGAGATAGGTGATATGCCCGACCATGCGCGCCAGGATCAGCCCCTGGCGCGGGTAGGTGTCGTGCAGATAGTAACGCCCGCCGTGGAAATTCGGGTCGGTGAGGATCGATTGCCGGGCCACCTCGTTGAACGCGATATTCTGCGCCGACAGCTTAGGCGCCGCCGCGATCACCACCGCGTTGGCCAGCCGGTCGGGGAAATCCATCGACCACTGCAGGGCCTGCATGCCGCCCAGGCTGCCGCCCACCACCGCCGCCCAGCGCTGGATGCCCAGGGCGTCCGCCAGCTGGGCCTGGCTTTTCACCCAGTCCTTGACCGTCATCATCGGGAAGTCCGGCCCCCAAAGCTGGCCGGTTTCCGGGTTCTGGGAGCCGGGCCCGCTGGAGCCGTGGCAGCCGCCCAGGTTGTTGGGGCAGACCACGAAGAAGCGGTTGGTATCGATCGGCTTGCCCGGCCCGATGCAGCTGTCCCACCAGCCCGGACGCGGGTCATCGGCGCTGTGATAGCCGGCGGCGTGGTGGTGGCCGGACAGCGCATGGCAGATCAGCACCGCGTTGGAGGCGTCCGCGTTGAGGGTGCCGTAGGTCTCGTAGACCAGATCGTAAGACGGCAGCACCCGTCCGCACTCCAGCTCCAGGGGCTGGTCCACGTGCAGGGTTTGCGGTTGTACCAGGCCTACGGAGTCCTGGGGAATCGTTTCGGGCATTTCGGGCAACCATCCAAAGGTGGGGCAAAGTCTATCGACCGCCCCCTGGCCGTGCAACGCGAGCGAGCGGCCAGCTTTTGCAGTTTTTTATCGGCGCCGGGCAGGCGCGCCGGCGCGCACGCTTTAGCATGGGTCCGGCTCGTTTCAAACCGAGAGCGGTCAAAGGAGAGCATCATGAGCAAGCAACTGGACGGCAAACGGGTGGCGATCCTCGCCACCGACGGCTTCGAGGAATCCGAACTGGCGGTTCCGCAATCCACCCTGCGCAGCTACGGCGTCGAGGTGCACGTGATAGCGCCCAGCAAGGACGGCATTCGCGCCTGGGCGGAAACCGACTGGGGCGACACCTATGAGGTGGACAAGGCCCTGGACCAGGCCCAGCCCGAGGACTACCACGCACTGGTACTGCCCGGGGGCCTGTTCAACCCGGATGAGCTGCGCCTCAATGAACAGGCGCTGGACTTCGTGCGCGCCTTCTTCAAGGCCGGCAAACCGGTGGCGGCGATCTGCCATGCGCCCTGGATTCTGATCAACGCCGGCGTGGTGGAGGGTCGCACCCTGACGTCCGTGCCCTCGGTGGCACAGGACCTGCGCAACGCCGGTGCCACCTGGGAAGACCAGGAAGCGGTGGTCGACAACGGTCTGGTCACCAGCCGCACGCCCAAGGACCTGGACGCCTTCTGCAAACGCTTGATGGAAGAACTGGCGGAAGGCCGCCACCAGAAGCAGCACGCCTGAGGCGTGGCGGGCCGCCCCCGGGCGGCTCCGTTCCTTCCCTGGCCTACAGCAGCGGGCTGAACGCGCTTTCGTCGCCCTGGCGTTCCGCGTCCAGGCTGTGGTCCAGCAGGCGGTGCACTTTTTTGCGCTGCTCCTCCCGGTCCACATCGACGATAATCAGATAATGCCCCTTTCGAATGTCGTCCAGATACGGCTTGAGATGGTAATTGGCGTGGGAGATCCCACGGATACCTCCGGCCCAGGCCCCGTGTGAACCGAAGAACAACACGCTCACCATCACGCCCCAGAAGCCGATTTCCAGCCCCCAGGGATCGATACCGCTCAGTGCCCAGCCCACCAGCAGGCCGATCACCGCGCCCACCACGGCCCCGTAGAAGCCGGTGGTCATGATGTTGGTGTCTTCCCATGGCGTGGTCGCATGGATACCCTCGCGGCTCAGTTCGCCGTTGTCGCGGGCCATGACGTGCACCCGGTTAGTGCCGATTTCCGACTGTTCGATGTTTTTCAGGGCTGTTTTCACCTGATCCATGCTGTTTACGAGGTAATACACTCTAAACATGGTGATGCGCTCCTTATCGCCGGATCACTTATCCTTTGGAAAACACATGGTGCCCGGGGGAGCGTAAACAAGGGGTAGAGAAAGAGGGAAGGGAGACGATGAGTCGTCGTGAACCACTGGACCGGCTGTACGCGCTGGTCGCCAATGAAGAAGACGCGCGCACCTGCCGCGACATCAGCGAAGAAGCCTGCCGGGAAGTGCCCGGTAATTTCTTCAAGATCATTCTCGCCAATGTGCTGACCAAGATCGGCGACCTGCTGATCAACCCCAAGACCGTGCTCGCCTGGCTGATCGGCGCGGTGGGGGCGCCCGGGGCGCTGGCCGGCCTGCTGGTGCCGATCCGCGAATCCGGCTCGCTGATCCCGCAGCTGGCGATCGGGGCCTGGATGCGCCGCCACCCGGTGCGCAAGGGGTTCTGGGTGTTCGGCTCGGTGCTGCAGGGGGCCTGTGTGCTGGCTATGGCGGCGGCGGTCTGGTGGCTGCAGGGCCTGGCCGCCGGGCTCGCCATCGTCGGCCTGCTGGTGGTGTTCAGCCTGGGGCGCGGCTTTTGCTCGGTGGCGATGAAGGACGTGCAGGGCAAGTGCATCCCCAAGGCCCGCCGGGGCCGCCTCACCGGGTTGGCGTCCACCCTGTCCGGGGCGGCGACGCTGGCGGTGGGGGTGTCCCTGTTCGGTGGTGACAGCGAGCCGGGCATGCTGTTCTACACGGTGCTGCTGCTCGCCGCCGGCCTCGCCTGGTGGCTGGCGGCCACGGTGTTCGCCAAGGTGGACGAGTTCCAAGGCGAGACCGCCGGCGGCGGCCACGCCCTGCGCCAGGCGTTCGAGAGCCTGGGTCTGCTGGTCAGTGACGCGCCCTTCCGCGACTTCGTGATCGCCCGGGCGTTGCTGATGGCGTCCGCCCTGGGGTCGCCGTTTCTGGTGGTGCTGGCCCAGAACCGGGCCGACGGCGCCGCCCTGCTGGGCGGCTTCCTGGTGGCGTCCAGCCTGGCCAGCACGGTCAGCGCCAGCGTCTGGGGCTATATGGCGGACGCTTCCAGCCGCCAGGTGATGATCCGCGGCGGCGCCCTGGCGGCGCTGGTGTGTCTGGGCGTGGCGGCGGTGGCCCTGGCCGACCCCGCCTGGAACGGGCTCACCTGGTTCTATCCGGTGGCGTTCTTCGTGCTCAGCATCGCCCATTCCGGCGTCCGCATCGGCCGCAAGACCTATCTGGTGGACATGGCCGGCGGCACCAAGCGCACCGACTACACCGCCGTCAGCAACACCGTGATCGGCGTGCTGCTGCTGGTGCTGGGCGGTGTCAGCGCGGCGGTGTCCCTGCTGGGGGCGCAGTGGGCGCTGTTGCTGTTGGGCGCCATGGGCGTTCTGGGGACGTTTTGGTCCTGGAAGCTTAAGGAAGTGGAGTAGTCGCGGGCGGCGGGTGCACGGCGCTTAGAACAGCGGCCAGAAGTACACCGCCGCCGCGCCCGCGGCCACCACGCCGGCCAGGCTGAACAGCGCCAGAGCGCCGTCATGGGCGGCCAGCGCCAGGGCATAGAAGGCGATGATCAGCGCCGGCACCGCCGCCGCGAAGGGCACCAGTTCCAGCGGTATCATCGCCGCCGCCAACACCAGGCACAGCGCCGCGCCCAGGCGGTTGAACGGCCACACCGTGAGGGCCCGCAGCCGGGGCTTGAGCAGCCGGTCGATGCGCTCCGTCCAGGGCCGCACCTTCTCCACCGCCGCGCGGAACCTGGCCCGCTCGAACGACATCTGGCGCAGCCGCCCGGGCACCCAGGGGGCGCGTTTGCCGAACACCAGCTGGCCGGCCACCAGCATGATCAGCAGCGCGCTCAGCGTGGGCACCCCGGGGATGGCGCCGGTGGGCAGCAGCACCATCAGCGTCGGCGCCAGCAGCAAGGGCCCGAAGCCCCGCCCCTGCATGGTCTCCACCACGGACACCAGCGACAGCTCGCTGCCGTTCGGCTCGTCCGCCAGCTTAACGAGAATGTCTGTCAGCCCCAGGGCCGGTTCGTTCGCGGGCACGGGTTCTCCTGATCCTTGTGGAAACGGGTGACGTTCCAAGTCCCGCTTAGCCTGTCGCAAAACGGTCGGGCCCGGCTATCAAACCGGCGTGAAGATTTACCTTTTATAACGATTTTGGGTAAAGTCAGTAGGCTTTATTCAATAATAACGGGATAAATGGAGATTCCCTTTGAAACCGATAAAACGACAACTTCTGTTGCTTGCTACCACCGCTCCCCTGATGCTCACCCCCATCGCGGCCCAGGCCGCGGCCGCCGACGGCAGCGGGGGCGTATTTGGCCTTGGCGCCTCGCGGGACGAAAGCAACATCGGTGAATTCATTGAAAAGGAGGGTGGTCCACCGATGGAATCGGCCGACGCCGCCTGGGGCGCGGACCTGTACGTGGGCTATGCCTTCAATCGCTATGTGACGCTGCGTTTCGGCCAGCGCTTCCTGGGCGGCGGCGAGGCGGATTCCAGCATCGGCGCCACCACGGTGAAGGTGGACGGTGACGGTATTTATTTCGCCGCGGACCTGATGTGGCCGGTCACCGACGGCTTCGCCATTGGCGGCACCTTCGGCAACCAGAGCATTGACGCCGATGTGGAGGTGGATCAGGGGCGTTTCAGCACCACCGTCACTGAAGACGCCCGTGACTTCTATTATGGCCTGCGGGCTCGCTGGGCGATGGGCGAAACCGCGTCCTTCATTGCCTCGTACAACCTTTATAGTTTCGAGGTGGACGACGCCAGTGAAGACCTCGAGTTCGACAGCCTCGGGTTCGGCTTCGAGTGGCGCTTCTAAGCGCCCTCCCGCTCGGTCTTCTCGAACAGTAAGTCCCAGACGCCGTGGCCCAGACCGGCGCCACGGCGCTCGAATTTGGTTTCCGGGCGCCAGCCCGGGCGCGCCGCGAAACCGCCCTCGCCCGCCGTATTCACGAAGCCGGCTGCGTCGTTCATCACCGCCATCATGTGCTCGGCGTAATCCTGCCAGTCCGTCGCCATATGCAGCACGCCACCGGGGCGCAGCTTGGTGTTCACCAGCGCCACCCAGTCCGGCTGCACGATGCGCCGTTTGTGGTGCTTTTTCTTGTGCCAGGGGTCGGGGAAATAGAGCTGCAACCGGTCCAGGGAGCCGTCAGGGATGCACAGTTTGAGGATGTCCACGGCGTCGTCGCAGTAGGTGCGCAGGTTGCTCAGGCCGCGCTCCTGGATTTCCAGCAGCAGGGCGCCGACACCGGGCCGGTGCACCTCGATGCCGATAAAGTCCTTGTCCGGTTCCGCTTCCGCCATCCCGGCCAGGGACTGGCCCATGCCGTAGCCGATTTCCAGCACCCGGGGCGCGTCGCGGCCGAACTCCGCCCGCGCATCCAGCACGCCCTGGGCCCGTTCCAGGCCATAGCGGGGCCACAGTGTGTCCAGCGCCTTGCGCTGGCCATGGGTGAGCCGGCCTTCGCGCAGCACGAAGCTGCGTACCCGGCGCATCACCTTGCCGGTTTCCGGGTCTTTGTCCTGGTGTAGAAAATCGAGCATGGCTATTACGGTCCGAAACAACGTCTCTGGTATCCCGCCGGGTGGCTGACGCCACCCTTTCGCGGGCAGGCCCGCTCCCACGGAGCGCGCTAAATGAGCCCTTCGCCGGGCGACGAGGGGTTGGCGTACACCCGCTTGGGCATGCGTCCGGCCAGGAAGCCTTCGCGGCCCGCTTCAATGGCTTTTTTCATGGCGCCGGCCATCAGCACCGGCTTGTTGGCGTGGGCCACGGCGGAATTCAGCAGCACGCCGTCGCAGCCCAGCTCCATGGCCAGGGTGGCGTCGCTGGGCGTGCCCACGCCGGCGTCGACGATGATCGGCACCTTGGCCTGCTCCATGATCAGCAGCAGGCTGTGCGGGTTGAGAATGCCCAGCCCGGAGCCGATCAGCGAGCCCAGCGGCATCACCGCCACGCAGCCCATGTCTTCCAGCTCCTTGGCGACGATCGGGTCGTCGTTGGTGTAGACCATCACCTGGAAGCCGTCGTCCACCAGCTCCCGGGCCGCCTTCACGGTACCGGCGATGTTCGGGTAGAGGGTCTTCTGGTCGCCCAGCACCTCCAGCTTCACCAGGCTGTGGCCGTCGAGCAGCTCGCGGGCCAGCTTGCAGGTGCGCACCGCGTCCTCGGCGTTAAAGCAGCCGGCGGTGTTGGGCAGAATGGTGTAGCGCTCCGGGCTGACGAAATCCAGCAGGTTGGGTTCGTCCGGATTCTGGCCCAGATTGGTCCGCCGCAGGGCCACGGTGACGATCTCCGCGCCGCTGGCCTCGATGGCGTCACGGGTTTCCTCGAAATCCTTGTACTTGCCGGTGCCGATCAGCAGCCGGGAGGCGTAGGTCTTGCCGGCGATGGTGAGTAGATCTTCGCTCATGGTCGATTCCGTGTTGGAAGGTTCTGCATTCTGGTGGGCCGTGCCCGCCATCTCTGGCGCGACGCCGTGCCTGTCGGGTCGCCCGGCCCGGACATCCGTGTCCGGTCGTAAATCGCGCTGCGAAGCTTGCTTCGGTCGCGATTTACCCCCCTCCGATCGCATGGACGACTTCAACGGTGTCGCCCTCTCGCAGGGTATGGGTGTCGTGTTCGCTCTTCGGCACGATCTCCCGGTTCACCTCCACGGCGAGCCGCCGGCCGGTGAGGTTCAGCTCCGCCACCAGATCGGTCACCGTGGTGCCGTTGAAGGTGTGGGGGGCGCCGTTAACGGTCAGATTCATAGCGCTTTCACCAGGGACCAGGTCAGCCACAGCCAGCCGATGATCAGTGCCAGGCCGCCCAGCGGGGTCACCGCGCCGAGCCATTTCTGGCCGCTCAGCACCAGCACGTAAAGACTGCCGCTGAACACCAGCATGCCGGCGAACAGAATCCAGCCGGCGGCGACCAGCCCGGACGCGCCGAACTGCTTGGCCAGCAGCCCGGTGAGCAGCAACGCCAGCGCATGGTAGAAGTGGTACTGGCTGGCGGTGCCCCAGATTTCCAGCATCGGGCCGTCCACCCGGGCCTTCAGCCCGTGGGCGCCGAACGCGCCGAGCAGCACGGCCAGGGCGCCGTTGAGCGCGCCCAGAATCAGCAGCAGTTTCATAATCGGCAGTGTGTAATGAGTGTGGGCGGCAGTATAAAAGATGTGGAGCCAAAAGGGGGCGTCCACAACCCCGCCGCGCCCATAAAAAAGCCCCGCCGGGACACGGCGGGGCTTGCTTGCAAGGCAGATCGATCAGAGTCGCCCGCCGCCAAATCAGGCAGCGATGGCGTTACGCAACTTCTTCAGCGCGTTGTTCTCGAGCTGGCGGATGCGTTCGGCGGAAACGCCGTACTCGTCCGCCAGTTCCTGAAGGGTGGACTTCTGGTCGGCCAGCCAGCGGCGCTCGAGAATGTCGCGGCTGCGCTCGTCCAGGGTCATGATCGCCGAGCCCAGCTGGCGCGAGCTGCGCTGCTGATCGTCCTCGGCGGCGACCAGGTCGGCCGGGTCGCTGTTGTCGCTGTGCAGATAGGCCGCCGGCGACGGAATCGGGCTGTCCTCGTCGTCGCTGGTGGGGCCGTCGAAACTGGCGTCGAAGGCGCCCAGGCGGCCTTCCATTTCCTTCACCTGGGTGGCGGTGACGCCCAGATCGTCGGCCACGCGCTGCGCTTCTTCCGTGGTCAGCCGGCCGAGACGCTTCTTCTGGCCGCGCAGGTTGAAGAACAGTTTGCGCTGGGCCTTGGTGGTGGCCACCTTGACGATGCGCCAGTTCTTGATCACGTATTCGTGGATTTCGGCCTTGATCCAGTGCACGGCGAAACTCACCAGCCGCACGCCCTTGGACGGGTCGAACCGTTTCACGGCCTTCATCAGGCCGACGTTGCCTTCCTGGATCAGGTCGCCCAGGGGCAGGCCGTAACCGGTGTAGCTGCGGGCGATGTGCACCACGAAGCGCAGGTGGGCGAGCACCAGATTACGGGCGGCGTCCAGGTCTTCGTCGAAGTACAACCGCTCGGTCAGCTGACGCTCTTCGTCGACGCTGAGCACGGGCACGCTGTTCACCGCGCGGATATAGGCATCCAGGTCGTGACCCGGGACCGCCAGCGGTAATGCGTTAGCCTGTTGCAGTTGTGTTTTCATGTCTCCCTTCTCCCTTATTGGGTTGGGCATGATGTTAGCACTCGGATTCTTGGAGTGCTAATAGCCGGATTGGTTCCCCGTCATTCATCCTCTCAATGACGGGGCCGGACGGGGGATCCAGGCTACCCGAAGCGGGTGACCGTTCCGTGATCCCGGTCAATGCTGGGACACCTAATGTAGGAGAGATTTCCCTCCGGAGGGGTAAAGAAACGAAAAAAAGCGGGGGCCCCAAAGCAGGGCTCAGAACTGCGGCTCCACATCGCCCAGATGCCGGCTCACCGCCAGCCAGGCGCCCAGCAGCCCCAGGGTGCCGCTGAACAGGGGCAACACCAGCACGGTGGACGGGCTCATACCGGTGAGCGAGTGCTCGCTTTCATAGAGGTTCAGCAGCTCGTCGATGGGCCCGCCCAGCCACCACAGCGCGGTGCCCACCAGCACCAGGGACAGCACGCCCCCGGCGAACCCGAAGCAGAAGCCGCTGTACAGAAACGGGCGGCGCACGAAGCCGTCGGTGCCGCCGACGATCTTGATCACCACGATCTCCTCGCGCCGGCTTTCGATGGCCAGGCGGATGGTGTTCACCACCACCAGCACCACGGCGGCGGCCAGGCCCAGGGTAAGCACGCCGATCAGCCGGTCCCCCAGCTCGATAATGGCGTGCAGGCGGCGCACCCAGGCCACGTCGAGCTGGGCGTTGTCCACTTCCGGCAGGGCGTTGAGCCGGGTTTGCAGCGCCTCCACCTGGCCGGGGGCGGTGTTGTCCGGGTAGACCACGATCAGCGGCGGCAGCGGGTTGTCCGGCAGGGCTTCGAGCACGTCGCCGAAGCCGGACAGCGCCTTGAACTCGTCCAGGGCCTGGGCGCGGGTGATCACCTCGGTGCGTTTCACCGTGTCGAAGTCCGCCCAGTCGTCGGCCAGCCGCCGTTGCCGGTCCTCGTCCACGTCCATTTCCAGGAACACCGACAGGTGGGCGTTGCCGTCCCAGCCCTTGGTGATCACGCGGGCGTTGTCCAGCAGCACCGCCAGCCCGGCGGGCAGCGCCAGGGCGATGGCGATCACCAGCACCGTCATCAGGGCGCTGGAGGGGGCGGCGCGCATCCGGTTGAGGGCGTCGCGCAGGGAGTCCCGGTGGTGGTGGCGCCAGGCCCGCAGGCGGTCGCCCAGGGAGGTGCGCGCGCTGCGGGCGCCGCCGGGCCGGCGGGCGCGGGGGCTGTTAGGCGCCATGGTCGTCGTCCTCGCCGTCGTGAATCAGGCGGCCTTCGCGCAGCGTCAGCAGGCGGTGCCGGTGGCGGGCGATCAGCGACAGGTCGTGGGTGGCGATCAGCACCGCCACGCCGACCCGGGCGAAGTCATGGAACAGGTCCATGATCTCGGCGCTGAGCGCCGGGTCCAGGTTACCGGTGGGCTCGTCGGCGAGCAGCAGCGGCGGCTTGTTGACCACCGCCCGGGCGATGCCCACGCGCTGCTGCTCGCCGCCGGACAGCATGATCGGGTTGAGCTTTTCCTTGTTGAGCAGGCCCACCTTGTCCAGGGCCGCGCGCACCCGCTTGCCGATGTCGGCGCGGGCGAAGCCGGCGATCACCAGCGGCAGGGCCACGTTGTCGAACACGCTGCGGTCGAACAGTAACTGGTGGTTCTGGTGCACCATGCCGATCTTGCGGCGCAGGAAGGGCACCTGCCGGGTGCTGAAGCCGTTCAGGTTCTGGCCTTCCACGAACACCTGCCCCTGGGTGGGGCGTTCGATCATCATGATCAGCTTGAGCAGCGTCGACTTGCCGGCGCCGGAGTGACCGGTGAGAAAGGTCAATTGGCCGGCGGGCAGCTCGAAGTTGATGCGACGCAGGGCGTCCTTGCCGTTCGGGTAGCGCTTGCTGACCCGATCAAACTTGATCATGGGAGTCCTTCATCGGGCCACGTCCTCGAACAGCGCCTGGACGAATTCCTCGGCGTTGAACGGGCGCAGGTCTTCCAGCTGTTCGCCGACGCCGATAAAGCGGATCGGCAGGCCGGTGCGCTTGGCCAGCGCGAACAGAATGCCGCCCTTGGCGGTGCCGTCCAGCTTGGTCAGCACCAGGCCGGTGACCCCGGCGGTGTCGCGGAATTCCTCGGCCTGATTGATGGCATTCTGGCCGGTGCCGGCGTCCAGCACCAGCAGCACCTCATGGGGCGCGTCCGGCGACAGCTTTTTCATTACCCGGGTGACCTTGGACAGCTCTTCCATCAGGTTGCCGCGGGTGTGCAGGCGGCCGGCGGTGTCCGCGATCAGCACGTCGGCGCCCCGGGACTGGGCCGCCTGCACCGCGTCGTAGACCACGCTGGCGGAATCCGAGCCGGTGTGCTGGGCGACCACCGGAATGCTGTTGCGCTCGCCCCACACCTGCAGTTGCTCCACGGCGGCGGCCCGGAAGGTGTCGCCGGCGGCCAGCATCACGTTCTTGCCTTCGGCCTTGAAGCGGCAGGCCAGCTTGCCGATGGTGGTGGTCTTGCCGACCCCGTTCACGCCCACCATCAGAATCACATAGGGCTTTTTGGAGGTGTCGATTTCCAGCGGCCGGTCCACCGGCACCAGCAGGTTGCGCAGCTCTTCCTGCAGCGCTTCGTAGAGCGCGTCCGCGTGCACCAGCTCCTGGCGGCCGACCCGGTCGGTGAGGTTGCCGATGATGGTGTCGGTGGCTTCCACGCCCACGTCCGCCACCAGCAGCTGAGTCTCGATTTCCTCGAAGATCTCGTCGTCGATCTCCTTGGCGCCCACCAGCAGGTCCGCCAGGCCCTTGCCCAGGTTCTTGCTGGTCTTGCTCATGCCCTGCTTCATGCGCGCCCAGAAACCGCCGTCGGATTCGGCGGGCGCCCCCTCGGGCGCGGCTACCGGCTCGCTGGCCGGGCGCTCGGGCTGTGCCGGGGCTTCCGCCGGCTCGGCGCTGTCCGGCTCGGGTTCGGACGGTTGCGGCTGCTTGCCGAACATGCGCGAGAACAGGCCGGCCTTCCTGGCGCCGCCGCGCGGTTCGTCGTCACGGGGCGTGCGGGCGCTGTCCTCGGCCGGGTCGCGATCGTCGTCGCGTGAAACTTCGTCGTTCATGGTCAGTCGTATCCATCGGGTTGGGAGCCACCCGCCCGCCTGATGGGGTAGGGTGGGAGCCCGGAAATGCCTTGCCCGCTCATCACGGGCGCGCGGCTATCCTACCATTGTCATTGCTGCCCGCCATAAACAGCGTAGAGGATTGCGGATGAAACCACTGTTGATCGCCCTGGGGTTGAGCCTGATCACGCTCACCGCCCGCGCCGAACTGCCGACCCACGAGTTCCAGCTCGATAACGGCCTCGACGTGCTGGTACGCGAGGATCACCGGGCGCCGGTGATCACCGTCATGGTCTGGTTCAAGGCGGGCAGCATCGATGAGGCCCCCTATGAAACCGGCTTGGCCCATGTGCTCGAGCACATGATGTTCAAGGGCAGCAAGCGGCTCGACGCCGGCGAGTTTTCGCGCACCGTGGCCCGCTTCGGCGGCAGCGACAACGCCTTCACCAGCTACGACTTCACCGCCTATTTCCAGCAGTACGAGGCGTCGCGGCTGCCGCTGGCCCTGGAACTGGAGGCGGAGCGCCTGAAAAACCTGAAGATCGACGACGAATCCTTCCGCCGCGAGCTGCAGGTGGTGATGGAAGAGCGCCGCCAGCGCACCGACGACAAGCCCACGGCGCTGGCCTGGGAGAAATTCCAGGCGGTGGCGCGGCCCGGCACCGGCTACGCCCACCCGATCATCGGCTGGCGCGATCAGCTGGCCCAGCTGCAGCCGCAGCAGGCCCGCGACTGGTATGACCGCTTCTACGTGCCCGGCAACGCCACCCTGGTGATCGCCGGTGACGTGACCCCGGAGCAGGTACGCCCGCTGGTGGAAAAGTTCTTCGCCGATCTGCCCCGCGGCGAAACGCCGCCGCGCCCGGAGACCACGCTCAACCCGCCCCCCGGCGAGCGGCGCATGACCCTGCGGCTGCCGGTGCGGGTGCCGGCGCTCTATATGAGTTATAACGTGCCGTCGCTGACCACCGCCGACCATCAGGACGACTTCTATGCCCTGACCATGCTGGGCGGGGTGCTCGACGGCGGCACCAGCGCCCGCATGGAGAGCAACCTGGTGCGCGGCCAGCGCCTGGCCGCCGGCCTGGGGGCCGGTTACGACGGCCTGCAGCGCGGCAACGGCACCTTTACCATCACCGCCACGCCCAACCCGGCGGTGAGCCTCGACCAGCTTGAGGCGGCGATCAAAGCGGAGATCGAGAAGATCGCCGAGCAGCCGCCCAGCGAGGCGGAAATGGACCGGGTACGCGCCGGCGTGCTGGCGGAGCAGATCTACCAGCGCGACTCGGTGATGGGCCAGGCCATGGAGCTGGGCACCCTGTCGGTGCTGGGCCTGGACTGGCGGCTGGCCGGGCAATTCGATGACAACCTGGAAGCGGTGACCCCCGAGCAGGTTCAGCAAGCGGCACGGAAGTGGCTGGTGGCGGAACGCAGTGCCGTGGCCCATGTGATTCCGGAGGGCGAAGAATGATGCAGACGATAAAAGGCTTGTCCGCCCCAGTGGCGGTATGGGTGGCGGCGCTGCTGCTGGCCGGCTGTGCCGGCTTCCCGACCACCGCCGAGCAGGTCGGCCAGGCGACGCCGGCGGCGCCGGAACTGGAGATTCAGTCCTGGCGTACCGAACAGGGCGCCAAGGTCATGTTCGTGCCCTCGCCGGCGCTGCCGATGCTCGACGTGCGCCTGGTGATGGACGCCGGCAGCGCCCGCGACGGCGACCAGCCCGGCGTGGCCGCGCTCACCAGCGCCCTGCTGGGCGAGGGCGCCGAAGGGCTGAGCGTGGACGACATCGCCCGTGGTTTCGAGGATCGCGGCGCCCGCTTCTCCACCGGCAGCTATCAGGACATGGGCGTGATCAGCCTGCGCACCCTGTCGCGGCCGCGCTGGCGTGACGACGCCGTGGACCTGTTGGCGCGGGTGATCGGCACCCCCACCTTTCCCGAGGACGCCCTGGAGCGGATCCGCACCAGTGCCCTGCAGGGCCTGAAGATGGAGAAGCAGGTGCCCGGGCCGCAGGTCAACAAGGCGTTCCAGCGCACCCTGTTCGGCGATCATCCTTACGGCCATCCGCAGTCCGGCACCCTGGAAAGCCTGCCCGGCATCGAGCGCGACGATCTGGTGGCGTTCCATCAGCGCTATTACGCCGCCGGCAACGCCGTCATCGCCCTGGTCGGTGACGTCAGCCGCGAGCAGGCGGAAGCGATCGCCGAACAGCTCAGCGAGGCCCTGCCGCGCGGCGACGCGGCCCCGGAGCTGGCCCGGGCCGAGCGTCTCAAGGCGCGTGTCACCGAACACGTGGATTTCCCGTCCAACCAGACCCACATCCTGATCGGCAACCAGGCCACCTGGCGCGGCAACCCCGACCATGTGCCGCTGTACGTGGGCAATTACATCCTCGGCGGCGGGGGCTTCGCGTCCTTGCTGACGCAGAAAGTGCGGGAAGAGAAAGGCTACGTTTACGGGGTGTCCAGCTTCTTCAAGCCGATGGCCGCCGGCGGCCCCTTTATCCTGCAATTGCAGACCGCCAACGACAACGCCGACCAGGCGCTGGCTTTGTCCATGGGCATCGTGCGGGACTTCATCGAAAACGGCCCCACCGAAGCGCAGCTGGAGGCCGCCAAGGCCAACATTCTCGGCAGCCGGGCACTGGAAACCGCCGACAACAGCGATATCATCGGCCAGCTCGGCGCCATCGGCTTCTATGATTTGCCGCTGGACTACCTGCAGCGCTTTAACCAGCGCGTGGAGGCGGTGACCGTGGAAGAGATCCGCGCGGCGTTCCAGCGGGCGCTGGACGCCGACCGGCTGGCCATCGTCAGCATCGGCCCCCGCGCGCCGCAAACGGACCGGCAATGAAGGCAAGAGGCAAAACCAGCAAGGGGCAGGTGCGTATCATCGGCGGCGAACGGCGCGGCCACCGGCTGCATTTCGTCGACCAGCGCGGTGACCTGCGCCCGTCCTCGGATCGCATGCGCGAAACCCTGTTCAACTGGCTGCAGGCGGAACTGCCCGGCGCCCTGGTGCTGGACCTGTTCGCCGGGTCCGGCGCGCTGGGCGCCGAGGCCCTGAGCCGTGGCGCCGGCCAGGCCCTGCTGGTGGAGAAAAAGCGCGACCGCTGCGCGGACCTCAGCCGGCAGCTGACGCCGCTGTTCGGCGAGCGGGTGCGCGTTCATTGCGCCGAGGCGCTCAAATGGCTGGCGCGCTGCGAGGAGCGCTTCGATCTGGTGTTTATCGATCCACCCTATGATCTGGGTCTGGCGGCGCCGGCCTGCGAGGCGCTGGAGGCGCTCGGGCTGCTGAAACCCGATGCGCGGATTTATGTAGAATCGCGCCGTCACGACGCGGCGCCGGCGGTGCCCGAATCCTGGGAGCGCCTGCGCGAGAAGGACGGCGGCGACGTACGTGCCCAACTCTACCGCCGACCCTGAGCGCCGGGCCGGTGTGGTTGGTTTTTGGTTTTCAATAACGAAGGTGTCTGACTATGTGGCTTGCTCTGGGGGCGGTGATCGCCGGTCTTGTGGTTCTGGTATGGAGCGCCGACCGTTTCGTGGACGGTGCTTCAGCCACCGCCCGGCACGCCGGCATGCCCACGCTGCTGGTCGGCATGCTGGTGATCGGCTTCGGCACCTCGGCGCCGGAGATGGTGGTCTCGGCGCTGGCCTCCTCGGACGGTAACCCGGGCCTGGCCCTGGGCAACGCCTACGGCTCCAACATCACCAATATCGCGCTGATCCTGGGCCTGGTGGCGCTGCTCAGCCCGATCTCGGTGCACTCCTCGGTGCTGCGGCGCGAGCTGCCGGTGCTGGCGGTGATCATGCTGCTGGCCGGTTACCAGCTTTACGACGGCCAGGTCAGCCACCTGGACGCCGTGGTGCTGCTGGCGGTGTTCTTTATGCTGATGGGCTGGTCGGTGTACCAGGGCATGACCGGCAAGGGCGATCCCATTGTCGGCGACGTGGACGCCGCCGCCGAGGAACCCATGCCGCTGGGTCGCGCCATCTTCTGGCTGGTGTTCGGGCTGGTGCTGCTGGTGGCCAGCTCGCGCCTGCTGGTGTGGGGCGCGGTGAGCATCGCCGAGGGCCTGGGCGTCAGCGATCTGATCATCGGCCTGACCGTGGTGGCGGTGGGCACCTCCCTGCCGGAGCTGGCCTCGGCGCTGGCGGCGGTGCGCAAGAACGAGCACGATCTGGCGCTGGGCAATGTGCTAGGCTCGAACCTGTTCAATACCCTGGCGGTGGTGGGCATCGCCGGTGCGATCACGCCGGTGCCGGCGGAGCCCGCCGTGTTCTATCGGGACTGGGTGGTGATGACGGTGCTCACCGTGGCGCTGTTCCTGATGGGCTACGGGTTCCGCGGCGTCGGCACCGGGCGCATCAACCGCATCGAGGGCGGCATTTTGCTGGCCATTTATCTGGGTTATACCGGTTACCTGGTGTCCACCCTGGTGCCCGGCGGCTGACAGGAGTCACACATGCATCGCCCCCCGTTACAGCAGAACTCTTTTCTGGCGCTGCTGGTGCTGGTCACGCTGGGCTTCTTCGTGTTGCTCAAGCCGTTCTACGCGCCCATTTTCTGGGCCTGCGCGGTGGCGGTGATTTTCTACCCCATGCAGCAGCGGCTGCTGGCCAAATGGCCCAACCGCCCTACCCTGATGGCGCTGGTCACCCTGCTGGTGTGCACCGTGATGGTGGTGATTCCGGTGCTGCTGGTGGCGGCGTCGTTCATCACTGAAGGGTTGTCCGTCTACCAGAAGCTTCAGGAAGGCCGGCTCGACCCGAGCGAGTACATCGCCACCTTCCGGGAAGGGTTCCCGCTGGCGTACCACTGGCTGGAACGGTTCGGGGTGGATTTCTCCAACCTGGGCGATCAGGTGATGGCCGGCCTGAAGAGTGCCGGCCAGTTTCTCGGCAAACGGGCCCTGGCGGTGGGGCAGAACACCTTCCGCTTCTTTATCGATCTGGGCCTGATGCTCTACCTGACCTTCTTTCTGCTCCGCGACGGCAACAAACTGATTCAGATGTTGATCCGCGCCTTGCCGCTGGGCGACGACCGCGAGCGCATGCTGTTCAACAAATTCGCCGAAATCACCCGCGCCACCATCAAGGGCAACCTGGTGGTGGCCGCCATTCAGGGCGCCCTGGGCGGCCTGATCTTCTGGTTCCTGGGGATTCCGGCGGCGGTGCTTTGGGGCGTGGTGATGGCGGTGCTGTCGCTGATCCCGGCGGTGGGCGCCAGCTTGATCTGGGTGCCGGTGGCGTTGTATCTGTATGCGGTGGGCGAGATTGTCGACGCGGTGATTCTGACCGCCTTCGGCGCCATCGTGATCGGTCTGGTGGACAATATCCTGCGGCCGATTCTGGTCGGCCGCGACACCAAGCTGCCGGATTATCTGGTGCTGTTCTCCACTCTGGGAGGGCTGGTGCTGTTCGGCATCACCGGTTTCGCGCTGGGGCCGCTGCTGGCGGGCCTGTTCGTCGCCTTCTGGCAAATCTTCATCCAGGAATTCAACGTGGAACCGGGGCCCGGCTGACGGGTCCATACCTCAAGGAACGAACCAGGAGAACAACATGAACGTGGGATTCTTCGTGCCGGTGGTGGTGGCCGCCGCCCTGGCTTCCAGCTGCGACGACGAGGGTGGCCTTTTCGACTCGTTGCGCTCGGAAAGCTCGGTCTACTACTACAACCAGATCACCAGCCAGGGCGCCGAGGATCAGAGCAACCTGACCGTGGACTTCACCGTCGAGGGCGACGAATCCGACAGCGTCGACGACGTGGGCTACTCCCGCGAGGACGAAGCCCCGGAGCTCAATGTCCGCATCGACGACGCCAACGACAACGAAGACAACAGCGTGCAGTTGCGCGGCGTCAATCAGAACGGCGCCAGCCTGTTCAGCGACCGCGCGCGGCTGGCCAACGACACCAGCTACACGGCGGTGTCCTACGGCGACACTACCACCGGCTCCATCGACGTGGGCCTGTTCCAGCAGGACCAGACCGATGTGGAAACCGGCACCGCCCGCTTCCGGGTCATCAACACGGTGAATTCCAATATTCTCAATACCTTCTCTCTGGATCTGCGCTACAACGATTCCAGTGACGGGGAATACTTCGCCACCGACCTGACCATCGGCGAGGCCACGGATTATCAGTCCACGGACGCCGGCAGTCTGAACCTGGTGGTGGTGGAAAACGGTACCGACCCGGAGGAAGAGATCGACCGGGTGGACTGCTCGCTGAGCGGCGGCCGCGCCTATGACGTGATCCTGGCGGTCAACGATCCGCTCAATGTGCCCACCAACGTGGACGCCGCGGACGGCGAACTGGTGATCTACTGCCACCCCCACGAGCGCATCTGATAGCATTCCCCCGGTCACACACACCGGGGGATTGTTTTGCCTGCCATTCACACCCGCGAACCGGCTCTGGTTCTGCGCGCCGGGGCCCAGGCCCGGCAACACCTTCTTGAGCACGGCCTGCGCGCCGAACACATCAGCGTGGTGCCCGGCGCCGCCGGCGGCCCCAAGGCCGTGGGCATCAGCGGCCTGGACCAGGCCATCTTCGGTCAGTTCCTGCCCCGGGCGCCGCGCCCGCGCACGCTGATCGGCGCCTCCATCGGCAGCTGGCGGTTCGCCGCCGTGGCCGGCGCCACCGACGGCGAGGACGCCGCCGCCCGCCTGCGCCGCCTGGCGGAGCTGTACAGCGCTCAACGCTTCCCCAAAGGCATCACGCCCCGTGAAGTCACCCACCGCTGCGCCCTGATGCTTGATGAACTGCTCGGCGACAGCGATCCGGCGGTGCTCGACAACCCGCACTACCGACTGGTGGTGGTGGTGATCCGCAGCCGCCGCGCGATCAGCGGCGAAGGCCGCCTGGGCCTCGGCCTGGGCCTGGCCGGCGTGATCGGCGGCAACCTGCTCAGCCGCCGCGCCCTGGGCGTGTTCATGGAGCGCGGCCTGGTGTACCCCGGCGAGGCGCCGCTGCCGCTGTCGGACCTCAACGACTTCGCCACCCACCACATCGGCCTGAGCGGCGAGAATCTGCGCGCCGCGCTGCTGGCCAGCGCCGCCATCCCCATGGTGCTGGAAGGGGTGCGCGATCTGCCCGGTGGCCCCGCCGGCGTCTACCGGGACGGCGGCCTGCTGGATTACCACCTGGACCTGCCGTATCGCACCGACGACGACCTGGTGCTGTACCCGCACTTCACCAACCGGGTGATCCCGGGCTGGTTCGACAAGCCGCTGCGCTGGCGCAACGGCGACGCCGGGCGGCTGGCGCGCACCCTGCTGGTGGCGCCGTCCGCCGATTACCTGGCGCGGCTGCCCCACGGCAAGCTGCCCGACCGCACCGATTTCAAAACCTATCTGGGCGACGACGAAGGCCGCGAGCGGTACTGGCACCGGGCAATCGACGAGAGCCGCCGCCTGGGCGACGAATTTCTTGAGCTGGTGGAGCGCGGCCGTGACGGCGGCGGCGCCCTGGCGGCCCGGCTGCAGCCCTTCTAGCGGCGGGAAACCGGGTCGTAGCGGCGTTGTGTTAGTCTCCCGCTCCGCCGTCCCTTGGAAACGAGGAACAACCGCATGAGCAAAACGCAAAGCGTTCGCCGAAGCGCCCGGCGCGCCCACTCCACCTGGGCGCTCACCCGGGCCTTCGTGCACCAATACCAGTGGTTTCATCTGGCCATGGGGCTGCTGGGCAACACAACCTTCGTGGTCGGCAGCGTGTTCTTCCTGTGGGAGTCGCTGAAACCGGCCGGGGTGTGGCTGTTCATTATCGGTTCGGTGGGCATGCTGTTGGGCAGCATCGGCGCGGCCATCGTCACCTATGAGCGCGCCAAGGGAAGGGCGCCCGGCGATGTCCAGGAAACGCCCGAATGACCGACGACGAGCAAACCGGCCTGTCGCGCCGGATCTGGCAGCAAACCTGGCCGATGACGCTGGGCGTATTGTCGCTGCTGGGCTTCAACCTGGTCGACAGCGTGTTCGTGGCGCGCCTCGGCACCGAGCCCCTGGCGGCCCAGTCGTTCACCTTCCCGCTGGTGTTTCTCACCATCGGCATCCAGGTGGGCATGGGCATCGCCATCGCCGCGCTGATCTCCCGCGCCATCGGCGCCGGCCAGGAGGAGCGGGCCGGACGCCTGGGCGTGCTGGTGCTCACCGGCGGCGGCGCGGTGATGGCGGCGCTGGCCCTGCTGCTGTGGGCGGTGCAGGACCCGGCGTTCGCGCTGCTCGGCGCCAGCGACCGGCTGCGCGAGGTGATCCGGCCGTTCTGGACGGTGCAGCTTTGCGCCTCCTGGGTGGGGGCGATGGCCTACTTCGGCTACAGCCTGTTCCGCGCCCACGGCAACACCCGCTTCCCCGGCACCATGATGATGGTCACCAGCCTGGTGAACCTGGTGCTCGACCCGATTCTGATCTTCGGCCTGGGGCCGGTGCCGGCGCTGGGCCTGGAGGGCGCCGCCTGGGCGTCCCTGGCGGCGTTCTCCACCGGCGGCCTGATCACCGCCCTGGCGCTGCGCGGGCGCGGCTGGCTGGAGCGCGACGACGTGCTGCGCGAAGTGCGCGAGTCCGCCGGCCCGTTCGCCGCCATCGCCGGCCCGGCCATGATCAGCCAGCTGATGCCGCCGCTGGCGGCGATGCTCGCCACCGGCCTGGTGGCGCGGCTGGGCGAATCCGCGGTGGCCGCCTGGGGCCTCACCAGCCGCCTGGAAAGCTTCTCCATCGTGCTGGTGCTGGGCATGACCATGGCCCTGCCGCCCTGGCTGGGGCGCTGCTACGGCGGCGGCCGCTGGCAGGAAGTGGAGCGGGTGATGGCCACCGCCGCGCGCATGGTGGTGTTCTGGCAGCTGGGCCTGGGGCTGGTGCTGGCGGCGCTGGCCGCGCCCCTGGCCGGCCTGCTGGTGGAAGACGGCGCCGTGCGTGACCACCTCACCGTGCTGATCCGCTTCCTGCCGCCCAGCTACGGCCTGCTGGGCGTGTGTATGCTGGTGGTGTCCGCCAGCAACGCCCTGGGCTGGCCGGTGCGCGCCATGACCATCTCCTTCCTGCGCCTGTTCGCCTGCTACCTGCCGCTGCTGTCCCTGGGCGCCTGGCTGGGCGGCCTCACCGGCCTGGCGATCGGCGCCGCCCTCGGCAACACCCTCGCCGGCGCCATGGCTTGGTTGGGCTACCGCCGCGCCCTCGCGGGCTCCCGGTAGCCATGTGTGGGCGGCCTGTGCGAGCGGGCCCAGCCCGCGAAAGGGAGCGAAGCTCCCGGCAGGATCCCAGAGACCTCGCCAACAGCGACTCTCAACCCAAACAATAACGACCCATCGGGAGACAACAAAAATGCTAAAAAACCTACACCGCGCTGCCCTTGCAGCGGTCCTGGTACTAACCGCCGCGACCACCCCCGCCCTGGCCGACACCACCCAACGCGTCAGCGAACTGGCCGAAGCCCAGGCCGACCGCCTGGTGAGCACCTTCAAGCACCTGCACGCCAACCCGGAACTGGGCTTCCAGGAAACCGAAACCGCCAAACTGGTGAGCAAACGCCTCAAGAAACTGGGCTACCAGGTGCACACCGGTATCGGCGGCACCGGCGTGGCGGCGGTGCTGAAAAACGGCGACGGCCCGGTGGTGATGTTCCGCAGCGACATGGACGGCCTGCCGGTGAAGGAAGACACCGGCCTGGATTACGCCAGCCGCAAGCAGGTGACCCTGGACGACGGCGGCAAAGCTCACGTTGCCCACGCCTGCGGGCACGACGCCCACGTCAGCTGGCTGCTGGGCATCGCCGAAGTGATGCGAGAGACCCGCGACGCCTGGTCCGGCACCCTGGTGCTGATCGCCCAGCCGGCGGAAGAACTGCTCGAAGGCGCTCAGGCGATGGTCGACGACGACCTCTACGACCGGGTGCCCAAGCCGGAACTGCTGATCAGCGCCCATGTGTTCCCGGTGTGGCCCGCCGGCACCGTGGCGGTGCGCGCCGGACGCCGCATGGCCGGCAGCGACCAGCTCGACGTCACCCTGCACGGCGTCGGCGGCCACGGCTCCGCGCCGCACAACACCATCGACCCGGTGGTGATGGGCGCGCGCTCGGTGATGGCCTACCAGACCATCGTCAGCCGCAACGTGGACCCGCAGAAACCGGCGGTGCTCACCGTCGGCGCCAGCCAGATCGGCGAAGCCAACAACGTGATCCCGGACAACGGCACCCTCAAGCTCAACCTGCGCTGGTACGAAAAGCCGGTGCGCCAGCAGATGCTCGACGCCATCAAACGGGAAACCAACGGCATCGCCCGGGCCGCCGGCGTCGCCGACGACAAAATGCCGGAATACACCCTCAAAGGGTACTCCGAACCGGTCTACAACGACGAGGCCCTGGCCGAACAGGCCCAGCAAACCCTGGCCGCCGGCCTCGGCAAAGAGGCGCTGATGCCCGGCTTCCCGCCGGTGATGGGCTCCGAGGATTTCCCCATGCTGGTGGCCGGCATCGAGGACGCCCGCACCCTGTTCATGGAAGTGGGCGGCGGCGCCCCGGACGTGATGAAGAAATACATGGCGACCGGTGAACTGCCGCCGATGAACCACAACCCCAAGTTCGAGATCATCAACCCGCGCCTGGCCATCACCACCGCCGTGAAAGCCAACAGCCTGCTGCTGCTCGACGCGCTGGCTCGTAACTAAGCGATTTCTGATACGGGTGGGCGGTTCTAATCCGGGACGCGGGGCAACTCCCACCGCCACGGGTCAGAACACTGCCCGGACCTTTCGACGAAGTAGGGCTTGTGGCGGCGAATCTCCCAAGGAGCGCCGGGATCGGGTGGGCCCATACAGGACCGTCTTTGGCCAGGGATGGCCAAAGTCGAGCTTACAGGGATGTACTTGCAGCGTGTCCTGTATGGGCCCACCCGATCCCGGCGCGGGCCCTCTGGAGAGCAAATCCCGGTTCATCCGCTACGCAGATGGTGCGCGTGATAGCGCAGGTGGTCGTCGATAAAGCTGGCGATAAAGAAGTAGGAGTGATCGTACCCCGGCAGCATACGCAGGGTCAGCGGCACGCCGGCCTGCTTGCAGGCCGCTTCCAGGGCTTCCGGGCGTAGCTGCCCGTCCTGGTAGAAGTTGTCCGCCTCGCCCTGGTCCACCTTGATTTCCGCCGGTGCCGGGGCGCCGGTGGCGATCAGTTCGCAGGCGTCCCATTCCTTCCAGGTTTCACGATCGTCACCCAGGTAGCCGCCCAGCGCTTTCTCGCCCCAGGGGCATTGCGTGGGGTTGGCGATGGGCGCGAACGCGGACACCGAGGCGTAGCGTTCCGGGTTCTTGAGCGCGCACACCAGGGCGCCGTGACCGCCCATGGAATGGCCGCTGATCGACTGCTGGCCGTTGAGCGGGAAATGCCGGGCGACCAGCGCCGGAAGCTCTTCGGTGACGTAGTCGTACATGCGGTAGTGGCGGTTCCAGGGCGCCTCGGTGGCGTTCACGTAGAAGCCGGCGCCGGAGCCGAAATCATAGCTGTCGTGCTCGCCGGGCAGGTCGGTGCCGCGCGGGCTGGTGTCCGGGCAGACGATCGCCAGGCCCAGCTCCGCGGCGGTGCCGTGGGCGCCGGCCTTCTGCATGAAGTTTTCATCCGTGCAGGTCAGGCCGGACAGCCACCACAGCAGCGGCACGTCCTGCTCCTCCGCCGCCGGCGGCAGGTAGATGGCGAAGATTATCTCGCAGCCGAGCACCTTGCTGTGGTGCTTGTAGCGCTTTAGCCAGCCGCCGAAGCTCTTGTTCGCCGCGACCAGTTCCAGTTCGTCGGGATGAGTCATAGCGAGTGCTCCCGCAATCAGTAAAGAATAACCGACCGGATGCTTTTGCCTTCGTGCATCAGATCGAACGCCTTGTTGATGTCATCCAGCGGCATGGTGTGGGTGACGAACTCGTCGATCTTGATCTCGCCCTTCATGTAGCGGTCCACGTAGCCGGGCAGCTCGGTGCGGCCTTTCACGCCGCCGAACGCGGAGCCCTTCCAGACCCGGCCGGTGACCAGCTGGAACGGGCGGGTGCTGATCTCCTCGCCGGCGCCGGCCACGCCGATGATGATCGATTCGCCCCAGCCCTTGTGGCAGCACTCCAGCGCCGAGCGCATCACGTTGACGTTGCCGATGCACTCGAAGGAGTAGTCCACGCCGCCGTCGGTGAGCTCGACGATCACTTCCTGGATCGAGTTGCTGTAATCCTTGGGGTTGATGAAGTCGGTGGCGCCGAACTGGCGGGCGATCTTCTCTTTGTCGTTGTTCACGTCGATGGCGATGATCCGTTCCGCCTTGGCCATCACCGCGCCCTGGATCACCGACAGGCCGATGCCGCCCAGGCCGAACACCGCCACCGTGGAGCCCGGCTCCACCTTGGCCGTGTTCAGCACCGCGCCGATGCCGGTGGTGACACCGCAGCCGAGCAGGCAAATCTTGTCCAGCGGCGCTTCCTTGCTGACCTTGGCCAGGGACACTTCCGGCACCACGGTGTACTCGGAGAAGGTGCTGGTGCCCATGTAGTGGTTCAGCTCGGTGCCGTTCAGCGAGAAGCGGCGGGTGCCGTCGGGCATCAGGCCCTGGCCCTGGGTGGCGCGCACCGCCGAGCATAGGTTGGTCTTGCCGGACAGGCAGAACTTACATTTGCCGCACTCGGCGGTGTAGAGCGGAATCACATGGTCGCCGGGTTTGACGCTGGTGACGCCTTCGCCCACTTCCTGGACGATGCCCGCGCCCTCATGGCCGAACACGGACGGGAACAGCCCCTCCGGGTCCTTCCCGGACAGGGTGTAGGCGTCGGTGTGGCAGACGCCGGTGGCGACGATCTGCACCAGCACTTCACCGGCTTTCGGGCCGGCCACGTCGATCTCTTCAATCACCAGGGGTTTGCCTGCTTCCCAGGCGACGGCGGCTCTCGATTTCATGCTCTTCTCCGTAACAGTCAGGACGTCTTACGTCGATTCTTCGGCTCAGTGTACTGGCGCCGCTTCGCCCTCTTAAGGCATTATTTCGCAATAGATTATTGCTCAGGAGCAACAATGCAGCACTGGGATCGCATCGAGGCCTTTGTCGAGGTGGTGAGGCACGAATCCTTCGCCGGCGCGGCCCGGAATCTGGGGGTCTCCAGCTCCCACGTAAGCCGGCTGGTGGCGCGTCTGGAGACCCAGCTCGGCACCCAGCTGCTCTACCGCACCACCCGCCGCCTGCGGCTCACCGACGCCGGGGCGGTCTATTTCGAGCACTGCGCCCAGCTGTTCGACGGTTTCCAGGAGGCGCTCACCGCGATCAGCGACTACCAGCGCCGGCCCACCGGCGTGCTCAAACTCACCTGCGCCACCACCTTCGGCGAGAAATTCATCGCCCCGCTGGTCAACGATTTCCTCGCCGAGCACCCGCAGCTGTCGGTGCGCATGGACTTCACCAACCGGCCGGTGGACATCGTCGACGAAGGCTTCGACGTGGCGGTGCGCACCGGCGCCCTGCCCGATTCCTCGCTGATCGCCCGCAAGCTGTGCCCGCGCCGGGAGTACGTGGTGGGCTCGGCGGACTATTTCCAGCGCCACCCGCGGCCCCACACCCTGGGTGAGCTGGCCGGCCACAACTGCCTGCTCGGTTCCGCCGACCACTGGACCTTCGACCTGGACGGCCAGCACCGGGCCTGGCGGGTGGAGGGCAACTGGCGGGCCAATTCCGGCCTGGCGCTGCTGGATGCGGTGCACAAGGGGCTGGGGCTGGCCCAGCTGCCGGACTACTACGTGCGCGAGGGCCTCGAACGGGGCGAGCTGGTGTCGGTGCTGGACGCCCACGCCTGCACCCATACGGCGGTCTGGGTGGTCTATCCGCGCCACCGGCATCTGTCCCCCAAGGTGCGCCAGTTCGTGGACTTCCTGGTGGCCGGCATGGACGGCCGCGCTTGAAAGCGGCCGCCTCCATCATCAGGTAGAGGTCAGACAAGCCACGAACGCAAGGAGAGAACATGGCCAAGGCAACCCTCCCGGCCCTGGGGCTGGGCACCTTCCGGCTCAAGGGCGAGCCGCTGATGGGCAGCATCCACAAGGCCCTGGACCTGGGCTACCGCCACATCGACACCGCCCAGATGTACGAGAACGAAGAGACCGTGGGCGCCGCCCTGGACGCCCATGATGTACCCCGCGACGAGGTCTTCCTGACCACCAAAATCTGGCACGACCGGCTGCAGCACGACGACCTTTTACAAAGTTTGCAGGAAAGCGTGAACCGGTTGCGCGTGGACGCGGTGGACCTGGCCCTGATCCACTGGCCGAGCCCCAACGACGAAGTGCCCATGGACGAATACATCGGCGCCCTGGCCGAGGCGAAAAAGCAGGGCCTGGCCAAGAACGTGGGGGTCTCCAACTTCACCGTGGCGCAACTGGAACGGGCGCTCAGCGTGCCCGGCGGCGAGGAACTGGTCACCAACCAGGTGGAAGTGCACCCCTTCCTGACCAACCGCAAGGTGGTCGACGCGATTCAGCGCGCCGGTCTCACCGTGACCGCCTACATGCCGCTGGCGGTGGGCAAGGTGCTGGAGGACCCGACCCTCAAGAAACTGGGTGAGAAGTACGACGCCTCCGCCGCCCAGGTGGTGCTTGCCTGGCTGCACCAGAAAGACATCGTGGTGATTCCCTCGTCCACCAAGGAAGCGCACCTGAAAGCCAACATGGCGGCGTTGGATATCACGCTGGAGCAGGCGGACATGGACGCCATCGAGGCCCTGAACCGGAACGAGCGTATCGCCGACCCGGATTTCGCCCCGGACTGGGACTGACGGCGGGCGAGACAAAGCGCCCCTCAGGCTCTAGCATGCGGGCATGGAGCGAATTCCCCACGATAAGCTTGATGCCCTTCAGTTCGACCGTGATGAGCGCCTGGAAGTCTGGCGTCAGAGCGTCGAGCCCCTGTTCGATTGCCGCGCCGCCCGGGAACCCGGCGGCCGTGAATTCCAGGGCCGGCTGGAGAGTTTCAATCTCGGCCAGACGTTGATCGCGCGCAGCGAGTTCACGCCCCTGCACTTCCAGCGCGACCGGCGCACCTCGGACGATCACCTACTGGTGCAGCTGTATACCCACGGCGGTTATCAGGGTTACAACGGTGACCGCAAAGTGCAGGTGGGCCCCGGCGACATCAGCCTGCTGGATATGGGGCTGGGCCTGGAAACCCTGGCGCCGCGCTCCGGAAACCTGTCGCTGGTGATCCCTCGCGACCGCTTCTTCGCCCTCACCAAACCGGCCGACTACCGGCCGGGCACGGTGCTGCGCGCCGGCACCCCGCTGGCCACTATTCTCGCCAACCACCTGTCCAGTGTCTGGACGTCGCTGGCGGACGCCTCCGTGGACGACCTGCCGGCCATCAACCGCACCCTGGTGGGCGCGGTGGCCGGCGCCTTCTGCCAGGGCCCGGTGCGCGAAGACGCGGCGATGCCGTTCGAGGACGCCGCCCGCGACGCGGTGCGCGCTTTCATCGTTCACAACCTGGACGACCCGGGGCTGGGGCCGGCGCGGCTGTGCCGGCGCTTCGGCCTGTCCCGCACCCGGCTGTACCGGCTGTTCGAGCCGTTCGGCGGCGTCGCCGGCTATATCCGCGAACAGCGCCTGGACCGGGCCTTCCGTGAGCTTGCCGAGCGTGATCTGGGGCAACGGCGTCTGGTGGAGGTGGCGCTGGAGTGCGGTTTCGACAGCCAGAGCCATTTCTGCCGGCTGTTCCGCCAGCGTTTCGGCATGACCCCCGGCGAGGCCATGGAACAGGGCCGCTCCGCCCGCCTCCGCCGCTCGCGGGCGGACGGCGACGGGCCGTCGCGGCCGGAGTTTCGCGATTGGCTGCTCAGTCTCTGAGCGGAAACGCCGGCGGGACAAATCATCAACGGGGCGGGAAACAAGCGTGCAAGCGTTCCGCCGGGCGGGCCGCCACAATGCGTGGGCGAGTTAGCGGAACGCTATCTTTTGCATATTTGGGTTGTGAGCAAGCCCCGGGGTTTTCCCCGGGGCTTTTTAATGGGCGGGTGACAGGGTGCGGGCCAGGAACGCGGCGCCGGCGTCCTCGGCGGCGCCGCCGAACAGAAACGCCGCCACATGACCCTTGCCGCGCAACAGCAGCAGTTCGTTGTCGACGCCGTTGGCGTTGAGCGCGGTGCGGTAGTCTTCCGCGTGGTCCACCGGCACCACCGAATCCAGGGTGCCGTGGTAGAGCAGATGCGGCGGCGTGTCGGCGCCCACATGGGTGACCGGCGAGGCGGCCGCGTAGGTGGCGGCGTTGCTGTCCTGCGGGCCGCCCAGGAACTGCGGGACCAGGGTGCCGCCCTCGAACTTGCGCAGATCCGTGGGCGTGCCGCCGGCCACCACCGCCCGGGGTCGGGTGACCGGGCCGCCGTAGGGTTCGTTCAGCGGGCTGTCCGTGTCCGCCGCCACGGTGGCCAGCAGCGTCACCAGGTGGGCGCCGGACGAATAGCCCCAGGCGCCCACCCGCGACCGGTCGATGCCGTAATCGTCCGCGTGCACATGCAGCCAGCGCATCGCCATCTGCAGGTCGTGGAGCTGCGCCGGGAAGGTGTACTCCGGCGCGAAGCGGTACTCGATGTTCACCGCCACGAAGCCCTGCTCGGCGAGCCGCCGCGACAGTTCCGCCGTGTCCTCCGGGGAACGCCGCTCCCAACCGCCGCCGTGCACCATCAGTACCGCCGGGTAACGGCCGCTCGGCTCGGGGCGGTAGATGTCCGCGTGCAGGGCTTGCGGCCAGTCATCGGGGGTATAGACGCGGTCTTCGATCACCGCCACGTCGTAGTCGGGCAGCGCCGGCGGCTCGCCCTCCGGCGCGCCCAGGTGACGCACACAGCCGCTGATGGCCAGGGTGCACAGAAGCAGCAGGACTAATCTCATCAAGGAGCTCCACGGTTATGACTGTGGATTACGCTAACCGCGAATCAATCAATGGTGGGTGAGGGTGACCGCTGAATGACCATGTGGGTGGCGACCTTGTGGGAACGGGCCCTGCCCGCGAAAGGCCGGCAAAGGTTGCCCCGCAGGATTCCAGAGAGCTCTGACAGGGAGAACAAAAAAGGTCTCTGGCATCCTGCCGGGAGCTTCGCTCCCTTTCGCTTGCAAGGCAAGCTCCCACAGGCCCGCTCCCACAAGCAACCGGTTTATTCGGTGGTGAAGGCGGGGTCGTCGACGATCATGCCGATGCTGAGCGCGCCCGGGCCGATATTCACCGCGCCGGTCAGGCCCATGCTGCTGGTCAGCAGCTCCACCTTGTGGCGCTTGGCGGCCTCGGCCAGGCGGTCGAAGCCGGGCATCTGGCGGATGCGGCTTTCGTCGCCGGCGTAGCTCACGCACACCACCGGCGCCATCAGGCCGCGCTCGATACAGCGGGCGCCGTGCCGGAACATGGCCTCCACGCCGGCGTCGAAGCCGCGCATCTTGGCCACCGGGAAGGTCTCGTCCTGGCGGGCGCAGAGCACCGGTTTGATGTCCAGGGCATTGCCGAGAATCGCGCCGGCCCAGCTGACGCTCTTGTCGCCGCGTTTCTTGGCGCGCTTGTGCAGGTAGTAGATGTCCGGCACCACCGCGTAGCCGGTGGCCTTGGAGGCCAGCACTTCCACGCTTTGCCGGATTTCGGTGATTTTCATGCCGCTTTGGATCAGCCGCATGGTTTCCGCCGCCAGGGCGCCCTGGCCGGCGAACAGGGTCTGGCTGTCGGTGACGCGCAGGGCGAAGGGCCCTTCCACGCCGGCCTGCTTCCGGATCGGCTTGTACTCACGCAGGATGGCGTGGGAGGCCTCGGTGGCGTTGGTGAAAATCGGGCTGCGGCTTTTCGGCACCGTCTGCACCAGGGCGTAGTCGAAATCCACCACCACCTTGTCCAGGAACAGCGCTTTGATCTGCTCCATGGTGAACGGGATGGATTCCGCGCCATGGGCTTTCTCGGACGCCTCGGTGGCGTAAAACTGACGGGTGCGTTCCGGATCCCGTTCATCAACGATGATCTGATCCCCGAGCCGGATGGAGACCGGGAGGATCAGAATGCCGTGTTCATCGATAAAGGATTTGGGAAGATCGCAGCCGGAATCAACGACCAGACCGATTCTCATAATTATTCACCCCTTTTCATCGCAGTCTAGCGTAAAAAGTGTGACCTGCAACACTCCCCGGTCCAGACCTTCGGCTTAAAGCTTGACGCTTAAAACCCCAGGTTATCCAGCACCCGCAGAATCGGGCCGGACTGGTTCATGGTGTAGAAGTGCAGGCCCGGGGCGCCCATCGCCAGCAGGCGCTCGCACAGGCGGGTCACCACTTCCTCGCCGAACGCTTTCACCGCCTGTTCGTCGTCGCGGATGTCGTCCAGACGGCTGCGCAGCCAGCGCGGGATATCGGCGCCGCAGTTATCGGAAAAGCGGAACAGATTGGCCACGTTGAGAATCGGCATCACGCCCGGGTAGACCGGCGCGTCGCAACCGCGCCGGCGCAGCTCGTCCATGTAGTAGCCGTAGGCGTCGGCGTTGTAGAAGTACTGGGTAATGCCGCTGTCGGCGCCGGCGCTGATCTTGCGCTGAAAGTGCGCGATATCGTCGTCGAAGCTGCGCGACTGCGGGTGATTCTCCGGGTAGGCGGCCACTTCCAGATGGAAATGGTCGCCGGTTTCCTCGCGGATCAGGGCCACCAGATCGTCGGCGTACTTCACTTCGCTCTGCGCGTAGCCCATGCCGGAGGGCAGGTCGCCGCGCAGCGCCACGATCCGGCGCACGCCGCTTTCCTTGTAGCCGTTGACCAGCTCCATGATCTCGTCACGGCTCTGGCCGATGCAGCTCAGGTGCGGCGCGGTGTCGGCGTGCTGCTCGCGCAGCAGGTCGACCATTTGCCGGGTGTAGTCCCGCGTGGAGCCGCCGGCGCCGAAGGTGCAGGAGAAAAACTCCGGCTTCTTGGCCAGCAGCTTTTGCTGGGTGTTCAGGAGTTTTTCCCGCCCCTGCTCGGTCTTGGGCGGGAAAAACTCAAAGCTGATGCGTTTGGACATGATTCAAAAACGCCTTAGTACTTGTAGTGGTCCGGCTTGAAGGGGCCGTTGACGTCCACGCCGATATAGCCGGCCTGCTTGTCGGTGAGTTGGGTGACCACACCGCCGAAGCCCTGCACCATGTAGCGGGCCACTTCCTCGTCCAGATGCTTGGGCAGCACTTCCACCTTGAGCATCTTCTCCTTCACCGTGTCGGAGTGACCGGCGTAGCCCTGGTCGAACAGGTACATCTGCGCCAGCACCTGGTTGGCGAAGGAGCCGTCCATGATGCGGCTGGGGTGACCGGTGGCGTTGCCCAGGTTGACCAGGCGGCCTTCCGAGAGCAGCAGCAGGAAGTCCTGGTTTTTCTTGTCGCGCCACACTTTGTGCACCTGCGGCTTCACTTCTTCCCATTCCCAGGTCTTGCGCATGAAGGCGGTGTCCACTTCGTTGTCGAAGTGGCCGATGTTGCAGACCACCGCGCCTTTCTTCAGCGCCTTGAGCATGTTGGCGTCGCACACGTCGTAGTTGCCGGTGGTGGTGACCAGCATGTCGGTGGTGCCCAGCAGCTCCTTGTTGATGGAGGCTTCGGTGCCGTCGTTAACGCCGTCCTTGTAGGCGCTGACCACTTCGAAGCCGTCCATGCAGGCCTGCATGGCGCAGATCGGATCGATTTCGGTGATCTTCACGATCATGCCTTCCTGGCGCAGGGACTGGGCGGAGCCCTTGCCCACGTCGCCGTAGCCGATCACCAGCGCCTTCTTGCCGGACAGCAGGTGGTCGGTGGCGCGTTTGATGGCGTCGTTGAGCGAGTGGCGGCAACCGTATTTGTTGTCGTTCTTGCTCTTGGTGACCGAGTCGTTGACGTTCACCGCCGGCACTTTCAGGGTGCCCTGCTTGAGCATCTCGTAAAGGCGGTGCACGCCGGTGGTGGTCTCTTCGGTGATGCCGTGGATCTTGTCCAGCATCTCCGGGTAGGTCTCGTGGATGTAGCCGGTCAGGTCGCCGCCGTCATCCAGAATCATGTTGGCGTCCCACAGGTTGCCTTCGCCGTCGCGGCAGGTCTGCTCGATGCACCACATGTACTCTTCCTCGGTCTCGCCCTTCCAGGCGAACACCGGCACGCCGGCGGCGGCCATGGCGGCGGCGGCGTGGTCCTGGGTGGAGAAGATGTTGCACGAGGACCAGCGCACTTCCGCGCCCAGCGCCTTCAGCGTTTCGATCAGCACCGCGGTCTGGATGGTCATGTGGATACAGCCGATGATGCGCGCGCCCTTGAGCGGCTGTTCGGCGCGGTATTTTTCCCGGATCGCCATCAGTGCCGGCATTTCGGTTTCGGCGATGTCGATCTCCGCGCGACCGTACTTGGCCAGGGAAATATCCGCGACTTTATAGTCCTGCAACGTTTCCGCTTTTGCGTTCATGGGTCTCTCCATTCGTGGTTAGCGAATGGGCGCCGTTATCGTGTCTCACCCTGCCCCCGAGCCTCGCGGTTGTCCGCTGCAGCGCCCCTCGGGGGTGTGGTGGTATGCGTTTAAAGCGCCGCTTTCAGGGCCGCCGCTTTGTCGGTGTTTTCCCAGCTGAAGCCTTCGCGGCCGAAGTGGCCGTAGCTGGCGGTGGGCCGGTAGATCGGCCGGCGCAGGTCGAGCATCTCGATGATGCCGCGTGGGCGCAGGTCGAAGTGCTCGCGCACCAGCGCGGCGATGCGGTTGTCGTCCAGCTTGCCGGTGCCGAAGGTGTTCACCGAGATGGAGGTCGGCTCGGCCACGCCGATGGCGTAGCTGATCTGAATCTCGCACTTGTCGGCCAGGCCGGCGGCGACGATGTTCTTGGCCACGTAACGGCCGGCGTAGGCCGCGGAACGGTCCACCTTGGACGGGTCCTTGCCGGAGAAGGCGCCGCCGCCGTGGCGGGCCATGCCGCCGTAGGTGTCGACGATGATCTTGCGCCCGGTGAGGCCGCAGTCGCCCATCGGCCCGCCGATCACGAAGTTGCCGGTGGGGTTGATGTGGTACTGGGTGTCGCCGTGCAGCCATTCGGACGGCAGCACCGGCTTGACGATCTCTTCCATCACCGCTTCGCGCAGATCCGCCAGCTTGATGTCCGGGGAGTGCTGAGTGGACAACACCACCGCGTCCACCGCCACCGGCTTGCCGTTTTCATAGCGCAGGGTTACCTGGCTCTTGGCGTCCGGGCGCAGCCAGCCGAGCCGGCCGCTCTTGCGCAGCTCCGCCTGGCGCTCCACCAGCCGGTGGGAGAAGTAGATCGGCGCCGGCATCAGCGTGTCGGTTTCGTTGGTGGCGTAGCCGAACATCAGGCCCTGGTCGCCGGCGCCCTGTTCCTTGTTCTCGGCTTCGTCGACGCCCACGGCGATGTCCGCGGACTGCTTGCCGATGCCGTTGAGCACCGCGCAGGTGGCGCCGTCGAAGCCCACGTCGGAGCTGTCGTAGCCGATGTCCAGAATCACCTGGCGGACGATGTCTTCCAGTTCCACATAGGTGCTGGTGCGCACTTCGCCGGCAACGATGGCCATACCGGTCTTGACCATGGTCTCCACGGCCACGCGGGCGTGGGGGTCGTCGGCGATGATGGCGTCGAGGACCGCGTCCGAGATCTGGTCGGCCATTTTATCCGGATGGCCTTCGGAGACCGACTCGGAGGTAAAGATGCTGTATTCACTCATTACCGGATTGCTCCCTTTTTGATGGATGCGCGGTGACGCGCTGAAAGCTGCGCACCTGCACCTGAAAACCGTTACGCATGGCGAGAAACAGGCTCTCGCGCAATACCAGGCCGGCGCGGCCGGCCCAACTCACCAGATCGGCTTCTTCGAAACCGAGCCAGAAATCCCCGCAGGCGTCCACCGCCCAACGCTGGTTGTGGCGGCACAGATCGGTGATCACCAATACGCCGCCGTCGTTCAATTGCCGGGCCGCCGCCTCCAGGGCGGCGGAGGGCGAGGGCAGGTGGTGCAGCACCATATTGACCACCACCGCGTCGACCCGGGGTAAAAGGGCGCCGTGTTCCGGCCACTCCCCCAACACCAGCTCCACATTGTCCAGCCCCTGGCCGGCCACCCGTTCCCGGGCCCGGGCCAGCATCACCTCGGCGTTGTCCAGCGCCAGCACCCGCTCGAAGCGGCTCGCCAGCGGCGCCAGGAAGCGCCCCTCACCGGGGCCGATCTCCAGCGCGATGCCGCGCCGTTCGCCGGGCTCCCGATTGTTCGCGGCCCGATCCAGCAACTCACAGGCCTGCTCCGCGTACTGGTCGTGCTCGGCGATCAAATCCTGATGCCGGGCCAGGTCGTCCGCGTGCCGGGCGAAAAACGCCCGGCTCTGGGCGGCGCGCTGCGCCTGCACGCCGGCCAGCCGCTGCCGGGTGACCGGGTCCGCCGGCGTGGCGTCGAGCCGCTCGAACAGGGCGCTCTGCAGCGGCCCGGTGGCGGCGTCCGACGGCGGCAGGCGGCGCCGGTAGAAGATCGAGTTGCCCTCCCGGCGGCGTTCCACCAGGCCGCCCTGGGCCAGCACCTTTAAATGGTGGCTCATGCCCGACTGCTTGATCGCCATGATTTCGCACAGCTCCAGCACCCCGAAGCTGTTCTGGCCCAGCACCTGCAGAACCTCCAGGCGCAGCGGATCGCCGGCCGCCTTCAGAAAGGCCGCCAGGCTGTCCAGATCCTGTTCCTGCGGTGCCGGGTGTAAAGACATGGAGGCGAGTGTAGCGGACCTCGGGGGCTGCATCAAAAGATATTGATATAGGTTCCAGAGTTTGCCCCCGCCCCGGGCTTGGGCGACAATAGCGCCCCTTTTCACACCTCTGGTCAAAAATCGTTCAGGAGCCGTGCATGTCGTCAGCCCCCGCTGCCCGTGATCTCGCCAATGCTATCCGTGCCCTGAGCATGGATGCGGTACAGAAAGCCAAGTCTGGTCACCCGGGCGCCCCCATGGGCATGGCGGATATCGCCGAAGTGCTGTGGCGCGGCTTCTTGAAGCACAACCCGGCCAACCCGCACTGGGTCGACCGCGACCGGTTCGTGCTCTCCAACGGCCACGGCTCCATGCTGCTCTACAGCCTGCTGCACCTGACCGGCTACGGCGTCAGCCTGGACGACCTGAAAAACTTCCGGCAGCTCGGCAGCCCCACCGCCGGCCACCCGGAATTCGGCGACGCGCCCGGCATCGAGACCACCACCGGCCCGCTGGGCCAGGGTTTCGCCAACGCCGTGGGCATGGCCATCGCGGAGAAGATGATGGCCGCCCAGTTCAACCGCGACGGCCACGCCATCGTCGACCACAATACCTACTGCTTCATGGGTGACGGCTGCATGATGGAGGGCATCTCCCACGAAGCCGCGTCGCTGGCCGGCACCCTGGGGCTGGGCAAGCTGGTGGCCTTCTACGACGACAACGGCATCTCCATCGACGGTGAGGTGGAAGGCTGGTTCACCGACGACACCGTGGAGCGCTTCCGCGCCTACGGCTGGCACGTGATCCCCAATGTGGACGGCCACAGCGCCCAGGAAGTGAAGCTGGCGATCGAGAACGCGCGCAAGAACACCGACCAGCCCACCCTGATCTGCTGCAAGACCATCATCGGTTTCGGCAGCCCCAACAAGCAGGGTAAGGAAGAGTCCCACGGCGCCGCCCTGGGCGACGATGAAGTGGCGCTCACCCGCGAGGCCCTGGGCTGGAAGCACGGCCCCTTCGAGATTCCCGACGAGATCCGCAACGCCTGGGACGCCCACGACGCCGGCGCCGAGAAAGAAGCCGCCTGGCAGCAGCGCTTCGACGCCTACCGCGCCGAGTTCCCGGAACTGGCCGATGAATTCCTGCGCCGCATGCGCGGTGAGCTGCCGGCGGACTTCGACCAGCGCGCCGACGCCTTTATCGCCGAGTGCCAGCAGGCCAAGGAAAAAGTGGCCAGCCGCAAGGCCAGCCAGAACACCCTGGACGCCTTCGGCCCGGGCCTGCCGGAGCTCACCGGCGGCTCCGCCGACCTGGGCGGCTCCAACAACACCGTCTGGAAAGGCTGCACCTCGATCAGCGCCGACGACTGCAGCGGCAACTACATCCATTACGGGGTGCGCGAGTTCGGCATGACCGCCGCCATGAACGGCATCTGCCTGCACGGCGGCCTGCGCCCCTACGGCGGCACCTTCCTGACCTTCATGGAATACGCCCGCAACGCGGTGCGCATGGCGGCGCTGATGCACCAGCCCAACATCCTGGTCTACACCCACGACTCCATCGGTCTGGGCGAGGACGGCCCCACCCACCAGCCCATCGAGCAGATCGCCAACCTGCGCATGACGCCCAATCTGAGCACCTGGCGGCCCTGCGACACGGTGGAAACCGCGGTGGCCTGGAAGCACGCGGTGAAGCGCGGCGACGGCCCCACCGCGCTGATCTTCTCGCGCCAGGGTCTGCCCTGCATGGACCGCGACGACACGGTGCTGGCCAACGTGGCCAAGGGCGGCTACACCCTGCTGCAGACCGGCGACGGCCAGCCCGAAGCGATTATCATCGCCACCGGCTCGGAAGTGGAGTTGGCGGTGCAGGCCGCCGAGGCCCTGGGCGTCGCCGGCAAGAACGTGCGCGTGGTGTCCATGCCCAGCGTCGACGCCTTCCTGTCGCAGAGCAGCGACTACCAGGAAGCGGTGCTGCCGGCGGCGGTGCGCGCCCGGGTGGCCGTGGAAGCGGGCATCACCGATTACTGGTACCGCTTCACCGGCCTGGACGGCAAAATCGTGGGCATGACCGGCTTCGGCGCCTCGGCGCCCGCCGGCGACCTCTACAAGCACTTCAACATTACCGCCGAGGCGGTGCAGGCCGCCGTGGAGAGTGTGATTTGAGACCCCAGAGTCCGGCGCCCGACGTTCGGTCCCTATGTTAAAGATCGCGATCAATGGCTATGGCCGCATCGGTCGCTCCTTCGTCCGCGCCCTGGCGGAGCGGGAAGCGGCGGGCAACGCCCTGCCCGTGCGGCTGGTGGCGATCAACGACCTGGGCCGGGCCGAGGACCTGCTCTACCTGACCCGCTACGACACCACCCACGGCCGGCTCAACGCGCCGGCGGAGTTGGTGGACGGCTGCCTGCGCATCGGCGACCAGGCGCCGCGGCTGTTCAGCGAGCCGGAACCGGAGCAACTGCCCTGGGCGGAGCTGGGCGTGGACGTGGTGCTGGAGTGCTCCGGCGGCTTCCGCGCCCGCGATGACGCCGCCCGCCACCTGACCGCCGGCGCCGGCCGGGTGATCGTCGGCGCGGTGCCGTTCGATTACGCCGACCAGACCATCGTCTACGGCGTCAATCACGAGGCGCTCAAGCCGGACAGCCGGGTGCTGTCGGCGGCGTCCTGCACCACCCACTGCATCGCCCCGGTGCTGGCGGCCCTGGACCGGGAGTTCGGCGTCCGTCAGGCGTTGATGAAGGAAATCCACGCCTACACCTCGGACCAGACCCTGCTCGACCATGTGCACCGGGACCCGCGCCGCGGCCGCGCCGGCGCCCAGAACATCATTCCCACCACCAGCAGCGCCATCAAGGCGGTGCAGAACGTGCTGCCGGCCCTGGACGGCCGCATCACCGGCCACTCGATCCGCGTGCCGACGCTCAACGTGGCCATGGTGGAGCTCACCCTGCTGCTCGACCGCACCCCGCCGCCGGAAGCCCTGAACCCCTGGCTGCGGGCCCTGTCCCAGCAACAACCCGGGTTGATCGGCTACAACGACGAGCCGCTGGTGAGCGTGGATTTCAATCACCGGGCCGAATCCGCCATCGTTGACGCCACGCAGACGCGGGTGCAGGGCGAAATGGTGCAAGTGGTGGCCTGGTACGACAACGAATGGGGCTACGCCAACCGCCTGCTCGACTGGGTGGCGGCACTGGCCGGAGCCCAGTGATCATTAACGAGGTAGCAAGACGATGAACTTCAAACGCATGACCGACCTGGACCTGAAGGGTAAACGGGTGCTGATCCGCGAAGATCTCAACGTGCCGGTGAAAGACGGCAAGGTCACCAGCGACGCCCGCATCCGCGCCTCGTTGCCGACCATCCGCCACGCCGTGGAAGCCGGCGCCCGCGTCATGTTGCTCTCGCACCTGGGCCGGCCCACCGAGGGCGAGTACGAAGAACAGTACTCGCTGAAGCCGGTGGCCGAGCACCTCGGTCAGTTGCTGGGCCAGGAGGTGCCGCTGGCGAAGGACTGGCTCGACGGCGTCGACCTGGAAGACGGCCAGGTGGTGCTGTGCGAAAACGTGCGCTTCAACCAGGGCGAAAAGAAAGACGACGAGGCGCTGTCCAAGCGCATGGCGGCGCTGTGCGACGTCTATGTGATGGACGCCTTCGGCACCGCCCACCGCGCCCAGGCCTCCACCCACGGCGTGGCCCGTTTCGCCCCGGTGGCCTGCGCCGGCCCGCTGCTGGCCAACGAGCTGGACGCCCTCGGCAAGGCGCTGCTGGAACCGGCCAAGCCGCTGGTGGCCATCGTCGGCGGCTCCAAGGTGTCCACCAAGCTGGAAGTGCTGGACGCCCTGGCCGATAAAGTGGATCAATTGATTGTCGGTGGCGGCATTGCCAACACCTTCCTGGCGGCGGCCGGTCACCCGGTGGGCAAGTCGCTGTGTGAAAAAGACCTGATTCCGGCGGCGCAGAAGCTGGCGGAAAAAGTCCACATTCCGCTGCCGGTGGACGTGGTGGTGGCCAAGGCCTTCGCCGAGGACGCCGAAGCCACCACCAAGAAGGTGGACGACGTGGCCGAGGACGACCTGATTCTCGACGTCGGCCCGCAGACCGCCCATGTGTTCGCGGCGCTGATGAAAGAGGCCCGCACCATCATCTGGAACGGCCCGGTGGGCGTGTTCGAATTCGACCAGTTCGGCGAAGGCACCCGCGAGCTGGCCGAAGCGATCGCCGACAGCGAAGCGTTTTCCATCGCCGGCGGGGGCGATACCCTGGCGGCCGTGGACAAGTACGGCATCGCCGACGATATCAGCTATATTTCCACCGGTGGTGGCGCCTTCCTGGAGTTCGTGGAAGGCAAGACCCTGTCGGCGGTGGCGGTGCTGGAACAGCGCGCCCGGGACTAATACACCACCTACATTTCGCTCCGAAGACGAAAGGGAAGACATCATGGCACTGATCAGCATGCGTCAACTGCTGGACCACGCCGCCGAACACGGCTACGGCGTGCCGGCCTTCAACGTGAACAACCTGGAACAGATGCGCGCCATCATGGAGGCCGCCGACCAGACCAATTCACCGGTGATCGTGCAGGCCAGCGCCGGCGCCCGGAAGTACGCCGGCGCGCCCTTCCTGCGTCACCTGATTCTGGCCGCCACGGAAGAGTTTCCGCACATCCCCCTGGTGATGCACCAGGACCACGGCACCAGCCCCTCGGTGTGCCAGCGCTCAATCCAGCTGGGCTTCTCCTCGGTGATGATGGACGGCTCCCTGGGCGAGGACGGCAAGACCCCCACCGAGTATGAGTACAACGTGGACGTGACCCGCCGCACCGTGGACATGGCGCACGCCTGCGGCGTCTCCGTGGAAGGCGAGCTGGGCTGCCTGGGCTCGCTGGAATCCGGCCAGGCCGGTGAAGAAGACGGCATCGGCGCCTCCGGCACCCTGACCCACGACCAGATGCTCACCGACCCGGAAGAGGCGGCGGACTTCGTCAAGCGCACCAAGGTGGACGCCCTGGCCATCGCCATCGGCACCAGCCACGGCGCCTACAAGTTCACCCGCCCGCCCACCGGCGACATCCTCGCCATCGAGCAGATCAAGGCGATCCACGCGCGCATCCCGGACACCCACCTGGTGATGCACGGCTCCTCCTCGGTGCCCCAGGAGTGGCTGCAGATCATCAACGAGTACGGCGGCGAGATTCCGGAGACCTACGGCGTGCCCGTGGAGGAGATCCAGGAAGGCATCAAGCACGGCGTGCGCAAGGTGAACGTGGACACCGACCTGCGGTTGGCCTCCACCGGCGCGGTGCGTCGTTTCCTGGCCCACAACAAGGCCGAGTTCGACCCGCGCAAATTCCTCAAGGAAACCGTGTCGGCCATGCGCGACATCTGCATCGCCCGCTACGAAGCCTTCGGCACCGCCGGCAACGCGGACAAGATCAAGCCGATCAGCCTGGAAACCATGTACCAGCGCTACGAAGCCGGCGAAATGGACCCGCGCATCAAGTAACCCGCCGGCACCGCGGCCTCACGGCTTGGCGTAGGGCAACCGCGCCAGCCGCGTGGCGCGGTGGTAGCCGTCCAGGCCGCTCACCGCCACGGTGCCCGCGGCCTCGATGTCCAGGTAGCCGTCTTCGCCCACCCAGGCGTCCTCCGCCACCAGAATCTGCTCGATACGGCCGATCACCAGCACCGTGTCGTTGACCTTGAGCGTCTGGCTCTCTTCCAGCCGCAACCCCAGCTTAATCCGCGACTCGCCCACGAAGGGCGCGGCGAAGCCGTGCCGGTACTCCGGTGTCAGGCCCACCGCGTCGAACTCCGACACCGCCCGCGGGTAGCGCGCGCTGGTCTGATGGGCGGCGGCGTGGATGCCCTCGTGCACCTGGTTCAGCGTGTAGACGCCGGTCTCCAGCAGGTACTCCAGGCTGTGCCGGTCCACGGAATGGGGGCGCAGAATCATGCCGGCCAGCGCCGGGTCGGCGCCCAGATGGAACACGGAACTGATCATCGCCAGGTTTTCCTGGCCGCCGGCGGACCGGGTGCCGAGCAGATTGGCGCTCTTGAACCCGGAGAGGCTGTTCACCAGAGCGGCGCGCCGGCGCCGGGGCCAGGCCGCCAGGTCGGCTTCGGTGAGTTGCATGGGGCGCTCCGTGACGGTGGATGTGGGCGCAGATTATCGTCGCCGGGCGTGAGGGGGCCGTGCAGAGGGCCTCTGTTATGCTATGCTTACCCAAAGTTACATATAACAATATTTATTACTTGAATATGACGTCCCGGACGACGTCGTTTGGAAAGGTGCCGACGAGCACCGGGAGAGCACCATGACGGACAACAACCCGGCCGGGCAGCGCGGCCCGGCGGAACACGAACGGCGCGACCAGATACTGGAGCTCGCCAACGAGCTGTTCAGCGCCCACGGTTACCGCAAGACCTCGGTCACCGACATCGCCAAGGCGGTGGGGGTCTCCAGCGCCTACCTGTACCGCTTCTTCGACTCCAAACAGGCGATCGGCGAAGCGGTGTGCGCCATGACCCTGGCCAAGATCGACGTCGCCCTGAAGGAGATCGCCGAGCGCGACGACAGCGCCACCCAGCGCCTGCGCGATCTGCTCGATTGCCTGCTGGAGAAGGGTCTGGAGCTGTTCCTCAAGGAGCGGCGCATGCACGACATCGTGGTGGTGGCGATCGAAAACCAGTGGCACCACATGAGCGTGCACGACGACATTATCTATGAGGCGATCCGCCGCATCGTCGCCGACGGCCGCGAAAGCGGTGAGTTCGAGCGCAAGACGCCGCTGGACGAAGTGACCATCGCGATCCGCAAGACCGCGGCGGTGTACGGCCATCCGGTGTTGCTGGAACTCAACGACCCGGACGAGCTGAAGCGCAACCTGGCGGCGGTAACCGGCCTGATCCTGCGCAGCCTGGCGCCCTGACCGGCGGCGCCGGCGATTCGGGTGACGGCTATCGCGGCGATAGCGAAAGGTTAACAGGTTACAAGTTGACAATATCGTAACCAGTCAACATAATGGTCTCCAGCAAGCGTGGGAGACCAAGCAGACACAGGGTCCCGCCACGCATTTGGAACGACCGAATGAGTGAGGAAAGGACCATGAAAAACGCAATCATCGCATCCGCAGTTGCCGCCGCCCTGAGCCTGAGCGCCGCCCCGGCTTTCGCCCAGAACCTCAGCGAGCGCCAGAACATGGACAGCTTCGAGAACATCAACGCCGCCTACCAGCAGGCGGTGGAGCAGGGTCGCCAGGCCCGTGACAGCGGCCGCGCGCCGGTGGATTACCTGGCCGCCCGCGAGAACCTGGACCAGGCCGACTTCATCGCCGCCCAGTTCCAGGACATCCAGGACCAGCGCGCCGTGGTGAAAGCCGAAGGCAACCCCCAGGGCCGCAACCAGGACTACCTGGAGCAGCGTAAGAACCTGGACAGCCTGGAAAACATCAACCGCGAGCTCAACCAGAGCTAAGCCAACCCGAACATCTGCCTTGAGCCTGGCCCCGGTCCCCGACCGGGGCTTTTTTATGCGCCCCGCTGTGCGAGCGAGTTTGTGGGAGCGGGCCCAGCCCGCGAAAGGCCGGCAAAGCCGGCTGGCAGGATCCCAGAGACGTGGTTGGTGCTGACGTCAGAGAGGTCTCTGGCATCCGACCGGGAGCTGCGCTCCCTTTCGCGGGCAAGGCCCGCTCCCACAAAGACTGCTTCGTCGAGGGCTTTGCGGTTGTTATCATCAAGGCCTCATTTTCCAGCTTTGCCCAAACACCATGTCGTTTCCGTTCTCCCGCGAAGAAATCACCCGCTCCTGGCGGCCGCTCAACTGGCAGGCGTTCGACCCCCTGGACGAGGTGAGCCGGCGCTACGCGGAGTACTACGGCCTGGATTTCAGCAGCCGGCTACCGGACCTGGAGCACGGCTTCGGCTACTTCGAGGCCGCCGGACACACCATCAGCGTGCACGGCTGGCGGCCGGCGGTGGCCCGTGGCACGGTGCTGATCTGCCACGGGTATTTCGACCATGTGGGGCTGTACCGGCATCTGATCGCCCATGTGCTGGAACTGGGCTACGCGGTGCTCGCCTACGACCTGCCCGGCCACGGGCTGAGTTCAGGTCCGCGCGCCGCGATCCAGGACTTCCGCATCTACCGCGAAGTGCTTGAGCAATGCCTGGAACAGGCCGGCAACGACTTCCCCCGGCCCTGGCATGTGATCGCCCAGAGCACCGGCGGCGCCATCGTCATGGACTATCTGTTGCATTACGGTTTCGACGCGGACGACAGCCCCTTTGAACAGATCATTCTGCTGGCACCGCTGGTGCGGCCGTTCAAATGGAGCACCGCGCGCTGGCTGCACACCCTGGTGCGCCCGTTCGCGAAATCCATCAAGCGGGTGTTCACGGTGAATTCCGGCGACGCGGATTTTCTCGACTTCCTGGAGAACAAGGACCCGCTGCAGTACCACCGGCTGCCGGCCGGCTGGGTGACCGCCTTGAAGAAGTGGATTCCCGGGTTCGAAGCGGCCAACCGGGTAAAAATATCCCCGGTGGTGATTCAGGGCGATCGCGATGAAACCGTGGACTGGCGCCACAATCTGGGCGTGATCCGGGCGAAGTTTCAAGAGCCGGACGTGCACATGCTCACTGGCGCCCGCCACCATCTCGCCAACGAACACGCCGAATACCGCGAAAAAATTCTGCGGATCATCGATCGTTATTTAGCGGACTAGGCGTTTAAGGCGAGGCTTCGCCCTAGCTTGGCAACGCACTGTCAGCAAACCACTGCAGGATCGCCTCGCGCTCGCGCTCGCTATGAGGATGGGACAGTAAGCCTTCCACCAGGAAGGTGCCCACTGTGGCAAGCGTTGCCGCCCGTTCCCGCGTCACACCGTCCGCTTGCAAGGTGTGGGTCACCGCCGTCTCCACAAAGCGGTGGAACTGGTCGTGCCATTCCCGGATTACCTCGGACTGTTCCAGTCGGGCGTGGACGGTCGCTACCAACTCGCGGCTCTGCTCGAACTCCATCAACGCCCAGGCCATCTTCTCCTTCAAAGGTTTGTCCGCGATGGCCGGCAGGCGGGCCAGGGTGTGTGACATCTGCCGGTTGAGTACCCCCACCAGCAGTTCGTCCTTGCTGGCGTAATACCAGTACAGGGTATTCGGGGCGACCCCGAGCTCCCGGGCAATCCGGTTCATGGACGTGCCATCGTAGCCCAGTGATAGGAACAGCCGGGATGCCGTGCTCTCCAGCTCGTCCTGTTTCACCTTAAGATCAATATCGCGCTTGTTCTTGGCCAAGGGGCCTCTCCCGCAGTCTATCTGGTCATCTTGTATGGTATTCAAGAGTGCTATATTTTTCTCTTGAATGCCATACAAGAATCATGGAGCCTGACGATGGATAACCTGCGACACAGCCCTCAAGACCTGACGTGTAACAGTCAGCGAACCGGTTTTTACTCTGATGGCACCTGGTGTGCCGCCACCCTGCACCGGCCAGCGACACCAGAAGCGGAGACCCTGCCGGCCATACTTATGCTGCACGGCTGGGGCGGGATTCAGGATGCATTGACGGTGTCCTACTACGAGGAATTTACCCGCGCGGGCTACGCGGTGATGACCTTTGATTATCGCGGCTGGGGCGACAGTGCCGGCCTGCCACGGCATGTCATTGCCGCCCGCCAGCGGGTGGCCGATGCGGACGCCGCCCTGGCCTTCCTGAAAAGTCAGCCGGGCATCGACCCCCGCCGTATCGTGCTGTGGGGCTCGTCCTTTGGGGGTGGCCATGCGGTGGAACTGGCCGCCGAGCATCCGGAACTGGCCGGCGCTATTGCCCAGGTTCCTATGCTCAATGGCATGGCCGCGGTGCGCGCTGTGCCCTTGGTAAGGCTGCTGCGCTTTGCGCTCTACGCCATGGCCGACCGGATCAAGCCGGGCCAGCCGGTCTATCTGCCCGTGGTCGGCGAACCCGGTGCGTTCTCCTCCATGGACCGTGACGACGCCGGTAAGGCAATGAGATTGGCTGAGGCCAGCCTCGGGCGCCGCTACGATAACCGCGTCGCGGCCCGGTCCATGATGACCATGGGCCCCTACCGTCCTTTCAAGCGGCTCAAGGACATTCGCGTCCCGACGCTGCTGTTGGGGGCCAGCCAGGATTCTGTCGCCCCCTTTGTGGAAAGCGCCATCCGGAAAGTGAATAACCCAAACCTGACCGTGGCCTGCATTGAAGCCAACCACTTTGAACCCTACTTCGAGCCGGTATTCAGCGGTGTGATACGCCAGCAGCTGTCGTTTCTGGAAGGCCTGGAGAGTTTTGGCCAGCCGGCGACCTTCGCACTGCGTTAACCAAGGTGGCGCACAATAGTGGCGACTACTCTGACGGAGACGCCGATGAACGGCCTGAGACGATGCCTCGCCACCCTGCTCGGGCTGGCCGCTCTGGAGGTACCGATCACTGGCTCGGCCGACGACCTGGACCGGCGTCTTCAGGAGCGCCGGGAGGCGGGCCGCGAAGACGCCGACCGCCGGTCCCGCCAACTGGAAACCCAGACCCGGGAAAACCGCCGCGCTGTCCAGGAACGGCTGGAAAGCCGTGACGCCGAAGCCCGGCAACGCCACGAGGCGGTCAAGGAAAGGGCCCGCCAGCCCTGGGGGTACGACCCCTGATCCTCTCCTTATAATTAAAATTGTTTTAAATCTTCTCGTTAGTTACTTATATTCACTTGAATATCGCCCCGATTGATCCATTTTGGGGCGTGTAGACGAATTTTTCGGTCGCAAGACCATTTGTCGTGAGACAAGGAGAAAAGTAATGAAAACCACCATGAAGGGTACCCTCAAGAAATCCGCACTGCTGACCTGCACCTTCGCGCTGGCCGGCGTGCTGGCGGCGCCCGCCGCTCTGGCGGAGTCCACCAGCGAGCAGATCGACCGCGAGTACAAAAAGGCGATGCAGGACGAGGCCATGGGCGACCGTAACAAGGACGCCGCGCCCAACCCGGATTACTCCGAAGAGCGCAAGAACATCGACGACCCTGATCGCGTCAACAAGCAGTACGAGAAGGCCATGCAGGAAAAGCGCGCCGCCGAAGGTAAGGCCGACGGCTTGAAGAAGGACGGCGGCGACTACCTGGAGCAGCGCAAGCACATGGACGACCCCGATAACGTCCAGAAAGAGTACAACAAGGCCACCCAGAAGCAGCAGTAAGGTCACGTCCGGGCGGCGGCGAACGCCGTCGCGCCGGACTGGCAAGGCGGAACGGGTCGCGACGCGGCCCGTTTTTTGTTTGAAAAACGCCCAGGCCGCCGGCCGTGGGCGGAAGCAGTCCCCACTTTTACGTTCTTCCGCTTTTTCCTTTCAAAACAAAACGCATTTCAATGCTAGGGTGCGCTCCGCCGTACGGACCGTCCGTGCGGTTAGGAGTACCCAATTGACTTACGATCGTGAAAAAGGAGCGGTTTATGAAAAGGATACTTTTAGCGGTATCGCCCCTGGTGCTGGTGCTTTCCATGCCCGCGTTCGCGGCGGACGCGACCCTGGGCGTTAACGCCGAGACCGGTGTCCGGGTGGACACCAGTGGTGCCGAGAAGCGTCTTGAGGAACAACGCGACGGCATGAAGAGGGACGCGGAAGCCCGCGCGGAGCAGGCTCGCGAGAAAGCCGCGGCGCAGCGCGATAAAGCCGCGGCGCAGCGCGAGAAAGCGGAAGCCAAGCGTGAAAAAGCCAAGGAACGGGCCGAAGCGCAACGCGAGAAGGCCGAAGAGCGCGCCGAAGCGGAGCGGGACAAAGCCGAAGCCAAACGCGAAGAAGTGAAAGAACGCGCTGAAACGCAGCGTGAAGAGGCTGAAGCACGCGCCGAGGCTGCCAGGGAAGAAGCCCGAGAGCGTCAGGAGGCGATGCAAGAGCAGGCCGAATCAAACCGCGACGCGGCGGCCAACGCCAGAGTCAGCGGTGAAGTGAAGGCCAGTGAGCGGGGCATTGAAGCGTCACAGAACGCTAATGCCAATGCCGATAACGGCGAAGGGAACAAGCCCTGGTACAAATTCTGGGAGTAAGTGCGGCGTCGGCGCACACCCCGGTGCGTTGATAAAAAAGGGGCCCTGGCGGGCCCCATCACTTCACTGACCATGAGGGCAGATCAATTCTGTTCAGCGCTCTTCTTGATGGAACCGCTCTGGTAGCTCAAGTTGATACCTTGTTCTGGGATAAGAAGCCGCACCTGGCCTCCTGATAACGGTCCCAACGTAATATCAAGATTTACTTCTTTGGGCTCCCGGCTTTTCAGGCTGATGAACAACCGGCCATCAGGTAGGAAATCCATAGGGCCTTCCAGAACTATTTGCCCGATGGGCAGGCCTTTGGCGTTGTGGTCGAGGCCCAGAGGCAGCGACAGTTGCGGGGCATCGAAGAGTAAATCGAACTCAATGACAAACCTGGGTAGATCGCCCGCTTCCGGGTTGTCGCCCGGAACAATGTAGCCCACCGGCGCTTCAGTTCGCTCATTGTTGGCGTCGGGCTCGTAACGCACTCGCATGATATTGGGTCCGGTGGCGGTTTCGATCGGGATCAGACCGATATCCTGTGTTGGACCTAGAACGGTGTCCAGCACGCCGCCTATCAACGGAATATCGCCCAGACCTTCCAGCACCGTATCCAGGGCATCGCCCAGGACGGGCAGGGTGGCCAGGGTGGTTTCGCCGTCCGCCGCGTTCAGGTCCACGCCGATCACCGCGGTGGCGTCCAGGTTGGTCAGACCCAAGGTAGTGGGCAGGATTCGGACCGCCACCCCGCCTCGGTCGGAGTCGACGTAATCCGGCAGCTCTTCCGCTTCGACGAAACCGAGAATCTCGGTGTTCAAGGCGCCGGCGGCATACAGTAGACGGCGGGCGTCGCACTGCTCGAAGTCTTCCTCGGAGTAAGGGGGTGCGCCTTCGAAGCCGCAACCGGTGTTGGCCGCCGTCACCAGGCCGCCGCCGGTATTTTCGTCCCCTGCGCCGCCCTGGTTGGGCAGAATGCGGGTGGCGTTGGGCGGTACCGGCAGGTTGTCGTCGGTAACCGGCGATTCACCGCCGTCGATGGCGAAGTTGTAATTCACGTCCACGCTGGGCAGGTTGTTCAGCTCCTGGAACACATTGTCGGTGGCGGCCGCGCCACGGAACAGGATGTCCATGTTCGGGCCGCCCTGGTCGCTCTCGTTGCCAAGCAGCAGCGCGGTCTGCAGCGGGAGTTGGTCCTCGGAGCAGATGGCGCTGGCGCAGCCGCTGGTTTCCGAGGCCAGGGTGTAGCGGTACAGGGTGCCCGCTTCCCAGGGCTGATCCGGGGTGAAGGTCAGGTGCCGCACGCCCACCTCAAGGCTGCCTTCCACGGCGCCACCGTCCACCTCCTCGACGATAAAGGTGCGGCCCAGCTCGATGGACGCCGGGTCCATATTCTGGGAGAAGCGCACGCGGATGGCGCGGTTGGCGGGCATGTCGGTAATCGGCATGCGGTCCACTTCCACCTGCTCGCTTTCCGGGCTGGAGGACACGCACACCCCCTGGCTACCCATGCCGCCGAAGGCGTTGAGATCCAGCTCGTCGCTGGTGGCGCAGGGGAAACCAGGGTAGACGGTGGTGGCGAACGGCCCGCGCTGCACGTCCTCGCCCTCCACGTAGGTGGGCAGGGTGAAGGTCAGTTGATTGGTGCCGTCGAGCGGGTTCAGGTTCATCAGCGGGTTGCCGCTCAGGTCGGTGATGTCCGTGGTGGTCTCGACCACGTACTCCACACCGTAATCCACCGGGTCGTCCGGGGTGATCACCAGCGCGTTGCCGTCCAGTTTCCAGGAAAAAGGCTCGTCCATGCCGCCCTTGGTGAGGCGCAGGCTGACACCCTCGACGATGCTGTTCGGGTCCAGCGCTTCGGTGAACAGCAGTACGATGGGCTCGCCGGGGACCATGCGGTCGGCGAACTCGCCGGGCTGCCAGGACAGCTGCCGGCTGCCGTCGTCCTGGGTCAACGCCTGCAGCATCGGGCGGGTTTGATCATCCAGCGGGTCCGGGGCGGTGGTCTGGTCGCGGTAGGACTCCATGCGGAAGCTCAGCAGACCGTAGTTGTCCTCCACGCCGAGCACGCGCGGTTCCACCACGCTGATGGCGTCGGCGCGCAGCACGCCGTCACGCACGATGGCGCGGCCCACCAGTTCCACATGCAGCAGGTTCTGGGTGAACGCGCCGTTGGCCCGGGCATCGTCGGTGGTGGTGGACAGATCCAGGAACAGACGCAGGTTCTTGGCCGCGTTCGGGGAAGCCGAGGTGGGGTTGGGGAACAGGTAACCGGTGGCGTCGGCGACCATTTCCACGGTTACGTCGCCGGAGTTAAAGCCCACCGGCACCTGGCCGCCGACGAGGACTTCCAGGGCGTCGCCTACCAGCCGGGAACCGCGTGCCACGCGTAGCGGGGTCACGTCGGGGAACGCGGGCGGGAACGCCAGCTCGCCGAACACGTTGCCGGTCTGCTTGGAAACGGTCTGGTCTTCCAGCAGGGTGCCGATCACCGGCACGCAGTTGATCGGCTCGCCGGTCAGCGGCGACACGCGCACGTTGTCGGCCAGGCAGCCCAGGTTCGGGTCCGCCGCCGGCACCTCGGTGACCAGGGTCTCCCGTTTGCCGGTGGGCGAGCTGGTCTTGGTCGGGGTCACGGTGCGTTCGAAGGACGCGATGGGGTCGCCGAAGCGGCTCACCACGCCGTCCACGCTCAGCACGTACTCAACGCCGGGGGTCATGTCGTCCACCGGGTCCACGGTGAGGGCGTTGCCTTTGGCGAGCAGCACCGCCGGTACCAATTGACCGTTGCGGGTCAGGGACACGGTGTCGCCGTAGACCACGGTCTCTTCGTCCACCGGATGGCTGGTGCGCAGGCGGAACGCGGAGAAGTCCATGGTTTTGAACTGGGTCTTGTCGTCCGGGAAGATCGACGCCACTTCAAAGTCCGGGCTTTCTTTCTGCAGGTCGGCCGGGCCTTCCAGGGCGGCGCGGGTGGTGAAGTTCAAAGCGCCGTCGGGCAGTCCCACCGCGTCGCCATTGGCCTCGATACCTTGCAGCACGACCTGATAGTCGGCGATCGCGTCCAGTTTTTCCTGAGGACGCAATACCACGCCCCGGCCGTCATCGACGACGCTGAACTCGAACGCCACCGGGTCGCCGTCGGCGTCGGTGAACTGGAAGTTGGACGGTGCCACCTGCAAGGCGGCGCCGAAGTTGAACACCACCGGGGCGTTGGGCGCCACGTCTTTCTGATCATCCAACGGATAGGTGAAGAACAGCGCCGCGTTGCCGGATTCCGGTGCGCGCAAATCCGGCACGTTGGGGTTGTCGCCGCTGTCGTCACCGCCACAGCCGAACAGGGTCGCCGCCGCGGTCAGTGTTATTAGAGCTTTATAGCGCATGGCGCACCTCCTAGAACTTAAGCGTCAGGGAACCGCTGAACACATGAACTTCGCCGCCCGCGGTTACGGTGGCAAAGGGGTTGGTTACGCCCGGCCGGCTGCTGGTCAATTCGAAATCGCGGTCTTCCAGCTGCTGGAACTGGTAGCCGAAGTCGAGACGCATCGGGTAGGCCAGGATCGGCGGGTTGTCGATCACCAGCGAGGAGCCCAGGCCGAAGATCACTTTGTCGTTATCCAGGTAGTTCACGTCCTCGGTGCGGATGCTCTCCAGCGGAGATTCCTGGAAGGCGACGCCGCCACGCAGGGTCAGATGCTTGTTGACGTCCCATTCGGCGCCCACGCGCGGCACGGTGATGTCCTTGAACTGGGCGTTGGCCTGGTCCTTGACGGTGTCGCGCTGCAGCTCCTCGGTCAGATCCGACCAGTTCTGCTGCTCCACGGTCACGGCCATGCGGAAGTTGTCGGTGAAGTTGTACTTCAGACCGGCGGCGAAAATGTCCGGCTGATAGGAATCAATGGTGTCGATCGCCAGCAAAATGCCCGGGTCCGGCACGGTGCCGGGAATCACGATGTTGGACTCCACCGAAGTGCGGGCCTCGGTGTGGCCGCGGAACGTCAGTGCCGTTTCCAGACCGCCGATCCAGCAGTCGTCGTTGTGGCCGCAGATGATCTTGCCCCACTCCTGGGAGGTGGACAGCACCGGGCGCAATACCGGCTTGGCGGTCACGTCCAGCTCTTCGTACTGGGTTTCACCGGCCAGGTTGGAGCTGGCGTTGAGGGTGGCTTCCGAGCGCAGGGAAATATGCACCGAGGCCCCCACGTTGATGCCGTTCAAGAACTGGGTGCCGCCGCCCACGTTCAGGAACAGCGGCTGGCGGCCGTAATTAAGGAACTGCCCTTCATCGGAGGTGCTGGAATTAAACGCCAGCATCTCTTCACCGAACTTCTCCACCCCGGCGATGATCGCGAAATACAGCGGGTGGTTCACCTTGGTCAATTCGGACAGGTTGGTTTTCAGCGCGATCAGCTGCTGCTGGGAGCGGGTGTCGTTGACCACCGTGTCGTCGCTCTTGAGCTCCTGCTCACCGTGCAGCAGGCCGGCGGTCAATTCGCCGCGCGGGTCCATGGTCAGATACGCCGGGTTGTAATACAGCGCCGAAGCCTGGGCGTTGAACATGGAAAGCGCCTGGGCGGTACCCACGTCGACCGGAAAAAGGCCGTAGGTACTGGCGGTATTACCCATGCCGGCAAGCGCGGGAACACTGGCGGTAAGGGCGACGGCGGCGGCAACACTCCGGGCGGACTGCTGGAGGGATCGGTACATAATAAAGACTCTCCGGATCTTGTTATTGGGCTTATTTAAGCTCTTTTATTTCACTGGACGTTTTTTCGGGTAGGAGCGCCAGCGAAAGATGACGAAAGGCGTTTTTGCGGGGGTGACCGCGAACAACGCTCTCGTCTCATATGCAACTAATAAAACAAAGCGGTGGTGAATGCCGTATGAAAAAGGTTGTGAACGGTAGACGGGGGACGGGTTACTTTACGGAACGTAGCGGGAGGGTAGCCGAACGTAATGGGCCGGTTAAAAGGAACGTCCGTGCCAGGTATTAAGTGTCATATTATGCACAACAGGGCGTGCCTTGCGGTCAAACGCTAGTACACCGAAACGCCGCCGCCCTCGCCGACCAGCACCACATCCGCCGGGCGCAGCGCGAACAGCCCGTTGGTGACCACGCCGGTGATATTATTGAGGGTTTTTTCCAGCTCCAGCGGGTTGACGATGTCCAGATTATGGACGTCGAGGATGATATTGCCGTTGTCGGTGACGAAGCCTTCGCGGTATTCCGGCCGGCCGCCCAGCCCCACCAGCTTGCGCGCCACGTAGGAGCGCGCCATGGGGATCACTTCCACCGGCAGCGGAAAGGCGCCCAGACGCTTCACCTTCTTGGAGCCGTCGACGATGCAGATGAAGTCCTTGGCCACCGCCGCGACGATTTTTTCCCGGGTCAGCGCGCCGCCGCCGCCCTTGATCATCTCGCGGTGCTCGTTGACCTCGTCGGCGCCGTCCACGTACACCGGCAGGCGGTCCACGTCGTTCAGCGCGAGCACCGGGATGCCGTGGCCGCGCAGGCGCTCGGAGGTGGCCTCGGAGCTGGCCACGGCGCCGGCGATGCGGTCCTTCATGCCCGCCAGGCCGTCAATGAAGAAATTGGCGGTGGAGCCGGTGCCCACGCCCACCACTTCGCCTTCCGGCACGTAGCGCAGGGCGGCCTCGGCCACCTGTTTCTTCAGAGCGTTCTGGTCCATGGTCGGTCTCCGCGATGCAAGGGTGCGGCGATTATACGGGCGCTTGGCCCGCCGATACAGGACAGCGCAATGGACGCTCCCGCCCCGCGCCCCGTAAACTAGCGGTTTTACCCTTGCGGATCTTCCATGCCTGCGATGCTTGATCAATACGTAAAACGGATTCTCCAATCCCGCGTCTACGACGTGGCGCTGGAAACGCCCATCCATGCGGCCCCGTTGATCTCCCGACGCATCGGCAACCGCGTGCTGCTCAAGCGCGAGGATCTGCAGCCGGTGTTCTCCTTCAAGCTGCGTGGCGCCTACAACAAGCTGGCCAGCCTCAGCGACGAGCAGCGCGCCAAGGGCGTGATCTGCGCGTCCGCCGGCAACCACGCCCAGGGCCTGGCCCTGGCGGCCAGCGCCATGGGCGTGCGCGCGGTGATCGTGATGCCGCGCACCACCCCGGAGATCAAGGTGAAATCCGTGCGCGAGCGCGGCGGCAAGGTGGTGCTGCACGGCGACGGCTTCGACGACGCCCTGGCCCACGCCACCAAGCTGCAGGAAAAGGAAGGCCTGACCTTCGTGCACCCCTACGACGACCCGGACGTGATCGCCGGCCAGGGCACCGTGGGCATGGAGATCCTGCGCCAGCAGAGCCGCGACCTGGACGCCATCTTTATCCCGGTGGGCGGCGGCGGCCTGGCGGCGGGCATCGCCGCCTACGTGAAATACGTGCGTCCCGAGGTGAAGATCATCGCCGTGGAGCCGGAAGACGCCGCCTGCCTGCAGGCGGCCATGCTGCGCAAGCGCCGGGTGACGCTCTCCGAAGTGGGCCTGTTCGCCGACGGCGTGGCGGTACGCCAGATCGGCAAGGAAACCTTCCGCATTCTGCGCGACCACGTGGACGAGGTGATCACCGCCACCACCGACGAAATCTGCGCCGCCATCAAGGATTCCTTCGAGGACACCCGCGCCATCTGCGAGCCCGCCGGCGCGCTGGCCCTGGCCGGCCTCAAGAACTGGGTGCACAAGCACGGCGCCGAGAACAAGACGCTGGTGGCGATCCAGAGTGGCGCCAACGTAAACTTCGACCGCCTGCGGCACATCTCCGAGCGCGCCGAGTTGGGCGAGCAGCGCGAGGCCATCCTGGCGGTGACCATCCCGGAGAAGCCCGGCGCCTTCCGGGCGTTCTGCCAGGCCCTGGGCCGGCGCAGCATCACCGAATTCAACTACCGCTATTCCAGCGAGCACGAGGCCAACATCTTCGTCGGCGTGCAGATCCGCCCCGGTGGCACGGACCTTGCTCCGCTGATCGGGGAGTTGCGCGACGCCGGCTACCCGGTGGTCGACATGACCGGCAACGAGATGGCCAAGCTGCACATCCGCCATATGGTGGGCGGCCACACCTCGCGGCAGGACCTGGACGAAATGCTGTTCCGGGTGGAATTCCCCGAGCGCCCCGGCGCCCTGGTCAAATTCCTGATGTCGCTGGGCCAGAAATGGAACATCAGCGTGTTCCATTACCGCAACCACGGGGCCGCCTACGGGCGGGTGCTGGTGGGCTTCCAGGTGCCGTTCGGCGACCGGGGCAACCTGCGCAAGGACCTGAAGAAAGTGCCGTACCCGATGGTGGAAGAGAGCGACAACCCGGCCTACCGGCTGTTTCTGAACTAAAACGGGGCAGGCCGGTCCTATCGAATCAGGCCTTCACTGCGAACAACGCCTTATGCGTTAATGTGCGGTGAAGGCCCTGTGAATTTGAATGTTGGGCTGTAGTTTTGTTAAGAAGCGTGAGGAAGGGGCTGTAACTCCTTGACTTGAGTGGGCTGAATGCCCGAATTTTGACCCGGTTCTCATCTTGTTACGAAACAAATGGCCTACCATGATGAGTCTTTCGCCCGACACGGGTTTAGGGGAAGCGGAAAACGCCGTACCACTCCGGCCATACCGGGGGGCCAGAAAACGGCGGTCCGCATTTGTACTGGGCTCCACTGTACCGAGCTTTCTTGAAATTTGGGGAATGGAAACACAATGAAGAAGAAGCCGGACGCACTTGTCGTCCTCGCATTCGTATTTGCTCTTGGGGTGCTGATCAGCACCATCACCCACGGCGGTAACGATTCTGATCTGGAGCGCTTCGCGAACTCCGCGGGCATGCAGTTCAGCAATTACGACAGTAAGTAACGCCGAACGTCGGTCACAACCTGATCCAGAGGCTGGTCCCAGGCTGCCTCGCGCAGCCTGGGCTGGCGCTGAAACTCGAACGCCACGCCGATCAGTCGCGGCCGCCGGGGCCGGCGCGCCAGGTCCGCGAGCGCGCGGTCGTAAAACCCCCCGCCCATGCCCAGCCGGTGGCCCCGGTCATCGAAGCCCACCAGCGGCACCAGAATCGCATCCAGCGCCCAGGCCGCCCGCGCCCGCTCCCGGCGACGGGGCTCGCCGATACCAAACCGGTTCGCCTTCAGCCGCCCCCCGCGCCGCCACAGGCGGAAGTGCATCCGCCCGCGATGCACCCGGTCCAGCGCCGGAAGGTATAGAGCCGCCCCACCGAAGCGCGAATGCGCCAGGGCGGGCAGGGGATCCAGCTCACCGTCCCCCGCCTGATACACCCCCACATGCCGAAACCGCCGCACCCCCAGCGCCCCCGGCAAATGCCGCGCAAACCCCCGCACCGCCCGCCGCCGCTCACCGGCGGACACAGCCCGCCGCCGCGCCCGCAAGGTGCGGCGCAGTTGGGCACGGGAAGGAGTCTGATCGGACATAAGGAGCGCTCGGACTTGTGGGAGCGGGCCTTGCCCGCGAAAGGGAGCGAAGCTCCCGGCAGGATTCCAGAGAGCTTTAAAAGCGGACCCATAACAGGCGTCTCTGGGATCCCGCCGGCCGGTTGCACCGGCCTTTCGCGGGCAGGGCCCGCTCCTACAAAATTAAGCGTGTCCCCCGAACCGCCGCTGCGGGCGTAGCCCTTGAACCGAAAAGTTCAAGGCGGAGCCCGCAGGTTAATGCCCTCAGGCTTTCCGCTCGAAGGCGGACATGCACACAGGCACACCAATTTGGACCCCTAAGGGTAAAGCATCGGCAGGGACGTAACCCGGCTGGCGCACGGTCCAGGGAACACTTGCCAAGAGTATAACAGGGGCGGGGGTGAGGGTCAGGGCTTGACAGACGCCTCGTCGTTGCCCTCCTCGAAAGCGCGGATCTCGTTGTCCAGGCGGCTCAGCAGGCCCTGAATGCGCTCGTCGTTGCCGCTGTCGTCGCCCAGCTGTTCGCGGGCTTCCAGCAGCTCGTGGCTCATGTTCAGCGCCGCCATGATGGCGATCCGCTCCAGCCCGATGACATTGGCCTGGCGCACTTCGCGCATCTGGCTGTCGAGGTAGCGGGCGGCGCGCAGCAGGTTGTCCTGCTCGCCGGGCGGGCAGGCGACCCGGTATTCCTTATCCAGGATGTGAATCACCAGGGAATGGCCGTCGCTCATGAATCCTCCTGCTCAAGGGACTGCAGGCGGGTTATGATGGCTTCAACGCGGGCCTTGGCCAGATCGTTTTTCTTCACCAACTGGGCGCGGTCATCGAGCAGGCGGGTTTCCCGTTCGCGCAGCAGCCGGTTCTCCTGGCGCAGGTGCGCGGAGATGCGCAGCAGCTCGTCCACCCGGGCTTCCAGTTGCCGGAGTTGTTGTTCCATCGTCATGGCAAATTGGTCGCTGTTCGCCTAAGGTTGAGCCCCCGATCCGGGTCCGAATCGCAGGCGGGAAGGAAGTTTGCCCGCCGCCATTGACGGCTTTTTGTACTATAGATACGGCCCTGCGAAGGGTCAACGCAAATCAAGGCGGGTTAAGCACTTAGCGCCGCTTTGCAGAAAGTCATTAAAGAGTAAAGACGGAGCCCCATGCCCGAACTGCCCGACTTCGACGAACTCGCCCGCGCCGCCGCCCAGGCGGGCATCCCCAATTCGCCCAGCGAACTGCACGGCGTGGTCTGCGGCCTGCTGGCCACCGGCCACGGCCAGGACGACAACGCCCTGCTGGGCACCCTGGCCGCCCACGCCGAGCAGCCCGAGGGGCTGCCGCCGGAGCTGTCCCGCGCGCTGATCGATTGGCGCGATCAGACCATCGAAGGCTTTTCCGGCACCGGCCTGGAGCTGCCCATGCTGCTGCCCGCCGACGAGGACGACCTGGACCTGCGCGTGGCCGCCCTGGGCCAGTGGAGCGAAGGCTTCCTGGTGGGCTTCGGCACCGGCGCCGCCGGCGTCGCCGACACCGAGCTGTCGCCGGGCGTGCAGGAGGCGCTGTCCGACCTGTCCGCGGTGAGCCAGGTGACCACGCCGGAAGAAACCGGCGAGGAAGAAGAGCGCATGTTCGAGCAGGTCGCCGAGCACTGCCGCATGTCCGCGCTGATGATCTACACCGACCTGGTGATGAAACAGCAGGCCGCGAAAAAGCCCGGCCCCGGCGACGCCGCCGAACCGGAAACGCCGCCCACCCGGCATTGAGGAGCCCCCATGACCATTCGTCTGCAGGAATTCCAGCGCCGCCGCCGCGAGCTGATGGAGCAGATGGAGCCCAACAGCATCGCCATCCTGGCCGCCGCGCCGGAGCGCACCCGCAACCGGGACGTGGAACACCCCTACCGCCAGGACAGCGACTTCTGGTACCTGAGCGGCTTCCCCGAAGCGGAAGCGGTGATGGTGCTGCTGCCCGGCCGCGAACACGGCGAATACGTGCTGTTCTGCCGCGAGCGCGACCGTGCCCGGGAAATCTGGAACGGCTATCGCGCCGGGCCTGAAGGGGCGGTGTCGGACTACGGCGCCGACGACGCCTTCCCCATCAACGACATCGACGACATCCTGCCCGGCCTGGTGGAAGGCCGCGAACGGGTCTACTACGATCTGGGCCGCGACGCCGCCTTCGACAGCCGCCTGATGGGCTGGATCAACACCATCCGCGAGCGGGTGCGCACCGGCGCCCAGCCCCCCGGCGAATTCGTGGCGCTCTCGCACCTGCTGCACGACATGCGCCTGTTCAAGAGCAAGGCGGAAACCGAGCTCATGCGCCAGGCGGCCCAGATCTCCGCCGGCGCCCATGTGCGCGCCATGCAGGCGGTGCGCCCGGGCATGTACGAATACCAGCTGGAAGCGGAATACCTGCACGAATTCATGCGCCACGGCGCCCGCAGCCCGGCCTACCCGAGCATCGTCGGCGGCGGCGCCAACGGCTGCATCCTGCACTACATCGAGAACAGCGCGCCGCTCAAGGACGGCGACCTGGTGCTGGTGGACGCCGGCTGCGAGCTGCTCAACTACGCCTCGGACATCACCCGCACCTTCCCGATCAACGGCAAATTCAGCGGCGAGCAGCGCGCCCTCTACGAGCTGGTGCTGGCCTCGCAGTACGCCGCCATTGAAGCCACCCACACCGACAACCACTGGAACGTGCCCCACGAAACCGTGGTGCGCATCCTCACCGAAGGGCTGGTGGACCTCGGCCTGCTGGCCGGCAACCCGGACGACCTGATCGAAGAGCAGGCCTACCAGCGCTTCTTCATGCACCGCACCGGCCACTGGCTGGGCCTGGACGTGCACGACGTGGGCGACTACCGCATCGGCGGCGAATGGCGCCAACTGGAACCGGGCATGACCCTCACCGTGGAGCCGGGCCTCTACATCGCCCCGGACGACGACACGGTGGAAGAGCGCTGGCGCGGCATCGGCATCCGCATCGAGGACGACGTGCTGGTCACCAAAGAGGGCTGCGACGTGCTCACCCGTGACGTGCCCAAGGCCATCGACGACATCGAAGCCCTGATGCGCGAGGCGCGTGCATGAGCGCTGCCCCGCTCATCGTGGGCGGCGGCATGGCGGGCGCGGCCCTGGCGCTGCTGCTGCGCCACCACGGCGCGCCGGCGGTGACGCTGGTGGAGAGCCACGCCCTGGCCGCCGGCGAGGCGCCGGACACGCCCAGCTTCGACGCGCGCAGCACGGCGCTGTCCGCCGGTAGCCTGGCGATTCTTGAGCAGCTGGGCCTGCAGGACGCGGTGCTGGAAAACGCCGCCGGCATCGACGCCGTGCACGTGTCCCGGCGCGGCCGGCTCGGCCTGGCCCGGCTCACCGCCGAAGAGCAGAACCTGCCGCGCCTGGGCGCGGTGGTGGAAAACCGCTGGTTCGGCCACGTGCTGCTGCGCGCCGTGGAAGCGGACCCGGCCATCACCCTGCGCGCCCCGGCGTCGCTCACCGGCATCCGCCGCACCACCGACGGCTATGAAGCCACACTGGACGATGGCGAAGAGTTGCACACGCCGCTGCTGATCGCCGCCGACGGCGCCCGCTCGCGCACCCGCGACTGGCTCGGCATCAGCGCCCGCCACCGGGACATCGGCCACGACGCCCTGATCGCCAACGTCGGGCTGGCGGAGCCGCACCGGGGCCAGGCGTTCGAGCGCTTCCTCGACGAGGGCCCGCTGGCCCTGCTGCCGCTGCCCGGCGAGCGCATGGCGCTGGTCTGGACCGGCCCCCGCGACGACGTGGACCGCTGGATGGCCCTGGACGACGACGCCTTTCTGGCCGCCCTGCGCGAACGGCTCGGCCGCGACATGCCGCGCCTCACCCGCGTCGGCGAGCGCGCCCGCTACCCGCTGGTGCTCAGCGAAGCCTGCGCCCAGGCGGTGCCGTTCGCGGCGGTGGTGGGCAACGCCGCCCACACCCTGCACCCGGTGGCCGGCCAGGGCTTCAACCTGACCCTGCGCGATCTGGAACTGCTGGCCCGCCGCGTCGGCGGCGACGCCCAGCCGGGCCGCCTGGCGCTGCTCGAGCAGTGGGCCGCTGACCGCCGCGCCGACCAGAGCCAGATCGGCCACGCCTCGCGCTGGCTGCCGGAGCTGTTCCGCGTGCGCCAGCCGCTGTTCGCCCACAGCCGCCAGCTCGGTCTGCTGGCCCTGGATCTGCTACCGACCGCCCGCAAAAACTTCGCCCGCCGGGCCATGGGGTTGTGATGGATAACGCACTGCACACGGATGTTTTGATCGTCGGCGGCGGCATGGCCGGCGGCTTGCTGGCGCTGCTGCTGGCGGACCAGGGCTTCTCGGTGCGGGTGCTGGACGCCGGGCCGGCGCCGGTGCGCCCCAGCGGCGAGTCCGCGCCACGGGTGTCCACGCTCAGCGAGGCCAGCCACTGGCTGCTGCGCCACGCCGGCGTCTGGGACCGTCTGGATCCGGAGCGGGTGCAGGCTTACGCCAGCATGCAGGTGTGGGACCGGGACGGCACCGGCGAGGTGCGTTTCAGCGCCGCCGACGCCGGCGCCGACTGTCTGGGCTGGCTGCTGGAGAACGATCACCTCACCGCCGCGCTGTTCGAGGCCGCCGGCGAGCGCGACACCCTGGCCTGGCACGGCGACACCCCGGTGGACGACCTGGCCCGGGACGGCGACGGCTGGCGGGTCACCGCCGGCGACCAGGCCTTCACCGCCGATCTGCTGGTGGGCGCCGACGGCGCCCGCTCGCGGGTGCGCGACGCCGCCGGCATCCCCGCCCCGGCCCGCGACAGCGGCCACCGCGCCCTGGTGGCCACCATCGAAACCGACCAACCCCACGGCGGCTGCGCCCGCCAGGCGTTCATGGACTCCGGCCCGCTGGCGCTGCTGCCGCTGTTCGGCCACGGCGGCCACCGTGGCGACGGCCACCGGTGCTCCATCGTCTGGTCCGCCTGGCCGCAGCGCAGCGACGAACTGATGGCGCTGGACGACGACGCCTTCGGCGCCGCGCTCAGCCAGGCCACCGGCGAGGTGCTGGGCGCCGCCCGGGTGGTCAGCCGCCGCGCCGTGTTCCCCATCGAAGAGCGCCACGCCAGCCGCTATCAGGGCCGCGCCCTGGCGCTGGTGGGCGACGCCGCTCATGTGATCCATCCGCTGGCCGGGCAGGGCATCAACCTGGGCCTGCTGGACGCCGCCGTGCTCGCCGAAGAACTCGGCCGCGCCCGCGCCGCCGGCCTGCCGGTGGCCCACGCCACCATCCTGGCCCGCTACGAGCGCCGCCGCCGCGCCGACAACCTGCTGATGCAGAACGCCATGCGCGGCTTCAAGCTGCTGTTCGAACGCCCCGAACCCGCCGTCCGCTGGCTGCGCAACACCGGCCTGGGCCTGGTCAACCGCCTCGCCCCCGCCCGCCACGCCTTCATGCACCGCGCCCTCGGCCGCGCCGGCGACCTCCCCCGCAACGCCCGACCCTGACCCGCGGCCCCGGGGGGCCGCGTCGCTTATTTCCCGATGTACACAGCTGTCAATGACGTAAACATTGACAACGCGGCCTCCGTTTGTCCTCACGCATCTTTTACAAGTTTTGTGGTTCCGATACGTTGACGTTTATTCACAAGCCGTATTTTCTGTCCGTTATTGGCCCTGGCGCCGCAGCCCGCTGATCACGCGGTCTACAGCGATTCTAATAAGGTCTTATGGTAGAGGGGTACCCAGAGCCGATACTTAATTATTAGCCTATAAAATCCGCATCAGTAAAAGGTTTTGACTAACGGAAACGGTTAACAAAAGTGCACGAAATGTAGCGTTAACCAGTGTTTTGTTTCTAATTCGTCGCACATACTGCGCGCCCGTTAAGTGAACACCTGTAATAACAAAGCCGCCGTTCTTCCCCTGAAACGGCCTGACGGAGTAGTTCGCCATGAACAATAAAATCGTCGCCCGGGGCGCTGCCCTGGCGCTTGCCATTGGTTCCACCACCGCCGCCTACGCCAGCATGGGCAACATCGGCACCACCTACGGGGTGCTGCCCTCCGACGTGGCCTCCGCCCAGGCCCTGTCCATGTTCAACACCCAGGTCTCCGCCGTGTACTACAACCCGGCCTACCTCACCAAGGACCCGCGCGGTGAGCTGACCCTGGGCCTGCTGCACGCCGACCACGAACTGCGCGCCACCAGCCTGGGCGGCGCCAACCCGCCCAACCGCAGCGGCGGCGACGTGCTGCAGGATTCGCCCTCCCAGCACACCCTGATCGGCATGAAGACCGATCTCTCCTCGCTGACCAAATTCAACCACCCGATCTTCTTCGGCGTGATGATCGGCGTGGAGAAGTACGGCGAGGAAATGCTGGCGTTTGAGTCCCAGACCTCCCGGGAAGGGCAATACTTCGAATACGGCCGTCAGCCCCTGTTCCTGAACCTGGGCGGCGCCACCACCCTGTGGCGCGGCATCGATATCGGCGCCTCGGCGCGCATCACGCTGCACTCGGAAGCGGAGCTGGTGGCCACCACCAACCTGGCCGGCGAAACCCAGTACGAAGAACTGAACGTCTCCGCCAAGCCGTCGATTCGCCCGATTCTCAGCGCCACCGTGGACATGGCGGAAACCTTCTGCCCCGACAACGAAGGCTGCTGGCTGGACGGCTTCGAAACCGCCTTCGCGTTCCGCGGCTACTCCAACACCAACACCACCGTGGACGCGCAGACCGTGATCCCCGGCACCATCGCGCCCCCGGGCCTGAACCTGAAAGTCACCACGCTGGATTCCTACCAGCCCAATATCTACTCCGCCGGCCTGCTCTACGGCGGCGAGCGCTTCCGCGTCGGCGCCTCGGTGGAAATGCAGCAGTGGTCCGACCTGGAAGAAGAGTTCGACAGCGACACCATCAAGGACCAGGCGGTGAACAGCGAAGTGGGCACCCTGGAATTCCAGGACATCGTGGTGCCGCGCCTGGGCGCCGAGTTCGAGCTCAACGACACCTTTATGCTCACCGGCGGCGTCGCCTACAGCGAGTCCCCGCTGGAATCCAACGCCTCCCTGGACGTGAACTACCTGGACGCGGACAAGTGGATCGTCGGCCTGGGCCTCACCGCCAAGTACAAGAACCCGCATTTCCTGGCCTACCCGGTGCGCTTCGACTTCGGTTACCAGTACCAGAAACTCGAAGCCCGCGAGTTCGATCTCTACGCCACCAACTCGCCCACCTACCCGGAACCCTACGAAACCGTGGAAGCGGACGGCGATGTCCACGTCTTCTCCGGTTCGGTCACGCTGAAATTCTAACGGAGGTCGGTCATGGATATGCGCAAGCTGATAGTGCTCACGGGCACCGCGATACTGGCCGCCTGCGGCGGCAGCAGCAGTGACGAGCAAACGGTAAGTTTCGACAACTGGCAGGAAACCGAGGTGGTCTACAGCTACCCGTTCGACGGCCAGGCGGAAGTCTCCCCCAACGCCCCGGTGGTGGTGCGCTTCTCCGACCCGGTGGAGGTGGACGCGTCCAACTTCACGCTCACCGGCCCGGACGGCCCGGTGAACTTCACCGTGGAAAGCGCCGACCAGGGCCGCAGCGCCGTGCTGATGCCCAATCCGGCCCTGGCGGTGAAAAGTGAGTACGCGCTCACTCTCAATAACATCCGCACCGACAACGGCGACGCCGCCCTCCCGGACGGCAGCGTGGACTTCAAGACCCGCGCCGCCCTGGAAGGCAAGCCCCGCGCCCTGCGCCAGCTCAGCGACAGCTTCGAGGTGGCCAGCGTCAGCCCGGACGGCGACGACCTGCCGTTCCTGGATTTCTCCTCCGTGAATCTGGTGATGACCCAGCCGCTGGACCGCCAGACCGTGGTCTACGGCGACACCGTCACCCTCACCCAGGACGGCGAAACGGTGCCCGCGTACCTGCGCGTGGACGGCCGCCACATCAGCATCGACCCGCAAAACGAGCTGAGCAGCGGCAGCGACGTCACCCTGGAACTCAGCAACGGCGTGCAAAACCTTTACGGCGAAGAGCTGGCCGGCGGCTTCACCCGCACCTTCTCGCCGCGCAACACCAAACCGCGCGAAACCCTGGTGCAGGAAGCGGCGCCCGCCGACCCGGTGCTCGGCTGCCTGGACGACGGCGTGCAGACCTCGCCGATCACCGGCGACCCGATCAACTGCGTGCCGCTGATCGCCAAACTGCTGGGTGACAACACCGTCTCCAAGCAGCAGGGCAATGTGTTCGCGGAACTCGCCTTCGCCCCCAATTTCCCGGACAAAACCCCGCTGCGCGTGCCCAAGGGCTCGCTGCTCAAGGGCGACCCGCTGGACGTGCGCATCGGCGGCGAAGTGCCCGCCGGCTTCGATTCCGGCGAAGTCACCGTCACCTTCCTGGGCGACGCCAACGGCTACCTGCTGCCCAACCCCTACAGCGACGACCCGTCCGCGCCCAAGCAGCTGCGCCTGACCATGGACGTGGCCTTCGACACCGAGGTGCAGCGCGCCAACGGCGCCTTCAACCAGACCCTGCTGCAGGTGGAGCTGGTGGGCTACGCCATCGCCGACACCGAACAGGGTAGCCTGATCGTCGACGCCGTCGGCGTGGTGGAGCCGGAAGTGCTCGGCACCGAAACCGCCTACGGCGTGCTCAGCTTCCACATGGAGTCCTACCCGGACCAGCAGAACGCCCCGGAAATGACCCCGGACGAGAGCAACCCCACGCTGGCCGCCTGGCAGCCCGGCGACCACGTGAACAAGCAGCGCCCCGGCGACCCGATCATCCTCAACTTCAGCGAGCCGCTGGACCCCACCAGCGTGATCGCCGGCGATACCCTGCGCGTCACCGCCGACGGCAACCCGGTGGACTACGAGTACTACCTGGACGGCGTCTCCGTGGTGATCCAGCCGCAGCCGATGCTGCAGTACAACACCGACTACCAGGTGCAGTTCACCGACGGCATCACCGACATCGCCGGCAACCCGGCCCTCGGCGAGACCCTGAGCTTCACGCTGCCCACCTACATCGGCAGTGATGCCCAGGCGCCGCTGGCGCTCACCGCCTACCCGGGTTTCCCGTGTATCCCCACGGACTTTGATCTGGCCAGCGACGACGCCGGCCGCTGCCAGGGCGGCAAGAGCGATGACGACCACCTGCCGCTGGCCCGCCAGCCGGCCAACCGTCCGATCATCGTCACCTTCTCCCAGGCGATGGACCCGGACAGCATCAACCCCGGCACCTTCCAGGTGCAGCAGGTGGACCAGGCCGGCAACCCCGCCGGCGACGTGGACGGCGAGATCACCGTCAGCGGCCGCAGCCTGAAATTCATCCCGGATCAGCCCTGGCAGGAAGGCACGCTGTACCGCTATGTGCTGAACTCGGTGACCAATAGCCCCGCCTGCGGCAGCAACGCCATTTGCGACACCCGTGGCCTGCCGCTGCAGACCAAACTGCTGGCGCAGAACCCGGACGACGCGCCGGCCCCCACCGAAGGCGGCCCGGATCTGCCGATCTTCTTCAAGGGTGTGGCGGCGACCAACGACGTCCTGCAGCAGTTGCGCAACCTGCCCACCTCGGACGTGAACGCCAACTTCCTGCACGAATCCGCGGAAACGGTGCCGTCGATGACCGAGTCGGCGAAGAAAAACAGCGCCCGTATCGTGCGCGACCCGGAATCCAACCCGGAAGATGACGGCACCGCCGGCTCCGGCGCGGTAACCGACGCTAACGTGGGCTGCGACGTGGGCCAGACCTGCCCGGACGCCAAGTACAGCTACCTCAGCGGCAACCTGAACGTGGAAGTCATTGGCTTCAAGACGCCGCAGGAAGTGGCCCAGTACGCGGACCAGGCGAGCATCCCGCAGACCGTGAAGGACAACGGCGGCGTGCTGGTGTACATCCTGCCCACCCGCATCGTGGTGTCGAACGCCACCGTCTACGCCGACCCGGCGATCGGCAGCGCGCCGCCGTCGCCCACCGGCCCGCAGCTGATGCGCATCCGTTACACCTGTGACGCCACGGACAGCAATTGCACGGCGCCGGACTACGGCCGCGTCAAAGGCTGGATCGTGGAAGGCCAGGACGGGCCCCGGTTCCTGACCGAGCTGGACCTCTACCTGGACGCGCCCAAGCTGGCTCCCGAGGTGGTGATCCTGGGTATCACCAGTGAGCTGACCCACAACCTGCACAGCTATCCGCTGAACCTGCAGCTTGCCGGCGACGTCACCTTCCTGGACGACGGCCGCCTGCAGATCGAGCAGATCAGCCAGAACAAGCTGGCGCTGGGCGTGGATCTGGGCGGCGTGCCGCTGGGTCTGGCCGCCGGCATCTATGTGGCGATCCCCGCCGGCGACACCTTCCTCAACTACATCTCCACCCCCATCAAGCCCTGACCGGCCTGGTGGGTACGGCTTGTGGGAGCGGGTTCCGCTCCCACAACCACCCCCAAAACCCCCGCGCCACCTAGGCTTCCACCCGCTGGTCCGTTATCCTTCACCCCTACCGTGAACAGCCCGGCCTTTGCCCGGGATATGGAGTGAATTAACCCCATGGGTCACCGCACACCCCTTTACGACGCCCATCTCGCCGCCGGCGGCAAGATGGTGGATTTCGGCGGCTGGGACATGCCCATCCACTACGGCTCCCAGCTGGAAGAGCACCATGCCGTGCGCCAGCACGCCGGCGCCTTCGACGTCTCCCACATGACCGTGGTGGACGTCACCGGCGGCGACGCCCGCGCCTACCTGCGCCACCTGCTCGCCAACGACATCGACAAGGTCAAAGCCGGTCGCGCGATCTACACCTGCATGCTCAACGAGCGCGGCGGGGTGGTGGACGATCTGATCGTCTACAAAGGCGACAACGACTACCGGCTGGTGGTAAATTGCGCCACCCGCGAGAAGGACCTGGACTGGATGGAAAACCAGGCCGGCGGCTTCGCCGTGGACATCCACGAGCGCCCCGACCTGGCGATGATCGCGGTGCAGGGCCCCGAGGCCCGCGCGATCCTGGAAAAGGTGCTCTGCGAGGCCGGCGCCAAGGCGGTGGCCGGGCTGCCGTTCTTCGGCTTCGAGTACGTCGGCGAATGGCTGATCGCGCGCACCGGCTACACCGGTGAAGACGGCGCCGAGATCATCCTGCCCGGCAGCAAGGCCGAAGACCTGTGGCAGCGGCTGGTGGACGCCGGCGTGCGGCCCACCGGCCTGGGCGCCCGCGACACCCTGCGCCTCGAGGCGGGCCTCAACCTGTACGGCAACGACATGGATGAGGACATCACGCCCTGGGAGGCGGGCCTCGGCTGGACTGTGGCCCTGGACGACGCCGACCGCGACTTCGTTGGCCGCGCCGCCCTGGAAAAACAGAAAACCGAAGGCCACCGGCAACTGCTCGGCCTGGTACTGGAAGGCAAAGGCGTGCTGCGCGCCCACCAGGGCGTGCACGTGCCCGGCGGCAGCGTCGGCCCGGACGGCGAAATCACCAGCGGCACTTATTCGCCCACGCTGGGCAAAGCGGTGGCGCTGGCACGGTTGCCCGCCGGTACCACCGGCACCGTGGAAGTGGAAATACGCAACAAACGTCTCAACGCCCAGGTGGTGCGGGCGCCGTTCGTCCGCAACGGCAAAGCCACCTACAAACCGTTATAACGATCACGGCCAAGGAGAAATACCAATGAGCGAGATCCCCGCCGATTTGCGCTATCGCGACAGCCACGAATGGGTGCGCGTGGAAGACGACATCGCCGTGGTCGGCATCAGCGACCACGCCCAGGACGCCATGGGTGACCTGGTGTTCGTGGAACTGCCCGAAGAGGGCGTGGTATTCGCCGCCGGCGACGAAGCCGGCGTGGTCGAATCCGTGAAAGCCGCCTCCGACATCTACGCCCCGGTGTCCGGCGAAGTGGTCGCCGTCAACGAAGCGCTCGAAGACGAGCCCGAGCTCGTCAACAACGAGCCCTACGCCGGCGGCTGGCTGTTCAAGATCAAAATGGCCGACAGCGGCGAGCTGAAAGAAATGCTCACCGCCGACCAGTACCAGGCGCAGCTCGACAGCGAATAGGCTCCCTGGTGGGAGCGGGCCCCTCTTGTAGGAGCGGGCCTCGCCCGCGAAGCGCTGCAACTTGAAACGCTCAAGTTGCAGCGCCGCTTTTGCCGAACGCCCTGACCATCCTGTTTACCACCTAATTATCCGGTAACGCCCAATGCCCTATATCCCCCATACCCCGGACGACGTCCAGGCCATGCTCCAGGCGATTGGCGCCGACAGCATCGAGGACCTGTTCGATGAAATCCCCGCCCACCTGAAAGCCGGCCACGGCCTCGACGCCCTGCCCGAAGGGCGCGGCGAAATGGAAGTGACCCGCCTGATGGCCGAGCGCGCCGAGCAGGACCGCTTCGCGCTGAGCTTTATCGGCGGCGGCGCCTACGCGCACCACATCCCGGCGGCGGTATGGGAAATCGCCACCCGCGGTGAGTTCTACACCGCCTACACCCCGTACCAGGCGGAAGCCAGCCAGGGCACCCTGCAGGTGATCTACGAATACCAGACCCTGATCGCCCGGCTCACCGGCATGGACGTCTCCAACGCCTCCGTCTACGACGGCGCCTCCGGCCTGGCGGAAGCGGTGCTCATGAGCCTGCGCGCCAACCGCAAATCGAAAAGCCGCAAAGTGCTGGTCCCCGACGCGCTCAACCCGCGCTACCGCAGCGCCTGCGAAGCCATCGTCAGCAACCAGGACGTGGAGCTGGTGTCCGTGCCGTTCTGCACCGACGCCGGCCAGACCCTGGTGGACAGCCTGAGCCCGTTCGAAGGCGACGACTACGCCGCCCTGGTGATCAGCCAGCCCAACTACTTCGGCAGCCTGGAAGACGTGGACGCCCTCACCGACTGGGCCCACGCCAACGGCATGCTGGTGATCGCCGTTACCAACCCGACCTCCCTGGCGATCCTCACGCCCCCGGGGGAGTGGGGCAGCGAAGGTGCGGACGTCGTGGTCGGCGAAGGCCAGCCCCTGGGCGTGCCGCTCAGCTCCGGCGGCCCCTACTTCGGCTTCATGGCCTGCAAGAAAAAACACGTCCGCCAGATGCCCGGCCGCATCATCGGCCGCACCGTGGACATGGAAGGCAAGCAGGGCTTCACCCTCACCCTGCAAGCCCGCGAGCAGCACATCCGCCGCTCCAAGGCCACCAGTAACATCTGCACCAACCAGGGCCTGGCCATGACCGCCGCCACCATCTACGTGTCCTTGCTGGGCCCGGACGGCCTCGCCAGCGTCGCCGGCCACTGCCACGCCAACACCCAGAAGCTGGCCGACAAACTCTGCGCCCTGGACGGCGTCGAGCGCGCCTTCAGCGCCCCGGTGTTCCACGAAGTGGCCCTCACGCTGCCCCAGGACGCCGACACCGTGCTCGCCCGCCTGGCGGAAAAAGACATCCTCGGCGGCCTCAGCCTCGCCAGGGACTACTCAATGAAGAACGCGATTCTGGTGAACAGCACCGAAGTACACACGGAAGGGGACCTGGACCTCTTCGCGCAGGCCCTGAAGGAGGTCTTGGCATGAGCAACGAAACCACGCTGATCTTCCAACACTCCCGCCCCGGCCGCAGCGCCACCGCGCAAGCGCCCAAACCCGTGAGTGAAGACCAACTGTCCGCGATCCCCGCCAGCCTGCGCCGCAAAAACAAACCCGGCCTGCCGGAAGTGGGCGAGCTGGAAGTGGTGCGCCACTACACCAACCTGTCGACCAAGAACTTCGCCATCGACAAGCAGTTCTACCCGCTCGGCTCCTGCACCATGAAATACAACCCGCGCGGCGCCAACCGCGCGGCCATGCTGCCCGGCTTCCTCAACCGGCACCCGCTCGCCCCGGCCAGCCACAGCCAGGGCTACTTGGCCTGTATGTACGAGCTGCAGAACTTCCTCAAGGAAGTCACCGGCATGAAAGGCGTCTCGCTCGCCCCCATGGCCGGCGCCCAGGGTGAATTCGCCGGCGTCGCCATGATCCGCGCCTACCACGAAGCCCGCGGCGACGACGCCCGCACCGAAATCCTGATCCCCGAAGCCGCCCACGGCACCAACCCGGCCACCGCCGTCATGTGCGGCTACAAAGTCCGCGAAGTGCCCGTCGGCAAAGACGGCGACGTGGACCTCGAAGCCCTCAAGGAAGCCTGCGGCCCGCAAACCGCCGGCCTGATGATGACCAACCCGTCCACCTGCGGCGTGTTCGAGCGGCAAATCGAAGCCATCAGCAAAGCCGTCCACGACGCCGGCGGCCTGCTCTACTACGACGGCGCCAACCTCAACGCCATCCTCGGCAAGGTCCGCCCCGGCGACATGGGCTTCGACGTCATCCACATGAACCTGCACAAAACCTTCGCCACCCCCCACGGCGGCGGTGGCCCCGGCGCCGGCCCGGTGGGCGTCTCCCAACGCCTGCTCGACTACCTGCCCACCCCCATGGCGGGCCTGGACGAAGAGAGTGGCGACTACCACTGGATCGACACCGACACCCTGCCCACCAGCATCGGCCACCTCAGCGCCTTCATGGGCAACGCCGGCGTCCTCCTGCGCGCCTACTTCTACGCCATGGTGCTCGGCCGCGAAGGCATGATCCGCGTCGGCGAATACTCCACCCTCGCCGCCAACTACCTGCTCAAGCGCCTCGAAGCCATCGGCTGCCAGGCCGCCTACCCCGAGCGCCGCGCCAGCCACGAATTCATCCTCACCTTCGCCAAACAAGCGAAGGACAACCACGTCACCGCGCTCGACATCGCCAAGCGCCTGCTCGACTACAACCAGCACGCCCCCACCATCTACTTCCCGCTGCTGGTGCCCGAATGCTTCCTGATCGAGCCCACCGAAACCGAAACCAAGGAAGCCATGGACGACTTCATCGACGCCATGGCCAAAATCCTGGAAGAAGCCAACACCAACCCGGAGACCGTCACCGAAGCGCCGTTCACCCAGCCCGTGCGCCGGCTGGATGAGGTGAAGGCGGCGAAGGAGTTGGATTTGGTTTGGAGTGAGTGATGGTGCCGCTCTGACGGTTAGTTAGTCGTTACTATTTGAAGGGGCCTGTTCTGGCCCCTTTTTTGTGGGAAGTTTCGGGGAAGCGATGAGCGTAAAGAGAGTTAGTAGCCGGTCGAATCAGCTTATTCCGAAAAAGCTTTCTCATACATGTCAAAGAAATTATGAAAGCGGCCAGATCATCATGAAATTAATTATGATTCTTTCGTCTTTATTTTTATAATTTCTTTTTAATGCTCATGAAATTAATATGGAGAAGGTGAAATGAAAAAGATTGGGATTTCAAAAGAGGAACTTGATCGACTCGCTGAACTAGAAGTAGGTGAGTTGGTCGGAACGTTCGATTCTGAGCAGAAAGAGGTTTTGATGGTCCTGAGGTTCCACCTTCATGCAGAGAACCTTCTAGAAAGAATTATTTTAGTTAGCATTGATAGAGCAGATAAGCTTCTCGAAAAAGCCGGATTGAGTTTTCACCAAAAGCTCTGCTTGGTAGAGGCTCTCAGCGTTGTTGATGATAGGTACTTGGAGTCGTTAAGAAAAATAAATAAATTGAGAAATAATTGTGCGCACATGAAATCGGCTTCAATATCTATGCAGGAAATAGAGATGATAGGTCGGCCTCTTGGGAAAGAGTATACGAAATTAAAAAAAGAGTGTGGCAACGATGTCGTTCCTATGATGGAAGGAGTTTTTGCTAAGGTCGGAGGGCACCTCGTGGGGAGAACGCTGTTCTCTGAATTCTCAGTTGATGATGTTGAAGACGGAAAAGAGTCTAAGGCCGGTGAATAATAAAACGCAGATTGTTTCAGTTGCCGAGGAGATGGAGAGCATATATCGTTCCGGAAAATAATTAGTTTTGAATTTTTTAATCCCTTTTGTGTGAGTCCGGGACAGTTAGCGACAAGTCGTGCCCCGTAGCTCTGTGCCATCTAGCTGTTTGTTCGTTTGTTCGCCAAAAGGGGAAAAGATCAATAAGCCATTGTCTCGACACCGCCAAGTCCCCATTCCACTACAACCGGCACGCCCCAACCATCACTGCCGATGCGCCCATGCTTCCTCGCGGAGCACGCCGAAACCAAGGAAGCCATGGACGACTTCATCGACTCCGTGGTCAAGATCCTGAAAGAAATCAATACCAACCCCGAAACCGTCATCGAAGCACCGTTCACCCAGCCCGTGCGCAGGCTGGATGACGTGGAGGCAGAGAAGGAGTTGGGTTGGATTTGGAGTGAGTGATGGTGGGGTTTTAAAGGTTAGTTAGTCGTTACTATCGGAGGGGCGTTTTATTCGGCCCTTATTGTGCCTGCGCGACAAGTGAGTTCAGGTATTGACTTGTGATGTTGGCCACGTTTTTACTTTATCTTCGAGCAGGTAACTATCTAAGTAAGAAGCTCTGGTCGTGATAGACCGTGTACTTGGTTACTTAATAAAAAATAACGCTGCAAAAAATCTGCTAGGCATGAGCCGGACGGAACCTCTTAGTAGCGGACCTCGAGAAGTAGGCATTTGGTATGAGAACTGTTGGAAAACGGCGAAGTCAGACTCCACGTCGCCGAAAAGGCGAAGATCGACTCCGTTATATCGATCCGAAAAAAGTAAAACTACTTATCGGTAACGCCTTTCCATACCGTGCTCTAGCCAAAATGAATGATATTGACTTTGTCGGTCTAAATAACGAAGCGATTGTTCGTATGGTCAGCAGAGGAACGAAGCCCAATTACCTAGCAAAAGAACATCAGCATGCGATGCTGGGCATTGTTGACGAAATGGAAAGATATAACCGGAAGCTGATATTAAATCCCGAGTTAATGCGAGAGCGCTCCTTTAATTTCATTTGCCGGGACAATCTGTTCCGTCCGGACTTCGGAAATCACAGTTGATGAGCAGATTTATGGCTGCAAGGGGTCAAAGAAATAAGCGAAAAGGGGCAGTGTATGGCTGAAGTTAGAGAGTGCTTCGTGATCTCACCAATAGGAGAGGCAGAATCTGAAACTAGAAAACGGTCGGATCAAGTTCTAAGGCATATCATCCGGCCGGCCGTAGAAGAATGTGGCTATAAAGCGGTAAGGGCAGACGAAATAGACAAGCCTGGCATTATTACCAGCCAAGTCATACAGCATGTGGTTAGTGATCCTCTCGTGATAGCCGATCTCAGCGAGACGAACCCGAATGTTTTCTATGAGCTGGCCATTCGTCACGCCATAAAAAAGCCTCTTGTCCAAATTATACAAAAGGGCGAACGGATTCCTTTCGATATTGCAGGAACAAGGACTATTCATTTTGACCACCGAGATTTAGATAGCGTCGACGAGGCTAAAAAAGGAATTATTGAGCAAGTTAAATGGGTGGAACAAAACCCAAGCGATATCGAAACACCTATATCTCTTTCATTAGATCTTCAGGTGCTTCGCCAAAGTGAGGATCCCGAGAATCGATCTCTGGCTGAAATAGTTGCCTTGATAAATTCTATGCGACTTGGAATTGGTAAGCTAGAGGAAAAGGTATCAGGGGGAGGCGCTTTAGACTTAAACGTTTTGAAAGATTTTCACGAGGAGTTGGAGAGGCTGCCAGTACGAGTCGCGCAAGAGCTAACCGGGAGTTCTCGGTCAGTCCGAAAGAACAAAGTCATCGATCCATACGTTATTAGGGAACTTACAAGCGTGTTATCTCATCCCTCAAATGGGCCGATTTCTCTTCTGATAGTGTTGAGCTTTTATAGAGATCAGTTTCCATGGTTATATGAAATTGGAATGGAGGCATATCGTCGAGCCACTGCAGGCAATTGGGAGGGAGCGCGGGCAATTATCAAGGATTTACAGATGATGGCTGAAATGTCTCTTCGTAGTCCGCTAATGGAAGAGCTTGTTGGTAATAGAAAGGAGGCATATATGCTGATGGAGCAGCTTCCGTTCTTGCTGGAACGTGTAGTTGAAGAAGCGATGGTGCGTTCAAAGAAAAAGCCATAGCAAAGCATTGACGGGGACAATGCCGTTGAATGACGCGTTAGGTTTCCGAGCAAGGCTGATCAAAATCATGGAGCATGTATGTCGGTTCGACTCGAAGTAGTAGAGATATGGAATTACAAGTCCTGTAAAGAAACTAAAATTCAGTTGGAACAGTTTACGCCGTTAATTGGATATAACAACTCGGGGAAGTCCAATGTCATTTCGGCAATCCAATGGTTGTTACGAAAGTCGGTCTTGGATGAAGGGTCGTTCAATGACACGGAAAAACCTGTAGAGGTTGTCGGGCGGATTTCTGGCGTGTCGGAGCAAGCACTGGGTGTTTTAACTGCCGAACAGAAACAGAGAATTCAACCGTACGTTGATAACGGCATTCTAACGCTAAAGCGCGTGCAGGCGTCTCCCAGAGGAAAGTCGACAGATATCAAGTTGCATGTACTCAATCCGGAGAATTTACAATGGGCGGCAAATCCAACTGGTATTGATAATGCAATTTCGTCACTTCTACCGGAGCCAATCCGAATCGGCGCAATGGAAGATGCCGCAGAAGACTCTACGAAGGCAAAAACCACGACGACAATTGGGAAGCTACTTGCTCAATTCATTGAGCCCGTCCGGCAGGCCCATGAGGTTGAAATTAATCAGCATCTAGCCGAGGTTGAGCAACAACTATCCGCGGACGGTACATCACGACTCGAAGAGTTCGATATAATCGACCGGTCCATTAATCAGAAAATAAATGATCTGTTTCCTGGAATTGGTGTAAAGCTGCATTTTCCTGTCCCGAGCGTTGAAGATCTGATCAAGGCCGGAACCGTAAAGGTTTATGAAGATGCCGGGGTTGCGCGAGACTTCTCGTCATATGGGCATGGTGCGCAAAGAGCTATTCAAATGACGCTTGTCAGACACCTGGCTGAAGTAAGGCGTGGTGCTGGGCAGGCGGGTGTGACTACATTGCTCTTGATAGATGAGCCTGAACTATACCTACATCCATTCGCAATCGAGCATATCCGAAAGGCATTGAAAATCCTTTCTGAGAATGGGTACCAGATCATCGTGTCAACGCATTCTGCGCAAATGGTCACGGCGAAAGATGCTCAAGACTCAATACTTATCCGGAAGTCGCCCGCCGACGGAACGTTTGCACGTCGACGCTTACGTGACGCCATACAGATGGTTGTGCCAGATTCGATGCATGCGATGGAACAGTTATTTACTCTTGGACATGCAAGCCAATTACTTTTTTCAGATAAAGTGTTGCTAACGGAAGGGAAAACAGAGCTACGTCTGCTTCCGTTAATATTTGAGCACATCAATACCAAGACGCTTGGCCAGAATAAGATCGCGCTTATCGCGCAGAGCGGTGTAAACGATACCAAAAAATCAATGCAAATACTGCATGAAATGGATCTTCCATCGAAGGCGATCGTTGATCTTGACTACGCGTTCAAGGGTGGTATTAGCCATGGGTTTATTTCATCAGAAAATCCAGATGTTGCTGCTATCAAGCAGATCTTCGCGCGTCTTGCGGCAGCGAATCGAGTAACCCTTGATCAAACAGGCCTTCCTATGAAGGGTATCGTGAAGGCATCAGAGGCTTACGCTATTCTTGCGGAGGAGTTGGATGCCGCGCCGCATATCGACTCGCTTCACAATCTACTTCTTGGGCAGGGCATTTGGCTTTGGAAAAAGGGGTCTATTGAGAATCATCTTGGCTTACAGTCGAAAAATGAGCGAGCGTGGGTGCGCTTTCAAACTGAGCTTGATCGTATCGGAATAGAGGCACTATGCCCTGATCCTCGAAGTGTAAGTGACATGGTTGCGTGGGTTAAAGGGTAAAATATAATCGTTTTCTGCCGCCGACGTCCCTGATGGGCTGCCCTGAGATCGAGTGTTAGCCAGCAGGGCTTTTGAGGGAATCGTAATATTTTAGATGTACGTTGTTGATGAATATTAAGCCTGTACTGATTTAGAAATTGAAGGCGTGGCTGATATATAAGGCATCGGACCAACAAGATCTGGACTCGGATTGACCTTCTGCCTTTTGACGAAAGGCAGCCCCAGCGCATGGCCGGGGCCTGATCCCTACTGACTACTATCCCGAGTAACCGACAATCGACCATCTTCAACGGATACCGACACAGGCGTATCGATGTTGAACCCGGCTTGTTCCAGCCAGGTACCTTTGAGAAGAAGGAATGGAGTGATGCGGTTGCCGCTGTAAGGCTCGCTTTTCAGCGTGTAATCCCAGTGACCTTTGCGGACTTTCAGCTTGCGCTGTTTCATGATGTTGCTCCTTGTGCTTATTTCGAATTAAAAGCAATGGGTGGTCAGGAGGTTCGAAACAGCCACAAGAACTGCTCTGGGTATTTCCCGAAGGTGTTGTATTCCCCAGACCTCCCGACCCTTACAGGCCGTTTTTCAGGCACAAAAATACCGCAGTTGGTTCGGGTTGCGGTGAGGCCCGCTTGTGGGAGTTTCGACGCTCCTTATGGGAAAGTGTACTTCGATTTGCGGTACTGTCAATGCGTCCAGTGCGCAAGAGAGACGAGGGAGCTTTTCTCCTACACATATTTAAGCTATTACTTACGCTTAGCTGTGCTTGAGGGTGTTATTCAGTGCCGCCGCTCGGTTGATCGATGGGGGAAAGGGAGAAATATAAAGATGAAAGCAGGGAGCCCGTATTTAAAGGACGGCGCCGATTGGGCGGAGCATGAGTATTATCTTGTTGGTGATGAGGACGGCTTGCGTAACCTCATGGCGGCTTGCGAGGCGGCTATCGAGAATGGCGAGGCTCGACGGGAGGATCTTGGCGATTACATCGGCGTGAAATGCCTCAGCCCTACCTTCTTCGAAAAGCCCAATGAGGGTGCTTCGAACTTCGAGACCGGCATCGTCGTTGTAATGGTGGCGCTTGCCGTGGTTTTGATGCTGATTGGACTTTACACCGTTGGCTCCTGGCTGTTCTAGGTCGGTAGTTCTGACCTAGCAGCTTAACCTTTGCCGTTCCGGTGCTTGTCATTTGCCCCTGGCGCTGGCCGACCTCTTCCGCCACCAAACCATCCCCCCCGTCACGCTCAACACAATCACCGCCAACCCCAACACCGTCGCAACAACCCGATAACCCACTCCACCCACCGCCGCAATATGCAGGCTGGTCAGCCAGGTCGTCGCCGTGTTCCCCGCCGCTTCCCCGGTGGGCAGGTGGTGGCCCAGCAGGGCGCCGTCCGTGGCGTCCACGTACACCCAGGTCTCCCCGAACCGCTCGTTCACGTCGCTGCTGGTGCGTGCCATGAGTTTGAGGGCGTTCTTGTGCGGGGTGTAGGCGAAGCGTTCCAGGGCGTGGATGGTGAGGTCGCGATCTTTGGCCAGGGCTTCCAGGTGTTGGCGGGCGGCGTGGTAGCCGGGTTCCCAGCCGATGGGCGGTTGTGGGCTGGGGTTGGCCCGGGCGGGCACGGTGGCGAGCGGGTTTTCCTGGAAGCTGAGGAACAGGCCGGTGGTGGGGCGGTAGATTTCGTCGTAGAGGGTGAGGGCGACGCCGCTCCAGGCGAAGACGAGCAGCAGGGCCCAGGGCCAGAGGCCGCCGGCGCGGTGCAGGTCGAAGGTGCGTTTGTGGCCGCCGGCGCGCCAGCGGATTTGCCAGGCTTTGGCCCAGCGTGTCCAGAAGCGGCGGGGGCGGTGCCGGGCGTCGCGGCGGCGCGGTGGGGGGAAGGTGAGCCAGGCGCCGACGAAGCAGTCCAAGGTCCAGAGCAGGGCGACGACGCCGAAGATCCAGGTGCCGACGGTGCCCAGGGCCAGGGAGTGGTGCAGGCGGTAGACGAAGGGCATCAGGTTGGCGAGGCCCTGGCTCAGGTCGCCCCACAGGCGCCCGCCGAGGATCTGGCCGGTGTAGGGGTTCACGAACACTTCGTCGATGGGTAAGGCCGGCGCGCCCGGTTTGCGGCTCAGGAAGAAGCGCACCGGGCTGTGGGCGTCCGGGGGCGCGAGCATCATCCAGTGGACGTTGGCGTCGGGGTAGGCGGCGTCGACCTGGTCGCGCAGGGCGAAGGGCGAGAGCGGTTCGCTGTGCGCGGCCGGGGGCTCGACCTGCAGCCATTGCGGGTTGATCAGGGCGTCGCAGGGTGACGCTGTTGTCGGCGTTGGCGGGGCGTTCGTCCACGTAGGCGACGGTGCCGCCCAGGCTCAGGCCGGTGACGGCGTTGAGGTAATAGCGGCTTTGCAGGGCGGCGGTGTGCAGAGGTGCGTTGACCGCACCGGTTAAGCGGTGCTATTAATGGCACCACTGGTAACCTCAAGGTGCTCACCATGTCCGTGAAGTTCTCGGAAGACGTTGTCCCGCTTTCGGATCTGAAGATTAATCCCGGCAAAGTGATTGGTCGGGTTCAGGAATCCCACCGCCCTATGTTGCTGACTAGCCGTGGTCGCGGGGTGGCCGTCGTTCAGGGGTTGGAGGATTACGAGAAGACCGCGGAGGAGCTGCGGTTCGTGAAGGCGGTGGCACAGGGGCTGATGGACGCCCGCGAAGGCGATACGGTTTCCGTGGAGGAAGCGCGAAACGCCCTGGGTCTCAAGTAAATGGAGTTACGTGTCGCGCGCTCCGCCCTTGAGGACCTGAAAGCGATTCAGGCCTATTACGCGGATGAAGGGGTACCGCACATCGGCGATGAGTTTGTCACCGCTATTCTGGAAGATTCGGAGATACTGCGGCGTCATCCCGATGTGGGTAGAGCAGTGCCGGAATTCGGCATGGACCATATCCGGGAACGTATCCATCCGCCTTTTAGGGTCGTTTATCTGAGAACAGCCACGGAAGTCGTGCTTATCCGGGTATGGCGAAGCGAGAGGCAGCTCGAACTGCCGAATCAGTAATTGTCAGATCGGAAGCGGATGGTCGCCGGGTTTAACTTGATCAAGGCAAAGGACAGTTAGTCATTTTGAAAATGGGGGATAAATGACGATTCCGTTATCAACCTTGTTAAGTTTAGAGAACCTGGATCGCTACAAGCTGCATCTTGCTTGCTGGAATGGCGAAGTTCAGCCCTTGGATGTGTTCGTCAGGAACAAATCCGAGTGGGACGATTGGAACAGGTGGCGCTCCGCGAAGGATGAGTTCAATCGAGACTATGTCATTGCCTTCGCGGACTTCTACCATGAACCACATGTCTGGCTCTTTGGTGGCATATACCGGGTAACCGGGCGTGAAGCGGTAAACTTTTCCCATAGTTATACCGTGGAAAGGAGCGAAGAGCACGCTGACTTGATCGGCCGACTGAAGGTGCATCTTCCCCGGCCAGCCAGGGGGCGCTCCTTCAAGCTGGAGAACTATTATCAGAACATGTCGGTGTCGGAGATCCTCAGGGAGCCCTACACCGGTGAGCGTTTCCCCGGCTATGAAAGCATCACCTGCGATTTTCCGGAGTTGGAAGCGATATTTCGCGCCGTGCGCCCCGACTGGAAGGCGGCTCTTGAGAGCGTCAAAGGCGTTTACCTCATCGTCGATAAGAGTAATGGTAAAAAGTATGTCGGGGCGGCATACGGGACCTGGGGCATCTGGGCACGCTGGCAATGTTATGTGCAGACCGGCCATGGCTGGAATGATGAGTTGACGAAGCTCATCGCCGAAGAGGGGCTGGATTACGCACGCCGGAACTTTCGTATTTCTTTATTGGAGTACAGGCCAGCCAGAACCGATGACAACGTGATAATTGCCAGAGAGAGCTTCTGGAAAGAGGCCGTTTTGTCTCGCGTACCCCTTGGCTACAACAAGAATTAGTCTGTTCAATAAAAAGAAAAAGGAAAAATAAGCGTGAGGCACAAGGGAATCCTGACCAAGTGGAACGACGATCGAGGCTTCGGATTTATTACGTCTTCGGGCGGCGAAGAGCCGGTGTTCGTACATATTTCCGCGTTTGCCCGGGGGCAGGAGCGGCCGGTGCTGAATCGTTCCCTGACCTATCGGTTGGTTCGGGATGAAAAGCAGCGGCCGCGCGCGGCGGACGTGCGTTTCATGGTCAGCCGCCGGCGGCCGGCGCGTCAAAAAAGCCGTGGGCTGATACCGGCCGCCCTGGTGGTTGCCGCCTTCTTCGGCGGATTGGCGGCGCTGGTACCGCCACCGGAATGGCAGCGTCTCGCTGGCTTTTACACGCTGGGCAGCGTGGTCACCTTTCTTTTTTACGGCCTGGATAAGCGGGCGGCGACGCGCGGCGGCTGGCGCACCTCCGAGGCGCGGCTGCATCTTTTCGAGCTGCTGGGCGGCTGGCCCGGTGCTTTGCTGGCGCAACGAGTATTTCGCCACAAGACCCGCAAGGCGGAGTTCCAGGTGGTGTTTTATCTGGCGGTGGCCGCCAACCTGGGGGCGCTGGGCTGGCTGCTTTGTGCGGACGCTGGGGTCGATCTGCGTTCCACGGTCGGTCTCACGCAAGTCACTCTAGGATGGCTGCAGGGTTTCGCCTCCTAACCTAGGGAAGTATAAGCCATGGCTTACAAATATTTGCGATTTCTCCGATAGTGCGGACGCTGCTTATTCAGGAAGCTGGGCGCTGAGCTATTTAGCGGACGGTCGATAGAATGGACTTCTGGCGAAGCGGCGAAATAAAGAACAACGAGAGTTTGAGCGGCTTCGAAGCCGCGGTTCTGGGTACGCGCCCCACGACCGCGTTGGCCACCCTGGCCGCTGTCTCCTTCGTTATTCTGGTCTCGGTCATGTACCTGCCCGACGCCTGGCTGGACTCAGACTGGTTCCAGGTGCTGATGCCGGTTTCGTTCAAGCTCGCCGTGGCACGCTGGATCCACGCCGACGCGCTGGCGCGCGGATGGCTTCCATCCCGGGCGATATTTTATGTCTGCTTTACGTTGATCTCGCTGTTGATCGGTTATCCGGCTTATCTGTTGATGTCCCGGGGGTGGAAGGGCGCGTTGGTGACGGCGGGCAAAGCACTGGGGTTACTGGTACTTTTGTCGATTCTGGCCGTCGTTGCCTCTTTAGTCCTGGAATCGGTAATGGCCAAAATTACCGAAACTATGAGGTAATGCATCGTAGTTATACAGTGTCGAGGATACCCCATGAGCGTCACCACCGTTCGTCTTCAGGCAGACGCTGGAGGCCATGGGGGCCGACGCCCAGGGGAAGGTGGTGGACGCCGGCGAGGTGCATGATTGGCTCGCTAGTTGGGGCACCGAGGATGCGCGGGATGCACCGGGGTCGGGACGGTGAAACGGGTTTACACGGACATAGCCACGAACAGGGGGTGCCATGACCGCGAGCACAGTGGCGTTGTGGAGTTGCGGGCTGTTCTTTCTCACCGGTCTGCTGACCGGGGTTTGGAAGTACGTTCAGATCAGAGGCAGTGACAAAGCCCGGGCGCATTACTATGTGGATGTCGCCCACCGGGCCAGCCTGATGTACGCCTTCGCCTGCCTGGTGCTGGAGCGCTTTGCTTCGCTCAGCGTCTGGCCGGAGTGGGTCAACGTGCTGGCGGTGTTGGCGTCGGTGCTCTTCTTCGCGTTGGCGGTGGGCAGCTACATTCTGCACGGCGCCCTCAAGGACACGCGCAACCAGCTGCAGAAGCCGCACGCGTTCGGTTCCGGGTTTCTGCCCGCCTGGCTGATGACCGCCTTCATGTGGGCCCTGGTGGCCGGGGAGATCGGCGGCTTCCTGGTGCTGTTCGCCGGCTTCGCCGCCGCCTAGGCGACGCCGCTGGCGAGGGCGGGGCGGATCAGTCGCCGCCGGTGGGGGTGACCCGCCAGATCGTATTGGACAGATCATCGGCGATGATCAGCGCGCCCTCCGGGTCCACGGTGACGCCCACGGGCCGGCCGCGGGCCTTGCCGTCCTCGTTGAGGAAGCCGGTGGCGAAGTCGATGGGCTCGCCGGCGGGTTCGCCGTTCTGGAACGGCACGAACACCACCTTGAAGCCCACCGGCACGCTGCGGTTCCAGCTGCCGTGCTGGCCGACGAAGGCGCCCTGCGCGAACTGCCCGCCCATGTTCCCATCGGAGAAGTCCACGCCCAGTGCGGCCACGTGGGAGCCGAGCGCGTAATCCGGTTGGATGGCGCTTTCCACTTTTTCCGGCTTCGGCGGTTTGACGCGGGTGTCCACGTTGTCGCCCCAGTAGCTGTAGGGCCAGCCGTAGAAGGCGCCTTCTTGCACCGAGGTCAGGTAATCCGGCACCAGGTTGGCGCCCAGTTCGTCCCGTTCGTTGACCACCGTCCAGAGCTGGTCCGTATCCGGGTGGATGGCGAAGGCAGTGGGGTTGCGCAGGCCGGTGGCGTAGGGCTTGTGCCGGCCGGTCTCCGCGTCGATCTGCCAGACCATGGCGCGGTCTTCCTCCACGTCCATGCCCCGTTCGCCGATGTTGCTGTTGGAGCCGATGCCCACGTAGAGGAATTCACCGTCGGGGCCGGCGGTCATCGCCTTGGTCCAGTGGTGGTTGATCTTCGCCGGCAGGTCGGTGACTTTCTCCGGCGGGCCGCTGGCCCGGGTCTGACCCTCGCTGTAGTCGAAGCGCACCAGGGCGTCCTGGTTGGCGACATAGAGGGTGTCGTCGATCAGCGCCAGGCCGTAGGGGGCGTTCAGGTTATCGGCGAACACTTCCCGGGTCTCGTAGCGGCCGTCGCCGTTGTCGTCGCGCAGCAGGGTGAGCCGGTTGCCCGGTTTCACCGAGGTGGTGCCCTGCTTCTTGATGTAGCCGGCGATCACGTCCTTGGGCCGCATGGCCGGCGCCTTGCCGCCGCCGGAGCCTTCCGCCACCAGGATGTCGCCGTTGGGCAGCACCAGGGTCTGGCGCGGAATCTTCATGTCCTTGGCGATGGCTTCGATCTGGTAGCCGTCCGGCACCGTGGGCTTCTCATCGCCCCATTCGGTGGGCGTGGAAATGTCCATGCTGGGCAGCAGCCCGCGGCTGGGTTCGGGCAGCGTCGGGTTGGGGCCGGTCTCCGGCGGTGCCGGGTCGCCACCGCAGGCGGTCAAGGTGGAGAGCGTGGCCAGCGCGAACAGCGCCAGCGCCGGAATTGAAATCGTCTTAGCGTGCATGAGCCACCTCCCGGGCGCGCAGCCCCGCATATCCAATCCAGCTGGCGATCAGCGCCAGCAAGGTCACCACCACCGACAGCCACAGGCCTGCGGGCATGGCCGCCCAGCCGTCCTTCGCGTGGACCAGCGCGTTGATGAAGCCCACGGCCATCATCACCAGCAGCACGATTAAATAGGCGAAGTGTTTACCGGTGCGCTGCCGCCCGCTGACCAGGCACTCGATCAGCGCCCACAGCGTCACCAGGGCGCCCGTCAGCATGGCGCCGGCGATCAGCCAGGAGGCGAAGTTGGTCCACTGCACTTCATAGGTGGACGAATAGGCCAGGTCGCTGAGCAGCGCGCCCAGGAACAGCGGCAGTGGGAAGGCAAGCAGGATGGCGTGCAGCGGATGCAGCGCACGCGGGTAATCCGTTACGTTGTTGTCAGCCATGACGTGTCTCTCGCTTTTTGAGGCTCCTCCCGTGCTACGCCCCTTTCGCGACTAATGCAAAGGGGTAAGCGCGTGCTCCATCAAATAGCCGGCGAATTTTAATATCTTTAATAGTTTGAGCGATGGCACGGCTATTGCTTCGGCTCTCGCATGACTCAACACTCTGACCCCATGAACGAGCGCGTGGACGCCGTGCGGCGCAAGCTGGACGTGGACGTCTGCAGCCTCTACCTCGCCCACCCGGACCGGCAAAGCCTGGAAATCGTCGCCACCAGCGGCCTGCACCGGAGCGTGATCGGCAAGCAGTTGAGCTATGACCAGGGCCTCACCGGCAAAGTGGCCCGCACCCGCCGGCCGGTGGTGGCCCGGGTGATCCAGGACCACGCCGACTACTTCCATGTGGCGGGCTCCGGCGAGGAGCGTTTCAAGAGCTACCTGGGCATCCCTTTGGAGCACGACGACGCGCTGTACGGCGTGCTGGTGGTGCAGACCGAGCAGACCAAAACCTTCTTCCACCGGCATATCCAGGAGGTGCACAGCGCCGGGCGGGATCTGATGGCGTCATTGATGGTGCTGACTTAGCCTGATCAACCTTGACATACTATATATAGTATACATATCATATTTGGTATGTGGGATGTATTCGAGCACAGGAAAGTGGCAAAGAGTCTGACGGCGGCGCCCGTCGAGGTTCGTAAGCGGTATGAGAAGTGGAAGGACATTGTCGCTATCTCGGGGCCGCAGGGACTGCGGGCGATCCGGGGGTTCAACGACGAGGCTTTGTCCGGCAAGTGGAAAGGTTTCCGGTCTTCACGACTCAACATCCAGTACCGCGTCATTTACCAGGTTCATAAGGATAAGGTGCTCGTACAGGTAGAGAAGGTCACTCCCCACGATTACGGGAGGCAATGAAATGAGTGAGTATCGTAAAGCGAAAAAGGGTATCGAGGTCTCCGTCGGCGAGTCCGTCCGGATACTGCGTGAGCTGCAGGAGATGAGCCAGAACGACCTGGCCACCGCCACGGGCATCGCGCAGTCCACCCTCTCCGCCATTGAGAACGACCGCGTGCGCCTGGGCGTGGAGCGCGCCAAAGTCCTGGCCCGTGCTTTGCGTTGCCACCCGGCGGTGCTGGTATTTCCCGGCTGGGATGTAGGGGAAGACTCCGCTGCCTAAACATCGAGACTCGATACCTGCGAGGCCGATTCAGACTGGCCGCTTCGACCCCGCAGCTTCGATGACGCGGACAGATTCATCTCCTGAGATTTGTAACCTTTTGAATGTTCTGGTTTTATTGGTCTCTTATTGGGGATTATCAGTGACATATCGGGGGATGCAATGGGTAAAAAAATAATCAGGGACACCCTGGAGAACGAGGAACGGCTCAAAACATTCGCGGTGCTGAACGAGATGACGGTGGAGGCGGCCAGGGAAATCCTGCAGCGCCTGCTGGAGAGGCCCGGGATTTCCGACGAGGTGAACAAGTACGTCTTCTCGGAGGACCGCAGCGACGAATTCAGAGGCTACGTCGCCGGGGACGAAAAAGGCTACCAACGGGGCCATGAGACCGGTTTCTTTAAAGGCGTACTTCTGGGCGCCCTGGCCGGGGCCGGCGCCGTGGCGGCTTACGTCGTCGGCAAGAAATAGAGGCGACCAGGCCGGCGGCGGGGCACGCGACGGAGCCCGCCCCGGGGCCGCCGGTCAGCACGGACCAAGACGAACCGCCCCAAAACCGGGATAATGGCGCCCACTGAAGGCCATGGCGCGCCCCACTCCTTAATTCCGGTAGTTCCCCCATGCAGATCAACGTCAATTTCCTCGACAACCTCCGCCTCGAAGCCAAGTTCGACGACTTCACCGTGGTCACCGACCAGCCGATCCGCTACAAAGGCGATGGCTCGGCGCCCAGCCCGTTCGATTACTTCCTGGCGTCGTCGGCGTTGTGCGCGGCCTATTTCGTGCGGGTGTACTGCAAGGCGCGGGACATTCCCACGGACAATATCCGGCTGTCGCAAAACAACATCGTCGACCCGGAGAACCGCTACAACCAGATCTTCAAGATTCAGGTGGAGCTGCCGGAGGACATCTCCGACAAGGACCGGCAGGGCATCCTGCGTTCCATCGACCGCTGCACGGTGAAGAAGGTGGTGCAGACCGGGCCGGAGTTCGAGATCGAGACGGTGGAGAATCTGGACGAGGACGCCCAGGCGCTGCTGATGGCCGGCATCGACGGCGAGGCGCGCACCTACATCGAGGGCAAGGACCGGCCCCTGGAAGAGACCATCGCCACCATGACCGGGCTTCTCGAGGACCTGGGCATGAAGATCGAGATCGCTTCCTGGCGCAATATCGTGCCGCACGTCTGGTCGCTGCACATTCGCGACGCGGCCTCGCCGATGTGCTTCACCAACGGCAAGGGCGCCACCAAGGAGAGTGCGCTGTGCTCCGCGCTGGGCGAGTTCATCGAGCGGCTGAGCTGTAACTTCTTCTATAACGATCAGTACTTCGGCGAGGAGATCGCCAACAGCGCCTTCGTGCATTACCCCAACGAGCAGTGGTTCCAGCCGGGCCCTAACGATGAATTGCCCGAAGAGATTCTGGACGCCCATTGCCGGGCGATCTTCGACCCCGAGCGCGAGCTGGGCGGCTCCAATCTGGTCGACACCAATTCCGGCAACGAGGCGCGCGGCATCTGCTCGCTGCCGTTCCAGCGCCGCTCCGATGGCGAGACGGTGTGGTTCCCGTCCAACCTGATCGAGAACCTCTACCTGAGCAACGGCATGAGCGCCGGCAACACGCTGGCGGAAGCGCAAGTGCAGTGCCTGTCGGAGATCTTCGAGCGGGCGGTGAAGAAGCAAATCATCGAGGAGGAACTGGCGCTGCCGGATGTGCCGAAAGCGGTGCTGGCGAAGTACCCGAACCTGGTGGAAGGCGTCGAAGCGCTGGAGGCCCAGGGCTTCCCGGTGCTGGTCAAGGACGCCTCCCTGGGCGGCCAGTTCCCGGTGGCCTGCGTGGCGCTGATGAACCCGCGCACCGGCGGCGTGTTCGTGTCGTTCGGCGCCCACCCGAGCCTGGCGGTGGCGCTGGAGCGCAGCCTCACCGAGCTGCTGCAGGGCCGCAGCTTTGAGAATCTGAACGACGTGCCGTTGCCCACCTTCAACAGCCTGGCGGTGAGCGAGCCGAACAACTTTGTGGAGCACTTCATCGACTCCACCGGCGTGGTCTCCTGGCGCTTCTTCAGCGATAACGCCGACTACGATTTCCACGAATGGGATTTTTCCGGCAGCACCCAGCAGGAAGCGGAGAACCTGTTCGGCATCCTCGAAGACCTGGGCAAGGAGGTCTACATGGCCGTGCACGAAGACCTGGGCGCGCCGGTCTGTCGCATCCTGGTGCCCGGCTATTCCGAGGTCTACCCGGTGGAAGACCTGGTGTGGGACAACACCAACAAGGCGCTGGACTACCGCGAGGACATCCTCAACCTGCACGCTCTGGACGACGACCAGCTGGCCGATCTGGTGGAGCACCTGGAAGAAAGCCAGATCGACGACTACACCGACATCATTACGCTGATCGGCGTTGAGTTCGACGAGAACACCGTCTGGGGCCAGCTCACCGTGCTAGAGCTGAAGCTGCTGATCAACCTGGCCCTTGGCCAGCACGAGGAAGCCCTGGAGCGGGTGGAAGCCTTCCTGCAGTTCAACGACAACACCGTCGAGCGCAACCTGTTCTACCGCGCGGTCAGCGCGGTGCTGGAGATCCTTCTGGACGACGAGCTGGCGCTGGACGACTACCTGCGCAACCTGCGCCGGATGTATGGCGACGACACCATGGACGCGGTGGTCGGCTCGGTGGACGGCAGCGTCCGCTTCCATGGCCTCACGCCCACCAACACGCGCCTGGACGGCCTGGAAAAACACCAGCGCCTGATCGAAAGCTACAAGAAGCTGCACGCCGCCCGCGCAGCGAAGGCCGGGATTAATCTGGCTGGCTAATCGGCTTGGTTTGAGCCACTCAGGAAACGTGTTCGTTGGGCATCATGCGCTTATGCAGAATGCGCACGATGTGCACGGCGCCGCACGTTGCCGCGCCCCCAGCGACGTTCCGTGTAGCGTGCGATGGCGCGTAGATCCGCTTTGGCCTTCCTGGAAAGCGTAAAGGGGGGCATCAGGTGGTGTCTTCCCGGTCCAGTTCCTCAATGAAGCTGTCGTAATCGTAGTCGGCAACGCCGCTGTTTTCGCCGTCCTGGAGCATTTTCCGGAGGGTGCCGAGGCGGGTCTCCGCGTCCTCGAGCAGGCGCAGCCCCGCTCGCACCACCTCGCTGGCGGAGCTATAGCGTCCGCTGTTCAGTTGCTCCGCGACGAAGGTGTCGAAATGCTCGCCGAGGCTGATGCTGGTGTTCTTTGGCATGGCGCACCTCGAAAGTACCAATAATTGGTATTATTCTGCCTCCGGAGCCCAACCCTGTGCAAGATGGCGAGATGCTCGACGAAGTCGGGGAAGGCGCGGCGCCCGGATAACGGTAGGATGAGGATCAAACCGGAGGAAAGACTATGGCAGCGCCCCTGATCCCGATTCTCAAAGCCGTCGCGCCCTACGTGGCCCAGATCGCCACGATCGCGATCCCCGCGTTCACGTCCCGTGGCGCCGAAGCCGGCCAGGCCGACCCGGTGGTGGCCAAGCAGATCCAGGAGCTGCAGGAAGCCGCCACCCACAACGCGGAAGCCGTGCAGGTGCTGGCGGACAAACTGCAGCAGGCCCTGGACGGCATGGAGATGGCGGCCAGGGAGTCGGAGGCCCGGTTCGCCAAATACAGGCTCGCCCTCGCCGTCGCCCTGCTGGTCTCCGGTGCTTCTTTGGCACTGAGTGCTTTCCTGCTTTTCAGCTAGGTCCCGCTAACCCGGCCAGGAGAGGATTATGGATTCCAGAACCGAACATCGCGGCGCCTGCCTCTGCGGCGCGGTCGGCGTTATCGCAAAGCCCAAGACCGATAAGGTTGTCGTCTGCCACTGCAAGATGTGCCGCCAGTGGGGCGGCGGCCCCATGTTCGCCGCCGAGTGCGAGCAGGCCGTCATCTTCCAGGGTGAGGAGCACATCGCCAGATTCCAATCGTCGTCGTTCGCCGAACGCGGCTTCTGCAAGCACTGCGGCACCCATATCTTCTTCCGGTACATCGAAGAAAACCACTACGCCCTGCCGGTGGGGCTGCTGGAAGACAGCGACGCCTGGACGCTGTCCGGGCAGATTTTTATCGACCGGAAACCCTCGTTCTTTTCGTTCGCGGAGGACACCGAGAACCTCACCGAGGACCAGGTCCTGAACCCGTAAACCGGTGTCTCAATGCTCGTCGTCGTAGCCGGCTAACCAGGGGCGGCGGCGTTGCGCCGCGCGATGAATCGAGCCGCCGATGGTGGCACCGATTTCCGCGCACACCGCGATGCCCTGCACGAAGGGGCGGTCGTGCATTAGAAACGGCAGTGCCGCGAGCGCGATACGATGGCCGCCGATCTCCGGCACCATCAGCGTGTAGTTGTCGCCCACCGGCGGCAGTTCGCCGCTGTGCGCCAGCAACTGATCCCGCAGCCGGGGGAAGGGCAGGTCGGTGAGGTCCAGGGCCTTCTGCCCGCGGGCGTCGATAAACACCTGAAAGCGGTGCTCACCTTCGGCCGTTTTAATCACGGTGCCGTGATCACCGATGTCCATTTGATACGCCTGGCCCATTGCCAGCACATCGATCACGCCGGCGGCGCGCAATGCCAGCACCCGACGGATCGATTCCGGCGGCACCGCCGCGTAATTATCGATAAAGACCCGGCGCAGGCCGGTGTTGAAACGTTCCCGGTCGTGCTCGTTGAGATGCGGGGCGATGTCCTCCACCACCTCATGCAGGCGCAGCAGCGCGTAGCGCCACGGCACGGTGTGCCGGTCGCGTTTGTTACGCTCCACTTCCAGCAGATTGCGCTGCGCCCAGCGGAACGGATTGCGCTCGGCGCGGTTGGCGAAATAGGCGTCCGCGAAGGTGTCGGCGTTCTGTTCTTCCAGGGCGATGCCGTCGCTCCATCGCGGGTCCGCATCGCGGATTTCCCGGGCCATCAGGGTGAACACGCGATCCAGTAAGCCTTCGGCGCCGGCATCGATTTCCCTGGTGATGCTTTCTGGCGTGGCGATGCGCAGCGGCTGGTGGGGAATCGGACAATAGAAATCCGCCTCGGGCAGCAGGCCGGACCGGGACATCAAGGTGATGCACAGGTCCGCGCTGTCCCCGTTCAGTTCGAAGCGCAGCGTGCTGTCCGGGGCGTCGGACTGCTCCTGAAAGCAGCCGTGTTGCACCGCCACCGCCATGGCCGCGTCGATGCCGCTGAGCGAGGTGCCCAGCACGCCCACCGCGCCGGCCGGAATGGCGGTGCCGATCAGGCCGCTCCAAGGGCTGGGGAAGTAGCCGGGTCCGCCCTCCGCCGTGGAGGGCCAGACATGGCCGGTGGCGATCACCACGCGGTCGAAGTGGGCCGGCTCGGCGTGGCGGTTGGTCCACAGGCGCAGTGCGTTGTCGCCGGCCTGCAGATCGGTGACCCGGCAACCTTCGAACACCGTTACCCGGTGGTTGCGCTCCGTGGCTTTCGTCACCAACGCCAGAAACTGGGCACGGAAATAATGGCCAAGCAGTACGCGTGGCAGAAACTGCCGGTCGTGCAGGGTCTCCTTGGCCACGCCGTAGCCGGCCAGAAAACCGGCGGATTGCTCGCGCAGCCATTCGAGATAGGTACAGGTTAACGGCGGTATCTCGATGCTGGCGATGTTGGCGAGCATGGCCCGGTGATTGGCATGCTCGTCGTAGGGCATGCCGACGCCCGCCTGGTCACCGGCCTCATAAAGGGTGATCGCCAGCGACTGCTGGCCGTCGATCAGGGCGGCAAGGGTATAGAGGCCGGTGGGCCCGGTGCCGATAATGGCAATGCGCTGCATACCAGGGTCATTTCCGTATGACTGGGGCAACGAGAATGCGCGGCCCGAGGCATTGCTGTCCATCGGGCCATACTTGATTTTACCTTCCCCGAAAGGCGGCGAGCGCCGCCCGCCGGTTACGCCCGCGCCGGCTCCGGCGGCAGGGTGCCGCCCGGGAACGCCAGGCGCAGGTTCTTCAGCCAGGTGGTGCCGAACTGCCGCCATAGGGGCGCGGAGTTGTACGGCAGGCCGTAGCGGTCGGCCAGCGCTTTCACGCGCGGTGCCACTTCCGGATAACGGTTGCTGCACATATCCGGGAACAGATGATGCTCAATCTGGTGGCTCAGGTTGCCGGACATCACATGGAACAGCGGGCCGCCGGTGATGTTGGCGGAGCCGAGCAGCTGGCGGATGTACCACTGGCCGCGGGATTCGCCTTCCACCTGTTCCTCGGTGAAGTTGTAGACGTCGGCGGGGAAGTGCCCGCAGAAAATAATCACGAACGCCCAGATGTTACGGATGATATTGGCGACGAAGTTGGCGCCGGCCACCAGCAGGAACACGGTGAGCGGGGATTCCGGCACGAAGAAGGAGATCGGGATCGACACCAGCGCGGCCAGGCCCGGCCACATGATGTAGTCCTTGCGCACCTGGCCCCAGATCTTGCGGCCGATGTGTTTCATCAGCGGCAGGATTTCCTTGGGTTTTTTCTTGCCTTCGCCCACGTCGATGATCGCCTGCTCGTGCAGGGCCACGCCTTCCTCGAACAGCAGCATCAGCATCACGAAGTACACCGGCTGCAGCAGGTAGGCGGGCTTCCAGGGCTGCAGCGGCGTCACGCGCATGATGCCGTAGCCCACGTCCAGGTCTTTCTCGAGCACGTTGGTCCAGGTGTGGTGCACCACATTGTGCGAGTGCATCCAGCGGTCGGACGGGCTCATGGTGTCCCACTCCCAGGTGTTGGACTGGATCTCCGGGTCCTTCATCCAGTCCCACTGGGCGTGCAGCACGTTGTGGGCGATTTCCATGTTTTCCAGAATCTTCGCCAGGCCGAGCAGGATCACGCCCAGCGCCATCACGATCAGCGTGGTGCCCCAGCCGGCCAGCGCGTGCGGCCAGGCGGGCAGCAGGAACAGGCTGGCGTAGATGGTGAGCCGGCCGAACAGCGCCATGCTGCGCTGAATGCGGATCAGCCGCAGAATATAGAGCCGGTCTTTCTCACCCCGGGATTCCAGGGTCTCGTAATAGATGGCGTCCATCTCGCGGCCGAATTCGTCGATTTGTTCTTCCGTGAGATCCACGGGTAAACCCTGTCGCTTACTCATCATGACCTCCTAGATGTCCAGTTCGCAGTCACCGGCGGTGGCGCACACGCACACCTGCACGATCGAGCCGGGCTCGTTGATGTATTCGCCGCTGCGCAGGTCGCGCACGCAGCCGGATTTCAAGGTGGTGTTGCAGGTGTGGCAGATGCCCATGCGGCAGCCGTGGGGCGGGTTGAGCCCGGCGTCCTCGGCGATGCGCAGCAGGTTGGTCTGGCCGTCCGCGTCCACGTCCAGCTCGCTCTGCGCGAAGCGCACCTTGCCGCCCACCGCGTCGTCGGGGATCGGCGCCAGCTCGGCGCGGAACCGTTCGATGTGCAGGCGGTTGGAGAGGCCGGCCTCTTCCCAGACTTCTTCCAGGGCGGCCAGCAGCCCCGGCGGCCCGCAGGCGTAGCAGTCCCGTTCGCGCCAGTCCGGGCAGGCCTGCTCCAGCTTTTCGCGGCTGAAGTAGGCGGCGTTGTCGTCTTCCTTCTGCGTGTGCACTTCGTGCAGATGGTAGTGGCGGTGCTGGGCGTTCAGCTTGCGCAGCTCCTTGCCGAAAATGGTGTCGAATTCGTGCGGCGCGTAATGAATGTGCACCGTGTCCGGCAGACGCTGCTGCTCGATCAGGCTGTGCAGCATGCTTCTGGCCGGCGTGATACCGCTGCCCGCGGTGATGAACAGCGGCTGAATCGGCGAGGCGTCCGGTAGGTAGAAATCGCCCTGGGGCAGGCCCACCGGAATAAAGTCGCCGACTTTGAGATTGCGCACGATGTGGTGCGACAGGCGCCCGCCCTCGATCTTTTTAACGGTGATGGTGAAGCGGCCGTCGTCCCGCTCCGGCGGCGACGAGATCGTGTAGGTGCGGGTGTAGTGCCGGCCGTCCACCGGGATGCCCACGCGGATGTGCTGGCCGGGGCGGTGCAGCCGCCAGTTGGCGCCGGGCTGCAGGGTGATGGTGCGGCAGTCCTTGGTCTCGTCCCACACGTCCACCACCCGCGCGTGCATACGGTGGGTGGTCCACAGCGGGTTCACCAGCTCCACGTAATGGGAGGTACGCAGCGGGAAAGCGAACATGTCGGTGATCGCCGCCAGCCTGTTCAGCCAGCCTTTCCGTGGTTTCGGGTCCTGCGCCTGGGTCATGGCCTGGGCTCCTGTATTCACTCGTTATTATGCTGTTTGTGTACAGGTGTTCACGTTACCTCAGGTTGGCGTGGTTTGGGAAGAGGGCAATTTTGTGCAAATGTTGAGCGGTTCCCCCTACAGCCGATAACAGCACGGTTTTGCCGGCGATGCCAGGAAAGGGCGGGCTGCCTATAAGGACGTGGCCCAGGCCGCGATGTAGAGCCCCAGGCCGAACACCGCGTGAGTAAGCAGGCTTTGCAGGCGCGCAGCGTTGGGCCTGGGGGTTCTCGAGGCGGCGATGCCGGCGCCCATGCCGGGCTGCATCAGAAAGAACGGCGCCGCCACCGTGCCGATGCCCACCGCCAGGGCCGGGCCGAGGGTGGGGCGTGCCGCCCATTCGACGCCGCATAACCCGATCAGAAGCCCGGCGAAGGCGATGCCGATGCCGTAATGCGCGGCCCAGCCGATCATACGCTCGCCCGGTTTCTTCGGCGCGGCGGCGATGCTGTCGTGGCGGAAGCGGCCGTGCGGCATGTGCGCGATCCAGCGGCCGACCAGGCCGTAATCGAGCCCCTTGCCGCCGAACACTCTTTTGCGCAGCCAGCCCCACAAATCCATGATGGCGGTGGCTCCCACGCCGATAAAAAATATAATCGCTAATAGAGTCATGGCGTCTTCCAGTCGGTGTCTTCGTTGGGCGATGAAGGCAGCTTGCTACTTAAAGTCGACTTGAGGTCAAGGGCTATGGATATTTCCGAGGTGGTGCGCCGTTCCGGCCTGCCGGCGTCCACGTTGCGTTTCTATGAACAGAAAGGATTGATCGCCTCCGTGGGCCGGCGCGGCCTGCACCGGGTGTTCGCCGCCGGCGTGATGGAGCAGCTTTCGTTGATTGCGCTGGGCCGCGCGGCCGGTTTCTCCCTGAATGAAATCGCCGCCATGTTCGGTGCCGACGGGCGCCCCCGGATCGAACGGCAGCGGTTGCTGGAGAAAGCCGACGAACTGGATCAATCGATCAAACAACTGACCGCCATGCGTGACGGGCTGCGCCACGCGGCGGCCTGTTCCGCGCCCAGCCATCTGGAGTGCCCCAAGTTCCGGCGTTTGATGGGGCTGGCGGGTGCCGGGGTGATCGGCGAGCGCCGAAACGGAACGTCCGCGAAAAAGTAGACTCCCCGGATGTCGAAGCCGGGACATGTGGTTCGACCAGCTTTTGACGCCCGTTGCAGGGCCCCTTTCGATTGCCAGCAGGAACCGACCATGTCCCGAATGATTTTCGTCAATCTGCCCGTTGCCGATCTCGCCGCTTCCATGGCGTTCTATCAGGCGCTGGGGTTTGAGAATAACCCGCAGTTCACCGACGACACCGCCGCCTGCATGGTGTGGAGCGATAGCATTTTCGTGATGCTGCTCACCCATGAAAAGTGGCGCACCTTCACCGACCGCCCCATCCCGCCGGCCACCGCCAGCGAAGTGCTGCTGGCCCTCTCCTGCGATGATCGCGAGATGGTGGATCGGCTCAATGAAAAAGCGGACGCCAGCGGCGGCACGTCGGACATCAACGCGATCCAGGATCTGGGCTTTATGTACAACCGCAGCCTGGCGGACCCGGACGGCCACGTCTGGGAAATGTTCTGGATGGACCCGACGGCGGTGCCGGCAGATGATGCCGGAAGCCAGGGGTAAGCCGCTCAAGGAAGGGAGTCGTCATTCCGGTATCGGCACCAGGACCGCGTCACCGGCCGCGAACGGTTCCCCGTTCTCATCGTCCCAGTCGCCGAGCTCGGCGCTGGCGAACACCTGCCGCTTGCCGGCTTTCACCACCCGCCCGGTGACCCGGAACGCGCCGGCAACCGCCGGGCGCAGGCAGCGCACCGAAAACTGCGAGGCGGTGACGTTGCCGGCCACCGTGGCGGCGGCGAAGCCGCAGGCGGTGTCGATCAGGCCGCCGATCAGCGCGGCGTGCAGGTGGCCGCTGTATTGCGCGAAGTCGTCGCGCCAGTCCAGGCGCAGGGTGACCAGGCCGGGTTCGGCCTGTTCCACTTGCAGGTCCAGCCATTGATTAAAAGGCGCCAGGGCGGAGACCTGGCGTATTCGATTCAGCAGGGCGGTGGGGTCGTTCATGGGTGTCTCCGGATCAACGTTGGACTTTGAACACGCCGGTGGCGCGGGCGCAGGGTGCGCCGTTGGCGAGCACGGTGGCGCTGGCGAAGCTGAGGCTGCGGCCGGTGCGGGTGACGTCGGCGCGGAATTCCAGCCACTGGCCGACGCGGGCGCTGCCCAGGAAGTCCAGGTTCAGATTCACGGTCACCAGGCCCTTGAGCGACGGCAGGGTGCTGTCTTCCAGATGCGGCAGGCAGCTCAGGCCCATGGCGTTGTCGCATAGGGCGGATAACAGGCCGCCGTGGACGAAACCACGGCTGTTGGCGTGGGCGTCCCGCGCGTGCAGGCCCAGGCTGATGCCGTTGTTGTGGGGGCGGTGATAGATCGGTTCCCAGGGTGCGGTGAAGCCGCTTTTCCGGGTGTGGGGCTGGAAGCCTTCGGGGACGGCGGTCATGGCGATGCTCCATAATATTAATATAGACCAGTCTATATAATCGTGCTCCCCGGTCAATGCCGGCACGGGTTATGATCCAGGTCGTGGCTCGACCCCCGAAAACCTGATCACTGGAAAGCCCCATGACCCGCAGCCGCTTCCTGATCCACCGCATCAAACCGGACGACACTGCCCTGATGGCCGACCTGATGGAGGTGTTTGGCGAGGCCTTTGAAGACCGGGAAACCTACGGCGCCCATCGGCCTGACGAAACGTACTGGCGCTCACTGCTCGGCGGTGATTCGTTCATCGCGCTGGCGGCACTGGACGGTGACCGGGCGGTGGGTGGTCTCGCCGCCTACGAGCTGAAGAAATTCGAACAGCGGCGCAGTGAGATCTATATCTATGATCTGGCCGTGGCCGAGAACCACCGTCGGCGGGGCATCGCCAGCGCGCTGATCGAGGCACTGAAAAGGATTGGGCGGGAGCGCGGCGCCTGGGTGATTTTCGTGCAGGCGGACCACGGCGATGACCCGGCCATCGCGCTGTACACCGGGCTTGGTGTGCGCGAGGACGTGCTGCATTTCGACATTGAGGTGTAGGCGAGTGGCCGTTCAGACGGTGTCTTGGAGCGCGTCGATCAGCGCCGCGATCTCCTCGCAGGCGTCGTGGATCGGCGCCGGGTCGCGGGCCACCCGCGCCTGGATCAGGGCGCCTTCCAGGGCGGAGATGGCCAACGACGCGAGGCGTTGGGCTTGGGCGCCGTCCGCGTTATCAGGGTCGATCAGGGTGGCGAGGGTCCGGCGCCAGGCGGCGTAGGCTTCCCGGGCGGCTGCCGTGATCGGCTCGGACTGGGGCGTCACCTCCAGCACGGTGGTGGCCAGCGGGCAGCCGTCCCGGTAGTCGGAATCCTTCAGCCAGCCGGCCAGGAGCGCCCCGTAGGCGCGCAGCGCGGCGGCGGGCGTGCGGTGGTCCCGCTGCAGGGTTTGCAGGGTGTCGGTAACCCGGTCACCGGCGTAGCGGACGGCTTCCGCGCCCAGCGCTTCCTTGCCGCCGGGGAAATAGTGGTAGAACGAGCCCTTGGGGGCCGCGGCGAGGCCCAGGATGTCATTGATGCCGGTGGCCGCGTAGCCGCGCTGGCGGAACAGCTCGGCGGCGGCGCGCACCAGGCGGTCGCGGTGTTTGGGGCGGGCTCCCATGGAAGGCGGCTCCGGATTGGACATTCAGTGGACCAGTCTAGATGGAAATTCCCGGCGCTGCATGACCCTTCTTTCACGCGGACACTACCCTTAGTAACAAAAGCTATCAGGGTATTTGTCAGGCTGTATTGGCAGGGTGGGGGTGGAAGGTAATACAAGTAAGGTAGTAATGGCGGCCTGACGGCAACCCCGAGCGATGACGGCGCGACTCAGCGCGATGATAAAGCAAGGAGAACGATCATGTCCGAGAGCAAATGTCCCTTCCATAACAACAATGTCGCGGGCGGCGGCGTCACCAACCGGGATTGGTGGCCCAATCAGCTGCGGCTGGACATCCTGCATCAGCATTCGTCCATGTCCAATCCGATGGACGAGGACTTTGATTACGCGGAAGCCTTCAAAAGCCTGGATCTGGCGGCGCTGAAAAAAGACCTTACTGATCTGATGACCGACACCCAGGATTGGTGGCCGGCGGACTTCGGCCATTACGGCCCGATGTTTATCCGCATGGCCTGGCACAGCGCCGGCACCTACCGCATCGGCGACGGCCGCGGTGGCGCCGGCACCGGCACGCAGCGGTTCGCGCCGCTCAACAGTTGGCCGGACAACGTCAATTTGGACAAGGCCCGCCGCCTGCTGTGGCCGATCAAGAAAAAGTACGGCAATAAAATTTCCTGGGCCGATCTGATCGTGCTCACCGGTAACGTGGCGCTGGAATCCATGGGCTTCAAAACCTTCGGTTTCGCCGGCGGCCGCGAGGACCTCTACGAACCCGAGGACGACATCTACTGGGGCGTGGAAGATTCCTGGCTGGACGATAAGCGTTACTCCGGCGACCGCGAGCTGGAAAACCCGCTGGCGGCGGTGCAGATGGGTTTGATCTACGTGAACCCGGAAGGCCCCAACGGCGAGCCGGATCCGCTGAAAGCGGCCCACGACATCCGCGAAACCTTCGGCCGCATGGCGATGAACGACGAAGAGACCGTGGCGCTGATCGCCGGTGGCCACACCTTCGGTAAAACCCACGGCGCGGGCGACCCGGAACTGGTGGGCCCGGAGCCGGAAGCGGCGCCGATTGAAATGATGGGCCTGGGCTGGAAGAGCAGCCACGGCTCCGGCTTCGGCGACGACACCATCGGTGGCGGCCCGGAAGTGACCTGGACGCAGAAGCCCACCCAGTGGTCCAACCTGTTCTTCGACAACCTGTTCAAGCACGAATGGGAACTGGAAAAGAGCCCGGCCGGTGCCCAGCAGTGGGTGGCGAAGGACGCGGAAGCGGACATTCCCTACGCCCAGGACAAAACCAAGAAGCGTAAGCCGACCATGCTGACCACCGACCTGTCGCTGCGTTTCGATCCGGAGTACGGCAAGATTTCCCGCCGCTTCTATGAAAACCCGGAAGAGTTCGCCGACGCCTTTGCCCGCGCCTGGTACAAGCTCACCCACCGGGACATGGGCCCGATTGAACGGTACCTGGGCCCGGAAGTACCGCAGGAAGAACTGATCTGGCAGGACCCGGTGCCCAAGGTCGATCATCCGCTGATCGACGACAAGGACATCGCCAGCCTCAAGGGCAAGATCGTGGATTCCGGACTCAGCATTCCCGACATGGTGAAAGTGGCCTGGGCGTCCGCCTCCACCTACCGCGGTTCCGACATGCGCGGTGGTGCCAACGGGGCCCGTCTGCGTCTGGAGCCGCAGAAAAACTGGGAAGTGAACGAGCCGCAGCAGCTGGACAAGATTCTGAAGACCCTGGAGGGCATTCAGAGCGAGTTCAACAACGCCCAGTCCGGTGGCAAGAAAGTATCGCTGGCGGATCTGATCGTGCTGGCCGGTTGCGCCGGCGTGGAGAAAGCGGCCGCCAACGGTGGCCACGACGTCACCGTGCCGTTCACCCCTGGCCGCACGGACGCCTCGCTGGAGCAGACCGACGTGGATTCCTTTGAATACCTGGAACCCTTCGTGGACGGCTTCCGCAACTACCGCAAGGAAAAGTATTCCCTGCCCGCGGAACATCTGCTCATCGACCGCGCCCAGCTGCTCACTCTCACCGCGCCGGAAATGACCGTGCTGGTGGGCGGCATGCGTGCCATGAACGCCAACTTCGACGGTTCCAAACACGGTGTCTTCACCGACCGCCCGGAAGCGCTCAGCAATGACTTCTTCAAGGTGGTGGTGGACATGGGTATCGCCTGGGCGCCCCAGTCCGAGGACGATGACTACCTGTTCGAAGGCCGTGACCGCAGCAGCGGCGAGCTGAAGTGGACCGGCACCCGTCTGGATCTGGTGTTCGGCGCCAACTCCCAGCTGCGCGCGCTTTCCGAAGTCTACGGCGCGGACGACGCGGAGAAGAAGTTCGTCAAGGACTTCGTCGCCGCCTGGGACAAGGTAATGAACCTGGGCCGCTTCGACCTGGACTGATCGAAGCGCTGTTACACCGCAACCTGAGGGGCACGCCTGGCGTGCCCCTTTTGTTTTTGTAAGGAAGGTATCAGGCTGGAACCGCCTTACAATCAATGGGTCTATTCAGAAAGGTTCCATTCAGCCAGAGGGGGAAGGTATGCCAATACAGGATTCCAACGACCGCTACGGCACGGTGAGCCGGGTATTGCACTGGGGCATGGCGTTGCTTCTGGTGTGGCAGTTTCTCAGCGCCGGCGCCCACGCGCTGCTGTCCGACACCGCCGTGGAAGAATTTTTCTGGGGCACCCACAAGCCGCTGGGTTTCCTGCTGTTTGTACTGATCATCCTGCGTGCCCTGTGGGCGCTGATCAATCTGTCCCGGCGCCCGCCGTCAGTGAGCCTTGCCGCCAGGTTGGGGCACCTGGCGTTCTACGCGCTGTTGCTGGGCATTCCCGCCTTCGCCCTGCTGCGCCAGTACGGCGGCGGCAAGCCGTTCGAGCCGTTCGGCATTCCGCTGATGGGCGGCCTCGGCGGCGACGAAATCGAGTGGATGCAGGTGCCCGCCAATCTGTTCCATGGCTGGGCCGGCTGGTTGTTGCTGCTGATGATCGTGGGGCACATTGTCATGGTGGCGCGCCATCGCAAGGCGGCGGATCAGACCGACGTGCTGCCGCGCATGTGGGGGTGACGGATTATGAGCCTGGACTATGCGGCGATGTTGCGCGTGGCGCTGGAGGAAGCGCGGCAGGGGCTCGCAGAGGGCGGCATCCCGATTGGCGCCGCCCTGTTCCGTGCCGACGGCACCCTGCTGGGCGCCGGCCATAACCGCCGTGTGCAGGAGAACGACCCGTCCGTGCACGCGGAAACCGACGCCTTTCGCAAAGCGGGCAGACAGCCCAACTACCGGGATACGATCATGGTCACCACCCTGGCGCCGTGCTGGTACTGCAGCGGTCTGGTGCGCCAGTTCAAGATCGGCACCGTGGTGGTGGGGGAGTCGCGCACCTTCTCCGGCGGCGTGCAGTGGCTGCGTGATAACGGGGTCACGGTGATCGATCTGGATGATCCGGAAGGCGCGGCGTTAATGGAAAATTTTATCCGCGACCATCCGGCTCTTTGGAACGAAGATATCGGTGAAGCCTAGCGGCGGCCTCTACCGGTACTTGCGGTTGAGCTTGCGCATGCCACCGATCCAGCGATCGTAGTTTTCGGTTTTGTTGCGCATGTATTGCAGCACTTCCTTGTGCGGCAGCACCAGGAAGGTTTCCTGCTCAATGGCTTCCAGACAGGCCTGGGCCACCGGCTCCGGGTCCATCATGCCGTCCACGCTGGCCACGTGGTCTTCCTTGCCTTTGGTCATGTTGGTGCGCACCGCCTGCGGGCACAGCACCGATACCTTGATGCCGTCGTCGCCGTAGGTGAGCGCGATCCATTCCGCCAGGCCCACGGCGGCGTGCTTGGTGACCGCGTAGGGCGCCGAGCCGATCTGCGACAGCAGGCCGGCGGCGGAAGCGGTATTGAGAAAATAACCGCCGCCGCGCTCGATCATCTTCGGCGCCAAATGGCGCGCCGCGTAGATATGCGCCATCACGTTGATGTCCCAGATTTTCTGCCACTGGTCGTTGGCCACTTCCGGGCCACCGGGCACGGAAATGCCGGCGTTGGAGCAGAACAGATCAATCGGGCCCACGTCTTTTTCGGTGTCGTCGATCAGCGCCTTGATGTCGCCTTCGTTGGAGACGTCCACCTTGCGGCCGATGCCGTCGACCATCTTGGCGGTCGCTTCAGCGCCATCGCCGTCCAGATCCACGCACACGATTTTCTTCGCGCCGGCTTCGGCAAACGCTTGCGCCAAGGCCCGGCCGATACCACCGGCCGCGCCGGTTACAACCACGATACGATCTTTCAGTTCCATGTCATTCTCCTATGTCGCTAGGGAGCGAGCCTTGTGGGAGCGGGCCCCGCCCGCGAAAGGCAAGCTCCGCTTGCCGGCGGGATCCCAGAGGCCTCAAAAAGCGGAACATCAAAGGCGTCTCTGGCATCCTGCCGGCCGGTTACACCGGCCTTTCGCGGGCAGGGCCCGCTCCTACAATTTCAGCTCCACATAAAGGAGCCGCCGCAGACGGTCAGCGCCTGGCCGGTCATGTAGCGGCTGGCGTCGGAGCCGAGGAACACGGCCAGGCCTTCGAAGTCGTCCGCTTCGCCCAGGCGGCGCAGCGGAATCTGCGAATTGGCGCGCTTCACCGCTTCCGGGTTGTCCCACAGCGCCTTGGCGAAATCGGTGCGTACCAGGCCCGGGCAGATGGCGTTGGCGCGGATGCCCTGGGGGCCGTATTCCAGCGCCAGGTTGCGCACCAGGCCGATCAGCGCCAGCTTGGAGGTGCCGTACACGCCCAGGGTGTCGGACGGTTTAAAGGCGCCGACGCTGGCGGTGAACATCATTGAGCCGTTGCCTTTCTCGATCATGTCCGGCGCCACCAGGCGGGCCAGCCACAGGTTGGCCTGCACGTTCACCTGCATGGTTTTTTCGTAGGCGTCGTCGGGAATCTCGGAGATCGGCCCGTAGTGCACATTGACTCCGGCGTTGCCGACCAGAATGTCCACCGGCCCGGCGAGCTGGTGGGTTTTCTCCACCAGCGTTTCCAGTTCCTGTTTGCGGCCGGCGTTGGCGGCCACCGCGTGCACGCGCTCGGCGCCCACCGCCTGGTTGATCTCGGCGGCGGTCTCATCGAGCGTTTCCTGGGTGCGCGCGGAGATCACCACGGTGGCGCCGTGGGCGGCCAGGGCGTGGGCCATCGCTTTTCCCATGCCCTTGGAGGCGCCGGTCATCAGCGCCACCTTGCCGGTCAGATCGAACAGCTTGGTTTCCACCATGGCGTTACGCTCCGGTCTGGTTGTAGCGGTTCACTTCGTTGCGGGCGACCACGTTGTGGTGCACCTCGTCCGGACCGTCGGCCAGGCGCAGGGTGCGCTGCTGCATGTACATCTCGGACAGCGGTGACCACTGGCTGACACCGGTGGCGCCGTGGATCTGGATCGCCTGGTCGATGATCTGGCAGCACTTCTCCGGCACCATCGCTTTCGCCATGGACACCCAGATGCGCGCTTCCTTGTTGCCCATCACGTCCATCGCCTTGGCGGCTTTCAGGACGATCATGCGCATCGCTTCGATCTCGATGCGGGCACGGGACACGGTCTCCATGTTCTTGCCCAGGTTGATGATCTGCTTGCCGAACGCTTCGCGGTTCATGCCGCGCTCGAGAATCAGGTCCAGGGCTTTCTCGGCGGAGCCGATGGAGCGCATGCAGTGGTGGATACGGCCCGGGCCCAGGCGCAGCTGGGAAATCTCGAAGCCGCGGCCTTCGCCCCACAGGATGTTTTCTTTCGGCACGCGCACGTTATCCAGCTTGATGTGCATGTGGCCGTGGGGCGCGTGGTCGTGGCCGAACACGCGCATCGGGCCGAGCACGTGCACGCCGGGGGCGTCCATGGGCACCAGAATCTGCGACTGCTGGCGGAAGGTGGGCGCGTCCGGGCTGGTCTTGACCATGCAGATCATGATCTTGCAGCGCGGGTCGCCGGCGCCGGAGATATAGTATTTCTCGCCGTTGATCACCCAGTCGTCGCCGTCCAGCACGGCGCTGGTTTCAATGTTGCGGGCGTCGGAGGAGGCCACCTGGGGTTCGGTCATGCCGAAGCAGGAACGGATCTCGCCGGCCAGCAGCGGCTTGAGCCACTTCTCTTTCTGCTCCGGGGTGCCGACGCGCTCCAGCACTTCCATGTTGCCGGTGTCCGGCGCGGAGCAGTTCAGGGTCTGGGACGCCAGCGGGTTCTTGCCCAGCTCGAAGGCGATGTAGGCGTAGTCCAGGTTGGACAGGCCTTCGCCGGTTTCCGCGTTGGGCAGGAAGAAGTTCCACAGGCCGGCTTCGCGGGCCTTGTTCTTGGCGGTTTCCAGCAGCTCCAGCTGGCCGGGCGCGTAGCTGAACCGCTCGGCGCGGCCTTCGCCCAGACGGTGGAATTCCTCGGTGATCGGGTCCACGTTCTCGCGGATGTGCTTGGCCAGGGCGTCCAGCAGCGGGCGCGCGTCTTCGGACATGGCCAGGTTGTTGAGATCGGTATCGTTACCCATGGGTGTTTACTCCTCGTTGATGGGGGCGCCCGCCTCGGTGTCGGCGGCCAGGCATTGTGCGCGCAAAGCGCGGCGGTCGGTTTTGTCGGTGCCGCCCCGGGGCAGCGGGTCGCTGCGCAGCCAGAGGCGGTCGGGAATCTTGAACGCGGCCAGGTGGTCCGCCAGGAAGGCTTGCAGCCCGGCCTCGTCCACGCGGGCGCCGGGCTTGAGCTGCACGCCAGCGCCGACGATCTCGCCCAGGCGCTCGTCGGGAATCGGGAACACGCCGGCTTCGGCCACGTCCGGGTGGCGGTGCAGGGCGCCTTCCACTTCCAGGCAGGCGATGTTCTCGCCGCCGCGGATGATGATGCTCTTCTTGCGGTCGACGATGTAGATCAGGCCTTCCTCGTCGATGCGCGCCAGGTCGCCGGTGTACAGCCAGCCGTCGCGGACGGTGTCGGCGGTGGCCTCGGGCTGGTTCAGATAGCAGCGCATATTGGCGGCGCTTTTCACGGTCAGCTCGCCGATTTCGCCGGTGGCCACTTCCTTGCCGTCGCCGTCGACGATGCGCATTTCCTGCAGCGGCGGGGTCGGCCGGCCGGCGGCTTCCGGATGAGCCACATAGTCCGGCCCGCCGATCAGAATGCCCAGGGCGTTGGTTTCGGTCATGCCCCAGCCGGAGGCGATGGCGGCGGCGGGGAAGGCTTCGGCGAGCTGGCCCACCTGGGCGGCGGGCCGCTTGGCGCCGCCGCCGCCGATCGCTTCCAGGGTGTCCAGGCTTTCGCCCAGGGCGCGGGCGGTATCCATCAATTCGGCGGACTGGGTGGGCACGCCGGTGAAGCGGGTGATGCGCTCGCGCTTGATCAGGCGCACCGCCTCTTGTGGGTCCCACTTGTACATCAGGGTCAGGGTGGCGCCGCTGGCCAGGCCCTGCAGGAAATTCGACTGTAAGGCGGTGACATGGAACAGCGGCGTCACCACCAGAAACGAGGGTGGCTGAACTTGATCCGGCTCCGGCAGGGGCGGCGGCGGGTCCGCCACCAGCGGCGCCATCAGCCGCGCCATGATCCAGGAGTACACCGCCGAGATCGCGCCGCGATGGGTGAGCACCACGCCCTTGGGGTTGCCGGTGGAACCGGAGGAGTACAGCACGGCGAAGTCGTCGTCCGGGGCGATGGTCACATCCGGCCAGCGGTCGTCGCGGCCGCCGTCGCGCAGTTGTTCATAGCGCGGCCGGCCGGGCAGGGCTTCGGCGTCACGCACCGCGATCAGCGCCAGGCCGTTGTCGGCGGCCAGCTTCTCGATGCGCTGGTGGCGCGGGCCGTCGGCGAACACCACCCGGGCGCCGCAGTCCGTCAGGCCGTAGGCCAGCTCCTGCTCCGACCACCAGGCGTTCATCGGCACCGCCACCGCGCCCAGCGCGGCCACCGCCAGAATCAGGATCGGCAGCTCCGGGTAGTTGCGCATGGCGATCGCCACCGGGTCGCCCTGGCGCACGCCCAGGTCGTCGGCCAGGGCGTTGGCGACGCGCCGCACCTCCCGGCACAGCTCGGCGTGGCGCCAGCGTTCGTCCTGATAGACCAGCGCGTCGCGGTCCCCATAAGCGGGGGCGGCGTCTTCCAGCAGCACGCGCAGGTGTGCCGGGGCATTGGCGAATACCGGATAGCGGACTCCGCCGATCACCGCCTCGGTGAGCGCGAAGCGGGGATCGCTGGCGGCGATATGCGCCTGGGCGTCTTCGGGCGTCAATTGTTCTCCTTATGCACGGCGAGCGCCGTGGGCTGGCTGACACTTGTCAGGAATCAAGCTAAGGCGGATGGTGGCGGCAAGTCAAGCGCCGTTGACCGGTGGGCCACACCGGAATCAGGAATAATGGAATGCTATTTCGACGGGCAAGCGTCTGAATTAATTGGACTTTTCGCCCAGCTGGTCGACCATGGCGCGGACCGCCGCGGCCACCGTCTTGAGGATCACGGTGTCGTCGATGTCGCGGTTCAGCCAGTCGCGCATGGGCGCGAACGCGGCCAGGAAGACGATCATATTGGCCACCACTTCGGCGCGCGGGTCGTCCTCGGGCAGACCGGTGCGTTCGCGCAGCTGGTCGGCTAAGGCATTGAGCACCGTCTCGTCGCGGGCGCGCATGGTCTTGCGGTCTTCGTCGCGGAGGTGGGGGATGGAGCGGTAGATCAGCAAGGTGCCCTGGCGCTTCTTGGTCCAGACGTCCTGGAAAAACGCCGCCACCTGGTCCTCGAACGGCACGTCCGGGTCGCGCTCCAGACGTTCCGCCAGGGTCGGCACGTCCTGGGCGAACCACAGTTTGTTGAGCAGCCGGCGCAGGATGTCGTTTTTGTTGGCGATGTAATCGTAGATGCTCGCCTGGTTGACGCCGGAGCGCGCGCAGATGTCGCGGATGGTGGTGGCGTCGAAGCCCTTTTCCAGAAACAGGGACAGGGCCGCGTCGCAGATCTGGTTGCGGCGCGTCTCGGTGAGCGCGCTGTCCTGCACGCCGTCCACCGTGGCTTCCACCAGTTGCTGCTCGCTGTCGAGGGCGGTTTTATCGTTGTGTTCAGGTTCCGCCGGCAAGCGTCTTCTCCACAATCAGGTCGGTCCGGGAAGGTCGCTCGGACGTTAGCACAGTTGTTTCAGGGGCGGAAGAAAGCGGCCGGCGGCGCGCTTCGAGCGGCGCCAGGATCGGGCAAGGATCGGCGGGTTATGGGGCATCACGCGGCTATCTTGCCGCCGTCTTGAGCGTTATCTTGTCATTCTTTGCCCCTGAACCCGGGTATTACTTCGTTTGTCTGATCGAGAGAGTAGTTATGAGCGACGACACCTACACGCCTCCGAAAGTCTGGAAATGGGACGCGGAAAGCGGCGGCAAATTCGCCAGCATCAACCGGCCCATCGCCGGCCCCACCCATGACAAAGACCTGCCGGTGGGCAAGCATCCGCTGCAGCTGTATTCCCTGGCCACGCCCAACGGCGTCAAGGTGACGGTGCTGCTGGAAGAGCTTCTGGAAAAGGGCTTCGAAGGCGCGGAGTACGACGCCTGGTTGATCCGCATCACCGAGGGCGAGCAGTTCGGCAGCGGGTTCGTGGACATCAACCCCAACTCCAAGATCCCGGCCCTGGTGGATCAGAGCCAGGACCCGTCGGTGCGCGTGTTCGAGTCCGGCGCCATCCTGCTCTACCTGGCGGAAAAGTTCGGCGCTTTCCTGCCCACTGATCCGGCCAAGCGCACCGAATGCCTGAACTGGCTGTTCTGGCAGATGGGCGCGGTGCCGTTCCTGGGCGGCGGCTTCGGCCACTTCTACGCCTACGCGCCGGAGAAATACGAATACCCGATCAACCGCTACACCATGGAAGTGAAGCGCCAGCTGGACGTGCTCGACCGCCGCCTGGCGGACAACCGCTTCCTGTCCGGCGACGACTACACCATCGCCGACATGGCGGTCTGGCCCTGGTACGGCGCCCTGGTCACCAACAAGGTGTACGAGGCCGCCGAATTCCTGGAAGCGCACACCTACAAGAACGTGCTGCGCTGGGAAGCGGAGATCGCCGAGCGCCCCGCCGTGCAGCGCGGCCGCATGGTCAACCGCGCCTGGGGCGAGCCCGGCGAACAGCTGCGCGAGCGCCACGACGCCAGCGACTTCCAGCTGCGCACCCAGGACAAGCTGGAAGACTCATAGCCGCGACACTGGTGGGAGCGGGCCCTTGTGGTGGCGGCCTTTGTGGGAGCGGGCCCCGCCCGCGAAAGGGAGCGAAGCTCCCGGCCAAGGTTGCCCCGCTGGATTCCAGAGGCTTTTTAACAGCGCCATAAACGGCGTCTCTGGGATCCTGCCGGCAAGCGTTGCTTGCCTTTCGCGGGCTGGGCCCGCTCGCACAAGGTGGTCCCTTTCGCAGCGGGTCCCGCTCCAAATGACTTGCCAAAAACCCGTGCTTACGAAGATCGTTTTGTGGCGGGGATTTTCTCCAATACCATCAGGTCATCCAGGTAGGTGACCAGATGCTCCAGGTATTCCGGTGAGATGTCCTGCAGCGCGGCGAGCGCACGGGCCACCTGCCGGTGCGCGTTGAGCGGGCCGGCGTCGCCGGGTACGTGGGTGATGGCGTGCTGGATGCGCGCGGCCAACTGCTGTCGGGCCTGGGCCTCGCGGATCGGCGCAAGGGCTTTCAGCTCCATGGGCGCTTCGCCATCGCCACGCAGCCGGGTCAGCAACGTGGCCAGCGGGGATTCGTACCGCGGCGTAGCGCGATCGCCCTGGCTTTCATCGTCGTCGGCGTCCGAGCGGGCCCGGTAGTCCGCGAGCGCCTGTTCCAGTTTTTCCTGATGCTTTTGCGACGGCGCGCGACGGCTTTCGGCCAGGCGCGTGGCGAAGCTCTCCAGATAGGCGAAGCGCACCGGGTCGCGGTGGTGGGCGCCGGTCTGGCGCAGGGCTTCCAGTTGCGCCAGCACCTCACTCATCGCGTTGTCCGGTCTGCTCCGGTTCGCCGGCGGTGGCGTCGGCGCGCGGTACGGTGGTGATTTCCACGCGCCGGTTCTTGGCGCGGGCGGCGTCGTCCACGTTGGGGGTCACCGGCTGGTTGTCGCCGAAGGCGGCGGCGAAAATGCGCGCCTCCGGCAGCCCCTGATCGATCAGGGTGCGGGTGACCGTGAGCGCGCGCTGGGCGGACAGGCCCCAGTTGTCCGCGTAGCGCGGGTTGCCCTGCTGGATCGGCAGGTCGTCGGTGAAGCCGCTCACCATCAGCAGCTCGTCGTGTTGTGCCAGGTAGGTGCGCAACGGTTCCACCAGGCTTTCCAGCAGCGCGCGGCCCTCCGGCTGCAGGCGGTCCGCGTTGAGCGCGAACAGCACGCTGCCGTTAATACCGATGCGGCCGTTCTGGAACGAAATGCGGCCGCTGGCGAGCGGGTCGGCGAGCGCCTCTTCCAACGCCTGGCGGCGTTGCTGCTCGGCCTGCAGTTTGGCGCGTTCCTGCTCCAGCGACTGGCTCAGTTCCAGCTGAATGCCGATCACCCACACCAGCAGCAGCACGAAGATGCCCACCAGCGCCGCCATCAGATCCGAGAAGATCGCCCACACCGGGGTGGACTGAGCGCCGTCCTGGGACGCGTCGTGAAGCTCGTCCATCAGCGCGCCTCGTTGTGCTTGAGGGCGGCCAGGGCGTCGATCACTTCCTTCTGCGAACTCAGGCTCAGATCGATCACCTCGCGGGCCTGCTCCACATAGTAGGCCAGCTGCTCGTCGCTGCGCGCGGCGGACTGTTCCAGGGACGTCTCGATGCGTCTGAGGTTATCCAGCAGCTTGCCGTTGGACTCGCTGAACAGGTTCACCGCGGTGCCGAAGGCGTCGCCCAGGCTGGCCACCTCGTGGGCCCCGCCGGCGATATCGGCGGCGGCGTCGTCCAGGCGGGCGGTCTGCGCGTCCACCTGGCCGGCGAAGGTATCGCTGACCTCCTTGAGCACGCCGCCGGCGTCGCGGATCAGCGTTTCCACCGCGTCGCGCTGCACGCCGGCCGCCTGCTGCTGGGCGGTGAGCAGGGCGTCCAGCTCGCCCATGATGCGGCGGCGTTCCTCCAGCAGTTCGTTGTCCCGTTCGCTGCTTTGCGCCATTTCCTCGCGCAGGCGGCTGATCACTTCGGCGGCCGCCTTGGGCGTCTCCGAGGCGGTTTCGATCAGCCGCGTCATCGGCGCTTCCAGGGCGGTGCCCAGCTCGGTGAGGTGGCGGGTGACGGTGGCTTCCAGATCGGCCAAGCGCTGCGTGGCCGCGTCGCCGCGCGCCGCCTCCTGATCCCGCAAGGCGCTGAGCTGCTCGCCGGTGCGGGCGAGCAAGGTGTCCAGGCCTTCCCGTTGTCCTTCCACCAGGCCGCTGGCGGTGTGCTGGAAGCGCTCATCGTGGCCGCGCAGGGTGTCGCCGAGGTCGCTGACCAGGCGGGCGAGGGTCTGCTGTTGTTGCTCGAGGCCTTCCCGCCAGCCCTCGGCGGTGGCGTCGCCGGCTTCCTGGAAGCGCTCGGTGATGGCCGCCAGCCGTTGCTGGTTGTCGGCCCGGGCCTGCTGCTGGTCGTCGCGGATTTGCGTCAGCAGGGCGTCGCCGTGGGCCTGGAAGCGGTCGTTGTGCGCTTGCAGGGCGGCGGCCACCTTGTCGGTGAGGCTTTGCGCGGTCTGTTGATGTTCGGCCAGGCCCTCGCGCCAGTGGCGCGCCGCTTGCTCGGTGGTGGTGTCGAAGCGCTCGGCGATCCGGCTCAGCTGGCTTTCGGTGAGCGTGCTGAGGCGCTGGTGGCTCTGCGCCGCCTGGTCGTTGAGGCGTTCCAGGGCCTCGGCGATCACCGGGCGGACGCTCTCCGCCGCCAGCCGGCTGCTGTCCGCCAGGCTGGTGCTCAGGCTGTCGCCGACGGACGCCGCCAGTTGCCGGTAGTGCTCGGCGGTCTGCTCGTGGAACTGCTTTTGGTTGTCGGTGAGCGCGCTGTTGAGCTGATCGCCCATCTGTTCCAGGCGCCGGGTCAGCGCCTGCAGGCTATCCACCACGGCGGGAAAGGCGTCGGACTGTGACTGCAAGGCGCGGAACGCCTCCTGCTGCTGATGCTTCAGGGAGAAGGCGCGCAGGTCGCGGCGCAGCACGGCGTCCAGCTCGCGGCCGACCAGGGTGCGCTCGCGGCGGCTCAGGGTGGCGCCCAGCCCCAGCATGGCGGAGGCGGCGACACCCGCGATGGAGGTGCCGAAGGCCAGGCTGAGCCCGGCGATGGGCGCCGCCAGGGCGCTCTGCACGGCGGCCAGGTTGTTGCCGCCTTCCAGGGCACTGACCGCGCCCTGCAGGGTGACGATCATGCCGATAAAGGTGCCCAGCAGGCCCAGCATCACCAGCAGGCCGGACAGGTAGGGCGTGAGCATGGGCCCGGGTAGCGGCGTGCTTTCCCCTTCCACGCGCCGGCGCACGGCGCCGCGCAGGGCGGCGGGCAGGTCGGCCAGCCAGCGCTCCAGGGCGTCGCCGTCGGCGGGCGGGTTCTCCAGTTGCCGGGCCAGTTGCGCGCTGTCGGCGCGGAAGCGGCGCAGCTCCAGGAAGCCGAAGCCGTACACGAAGGCGATCAGCAGGGTGGCGGTGAGGGCCACCAGGTTGGTGCCGAGAAAGCCGATGCCCACCCAGGCCACGGTGGCCGCGCCGAGCAGGCATACCAGTGCGAATAAAAAGCGTGTCATTGAGGTCCTTGTGGGTCGTTGTGCGCGCTTTCCAGCGCCATGAGCAAGCCCTGCACCGGCTCCAGGCGGGTGTCCAGTTCGGCCAGCAACAGGGTCTTCATCTCCTGGCAGAAGCGATGCAGCCAGGCGCCTTCCTTCATCCAGTCCCGGGGATCGTCGCCGGGCGTATCGCTGAGCAGGCTGTGCTGGCGGTCCGGCCAGAGCGCCAGGAAGCGCTTTTCCAGCACGCCGGGCACGGCACCGAAGCCCTTGCGGGCGTAGCCGGTAAGGGTGTTGTCGAGCACCGCGTCGATGCGCGCCAGCCGCGCCAGGGCCGGGCCGTGGTCGGTGAGGGCGCCACGGGCTTTCAGCCGCAGCGGCGGCACGGCGGCGGCCATCTGCCGCTGCTTGCTCTGATAGAAGCGCCGGTAGGGCTCGAAATCCGGCGGCTCGGCCGGGCTCGGGCCGGCTTCCGGCGCCGGCAGGCCGTTGCGGGTGCCGATGCGCTCGGCGGTGACGCTGGCTTCGATGGCGTCCCGCTGGCTTTGGCGCAGTTTCTCCAGCTCCGCGCGCAGCCGCTCGGCGGCTTTGCCGTCGGCGCCGAAATAGCCGTCCCGGGACGCCACGTTGGCGGCGTCCAGCGCCACGGTGTCGGACAGGTCGAACAGCCGCGCCAGCCGTTCGCCGAAGCACGGCAGCGGCGCGCCGGCCGCGCGCACGCCCAGGCCCGCCAGCTGCCGCCGCAGCGGGCCGGTGTTGTTCACGCTGTTGGGCCTGCCGTTGCTCATCGCCGCGCCCTGGTTGGACATCCATGGAGAATAGAGGGCCCGACGCGCCCTGGCGCCGGGAAGCCGCACATTCTAATCAGGAACGGCCGGCGATGATAATGGCGGCATGTAGCCGCCCGACCGGCGCCCTGGAAAGGGCGCGGCGGGGCGGACGGGGCAGGGGGCGCGGGTCAGGCGCGGCGGAAGGCTTCCGGGATGGTCAGCTCGTAGGTGGCGCCGGTGGGCAGCAGCAGCGCGGAGGGGCCGCGCTGGGAACTGAAGTAGAGCCGCGAGCCGTCCGGGGTGAAGGCGGGGCCGGTGAGTTCGCTGCCGCCGCCGGGGATTTGCAGCAGGATTCTGGCGGGCTGGTTGGGCACCATCACCATCAGACGCATCAGGTCGCCGTCTTCCGCCACCACCACATCGCCGGCCGGGCCGACGACGATATTGTCCACGTCATTGAACGGCGCTTCGCCGCTGCCGATCAGCTGTTCGTTGTCGAACACCACTTCGATCTGGTCGTTGTCGATGTCCAGGGCGTAGACCCGGTTGTCGCCTTTGCAGGCCAGGAACACCACCGCGCGCAGCGGGTTGGCGCTGCCCGCGATGTCGGGCCGCTGGCCCTCCGGCAGGGTCTGCACCCACAGGCCTTCGCCGCCTTTGAAGCGGGTGCCCGGGGCGCCCTGGCCGGTGGCCGCCTCGATCTCGGCGCGCACCGTTTCCTGGGCGCGGTGCGGGTCCTGCACCGGCACCCAGCGCACCTTGTGCAGGCGGCGGGCCTGGTCCAGGTCTTCCTGGTAGGCGCCGTTGGCGAAGCCGTCCACTTCCAGCACCTCCAGCACGCCGTTATCCAGGTCCAGGCCCGGTTCCCCGGTGATCGAGGTGACCACGCCGGCGGACCGGAAGCGGTACAGACGGCCGTTGCCGTCGTCCTCGGACAGGTAGAGGGTGCGGGTGTCCCAGTCCGCCACGGCGGCTTCGTGGTTGAAAATACCCAGCGCCGGATGCGCCCGCGCCAGGGACGCGGGCCCCAGCGGGTGGCACTCATAGACCTGGCCGTCGGTGGTCTCCTCGCAGGACAACCAGGTGCCCCAGGGCGTGGCGCCGCCGGCGCAGTTGCGGCGGGTGTTGCGCAGGATGCGGTAGGCGTCGATGACGGTGCCGTCGCGGTCGAACCGCAACGCGCCCACGCCGCCGCCGGGGGCGATTTCACTGTTGGAGACATAGACCCAGCCGCCGTCCTCCCGCACCGGGAACACCGCGCCGCCGTCCGGGAAGATGTGCCAGTTGTCGCGCAGCAAGCCGGTGAGGTTGGGCAGACCGGAGATCGGGTCTTCCAGGTGCCGGGCCACGCGGCGGATCGAGAACCCCTCGGGAATCAGAATGCCGTCCACGTCGCTTTCCACCAGCTCGCCGATACCGGCCAGCGGCCCCGCTTCCAGGGGCAGCATGGTGGCCGGCGGTACAGGCGGCTCGGGAGCGGGGGGCTCCGGCTCCGACGGGCTGGGGGTCGGTGACGGGGTGCCCGCCGGGCTGCCCGAGGACGAGGAACCGCCGCCGCAGGCGGTGATCACTGCGGCGCCGGCGCCGTAGAACATGGCCTGGATCAGTTTGCGTCGGGTCAGGGTTACGGAGTTCATAAGCCGGTCCGGAGTCGATAACGGCGGACAGGCTGGCCGCCGATGATGACAATCCGGTGATGCCGGCGGCGCCGGTGGCGGTCGGTAACAAAAGTCGAACCGAACGGTTACCGAAGGCGGTCAGTCCACCGCCAGACCGGCGGGGAAGCGGCGGATCTTCTGCGCCAGGTAGAGGCCCACCAGCAGCGCCAGGCAGGTGAACGCCACCGCCAGGCGGAAGCCGCCGGTGGCTTCGATCAGCCAGCCGGCGATGGCCGGGCCCAGGAACTGGCCGCCGGCGAAGAACACCGTCACGTAGCTGAAGGCGATGGGGATATGGCGCGGCGCCACCTGGTCGGTGCTGGCGGCCTGGACCATGGTGAACACGCCGTTCACCGCGCAGCCCATGAGCAGAAAGTGGGCGAAGAACATGGCCAGGCTCTGGTCGATCAGCGGCAGCCCCATGGCCACGGTGACCACCGTCATCGCCAGGGTCAGGGTGTTGCCCCGGCCCCACACATCGGACAGCGAGCCCCATAGAGGCCCGGCGGCCACCGACAGCAGGCCGGACATGGCCATCAGCCAGCCGGCGGTGGCCTCCTCGAACCCGGACTCCACCACGTAGCTGACCATGAAGATGGCCTGGATGATGTAGACCATGCCGATGATGCCGTAGATCGCCGCCATGATGATCACGCGCGGGTTGCGGTAAATGCGCCATTTGTCCGCCGGCGCCGGGCGGTCCGGGTGGTCGTGGGCCACCGGCGCCGGGTCGCGTACGGCAGCCAGGACCAGCGCCACCGCCACCGCCGCCAGGGCGGCGAACAGGCCCCAGGCGAGGCGCCAGCCGTGCTCGCCGAACTGGCTGGAGAGCCAGGGCACCAGCAGGCCGGTGGCGAAAATGCCGGCACCCACGCCGCCGGACATGCAGCCGATCACCATGCCGCGTTTTTCCGGGTACCAGGTGGCCAGCAGCGACACCATGGGGGCGAAGCAGAAGGCGGTGCCCAGCCCCAGCAGCGCCATCAGGCCGACGACTACCGGGTAGGCGCTGGCCAGCGCCAGGCCGGCGAAGCCGGCGGTGAGAATCAGCAGGCCGGTGGCCACCGCGTTACGCGCGCCCCAGCGGCTGGCGGCGATGCCGCCCAGCAACACGAACAGCAGATAGCCCAGCGCGGTGACGGTGCCCAGGGTGCCGGCTTGCCGGTAGCTCAGGCCCAGATCATCGCGCATCGGCGGCAAGATCAGGCCGTACGCCAGCCGGGCGAACACGATCGCCACCAGCGCCACCAGAATACCGCCCGCCACCATGATCACGATGTTGGGGCGGTTGGGCGCAGAGGCGGTGGCGGACATAGGCGGCGGATCCATGGTCTGGGACGTTCGGGGCGGGCGCTACTGTAGCGCACGGCGCCCGTCACACCCAGTGTTTCGTTCCCCGCAAGCGCGCCGTCTGGGTTAGGCTTGGGCGTTTGCATCGGGACCAGCAACGGGAGTATCGGAAGTGGATCAGTCACTGTTTGTTCGCGAGGGCGAGACCTTCGTCCCCACCGCCAGCGCCGGCGGACCCTGGAGCCCCAGCCATTTGCACGGCGGCTCGCCCACCGGGCTGCTGGCGCTGTTGATGGAGCAGGCCACCGCGGACAGCGGGCTGCGGCTCAGCCGCCTCACGGTGGATTTATTGAGGCCGGTGCCGGCGGCGCCGCTCAGCGCGGAAATTTCGGTGGTGCGCGCCGGGCGCCGCCTGCGAATACTGCAGGGGTCCCTGCTCGCCGACGGTGTCGAGGTGTGCCGGGCCAGTGGGTTGTTTCTGGAGCAGGCCGGTGCCGAGGTGCCCGCGTTCGGGCGCTTCGAAACGGGCGGTCTGGAGCCGCGCGGCGACCGCCCGGTGATGACCCTGGCGGAAGTGGGCGGCGGCCGCAAAGGCGGCGACTGGACGCCCCGGGGGCTGCACACCACCGCGCGCATCTGCGTGCTCGAGGGGGTTGGCGGCCAGGGCCAGGGCCGGGTGTGGATGTCGCTGCCGGTGCCGGTGGTGGCCGGTGAGCCCTGCTCGTCGCTGGTGCGCGCGGCCACCTTGTCCGATTTCGGCAACGGCATCGCTCAGCTGCGGCTGGCCCCGGATGTCGGCAGCATCAATTCGGATCTCAGTCTGTACCTGCACCGCGACCCGCGCGGCGACTGGCTGGGGCTCGACGCCCGCGCCCGCATGCAGGACAACGGCACCGGCCTGGTGGATACCACCTTGTACGACGAGGACGGCCCGGTGGGGCGGGTGCTGCAGGCCACTCTGGCGATGCCCTTGTACGCCGGCGGCTGATTGGCGTTACATTAGGATGAAAGGCCATCAGGAGGACGCCATGGCGACCGGCTGGGCCCCGGAAGGGGCCGTTCAGGATCAGATCGACAGTACCGTGGACTCGGCGGTGCAGCATGCCCGCAGCCGTCTGCCCGCCGGCGACAGCCTGACGCACTGCGAAGAGTGCGAGGCGCCGATCCCCGAGGCCCGCCGCGCGGCGCTGCCCGGTGTGCGGCTTTGCACGCTGTGCCAGGGTGAGCGCGACGAGGCCCGGTCCGAGGGCTACAACCGGCGCGGCAGTAAAGACAGCCAGCTTCGTTGAGGCGAAGGGCGTTGAGTCAGCGTCCCAGAAATTCGGACAGCAGCCGCAGCGACGAGACGTTGTCGCACACCAGTTTGATGCACACCAGCAGCGGCACCGCGATCAGGATGCCGACCACGCCCCACATCCAGCCCCACAGCAGGATCGACAGGAACACCGCCACCGGGCTCAGGGCCAGGCGGTGGCCGGCCACCGTCGGGGTAATGAACTGACCCTCGAGCACGTTCAACACCATCACCAGAAACGGCGGCAACAGCACCTGGGTGAGGCCGTCGAAATTCAGGCTGCTGATGAACAGCAATATCACGCCGCTGACGATCGGCCCGATATAGGGCGCGAAATTGAGCATGCCCACCATCACCCCGAAGAGGATCGGGTTGGGCATGTCCAGCAGATAAAGAATTAACGCCGCGCCGGCGCCCAGACAGGTGTTGATGATGGTGATGGTGCCCAGGTACACCGATACGCTGGTCTGGATCTGGCGCACGGTTTCCACCGCCGCCCGCTTATGCTCGAACTGGGGAATCACCCGCACCAGCTTGCGCAGAAAGGTGTCGCCGGAGGCCAGCATGAAATAGAGAAGAATCACGCTCAGGGTGATGCCGTACAGCGCCGACCAGGTGCCGGAGAGAATCCACTTCACCGGGCTCCAGGTGGGGGCTTCTTCCTTCTGTTGGTTTTCATCACCGGGGGTGATGTCCTCAATCTGGGCGTTGGCCAGCTTGAGCTGCTGCATGGGCTCGCTGAACTGGTGGAATTCCTGTTCCAGCTGACGCAGATCGCGGGGCGCTTTTTGCAGCCATTCCATGGCCGGCTCCGAGAGACCGTACAGCGCGCCGAAGCCCAGGCCGAGCACGCCGATCACCACCGCCGCCGCGCTCACCGGCGGCGGGATTTTCAGCACCCGCAGCGCGCGCACCACCGGGGTGAAAATCAGGCTGGTGAGAAACGCCACCATCAGCGGCATAAAAAGAGTGGCCGCAGCGTACAGGGTGTACATCACCAGCAGCAGAAAAATACCGGTGAGCATGGCGGAACGCACATTCACCGACTCGAAGTTGGCTTTGGGCCTGTTCCGGTCCACTTTGGGCGGGGTGTTTGACGGCATCGGGGTGTCCATTGTTAGCCGGGCGGCGCGGGCGTTCCGTGGCGCGCTGTCGTTATGGCTGCCAATGATTGCATGCCGGGTGCGGGCGGTTAAGTGATCCGGATGGCGGGGCGGTAAAAAAGGGTAAAGGCGTGAACCGCGTGGCGCCGGCGGCACCACACGGGATCGGTTGGGCGTTTATTCGTCCCAGAGTGTCGCCAGGGTGTAGGGGCTGCCTTCCTGGGCCCAGAAGGCGCCGTCCACGTAGCGCCGGTGGCGGTCCAGGTCGGCGATCTCGTTGAGGTCGTCGTCGCTGAGCCTCAGATCGGCGGCGGCCAGGTTCTGCCGCAGGCGTTCCGGGTTCACGGATTTGGGGATCACCGCGGTGTCGCGGTGCAGCGCCCAGCTAATCAGCACCTGGGCCGGGGTGGCCTGGTGCCGCTCGGCGATGGTCTTGATCACCGGGTCTTCCAGCAACACCGGTTCGTCCTTGGCTTTGAAATTGTCCGGGCGGTCGGACGAGCCCAGCGGTGAATAGGCGGTGACCTGAATGCCGTTGTCATGGCAGAAGCGCACCAACGGCGCTTGCTGCAAATAGGGGTGCAGCTCCACCTGGTTCATCGCCGGCCGGTGGCGGGCGGTTTCCAGCAGCGCGGTGAGCTTGCGCACGCTGAAGTTGGACACGCCGATCTGGCGGGTCAGATTATCGTCCACCAGCGCTTCCATGGCGCGCCAGGTGTCGGCCACCGGCATGTCCTCGGGGTCCAGGATATCGGCGCCGGATTTCGGAAAACTGATGCCCGGAGTCAACGCCACCGGCCAGTGCATCAGGTAGAGATCCAGGTAGTCGAGCTGCAGGTCGTCGAGAGTTTTTTCCAGGGCCGGCTGCACGTCTTCCGGGGCGTGGGCGCTGTTCCACAACTTCGAGGTGATCCACAGGTCCTCGCGGCTGACGGTGCCGGCGGCAAAGGATTCCGCCAGCGCCTGGCCCACTTCCGCCTCGTTGCCGTAAATGCGGGCGCAGTCGATGTGCCGGTAACCCTGTTGCAGGGCTTCCTTGACCGCGCCGTACACGTCGCCGGGGTCGGACTTCCAGGTGCCCAGGCCGAGCATCGGCATGGTGTCGCCGTTTTCGAATGTCAGGGTCTTCATGGGTCACTCCTTCCTTGTTGGGCTTCGCTTACCCTAAACAGTCGGCCGCCCCGGGGGCTAGCGGGATACTGTTAAATTCTTGCCCGTTCGTTAAGCTGGGGCCCACTCATCAGCAGGAGACCGCCGCCATGATTTCGGACCAGATGCCCTACCAGAAACATTTCCAGGACGTCGACGGCAAGCGCATCGCCTATGTGGACGAAGGCGAGGGCGACCCGATCGTGCTGCTGCACGGCAACCCCACCTCCTCGTACCTGTGGCGCAATGTGATTCCGGAGCTGGTCGGCAGTGGCCGGGTGATCGCGCCGGATCTGATCGGCCAGGGCGATTCGGAAAAGCTGCCGGCCAGCGACGGCCCCGGTCGTTACGGCTTTCTGACCGCCTACCATTACCTCGACGGGTTGCTGGCGGCGCTGGGTCTGGACCGGAACGTCACCCTGGTGGTGCACGACTGGGGCAGCGGTCTGGGCTTTCATTGGGCCAGCCAGCACCCGGACGCGGTCAAGGCGATCGCCTATATGGAAGCCATCGTCATGCCGATGACCTGGGACGACTGGCCGGAAGCCGCCCGCGGCATCTTCCAGGGGTTCCGCTCGGAAAAAGGCGAGGACCTGATTCTCAAGCGCAATATGTTCGTGGAGGCGGTGCTGCCCGGTTCGGTGCTGCGCGGCCTCACCGATGTGGAGATGGCCCACTACCGTCGGCCCTTCGAGCTGGAGGAAGACCGCCAGCCCACCCTCAACTGGCCGCGTGAGATCCCCATGGAAGGCGAGCCGCCGGAGATGATCCGGCTGGTGGAAAACTACGGGCGCTGGCTGGCGGCGAGCCCGGTGCCCAAGCTGTTCGTGAACGCCGAGCCGGGTTCCATTCTGATCGGACGGCAGCGGGAGTTCTGCCGCAGCTGGCCGAACCAGACCGAGGTCACCGTCCAGGGCAGCCACTTCCTGCAGGAAGATTCACCGGTGGAGATCGGTCAGGCGGTGGCCCGCTGGCTGGCGGCGCTGTGACGCCGCCGGCCGGCCTCAGTGCTTAAAGATCACGTAGAGCGCGTGGATGATGCCCGGAATGTAGCCGAGCAGGGTCAGCAGGATGTTCAGCCAGAAATGGCCCTTGAAGCCCACTTCCAGAAACACGCCCACGGGCGGCAGCAGAATCGCGAAGATGATCTTGATCGGGTCGGTGGCGGTAAACGGCATGGTACGACTCCTTCGAAGGTTGTGTCCTTGGTCTCCGCCAGTGTGCAACCGGTCCGGTGCTTTTTCCAGATACCTTTGCTTACTCCGCCCGCCGCGTCAGATCGCATTCGATGACGCCGTACCAGCCCAGCCCCCGGTAGGTTTCGTAACCGGGGGTCAGGGCGAAGGCCACCAGGCGGTCGCCGTCCACGTAGTAGCCCCGCTCCAGGGTGCCGCCGTCCGGCGCCCGGGTGTTCAGCGGGTAATGGTCTCCCAGTTCGCCCTTGCCGCTGGCGTCGGCGATAACGCGATGCTGGGCGTCCAGCAGCATGACCCGGCAGGCGCCGCGTTCCTCGTCGCTGAGCCCGACGCCGTTGACCACGTCGCCGGCTTGCGGCGTCCAGTCGAAAAAGATGCCCAGCACGCCGATGGCGTCACCGTTCTCCTGGCCGCCGTCACGGATCGCCGTGGCATAGGTGGCCACCGCCGCGTCGTCCAGCGCCGGGTTGCGGGCGATATCGGTGACCGCGAACTCGTCACCGCTGGCGGTGCGCATGGCCTGCTGAAACCAGGCGCTGCGTGATACGTCCAGGCCCACGGCGCCGGGGTAGCGATCCGGCCGGCCGTTGGCGATCACCCGGCCGCGGTCGTCGGTAACCCATAAGTCCAGATACACCACATAGGAACGCAGGATGGTCGCCAGCCGTTGGCTGGCGTGCTCCAGCCCCGGGACGTCGCCGGGGTTGGCGGCGGCGCTGACCAGAGCGCTGTCGGTCGCCCACCAGCGCACGTCGCAGGAGCGCTCGAACAGGTTGCGGTCGATGATCTCAATGGCGTTCAACGACAGGTCGGTGAAACGCTGGCCGCGAAAATCGATCAGCATCCGGCCGCCGGCTTCCTCGATCTCGCTGGTGTGGGCTTCCACCGCGTCGCGGAAATCCGCGGCAATATGATTGATCTGCTCGGAGACATTGCCGATTTCCTCGGCGACCACGCCGAAGGCGGCACCGGCGGTGCCGGCGCGGCCGGCTTCGATGCGCGCATTGAGGGCCAGGATCTTGGTGGTGGTCATGATCGACTCAATGGCGCCGACCTTGTCGCGGGTCATTTGGGAGATGTCGTAGGCCAGCTTCAGGATGGTTTTGTCTTGCATGTCCTGCTCCTTTTGATGCATTGACACAGAGCGCCCGGGGGCCAGGCGGAGGTTGCAAGAAGCAGGCCTAACCCGTTGACCTATAAGGGGAAATAAAAAGTTTAAAGGAAGGGTTATCAAATCTTATCGGCGCCTCTTGAGAAAGCTTTAGAGCCGCCGCATCTAAACGGGTAAGGCAAGACACAAAAGGAGTGGTGTCATGATGGAATTGATCGAGCTTCAGGAAGACCACATCGTCGGGCTGCGTATCGACGGCAAGGTGGACAACGAGACCTTCGACCGGGTGCTGGCGGAGATCGAGGACCGGCTGACCCGGCACGACAAGATTCGTCTCTATGTGGAGTTGGTGTCCCTGGGCGGCATCGGTCTGGAAGCCCTGTTCAAGGACATGAAGTTCGGCCTCGGAAATTGGCGGCGCTTCGAGCGGGAGGCGGTGGTTTCGGACCGCTCCTGGGTGCACAAAATTGCGTCCGTGGCCGACCGGCTGATGCCCTCGGTGGAGGTAAAGGCGTTTCCCCTGGAGGAAAAGAGCGCCGCGCTGGCCTGGGTCCGGGAGTGACCGGGCCCGGCATGCCGGGCGGAGCGAAATAGTTTTGACAGGGGCCGGAAGGCGTGTATCCTTGGTCACAGCTTGAAAGTATGCACGTATTTATGAATCCCTGTTCGATGCCCTACCAGTTAGCGTTCGTCCTGACCTTCATAAGTAACCGTAAGACTTCCAGCACAATCGGCCCCCAGCGGGCTTCCATTACTTTCTGAATGATCAGGAGACTATTATGTCCACTACCACCGGTACCGTTAAGTGGTTCAACGAAGCTAAAGGTTTTGGTTTTATCGAGCAGGAAAACGGCCCTGACGTGTTCGCACACTTCAGCGCTATCCAGGGCTCAGGCTTCAAAACCCTGGCCGAAGGCCAGCGCGTTGAGTTCACTGTAACTCAGGGCCAGAAAGGTCCTCAGGCAGAGAACATCGTCGCCGTATAAAGCGATGTTGAAAGCCGCCCGCGCCTAACCGCGCCGGGCAGGAAAAGCGGGGCCTTCGGGCCCCGCTTTTTTTATGCCCGCTGTTTAGTGCCCAGCCTTTGCCCCGCACTCGAGCGGCGCGCTCTCCGCCAGGATTGTCGACGCGGTCACTTTCCCCTCCTCTCTCCCGGGTATAGGCTCTAACCGAGAACGTTATTGGACGCCTATTTCGCTATGCGGAATAGCTATCACAACAACAATGCGTAAACGGAGAGCAACCATGACCCTTTTCCAGCGAGGCGCACTCTGTCTGGCCGCCCTGGTGTTGGCCGGCCTGACCCAGGCGGCGGACGATGTGAAGCTGCCCGGCACCATCGCCATGACCGCCTACGGCACCGGCTCCGCCGGCTACACCCAGATGGTGTCGGTGGGCAATCTTCTGCAAAACGAATACGACGTGTCGGTGCGTATTCTCCCCGGCGAAAACGATGTATCCCGTATGACGCCGCTGCGCACCGGCCGGGTGCCGCTGTGTGCCTGTGGTATCGCCAGTTATTACGGTTCGGAAGGCGTGCTGATGTTCGCTGACCGCCAATGGGGGCCGCAGCCGATCCGGGTGATCGCCACCTCCATCGCCAGCTTCGGTCTCGGCGTCGCCGTGGCCGGTGACATCGAAGTGGAAACACCGGCGGACCTCAAGGGCAAGAAAGTTTCCTACATTCGCGGTGACGACGCCCTCAATCTGGGCACGGAAGCGTTTCTGGCGTTCGGCGGGCTCACCTGGGACGACGTGGAGCGGGTTGAATTCCCCGGTTACGGGCGCGCGTTCGACGGCGTGATCGCCGGCCAGAGCGACACCGGATTCACCATGTCGGTGGCGCCGCCGGCGCAACAACTGGCCGCCAGCCCGCGTGGTATTGTCTGGCCGCGGCTCGATCCCGAGAACAAGGAGGGCTGGAAGCGTTTGCAGGCCGTGGCACCCTATTTCCAGCCCCATCAAGTTACCGCCGCCGCCGGCGATTATGGCAAGGACAACCCCTGGGTGGGCGCCAGCTACCCCTATCCGATTCTGGTCGCCAACGCGGATCAGCAAAGCGGTCTGGCGGGCGGTCTTATTAAAGTGCTGATCGAGGATCACGACAAATACAAGGATGCGGCGCCTGGCAACTCCGGCTACGCCCTGGAAAAGCAGAACATGCAGTGGGTAATCCCGTTCCACGATGAAGTGGTGGCCTACTACAAGGAAATCGGCCACTGGACCGATGAGATGCAGGCCCACCAGGACCGTCTGGTGAAACGCCAGCAGGTGCTGCAAAACACCTGGAAGGCCTACACCAGCGACGCGCCGGAGGACGATGAGGCGTTCCGCGAGGGTTGGATGAAGGCCCGCGCCGAGGCGCTGGAAGCCGAGGGCATGAACCCGGTGTTCCGCTAAGTCTGTCCCGCTTCAAGGAGTTCTGCCGTGGATTCTCATCATACGGGTGAGCCAACGGCGAAGCAGGTGTCGGGCGTGCGCGACTTACAGGGCCTCTGGCCCTGGCTGCCGCGCCTGGCGACCCTGGTTCTCACCGTTCTGACCCTCGATTACGTTCTTAACCTGGGCTATTTCAGTCTGGTCACCGCGGTGGAGAGCCAGTTTCTCTACACCGTGGTGGCGCTGATGGTGCCGCTGGTGTTCATCATGTGGCCCGCGTTTTCCGGTGGCGACCGCCGACGGGTGGCCTGGTACGACGTGCTGCTGTTTTTGCTGGCCGTGGGGACCTGCGGCTACTTTGTGTATAACGCCGAGCGCATTCTCGACAACGGCTGGGAATACGCCGCGCCGCAAACCGCCACGGTGATGAGTTTCGTATTGTGGGGGCTGACGGTGGAGGCGGTGCGCCGGGCCGGCGGCTGGCCGCTGGCGTTGATTGTCGGCGTGGCCGGCTGCTACCCGATGGTCGCCGACATCATGCCGGGGCCGATTCAGGGCTTTCCGTCCTCACCGAGCCAGACCGCCATTTACCACGCCATGAGCCGTGAGAGCGTGTTCGGCATTCCGTTGCAGGCGTTCGCCAATCTGGTGATCGGCTTTCTGCTGTTCGGCGTGGCCTTGCAAAAAACCGGCGGCGGGAAGTTCTTTATCAACCTGGCGTTCGCCTTGCTCGGCCATGTGCGCGGCGGGCCCGCCAAGGTATCGATCTTCTCCAGCGGCCTGATGGGCTCCATGAGCGGCAGCGTGATCACCAACGTGCTGACCACCGGGGTGCTCACTATTCCCGCCATGCGCCGGGTCGGTATCGGCCGCTCCTACGCCGCCGGCGTGGAGGCGTGCGCTTCCACCGGCGGGGTGCTGATGCCGCCGGTGATGGGGGCCACCGCCTTTGTCATGGCCAGCTTCCTGAATACGCCCTACAGCACCATCGCGCTGGCGGCGGTGGTGCCGTCGTTGTTGTTCTATCTCGGTCTGTTCGTGCAGATCGACGCCTACGCCGCGAAACATGAACTCAAGGGCCTGCCCGAAGAGGAACTGCCGTCACTCAAGCAGACGCTTAAGGAAGGCTGGTACTTTATTTTCGTGTTCGTGTTGCTGATCTGGATGCTGTTCTGGCTGCGCCGTGAAGCGATCGCGCCGTTCTACGCCACCGCGCTGCTGCTGGTGATCAACCAGATTCTGCCGTATCAGCGTTGGGGCTGGCGCGACGTCACCGACTTCTTCTCCAGTGCCGGCAAGCTGTTTGCCGAGTTGATTACCATTCTGGCCGGCGTCGGCTTGTTGGTGGGCGCGCTGTCGGTCACCGGGCTGTCGGGCACCATCGCCAACGACCTGATCTACATCGCCGGCGGCAACCCGCTGGTGTTGTTGCTGATGGGCGCGGTGACCAGCTTTATTCTCGGTATCGGCATGACCGTGACCGCCGCCTATATTTTTCTCGCGGTGGCGCTGGCGCCGGCATTGATTCAGGGCGGGGGTATGAATCCGCTGGCCGTGCACCTGTTCATTCTCTACTGGGGCATGCTCAGTTACATCACACCGCCGGTGGCGTTGGGCGCTTTCGCGGCGGCCACGGTGGCCGGCTCCAAGCCGATGGAAACCGGCCTTAACGCCATGCGTCTGGGCAGTGTGATTTATTTCGTGCCGTTCCTGTTCGTGCTGAACCCGGCGCTGATTCTGCAAGGCGGCTGGCAGGAAATCGCACTGGTACTGGCGCAGGCCCTGGTCGGTGTGGTGCTGATCGCCAGCGCCATTCAGGGCTATCTGGTGGGCATCGGCAGCTTGTCCACGCAGCGGCTCCTGCAATGGCCGATCCGGTTAATGCTGATCGTCGGCGGGCTGGCGTTCGCCGTGCCCGGCGGCGGCGCCATGCCGCTGGGTCACGGCGCCATGTTCGCGCTCAGCCTTGCGTTGACCGTGCCGGCCCTGGGGCTGGCGCTGTGGATCAATCGCGGGCTCTTGTCGTCCCGCCGGGAACCTGTATAAGGAAAGAAGGTTTTCTCGGACGGGGGCGCCATGATCGGTGACCGTGAAGTGATACTGTTCCAGGATCCGCGCATGCTGGATCACCGGCCCGACCCGGACGCCGCCTTCCTGCCGGGGCGGCTGGACCGCCGGGTGCGGGAAATTCTTTCCGGGCTGGGCGCCAAGTGGAGCTACCCGGAACACCCGGGCCGGCTCACCGCCGTGCTCGATCTGCTCGAGCGTGAGCCGGTGCCGGGCGTCCGTCTGGAAGCCGGGCGCGTGGCCACCCGGGCGGAACTGGCCCGGGTGCACACCACCTCTTACCTGGACGGCATTTACGCCATGCGCGGCGAAAACGCCTGGCTGGACATGGACACCACGGCGGTGTCGCCGGGCAGTGTGGAGGCCGCGGAGGTAGCCGCCGGCACCGCCGTGGCGGCGGTGGAGGCGGTGGTCGCGGGCCGTGCCGCCGGGGCCTTCGCCCTGGTCCGGCCACCGGGCCATCATGCTGAATCCGTGCGCGCCCGCGGCTTCTGTCTCTTCAACAACGTGGCGGTGGCGGCGGCCCATGCCCAGGCGGCCCTCGGCTGCCGGCGCGTGCTGATCGTGGATTGGGATGCGCACCACGGCAACGGCACCCAGGAAATTTTCTGGGCCGACCCGGACGTTCTGTTTTTCGATACCCACCGCGCGGCGCCGTTCTACCCCGGCTCCGGCTCGTTGTCCGAAGTGGGCGGCGGTCTGGGCGAGGGCTACACGGTGAACGTGCCGCTGCCCGGCGGTACCGGCGACATGGCCATGCTCAAGGCGTTCCGGGATATTCTGGTGCCGGCGGCGGACGCTTTCCGGCCGGACCTGGTGCTGGTGTCCGCCGGCTTCGACGCGCACCGCTTTGATCTGGCCATGAACGTCAGCTACGAGGGCTTCGCCTCAATGACCGGCATCGTGCGGGAGATCGCCGACCGCCATTGCGGCGGCCAGCTGGCGATGGTGCTGGAGGGCGGCTACCACACCGAATCCCTGGCCCGCGGCGTGCACGCCTCCCTGGAAGTGATGGCCGGCGCCGACCCGCAGGATCCCTGGGCGCCGGGCATCAACGAAGTGGAAGAGGCCGCCGGGTTCCACCGCGACGCCTTCCGGGAAGACTAGCGCTCCAGCGCCCAGCTGCCCCGCGCCAGCGCTTCCACTTCCGCCACGTCCTCCGCCGGCACGCCGGCGGGGTCGATGTGCTCAAGCGGATCGTAGTGGAAGATGTACAGGCGTGACACGAACTCCGCCACCGGCAGGGACGATTCGCCGAAGCGCTCGCCGCGTCCTTCGGTGGACACCTTCACCCCGTTGCCCAGGTCCTGCCCGGAGTCGTTGTTGGGGTTGTAGAAATACACCCGCATCACTTCGTCCTGATCCAGCGTCACCCGCTGGATGGTGATGGCGTGCCAGCCGACGAAACGGGCGGCGCTGTCGGTCACCGCCAGGCCCACCGGCTGCGGATAGATCAACGGCTGGTTGCCGTTGTGCAGCGGGTGGTAGCAGGCGTAGAAGTAACGCACGAAATCGTCGTAGTGGCTCAGCTTGCCGGTGGGCAGGTCCACCGCCAGCTTGAACCCGCGGCCCACCCACCAGCCGTGGAATTCCGGATTGATCCAGCGGTGCGGGTCGTCGCCACGGTCCGCGCACAGCGCGCCCATGGCGTGATAGATGCGGTCCAGGTGGGGCACCAGCACCGCCGACACCGCGTCCACGTCCAGCGGTGCGATCGCGGGCGTGGTCAGCGCCAGCTCCTTGGAGGACAGACGCTGGCCCTCGAAGTGCATCACCAGGTCGTCGTCGCGGGTGGCCCAGACGATCATCTGCAGCAGGTAGTCCGGATCGTTGTAGGCCCACATGGAAATCGCCCGCGCCGACTGGCAGGTGGGGTTGTTGCCCTGGCCGACGCCCAGCGGCAGACCGAGCACGCCGAGCACGCCGGCGATCAGCTGCACCTTGGCCGGCCGGATGTCGCTCAGTGCCTGGACGATGGCGGCGTCGGCGTTGGCGCTCAGGGTCTGGCCCAGCTGCCGCCACAGCGCCGGCGCCACCGGCGGCGCGAACAGCACGCCGCGCTCCAGCATCAGCGCCAGCCCGTAGGCGGCCTGGGCGGTTTCCGGAAACACCGAGGCGTCGATCAGCGCATAGACCAGATCCTGGTAGCAGAGCAGGGCGTCGCGGCCGGTGGCGCTCAGGCCCAGGGCGGCGCTCACCAGGTCGGTGGATTGGGACACGGCGAAGCGCAGGAACACCGGCTGGTACGCCGACACCAGGCCGGTGTCGTGCATCGCGCGGGCGAAGCCGTTGGCCTCCTGCTGCAGTGCCTGGCTGTCCATGCCCGCCAACCGCTCGGCGTACACCTCCAGGCCCGGGTCCTCCACGGAGGCCTGGGTGGGCCCGAACAGGGCACTCACCAAACGGTCCGCGCCGCGGCTGTTGGACACCGTGATCGCCGGGTTGTACAGGCAGGCGGCGATCTGCGTGATCATCGCCTTGAGGTGGTCCACCCGTACCGGCCGCTGGGCCAGAATCCGCCAGATCTCCTCGATCAGCCGGTCGATGATGTTGTCGTAGCCGATGCGCGACACCAGCAACTGCAGCACGCCGCGTACCGCCACCGCCATGCGGCCCTGGCGCACGCGGATCGCTTCGCCGCCGGTTTCGAACAGCAGATCCAGGTTCAGCGCCAGCACCTGGGCCAGGTAGTGGTGCGCCTGTTCCGCGGACAGCGCGTCGTGGGGCAGCTCGCCCTGGGCCACCGCCAGCAGGCGCAATTCACTGAGGGCTTCCAGGGTGATGTCGTCCGGCGCACCCAGCCGCAGGGTCTGAACGGTGATGTCCGCCTGCAGAATCTCTGGGTTGGCCCAGTCGGTGCCGGAAAATAGGCCCGAATGTTCGATCGCCGTGGCGCGCTGATACAGCTGCTCGGCGCCCTCGGGCTGGCACAACAGGCGGCCGGCCAGTTGAAGGGCCTTGCCGGTGTGCAGTGCCTTGGCGAAACGGCTGGCCTGGCTCACCTGTTCCAGGGCCTGGTCGAAGCGTCCCGCCAGGTCCGGTGTGGCGTCGTCGTGCTGCGTATCGCTGGTGCTCATGATATCCCCGGGTCGGGCTCGTTTGCCGCCGGTAGGGCGGCCCGCGTGACACTATACCCCAAGATGAACCCGGAACCCTTGACGCGGCAAGCGCTGCGTTCTGCTACCCTGTAAAAAGGGTCAGCGACCCGGTGTGCAAGGACGCCACGCCGAACCCCGCGGTGGCATGCCGCGCCCCCTCTCTACGGTCGGCCCGAAACAAGGAGATGATCATGACGGCCAAGAAAGATCCGCAAAAAGGTTACGTGGCCCTGCTGGGCTGGAGCCTGAACGCCATCGAAGCACTGGAAAAGTTCGACCGCCGGTTTGTGGTGGTGGCGCCGGACTGGGCCCGCGCGTTCGCCGAAGAGCACGACATTCCCTTCATGAGCTGGGATTTCGAACGGCTCAACGACCGCTCCATGGAAATCGCTGAAAAGCTTCAGGCGGAAGGCGTCGACGTGGCGATCCCGTTGTTCGAGGAGACGGTGGAATGGTCCGGGGCGATCAACTCGGTGCTGATGGACAACCCGCGGCTGTACGGCCAGTCGGTCTTGTTCCGCGACAAAGCCTTGATGAAACGGCGCGCGCAACTGGGTGGCATTCGCGTGGGCATTTTCGAAGAGGCCCACGACCGTGAAGACGTGATCCGCTTTCTCAAGCGGGTGAATCAGACGCTGCTCAAGCTGGACGGCGACCCGAACGATCCGATTCACCTGAAAGCGTTCGACAAGGCCGGCTGTCTCGGCCACCGCGTGATCCGCACACCGGACGAAGTGGATACCATCCCGGACGAAGAATTCCCGGTGTTGATGGAAAGCCACCTGGACGGCTGGGAATTCGCCGTGGAAGCCTGGATCCACGACGGCAAGATCCGCTTTCTGAATATTTCCGAGTACGTGACGCTGGGTTATTCCGTGTTCGTGCCCGCCACCCCGGATCTGGAAAGCTGGCGCCCGCGCATCGAACAGGAAATCGAAAAGCTGATCAAAACCTTCGATCTGAAATCCGGCTTTATCCACCCGGAATACTTCGTCACCAGCGACGGCACCATGTACTTCGGCGAAGTGGCCTATCGCCCGCCGGGCTTCAAGGTGTTCGAGCTGCTGGAAAAGGTTTACGGCTTCAATGCCTATCAGGCCATGGTGCTGGTGTTCGACCCGAAAACCACCGAGCAGGAAATTGTCGATTTCTTCCCCAAAGAAGTGGTCGACGCCAAAGGGCACGCCGGTTGTTTCGGCGTGTACCCGCGCCGCCGCGTGGTCAGCCAACTGGAAATTCCGGAAGAAACTCTGGAGCACCCGTACTTCGATTTCCACGAGCTCACCGCGCCACTGGAAGAAACCGTCACCAAACGCACCGCCTTCGGCACCCACTGGGGCCTGGTGTATTTCCACGGCGACGACCCTTACCAGCTTCGCGATCTGCTCAAGCACCAGGAAGATCTGGATTTCTATATCTAAGCGGTTTCATCCGCGCCTAAAGGCGGTATCGTCGGGGTTTGTGTTTCTTCAGCCAGAAGGCCCCGACGATGACCGCGGAGTTCCACCCCAGCGTTAACCTCAACCTCAATGTCCGTGGCCTGGGGGTGTCCGCCACCCTCGCCATCAACGAACTCAGTAACGAACTGCTTGCCCAGGGGCGCCCGGTGTTCAAGCTCGGGCTGGGGCAGTCGCCGTTTCCGGTGCCGGCCTCCGTGGTCGGCGCCCTGCGCGAGCACGCCGCCGCCAAGGATTACCTGCCGGTGCTGGGGCTGCCGGCCCTGCGCCGGGCCGTGGCCGGCTACTGGCAGCGCTGGCAGGGCGTGTCGTTTTCCCCGGACAACATCATGATCGGCCCCGGTTCCAAGGAGCTGATGTTCATCCTGCAGCTGGTCTATTACGGCGACCTGGTGATCCCCACGCCCAGCTGGGTGTCCTACGCGCCGCAGGCGCGCATCATCGGGCGCCAGGTACACTGGCTGCCGACCACCCGCGCCAACCGCTGGAAGCCCACCGCCGAGGCCCTGGAAAATCTGTGCGCCCGGGATCCGGGGCGCCCGCGTCTGGTGATCCTCAATTCGCCGGCCAACCCCCACGGCTACGGCTTCGACGAACAGGAGCTGCGGGCGCTGGCCGAGGTGGCCCGGCGCCACCGTCTGATTCTGCTCAGCGACGAGATCTACGGCGAGCTGGACTATAACGGCGCGCACCAGTCCATCTCCCGCTACTACCCGGAGGGCACCATCGTCAGCAGCGGGCTGAGCAAATGGTGCGGCGCCGGTGGCTGGCGGCTGGGCACCTTCGCCTTTCCGGACAACCTGCACTGGTTGCGCCAGGCCATGGCCACGGTGGCCAGTGAAACCTACACCTCGGTGGCGGCGCCGATTCAGCACGCGGCGATCACCGCCTTCCAGGGCGGCACCGAGCTGGAGGACTACCTGTTCCAGTCGCGCCGCATTCTGGCGGCGCTCGCCGGGCATCATGTGGCGGCCCTGCGTGACGCCGGGGTGGAGCTGGAGATGCCCGACGGCGCGTTTTATCTGTTTCCCGACTTCTCGCCGCTGGCGGCGCGGCTGGCCGGTCGTGGCATCCGCGACAGCGGCACGCTGTGCGAGCGGCTGCTGGAAGAGACCGGCGTGGCGACGCTGCCCGGCGAAGCCTTCGGGCGGCCGGCGGAGGAGCTGACCCTGCGGCTGGCGTTCGTCGACTTCGACGGCGAGCAGGCGCTGGCCGCCGCCGCGCGGGAAGCCCGCGACCGCCCCCTGGACGACGCCTTTCTGCGTCGCCATTGCGGCCGCTGTGTCACCGCCGTGGAAAAAATGGCCGCCTGGGTCGTCGGCGAGGCGACACCGCAGTAACCGGCGGCGCCGGCTACCAGGTGCCGGTGTTTTCCATCGACGCCCAGGGTTCACGCGGGGGCAGGGCGTCGCCTTTCTGCAGCAGCTCCACGGAGATCAGATCCGGCGAGCGCACGAACGCCATGTGGCCGTCCCGGGGCGGCCGGTTGATGGTGTAGCCCATGCCTTGCAGGTGCTCGCACAGGGCGTAGATGTCGTCGACGCGGAACGCCAGATGGCCGAAGTTGCGCGCCGAGCCCATGTCCTCCTCCGGGTCCCAGTTCCAGGTCAGTTCCAGCTCCGCGTCCGGGGTCTCCGGGGCGGCCAGGAACACCAGCGTGAAACGCCCGCCGGGCACCTCCTTGCGGCGGTTCTCTTGCAGCCCCAGCCCTTCGCAATAGAAGCGCAACGACACGTCCAGGTCGCTGACGCGCACCATGGTGTGCAGGTATTTCATAGGGATCTCCTTGCCGGCTGTGACGGGAAGCATGGTGCTCCGCCGATTGCGGGTGCACGATTGGAAGCGGATTCTGTCACGGTGCTGGAGGGCTTCGCCAGCGATTGCCGCCCTTCGCCGACTCTGCTAAAAACGAAATCACATTCCAAAATAATGATAGTGGTGCGCTGCGTACCCAAAGGGAGAGCACATGGAATTACACCGTATCGGCGCCTCGGCTCTGGCCCGGCGCATCAAGGACGGCGAAGTCACCGCCGAGGCCGCCCTGGAGCATTTTATAGACCGTATCGAGCGCCTTGACGGCGCCCTGAACGCGGTGGTGGTGCGCCGCTTCGAGCAGGCCCGTGAGCGCGCCCGCGAGGCGGACCGCGCCCTGGCCCGGGGCGAGGACTGGGGCGCGCTGCACGGCGTGCCGATGACCGTCAAGGAGACCTACGAAATCGCCGGCTGGCCCACCACCGCCGGCATCGAGGCGCTGCGCGATCATGTCTCGGAGCGCACCAGCGTGGCGGTGCAGCGGCTGCTGGACGCCGGCGCGGTGATTTTCGGCAAGACCAATGTGCCCGCCTACGCCTCGGACCTGCAGACCTACAACGACATCTACGGCACCACCCGCAACCCCTGGAACCCGGACCTGACGCCGGGCGGTTCTTCCGGTGGCGCGGCGGCGGCGCTGGCCGCCGGCTTCACGCCCCTGGAGCTGGGCAGCGACATCGGCGGTTCGATCCGCACCCCGGCGGCGTTTTGCGGCGTCTGCGGCCTGAAGCCGAGCTTCGGCCTGATCTCCACCCGCGGCCATGTGCCGGGCCCGCCCGGCGCCCTGGCGCGCCGTGATTTGTCCGTGGCCGGCCCGCTGGCCCGGCACGTGGCGGAGCTCGAGCAAGCGCTCACTATTCTCGCCGCCCCGGACGAAGAGGAGGCCACCGCCTGGCGCCTGGAGTTGCCGCCGGCCCGCCACCGGGCGCTGAAGGACTTCCGCGTCGCCACCTGGCTGGACGACCCGCGCTGCCCGGTGGACCGGCCCATCGTCGACGCTCTGGAAGGCCTGAGCGCCCGGCTGGCGGAGCTGGGCGCCTCGGTGGACGCCGGCGCCCGCCCCGACGGCGTGACCCTGGGCGAGGCCCACGATATCTACTACCGGCTGCTCACCGGCACCATGGGCGAAGGCTTGCCCAGCGGTCTCTACGACCAGCTGCGCGAGGCCGCCGGCCAGGCGCCGGCGGACGATCAAAGCTACCGCACCCTGTTCGCCAGGGGCGCCACCCAGTCCCACGCCGACTGGCAGCGCAGTCATGAGCAGCGCAGCGTGATGCGCGCCGCCTGGGCGCGCTTCTTCCAGGACTTCGACGTGATGCTGTGCCCGGTGGTGCAGACCCTGCCGTTCAGCCATCGCCACACGCCGGGGCCGGACCAGCGCACCCTCACCGTGAACGGGGTGGAGCAGCCCTATATGGATATCCTGGTGTGGGTGGGGCTGGCGGGTGCCGTCTATCTGCCCGCCGCCACGGTGCCCATCGGCCTCACCGAGGATGGCCGGCCCCTGGCGGTGCAGGTGATCGGGCCCTATCTGGAGGACCGCACGGTGCTGGCGTTCGCCGCCGCCCTGGAGAGCCTGGTCGAGCCGCTGCCGCAGGCACCGCTGGCGGCGCCGGCGTGAAGGGGTGACACTGAATATACCTTGCGACAAATTGAGGGTGTGGTGCGGCGGAAAGCTGTGCTACATTTCAGATCCTGGTTTCATTTTACGCCCTCGCTATTCCGCTATGCGAAATAACCATGCGGAATTTGTGAGATAAGCAGCACAACAACAACAGGAGTTTTCCATGACTCTGCTCAGCGTATTCCGCAAGCAATTGATGATCGGCGGTTCGGCTCTGGCTTTCGCGACAGCCACGGTCTTCTCTCCCCTGGCCCAGGCCGCGGAGGACACCATCACCTGGAAAGTGCAGTCGCACTGGCCCGGTTCCAGCAGCTCCTACGAGGACAGCCTCAAGCGCATCAAGCGCGTGCTCGAGGAGCGCACCGACGGCAAACTGGAGCTCGAGCTTTACGAAGCCGGCGCTCTGTTCAAGGCCCAGGAGACCTTTAATGCGGTCAGCCGTGGCGTGATTCAGATGGGCACCATCTCCCCGGCGTATGCCCAGGACAAGATGAGCCTGGCCGGTATCGCCTCGGGCCTGCCGTTCGCGTTCCGCAACGTCTGGGAAGCGGCTTACTTCCACAAGAACATGGGCTTTGAAGACATGCTTCGCGAGGAAGCGGCCAAGCACAACGTCTACTACTCCACCGACAAGGTGTACCCCACCGAAATGGTGGTGAAGAAGCCGATCGAAAGCTGGGATGATTTCACTTCCCTGAAGATCCGTTCTTCCGGCGCGCTGCAGAAGTTCCTCAGTGAAGCCGGCGCGGCGGGCACCTACATCCCGGGCGGCGAGCTTTATCAGGCGCTGTCCAGCGGCGTGGTCGACGGTGCGCACTGGGGCGCCGCCCAGGGTGCCGCCAGCATGGGTCTCTACGAAGTGGCCAAGTACCACGTACAGCCGGCTCTGAACATCGCCGGTACCGACGCCTTCATCGTTAGCCAGAAGGCGCTGGACAAGCTGCCCGAAGGCATGGCCAAGATCGTCAAGGATTCGCTCAACGAACAGTTCTGGATTCGCACCAGCGAATACCTCTACAAAGAGCGCATCACGCTGGCCAAGGTAATGGCCGAGCAGGACGTGCAGATCAACACCATGCCCCAGGACGTGCAAGACAAGCTGGCTAAAACCGCCCAGAAAATGTGGGACGAGGAAGCCAAGCGTAGCGACAAGGCCGCCGAAGTGGTTGAGAAGCTGAAAGGCTTCCTGTCCGATCTCGGCTACCTGTAACACCCGAGAGCGCCCCGGGGGAGCCATGCGGCTCCCCCTTTTATTGTCCGACTATTGAGCCCCCCGCGGAGGAATCATGTCCTTCCTGCAGACGCTGATAAACGGGGTGACCCGCCTGAACGACTTTCTTGGCCGCTGGATCGCCCATCTGATCTTCGCCATGACTGCTTTGCTTCTGTTCGAGGTCATTTGCCGTTACCTGTTTGACGCCCCCACGGTCTGGACCACCGAGTTCGCCCAGTTCCTGTTCGCCATCTATTCGATCATGGCGGGCGGTTATGTGATGGCGCACCGGGGTCACGTCAACGTGGACCTGTTGTATTCCCATTTTTCGCCGCGCGTTCAGGCGGTGATCGATGTGTTCACCTCCGTGGTGTTCTACATTTTTATTCTCGCGTTTTTGTATTTCGGTACGTCCATGGCCTGGGAATCCTTCCAGGGCCAGGAAACCACCTATTCCGCCTGGAACCCGCCGGTATGGCCGGTCAAGGCCTTTATCCCGCTGGCGGTGACGCTGGTGTTGCTGCAGGGCACCGTGAAGCTGCTGCGTGACATCGCCGTGGCCATCAACCCGCGGTACGCCGACGTATTGAAAGACGGTCTCGACGATGGTGAAGGTGTCGCCGACAACATCGAAGCCGATGTGAAGGAGCAGCACCGATGAGCATCGAAATGATTACCCTGCTGTTCTTCGGCTCGCTGCTGTTCTTCCTGGTGCTCGGCCTGCCGCTGGCCTTCGTGCTGGGCGGCGTCTCGGTGATCTTCCTGTATTTCACCTGGGGCCCGGACGCCTTCTACATGGTCGCTTCGCAGATATGGAGCACCATGGGCAACTTCACCCTGGTGGCGATACCGCTGTTCGTGTTCATGGCGATGGTGCTGGAACGCACCGGCGTGGCCAAGGACCTCTACCGCATGATGTACCTGTGGTGGGGCGGCCTGCGCGGCGGCCTGGCCATCGGCACCCTGGGTATCTGCGCCATCTTCGCCGCCATGTGCGGCATCTCCGGCGCCGCCGTGGTGGCCATGGGCACCATCGCGCTGCCGTCCATGCTCGAGCGCGGCTACGACAAGCGCATGGTGCTCGGCTGCATCAACACCGGTGGCGGCTGGGGCATTCTGATTCCGCCCAGCATCCTGATGATCCTCTATTCGCTGATCACCGGCGTGTCCGTGGGGCAGATGTTCGCCGCCGGCGTGCTGCCGGGCATTCTGCTGATGGTGCTGACCTGCATCTACATCATCGTGCGCTGCTACTTCCAGCCGCATCTGGCCCCGGCCCTGCCCAAGGACGAGCGCGCCTCCTGGCGGGAAAAAATGCTCGCCCTGCGCGCCGTGATCCTGCCCATCATCATCGTGGTGGTGACCCTGGGCTCGATCATCGCCGGCGTCACCACGCCCACCGAAGCGGCCGCCGTGGGCGTATTCGGCGCGCTGGTGTCGGCGCTGGTGTACCGCAAGTTCTCCTGGGAACTGATGCGCGACGCCTCGATCCGCACCTTCAAGCTCACCGGTATGATCATGTGGATTCTGTTCGCCGCCCACGCGTTCAGTGCCGCCTACCAGAGCATGGGCGCGCAGGAGCTGATCGAAGGCATGATCACCGGCATCCCGGGTGGCCCCTGGGCCGTCATCATCACCATGATGGTGATCGTGTTCTTCCTGGCCATGGTGCTGGACCCGGTCGGCATCATGCTGATCACGCTGCCGGTGTTCCTGCCCATCGTGCAGTCCATGGGCTTCGATCCGGTGTGGTTCGGCATCCTGTTCGTGATCAACATGGAGATCGGCTACATGACGCCACCCTTCGGGTTTAACCTGTTCTATCTGAAGGGCGTGGTGCCGCCGAGTATCACGATGAAGGACATCTATGTGTCGGTGATTCCGTTCGTGCTGGTGGAGATTGTCGGCCTGGCGCTGATCATGATCTTCCCGGAGATCGCCACCTATCTGCCCGACCTGATGTTCTGACCGCGTTTGTGGGAGCGGGCCCAGCCCGCGAAAGGGTGGCCTTAGCCACCCGGCAGGATACCAGAGGCGTTGTTGTTCCTCTTTTCAAGGTCTCTGGAATCCTGCCGGGCGCTCCGCGCCCTTTCGCTTGCAGGCAAGCTCCCACAAACCTACCCGCCGTAGCACCCGTTTGCGATACTCCCGGAACAATAAAAACCCGGGAGAGAGAAGTGGGCTACATCGACCCCCAGGCGCGCACCGACCAGGCCGCCTATATCCATGAGTCCGCCTGGCTGTACGGCGACATCGAACTGGCGGAAGGCGCCTCGGTGTGGATCAACGCCGCGCTGCGCGCCGAGCTCTATGATATTCGCATCGGCCGTTACACCAACCTGCAGGATTTCGTCATGGTGCACATCGGCAACCATACCGGCACCCGCATCGGCGATTACTGCTCGATCACCCACCATGTGACGCTGCACGGCTGCACCATCGGCGACAACTGCCTGGTGGGTATCAACAGCACCATCATGGACGGTTGCGTGATCGGCGATAACTGCATCATCGCCGGCCATACTTTTCTGAAAGAGGGCACCGAGATTCCCGACAATTCCATTGTCATGGGCGCGCCGGGCCGGGTGGTGAAAACCCGGGACTGCGGCGAGCCCAACCGGATCAACGCGCTCGCCTACTATAAGAACGCGCTCGCCTATCAACGGGGCGACTTTCGCGCCTGGGCGCAGCCGGATTTCTTCCAGCAGCTGCGCCGGGAGGTGGGCGAGGCGGAGTGATCCCGGCGCTGTCGAAACGCCGTCCGCCGGTTCGACTGTGGAGTATCGATGCCCAATGGCGTTTGCTCCCGGAGAATCGAGATGGATTATATTTGCCTGGTGTACGTGGATGAGAACCGGTTGGCGTCACTGCCGCGCGCCGAGCGGGATACTCTGCTGGCGAAGACCTGCGACTACCGGCAAGCCCTGATCACCGAGCAGCACTATCAGTGGGGCCAGTGGTTGCCGTCGGCGCGGCTGGCGACCACCCTGCGCCACCGCGACGGCGGCCTGCGGTTGCGCGACGGCGCCGCCGTTCCCGGGGACCAGCAACTGGCGCTGGTGGTGCTGCTGCGCGCCCGCGACCTGGACCAGGCGTTGCGGCTGGCCGCCGGCCTGCCGCTGGTGCGGCTGGGCTGCGTGGAGGTGCGCCCGCTCAGCGAGCCGGCGCCCTGGAGTCGCCAGGGGGACGCTCAAGGGAGGGAAGCGTTTGTCGATTAGCCGTCATATCGAAGCCCTGTACCGGGAGGAGTCGCGCCGCGTGCTGGCCACGCTGATCCGTCTGCTGGGCGATTTCGACCTGGCCGAGGAGGCGTTGCAGGACGCGTTCGCGGCGGCGGTCACCCAATGGCCCGTGGACGGGCTGCCCGACAACCCGCGCGCCTGGCTGATCAGTGCCGGGCGCTTTAAAGCCATCGACCGGCTGCGCCGCCGCGCCCGCTTCGACGCCTCCCTGGAAGAGCTGGCGCTGCGCTTCGAGCAGGCCACCGAAATGCCGGACCTGGACCTGAGCGTCGAGGACGACCGGTTGCGTTTGATCTTCACCTGCTGCCACCCGGCGCTGTCCGAGCAGGCGCGGGTGGCGCTGACACTGCGCGAAGTCTGCGATCTCACCACCGAGGAGATCGCCAGCGCCTTCCTCACGCCCACGCCCACCGTGGCCCAGCGCATCGTGCGCGCCAAGGCCAAGATCCGTGACGCCGGCATCCCCTACCGGGTGCCTGAGAAAAGCGAGCTGGCGGAGCGGCTCGACAGCGTGCTTCAGGTGATCTACCTGGTGTTCAACGAAGGCTACTTCCCGTCGTCCGGCGACGCGCCGACCCGCGCCGATCTCTCCAGCGAGGCCCTGCGTCTGGGCCGTCTGCTGCTGTCCCTGCTGCCGGAGCCGGAAGTGGCCGGCCTGCTGGCGCTGATGCTGCTCACCGAGGCGCGCCGGGCGGCGCGCACCGACGCCGCCGGCGACCCGGTGCTGCTGGACGACCAGGACCGGACGCTGTGGGACCGGGCCTTGATCGCCGAGGGCGAGAAACTGGTGGAGCAGGCGCTGCGTTCGCGTCGCTTCGGGCCCTACAGCCTGCAGGCAGCGATCGCCGCCGTGCACGCCGAGGCGGCCCGCCCCGAGGACACCGACTGGGAACAGATCGTCGGGCTCTACGACGTGCTGCTGCGCGCCGCGCCGTCGCCGGTGATCGCCCTGAACCGGGCGGTGGCGGTGGCCATGCGCGACGGCCCCGAGGCCGGGCTGGCGCTGATCGACGGGCTGCTCGCCGACGGCGGCCTGGACGGCTACTACCTGGCCCGGGCCGCGCGGGCGGACCTTTGTCGCCGTGCCGGCCACATCGAAGAGGCCCGCGCCGGCTACCGCGAGGCGCTGGCGCTGTGCCAGCAGGGCGCCCAGCGCGCCTTCCTGGAAAAGCGGCTGGCGGCGCTGGATGTTGAATCCGCCGCCCGCTGAACGACCAGGGATAATCCACCCATCAATAAGGCCGATAAGGCCAAGGAGAGTACCGATGAAATACCTGTGTCTGGTGTACGCCGAGGAAGCCTCGCTGCACAGCCTGCCCGACAGTCCCGAGGACGACGAATGCCAGGCCTACGCGGACTCGCTGGCGGAAAGCGGCCACATGCTCGGCGGCGAACCCCTGGAGCCGGTCCGCAGCGCGGTTACGGTGCGGGTGCGTGACGGCAAGACGTCGGTCACCGACGGTCCCTTCGCGGAGACCAAGGAACAGCTCACCGGCTTTTACCTGGTCGACGCCCGCGATTTGAACGAGGCCATCCGCATCGCTGAGAACATTCCCCCGGCCCGGGTCGGCAGTATCGAAGTGCGGCCGGTCAGAGAGCTTCAGGTGAACGGGGAAGGGTAAACGGAGAAGGTAAGGAAGACGCCGCGCCCCAGGGGGCGCGGCGTAACGGGCTTAACGCCGCGGATTACTCTTTGATCAGGTAGTCGCCGTACTGATCGCGGAGCTTGTTCTTGAGCACCTTGCCGGTGGCGTTGCGCGGCAGTTCGTCCACGAACACCACCGCGTCGGGCAGCTGCCAGGAGGCGATCTTGCCCTCGTAGCCGGCCAGGATGTCCTTTTCGGACGGGTCCTGACCTTCCGCCTTCACGGCGATCAGCAGCGGGCGCTCGTCCCACTTTTTGTGGGTGGCGGCGATCACCGCGGCGTCGGCCAGTTCCGGCATGCCCACGGCGATGTTCTCCAGCTCCACGGAGCTGATCCACTCGCCGCCGGACTTGATCACGTCCTTGGAGCGGTCCTTGATGGTGACGATGCCGTTCTCATCCAGGGTGGCGATGTCGCCGGTGGGGAACCAGCCGTCCACGTGCGGCGGCTCGGCGTCCACGTTGAAGTAGGCGCTGATCACCCAGTGGCCCTTGGCGTACAGGTCACCCTGGGTTTCGCCGTCCATGGGCAGCTCGTTGCCGTCGGCGTCGGCGATGCGCAGGTCCACGCCGAACGGCGGGCGGCCCTGTTTGGCGCGAATCGCGGCCTGCTCTTCCTCGGACAGCTGGGTGTGCTTGTGCAGCAGGGTGCTCACCGAGCCCACCGGGCTCATTTCGGTCATGCCCCAGGCGTGCAGCGTGTCCACGCCGTAGTCGTCACGGAAGGTGGCGATCATGGACGGCGGGCAGGCGGAGCCGCCGATCACGGTGCGGGTCAGGCTGGGCACCTTCTCGTTGGCTTTCTTGAGCGCGCCGATCAGACCCTGCCACAGCGTCGGTACGCCGGCGGCGCAGGTCACGTTTTCGCTGTTGATCAGGTTCTTCAGGCTGTCGCCGTCCAGACCCGGGCCGGGCAGCACCATCTTGCTGCCCACCATGGCGGCGGCGTAGGGGATGCCCCAGGCGTTCACATGGAACATCGGCACCACCGGCATCAGGCAATCCCGGGCGGAAAGATCCAGGCTGTCCGGCAGCGCCACGGCCATGGAGTGCAGCACCGTGGAGCGGTGCGAGTAGAGGGCGCCTTTCGGGTTGCCGGTGGTGCCGGAGGTGTAGCACAGGCTGGAGGCGGTGTTCTCATCGAATTCCGGCCATTGGAAATCGGCGTTGCCGGAATCCACCAGGTCGTCGTAGAACTTGATGCCGGGCACTTTCTCGGCGGCTTCGGCGTCTTCGCCGCTCAGCAGCACCACGTGCTCCAGGTGTTCCAGCTTGTCCTTGATCGCCGCGATCAGCGGCAGGAAGGTCTTGTCGATGAGCAGGACGCGGTCCTGGGCGTGGTTGAGGATATACACCAACTGTTCCGGGAACAGGCGCGGGTTGATGGTGTGGCACACCAGGCCGGCACCGGACACACCGAAATAGGCTTCCAGGTGGCGGTAGTTGTTCCAGGCCAGGGTGGCGACCCGGTCGCTCTGTTTCAGGCCCAGGCCCAGCAGCGCCGAACCCAGCTGGCGGGACCGCCGTTCCACTTCGCCCCAGTTGGTGCGGTGGAGGCCGCCGGTGGTCTCCACGGAGACGATCTCTCCATCGGCGTGGTAGCGGGCGGCGTGGGCGATCTGTGCGCTGATCAACAGCGGTTGGTTCATCATTTGGCCTAGCATGTTTTCTCTCCCGAGGCTTGGCGGTTGTTGTTTTCGGCTACCGAGGTTTGCGATATCCCCGTGCCATGTCAAATAAATTCGCTTCAACTGGGTACCTTCAAGGACCGGCAGTCGCGACGTCGTGAAGGAAACGTGTTCGTGGCCGGAAACTGAATAAGTTCGCTTGACCCAACCGTGCCCTTGAGAGCGCTGTGGCCCTGGGCTAATGTGAGCGCCCTTTGCCAACCCTACGTTTCCGGATACCCCTTATCTATGTGGATCAAGAACCTCACCGTTTTCCTGGGCGCGGAGCCCTTCCCCTGGTCGGCGGCGGAACTGGAGGAGCGCCTCGAGCAGCACCGCTGCCCGCCCTGCGGCCGCCAGAGCCTGAGCAGTGAAGGTTTCGTGCCGCCGCTCAAGGGCGAAGACCGCATGGTGGTGGTGGCGGACGGCTTCCTCTACTGCGTGCACCAGGAGATCGCCCGCCTGCTGCCCGGGCCGGTGATCAAGGAAGAACTGGACGAAAAGGTGGAACAGATCCGCGAGCAGGAAGGCCGCCCGGTGGGCCGCCGTGAGCGCGCCGAGCTGAAGGACCAGATCACCTTCGAGCTGCTGCCGCGCGCCTTCACTCGCTCGCGCCGCACCGGCGTGCTGATCGACCTGGAGCGCCGCCGCATCCTGGTGGACAGCGCCTCGGACAGCCGCGCCGAGCAGATCGTCGCCGCCCTGCGCAAGGCGGTGGACTCCCTGCCGGTGACCCGGCCCACCGCGGCCAGCGCCACCACCGCCGCCTTCGGCGAATGGCTGCGCGACCCGGCGTCGCTGCCGGAGGGGTTCACCATCGGCGACCGCTGCGAGTTCAAGGACGGCGACGGCGCCAGCGTGCGCATCACCGCCCTGGACCTGAGCCGCGAGGAAATCCTCGCCCACCTGGAACAGCTGGCGGCGGTGAAGGTGAACCTGTGCTGGAACGACGAAATGGAATTCGACCTGCAGCAGGACCTGGCCATCAAGCGGCTCAAGCCGCTGGACCTGATCCAGGAGAACATCGACAACATCAACGCCGAGGACGCCCTGGAAGAGCTGATGGCCCGCCTCAGCCTGCAGGGCGCCACCCTGCGCGCCGCCCTGGACAGCCTGTACGACTACTTCGAAGTGAAAGCCGAGAGCATCGGCGCCGCCTGATTCTCGACGCAAACCACCATGGCGCCCGGCTTCCCCGCCGGGCTATGTTGGGCTCTCCAACAACAACATTCAGGGCCCGACATGATCGAGCAGACCATCGAACGCTGGCACCGGCTGGTGGACACCAAGGACGCCGAGGCGCTCAACGATATCCTCGCCGACAACGTGGTGTTCCACTCGCCGGTGGTGCACACCCCGCAGGAAGGTAAGGCGATCACCAAAATGTACCTCACCGCCGCCCTGCACACGCTCAACAATGAGCATTTCCGCTATGAGCGGGAAATCCTCGACGGCCGCAACGCGGTGCTGGAATTCACCACCGTGCTGGACGGCATCCAGCTCAACGGCATCGATATGATCCACTGCGACGAAGACGGCCGCATCGACGACTTCAAAGTGATGGTGCGACCGCTGAAAGCGGTCAATAAGATCCACGAAATGATGGGCGCCATGCTCAAGAAGCTGGGCTAGTCGCGGGTGTTACCCTTGCTCGAGCTGCCAGCGCACGCCGGCCAGTTCAAAGCCGCCCCGATCCACCGCCAGCCCCTCGGCTCCGGCCCGTGCCAGCAGAAGGTCCGGGTCGGCGCTACGCAGTGACAGCGCACTCAGGCACTCCTTCCGACCGGGCTGGAACCGCAGCGCCACGCCGCCGGCATCGGCGCGGTGATCGTCCGCCACCGTTATACCGAGCAGGCTTCCCCAGTGGGCGGCCAGATCGCCGGGCGTGGGGCTGTCCAGAACGACGGCGTCCAGACGGCAGGGCGGCTCCGCTTGCGGCGCCGCCTGCCAGTCCGGCCCGGCCGGCCAGTAAGGCCCGTCCAGGGCCGCCCCGCCTTCGGTGCGGTTGAACTCGATCATCGCCGCCCGGCAGGCTTTGGGGTGCAACTGCACGCCCAGGTAGGCGTCCACCCGCAGGCGGTTCACCACCGGCACCCCCAGCGCTTCCGCGTCCCGGGCGCGGCGCTCCGGATCCTCGCAATCGAAGATCGCCATATAGCCGCCCCGGCCACCGCTGCGTTCCAGAAAACGGCCGGCGGCGGTGCCGTCCTCGGTCGGCGCGACGATTTCGATAAAGCGGTCGCCGAGCCGGAAGATCACGTTCTCCAGACCGTAGCGGGCCAAATGCGGGTCCCGGTGGCAGGGCGCCGTGCCGAGCACGGCGGCCAGCGCCCGCTCCGGCGCCGCCAGTGCCGGCGCCACCAGGCACACCTGCCGCAGCCTCGGGGTCGCCATCAATCGAACAGAATCACCTGGCGGATGGCGTCGCCGTCGGCCAGCCGGTCGAAGCCTTCGTTAATGTCTTCCAGCTTCATGCGGTGGGTGAGCAGCTTGTCCACCGGCAGGCGGCCGGCCTGATAGAGCGCGATGTACTCGGGAATATCCAGCGCCGGCACATGGCCGCCCAGGTAGGAACCCAGGAAGCGGCGTTCCTCGGCCACCATCTGCACCGGGCTCACCGCCAGGCGGGTGTCCGGGTGGGGCAGGCCGGCGGTCACCGTGCTGCCGCCCTTGCCGGTGGCGGCGAAGGCGAATTCCAGCGCCGGGCCGACGCCGGCGAACTCGGCGGCGATGTCCACGCCGCCACCGCTGATGTCCTTGACCTGCTGCACCGCGTCCGCGTCCTTGGAGTTGACCACATGGGTGGCGCCCATGGCCTTGGCCAGCTCCAGCTTGTCCTCGGCGATGTCGGCGGCGATCACCTGGCGGGCGCCGGCGGCCACCGCGCCCAGCACCGCGGACAGGCCCACGCCGCCCAGGCCCACCACCAGCACCGACTGGCCGGCGCGCAGCCCGGCGGTGTGCACCACCGCGCCCATGCCGGTGAGCACCGCGCAGCCGAACACCGCGGCGATCTCGAACGGCAGGTCCTTGGGAATCTTCACCGCGGAACGGCGCGAGGTCACCGCGTGCTCGGCGAAGCCGGACACACCCAGATGGTGGTTGATGGTGGCGTCGCCCTGGTGCAGGCGGCGGTCGCCGCCCAGCAGCACGCCGTCGTTGTTGGCCTTGGCGCCGGGGGCGCACAGCGCCGCGCGGCCCCCCAGGCAGTAGTCGCAGGTGCCGCAGCTGGGCACGAACGAGAACACCACATGGTCGCCCACTTCCAGATCGGCGACGCCGGCGCCCACTTCCACCACCTCGCCGGCGGCTTCGTGGCCCAGTGCCATGGGCAGCGGCCGGGGCCGGTTGCCGTCGATCACCGACAGGTCGGAGTGGCACAGGCCGGCGGCGCGCACCCGCACCAGAATCTCGCCGTGGCCCGGGGCGTCCAGTTCCACCTCTTCGATTTTCAGCGGCTGGGAGTCCTTGAACGGGCGCTGGGCGCCCATCTCACGCAGTACTGCGGCACGGGTTTTCATTGCGTTTCCTCGTCGTTGTCCTTGGTGAAGGTCTGGTCGTTCTCGCCGCTGAAGAAGCGGCGACCGTAAATCAGAATGCACAGCGCCACGCCCACGGCGAACGCCCAGGTGGCGCCCTTGGTGGCAAGCACCGCGGCGACCACCCCGGCGATGCCCAGGTCGCGCTGGCTGCGCGCTTCAAGAATGCCGATGCGCACGCTCACGTAGCCCTGGATCAGCAGCGTCAGCGCCAGGGCCACGCCCAGGATCGGTTCCACCAGGCTGACGATGGGCATCAGCAGCAGGCCGGTGTTGGTGCCCCAGCGGAACGAGCCGGCGCCGCCGAAGATCGAGTCCATGGCTTTGCGGCCTTCCTTGAAGCGTTCCACGATCACCACGTGCATGGCCGCCCACAGCGGGCCGCACATGGCCACGTCCGGGCCGATGATGCTCATGGTGGCGTTGCGGCCGCCGAAGATCATGTGGGCGCGGTCCGGGTTGTAGTCCACGTTCTCGTCCTGGCGGCTGGCGTCCGCTTCCTTGAGCAGCGCCTTGCCCTGCAGCACGTCGCCGAACAGCACGATGTAGGCCGCCAGCATGGTGGGGATCGCCTGCAGGAACATCTGCGGCGACGGCAGGCCCAGACCGAACACGGTGTACTCATTCCACAGGGTGGCGAAGTCCGGCGTGGTGAAGCCCCATTCAATGGTCGGCCAGGGCGCTTCGCTGAACAGCGGCGCCAGCACGATGGCCAGGGCGATGATCGGGAAAATACCCAGCTTGCCCAGGGTGGACCAGAAGGCGTTGCGGGTTTTCAGCACCGCGAAGTGCTTGGAGAAGATCAGATAGAAGGCGATGCCGATGGCGATGGAAATGGTCCACGGGAAGCTCTCGAAGCGGCCGCCCACCTCGAACACCGAAATCACCGCGGCGATGCCGGCGCCCATGATGATGCCCGCCTTGATTGCCGGCGGCACCAGGCTCACCACCCGCCTCGATAACCCGGTGGCGCCCAGCCCAATACAGAACACACCCAGTAACAATTGAAACGCGATCAGCGCATGCACCCGCGCCTCGCCCTCCGGAAAACTGGCGCAGTAGGCCATCAAAAGAGGGATCGCCGGGGTGATCCAGCCGGGCACCACCGGGTCGCCCAGCAGGTGGTGCAACAGGTACAGAAAGCCGTTCAGCAGCACCACCGCCAGCGCCGCTTCGAACGGCATGCCCAGCAGTTCGGTCATCAGCGGAATGGCGGCCAGATCCACCGCGCACATCAGCAGACCCTGGAAATAATCGGGCCATTCGAAACGGTAATGCAGGAAGGGAAGACGGAGTTTGAAGGGGCCCATCGGCCAGTAAAGGGTCTCGCCGTCCGGCCGACGGTAATCACGCCTGGATGTGTCACCCATGAAGAAGGTCCCGAGCTCGTTGGTATTATGGCGTAATCAGTGTATGACCCGTGGGTCAGGAATCAAGCGACCGGCGCTCAGCCGAACAGATAGCGAAGCAGCATGGCCAGGCAGACCAGCACGATCAGCGGCCGGATCAAACGGGCGCCGCCGCGCAGCACCGCGTGGGAACCCAGCCAGGCGCCGGCCATCTGGCCGGCGATCATCACCGCGCCGGTGACCCACAGCACCTTGCCGCCGACCACGAACAGCGTCAGCGAGGCGATGTTGCTGGCGAAGTTCAGCGCCTTGGCCTGGGCGGTGGCGGTGATCAGATCCTGGCCGCGCAGTGCCACGCCGGTGAGCGAGAAAAACGAACCGGTGCCGGGCCCGAAGAAGCCGTCGTAGAAGCCGATCACCGGCACTACGGTGCGCTCGTACAGGCGCGCGGACAGGCGCGGTGCCCGGGTCACGCTGCCGGCGCCGGGGCTGAACAGGAAATACAGCGCGATCACCGCCAGTACCACCGGCACCAGCACCTGCAGGGCGTCGCTGTCGGTGAGCTGCACCAGCACGGTACCCAAGGCGCTGCCCCCCAGCGACCACAGAAACGGACGCCTCAGCCCCGCCAGCGTCTCGGCGAAGCGCCGCCGGCGCAGCAGCATGAAGGTGGCCATGCCGGAGCCGAAGGTGCCCTGCAGCTTGTTGGTGGCGAGTGCGTTCACCGGGTTCAGTCCGGCCAGCAACAGCGCCGGCAGGGTCAGCAGGCCTCCGCCGCCGGCCAGGGTATCGATAAAGCCCGCCAGCAGGGCGACCCCACCCAGTATCAGTAATAGCGACAGTTCCAGTTCCACGCTTCGCCTCCCTTCGAGGGGCACGAGTTTAACGTGAACGGCGCCGCCGCTGTTAAACAGTGTTAAGCGGGGGCGTTGTCCGGCGTGGCGGGGCGTAGGATGAAAAGCGTTAGTCGTGGTTGCCCAAGGACGGCAGCCGATACCCGAAAAGGAGCAGTACCATGCGCAATCTCACCGTTTTACTGGCCACCGGTGCGCTCACCGGCACGTTATTCCTGGCCGGCTGCCAGCCGCCGGACGAGGACGACGCCAAGAAGGGTGCGGAGGACGAAGAGACCGTTCCGCATCCGCCCATTGAAGAGTCCCGGCCCGGCGAAGAGACCGGCGCCGAGCAAACCGGCGGCCCCGCCGACGGCAGTGAGGAAGAGGCCGGTGGTGGGTATGAGTCCGCCCAGCAGCCGAATGCCGCCGCCTCCGGTGAGGACGCCGCCACCTTCACCGACACCCGATTCCGCATTGAAGTGGACTACCCGGAATCCCTGCAAAAGGTATCCGCTGAAGACGGCGAGGCCGGGGACGCGGCGCAATGGCACGCCTTCGCCGACGGCCGGGAGGGCCGGCGCCTGCTGACTCTGAAAGTACCCGGTGAGGTGGACGCGCGCTTTCAGCTCGGCGCCAGCCGCAACACCAAGGCGCTCACCCACTGCAAGGACCTGCCCGAGGGCGTCGACCAGGAGAGCAAGCAGACGCAGACCATCGACGATGTGGCGTTCACCCGCTTCGACGTGACGCGCACCGATGGCGACCAATACACCACCATTCGCAGCTACCGCGCCACCTACACCGAGTCCTGCTACGCCATCGATCTGATCGCCCGCGGCAGCGGCGGCCAGGGCCAGGCGGCGGACCGCCAGACCGAGGCCCTGGAAACGCTGCAGACGGTGCTCGACGGCGTCCGGTTCACTGAGTAACCGGCTCGTCGTTGTGGGTCTCCTTGACCCGGAACCAGGCGGCGTACAGCGCCGGCAGGAACAGCAGGGTCAGAGCGGTGGCCACGATCAGCCCGCCCATGATCGCCACCGCCATGGGGCCGAAGAAGTCGCTGCGTGACAGCGGAATCATCGCCAGCACCGCGGTCAGCGCGGTCAGCGCGATGGGCCGGAAACGGCGCACCGTGGACTCGATGATCGCGTCCCACTGGCTGCGGCCCTGGCTGATGTCCTGCTCGATCTGATCCACCAGGATCACCGAGTTGCGCATGATCATGCCGGTCAGCGCGATGGTGCCGAGCATCGCCACGAAGCCGAACGGCTCGCCGAACAACAGCAGGAACAGGGTCACGCCGATCAGCCCCAGCGGCGCGGTGAGGAACACCATGGTGGTCAGCGAGAAGCGGCGCAGCTGCAGCATCAACAGGGTGATCACCACCAGCACGAACAGCGGCAGGCCGGCGTTCACCGAGCTCTGGCCGCGGGCGGACTCCTCCACCGTGCCGCCCACCTCCAGCAGATAGCCCGGCGGCAGCGCCTCGCGCACGCCCTGCAGCTTGGGCTGCAACTGACCGACCAGGGTGGCGGGTTGCTCGTCGCCGTAGATGTCGGCGCGCACGGTGACCGTGGGCAGCCGGTTGCGGTGCCAGATGATGCCCTCCTCAAAGCCGTACTCCAGGGTCGCCACCTGATTCAGCGGCACGCTGCGGCCGGTCTCGGTCTGCACCGCCAGGTTGCCCAGTTGCCCCAGGGCCTCGCGCTCGCGGGCGTCGCCGCGCACTTCCACGTCGATCAGCTCGTTGTCCTCGCGGTACTGGCTCACCGCCACGCCGGACAGGGAGCTCTGCAGCGCCCGGGACAGGTCGGCGGTATTCACGCCCAGGGCGCGGGCGCGGTCCTGGTCCACGTTCAGGCGCACCACCTTGCTGGGCTCTTCCCAGTCCAGATGCACATTGGTCACCGCCGGGTTGTCGCGCACCACGGCGGCCACGTCACGGGCCAGCTCACGGACCTTGGGAATGTGCTCGCCGGAGACGCGGAACTGAATCGGGTAGCCCACCGGCGGGCCGTTCTCCAGCCGCGACACCCGGCTGCGCAGGGTGGGGAACTGCTCGCGCATGGTGTCGATCAACCAGGCGCGGATTTCCTCGCGCTGTTCGATGCTGTCGGTGAGCACCACGAACTGGGCGAAGCTGGCCGCCGGCAACTGCTGGTCCAGCGGCAGATAGAAACGCGGCGAGCCGGCGCCCACATAGGCCACGTAGTGGTCGATGTCCGGGTTGTCGTCGAGCAGTTTCTCAAGCCGTTCCGCCTGCGCCTGGGTGGCCTCCAGGGACGCGCCCTCGTGCAGCTTCAGATCCACCATCAGCTCCAGCCGCGCCGAGGGCGGGAAGAACTGCTGCGGCACCAGCCGGAACAGCGCCAGCGAGCCCACGAAGATCAGCAGGGTCAGGGTGATCACGGTTTTGCGGTAGCGCACGCACCACAGCACCAGCCGCCGGAAGCGCTGGTAGAAGGGTTTCTGATAGGGGTCGTGCACCTTGCCGTCGGCGTCGCGGCGGGCCAGCTCCGGCAGCAGTTTGTCGCCCAGGTAGGGCACGAACACCACGGCGGTGATCCAGGACACCAGCAGCGACAGCGTCACCACCTGGAAGATCGAACGGGTGTATTCGCCGGTGCCGGACTCGGCGGTGGCGATGGGCAGGAAGCCGGCGGCGGTGATCAGCGTGCCGGTGAGCATCGGGAAGGCGGTGCTGGTCCAGGCGAAGCCGGCCGCCTTCAAGCGGCTGAAGCCCTGCTCCATTTTGATCGCCATCATCTCCACGGCGATGATGGCGTCGTCCACCATCAGGCCCAGCGCCAGCACCAGCGCGCCCAGGGAGATCTTGTGCAAACCGATGTCGAAATAGTGCATCAGCGCGAAGGTCATCGCCAGTACCAGCGGAATCGACAGCGCCACCACCAGGCCGGTGCGCGCGCCCAGCGAGAAGAAGCTCACCAGTAGCACGATCACCAGCGCTTCGATCAGCACCTGCACGAATTCGCCGACGCCGGCCTCCACCGCCGCCGGCTGGTCGGACACCTTGCTCAGCGTCAGGCCCGCCGGCAGCGTGTCCTGCAGCCGCTTGAACTCGGCGTCCAGGTTTTCACCCAGAGCGAGAATGTCCCCGCCGTCCTTCATCGACACCGCCAGGCCGATGGCGTTTTCGCCCAGAAAGCGCATGCGCGGTTCCGCCGGGTCGCTGAAGCCGCGGAACACCTCGGCGATGTCGCCCAGGCGCAGGGTGCGGCCGTTCACGTCGATGGGGAAACGGCGGATCTCTTCCACCGACCGGAACTGGCCGGACACCCGCAGCCGCACCCGGTCGCTGGGGGTCTCGAAGAAGCCCGCCTGGGCCACCGCGTTCTGCGATTGCAGCGCCTGCTGCACGGCGCCCATGGGAATACCCAGTGACGCCAGCTTGGTGTTGGACAGCTCCACCCAGATTTTCTCGTCCTGGACGCCCACCAGCTCCACCTTGCCGGCATCCTCCACGCGCTGCAGGGCGAGCTGCAGGCGCTCGGCGTAATCCTTCATCAGCGCGTAGTCGAAACCGGGCCCGGTGAGCGCGTAGATGTTGCCGAAGGTGGTGCCGAACTCGTCATTGAAGAACGGCCCCTGGGCGTCCGGGGGCAGGGTGTGCTTGATGTCGCCGACCTTCTTGCGCACTTGGTACCAGAGATCGGGGATTTCCGAGGAGTGCATGTCGTCGCGGGCCACGAACAGCACCTGCGACTGGCCGGGCCGGGAGAACGAGGTGATGCGGTCGTAGTCGCCGGTCTCCATCAGTTTCTTCTCGATGCGCTCGGTGACCTGACGGCTCACCTCCTCGGCGCTGGCGCCGGGCCAGACGGTGTTCACCACCATCACCTTGAAGGTGAAGGGCGGGTCTTCGCTCTGGCCCAGCTGCGAATAGGAGAGGGCACCCAGGGCGCCCAGCAGGATCATCGCATAGAGCACCAGGGCACGGTTTCGCAGGGCCCATTCGGAAAGGTTGAAGCGCATCGCTACTCTCCACCTTCCTGGCCGTCACCCAGGCTGACCTGACGGTTCCGCCGGTCCACCGGGCGCACCTTCTGCCCTTCGCGCAGCACCTGGGTGCCGGCGGCCACCACCCAGTCGTCCGCCGACAGGCCCTCCAGCACCGGCACCCGGTCTTCCCGGTAGGCGCCGGTGCGCACCGGGGTTTTCACCAGCTTGGCGTCATCCGGGTTCACCACCCACACGAAACTCTCGCCCTGGTCGGCGGTGACCGCCGCCAGCGGCACCGTGAGCACATCGGCGCCGCCGTTGGCGTGGTCCACCAGCACCCGCGCGCTCTGGCCCAGGTTGGCGTCGGCGGTGTCGTTGTCGAAGGCGACACGGGCCTCGAAGGTTCTGGAGCTCGGGTCCGCCGCCGGCGCCAGTTCGCGGATGCGTCCCGGGAAGGGCTCGCCGGGGCGCGACCACAGTTCGATGGCCACCTCGTCGCCCACCTGGAACCGCTTCACATCCTGCTCCGGCAGATCGATGACCACTTCCCGGTCGCCGTCCACCGCCAGCACGAACACCGCCTGGCCGGCGGCCACAACCTGACCGGCCTCCGCCAGACGTTGCGCGATGACGCCGGTTTCCGGCGCTTCCAGCACCGCGTAGTCGGCCTGGTTGCCGGCCACTTTCAATTGCGCGCGGGCCTGCTCCAGTTGGGCGTCGCTGGCCTCGGCGCGGCTCTCCACGGAATCGAACTGGGACTGGCTGATCACCTGCCGCTCGAGCAGGGTGCGGTAGCGCTCCAGCTCGCTGCGCGCCAGCCGCTGGTCCGAGCGGGCGGAGGCCAGCCGGGCGCGGGCCGCGTCCAGCTCCAGCCGCACGTCCTCGGCGTTCAGCTCCGCCAGCGGCTGGCCGGCTTCCACCCGGTCGCCCACGGTCACCATGCGGCGGCTGATCTTGCCGCCGATGCGGAACGCCAGCTCCGGCTCGTAACGGGCGCGCACCTCGCCGGGGTAAATATCGCGCAGGGCGTCGCCGGTACCCGGCTGGACCACCAGGGCCGGACGCGGGCTGGTGTCGCTTTCGGGCTCCGCCGGGGAACAGGCGGCCATCACCAAGGCCAACGGCAGTAGAGCGAGCAGTGGATAACGCGACATGCCGGAAACCCCCAGAGCATGGTTTGTGGAATGACGTAAAAAGGGCGCCGACCGCCCCCGGGCAATGCTATACTCGCCGGTATAGTAAGTTTATTGAACTCTTTGGTCCACTATCTCTTGGGGCCACTATTTGTTTGGCCGAAGGTTTGGAGAAGCATGCCTGATAACGACTCCCAGACGGCTCTGCGTGGACGGCCCAAGGACCCGGCCAAGCGCGAGGCGATTCTCGATGCCGCCAAGGCGCTGTTCATCGCCCAGGGGTTCGCCGGCACCAGCATGGACGCGGTGGCCACCGAGGCCGGTGTCTCCAAGCTCACCGTCTACAGCCACTTTTCCGACAAGGCGACGCTGTTCGCCGCCGCCGTGGAAGCCAAGTGCGAAGGGATGATGCCCTTCCCGATCTTTTCCCTGGAGGCCGACGACAACCTGACCGTCGTGCTGGAACGCATCGGTCACGCCTTCGTGACGCTGATCAACAGCGAAGAGGCCATCGCCCTGGAGCGACTGATGGCGAGTCTGGCGGGGCAGGACACCGAGATGGCCCGGCTGTTTTTCGAGGCGGGACCGCAGCGCACCCTCAACGAAATGGAGCGCCTGCTCACCCGGGCCCGCGAACGCGGCCTGGTCCGCCTGGACGATCCCGCCGCCGCCGCCGAACTGTTCTTCGGCATGCTGCAAAGCTGCCGCCACATGCAGCTGGTGATCGGCTGCGGCGAGGCGCCTTCGGAGCAGGAAGCCGAGGCGCACGTCCGCGAGGTGGTGCGCGTCTTCCTGAAAGGCTATGGGGTGGCTCCCTCCTGACAGAGCGGCCCGGCCTTTCGCGGGCAGGGCCCGCTCCCACAGGCAAGCTCCCACAGTCGGGTCCGAAAACGGCGAGTCGGGTGCCCCCGCACCGTCTATGATGGCCCCATGTGGATCAATGACGATGTCTGTTATCAGGCGCTGACCGCCCGCGACGCCCGTTTCGACGGGCAGTTCTTCGTCGCCGTGGTGACCACCGGGGTGTATTGCCGGCCGGTGTGCCCGGCGCGCGTACCGCGGCGGGACAATTGCCGCTTTTTCGCCAGCGCCGCCGCCGCCGAAGCCGGCGGCTACCGCCCCTGTCTGCGCTGCCGCCCGGAGCTGGCCCCCGGCCACGCCAGCGTCGACGCCCGCCGCCGGCTGGCGCGGGCGGTGGCGGCGCGCATCGACGAAGGCGGCCTCACCGACAACCACCTCGGCGCCCTGGCGGCGGAGCTGGGCGTCAGCGACCGCCACCTGCGGCGTACCTTCGGTGATGAGTTCGGCGTTTCGCCGGTGGCCTACGCCCAGACCCAGCGCCTGCTGCTGGCCAAGCGGCTGCTCACCGACACCGGCCTGCCGGTCACCGAGGTGGCGCTGGCCGCCGGGTTCGGCAGCGTGCGCCGCTTCAATGCGCTGTTCCGCCAGCGCTACCGGCTGCAGCCCTCGCAACTGCGGCGCCTGCCGACCAGCCGTCACCAGGACAGCCTGGATTTTCAGCTTGCCTACCGCCCACCCCTGGACTGGCCCCGTCTGCTCGCGTTTCTCGGCCAGCGCGCCATCGCCGGCGTCGAAGCGGTGGACGACGGCGTCTACCGCCGTACCGTGGCGTTGTCGCGCCAGGGCCAGGCGCTGCGCGGCTGGCTGGCGGTGCGTCCGGTACCGGGCCGGCCGCTGCTGGCGGTGACCCTGTCCGCGTCGTTGGCAAGAGCGGTGCCGGAGGTGCTGGGGCGCCTGCAGCGGCTGTTCGATCTCGGCTGCCAACCGCAGGAAGTGAGCGTCCGGCTCGGCGAACTCGCCGAGGCGCATCCGGGCCTGCGCGTGCCCGGCGCGTTCGACGGTTTCGAGGCGGCGGTGCGCGCGGTGCTCGGCCAGCAGATCACGGTGCGTGCCGCCTGCACCCTGGCCGGCCGGGTGGCCGCCGCGCTCGGCGAGCCGCTGGCGACCCCCTTCGCCGGCCTCACCCATACCTTTCCGGACGCTGAACGGGTGGCGGAGAGCAGTGCCGACACCCTCGGTGAACTGGGCATTATCCGCACCCGGGTGAAGGCGATACAGGTGCTCGCCCGGGCCTGCGCCGACGGCGATCTGGTGCTGGCGCCGGGGGCGGCGGTGGAAGACACCCTGGCGCGCCTGCAGGCGCTGCCCGGCATCGGCGACTGGACCGCCCAGTATCTGGCGATGCGCGCCCTGGGCTGGCCGGACGCCTTCCCCGCCGCCGACTACGGCGTGCTCAAGGCCCTCGGCGAGACCTCCCCGGCGCGCGCCCGCGAACGGGCGGAGGCCTGGCGCCCCTGGCGGGCCTACGCGGTGATGCACCTTTGGCAAAGCCTGGAGAAAGGCGAAGAGAAAGGAGAGTGATGATGACGGACTATGTAGCGATTCCCGGCCCCCTGGGGGCCATGCTGGTGGCCGCCGACGAACGGGCGTTGCTGGGGGTCTGGTTCGAGGGCCAGAAATACCACCCGGACCCGGCCGCCTGGACCCACCGTCCGGACAACCCCTTGCTGGCCCGCGCCGCGGAGCAGCTGCGCGGTTACTTCGAGGACCAGGGGCGCGCCGGCTTCGACCTGCCGCTGGCGCGGCGGGGCACCGCCTTTCAACAGGCGGTGTGGGCGGAGCTGCGCCGTATCCCCGCCGGCGAGACCTGGACCTACGGCACCCTGGCGGCCCGTCTCGGGCGCCCGGCGGCGGTGCGCGCGGTGGGCGCCGCGGTGGGGCGCAACCCCTGGTCGTTGCTGGTGCCCTGCCACCGGGTGGTGGGCGCCAACGGTTCACTGACCGGTTATGCCGGTGGCGTGGGGCGCAAGGCCTGGCTGCTGGACTGGGAAAGCGGCCGCGAACCGGAGACTTATTCGCCGGCGGCGCAGGCGCTGGCCGGCACCGCCCGGTAGCCCTGGTGGCGGCGGGTGCGCCAGCACAGGTAGACGCCGCCCACCATCACCAGGCAGCTGCCGGCGAAGGCCACCCGGAAGCCTTCGCTCCACTCCACCACCAGGCCGGCCAGCGCCGGCCCCAGGAACTGGCCGGTGGCGTAGAACAGGGTGACGAAGCTCACCGCCACCGGCGCCTGATGGGGCGGCACGGTTTCCGTGGACGCCGCCAGAATGGACGTGAACAGGCCCGCCACGCACAGCCCCAGAATCACGAAGTGGGCGGCGAACGCCCAGGGCTGCGGCCAGATCACCGGCAGGGCGGTGGCCAGCAGCGACAGCGACATGGACAGCACCAGGCCGTTGGAGTAGCCCAGCCGGTCCGCCAGCCAGCCCCAGAACGGCCCGGCGAAGATCGACAGAATCCCCATCAGCGACACCAGGTGCCCGGCGCTCAGCGCCGTCAGGCCGCCGTCCAGCGCGAAGCTGTACATAAAGGTGACCTGCACGATGTAGGTGAGCCCGAGCACGCCGTACACCAGCCCCACGGTGACCACATGGGGGTTACGGAAGATCGGTTCGCCGGGGCCGCCGACACCGGTGGCGGCGTCGGTGCTGGCGGCCATGGGCCGCTCCGGGTTGCGCAGAAACAGCAGCACCAGGGTGGTCACCAGGGCGCCGCCGGCGGCGAAGCTCAGCCACACATGGCGCCAGCCGTCGCTGGTGTCCGCCTGGGTGAGCGCCGGCACCAGCGCGCCGGCCAGCAGCATGCCGGCGCCCACGCCGCTGTTGGTAAAGCCGATCACCGAGCCGCGCCGCTTCGGGTAGGTGTTGGCGAGCAGCGAAATCAACGGCGTGTAGCCGAAGGCGGTGCCCATGCCGAGCATCACCATCAATGCCAGCAGCACCCGGTAGTCGCTGGCCTGGCTGAGACCGATAAAGCCCAGCGTCACCAGCACCAGCCCCAGCAGCACCGACTGCTTGCCGCCGAAACGGGCGGCGAACACCCCGGCCACCATCACCAGCAGCAGATAGCCCAGCGCGGTGGCGGTGCTCAGGTTGGCGGCCTGGGCATAGCTCAGCCCCAGGCCGTCGCGCATGGCCGGCAGCACCAGGCCGTAGCACAGGCGCGCGAACACCAGCACCACCACGGTGCACATGGCACCGGTGGCGACCATCAGGACAAAGGGGGGACGCTGCTGGAAAAAACGCATGGTGATCCTCAAGGGCGCTGAGCGCTTCGTTATTATCTCTCGCCGCCCGGCCAGGAAGGGCAAGCGGCTTTACCCGAGTTACCCGGTCGAGTGTAGCCCAGCTACGCGCCGTGCGCATACCAAAGGGTATGTCGGGGGCTTCATCCTCGGTCATTGCACTCACGGCGCCCGGTGCCGTGATAAACTGCCGCTTTTGCGCGAGCGAGCCACCCATGACCGACGACACTCCTACCCTGCGCCTCAAGAAAAACGAGGAACGCCGCCTCAAGGCCGGCCATGAATGGATCTACGCCAACGAAGTGGATACCGCTCACAGCCCGCTCAAGAGCCTGCCCGCCGGCACCGCCTGCGTGGTGGAAGACAGCCGCGGCAAGGCGCTCGGCCGGGCCTTTATGAGCCCCAATTCACTGATCGCCGCCCGCCTGTACAGCCGTGACGTGAAACAGGAACCGTCGCGGAGTTTCTTCAAGAAGCGCATCGAGCAGGCGCTGGCGTTGCGCGAGACGCTCTATCCGCAGCCCGGCTACCGGCTGGTGCACGGCGAGGCGGACGGCCTGCCCGGGCTGGTGGTGGACCGCTACCAGGACACGCTGGTGATGCAGGCGGGCACCGCCGGCATGGAGGCCCATCTGGACACCGTGGCGGCGGCCCTGGACGCGGTGCTGTCGCCGGCCAATATCGTGGTCAAAAACGAAGCTGGCGTGCGTGAACTGGAAGACCTGCCGCTCTACACCCGTGCGCTCAAAGGCGAGGTGCCGGAAAGCGTGGAACTGCACGAGAACGGCGGCCGTTTCCAGGCGCCGTTGCGCGAAGGGCAAAAGACCGGCTGGTTTTTCGATCACCGTAGCGCCCGGGCACGCATGGCGCCGCTGGCCAAGGGTGCCCGGGTGCTGGATGTGTTCGCCTACTGCGGCGGCTGGGGCGTGCAGGCGGCCATGGCCGGTGCCGCCGAAGTGACCGGCATCGACAGCTCGTCGCTGGCGCTGGAATACATGCACCGCAACGCGGAAATGAACGGCGTGGCGGAGCAGCTGCGCACCCTGGAAGGCGACGCCACCACCGCCATGAAGCAGCTGCTCGCCGACGGCGAAAAGTTCGACCTGGTGATTCTGGATCCGCCCGCCTTCATCAAACGCCGCAAGGATTTCAAGAACGGCCTGGCGGGCTACCACGCCATCAACGAACTGGCGGTGCGGCTGGTGAAGCCCGGCGGCTATCTGATTTCCGCGTCCTGCTCCATGCACCTGCCGGCGGACAAACTGCTCGACGTGGTGCGCTCCTCCGCCCGGCACATCGACCGCTCAATGCAGGTGATCGGCTTCGAAGGGCAGGGGCCGGATCACCCGGTGCACCCGGCGATTCCGGAAACCGCCTACCTGAAAAGCTGGTTCGCGCGGCTGCTGTTCCGTTTTTAACGGAACAACAGCGAGCCGGCCTTAAAGCCAGACCGCCACCGCGACCAGCACCAGCACCATCGCGGTGGCGCGTTCCACCTTGCCGTGGTGCCGGCGCAGGGCCGCGAGCACCGGCCCGCGCGCCAGCAACAGCGCCACCAGGCTGTACCAGCCACCGTCGATCACCACCGCCGTGGCGGCCACCTGCACCCGGGCGGCCATGGCCATGTCCGCGCTCACGAACTGGCTGAACAGCGCCAGAAAAAACAGCGCCACCTTGGGGTTCAGAAACGCGATCAGAAAGCCGTCGCGCACCGCGTTACCGGCGGCCCCGGCGTCCGGCGCCGGCGCCGGTCCCCGCGCGGCGCGCCAGCTGCCCAGCGCCAGCCACAACAGGAACAGCGAACCCGCCAGCCGGATGGCGATTTCCAGCTGCGGGAAGCCGCGCAACACCACCGCCAGCCCCGCCACCGTGGCGACCGCGTACACGCCGATGCCGGCGGCATGGGCCAGCCCGGCGCTGACCCCGGCGCGGGCCGAGCCGCGCAGCGTGTGGCGGGTCACCACCGCCAGGCTGGCCCCCGGCGTCATGGCGCCCAGCGCGCACACGCCGATCAAAAGCAGCCAGTCGGTTACAGCAAGCATGATGTCCTCGTCGGTTCCCGGGGTTTGGTGATGATGCCTTTTATACGCGCTAGGTAAACTTAGGTGTTTTTTTTTCCTTTATTGCAAACCTGTCGCCGGCGCTGTGGCCGCTCTCCGGCCTTTCTGATTACTCTCCCTACCTTTGTGGTTATTTATCCGCCCACGCGGATTTTGCTGTGCATAAAAAGAAGGTATCGGGAGAACAACAATGTCAGTTATTTCCATGCACACCGGGCGCGGCGCCGCGATGGCGCTGTGCACCTTGCTCGCGTTGACCGCCTGTGGCGGTGACAGCGGCTCCGGCGGCGAAACCACCGCCAACGCGCCGCAACAGCGTGACGCCGCCCTCACCGCGGTGGACCGGGGCCGCGAGATATTCCGTTTCGAGACGTTCGGCAACCAGGGTTTCTGGACCAGCGCCATGCGCCTGCCCCAGGGCATCGAGGACAGCGGCATGACGCCGCTGCGGGCCCTGGAAATGGGGCTGAACATCAACACCGCCGCGCTGGCACCGCAACAGGCCGAGGCGCTGCGCAACGCCGCCGCCCGCATTGAGGCCGGCGCGGACCCGGCCGATACGGTGCTGGCGGAGCCGACCCGCCTCAACGCCTGGCTCAACCAGGGCGCCGTGATCGGGCTGGTGCCGTTCCGCGCCGACGGCGAACGCAAGCCTTTGGGCAGCAGCGACGGCTTCACCGGCGGCGGCCTCAACCTGGCCGCCGGCGACCGGCTCGGGGTGAGCTGCGCGCTTTGCCACGCCAGCACCGAGGGCGACGTGCTCGCCCCGGGCGTGGCCGGCGCCGGCTCCGCCGGCCAGCCGGTGGACGGCGTCATCGCCCGCGACCTGGATGTGGGCGCGCTGTTCGCCACCGCCAATAACCCGCTCGCCTACCTGCCGTTGCTGCAGCTGCGCCTGGACCAGCCGGACGCCGGCGCCGACGACGACCAGGGCGGCCTGCTCGACGGCCTGCTGCCCTCCGGGCCGGAGCCGGAACCCTATGACGGCGTCACCGTCGGGCGCGGCGACTTCGCCGGCATCCCCGCCGACGGCACCCTCGAGGAGGCCACCGCCGCCGCCCGCGAGTACCTCACCGGCACCTACCAGCAGGACGGCGAGACCCGGCGCTACTACCCGCGCACCTCGTTCGACGGCACCCCGGACGGCCTCGGCAACGCCTCCATCACGCCGCCGTTCTTCCGCACCGACCTGGCGGCGCCGGGCAGCCACGCCGGCATCTTCGAGCAGGTCGACGACTTCAACAATCTGGATTACACCGTCGCCATGGAGCCCACCAGCCTGCTCACCGAATCCGGGCGTGCCTTCCTGAACGTGGTCGCCGGCCGCCTGGGCGACGAGATCGCCCGACGCTACGAAGCGGTGCTGCGCGACACCGGGGTGATCCCGGAGGGCATGGCCGCCACCGATGTGATTCCGTTCGTCGAGGTGGAGCGCACCGACCTGCCGGTGGGCGCCCCGGCCGGCCCGGTGGGCCGCCGCGTCGCCCAGCGGAAACTGGACGACCTGCGCGCCTACACCGACCAGCTGCCGGCACCGGCCGCCCCCGACGATCTGGACGCCGACCAGGTGGCCGCCGGCCGCGCCCTGTTCACCACCCGCCGGGAAGACGGCGGCGCCGGCTGCGTGGCCTGCCACACGGCCGACCCCAACCAGCCGGTCTCCGCCGAGGTGGTCCCCATCGAAACCCTGTACCCGGCCTACAACGACGAGCTGCTGGTGCTGTTCGAACGGTCCACGGTGAGCGACTTCAGCGACGTGCAGGACGCCCGTGGCGGCCCCGCGCCGGCCTACGACGACTCCGTGGTCGCCCTCGACGCCACCCTGCGCGGCGGCCGGCGCGGCTTCGCCCAGCCGCTGCTGCTGGCCCTGGACGGCAAGGCCCGCTTCCTGCACGACGGCTCGGTGCGCGGCAGCGACGCCCGGGACGGCCTCGACCGCCTGCTCGACCCGGCCCGGGGCGAGCAGGCCCCGCATCCCTTCTACTTCCCCGAGAACCTGGACCAGGGCGATGACGCCCAGGGCCGCGCGGCGCTGGTCGAATACCTGCGCAGCCGCACCACGGATCAGGAGGAATAAGACAGGTCTCTGGTATCCCGCCGGCAAGCTCCGCTTGCCTTTCGCGGGCGGGGCCCGCTCGCACAAGGGCTCCGCTCCCGGCGCCGGGCTACGGAGCCCACCATCAGACCCGAACCCTCAAGGATGCTCAGCAAACACCCGAACACCATCCTCCCCATACAACAGCACCTGATAATCATCCTGCCGGCCGCCCATCTCCATGCCCGGCGACCCCACCGGCATGGCCGGCACGCTCAGCCCATACGCATCAGGCTTTTGCTCCAGCAGGCGACGCACGTCTTCCGCCGGTACATGGCCCTCGATGGCGTAGCCGTCGATAAAGGCGGTGTGGCAGGAGCCGAGCCCCGGACGCAGCTGTGCTTTTTCCTTGATCGGCTGCAGGTTCTGCACGTCGTGGGTGACCACGTCGAACCCGTTGTCGCGCATGTGGTCCGCCCATTTTTCGCAGCAGCCGCAGGTCGGTGATTTATACACCTCCAGGGTGCCGGCCTCGGGGGCCTCGGCCACGGCCAGGGTGCTGGCGACCAGAAGGCCGGCGGCGGTCAGTAAACGTTTCATGGTCTGTCCTCGTGTCAGTGAACGATCAGTTTGCCTTGGTACATATTCATTTGGCAGGTGAAACGGTAGGTGCCCGGCTGTTGAGGCGTCAGCGTGACCGTGGTGGTCTGTCCCACGGGCAAATACTCACTGACGTCGAGACCGTGGAACACCACCTGCTCGGCACAGGGGCTGGCGTCGCGGCGGTCGAAACGCAGCGACAGCGGTTCGCCGGCGTTGCTCTCGATCACCGCCGGTTCATAGACCCCGTCGTCGACGATAATATCCACCGCGCCGTGAGTGGCGCGCCGTGCCTTGCCGGCGCCGGCCAGCCAGAACCACCAGACGATCAGCGCCATCAGCGCCAGGCCGGAGAGATTGATCAACCAGCTCATGAGTCGTGCCTCCCCTCGGCCGTGCGGCGGTCCGCTTTGTTGGGTTTAAAGAAGCGCAGCCGGTTGGCGTTGCTGACCACGGTCACCGAGCTCAGCGACATGGCGGCGCCGGCGATCACCGGGCTGAGCAGCCAGCCGGTGAACGGGTAAAGCAGCCCGGCGGCCACCGGCACGCCCAGGCTGTTGTAAACGAAGGCGCCGAACAGGTTCTGCTTGATGTTGCCCAGCGTCGCCCGGGATATCGCCATGGCGTCGACGACGCCGTGCAACGAGCCGCTCATCAGCGTAATCGCGGCGGACTCGATGGCGACGTCGGTGCCGGTGCCGATGGCGAAGCCCACGTCGGCCTGGGCCAGCGCCGGGGCGTCGTTGATGCCGTCGCCGACCATCGCAACCTTGGCGCCGTCCTGCTGCAGCCGCTTCACTTCGCGGGCCTTGTCTTCCGGCAGTACCTCGGCGAGCACTTCGTCGACGCCGGCCTGGCGGGCGATGGCGTCGGCGCTGGCCTGAATGTCGCCGGTGATCATGATCACCCGCAGGCCGCGCTCACGCAGCCGGCGGATCGCCTCGGCGGCGTCGTCCTTGATGCGGTCGGCGACGCCCAGCACGCCGATCACCCGGTCGTCGCGGGCCAGGAACAGCGGCGTGGCGGCGTCCTCGCTGAGCGCGGCGGCCTGGTCCTGCAGCGCCAGGCTGACCCCTTCCTGCTCCAGCCAGCGGCGGTTGCCCAGCCGCAGGGTGGCGCCGTCGAGCCGGGCGCTGACGCCCTTGCCGTTAAGCGCCTGGAAGTCGCTGACCGACCGCGGTGACAGGCCGCGTTCCTCGGCGGCGGTCATAATCGCCCGGGCCAGCGGGTGTTCCGAGCCCGCTTCCAGGCTGGCGGCCAGCGTCAGCACTTCCTCCTCGGTGTCGCCGTCGGCGGCCAGCACCCGGGTCAGCGCCGGGCGGCCCTCGGTGATGGTGCCGGTCTTGTCCAGCACCACGGTGTCCAGGTCGGCGGCGGTCTGCAGCGCTTCGCCCTGGCGAATCAGGATGCCGTACTCGGCGGCTTTGCCCACGCCCACCATCACCGACATGGGCGTGGCCAGGCCCAGGGCGCAGGGGCAGGCGATGATCAGCACCGTGGTGGCCGCCACCATCATGTGCGAGAACGGCGGCTGCGGCCCCAGATTGAACCAGGCCAGAGCGGCGGCCACCGCGATCAGCATGATGGTGGGCACGAACACCGCCGATACCCGGTCCGCCAGCCGCCCGATCGGCGGCTTGGTGCCCTGGGCTTTTTTCACCAGCTCGATGATCCGCGCCAGGGCGGTGTCCGCGCCTACCCGGGTGGCCCGATAGATCAGCGTGCCGCCCTCGTTCAGGGTGCCGGCGGCGACGCTGTCGCCGGGGCCCTTGGCCACCGGCATCGGCTCGCCGGTGAGCATGGACTCGTCCAGCCGGCTGCTGCCTTCTTCCACTTCGCCGTCCACGGCGATTTTCTCGCCCGGGCGCACCCGCACGCGGTCGCCGGCCACCACCTGTTCCACCGGAATGTCCTGCTCGCCGCCGTCACGCAGCACGCGGGCGGTTTTGGCACGCAGGTCGAGCAGGCGTTTGACGGCGGCGCTGGTCTTGCCCCGGGCGCGCACTTCCAGGGCCAGGCCCAGGCTGATCAGGCCGATGATCATGGCGCTGGCCTCGAAATAGACATGGCGGGCCGCTTCCGGCACCAGCCCCGGCGCCAGCACCACCACCATGGAGTACAGCCAGGCGGTGCCGGTGCCCAGCGCGATCAGCGTGTCCATGTTGGCGTTGTGGTGGCGCAGGGCTTTCCAGGCGCCGACGAAGAACGGCCGTCCGGGCACCGCCAGCACCGCCAGGGTGATCACGCCCACCGCCAGCCAGGCCGCCTGGCTCCAGGTGCCCGGTTGCACCGTCATGCTGCCGCCGAGCAGGCCCCACAGCATCAGCGGCGCGCCCACGCCCAGGCCGTAGCCGGTGTGGCGCAGCAGCTGCCGGTAGTGGGCCTGCTCGCGCTCCTCCCGTTCCTGGTCGGCGCGGCGCGGATCCTCGATCACGCTGGCGCCGTAGCCGGCGCTTTCCACCGCGCGGATCAGATCCCGCGGTGCCGCCCGGCCGCTTACCCGGGCGCTGTGGTCGGCCAGGTTCATGCTCGCCTCGCGGACGCCGGCCACGCCGCCCAGGGCGGTTTCGATGCTGCGAACGCAGGAGGCGCAGGTGGCGCCGGTGATCGCCAGCTGGATGTCGCCGCCGGACCGGGCACTGTCGCTGCCTTCGGATTCGGGCTCGGGCTCCGGCTCGGGCGCCGATTTCACGCCGTAACCGCTCTCCGCCAGGGCGCGGGTCAGTGCCTCGGGCCGGGCGTCGCCGCGCACGGTGACCGTCTGTTCATCGAGATCCACCTGGATCTCGTCGGCGCCGGGCACCGCCCTGAGGGCCGTCCGGATTTTATTGGCGCAGCCCTGGCAGGTGGCGCCCTGAATCGGCAAGTGATGCGTGCGCATGGTGGTGGCTTCCGTATTGATCAACGGGAACAACGATCAGTGACCAGTGTTAAACCTTGGGGCAACCCCAAGGTCAAGCAAGGCGTTGCGGCGCGCCTGAAAAGCGACAAAAAAGCGTGAAAATGAAAACTTTTATAAAAGGGTCATAAAGCGCGAGGCCGGTACTGGTAGAGGGTCGCGGGCAGGTGGATGATGGCGCTCATCCTGATCGACCATTTGAAAGCGAGGACATGGAAATGTTGAAGAAGACCCTGATGGCATCCGCGATCGCCGCGGCTTCCCTGGCCAGCATCAACGCCCAGGCCCAGAGCCAGCAGACCACGCCGGTTCGCGACAACGGCTTCTCGTACACCTACGGTCAGTTCGGTTATGACAACTGGGATTACGACAACGGCCCGGATGTGGACGTGCTCAGCGGTGAAGGTTCCTTCGCCCTGGACGAGCATCTGTTCCTGCGCGGCGGCGCCAGCTTCTACGACGGCGACTACGACAGCCCGGGTAGCGACGACGTGGACGGAAACCGCCTGTACGTGGGCGCCGGCTTCCACACTCCGCTGCAGCGCGGCCTGGATCTGGTCGGTACCGCCGACGTGATCCGTGACGACAACGACTTCAATGACGAAGAGTGGGGCTACGCGGTGAGCGGCGGCCTGCGTCATCAGACCACCGAGGTGCTGGAGCTGTCCGGCGGCGTGCTCTACGAAGATATCTATGACGGTAACTTCGGTGTCTACGGCCAGGGCCTGGTCAATCTGAACCGCGCCTGGGACGTGGGCGCCCGGGTGGCCTTCACCGACGATTCCGACAACATCGGTGTGTTTGGGCGCTACAACTTCTAAGCCCGGACCCGATCCTGCTTCAGGACGAAGACTCCCGCCAAGGAAGGCGGACCAGCGCGGCTACGGCCGCGCTTTTTTTGTGCCCCTTTTTGACGGGGCGGATATCTCCAGCAGGTTCTCTCCATCTGGGGGAGCGTGTCTGTGTTCTGCCCTTCCGGGAACGCCGTGAACCCGTCCCTGGGGGCTCCCTGTCGAACGTCCTGTTCTCCAGGGTCCCGGAAGGCACCACCATTGCACCGCGTCTCCGATACGGAGCACCGGACACCTGAAGAACCCAGGTCTCTGGCATCCCGCCGGGAGCTTCGCTCCCTTTCGCGGGCTGGGCCCGCTCCCACAAGGCCCGCTCCCACAAGGCCCGCTTCCACAAGGTTGGCTCCCAAAACCGGGTTAGCCGCCGTGCGCGTGCAGCCATTCGCCGAGCGGGGCCCAGCTGTCTTCTTCCACAGCCTGGTCGAGGGCCGTTTGGAAGCCGGGGTAGCCGCTTTCCAGGGCGGCGCGGGTGTCGCCGTTGGCGTCGGCGCTCAGCTGCGCCAGGGCGGCGGCCGGCTGGGTGGATTCGAGGATTTCCACGCTGACCGAGGGAATGTACAGGCCTTCCTCGGGCGCGGTGGCCTGGCGGTGGGTCTGGAGCGCGGCGAGGCGGTCGTCCAGGGTTTCCAGGGCGCAGCGCAGCGATGTCAGGCTGAGGCCATCGTCCCGGTGGAGGGCGTTGAGGTCCGCCTGCAGCTGGTCGGCGGCCAGTTTCAGGTAGGTGCGGCGCCGTTCGCGCAGGGCCGCCGCCGGCTCATCCCCTTTCGCGCGCAGGTCCTTGGCCTGGCGGGGCGCGCCTTCGGCGCCGGCGATCAGCAGGCGGATCGGTTGGAACCCCAGGGCCACTTCGCCGTCGGCGGTGGCGCCTTGCTGGCGGCGCAGGCTGGCGGCGCTGAGCTCCAGGGCCGGGTCGTTGACGATGCCGGAGTCCGGCCAGGCGGGCAGGGCGTCCACATAGGCCGGGTAGAGCGGCCAGGCGTCCAGACGCTGCAGCGGCGCCTGGCGGTCGCCGGCGCAGGCCTGCGCGGCCAGGCTCAGGTAGTGGCGGTTGAAGGCGTCGTACAGGTCGCGCCAGCGGCGGTCGGCGGTGGCCAGCGTGTCCGCGTCCGGCGCCGCCAGCAGGGCACGCAGCGCGTCGCGCCACTCGCCGCGCCGGCTTTCCAGGGGGGCGCCGCTGTCGGTGGTCAGTTCGAGGGGCTGGTCGGCGTTTTGCGCCGGCGCCGGCGGGCGCGCGGCGGTGTCCTCTTCGGGCGGCCGGTCGCAGCCGGACAGGGCGACCGCGGTGGTGGCGATCAGGACGGCGGCAAGGCGGAAACGGCGGATCACGACGGCGCCCTCAGCGACAGGATCGGCCAGCCCAGTTCCCGGGCGTGGCGTTCCAGGGTCGGGTCCGGGTCCACGGCCACCGGGTGATCCACCTTGCGCAGCAGGGGCAGGTCGTTGTGGGAATCGCTGTAGAAGTAGCTGCCGTCGAGCGTTTCCTGGTGTTCGACGAGCCATTCGGAGAGCCGCTCCACCTTGCCGTACTGATAACTGGGGATGCCTTTGACGCGGCCGGTGTAGAGGCCGTCGGCGTCGGTGGCCGCCTGGGTGGCGATCAGCCACGGCACGCCCAGGCGGGCGGCGATGGGCGCGGTGATGAAATCATTGGTGGCGGTGATGATCATCAGGGTGTGGCCGCGCTCGCGGTGGTCGGCGATCAGCTGCTCGGCGGCGGGCAGCCAGATGCTGTCGATCACCGTGTCCATGTAGCGCTGGCGCAGGCGGTCGAGTTCTTCCAGCGGCCGGCCCTTGAGCACGCCGAGCACGAATTCCTGGTACGCGAAGATGTCCAGCCGGCCGTCCTGATAGTCCTGGAAGAAACCGTCATTGGCGGCTTTGAAGCCATCAGCATCAACGATACCCTGGTCGATCAGGAATTCCCCCCAGAGATGGTCGGAATCTCCGGCGATCAAAGTGTTGTCCAAGTCGAAAATAGCCAGTGTCATGGGCCCTCCCCTGTCAGGGTCGCTAGCTTAGCAGAGGCGATGGGCGCACCGTGAACCGGTGCCGGCGATCCGCCTGATTCAGGGCGCCGATTGATTGCCCCGGGCCCGGCAAGGTTTAATGGCAGTAATTGGGGGACGGCGGGCTCTCGTCGTTTCCACGGGATTGAAGACAATGACAGGCATTATTGACGACAAAGGATACCGGCTGAACGTCGGCATTGTGATCGCCGGCCCGGACGGCCGGGTGTTCTGGGGTCGCCGGGTGGGCAACCGCGATGCCTGGCAGTTTCCCCAGGGCGGCATGATGCCCGGTGAAAGCCCGGAAGAGACTCTGTTCCGGGAGCTGGAAGAGGAAACCGGCCTGTTGCGCGAGCATGTGCGCATTCTCGCCACCACCGAAGGCTGGCTGACCTACCGCCTGCCGCGCCGCTTTCTGCGTCCGCCGCGTAACCGCCCCACCTGCATCGGCCAGCGGCAGAAGTGGTATCTGCTGCGTCTGGAGGCGGGCGAAGCGGCCATCGACCTGGCCCGCTCACCGGTGCCGGAGTTCCAGGACTGGCGCTGGGTGAACTACTGGTACCCGATTCGCAAAGTGGTGCACTTTAAGCGCGGGGTGTACGCCCGGGCCCTGCGCGAGCTGGCACCGGCCTTGCGTGCCTTGCAGAAGCACTAGAAGCCTAAGAGGAATCCGCATGCTCGATACCCTGCGCCGCATCGTGCAGGAAGTGAACAACGCGCCTGACATCCCGTCCGCTCTGGATTTGATGGCCAAGCGCGTGCGCGATGCCATGGGCACCGAGGTGTGTTCCATCTACCTTCGCAACAACAGCGAAGAGCGTTACGTGCTGATGGCCTCCGAGGGCCTCAAGCGCGAGGCGATCGGCCGGGTCAGCCTGGGGCTTTCCGAGGGTCTGGTGGGGCAGGTGGGCCTGCGCGAGGAGCCCATCAACCTGGAAGACGCCTTCTCGCACCCGAAATTCCATTACCTGGCGGAAACCGGCGAAGACCCCTTCCACGCCTTCCTCGGCGTGCCGGTGATGCACCACGGTGACGTGCTCGGCATCCTGGTGGTGCAGCAGCGCGACGCGCGCCGTTTCGACCAGAGCGAGGAGGCCTTCCTGGTCACCATCTCGGCGCAGCTGTCGGCGGTGATCGCCCACGCCCACGCCTCCGGCGCGCTGTTCGAACAGCTCGACGCCCACGAGAAACTGCCCACCATCTATGACGGCCAGTCCGGCGCCTCCGGCGCGGCCATCGGCCAGGCGGTGCTGCTGTTCCCGGAAACCGACCTGTCCTCGGTGCCGGACCGGGAAGTGGAGGACGTCAACGCGGAGATCGCCCTGCTCGATGAGGCCCTGGTGCGGGTGCGCCAGGAAATCCGTGATCTTGCCGAGCGCGCCAAGAAGAGCCTGGGCGCCGAGGAGCAGGCGCTGTTCGACGTCTACCTGCGCATGCTCGACCGCCACGCCCTGCCCGCCGAGGTGGTCGCCAAGATCCGCGAGGGGCACTGGGCCCAGGGCGCCCTGCGCATGGTGGTGGACGCCCATGTGCATAACTTCGAGATGATGGACGACCCCTATCTGCGGGAGCGGGCCGCCGACGTGCGCGACCTGGGCCGACGGGTGCTGGGCCAGCTGCAGAGCCGCAACCGGCGGCAGATCGAGTTTCCGGACGCCTGCATCCTGATGGGCGAGGACATCTCCGCGCCGATGCTGATGGAGATGCCCCAGGAGCGCCTCGCCGGCATTGTCACCACGCGCGGCTCGCGCAACTCGCACATGGCCATCGTCGCCCGCGCCATGGGCATTCCCACGGTGGTGGGCTGCCAGAACCTGCCGCTGAAGAAGCTCGACGGCAAGGAGCTGATCATCGACGGCTTCCGCGGCCGGGTGATCGCCAACGCCACCGCCGAACTGAAGGAACAGTTCCAGGACATCATCGCCGAAGAGAAGCACCTGCTGGCGGGCCTGGAAAAACTGCGCGACCTGCCGGCGCAGACCGAGGACGGCCAACGCATCTGTCTGCAGGTGAACACCGGCCTGATGACCGACATCAACCGCTCCATCGAGCGCGGCGCCGAAGGGGTGGGGCTGTACCGCACGGAAATTCCGTTCATGGTGCGCGACCGCTTCCCGTCGGAAGAGGAGCAGCGGCTGATTTACCGCGAGCAGCTGTCTCCGTTCGCGCCCCATTCGGTGACCATGCGCACCCTGGATATCGGCGGCGACAAGGCGCTCAGCTATTTCCCCATCGAAGAGGAAAACCCCTTCCTGGGCTGGCGCGGTATCCGCGTGACCCTGGACCACCCGGAGATTTTCATCGTCCAGGTGCGCGCCATGCTCAAGGCCTCGGAGGGCTTCGACAACCTGCGCATCATGCTGCCGATGATCACCAGCGTGTTCGAAGCCGAGGAAGCGCAGCACCTGATCCACCGGGCCTGGCTGGAAGTCCGGGAAGAGGGCGTGGACGTGGCGATGCCGCCGGTGGGCGTGATGATCGAGGTGCCCGCCTCGGTGTACCAGGCCCGGGCGCTGGCCCAGCGGGTCGACTTTCTGTCCGTGGGCACCAACGACCTGACCCAGTATCTGCTGGCGGTGGACCGTAACAACCGCCAGGTCTCCGACCTGTACAACTCCTTCCACCCGGCGGTGCTGCACGCGCTGCTGCACGTGGTGGAGCAGGCCCACGAGGAAGGCAAGCCGGTGTCGGTGTGCGGCGAGATGGCCGGCGACCCGGCCTCGGCGCTGCTGATCATGGCGATGGGCTACGACGCCCTGTCGATGAACGCCTCCAACCTGCTGCGCGTCAAAGCCGCCGTGCGCCAGGTCAACATGGGCTTCCTCCGCCGCCTGCTCAATGAGGTGCTGGCGATGGACAACGGCGAGGTGATCGCCTCCTACGTGGACCTGCAGCTCACCAAGGCCGGCCTCGGCGAGCTGATCCGTCACCGCAAAAGCGGGTGACGGGTTGGCGCTCCGTAGCCCGGTTCGGTCTCGGTGGCCGGTGTCCAGGACCCGCCGTGAATCCATCCCTGGAGGCTTGTGTTCGGCTCCCTGCCTCACACAGTCCTGGACACCGGCCACCGAGACCGAACCTCACTAATGGTGCCAGCCGCCAAGCTGCGCTACGAAGCAAGATTTGTGGGAGCGGGCCTTGCCCGCGAAAGGGTGGCTTTTAGCCACCCGGCGGGATACCAGAGACGCTCATGGGTTTTAGAGTGCCTGGCTGTAGCGGATCGGGCCGTCGGGTTGGCCGTCGGGGCGCCAGTTTTGCTCGGCCATTTCGATGTGGCCGTCTTGGTGCAGCTGCACCGCCGAGCTGGCGCGGGTGCCGTATTGGTCGGATTGGATGAACACCGGCGCCACCAGGCGTTCCAGTTCCCGGCTGACGCCGGTGTCGGGCAGTTCCGAGTCCGCCGGCTGATGGCGGTCGTTGACCACGTCCAGCAGTCCTTCCAGGCCGGCTTCCCGGCCCAGGGCGCGGTCCAGGTTGGCCTTGCCGCGGGCCACCTTGGGCCAGGGCTCGTCGAGCAGGCCGTTGGAGAGGCCGTGCAGGCCGGGCCTCACCGGCCGGGGCGCGGCGCCCCGGTTGCTCAGATACCAGAGCGTGCGGCGGTCACCGACCAGTAAATTAAACCCGGCATAGTGGTGCTGTTCATCGGCCAGGGCGGCGCAAAAGGTTTCCGGCGTGTCGCAGCTTTCCAGGAAGGCCTGGGGCAGCAGCCCCCGGGAGCGTTCGCCGCCGCCCGGTTCGGCGATCGGCTCGCGGAAATTGGTGATCACCGCGAAGCGGCCGTCGCGGTGGATGCCCAGCCAGGTGCCGCCGGCGCGGATATCCAGGCCGCAGAAGACGCCGCCGCGCCAGCGCGCCGCCTCGGTGGGGCGGGCGTGGAACTCGTCGCGGTTGGCGGCCACGGAGAGCGGCGTGGCCGCGCCGGGCCGCCAGTCGAATAGCACAATGCACATGGGTAACCGGTTCCCTGGGACATAACAAAACGGGGCTGCTAGCATAACCGCCATTTCCAGCAGGGGACATGAATGACGCTTGTGTTGATCTGCGCCCTGATCGGCGTGTTCGCCGGTTTGCTGGGTGGTGCCCTGGGCCTGGGCGGGGGCGTGGTGATCGTGCCGCCGCTGATCTATCTGTTCCACGCGATGGGGTTCGATGGCGCGGTGGTGGCGCAGATGGCGGTGGGTACCTCGTTGGCCACCATCATCGTCACCGCCGGCAGTTCGGTGCGCGCCCACCATGTGGCCGGTTTCGTGCGCTGGCCGCTGGCCTGGCGGCTGGCGGGGGGCATCGTGGTGGGCGCCTTGCTCGGCGCGGTGGTCGCCGACCGGCTGTCCGGCGCCGCGCTGACCCGCCTGTTCGGCGTGTTCGCGGTGCTGATCGCGGCGCAGATGCTGCTCAGCCGGCGGCGCGCGGTGAGCGCCGGGGACGGCCTGCCCGAGCGGGTGCCCGGCGGCGTCGGCCTGGCCGGGGTGGGCTCGGTGATCGGCGGCATCTCCAGCCTGTTCGGTATCGGCGGCGGCTCACTCACGGTACCCTTTCTGTCCTGGTGCCGGCTGCCGATGCAGAACGCGGTGGCGATCTCCGCCGCCTGCGGCCTGCCCATCGCCCTGGCCGGCAGCGCCGGCTTCGTGGCCACCGGCTGGGGGCGAACCGAATTGCCGCCCTGGAGTCTGGGTTATTTGTACCTGCCCGCGGCCCTGGCCATTGTGGTCACCAGTTTTCCCATGGCGCGGGTGGGCGCGCGGCTCAGCCACCGCTTGCCTTCGGCGACCCTGAGGCGCATTTTCGCCGCCGTGCTGATCGTGATCGGCGTGGAATTGATACTGAACTGACGCGGCCCGTTCCGGGGCCGCGCTGACGGAGTATTGGCATGGAGTTTCCCCAGATCGACCCGGTGGCGATAGCGCTGGGTCCCTTGCAGGTTCACTGGTACGGCCTGATGTACCTGATCGGCTTCGTCGGCGGCTGGTGCCTGCTGATCTGGCGCGCCGGGCGGCCGGACAGCGGCTGGACCCGCGACCAGGTCAGCGACCTGGTGTTCTATGTGGCGCTGGGCGTGATCCTGGGTGGCCGGGTCGGCTATGTGCTGTTCTATAACTTCGGCAAGTTCCTGGACGACCCGCTCTGGCTGTTCGCCATCTGGACCGGCGGCATGAGCTTCCACGGCGGCGCCCTGGGCGTGCTGTTCGCGTTCTGGCTGCTGGCCCGTAAATTCGGCAAGCGCTACTTCTCGGTGGCGGATTTCGCCGTGCCGGTGGTGCCCATAGGCCTGGGCGCCGGCCGCTTCGGCAATTTCATCAACGGCGAACTGTGGGGCCGGCCCTCGGACGCGCCCTGGGCCATGGTGTTTCCGTCCGATCCCATGGGCGTGGCGCGGCATCCCTCGCAACTCTATGAATTCTTCCTGGAAGGCATCGTGCTGTTCCTGGTGCTGTGGCTGTACTCGGCGCGGCCGCGCCCGGCCGGGGCGGTGACCGGCCTGTTCGGGGTCGGCTATGGCCTGTCGCGGACCTTCGTGGAGTTCTTCCGCGAGCCCGACGCGCACCTGGGTTATCTGGCCGGCGGCTGGCTGACCATGGGCATGCTGCTGAGCATTCCGATGATCGTGATCGGCGCCGCCATGATCGCCTGGGCCTACAAGCACGACGACCGTCCGCTGAAGAGAGGCTGACGCCATGAAGCAATATCTGGAACTGCTGCACCGGGCCCGGCACGAAGGCACCTACAAGGGCGACCGCACCGGCACCGGCACCTATTCGTTGTTCGGCCACCAGATGCGGTTCGACCTGGCCGAGGGCTTTCCTCTGGTGACCACCAAGAAGGTGCACCTGAAATCGATCATCCATGAGCTGCTCTGGTTTCTGGCCGGCGACACCAACATCCGCTATCTGAAGGAAAACGGCGTCAGCATCTGGGACGAATGGGCCACCCCGGACGGTGATCTGGGCCCGGTCTACGGCGAGCAGTGGCGCTGCTGGCCCACCGTGGACGGCGGCGTGATCGACCAGATCGACGAGGTGGTGGCGGAGATCCGCCGCAACCCGGATTCCCGCCGGCTGGTGGTGAGCGCCTGGAACCCGGCGGTGCTGCCGGACCCGCGCCTGTCGCCGCAGCAGAACGCGGCCAACGGCCGCCAGGCGCTGCCGCCGTGCCACTGCCTGTTCCAGTTCTACGTGGCCGACGGCAAGCTGAGCTGTCAGCTCTACCAGCGCAGCGGCGATATCTTCCTGGGCGTGCCGTTCAATATCGCCTCCTACGCGCTGCTGACCCTGATGATCGCCCAGGTCTGTGATCTGCAACCGGGCGAGTTCGTGCACACCCTGGGCGACGCCCACCTCTACAGCAACCATGTGGAACAGGCGGACAAACAGCTGGCCCGCGCGCCGCGCCCTCTGCCGACCATGACCCTGAATCCGGCGGTCCGTGATCTCTATGCGTTCCGGTTCGAGGACTTCACCCTCGAGGGCTACGACCCGCATCCCGGCATCAAGGCGCCGATCGCGGTGTAACCTCCGCCGCCGTGCAATAAGGAACCACCATGACGTTTCGTCTGGCGATGATGGCCGCCAAGGCCGCCAACAATGTGATCGGGCGCAACAACGCCTTGCCCTGGTACCTGCCCAACGACCTGAAGTACTTCAAGAAGGTCACGTTCGGCAAACCGATCATCATGGGGCGCAATACCTGGGAGTCCCTCAAGGGGCCGCTGCCCGGGCGCACCAACATCGTGATTACCCGCCAGCCGGACTATTCGGCGCCGGGCGCCAAGGTGGTGGCGGATCTGGACCAGGCCCTGGAACTGGCCGGGCATCTGGTGGTGGTGGAAGGGCACGACGAAGTGGTGGTGATCGGCGGCGCCCAGATCTACCGGCTGGCGCTGCCGCGCGCGGACCGTCTCTATCTCACCCAGGTGCACGCGGACGTGGAGGGCGACACCCGCTTCCCGGATTTCGACGCCGCTGAATGGCGCGAGGTGGCGCGGGAGGATTACGCGGCGGAAGGCCCCAACCCCTACGATTACTCGTTTATCGTTTACGACCGGGCTTAGGGGGCGGGTTCAGTAGAGCCCTTTGGTCTCGGCGAGGCGGGCGGCCAGGTCCACCAGCAGACGGCGCCCGTTAGTGTTGAGTTTGTCGGACAGCTCGATCAGTTGGCGGGTGTCCTTGTCGAAGGCGCTGGCCGGATCGCGCAGATGCGGCGTCTTGGCCTTGCCTTCCAGTTCCTCGAACAGTTCGGTGAGCGACATCTCCAGGGCATCGCAAAGACGCCCGAGACGCTGCACCGACACATCCTGCCGGTTGCGTTCGATGCGCGACAGATTGCCCGCGTCGGTGCCCGCCCGAAACGCCACGTCCTCGAGGGTTTCGTCCCTGCGCACGCGCCTTGCTTTGAGAATGCCGCCGATATCCATGCCGCCCAGTATTCGGAATGCGCTCTTGCCTCCTCAATGTGTTAATTGCAATAGCGCAAATTACCGGTATTGCGTATTAGCAAATAGTGGGGCGTTGAGGTTGAATCGGCGCAAGTCGTAATGCCGTTGTGGCGTTGTCGAAACGCCGGGCCGGCGGCCCGCCGGCGTCAGGCTTGCCGGCGACCGCCGGTCAGCACCGGCAGGCCCAGGGCCAGGCGCCGCCGGGCGGTTTCGTACTGACCGCCGGGGTCGCGAACCCGGCGCGGTTTGATCCGCACCGCGTCCAGCCGCCGGGCGAATTCGTCCAGCGGCAGCCCCAGGGCGTCGCAAAGCCGCACCAGCTGCACCACGGTCAGTTGCTGCTTGTTGCGTTCGATACGCGACAGGTTGCCGGCGTCGGTGTGGGCACGGGCCGCCACCACTTGCAGCGTTTCGTTCCGGTTCCGGCGCTGCTCTCTAAGAATGCTGCCTACATCCATCATTGCAATTCCCTCTGCGCTTGCGGGTTTTTATACTTTGCGGTTTGCGCATAAGCAATATATATCCATTGCTTATGCGCTAATCCCTATGTTTATACTTTGCGCAGAGGGGTTCTGCAAGGGCATGAATAGGGAATGGACGAGCAACAACGGCGGGATGCCATGGAAACGCTGGCATTGCGGGACCCCGAAGAGACCGGCCGCTGGGATGCGGGGGCCGTGGAGGCCTACCAGCTCAGCTGGCCGGGCAAAGCGGCGATGCTGGCGGCGCTGCGAAGCCCGGCGGCGGCGGTACTCAAACCCTGCCCGGAAGCCAGCCTGGAGGCCGCCCGGATGCCCCACGGCGTGATCGAGGGCGACAACCTGCCGGTGCTCAAGCGTTTGCGAAAACGCTATCTGAAGCGGGTGAAGATGATCTACATCGACCCGCCCTACAACACCGGCGGCGACTTCCTGTACGAGGATAATTTCCGCGCCCGTCGCGGTGACGGCCCCGGCGCCGCCGACGACGAAGGGCGCCGGCACGGGCCCTGGCTGAACATGATCTATCCGCGCCTGGTGCTGGCCCGGGAGCTGCTGCGCGACGACGGGGTGCTGTTCGTCAGCATCGACGACCACGAGGTGCACACCCTGCGGCTGGTGCTCGACGAAATCTTCGGCGCCGCCAATTTCGTCGCCATGTTCGCCTGGCAGTCGCGCACCTCGCGCCAGAACGACACCGACCTCTGCGTGCAGCACGAATACGTGGTCGCCTACGCACGGCGGCGGCGTCAGGCCCAGCGCCGGCTCACCGCCGCCAACGAGGCGCTGTGGCGTTCCCTGCCGGGCTTCGCCGCCTACCCGGTGGCGGTGCGGGCGGGGCGCTACCACAATCCGGATAACGACCCGCGCGGGCCCTGGAAGGCGGATCCGTTCGACGCCCCCAACGTGCGTCCGGCGCTGACCTATCCGATCACCAATCCGCTCACCGGCGAGGTGTTCCAGCCGCCGCCCGGACGGTGCTGGCGGACCGGGCCGGAGCGCTTCGCCGAGCTGCAGGCCGACGGCCGCATTCTGTTCGGTCGGAGCGGGCGCGCCCGGCCGCAGCTCAAGGTGTTCCTGAAGGAAAAGCAGCCCTACGGCGAGGTGGCCACCACCTGGCTGGACGGCGCCGCCTTCGGCACCGCGCGCAGCGGCACCCGGGAACTGCAGGCGTTGTTCGGCGCGCGGGTGCCGTTCACCTACCCGAAACCCACCGCCTTGCTGCGCTTTCTGTTGCGGCTGGCCACTGGTCCCGGTGATCTGGTGCTGGATTTTTTCGCCGGCAGCGGCAGCACCGGCCATGCGGTGCTCGCCGAGAATCTCGCCGACGGCGGCGGCCGCCGCTTCCTGCTGGTGCAGCGCGGCGACGCCACCGGCGAGCCGCGCTGGCCGACCATCGCCGACATCACCCGCGAGCGGCTGCGCCGGGCGGCCGAGGCGTTGGGCAGTGAGGAAGGGTTTCGGGCCTGGCGGCTGGTCAGTCCTGGTCGTGCAGGGTCCAGAAGCGGAACGCCACCACGTTGACCAGGGTGGCGGCCAGGCTCACCACCAGGCTGGCTACCAACAGCACACCGGGATGGTCGCCGAGCACACCCACCAACAGGCTGTTGGTGAAGCCGGCCACGGCGAACACCAGGGTGCCGGCCAGCAGGATCGCCGCCAGCAGGTGCCATTGGCAGGGCCCGCTGCGGGTAAAGGAGGTACGCAGGGCGTTGAGGGGTGTGTCACCGCGCAGCATCACCCGGAATGGCGCGAAGCACAGCCGGGCGTAGATCCAGAACGCCGGGAAGAACAGCAGCATCCAGCCCACCGATACCGCCAGGGCCATCAGGAAGTAGGTGCCCAGCAGATAGGGAAAGCGCAGAAAGGCGGCAAGAATACTGTGCCAGGGGCCCTGGCCGTCACCGCGCTGAATGATCGACAACTGAAAGATCAGCGCGCCCTCGGCGAGCGGCCGCAGCATCATCAGAAACAGCATGCTGGCCGCGTTGAAGCCCACCACCTGGCCGCCGGCGTCGTTGACGATCACCGGCCCCACCAGCCATTGAAACGCCTCGCCGATCAGTGCGAAGGGCGCGCTGATAACGAACAGCGCCGCCAGATGGCGGCGCCAGAAATAGAGTGATTCTTTGAGGCGCTGAAGGATCAAGAGCGGCTTACCACCAGTATTTTCCCCAGTGCTCCGGGTTGGCCCAGAAGCGCGGGTTATTCCATTGGCGGCGGAAATTATAGTCGTCCAGATCGTAGCTGTAGATATCCAGCTCGCGGCCGTCCTGGGCGAAGTGACCTTCCTCGCGGCAGCCCAGAGCCAGGAAACCGTTGTGCGGCCAGCGCAGTTTTTCCGGCGCCAAGCGCGGCTGGTACACCGCCACCATGGAATCGGTGTGCAGGTTGCGCAGCAGGCCGAGCAGGGCTTCGCCGTCCTTCTGGTTCATGTATTCAAGCTGGTCGGCGACCACCGCCATATCCACCCGGCGCACGGCTTCCAACTGTTTGAACGGGTCCAGCTCCTGAATGCTGATCAACTCGCAATCGTGATCGTCGCACCAGTGTTGGGCCACGGGCACGGGGTTGAGACTGACGGTCAGCAGACTGCGCGGCTGATGGCTGTCGAGGATCGCCGCCAGCTTTTCCTGGGGCGTTTCGATGGCTTTTGAGGCGATAGCTGTATTCATAGGGTCAGTCTAGGCGCTTGGAGCGACAAGCTCCATAGCCGCCGGTCGCCAAAGCGGGGCCTTTGAGTCGCCCGCTGTTAAAAATTGTTTGCTCACCGTGCCAGGGTGCTTGACGGTATCGGATTACTTAATGATAATCATTCTCATATTCTTTCGAGCCACGAAACTCAAGGAGAAGCGTCATGACTCAAGGAACCGTTGCCCCCCGCCAAGCGAGCGCCCCCACCGTGGCCAAGCAAGGCCGCAGCATCGCCATCAGTGACGACAGCGTGGCGACCAGCGTGGCGCTGCTCAACCGTGACGGCAAGCTGTGGATCGAGCACGGCGGCGAACGCTATTTGCTGCGCCGCACCGCCAACAACCGGTTGATCCTCACCAAATAGCAGAAGGCTCCCCCGTTCTCCCTGACTGTGGAACGCCAGCCGACGCCAGCTGCCCACACCCTGTTACCCCAGGAGGTCCGCTGTGACGGTCACCACTCTGGCGTCCGCCAACGACGTTTCCACCACTTTTCATCACTGCCGCGCCGCCCTTGGCGACCGGGTGCTGCGTCTGCAGGACGAGCCGCTGGCCATCCTCAAGGGGCTCTACCGGCTCGGCGCGCTGGTGGTCACCACCTTCGCCGACGGGGCGCGGGTGTCCCAGTCGATGCGCTATCCCACCCTGTTGGACGAGGAGGCCTGCCTGGAATCCCGCGGCGAGCAGTGCCGGCTCAGCCAGCAGTTGAACCTGCCCCTGTGGCATTCGGTGATGGCGGTGCTGGCGCCGGTGGCCGACCTGCCGGCGCGCAGCCTGCTGTTCTTCGACCGCTACGGAGCACCGGTGCAGCAGATGGCGGTGGCGCCGGAAACCGGCGGGCTGGCGTTCGAGGAACTGGTCTGCGCGATGCTGCATCCGGACCAGCGCCAGCTGGGCGCGCCGCCGCCGCGCCGCGACCGTCGGGCCGCCTCGCCGGCGGTGGCCGAGCTGGAGCGGCAGTGGTCGCAACTGGATGACGACGGCTTCCGCGACCTGATGGCCGGCCTCGGCGACCGCCGCCAGGTGCTTTACCAGGCGGTGCGCGATAAGTTCGCCTGCCCGGTGCGCATGGAAACGGTGCCGGCGCTGCTGGCGCTGGCCGGCCAGCGCCGGCGCGCGTTCACCGTATGCACCGGCAACAACGGCGTGCGCCTGTGTCTGAGCGCGCCCTGGTCGCCGCCGCGCTGGCAGAAGGGCCACTGCCATCTGGCCCACAACGGTGTGCTGGTGTCGCTGGATATGGGCCGGGTGGCCAGTGTCTGGCGGCTGCGCCGGCCCGGGCCCGGCCGCGTGGTCACCGCCCTGGAAGGGCTCGATGCCCAGGGCCGCTGGCTGTGGACCCTGTCCGCCGGCGACGACGAAGACGCCTGGCTGGCGCTGCTCAGCGACAGCCTGATCCGGGAAGGCGCCCCTGGTCAGCGGATGGCTTAGAAGTGGTCGTCGAACTCGGCCAGCAGGGCCACCAGGGCATCGGTGTCCTGCGGCAGTTCTTTCAAGGCTTCCTCGGCCATGGGGGCCACGTCGCATTGCGCGGGCAGTGGGTGTTCCTCGGCGAGCAGGGCGCGGAAGCGGGCGATGAACACCCACTGCAGCCACTGGCTGAAATCCATGCGGTCGGCGAAGAACGGCGTGGTGCTTTCGAACGCTTCCGGCTCCGGGGGGTGGCCTTCCCACAGGCCCAGGCTTTGCAGTTCGCTCTGCATGTCGTCGAGCAGGGTGTTCAGTTGGCCGCGGGTATCGGTCATGGGTCTCGGCTTCAGTTGTTGGCGTCAGTCATCGAACAGGGGCAGCAGGTCGGTCAGTTCGCGCAGATGGTGAATATGGTGCTCGGGTTTGTCCAGGTCGCTGGGCCAGCGCAGGTCGATCAGGTTGGCCCATACCGCGTGGAAGCCGTGCTGGCGCGCCGCGTCCACGTCTTCCACCGGGTGGTCGCCCACGTGCAGTGCCTGCTCGGGCCGCACGCCGGCGCTCAGCAGGGCGGCCTGGAACATGTCCGGGTCCGGCTTGCGCCGGCCGATGCTCTCGGCGGAGTGGTGGAAGCCGAACAGCTCGCGGATGCCGATCCGCTTGAGGTCGGCGTTGCCGTTGCTGAGCGCCCCCAGGGTGTAGCTGTCCGCCAGGGTTTCCAGCACTTCCAGCGCGCCGGGAAAGAACGTCACCCGGTTGCGGGCGTCGTGGAACACCTGAAAGGCGTCGGCGGCGATGTGGCGCGCTTCCTTTTCCTTGAAACCGGCGTCGATGAAGGCCCGGGCCATGGCGTCGCGGCGCAGGCGGGTCAGGTTGTTGAGGTAATCCGGGTGCGCGCGCACCAGCTCGTCGCGCACCGTGCGCACCCGCTCCGCGGTGAGCGCGGCGGCGGCCGAGGGGTGGTGCTCGGCGATCCAGTCGCTGCAGGTCTTTTCCGCCTGCCGTATCACCTCGTCCACCGGCCACAGGGTGTTGTCCAGGTCGAAGGTGATCAGTTTCAGTCCGGTCATGGGCTCAATAATAAGGGGTTGCGGGTCAGTCGTCTTCCTCGCGCCGCTGGGCGCGGGGATGGGCGCCGTCGTAGATCCTGGCCAGGTGCTGGAAATCCAGATGGGTATAGACCTGGGTGGTGCTCAGGTTGGCGTGGCCGAGCAGCTCCTGCACCGCGCGCAGGTCGCCGGAGGACTCCAGCACATGGGTGGCGAAAGAGTGGCGCAGCTTGTGCGGATGCAGGTTGTCGTCCAGGCCCCGGGCCAGCGCCGCCCGGCGCAGCCGCTGTTGCACGCTGGAGGGGCTGATGCGCCGCCCGCGCCGGCTCAGGAACAGGGCCGGCTCGTCGGCGTCGGCGGTGAACAGGGGGCGGGCCTTCAGCCAGGCGCGCACCGCGTTCAGCGCCGGGGTGCCCACCGGCAGCCAGCGGGTCTTGTTGCCCTTGCCGGTGACCACCAGCTGGGCGCCGGCCAGGTCGATGCTGTCCAGGTTGAGGCTGATCAGCTCCGCCAGGCGCAGGCCGCAGGCGTACAGCAATTCCAGCATCGCCTGGTCGCGCAGGCCCAGGGGGCCTTCGCCGCCTTCCGCGTCGAGCAGCTGGCGGGTCTGGTCCGCGTCCAGGGCCTTGGGCAGGCGCCGGCCGCTTTTCGGCGCGCGCACGTCCAGCGCCGGGTTGTCCCGGGCCAGCCCTTCGCGGTTCATCCAGGTGTAGAAGGTGCGCAGGGTGGAGAGCAGGCGCTGCAGGCTGCGCCCGCCCAGGCCCTGGCGGTGCAGCCGCGCCACTAGGGCGCGCACGTCGTGCACCGTGACTTGGGTCCAGGGCGGCAGATGGGGCGCCGCCCGTTCCAGGTCACGCCGGTAGTGTTTGACGGTATGCGGGGACAGCCGCCGTTCGCTGGCCAGGTGGCGCACGAAGGCGGTGAGGGTGTCGTCGCCGCGCTCAGGCACGTTGCGCCTGGCGCGGCGAGGCCGGCCGGCTGACGTCCACCAGCCGGCGGCTGAGCACCTGACCGATATGGGTGATGAACAGGGTGCCCATGGAGCTGCGGAAATGCATGGCGTCGCGGCTGCCGATGGCGAGAATGCCGAGCCGGCCGTTGTGCTCCAGGGGCACCACGGCGGCGGAGCGCACCTGCTCGGCCTGGTCCTGGAACAAGGCCTTCAGCTCCTCGCCGCGCAGCACGCCGCACACCGCCTTGCCGGTACGCAGCAGCGGCGCCAGCGGCTGCGGCAGGTCGTCCGGGTCGACGAAGCGCACCTGTTTGCGCACTTCGCCGAGCAGCTTGGCTTCCCGGTCGTGCAGCAGTAGCGCCACGGTGTCGCAGCGGAATTCCTCTTCCAGGCTGCGCAGCAGCTGGCGCAGCAGCTTGTCGGTGCTGCGCGCTTCCAGCAGCGCCAGGGTCAGGCGGCGGGTGTGCTCGAACAGCTGGTCGTTTTCCCGGGCCACGTCGATCAGGCCGTTGAGCCGCTCACGCAGCTCCTGGTTGCGCTCGCGCAGGATCGCCGCCTGGCGCTCCAGCAGCGAAACCGCCGGGCCGCGCGGGTCCGGCAGGCGCATCAGTTCCAGCAGGTCGGAGCGCTGCTGGAAGAATTCCGGGTTCTGGCGCAGAAAGGCGGCCACCTTGTCGGCGCTCAGCTTGGTGTCGTCGGTCATGCCGAAGGCTCCGTGGTGGGGCCCTGGTCCGAGGGCGGGCCCGCTACGTCGATTTCGCCATCATAGACACGGCTGGCGGGGCCTGTCATCCGGATGCCGCCGTTGCCGTTGTAGTGGACCTGCAGGTCGCCGCCGGCCAGATGCACGGTGACGGTGTCGTCGAGCAGACCGCGGCGCTGGCCGCACACCACCGCGGCGCAGGCGCCGGAGCCGCAGGCCAGGGTCTCGCCGGCGCCGCGCTCGAACACCCGCAGGCGGATCTCGCGGCGGCTGACGATCTGCATGAAGCCCACGTTGACCCGCTCGGGGAACTGCTCGTGGTGTTCCAGCTCCGGGCCCAGGGTGGCCACCGGGGCGTTGTCCACGTTCTCGGTGAGCATCACCAGATGCGGGTTGCCCAGGCCCACCGCCGATATCTCGTAGGCGTTGTTGCCCGACACCAGCACGTAGGTGTCCGCTTCCTGTTTGGCGAGGAACGGGATCGCCTCCGGCGCCCACAGCGGCGCGCCCATGTCCACGGTGACCAGGCCGTCGTCGGTGACGTTCAGGGTCATCTCGCCGGCGGCGGTTTCCACCCGGATGCGGTGCTTGTCGGTGAGCCCTTCGTCGCGCACGAAGCGCGCGAAGCAGCGCGCGCCGTTGCCGCACTGGCTCACTTCCGAGCCGTCGGCATTGAAGATCCGGTAGCGGAAATCCACGCCCTCGTGGCGCGGCGGTTGCACCACCAGCATCTGGTCGAAGCCGACCCCGAAGTGCCGGTCACCCAGGCGGCGCAGCTCCGCCACCGACAGCGGCGGGCCGTCCTCGGGCAGCGGCTGGTCGCAGCCGTTGAGTACCAGAAAGTCGTTGCCCAGGCCGTGCATTTTGGTAAAGCGCAGTCGCATGGCGGCGTCCGGAGTCGGGTTACGGGAAAGCGTTATTGTAAGGCCGCGGGCCGGTTAGGAACAGCGGTGAAGGAGACGCTACAATGCAGCCCCCAATCTTTCGGATGCCTCATGCTTTCCTATCGTCACAGCTACCACGCCGGAAACTTCGCCGATGTGCTCAAGCACCTGGTGCAGGTGTCGGTGCTCGACCATTTGCTGCTCAAGGACAAGCCGTTCGTGGTGCACGACACCCACGGTGGTGCCGGGGTCTATGAGGTGGCGTCCGAGCACATGCAGAAGACCGGCGAATACCAGGAGGGCATCGCGCGTCTGTACGGCGCCAGCACCGGCCTGCCGGCGATCAACCGCTATCTGAATCTGGTCGGCCGCTTCAGCCGGCCCGGTGGGCTCAGCCATTACCCGGGCTCGCCGGCGATCAGCGCGGCGCTGCTGCGCGACCAGGACCGGCTGCAGGTCACCGAGCTGCACAGCACCGACGCGGCTCTGCTGGAGGCCCATTTTCGCGGCGACCGCCGGGTGCGGGTCTACAAGCAGGACGCCTGGGCGGGGGTCAAGGCGCTGCTGCCGGCGGCGCACAAGCGCGGCCTGGTGCTGGTGGACCCGTCCTACGAGTTGAGCGGCGACGACCGCGCCACCGTGGCCGGCGTGCGCGAGGCGGTGAAACGGTTCAACACCGGTTGCTTCGTGGTCTGGTACCCGATGCTGCAGCGCCGCCGGGCGGACCAGTTGGCGCGCGGCCTGATGGCGCTGGCCGATAAGCACCTGCGGCTGGAATTGAATGTGCTCAATGACGGCGCCGCCCGGGGCATGACCGGCTCCGGGCTGGTGGTGCTCAATCCGCCCTGGACCCTGGCCGGGCAAATGGAGGAAGCGTTGCCGTTCCTGCACGGCAAGCTGAGCCAGGGTGGCGGGGGTTACCGGTTGGAGAGCGATGCCGGCGTGCTGCTGGAGCACGCCGCCCGCTAACGGCTCAGGGCAGCAGGGTTTCCAGCCGCAGCTGCTCGTCCACGGTTTCGCGGGCGCGCACCAGGAACGCCTGGTCGCCGTCCACCATCACTTCCGCGGGCCGGTTGCGGCTGTTGTAGTTGCTCGCCATCACGAAGCCGTAGGCGCCGGCGGAGCGCACCGCCAGGTAGTCGCCGGCCTCCAGCGCCAGTGCCCGGTCCTTGCCCAGGAAGTCGCCGGTTTCGCACACCGGGCCGACGATGTCCCAGTCGCGGCAGTCGGCGTCGTGGGGGGTCACCGGCACGATCTCCTGCCAGGCGGAATACAGGCTGGGGCGGATCAGATCGTTCATGGCGCCGTCCACCACCGCGAAGTTGCGGTGCTCGGTGGGCTTGAGGAACAGCACCTGGGTGATGAACAGACCGGCGTTGGCGGCGATCGAGCGGCCCGGCTCGATGTGCACCGGCAGGTCGCCGGGGATGTGCTTGAGCAGCGCCTGCACATAGTCGGAGCGGGCCGGCGGGGCCTCGTCCTGGTAGGTGACGCCCAGGCCGCCGCCCAGATCCAGATGGTGAATCTCGATGCCCAGGGCCTGCAGGTCGCCGAGCAGTTTCAGCACCCGCTCCAGGGCGTCCTCGAACGGCGCCAGGCGGGTCAGCTGGCTGCCGATGTGGCAGTCGATGCCCAGCACCTTGATGTGCGGCAGCTCGGCGGCGCGCTGGTAGAGCGCCGGCGCTTTCTGAATGTCGACGCCGAATTTGTTCTCTTTCAGGCCGGTGGAGATATAGGGGTGGGTCTGGGCGTCCACGTCCGGGTTCACGCGGATCGCGATCGGCGCCACCCGGTCCAGCTCGCCGGCCACCAGGTTGAGCAGTTCCAGCTCGGCGGCGGACTCCACGTTGAAACAGTGGATGCCCACTTTGAGCGCATCGGCCATTTCCCCGGCGGTTTTGCCGACCCCGGAAAAGACGATGTTGCGCGGCTCGCCGCCGGCGCGCAGCACCCGCTCCAGCTCGCCGCCGGAGACGATGTCGAAGCCGGCGCCGGCCTGGGCCAGCACCTGCAGCACCGCCAGGTTGCTGTTCGCCTTGACCGCGTAGCAGACCCGGTGCGGATGCTCGCCGAAGGCGTCATCGAAGGCGTGGTAATGGGTCTCCAGGGCGTCCCGGGAATACAGGTACAGCGGCGTGCCGAAGCGTTCCGCCAGCTGGGCCACGGGCAGCTCTTCGGCGAACAGTTCGCCGTCGCGGTAGGAGAAGGGATCCATGGTCATTCCTGGTCGTCGTCCTTGGATGAGTCGTCGTTTTCGGTGTCGCCGTCCAGGCGGTCGCCGCCCAGCGGCTGGGCCGACTCGGGGCGGTCTTCCGCCTTGTAGAGCGGGCCTTTCTGGCCGCAGCCGGCGAGCAGGGCCGTCATCACTATCAACAGAAAAACCGCGCGCATGCGATCTACTCCGGCGTCATGGGTGCAATGGCGTGCAGTATAGCCGCTTCTACACGGTGACACGATGCGGTGGCCACGCCCAGGCCGCGCTCAGCGCAGCGCGTCGCGGCCGCGTTTGACGGCGGCGCGCACCTGGTCCGGGGCGGTGCCGCCGATGTGATCGCGGGCGCTCACCGAGCCTTCCAGGGTCAGCACCTCGAACACGTCGTCGTCGATCTGATCGCTGAACTGGCGCAGCTCGGCCAGGCTCATGTCGCTCAGGTCCTTCTTTTTCTCAAGGCCCAGCGCCACCGCCTTGCCGACGATCTCGTGGGCGTCGCGGAAGGCCACGCCCTTGCGCACCAGGTAATCGGCCAGATCGGTGGCGGTGGCGAAGCCGCGGCGGGCCGCTTCGCGCATCACTTCCCGGTTGGGTTCGATGGCCGGAATCATGTCGGCGAAGGCGCGCAGGCAGCCGGCCAGGGTGTCCACCGCGTCGAACAGCGGTTCCTTGTCTTCCTGGTTGTCCTTGTTGTAGGCCAGCGGCTGGCTCTTCATCAGGGTCAGCAGGGCGATCAGGTGGCCGTTGAGGCGGCCGGTCTTGCCGCGCACCAGCTCCGGCACGTCCGGGTTTTTCTTCTGCGGCATGATCGAGCTGCCGGTGCAGAAGCGGTCGGGCAGGTCGATGAAGTTGAACTGGGCGCTGGTCCACAGCACCAGCTCCTCGCTGATGCGCGACAGGTGGGTCACGCACAGCGCCGCCAGGGCGCAGAATTCAATCGCGAAATCCCGGTCGCTGACCGCGTCCAGGGAGTTTTCGCAGACCTCGTCGAAGCCCAGCAGCTCGCGGGTGCGCTCGCGGATAATCGGATAGGTGGTGCCGGCCAGGGCGGCGGCGCCCAGCGGCATGCGGTTGACCCGCTTGCGGCAGTCGGCGAGCCGCTCCCGGTCGCGCTTGAGCATCTCGAACCAGGCCAGCAGATGGTGGCCGAAGGTCACCGGCTGGGCGGTCTGCAGGTGGGTGAAGCCGGGCATGATGGTGGCCGCCTCGCGCTCCGCCTGGTCCAGCAGGCCGGTCATCAGCCGTTCCATTTCGCCGTCGATCAGATCGATCTCGTCGCGCAGCCACAGACGGATGTCGGTGGCCACCTGGTCGTTGCGCGAGCGGCCGGTGTGCAGCTTCTTGCCGGTGATGCCGATCTTGTCGGTGAGCCGCGCCTCGATGTTCATGTGCACGTCTTCCAGCGCCACCGACCATTCGAATTCACCGGCCTCGATCTCGGCGCGGATCTCATCCAGCCCCTGGATGATGGCGTCGCGCTCCTCGCCGGTGAGCACGCCGGCTTCCGCGAGCATGGTGGCGTGGGCCTGGGAGCCCTGGATGTCCTGGCGGTACATGCGGCGGTCAAAGCCGACGCTGGCGGTGAACGCCTGCACGAAGGCGTCGGTGGACTCGCTGAAGCGGCCGCCCCAGAGTTGGTTTTGCTGGTTGTCGCTCATCTTGCTGCTCACGTCCGGCTTGCGGGAATACGGGAATTGACAGGGCGCGCAGTATAGCATCGCCGGACGGTGGTATCGTACCCGAAAGCGTCGAGCCCCTTCCGACAACAAGAGCGCCCATGTCCGAACCGCAAAACAACGTCTTTCTGCCCGACCTGTGTACCACCCGCGCCGTGCTGGTGGTGGTGGTGGCGTCGGAATTGATGGCCATCGTGATCAGCCTGGTGGCCGGCTACTTCGAGCCGTTCGGGTTCGAGCGGCTGGCGCTGACGTCGCTGTTTATTCAGTGGATCGCGCTCACCTCGGCGGCGCTGGTGTGCCAGCTGCGCGGCCGGCTCAACCGTTTGCCGCAGGCCTGGGCGGCGTTGTCGGTGGTGGCCCTGGTGGCCTTCGACACCCTGGTGTTCAGCCTGCTGGCGCGGGCGCTGATGTCCTGGGTGTCCGCCGCCGCCATGCCGCCGTTGTGGCACTGGGATATTCTCGCCAACGTGCTGATCGCGGCGATCATCTCCGGGCTGGTGATGCGCTACTTCTATGTGCAGGAGCAGCTGCGGGTCAAGGACCGGGCGGAGCTGAAGTCCCGTATCCAGGCGCTGCAGTCGCGCATCCGGCCGCATTTCCTGTTCAACTCCATGAACATCATCGCCACCCTGATCCGCATCGATCCGGACGCCGCCGAGCAGGCGGTGGAAGACCTGTCCAGCCTGTTCCGCGCCAGCCTCAAGGACAGCGGCAGCGAGGTCACCCTGGCCGAGGAACTGGCCCTGTGCGAGCGCTATATCCGCATCGAGCAGCTGCGCCTGGGCGAGCGTCTGGGTGTGGAATGGCGCATTGAGCTGGAGCCGGAATCCGTGGCGTTGCCGCTTTTGACGTTGCAACCGCTGCTGGAAAATGCCATCTATCATGGCATCCAGCCGCTCACCGGCGGCGGGGTGGTGCGCATCGCCGCCGCCATCGAACAGGGCCGGGTGGTGCTGCGCGTCGGCAACCCCAAACAGGAGGGCGCCAGCGAGCATCAGGGCAACCGCATGGCGCTGGACAACATCCGCCACCGGCTGGAGGCCCTGCACGGCCCCAGCGTGTCGGTGTCGGCCCGTTCGCAACAACAACACTACGAGATTGAAATCAGCTACCCGCTCCAATAAAAGAACCGGGTGAATAAGAAGAAGGGGAACCCATGGACGACATCGCGAAAATGAAGGTCCTGGTCTGCGACGACGAGGCCCTGGCCCGAATGCGCCTGAAACGTCTGGTGGAGATGGCCAACATGGAAGTCAGCGCGGAAGCCGCCAGCGGCCGCGAAGCGGTGGAGAGCGCCGGGCGGCTGCGCCCGGACGTGGTGCTGATGGACATTCGCATGCCCGACATGGACGGCCTGGAAGCCGCCGCCCACCTGGACAAGATGGAGAACCCGCCCGCGGTGATCTTCTGCACCGCCTACGAAGAACACGCCCTGCAGGCGTTCCGCGTGCACGCGGTGGATTATCTGCTCAAGCCGGTGGGCGCCCAGGACCTCAAGCGCGCGCTGGATAAGGCCCGCGCCCTCAACCGGGTGCAGATCGCCGAACTCAGCCACAAGATGGCCGCCAACCAGAGCGGCCGCCGCCGCCACCTCAGCGCCCGCACCCACCGCGGCCTGGAGCTGGTGCCGGTGGAGGAAGTGCGCTACTTCCAGGCCGACCAGAAATACGTGGCGGTGCACCATGCCGGCGGCTACGTGCTGATCGACGAACCGCTCAAGGCGCTGGAAGACGAATTCGGCGACCTGTTCGTGCGCATCCACCGCAGCACCCTGGCCTCGCTGCATTTCATCGAAAGCCTGGAATGCTCCAGCCAGGGCCGCTTCGAAGTCCGCCTGCGCGGCGTCGACGAACCGCTCAACGTCAGCCGCCGCCACATGCCCGGCCTCCGCCGCGCCCTCGTCAAACGCGGATGAAAAACAGTTAATAGTTAACGGTGAATAGTTAATAGTTCGCGAGGGGGCGCCTTGCCGGCTGCCTGGTGGGTGCCCGCGACGGGGCCACGGTGCGGGCTGTTACCCCTAAACCTCCCTACTCGGTGTTTTCGCTATTAACTATTCACTGTTAACTATTAACTCTTAACCGGCGCCGCTGTGTTCGGCGCCGCCCGGCTCTTTCCGTTACACTACGCCCCATCTATTCCCCGCCCAGGAGCTTCCATGTCTCGCGAGATTTTGCGCATCGCCACCCGTTCCAGCCCGCTGGCCATCTGGCAGGCCGAGTACGTTCAGAAACGGCTTGAGGCGCTGCATCCGGGGTTGCGCGTGGAGCTGGTGCGGATCAAGACCCAGGGCGACAAGATTCTGGATACGCCGCTGGCGAAAATCGGCGGCAAGGGTCTGTTCGTCAAGGAGCTGGAAGAGGCGATGATGGACGGGCGCGCGGACATTGCCGTGCACTCCATGAAGGACGTGCCCATGGAGCTGCCCGAGGGCATGGCGCTGCCGGTGATCTGCGAGCGCGAAGACCCCCGCGACGCCTTTGTCTCCAACCACTACGACAGCCTGATGGGCCTGCCCGAGGGCGCCCGGCTGGGCACCTCCAGCCTGCGCCGCCAGTCCCAGGCGATGGCCAACCGGCCGGACCTGAAAGTGTCCAGCCTGCGCGGCAACGTGCAGACCCGCCTGGGCAAGCTGGACGCCGGTGAGTTCGACGCCATTATTCTCGCCTCCGCCGGCCTCAAGCGTCTGGAAATGCACGAGCGCATCCGTTACGACATGCCGCCGGAGGAATCCCTGCCGGCGGTGGGCCAGGGCGCTGTGGGCATTGAGTGCCGCGCGGACGACGCCGAGACTCAGGCATTGCTGGCCCCCCTCAACGACGCCCTGACCTGGGACCGGGTCACCGCCGAGCGGGCCATGAACCGCCGCCTGGAAGGCGGCTGCCAGGTGCCGATCGCCGGCTTCGCGCTGCTCGAGGATGACGGCCGGCTGTGGCTGCGCGGCCTGGTGGCCAGCGAGGACGGCACCACGGTGCTGCGCGCCGAGGCCCGGGCCCCGCGCGCCGACGCCCGGGAGCTGGGCATCGGCATCGCCGAATCGCTGCTGGAGCAGGGCGCCGACCGGATCCTGCGCGAGCTGTACGACCGCGCATGAGCCGTGCCGTGGTGGTAACCCGGCCCGCCGGCCAGGGCGAGCCCCTGGCGGCGCGGCTGGTGGACGCCGGCCATCGGGCCTGGGCGGTGCCGGCGCTGGCCATCGAGCCGCTGCCGCTGGCCGACGCCCACCGCCGGCTGCTGTTCGATCTGGACCTCTACCACGCGGTGTTTTTCGTCAGCGCCAACGCCGCTCACCATGCCCTGAACGCCTTCGCCGACCTCTGGCCGCAGTGGCCGGTGGGGGTGCACTGGCTGGCGGTGGGGGAGTCCACCGCCGCGGTGATCCGCGACGCCGGGCTGACTCCGGAATACCCGCGCAGCGGCTTTAATTCCGAGGCGGTGCTGGCGTTACCCTGCCTGGCCTCGGTGGCGGAAAAACGTATTCTGATCTGCCGGGGCGACAGCGGCCGCGACTGGCTGGCGGCGCGGCTGCGGGAAAAAGGCGCCGGCGTGGACGTGGTGCCGTTCTACCGGCGCCTGCCCGCCCCCGGCCGCCACTGGCCCGAAGGCGCCGATACGGTGATGATCACCAGCGTCGAGGGCTGGCGGGCGATGGCCGCGCTGGTGCCCGCCGAGGCCACGGTGATCGCCGCCGGCGAGCGGGTGGCCGCCGCCGTGGCCGAGCAGCATCCGGGGCCGCTGGTGGTGGCCGCCAGCGCCCATGACAGCGACATGCTGGCGGCCGTGCCGGCGTCTTGACGGGGCCTTCCGGCGCGAACGTGTGACCATAAGAGGTTGGACGGCGCCGGTCGGTCTCTTTATCGTTTACCCATTCCGCCACCAGCTTTTCTAGGGAACGACCGGGATCGTCCGCCGCCGGCGGCAACAACAAAAGGGAGACCCCATGACGCACCGCGCTTTTCACCGCCAGCAGGGCTTGAGCCTCTGGCCGCTGCTTATCGTGCTTATTGTCCTCGCCGCTCTGGCCGCCGCCGGCTGGTGGGGCTGGCAACAATGGCGGGTGCTGGAGCAGGACCGCCGGACCAGCCAGGGCGAGATCAGCGACCTGCGCAGTGAACTGAACCGGGAATCCCAGCGCCGCGACCGGGCGCTTCAGGAAATACGCGAATCCCAGGACCGCATCGAAGCGGCCCGCGCCCGCGACCGGGAGGCCCTGGCCGATGTGCGCCAGGGCGGGCAGCGTCTGTGGCTGATCAACGAAGCGGAATCCCTGGCCGCGCTGGCCGGCCAGCGCCTGATGCTCACCGGCGACGCCGAGGCCGCACGCCGCCTGCTGCAGGCCGCCGACCAGACCCTGGCGCGTCTCGACGACCCCCAGGCGCTGCCGGCCCGCAAGGCGCTGGCGGTGGACATCGAAAAACTCAACGGCGCCCGCCAGGTGGACGTCGAGGCCATGGTGCTGCGCCTCGGCGCGCTGCAGGCGCTGATCCCGGAGCTGGCGGTGCCGGAGCGCCAGGCGCCGCCCGCCGAGGACACCGAGCAGGACGCCGGCTGGTGGCAGCGGCTGCTCAACCATCTGCCGGTGACGGTGCGCCGCCACGAAGGCGAGGTGCCGCTGCCGCTCACCGAAACCCAGGCGTCCACCGTGCGCCTGACCCTGGACGCCAGCCTGCAGCAGGCGCAGCTGGCGCTGATGCAGCGGCGCGTGCAGGCCTACCGGCAGGCGCTGGATAACGCCGCCGCCATGCTCAACCAGTGGTTCCAGGAAGATCAGGGCCGGGTGCGCCAGATGCGCGCCGCCCTGGAGGAACTGGGCGGCCAGCAGGTGGAGCAGGCGTTGCCGGAAATCGGCGCCGGCCTGGACGCGGTGCGCGGCCTCAAGCGCGACCTGCTGAAAAGCGGCGGTGACGGCGCGGCCGGGGAGGCCGGCCGATGAAAAAAGCGCTGCTGCTGATTGTCGTCGTACTGCTGGCGGCCACCTTCCTGGGCCGCTGGATGGCCGCCGATTCCGGCTACCTGCTGGTGATCCGCGACCAATGGCGTCTGGAGTCCACGCTCGGCTTCGCGCTGCTGGCGCTGATCCTGGGCGCGGTGGCTCTGATTATTCTGACCCTGCTGGGCAACCTGGCCTGGAACCTGGCGGAGCCGGTGCGCGCCACCCGGCGTTTCCGCCGCGGCGTGGCCCGCCGCCGCCTGAAAAGCGGCTTTATTCTGCTGATGGACGGCGAACTGGATAAGGCCGAACGGCTGCTCACCGCCGCCGGGCGCGACGGGGACTGGCCCCTGGTGGCCTGGTTGCTGGCGGCGGAATGCGCCCGCCAGCGCGGCGACGGTGAGGCCCTGGAAGAGTACCTGCAAAACGCCGCCAAGAGCCGCCGGGGCGACAGCTTCAGTGGCCTGATGCGGGCCCGCTTTGCCCTCGACGACGGCCGCCCGGCCGCCGCCCACCGGGAGCTGAAAGGTCTGGTGGAAAAGGCGCCCGGCAACAAACGTATTCTGGCGCTATACGCCGACGTGCTGGAACGCGAGCGCGAGTGGCCGGCGCTGTGCGCCCTGGCGCCGCGTCTGCGCCGCGCCCTCGGCGACGCCTACGCGGCCCGCCGCGAGCGCCGCGCCTGGCTGGCCCGGGTGCAGCAACTGGCGCAGAAGCCGGGCTTCAACGACGGCGACAGCCGCGCCCGGGAGCTGCGCGACCTGTGGAAGCAGGTGCCCAGCGCGCTCAAGCAGGATCCGGCCATGGTGGCCCGTTACGCCGGCTTCCTGGCGCAGCTCGGTGAAGGCAGCCGCGCCCTGTCGCTGGTCAAGGAGCAGCTGGAACGGGACTGGGACGACCGCCTGCCGCCGGTGCTGGAAGCCATCGACGACGTGTCCCCGGACGAACTGCTGCAGAACCTGGAAAAGTGGCTGGTGGACCGCCCCGGCAACGCGGCGGTGCTGGTCACCGCCGGGCGGGTGGCGCTCAAGGCGCGGCTGTGGGGCAAGGCGCAGAACTTCTTCGAGGCGGCGGCCAATTCCAGCCAGAGCGCCACCGCCCTGGCGGAGCTGTCGCGGCTCTACCTGGCGCTGGGCGATCAGGTCAAAGCCGCCAAGGTCCTGGAACGCCGCGTCGCCGAACTCGACGGCCAGCTCCCCGATCTCCCACTGCCCTGACCGGGTTGGTGGGCTTGTGGGAGCGGGCCCAGCCCGCGAAAGGGTGGCTTTCAGCCACCCGGCAGGATTCCAGAGACCTGGTTCTTCAGGTGTCCGGTGCTCCGTATCGGAGACGCGGTGCAATGGTGGTGCCTTCCGGGACCGCTCAAGCCATCCATGGCCGCTGTTAGTTTGGCCCTCCCTGGCCAAACAGCTCCCTCCAGGCACCACCATTGCCCCGCTCACTTGGCAGCGGAACCGCCACGGGTCACAAAAGCCGCCCGGACCATTCTACGAAGCTCGGTTTGTGGGAGCGGGCCCGGCCCGCGAAAGGGAGCGAAGCTCCCGGCAGGATGCCAGAGAGATTGCTAACGGCGGCACAAACAGCGTCTCTGGAATCCCGCCGGCCGGCTTTGCCGGCCTTTCGCTTGCAAGGCAAGCTCCCACAAAACCCCATTCTATAGAAAGGTTCGGCGCCAGCGATAACCCGGGACCCTGGAGAACAGGACGTTCGACAGGGAGCGTACAGGGACGTATTCACAGCGTTCCCGGAAGGGCAGAACACAGACACGCGACCCCGGATGGAGGGCGCGAGCTTCCAGAGAAGGGTCTCTGGAATCCTGCCGGGTGGCTGAAAGCCACCCTTTCGCGGGCTGGGCCCGCTCCCACAAATCGCTCCCACAAAGTTAGCTACCGGAGTGCGTCGGCGATCTGCTGGGCGACCGCCTGCCAGGCGGCGTCGAGGCGGGTGACGAGTTCCGGGTAGCCGTCCCGGCTGAGGGGGCGGGTGAGGTCGAAGCGGCCGCTTCGCTCCAGACTTTCCTCTTGCTCCGAGGGCTCGGCCCGGTAGTGCCACTGGCCGCTGACGCGGGCGTTGCCGTCGGCGGTGCCCTGGAAGCGGGTCACGCTGACGCCGAGGCGGCCCCGGGCGGGCGCGCCGGCGGCGGCCAGGTGGTGGCGCAGGGCGCGCCGTAGCTGGCTCGGCAGCGGTTCCGCCCAGAGGTGCTGGCGGGCGGCGTGCACCGAGGTGGGCGCGGTTTCCACCACCAGGCCGGCCTGGTCCAGGTAGCCGGCCACGTCCACCCGCACCCGGGGCAGCCGGTCGCTGGCGGCGGGCTCGCCGGCGGCGGGCAGCAGGTAGCTGTGTTCGCTGGCCGGGCCGCCGCTGGCGCAGGCGCCGAGCAGGGCGCTGATGGCCAGCAGCAGCGCGGCGAGGGGAAGCGGTAAACGGTTAGTCATGGGGCTGGGCCTTGGGCACGGGATCCGCCGGCGGATCGTGTTGGAAGATCAGAGCATTGGGTTGCTGGCGCAGGGTGCGCAGCACCGGCTCCACGTCGCGCAATACTTTTTCCAGGCGCTGCAGGGTGTCACCGATCTGGCGGCCGTCGCCGCCGGCGGACAGGCCGTCCAGGGTGTCTTCCAGAGAGGACAGCGTGTCGTTGAGGCGGCCGGGCAGGCGCTGCATGTCCGACCCGCCGAGCAGTTTTTCGAGCCGGTCGGCGGTGGCGGCGATTTCCCGCAGGGCGCCTTCCGAGGCCGCCAGGTTGCGGTCCAGGCCTTCGGCGATGTCCTGCAGCGGCAGGCCGTTGAGGGTTTCCAGAAGCTGGGCGATCTGCCCTTCGATCTGCGCCAGCCCGCCGGATACGGTGGGGAAGACGGGCACGTTCTCGAAGCGTTCATCGCGATATTCCGGGGCATCCTGGTGCACCTGTACGTCCACGAACAGGGCGCCGGTGAGCAGGTTGCCGGATTTCAGACTGGCGCGCAGGCCGCGCTGGAACATGCGCTCCATGCGCCGGCGCCAGTCGTCCAGCAGCACGTCGCCGTCGCCGGCGATGCGCTGCGGTTCGATGCGGATCAGCACCGGAATCGAGAAGCGGTTGAGCGAATCCGGTTGTTCCGCGGTGAACCGCCAGGGCACCTGTTCCACGGTGCCCACCCGTACGCCCCGGTACTCCACCGGCGCGCCCCGGCGCAGGCCGCGCACGGTGTCCTCCACCAGCAGCACGTATTCCAGGTACTGGTCGAACAGGCCGCGCCGCGCCGCTTCCTGGTCCGGGTAGAGGGTGTATTCGCGGCCGTCTTCCACCGTCGTGCCGGCGGGCATGGTGTCGTCGGGCACGCCGAAGGAGACGCCGCCGCCGAGCAGCGTCTCCAGGGATTGCAGGTTGACCTGGAACCCCTGGGTGTCGAGCTGGAAACCCACCCCGGACACGCTCCAGAAACGGGTGGTGTCGGTGACCAGCACGTCGTAGGGCTGCTCCACGAAGATGCGGTGGCGGATGCGCTTCTGGTCGGCCAGGAATTCGGTTTCCACCACCCGGCCCACGGTCAGGCTGCGGAAGGTGATGGGGTCGCCGGTGGTGACGCTGTTGCCGGGTTCGCTGAACAGGGTCAGGTAGAGCCCTTCGGCGCCGGCCTCGGTGACCGGCGGCTGGTCTTCCACGGTGAAGCGGCGTTTCTTCTCGTCGCTGTCGCCGGGCAGCAGCTCGATGTAAGCGCCGGACAACACTGTGCCCAGCCCGCTGATGCCCTCTCGGCCGATGCGCGGTTTGACCACCCAGAAGCGGGTGTCCTCGTTGAGCATGCGGTCGCTGCCGTCCTGCATGCGGGCGGTGACCAGGGTGTGCCGCAGGTCTTCGGAGAGCGACACGGATTCCACCGTGCCCACCTGCACGCTGCGGGTCTTGATCGCGGTCTTGCCGGCTTCGATGCCTTCCGCGTCGTCCATCTTCAGGGTGATGGTGGGGCCCTGTCCGGACAGGTGATCGAACGCCAGCCACAGGCCGATCAGCAGAGCGGCCAGCGGGATCAGCCACACCGGTGACAGGCGGGGCAAGGTTTCGGCGATGGCGCGGGAGGGCTTGGAGGTCATCGTTCTGCCATTGTCGGGGTTGCGGGTCGCGCCGGGTCGGACGGCGCGTCACTGGGCGGCTGGCGGTCCCACAGCAGCCTTGGGTCGAAACTGAACGCGGCCAGCATGGTCAGCACCACCACGGCGGCGAAGGCGACGCCGCCGGGGCCCGGGGTGATCGACATCAGGTTACCCAGGCGCACCAGGGCGACCACGATGGCGACCACGAACACGTCGATCATCGACCAGCGGCCCACCCATTCGGTGATTCGGTAAAGGCGCATCTGCGCGTGCATATCCACCGGCGCGCCGCGGCGCACCGCCAGGCACAGCCAGGCGAGCGCCATGATCTTGCCAAAGGGTACCAGAACGCTGGCGGAGAAGATGATCAAGGCGATCGGCCAGTCGCCGTGGGAAAGAAACTGCATCACCCCGGAAATGATCGTGGCCGGCTGGGTGTTGCCCAGGCTGGTGGTGGTCATGATCGGATACAGGTGCGCCGGGAAGCAGCACAGGGTGGCGGCGATCAGCAGCGCCCAGGTGCGTTGCAGGCTGGCCGGCCGGCGCGGGTGCAGGGCGCCGCCGCAGCGCCGGCAATGGCTGTGGCCGTCGACCGGTTGCAGCTGGCCGCACTGCTCGCAGCCGATCAGCCCCTGTTCGCCGGCGGTGAGGCCGGGTTGGGTGCCCGGCGGCGCCTGCGGCGGCCCGGTAAGGCGCACCCACAGCGCCAGCGGGTGCAAACGCTGCACGGTCACCAGCAGCGCCAGCGCGAAGCCGGAGAACGCCCAGAAGCCCGGTTTCAGGGTCACCTGGGCCATGCCGGCAATCTTGATCAGGCTGACCAGGGCGGCGATGGCGAACACATCGGCCATCATCCAGGGGCGCCAGCGCGGCAGCGCGCGCACCAGCATCGCCGTGCCGGCCAGCGGCGTGGCGCGCGCCAGGCTGGCGTGCACCCACAGCAGCGCCACCAGAAAACAGGCCGGCACCACCACGATGGTGGCGAACACCACCACCGCCAGGGCCGGGTGATGAAACGCGGCCAGCTGGGTGGCGGCGTCCAGCAAGCCCATCTGGTCACTGACGCCGTTCTTCTCGAAACGGATATAGGGGAACGCCAGCGCCACGGCCAGCAGGATCAGGGCGCTGGCGGCCAGGGCCGGGCTGGTCTGGTCGTTGACGGTGTGCCGCGCCAGCGGGTGGCGGCAGCGCGGGCAGCGTACCCATTCCCCCGGCGCCGGCGGCGCCACCGACAGGATCAGGTCGCACTGCGGGCACGGCACCAGGGTGTCGGACGACTGTCGGCGGGCTTCTTCCATGGGGTAACCGTCGATGAACGATGGCTCATTGTGCCGACCGGGGGTGATCAGCCGCAAGCTGGACCTGTGATCCGGAGCACCCTGTGGGAGCGGGCCCCGCCCGCGAAAGGCCGGTGCAACCGGCCGGCAGGATCCCAGAGGCATCGTTAACAAGTCGCTTTTAAAGGTCTCTGGAATCCTGCGGGGCAACCTTTGCCGGCAAGCCGCGCTTGCCTTTCGCGGGCGGGGCCCGCTCCCACAAGGAGGTCTAGCGCGGTGCGTAATCGAACACGTCGGAGTGGATGTTCTTGGCCGGCACGCCTTCGGCTACCAGGTCGTCGAACACGGACCAGGCCATGGCCGGGGAGCCGCCCACATAGAACAGCGGCGCCAGCGGTTCGGCCAGGGCTTCCAGGGCGGCTTCGTGGACCAGGCCCTGGGCGTGGCCGGGGCGGCTCATGTCTGACAGCGCGGTGACCGCGTGGAAATCCGCCAGTTGGCGGCGCCACTGCGCGGGCAGGTCCGGCAGGTAGAGGTCCTCCTCCACGCGGGCGCCCCAGAACAGGCGCACCGGGTGCGGGTAGTCCAGCTCGATCAGCCGCTCGATCATCGCCTTCACCGGCGCGAAGCCGGTGGAGCCGCAGATGAACCACAGCGGCCGGTCCAGGGCCCGGTCGATAAAGCGGCGGCCGCCGGGCAGGCTCACGGTCACCGTGGCCCGATCGTTCAGGTCCGCCATGATGGCGTGGGCGGCGCTGTTGTCGTCGCCGTGGCGGACGTGCAGCTCCAGATCCCGGCCGCCGGGCGGATTGGCGATGGAGAACGGATACTCGCCGTGGGGCAGCACCAGCGTCAGGTACTGGCCGGCGTGCCAGCGTATTGCCTTACCGGCGGGCAGGCGCAGCCATACGCGGGTCACGTCGTGGTTGAGCGGCTCGCGCTCGATAATCTGGCATTGCACTTGGTGCACGGGCAGCTCGCCCGGTGCGGTCGTCTCTGGCACGTCGATCTCGCAATCGCTGATCGGAATGGCCACGCAGTATAGCACCCGGTCGGCACCGGGTTCGTGGGCGTGGATGATGTCGCCGCTGCCGCCGTGGCGTACCGCCCCGACCGTGAGGCGGCCCTGGCAGCGCAGGCAGACGCCGTTGCGGCAGGCGTGTGGAAAACCGAAGCCCGCTTCGCGGGCCGCGGTGAGGATGGGGACATCCGGCGCGCAGTTCAAGACATGACGGCGGTTGATCCCCACGCGGAAGGTCATCAGCGGGGGTCGGCTCAGCCGGCCACGCCCACGAACAGGGCGACGATGCAGCCCATGCCGAAGAACCACACCAGGGAGCGGGCGCTGGCCCAGTCGGCGATGTAGCAGATGCCGAACAGCACCCGGCTGAGCACGAACGCCAGGGCGATGCCGTCGATGGTGGCCTGCGGCGCGGTGCCGGCCAGGTGGGCGATGATCACCGCCGCGGCGAAACCGGGCAGAATCTCGAAGCTGTTCTGCTGCGCCCAGTGGGCGCGCTTGCGGGCGCCGCTCAGTTTTTCCAGAAACTCGCGGGGGTTCTTGTTCTCGTTGAGCCCGAAGCCGCCCTGGAACTTGGCGAAGCCGGTGAAGGCATAGGGCAGCAGAATCGCCGCCAGAACACACCAATACGCTAACGTCATTGTTATCCGCCTCTTCTTTGTTTGTGGGTGCGGGCTTTGCCCGCGCCCACAGTCGCTATATTCCGGGCCGCGATCAATGACCGGATTGTAATGTCTGTTCAATCAGGGCAAAGCGGTCCTGGCCCCACACCAGGCGGCCGTTGACGCGGAAGCTGGGCACGCCCCAGCTGCCGGCGGCCACCATGGCTTCCCGGTTGGCCTCGGCGTCGCGCTGCCACTGGTCGTCGTCCAGCCAGCGGCGCGCCCGGTTCCAGTTCATGCCCGCCGCCGTGACCAGCTTGCGCAGGCCGGCGTCGCTGGCCGCGTCCACGCCCTGGCTCCAGATGCCTTCGCCGGCGTGCAGCAGCCATTCGCGCAGGCGGCCCTCTTTCTCCGCGAACGGCCACAGCGCCATGCAACGCTCCACGCCCTTGCCCAGCGGGTCGCAGGCGCGGCCGAACGGCACCTCGTGCAGGCGCGCCTCGCGGGCGGCGTCGGTGAGGATGTAGAAGCGCTTGGCGCGCGGCACGCTCAGCCCGCGCATTACCATCGGCAGCACCGGGCGCAGCCGCAGCGTCAGGCCGTAGTGGTCGGCCAGGGCGTAGGCGCGGGGCAGGGCGATATAGGAATAGGGGCTGCGGAACGAGAAGAACATCTCCAGCTCCGGCCGCGTTTCACCGTCGTCTTCCGGGGCCGCCGGGGCGCCGGGCAACAGCGCCTGTTTGGCGCGGCCGTAATCCAGCGGCCAGGGACCGCCGCCCTGGCCCAGGGTCTCCAGGCGGCGGGCCAGGTGGTCCAGGCGCTCCAGGCTCCAGTACCACTCGCCGCCGTAGTGCAGGGTGCCGGTGAGGTAGTGGCCGTCTTTGAGGAACTGGTCGCGGCGCGCTTCCAGGGCCAGCTGGGCCTGGTCCTCGGGCTGCTGGCCGTGGTCTTTCACCAGCCGTTGCAGGGCCTCCTGGTCGCCGCGCCAGAGCGCGTCGGACAGCGCGTGGGCCAGGCTCCAGAAGCGCTCGTCGTGTTCGTGTTTGAGCAGGCAGCGGGTGGCCGCCAGGGCGGTCTCCCGGTCGGGGATGCGCCAGTCCGCCGGGAAGCTCAGATCGTGCAGCCCGGCCAGGGCGGCGGCGTCCCGGGGCGCCAGCTCGCGCAGCATGTCCGGCTCCGGGTACATGGAGCGGTCCAGGTAGAGCATCACCCGGGGGGTGACGCGCACGCCGAAGTGCTCGGCGAAGCGCGGTAGCACCTGGGCCAGCAGCCAGGAGTAGGGGTCGTCGATGCGGAAGTAAAAGGTCGCCTCGTGGGGGCGGCCGCGCAGGCGCCGCCGCCACTCCGCCAGCCGGTGGCGCCAGCGTTGGGTGCCGGCGCCGGTGATCAGGCCGGCCGCGACCGGCATCAATTTGCGCTGTAGGCGGCTCATGGCGGTTCCTTCCCTGTGGTCGCTGTATCTGGGTTTACTCGCCGATCTGGCTGAGATCGCGCACCGCGCCGCGGTCGGCGCTGGTGGTCAGGGCGGCGTAGGCCTTCAGGGCCGTGGACACCTTGCGTTGGCGCATCTCGCGGGGGCGCCAGGCGAGCTTGCCGCTGGCGTCCATTTTTTCCCGGCGCTGGGCCAGCTCGGCGTCGTCCACGCGCAACTGGATGGTGCGGTTGGGGATGTCGATGTCAATCATATCGCCCTCGCGGACCAGGCCGATGGCGCCCTGCTCGGCGGCCTCCGGCGAGGCGTGGCCGATGGACAGCCCGGAGGTGCCGCCGGAGAAGCGGCCGTCGGTGAGCAGCGCACAGCTTTTGCCCAGACCCTTGGATTTCAGGTAGCTGGTGGGGTAGAGCATTTCCTGCATGCCCGGGCCGCCTTTCGGACCCTCGTAGCGGATCACCACCACGTCGCCGGCGACGATTTCGTCACCGAGGATGGCGCGCACCGCCGAATCCTGTGACTCGAACACCCGCGCCCGGCCGCTGAAGGTGAGGATGGAATCGTCCACGCCGGCGGTTTTGACGATGCAGCCGCGCTCGGCGATGTTGCCGTACAGCACCGCCAGGCCGCCGTCGCGGCTGTAGGCGTGCTCCAGATCGCGGATGCAGCCCTCGGCGCGGTCGGTGTCCAGGCTTTCCCAGCGGGTGTCCTGGCTGAACGCGGTCTGGGTGGGGATGCCCGCCGGCCCGGCGGTGAACATCTTCTTCACCCCGGCGTCGCCGGTCCGCATTACGTCATAGTGTTCCAGCGCCTCGGCCACGGTGGCGGAATGCACCATGGGCAGGTCGCGGTGCAGCAGGCCGGCCCGGTCCAGTTCGCCGAGAATGCCCATCACGCCGCCGGCGCGGTGCACGTCTTCCATATGGTATTTCTGGGTGGCCGGCGCCACCTTGCACAGGCACGGCACCTTGCGGCTGAGCCGGTCGATGTGCTCCATGGTGAAGTCCACGCCGCCTTCCTGGGCCGCCGCCAGCAGGTGCAGCACGGTGTTGGTGGAGCCGCCCATGGCGATGTCCAGGCTCATGGCGTTCTCGAACGCCTTGAAGGAGGCGATGTTGCGCGGCAGCACGCTCTCCATGTCCTGCTCGTAATACAGCTTGGCCAGATCGACGATGCGGCGGCCGGCTTCCAGGAACAGCTCGCGGCGGTCGGCGTGGGTGGCCAGCAGCGAGCCGTTGCCGGGCAGCGACAGACCCAGCGCCTCGGTCAGGCAGTTCATCGAGTTGGCGGTGAACATGCCGGAGCAGGAGCCGCAGGTGGGGCAGGCGGAGCGTTCCACCTCAGCCACGGTGGCGTCGTCCACCTTGTCGTCGGCGGCCATCACCATGGCGTCCACCAGATCCAGCTTGTGCTCGCCCAGTTTGGTCTTGCCCGCTTCCATGGGGCCGCCGGAGACGAAGATCACCGGAATGTTCAGGCGCATGGCGGCCATCAGCATCCCCGGGGTGATCTTGTCGCAGTTGGAAATGCACACCAGCGCGTCGGCGCAGTGGGCGTTGACCATGTACTCCACCGAGTCGGCGATGATGTCGCGGCTGGGCAGCGAATAGAGCATGCCGTCGTGGCCCATGGCGATGCCGTCGTCCACCGCGATGGTGTTGAATTCCTTGGCGATGCCGCCGGCCTTTTCCACTTCCCCGGCCACCAGCTGGCCCATGTCCTTCAGATGCACGTGCCCGGGCACGAACTGGGTGAAGGAGTTGGCGATGGCGATGATCGGTTTGCCGAAGTCATCGTCCTTCATGCCGGTGGCGCGCCAAAGCGCCCGGGCGCCGGCCATGTTGCGGCCATGGGTGGTGGTGCGGGAGCGGTACTGGGGCATGGTGGTCTCTTCGCTTTCGGATCGGAAAGCGAGGATTGTAGCGCACCCCGGGCTAAAGGCCGATATGCGTGCGCTATCCGCTAGAGACGCTTGACGAACACCTTGGAGTTGCGCTGCCAGTTGTAGAGCTGCTGCCGCTGCTCGGGCAGGGCTTCCACGCCGGCCGGGTCGAAACCCTGCTCGCGGAACCAGTGGGCGGTGTGGGTGGTGAGCACGAACAGGGTTTTCAGGCCCTGCTCCCGGGCGCGCCGTTCCAGGTAACGCAGCATCTGCAGGCCGCGCTCGCTGTTGCGGTAGTGCGGGTGCACGGCCACGCAGGCCAGCTCGCCGGTGTGGTCGGCGGCGAACGGGTAGAGCGCCGCGCAGGCGATCACCATGCCGTCCCGTTCGATGATCACGAAGCGCTGGATTTCGTTTTCCAGCAGTTCCCGTGAGCGGCGCACCAGAACGCCGTTCTGCTCCAGGGGTTCGAGCAGCTCGAGGATGCCGCCGACGTCGTCGATGCGGGCGCCGCGCAGGGTTTCGTAGGTTTCCCGGGTGACCATGGTGCCGCAGCCGTCGCGGGTGAACAGCTCCTTGAGCAGGGCGCCGTCTTCGCTGGCGTCGAGCAGGTGGGCCCGCGCCACGCCGTTGCTGGCGGCGTGGTAGGCGGCGGTGAGCTGGCGTTCCACGGCGCTGTCGGTGAAGCGCTCCTCGCCCAGCAGCCGGCCGGCTTCCTGGGGCGACAGCTCGCGCAGCAGGCGCTGTTCGCTGTCCTCGACGCGGATGCCGTCGCCGAGCACGATCATCTTGTCGGCGCCCAGGGCGATGGCGGCGGTGGAGGCCACGTCCTCGGCGTTCAGGTTGAACAGCTCGCCGGTGGGCGAGCTGCCCAGCGGCGACAGCAGCACCACATTGCCGGCGTCCATCTGCTGGCGGATGGCGTCCACTTCGATGCGCCGCACCTCGCCGGTGTGCTGGTAGTCAAAGCCGTTGCGCACGCCCACCGGTTTGGCGATCACGAAGTTGCCGCTGATCAGCTGGATCGCGGCGTTGTGCATCGGCGAGTTGGCCAGCCCCATGGAGAACAGGCCTTCCAGCTTCAAGCGCAGGGCGCCCACCGCCGCCATCACCGCCTCCAGGGCGTTGCTGTCGGTGATGCGGGTGTGGTGCTCGAAGCGGCTTTCCAGACCGGCGGCTTCCAGCCGCTGGCTGATCTGCGGCCGGGCGCCGTGCACCAGCACCAGTTTCACGCCCAGGGCGTTGAGCAGCGCCAGGTCGTGCACCAGGGTGGGCAGGCGCGGCGTGTCCAGCACCTCGCCGCCGAGCAGCACCACGAAGGTGCGCCCGCGGTGGGCGTTGATGTACGGCGACGAATTACGGAACCAGTTGACCTGGTCGCTGGCGCTGGGGGTGCTGGGCACGGGATTCTCTGGGCTCGATGACATTGGGGGAGTATAGCCACCGCCGGGCGGTGCGGACCAGATCAGATTCAGCAGGCAAGGCCTGTGGGAGCGGGCAGGGCCCGCTCCCGCCAGAGCCGCCTCAGGCCCCGAACAGACCCTTGAAGAAGTAGAAGAAGAGAATGGAAAGCAGGGCGCCCGCCGGCAGCGTCACCACCCAGGAGGTAAAGATGGTGCCCACGGTGCGCAGGTTCAGGGAACCGATGCCGCGCGCCATGCCGACGCCGAGCACCGCGCCCACCAGGGTGTGGGTGGTGGAGATCGGCAGGCCGGTGCCGGACGCCAGCACCACGGTGGTGGCGGCGCCGAGCTCGGCGGCGAAGCCGCGGCTGGGGGTCAGGGCGGTGATCTTGGTGCCCACGGTGGCCATCACCCGGGCGCCGAGAATCGCCAGGCCGAACACGATGCCCATGGCCCCCACCAGCAGGATCCAGCTGGGCATGGCGGCTTCTTCGCCGATCTGGCCGCCGCTGGCGATCACGCTGTTGATGGCGGCCAGCGGGCCCACCGCGTTGGCCACGTCGTTGGAGCCGTGGGCGAAGGCCATGGCGCAGGCGGTGAAGATCATCAGCACCGCGAAGATGCGCTCCACGGAGTGGAAGCGGAAATCCTTGTCGGCTTCCGGGTCAGGCTGAATGCGGCTGAGAATGCTGGCGCCGATCACCGCCACGATCAGGCCGCCGACCAACGCCCAGCCCAGGCTGGCGGCGAAGCTGATGTCCAGACCGATGTGCTTGAGGCCCTTGACCAGGGTCACGGCGGTCATCACGTAACCGACCATGAACATATAAAAAGGCACCACTTTCTTGGCGCGCTGGAAGGGGTCGTCCTGGTTGAGTACCAGGCGCTGCACGCTCTTGATCAGAAAGAAGGAGATGAAGCCGGCCAGCAGCGGCGAGGTCACCCAGCTGGCGACGATGGAGCCGACCTTGTCCCAGTGCACCGAGTCCATACCCACGCCGACGGCGGCGAAGCCGACGATGGCGCCGACGATGGAGTGGGTGGTGGACACCGGCCAGCCGAACCAGGACGCCACCACCAGCCAGATGCCCGCCGCCAGCAGCGCCGACAGCATGCCGTAGACCAGATAGTGCGGTGTCTCGCTGAAGACGCTGGCGTCGACGATGCCCTTGCGCACCGTGGCGGTCACCTCGCCGCCGGCCAGATAGGCGCCGGCGAACTCGAAGACGATGGCGATCATCACCGCCTGTCCGACGGTGAGAGCGCCCGCCCCCACCGAGGTGCCCATGGCGTTGGCCACGTCGTTGGCGCCCACGCCCCACGCCATAAGAAAGCCGACCGCGCCGGCGATGATCAGCATCAGCATGCTGTGTTCGAGCATCCACTCCATAGCGAACCTCTGGTCAGGGTGCTTGGGTCAGGCTTTAGCGGGCCAGCAGTAGTTGCAGGCGGCCGCCCACTTTTTGGGCGCGGTCGGCCAGATCGCCGATCCACTCGATGATTTTGTACAGGAAGATCACGTCCACCGGCGGCAGCTCGGATTCCAGCTTGAACAGCTGCGAACGGATCTGGATCTGCTGTTCGTCGTTGGCCCGTTCCAGCCGGTCCAGGTCCTCGATCAGTTCCTCGACCAGCTGGATCTCGCGGCCGCTGAAGCCGGTTTCCACCAGTTCGTCGAGTTCGTTGATCGCTTTCTGGGCCTGGGCCGAGGTCTCGATGGCGCCTTGCAGATAGACGTTCATGGCCTCGGCGATGGGCTGCGGAATGGTCATTTGCCGGCCCAGCATCAGGCCGGCGATGTCCTTGGCCTTGTTGGCCACCTTGTCCTGGACGCTCACCAGCTCCAGCAGGTCGGTGCGGGACACCGGCAGGAACAGGCTTTTCGGCAGATTGAGGCGGAATTCTTTTTTCAGGGTGTCCGCCTGGTTTTCCAGGTCGGCGATGCGCTGACGGGCGGCCTTGGCCTTTTCCCAGTCGTTACTGCTGACCCCGGCGAAGAACTCGCCCAGGCCCAGTGCGCATTCGTGCACGGTGTCGTAGTGCTGTTGCAGCGGTTTGATCGGTGAGCGGCCGAACAGGCCGGCGATCGAGCTTCCGAAGGACATGGGACTACCCTGTAACGGAACGGTCATAATGATGGGGCGCGAGTATAGAGGGAAGCTTCCGTCAATTCCAACGCCCCGCCCGGAGCCCGCCTGGGCGGGCCTGGTTCAGGTTCCTCCGGAACGGGGATGGCGGCAAGTGCCGGCTCGGTCTACAGTAATCGGCAAACGGATACAGACAATCAAAAGACGGGGGAGCACCACCGTGAATGCCAGCGCCGTTCCCGCGCATCTGCGCGGCCAGGAAGTGGACGTTCGCTGGGTAATGCGCGAATTGCTCGATGAGCAGCGCGTGACCCGGGAAGAGTTCAACGTTATTTCCACCACGCCCAGGGAAAACAAGGAACTCAACTGGCACCCGTTGCAGGTGGTGGCCAAGTACCGTCTGGTGGACCGCGCCCACGGCCAGCGTATCATGGACGTGGAATTCCTCAGCGACTGGCTGGCGGCGAAAAGCGGCCTGCCTCTCTATCACATCGACCCGCTCAAGGTGGATGTGGATCAGATCACCCGGGTGATGAGCTACGCGTTCGCCGAACGGCACGGCATCGTCGCCGTGGAAAGCCACCGCGACCGGGTGGTGGTGGCCTGCGATCAGCCCTTCAAACCGGACTGGCAGGAGCATCTCAAGCAGGTGCTGGGCGACCGCGCCCTGGAGGTGGTGTTCGCTAACCCGGAGCAACTGCGCCGCTACCGCATCGAGTTCTACAACCTGAGCCGCTCGATCGCCGGCGCCGCCCGCAGCGGCGGCCAGGAGCTTTCCGGCATCACCAACTTCGAGCAGCTGCTGGAAGTGGGCAAGGGCCACCCGGACGCCGACGACCAGCACATCGTCAATATCGTCGACTGGATTCTGCAGTACGCGTTTTCCCAGCGCGCCAGTGACATCCACCTGGAGCCGCGCCGGGACCTGGGCAAGATGCGCTTCCGCATCGACGGCGTGCTGCACGACGTCTACGAGCTGCCGGCCACCATCATGGCGGCGGTCACCAGCCGGCTGAAGATCCTGTCGCGGCTGAACGTGGCCGAGAAGCGCAAACCCCAGGACGGCCGCCTGAAGACCAAGTCCCCGGACGGCGACGAAGTGGAGCTGCGTATCTCCACCCTGCCCACCGCCTTCGGCGAAAAGATGGTGATGCGGGTGTTCGACCCGGACGTGCTGGTGCGCAGTTTCTCGCAGCTCGGTTTCAGCAAGGAGGACTACCAGCACTGGCAGGCGATGACCGCCCACACCCACGGCATCGTGTTCGTCACCGGCCCGACCGGCTCGGGCAAGACCACCACGCTCTATTCCACCCTCAAGCAGCTGGCCACCAGCGAAGTGAACGTCTGCACCATCGAGGACCCGATTGAAATGGTGGAGCCCAGCTTCAATCAGATGCAGGTGCAGGCCAACATCGAGGTGGGCTTCTCCCAGGGCGTCAAGGCGATGCTGCGCCAGGATCCGGACATCATCATGATCGGTGAGATCCGCGACCTGGCCACCGCGGACATGGCGATCCAGGCGGCGCTCACCGGCCACCTGGTGCTGTCCACCCTGCACACCAACGACGCCCCCTCGTCGATCACCCGGCTGGCGGACCTGGGCGTGCCGTCCTATTTGATCTCCGCCACCGTGATCGGCGTCATGGCCCAGCGCCTGGTGCGCACCCTGTGCCCGCACTGCAAGACCGAGACCCGCCCCGACGAGGCGGCCTGGCAGGAGCTGGTGCGCCCCTTCAAGATGAGCGTGCCGGACACCGTCTGCCAGCCGGTGGGCTGCCTGGAGTGCCGTGGCACCGGCTACCTGGGGCGTATGGGCGTCTACGAGACCATGCCGCTGCACGGCACCCTGAAGGGCATGGTGGGGCGTAACGCGGATCTCGAGGCGATCACCCGGCAGGCCATCAAGGGCGGCATGAAGCCGCTGCGCATCAGCGGCGCCCAGAAAGTGGCCAAGGGCCTGACCACCATCGAAGAGGTGCTGCGCGTCACGCCCTCCCAGGACGTCCTGCTCTAGGGGGCGGCGAGTGGCGCACTGCGTTAACATTGGCGTTTTCCGCTTTGCCCGTGGACAATACCGGCCATGACTGATCCGGACTATTCCGGCCTGCCCGACGAACTCTCCGTGTTGGTGACCCGGCACTGGCAGCGGTTCCAGGAAGTGGGCCATGTTCTCCCCGACGCCCTTCTCAAAGACCTGCCCCGTGTCTGGGCGGGCTCCGATTACGTGGCGGAGCAATTCATTCGCGACGCGGACCTGGGGGACTGGCTGGCCGGCTGCGCGCTCAAGGCGCGTCTCGAGCCCGGGCGGCTGGGCGAGGAGATCAGCCAGGCGGTGATGGCCTGTGACGACGAGGACGCCCTCAAGGCCACGCTGCGCCGCCTTCGCCACCGCCATATGGTGCGCCTGATCTGGCGGGACCTCACCGGGCTGGCGGACTACCACGCCACCGTGGCGGACCTGTCGTTGCTCGCCGACACCCTGATCGCCACCGCCCTGGAAAAGCTCTACCAGTGGGCCTGCGAGCGCAACGGCACGCCCCGCGACGAGCAGGGCCGGCCGGTCAAGCTGGTGGTGCTGGCGATGGGCAAGCTGGGCGCCCGCGAGCTGAACCTGTCCTCGGACATCGACCTGATCTTCGCCTACGAAGACGAAGGGGAGATCGAAGGCGAGCGCCGCAACCTCACCCACCACCAGTTTTTCCTGCGCCTGGGCCAGCAGCTGATCAAGGCCCTCGACCAGACCACCGGCGACGGTTTCGTATTCCGGGTCGACATGCGTCTGCGCCCCTGGGGTAAGAGCGGCGCCCTGGCGGTGGGCTTCGACGCCATGGAAAGCTACTACGAAAACCAGGGCCGCGAATGGGAGCGCTACGCGCTGATCAAGATGCGCCCGGTGGCCGGCGACCTGGACGCCGGCGCGCGCCTGATCGAGCGGCTCAACCCTTTCGTCTACCGCCGCTATATCGATTACGGCGCGTTTGAATCGCTGCGCGAAATGAAGGGCCTGATCGAGCGTGAGGTGAACCGCAAGGGCATGCAGGCGGACGTCAAACTGGGCGCCGGCGGCATCCGCGAAGTGGAGTTCATCGTCCAGGCGTTCCAGCTGATCCGCGGCGGCCAGCTGCCCAGCCTGCGCGACCCGAACCTGATGAAAGTGCTGCCGATGCTGGTGGAGGAGGGCATGCTGCCCGAGGACGTGGTCGCCGAACTGGCCGACGCCTATGTCTTTCTGCGCGACGTGGAGCACCGCCTGCAGGCGGTCAACGACCGCCAGACCCAGCGCCTGCCCGACGACGAGCTGGGCTGGCAGCGCCTCACCTTCGCCATGGATTTCTCCGCCCGCGCGCCGTTCGAACGGGCGCTGCGCCGCCACCGGGAGCAGGTGCGCTACCACTTCAGCCAGGTGATCGCCGATCCCCAGCAGGAGGCGGAAGTGTCCGAGGGCGACCAGGAGCTGCTCGACCTGTGGCGGGGCGACGTGGATCGTGACGCCGCGGTGGCGCATCTGGAGGCGATCGGCGTCCAGCAGGCCGGCGAGGTGTTGGATCAGTTGGAGAACCTGCGCCATTCGCGCAGCGTCGAGAACATGCAGCGCATCGGCCGCGACCGGCTCGACAAGCTGATGCCGCTGTTGCTGGAAGCGCTCGGCTATCAGGGCCATGGCGCGGTCACCGCCGCGCGGCTGATCTCATTCGTGGAATCGGTGCTGCGCCGCAGTGCCTATATCGCCCTGCTGGTGGAAAACCCGGGCGCGCTGACGCAGCTGGTGAAGCTGTCCGGCGCCAGCCCCTGGATCGCCGAGCGCCTGGCCCGCCATCCGGTGCTGCTCGACGAACTGCTCGACGTCAGCACCCTGTATTCACCGCCGGCCCGCTCGCAGCTGGACGACGAGCTGCGCCAGCAACTGCTGCGCGTGGCCGAGGACGACCTGGAACAGCAGATGGAGGTGCTGCGTAACTTCAAGCAGGCCCACCTGCTGCGCGTGGCGGCCTCCGAAGTCACCGAGGTGCTGCCGCTGATGAAGGTCAGCGACTACCTGACCTGGCTGGCGGAAAGCATTCTCAACCAGGTGGTGATGCTGGCCTGGGAACCCATGGTGGAGCGCCACGGGCGCCCGCTGCGCGACGACGGCCAGCCGTGCAGCCCGGACTTCGTGGTGGTGGGCTACGGCAAGCTGGGCGGCATCGAGCTGGGCCACAACTCCGACCTGGATCTGGTGTTCCTGCACGACGCCGCCAGCGGCGGCAGCACCGACGGCGACAAGCCGGTCTCCAACGAGCAGTTCTACGCCCGCCTGGGCCAGCGCATCGTGCACATTCTTTCCACCCGCACCATGAGCGGCCAGCTCTATGAAGTGGACACCCGGTTGCGGCCCAGCGGCAGCGCCGGGCTGCTGGTGTCGTCCATGGAGGCGTTCCGCAAATACCAGCTGCAGGACGCCTGGACCTGGGAGCATCAGGCGCTGGTGCGCGCCCGGGTGGTGGCCGGTTGCAACCGTGCCCGCCAGCGTTTCGAGGCGATCCGCGACGAGGTGCTGTGCCGCGAGCGGGACCAGGAGGCCCTGCGCGTGGACGTGCTCGCCATGCGCGACAAGATGGTCGATCACCTGGCCTCCAACCAGCCCGGCTGCTTCCATCTCAAGCAGGACCCGGGTGGTATCGTCGATATCGAATTTATGGTCCAATACGGGGTTCTACGATGGGCCTCCCGTCACGGTGAACTGACCCGTTTCACCGACAATGTGCGGCTGCTTGAAACCCTCGCCGCTCTGGAATTGATGCCGGCCCAGGATGCCGGCCTGCTTCGGGAAGCCTACCTGGCCTACCGGTCCGCGGCCCATCGCGCGTCACTGCGCAAGGAAAAGTCCATCGTCGGCGACGGTGAGTTCCGCGAATTGCGGGACGGCGTGCGGACGATCTGGCAACACTGGTTCGATCTTTCGAAATAACAGCTCTACCTGTGGATTGGGAGTGTGACCGCCATGTCGATGGCTCAACGAGACGGTTTTATCTGGCTGGACAATGAAATGGTGCCTTGGCGCGAAGCCAAGACCCATGTGCTGACCCACACCCTGCACTACGGCATGGGCGTGTTCGAAGGCGTGCGGGCCTACGAGACCGCGCGGGGCCCGGCCATTTTCCGGCTCAAGGAACACACCGACCGGTTGTTCAACAGCGCCCACATCCTGAACATGAAGATTCCTTACACCAAGGAACAGATCAACCAGGCGCAGATCGACGCGGTGCGCGAGAACAAACTGCCGCACGCCTACCTGCGGCCGATGGTGTTCTACGGCAGCGAAGGCATGGGCCTGCGCGCGCACAACCTGAAAGTGCACGTCATGGTCGCCGCCTGGGAGTGGCCCGCCTACATGAGCCCGGAAGCCCTGGAGCTCGGTATCAAGGTGCGCACCTCCAGCTACACCCGGCACCACGTCAACATCACCATGTGCAAGGCCAAGGCCAACGGCAATTACATCAATTCCATGCTGGCCCTGAACGAAGCCCTGTCCGGCGGCGCCGACGAAGCGCTGCTGCTGGATAACGAAGGCTATGTGGCGGAAGGTTCCGGCGAGAACGTGTTCCTGATCCGCGACAAGGTGCTGTACACCCCGGAGCTGACCTCCTGCCTGGACGGCATCACCCGCAAGACCATCATCCAGCTGGCCGAGGAACACGGCTACACGGTGCGCGAGAAGCGCCTCACCCGCGATGAGTTCTACATCGCCGACGAGGCCTTCTTCACCGGCACCGCCGCGGAAGTGACGCCGATCCGCGAACTGGACGGCCGCATCATCGGTGAAGGCAAGCGCGGGCCGATCACCGAAGAGCTGCAGACCGTCTATTTCGATCTGGTGCGCGACAAGCACGACCGCCACCAGGAATGGCTGACCCACGTTTCCTGAGTGTCTGAAGCGCGGCGCCCACGCATCCTGGTCGTCGGCCCGTCCTGGGTCGGCGACATGGTCATGGCCCAGACGCTGTTCGCCGAACTGCAGCGGCAGCGGCCCTGCGACATTGATGTGCTGGCGCCGGCCTGGTGCCGGCCGCTGCTGTCGCGCATGCCGGAAGTGCGCCAGGCGCTGGATCTGCCGTTCGGCCACGGCGAACTGAAGCTGCGCCAGCGGCGCGCCGAAGGCCGTGCCCTGCGCGGCGGCTACGACCGCGCCTTCGTGCTCCCCAATTCCCTCAAGTCCGCCCTGATCCCGTTCTGGGCCGGCGTTCCGGTGCGCACCGGCTGGCGTGGCGAAATGCGCTACGGCCTGCTCAACGACGTGCGCAAGCTGGACAAAGAGCGTTACCCCTTGATGGTGCAGCGCTTCGTGGCGCTGGCCCTGGACGCGGATGCGCCGCCGCCGGCCCTGGAAACGATTCAGCCGCCCCGGCTGCGCGTGGACAGCGACGCCGTGGCCGCCGCCCGCGCCGACCAGCGGCTCGCCGACGACCGCCCGGTGCTGGGGCTGTGCCCCGGCGCCGAATTCGGCCCGTCCAAACGCTGGCCGGAATACCACTACGCCGCCGTGGCCCGCCACTGGATCGGGCAGGGCGGCCGGGTCTGGCTGTTCGGCTCCGGCAAGGACCGGCCGGTGGCCGAGCAGATTGTTGAAGCGCTGCCCGAGGCCCAGCGCGGCGAGGCGGCGATCCTGGCCGGCGCCACCAGCCTGGAGCAGGCGGTGGACCTGCTGTCGGTCACCGACGCGGTGGTCAGCAACGATTCCGGGCTGATGCACATCGCCGCCGCCCTGGGCCGGCCGCTGGTGGCGGTGTACGGTTCCACTTCACCCGGCTTTACGCCGCCGCTGGGCGAAGCGGTGGCGATTGAGCGGCTGGGGCTGGAATGCAGCCCCTGTTTCCAGCGCGAATGCCCGCTGGGCCACCTCAATTGTCTTCGCCAACTGGAGCCGGACCGGGTGATTCAGGCCCTGGCAAGGTTGCCGGGCGTGCCGCGATGAACCACGACGGACGGGCGGTATGCGTGTTCTGCTGATCAAAACCTCCTCCATGGGCGATGTGATCCACAGCCTGCCGGCGATCACCGACGCGGCGCGGGCGATCCCCGGCCTGCGACTGGACTGGGTGGTGGAAGAGGGCTTCGCCGACCTGGCCGGCCGCCACCCGGCGGTGGAGCGGGTGCTGCCCTGCGCCCTGCGTCGCTGGCGCCGGCACCCGTGGCGCGCCCGGCGCAGCGGCGAGTGGGCCACCTTCAAGAACGCCCTGCGCGAACGGGAGTACGACGCCGTGATCGACGCCCAGGGCCTGATCAAAAGTGCCTTTATCACCCGCCTGGCGCGCGGCCCCAAGTTCGGCCTGGATAAAGCCTCCGCCCGCGAGCCCTGGTCGGCGTTGGCGCTGGACCGGCCGCTGCCGGTGCCCCGCGACGGCCATGCGGTGACCCGGGTGCGGCAACTGTTCGCCGCCGCCCTCGGCTACACCGCCCCGGACAGCGCCCCCGATTACGGCCTGCGCCGCACCCGCGCGCCGCGCCCGCTGGCCGGGCCCGGCGCCGAGCTGGTGTTCTGCCACGGCACCACCTGGCCCACCAAACACTACCCGGAAGCCTATTGGCGCGCCCTGGCGGAACGGGCCGCCGGCGCCGGCCAGCGGGTGTGGCTGCCGTGGGGCAACGACACCGAGCGCGCCCGCGCCGAGCGCATCGCGCAAGGGCTGGCCGGCGTCGAGGTGCTGCCGCGCCTGTCCCTGTCCACGCTCACCGACCGGATGCTGGCCTGGGACGCCTTCGTCGCCGTCGACACCGGCCTGGCCCACCTGGCCGCCGCCGCCGGGCTGCCGGGCGTGGCGCTGTACGGCCCCACCGACCCGCGCCTGACCGGCGTCTGGGGGCCGCGCGCCCGCTCCCTGGCGGCGGAGTTTCCCTGCGCCCCCTGCGTACAGGAAAAGTGCACCTATCAAGGCAACCTGGGCCAGGGGGTGAACCCGCCCTGTTTCAGCAGCCTCAAGCCGCACCGCGTCTGGCAGGCGTTGATGGAAGTCACAGCGGACGGAGCCGCCGACCGGGTGCCGGCCACGGGGGGCGGCCGATGAAGCTGGCGTTCCTGCTGTTCGAATACTTTCCCTACGGCGGCCTGCAACGGGACATGGTGGCGATCGCCACCAAGGCGCTGGAACGCGGTCATCAAGTGACGGTGTTCACCCGCGCCTGGCACGGCGACCCGGCCCCCGTCGAAGGCCTGGAAGTGCGCACACTGCCGTCCGCCGCCCGCAGCAACCACGCCAGCGACGCGGATTTCGCGCGCCGCGTGACCGCGCTGCTGGACGGTTTCGACCGGGTGGTGGGGTTCAACAAGATGCCGGGGCTGGACTGGTACTACGCCGCCGACGGCTGTCTGGCGGACCGCTACCAGGGCCTGAAGACATTACTGCCGCGCTACCGCAGCAAGCTGGCCATGGAAGCCGCCGTGTTCGGGGCGGACGCCACCACCGGGGTGCTCTCCATCTCGCCGCCGCAGAAGGCGCTTTACCAGCACCACTACGGCACCCCGGACGCCCGCTTCGTGTCGCTGCCGCCGGGCATCCGGCGGGACCGCGTTCAGCCCGCCGACCATCTGCACCGCCGCACCGTTCTGCGCGCCGAACTGGGCATCAGCGAAGTGACGCCGATGCTGCTGTTCGTGGGCTCCGGTTTTCGCACCAAGGGCCTGGACCGGGCCCTGCAGGCCCTGGCCGGGCTGCCCGGCGACGCCCGCCTGTTCGTGGTCGGCGAGGACAAGGCGGCGCCCTACCAGCGCCAGGCGCGGCGCCTGGGCCTGGAAGGGCGGGTGCACTTCATGGGCGGCCGCGACGACGTGCCGGCCTGGCTGTGGGCGGCGGACCTGCTGGTGCACCCGGCCTACGCCGAGAACACCGGCACCGTGCTGCTGGAAGCGGCCATCGCCGGCCTGCCGGTGCTGACCACCCGCGCCTGCGGCTACGCCGACTACATCCGCGACGCGGATCTGGGCCGGGTGCTCGACGATCCCACCCCGGAGTCGCTGGCCGCCGCCGCGCGGGAATTGCTGGCCCTGGACCGGCCCGCCTGGTGGGAAAAGGCGGCCCGCTTCGCCGAGCAGGCGGACATCTACAGCCTCACCGACCACGCGGTGGACGCCATCGAAGGCGAGCCGCCGGGGGCAGGGCAATGAGCGCCCGGGCCCTGTTTCTGCGCGACGATCTGGCCGCTGCCTGGCGCGGGCGGGAGCCGTTCGCCCAGGCCGCCACCCAGCCCGGCGAGGTGTACCGGGCCCGCGAGGGCCGGCGCACGCTGCGGTTCGAGGCCGCCGGCCGGTCTTATTTTCTTAAGTACCACGGCGGCATCGGCTGGCGAGAGATCATCAAGAACCTGACCCAGGCCAAGGCGCCGGTGCTGGGCGCCATGTCCGAGGTGCGCGCGATCCGCGCCGTGGCCGCCGCCGGCATCGACACCCTGACTATCGCCGGTTACGGCTGCCGCGGCGCCAACCCGGCGCGGCAGGAATCGTTTCTGGTCACCGATGAGCTCAGCGACACGGTCAGCCTGGAAGAGCTGGGCGAGGCCTGGCGCCTGGACCCGGGGCCGGCGCCCTTCAAGTGGGCGCTGATCCGCCGGGTGGGCGAGATTGCCCGGGCCATGCACGGCGCCGGCGTGAACCACCGGGATTTCTACCTGGGTCATTTCCTGATCGACCGTGGCGCGGTGGCCGGGCACGACGCCGGTGCGCCGCTGTACCTGATTGATCTGCACCGCTCCCAGGTGCGCAACAAGGTGCCGCGCCGCTGGCGCAACAAGGACGTGGGCGGTCTGTATTACTCCACCGCCCGGCTGGACCTGACCCACCGCGACCTGCTGCGCTTCGTGCGCGCCTACACCGGCCAGCCGCTGCGTGAGGCGCTGCGCGAGCACGCCGCCCTGTGGCGCGCCAGCCGCAAGGAAGCGGAGAAAATCTACCGGCGCTATTTCGAGATCGAACCCAGCTTCCCGCTGCGCTACTGCGAGCATCCGGGGAAGGACATATGAGCGGCGCGCCGGCGTTTTCCATCGTGATTCCCGCCTACAACTACGCCCATTTCCTGCGCCGGGCGGTGACCTCGGCGTGCACCCAGGACGGCGCCGACGTGGAAGTGCTGGTGGTGGACGACGGCTCCACCGACGACACCCCGGCGGTGATGGACAAGCTGAGCGCCGAGTTCGGCGAGCGGCTGACCTATCATCGCCAGCCCAACCAGGGGCCGGCGGCGGCGCGGGCCAAGGGGCTGGCCCTGGCCCGCCACGACTGGCTGGTGTTTCTCGACGCCGACGACGAGCTGCTGCCCGGCGCGCTGCGGGTGTTCGCCGATCTGATCGCCGCCCACCCGCGCAGCCGCGTCGCCATCGCCGGCCATCTGGCCCGCCACGGCGAGCGCGAGCGCCGGGTCGCGCCGGGGCCGGTGAGCGACAGCCGCCGAGCCAATTTCGCCGCCTACCTGGACAAACAACTGAGCCTGTCCAACGGCGCCTGCGCCCTGCACCGGTCGGTGTTCGACAGCGCGCCGCTGGCGTCGCCGTTGCCGCACACCGAGGACATGCCGGTGTTCGCCCATCTGATGGCCTGCTACGACGCCTGCAAAAGCGACCAGCCGGTGCTGCGGGTACATCACCACGGCGGCAGCCGCCGCAACGACGTGGCGGCGGCGCTGGCGCTGGGCATGGACCTGGAGCGCGCCATCTTCGACGACAACGGCCTGCCCGACTGGGCCGGCGAGCTGCGGCGCGGTTACCGGGCGCGGCGCGCCCTGTCGCTGCTCAAGCTGGCGGCCCGCGGCGGCCGGCCCGACCAGGTGCGTTTTTTCTTTCACCGCGCGCTCGGCGCCGACTGGCGGCGGGCATTGCAGCCGCGCTATCTGCGCCGGTACCTTGCCAGTTTTGTTCGCCGGGGGAAGTGATCGTGACCACCAGCGCCGCCGACACACCGCTCACCTGGCCGCAACTGGCCGCCCTGGACTGGGCGCGGTCCGGCGGCTTTACCCTGGATATCGACGGTGAGCCGTTGCGCGCCGAGGCGGTGCTGCGTCATTTGCCCGGCCGCCGTATCGCGGTGCGCGCCCGCTGGCGCGGCGCCACCGTGTTCGCCAAGCTGTTCTTCGCCGGCCACGCCGACGAAGCCGCCCGCGAGCTGGCCCGCCACGGCGCCCTGGTGGAGGCCGGGGTGCCGACGCCGGGGCTGATTTTCGAGACCGTCGGCAACGAGGGCCCGGAACGGGGCGCGGTGCTGATCCAGGAGTGGGTGGGCGGCCAGTCCGGCCAGGCGACCCTGCGCGGCGAGCAAGGTCTGGCGCTCGCCGGTGACCTGCTCGACAGCCTGTTCCTGCTCTACCGGGCCGGCCTGCGGCAGCTGGATCTGCATCTGGATAATTTTCTGTTCGACGGCGAACGCTTTCTCGTCATCGACGCCGGCGAAGTGGTGCCGCTGCCCGGCGGCCTGCGCTACGAACCGGCGATTCTCGACAACCTGGCGCTGTTCTGCGCCCAGGCACCGCTGGACCTGCGTGACCGGCTGCAGGAGCAGGTGGCGGTGCGGCTGCGTCAGGAGGGGCTGCGCAGTGAACCGCTGGCCGCCATGGTGCGCCGCCGCAGTGACCGGCGACTGCGCAGCGCAATGAAAAAGTGGCGCCGGGAAAGCTCCGCCATCGGCGTCTGGCATGAACAGCAGGAACAATGGCTGTACCGCCGTTCGCTGAACCGCGAGGAGTTCGAGGCCCTGTCGGCCTGGTTGCGTGACCCGAAGAGTCTGGCGCTGATCAAGGAAGGCAGCCGGGTGAGCGTGTACGGCAACGACCAGTGGATCGTGAAGCACTACCGGGAAAGCGGCCCGAAGACCCGCCTGCGCCGCGCGCTGTTCAAGACCCGTGCGGATATTTCCTGGGTGATGGGCTGGACCTGGGCGTTGCTGGGCGTGCCCACGCCGCGTCCGGCGATGCTGCGCCGCTGCGCCGACGGCGAGGCGGTGATCGCCTTCCCCCGTCTTGAAGGCACGCTGGCGTTAAGCACCCTGATGGAGGAACAGCGCGAGCGGGCCCGGCGCGTGGCGCCGCACGTGGAGCTGTGGCTGAAGCGGCTCGGCGAGACCGGCTTCTGGCACGGCGACGCCAAGGCGCAGAATATTCTCGTCGACGACCAGGACCGGGTGCACTTCATCGACCTGGACGGCGCCGGTTTCAGTGGTGTCCGCCGGCGCCGGGCCCGCAAACAGGCCCGGGATCTCAAGCGTTTCAAACGGAACTGGGTTCAGTTCGAGGAAAAGCCGCCGGCCCGCTAGCGGTTACAGCCGGCCGTCGCCGCCTTCCATCAGAGACCGGAAGCGGGCGTGGTAGCTTTCGATGCTGAACGATTCGTCGAAAATGCGGTACTGCTCGCGGCGGGTTTCTTCCAGCTGTTCCGGCGTGGCGCTGCCCAGATACTCCAGCACCGTTTTCACCGCCTCGGTGCTTTCCTTTTCAAACAGCCAGCGCTTGTCCCGCAGAATTTCCGGAATGCCGCCCACCGGGGTGCCGTAGCCGGGCACCCCGGCGGCGATCGCTTCCAGCATGGCGATGGGCAGGCCCTCGCGCAGCGACGGCATGATGAAGGCGTCGAACGCGGACACATAGCGGTAGGCGTTCTTGCGGCCGCCGGCGAAAATCAGCCGGTCCGCCAGGCCGTGTTGCTTCGCCGCCTCGCGCATTTCGTCAAGCAGCTCACCGTCGCCGATCACCACCACATGGGGCGGGTTGTCCATCTGGCGCATGGCGTCGATCAGGTATTTATGGCCTTTCACCGGGCGCATGCGGCCGACGGTGCCGATCACCCTCGGCGCGTCCACCGGCACGCCCAGGTCGCGGCGCGCCTGCTCCCGGTCGAGCAGGTTGTCGCGCACGATCTTTTCGTTCACGGAATTGGGGATCGCCACCACTTCGTCCGGCGTGAAGCCGCGTAGCAGCATGTCCTGGCGCACCGCCTCGGAACAGGCGGCGAACTTCCAGCCGCGCATCAGCAGTTTGGCGAACAGGCGCCGGCGCGGGCGCTTGAATTCGCCCATGTTGTGCACCACCGAGATCTTGCGCACGCCGGGCAGGAACAGGGCGCACCAGGCCACGAACACCGACGGCTTCATGCGGTGGGTGATGATCACATCCGGTTTATCCCGGCGCAGCTGGCGCAGCACCTTGAGCACCGCCGAGGGGCGAATGCGCTTGATGTCCGACTTGCTGAAATTGAACGCCACCGTCTCGCAGCCGAGCCGTTCGCCCAGGTTGCCGGCCTCGCCGTGGAAGATATAAAAACTGCGGTCGTGGCCTTGGGCGGCGCGGATCACTTCCTCGAACAGATCCACGCCTTCCACGGTGTCATTGCGGTATTTGCATACCTGAACCACTTTCATTGCGTGTCTCCTGTTGTCTTACATAGGCGACCAGCAGCGCCATGGGGATCCACACGCTGGGCCAGTTATACATAAACGGCGTATAGGGATGAATGCCGTCGAACAGCACCGCGCTGAAGCCGGTGGCCATGGCCGCCGCCAGCACGCAGATGCGCTGCGGGTAGGCGCGCCAGCCGCGCCACAGCGCCGGCGCCCACAGCATCACCCACAGCCCCAGACCCAGAAAGCCGATGTGGTAGAGCAGCGACAGGAAATAGTTGTGCGGATGGTCCTGCACCACCGGCTCGCCGTCGACCACGATGTGCAGCTCGCGGGTTTCGTTGGCCATGCCGTGGCCGGTCACCGGCGCTTCCAGAATCATTTCCCAGGTGGCGGACCAGAGCTGCGGGCGCTGGCTGGTGCCCCGCTCGGTGATCATTTCCGGGTTCAGGGCCAGCGCGGCGGCGGCGACCAGCACCACCGCCACCAGCGGCACCAGCAGCCGCCGTTTCATGGTAATGATCGGCAGCGCCATGCAGCCCACCGCCAGCGCCACCAGGGTGGAGCGGCGCTGGTTGGCGGCCAGATACACCAGCAGCGCCAGGGTGATCAGGTAAGGGGCGAGCCGGGTCAAACGCCCCGGCGGCAGTTGCCGGCTGGCGAAGAAAGCGAAGAACGGCAGCGTGATGCAATACATGCTGGCATAAAGCTGGTTGGTGTCGAGCACCAGCCAGGGACGGATTTCAAACACCTCGAACACGCCGTACAGCTGCGAACTGAACGGCCGGTCGACGATAAAATAGTAGGCGAAGAAATCCACCAGCGCGGCCACCGCGGCGACCCCGGTGCCGATCAGCAGGGCGCCCCAGAACGCGCGCGGGTAGCGCTGCACGGCCAGCTCCACGAACGCGAACAGGGTGAAGATCTCGATCAGGGCACGCCCGAAGCGGCTGGGGTTGGGCGCCGGCCCGAAGAAGGTGGAGAAGGTGGCGTAGCATAGAAACGCCAGCAGCCAGCCGTGCCGTTTCAGCAGCGCCAGCGGCTGGTGCCGGAACGCCACCGCCACATAGATCAGCGCCGGCAGAAAGAACACCGCGTCCAGGGCGTTCATCAAACCGGTGCGGGACGGGAATACCAGCAAGCCGGAAAACATCAGGCTGAAGCACAGCGTTAGCCAGCCGCTGAACAGCACCGGGGCGGAGCCTGTGGAATCGGAGACGGAGCGGGGTCGGGTCATCGGTACGGATGGTCCTGGCCGGGCGGTTGGTGTTTGAAGCGTTTGTGCACCCAGAGATACTGCTCCGGGTGTTTGCGCACATAGCTTTCAATGGTGCGGTTGATGCGGGCGGTGTCCGCCTCGTCGTCGCCGCAGGGAAAATCCTCCAGCGGCGCGCCGAACTCGATCTCGTAGCGGCCGCCGGGCAGGCGGTAGTGGGCGCAGGGGATCACCTTGGCCTTGCCCATGCGGGCGATGCGGCTGGTGGCGGTGATGGTGGCCGCCGGCACCCCGAAGAACGGCACGAACACCGCGTGGGCGGTGCCGTAATCCTGGTCCGGCGCGTACCAGACCACCTCGCCCCGGCGCAGCAGGCGCACGGTCTGTCGGATGTCGTTGCGGTCCACGGAGTGGTTGACCCAGGTGCCGCGGCCCTTGGTGATCAGATGATCGAGCAGGGGGTTGTCGTTGGGGCGGTAGACTACGCTGAAACGGAAGAACTTGCCGAGCAGGCGGCTGCCCACGTCGATGCTGTTGAAGTGCATGCCCAGCAGCATCACGCCGTGCCCTTCGCGGCGGGCGGTTTCCAGATGCTCCAGGCCGCTGACGGTGAGCCGCTTGTCCAGGTCGATGCGCTGGTTATGGAAGGCGCCGGCCATTTCCAGAATCGCCTCGCCGGTGCTGATCATGACGCGCCGGGCGAGGGCCTCGCGCTCCTGCTCGGAAAGCTCCGGAAAGCACAGCCGCAGGTTGGTGAGCGCCACCCGCCGGCGCGAGGCGGCCAGGTACCAGGCCAGGCGGCCGACGCCACGGCCGGCGGCCAGCAGCCAGTCCCAGGGCAGCTGGCCGATCAGCCAGAACAGGGCCAGGCCCAGGCGCGTGGGCCACAGGCGCGGATCGGACGGTGAGACCGGACGGTGTCGGCGCTTCCCCATGGCGCGGTTAGCCCTGACCGGCGCGGACCGGCCGGCGCATGGTGTCGCGGTTGCTGAGGCTGGCCAGCATCAGCGCCAGGGGCAGCCACAGGCACATCCAGCTGGGGTGGAACGGCACCAGCAGGTAGGCGCCGGCGCTCAGCATGGTGAGCAGGCCGGGCAGCAGGGCGACCAGGAACACCGCGCCCTCGCGCTGTTCGCGGCCGGCGTCCGGCAGCCGCCAGGCGGGCACCGCCCAGGCGGCGATGAACAGCGCCAGGCCGATCAGGCCGGTGCTGTGCACCACCGCCAGCAGCACGTTGTTGGGGTGCGGCAGCACGCGCAGGCCGTCCGGAATCGAAACCAGCAGGGAGTCACCGCCCTCCTGGCTGAGCCCGTTGCCGAACAGCGGGTGGCTGAAATACATGCCGGCCTGGCGCAGCACCTCGAAATCCAGCGCCAGATAGAGCGCCACCGCCCCGGCCAGGGCGGCCAGCAGACGCTGCTGGTAGCGCAACAGCACCCAGCCCAGGGCCAGCACCAGCAACATGGCGCCGGACTGCCAGTGCACCGCCACCAGGAAGGTGAAACCCACCAGCGCGCCGGCGCCGCGGCGGGCGCCCTTGGGGGTGAAGCCCTCGTCCAGGGTCTGGGCGAGCAGAATGAACGACGGCGCCACCAGCGCCATGGTGCCCAGCAGCGGCCCCGGCTGGGGCAGGTTGAAGATCAGGCTGGCGGGCTGGCTGAACAGCGGGCTGGTGAGCGGCTGAATGGTGTAATAGCTGACCATGATCACCGCCAGCACCACCATGGCGGTCATGGCGCCGTTGGCCAGCGCCTGTTTCAGGGTGTGGCGGTAATAAAGATGCACCCAGCGGAGGATGCCCACCAGGATGATGATTTCCACGGCGGCGCGGATGGTGCGCGAGCTGTTGGCGTCCTCGGCCCAGACCATGGTCAGCAGGGTCCAGCCCAGAAAGGCGTACAGCGGCACCAGCCAGGGGTCCAGCAGCAGGCGCCGGTCGCCGCTCACCAGGGCGCGGGTGAGCAACGTCAGCGACGGCAGGAAGAACAGGACGTCCACCACGTTAAGCAGCGCCACCCGCGAGTGGAACAGGAAGGGCCCGGTGAACATGACCGCGAAAGAGACCGTCAGCCACAGTCTCAGCCACCTTCCCTGCAGTGCGTTGTGGCGCAAAGCCGTCATAGAATTATGTCCTGTCTCGAATCGTAGTCGCGCCGGGGAGGGCCCTGGTCCGGCCGCACCCGCCCGGCAAGCGGCAAAGTGTACTCAGCGGGGCTGCTCGCATCCACCGCTATGCTACACTGCGCGCCAGTTTGAGGCTCCCCGTGGCGCAGGAGTAGGTGATGCACAACCCGCGAATTCCCCCCTTTGGCCAGGCCCGCGTGCTGGTCGCCGGCGACGTGATGCTGGACCGTTATTGGCACGGCCCGACCGGACGTATCTCTCCGGAGGCCCCGGTGCCGGTGGTGCGCGTCACCGAACTGGAGGACCGCCCCGGCGGCGCCGCCAACGTGGCGCTCAACATGGCCGCCCTGGGGGCCCGGGCGGAACTGGTGGGGCTCACCGGCCAGGATGAGGCCGCCGGCATTCTGGAGCAACGCCTGGGCGCCGCCGATGTGCTGTGCGACTTCCAGAAAGTGGCCGGGCTGCCCACCATCACCAAGCTGCGCGTGATCAGCCGCCAGCAACAATTGCTGCGGCTGGATTTCGAGGAGTCCTTCCAGGACCAGGACCCGGCGCCGTTCGCCGAGAAGGTCAAAGGCCGGCTGGCCGGCTGCGGCGCCCTGGTGCTGTCCGATTACGCCAAGGGCGCCCTGCGCGACTGCCCCGGGCTGATCGCCCTGGCCCGCGAGGCCGGCGTGCCGGTGCTGGTGGACCCCAAGGGCAGTGATTTCGGCCGCTACCGGGGCGCCACCCTACTGACCCCCAACCTGGCCGAGTTCGAGGCCGTGGTGGGGCCGGTACCGGACGAAAAGACCCTGCTGGAAAAAGGCCAGGCACTGATGGCCGAGCTGGATCTGGGCGCCTTGCTGATCACCCGCAGCGAGAAGGGCATGACCCTGCTGCGCGCCGGCCAGACCGAGCTGCATCTGCCGGCCCACGCCCGCGAGGTGTTCGACGTCACCGGCGCCGGCGACACCGTGATCTCCACCCTGGCGGTGTCCCTGGCCGCCGGTGCCGATCTGGCCGAGGCGGTGGTGCTGGCCAACATCGCCGCCGGCATCGTGGTCGGCAAGCTGGGCACCGCGGTGGTGTCCGCCCCGGAGCTGCGCCGCGCGGTGCACCAGGCCGGCGGCCCCGGCCGCGGCGCCATGACCGAGGAGCAGCTGCTGATCGCCATCGAGGACGCCCGCGCCCAGGGCGAGAAGATCGTCTTTACCAACGGCTGCTTCGACATCATCCACGCCGGCCATGTGGGCTATCTGGATTCCGCCCGCCGCCTCGGCGACCGGCTGGTGCTGGCGGTCAACAGCGATGACTCGATCCGCCGGCTCAAGGGGCCGGGCCGCCCGATCAACTCCCTGGAACGCCGCATGGCGGTGCTGGCGGCCCTGGAAGCGGTGGATTACGTGGTCGCCTTCGACACCGACACGCCGGAGCCGCTGCTGGAAAAGGTGCGCCCGGACATTCTCGTCAAAGGCGGCGACTACAGCGTCGACCAGGTGGTGGGCGCCGACATCGTCAAACGCCACGGCGGCCGCGTGGAAGTCCTCGACTTCGTCGAGAACATTTCCACCACCCATATCGTGCAGAAGATTCGCTCCGAATAGCACCGCGCTTCAAAAGCGGGGCCGCTTGTGGGAGCTTGCCCTGCAAGCGAAAGGGTGGCTTTCAGCCACCCGGCAGGATTCCAGAGGCCGTTCTGACGGTCGCACAAACAGCGTCTCTGGAATCCTGCCGGCAAGCTTCGCTTGCCTTTCGCGGGCAAGGCCCGCTCCCACAAGGCCCGCGGTTACAAGGTCTTTCTGTAGCGCGACGGGGTTTGCCCGGTCCAGCGTTCGAAGGCGCGGATGAAGGCGGCCGGTTCGCTGTAGCCGAGCAGGCCGGCGATCTCTTCCACGCTGCGTGACGAATCCGCCAGGTAGCCGCGCGCCTTCTCCAGCCGCACCCCGTCGAGAATCTTCTGATAGCTGCGCCCGGCGTCGCCGAGCCGGCGGCGGAAGCTGCGCTCGGGCATGTCGAAGGTGGCGGCGGCCCGGTCGGCGCCGGGAAACTCGCCGATAAACAACTCCAGATAGGCCGCCACGCGGTCGGGCAGGCCCTCCGGGGCCTCCGCCTGGCGCCGCGCCAGCAGGGCGTCGCACTGGTGCTGGTACATCTCCTGGGCGGTGCGGTTGTAGCCGGGGAGCGGCTGGGCCATGTCCTGGTTGCGGATGGTCGCCTGGCACCAGGGCTGGTCGAACTTCACCGGCGCCCGGTAAAAATCCTCGTAGATGGATGCTTCGGCGGGTTCGGGAAACGGCAGCCAGACTTCCAGCGGCGCCAGGTTGAGGCCCAGCTGGGTCTGGATTTCGTTGACCAGGTTGAAGGTGCCGGTCATGTCCCGGTCGATAAGGATGCGCCGCACGCTGTCCGGCAGCGGCACCGGCTCGAGGATCAGTTTGGTGGTGTCCTCGCCGGGCACCAGCGACAGCTTGCCGTAGAGGTAGGTGAGCGCCTGGTAGCGGACGCCGATCTGAAAGCCCTGGAAGGCGGTGCGGCTGGTCATCAGCAGCATGGTCAGCGGGCCGTAGCCGGCCAGCCCGAAGCGCTTGCCCATCTCAAAGCCGAACAGCGGGTCCCGGGCCAGCGGCAGCAGCTCGGTGAGCACCGCCAGCTCGCGGTCGCGCTCGATCTCCCCGTTGGGATCCAGCCGCTCCGGCTCCAGGCCGTGGCGGGCGAGAACCGGGGCGCAGTCCACGCCCCGCTCTTCGAGCACATCCACGGTGGACATCAGGGCAAGAATGGAACGCAGGGGCATGGGAAACGCCTTGGCCGGAATTATCAATTTTCCGGTCAGCTTAACACCTTTATCCGGGGCCGGGACAAGGTAAAGTGCCGGGCAGTGATGACCAACAGGTTCAACGACCGTGGTCGGTAATAGGGAGAACAAGATGAACAGTCGAGCGAAGGTCTATCAGTACGCACGGCCGGTGAAAGTGGCCATCGTGGGCGGCGGTTTCGGCGGCCTGTGCATGGCGATCAAGCTGCGCGAAGCCGGCATCGAGGATTTCGTGCTGCTGGAGAAAGCCGAGCAGGTGGGCGGCACCTGGCGCGATAACAGCTACCCGGGCTGTGCCTGCGACGTGCAGTCGCACATGTATTCCTTCTCCTTCGAGGGCAACCCGGACTGGTCCGCCCGCTACAGCGGCTGGAAGGAGATCCAGGACTACATCCTGCGCACCACCGAGAAGCACGGTATTCAGGAAAAGACCCGCTTCAACGCCGAGGTGTGCGGCGCCCACTTCGACCAGGACAAGGCGCTCTGGACCCTGGACCTGAAAGACGGCAGCCAGGTGGTGTGCCAGCACTGGGTGCTCGCCAGCGGCCCCCTGCATGTGCCGCAGATTCCCAACTTTCCCGGCCTGGACCGCTTCAAGGGCAAGGTGTTCCATTCGTCCCAGTGGGACCACGATTACGATCTCACCGGCAAGAAGGTGGTGTCGGTGGGCACCGGCGCCAGCGCCATTCAGTACGTGCCGCAGATCGCCCCGGAAGTGGCGCGTCTCACCGTGGTGCAGCGCACCCCGGGCTGGATCATCCCCCGCGACGAGCGCACCTACTCCAAACTGACCAAGACCCTGTTCCGGCGCTTCCCGCTGCTGCGCAAGCTGCACCGGGTGCGGCTCTACTGGAGCAACGAATCCCGGGTGGTGCCGATCTTCCACCCGCGCCTGGCGGGCCTGCTGGAAAAAGTGGTCAAGCAGTTCATCCGTTTCCAGGTCAAGGACAAGGAGACCGCCCGCAAGCTGACCCCCAGCTACACCCTGGGCTGCAAGCGGATCATGATCTCCAACCGCTACTACCCGACCTTCAACCGCGACAACGTGGAGCTGTTCACCGAGGGCGTCAAGGAAGTGCGCGAGAACAGCATCGTGTTTACCGACGGCAGCGAACGGGAGATGGACTGCCTGATCCTGGGCACCGGCTTTATCGTCGACCCGCGCATCTACATGAAGGATTTCCCGATCACCGGGCTGGGCGGCCGCAAGCTGCAGGACGACTGGGCGGACGCCTCCGAGGCCTACCTGGGCATCACCGTGGCGGGCTACCCGAACATGTTCCAGATGGTCGGCCCCAACACCGGCCTGGGCCATAATTCGATCATCTTCATGATCGAGTGCCAGGCGGAGTACATCCGCGACGCGATCCAGAAGCTGGACGCCAAGGGCGGCGACTACCTGGACGTGAAGCGCGCCGAGATGGACGCCTTCAACGACAAGCTCCAGGAAGACGTGGCCGGCACCGTCTGGCAGCAGGGCGGCTGCAGCAGCTGGTACCAGCAGGCGGACGGCAAGAACGTGGCGATCTGGCCCTACAGCACCTGGCGCTACTGGCTGAAAACGCGCCGCGTCGAGGACGGTGTCTACCACTGGGAAAAGGTCCGCCAGGCGCAAAAAGCCGCCTCCTGAATGTTGGGTTCCACTTCCTTTGCGGTTAGGCTTAACGCCGTCGCAAAGGAGTGGCCATGACCCGCGAAGGCAACCGCAAACCGGAAATTCTCGATACCCGCCTGGTGGCGAAAAGCCGCCTGTTCGGCATCGAGGAGATGCACCTGCGTTTCAGCAACGGCGTGGAACGCACCTACGAACGCCTGCGCACCCCGCCGATCGCCGGCGTCATGTGCGTGCCGATGCTCGACCGCGACACCGTGGTGCTGATCCGCGAGTACGGCGCCGGCGTCGACGAGTATCAGATCACCCTGCCCAAGGGCGCCTACGAACACGGCGAGGACTGGCGGGACGCCGCCAACCGTGAACTCAAGGAAGAGGCCGGCTACGGCGCCGGCAAGCTCACCCTGCTCAAGCGCATGACCCTGTCCCCGGGCTATATGGGCCACCATATAACCGTCGCCCTGGCCGAGGACCTCTACGAAGAGCGCCTGCCCGGCGACGAACCCGAACCCCTGGAAGTGATTCCCTGGAAACTGTCACGGCTGGATGAGCTGTTGCAGCGCGAGGATATGACCGAAGCCCGCGTGATCGCCGCCCTGTTGATGACCCAACGTTTGATGGACCGCTGAATGAACGATTTGAACGCCCTGCTGGGCCCGGTATCCGCCATCGCCGTGGACGCCGGCGCCGCCATCCTTGAAATCTACAATCGCGGCGACGTGGACGTGGACCACAAGGACGACAACAGCCCGATCACCGAGGCCGACCGCGCCGCCCACAACCTGATCGAGGCGCGCCTGCAGGCCCTGACCCCGGAGATTCCGGTGTTCTCCGAGGAATCCGGCGGCATCGCCTATGAAGACCGCAAGGACTGGCCCCGTTTCTGGCTGGTGGACCCGCTCGACGGCACCAAGGAATTCATCAAGCGCAACGGCGAGTTCACCGTCAACATCGCCCTGGTGGAAGACGGCGTGCCGGTGCTGGGCGTGGTGCACGTGCCGGTCACCGCGATCACCTACTCCGGCGGCCGCGGCCTGGGGGCGTTCAAGGAAGAGGGCGGCCAGCGCTCGCCGATCCGTTGTCGGGAGCGGCACGCGCCGATCGTGATGGTGGCCAGCCGCCGCCACGGCGCCGAGCAGGTGGCGGCGCTGGAGCGCCTGATCGAGGGGCAGCTGGGCCCGGTGGAGAAAACCTCCATGGGCTCATCGCTGAAGCTGTGTCTGGTGGCGGAAGGCGCGGCGGACATCTACCCGCGCCTGGCGCCCACCTGCGAGTGGGACACCGCCGCCGCCCACGCGGTGGTCAACGCCGCCGGCGGGGTGGTAGTGAACACTCACTTTGAGCCCTTGGCCTATAACAAGCCGGATGTGCTGAACCCGCACTTTCTGGTGCTGGGGCAGTCCGCGGAAGATTGGCGCTTTATCGAGCCCGCGCTGGCCTGAGGATCAGGTCAGCCAGGTCGGCATCACGTCCAGCAGCACCAGTTGCAGGCGCTGGCTGAGCAGGTGGGCGCCGGCGGTGATCATGCACAGATGCACCAGCGGCATCATGATGCCCAGCGCCAGCACATTGACCAGCAGGCGCTGGCGAATCCGACCGGTCCAGAGAACCGCCGCCACCATCACCAGCGCACCCAGCGGAATCGCCAGCATTTCCCAGAGATTGTAATCGGGCAGGGTGAACGCCAGGGGCAGGTCATTGATCAGGCTAGGCATCGTTTTCACTCGGTACGGTCGGAATATTTCCGTATGTTTGTGTCTGTTACCGAGTGTTATCGACCAATAGTAGGAATTCCTTTAATTGCGTCACAAAGCTAATGCCAAAGTGCCATCATGTAGGTAATAGTTACTACCCGGCACGTTCGTCCAGGTAAGCCTTCAGGGCGTCCGGGTCGGGCACCGTGATGCGCCCGTAGCTGAACCGGATCAGCCCGCGCTGCTCCAGGGCCTTGAGCACGCCGTGCACGCCCTGGCGGGTCATGCCCATCATGTTGGCGATGTGCTCGCGGGTCAGTTTGAAGGTCACCGGGCCGGGGCCGCGCTGGGGGTCGTGCATGTGCGCCAGGAACAGCAGCCGCCGGCCCACCCGCCCGGGCATGTCGCGCAGGGCGTTGTCCTCGATGATGGAGATCGCCGACCACAGCCGCCGGCTGAGCATGTCCAGGGTGCGCGGGTAGGCCTCCGGATAGCGCGCCAGCAGGGCGCGGTAGTCCTGGCCGGGCACCTCCACCAGCTCGCCGTCGGTGTGGGCGGTGGCGCCGAACACCCGCGGCATGCCCGGCGAGAACACCGTGTCGCCGAACCAGGCGCCGGGCTCGAACAGGGTGAGCATGATTTCCCGGCCCTCGGCGTTGGTGGAGCCGATGCGCACATTGCCGGCGCCCACCACCGACAGCGCCGACTGCACCTCGCCGCGCTGGTAGAGCACCTCGTTGGCGCGGAACGGCCGCACCCGGGCCAGCGGCGCCACCTCGCGCAGCGCCGCCTCGGGCAGCCCGGACAGCAGCGAGCAGCTTTTCAGTACTTCGAGAACGTGATCGACCATCGCCCGGACACCCCGTAACACCGCCTCGCGCGCCAACTGTCAAACCGTTGACAGTCTCAGTCCGGCGCGCGGCCTAGACTCCCCATCATACATCCAATAAACGCCAGGGCGTTCAAGCCCCAGCCGAGGAGAGAAGTATGGACGGTCATCACGACGAGCCGCGCGCTCAGTTCAAGCATATGGAAGAGGGCACCGCCGAGGATTGGAAGATCATCGGCCAGGCCTTCGGCGGTTTCGCCAAGGAACTGCCCGATCGCGTCATCACCCACCTGCAGTTGCTGGAAGGCGATTGCGGCGGCTTCCCGGTGGACCGCCTCACCCACTGCCTGCAGACCGCCACCCTGGCCCACCGCGACGGCCAGGACGAGGAGTACGTGGTGTGCGCCCTGCTGCACGACATCGGCGACACCCTGGGCCCCTACAACCACGCCGACGTGGGCGCCGCCCTGCTGGAGCCGTTCGTCAGCGAGGAAAACCACTGGATGGTGAAACACCATGCCATCTTCCAGGGCTACTACTTCTTCGAGCACCTGGGCCTGGACCCGGAGCTGCGCGAGAAGTACCGCGACCACCCGTGCTTCGACCGCACCGTGGAGTTCTGCGCCAAGTACGATGCCGCCGCTTTCGACCCGGAGCAGGAGACCCTGCCGCTGTCGTTCTTCGAGCCGATGCTGCGCCGGGTGATGGCCAAGCCCAAGCGCTCGCTGTACAAGAACAAACTCGACGCGGACCAGCAGGAACAGCGCCAGACCGCCTGATTCGGTGACTCCGTCGGCGTCAGACGCCGAGGCGTCGGGCCATGGTCTCCATTACCCGGAACCAGGCCTCGGCGCCTTCTTCGCCCACCTCATCGAAGGCGTGGGTGAGCAGCTCCCGCTGGATGCCGGTAAGGCGCGATTCCAGTGCCACGCCCTGGGAGGTCAGCGCCAGCCGTTTCACCCTCTTGTCCGAGGCGTCCCGGGTCACTTCGACCAGGTCTTTCTCGACCAGGGATTTGAGCGGCTTATGGATCGCCTGCTTGGTCAGGCGCATGCTCTCCACCAGTTCGTTGACGCTGAGCCCCGGGTTGCGGCCGATAAAAAACAGCAACCGGTGGTGGATACGAGACAGCCCCTGGCTTTTCAATATGCTGTCGGGTTCGGCCACCAGCCCCCGGAAGGCGAAATGCAGGGTTTCCAGGTACTTGTTCAGCCGGTCCAGCGAAGCGTCTTCAACCATATGGGTTCACCACCAGTCTTGATTTTGAGTAACAGGTCATAAAGGTTGACCTTAATCGGCGCGCCATGCAAGCGTTTCCCCCGGGGGCGCCGCCTTCGGGCCCGTAAAGTGTAACCTGTATGACCGTTGGCCGTAGAGCGGACCGCGCCTTTCAAGGAAGCGGAAGGCTAACGTCCGCGCCTTGGCGGCCGCGTGAAGGCGTGTTTACCCGCAAGACTGCCGTGGCTGGGCCGCCGGGTCCAGTTTTCCGGGCCCGGAAACGAAGAACGCCCGGCGTGCCGTGGCACGTCGGGCGTTCGGGGTGGCGTGTTGGGAAGGGTCAGTCGCGCAGCGCTTCCACTTCGTAGACGGCGGTAGTGCCGCTCACTTCGTAGCCCACCACCAGCAGCGCTTTGTCGTTGGGGGAGTCGGAGGCGGGGATGAACACCAGGCCTTCCGGACCCAGGTCGCCGGCGCTGGCCAGCACCGATTCGGTGTCCTCGGTGACCCAGTCCTCGCGGCTGTTCAGGTAGTCCTGCATCACCGGCGCGGTCGGGTCGGTGATGTCGTAGACCAGAATGCCGCCCATGCGCTCCAGGCCCAGGAACAGGAAGGTCTTGCCGCCCAGGGTGCCGATGGTCAGGCCTTCCGGCTCCGGGCCCTTGGCGTCGCTGCGGCTGTCGAAGGCGCTGCCCTCGTCGTGGCCGCTGTTGAAGTAGTCGGCGCAAGGAATGTTGCGCTGCGCGCCGGCCATGCACTCATCGCTGGCAGTGAACTGCTCGATGGCGTCGCCGGAATCCCACACCAGGGCGCCTTCGGCATCCCAGATCGCGAACGAGCGGCCGCCGTAGGCGTACAGGGTGTCGTACATGATGCGGTCACCGGCCGGGTCTTCCACGCCGGCGGCGGTGAACATCACCGGGTCGCCGTTGCTGTCGGTGCGGTAGCCTTCCGTCCAGGTGATGTTCAGGCGGCCCAACACGTCGTCCTCGCGGCAGTCGCCCGGATCGCCGTCCACCGCGCCGCAGTAGCCGAAGGTGGTGGGGTTGAGCAGGCCGCCGGCGCCCAGGGCGCGCAGCTGAGGCGGCAGGTCGTCGCCGCAGCGGCGGTCGAAGCCGTCGGCGTGCACCAGGTGCTTGACCCGGAACTCTTCCACGAAACCCTGGCTGGCATCGCCGGCGCAACCCGCGCCTTCGGTACCCCAGTAGGCATCGTTGTCCTCGCCCCAGGCGCGAGCGTCGCCCTCGTTGGCGGTGACCAGATAGGTGTCGCCGCCGGCGCTGTAGGCGTGGATGGCGTCCGGCAAGTAAAGACCGACCACGCCGTCGAAGGTGCGGATGTTGATCACGCCGTCGTCATCGCTGGCGTCGATGGCGTTGCCGTCCTGGCTGATGTCTTTGGTGCCGAGTGGTAGGAGAGGTTCGGTCACCGTGGCGCTGGCTATGTCCACTTTGGCGAGCGCGTTGTTTTCCTGTAGGACGACCCACGCTGTCGTACCATCGGCGTCCAAGGCGATGTATTCCGGCTCCAGGTCCTGGGCGGCGCTGGCGCCGGGCCCGTAGATTCGTACACCCTGGTCGCGCAGTTCGTCTTCCTGGCCGTTGAGGGCGGTGAAATCGGCGGTGGCGACCACCGGGTTCCGCGGGTCGCTGATGTCCACCACGCTCACCGAGCCTTCCGGATCCACGCTGTAGTCGTCGCTGGGCTCGCCTTCGTTGGCGGTCAGCACGTACTGACCGTCGGCGGTGAACGCGACCATGTCGGGCAGCGCGCCGACTTCGACAAAGCTGATCAGCTCCAGGGTTTCAGCGTCGTACAGTGCCATATAGCCGGCGTCGGTCTTGACCGGCGCCTGCACCGCGACCGCAACCAGACCGTCACGCACCGCCACGCTGTTTACTTCGGTGTTGGCGGCGATGTCCGAGGTGGTCAGGGTGTCCACCAGCGCCGGATTGGCCGGGTCGTTCATGCCCAGCACGTCGAGGGCGCCTTTCTGCGCGTTGACCACGAACAGGCGCCGGGTGCCGGCGTCGTAGGCGGGGATTTCCGCCGCGCTCTCATCGAACTGGCCGGTGCTGTAACGGCCCATGAAATTCAGTTTTACGCCGCTTACGGCGGGGGTGTCGGTGGACGGAACGGGATCGTTGTCGCTGTCGCCGCCGCAACCGGCGAGCATGGCGGCGGCAAGCGTGCCGGCGCCCAGGGCAAGCCAGAGTTTCATGTCAGCTCCTTGTCATTATCGGAAGGTCACCCTGGGTGTGTACCTTCCCGACATGACAGCGGCGTGACTTTAATGTGTCCCGTAGGCGGCGGCGATGGTGTCGCTGACCGCCTTGTAGTGGTCCAGCAGCTTGTCCAGGCCGCTGTGCTGCGTCAGCAAGGAGCCGAAATACCAGAGCGGGGTGATCAGCATCACCACCTGGCGCACCGGCGTGTCCGGGCGCAGTTCGCCGGCGCCGATCGCCAGCGTCACCGCATGGGCCACGTAGTCCTCGAAGTGGCGGGACATTTCGGAAATACCCGCCTGAATGCGCGGCGACAGCAGATGGTTCTCGAACCGGGCCCGCGCCGACAGGCTCCAGGGGTTGCGGCCCTTGGCGTCTTTGTTGAACTCGTAGAAGCGGCGTTCGCAGTCCTCGGCGGTGAGCCCGATGCGCTGACCCAGGGTCAGGCCGGGCTTGGCCCACACTTCCTGGAACTGCTCTTCCAGGCTGTCGAAGATCTCCTGGAACACCGCCTCGACAAGCGCGTTCTTGTTGCCGAAGTGGTAGTGCAGATTGGCCCGCGTGGTGTTCACCACCTCGGCGATGTCGCCGTAGCTGACATCGGCCAGGCCGCGCTGAATAAACAAATCGCGGGCCGCCTGTTTGATCCGCGTCTTCATCGGCGGCTGGCCCAATTGCGATTTTTTGTTCGGTCTGGCCAAGCGCCGGCTCCTCTCCTGTGCGTGTGGCAATTAATCTGGAAGTAAATAAAACCACTGTCAATGCTAATTGACGTGCAAGTCAGTATCTGGCTATGTTGCCCCTGACCCGGACGGCGCCTCGGCGTGTCGTACCCGCCCCAGAACAAGACGGACCCCGCTTCATGACCATTAAAAAGCTGCTCATTGCCAACCGCGGCGAAGTCGCCGTACGCATCGCCCGCGCCGCCGCCGACGTGGATATCGCCACCGTGGCGGTCTACCCCGCCGATGACGAACGGGCCCTGCACACCCGGGTGGCGGACCAGGCGGTGGCGCTGTCCGGACAGGGCGTGGCCGCCTACCTGGACGGCGAGCAGCTGGTGAAGGTGGCGCTGGAGCAGGGCTGCGACGCGGTGCATCCGGGTTACGGCTTTCTCAGCGAGAGCCGCGATTTCGCCGCCGCCTGCGTGGACGCCGGCCTGATCTTCGTCGGCCCGGACGCGGACACCCTGGCACTGCTCGGCGACAAGGCCCGCGCCCGGGTGCTGGCGGAGGAGTGCCAGGTGCCAGTGGTCCCCGGCACCGGCGCCGACACCACCCTGGACCAGGCCCAGGCATTCCGCGACGGTCTTGGTGACGGCGCCACCGTGATCGTCAAGGCGATCGCCGGCGGCGGCGGGCGCGGTATGCGCATCGTGCGCCCCGGCGACGATCTGGCCGAGGCGTTCAAGCGCTGCCAGGCGGAAGCCGGCGCCGCCTTCGGTAACGACGCCGTCTATGTGGAGCGCTTTATCGACCGGGCCCGGCACATCGAAGTGCAGGTGCTCGGCGACGGCGGCGACGCGCCGGTCCACCTGTGGGAGCGCGAGTGCAGCCTGCAGCGGCGCAACCAGAAGCTGGTGGAGGTGGCGCCCAGCCCGACGCTCTCCGAGGGCACCCGCCAACAGCTGCTCGACGCGGCGTTGCAGCTGGCGGCGAAAGTCGGCTACTGCAGCCTGGGCACCTTCGAGTTTCTGGTGGACGCGGACGAAAGCCGCTTCGCCTTTATCGAAGCCAACCCCCGGTTGCAGGTGGAGCACACCGTCACCGAAGAGATCACCGGCGTGGACCTGGTGCAGGCGCAACTGAGAGTGGCCGGCGGCGCCTCCCTGGCGGACCTGGGCCTGACCCGCCCGCCGCAGCCGCTGGGCTTCGCCATGCAGCTGCGCGTTAATATGGAGACCATGGAAGCCAGCGGCGAGGCGCGCCCCGCCGGCGGCACCCTGGCCACCTTCGAGCCGCCCACCGGCCCCGGCCTGCGCGTGGACACCTTCGGCTATCGGGGCTACCGCACCAGCCCCCACTACGACTCCCTGCTCGCCAAGCTGATCGTGCACGGCCGCGGTGACTACGCCACCACCGTGCGGCGCGGCTACCGGGCGCTGTGCCAGTTCCGTATCGAGGGCGTGGACACCAACATCGGCTTTCTGCAGAACCTGCTGCGCCGTGACGAGGTGACGGCGAACCACGTCTACACCCGCTTCGTCGACGATCACATGGCCGAACTGGTGGGCGAGGGGGAGCACCCGTCCCTGCATTTCGGCGCCGCCGAGGACACCGGCGCCGCCACCACCCGGGCGGCCGTTCAGGGGCCGGCGGACACCGAAGCGGTCACCACGCCGATGCAGGGCGTGGTGGTGGAGCTGATGGTCGATGAGGGCGACAGCGTCCGCGAAGGTCAGCCGGTGGCGTTCGTGGAAGCGATGAAGATGCAGCACCAGGTGGTGGCCGGCGTCAGCGGCACGGTGCGCCGGGTGGCGTTCGCGGTGGGCGACGCCGTCGGCGGCGGCGACCCCCTCTACTTTATCGAGCCCGGAGAGGTGGCCGGCGACGCCGACCAGGAAGCGGAAGAGATCGACCTGGACTACATCCGCCCGGATCTCGCCAAACTGCAGCGCCGTGACGCCCTGCTGCGCGATGAGCACCGCCCGGACGCGGTGGCCAAGCGCCGCAAGACCGGCCAGCGCACCGCCCGGGAGAACGTGGCGGCGATCTGCGACGCCGACAGCTTTATCGAATACGGCGGCTTCACCATCGCCGCCCAGCGCGCCCGCCGCTCACTGGACGACCTGATCCAGAACACCCCCGCCGACGGCCTGATCACCGGCATCGGCTCGGTGAACGGCGACCTGTTCGGCGAGGACAGGAGCCACTGCGCGGTGCTCGCCTACGACTACACCGTCCTGGCCGGCACCCAGGGCACCATGAACCACAAGAAGACCGACCGCATTCTGGAGATCGCCGAGCAGCAGAAACTGCCGGTGATCTTCTTCGCCGAGGGCGGCGGCGGCCGCCCCGGCGACACCGACAACGCCACCAAGGTGGCCGGCCTGGACGGCCCCAGCTTCCTGCAGTACGCGCGCCTCAGCGGCTTGGTGCCGCGCATCGCCGTGGTGTCCGGGCGCTGCTTCGCGGGCAACGCCGTGTTCGCCGGCTGCAGCGACCTGATGATCGCCACCGAGAACGCCTGCATCGGCATGGCCGGCCCGGCCATGATCGAAGGCGGCGGCCTGGGCTCTTTCAAGCCGGAAGAAGTGGGCCCGGTCTCGGTGCAGCGCGCCAACGGCGTGATCGATTGCGTGGTTAAGGACGAGGAAGAGGGCGCCGCCCTGGCCAAGAAGCTGATGGGCTATTTCCAGGGCGAGATCACCGACTGGACCTGCGAGGACCAGCGCTGGTTGCGCCGGGCGGTGCCGGAAAACCGCCTGCACGCCTACGACATGCGCCACCTGATTAACGTGTTCGCGGACACCGATTCCGTGGTCGAGCTGCGCCCGGATTTCGCCCCCGGCATGATTACCGCCTTCGTGCGCGTGGAGGGCCGGCCCCTGGGCCTGATCGCCAACGACCCGAAAGTACTCGGCGGCGCCATCGACGCCGCCGGCGCCGACAAGGCGTCGCGCTTCATGCAGCTGTGCGACGCCTTCGGCGTGCCCATGGTCAGCTTCTGCGACACCCCGGGCTTCATGGTCGGGCCCGAGGAAGAAGAGACCGCCATGGTGCGCCACACCTGCCGCATGTTCGTCACCGCCGCCAGCCTCACCGTGCCGCTGTTCTCCCTGGTCACCCGCAAGGGCTACGGTCTGGGCGCCCAGGGCATGACCGGCGGCTCCTTCCACGCGCCGTTCTTCTGCGCCTCCTGGCCGAGCGGCGAATTCGGCGGCATGGGTCTGGAAGGGGCGGTGAACCTGGCCTACAAGAAAGAGCTGGACGCCCAGGAGACCCCGGAAAAGCGCCAGGCGCTGTTCAACGAGCTGGTGGGCAAACTCTACGAACGCGGCGAGGCCCTGAGCATGGCCGCCGCCCTGGAGATCGACACCGTCATCGACCCGGCCGACTCCCGCGCCTGGGTGCTGCGCGGCCTGCGCGCCGCCCCCGCCGGCGGCCGCGAACCCATCGCCGGCAAACGCCGGCCGATGATCGACACATGGTGAGGAAAGCAGTTAACAGTGAATAGTGAACAGTTAATAGTGCGCGGGTAGGGGCCTGTGACGGCGGACCGGCCGTGCCCGCGTTGTTTCGCTGTTAACTGTTAACTGTTCACTCTTAACTATTCACTTTCCCTTTCCTTGGGCTCGATGGCTTGCAGGCCGGGACTCACGGCTCTATAACAACTATCCTATCGCTAAACCATGCAAACGAACTGAAGTCGGGAGAGTGCTTGTGTCTCAACTGGTGCCCGAGATAGACCCGGACGGTCTGCTCGAATACTCCGTGGTGTTCACGGACCGGTCGCTGAATCATATGTCCCAGGCGTTTCAGCAGGTGATGCGGGACATTTCCGCCACCCTGAAACAGGCCTACCACGCCGAGGCCGTGGCGGTGGTGCCCGGCGGCGGTACTTACGGCATGGAAGCGGTGGCGCGTCAGTTCGCCACCGGCAAGAAATGCCTGGTGATCCGCAACGGCTGGTTCAGCTACCGCTGGAGCCAGATTTTCGAGATGGGTTCAATCCCCGCCGCCGAGACCGTGCTGAAGGCGCGGCAGGTGGACGGCGAGGGCGAGCCCAAGCCGTTCGCGCCGGCGCCCATCGAGGAGGTGGTGGCGGCGATCCGCGCCGAGAAGCCGGACCTGGTGTTCGCGCCCCATGTGGAGACCGCCGCCGGGCTGCTGCTGCCCAACGACTACCTGGACGCGGTGGCGGAGGCGGTCCACGAGGTGGGCGGTCTGTTCGTGCTCGACTGCATCGCCTCCGGCGCCCTGTGGGTGGACATGAAGGCGCGCGGCGTGGACGTGCTGATCAGCGCGCCGCAGAAGGGCTGGAGCTCATCGCCCTGCGCCGCCCTGGTGATGCTGGGCGAAGAGGCCCTGCGCCGTCTGGAGGACACCCAGAGCACCAGCTTCGCCGCCGACCTGAAGCGCTGGCTGGGCATCATGCGCGCCTACGAGGACGGCGGCCACGCTTACCACGCCACCCTGCCCACCGACGGCCTGGCGCGCTTCCGCGACATCATGGAAGAGACACGCGCCCAGGGCTTCCCGGTGGTGCAGGCGCTGCAGGAAGAGCTGGGCGGCCGGGTGCGGGCGCTGTTCACCCGCTACGGCATTCAGAGCGTGGCCGCCAGCGGTTTCCAGGCGCCCGGCGTGGTGGTCTGCTACACCGGCGACGACGGCATGCACAACGCCAAGAAGTTTATCGGCGAAGGCCTGCAGACCGCCGCCGGCGTGCCGCTGATGTGCGACGAGCCGGACGACTTCAAGACCTTCCGCGTGGGCCTGTTCGGGCTCGACAAGCTCAACAACATCGAGCGCACCGTGGAAAACCTGGAGCAGGCGCTGGCGAAAATCCTCGACTGAGGGCCGCCGCCGGTTCCGCCTTCCGCCCCCGCCGTCCGCGCGGGGGCGATTTGATCTTGTTTTAAGAACCCCACCCCGTTTCACCCCTCTAAAGTGACAGACAACAGGGTCGACTTTGTTTACTCTTTTGCGCGCTGCAAAATGTTGCCCCTAAAGACCGTTCTGAAGTAGAGGACTGAACCATGATCCGTGCCATCCTGATTACCGCCTTGCTGGCCCTCGGCGCCACCGCCTGGGCCGCCGACGGCGAAAACGCCATTGAAGGTATCTGGGAGACCGATACCGGCGGCTATGTGCAGATTCATAAAGAGGGCGACTCCTGGGTGGGCACCGTGGTGGGCTCGCGCAGCGGCGAAGCCCGCTACGACACCGAGAACCCGGACGAGAAGCTGCGCGGCCGCCGGCTGCTCGGCGTGACCGTGCTCAAGGGGCTGGAGTACGCTGGCGACAACGAGTGGGAAGACGGCACCATCTATTCCCCGGACAACGGCAAGACCTACAGCGCCCGCGCCACCCTGACCGACGAGAACACCCTGGAAGCGCGCGGCTATCTGGGGATCAGCCTGCTGGGCCGCAGCCAGACCTGGCAGCGCGTGGACCGGGACGCCCCCAACCTGGAAACCGACCTGCTGAAATAACCGCTCAGTCGGCGCTGCCCGCCCGTTGCAGCTCGCCGTCCACGAAGTGCGCGACCATGTCCCCCAGGCCGCGCACCAGGTCGTCGAAGGTGACGGTGGGGTTGGGCTCGGTGAGATAGCGAATCACCGTGAACACCCCACCGTTGATCATAATGAAGCCCATCGCCGGCAGGTTGCCCAGCCGCACCAGCTGCGGATGGTGCATCACATACTTCATCAGCAAATCCATCAGCAGCCGGTTGATCGGCTCGATCTGATCGCGCGGCGCGAAGTAGGCGGCGTAGCTCATGTAGCGCAGGTAACGGCCGTCGTCGCGCTCCAGTAAGTCACGGAACCGATAGAGCAGCTCCGCCACCAACTCGCGGATGTCCATGCGCACCAGCGTGGGGATCAGCGGCCGCACCATGCCCACCACCTCCCGGACCATGTGCTCGTGCATGGCATCGAACACTTCTTCCTTATTGGCGAAATACTCATAGAGCGACCCCACGCTGACCCCGGCGATATCGGCGATATGCCGGGTGGTGGTGTTTTCCACGCCGTTGCGGGCGAGCGAGATAAAACCGGCTTCGACGATGGCGCCGACGGTGGCGTGGGCGCGCGGCTGCTGGGGTTTACGAGGCATATCCGAGTTGAATCCGAACAATTAGTCGGACTAAGTTGCCATTAATCAATGTCACGGTCAATTCGGCGAGGTTCGCCCTGATGCTCAGCAGCAAAGTGTTTACCAGTAACAAGCTCTCCAAAGGCAGCCGCGCCGTGGTGACCGGCGCCGGCAGCGGCATCGGCCGGGCGTTCGCGCTGGAGCTGGCGCGCCGCGGCGGCCGGGTGGTGTGCAGCGACCTTAACCCGGCCACCGCCACGGCCACCGCCGAGGCGATCCAGGAGCAGGGCGGCCACGCCCTGGCGGTGCCCTGCGACGTATCCGTGCTGGAACAGGTGGAAGCCCTGGCGGACCAGGCCCGGGAATGGTTTGGCGAAGAGCCCACCCTGGTGATCAATAACGCCGGCGTCGGCGCCGGCGGCAAGCCGGTGGGTGAAATCTCCATGGACGACTGGCACTGGGTGATGGGCGTCAATATGTGGGGCGTGGTGCACGGCTGCCACGTGTTCACCCCGCGCCTGCGCGCCGGCGGTGGCGGCGGCATCATCAATGTGTGCTCCACCGCCAGCTTCGCCGCCGCGCCCAGCATGGGCCCCTATAACGCCAGCAAGGCGGCGGTGTTGGCGTTGTCCGAAACGCTGGCGGCGGAAACCGCCGGCGCCGGCATCACCGTCACGGCGCTGTGCCCCACGGTGGTGAAGACCAATATCTTCCGCGACGGCCGCATCGACGATTCGGTGACGCCGCTGATGAACAAATGGGTGTCGCTCACCGGCGTGTCCGCCGAGGGCGTCGCCGCGACCACCCTGAAAGCCCTGGATAAGGGCCGTCTTTATGTGCTGCCGCAGGTGGACGCCCGCCTGATCTGGCGCGCCAAACGCTATCTGCCCGCCACCTACGCGCGCGGAGCCGGCCTGTTGAGCCGCTTCACGCTGGCCAAACCCTGAACCCCGTTCCGTACCGGAAGGAGACACGCATGGCTTCCATCGATCTCGAAAAAATGCTCGCCAAAGTCAAAGCCAGCCAGTGGGCCCTGGCGGACATTGACTGGGACGCGCCGGGCGCGGACAAGATCACCGCCGAGCAGTGGCCCAAGCTGAAAGCCTTCATGGCCGATCTGATGTGGATCGAACACGTCGGCGCGCGCGGCTTCGCGGCCATGGCCAAGAAGGCGCCCAACGACACACTCAAGGAAATCTACACCTATTTCCACGCCGAGGAGCAGCGCCACGCCAACGCGGAAATGGCGCTGATGAAACGTTGGGGCATGCTCGACGGTGAGAAGATCCCCGAGCCCAACAAAAACCTGAAGCTGGTGATTCAGTGGCTGGATCGCTACAGCGATGACATGCCACTGGAAGTGCTGGGCTCGGTGATTCCGATGCTGGAGATCGCGCTGGACGGCGCGCTCTGCACCTTCCTGCTGGAAACCGTGGACGACCCGGTCTGCCATCAGGCGTTCGCCAAGATCAATGACGACGAATCCCGCCACCTGGGCGTGGGCTTCCACGTTCTGGAAATGCAGGGCCACGGGCCGGTCTATCTCAAGACCCTGAAAGCGCTGGGCACCATCGCCGACCCTCGCCTGATTCTCGGTGTCGCCTCCTATGTGCCGCTGCTCAACCGCATGCGCGACAACATCATCGAGATGGGCCTTGGCGAAGAACGTCTCTACGCGGCGATGAAAAAGTTCGAGCGTATCGGCGGTCGCACCCAGGAAGGGCGCAACAATCCCTGGTACCAGATCATCAGCCGCCACGGGCGGATGGTGGTGAACCGTCGCAACCGGCTGTACCACGCGCCGGTGGACGCCATGGTCAAGCTCACCGACCGCGTGCCGGAATGGGTGATGCCGTCCCGCGTGCCGACCTGGGTGAAGGGCATTACCTACAAACCCACAGCGTAACGGCCCGGAATTTCCCGGTACTACGGCAGCAAGATTGTGCGAGCTTGCTTGCAAGCGAAAGGCCGGCAACGCCGGCCGGCAGGATTCCAGAGAGGCCTGGGAGGGCACACCAAACAGCGTCTCTGGGATCCTGCCGGGTGGCTAAAGCCACCCTTTCGCGGGCAGGGCCCGCTCCCACAGGGCCCGCTCCCACAGGGCCCGCTCCCACAAAGCCTTCTCCTACATCCGCTTGCCAAGCGATGACCCTTTCAATCCGATCTTTCAGCCAGTGAATTCCTATGAATGACGACACCCCCAACAGCAACGAAAGCCGTGTGGCGGACCAGCCTGAAGTGAAGGCGCAAGACAACGCGGCTAACAACGGCGCCGCTAAGAATGCCGCCGCCAAAGCGCCGCGCAAGAAAGCGGCGGCGAAGAAGGCCACCGCGAAGAAGGCGACAGCTAAAAAGGCGACGGCCAAGAAAGCCGCCGCCAGAAAAGCCCCGGCTAAAAAGGCCACCGCGAAGAAAGCGGCGCCCAAAAAAGCCGCCGCCAAGCGCCAGGCGAAGCCGGCCTCGGTGGTGATCGTGGGCGCCGGCTTTGCCGGGCTGGGCATGGCGATCCGGCTGAAGCAGGCGGGGGTCAATGATTTCGTGATTCTGGAGCGGGGCGACCGCGTCGGCGGCACCTGGCGGGACAACACCTACCCGGGCGCCGCCTGCGACATTCCGTCCAATCTGTACTCCTATTCGTTCGCGCCCAACCCGGAGTGGTCGCGCAGCTTCTCCGGCAGCAACGAGATTCTCGATTACATCCACTATCTGGTGGACGAATTCGATCTGGAAAAACACATTCGCTTCAACTGCAACGTCACCGATCTGTCGTTCCAGGAGAAAGCCGGCCTGTGGGAAGCCACGCTGGAAAAAGGCGAGGTGGTGCGCGGCCGCACCGCGGTGATGGCCCAGGGGCCGTTGTCCAACGCCAGCTTTCCGAACATCGAAGGCCTGGACGAATTCAAAGGCAAGAAGATTCACAGCGCGCGCTGGGACCACGACTACGATTTCACCGGCAAGCGCGTGGCGGTGATCGGCACCGGCGCCAGCGGCATTCAAATTGTTCCGGAGCTGGTAAAAACCGTGGGCAAGTTGAAAGTGTTCCAGCGCACGCCGGGCTGGGTGGTGCCGCGTCCGGATTTCAAAACGCCGGACTGGCACAAGAAGTTGTTCAAGAAAGTACCCGCCAGCCAAAAGGCGGTGCGCCAGGCGCTGTTCTGGACCCACGAAACCATGGCCATGGCAGTGATCTGGAACTCGCCGCTGACCCGCGTGGCCGAGCGTCTCAGTCTGGCGCACCTGCATAACCAGGTGGAAGACGACTGGATGCGCCGGCAGCTGACCCCGGACTTCCGCATCGGCTGCAAACGGGTGCTGGTCTCCAACGACTATTACCCGGCCCTGCAGAAAGACAACGCCGAACTGATTACCTGGCCGATCGCGCGGCTGGCGCCAAACGGCATCCGCACCTCGGACGGCGTCGAGCACCAGCTGGATTGCATCGTGTTCGCCACCGGCTTCGATGTCAGCAAGAGCGGCACGCCTTTCCCGGTCAAGGGTCTGGACGGCCGCCGGCTGGACGAGGAATGGCAGGGCGGCGCCCAGGCCTACAAGAGTATTAACGTGGCCGGCTACCCGAATCTGTTCCTCACCTTCGGCCCCAACTCCGGCCCGGGCCATAACTCGGCGCTGGTGTATATGGAGTCCCAGCTCGACTATGCGGTGAAGGGCATTCTGCGCATCCTCGACGGCAATCTGAAAATGCTGGATGTGAAGGAAGACGTGCAGCAGCGTCATAACCAGCGCCTGCAAAAGCGCCTCGCCAAAACCAACTGGAACTCCGGCTGCAAGAGCTGGTACCTCACCGAGGACGGCTTCAACGCCACCATGTTTCCGGGCTTCGCCACCCAGTACCAAAGGCAGATGGCGCAGTTCGAGGAGCAGGACTATCAGCTGGTGCCTGCCTGAAGGGAGGATCGCGCCAGCGGATTGGCCGTAGCGACGACGGAACGGCCCACTCTGCACTTTCGGTGACGGGCGGGCGAAGGCATTATTGCCCCCCAGGAAAAGATGCCATTGAGCAATGTAAGCCTGGCCGCCCGGCAGCCGCGCAAAGCGCGCTGGCGGCGGACCGGCGCTGGAGGTAGTAATGTCCAATAACCATTTCGACGTGCTGATTATCGGCGCCGGTTTGTCCGGGGTGGGCGCGGCGTGTCACCTGAGCCGTCAGTCCCCGGATCGCAGTTTCGCCCTGATCGAGCGCCGCAAGCGCATCGGCGGCACCTGGGACCTGTTCCGTTATCCCGGTATCCGTTCGGATTCCGACATGTACACCCTGGGCTATAACTTCCGCCCCTGGACCGAACCCAAGGTGCTCGCCGACGGCCCGTCGATCCGTGAATACATCGCCGACACCGCCGCCGAATACAACATCGACGACAAGATCTATTTCGAGCGCCGCATGGTCGACGCGGACTTCTCCACCCGCGACGGTCAATGGACCGTGCGCGTGGAAAACGAAGGCAGCGGTGAAAGCGAGATCTTCACCTGCCAGTTCCTGCTCTGCTGCACCGGTTACTACAACTACGACGCCGGCTACACGCCGGACTTCCCCGGTGCCGATCAGTTCAAAGGGCGCCTGGTGCATCCCCAGCAGTGGCCGGAGGATCTGGATTACAGCGGCAAGAAAGTGGTGGTGATCGGCAGTGGTGCCACCGCGGTGACCCTGGTGCCGGCCATGGCCAAGGACGCCGAGCATGTCACCATGCTGCAGCGCTCGCCGACCTACATCGCCACCGTGCCGGAGCGCGACGAACTGTCGGTGAAGCTGCGCCGCTTCCTGCCGGAAATGGTGGTCTACCGTATGGCGCGGGCACGCAATATCGGCCTGCAGCGTCTGGTTTACCGGCTCTCCAAGCAGCGCCCGGGCCTGGTGCGCCGCGCCCTGCTGGCCGCCGCCCGCCGCCAGCTCGGCGACGACATCGACATGAAGCACTTCCGGCCCAGCTACAACCCCTGGGACGAGCGCCTGTGCGCGGTGCCCAACGGTGACCTGTTCAAGGTGCTGCGCCGTGGCGAAGCGTCCATCGTCACCGATCATATTGATACCTTCACCGAAAACGGCATCCGCCTGAAGTCCGGCGAAGAGCTGGACGCGGACATCATCATCACCGCCACCGGCCTGGACCTGCAGCTGCTGGGCGGCGCCGAGCTGTCGGTGGACGGCCAGACCCGCGAGCCCCGCGACGTGTTGGTGTACAAAGGCGTGATGCTGCGCGACGTGCCCAACATGGCCATGGTGTTCGGTTACACCAACGCCTCCTGGACGCTGAAAGCGGACATCGCCGCCGAGTACGTGTGCCGGCTGCTCAACTATATGTCCCGCAAGGGGCTGCAGCAGGTCACCCCGAAGGACCACGACGGCAGCGACACCGACAAGACCTTCCTGGACCTGCAGTCCGGCTATGTGCAGCGCGCCGCCCACCGGCTGCCGCGCCAGGGCGACAAGGCCCCCTGGAAGGTACTCAGCAACTACCTCTACGATCTGCCGCGCCTGCGCTATGGCCGGCTTAACGATGACGCCCTGGAGTTCGTCAAGGCGGAGGGCGGTAAACGCCGTCGCCTGGGCGTGTCACGCGGCTGACACCGACGCGGCCCGGCATCGTTCAGCGCCCGCCTTTTGGCGGGCGTTGTCGTTCGCGGGCGCTGTCATTTAGTTGTCACGGTAATTGTCGCCGGAAAAATTCATAATCGGGCTCCCCATTAGAACCGCCAACATCGGAGCCCTCCATGAGCAAAGCCGCGACATCCGCTTCGGATTTGCCGGGACGCCTCGCCGGCGCCGCCTGCGATCAGGACGAAACCGTACTTTCCGTGCTTGAAGGTCAGACCAGCCTGACCCCGGAGCAGGTGCACCAGGTGCGCGTGGCCGTGAAGCGGCTGCGGGCGATCTGGCGGGTGATGGCCGGTGTGGTCGACAAGAAGACCGCGCGCCGGCAGGACAAAGCCCTGCGCATGGCGGCACGGGCCCTGGCCGGCGCCCGCGATACGCAGGTGATGGGCGAAACCCTGGAGAGTTTGCGCAAAGGCGCCCGCGACTACGAAAGCGAGGCCATCGACGCGGTGCGCGCCCAGGCCCTGGCGGCCGAGCAGGAACTGGCGTCGCCGGCGATGCCGGAAGGTCTCGAAGGCGTGTTCCGCGCCGACCTCTACCTGTGGCGCAACCTGAACATCGAAGCGGATAATTCGGAGCTGATCAAAAAAGGCTTCGGCCGGCTCTATGCCGAAGGCCGGCAGCAGGGGCTGAAAGCGGTGGTCGAGAACCAGCCGGAGCTTTGGCACCGGTTCCGCAAGCGGGTTAAGTATCAGCTCTATCAGCTGGAACCGCTGGAAAGCAGCCTGGACGACTCCGCCCTTTCACTGAAGGAGTTTCGCAAGCTGGGCAAGTTGCTCGGCGAGCTGCACGATCTGCATGTGCTCGACGAGCATCTGCGCAAGCGCAAAAAAGACAGCGAGGATAAAGAACCCTTCGTGATCGTGCGCCAGCTGATCGCCCGGCTGGAGGCGGACCGGGTGGCGGAATGCCGCAAGCGCACCCGCCGCTGCTACAGCCTCAAGCCCAAGGCGTTCCGCAAAGCACTGGCCGGCGCGGCCGGCGCCGCCTGAGCGGGTTTCACTTCCGCTCTTCGTCGCCGTCCTCGTCCTCTTCGGGTTCCAGATTGGGCTCGAAGGCCCGTTTCGCATCCGGCAGGGCGACCGTGTCGCCCACCGCGATACCCTGGTGCGCGGTGAGCCGCTTGCCGGTTTCCGGATCGATCAACGCCACCACGTCGCCGTAGCTGGTGCCGTCGGTGTAGGCGTCCACCCGCACCCGCGCCACCAGGCCCTGGAAACGGGCCGACAGCACGCTGCCCTTGTGGGGCGTGGCGTCGATGTTCGGGTCCTTCGCGTAGTACTCGGCGACGCTCTGGTCGCCGGGTGAATCCCATTCGATGGCTCTCATTCAGTACGCTCCATGTGTGTGACGCTTCACCGGACAGAGTGCGCCGCGTCGCCGGCTTCGACAACACAGGGGCGCGCTGCAAACGCAAACTCCTGTAAAGAGCGCCGGTTCAGGCGACGGTATCCAACTCCGGGTAGTGGCGGAAGATGCCGCTCTCGTTGAACGGCTGGCGTCGATCCGACTGCAGATACGCCTGGATGCCCGGCCGTGCCGCGACCCGTTCAACCAGCGTCAGCGTTCTGGGAATGCGCGCCCTGTGCGTGTTCATGGTTCTCGGAAACGCGTACTGCAGACCGCGAATAACCTGAAACAGCGACAGGTCCGCGTAGCAGTGCTCGCCACCGGCCAGATACTCCGGCCCGGCCGGGTTCAGTTCCAGAACCCGCTCGAAATAATCGAGAAAGCGTGGCAGCCGCTGTTGGTGGAAGGCAACCGCCCGGCGGCGCGCTTCCGCTTCCTGTTGGTGGTAATACAGCGACGGCCCGATCGGGTGATGAATGTCGTGGATCTCCGCCACCCAGTCACTCACGGTCAGTTGCAGGCCGTGGATCCAGTAGCGCGCCGGCTCGTTGTCGGGCACCAGGGCCAGGGGCGGGCCGAGGAACTGGAGAATATTCGCCACATGGGAAATCACCAGATTGCCGGCTTTCAGAAAGGGCGGCGCGAACGGCGGGCGCGGGGTGGCGTCACCGTTGAGGTAGCTGTCGATGGCGGGCAGGCCGAGACCGTCGCGGGCGTCGCCCAGCCCCACATCGAGATAGGGCGCGCCGGCATCTTCCAGGGCGAGTCGCACGAACTCGCCGCGTCCTTGAATGCCGGGCCAGTAGAAGAGTTCATAGCGCATGGTTTTCCTCCCAGCGCGGCCCGGATGGGCTCGTTGCTGGAACGGTAGTTCAAAGCGCGGGCGCTGACAAATCTATTCTCATTGCGGTTTTACGGTGTGATGCCGGGCTGATCGCGCAGCAACTCAACCAGCCAGTCGACGAACACTTTCACCTTCCCGGACAGGTGCCGGTTATGGGGATAGACCACGGACATCAGTGACGGGGCCGGCCGGTAGTCGGGGAGCACTTCCACCAGTTCGCCCCGGCGCAGGTGATCCGCCAGGCCGTGCAGCGGTGCCTGGACCAAACCGAGCCCGGCCAGCGCCGCCGCCATGTACGCCTCGGTGTTATCCGTGGTGATGCGGGCGGGCAGGGTGATCTCGCGCACCACGCCGTGCTCAAGGTATTCCCAGGGTAGGGACCGGCCGGTGCGACCGGCGTGGTAGTGGACCGCCTGGTGGCCGGCCAGGTCGGCGGGCACGGTCGGCGTACCGAAACGCCGCAGGTAGCCGGGCGCGGCGCAGCTGATCTCCTGCAGTTCGCCGACCCGGCGCGCCACCAGGCCGGAATCCGGCAACGGCCCTACCCGCAGGGCGCAGTCCAGCCCCTCCTGAATCAGGTCCACCGGGCGGTCGCTGACGCCGATCTCCAGATTGAGCTCCGGGTACCGGTCGCAGAAGGCGGGCAGGGCGGGAATGATCAGCAGGCGCGCCGGTCGGCCGGGCAGGTTGACCCGCAGACGTCCGGACGGCCGCTGCCCCTGGGTTAGCATCGCCTCGGTGTCGGCCAGGGCTTCCAGCAGATGCAGGCAGCGCTCGTAGTAGGCGCCGCCGTCCACGGTGACCGCCACCCGCCGGGTGGTGCGGTTCAGAAGACGCACGCCCAGATGGGCTTCCAGCTGTTGTATCGCCGTGGTCACGGTGGCGCGGGGCATTTCCAGGGTCTCCGCCGCGCGGGTAAAACTGCCGGCTTCCACCACCCGGGTGAACACCTGCATGGCTTTGAAGCGGTCCATGATGCGGTCTCGATTGTTCAGATATCTGAATAGAGTTAACCATGTGAGGCGGTTTATCCGCCATTCCTGAATGGAACAGACTGGGGACCCGTCATCGACAGGAGTATCGGCAATGCAAGAACGACGTTTGGGCCGGGACGGCCCGCAAGTCTCCGCCCTGGGGCTGGGCTGCATGGGCATGAGTGATTTCTACGGTGGCCGCGACGACCGGGAGTCCATCGCCACCCTGCACGCGGCGCTGGATCAGGGGGTCACCCTGATCGATACCGCCGACATGTATGGTCCGTACACCAATGAGGAATTGGTGGGTAAAGCGATCGCAGGACGCCGTGACCGGGTTTTCCTGGCCACCAAGTTCGGCGTGGTCCGCGACAGCGATAACCCGCATTCCCGTGGCGTCGACGGCAGCCCTGATTATGTGCGGCGATCCGTGGAGGGCAGCCTCAAGCGCCTGGGCGTGGATCATATCGACCTTTATTACCAGCACCGCATTGATCCGGAGGTGCCCATCGAGGACACCATGGGCGCCATGGCGAGGCTGGTGGAGGAAGGAAAGGTGCGCTACCTGGGGCTCAGCGAAGCGGCCCCGGACACCCTGCGGCGCGCCCACCAGGTCCATCCGATCACCGCGCTGCAGATGGAATATTCGCTCTGGACCCGGGACGCGGAGGCCTCAATGCTTCCTCTCTGTCGGGAGCTGGGCGTCGGCTTCGTTGCCTACAGCCCTTTGGGGCGAGGTTTTCTCAGCGGTGCGCTCCGTTCTCCCGAGGATTTCGACAGCGACGATTTTCGCCGGCACAACCCCCGTTTCCAGGGCGCTAATTTTCAGCGCAACCTGGACCTGGTGGACCAGGTGACGGCGCTTGCCGAGGCCAAACAGGTGCTTCCCTCACAGCTGGCGCTGGCGTGGGTGCTGGCCCAGGGGGAGGACATCGTGCCGATCTTCGGCACCAAGCGGCGGCGCTATCTGCAGGAAAACCTGGGCGCCCTGGGCCTCACCCTCAGCGAGGAGGATCAACAGGCCCTGGCGCGCATCTTCCCGATGGACGCCGCCGCCGGTGAACGCTACGGCGAAGCGGGCATGGCCACGCTGGGGCGTTGAACGCGGCGGCTAGCGCCGGGGCGTGGACACCACTGGCATGGCCTCGCAGGGCTCGGCCCACTTCGCGTCGGCGGTGAACAGGGTGTCGGTGACCTGGTGCGGGTAGACCGCCGACACCGCGCTGGTCAGGCGCTCACGCAGGGTGTCCAGCTGCGCCAGCCCGGTGAGCGGGAAATCCGCCGGCAGCACCACATGAATCATCACGTAGAGCTGGCGACCGGGTCGCACCATGCGCACCTGACACTGGCGCACGGGCAGGTCGGCCAGCGCCGCGTCGATGGCGGCCAGCACCGGGCGGCGCAGCTCGCGGGGCGGTGCCCGGTTGAGCAGCTCCATGATCGCGCCCTTGGCCATGCGGATGGGCACGCTCAGGCAGAACAGCACCACCGCGATCACCAGCACCGAATCCACGTAGGGCACGATGTCGTCGCGATCGAAGAAACGCGCCACCGGGATCATGCAGAAGGTGAGCAGCACACCGGAGGAGATCAGCGCATTCACCAGCCAGTTCTCGAAATCGGCACGCATCAGCGGGCTGTCCACATGCCGCCGGCTGCGGTGCAGTACCCAGGCGGTTATGGAGCAGGCGAGGGTGGCGAACACGGCATAGCCGATGGCCGGGCCGGCGACGATTTCCCGGCCGCCGGCGAGCAGCGCCAACACCGCGTCGACCAGGGCGAACAGCGCCACGCCGAGAATCAGCAGGCCTTTGCCGGCGTTCACCAGGGATTCGAAATAGCCGTAACCGAAGGGGAATTTACGGTCGTCCGGCTGGGCCGCCAGCACGCTGATGCGTACCGTCATCAGGGCGACCAGGAAGTAGATCAGGTTGAACAGGCCATCCAGAAGGATGGCCTTGGACTGGGTCAGGGATGCGGCGGCAACCGCGGCGGCGCCCACCACGAGGGACATCACCACGGAAAGAATCAGTGCGCCGCGCTCGCTTTTCATGGCCCGCTCCGGTTGCCGTTAAAAAGCGCAGTCTAGCGCAAATCCCGGCGCCCGGAACGGCATGATGGTTACCGAGGGTTTCAACCCTGGTCGGAGAAGTCCTTGTAGGCGTCCATCGCCTTGCTGGTCAGCACCGGACCCGCCGCCCGGGTGACCAGACGGCGGGCGCCGGGGCTGGCGGCCAGCAGGATGCCGGCGGCCAGCGCGCCGACCACCACCGTGCCGGTGTGCTCCCGGGTCCATTGCGCGGCACGGTCGCCCACCAGGGGGCGGAGATTGTCCTCAATGCGCTCGTCCTGGCGCGAGAGATCGCGGCTGTCCTTGCCGCTGGATCCGGATTTGTGAGTGGTACGTTGCACCACCATCACGAGCAGCACCGCCATGACCAGCAGGCCGAGGCCGGTGAACAGGGACGCCAGGGGCGCGCCCAGGGGCGGCGCCATGGCGAACCAGGCGGCGGCCGCCAGGCAAAGCAGGGCCGCGAAGCCGGTGAGCATGGCCAGCCAGACCAGCGCGTTAAGGCTGAACAGGCTGGACAGGGGGCCGCGTATATTCATCGATCAGCGGCTGATCAGTTTGCCGATCAGCAGGCCCACGCCGAACGCGCTGAGCACGCTGGTGAAGGGGCGCTCCTTGATGTGCGAACCCACTTGCTCGGCCTGGCCTTCGGCCTGACGGCGCACCTGGTCGAACTGATCGCGGGCGTGTTCCACGCCGGCCTGGGCGCGTTGCTGGGAGTTGCGTTTAAACGCTTCGGTAAGCGCGCCCAGATCGCGGCGCAGCTGGTCCATGTCCTTCTTGAGTGCTTCGGTTTCCGGCGATTGACTCATTACAACCTCCTGTTGCGATGAAGAATCCGTAAGTGGAATTCGAGCATAGAGGATGAACAGAGCCTCTGCCTACGGACACATGCAAAAGATTGATAAAGCGCCGGATAAAAGCTCAGAGGTTACGAATCACCTCGTCGGTGAATTCGGAGGTGGAGGCCTTGCCGCCCAGGTCCGGCGTGGTGACCTTGCCTTCGCCCACCACGAAGCGGATCGCTTTGCGCATCCTTTCGGCGTCTTCGTTACGTTCCAGGTATTCCAGCATCATCGCCGCGCCCAGCATCAGGGCGGTGGGGTTGGCGATGTTCTGCCCGGCGATGTCCGGCGCGCTGCCGTGCACCGCTTCGAAGATGCCCTTGTGCTCGCCCACGTTGGCGCCGGGCGCCAGGCCCAGGCCGCCGGTGAGGCCGGCGCACAGGTCGGAGAGAATGTCGCCGAACAGGTTGGTGGTGACGATCACGTCGAAGCGGTGCGGGTTCATCACCAGCTGCATGGCGCAGTTGTCGACGATCATCTCCTCGTGCTCGATGTCCTCGTACTCCTTGGCGATGGAGCGCGCCACGTCCAGGAACAGGCCGGAGGTGGACTTCATGATGTTGGCCTTGTGCACCACCGTCACCTTGCGGCGGTTGAGCCGGCGGGCCGCTTCATAGGCGAAGCGCATCAGCCGCTTGGATTCCTTGCGGGTGATCACGCTGCGCAGCTCGGCGCGCTCGCCGTCGTCGCTGACGGTCTGGCCTTCGCCGGAGTAAATCCCTTCGATGTTTTCGCGGATGGTGACGATGTCCACGTTGTCGTAGCGCGAGCGCACGCCGGGAATGGACAGCGCCGGGCGCAGATTGGCGAACAGGTCGAAGTGCTTGCGCAGGGTCACGTTCACCGAGCTGAAGCCCTTGCCCACCGGTGTGGTGATCGGGCCTTTCAGCGCCACCGGGTTCTTTTCAATCAGGTCCAGGGTTTCCTGGGGCACCAGGTCCTCGCCCTTGTCCAGGGCGGTTTGCCCGGCGATCGCGTAGTCATAGGTGAGGCCGCAATCGAGCGCGTCGAGGACACGGATGGTGGCGCTCATGATGTCCGGGCCGATGCCGTCGCCGGGGATGACTGTAACGCGTGTTGCCGCCATGGGAACTCCTGATTGCCGATTTTCGGGACGCTACTCAAGTAGTGTGAAGAGGCCCCAGTCTATACGAACAAGGCCGCTTCTGTGCAGGCGTGGCCCCAGGGATACAAGGACCGTGCCACGCTTAGTGCCGCGCCGGCGGGTGCCCGGCGAGCTGGCGCGCGGTGTCGAGAAACTGGCCCAGTACCACGCCTGGCGGCCCTTTGCCGCGCGCCAGCAACAGCGGCAGGGTGGCGGGCGCGGGGCGGCCGTGAACCGTCAGAGGGCGCAGCAGTGCGCCATATTGATCGTCGGTGTCCGGGTCGCAGGGCACGATCGCCACGCCCAGGCCGGCCGCCACCAGGCCGGCGGCGGTGGACAGCTGATGCGCCTGGTGGCTGACACGGGGCTGGAAGTCCGCTTCCGCGCACAGTTGCGTGATGCGTGCCACGAAGCCGTCGGCCAGGCCCGCCGGCGGCAGGATAAAGGGCTCCGCGGCGAGCAGTTCCAGCGCCACGGAGCGCAGCGTCAGCAGTGGGTGCCGGGGCGGCAGTATCACGCACAGCGGCTCCTCGGTGAGTGCTTCCCAGGGCAGCGCCGCCGGGCCCTTGGCCGAATGCACGAAGCCGATATCCAGCCGGCCCGCCTCCAGCTCGTGCAATTGGGCCCGGTCCGAGGCCTCGCGAATGTTCAGGGCGATACGCGGGAACAGTGCGCGGAAGGCACCGAGAATGCGGGGCACCAGCGGCGGCAAGGGCGCCGCCGGCACGCCGATGCGCAGTTGGCCGTTGGCGGGCAGGCGTGCGCGCGGCGCGCGGCTGGCCTCCTGGCTGGCAAACAACGCCCGGGCGCTGATCACCAGGGCGTCACCGGCGCCGGTCAGGCTCACCGCCGTTGCATCAACGATAAGCAGGGGCGCGCCGATGTCGCGCTCCAGTTCCCGCACGCTCTCTTTCAATAGCATGGGGTGGCGGCCCAGGCGTTGGGCGGCGCGGGCGAAATCACCTTCCTCGGCGACGGTAAGAAAGTCCCTGAGGTCCTCGCTGCTGATCCGGTCCATAGCATTCACCGGCGGGTTGTTTTTTTACCACGATACCCTTGTTGGGGGCCGGTGCCATAGTGTTGTTATGGCAGGAATGGCATGCTACTAGACCTTCCGATCCGCTGGGGAAACGAACGCATGTGGTTATACGTACTGGCGATCAGTGCCGGTGCCGCCCTCGGTGCCAATGCCCGCTGGCTGCTGGGGCTGTGGCTGAACGCGCTGTTTCCGGCGCTGCCCCTGGGCACGCTGGCGGCCAACCTGCTGGGGGGCTGGCTGATCGGTCTGGCGTTGGGGGTGTTCGCCTGGCTGCCGGCGCTGTCGCCGGAGTGGCGGCTGTTCCTGATCACCGGGTTTCTCGGCGCCCTGACCACGTTCTCCACCTTCTCGGCGGAGATGTTCGAGCATCTGCAAAGCGGCCGCTGGGCGGTGGCCTTGGCCGGCATCGCGGTGCACGTGGCCGGTTCCCTGGCGATGACCGGCCTGGGCTTCGCCATGGTGTCGCTGGTGCGCGACCGGCTGTAAACGCTAGAAACGTTAGACGCGCACCGCCTGTGGTGTTTCGCCGCGCAGTTTGATCACGTCCGCCCGTGGCGGCGCGCCGAACAGGCGGCTGTACTCGCGGCTGAAATGGGACGGGCTTTCGTAACCCACCCGGAAGCTGGCGGTGGCCGCTTCCAGCCCTTCACTGAGCATCAGGCGCCGGGCTTCGTGCAGGCGCAGCTTCTTCTGGAACTGCAGCGGCGACATGCGCGTCACCTGCTTGAAACTGTGGAACAGGGACGACTCGCTCATGTTGGCCTGTTCCGCCAGCTCGCGAATGCGAAGCGGCTCGGTGAAGCGGTCCTTGAGCACCGCGATCACTTTGGAAATACGGTGCGCCTGGCTGTCCGCCGACGCGAACCGGCGCATTCGCGGGCCGGTCTCGCCGATCAACGCCCGGTAGAGAATCTCGCGCCGCACCAGCGGTGCCAGGATGCGCGCATCCGCGGGGCTGTCCAACAGCGACACCAGACGGGTGATCGCCTCCACCATGCCTTTTTCCGCCTGGGTCCGGCACAGACCGCAGGCGATGTCGGGGCACTCTTCCTCCGGTTCGCTCAGGTCGTCGCCCAGCTCGACAACCAGATCGGTGACCTCCTGGGGGTCCACCGACAGCTTGACGCCCAGATAGGGTTTGTCCGGGCTTGCCTGGGTCACCTGGCCGAGCACCGGCAGGTGCACCGACGACACCAGACAACTCAGCGGGCCGTAGACAATTTCCTTGTCGCCCAGCCATAGGGTCTTGCCACCCTGGGCGAGCAGGCACAGGGAAGGTTCGTACACCGACGACACACAGGTGGTCGGGGTGTCCGAGCGGATCAGTTCCAGGCCTTCAATGGGTGTGGGCTGCAGGCCGTCCAGCGGCGCCCAGGGCAGAATCTTGCGGGACAGAGTCTCGCCGAGACGTCGCAGTTCCTCGGCGGCTTCATTCTCCGTGCTCGCGGTCGAAGTGCTTGCCTTCACGTCGTTCCCCTCCCGAATTGGCATGCGGCTCAGTATACGCCCGGCGAAGGTTGCGGAAAGCGACTCCGTACACGGGCTGCAGTTTTGGGCAAGCACCCTGCAGGATCGCGCAACCCGTGGAAGGAATACGCAGATAACAGTTTCGTGAACCTTTCCCTGCTTAACAGAATCGGGCAAGCACGCGGCAGGAATACGCTACCGCCGTCCGATGCCCTCTCCCTAAAGTGGCGCTTCATCGTCGCCATAGACGAAAGCATTCATTTTTTTATTTGACCTAAGGAGCCTCTGGGCAACTCCCTTGCGTGCTCTGGCTTTCAGGCGAGTCCGCCGTCAAGGCGCGATTTTGAAGTCGTGCTGACGGCCCGACGAAAAAGCGCAACGCTGAGGGCGGGCTCGCCTGAAAGCCCCGAAGGGCGCGTCCTGAAGCGAGCATCTGCTGCGTTGTGCTTCTTGCCAAGGGCTGCGGCCATTGGCGGCGAACCACGCCTTGCATCTGCTCGCTTCAGGACGCGCAGAGCACGCCAGGGAGTTGCCCAGAGGCTCCCGACTTGAGGAATTACCGTCCTGTCGAGTTCGGGTCGACCCGTTCGATTAGTGCCAAGGCCAGGCCGCGAGGCGGGCCGTTATTCAATGTGGCCGTTATTACATGTGGAGAGAAACAACATGGATATTTTCACCGGTGAGTCCGCGAACGAAGCGGGCTTGTTCTGGGGGCTGACGCCCCTGCTGTTGGCCATGGTGTTCCTGGCGGGCTGCGATGCGCGCAGCGAAGCGCAACACGCCGGCGAACCGCCGGAGGTGGACGTGGCGCGCGTGCTCGCCGAGCCGGTCACACTCAATGAAACCTTCACCGGCCGGGTGGAAGCCCCGGAGACCGTGGCACTGCGCCCCCGGGTCAGCGGCTATATCGACCAGGTGGCGTTCGAGGAAGGCGAGCTGGTGGAAGCCGGCGACCTGTTGTTCCAGATCGACCCGCGTCCTTACGAGGCCCGTGCCCGGGCGGCGCGCGCCGAACGGGAGCAGGCGCGCAGCCGGTTGCAACTGGCCGAAGGCGAAGCCGGGCGCGCCCAGCGTCTGCTGGAAAGCCGCGCCATTTCCCAGGAGGAATACGACCAGCGCCGCGCCGCCTTGCTTAATGCCCGCGCCAGCGTGCAGCAGGCCCAGGCGGCCCTGCAGAGCGCCGAACTCAATCTTCAGTACACCCGCGTTACCGCGCCCGTGGACGGCCGCGCCGGCCGTGCTCTGGTGACCAAGGGCAACCTGGCCAGCGCCGACCAAACCCTGCTGACCACGCTGGTCTCGGTGGACCCTCTGTATGTGTATTTCGACAGCAATGAAGACACCGCGCTGGAGAGCAATCAGTCACTGGAGCCGGGAAAGACCGAGCCGGTGCGCATCGGCCTGGTGGGCGAGGACGGCTTTCCGCACCAGGGGGCGCTGGACTTTATCGACAACCGGCTCAACCCCAACACCGGCACCCTGCAATACCGCGCCGTGCTGGAGAATCCGGATGGCGCTTTTAAGCCCGGCCAGTTCGCGCGCGTGGAAATGGCGGTGGCGGAACTGGACAGCGCCCTGCTGGTGAACCGCAAAGCGGTGCTCACCGACCAGGACCGTCGCTACGTCTATGTGCTCGACGGCGACAACACGGTGGGCCGTCGTCAGGTGGTCACCGGCCGCCAGGTGGGCCAGCTGCTGGTGATCGAATCGGGGCTGGAAAGCGGCGACCGGGTGATCGTCAACGGCCTGCAAAAAATATTCGGATCGGGGATGCAAGTGGCGCCGCGCGATGTCGCCATGCGCGACGCGCCGGCCCTCGACAACAAGGCCGTGGCCGCTTCACAACCCTAACACCTTACTTCCCAGGGAACGACTGCATCCGGCGGGCCGGCGGCCCGCCGCGTGGGAGCTATTGCGATGAACTTTTCACGCTTTTTCGTGGACCGACCGATCTTCGCGGCGGTGGTGTCCATCATTATCTTCGCCATCGGGTTGATCTCCATTCCCAACCTGCCGGTGAGTGAATACCCGGAAGTGGTGCCGCCCTCGGTGGTGGTGCGCACGGTTTATCCCGGCGCCAACCCCAAGGAAATCGCCGAGACCGTGGCCACGCCGTTGGAGGAATCCATCAACGGCGTGGAAGACATGATGTATTTCAAGTCCGTGGCCGGCTCCGACGGCGTGCTGCAGATGACCATTACCTTCCGCCCCGGCACCGACGCGGAAGACGCCACGGTGCGCGTGCAGAACCGGGTCAGCCAGGCGCTGGCACGGTTGCCGGAAGCGGTGCGCCGCCAGGGCGTGACCACCCAGAAGCAGTCGCCCACCTTTTTGATGGTGGTGCACCTGACGTCGCCGGACGGCCGTTACGACACCCTGTATCTGCGTAACTACGCCCGGCTGCATGTGAAGGACCGGCTGGCGCGGGTTCAGGGCGTGGGTGACGCCCAGGTGTTCGGCGGCGGCGACTACGCCATGCGCGCCTGGCTGGACCCGGGCAAGGTGGCCTCGCGCGGGCTCACCGCCAGCGATGTGGTGGGCGCCATGCGAGAGCAGAACGTGCAGGTGTCCGCCGGCCAGTTGGGCGCCGAGCCGATGCCCGACAGTGATTTCCTGACGCTGATCAACGCGCGTGGTCGGCTGCGCACCGTGCAGGAGTTCGGCGACATCGTGCTCAAGAGCGGTGACGACGGCGAGATTGTGCGGCTTTCCGATGTGGCGCGCCTGGAACTGGGCGCCGGCGACTACACCCTGCGCGCGCAACTGGACGGCAAGGACGCGGTGGCCATCGGTATCTTCCAGGCCCCCGGCGCCAACGCTTTGGAAATCCGCGAGCAGGTAATCGGCATCATGGATGAGCTGGAGCCGCGTTTCCCGGAAGGGGTGGAGTACGAAGCGGTCTATGACACCACCATCTTCGTCAGCGACTCCATCAAGTCGGTGATCAAGACGTTGCTGGAAGCGGTGCTGCTGGTGGTTCTGGTGGTGACGTTGTTCCTGCAGACCTGGCGCGCCTCGATCATTCCGTTGCTGGCGGTGCCGGTGTCCGTGGTGGGGACCTTCGGCGCCTTGTATCTGCTCGGCTACTCGATCAATACCCTGACATTGTTCGGCCTGGTGCTGGCCATCGGCATCGTGGTGGACGACGCCATCGTGGTGGTGGAGAACGTGGAGCGGAACATTGAAGAGGGGCTGACGCCGCTCGCCGCCGCCCACCAGGCCATGAAGGAAGTGTCCGGCCCGATTGTCGCCATCGGCCTGGTGCTGTGCGCGGTGTTCGTGCCGATGGCGTTTCTCGACGGCGTAACCGGTCAGTTCTACCGGCAGTTCGCGGTGACCATCGCCATCTCCACGGTGATCTCCACGATCAACTCGCTGACCCTGTCGCCGGCGCTGGCGGCCATGCTGCTCAAGCCCCATGACGCGCCCAAGGACCGGCTCACCCGGGTGATCGACGCGCTGTTCGGCTGGCTGTTCCGGCCGTTCAACCGCTTCTTCAACAAAAGCTCCAACAAGTACCAGGGCGCGGTGTCCCGGGCGCTGGGCAAACGCGGCGCGGTGTTCCTGGTTTATATCCTGCTGCTCACCGGCACCGGCGCCATGTTCCAGGTGGTGCCGCCGGGCTTTATCCCGATCCAGGACAAGCTCTACCTGATGGCCGGGGTGAAGCTGCCGGAGGGCGCGTCCTTGCAGCGCACCGACGAACTGCTCAACGACGTGGTCGACATCGCCATGAACACCGAAGGCGTGGAGCACGCCATCGCGTTTCCCGGTTTGAACGCGCTGCAGTTCACCAACACCTCCAACACCGGCGTGGTGTTCTTCCCGCTCAAGCCGTTCGACCAGCGCGAGCGCAGCGCCTCCGAGATCAACGCGGAGATCAACCAGAAGATCGGCGCCTTGAAGGAAGGGCTGGCGTTTTCCTTTATGCCGCCGCCGATCCTCGGACTGGGCAACGGCTCCGGATATCAGTTGTTTATCGAGGACCGGGGCAATCTGGGCTACGGCGCCCTGCAGGACGCGGTCAATAATTTCCAGGGCGCGGTGGCGCAGACGCCGGGCATGGGCTTCCCGATCAGCAGCTACCAGGCCAACGTGCCGCAGCTCGACGCGGAGGTGAACCGGCTGAAAGCCAAGGCCCAGGGCGTGTCGGTGACGGAGCTGTTCGACACCCTGCAGACCTACCTGGGTTCCACCTACGTCAACGACTTCAATCGCTTCGGGCGCACCTGGCAGGTGATGGCGCAGGCGGACGCGCCGTTCCGCGAAAGCGTGGAAGACATCGCCCGGCTGCGCACCCGCAATGACCGGGGCGAAATGGTGCCGATCGGTTCCATGGTCACGCTCACGGAGACCTTCGGGCCCGATCCGGTGTTGCGCTACAACGGCTACCCGGCGGCGGACCTGGCCGGTGAAACCGACCCCTCCGTGCTGTCCTCCGCCCAGGCCATGGCCGGCCTCACCGCGCTTGGTGAGGAGGTGCTGCCGCCGGGCATGGACTTCGAATGGACCGACCTGAGCTACCAGCAGGCCACCCAGGGCAACGCCGCGCTGGTAGTGTTCCCGCTCTCCATTCTGCTGGTGTTCCTGGTGCTGGCGGCGCTGTACGAAAGCTGGACCCTGCCGCTGGCGGTGATCCTGATCGTGCCCATGTGCATGCTCTCGGCGCTGATCGGCGTGTGGTTCGCCGGCGGCGACAACAACATCTTCGTGCAGGTGGGCCTGGTGGTGCTGATCGGGCTGGCGTGCAAGAACGCCATTCTGATCGTCGAGTTCGCCCGCGAGCTGGAGCTGCAGGGCAAGGGCACCGTGGAAGCGGCGCTGGAAGCCTGCCGCCTGCGGTTGCGCCCGATCATCATGACCTCGATCACCTTCACCGCCGCGGTGGTGCCGCTGGTACTGGGCAGCGGCGCCGGCGCCGAAGTGCGCCAGGCGCTGGGCACGGCGGTGTTCGCCGGCATGATCGGCGTCACCCTGTTCGGCCTGTTCCTGACCCCGGTGTTCTACGTCGCCCTGCGCAAGCTGGCCGGCGGCGGCCGGCCGGTGAGCCATCACGGTTCAACCATGGACGGCGAAGCGCACGGCCAGACTTCTGGAGACAATCATGCATAAATCCATTGTCCTGCTGACGGCACTGGCGTGGCTTTCCGGCTGCGCCGTGGGGCCGGACTATCAACCGGTGCAACCGGACGCGCCGGAGCGCTTCCTGGAGGCACCGCAAACGCCGTCCGGCAGCGCCGACGAGCAGCGCTTCTGGGCCGGCTTCGACGACCCGATGCTGGCGGGGTTGATCCGCCAGACCCTGGACGCCAACCGCGACCTGCGCGCGGCGCTGGCCCGCTACCAGCGCGCCGAAGCGCTGCTGCGCGGCAGCCGTGCCGAGCAACTGCCCAACCTGGGCGTTTCCGCGTCCGCCGCCGAGCAGCACCTGGCGGATGTGGAACGCACGCCGCCGGGCGCCGGTGACGACCGCGTCGAGCTGTATCAGGCGGCTGCGGGTCTCAGTTGGGAGCTGGATCTGTTCGGCCGCCTGCGCCGCGCCAGCGAAGCGCAGCGGGCAGAACTGGGCGCCGCCGGCGCCGACCTGGCCGCGCTGCAGGTGGCGCTGGTCGGTCAGCTGGCCACCAGCTACTTCGAACTGCGCGGCCTGCAGCAACAACTGCTGGTGGCGCGCAGCAACGTGGACAACCAGCGCCAGTCCCTGGAGATCGTGCGCTCGCGGGTGGGGGCAGGGCGCGGCACCGCCTTCGACGAAGTCCGAGCGATATCCCAGTTGGAGGCCACCCGCGCGGTGATCCCCGATCTGCAGGCGGCGGTGCGCGCGCGCATGTTCCGCATCGCCGTGCTCACCGGGCAAACCCCGGGAGCGCTGGTGGACGAGCTGGCGCCGCCGGCACCGTTGCCGGAAAGCCTGCCGGTGATCCCGGTGGGCAGCCCCGGCGAGGTGCTGCGCCGCCGGCCGGACATCCGCGCCGCGGAACGGCGTCTGGCGGCGGCCAGTGCCCGCATCGGCGTGGCCACCGCGGATCTGTTCCCGAGCTTCAGCCTGGACGCGCTGATCGGCTCCGTCGCCAGCGACAGCGGCGACCTGTTCAGCGCCGGTGCCGAATCGCGCCGGGTGACGCTGGGCGTGGACTGGACCTTCCTGGACTTCGGCCGGGTGCGCAGCCGCATCGACGCCGCCGACGCGAACAGCCAGGCGGCCCTGGCCAACTATGAGCAGACCGTGTTGCTGGCCCTGGAAGAGACCGAAACCCAGCTGGTGCGCTACGCCCGCAGCCGCGAACGCAGCGAGCGCCTGGGCGCCGCCACCGACGCCGCCGGCGAAGCCGCCGAGCTCGCCCGCACCCGTTACCGGCAGGGCTTTATCGGCTTCTTCGAAGTGCTCGCCGCCGAGCAGGAGCTGATCGACACCCGCGACGCGCTGATCGAAAGTCGCACCGCCGAGACCCTGGCCATGGTCAACATCTACCGCGCCCTGGCCGGCGCCCCCGGCGGCGCCACACCCGTCGCCTCGGCAAGCGATTAACCGAAAACGACGCGCTGATTCGTTTTCTTACCCCAGGGGCCAGGACGGCCCCCTTTTTTTGGGGCCTTGAGGGAAGGCGCTCTGTGGGAGCGGGCCTTGTGGGAGCGGGCCCCGCCCGCGAAAGGGTGGCTTATAGCCACCCGGCAGGATCCCAGAGACCTGGTTTATATTCCGATCATGAAGCTCTCTGGAATCCCGCCGGCCGGCTGTGCCGGCCTTTCGCTTGCAGGCAAGCTCCCACAAATCCGGCTTCGTAGCGGAGTCTGTTCTAATGTTCGCGAAGGTTATCCAACATCCGATTACCGATCTCGATAAAAGTATTCTGGTCTTTCTTATTAATGCCTTTGAGAAGCGTCTTTTTCACTTCATCTTCAGCGTCCTTGATACGCGCCATCAGCCCCTGGCCCTTCTTATTGAGCGACAGAAGCTGGGCGCGACGGTCCTCGGGATCCGGCGTGCGAGTGATCAGCGCCATGCTCTCCAGCTCCTTGATCACCCGGGTGATCTGCGCCTTATCGCGGCCGGTGACGCCGGCGATCTGCTGGGCCGTGCAATCGGGCTGACGGTGAATCATCTGCAGCAGGCGTACATGCATGCCGTTCAGCGGCAGGTCGTAATCGCGCACCGCGCGCTTGGTGCTCACTTTGAATTGAAACGCCAGCTGCCAGAGCACCTGGCGAATGTCGGTTTCATTTTTCATATGATTGACAATATCAACTAGTGAAATTATGGTTGATATTGTCCACTAGTTAGACGGGCGCCACAAGCGCCACCACCATGAGGTAACCCATGCCCAGACCCGCTCCCCGTATTCTGGAAGTGCTGTGCACCGAGAACGTCACCCCGAACATGAAACGGGTGGTGCTTGGCGGCGGCGATCTCAGCGACTTCCCCCGCAACCACGAAAGCGCCAACTTCAAACTGCTGATTCCCCGGCCGGGGCAGACCGAGATCCCGCTGCCGCCGTTCGGCGACGCACCGCCCGAAGAACGTCCCATCGTGCGCACCTACACCCTGCGTCACTTCGACCACCAACGCGGCGAAGTGGCGGTGGATTTTATGATGCACGCCGACCACGGCCCCGCCTCCGGCTGGGCCGCCGCCGCCCGGCCCGGTGACCGGATCGGCTTCGCCGGACCCGGCGCGCCAAAGTTCGCCGACTTCGACGCGGACTGGTTCCTGTTCGCCAGCGACATGTCCGCGCTGCCCGCCATCGGCGCCAACATCGAACGCCTGCCCGCCAACGCCCGCGGTTACGCGGTGCTGGATATCCTCGACCACGCGGACCGGCAGGACCTGCCGTTTCCGCCTGGCATGGAAGTGATCTGGCGGGTGAACCCCCACCCGGAACAGCCCGCCATGGGCTGGGTGGATACCATCGTCGGGCTGCCCTGGCTGGACGGCTCGCCGTCGGTCTGGATAGCCGGCGAAAGCGGCGCCGTGCGCGCCGTGCGCCGCTACCTCACCCAGGAACGCCGGATCGAGCGCCGCCGCCTCTACGCCAGCGGCTACTGGCAGATCGGCCTCACCGAGGACCGCCACCAGCTGGAAAAACGCAAAGAGAAAGGCTGAGCACGACTGGTGGGCGGCACTTGTGGGAGCTTGCCTTGCAAGCGAAAGGCCGGCACAGCCGGCCGGCGGGATTCCTGAGGGCAGTAAAGCCGGAACACCAACCCGGTCTCTGGAATCCTGCCGGGAGCTGCGCTCCCTTTCGCGGGCTGGGCCCGCTCCCACAAGTGCCGCCCGCCTCGGCAATCAAGGCTTTGCTGAAAGGCCGTGATCCGCTAGCCGCAGCACTTCTTGAACTTGCGGCCGCTGCCGCACAGGCAGGGGTCGTTGCGGCCGGGCTTAAGCGGCGTGACGCTGTGCTCGCCGTCCAGATAAAACCACTGGCCGTTCTCGCGCACGAAGCGGGAGCGCTCCTCCAGCACCGCGAAGCCGTCACCGTCCCGGTGGGTGGCGCGGAAGTGCACCTGCCCCGAGTCGCCATCCTGCTTCGCGTCGACGATCTCCAACCCCAACCACTGGTCACCGCCTTCCAGCGTCAGCTCGGCCGGCCGCGTATCCGGGTGCCAGCTGGCGCGGACATAGTCGGCGTCGTCGCGCACGAAAGCGCTGTAGCGCGAGCGCATCAACGCCTCCGGCGAAGACGCCGGCTCACCGTGATGCAAGGGCCGGCAACACTGACCGTAATCCAGGCCGGAGCCACAGGGGCAGGGGACGGGCTCGCTCATTTGGGGCGGTACATCTGGAAGGACTTGTCCGGGCTGATGCCGAAGTAATCCGCCGGGCCGCCGCCGCGCAGGATCGGCTCGGCGTCGGCGGTCTGGTAGACGCCGTCCTTGAGCAGACGCCGGGCGATATGCACGCCCACCACCTCGCCGAACACCATCCAGGTGTCGGTCTCGGTGCCGTCGGTGCCGGTGAGCCGCAGGATCTGACTGACCCGGCACTCGAACGACACCGGCGTCTCCTTCACCCGGGGCACTCCGATCACCCGGGAAGGCTCCGGCGTCAGCCCGGCCAGCTGAAACTCGTCCACCTCCGGACCCACCGCCGCGCAGCTCTGGTTCATCGCCTCGGCCAGCGGCCGGGTGGCCAGGTTCCAGCCGAACTCGCCGGTCTCCTCGATGTTTCGCACGCTGTCCTTGTAGCCGATGCTGGCGAAGCCCACCAACGGCGGCGTGTAGTTAAAGGCGTTGAAGAAGCTGTACGGCGCCAGGTTCAGCACCCCGTCCCGGCTGCGCGAGGAAATCCAGCCAATCGGCCGGGGCGCCACCAAAGCGTTGAACGGATCATGGGCCAGCCCGTGGCCGGCGGAGGGTTCGTAGAAGTGGATGTCAGTAGTCATTGAGCAATGCTACTTGGGGCGGGCTATAACCGACAAGCGCGGGCCAGGCCCGCGCTTGAAGCTATCAACTGTCAATTATCAACTATCAACTCAAGCCGCCACCTTAGGCGGCGCATCCCCATGCTTGATCCCGTACTTGCGGATCAGCTTCTCGCGCTTGTCCGGGTCGAAGTTGATGTTGCGGGCGTCGTAGCCGGCATGCTCCAGCAGACGCTTGTCCATCACCTTGTACCAGATCGGCGGGAAGTAGCTGATAAAGAACATGCCGAAGTAGCCGTTGGGCAGCTCGGGCAGATTCTCAAAATGCCGCAGGCTCTGATAGCGGCGGGTCGGGTGCGCGTGGTGGTCGGAGTGGCGCTGCAGGTGGAAGGTCGCCCAGTTGGAGAACATGTGGTTGCTGTTCCAGCTGTGGTACGGCTGGGTGCGCTCGTAGCGGCCGTTGGCCTTCTTGTGGCGCAGCAGGCCGTAGTGCTCGATGTAGTTGGCGGAGGTCAGCTGGAAGGCGCCCCAGAAGGCGGTGCCCAGAATGTAGGGCAGCAGGCCGATGCCGAAGATGGCGAGCACGGTGCCCCAGGCGACGATGGTGATGATCGCCGGCTGGATGATCTCGTTCTCCAGGGACCAGACCGATTTGCCCTGGGCGTTCAGGCGGTCTTTCTCCAGGCGCCAGGCGCGCTTCGCGGCGCCGGGCAGCTCACGCAGCGCGAACTTCCAGATGCTCTCGCCCATACGCGAGGAGGCCGGATCTTCCGGGGTGGCCACGTCTTTGTGGTGGCCCTTGTTGTGCTCGATAAAGAAGTGGCCATAGGCGCAGGGCGCCAGCACGAACTTGGCCAGCCAGCGCTCGCCCTTGCCCTTCTTGTGGCCCAGCTCATGGCCCAGGTTGATGCCCACGCCGCAGGTGCCGCCGATCAGGTAGATCATCGCCAGCACGCCGTGCCAGGGCAGGTTCTGGGTGCCCACGAACCAGGCGCCGTAAAACCAGGCGCCCCAGATCAGCGGCACCAGGGCGTACAGAATCCAGCGGTAATAGGGGTCGTTTTCCAGCTGCGGCACCACCTCTTCCGGCGGGTTGCTGGTGTCTTCGCCGATCAGCATGTCCAGCACCGGCACGGTCAGGTAGTAGAACGCCAGCGGCAGCCACAACATCAGCGCGTTGTTGCCGGTGGCGAAATAGAGCGCCGGGCCCACGAACACGATGGCCGGCACGAACAGCGACGAAAACCACAGATGCCGTTTGCGGTCGCGGTAGATCACGCCGGACGGCCCGGTGAATACACCTGCCTTGCTCATAAACCTCACCTCTTTGTTATGTAATGGTTCTATCCTCCGCCTGTCCGGGGCCAACCGGCACCGCTTAGAGTGGCAATAAATCGTCATAAAGTGACAAGGCGGCCGACATTCACTACCTTGGAGGGAAGGCTTCCAGGGAGCGCCCCCATGACCGTCCAGATCACAAATCGGCTGCGCCCCGCGATTCACCCCACCTATCCGCGCCTTTTGTGCGCGTATTTGCATGAGCGGGGCTTCGATAACGCGGTGATATTCCAGGACACCCGCCTGCAATGGGAGCAATTGCTGGGCGACCACCGCTATTTGAGCCTGGAGCAGATGTCGCGTCTGATCCGCCGCGCCATCGACCTCACCGGCCAGCCCTGGATCGGCCTGGAGACCGCCGGCGTCACCTCGGTGTCCGCCCACGGGCCGCTAGGCTACGCGGTGGTGTCCGCCCCGGACCTGCGCGAAGTGCTGCGGGTGGTGTCCCGCTACGTGGGGGTAAGGTTCCAGCTGGTGGGGGTGCGCTTCCAGGAATTCGACGACCACGCCGTGCTGACGCTGGACGAGCAGGTGGATCTGGCCGAGATCCGCGAATTCGTCACCGGCTCCATTCTCGCCACCTACTTTCAACTGGTGGACACGGTCACTTCACGGCGGCTGCGCGACGTGGCCGTCACCCTGCCGCTGGACGAGCCCGCCTGGGCGTCGGTGTACGAAGAGTATCTGGGCTGCCCGGTGACCTTCGGCACCGGCCAGCTCACCATCACGCTGCCCGCCGCGCTGCTCGACACCCCCTGCCTGACCGCCGACCCCACCACGCACCGCGCGGCCCTGCGCGATTGTGAGCACCAACTACGGCAGATTCAGAGCGGCGGCCCGCTCAGCCAGCGCATCGGCGTGATGCTGCTCGACCGCGACGGCGACTACCCGACCCTGGACGACACCGCCGAGGAATTCGCCATGTCCCGCCGCACCCTGATCCGCAAGCTCAAAGCCGAAGGCACCAGCTTCCAGGAACTGCTCGACGACGTGCGCCGCGAACTGGCCGCCTGGTACCTGCTGGAAACCAGCCTGCCGGTGGAGCGCATCGCCGAAAAGCTCGGCTACCAGGACCCCTCCAACTTCAGCCGCACCTTCCAGCGCTGGTTCGGCACCACGCCGCTGCGCATGCGCCGCGCGCCCTGACCTAAGACGTCAGCGCCAGCAGCCGCCGCTCCAGCTCGAACACATGCTCGTCCTCGGCGCCCAGCTCGCGCAGCGCCTCCGCCAGATGCAGCAGATAATCCCGGTTGGCCCCGCTGGGTCCGTGGCTGCCATGGATATGCCGCGCGATCTCGTCCTCCGGCGCCGGCCCCAGAAAGGCCGCGTTGTCCTCGGTGGCGATATACACCAGCCCCTCTTCATGGCCGCCGTCGGCGAACGTCATCGGCGTGGCGAACCGCAAATAGCCGTTCTTCTCCCGCACATCCAGATGCTCGAACACCGACGGCGCCACCCGGTACGCCATGCCCGCGCACACCGTGCCCGGGCGCTCCACCAGCGTGAGCACACGGCCCGGCCGCTCCGGCGTGCCGCGATGATCGTGGGAGCCCTGCCAGAAGCGCCGCGCCCAGCCCTCGATGCTGGCCGGCCGGCGCTCCAGAAACGGAAAGTCCGCCTTGAAAATCAGCGAGCCGTAGCCGAACAGCCAGACGCTGTCGCGGCCATTGAAGTCATGGCGGGTTTTATTGAGTGTGGAGGTGTCGAAGGACATAGGAGATAAGTTTCAAGTTGAAAGTTGCAAGTTGCAAACGCGGGCACGGCCATGCCGCCGGTCAAGCCTCCGCCGCGCTTCAACTTGCAACTTGTAACTTGCCGTGGCTTCTGCCGTCCGTGACGCGATTTCCGTTACAATCCCAACACCACGAACAGTCACGAAGGCCCGTTTCATGAAAGACGTACGCCAGGAATACCACGCCCCCGGCCTCACCGAAGCGGACCTGCTGGCGGACCCGGTGGAACAAGCCCGCCGCTGGGTCGACGACGCCATCAACGCCGAGCTGCCCCTGGCCAACGCCATGACCCTGGCCACCGTCTCCGCCGACGGCCGCCCCTCCAGCCGCGTGGTGTTGCTCAAAGGCATCGAAGACGGCGGCTTCGTCTTCTTCACCCACTACGACAGCCGCAAAGGCGACGACATCGCCGCCAACCCCAACGTCTCCTTCGTCATGTTCTGGGGCCCCTTCGACCGCCAACTGATCGTCAACGGCCGCGCCGAAAAAATCCCCGCCCAGCAATCCCGCGACTACTTCGCCTCACGCCCCCGGGGCAGCCAGCTCAGTGCCGCCGTCTCCCATCAGAGCCGGCCGGCCAGCCGGGAGCAGTTGGAAGCGGATATGGCCGAGCTGGCCGAGCAGTATCCGGAAGGTGAGAGCATCCCCATGCCGGAGACCTGGGGGGGTTACCGCATCGTTCCCGAGGAGATTCAGTTCTGGCATGGGCGGCCTAGTCGGTTGCATGACCGGTTCTGTTATGTGCGGGGGAGCCGGAAGTGGGCGCGCCAGCGACTGGCGCCCTAAGCAGGTGGAAGACACCAGCCATAGACTGGCCGAACCCAGCGGACTGCGGACCCCAGCGAAATCCTTTCCAGAACATTTGTAAATCTGTGTGGTGTCCACCTCGCAGATACCAATAGTTCCTGCACGGTGCGGTATTCGCCCTCTTTGAGAATAGGTGGGTCACAAAGCTATAGCGAAACGTGTGGCTGGTGGCGATCTCCTCCGGCATCCGCAATCGCCCATCTTTCCGCCTTTGGAATGACAAAAATATGGATACAATGCCGTGCTCATCGCACCGAAATGAAGCCGATGAAGTCGAGTGTTTGACCTGATAGCACGCTATGCATGACTACGGGCTCGCATCTTCGTCAGACTGAGCAATATTGTTGTTACTGAAAAACAGGAAGTCGAAAGAGTAGCATTTAACCGCCGGTGGGTGTTGTAAATTTCCAAAACATCTGATTAATTATAATGATATAAAACGGCGATAGGATGACTTGTTCATCATGTATATAAAGCGCAAGAAGCTTAACTTCTGTCATAGAGAAGAGGTAACGGATATCTAAAAAGAATCCGCCATTCACAGTTCTGCATGAAGCTAAAAATCAATATTTATAGTTTTCTTCTTGCGGCGGCGGGGCGGCTATTAAATCCTTTCTTTCATAAACAAAGGTGGCAACCCCGGCGTATGCCTAAATGCCCCTTAGGAGCCATGCTTCATTGAAGCATGATATTCTCTTGTGGCTACAGGCAAGTTCGAGATATTCTACTCAAATCAAAAAAAGAAGTTCGAATTAAGGGCGTCCAAAAACTAATTTTGATCCGGTCTCGATGCAGGATGATACTGAGACCACATCCAGAGCAATGGAATTAAAATTCTAAATGGGTAATCGTCTAAGGGGGATGGAATTTTATCTCGGAGCCATCTTCTATGCTGATGGTATATGATATGAAATACATGGGCGCCACCGCCATCGTGATTGGGTGGGAATTCGCTAATAAGTAAGCGTCTTGAGTCAGTTCTGAAAGACATGAATAAGCTGCGAAACAAGTTGGCGCATCGGCTCACCCACCCAGATTTCATAACTGAGCTCGTAGGCTGGTCGGAGAAAGCTGCTAGAAGGAAGCTGGAAGACCCAGATGATCCTGAAGCAGTTCGAAAACACCTAATTGGAGGTGTTTCGGTTATATCTGCCTACCTGTGGGGCCTGGTCGATGGTATCAAGTCGCAGCGCAATACACAGCAGCCGACCTCTGGCGCACCGCCTGAGTGATCGTTGTGTGTGAAGGCAACGCGATTTACTCCCAGGGCAAATTTATCGGGTCGAATGAGGTGGTGCGGGGCTGCTAGATGGCCGTAGGATCTGCCTTTGGCGCCGCCACGATTTGCTTGGACCGTCTTGTAGAGAGGATTGATACTAGGAGAATCGAGATCGCAGCGCTAAAGCCCTTGGTTGCAGCGGTTCGCAATGCGTTCTCTCATGGGATAGCGGCACCACGGTGGTATGTTAAGTCTCATCGTTTCGAGCGTGTAGATTTGTACTCTTTGCGCGGGCCGCAAGTGGATCGCGAGGCACTAAAGGTAGGATCCTTTGACTATTCCAAAATTGGCGGGCCTACGCTCTGGTACAGAGCCAAAGATTACATTGTGTCTGCGCAGCACAAGAGACTTAACAAGAAACTATGACCAATCGCTAACACGGCGGCTGAGTTAAGCGTTATGTATTTAGCAATGCTAAACAGTTTTAATAAGGAAAAAGATGAGCGTTTCAAATTATCTTGAGAAGATAACTAAGCACTATAATTCTGGTCATGCTACAGAACATACTTACCGCGGTGATCTGGCCGAGCTCATAAGCACTCTGGTGCCGAATATACACGTCACTAATGAGCCGAGCAATGTCACAAACTGCGGCAATCCCGACTATGTAATTACACGCAACAAGATTCCCGTTGGCTTTATTGAGGCAAAGGATCTTGACAAGGATCTAAACAGTAAACGGTACAAGGAGCAGTTTGGCCGTTATCGGAAGGCACTAGACAATCTGATTATCACGGACTACGTCCGGTTCCAATTTTTTCGGCATGGTGAATTAGTACATGAAGTAAGGATTGCTGAGATAGAGGGTGAGCGCATCAAACCCATTCCCGGAAGCTTCGCCCGGTTTGATAGTTTGCTTAACGATTTCTGTACTTATGTGGCGCAGACTATTAGATCGCCAAAAGTGCTTGCGGAGATGATGGCGGCTAAGGCACGTTTATTAGAAAAAATCTTGGAAAATGCCATTACTTCAGATGAAGAAAACGAAGAAAACTCTGCACTAAAGCAACAATATGAAACCTTCAAAAGAATCTTGATTCATGATTTAAGTCCTCAGGGCTTTGCCGATATCTATGCGCAAACCTTGGCCTACGGAATGTTTGCTGCTCGCCTTCACGATAAGACTCTTGACACTTTTAGCAGGCAAGAAGCAGCCGAGTTGATCCCTAAAAGCAACCCTTTTTTAAGGAAATTATTCAATCATGTTGCTGGCGTGGATATCGATGACCGTATCGTTCCTACTGTGGACAACCTGGCTGATTTGTTTCGTGCTACAAATGTTGAGGCATTATTAAAAAATTTCGGTAAGGCTGCAGACTCAAAAGACCCAATTATTCATTTTTACGAAACCTTTCTCGCAAAATATAATCCGGATTTAAGGAAATTACGTGGAGTCTGGTACACGCCTTCATCTGTCGTTAATTTTATTGTGCGAGGTGTCGATGAGGTCCTTAAAAAGGATCTTGAGATTAAAGACGGGCTTGCTGATACAAGAAAAACCACAATAGAAGTGGAAGCTCAAGGCACTGCAGTAACCAAGGGCAGGGGCAAAGGCAAACGTCTCACAGAAACGAAAGAAGTACATAAAGTTCAGGTGCTTGACCCGGCGACAGGTACAGGAACGTTTTTGGCCGAAGTGATTAAGTTAATACACTCGGATAAATTCAAGACTATGGCGGGCATATGGAATGGCTACGTTGATGATCATCTTATTCCTCGCCTAAACGGTTTTGAGCTGCTAATGGCCTCATACTCAATGGCTCATTTGAAACTTGATCTGCTTCTTACAGAGACAGGTTACGTTTCGACGAAGAATCCTAGATTTAATATTTTTCTAACAAATACACTGGAGGAGTATAGCAAGACCACTCCCGATTTATTTTCTAGTTGGTTGAGCGCTGAGGCAAAAGAAGCAAATCACATTAAGCGGGAATCTCCGGTGATGGTTGTGATGGGCAACCCTCCTTACTCTGTGAGTAGTTCTAACACTGGAGACTGGATACGTGACTTAATAGGTTGTTATAAAAAAGGTCTTAATGAAAGAAAAATAAATTTGGATGATGACTACATAAAGTTTATTAGGTACGGGCAGTATCTAATTTCTAGAACTGGCGAAGGTGTCTTGGCTTATATCACAAATAATAGCTTTTTAGATGGTGTTACTCACCGGAAAATGAGAGAAAGCCTGCTTGACGAATTTGATGCTATTTATATAGTGAATCTTCATGGCAGCGTTCAGAGGTCAAGTGCTTTAACTCAGTCCCAAAAAGATGAAAATGTTTTTGATATTATGCAAGGGGTGTCGATCACCTTTTTTGTAAAGCGCCGGGCTAAGATTAAGAGTTCGATTGCTAATCTCTATTATTGTGATGTGGTGGGGACTAGGAGCTCAAAATATAAGCTTCTTGAAAAATCAACTTTGGCTGACTTTAACTGGACTGAAGTTCGGCCTGCTGAGCCTTATTTCTTTTTCACTCCAAAAGATTTATCAAAGTCTGATGAATACATGGATGGGTTTTACGTAAAAGATCTTTTTGAAAATTATAACTCTGGCATCCAAACTAAATGCGACGAGCTCGCCATCCATTTTTCTGAAGATGAATTGGATTGTGTTTTGAGCGATTTTAAGGAAAAATCGGTATCAGAATTGAAATCGAAATATCCAAAAAAAGACTCCAGTGGGTGGACGTATGAAAAGGCTAAAGCGGCGATCGAGACCAATAACTATAGCAAAGAGCTTATATCTTTTAGGCCTTTTGATACCAGGCATACTATTTACTGTGACTATTCTGGAGGGTTTATTGGGCGCCCGCGCGAAAAAACAATGAAACACTTTCTGAAGCGCAATATTGGTATTCTTTTTCCAAGACAGGCCATAACTGAAAAATTCGGCTATTTTGTTACCACCAAAATATGCGACATAAACTTTACTGGAACTGCAGGGCAGTTTGGGGCTGGCCTTCTATTTCCGCTATATGTCTATCCTGAAAGTAAAGGCCATACCCAGGAAGATCCCATACCCAATTTCAATAAGAAAGCTATTGACGAGATCGAAAATAAAATAGGCATTAAATATGAGGTAAAAACTGAAAAGGGAGAGAGGGATGCATTTAATCCTTTGGATCTTTTTAATTATATTTATGCAATCTTACATAGCAATATTTATAGGGCCACATATAAAGAGTACTTGAAAGTCGACTTCCCAAGAATTCCATACCCGAAAGATAAAAGCTATTTTTGGAGGCTTGTGGGTTTGGGGGATGAGTTGCGACTGCTGCATCTAATGGAGTTGGATTTGCCAGAAGATGACGCCGGGAGCTACCCTGTTGCAGGGAGCAATGTTATAACTAGGAGAATCATCAAAAAAGATTGGGATCTTTATGACCAAGAAAATTCGTTTGGTCGAGTCTGGATTAATGATGAGCAATATTTTGACAAAATTCCTTTAAGTGCGTGGGAGCTATATATAGGCGGCTATATTCCAGCACAGAAATGGTTAAAAGATAGAGTGGGCAGGCAGCTCCATTACGAAGACATTGGTCATTACAAAAATATATTGATTACACTCAAACTAACAATTCAACTAGTTAGCGAGATTGATAAGGTTTATGGGGGTTAAAGTTCACATAAGAATGCGCGTCATTCGAATAGCTTACTCCGTAGCTTTTTGCGCTAACTAAGTTAATACATAACGCCGCTCCGCAAGCTGCTGCTGTACTCGGCGTTAGAAGATAAGGCCTCGAAATTCTCCGAGGCCCGCCTTTCAGGCTCAGCTACTGCAATCTCGAACAATCGACAGCCGCCCATCCTCAACCGTAATCGATACTGGTGTGTCGATGGAAAAGCCGGCTTGTTCCAGCCAGAGACCTTTCAAAAGAATGAACGGCGCCACGCGATTCCCGCTGGAGGGGGTGCGTTTTGGGATATAGTCCCAGTGGCCTTTGCGGACTTTCAAGTTGCGGTTATTCATGGTTGTGCTCCTGTTGTGCAATTTCTAGGTTGCGTAAGTAGGGCGGTCGGGAGGCTAGAAACAGCAACAGGTACTGCTCCGACTATTTCCTGCTAGCAGGTGTTCTATTCGCCGGACCTCCCGACCATTACATTCCCGGATTTCAGGCACAAAAAAACCGCAGTACTTCCGGGATGCGGTTTTGCCCGCCTGTTAGAGTTTCTAGGCTCCTTCTGAAACTCTACCTGGATTTGCGATGCTGTCAATATGGACAGTGTGAGGAGGAATCATGGCTTTTCCCAAACGCGGTGCAACGCTCACCGGAACCCTGTCAGCAAGCTTGCTAGCTATCTCCTCGATTGCCGGCTGCTCGGCCCCGTCCTCGGACGCTGAGGAAAAGGCGGCGTCGTCGACTCCGCTATCCGCCGAGGCACCGGATGATGCCGGCAAACAGGAAGAAGACTCGTCCTCCGGGCAGACCCGGGGCGGTGATGGCTCGGAGATTACGCTGAACGCTCTGACGGAGGGGGACATGGGCGAGGCGAGCCTTGCCGGCGAGCTGGGTTGCTCTTTCACCACGGCTGACGGAGAGGTGTTGCTGATCGCCATGGGCAATGTGGCTTCGTCCGATGCGGCGCAGGGTGTGGTCAAGGTCGCCAGTTATGTGGAGCGCGTGTCGGCGCCTGGCGGCTTCGATGGCATGACGGCGTCTCCGACCTTCAGTGGTAAGGGCAAGACGGTTCACATTGAGGTGAACGGGGAGCCCACCGAAGGCGGGGAGTCGCCGCCCAGGCCGGCGACGTTGACGTATGACCGGGCCGACGGCGCTCAGCGTGACTGGCGGGGCGAGTGGCGTTGCGGGCCGTAGGGCGATGAATCGGAGGTTAGTGGTGACCGGTGGATCCGGGGGCGGTAAGAGCACGCTGCTCGATGCCCTGGCGGAACGGGGCTATCGCGTCGCGCCGGAGGCCGCCCGGCGCCTGATTAAGGAGCGGCTGGCCGCGGGGCTTTCGCCACGGCCGGACCCAGTCTCCTTCGCGCGCGCCATTTTGAGCTCGGATATACAGCAATACCGTGCCGCGACGGACCATGACGGCATCACCTTCTTCGACCGGGGCGTGCTGGATGCGCTTTACATGCTGGATCTGGAATCCGCGATGTCGCGGTATGAGATCGCCAGTCTGATTGACGCGTTCCCCTACAACGACACCGTGTTCCTCCTGCCGCCCTGGGAGGCGATCTACGGCATGGATTCGGAGCGCGATCAGACGTTCGAGGAATCCGTGGCGGTGTTCGAGGGCATAAAGCGCTGGTATGCGCGGTGGGGGTACCAAACGGTGAAGGTGCCGCGCGTCAGTGTTGAGGCGCGTGTTTCGTTCATTCTGGACGCCATTGGTCGCCAATCCATTTAGGCGCCTACCCGCTGCTGTGGCGCCACGCCCGGAATTGACGTTATGACGTCATAACGTCAAAATGTTGCCTATTGTCAGCCTAACCGGAGGCGGCCATGAGCGGCACGTCCAAGCGTTCAACCATCTACTTCGATCCCCAGTTGCATGCGGCGCTGCGTCTCAAGGCGGCGCATACCAACCGCAGTGTGTCCGATATCGTTAATGACGCCGTTCGTGAGGCGCTGGCCGAGGATCAGGAAGACCTGGCGGCGTCCGAAGACCGCGTCGCCGAGCCGACCATGAGCTACGAGGCCTTTCTCAACGAACTGAAGGCCGATGGCAAGCTATAAGCTGGTCTTCAAATGGTCCGTCGCCAAGGACTTCCGGCCGATCCCAAGGAAAGACGCGGCCCGCTTGCTACGCCGCATCGATGCGCTGCGGGAGGAGCCCCGTCCGGTGGGCTGTGAGAAGCTTTCCGGGCTGGAGCGTTATCGCATCCGCCAGGGCCGGTATCGGGTGGTGTACGAAATCACCGATGAGTGCCTGATTGTGACGGTGGTGAAGGTGGCGCACCGGAGGCATGTCTACCGGCGATAGTGCGGTCCGGGGTGAGTTGTGATTTTGCCCGAGGAGGGTATGGATGTGAGCCTGCTGCATGTTCAAACCATGGCGCGGTACAACCGCTGGATGAACCAGAAAGTCTACGACGGCTGCGCCGGCCTGTCGGATGAAGACCGGAAGCGTGATATGGGCGCTTTCTTCAGGTCGATCCATGGCACGCTCAACCATATTTTGCTCGCGGACCGGATCTGGATGGGGCGGTTCACCGGTGAGCCTTTTCCGGTCCGGTCGCTCGACCAGGAGCTGTACGCGGACTTCCATGTGCTGCGGGGTGAGCGGGCGGCGGAGGACGAACGCATCATCGACTGGGTGGCGTCACTTTCGCCGGAAGACATGGAGGGCGATCTGGTGTACACCAGTATTGTGAACCCGGAACCGCGCCGTTATCCGCTCTGGTTTGCGCTGTCTCATTTCTTTAATCATCAGACGCACCATCGCGGTCAGATTACCACCCTTCTTACCCAGCTCGGCGTCGATGTGGGCGTTACCGACCTTATCGGAATGAAACCATGAACCAGAAGCAAGCGACTGAGTTCGCGGCGGAGTGGATCGAGGCGTGGAATGCGCACGATCTCGATCGCATCCTTTCTCACTATACCGATGATTTCGAGATGAATTCGCCGTTGATCGCCAAGCGGCTCGCGGCGCCGTCAGGGACGCTGAAAGGCAAGGCTGCGGTAGGTGAGTATTGGCAGGGCGCGTTGCGCGCTTACCCGGACCTCCGCTTTGAGCTGCTCAAGGTGCTGCGGGGCGTCTCCTGGGTCACGCTCTACTACCTCGGCGCAACAGGCAACGAGGTGGCGGAGACGTTCCTGTTTGACGGCAAAGGGAAAGTCACGCAGGTGTTCGCGTCTTATGCCTAGACCTAGGGTAATGGACGGCGGGGGCGTCTGTGTCGGATCCGCCTAATCGATATCGAGAAATTGAACTTGCCGCCCCCATGGTTGGACGACCTAATGGTACGATCCAGGCGTACGTAACAGGGAGGACAACGATGATGATTAATAAACTAACCGCCATTGTGGTGGTTTTCATGGCAAGCACGCTATTCGCGGCGCCCGCGTTCGCTGATGACAAGCGTATCGGCATACTGGTCTTCGATAAGGTTCTCACCAGCGATGTCATAGCGCCGGCGGAAGTCTTCGGGGTTGCGACGCGAAAGTCGTGGTTCTCTGATTACGAAGTTGTGTTTATTGGCGTAGAGCGGAAGCCGGTGATTACCACCGAGGAAGGAATCCGTTTGCCTGTCGATGCAACTATATACGACGCCCCCAAGCTGGATGCGTTAATCGTTGCCAGTGCCTACGATATGGATTGGTTATTCGAGAACGAGGATTTAACCGCGTTTCTACGAAGCCAGGCGAAGACCGCTGCATTGTTGGGAAGTAACTGTTCGGGGGCGTTTCTGTACGCACACGCAGGACTTCTGGATGGCTACCGTGCCACCACCTGGGCGGGCGGAGAGAAACAGCTCGAACGTGAGTTTCCTGAGATCGACGTGGTCTTTGATCAGAATGTGGTGGTTGATCGAAACCGTATCTCCAGTAATGGCGGCGTTCCTTCCTACCAGTCCGCTTTGGTGATGCTGTCGATGATGGCTGGAACCGGCAAAGCAAAGACCGTGTTTGAAACCATTCAGCTCAACCGCCTGATTCCGTGGTCTGATATTGAGGCCTACTTACCCGAAGACAAGACCTGACGCAGGGAAACCGGCCTCAAGCGGTCGGAAGCCAAAAGCGCAAGGAGGAATTTTCGTGAAAAGTGATGAAGACGAAATACGAGAGCTTGTTGCGAAATGGATGAAAGCAACAAAAGAAGGTGACTCCGAAACCGTCCTCGGCCTGATGGCGGATGATGCGGTTTTTATCGTTCCTGGTGAGAAGCCTTTCGGGAAAGACGCTTTCGCGTCGGCTGCGAAATCTCAAGACACAGCATCCATGGAAATAGATGGCGAGAGTGAGGTGCTTGAGATCACGGTTACAGGTGACTGGGCGTTTATGCTGAGTCACTTGACGGTCAAGGTAAAAGCCGACGGCTTCCCTGAAAGGGTTCGGGCAGGCAATACGCTTACCGTGCTTACAAAGAGAGATGGCCGCTGGCTTCTGTACCGGGACGCAAATCTGTTGGTTCCCGACCCGCAGTTCAGCGATGCCACTTAACAAGTGAAGATCAGATGTCGACATTGAGCCTTACGGATGGGTCGGAGTCCTTCAAGGTTACGGTGCTTGAATCCGCGCCCGGCGCCCCTGTATTGCTCTTTGCGGTAGGGGCGGGCGGCAATCCGGAGCGCCATCTTCCGCTTCTCACCTCTCTCGCCGAATCCGGATACTCGGTGGTCGCACCGCACTTCACCGGGCTGGACGCATCGGTGCCCAGGGAGGACGAGTTACGTCTTTGGGCGCGGAGGCTGACCCTTGCCCTCGATAGCGTTGCTCCGTCCGGATCGACGGTGGTGGGCGTGGGTCACTCACTCGGTGCGGCGGCCCTGCTCGCATTGGCCGGTGGCCAGATCTGGTTGGGCGCCGGCCGCCATGTCGAGATCGTGCCTGACGGGCGACTCACCCGGCTGGTTCTGTTGACTCCGCCGATGGGCTTTTTCCAGGTCGAAGGGGCGCTGGATGCCGTGCAGACGCCCATCCTTGCTTGGGCAGGCTCGCGGGATTCGATCACGCCGGCCGCCCAGGTGGATGTGCTGGCTCGTGCCTTGAGCGGCCGCTTACCGTTGGATGTACGCGTAACGGAAGGGGCCGGGCATTTCTCTTTCATGGACCTGCCGCCGCCGGACGAGGTGGAGCCGTTGGCCGATCGGCAAGCATTCCTTGATCTGCTTGCCGAAGAGATCGGGAAGTTCTTGAAAAGGTGAGTGGCGTTCGGGCCCTCAGAAGATGATCAATCAGGGCCAGGCGGCGGTCTGAATGAAGCCGGATGACTGGACGGCTAACCGATATCGAGAGACCGAATCTTGTCGTTTCCCAGCTCAAAGGTATAGCGAAGCACCGCCGGGCTACCGGGGAAGTTGCCCGAGACCCGCGCTCGAACGATCACGGTGGCATCGGCCCCTTCCATTTCCAGCGGTTCCGCCGTATAGCTGTATTTCTACTTGGATTCGATAAACCAATCGGTGATCTCGGCGATCCCATTATAGGTATGCTTCTCGTCATGAACGGAAGCGTCCGTGGCGAAGCAGCGGTCCAGTGAGGCGCTGTCCTTGTCGTTGCTGAGCTGGAAGAAGAGCGCGATGGGCGCCGGGAAATGAATGGCCATTGGCGGTTCCTTTGGCGGTGAATGGAGGGTCCTGAAGTTTGATCAGGGCGTGCCCCTTCATCAAGAACGCACGAAAAAGTAAGTGGGTTACCTATGGGTAAGGCGTATACGCCGGAGACGGCGGCGGCGGACGTGGCGGCGGCGATGAAGGTGCTGGAAGGGCGCTGGAAGTTGATTCTTCTGTTCCACCTGTTCGGTGGCCAGGTGAGGCGTTATTCGGAGCTGGAAAAATCCATCCCCGGTATCTCGCAAAAGATGCTGGCCCAACAGCTGCGCGCACTGGAAGCGGACGCCTGGTGCGCAGAACGGTCTACCCGGAAGTGCCACCGAAGGTGGAATACCAGCTCACCGACTGGGGACAGGCGCTTTGCCCGGTGCTGGATGCGCTGCTTTCCTGGCGTGAAGGGAAGCAGGCTCAATAGCTAATGGGGTCATGTCTTCTTTCCGCTCGGATGGTGAGCCTATGAGTCGGCGACCGGCTAGCGCGAAAGGCAAGACTTGACCTCCGCTGGCTTGATGACCCACTTTGTGGTCTTGATGTTATTGGGGAGCAGGAAGATTCGGGGGGGGTATGTCTTTATCTTCCAGCCAAAAGAGGGCTCATCTGAAGCTGGCGATTGCCTCAATCTATTTGGCCTGCATGTTCGCCTTGTACGGCTCGGAGCGTGACGTCATATGCTGGTTCTGGATATGGCCGCTGGTTATCGCAGTCTTCCTCTACAAGCTGATACTTTGGTTTGGCCGCTGTCCTTCTTGTCGTGAGGAATTCTCATTGAAACCGGTGGGAAAGGGCGCCTTCTTAACGACCTTTATCTGCCCGAGATGCGGTGCTCAACATGAGCGTATAAATACGGGCGGCGGCCCCGGTCGCGGCGGACCCTAGCCGTCGTGGTCATTGATCGCGAGGAAAACAATCTTCTCCGGTTGATAGCGATACGGTTATTGCCAGGCGCGCCCTTGAGGTGATGATGACGATGAATAATATCGATGTCGCGGCCATCGAAGGAATCTGCCGCAGTTGATGCACGGTGAACTGTGATGACCTACGAGCAATTCAACCGCTTTTGCCGCTCGTTGCCGGCCACAACCTATGTGGTTCAGTGGGGTGGCGCTCACGTCTGGAAAGTGGGCGGCAAGGTTTTCGCTATCGGCGGCTGGGAAAAGACCGGTCTACCCGCGTTTACGTTTAAGGCATCGGAACTCAACTTCGAGATTCTGCGGGATCAGCCGGGTTTTCAGCCGGCGCCCTATCTGGCGTCCCGGGGGATGCGGTGGATACAACAATACGATGCGGCTGAAGAGACGGATGAGACGCTCCAGTACTACCTCAAGGAGTCCCACCGAATCGTCTCCCCGGGGCTGACCAAGAAGCTGCAGCGGGAGCTCGGCCTGAACCAGACATAGCCGGAGCGACGCCCGCCGCTACACGGTCAGGTACTTCTTCACCAGCTCATCGCTGAGCGCGCCGATGTCGTCCTCGGCGACCTTGCTGCCCCGGTCGATGATGGCGAAGCGGTCGGCGGTGGCGCGGGCGAAGTGGAGTTTCTGTTCCACCAGCAGCACGGTGAGGCCTTCCTCCTTGTTCAGGGTTTTGATCACCTTGCCGATCATGTCGACGATGTTGGGCTGAATGCCTTCGGTGGGTTCGTCGAGGATCAGCAGAGTGGGGTCCAGCGCCAGTGCGCGACCGATGGCGAGCTGCTGTTGCTGGCCGCCGGACAAATCACCGCCGCGCCGGTGACGCATGTCATGCAACACCGGAAACAGCTCATAGATACGCGCCGGAATTTTACGACTCCGGTCAGCCCGCGCCTGCAGGCCGGTCTCCAGATTTTCCTCCACGGTGAGCAGCGGAAAAATCTCCCGCCCCTGCGGCACATAGCCAATACCCGCCCGCGCCCGCTCCTCAGCGGCTCTCTTGCTCAGGTCCTTACCATCAAAATCAATCTTCCCCGTAGCGGCGGGCAACAACCCCATCACCGACTTCAACAACGTGGTCTTCCCCACACCATTCCGCCCCATCACACAAAGACACTCACCTTTCTCCAGACTCAGGTCGACATCCCAAAGGGTGTGGGATTCGCCGTAATATTGATTCAAGCCACTCACACTCAACATGCGCTGTTCTCCCAGGCGGCCCCAGGCCGCCCGCTATTAACTGTTAACTATTCACTCTTAACTGAATTACCCCGTTTCGCCGAGGTAAACCTCAATCACCTTCGGATCATTCTGCACGTCCTGCATCTTCCCCTCGGCCAACACGCTGCCCTGGTGCAGCACGGTGACGGTGTTGGCGATCGAGCGAATAAACTCCATGTCGTGCTCCACCACCATCACCGAGTGCTCCCCGGCCAGGCTTTGCAGCAGCTCGGCGGTGCGCTCCACTTCCTGGCGGGTCATGCCGGCGATGGGCTCGTCCACCAGCAGCAGCCGGGGCTTCTGCATCAGCACCATGGCGATCTCCAGCCACTGTTTCTGGCCGTGGGAGAGGGCGCCGGCGAGCTGGTCTTTCTGCGCGAGCAGGCCGACGGTCTCCAGGGTTTGCGCCATCCAGTCGTACTGCTGGCCGGTGACCGGCTGCAGCAGCGTATGCCAGGTGCCCTTGGGGCCGGCCATGGCCAGCTCCAGGTTTTCCAGGGCGGTGTGTTCGGGGAACACGGTGGGCTTCTGGAACTTGCGGCCGATGCCGGCGGTGGCGATCTCCGTTTCGGTCATGCGCGTCAGGTCCATGGTCTGGCCGAAGAAGCAGCTGCCCGTGTCGGGCCGGGTCTTGCCGGTGATCACGTCCATCAGCGTGGATTTGCCGGCGCCGTTGGGGCCGATGATGCAGCGCAGCTCGCCGGGCTTGATGTAGAGCGTCAGGTCGTTAAGCGCCTTGAAGCCGTCGAAGCTGACGGTGATGTCTTCCATATAGAGGATGTGCTTGCCGCCGGTGTCCAGCTGCCCCGGGCGCACCGGGCGGGTGCCCGGCCGAAGCGGGGCGAACACCTGGTCGCGGCGGAAGGTGTCACGCAGGCTCATGGTCGGCCTCCTTATCGGTGGCGTCGGGTTGCCGTTTGCGTTTGAGCAGGCTCTTGGCCAGGCCCACCAGCCCCTGCGGCAGGAACACGGTGACCGCCACGAACAGGCCGCCCAGGGCGAACAGCCAGGCTTCCGGCATCACGCCGGTGAACAGGGTCTTGCCGTAGTTCACCAGGATGGCGCCGATCACCGCCCCATAGAGCGTGGCGCGGCCGCCCACGGCCACCCACACCACCAGCTCGATGGAGTTCAGCGGCGAGAATTCGCCGGGGTTGATGATGCCCACCTGGGGCACGTACAACGCGCCGGCGATGCCCGCGAGTATCGCGCTGACGGTGAAGATCCACAGCTTGTAGTGTTCGGTGCGGTAGCCCAGGAAGCGGGCGCGGGATTCCGCGTCGCGCACCGCCATCACGGTGCGGCCCAGGCGGGTGCCGGTGATCCAGCGGCTGAGCACGAAGGCGCCGCCCAGGGCCGCCGCCGAGGCGACCAGCAGCGCCACCCGGGTGCTGTCCTCGCGCAGCGAGAAGCCGAGGATGTCCTTGAAGTCGGTGAGGCCGTTGTTGCCGCCGAAGCCCAGTTCGTTGCGGAAGAACGCCAGCATCAGCGCGTAGGTGAGCGCCTGGGTGATGATCGACAGATAGACGCCGGTGACCCGCGAGCGGAACGCCAGCCAGCCGAACACGAACGCCAGCACGCCGGGCACCAGCGCCACCATCAGCATGGCGAAGCCGAAGCTGTCGAAGCCGTGCCAGTACCAGGGCAGTTCCTCCCAGTTAAGGAACACCATGAAGTCCGGCAGCGTGGGGTGGCCATAGACGCCCCGGTCGCCGATCTGGCGCATCAGGTACATGCCCATGGCGTAGCCGCCCAGGGCGAAGAAGGCGCCGTGGCCGAGGCTGAGAATACCGCAGTAGCCCCACACCAGATCCAGCGCCAGGGCGAGCAGCGCGTAGCAGAGATACTTGCCCAGCAGGCTGACGGTATAGCTGCTCACGTGCAGACCGGATTCCGCCGGCACCAGCAGGTTGAGCAGGGCGACGATGAGCACCGCCCCGAACAGAATGCCCAGGAAGGTTTTGGCGGTGCGGTCGGTGAGCGCGGTGGTGAGATCCGAATGTCGCATTATTCCTCCGCGGCCCGGCCGCGCTGCGGAAACAGCCCGCGCGGTTTGCGTTGAATGAACAGGATGATGAACACCAGCACCATGATCTTAGCCAGCACGGCGCCGGCCATGGGCTCGATGATCTTGTTGGCGATGCCCAGGCTGAAGGCGGCGGTGAGCGTGCCCCACAGATTGCCGACGCCGCCGAACACCACCACCATGAAAGAATCGATGATGTAGGCTTGACCCAGGTTGGGGCCCACGTTGGTGAGCTGCGCCAGCGCCACCCCGGCGATACCGGCGATGCCGGAGCCGAGGCCGAAGGTGAGCGCGTTGACCCGCTCACTGCGGATGCCCATGGCGCGGGCGGTGGTGCGGTTCTGGCTGACGGCGCGCACCTGCAGGCCGAGGCGGGTTTTCTTCAGCACCAGTTGCAGGGCGAAGAACACGATCAGCGCGAACACGATGATGTAGAGCCGGTTATAGGTGAGCGAGAAGATCGGATTGATCTGCAAGGCGCCGCTCATCCAGTCCGGCGTGACCACGGTACGGTTAAGCGGCGAAAAGATCAGTCGCACCGCTTGCTGCAGAATCAGGCTGACGCCGAAGGTGGCGAGCAGAGTTTCCAGTGGCCGCCCATAAAGAAATCGAATCACGCAGCGCTCGATGATAATGCCGACAATGGCCGACACCATGAAGGCGGCGGGCAGCGCCACCAGCAACGACCACTCGTGGCCGTCCGGGAAAATCTGTTGCACCACGAAGGTGGTGTAGGCGCCCAGCATGATCAGCTCGCCGTGGGCCATGTTGATCACGCCCATCACGCCGAAGGTGATCGCCAGGCCGATGGCGGCCAGCAGCAACACCGAGCCCAGGCTCAGGCCGAAGAAAATGGTGTCGGCGGTTTCGTAGCGCTCGGTGCGCAGGTCGATTTTCTTCAGTGCGCGGTCGGCGGCGTTGCGTTCGGCGGCGGCGTCGCTTTGTGCCAGGCGGTCGCGCAGCACATTGCGCACCGCCGGCTCCAGGCTGCCGGCCACCGCGTCGATGGCGTTCAGGCGCTCGTTAAGCTGGCTGTCCGGGTTGCGCAGCACGGCGATGTTGAGGGCCGTATCGATGACGCCCTTGACCAGCGGGTTGGCCTCTTCCGCCTGGCGCAGGCGCAGCGCGTCCAGCACCACCGGGTCGGTGTTGCCGACCAGGCGCTGGGCCGCTTCCCGGCGGGCGAGCGGATTGGGGTTGGCCAGCGCGGTGACCGATTTCAGGTCGCGGATTTGCTGGCGCAGCCGGTTGTTGATGATCACCGGGCGCGCGGCGCGCGCCTCGGCGCTGCCCACGTCCTCTTCGCTGATCGGGTCGCGCAGGGCCCAGCCCTGTTCGCTCTGTTCGCCCAGCACGATGCGGTCGCCGGCAAGGTCGTGCAGCAGCTCGCGGTCGAGCAGGGCCTGCAGCAGCGCTTCGCCGCGCTCGTGGCCGGAGCGGGCGATGGTCTCAATGGCTTCGGCTTTGACATCGAAATCGCGGCTCTTGAATTTGGCCAATGACGTTCGCAGCGCTTCCTCCTTGGAAACGCCGGGCGCCACCGACTCCGATGGGCGGTCTTCGCCGTCGGGCGAAGCCATCGTGGTCTGCCCGGCGTCATCGGCCGGCGCGGCGCTGGTTTGCGCCGCCGCCGTACCGCTCGCGCCGAGCAGCATAAAAATCAGTAGTAGAACCCTTGGCATGGTGGTCCCTCGGTTTGGTCCTGGCCTTCGCGGAGAAAAGGCGGGCCGGCGCACCGGCCCGCCGGGCGGGCATCACCCGCTGCTGCTTACTTGGCGGTCTGGGCGGTTTGGCCGCCGCAGGTTTTGGTTTTGGTGTTGTAGTTGCCGCAGTTGACCGGATCGGTCCAGTCGGCGATCAGGTTCTTGGAGTCGGGCAGATAGTCGGACCAGGCGTCGCCGGGCACCACGCCGTCGGTCTGCGAGACCACCGCGAACTGACCGTTGTCCTGGATTTCACCGATCAGTACCGGCTTGGAGAGGTGGTGGTTCTTGTTCATCACCGCGGTGCCGCCGGTGAGGTTGGGGGTTTCCACGCCGATCATCGCCTTGGCCACTTTGTCCGTGTCGGTGGACTTGGCTTTCTCCACCGCTTTCACCCACATGTTGAAGCTGATGTAGGTGGCTTCCATGGGATCGTTGGTGACGCGCTCGTCATCGCCGATGTAGTCGTGCCACTGCTCGATGAACTGGTTGTTCTCCGGCGTATAGACGCTCTGGAAGTAGTTCCAGGCGGCCAGGTGGCCGACCAGCGGGCCGGTGTTAATGCCGGACAGTTCCTGCTCGCCCACGGAGAAGGCGATCACCGGAATGTCGGACGCGTCCATGCCTTGGTTGGAAAGCTCTTTGTAGAACGGCACGTTGGCGTCGCCGTTGATGGTGGAGACCACGGCGGTCTTCTTGCCTTCGCCGCCGAACTCCTTGATGCGCGACACGATCGACTGCCAGTCGGAGTGACCGAACGGGGTGTAGTTGATCATGATGTCGTCCTCGGCGATGCCCTTGGACTGCAGGTAGGCCTCGAGGATCTTGTTGGTGGTGCGCGGGTACACATAGTCGGTGCCGGCCAGCACGAAGCGCTCAATGCCCAGGTCGTCGAGCAGGTAGTCCACCGCCGGGATCGCCTGCTGGTTGGGCGCGGCGCCGGTGTAGAAGACGTTCTTGGAGGACTCCTCGCCTTCGTACTGCACGGGGTAGAACAGCAGGCCGTTCAGTTCTTCCACCACCGGCAGCACGGATTTACGTGACACCGAGGTCCAGCAGCCGAAGATCACGTCCACCTTGTCCTGGGTGATCAGCTGGCGGGCTTTCTCCGCGAACAGCGGCCAGTCGGAGGCGGGATCCACCACCACCGGCTCCAGCTTTTTGCCCATGACGCCGCCTTTTTCGTTCTGCTTTTCGATCATCATCAGCACCGTGTCTTTCAGCGTGGATTCACTGATCGCCATGGTGCCCGACAGGGAGTGAAGCACACCCACCTTGATGGTGTCGGCGGCCATGACCAGGCCGCTGTAGGAAATGGCGCCGGCGGCGATGCCCGCCTGCGCCAGACGTTTAAGACTGAGCTTTTTGGTCTTCATGGTGTTCCCCTTTCTGTTTTCTGATCCGTAAATGGTTAGGTCTCACTGGAAATTATTATTGGCGGCTTCGGGCTCGCGGCCCTTGGCACGCGCTTCATGCAGCATGTGCAGCGTGATTTTTCTGACTTCGTTGCGGCTGGTCTCGATGTGGGCCTTGAGCATCATCAGCGCCTGCTCGGTGCGGTGATGGGCAATGGCGTCGAGAATGCGGCCGTGCTCGTCGTAGGTGGCGTCGACGCGCGGCGGCTTGGTGAAATCCAGCCGGCGGATAATGCGCAGGCGCTCGGTGAGGTCGTGGTGGATGCGCGCCATCTCGGTGTTGCCGGCGGCCTCCACCAGGGTTTCGTGGAAACGCTCGTCCAGGCCGGACAGGGTGCTCACGTCGCGCAGCCGTTCGGCGGGCGGCACCCGCCAGATGCGCATCAGATCTTCGAGCAGGATTTCCGGCTGCTGCAGATCGCAGAGCCGCCGCACCGCCGCGCACTCCAGCACGGTGCGCACGTCGTAGAGCTCTTCGAAGTAATCGAAGTCGAACGGTTTCACCTGCCAGCCGCTGCGCTGCAGCACCTGCACATAGGTCTCGCGCTCCAGGCGGAACAGGGCTTCGCGGACCGGGGTGCGCGAGGCGCCCATGCGCGCGGCGATTTCGTTTTCGCTGAACCGGTCGCCGGGCAGCAGGCGGAAATCGAAGATGTCTTTCTTCAATTGCCGGTAGATGCGCTCGGCCAGGTTCTCGCCGCGTCCGCTCTTGAGCCCGATTTTCATGCCGCGCTCTCCGTGTCGATCACCACCACCGGGTCGCCGGCGTTGATCACCGTGCCGGGCTTGCAGTGCAGCCCGGTGACGGTGCCGGCGACGCTGGCGGTGATCTCGAACTCCATCTTCATGGCTTCGACGATCACCAGGGTCTGGCCGGCTTCCACGCTGGCGCCTTCCTCCACCAGCAGCTTCCAGACGTTGCCGCTGATTTCGGCACTGACCAGATGGCCGTCCACCTCGCCGATGTCCGGGCTGCTGCCCATCAAGGCGGATTCAATCTGTTCGTCTTCGTTCTGCCAGCGGGTCACTTCTTCCCGGTAGGCGGCCTGCTGGTGCTCGCGGAAGGCTTCCATTTCCGGCTCGATGCTTTCCAGGAAGCGGCGATGCTCGGCCAGGTTGAAGGTCTCCTCGGTGATCTCCACTTCCAGGCGACCCTCGCGGAAGGCGTCGCGCATCTCGGCCAGTTCCGCTTCGCTCACCGGGTAGTAGCGCACCTGGTCGAAGAAGCGCAGCAGCCAGGGCTCGCCGGGCTGGAACTGGCGGTTCTTCAGGTGCTTGTTCCAGATCGGCAGGGTGCGGCCGATGAGCTGATAGCCGCCCGGGGAATCCATGCCGTAGATGCACATATAGACGCCGCCGATGCCCACCGTGCCCTCGGCGGTGTAGGTGCGCGCCGGGTTGTACTTGGAGGTCATCAGGCGGTGGCGCGGGTCCACCGGCACGGCGCAGGGCGCGCCCAGGTAGACGTCACCGAGGCCCAGCACCATATAGCTGGCCTTGAACACGATGTCCTTGACCTGTTCTGTGCTGTCCAGGCCGTTGATGCGGCGGATGAATTCCACGTTGTTGGGCAGCCAGGGCGCCTCCGAGCGGATCGTCTCCTGGTAGCGTTGCACCGCGTCCAGGGTGGCGCTGTCCTCAAACGCCAGCGGCAGGTGCAGCACCCGGGAGCGCACTTCCATGTCGTCCACGGAGCCGATCGCTTTTTCACGCTCCAGCAGCGCCTTCACCAGGCCGGCCTGATCCAGCAGGCGCGAGTCATAGTGCACCTGCAGGCTGCGCACCCCCGGGGACAGTTCCAGGATGCCGGGCACCGGCTCGGCTTTAAGGTTTTCCATCAGCGCGTGCACGCGCAGCCGCAGGGCCAGATCCAGCACGTTGTCGCCGTACTCGATGAGGATGTATTTGTCGCCGGCCTGGCGGTAGGTGATGCGCGGCACATGGCCGTCCGCGTCCAGCTCGGCGACCATGGTGGCGGAGGTGAACGCCGGATCGGTCGCGTCGTGGAGATCCGGCGACACCACCGGCACCGGCGCCAGCTTTTCGATAGCCGCGTCCTGGGCCTGTTCCAGCGCCAGGGCCTCGGCGAAGGCGACGGGCGTGAAGCGGATGCTGTCGCCGGGCTTGAGCTGGCCCACTTTCCACAGCTCCGCCTTGGCGATGGTCACCGGGCAGACGAAGCCGCCCAGGCTCGGGCCGTCCTTGGTGAGAATTACCGGGAAGTCGCCGGTGAAGTTGATTGAGCCGATGGCGTATTCGTTGTCGTGCAGGTTGGACGGGTGCAGCCCGGCCTCGCCGCCGTCGGTGCGCGCCCAGCTCGGCTTGGGGCCCACCAGGCGGATGCCCAGGCGGTTGGAGTTGTAGTGCACCTGCCAGTCCGCTTCGAAAAACTGCTCGATGGCCTCTTCGGTGAAGAAGTCCGGCGCCCCGTGGGGGCCGTACAGCACTTTGATCTCCCACTGTTGCGGGTAGTCCGGAATCATCGCCTCGGGGGCCGGGGCCGGCTCATGGTCCGGTGCCGGCGTCGGGCAGCCAGCCAGCTGCGGCTGGCAGATCGATAGCACGTCGCCCTTGCGCAGGGTGCGGCCGCCGTGGCCGCCGAACTGGCCGAGCACGAAGGTGGCCTTGCTGCCCAGGTAGTCGGGCACGTCGATGCCGTTGCGCACCGCGATATAGGTGCGGCAGCCGCTGGAGGCCTTGCCGGTGGCCAGCGTCTGGCCGGCTTTCACCGGCACCGGCCGCCACATGGGTACCGGCTCGCCGTCCAGGGTGGCGTCGCAGGCGGCGCCGGTGAGCGCCACCACGGTGTCGCTATGGAATTTCAGCGACGGGCCCACCAGCGTGGTCTCCAGGCCGGCGGCGCTGGCGTGGTTGCCGACGATGCGGTTGCCGAGCCGGAAGGCGTAGTCGTCCATCGGCCCGGAGGGCGGCACGCCGATGTCCCAGTAGCCGGCGCGGCCGGGGTAGCCCTGCACCGTGGTGTAGGTGCCCGGCTCCACCACCTCGAAGGCGGTGGGGGTGTACTGGAAGCTTTCCAGGTAGCGGGTGGAGACCTTGCCTGCCACCACGTTCGGGTCGATCAGAATGCGGCGCAGATAATCCAGGTTGGTGGCGATGCCGGAGAGCCGCGTGGCGGCCAGGGCGTCCTGCATTTTCTTCAGCGCCGCCGGGCGGTCGTCGCCGTGCACGATCACCTTGGCGAGCATCGGGTCGTAGTGCGGGCTCACCCGGGTGCCGGTGTCCACCCAGCCGTCCAGACGGATGTGGTCCGGGAACGACACCTCGGTGAGCTCGCCGGGGCTGGGCTGGAAATCCTTGAGCGCGTCCTCGGCGTAGATGCGCACTTCCATGGCGTGGCCACGGCTCCGGTAGTCCGCGTCCAGCGGCGGTTGTTCGCCGCCGGCCAGCATCACCATCCAGGCCACCAGGTCGACGCCGAACACCGCCTCGGTGACGCCGTGCTCCACCTGCAGGCGGGTGTTCACTTCCAGGAAATAGAACTCGTCGCGCTCGTCGTCGTAGATGTATTCCACGGTGCCGGCGGACTGGTAGTTCACCGACTCGCCCAGGCGCACGGCGCTGGCGTGCAGTTGTTCCCGGGTGGCCTGGGGCAGGTTGGGGGCCGGGGTTTCCTCCACCACTTTCTGGTTGCGGCGCTGCAGGGAGCATTCGCGCTCGCCCAGGGCCAGCACCTTGCCGTGGCCGTCGCCGAAGATCTGCACTTCCACATGGCGGGCGCGGGCCACGAAGCGTTCGATGAAGACGCCGCTGTCGGAGAAAAAGTTTTCCCCCATGCGCTTCACCGATTCAAAGGCGTCCACCAGTTCCTGTTCGTTGTCGCAGCGGCTCAGGCCGATGCCGCCGCCGCCGGCGGTGCTTTTCAGCATGATGGGGTAGCCGATTTCGACGGCGGCGCTTTTCGCTTCGTCCAGGCTTTGCAGCAGGCCGGTGCCCGGCGCCAGCGGCACGCCGGCGGCTTCCGCCAGGGCGCGCGCTTCGTGCTTGAGGCCGAAGCGGCGCAGTTGATCCGGGGTCGGGCCGATAAACTGAATGCCGGCTTCCGCGCAGGCTTCGGCGAAGTCCGCGTTCTCGGACAGAAAGCCGTAGCCGGGGATGATGCCCTGGGCGCCGGTGTCCTTGGCGGCCTGCAGAATCAGCTCGCTGCGCAGATAACTCTCGGCGGCGGTCTGGCCGCCCAGCGCCACCGCTTCGTCGGCGGCGCCGACGTGCTGGCTGTTGCGGTCCGCGTCGGAGTACACCGCCACCGAGGCGATGCCCATTTCCTTGAGCGTGCGGCAGATGCGTACCGCGATCTCCCCCCGGTTGGCGATCAGTACCTTTTTAAGCATTGCTCAAACCTCTTATGTAGTGCCTCCACCCCCCAAGGGCGGTTATGTCGGTGGCGTCGTCGATGGCCCAGCCTTCGCAGATGAAGCCTTTCACCTGACGGCCGTCCTCGGTTTCCAGCGTGCCGATGCCCAGCGGTGCCGGGATCAGCGCCACGAAGCTTCCGAATTCGCTGACCGGCAGCTTCCACAGTTCGATTTCGATGGCGGCGCCGTCGGCGCCCTTGATCAGCCCGGGCTTGGGCGGCGTGGTGTTGGCCAGGGCGTAGAGCCGGTAGCAGGGCGCGGTTCGGGTGCTTTCCAGCAGCACGGCGCCGCGGTCGGTGAGCTGGTGATTGAGCGGCATGCCGGTGAGGTGGGCGCCCACCACCGCCACCGTGACCATGCCGTCGTCGCTGCCGGCTTCCGGCTCCGCCGGCGCGGGCAGGGCGTTGTCAGTGGCGCCGGCCTTCCAGGGGCGGTGGCGCTGCCAGCGGCGACCGAACTCGGCCAGGGCACCGTCCTGCCAGGCGGCGCCGATCAGGGTGATGCCCACCGGCAGGCCGTCGTCGCGGAAGCCGCCGGGCAGGGCCAGCGCGCACATATCCAGCAGGTTGACGAAGTTGGTCCAGGTGCCGAGCTGGCTGTTGAGTTTGACCGGTTCCTCGGCCACCGCCGCGCGGGTATGGATGCCCGGCGTGGAGGGCACCACCAGGGCGTCCACCCTGGCCATCAGTTGATCCGCTTCGCGGCGCAGGTCGGCCAGGCGGTACTGGGCGCGGAAGCCGTCGGCGGCGCTCATGTCTCTGGCGGGCAGAATCACATCGCGGATCACCGGCAGCAGCGCGTCTTTTTCAAGCAACGGCTCGGCGACCGTGTAGCGTTCGGCGACCCAGGGGCCCTGGTAGAGCAGCTCGGCGGTTTCGCGCAGCACGCCGGTATCCAGCGGAATCAGCTCGGCGATTTCCGCCAGCTCTTCCAGGTGGCGCTGCCAGGCGGCGGCGGCGCGCTGGTCGCCGAACCAGGGCGTGTCCTTGGGAATGCCCAGGCGCGGCCGCTCCGGCAGGGCGGCGGGCAGCGGCTGCGGCGCCGGGCGCGCGTAGCCGTCCAGCTCGTCGTAGCCACGGAACAGGTCGTAGACGCTTTGCGCGTCTTCCACGCTCAGCGCGAACACGCTGATGCAATCCAGGGTGCGGCAGGCGGGCACCACGCCACGGGTGCTCATGCTGCCCTTGGTGGGCTTGAGGCCGACGGTGTTGGTGAACGCCGCCGGCACCCGGCCGGAGCCGGCGGTGTCGGTGCCCAGCGCGAACGGCACCAGGCCCAGGGAGACCACCGCCGCCGAACCGGCGCTGGAGCCGCCGGAGATATAGTCCGGGTTAAAGGGGTTGGGCACTTCGCCGTAGGGCGAGCGCACGCCCACCAGGCCGGTGGCCAGCTGATCCAGGTTGGTCTTGCCGACCAGAATGGCGCCGGCGTCGAGCAGCGCCTGCACCGCCGGCGCGGTTTCCTTGGCGGTGTAGGTGTAGGCGGGGCAGGCGGCGGTGGTGGGCAGGCTGCCCACGTCGATGTTGTCCTTGACCGCGAACGGCACGCCATAGAGCGGCAGGCTGGGATCACTGAGGCGCTCGGCCTGGGCCAGCAGGCTGGACTCGTCCAGCAGGTGGATCCAGAGGGCCCGCTCGCTGTCCTGCAGCTGAGCGGAGAGAGCTTTCATGGCCGATACCGGAGTGACGTTCTTCTTCCGGTAGGCGGCGCGCCATTGATCGATGGTCCAGCCAAGCACGATCGCATACCTCGTTGTATACCAGTGGGTATGCCGATCAGTGCAAGGCGGGTGCCAGCGTGGGGCGCGGGGCTAAGCTATTGTTTAAAAATAGGTTTTTCTGTTTCCCGGCGAACGGCGAGATGAGTCGGGAAAGGTATGAGATGCGTCTTCATGGGGCGTCCGCGCCATCATTGTGCATGGCCGGGTGGCTGGACGGTCAGGGTAGCGGTGGCGGCGCGGGCGGCCGTTGCGGCCGTACGCCTTGCCCGAGGGTATTGCCCATCCGATTGCGCAAAGTGGACAGGTTGAACAGGCCTAGGCGGTTGGGCGCCTGCTCGGCGACGGTGGCGGAGTGCATCGCGGGCGTGCCGCGTTCCGGGACGGACGACGGCGCCATCTTCCGCTGATAACAGTCGTAGGGCAGCGCCTTGTGGCCGTCGATTTCGACAGTCACACAGCTGGGTGCGTCCTGGTTGTTGTCCGCCCGGGTGGGCGGGCCGGCGATTAACGCCAGGGTGAGCACGGCAAACGCCGGCATGGAGCACCACGGGGTGGATTCGGCTGTCATGGGGTCGTTCCGGGACGGGAAATGAAGGCTCACCTTGGTGCGGATCACTGCGCCGTACAAGGCGTAAGCACGCAACCCTGATGAATTTTTAATGACACTGTTTCGGTTTGAGAGGTATCGAACACTCTTCCCTGGTGTTGACCGGAGCACTCCTCGGCTGTCGCTGAAAGCCGCGGTGGTCAGCAATCAGTTAGCCGCTGTCCGTAATGTCCCCGGACCAGCGGCTTTTTTTTGCTTCGTTTCATGAATTTTCAATGACAAAGGTTCGGTCGTGGTGGGTTCCAGTCATCTAGAGAGTGTTAACTGGATCACTGGCCGGATGGGCCGGTGAGTTGTTGGTTGTGGCAGCGGCTTACGGGGACACCACTACGGTGGTGGTGCCACGACCCGGTGCATCAATGCCGAGTTTTGAATCCATGCTTTACAAGAAACGAAAGACTGGACGGTGTCGTTCCATGACCGGGATGTGCTTCAGCGGACTTCTGTTAATCAGTCCGCTGGCATGGACGCAGCAGAGTGCTGAACCGGATGCCGCCGGGACGCCTGTCACGACAACGGTGACCATTAATGAGTACATCGTGCGTGGTAATACCGTGCTGCAGGCACGCGATATCGAGCGCGCGGTTTATCCCTATCTGGGGCCGGATAAAACGCTGGACGACATACGAGAGGCGCAACGGGCCTTGCAGGCGGTGTACCAGGACTCCGGCTATCAATCGGTATATGTGGAGCTGCCCGAGCAGAAGGTCAGCGGCGGCGTGGTTTACCTTGAGGTCGTGGAAGTGAAAGTCGGTCGGGTGCGGGTGGTTGGCGCCGAATACCAATCCCCGCTCGAGATTCGAAATCAGGTGCCCGCGCTGACCAGTGGCACGGTACCCAATTTTGATCTGGTTCAAGAGGAGCTCACCGAGGTTAACCGTACCGGTAAGCGGCAGGTCATGCCGCTGGTCAAGGAGGGGCGTATCCCCGGCACCATGGATGTGGATCTGGCCGTTGAAGACGAGCGCCCCTGGAGCGCCAGCCTGACGTTGAACAATGACTATAGCGCCGACACCGAGAAGCTACGCACGGTGGCCACGCTCAGCCACGCCAATCTCTGGCAAAAAGGCCACAGCGCCTCGCTCACTTTCTTTACCGCGCCTCAGGATACCGACAACGCCGAGGTCTGGTCCTTCAGCTACGAAGCACCGCTGAGCAAGCGCTGGTCGGCACGCTTTTCCGGCTATACCTCCGACAGTGACGTCGCCACCGTGGGCGGCACTAATGTACTGGGTCGCGGCGATTCGTACGGCGTGGCCGCCGTGTACAGCCTGCCGTTCGACGGCAACTGGGGGCATTCGTTTTCGGCGGGCATCGACTTCAAGGATTTCGAGGAAGCGCTGGTGTTCGGTCAGTCCGAAGACCAGGTGCCGTTGCAATACGCGCCATTCACCTTTGCCTACAACGGTTACTTCTACACCGAGGAAACACAGGGGTATCTCAACGTCAGCGTGATCACCGCCGCCGATGAGTTCCCCTCCAACGGCAGCGGCTGGGAGGAGTTTGATTACAAGCGCTACCAGGCCAGTCCCGACTTTGCGGTATTGAAAGTGGACGCCGGCAGCGAGTGGCAGCTCAGTGAATGGATTCTGGCCACCAAGCTCGGTACCCAGCTGGCTTCCGGCCCGCTGGTTTCCAACGAGCAGTTCGCGGTGGGCGGCAGCGGTTCGGTACGCGGCTATCTGGCCGCCGAGCAGGCCGCGGATGACGGTTATCTGGCCAGTTTCGAATTGCGCACGCCGTCGCTGGCGGAGTGGTTCGGCAATCCCTGGTCGATGTTTCGTTTCCACGTCTTCGCGGAAGGCGCCCAGCTGCAACTCCAGGACCCATTGCCGGACCAGGATGACACCTTTGATCTCGCCAGCGTCGGTATCGGCGCACGCGCCGAGATCGGCGACAGCCTCAGTGGTTCCGTGGATTTCGGTTATCCGCTTACCGACGGCGCCGATACCGAGCGATACGACCCCAGAGTCCACTTTAGTGTGACCGCCGGATTTTGAATAACACCTAACACAGCCAGTTCTTCGGAGTGCCTGACCATGCGACAACGCTTACTCGTCTTTCTTTTATCCTGCCTGGGGACGCTCTTGCCGACCCTGGCCCATGCCTGGTGGCAAGAAGATTGGAGCTACCGCAAGCAGATATCCCTGGACACCACACAACAGGGTGCGGCCATCACCGATCAGGTGGGGCGCATTCCCTTGCTGGTGCGTCTGCATACCGGCAACTTCAGTTTCGACGGTGTGAAAGCGAACGGCACGGATCTGCGCTTCGTGGCGGCGGACGACGAAACCGTCTTCAACCATCGCATTGAGAGTTTCGATTCTCTGCTGGGCGTCGCCTATATCTGGGTGGACGTGCCCGAGATGCAGGGCGGCGCGCGCCAGGATATCTGGATGTACTACGGCAATCCTGACGCGCCGGCCCTGGACAGCAGCCAGATCTTCGATGCGGATTACGCCGCCGTCTACCATTTTGACAGTGCCCCGGGGGCCACCGTCGATGATGCCACCGCTTACGCCAACGACACGCAAAACGCGGTGCCTGGAACGACATCGGGTGTGATCGCACAGGCGGCGCAATTCAGCGGCGAGCCCTTGCTGCTGCCGGCGTCGCCGTCGCTTTCGATCCCGGAGTCCGGCCAGTTCACCTTCAGCGCCTGGGTACGCACACCACAGTCCACCGGCGAGCAGCTCCTCTACGCCCGCCGGGACGCCGGTAATTCGCTGCTGATCGGCCTGGAAAACGGGTTGCCTTTCGTGGAGGTAAACGGGCAGCGCAGTGGCCAGGCACAGCCGTTGACCGCGGACCAATGGCAGCACTTAGCGGTGACTGCCGACGGACGCCAGATCACCCTCTATTTGAATGGACAGCCGATATCCTCCCTCGATGGTGCATTGCCGGCGTTCAATACGCCGGCCGCCCTTGGCGGCGATGTGCCGGGCTACGGCGTGGCGGCCGTGGCCGGCACGGATGAAGAGGAAGCGGCCACCACACCGGCGGATGAGGAGGCGGCCGCGAATGACGCAAGCGCCACGCCGGTTGCCGCCGGCTTTAGCGGCGCCATGGATGAAGTGCGTCTCTCCCGGGTCGCCAGGTCCGCGGCGTTTCTGAAGGCCAGCGTGCAGTCCCAAGGCGGCGAATCCCGCTTGCTGGAGTTTGGTGTCGACGAAGAGCAATCCGGGTTCGGCTTTGGCGCGCTCGGTTTCCTGCTCAGCGCGGTGCCCATCGACGCCTGGGTGATCATCGCCGTCTTGATGGTGATGATGGTCCAGACCTGGGTGGTGATGTTCCAGAAGTTCCGCCATACGCGTCGGGTGGACGAAGCCAACAGCGAATTCCGTGAGGCCTTCTCCGGTGTCGGCACCCGTCTGGAACAACTCGCCGACGATCGCTCGCTGGGTGAACGGCTGCACTATTCATCGCTGTGGCGGCTCTACCAGGTGGCGGTGCACGAACTGCGAGTCCGGCGTGAGCAAGGCGCGGACACCGACCGTATTTCGTCGGAAACCCTGGAGGCGATCCGCGCGTCCATGGACGCGGTGCGGACCCAGGAGAACCGCACGCTTGGACATCGGCTGGGTGTGCTGTCGAACGCCATCGCCGGCGGTCCGTACATCGGTCTGCTGGGCACCGTAATGGGTATCATGGTTGTGTTCCTGGGCACCGCCATGGCCGGCAACGTCAATATCAACGCGGTGGCGCCAGGTATGGCGGCCGCTTTGCTCGCCACCGCTGCCGGCCTGTTCGTCGCCATTCCCGCGCTGTTCGCCTACAACCGGCTGAACGGACGCAACCGCGATATCAGTTCCGATATGCGCGTCTTCCTCGATGAATTCGTCACCCGCCTGGCCGAGCAGCGCGGCGGCACGGCGCCGGTGCTCGACGCCAGCGGCGATCAGCATCGAACCACTTCCCGCGACGTAATCGCTTAAGGAGAGCGCCATGGCTTCCGTAAGAGCCTCGATGGACGACGATGAAATGGACGGCCCGGTGGACGGCATCAACATCACCCCTTTGGTCGACGTGCTGATGGTGGTGCTGGTGATGTTCATTCTTACCGCCACCGCGCAGGTGGCGGGCATCCAGGTCGATTTGCCCAAGGCGAGCGCTTCCGTCTCTTTATCGGAACCCAAGACCAAGGCGGTTTCGGTGAACAACGATGGGCAGGTCTTTCTCGATGCTTACCCGGTCACCCTGCAGGAACTGGAAGACCGGTTGCGCACCGAGAAAGCCACCAATCCGGACTTCCCCGTGGTCCTGCGCGGCGATGCCGCGGTGCAGTACCAGAAGGTGGTGGAGGTGCTGGATATTCTGCGTCGCCTTGAACTGGCCCAGGTCGGGCTGGTTACCGGCAAGCCCAAGAACTGACTGCACGGACCCTAGCCGAGATGCCAACCGAATCACCGAGATGGAAGCGCCGTGGAAAAACCGGTGGGCACGGGCCGCGCCCTGGCCCGTCTGGCCGGCGACGGTCAACCCCGATACCACGGTTCGCGTGGGTCGCCGCCGCGCTGCTCGGGCTGGCCGTGCTGAGCTGGTTGGTCTGGCTGTGGGCCAACGACACCGCCGGAGTGCGTCGCCAGGTCGCGAAGCAGGAGATGATCATTCCGCTGCCGCCACCGCCGCCGCCCGAGGAGACACCGGAACCCGAACCGGAGCCGGAGCCCGAGGAAGCGGTGGAACCGGAGCCGGAACCAGAGCCTACGCCGGTGGAAGAGCCGACCCCGGATGAGCCGCCGTCGCCGGCGGAGGATCTCTCCGACGCCATGCAGATCGATGGCGAGGCGCAGGCCGGAACCGACGCCTTCAACATTGCCGCCGGCGGCGGCGATGGAATGGGCGGTTCTGGTGCCGGCGTGGGGAACGCCACCTATGGCCAGTACCTCTCTTACGCGTTTCAGAAGGCGCTTCGCGAGAACCGGAGCATCCGCAATCTGAGTTACCAGGTCGAGGTCAATCTGTGGCTTGACCGTTATGGACAGGTGACTCGGGTACAGCTGCTCGAATCGAGCGGCGATGAAGACGTGGACGAAAAAGTAATCGCCGCCTTGCGCGACATTCAACCTTTGGATCAACCGCCCCCGGAGTCTCTCAACCTGCCGGTGCGTATGTCGCTGCAGGGGCGGCGGCCGGGATGACCAGGGCAACCTCACAAGATGAACGTTTCAGGAGCGACATAGCATGAACAGGCAATCTCATCGTTGGGCCCTGGCGCTGGCCCTCGCGGCGGCGCTGGCCGGCCCGGCCGTGGCGCAAACCGCCACGCCATCGCAAGCGGACACTACCCCCAACACCACCGTCCATCTGATTCGCCTTCTGGTCGAGCAGGGCGTGATCACGGCGCAGCAGGCACAGGCCCTGATGGAGCAGGCGCGCCGGGAGGCGGTGGCGGCGGAACAGCGGGCCGAACCGGAAGTACGCGAAGGCGACGTGCGGGTGCCCTATATCCCGGAGACGGTGCGCGATGAAATCCGCGCCGAGGTCAAGGACGAGGTGATGGCCCAGGCCAAGGAGGAAAACTGGGCGGCGCCCAATACCTTGCCTGACTGGGCCTCACGGATCACGCTCTTCGGTGATGTGCGCGTGCGGAATGAATCCCGCTTTTACTCCGGAGACAACAGCGTCGAAATTTTCGACTTCAACGAGTTCAATGATGAGAACTATGACTTGCGGGGGCTGACACAGCCACCGCTACTGAACACGCGAGAGTCTCGGGAGAACCGGCTGCGTGTGCGTGCCCGTTTCGGTTTGCAAGCGGCGCTGACCGACACCTGGAGCGCGGGCCTGCGCATCGCCACCGGCAGTAGCGACAGCCCGGTATCCACCAACCAGACCCTGGGCGGCGGCCTAAGTAAGAAAGATATCTGGCTGGATCGGGCGCGCATCACCTGGGCGCCGGGGGTATGGAATATCACCGCCGGTCGCGCGGAGAACCCGTTTGTCTCGTCGGATCTGTTGTACGACGGCGATCTGAATTTCGATGGCGTGTCCGCGAGCTGGGGCGACGTCACATTCAGCGAAAACGGCGCTTTCTTCGGCACCCTGGGTGCGTTCCCTCTTTCCTACACATCGGACGATTTCCCGTCGCGGGATTTTGATAAGAAAGGCAGCGATGACAAGTGGCTGCTGGGTACGCAGATCGGCGCCGACTGGCGTTTTAATGAGGATAACCGCTTCCTGGTGGCGCTGTCCTACTACGACTTCCACAACCTTCGTGGTGAGCGATCCTCGGAGTGCGTGCTCTATTACGGCGACAACACCTGCGACACGGATGACTCGGCGCCGGCCTTCATGCAAAAAGGTAACACCCTTTTCCTACTGCGTGACATCGCTCTCAACCCGGCTGACGAAGCCGGTACCGCCATGCCGCAACTGGTCGGCCTGGCCTCTGAGTTCGAATTGTTCGACCTCAATCTGCGCTGGGACACCCCTTTTATCGGCGGCTACAAGCTGCGCCTCGCGGGCAACTATGTCTATAACAATGGCTACAGCGAGGAAGAGATGTTCCGCAACGCGGAAGGTCAAGTGATCAACAACTTCGACCAGAACGGCGAGCTAAAAAGCGGCCGCGATGCCTGGATGGTACACGCTGCCTTTGGCCCCTCCCTGGATCTCGAGCGCGTCGGCGACTGGAAGGTATTCGCCGGCTATAAGCACATTAAGCCGGACGCATTGCCGGACGCCTTTAACGATTCCGACTTTCACCTCGGTGGCACCAACGCCAAGGGCTACTACCTGGGGGGCGCCTACGCCTTCACCGATGGGGTTTTCGCCCAGGGACGCTGGCTGAGTACGGATGAAGTATACGGTCCGCCGCTGGCCATCGATGTGTTACAGATCGAATTGAATGCCCGCTTCTGACGCACGAGGAGAAGGAAAATGGGAACAACGCTAACCAGGCAAGTCATGGATCGGAATGACAAGGATAGAGCGGGCGCGCGCTGGTTGCTGGCGCTGGCGCTGATGTTCGGCCTGGTCTCCGTCCCGGCCGCATGGGCGCAGGCACCGGAGAGCCTTGAACAGAGGCTGCGGGCTGAGCTGCGTAACACCACCCAGCAGCTGCGTGATCTTCAGTCCCGGCAGGCACGCCTGGAGGCGGCGCGCGCCAAGGCCGAGTCGCAGCGGGATGACGCCCTGGCGCAAGTGGAGACGCTTCAGGCGCGCCTTGATGACCGCGAAGGCAAGCTCACTGCCGAACGCCGGGCAAGCCAGTCACGAATCGCCGCCAGTCAGGAGCGCGCCCAGCAAGTGCGGGACGCCTATGACGAGCTGCTGGCGTTGGCGAGAGAGAAGGAGGCGCAACGAATGACCTGGGAGAAGCAGGCGCGGGAGCGGGCCGCGGCACTGCGGACCTGCGTGGAACGCAATGAAGCATTGTTTTCGGCCGGCCGGGAAATTCTCGACGCCTATCAGAATCTGGGCTCGGGAAGCTTGTTCCGTATGCGGCAGCCGCTGGCGGCCTCGGCGCGGGTGGAGTTTGAAAACCAGGCGCAGGCGTTCGGCGATCGCCTTTACAACAATCAGGTGCAAGTAACGGAGACGTCGTCCGACGACGGCGAGAAGACGGATCAATCCGAGGAGGCGCGGAACAATGAGTGAACAAAAGAGCGATATGATCGAAGCGGTGAGTCTGCAATATCTGGCGGAAGTATTACAAGGCGCCGGTTACCGCACCAACGAAAGTGAGCAGAACGGCGGCAAACAACTGCTCAGCGCCAGCCAGGGCATCGGTTTCGCGGTCAGGCCGGGCAACCCGGTTGGCGAAGGCCCGGAAATGCTCGATTTTACGCTGAGCTGTGCGTTGCGTATCCAGGGGACGTTACCTGAAAACATGGTATCCGATTGGAACCGCGATAAGCGGTTCAGCCGGCTCACTCACCAGGTTGACTTTTTGGTTCTTGAGATGGATGTGGTCGTGGCGGGCGGCGTCGGTGCGGGCCACCTGCGCACTCAAGTGGAGTTATGGGATCGGTTGATGCGGGAGTTCCTGCTCTATCTACGTAACTATCGCGCCACCGGCTCAGCTGATGATCAAGACGCCGCCGGGTAGCGAACGAACGTTGGCACCGTGCACTTCCCGCACCAGCGTGGCGAAATCGTCGAGCCGGTCCAGTGACAGATACGCCTGCACCGGCGTGCGTCCAAGGCGATCATCCAGCAGCACGATCCGGCCCGGCCGATACCGGTTCACCTCGTCGACCACCTGGTTCAACGGCATGCCGTCGAATACCAGCACGCGCTGTCGCCAGGCGCTGACCCGCCGCGTATCAACATCTTGCACATCGGTCAGTCGAATATCGTTATACACCACCTGTTGAGCCGGCCCCAGTCGTGATCGCTGGGCGCCATGGGCGACATCGACCTCGCCTTCCAGGCAGGTCACGCGTACCCGTTCGTCGGTGTAGCGCACATTGAAACGCGCGCGCCCCGCCGCGATCCGACCTTGGCCGGCGCTTACCATGAAGTCCCGGGTATTGGCCACGGTGGTGATTTCGGTCTCCCCGGAACGCAGAACAAGGCCGGTAACGGTGTCGTTCCGGCGTTGCAGGTCGACACGGGTCTGGGTGTTCAAGAGGACGGTGGCGGCCTGTGCCAGAACCACTTCGCGCTGTTCGCCGGTGGCGGTCCACAGGTCCGACGACAGCGCGCTGGCGTCGGGCCAGAGGTCCAGCGGTGAACGCAGTGCCACCCAACCCACGGAAGCGGCCACGGCACCGCCGAGCAGGGCGCGCCGGCTGAAGCGTCGCTCCCGGGCGCCATCCAAGGACGCCACCGGCGATGCCGTCGGTTCCGCGGCCTGTTGCATCCCCCGCCACACCTGGCGGCACTCCGTGAAGGCTTGCGCATGCGCCGGGCTGCGTGCGCACCACCGTCGAAAGGCCTCGCCGTCGGCGGATGTGGCCTGGCCCGAAGCGAGGCGGACAACCCATTCGCGGGCTTCCCGCCTGATCCGATCGTTGTCGGGATTGTTAGCGGCGTGTTGATTGTTCATGACGGCGGCCTTTTTATTTTCGGCCCGAAGCGTTGAATGTACTCCCGGTCCAGGCGCTTGCAACAGTGCTCCAGACCGGCTTTCAGTTCCTTTTCGACGGTGCGCAGGGAGACGCCGTGGCGCGCGGCGATCTCTTTATGCGGGACGTCGTTCAGTCGCGCGGCGGTGACGATGGCGCGGCGGCGGCGCGGTAACTCCGACAGGGCCCGCCGCAGCATGGCGATCTCCTGTTCGCCGAGCGCCTCGCGGGCCGGGTCGGCGCGCTCATCAGCCATCAGATAAAGATCTTCCACTTCATCCAGCGTCATCACCCGCGCCTGTTTGCGGCGCTGCTCTTCGGCCACGTTGAGAGCGACACGGAACAAGTATGCCGCCGGATGACGAACGGCGGTACTGTCGCGCATGGCGTCAACACGCAGCCAGGTCTCCTGAAGCGCGTCCTCCGCCAGTTGCCGGGAACCGAGCCGGCTGCGCAGGCGTTGGCGAAACTCGTCGTAGCGGAGCACCAGCAGATCGCGTAGCGGCTGGTGGAACGTATCGGGCATCTTAGTTTCCCCCGGTCCGTTCGCAGGGCGACGCGCCGTCACGGACCAGCAGCACCGTAAGGGGCGTGGGTTGGTTGGGGGGTGGAGCGGCGATTCGACTGCCCTCCAGCGTCTCGTGAACGGCGCTGCTCCAACGTGGCGCGTGCTCTGAGTCGAGTACGTGAACGCGCTCGATAAGACCGTCGCCGCGCACCCACAACTGCAACGCCAGGCGGGTTCGCCCGAGCTGATCGGCATGGCCGCGACACAGCAGCCGGCCGATATGACGTTGCACCGCCCCGGCATAGGCCCGGGTCACGGTGCTGGCCGGTGGCGTGACGGTGTCGGTGTGTTGCGGTTCGCGTGGCAGCAGTGTCCAGGCGGATGCGTCAACCCGGCGTACTTCCAGATCGGTGGGTTCAAGCAACGCCCGCAGCGCGGTCGTTGGCGTTAACCGGCCATGCACCGGCGCGGCGATTTTATTATGGATCAGATCGCTGGTTACCAAAATCGAGATCCCCGTTTGTTCGCTGAACGCCGCGAGCGCCTGAGACAGGGGCTGCGCGGGCATATCGAACATTACCGTGGTGGCCACCCGGCCCACCGACGGCCACGTCAGCAAAGCCCCCAAAGCGGCCACGCTCAGCAAGCGACGGACGGTCACCAGACAGCGTGAAATAATCATAGGACGGGAGGCACGGCTGAAACGATTGCGCAAATTGCCACCCTACCGCTGTTTTATGTCGGAAAGATGTCACAAATATTTTTCGGCACGGATTTATGAATTTTCCATGAAATAACTGCGGTCGGGCGGCGTATTAACCATCTAGTTCAAAGAGTCCAGCCACCCTTGGTCGTGGTGTACCGGGCCGCACCCGTGTTCGCCTTGAGAGAGTTCCCGATGAAAATGAGAAAAGCCGTTCCGTCCAATGCGTCAATGAATCGCACCGCCGTGGATCAGCCCTTCGCGGTAAAGCCGCTGGCACGGGCTGTCGCGTTAGTTCTGGCGGTGGGAACGGCCGGGCTGGCGGAAGCCGCGCCCCGGCCGCTCAGTTCCGAGTGGCTGGCGGCCAAGGCGGCGGCCCGCGCCAGCGCGCCGGCGCCCCGTCCCGGCGCCGCCGCGGACGCCCGGATGCAGGCGCAGCGCCAGGCCAACCAGAAACTGCGGCGCTCGATCGATAATCTGACCCGCACCGCCGGCGCCGTCGCCGCCCAGCGGGCGGCCCAGGAAGCCGCCCGGCAGGCGGCCCGACAGGCGGCCTCGAATATTCCCGACGGTCTCGCGGAAGGCGGCCTAAAGGTAGACGGTAACCCGGACACCGCCGGCTGGTTCAATGCCGAAGACCCGACCCAGTCGGTCCGCGACGGCCACACCACGGTTAATATCAAGCAGACCGGCAACAAAGCGATCCTTAACTGGGAGACCTTTAACGTTAGCCGTGACACCACCGTGGATTTTGACCAGCAGGCCAACTGGGCGGTGTTGAACCGGGTCAACGATCCCAACGCCCGGCCCAGCCAGATCCAGGGCCAGATCAAAGGCGACGGCACGGTGATGCTGGTGAACCGCAACGGGGTGGTGTTCAGCGGCTCCAGCCAGGTCAACGTGCGCAATCTGGTGGCGGCGGCGGCGGACATCAGCGACGAACAGTTCCGCGAGCGCGGCTTGTACGGTGACAACGAAGGCAGCCAGGCGGTGTTCACCAACGCCCAGGGCGACATCGACGTGCAGGCCGGCGCCCGGCTGACCACCGCCGCGCCCGGGTCCGCCACCCAGAGCGGCGGCTACACGCTGCTCGCCGGCCGGAACGTGCACAACCAGGGCGAGATCGTGACCGAGCAAGGCCAGACCACGCTGGCCGCCGGTGAGGATTTTTATATTCGTAAAGGCCGTGGCACCGAGGAGAACCTGGCCTCCACCACCGACGGCAACGAAGTGGCGAGCCGTCAGTCCGCCGCCAGCGCCCTCGACGGCAGCGCCGGCACGGTCACCAACAGCGGTCTGATTCTCTCGTCCGAAGGCGACATTACGCTGACCGGGCACGACGTACGCCAGCAGGGCGTGGCCGTGGCCACCACCAGCGTTGATAAGCGCGGCACCGTCCACCTGCTGAATTCCGCCAGCGACGCGTCCGGCAAGGTGACGCTGGGCGAGGGCAGTGTCACCGCCGTGGTGATCGATGAGGACGGCGGCACCGCGCTGGATAGCCGTCGCCAGACATTGATCGACGAATCAGCGGAGTACGATCTCGAGCGCGAGGGTCTCAACGACGGCGTCTTCGACAACCTGGCCGAGCTGCCCGACCGCCGCGACCAGTCCCGCGTGGAGATCGTCTCCGGCGGCGACGTGATCTTCGAGGACGACTCGCTCACCCAGGCCACCGGCGGCCAGATCGCCGTTGCCGCCAGCGACCGCGTGCGCGTGGAAAGCGGCGCCGAGCTGGATGTGTCCGGCGCCGTCGGCGTGCGCGTGGCGATGGAATCCAACAACGTCCTGATCAATGTACAAAGCAACGAACAGCGCGATTCCCCGGTCAACCGCGACAGCGGCGCGCTGCGCAACGGCGACGTCTGGATCGACCGCCGTGAACTGATCCACGTGCCCGCCGGCACCGGCGGCTATGAAACCGACCGCTGGTACACCGCCGGCGGCCTGTTGGAAGTGGGCGGCTATCTCGACACCGTGGCGCACTCCGCTGGCGAGTGGGCCGCCGCCGGCGGCACCGTGCGGCTGCACGGCGACGCGGTGATTGCCCAGGGCGGCTCCGCCGTCAACCTGTCCGGCGGCACCCTTAACGTGCAGACCGGCTATATTCGCCAGACCTGGCTGAAAGGCGCCGACGGTAACCTCTACGACGCCGCTACCGCGCCGGGCTACCTGCGCTATACCGGGCTTTATCGGGGCTACGAACGAACCAGCGAACGCTGGGGCCAGACCGACGCCTGGCGCAACCCGCTGATCAACCCCGAAAAGCGCCTGGAAAACGGCTACGTCACCGGCCGTGACGCCGGGCGGCTGATCGTCAGCGCGCCCACCGCCATCCTGGAGGGCGACATCGTCGCCGAAGTCTACAACGGCGAACGTCAGAACCGCGCCCGCGCCCAGGGCCTGGACGGCTACAGCCAGGCACAGAACAGCGTCGCCCGCGCCGGCCAACTGCTGCTCGGCAAGTACGGCCTGCTCGGCCTGAGCGGCGGCTTCGACAGCGACGTGCGCGTCGGTGACATCGAGGATGTCGCTGGCGAACTGGAACGGGACGCGGAACTGGGCGAGCGGCTCGGCACCGTTTGGCTGGACGCCGCCCGTCTCAGCGAGCAGGGCCTCGGCGGTCTCGATCTGGTCAGCGCCGGCGGCATCGCCGTGGAGCAGGACCTGGACGTCACCCCCGGCGGCTACGTGCGTCTGGCCTCCGGCCAGGTCGACGTGGACGCCACCGTCACCGCGCGCAGCGGCGACATTACCCTGACCAATATCATCGACGTGGTAAACAGCAATGGCGGTGCGGCACGAACCGCACTGACCGGCGCCGACGGCGATACCTATGTGCGGCTCGGCGCCGAGGGGGTATTGGACGCCCGTGGTCTTTGGAGCAACCAAATACGAACACCGGACACCGCCGCGTTGGCGCACCGCGACGGCGGCAGCGTGACGCTGGCATCCAGCCGCGACGTCGCCCTGGAAGCCGGCAGCCTGATCGATGTCTCTTCCGGCGGCGCGGTCACCGCCGACGGCCAGCTGCTCGGCGGCCGTGGCGGCGACATCACCCTGAGCGCCGCGACCACGGTCAATGACAACAGCGGCACGTCGGAGAACGGGGTTCTCACCTTGGATGGCGATCTGCGCGGTTATGGTGTCGATGGCGGTGGCACCCTGTCGATCGAATCCGGCCAGGCCATCGTCGTGGGCGACGAGTTGTTTGAGACCGAAGGGCTGCTCGCCGCCGGTCAGGAAGCACCGGTGGATCTCACCTTGCTGGAAGAAGTGGTGATTGAAGCCGGCGGCACCTTGCCGTTCAACTATGAGTATCGCCGCACCCATGCCCTGCCGGGCCAGCCTTTCGGCGACAGCCCCCTGGCCATCAATGGTGGTCCGGGTGTGACCTTGGCGGCGGATTGGGTGGTGCCGGACGGGGTGATGCTTCTGGCCGGCGGCTCGGTGTACCAGGGCGGGGCGACGGTCCCCGCCGGCGCCACCATTACCGTCACCCAGGGGTCGCCGGCGCCGGATTATGTGGTGCCCGCCGATGTGTTCCCGCAGGGGCTGCCCGTCGCGGAAAGCATGGCCGTGGCGCAAGCCGGCACGCCCCTGCCGGTGGACGCGGTCTTCTCGCCGGGTCAGACCCTGGGTGCCGGCATCGTTCTGGATAGAGACGTGAGGGTGGAAGCGGTTTCCACCCTGGCTCCGGAATACTTCCAAAACGGCTTTTCGAACTATGAGGTCAACGGTCATCGCGGTGTGCACGTCACCGAGGGCGCCAGCATCGACGTGGCCATGCCGGTGTACCGTTACCGGCCCGGGATGATCAATGCGGTGGATCGCGATGCGGCGCTGGAAGTCTGGACACCGCCGCTGTATCAGGCGCTCCCGGAGGAGAGACGGGGGGTGCGTCGGGGCGGCGCCAGCCTGACCCTGAAGTCCGAGAGCCAGCGCCGGCCGGGCGCCATCGCGATCAGCGAAGGGGCGACGGTCCAGGTCGACCCGGGCCAGTCGATCACGCTCAGTGGTGGCCAGACCACCGTGGAAGGCACCCTGCGGGCCCATGGCGGTCGCATCGATATTCTCAACCCGGAGACCGACGGCGTCACGCAAAGCCAGTCCCTGGGAGAGTCCATCTGGATCGGTGAGAACGCGCTGCTGGACGCCTCCGGCTTTGCCTACACGGCCACCGGGGCCCGCGGTCGCCGCTACGGCGAGGTATTGGACGGCGGCCAGGTCACCCTGGGCAGTCTGGCGCCGGACGAACTCAACGATAACGGCATCTACGAGATCAACAATCGTTTCATTGTTGTCCGCGACGGCGCCGTGATCGATGTGTCCGGCACCCGGGCCGATCTGGACCTGGGCGGCGACCGGCCCACTACGGTGGCGAGCAGCGCCGGTGGGCTGGCGATGCGCTCCAACGCCGGCATCTACTTCGATGGCGAGCTGCGCGCCCGGGCCGGGGGCGAAGGCGCTGCCGGGGGTGACCTGGAGCTGATGCTGGAAACCGTGCTGCTGCCATCGAACAGCGGTGACGAGCGCCAAGCCGGGCTGCGCAACATCGTTCTGGGCGAGCAACTGAGTTCCGGCATGCCGGAGGACATCGAGCCGGGCCCCGGCAATGCCGGCCTGCGCTACGGCGAGGCCCGGCTGGCCACCGACGACCTGGCGGACTGGGGCGTTGACGGCCTTTCCGTTTGGGCCCGTGATGCCATTCTGTTTGAAGGCGACACCAGCCTCTCGCTGGACCGGAAGATCGCCCTGGGCGCCACCGTTATCGGCGCCGCGCCGGAAAACCCTGATATCAATGTGGAACTGTCGGCACCCTACGTAAATTTGTCCGGGCGCACCGCCAGCCCCGAAGGGCTGGGATCAGGCAACAATCCAGGGCCGGTTTTTGCTTTTAACCACGGCAATGTGGACGCTCTCTCTCGTTTAACCGGTGAGAACAGCCGGCTTTCGGTGCGGGCGGACCTGATTGATCTGGGGAAAGGGCTCTTGACGTTCGGCGGTCGCGGCAGCCGGGACCTTCTGAGCGGTACCGAAACGGTGGATCTCCCCGGTTTTGCCGACATCCGGCTGGATAGCCGGGGAGATATGCGGCTGGATAACGTGTCCATGGTCGCGGACCGGGAACTGACCTTGATCGCTGAACGATTGTACCCGGTGACCCATAGCCAGAATGCCATTCAAGTAGGCGTGGCGGTGGCGGGGGATCTCTCCGGCGATCCGTTGGAGGGGGCGCTGCTGCGCATTCAACGCCGGGGGACGGGGGACCCGTCTCCGCCGCCTTCAGTATTCGGGGCCGTCGCCCTCCGTGCGCCACGGATCGAGCAGGGCGGCGCTCTATTGGCTCCGTTGGGCTCAATCTACATCGGCGGAGACCGGCCCTCGCTGGGCGGCAGCTTCCTGTCGGAAATCGCCATTAACTCCACGTTGGGGGATGTCGCATCCGATGCTGTGTTGCAAGAAGGCAGCGTGACCTCAATCAGCGCCGCGGGCCTGACCCTGCCGTACGGCTACACCACGGACGGCATCAACTATTTCTACAACGGTGAGGAAATCGATTTCGATGTGCCCGGGTTGACCGGCAGTCAACAGGCTCAACGCACTGGCGGTGGCATCCGCTTCGGCACCGCCACCTTCATGGCCGAAGAGGGCGCCGTGGTCGACACCTCCGCCGGCGGCACCCTGTGGCGGCTGGGGTTCAGCAACGGGGCCAGCGGCTCCGTGGACATCCTCGATACGGCCCTGGCCAACGCCGCCCCTTGGCATTCCGGCGGCTCCGATCGGGAAGTCTATGCCATTCTGCCCTCGATGAACGGAGCGGCGGCACCGCTGGACCCGGGGCTGCCCGCCACCGGCCAGGTGGGCCGACAGATCACCATTGACGCCGGCGTGCCCGGGCTGCCGGCGGGCACCTACACCCTGCTGCCCGCCGAGTACGCCATGATGCCCGGCGGCTACCGGGTGGAGCTGGGCGGGGCGGCGACACAGCGGCTCGGCGTTACCGCCGGCGCCGCCCCGGGTCTGTACAACGCGGACGTTTACACCGGCCTGGCCAATACCGGCGTGCTCGCCCGACAGCCGCGCCGGGCCACCATCATGGCCGGCACCGAGGTGCGCCGTTACGGGGAGTACAACGAAACCTCCCTGACCCGGTGGGTGGCGGAGCAATCAGCGGAATTCGGAGTCGCCCGTCTCAGTAACCTGATTCCCGAGGACATGCGGCCGCTGCTGTTCGACTTCGGCTACGCGGACCCGGCCAATCCGGAGGCGTTCCGCTTCAATGGTGAGTTGCGCAACGAGCGTGCCGAAGGCGGCACCGGTGGCTTGGTAGGGTTCCACGGCGGCGCCCTGGAAGTAATCAGCGAGCCGGGTCAGGCGGAGGCCAGCCGCATCAGCCTGCGGGACGACGACCTCAACAGCCTGGGCGCCACGGTGCTGGGCCTGGGTACCAGCGACACCGATGGTTATACGGAGCCGGGCAACTCGGTAATCGTCCGTTCCGGCTCGTCACTGAACGCGGCGGCGGTGCTGCTGGCCGGCAACGGTGAAGAGACTTCGGTGGTGGTCGAATCCGGCGCCACCATTGATACCCGGGGGCGCGGCTCGGCGGGATGGACCGCCGATAACGGTATGGTTCTGAACCCCAACGAGGACCAGTCCCTGTTGGCGGTGGGCAACGACCTGATGACGTTCAGCGGCGTCCAGGGCGAGGGCGGCCTGCGCGTGGAGGACGGCGCCGGCCTGTTCGGCGAGGGCTCGGTGGCGCTGCTGGCCCCCGGCGGTGCCGAAATCGGTGAGATCGCCGTGGGCGGCCGCGACCTGCTGCTGGGCGTGGAGAGCGTCAACGTGGGTACGGATGGCGCCCTGGATCAGGCCGCCACCGACGGTGTGCTGTCCAGTGGCTGGCGCCTTACCCAGGCAATTCTGGACGGCTTGCTGCGCCCCGCCGAGGGCCCCGGCATCGAGAGTCTGAGCTTCCAGGCTTCCAATTCCATTAATTTCTTCGGCCCGGTGAGCCTGGATACCTTCGATCCCGCCACCGGTGAGTCCAGCGCCGATCTGCGCTTTATTACCCCGGCGATCTATGGCCTGGGCGGCGACGGCGATACCGCCACCCTGCGCACCGATCGGTTCACCTGGAGTGGCTTGGGGTTCATGGAAGGTCAACGGGGGAACCCGAAACCGGTGGCGGCGGAGCCGGGCCCGGTGATCGAGGGTGGCGCCGGTACCGGCGCCGGCGGCTTCCGGGTGGACGCCAATGAAGTGGTGTTCGGCTTCAACGGCCCGGTGGTCGACGAGACCGCCAACCTGAGCCTGGACCGGCTGATGCTCGGTTTCCAGGACGTCGAGTTCAACGCGGCGCAACGAATCACCAGCGAACGGGAAGGCGTGGTCTCCGTGTATCAGCGCGACCTGGGGGATGGCCAGTACCAGGGCGGCAACCTGACCCTGAACGCGCCGGTGCTCACCGGCCAGGCCCGTTCCGACATGACCTTCCGCAGCGGCGGTGATTTGACGGTGGCGCGACCGGAGGGCGCCGAACCGGTGGACCGGAGCAGCCTGGACCTGGGCGGCCGCCTGACCCTGGACGGCAACCGGGTGCGCATCGACGGCACTGTGGCCGCCCCCAGCGGCCGCATCGACATCTACGCTGACGAAGACGTGGAACTCACCGAAGGCAGCGTGCTGGACGTGGCCGGCCGGGAAGTGACCTTCTTCGACGTCACCCGCCACAGCTTCGGCGGTGATGTTGTGCTGGAAAGCCGCCAGGGCGATGTGCGCCAGGCAGCCGGGGCCACCCTGGACGTGTCCGCCAGGGGCAGCGACGCCGGCACCGTCAAGGCCACCGCCGCCAACGGCCAGGTGGCGCTCGAAGGGGACCTGATCGCCCGCGCCCAAGACGAGCCGGACAACGGCTTCGAGGGCGGCTCGATTCAGGTGGAGGGCCTGACCATCCTCGACTTCGTCGGCCTTAACCAGCGGCTCGGCGACGGCGGCTTCGATTACCGCCGGGACTTTACCCTGGGCAGCGGCGATCTGGTCATCGGTGACGAGCTGCAGGCGCGCCACCTGTCGGTGACCGCCGACGGCGGCAGCCTCACCGTGGCCGGCACGGTCCGTGCCGGCGGCGACTACGCCGGCAGTCTGAGGCTGGCCGCCCGCGACGACCTCACCATAGAGAGCGACGCGGTGCTCAACGCCAGCGGCGACACGCTCAAACGCGACAGTCACGGCGGCGCCATCGAAGGCAGCAACCGGGCCACCCTGGATCTCACCACCCGGGACGGCCGCCTGGTGCTGGCGGACGGCGCCACCCTGGATGTGAGCGCCGGCGGCGAAGACCGCGGCGTGATCAACCTGAATGCCCCCCGCCTGGGCGGCAAGCAGGGCGACGACGTGGCGGTGGACGCCGACGGCCCGCTCACCGTACGTGGCGCCAAACGTCTGTCGGTGAATGGCTTCTGGACCTACGACGACGCGCCGTTGGACCCGGAAGACGACACCACTCAGGTGGTCGATGAAGCCTATATGGATGGCATTCACGGGGACAGCGAAGCCTTCGTCAACGGCGCGCTCGCCAACGCGCAACTGCTGGAACGGCTGGCCGGCCTGCGCGACGCCGCCGGCGACGCTTTCCAGTTGCGCCCCGGCGTGGAGATCGTCTCCGCCACGGAGGACGGCAACCTGCGCCTGGACGGTGACCTGGATCTGGCGAATTACCGTTACGGGCCGGGTGTGGATCCGGCCGTAAGAGGCTCTGGCACCGCCGGTGTGTTCACCTTGAGAGCCGGTGGGGACCTCACCGTGAACGGCAATATTAGCGACGGCTTCGGCGTGCCGCTGAGCAGTCCGGATACCGCCTATTACCTCGACTATGAGCTCGAGCCGGGGGTGGTTAATGGATTTGGCCATTTGGCAAGAGAGTTCACGTTACCAGAAACGTTAGGACTGAAGGCCGGTTGGACCTTCAATGGTGAACTGGAGGGGACGCTTCCCTTTGATGTGACCCCGGCTGCTGTATATATCAAGCAGGGCAGCGCCGTTAATTATGAAACCGTGTCGGATTTTGACGCTACTCTGAGCAACCATACGTTGACGGCTGATTTATTCCTGGCGTCCGCGGTCATCGATAGAAGTACGGGCATGGTGTATGGCCCGGGGCGTGTGCCGGCGGGGACTTTCCTTTCGAATTTAAGGGTGCCCGCTGGCACACGGTTCGATCCTGGTTTTGTGTTTCCCAGGCAGATACGAATTGAACCCAGGCCGTTAGCCGCCGGGACTGATCTTTCTCCTTACAGCCAGGTCTTGATTGCCGAAACGGATAGCGAGGCGAAGAGATTGCCCGCCGGGACGGTTCTGCCCAAGGGAATGTACATCACGGGATTCCAGACCGCTGAACAGGAGACTCAGAATATCCCGACATTGGCTCCGGTGCTGGAACGGGGCGGTGAGTCCTGGGATATCCACCTGGTGGGTGGCGCCGATCTGGCTTCCGCCAGCCGCCGGGCGGTGCGGGCCGGCGCCGTGGCCGGGGATCTGGTGCTGAATAACACGGCGCCGCCCGTGGTGCTGCGGGAAGGTGCCGAGGACGAAGCGGTCAGTGTGATCCGCACCGGCTCCGGCGACCTGGAGCTGATCGCCGCCCGGGATTATCGCCAGGATTCCGCTTTCGCGGTCTACACCGCCGGTGGCGCCTTGCCCGCCGATGAGGTGCCCGGGGTTGGCCGGCCGGATGGCGGCGACCTGGACGGCTACGACAGTTACGAAAGTTCCGCGGCGGTCACCGAGGTACAGGCGGACTTCCTCACCGGCGGCGGTGACGTCCTGGTCAGCGCCGGCCGCGATCTGATCGGGCACAGCAGCGGCGACCTGCCCACGTCCCGCTGGCTGTGGGCGGACGACGCCCCCGCCTCCGGCGAGCAGGCCGCCTGGTGGATTCACTCCGGCACCTATGCGGCCTCGGATCCCACGCAAGGCTTTACCAACCCGGTTCTGGCCGTGTTTCAGGGTATTGGCGCCCTGGGCGGCGGCAATGTGACCCTGTCCGCCGGCCGCCATCTGGGCGCCAACCGGGATCAGACCGATGTCAACGGTGGCCTGAACGTGGCGGTGGGCGCCAGTGGTTGGCGTGATGCGGACGGCGGCGTCACCCAGTTCGGCGGCGGGGAGCTGCGCATCGACGCCGGCGGTACCGTCAACCCGGTGCGGGGAACAAAGGGCGCTAGCAGCGTGAATAACCTTCGCGGCGATATTCAGGTGCGGGCCGGGGGAATCGGGCAGACCTGGCAGACCTTTGAGTCGCCGTCGTCAAACAATGTCGACCCCAGGCCGGACGATCTGATCGCCCGCGCTCCGACAGACCCCTACGGTCGTCTTAACGTCGCCGTTGGCGACGCCTCGGCCCGGCTGCTCAGCGTGGGGGACCAGGTGCTGTCCACCCGCGATCCGCTGGCGGGCATGGGCGTGGACATCCGGCAGGACCAGAGCGGGGTCGCCGCCTTCTCCGCCGGCGGCGACGTGACACTGACCGGTGGGCAAGCGCCCTCCACGCTGAGTCTGGTGGCCGGGGAAGGTTCCCTTTATGGGGCCGGTAGTAGTCCCACGGCCCAGGATGCGGTGGTGCGCGCCTCCCTTGAGGGAGCCGTGGAGTTGCTGGCGGCGGATTCCATCTACCACCTGGGGTTGGGCATCGACGCCCACCCGGACGCCCGGGGCGTGGCCGGGCTGGCGCCCGCCCGTTTCTACGCCGTGGAGGGGGACATCTATAACCTGATGTACGGCTATCTCAGCAATCCCGATGACAACCTGCCGTCCCTGTTGGGGCGTCCCGCCTGGGTTCGTGCCGGCCGCGACATCGTGGCTTTCGGCCAGAATACCTCTGGCTCCATCGGACATGAGAGGGCATCGGTTCTCGGCCACAATGCCGCCACGGACATATCCTTGATCGAAGCTGGCAGGGACCTGATCTTTATCGATGCGGTGGCCGTGGGTCCGGGCACCCTGGAGATCACCGCCGGCCGCAACTTCTACCAGGCGGACCGGGGCTGGGTACGCAGCATGGCCGGCCTCTCCGACGATGTGGGCAGCGGCGCGGACATCGCCATCAATGTGGGCATGGGCGCGGACGGCCCGGATTACCAGTCCCTGATCGACGCCTACCTGAACCCGGCCAATCTGGCCGACCCGGGCCGGCCCCTGGCGGACCAGCCGAACAAGGTGGTCAAGGTCTACGACCAGGAGCTGCGCGACTGGCTGGAAGGCCGCTACGGCGACACGGCGCTGGACGGCACCACCGCGCTGGCGTACTTCGACACGCTGGCGCCGGAACAGCAGCGCATCTTCCTGCGCGAACTCTACTACGCGGAACTGCGCGCCGGCGGCCGGGAGTACAACGACCCGGACGGCGACCGCACCGGCAGCTACCTGCGCGGCCGTCGGGTCATCGCCACCTTCCTGCCCGAGGCGGACAGCGAGGCCGGCACTTCCGGTTATGAGGGCGACTACACCATGTTCTCCACCGGCCAGAACTCCGGTCTGGTGCGTACCGAGGGCGGCGGCGATATCCGGATGCTGGTGCCCGGCGGCGATCTGATCGTGGGCGTGGAAGGGGTACGCCCGGCAAACGGTGACAACGGCGTGCTCACTCAGGGCAGCGGTGACATCCAGATGTACAGCCAGGGCGACATTGCTCTGGGCCTGTCGCGGATCTTCACCACCTATGGCGGCGACATCTTCGCCTGGTCCGCCGCCGGCGACATCAACGCCGGTCGCGGCGCCAAGACCACCCTGGTATATACGCCGCCGCGCCGGGTCTATGACGACATCGGCAACGTCAGCCTGTCGCCGGTGGCGCCCACCACCGGCGCCGGCATCGCCACCCTGGCGCCGATTCCCGAGGTGCCGCCCGGCGATATCGATCTGATCGCGCCGCTGGGCGTGATCGATGCCGGCGAGGCGGGTATCCGCGTCTCCGGCGATGTGAACATCGCCGCCCTGCAGGTGGTCAACGCGGAGAATATTCAGGTACAGGGGGAGTCCACCGGCCTGCCGGCGGTGGCCAGCGTCAACGTGGGCGCGCTTACCAACGCCACCAACGCCGCCAACAGCGCGGTGCAGGCGGCGGAGCAGGTGAGCCGCGGCGACCGGGGCAATCGCCCCTCGGTGATCACCGTCGAGATTCTCGGCTACGGTCAGGAGCGGCTGGTGCCGGAGCAGGACCGCAACGCCGGCGCGTCCGACTACCGGCCTGACGGCGTGGTGCGGGTGCTCGGCGCCGGCGAACTGTCCGAGGAACAGGGCGCCGCCCTCACCGACGCGGAGCGCCGCAGCATGCTTTGATTCATCCGCCCGGTACACCGGTTCTTTCCGTCGACGGCCCACGGTGCGCCGCCGGCGGAGGCGCGCGACCGGTACGCTCATTAAAAGAACCGGGCCAATAAAAAGGGAACGACAAGGATGTTCTACGAGCGCGATACCACCGACCAGATTCTCTCCCTGGCGCGGGTCACCACACTCGGCCGGCTGCGGGCCGGGCTGAGCTATCTGCTGGAGGCCCACGGCTTTCGCTACTATGTATTTACCTGCCACACCGTGGAGTCCGGCGGCGGCTGCACGGCGGTGCTGCACAACCTGCCGTCGCGCAAGGAGGCCGCACCGGCTTCCGTTGATAACGTGATCGTCAACGACCCGCTCGCTCAGTACGCGCTCAATGAAACCCTGCCGGTGGATTGGCGTTCACTTATGAGCCGCCCTGAATACCAGGGTCGCACCTACCGGGCAGCGATGAACCGGCGGGCCCGGCGCGGCCTGCGCAGCGGCTGTACCGTGCCGTTATTGCAAGGCTACGGCTCGCTGGCCTGGCTGGACCTGGCGTTGGACCGCGATGATGAATCCGCCTGGGCGCACATTCGCCAGTACCTGCCCTACGCGACCCTGTTGGGGCGGGTGGTGCTGGACAAGACCCGGAGGTTGGGCAAAAAGCCGTTGTCCGCGGATGACGTCTCCTCGGAGCCCCTTGATGAGCGGGAACGAGCCTGCCTGCGTGGCGCCAGCGAAGGTCTGAGCAATGCCGAAATCGGGGCGCTGCTGGGCATCAGCGAACGCACGGTCTCCAACCATATCCACCGCGCCTGCGAAAAACTCCACGCCCGCAATCGACAGCACGCCATCACCAAAGCGCTGCTTTCCCGCCAGCTTTATGGCTGCACGCCCTCGCTGGGTAATGAAACGGACCCGGTTTCTTAGACGTTTTACTCGCACAAAAAAAGGGCGCCGGGTGGGCGCCCTCCGCACTGGCGTGCGTTGATCTTGCGATCAGTTGATGCAGGAAGCGGCGGTGCTGGAAGCCGTGGCGCCGAAGGCCAGGCGGGCAACGCCGGTAGGCAGGGGACTGGTACCGTTATCATCGACTAGAACAGTTTCTACCAAATTTTCCAGAGCCTGGGGATCGGTGTTGTCGTCGGTGTAGGCCAGCAGGTTGGTGACGGCGGCGATCGGGTAGGCGCCGGTGAGCTGGGCGGCCGGATCAATCATTAGAATGCAGTTGGGGTCGATGCCCGTGACCGCCTGGGTTTGAGGAAGACCGGAAACGGGGTTCACGGCGCCGATGATTTCGCCCGTCAGCAAATTCCCTGGGCCATAAGGCGGATGCGGAGAGATCGCGGGGTCCGCCCCATCGATGATTACATAGTCCAGATTGTGTTCCAGTACGTTGGGCAAGCCCGCGTAACCAATGGACCAGGGGGTGTCGCCCACGGTTTCCACGACATTTCTGTCGCCGGAGCTAGGTATGGCATTGGCGTAATTGCTAATGGGGCCGGAGTTAATATTGAAACCCTCGCTGGTCAGGAAGATGGTTTGGGGCGCATTGCAAGTGGATGCCAGATACTGGGTGAAGGCGAAGGATGCGCCGCTACCATCGGACCGATAAACCACGTTGATCGGCTGATTGGGCAAGCCGGGGGCCACTTGGTCCCAACTTGTTACCGCGCCGGAAAAAATATCGCAGATTTGGGATTCCGTAAAATTGGTGCTGGTGCCACCAATATTGATGGGCAATGCAATCAGAACGCTTAGCGCGGGCACCTGAACCAGGCCATCGCGTACCGCACGTGGGCCGGAAAGGAAGTCGTCCAGATTGATCTGGTTGAGGGGCGCGGCGGAATTGACCAGATCAGGGTCGGCTTGCCCGCCGGGCCCGCTGAATCCTGCCGGAGCGGTACTGTAGTCACGACAATCGCCGTCGGCATCAAAGCCGTTGGCGCCAGTGAGTACCCGCTTCCCGGTGGTGCCGCCCGTTTGACAGTGAGAGGCGGTATCACTGGGATGATTGAGCTGGAAAACGTCAAAGACCGAGGCTGGGCCAATAGACGCCTGCTGATATGGGAGAAAGGCTGGGTCGAAGCCGGGAAACAGGCCGGCCTCGGTGGCTAGTCGGGATGAGGGTGAAGTCGTTGTGAAATTATCACCGACCAGGGCCAAGGCGGAGAGCGATCCCCCACCGGTAAGCAGGTCCGTAGCGGAGGCTGTTAGCGGGGAGCTGATTAGGGTTGCAGCTAAGGTGAATTTCGCGATTTTCATTTTCATGATTAGTTCTCCTTTTTATACATAAAAAGGGCGCCCCAAGGGGCGCCCTTCTCACCGAGCGAATCGGTGGTTAGGCATCAGTTTTGATGCAGGTGTCTGCTCTACTGGACGCCGTGGCGCCGGTGTCCAGGCGAGCAAAGCCGGTGGGCAGGGTGCTGCTGCCGTTGACAACGGTGTCCACCAGGTCTTTGAGCGCCTGGGGATCGGTGTTGCCTTGGGTGTAGGTCAGCAGGTTGGTGACGGCGGCGATCGGGTAGGCGCCGGTGAGCTGGGCGGCCGGGTTGATCACCAGGACGCAGTTGCTGTCGATGCCGGATACCGGCTCGGGCTGGGGTAGACCGGTGAACGGGTTGACGTCGCCCAGTACCTGGCCGGTCAGCAGGTCACTGCCGTCGTAGGCGATTTGCGTGGTGGTGGCCGGGTTTTCGCCTTCCACGTCGGCGTAGTCCAGATCTTGCTCGGCCAGGACATTGGCCAGGTTGGCGAAGCCCACGGACCAGTCGGTGCTGGATACCTCGGTGATGATGCCACCGTTGCCGCTGGCCGGTGTGCCGACGGCGTAGTCACCGACCGGCGCGGCGGCGGCGAAGTCTTCGTTGGTGTTAAAGATGACCTGGGAGCCGTTGCAGTTGGCCGCCAGGTATTGGGTGAAGGCAAAGGTGGTGCCGCTGCCGTCGGAGCGGTAAACCACGTTAATCGGCTGGCTCGGCCAGGTGGGGTTGATCTGGTCCCAGCTGGTGGCGTCGCCGGAGAAGATGTCGCACACCTGGGCGTTGCTCAGGTTGGGGCGGCTGATCGGGTTACCGAACACGTCGTTGCCCAGGTTCAGCGGCAGCGCGATCAGGGCGCCCAGAGCCGGCACCTGCAGAAGACCCTCGCGGTTGTCGCGCGGGCCGTTCAGGAAGTCGGTCACGTCGTCGGCGGTCAGGGGGGCGTCGGAACCCACGAAGTCCGGGTCGGTCTGGCTGCCCGGTGCGCTGAAGCCCACCGGGCTGGCGCTGTAGTCACGGCAATCGCCATTGGCGTTCAGGGAGTTGGCGCCTACCAGAACCCGCTTACCGGTGCCACTGCCGGTCTGGCAGTAGGAGGCGGTGCGTGAGGCGGTTTGGAAAGCGGCGAAAATGGAACCGGCGGTAACATTAGCACTTACATAATTGTTGTTGGAGGCGTCTTGACCGGCGTCGAGGCCAGCGTTCGTAGACAAGCGAGCGTCAACGCCAGTTCCTTGAGGATCTATGAAGCCGTTGCCGATGTAGGCCAATGCCGGCAGAGTGGCGCCGCCGCCTACCAGGTCGGTAGCGGAAGCGGCCAGCGGTGCGCTGATGATGGCGGCGGCCAGGGCCGCCTTCTTGATGATGGTATTCATGATTCAATCCCTCGATATTGGGTTTGGTTTGTGATTAATCCCCGCGGCGGGTGCCGCATTAATCACGCTATCGAGAGCGCATGTCGCTTTGGTTCCAATACGAATAAATTTGCTTTTCGGTTTGGCGGCACTGGATTGTCAGCGCTTTGCCGAAGTCGGCAATCGCATGGGACGGTGGCGAGCTGTTCTTGCTAAGTCGCTGATTTTTCATGGTTCAGGTTGATGGGGAGCCGGCAAGAGGCGTGACCGAACGATGACAGAGGCGGCGCTGGTGTTGCGTGGAAGGGAAGTGGGGGTTGGCCGGCGGCGTGCGGGCACGCCGCCGGCGCGGGTTTAGTCTTCCAGAGTGGTGACGGGCTCCCAGATGCCGTCGGTTACTTTGGAAAGGATGATGTCATTGCCGGCGCGGTGGTTGTCGGCGCTCATCTTGATGTCCACGCCGGTGACCGGGTCGCTGAAGTCCAGGGACTCCATGGCGGCCAGGAAGGATTCGGTGGTCAGATCCGGGCCCGCCTTGCGCAGCGCTTCGATGGTCACTTCAGCGCCGACACGGCCGAGCACGGCGCCGCCGCTGGGCACGGAACCGTATTCCTCTTTGTACTGATCGGCCCACTCCTTGGCTTCCGGCACGTCCTTCATGCGGCTGACGATGTCCTGCCAGGGCGACACGCCGTAGAGGCCTTCGGTAACGCCACCGGGCGCGGCGGCCACGGCGGAGTGGAAGCCGGCCTGGGAGACCAGGAACTTCACGTCGTCCCAGCCCATCTGCTTGGCGGTGGCGACCACGGTGATGATCGGCCGGATCGGCAGGGCCACGCCCACCAGCTCACAGCCGGCGTCACGCAGGCGCGCCAGGGTGCCGCTGAAGTCGCTTTCGTCCGGACGGTGGGAGCTGCTTTCCACCAGTTCCAGGGCGTCGTTCTCTTCGGCGGCGTCCTTCATGGCCTGGTTCACTTCCTCACCGAAGTCGGAAGGAATGTACATCACGCAGGCTTTTTCCATGTCGTACTCGTCGGCCATCCAGCTGGCGCCTTTGAGCACGCCTTCGTAATAGCTGGGGCCGAACACGAAGCGGCGTGAGAAATCGCCTTCGGTTTCCATCGGACGGGACAGCGCCAGCGGCAGAATGCTGGGCACGTTGTTGCTGTCCATTACCGGGAACGCCGCCAGGTTATGGGGCGTGCCCAGGCTCATCAGCATGGCGAACACTTCATCGCGGGTGACCAGCTTGTTGACCGCCTGGGTGGCCTTGGGCACCTGGTAGGCGTGGTCCTCGACGATGTAACGGATCTTGCGGCCGTGGATGCCGCCTGCCTCGTTAACCTCGTCGAACATGTCGTTGGCCACCTGCACGGCGGGGGAGGAGAACGCCGCGAACACGCCGGACAGATCGTGCATGCCGCCCAGTCTGATCTCGGTGTCGGTGACGCCGCGAACCGGCTCGGCGGCCTTTTCGGTGGCTTTTTCTGCGGTTTTTTCTTCTTCCTTGGTGTCACTGCAACCCAGCAGGCTCACAGCGGCCAGGGCAGCCAGACAGAGCTTCTTCATGATGCACTCTCCTATCGTACGCGGACAATTAGTACATGGAATCGATCAGGTGTTTGTGTTTTTTCTCCACGAAGGATCGTTTCAACTTCATGGTGGCGGTCAGCTCCTCATCCTCGGCGGTGAGCAGCACATCGATCAGGCGGAAATATTTGATCTGTTCCACCTGGGCGAATTGTTTATTCACTTCATCGACAATGCCGCCGATCAGATCCAGCACTTCCTTGGCACGGCACAGTGAAGCGAAGTTGGAGAACGGCACCTGGCGGTCCTGGGCGTACTTCTCCACGTTGTCCTGGTCGATCATGATCAGGCAGGTCAGGTATTTGCGTTTGTCACCGATCACCACGGCGTCGGAAATATAGGGCGAGAATTTCAGCCGGCTCTCGATCTCCGCCGGGGTGATGTTCTTGCCGCCGGCGGTGATGATGATGTCCTTGAGGCGGCCGGTGATGGTGAGCATGCCGTCTTCCAGGCGGCCCACGTCGCCGGTGTGCAGCCAGCCGTCGCGGATGTCCTCGGCGGTTTTTTCCGGCTTGCGCCAGTAGCCGGCGAACACATGGCCGCCGCGCACCAGCACTTCGCCGTTGTCGGCGATGCGCACCTGGGTCTCGGGCAGGGGTTCGCCGACGCTGCCCACCTGTTCGCGCTCGCGGCTGTTGAGCGACACCACGCCGGTGGTTTCGGTCATGCCGTAGCCTTCGTACAGGGGCACGCCCAGGGCGCGGAACCAGCGGATCTGGTCCGGCGAGATGGGCGCGGCGCCGGTGGTGCCCCGGCGCAGCCGGGCCATGCCGATCAGGTCGCGCACGTTGCGCAGCACCAGCAGGTTCCAGAAGTGGTAGCGCAGCGCGTTGAGCGGCGAACGCTGCTTCTCGCAGTGCCAGGCCTGGCCGGCGGCCAGCGCCCGGTCGAAGCACCAGCGCCCGAAGCCGGTGGCTTCGTCGCGAAGGGTCATCAGCGAGCTGTAGATCTTTTCCCACAGGCGCGGCACGGCGGCGAAGGTGTTCGGCGACACCTCGCGCAGATTCTCGAACACGGTTTCCGGGCTCTCCGCGAAATTCACGGTGCAGCCTTTGTAGATCGGCACTTCCACCGACACCAGACGCTCGAGAATATGGCACAGCGGCAGGAAGCAGAGCTGTTCGTCCTCTTCCCGGGCTTCCAGCAGCGCTTCGCCGGCGGCCAGCTGGAACAGCACGTTCCGGTGGCTGATCATGGCGCCCTTGGGCGCGCCGGTGGTGCCGGAGGTGTAGATCAGCATGCGGATGTCGTCCGGCCGGCTCTGTTCGATGCTGGCGCTGAACTGCTGTTCCGCGTCGGCGATGCCGTTGCCCAGCTCGTAGAGTTCATCCAGGAACATCACCATGGGGTCCTGGAAATCGCGCAGGCCCTTGCGGTCGAACACGATCACTTTCTTCAGGGTGGGCACCTGGTCGCGCACGGTCAGGTATTTGTCCAGCTGCTCGTCGTTCTCCACGAACAGGAAGGCGGAGCCGCTGTCGTTGACCAGGTAGGCGAGCTGCTCGGCGCTGTCGGTGGTGTAAACGCCGTTGCTGATGCCGCCGGCGCCGGCGATGCCCAGGTCACAGTAGAGCCATTCCTTATTGTCCTCGCTGAGGATCGACACCGGCTGGCCCCGTTCCAGGCCCATCGACAGCAACGCCACGCCGATGGCGCGGGCGTGTTCGTAGTAGTCCCGCCAGCTGTAGCTCTGCCAGATGCCCAGGTCCTTTTCGCGGTGGGCGATGCGCTCGCCCCGTTCCAGGCACTGCTGGCGCCAGAGTTTGACCACGGTGTCGCAACCGTGGAGAAGGGTCGGAGTGGTTTCGGTTGCAGTCATCATCAGCGCCAGGTCTTCTTTCGTTTCCAGCGTTTTTCCGGTCGGTCATCCCCCGCCGACTGGCCCAGATAAAATTCTTGGATGTCGTCGCTGGCGAGCAGGTCGCGGGCGCTGCCGTCCATGACAATGCGGCCGGTTTCCAGCACATAGCCGTGGTCGGCGGTGTTCAAGGCCACCCGGGCGTTCTGCTCCACCAGCAGCAGGGTTACGCCCTGCTCTTTATTGAGGCGGCGGATGATCTCGAAGATTTCCTGCACCAGCAGCGGCGACAGGCCCAGGGAGGGCTCGTCCAGCAGCATCAGCGACGGCCGCGACATCAGCCCCCGACCGATGGCCAGCATTTGCTGCTGGCCGCCGGACAGGGTGCCGGCGGGTTGGTTGCGCCGCTCCAGCAGCATCGGGAAATAGTCATAGACCATTTCCATGTCGTGGCGGATCTCGGCTTTGTCGCGGCGGGTGTAGGCGCCCATGCTCAGGTTCTCTTCCACACTGAGGAACGGGAACACTTCGCGGCCCTCGGGCACATGGGCGATGCCCTTGCGCACCAGCTTGTCCGGGTCGCTGCCCTGGATGAATTCACCGGCCAGGCTGATGCTGCCCTTGCGCGGCGACAGGGTGCCGGAGATGGTTTTCATCAGCGTGGTCTTGCCGGCGCCGTTGGCGCCGAGAATGGCCACCACCTTGCCTTCGAAGACGTCGATGGACACGCCCCGCAGGGCCATCACCGGCCCGTAGAAGGCTTCCAGGTTCTGTACTTGCAGCAGTGGGGAGGCATCGCTCATGCGGTTTCCTCCGTGCCCAGATAGGCTTCGATCACCTTCGGGTCCGCCTGCACTTCGGCGGCGGTGCCCATGGCCAGCGGCCGGCCTTCCGCCACCGCCAGTACCCGGTCGGACACGCGCGATACCAGGCTCATATCGTGCTCCACCATCAGGACCGTCAGGCCCAGGTCTTTCTGCATATCCTCGATCCACCAGGCCATGTTCTGGGTCTCTTCCACGCTCAGGCCGGAGGCCGGCTCGTCGAGCAGAATCAGCTTGGGCTCGCTGGACAGGGCGCGGGCGATCTCCACCACCTTGCGCACCCCGTAGGGCAGGCCGGCGATCAGCTTGTCGCGGTAGGCGGCCAGGTCGAGAAAGTCGATCACTTCCTCCACCTGGCGGCGGTGTTCGCGTTCGCTGCGGCGCACCTTGGGCAGGAAAAACAACTCTTCCAACCAGCGCGTATCACGGCGGCAGTGGCGGCCGATCAGCAGGTTCTGCAGGACCGAGGAGTGATCGAACAGCTCGATATTCTGGAAGGTGCGCGCGATGCCCAGCCCGGCCACGTCGTGGGCCGGGCGGCCGGTGATGTCCTGGCCGTCGAAAATGATCCGCCCGCCGCCGGGTTCATAGAGGCGGCTGATCAGATTGAAGATGGTGGACTTGCCGGCCCCGTTGGGGCCCACCAGGGTGAACACTTCACCCGGCTCCACGTCGAAGCTGACGCCGTCCACGGCTTTCACGCCACCGAAGGAGATGGACAGGTCCTTAACCTGTAACAGACTCATCGTTGCCGCTCCGTTTTCAGGTAGGTGCGTGTGCGCCGGAACATGCCCTTGCGGTACAGCGGAAACAGCTGCAGCCAGGTGCGGACCTTGAACCAGACGCCGTACAGACCGCGCGGCTCATAGATCACCATGAGCAGAATCAGCAGGGCGAACAGGGCGGTGTCCATGCCCGGGTAGGCGGCGATGGAAATGCCGGCGGTGTTGTTGAGGAAGTCGCGCAGCATGGCGATGCTCTGCGGCAGCAGCACCACCACGATGGCGCCGAAGAAGGCGCCGTGCACCGAGCCCAGGCCGCCGATCACCACCTGCAGCAGCAGGGTGATGGAGATCAGCACCAGGAAGCTTTCGTAGTTCACCGCCTGGGCCAGGTGGGCGTAGAGCGCCCCGGCCAGGCCGGTCATGGCGCAGGAGAGCGCGAACGACAGGGTCTTGGCGCGGGCCACGTTCACGCCCAGGGCGCGGGCGGACACTTCGCTGTCGCGCACCGCCAGGAACGAGCGCCCGGACGCGCTGCGCAGCAGATTCAGATAGCCCAGGGTGACGATCACCAGCACCGTCAGGCACAGATAGTAGAAGGCCGCCGGGCTGGTGTAGCGATCGATCTTCAGCCCGAACATATCGATGGGCGGCGCGAACAGCCCGGCCACGCCGCCGGTGATCGGCTCGGCGATAATCGAGACGTCCTCGATGATGATGCTCAATGCCAGCGTGGCGATGGCCAGGTAGATCCCGCTCATGCGCAGGATCGGCCGGGAGATGATCGCGCCCAGCACCCCGGAGGTGACGGCGCTGGCCAGCAGCGCGGGAATGAAATGCCAGCCGCGCATCATCAGCGCCAGGTTGGTGAAGGCGCCGATCGCCATGAAGGCGGCGTGCCCGAGGCTGACCTGACCGGTATGGCCGCTGATCAGCATCAGGCCCAGGCCGGCCAGGGACCAGATCAGCACCGCGGTCAGTTCGCCGAGGTAGTAGGTGCCCAGCAGCCAGGGCGCGGCCAGCAGCAGCGCGACCAGCAGGGCGTACTGGGCCAGGTGCCAGCGCCCTTCAAACAGGTTGATATCGTCGTCGTAGCGACTTTTGAAACGGTTACTCATGAGGGCCTACACCTTCTTCTGGCTGATCTGAGCGAACAGGCCGCCGGGGCGCAAGACCAGCACCACCAGCATTAGCAGGTAGGGGGCGATCTGACCGACCTCGGGCAGGAAGCGGCCGGCGAACGGTTCCACGATGCCCACCAGCAGACCGCCCAGCAGGGCGCCGGGCAGCGAGCCCAGACCGCCGATCACCGCCGCCGCGAACGCCTTGATGCCGAACAGCAGCCCCACCGAGGGCTCCACCGCGCCCTTGGCGGCGAACAGCACCCCGGCGATGGCCGCCACCACGCCCGACAGGGCCCAGACGATGGCGTTGATGCGCTTCACCGGGATACCCATGTAGTAGGCCGCCATCTGGTTCTGGCTGCTGGCCTGCATGGCCACGCCCAGGCGGGTGCGGGCAAAGAAGAAGTAGAGGACCGTGGTCAGCGCCACGGTGGTGAGAATGATCAGCGCGTCGACCACCGGAATCATCAGCTCACCCAGCATCCAGACCTGGCCGACGAAAGGGGTTTCCAGGGAGGTGGGGTCGTGGCCCCAGATCACGCCCGCGAAAAAGCGCATCAGAAAGCCGAGCGCGATGGTGAGGATCACCATGGCGAACTGCGGTTGGCCGAAGATGGCGCGCAGCACGAAGCGGTCGAGCAAATAACCGAACAGACCGAGCAGCAGAGCGGCAAGGGTGATGCCGATCAGGAAGGGCAGATCCGCGTAGCTGGCGTTGATGAAGGTGATGCCGAGAAAGGCCCCCAGCATCATCATGTCGCCCTGGGCGAAATTGACCGCTTCCGACGCCTTGTAGATCAAAACAAAACCCAGCGCCAACAAACCGTAGATACAGCCGTTAGCTATCCCGCTGACCAGCAGCTGGAGTATATCCATGGTGCCTCTCTCCCGGGGCTTATTCTTGTTGGAGTTTTTTGTGTAATTACCCTGAGACTATCCGAAGTTTTACATTCCCACCAGCAGGTAAAATGTAATCGCTTTAATTCGGTCATTGACAGGGTAGGGGGAGATTCTTTGGGAAGGTAAAAGCGGGGTTTTAAGGCAATTTAGTGGACCCTTTCAGGGTCGGAAAGGGCTCTGGCATCCTGCCGGGAGCTTCGCTCCCTTTCGCGGGCGGGCCCGCTCGCACGACTCCGCACCCGTCGCGGGGCGGGTCCGCTTATGCCGCTGGCGGACATAAAAAAAGCCCCGCCGATTGGCGGGGCTTTTTTACGTCTGGTGCCCGGAGACAGAATCGAACTGCCGACACGGGGATTTTCAATCCCCTGCTCTACCGACTGAGCTATCCGGGCGTTGGGCGCGTATTAAACCGACTCGACCCGGCCCCGTCAAGCGCGCTTGGCTATTGGTTGGCGTCTTTTGTGGGAGGAACGTAACCCTCTGCTTTTTCGACGCTTTCGTTGTTCAAAAAGCGATCACGTTGCTCGTCCAGAAAGGCCTTGGCCTTGGGGTCCATCACGTTCAGGTGCTTCTCGTTGATCAGCAGGGTCTGGTGCTGCAGCCATTCCTGCCAGGCCTGCCGGGACACGTTGTCGTAGATGTCCTGGCCCTTGGGACCGGGGAAGGGCGGTTTTTCCAGGCCTTCCAGGTCCTGCTGGTACTTGCGGCAGAAGACGGTGTGGGTCATGGCGGTGCACCTCCGATGCGGGTTAGAGCAGGCCGGCCTGTCGCGGGCCGTGCAACTGCTCCAGTAGCTTTTTGACCGGTGCCGCCAGGCCCAGCTCGCCGGGGTCGGCGGGGCTGATCCAGCGGCCCCCGGCATCCTGCACACCGGCGCCGGTGGTGTCCACCCGGATCAACAGCGGCTCGATGTCCAGGTGGAAGTGGCTGAAGGTGTGGCGGAAGGGCGTGAGTGCTTCCTGGTCGCGGGCGTCCAGGCCGCGCTCGGCCAGGGCGGTGTGTTGCCGGTCGTCGGGATCGAGCTGGGGGAAGCACCACAGGCCGCCCCAGATACCGCTGGGCGGGCGTGGCTCCAGCCAGACGCGGCCGTCCGGGTGCTGCAGGATCAGCATGCGGGTCTGGCGCACCGGTTTTTCCTTGGCCGGTTTGCGGCCCGGGTAGTCCTGCGGGTTGCCGTCGGCGCGCGCCTGGCACCAGTTCGCCACCGGGCAGGCCGGGCAGTCCGGCCGCCGCCGGGTGCACAGGGTGGCGCCCAGGTCCATCACCGCCTGGGTGTAGTCCGCCAGCCGTCGGTCCGGGGTGTACTGCTCGGCCAGCTCCCAGAGCCGGTTCTCCACCGGCTTTTTGCCGGGCCAGCCGGGCACCGCGTGCAGGCGGCTGAGCAGGCGTTTGACGTTGCCGTCGAGAATCGGCGCGCGCACGCCGCGGCTCTGCGCCAGGATGGCGCCGGCGGTGGAGCGGCCGATGCCGGGCAGGGTGGCCACTTCTTCCACGGTGTCCGGGAAGTCGCCGCCGTATTCGTCCACCAGCTGGCGGGCGGCCTTGTGCAGGTTGCGGGCGCGGGCGTAGTAGCCCAGGCCGGTCCACAGATGCAGCACCTGGTCCGCGTCGGCGGCGGCCAGGGCGTGCACGTCGGGGAAGCTGTCCATGAAGCGCTGGAAATAGCCGATCACGGTGCTGACCTGGGTTTGCTGCAGCATGATTTCCGACACCCACACCCGGTAGGGCGTGCGCGGATGCTGCCAGGGCAGGTCCTGACGGCCGTGCTGGTCGTACCAGGCCAGCACGGCGTCACTGAAGGTGGTGCGGTCCGGGGCGGTGCTCAACGGTTGAAGAACCCCTTGAGCTTGTCGCCCATCTCTTCCTCGATTTTTTCCTGGGCCTTCTTCTTGGCGGCGTTTTTCATCACCTCTTCGGTGGTGTCGCCTTCCGCGTCGATGCCCAGTTTCTCCTTGAGCTTGCCCTTGGCCGCGTTGGTGGCGGCCTGCTGGGCGATCTTGGCGAAGCCTTCCTTGTCCGGGCCGCACCACTTGGCCGGGCTGCCCGCCAGGCTGCCCTGACAGCGCAGCGGCCAGGTCACGTCTTCCAGGTATTTGCTGCCGCCCAGTTCCGGCGACTGCATGCCGATTTTCAGGTCGAATTCCTGGGTCAGCATGTTCATCCAGCCGTTACCGGAGAGGGTGCCCTTGTCGAGCTTGGCTTCCAGGCTGTCCAGGTTGGCGACCTGCTGGTTGAGGCTGGCCTTGGTGGTCAGATCAATGATCTTGGTGTCCTCGGACAGCGCCGCCGGCAGCTTGCCGGATTCCTGGTTGGGGATCAGCGCGCTGAGGCCCTGGAAGCGGCCCAGCATGTCGTTGACGCCGCCCACCAGGGTGCCGTACAGGTTCAGGCCGCGCACGGTGCCGTCGGCCAGATTCATGCTGGCGTTGCCCTTGGCGGAATTGACCAGCGCTTTTTCGCTGTTGCCGGAGGCGCTGAAGTCCAGGTCCATGGAGAAGATGCCCTTGGCCAGGTCCTTATCCAGGGCCATGGCGACCACCGGCTGCAGCTGCATGCTGGACACGTTCTGCTTGAAGCTGATGCGCGGCGTGTTGCCGGACACGTCCAGGCGGCCGCTGGCGTTGAAGCCGCCCTGCAGGGTGTCGCCGGAGGCCTTGGTGAGGCGCAGCACCCCGTCCTTGGCATCGACGTTGAAGACGATATTGCTGGCCTGGATGGTGTCGTAGTTCAGCTCACCGATCTTGAGGCTGCCGTCGAGCAGCAGCGGGCGCAGGCTGTCCACCGGGATCAGCTCCGCTTCGGAGAGCTGGGTGGTGCCGCCTTCCTTGCCGCCGGTGCCGCCGCCGGCACCGCTGGCCGCGGCGCTGTCTTCCTCGTCGCTTTGCGGCGGCAGGTAGCCGTCCAGGGTGATCTTGTCCAGGTTCAGATCGAACACGATCTTGCCGGTCTCCAGGTTTTCCAGGCCGGCCTTGCCGCTCAGGGTGCTGCTGTCCAGGGTCACCTTGAGCGGGTTGACCATGACGCTGTTGGCCGGGCCGTCCAGGGTGGCGCTCAGGGCCACCTTGCTGAGGGCACTGTCGTCGCTGGTCTCGATGGGTTCCTCGCCGATCGCTTCCAGGGCCGCGTTGGCGTCGAACGGTTCGGTGTCGATCTGGCCGGCCACTTTCATCTCGCCGGTCAGGCCGGTGACGGTGGCGTTACCGGTGGTGCGGGTGCCGGCCGCTTCCAGCAGCAGGTCGGTGACCTGGGCGCGGTCCTCGTCCAGGTTCACGTCCAGCTTCTGTTCCAGGTGCACGCTCACCGGATTGGTGGTCATGCCGGCGATGTCCGCGTCCAGGGTCATCGGGTCGAGCACGAAGTGGTTGTTGTCGAGATCGGCGGCCAGGGTGGTGTCCAGGTTCAGGTCCACGCGCATGTCGCTCTGATCCTGGTAGCGCAGCGACATCTGCATCGGGAACGGCTCTTCCAGGCTCACGTCCTGGGCCTTGAAGTTGAAGTGCTCAACGCGGATGTCGGTGCCGTCGGTGGTGTTCTGGTAGCGGATCTTGCCGTCGGTGATGGCAACGCTGGGAATGGTCAGCGGGATGTCCATGCCGCCGGTCTCGCCGGGCTGCTCTTCCTCGGCGGGGGTGGTCTCCTCCTCGGCGCCGTCCTGCGGGCCGATCTTCTCCCAGTTGGCGCCGTCGGCGGTTTCCACCAGGTTCACTTCCAGGCCGTCCAGGGTGACGCCGTCCATTTCCACCTGGCCGAACAGCAGCGGCCACACCGCCACGCCGACGCTGGCGCTGTTGATGCCCGCGAACAGCTCTTCCTCGCCGGCGATACGCGCCTCGGTGCGGCCCAGGCTGACGCCCAGTGACGGCCAGAACTGCCACGCCAGGTCGCCGGGGATCTCCAGATCCAGGTTGGCCTGGGTCATGGCCTGTTCACGAATTTGCGGCTTGAAATCGTTCGGATCGATCACCTGGGTGACCACGAACACGGTCGCCGCCAGCAGGACCACCAGAGCGGCGATGACGATGAGGAAAATTTTGATCGCGCGTGCCATAGAACAGCTCTCCTTGCGCCCCGGGCCGAGGGCCGGGATTATAGCAATAGAATGTACCCAACCGAACGTGAAGACCGTGGCGGGGATCGACGGTTAGAACGCATGATAAAGCATGATAATAAGTATCGCTCTTTGGGGAGCCGGTTTTGTTAAAGTTCCGTAATTTCCTGGTCTGCATAGGGCTGCTGTGGTGCGCGCTGGCCGGCGCCGAGCCGGTGGTGACGCCGCAGCCGGACCAGGAGCAGGTGGCCGTGGCCCGTTCCATGGAGGTGCTGGTGGACCCGGAAGGGCACTGGGATTTCAGCCAGGTGAGCGACCGTTTTTCCGGCCGCTTCGTCCGCAACACCGCCACCGAGCCCAATTTCGGCTTCACCAGCAGCACCATCTGGCTGCGCTTCACCCTGGATACCAGCCGTGTCCGGGGGCAGAGCTGGTACCTGGTGGAACGCTATCCGATCCTCGACCATATCAGCCTGTTCGCGCCCACTGAAGACGGCGGCTACCGGCGGGTGGACCTGGGCGACACGCTGCCGTTCGATCAGCGCCTGATGGACCACCGCGCCTTTATCTTTCCCCTCGACACCGACCTGGCCGGTGCCAACACCTACTATGTGCGCGTCAGCGGCAAGGGCGCCATCAATTTGTCGCCGATGCTCTACAGCGCCGCCGGGCTGGTGGAATACACCTACCGGGACATCCTGCTGTACGGGGTGTTCTACGGCTGCCTGCTGATCATGGTGGTCTACAACGCGCTGTTGGCGTTGTCGCTCAAGGAGCCGGTCTACCTGTATTTCGTGCTGTTCCTGGTGGGCATCACGGTGTTCAACCTGAACGTCAACGGCTTCGGGCTGCAGTTCGTGTGGCCGGAGGTGCCCAGGCTCAATGAGTACTACTGGCTGGGCATCTATATCTGCACCCCGGCGCTGGCCATGTACTCGCGCCACTTCCTCGGCCTCAAGCAGCGCTTTCCGCGCTATGACCGGGTGATCCGCCACTACCTGGCCGGTGTCGCCGTGTTGCTGGTGGTGCAGCTGCTGATCGCACCGCCCTGGTCCTATTACCTGTCCACGCTGCTGGTGCTGATCACCGTGCTGTTGTTCAGCTGGCTGGGCTGGATGGTGTGGTCGCGCGGCTACCGGGCGGCGCGGCTGTATGTGGCGGCCTGGTGCGTGTTCCTGGTGCTGATCTTCTTCTTCGTGCTCGGCAATCTGGACTGGATCCCCTACGCCTCGGTGATCAGCATGCTGCCCCATCTCGGCGCCCTGTGGGTGGTGATGATGCTGTCCCTGGCGCTGGGCGACCGCATCCGCTTCCTGGAGCGTGAGCGCAACCAGCTGTTCCTGGAGGCGCGCGAGAACCTGGAGCGGCACGTGGAAGAGATCGAGCAAATGAACCGGGACAAGTCCACATTTTTGCAGTACGTCAGCCATGAGCTGAATACGCCGATCAACTGGATCGGCGCCGCCAATTCCCTGGACGACGGCGAAACCGGCGCCGACCAGAGCGATGTCTGGGCGCTGGTACGCAAGGGGCAGGAGCGGCTGATGGGCATGGTCAGCACCTCGCTGCGCTACTTCGACCTGGCCGACCGCAGCACGCCGCCGCTGGTGGCCCGCTGCCGGCCCCTGTGGATGCTGGACGCGCTGCTCGCCACCCGCGCCCGGGCGCTGGAAAGCCTGGCGCTGAGGGTGGTCAACCGTATCTCGCCGAATCTGTACGTGCGCGCCAACGAGACCGAGCTGCAGGAAGTGATGGCCATGGCCTTGGATAACGCCATCCGCTTCAGCCCGCCGGGCGGCGAGATCACCGTTACCAGCGAGGTGATGGTGGGCGAAGCGGAGCTGCGCATCCGCGACCGCGGCCGGGGCGCCGGCCCGGACCAGCTGGAGAGCCTGTTCGAGCCGTTCTTCGTGATGGGCTCGCGCCACCACGAAGAGGGCTACGGCCTGTCACTGGCCATGGCGCGGGTGATGATCGAACAGGCCGGCGGCCGCATCTGGGCCGAAAGCGCCGGCCTCGATCGCGGCTTCACCCTGGTGATCCGGCTGCCGCTGGCCTGACCTGTGGGAGCGAATCTCCCTGTGGGAGCGGGCCCCGCCCGCGAAAGGGCGGTGTAACCGCCCGGCAGGATTCCAAAAACGGCTATTGGAAGCGCAATCTGTGAGGTCTCTGGCATCCTGCCGGCGGCTGTTGCCGCCTTTCGCGGGCAGGGCCCGCTCCCACAAGGAGGTCCCCAAGAGGCCTGAGGAGCTAGCGCTGGCATTTCTCCGGCAGGGCGAGCGCTCCGCCGTGATGCTTCTCCAGCAGCCGCAGGAAGTCCCGCCCCACGCCGCGTCCGCGGGTGGCGGGGTGCACCACCATCCACGCCAGGGTGTCGCCGTCGAGCAGCGCCACCGCCACCGGCGCGCCGTTGAAATGGGCGGCCGCCACCGGGCGCCCGGCGTCGAGGGCCTGGCCCAGCTCGGCGGCGTAGTCGGGGTCGTCGCGCAACACTTTGCTGAAGCGTTGCGCCAGTTCCGCGTCGGGGGAATGAAATTCAAGACTGATCGGCATAGTGTCTCCGCTAACCGGTAAATGGCCGCCGCGCTGGTGAGGGGGCGCCGAGGGCCGTATAATACGGGGTTCCGTTTTCTGGAGGTACCGATGAGCGAACGCCGCGCCACCGTGGAGCGAAACACCCTGGAGACCCAGATTCGCGTCAGCGTGAATCTCGATGGCACCGGAGGGAGCAAGCTGGATACCGGCCTGCCGTTCCTGGAACACATGCTCGACCAGGTGGCCCGCCACGGTCTGATCGACCTGGACATTGAGGCCAAGGGCGACTTGCACATCGATGCCCACCACACGGTGGAGGACATCGGCATCACCCTGGGTCAGGCCCTGGCCCGCGCCTGGGGCGACAAGAAGGGCGTGCGCCGCTACGGCCACGCCTATGTGCCCCTGGACGAGGCCCTGACGCGGGTGGTGATCGACCTGTCCGGCCGCCCCGGCCTGGAAATGCACGTGGACTTCACCCGCGGCATGATCGGCGGGTTCGACGTGGACCTGTTCTATGAGTTTTTCCAGGGGCTGGTGAACCATGCCATGATCACCGTGCACATCGACAATCTGCGCGGTAAGAACGCCCACCACCAGGCCGAGACCGTGTTCAAGGCGTTCGGGCGCACCCTGCGCATGGCGGTGGAGCCGGATCCGCGCATGGACGGCGTGACCCCGAGCACCAAGGGCACGCTCACCGAAAACCCGTAATCAATTCGAGGCGCCCCATGAGCGAAACCGTGGCCGTAGTCGACTACGGCATGGGCAATCTCCATTCCGCCGGCAAAGCGCTGGAAAAGATGGCCGCCGAAGGTCAGCGGATCGTGATCACCGGCGACCCGGAGCAGGTGCGCGCCGCCGACCGGGTGGTGTTCCCCGGCGTCGGCGCGATCCGCGACTGCATCAAGGTGATCACCGAAACCGGCCTGGACCGGGCGATTCTCGACGCCATCGATGCCTACAAGCCGGTGCTCGGCATCTGCGTGGGCATGCAGGCGATGATGGACTTCAGCGAAGAGAACGACGGCATCGACTGCCTGGGTGTGTTCTCCGGCCGGGTGCAGTTTTTCGGCGCGCCCATGGGCGACACCGGGCGCCCGCTGAAGGTGCCGCACATGGGCTGGAACCAGGTGCAGCAGGTCAACGACCACCCGCTGTGGGCGGGCATCGACGACAACAGCCGCTTCTACTTCGTGCACAGCTACTGCGCCACCGGGGTGCCCGACGAGCAGATGGCCGGCCGCTGTGAGTACGGCCTGGCGTTCGCCGCCGCCGTCGCCAAGCGCAATGTGTTCGCGGTGCAGTTCCACCCGGAAAAGAGCGCCGACGCCGGCCTCAAGCTGCTGGAAAACTTTCTGCGCTGGCGGCCCTGAGCGCCGCGTCCTCTTATTTCAGCCTGTTAAACAAGCGAGATCGTCATGGAACTGATTCCCGCCATCGATTTGAAAGACGGCCACTGCGTACGCCTCAAGCAGGGCCGCATGGACGATGACACGGTGTTTTCCGAGGACCCGGTGGCGGTGGCCGACCACTGGGTGAAGCAGGGCGCGCGGCGCCTGCACCTGGTGGACCTGAACGGCGCCTTCGCCGGTGAGCCGGTGAACGGCGAGATCGTCAACGCCATCGCCCGCGCCCACCCGGGCCTGCCGATCCAGATCGGCGGCGGCATCCGCAGCGCCGAGACCATCCAGGCCTACCTGGACGCCGGCGTTCAGTGGGTGATCATCGGCACCAAGGCGGTGAAAGAGCCGCAGTTCGTGCGCGACATGTGCAAGCAGTTCCCCGGCCACGTGATCGTCGGCCTGGACGCCAAGGACGGTAAAGTGGCCACCGACGGCTGGGCCGAAGTCACCGACATCGACGTGGTGGACCTGGCGCGCCAGTTCGAGCACGACGGCGTGGTGGCCATCGTCTACACCGACATCAGCCGTGACGGCATGCTGCAGGGCGTCAACGTGGAAGCCACCGAGCGGCTTGCCGAAGCGATCAGCATTCCGGTGATCGCCTCCGGCGGCATCACCGACATGGAGGACGTGCGCCGGCTGTGCGGGGCGCGCACCGTGGGCATCACCGGCGCCATCACCGGCCGCGCCATTTACGAGGGCACCCTGGATTTCGCCCAGGGCCAGGCCCTGGCCGACGAGCTGCAATCCCGGGGGCCGGGCATGTCCGGCACCACCGGTAGTGGAGTGCGAAAGTGACACTAGCCAAGCGAATCATCCCCTGCCTGGACGTGGACGACGGCCGGGTGGTCAAGGGCGTGAAGTTCGTGGATATCCGCGACGCCGGCGACCCGGTGGAGGTGGCGCGCCGCTATAACGAGGCCGGCGCCGACGAGATCACCTTCCTGGACATCACCGCCAGCCATGAGGACCGCGACACCACCCTGGAAATGGTCGAGCGCATGGCCAGCCAGGTGTTCATCCCGCTCACCGTGGGCGGCGGCGTGCGCACCATCCAGGACATCCGCAACCTGCTCAATGCCGGCGCCGACAAGGTGGGCATCAATTCGGCGGCGGTGAAAAACCCGGAGTTCGTGCGCGAGGCCGCCGAACGGTTCGGCTCCCAATGCATCGTGGTGGCGATCGACGCAAAGAAGGTGAGCGGCGAAAGCGAAGCCAACCGCTGGGAGATCTTCACCCACGGCGGCCGCAACCCCACCGGCATCGACGCGGTGGAGTGGGCGCGCCGCATGACCGATTACGGCGCCGGCGAGATCCTGCTCACCAGCATGGACCGGGACGGCACCAAGAACGGCTTCGACATCGCCCTGACCCGCGCCATTTCCGACGCGGTGCCGGTGCCGGTGATCGCCTCCGGTGGCGTCGGCAACCTGCAGCACCTGGTGGACGGGGTGATCCAGGGCGGCGCCGACGCGGTGTTGGCGGCCTCGATCTTCCACTTCGGTGAGTACAGCATCGCCGAGGCCAAGCAGTACATGCACAGCGCCGGCATCGAGATGCGCCTGTGATACCGCCGGGGGCCTGACGTGCGGATCTGGATAGACGCGGACGCCTGTCCGGCGGTGATCCGCGACGTGCTGTTCCGCGCGGCCGACCGGCGCGCCATCGACACCACCCTGGTGGCCAACCATTTCATCCCCAAGCCGCGCTCGCCGCACCTCCGCGCGGTGCAGGTGGAAGCCGGCTTTGACCGCGCCGACGATTACATCGCCGAGCAGGTCGAGCCCGGCGATCTGGTGATCACCGGCGACATTCCGCTGGCCGCCCGGGTGGTGGAGAGCGGTGGCACCGCGCTCAACCCCCGTGGCACCCTTTACGACAGCGAGAGCATCCGCGAACATCTGGGCCGCCGCGACTTCATGGAAGAACTGCGCTCCGCCGGGGTGCAGACCGGCGGCCCGTCGTCGTTGAGCAAAAGCGACGTTCAGACCTTCGCCAATGCGCTCGACCGCTTTATCGCGCGAGCCCGGTAACACCCCCGGCCAGGAAGGACCCATGCTGAAAATCTCCAACAATGTGACCATCCCCGAGTCCGAGATCGAATGGCAGGCGATCCGCGCCCAGGGCGCCGGCGGCCAGAACGTCAACAAGGTGGCCTCCGCCGTGCACCTGCGTTTCGACATCGGCGCCTCCTCGCTGCCCGAGTTCTACAAGGAGCGGCTGCTGGCCTGGTCCGACCGGCGCATCACCACCGAAGGGGTGGTGGTGATCAAGGCGCAGCGCTTCCGCACCCAGGAAAAGAACCTGGATGACGCCCTGGCGCGGCTGAAAGCGCTGATCCTGGACGCCACCGTGGAGCAGAAAAAGCGCAAGCCCACCAAGCCGTCCAAGGCCGCCAAGCGCAAGCGCCTGGATAAAAAGACCCGCCACGGCCAGACCAAGGCGCTGCGCAAGCCGCCCACCGACGGCTGACCGGCAAGCGCTCTGTACAAGAGTCGCCGCCACGGGCCCCGTAGGCTAAGCTCCTTGCGATAATAAAAAGGAGCGCAGCATGGATCAGGCCAGTCTGGTTGAAATCGGTTTACCCGCCGCCCTGTTTCTCATCATGGTGGGCATGGGGCTCACCCTCACCCCCAAGGACTTCCGCGAAGTGTTGATCGCCCCGCGGGCCACCGTTTACGGCCTGGTGGCGCAGATCGTACTGCTGCCGCTGGTGGGCGTGGGCCTGGCGATGACGCTGGACCTTTCCCCGGCGCTGGCGGTGGGGCTGGTGATCATCGCCGCCTGCCCGGGCGGCACCACCTCCAACCTGTTCGCCTTTCTCGGCCGTGGCGACGTGGCGCTGTCCATCGTGCTGACGGTGGCCGCCAGCCTGGTCACGGTGGTGACCCTGCCGATGTTCACCAGCTGGGCGCTGGGCCACTTCCGTGACAGCGATCTGGTCCTGGAGCTGCCGGTGCTGCGCACCATCCTGACCCTGGTGGTGATTATCCTGGTGCCGGTGAGCATCGGCATGACCATCCGTCATTTCCGCCAGGACTGGGCGGTGAAGGGCGAAAAGCTGGTCAGCGTGTTCGGGCTGCTGGTGCTGGTGGCGGTGATCGTGATGCTGCTGGTGGACCTGGGCGGAGAGGCGCTGGTGCTGCTGCGCCAGGGCGGCGCGGCGGTGATACTGCTCAATCTGATCGGCCTGGGGCTGGGCCTGTTCGGTGGCTGCCTGATCGGGCTGAGCCGGCCGCAGGCGTTCACCGTGGCCATTGAGCTGGGCATCAAGAACGGCACCCTGGGCCTGATGGTGACCCTGACCCTGCTGCAGTCGGACGCCATGTCCGTGCCGGCGGCGGTGTACGGGGTGATGATGTTCCTGTTCGGTTTCCTGATGATCGGCTATGCTCGCCTTACGGGCATCGGCCGGGCGCCGGTCACGTCCTGACCGGCGCCTTGCGGCGCGTTACTCCTCGCGGTCGGCGCGCCGCCGTTCCGCCAGGTTGATGCCCTTGAGGATCGAGAGCGCCTGGGACAGCGGGTAGTCGCGGCTGGCCAGCGGCTCTTCGCCGCCTTTCTCCAGCGCTTCCTTCTGCGCCTGGTTGAGCAGGTGGTGGGGTAGGTCCGCTTCGCGGGGGCGCTGGTCTTTCAGCAGCTCGACGCTGGACACCTGCACCGGGATATCCGGCTCGATGCCTTCCGCCTGAATCGAACGGCCGTCCGGCGTGTAGTAGCGCGCGGTGGTCAGTTTCAGGGCGTTGTCGCCGCTGATCGGCAGCACCGTCTGCACCGAGCCCTTGCCGAAGGTGCGGGTGCCCACCACCACGGCGCGGCCCTGGTCCTGCAGGGCGCCGGCGACAATCTCCGACGCCGAGGCGGAGCCGCCGTTGACCAGCACCACCAGGGGCAGGCCTTCGATCTCATCGCCCGGGTTGGCTTTGTAGTCGTTGCGGCTCTCGCTCTCGCGGCCCTGGGTGTAGACGATCAGCCCGGAGTCCAGGAACAGGTCGCTGATTTCCACCGCGCCGCCGAGCACGCCGCCCGGGTTGTTGCGCAGGTCGAGGATCAGCCCGCTCAACTTGCCTTCGGCTTTCAGTTCGTTGAGGGCTTTCTTGGCTTCGTGGCCGGTGTTGTTCTGGAACTGGGACACGCGCAGGTAGCCGTAGCCGGGCTCCAGCACGTCGCTTTTCACGCTTTCCACTTTGATGCGGTCGCGCTTGAGCGTCACCGGGCGCGGCTTTTCGTCGCCGTCGCTGAGCACCGACAGGGTCACTTCCGAGCCCGCTTCGCCGCGCATCAGCTCCACCGCTTCCGCCAGGCTCAGGCCTTTGACGAAGGTGTCGTCGATCTTGAGGATCAGGTCGCCGGCCTGGATGTCGGCGCGGCTGGCGGGGGAGTCGTCGATCGGCGAGACCACTTTGACGAAGCCGTCTTCCATGGTCACTTCCAGCCCCAGGCCGCCGAACTCGCCGCTGGTGGTGGATTGCAGGTCCTCGAACTGGTCCGGGGTCAGGTAGGAGGAGTGCGGGTCGAGCTCCATCAACATGCCGCGGATCGCCGCCTGGATCAGCTCTTTCTCGTCCACCTCCTGCACATAGGCGCCGCGCACCCGCTCCAGCACTTCCGCGAAGGCGCGCAGCTCGGTGACCGGCACGCCATCCTGACGGGCCTGCTCATCGACTTCCGGGTCGGCGGCCAGGGTCGGGGCGGAGACGGATACGGTGAGGAGCAGGGCGGCGCTCAGTGCGGTGCGGCGGAGCAGGGGGTGAGACGTTTTCAGCATGTAATTCCCCAGACCAAGGGCATCATTGGACACTAGTTTCGGGCAATGGGCGGCAGTGTAACACGGCGGTCGCACCAGCGTGTCGGGTTCACCACCTTGCCCCGGTTGCGTATTTCGAAGTACAGCGCGCTGCGGCTGTTGCCGCCGGACTGGCCGGCCAGGGCCAGGGTGTCACCCACCGCGACCCACTCGCCCACATCGCGCAGCAGGCTTTGATTGTAGCCGTACAGCGTCAGGTAGCCACCGCCGTGGTCGACAATGGTGAGCAGGCCGTAGCCGCGCATCCAGTCGGCGAACACCACCCGCCCGGGGTGGATGGCGCGCACCGGCGTGCCTTCCTCCGCGGCCAGCACCACGCCTTCCCAGCGCAACGCGCCCTCACGGCTGGAGTTGAAGCTCGACAGCACTTCGCCGGGCACCGGCCAGGGCAGCTCGCCGGCCAGTTTGGCGAACGGCGTGCCGCGGTCGGCGGGGGCCATTTCCGGCATGCTGCGCTCCATCTCGGCGAGCAGCTTTTCCAGGCGCTGCTGGTCGGCGCGCAGGCGGTCGATGTCGCCCCCGCGCTGGTCCAGGGAGCGTTCCAGTTTGGCCAGGGTGGTCTCCCGTTCGCGGGCGGCCTGCTCCAACTGCTCCTGGCTGCGCGCCAGCGCGGTGCGGCGATCCAGCAGGTCGGCGCGGGCGTCGGCCACTTCTTGCGCCACCCGGCGCAGCTCCACCAGTTCGTCTTCCAGGTCGGCGAGGCGGTCGGTGCGGGCGCGCTGGAAGTATTCCTGGTAGCGCAGCAGGCGCGCGATCTGGTCCGGCTCCTGCTGGTTGAGCATCAGCTTCAGCCGCTCTTCGCGGCCGCTCTGATAGCTGGCGCGCACCGTCTTCACCAGCCAGCGCAGCTGCACCTTCTTTTCTTCGGCCAGTTCCGCCTGCTCGGCCTCCAGCCGCGCCAGCCGCGACTCGGCCTGGCGGGCGTCGCGCTCCAGCTGACGCCGTTCGCGGGTCAGCTCGCCGACCCGGGTTTCCGCCTCGCGCAGCTCGCTCTGCACCGAGTCGCGCTGGCGGGCTTCCTTCTGCTGGGCCTCGGACAGCGCCTCGATGCGCTCCTTGAGCGCTTCCAGCTGTTGCTCGGAGGGCTCTTCGGCGGGCGCGCCGGCGCTCGCCAGCACCAGCGCCGGCACGATCAGCAGCGTCAGTAATCGAAAATGGGGTTTCACGGGTTCCGTCATGGTGCCTTATCTTAACCGAGCGCTGGTGTGTATACTTGTCGCCGATTTTCCGCCGGCAGGAATGCAGTCATGGATCGTATCATCGAGTTCGTCACCAACCACTATATCCTGGTGTTTGCCTTCTTAGCGCTGTGGGGCGCCTTTTTCGTGATTGAGTCCCGCCGTGGCGGCAAGGCCATCACGCCGCAGTTCGCCACCAATCTGGTCAATCAGAAGGATGCGGTGATCGTCGACGTGCGCGCCGCCGACGAGTTCCGCGAGGGGCATATCCCGGGCAGTGTGAACATTCCCCAGAGCCAGGTCACGGACCGGATGGGCGAATTGGAAAAATATAAGGAAAAGCCGCTGATCCTGACCTGCAAGATGGGCAACCAGGCGGCGCACCTGGGGCGCCAGCTGCGCAACAAGGGCTTTTCCGAGCTCTACCGTATCCAGGGCGGCGTCACCGCCTGGCGCAATGATAACCTGCCGGTGTCCAAGGGCTGATGGCGGACGTCACCCTTTACAGCACCGGCTGGTGCCCGTTTTGCGTGCGCGCCAAGCGTTTGCTGGCGGGCAAGGACGCCCGCGTCCATGAGATCGACGTGGACCGGGAGCCGGAAGCGCGCCGGGAAATGATGGCACGCAGCGGCCGCCGCACGGTGCCGCAGATATGGATCGGGGACCGCCACGTGGGCGGTTGCGATGAACTTTTCGCATTGGAGCGGGCGGGCGAACTGGACGACCTGCTCGCCGGATGACGGAACCGAACAACGGAGACAATCATGGCCGAAGAACAGAAAAAAACCTTCCAGTTGCAGCGCGTCTACCTTAAGGACGCCTCGTTCGAGTGCCCGGGGGCGCCGGACATCTTCCTGCAGGAGTGGAAGCCGAAGATGAACGTGCAGCTGAACAACAGCGCACGCCGCATCGGCGAAGGCACCGAATACGAAGTGGAAGTGACGGTCACCGTCACCGCCAAATCCGAGGACGAGCAGAAGACCTTCTATCTGGCCGAAGTGAAGCAGGCGGGTATTTTCACCCTGGCCGGCATCGAAGGCGAAGAGCGCGATCAGCTGCTGGGCGCCTACTGCCCCAATGTGCTGTTCCCCTACGCCCGCGAAGTGGTGTCCGATCTGGTCGCCAAGGGCTCCTTCCCGCAGATGATCCTGCAGCCGCTCAACTTCGAGGCGCTCTACCAGCAGCAGCGCGAGAAGCAGCAGAGCGGCGACGGCGAGCCGTCCACCGTCCAGTAATCGATTGGTTCAGATCGCGCCGGGGTAGCCGAGTTGCCGCCAGGCTTCGTAGAGCGTGATCGCCACCGCGTTACTGAGATTCAGACTGCGGCTGTTGGCGCCCATCGGCAGCCGCAGCTGCTGCTCCGGCGCCAGCCCTTCCAGGATATGGGCGGGCAGGCCCCGGGTTTCCGGCCCGAACAGCAGCACGTCCCCGTCCTGAAACCGTACCTGGCTGGGCGCCGGGCCGCCTTTGGTGGTCAGCGCGAACTGGCGCGCGGTGGGGTAGTCCCGGCAGAAGCTGGGGTAGTCCGGGTGCACGGTGACGTTGGCGTATTCACTGTAGTCCAGCCCGGCGCGGCGCAGGCGCCGCTCATCCAGCTCGAAACCGAGCGGCTCGATCAGATGCAGGGCGGCGCCGGTGTTGGCCGCCAGGCGCATGATGTTGCCGGTGTTGGGCGGTATCTCCGGCTCGAACAGAGCAATATTCAGCATTCACGGATCCCGGGTTATAAAAGCGGGTAAATGGTAGCGTGTTGTCGACAGGGATGCGCGCAACAGAGGAGAGCCACCCATGAAGCGTGTCTACGAAGCCGGTGACGGGCTGGAAGCGCACATGCTGGCCGGCTTGCTGGAGCAGTCCGGCATCGTTGCCCAGGTGCGTGGCGACATGCTGCAGGGCGCGGTGGGCGAGTTGCCCGCTTCCGGGTTGGCCAGCGTGTGGGTGAACGAAGACGATGAGGCCCGCTCGCTGGAGGTGATCGCCGACTACGAGGCCAGCCAGCCGCCGCCCTCCGGGCCGACGCTGCGCGAGCGCATCCGCGAGCCGGGGCGTGCCGAGACGGACAGCACCCGCGCCTTCCGCAAAGGCCTGTTGATCGGGATGTTTCTCGGCGCGGCCTTGATGGCCTGGCTGTTGTAGAACCCGGTGCTCACAAAAAAGGCCCCGAAAGGGGCCTTTTTCTTGTCCAACAGCCTTAGCGGCTGGCGCGTTTGCGCTCGGTCTCGGTGAGCAGCTTCTTGCGCAGGCGGATGTGGTTGGGGGTGATTTCCGCCAGTTCGTCGTCTTCGATAAAGTCCAGGGCCTGCTCCAGGCTGAAGCGTACCGGCGGGGTGAGAATCACGTTCTCATCGGTGCCGGAGGCGCGCATGTTGGTGAGCTGCTTGCCCTTGGTGGGGTTCACCACCAGGTCGTTGCCGCGGCTGTGGATGCCGATCAGCTGGCCTTCGTAGACTTCCACGTTGGGCTCGATCAGCATGCGGCCGCGCTCCTGCAGGTTGAACAGGGCGAACGCCAGCACCTTGCCTTTGACCATGGAGACCAGCACGCCGTTGTTGCGCTGGGCCATGTCGCCGGCCTTGAACTCACCGTAGTGGCTGAAGGTGCTGTTGAGGATGCCGGTGCCGGAGGTGAGCGTCAGGAACAGGCTGCGGAAGCCGATCAGGCCGCGGCTGGGCACGATGAAGGTGAGGCGCACCCGGCCCTTGCCGTCCGGCTCCATGTTGGTCATCTCGCCGCGGCGCAGGCCCAGTTGCTCCATGATGGCGCCCTGGTGCTGCTCTTCCACGTCGGCCATGACGTTTTCGTAGGGTTCCTGCTTCTTGCCGTCCACCTCGCGCACGATCACCTGCGGGCGGCCCACGGCCAGCTCGAAGCCTTCACGGCGCATGTTCTCGATCAGCACGGACAGGTGCAGCTCGCCACGGCCGGAGACGCGGAACTGGTCGGCGCTGCCGGTCTCTTCCACGCGCAGGGCCACGTTGTGCTTGAGTTCCGCTTCCAGGCGCTCGCGGATCTGGCGGCTGGTGACGAACTTGCCGTCCTGGCCGGCGAACGGCGAGGTGTTGACGTGGAACACCATGCTCACGGTGGGCTCGTCCACGGTCAGCGGCGGCAGGGCCTCCACCTTGTTGGGGTCGCACAGGGTGTCGGAGATATCCAGCGGGTCCATGCCGGTGACGCAGACGATGTCGCCGGCGCCGGCTTCCGGCACGTCCACCCGGTCGAGGCCGTGGTAGCCCATGATCTGCAGGATGCGGCCGTTACGCACCTTGCCTTCGCGGTCGATGATCTTGACCGTGGAGTTGGCTTTGATTTTGCCGCGCTTGATGCGGCCGATGCCGATCACGCCCAGGTAGCTGTTGTAGTCCAGCGAGGAAATCTGCATCTGGAACAGGCCGTCCTGTTCCACTTCCGGCGCCGGCACGCGGTCGATGATGGTCTGGAACAGGAAGGTCATGTCGTCGCCGAGCTGGTCCGCTTCCGGGCCGGCCACGCCGTTGAGGGCGGAGGCGTAGACCACCGGGAAGTCGAGCTGCTCGTCGCTGGCGCCGAGGGTGTCGAACAGGTCGAACACCTGGTCGATGACCCAGTCCGGACGGGCGCCCGGGCGGTCCACCTTGTTGACCACCACGATCGGCTTGAGGCCGGCCGCGAATGCCTTCTGGGTCACGAAGCGGGTTTGCGGCATGGGGCCGTCCACCGCGTCCACCAGCAGCAGCACCGAGTCGACCATGGACATGACCCGCTCCACCTCGCCGCCGAAGTCGGCGTGGCCGGGGGTGTCGACGATGTTGATCTGGTAGTCGCCGTACTTGAGGGCGGTGTTCTTGGAGAGGATGGTGATGCCCCGTTCCTTCTCCAGGTCGTTGGAGTCCATCACCCGTTCCACGTCGCCGGCGCGATCTCCCAGGGTGCCGGACTGTTGCAGCAGCTTGTCCACCAGGGTGGTCTTGCCGTGGTCAACGTGGGCGATGATGGCGATATTGCGCAGGCGTTCAATCACAGAAATGGCTCCGTAGGGAAAAAAGTCGCTCTCCGTCCGTTGGCGGACCAGCGTGAAAATGCGTCCGCGACCGGCCGGAAGGGCCCGTGAAACGGAGTGGGAGGCGGATTAGGCGGCGCATTGTACAGCCCTTGTACCCACGGAAGCCACACGAAGGTGTGTCATGGCATAATGTGACCCGGTGCAAAGTTTTACTTTTGTTGCTCCGGTTGGCCTCTGACTGCCCTAGAATGTCGCAACCAAACACGGGTCAGCCGGTCTCAGCAACGTGCGCCGAACGGCCGCGCGGGCCGAGGAACCGTCGACGGGCGCCAGGGCTGGCTTCCGTTCCGTGGCTGACCGCCCGTGACGAAAGTATTGGAATAAGGCTGAAAAATGCGTTCTGTGAAATTGCACGCCCGGCTGCTCGCCGCTTTTTTGTTGTTGCTGGGGGTCGGCAGTATTGCCTACCAGATATTGGTCCAGAAAGTGCCGCTCACCGAGAGCGAGAGTGACCCGGTATGGGTGGTGGACGCCCAGGTCAGTTTCCAGGCGCGGGAGAACACCCCGATCAAGGCGCGCATGTATGTGCCGCCGCTGGAGAGCGGTTTCACCGCCCTCAATGAAAGCTTTATCTCCAACAACTACGGCGTCAACGTCAACCGGGAGAACGGCAACCGGGTGGTCACCTGGTCGGCGCGCCGGGCCGAGGGGCGGCAGAACCTGTATTACCGGTTGATGCTCACCTCGCGCTTCGCCGAACCGGCGTCGGTGCCCGAGGACGGCCCCCAGTTCCGCGCCGCGCCGCCGCTGGAGGGCCCGGAGCGGCTCGCCGCCGATGCGCTGCTGGCGCCGATCCGCCAGCACTCCGCGGACGTGGAGACCTTCGTCAGCGAGACCATCAAGCGCGTCAACAACATGGAAAGCGACAATGTGCGCCTGCTGCTCGGCGGCGACCGCAGCCCGGAGAACCGCGCCCGGGTGGTCGATCTGCTGCTGGCGGTGGCGCACATCCCCGCCGAGCCGGTGCATACCCTGGAGCTCAACGAGAGCCGCGACCAGGAACCGGAGCTGTGGCTGCGCACCTACAACGGCAAAAGCTGGCTGTATTTCAACCCGCTGGACGGCCGCCAGGGGCTGCCGGAGGACCGGCTGGTGTGGTGGAGCGGCGACAAGCCGCTGCTGGCGCTGGAAGGCGCCCGCAACGCGGATGTGGATTTCGGCGTTCACCGCAACGAGATGAGCGCGCTGCAGCTGGCCCAGTCGCTGCGTTTCCAGGATCAGAGCAGCTTTATCGACTATTCCCTGTATGAGCTGCCGGTGCCGTCCCAGCAGCTGTTCCGCATCCTGATGATGATTCCGGTGGGCGTGCTGCTGGTGCTGCTGATCCGCTCCCTGGTCGGCATGGAGACCCTGGGCACCTTCACGCCGGTGCTGATCGCCCTGGCGTTCCGCGAAACCGAGGTGATCTGGGGCGTGCTGCTGTTCACCTTCATCACCGCCATCGGGCTGTCGGTGCGCGGCTATCTGGAACACCTGAAATTGCAGTTACTGGCGCGGCTGTCGATCGTGCTCACCTTCGTGGTGATCCTGATGGCGCTGATCAGCCTGGTGGGCTACAAGCTGGGGCTCTCCACAGGCCTGTCGGTGGCGCTGTTCCCGATGGTGATTCTGACCATGGTGATCGAGCGTATCTCGATCGTCTGGGAGGAGCGTGGCGGCGGCCAGTCGCTGAAGGTGGCCATCGGCACCCTGATCGCGGCGGTGCTGTGTCACCTGCTGATGGTCTGGCAGCCGCTGGTGTACTTCGTGTTCACCTTCCCCGGCGTGTTGCTGGTGCTGGCGGCGGTGATGGTGCTGATGGGCCATTACCGGGGTTATCGCCTGGCGGAGCTGATGCGCTTCCGGGCGATGACCGATGAAGGTGGCCGCTGATGTTCGGAATCCGCACCTGGAGGGCCCTGCGCCGCCGTGGCGTGATGGGCATCAACCAGCGCAACGGCGACTATGTGCTGGCCTACAACGACCGGCGCCTGTACCCGCTGGTGGACGACAAGATCCGCACCAAGAAGCTGGCCCTGGACGCCGGCATCCAGGTGCCGGACATGTACGGCATCATTGATACCGAGCAGGGCATCAGCAAGCTCCAGCACATCGTCGAGACCCACGGTGACTTCGTGATCAAGCCGGCCCAGGGCGCCGGCGGCGACGGCATCATGGTGATCTCGGACCGCTTCGAGGGCTACTACCGCGGCGCCTCCGGCCGCATGATCAGCCCCGAGGAGCTGGAGTTTCATATCTCCGGGATCATCTCCGGCATCTATTCCCTGGGCGGCCACCGCGACCGCGCCCTGATCGAGTACCGGGTGCGCTCCACCGACCTGTTCGACCGCATCAGCATCGGCGGCGTGCCGGACGTGCGCATCATCGTGCTCAAGGGCTACCCGGTGGCGGCCATGCTGCGCCTGCCCACCCGCCAGTCCGACGGCAAGGCCAACCTGCACCAGGGCGCCATCGGCGTGGGCGTGGACATCGCCACCGGCGTTACCCTGAGCGGCACCTGGCACAACCTGAAGATCGACCGGCACCCGGACACCGCCCATCCGGTGGCCGGCGTGCAGATTCCCGACTGGGAAGCCTGCCTGGAGCTGGCGGCGCGCTGCTATGAGCTCACCGGCCTGGGTTATCTGGGCGTGGATCTGGTAATGGACAAGCACAAGGGCCCGTTGATGCTGGAGCTCAACGCCCGCCCCGGGCTGAACATTCAGATCGCCAACGACGACGGCCTGCTGCGCCGCTGCCGCATCGTCGAGGATCATCTCGACGGCCTGGACTGGAAGCTGGAGCCGGTGGCCCGCCGGCTGACGCTTGCCAAGCGCGAGTTCGCCGTGGCCCGCCTGCCGGAAGCCCCCGAAGCGCCCTGACCCCGGCGCTTCGTCAACAAAGCGTGATTTGCTATACTCTGCCGCCCGTTTCCGACCATCTCCTTTAAAACAGGGCGAGTATTGTTATGTCCGAGGCAGTCGCACCCGTCACCTGGCCCAGCGCCGACCCGCTCCAGCGCCGCGCCATCGCGCTGGTGTCCGGCGGGCTGGACTCCATGCTGGCGGTAAAAGTGATGCAGGAGCAGGGCATTCACGTGGAAGGGGTGAACTTCTTCACCGGCTTCTGCGTGGAGGGCCACACCCACGCGATCCGCAAGAAAGACAAGGACAAGAACAAGCGCAACAACGCCCTCTGGGTGGCCGAGGAGCTGGGCATCAAGCTGCACATCATTGATATCTCCGAGGAGTACAAGGATGTGGTGCTCAACCCCAAGCACGGCTACGGCGCCCATCTGAACCCCTGCCTGGACTGCAAGATCTTCATGGTCAACCAGGCCACCTTGATGCTGAACAAGGCCCGTGAGCTGGCCGGCGAGAAGGGCTTCGATTTCATCATCACCGGCGAGGTGGTGGGCCAGCGGCCCAAGAGCCAGCGTAAGGAAACCATGCCCATCATCAGCAGCGAGTCCGGCGCCGACGACCGCCTGCTGCGCCCGCTCAGCGCGCTCAACCTGCCCGAGACGCTGCCCGAGCGCGAGGGCTGGGTGGACCGCTCGCGGCTGCACGATTTCTCCGGCCGCAACCGCAAGCCGCAGATCGAGCTGGCGCGGCGTTTCGGCCTGGAGGACTATGCCCAGCCCTCCGGCGGCTGCTGCTTCCTGACCGACGAATCCTATTCCCGCAAGCTGGCCGACCTGTGGCAGGCCCGCAACGAGCGCCGCTACGAGCTGGACGACATCATGCTGCTGAAAGTGGGCCGGCATATCCGCCCGCAGCCGCACCTGAAGCTGATCATCAGCCGCGAGGAAGGCGAGAACCGCTTCCTGGAAGGCTACCGCTACCAGTTCACCAGCCTCACCACGGTCAGTTGCCCCGGCCCGCTGGCGCTGGTGGACGGACGCTTCGAATCGGAAGCGGAGCTGGAGCAGGCCGCCGCCATCGTGGCGCGCTACTCCAAGGGCCGCGGCGACGACACCGTCACCGTGGAGGTCAAGGACCCGGGCGGCGTTGCCCGCGAGGTGCGCATCGCGCCGGCACGGCCCGAGGACATCCCGAAAACCTGGCTGGTGGCCTGACCGCGATGACCGACGAAACCCTTCACGAACTGGATGTGCGCCGCCAGCTGTGCCCCATTCCAGTGATCAAGACCCAGAACAAGGTCGCCGAACTGGCGCAGGGGGAGGTGCTGAGGGTAACCTGCACGGACCCGGGGGCGCTCAACGACATTCCCGCCTGGTGCCGAATCAATGGCCACGAGGTGCTGGCCACGGAGGAGGGCGACCTGGAGGTGGTGATCACCCTGCGGGTTGGTGAACCTTCCGTTGCACTCTAGTGGTGCACAAATACCAAGAAGGCACCGTTTCGGTGCATGATATCCGGATACAGGCGCGCTGATCGGGCTCAATACAGGCTGCTGCGCCAAAAAAGGGCTGGCACAGTATTTGCTGACCTATTGGCATGCAGGCCCCGGTGGCCGAGAATAACGGCTCTTCGCGTGCCCGCTCCGGCGGAGGCGAGTAGCCAGACACATACCCGTTCCAGGAGGACGCTCAACAATGTCTGAAAAGACGCTGAAACTGATTAAAGATAACGACGTGAAGTGGGTGGATCTGCGTTTTACCGACAGCCATGGTAAAGAGCAGCACGTGACCCTTCCCGTCGGCGAAATCGACGACGACTTCTTCCAGGACGGCAAGATGTTCGATGGTTCCTCCATCGCCGGTTGGAAAGGCATCAACGAATCCGACATGATTCTGCTGCCCGAAGACGAAACCGCCGTTCTCGACCCGTTCACCGACGTGGCCACGCTGAACCTGCGTTGCAACATCGTTGAGCCGACCACCATGCAGGGTTACGAGCGTGATCCGCGCTCCGTGGCGCTGCGTGCCGAGGAATACCTGAAGTCCACCGGTATCGCCGACACCGCCCTGTTCGGCCCGGAGCCGGAATTCTTCGTGTTCGATTCGGTACAGTGGAAGTCCGACATGTCCGGCGCCATGTACAACATCTACTCCGAAGAAGCGGCCTGGGTGTCCGCCGATGAGTTCGAGAAGAACAACATCGGTCACCGTCCCGGCGTCAAAGGCGGCTACTTCCCGGTACCCCCGGTGGACAGCCTGCACGACCTGCGTGGCGCCATGTGTTCCGCCATGGAGCAGATGGGCCTGGAAATCGAAGTGCATCACCACGAAGTGGGCACCGCGGGCCAGTGCGAGATCGGTGTGGGCGCCAACACCCTCACCAAGAAAGCCGACGAAGTGCAGATCCTCAAGTACTGCGTGCACAACGTGGCCCACGCCTACGGCAAGACCGCCACTTTCATGCCCAAGCCGCTGATCGGTGATAACGGTTCCGGTATGCACGTGCACATGTCCCTGGCCAAAGACGGCAAGAACCTGTTCGCCGGTGACGAGTACGCGGGCCTGTCCGAAGAAGCGCTGTTCTACATCGGTGGCGTGATCAAGCACGCCCGCGCCCTGAACGCCTTCACCAACGGCTCCACCAACTCCTACAAGCGTCTGGTGCCCGGCTTCGAAGCCCCGGTAATGCTGGCGTACTCCGCCCGTAACCGTTCCGCTTCCATCCGGATTCCGTGGGTGAGCAACCCGAAAGCGCGTCGTATCGAGACCCGCTTCCCGGACCCGGCCGCCAACCCGTACCTGTGCTTCGCGGCACTGATGATGGCCGGCCTGGACGGCATCAAGAACAAGATCCACCCGGGCGACGCCATGGACAAGGATCTCTACGATCTGCCGGCGGAAGAAGCCAAGGACATCCCCACCGTGGCGCACACCCTGACCATGGCACTGGATGCTCTGGAAGCCGATCACGAGTTCCTGACCCAGGGCGACGTGTTCACCAAGGACATGCTGGACGGCTACATCGAGCTCAAGCGCAGCGAAGTGGAGCGTCTGAACATGACCCCGCATCCGGTCGAGTTCGACATGTACTACAGCTGCTAAGCCTCACGGCGACCGCAGTCCCCGAAAAGCCCGGCCTTCGCGCCGGGCTTTTTTTGTTTGTGCGAGCGGGCCATGCCCGCGAAAGGGTGGCTTTTCAGCCACCCGGCGGGATACCAGAGCCCCTCTGGCCGCAGTACAAAGAACCTCTCTGGTATCCTGCCGGCCGGCGTTGCCGGCCTTTCGCTTGCAAGCAAGCTCCTACAAGCCGGGCTCTTAGAGGTGTCGCGATGGATTTTGCGGGCCGGGCCCTTTTTTTGCGGGTACCCCGGAGTCAGAATCAAGGTCAGACCCAACAAGGATGAGACCAATGAAAATCTGGTGGCCCCTATTACTGTGCGTCATGCCACTGCTGGCCGGCGCGCAAACAGAGAATGTCGACCGCCCCGATGAAGCCGGCGGCTCGAAAGGCATCTACCGCACCGTGGACGCCGACGGCAACGTGGTGTTCACCGACAACCCGCCGGACAAGAAGCGCGCCGAGGAAGTGAAGGTGGGCCCCACCAACACCATGGACAGTCCGCCGGTGGAGCGGCGCGCCGCATCCCGGGGCGATGCGCCGCCGGAACCGCCGGAGCCGCCGGATACGGGCTATGAGGCGGTGTCGATCACCGCGCCGGACGCCGGCGCCAACCTGCGCCTTCCCCAGGACAACCCGATCCAGGTTCAGGTATCGCTGTCGCCGTCGCTGAAAAGCGGGCACCGGCTGGTGATTCTCGATAACGGCACGCCGCTCGAGGGCACCGCCATGGACTTTCCCAATCCCGGCGAGCACACCCTGATCGCCCAGGTGCGCGACGGCGACGGCACAGTGCTGATTGAATCCGAGCCGGTGCTGTTCTACGTGATGCGCACCACCGCCGACAGCGGCGGCGGCCAGGGCCAGGGCAAAGGCTCCGCCTTTCCCACCTTCGGTGGCCGGGCCGAACGTGGCGGCTCCGCCACCACGGGCAGCGGCGCCGACCGGGGTGCCGGTGCCGATCGTGGCAGTGGCGCTGCCGTCGGCGGCAGCGCCCAGCGTGTGATCCGACCCTCCGACGACTGAACCCTACTGCACCAAAAGTGTGCACCGCCCCGCCATACCTCCTAGACTGCACCGTGACGGACACGCCCCCACCCGACTGCTGCCCTGTGAAGGCGCTCTTCCGGGTGGCCTGATAATTGCTTATGCCCTGTTATGGCCCGAACTATGACGACAGACACGGTGCTGCAAAAACGGCTGCTGGATCATCTCCGTACCGCGGTAATGATGCTCGACAGTGACCTGCGCGTGCGCTACCTCAACCCCGCGGCGGAAATGCTGCTGGCCACCAGTGCGTCTCGCATCCTCGGTCAGCGGCTGCCGGAGTACTTTTTCGACGACGCCGACGCACGGGGTGCCCTGCAACAGTGCATGGAGGAAGGGCACCCGTTCACACGCCGCGAAGCCCGGCTCAACGTGGCGCCGGGGCAGCAGGCGATGGTCGATTACAGCGTCAGCCCGATCCATGAGCGAGGCCAGAACATGGCGCTGCTGGTGGAAATGCAGTCCCTGGACCGGCTGCTGCGTATTACCCGGGAAGAGGGACTGATGCACGCCCACCAGGCCACGCGCGCACTGGTGCGGGGCGTCGCCCATGAGATCAAGAACCCGCTCGGCGGTATTCGTGGCGCCGCCCAGCTGCTTGAGCGGGCGCTGCCGGATCCGGAGCTGGCGGAATACACCCGGGTGATCATCGACGAGGCCGACCGCCTGCGCTCGGTGGCCGACCGGATGCTGGGCCCGCGCAAGCCGCCGGCGTTCGCGCCGGTCAATATTCACGAATGCCTGGAGCATGTGCGCCAGTTGTTGCTGGCGGAGTACCCGGAAGGCGTGCTGCTGCGCCGCGATTACGACGTCAGCTTGCCGGAGGTGATCGCCGACCGGGACCAGCTGATCCAGGTGCTCCTGAACCTGATGCGTAACGCCATGCAGGCGTTGCTGGAGGCCGGCACCGAGGACGCCCGCGTGGTGATGCGCACCCGCGCGCTGCGCCAGTTCACCATCGGCGTGCAGCGCCACCGGCTGGTGCTGCGGGTGGACATCGAAGACAACGGCCCGGGGATCTCCCAGGAGCTCCAGGAAACGATTTTTTATCCCATGGTCAGCGGCCGGGCCAACGGCTCGGGGCTGGGGCTGTCCATCGCCCAGTCGATCATCAGCCAGCACCAGGGTCTGATTGAGTGCGACAGCGAGCCCGGGCGCACCTGCTTCAGCCTGCTGCTGCCCATGGAACCGGTGGATACAACGGAGAGTAAAGGATCATGACCGCAACCATTTGGGTGATCGACGACGACCGCTCCATTCGCTGGGTGCTGGAAAAAGCGCTCGGCCAGGAAGGCTACCAGCCGGTATGTTTTGAAGACGCCGACGAGGCCCTTAACCGCCTCGATGAGGGCGGTGTTGAGCCCGACGTGCTGATTTCCGACGTTCGCATGCCGGGCACCGACGGCCTGCGCATGCTCAAGATTCTGCAGCGCAAGAACCCCAATCTACCGGTGATCATCATGACCGCCCATTCCGACCTGGATTCGGCGGTGGCGTCCTACCAGGGCGGGGCGTTCGAATACCTGCCCAAGCCGTTCGACGTGGACGAGGCGGTGGCGCTGGTCAAACGGGCGATCAAGCACCGCAAGGAGAACGACGAAGAGTTCGTGGCGCCGGCGCCGGAAACGCCCACCGAGATTATCGGCGAGGCGCCGGCCATGCAGGAGGTGTTCCGCGCCATCGGCCGGCTCAGCCACTCCAACGTCACGGTGCTGATCAACGGCCAGTCGGGCACCGGTAAGGAGCTGGTGGCCCGGGCTCTGCACCGTCACTCCATGCGCCGCGAGAAAAACTTCGTGGCGCTGAATATGGCGGCGATTCCCAAGGATCTGATCGAATCGGAACTGTTCGGCCACGAGAAAGGCGCCTTCACCGGCGCCAACAGCCAGCGGGTCGGGCGCTTCGAGCAGTCCAACGGCGGCACCCTGTTTCTCGATGAAATCGGCGACATGCCGCTGGAAGCGCAAACCCGTTTGCTGCGCGTGCTGCAGGAGAACGAATTCTACCGGGTTGGCGGCACCACCCCGATCCACGTGGACGTGCGCATTATCGCCGCCACCCACCAGGATTTGGAAAAGCTGGTGCGCGACGGCGACTTCCGGGAGGATCTGTTCCACCGCCTGAACGTGATTCGCATCCACATCCCGCGTCTCGCCGAGCGCCGCGAGGACATTCCCGCCCTGGCCGGCTATTTTCTCCAGCACGCCGCCCAGGAGCTGGGGGTCGACCCCAAGGTGCTGCACAAGGACACCGAAAAGTATCTGGCCGCCATGCCCTGGCCCGGCAACGTGCGGCAGCTGGAAAACACCTGCCGCTGGCTGACGGTGATGGCTTCGGGCCGGGAAGTGCTGGTCGACGATCTGCCCCCGGAGTTGCGTCAAACCGGCAGCAAACCCACGGAAACCGGCGGCGACTGGCTGAAATCCCTGCGCCACTGGGCCGACCGGGCACTGGCCCGCGGCGACCGGGGCATTCTGGAGCAGGCGGTGCCGGAGTTCGAGCGCACCATGATCGAAGTGGCCCTGCAGCACACCGGCGGCCGCAAGCGGGACGCGGCGGCGCTGCTCGGCTGGGGGCGCAACACCCTTACCCGCAAGATCAAGGAGCTGGACATGGAAGCGGAGTTCAGCGGCGACGACTAGCAGCTCGGATGCCAGTGGCCCATGAGGGCAGGGCCTGTGCGAGCGGGCCCTCTACTCGCTCAACCCCCGCGCCTCCAAATCCACCAACACCCAATCCCCACCCGCTTCGCGCCAACGACTCCGCACCCGGAAACTGTCCGCGTCCTCCGGCAGCGTGGCGCGACCGCCCCACACCAGAGCGTTGAACGTGACCTCCGCCTCGCGCAGCGTCACCGGATCAAGCGCCACGTCCACGTTGAGAAAACTGACCTGGCGCTTGGGGTAGCGCAGGAACACCCCCACCAGACGGCGGCCGGCCGCTTTGCGGTCCAGGTCCCGGTAGCGGAAATCCGCCGCCAGCCGGTCCATCACCGCGCCCACGTCGCCGCCTTCCAGGCCGCTTTCCAGTTCCGCGACGGCCTCGCGCAGGGCCGCTTCCGGCGGCGGCGTCTCGCAGCCGGTGAGCAGCGGTTGCAGGGCCACCAGCAGACAGTATGCTGTCAGCCGAGCCCAGCGGCGGATGTCACGCATGTCATTATTCCCCCCAATCGAGCCCTACCATCGCCAGTACCTGGATGTGGGCGACGACCATTTATTGTATGTGGAGCAGAGCGGCAACCCGGACGGTGAGCCGGTGGTGGCCCTGCACGGCGGCCCCGGCGGCGGCAGCTCGCCGTTGCTGCGGCGGCTGTTCGACCCGCAACGCTACCGCATCGTGGTGTTCGACCAGCGCGGCGCCGGGCGCAGCCGCCCCTACGCCAGCACCGAGCATAACACTCTGCCGGATCTGGTCGCCGACCTGGAGCGCATCCGCGAGCACCTGATGATTCCCCGCTGGCGGGTGGTGCTGGGCGGCTCCTGGGGCGTCACCCTGGCGCTCGCCTACGCCCTGGATTTCCCTTCGCGGGTGGCGTCGCTGGTGTTGCGCGGCGTGTTCCTGTGCCGGCAACAGGACATCGACTGGCTCTACACCGACCGGGGCGCGGCGCGCTTTTACCCGGACCTGTGGGCGCGCCTGCTGGAAGCGCTGCCGCCCGGCGAGGGCGACCTGGTCACCCGTTATCACCGCGCCTTGCCGGGGCCGGACGGCGAACGTCTGGCCCGCGAGTGGACGCTCTGGGAAGCGCGTCTGTCGAGCCTGGATCCGCCGCCGGAGATCAACGTCGACCACAACGCCCGCGCCATGGCGCAGCTGGAAACCCATTACTTCGTCAACGGCGGCTTTCTGGAACGCCCGATTCTGCCCCGCGCCGGCGCGCTCACCTGCCCGGTGGAGATCGTGCACGGCCGCTATGACATGGTGTGCCCGCCGGAGCAGGCCTGGCTGCTGCACCAGGCGCTGCCTGACAGCCGGCTCAACTGGGTGCCGGCGGCGGGGCACAGCAGCGCCGAGCCGGCCATCGCCGAGGCGCTGGTGGCGGCGGTCAGGCGCCTGGGTCGGCGGGGCTGAGAATCAGCAGGTAATCGTGGCGGGCGTTATACACCGGCAGCGGCCGGCTGGACGGCTCGTCGCTCTGGTAGTCCACCTGGGCCTCGGTGGTGCCGTTGAACCGCAGTATCCGCCCCTCGTCGTCGGCGGCCAGGGTCCAGCCCGGCGTGAGCCCGGCGCGCAGCCGTTCCAGCGGCCACAGAGCCAGCTGCAGATCGGCGATCAGATCGTCGGCGGATATCGCTGGCGGCAGCCGCGGGGTGCGGCGAACCTGCAGGCGCTTCTGCTGGTAGCGCATTTCCACCATCAGTTCGTCACGCTCATTGGTGATCACGATATGGGTGCTGTCCGGCGTCAGGCTGAAGCGGGCCCGGGCGGCATGGATGTCGTCGCCGACGCGCATTTCCAGGCCCCGCTGAATCTCCCGGTACTCGCCGAACGGCGGCGCCGGAAGGCGGCTGCCTTCGTCGGGCGGCGCCCATAACTGGCAGCCGAAGAGTGACACGAGCAGGGCGATGAGAAACAGCGGTCGGTGCGGCATAGGCCTCAATAGCAGTGGGAACCAGAACCGATTATGGTGCGCCCATAACGGACGGGCAATGATGGCCCGGCGATCGGGTTCAAGGCGTGCAAATTAAGGAGGCCGGGTGAGAGTTTTATTGCAGCGGGTAACGTCGGCGGAAGTGCGGGTTTCCGGCCGGGTGGTCGGCGCGATCGATTCCGGGCTCCTGGCGTTCGTGGGCATGGAGCGTGGCGATGACGACGCCACCGTGGAACGGATGGCCGGCCGGATCGCCGGCTACCGGATGTTCGCCGATGAGCAGGGCAGGATGAACCGCAGCGTGCGCGATGTCGGCGGCTCGGTGCTGCTGGTGTCGCAGTTCACCCTGGCGGCGGACACCGGGAAAGGCCTGCGGCCCAGTTTTTCCCGGGCCGCGGAGCCTCAGGAGGCTCGGCGCCTGTGCGATGCGCTGGCCGCCGGCCTGCGTGATTCGGGGCTGCCGGTCGCCGAGGGGGAATTCGGCGCCGATATGCAGGTGAGCCTGGTCAACGACGGGCCGGTAACCTTCCTTATCAATCTGTGACGCCGTTGCTGTCCCCTTATGTTGCAAAGACGTGACCCTGCTTTATGATGAATTTTAAGCTCCCGGGGGAAACCGCATGGGGGCGCAACCAGAAAGCGTAAATAAATGGAGATATTTATGAAAAAAGTATTGTTGGCAGCAGCGCTGCTGGGCGCTTCCGTTTCCGCTCAAGCCGTCGCTCCGGGTGGTCCCGGCTGTGGTTGGGGTAACCTGATTTTTGAAGGCAAGTCCGGCATGCCGGTACACCTGCTGGCTACCATCGTTAACGGCACCTCCGGTAACGCCACCTTCGGTATGACCAGTGGCACCAACGGTTGTGACACCAACGGTGCGCTGACCTACAGCGGCGAAAGCCTGCTCAGCATGAACGGCGTGCTGGAAGAAGTGGCTCAGGACATGGCCACCGGCGAGGGCGAAGCCCTGACCGCGCTGTCCGTTTCCATCGGCGTTTCCGGTGACGACCGCGCTTATTTCAACAGCGTGATGCACGAAAACTTCGCGTCCATCTTTCCCCGTCAGGACGTCAGTGCCGGTGAAGTGATGCAGCAGATCACCGCCGTCATGCAGAACGATCAAAAACTGGCTAAGTACGTATAAAAACTGCCCCATGAGCCCGCCTCCGTCCGGAGGCGGGTTTTAAGTCCCCACCTGAAGATGGAATTCGCATGCGTGCCGCCTTGCTGTGCGTCCTGGTATTGTTTTGCACAACCGTCGCCCAGGCCCGGGACCTGGAACAGCTTGCACAACAGCCACGCTGGCAGGCGCTTTTGCATATCAACCCCGGCGCCACCCTGCGCGACCGCCAGCGCAGCTATGTGGATGACGCGGACTTTTTCCTGGCCGCCGACGGCGCCGCCAATCCGGTCTCGGAGCTGGCGTCCACGGTGGAGGCGCTGAAGCAGGAAGCCTCCCCGGCCCGTTGCCGCTTTCCCGCCCGCTATCGTTTCGTCGCCGAAGCACTCGGTTGGCGGGAAGCGGAGCCGTTCGCCCATTGCGCGGAGTATCAGGAGTGGCGCCGCTCGGTGCACGCCAAGCGCGCGGTGCTGGTTTTCCCCGCCTCCTATTTGAACAGCCCGTCCTCGATGTTCGGTCATACCCTGCTGCGGCTGGACCAGGGCGATGACGACGGCGCCGTGTGGCTGTCCTGGGCGATCAACTTCGGCGCCGTGACCACCGAGCAGGATAACTCGCTGTTCTATATTTACCGGGGGCTGGCGGGCGGCTATCCGGGCCGCTTCAACCTGGTGCCCTATGTCCAGAAGATCCAGCAGTACTCGAACATGGAGAGCCGGGATATCTGGGAGTACACCCTGAAGCTGGACCAGAGCCAGATCGATTGGATGATCGACCACCTCTGGGAGCTGAAGGATATTAACTTCGACTACTACTTCTTTGACGAGAACTGCTCTTTCCGTCTGCTCGAGCTGATTCAGGTGGCGCGTCCGCAAAGCGGGCTGCTGGATGAGCTGCGTTTCGCCGAGCTGCCGGTGAATACGGTGCGCGCGCTGGATCAGCGCGGCCTGGTGACGGAGCGCCACTACCGGCCCTCCAAGGAAGTGGAGCTGGCCGCTTTGCGTGACCGGCTCGACGACCGGGAGCAGGCGCTGGCCCGGCGCCTGGCGGCGGACCCGGCGGTGGCGGAGAGTGACGCCTTTCAGTCGCGGCCGCCCCGGCGGCAGGCGATGATGGCGCGTACCGCCTACAGCTACGTGCGCTTCGTTAACCGCAAGGCGGCACGCACCGAGGACATCGCCGGCCGTTCCTTCGCGTTGCTGACGCTGGTCAACCGGCTGCCCTCGGTGGAGGACCCGGAGCTGCCGGATAAAGCGCCGCCGGAATCCGGCCACGGGTCGCAGATGCTGGCGGCGTCCGGTGGCCAGCGGGGCAGTGACGACTTCGGTGAAGTCAGCTACCGGCTTACCTACCACGACCTTTTGGACAACCGGCGCGGCTTTCTGGACGGCGCCCAGATCCAGGGCCTGGGCATCACCCTGCGCAGCACCGAATCCGGCGCCGCCCGGCTTGAAGAGCTGGACCTGGTGAGCATTCGCTCGCTGTCGCCGCGTGGCCGCTTCTCCAAGCCGCTGAGCTGGTATGTGGAGGGCGGCCTGGAACGGGCCTGGGCCGGACGGCGGCGGCTGACCCGTTATGTGCAGGGCGGGGCCGGCGGCAGCTGGCGCAGCGGACCCTGGCAGCCCTATCTGCTGGCCAGCGTCCGGGCGGAGAACAACAGTGATTTCGGCCCCCTGATCACGCCCGGCGGCGGCGCCGAAGCCGGGATGCTGTATCATGCCGGTCGCTGGCAGTGGCAGTTGAGCAGTGCCGGCCACTATTTCAGTAATGACGTGTACCGCCACCGTTCCACCTTGGCGGTACAGTATGCCCTGGCCCGTGAGCACGGCCTGCGCGCCTCACTGGAGCGCGAGGGTTGGCGCGGCGACGGCGAAACCGAATTCAAAGTACAGTGGCGATGGTATTTCGACTGATTCCGGCCGTTTGTCTGGCCTTGCTTCTCCAGGGTTGCAGCAGCCTGTTCTTCTACCCCATGGAGCCCTGGGTCCAGAACCCGGCCCGCCAGGGCCTCGACTATGAAGACGTGGTGCTGATACACCCCGACGGCCTGCGTATCCACGGCTGGTGGCTGCCCGCCCGGGGCACCGCCCGCGGGACGGTTTATTTCCTGCACGGCAATGCCCAGAACATCAGCACCCATCTGATGAACGTGCACTGGTTGCCGGAGCGGGGATATAACGTCTTCCTGCTCGACTACCGGGGTTACGGCTTGTCCGAGGGGGATCCGGATCTGAAGGGCGCCCAGGCCGATATCCAGCTGGGCCTGGACTGGCTGGCGCAATCGCGCCGCCTGGAGGGCGCCCCGCTGGTGCTGTTCGGGCAAAGCCTGGGCGGCGCCATGGCCACCGGGGTGCTGGCCCGCGAGCGTAACGACGGCTTTGTCGATTGCGTGATGCTGGAGGCGCCGTTCGCCAGCTACCGGGACGTGGCCTCGGACGTGATGGCGCGCAGCTGGCTGCTCTGGCCGCTGCGCTGGATGGTGCTGCCCACCTTGCCGGCGCGCGCCAACGATCCCGAGCGCCACGTGGCGGAACTGGCGCCCCGGCCGCTGTTGATCCTGCACAGCAAGGAGGATCCGGTGGTGCCTTACCAGCAGGGCCGTCGGCTCTATGCGGCGGCTCGGCCCCCCAAGACGTTTCAACCCCTGAAGGGCGGGCATACCCAGAGCGTTCGCGATCCGGCGGTGCGTGATCGTCTGGTGGCGTTCATGCAGGATAACGAATGCGCGGCGCGTCCCCCGGCGCCGGCGGAGGCACCGGCTTCCACCCCGGCCGAGCCGGATCGGGCGCCGGCCCCGGTGTCGGAGTCCGGCGTCGAGGCCCGGGCCACGCCGGCGTCGGGCTACCGGTTCTGAGGGTCTTCCTGTTCGCGGTCCAGTTGCTGGCGGCGCACCATGCGCCCGAACACCAGGCCGATCTCGAACAGCAGCCACATGGGCACCGCCAGCAGGGTCTGGCTGATGATGTCCGGTGGCGTCAGCATCATGCCGATCACGAAGCAGGCCACCACCACGTAGGCCCGTGACGCGGCCAGCTTTTCCACCGTGGTGATGCCGGTGGCCACCATCAGCACGATGGCGATGGGCAGCTCGAAGGCGACGCCGAAGGCCAGAAACAGCGCCAGCACGAAATCCAGATAGCTGCTGATGTCGGTGGTCACCGCCACCCCTTCCGGGGCAATGGTGGTGAAGAACTGGAACATCAGCGGGAATACCACGAAGTAGGCGAAGGCGGCGCCGCCGTAGAACAGCAGCACGCTGCTGGCCAGCAGCGGCACCGCCAGCTTTTTCTCGTGGCGGTACAGGCCCGGCGCCACGAACGCCCAGGCCTGGTGGAGAATGAAAGGCATCGCCACGAAGATGCTCAGGTAGAGCGTCAGCTTGAACGGCGCCAGGAAGGGCGACGCCACGCCGGTGGCGATCATGTTGGTGCCCGCCGGCATGGCGTCCATCAGCGGGCGTGCCACCAGGGTGTAGAGGTCGCGGGAAAAGTAGAACAGCCCCAGGAAGATCACCAACACCACCACCAGGGTTTTCAGCAGGCGGTTGCGCAGTTCGAGCAGATGGCTGACCAGGGTTTGCGGGGTGTCATCGGGGCGTTGGTCGTCGCGGCGCTCTTCACTCATTCGGTTTCTTCTCGGCCTCCGGCGTCTGGCCGTTGTCCTGGTTGTCGTGCTGGTCGAGGGTCTCCGGGCGGCGCCGGGCGCGGGCCACTTCGTCCGGCGACAGCAGGCTGTCGCGGGCCTCGCGGATGCTGTCTTCGTCCAGGCCCATTTCGCGCATCTGCTTTTCCATCCGTTCGCGCATGTCCTGGTTGAGCGCTTCGCGCTCCAGCTCATTGCGCAGATGGTTGAAGGTGGAGCGCGCCCGGCCGACCCAATAGCCCACCGTGCGCGCCGCCTTGGGCAGACGCTCCGGGCCCAGCACCACCAGACCGATGATGGAAATCAACGCCAGTTCGGAAAAGCCGATATCAAACATGGGCCGTCGCTCCGTGGCGTATCAGACCTGGTCCTTGTGTTTTTCCTGCTTGCTGGTGTGCGTCTCGCTGTCGTCGTCGGCCAGGCGCTTGCTGTTCTGCTCGTCCTCGCCGTCCTTGACCGAATCCTTGAAGCCTTTGACCGCGCCGCCCAGATCGTTGCCGATGTTGCGCAGTTTCTTGGTGCCGAACAGCAGCACCACGATGGCCAGGATAATGAGCAGTTGCCAGATACTGATACCGGAAAACATGGTTAGTCTCCTCGCTCGCTACGAGCGGCTTTTTCGTCATGGCCGGACAGGCCGAAGCGTTGCTCCAGCTCTGCCAGGACCTGGTCCGGACCGAGCCCCAGATGGGCCAGCATGATCAGCGAATGAAACCACAGGTCGGCGGTTTCGTTGATCAGCGCCTTGGGGTCTCCGCCGGCGTCGGTGTCGCGGGCGGCGAGCAGGGTTTCCACCGCTTCCTCGCCGACCTTCTCGAGAATCTTGTTCAGGCCCTTATCGTACAGGCTGGCCACATAGGACGAATCCGGCGCGGCGCCTTTGCGCTGTTCCAGGACCTGGTGAAGCTGGTTGAGGATATCGGACATGGTGTCTCCAAATACAGCGCCAGTTTAGCACCGGCCGGCGCCAGACCCTAACGTGGACATGACTAGCGCCGGCAGGCCCAGGCCAGCAGCACCAGGGCGCCGGCGGCCATCGGCCAGGCCCACTGGCCGGCGCCGTGCAGGGCGTCCACCGCCGCCAGCGCGGCCAGGCCCAGGCCGCCCAGGCCGCCCAGCATCTTGTGCCGGTGGCGGCGCAGGCCGGTTTCAAAGTAGTGCGCCATTTCCCGCTGCTGCTGGGGCTGGTGGCGCAGGCTCTCCAGGCCGTCGCGCAGCAGCTCCGGCATGTCCGGCAGCTGCGCCGCCCACTCCGGCAGCCGGTTGCGCAGCTTGTTGGCGGTGGCGGCGGGGCCGTACTCCTCCATCATCCAGGCTTCCAGCAGCGGCCGGCCCACGGTCCAGATGTCCAGCCGCGGGTAGATGCTGCGCCCCAGGCCTTCGATGTGCACCAGGGTCTTCATCAGCAGGATGTACTGCACCGGCGCTTCGATGTGGTAATCCCGGGCCAGGTCGAACAGGCGCAGCACCAGCGGCGCGAACTCCATGCTCTCCAGGTCGGCGCCGCGCACCGGCGCGATGATCTCGGTGACCGCCTGCTCGAAGCGGTGACGGTCCACCGGCCCGCGCGCCCAGCCGGCGCGGATCACCTGGTCCACCAGGCCCGGGTAATCCTCGCGCATCACCGCCAGTACCATGCGGCCCAGCACGTTCAGGTCCTGCTTGGAGAGGCGCCCGGCGATGGCGCAGTCCACCGCCATGTACTGCGGTGACTCCGGGTGCTCCGGGTTAACGAAGATGTTGCCCGGGTGCATGTCGGCGTGGAAGAAGTTATGCCGGAACACCTGGGCGAAGAAGATCTCCACGCCGCGTTCGGCGAGCACGCGCGGGTCGATGCCCGCAGCGCGGATCGCTTCGATGTCGTTGACCGGGATGCCGTGAATGCGGTCGGACACCATCACCCGGCGCGATGACAGCGCCAGGTGCACGGCGGGGATGTACAGCAGCGGGCTGAACAGGAAGTGCCGGCGCATGGCCTCGCTGTTGCTTGCTTCGCGCTCCAGGTCCAGCTCGGCGCGGATCACGGTCTGATAGTCGTGCACCACCTTGCGCGGGTGGAAGTAGCGCGAGTCCGCCCACAGCGCTTCCAGCAGCCGGGCGCCGAAGCCCATCACCTTGAGGTCGCGCTCCACGCGCTGCTCGACGCCCGGGCGCAGCACCTTGACCACCACCTGGCCGCCGTCGAGCAGGGTGGCGGGGTGCACCTGGGCCACCGAGGCGGAGGCCAGCGGCGTGTCGTCGAAATGCTCGAAGACCTCGTCCAGCGGACGCGGCAGGCTGGCCTCCACCAGCCGTCGGGCCTGGGCGCCGTCGAACGGCGCCACCCGGTCCTGCAGGTGCGCCAGGGCCTCGGTCCATTCCGGTGGCAGCATGTCCCGGCGGGTGGCCATCAGCTGGCCGAACTTGATGAAAATCGGGCCCAGGCGCTCCAGCGCCAGCTTCAGGCGCTCGCCCTCAGTGAGTTGGCCGGTGCCCAGCCAGCTGGAGGGCACCAGATACTGCAGCAGCACCAGAAAAGGACGGGCCGGGTGGGGCGGCAGCAGGGATAACAGGCGGTAGCGGCACGCCACATGGGCGACCACCAGCAGGCGGCTGATCGGCGGCATCAGGGGCGCGGGCTCCCTTTCAGGCGTTGTATCCGGGCGTCCAGCCGGTCCACGTCGCCGCGCAGCTCGTCCACGTCCTGGTAGAACTCGTAGACGTCGCGGCGCAGCGCCAGCAGGCCGGACTCGCCGCCGATGTAGTCACCCATCTGGTGGCCGAGGCGGTCGAACGCCTGGCGGGCCCAGCCGAACAGGCGCCGCGCGCCCTGGTCCAGCTGCTGGGCCATCTCGCCGCCGATCACCGGTTCCAGCAGGGCGCCCCAATCCAGGTCCAGGTCGGCGGCCAGGTCGCGCACGTCCTGCAGCAGTTCCCGGTTGCCTTCCACGCGCAGGGCGCCGCCGATCACATTGGGCTGGCGGCGCCAATCCAGCAGCAGGGCGGCCAGATCCACCGGGTTGCCGGTGACGCTCACGTCCGGCTCGGCGTCACTGCGCAGGTAGAGCTCCACGCCTTCCTCGACGATCAGCGCATAGAGGCGCAGCGGCGGCAGCGTCAAATGCACCGCCAGCAGACGGCCGGCGTGGCGGCTGAGCCGCGCGGCGGTGGCCGGGTCGGAGCGCAGCGCCGCGTTGATGGCGCGCTCCACGCTGGCAATGGCGGTGGTGGAAATAAGACCGGGCTCGCGCATCAGACCTTGAACCCCCGGTGCAGGGCGACGATGCCGCCCAGCATGTTGAAGTATTCGCTACGCTGAAAACCGGCTTCGGTCATCATGCCCTTCAGGGTGTCCTGATCCGGGTGCATGCGGATCGATTCGGCGAGATAGCGGTAGCTTTCGGAATCGTTGACCACCAGCTTGCCCAGCCGCGGCCAGACCGCGAAGGAGTAGAGGTCGTAAAGCTTGGACAGCGGCTTGTGCACCGGGTGGGAAAACTCCAGCACCAGCAGCCGGCCGCCGGGCTTGAGCACGCGCAGCATGGAGCGCAGGGCGGCGTCCTTGTCGGTGATGTTGCGCAGGCCGAAGGCGATGGTGATGCAGTGGAAGCTGTTGTCCTCGAACGGCAGGCATTCGCCGTTGACCTGGGCGACCTGGGTATTGTGGCCGCAGCCGGCGTCGATCAGCCGGTCGCGGCCCACCGCCAGCATGGCGTCGTTGATGTCGGCCAGCACCACCTGGCCGCTGTCGCCCACCAGGCGGGAAAACTTGATCGCCAGGTCGCCGGTGCCGCCGGCCAGGTCCAGCACCTTCTGGCCCGGGCGCACGCCGGCCAGCTCCAGGGTCATGCGCTTGAGCACCCGGTGGCTGCCCATGGAGATCAGGTCGTTCATGACGTCGTACTTGGCCGCCACCGACCGGAACACGCCCGCCACCCGCTGCTGTTTTTCCTGCCAGGGCACCTGTTGATAGCCGAAGTGGGTGACCTTGTTGTCGTCGTTGTTACTCATTGGGGACGTCCTTGAAGGGAGCGGGATGCCGGTCGAACAGCCGGTCCATGATGCGCGCTTCACGGGCGGCGATGCGCTCGAGAAGGCGGCCCACGCTGGGTACCGGTTTCATCACACGGAAACTGCGATCCATGAAATCATACAGGTTCGCGAAGCCCGCCGCATGGGCCGGGCGGCGCACCAGCCGGAAGGTGGTCTGCACCATCCGCGAGCGCACATAGCGGTCGATATGATGCCCTAAACCGGCCACCAGTTGCAGTTGCCGGCGGCGCTGTTCGGGGTGGCCGGCGGCCCGGTAGCCCTCGCCGTAGGCGTGGTCGTCCAGCGGCAAATCGAGGCGCTCGCCGAGCACGCCGACCAGGGCTTCGTCCAGCTCCTGGGTGATGATCGCCGCTTCCAGCGCGTCGGCGGAGGTGGCCATCACTTTTTCCGGCAGCAGGCGCATGGCCTTGGGCAGGGCGCGACGGATCTCGCGCGCCACCGGCAGCAGGTCGCGGCCGCCGTAGACGTCGTCGAGCAGGAAGGTGACGCCGGGGCGCAGCGCCGGGTCCTCGAGCAACGCCTGGTGGGTGTCCATCAGGCGCTGGCGCTGGAACGCCTGCACCCGGCCCAGGCGGGCCAGGAACAGCGCATCATCGCCGTGCTGGCGCAGCGCGAAGAAACGTTCCAGATGATTTTGCAGTTGCTCGCCGGCGTTCATGACGGATCCTCCGGCGGGCGATGATAGCAGAATTGTAGGAGCGGGCCTTGCCCGCGAAAGGCCGGCAAAGCCGGCCGGCAGGATACCAGAGGGCTTATTGGTAGCGTGCTTGGGTAGGTCTCTGGGATCCTGCCGGGAGCTTCGCTCCCTTTCGCGGGCGGGGCCCGCTCCCACAGGCCCGCTCGCACAAGGTTTTTTTCGCCGCTAGAGGATGTAGCGGCTGAGGTCTTCGTCGGAGGCCAGTTCGCCGAGGTAACGATCGACGGCTTCGGCGTCCAGCACCAGCGGCTTGTCGTGGTACTGGGTGGCCAGGTCGTCGGCGTCGTAGCTGATTTCCTCGAGCAGCTTCTCCATCACCGTGTGCAGGCGGCGGGCGCCGATGTTCTCGGTGCGCTCGTTGACCTGCCAGGCCACTTCCGCGATCCGGCGGATGCAGTCGTCGGTGAGTTCCAGGTTGAGCCCCTCGGTGGCGAGCAGGGCCCGGTACTGCTCGGTGAGCGAGCATTTGGGCTCGGTGAGGATGCGCTCGAACTCCTCGGGGGTGAGCGCGCTCAGCTCGACGCGGATCGGCAGGCGGCCCTGCAGTTCCGGGATCAGGTCGCTGGGCTTCGCCAGGTGGAAGGCGCCGGAGGCGATGAACAGAATGTGGTCGGTGCGCACCATGCCGTACTTGGTGCTCACCGTGGAGCCTTCGATCAGCGGCAGCAAGTCGCGCTGCACGCCTTCGCGGGACACGTCGGTGCCGCCGGTCTCGGAGCGCTTGGCCACCTTGTCCAGCTCATCGATAAAGACGATGCCGTGGTTTTCCACCACGTCGATGGCCTGCACCTTGAGCTCGTCTTCGTTGACGAAGCGGGCCGCTTCCTCGTCACGCAGCAGGCGCAGCGCTTCGCGCACTTTCAGCTTCTGCGATTTCTTGCGGCCGCTGCCGCCCATGCGCGAGAACATCTGCTGCAGCTGGCTGGTCATTTCTTCCATGCCTGGCGGCGCCATGATCTCCACGCCCTGCGGGTTGGCGCTGACTTCGACTTCGATTTCCTTGTCGTCCAGTTCGCCTTCGCGCAGTTTTTTGCGAAAGATCTGGCGGGTGTTGGAATCATTGTCGGCCTGCTCGCCGCGGGCGTTGGGCAGCAGGGCGTCGAGCACCCGGTCCTCGGCGGCGTCTTCCGCCTTGTGCCGCACGCGGGCCATTTCCTTTTCGCGCAGCAATTTGATCGCCACTTCCATCAGATCGCGGATGATGGATTCCACGTCCCGGCCCACATAGCCCACCTCGGTGAACTTGGTGGCTTCGATCTTCAGGAAGGGCGCGTCGGCCAGTTTCGCCAGGCGCCGCGCGATTTCGGTTTTACCGACGCCGGTGGGGCCGATCATAAGGATGTTCTTGGGCGCCACTTCGGCGCGCATCTCTTCCGGCAGCTGCATGCGCCGCCAGCGGTTGCGCAGGGCCAGGGCCACCGCCTTCTTGGCGTTTTCCTGGCCGACGATGTGCCGGTTGAGTTCGCTGACGATGTCACGGGGAGACAAGGAGGACACTATTCGATCTCCTCAAAGGTGTGATTCTGGTTGGTGTAGATGCAGATGTCGCCGGCGATTTTCAGGCTTTGCGCCACCACGTCGCGGGCCGGCAGGTCGGTATTGTGCAGCAGGGCGCTGGCGGCGGATTGCGCGAACGGGCCGCCGGAGCCGATCGCGATCAGCCCCTCTTCGGGCTCCACCACGTCGCCGTTACCGGTGATGATCAGGGAGTTTTCCTTGTCCGCCACGGCGAGCAGCGCTTCCAGGCGGCGCAGGGCGCGGTCGGTGCGCCAGTCCTTGGCCAGCTCCACGGCGGCGCGCACCAGGTGGCCCTGATGTTTTTCCAGCTGGGCTTCGAAGCGTTCGAACAGCGTGAAGGCGTCGGCGGTGCCGCCGGCGAAACCGGCGATCACCTTGCCGTGGTAGAGGCGGCGCACTTTGCGCGCGTTGCCCTTCATGATGGTATTGCCCAGCGTTACCTGGCCGTCGCCGCCGATCACGACGTTATTGCCGCGTCGGACCGAGACGATGGTCGTGCCGTGATATTGCTCCACGGAAACCTCCTTATCCTGATTTGAACAGGATGTGCGGGTGGGGCAGGAGGTTTTCAAGCGCGGGTTTTCAGACGCCTGTTAGTCTTTCAACTGAATCGGCAGAGTCTCCACGCCGTTGGCCGCCAGTTTGTCCTGGGCGCGGTGCAGCGTGTTGATGTTGTCATAGGGGCCGATCATCACCCGGTGCCAGGTATCGCCGTTGTCCATGTCCACCGGTTGAATGCGCGCCTGGTAACCCTTGAGGATCAGCTCCGCGCGGCGCCGGTCGGCGTCCTTCTCGTTGCGGAAGCTGCCGGCCTGCAGCAGGAAGCGCTTGTCGTGGCGTCCGGCCACCGGCTTGTCGGCGGTCTTTTCGCCTTCGGCGGTATCGTCACCGCCGCCCCGGCTGGCTTCCTGCTCGTCGCCTTCGCCCTTGGGCACGATCACTTCCATCTTCGGCAGCACCGCGTAGAAGTCGAACTTGGGCTGGTCGTCCTTGGCGGCGCCGTCGCTGTCTTTTTCCTCGGGTTGCGGTTTCTCGACCGCGGTGCGGTCACCGCCGCCGGTGCGGCCCTGTTCCATCTGCACCTGGGCGAGATGGAACAGAAACGCCACGAACAGGCCGCCGATGACGCCGGTGAACAGCCAGACCCAGCCGGGTACCTGGCGCGACTGCTTTTTCGAGCCGCCGCGACTGGCGCCACGGCGCGAGGTGTTCTTCGCCATTACATACGCTCCAGGGGTGTCAGGCCCAACAGCGCCAGGCCCCGTGACAGGGTGCGCGCGGTGAGCGCCGCCAGTTTCAGGCGGCTGGCGCGGATCGCCGGGTCGTCCACGGCGAGAATCGGGCAGTGTTCATAGAAGGCGGAAAACAGGCCGGCGAGATCGTACAGGTAGGCGCACAAAAAGTGCGGCTGGCCCTTGTCGGCCACCTGGCCGATCACTTCGCCGAACTGCACCAGGCGGGCGGCCAGCGCCTGCTCCGCGTCGTGCTCAAGCTGAAAATCGCCGCTCACCTGGCTCTGCACCTGGTCCAGCGCCAGCCCGGCCTTGCGGAACACGCTCACCACCCGGGTGTAGGCGTACAGCAAATAGGGCGCGGTGTTGCCGTCGAAGCTGAGCATCTGATTGAAATCGAAGATGTAGTCGCTGCTGCGGTTCTTGCTCAGGTCGGCGTATTTGACCGCGCCGATGCCCACCGAGCGGGCGATGTCGCGCAGCTCGCCGTCTTCCAGATCCGCGTTTTTCGAGCGCACCAGGTCATAGGCGCGCTGCTCCGCTTCGTCGAGCAGGTCGATCAGTTTGACGGTGCCGCCGTCGCGGGTCTTGAAGGGGCGGCCGTCCGGACCATTCATGGTGCCGAAGCCCATATGCGCCAGGTCCACGCCTTCGCCGACGAAGCCGGCGCGCCGGGCGACGGTGAAAATCTGCTGGAAATGCAGCGCCTGGCGCTGGTCGACGAAATACAGGATGCGGTCGGCGCCCAGGGTGCCGGCGCGGTAGCGCAGCGCCGCCAGGTCGGTGGTGGCGTACAGGTAGCCGCCGTCCGCCTTGCGCACGATCACCGGCAGCGGGTCGCCGTCCTTGTTTTTGAACTCGTCCAGGAACACGCACTGGGCGCCCTGGTCCTCGGTGAGCAGGCCGGCCTTGTCGAGGTCGGCGACCACCCGGGCCAGGTCGTCGTTGTAGGCGCTTTCGCCACGCACGTCGTCGGGGCCCAGGGTCACGCCCAGGCGGCGGTAGACCGCGTCGCAATGGCTCAGAGACACCTGGTTGAACTCGCGCCACAGGGACAGGCAGTAATCGTCGCCGGACTGCAGCTTGACCACCAGCGCCCGGGCCCGGTCGGCGAATTCCGGTGACTCGTCGAAGCGCTGCTTGGCGGCGCGGTAGAAGTTCTCCAGATCGCCCAGTTCCCGGTTGAGCTGCTCGCCGCTCTCCTGGTCTTTCTGCTCTTCCAGGTAGGCGAGCAGCATGCCGAACTGGGTGCCCCAGTCGCCGACGTGATTCTGCGGCACCACCTTATGGCCCAGGAAGGAAAGCGTGCGCACCACGGCGTCACCGATGATGGTGGAGCGCAGATGGCCGACGTGCATTTCCTTGGCCAGGTTGGGTGAGGAATAGTCCACCACCACGGTCTGGGCGTGCTGCGGGCGCGGCACCGCCAGGTAGGGATCGTCGAGCGCCGCTTCCAACTGGCCGTTCAGCCACTGGGCCGCCTGGAAGAAATTGATGAACCCGGGGCCGGCGATTTCCACCTTGGCCACCGCCGGGTCATCGGGCAGCGCCTCGATCAGGGACTGGGCCAGATCGCGGGGCTTGAGCCCGGCGGGCTTGGCCAGCATCAGGGCGATGTTGGTGGCGAAGTCGCCGTGGCTTTTGTCCTTGGTGCGATCAATCTGCACCGGGGGCCGGGCATCGCCGGGCAGGGTGCCGTTGTCGCGCAGGGTGTCCAGAGCGTGTTCGATCAGGGGTATCAGGCGGTCTTTCATGCTTCATCGCGGCCATTGGATGGACGGGCGATTGTACGGCAATCGGAAAGGGAATGCCGCCCCCTAGGCCCCGTTCACGCCCTAAAGCAGGTCGATCGGGTCCACGTCCAGGTGCCAGCGGCAGCGGCGCCCGGAAGGCAGGGCGCGGGCGTGTTCCATCAGCGCATCGAGCAGGCCGTGCAGGGCCGGGCGCTGGTTGCTTTGCAGCAGCAGCTGGGCGCGGTAGCGGCCGGCGCGCTTCTCCATCGGCGCCGGCACCGGCCCCAGCACATGGACGTTGTCCAGCGCCGGCAGCCCGGCGGCGCACTCGTCCAGGAAGGTGAGCGCCTGGGCCATGGTCATCGCCTCGCAGCGCAGCAGGGCGAGGTGGCCGAACGGCGGCCAGCCGGCGCCGCGCCGTTCTTCCAGCAGGGTATTGGCGAGCGCCTGATAGTCGCCGGCGGCGGCCAGCTGCACCAGGTTGTGGTCGGTGTGGCGGCTCTGCATCAGAACCCGCCCGGGGCGGTCCTGGCGGCCGCTGCGGCCGGCTACCTGCAGCAGCAGCTGGGCGGCCTGCTCCGGGCCGCGAAAGTCGGCGCTCAGGAAGCCGGCGTCCATATTGGTGATCACCGCCAGGCTCAGGCGCGGGAAGTGGTGGCCCTTGGCGAGCATCTGGGTGCCCACCAGCACCGCCGGCTCGCCTTTCTGGATCTGCGCCAGCTTGGCGTCCAGGCTGCCCTTGCGGCGGGTGGTGTCGCGGTCGATGCGCACCACCGGCGCGCCGCCTTTGACCTGCTCGCACTCCTTTTCCAGCAGCGCTTCCAGTTTTTCGGTGCCGGCGCCGGCGTCGGTGAGGTTGGTGGAGCCGCAGTCGCCGCAGCGCTGCGGCACCCGGTGCTGGTGGCCGCAATGGTGGCAGCGCAGTTGCTGTTCGCTGCGGTGCCAGGTCATCAGGCTGTCGCAGCGCGGGCATTCGTCCTGCCAGCCGCAGTCCCGGCACAGAATCACCGGGGCGAAGCCGCGCCGGTTAAGGAACACCAGCGCCTGCTCGCCGCGCGCCAGGGTGTCGCGGATCGCCTTGAGGGCGGTGGGCAGCAGCGGCCGGTCCGGGGTGGTGTCGCGGGCGTCGAGCAGCTCGATGGGCGGCGCCCCCGCGTCGCCGGCGCGGCGCGTCAGGCGCAGCCAGTGGTAGCGGCCGGTGCGGGCCAGGTGCAGGGTCTCCAGCGCCGGGGTGGCGCTGCCGTGCACCACCGGCACCGCCAGTTGCTGGGCGCGCCAGGTGGCCAGGTCGCGGGCGTGGTAGCGGAAGCCGTCCTGCTGTTTCAGGGAGGCGTCGTGGGTTTCGTCGACGATGATCAGCCCCGGGTGGGCGAGCGGCGTGAACACCGCCGAGCGGGTGCCGATGATAATGCGCGCCCGGCCGTCCCGGGCGGCCACCCAGGCGTCCAGGCGCTCGCGGTCGGTGAGTCCGGAGTGCAGCACCGTCACCGGCACCGCGAAGCGCTGGCGGAAGCGGCGCAGGGTCTGGGGCGTCAGGCCGATCTCCGGCACCAGCATCAGCACCTGTTTGCCGGCGGCCAGCACCGGCGCCATGGCCTGCAGGTAGACCTCGGTCTTGCCGCTGCCGGTGACGCCGTCGAGCAGGAACGGCTGGAAGCCCTGGGCGTCGACGATGGCGTGGATGGCGGCGCGCTGTTCCGGGTTGGCGGCCAGGGCCGGCTCGGCGAGCACTTCGGCGGGGGTGCCGGCGGCCTCCGGCTGCAGCTCCACCCGTTCCACCCATTCCTTGTCGCGCAGGGCCTGCAGCGCCGATTTGGAGACCGACAGCGCCTCCAGCATCGCCGGGGTCAGGCCGTCCGGGTGTTCCTTTAATACCGTGAGCGCCTGTAGCTGGCGGGGTGCGCGGGTCAGGCGGTCGTCGCTGACGTGGTGGCCACGGTCGGTGAGCCGCCAGCGCACCTCGCCGCCGGCCAGCGCCGGCTGGCCCTGGCGCAGCAGCGCCGGCAGCACGAACCCCAGCACTTCGCCGAGCGGGTGGTGGTAGTAGCGGGCGGCCCGCTCACAAAGGGTATAGAGCGCCTCGTCGATGACCGCTTCCTGGTCGAGGACGCGCTGTACGTTCTTGAGTTTGGCGAACTGGCTGGGCTGGTGGCCGTGGACCAGCCCCACCAGGGTGCGGCGGCCGAACGGCACCTGCACGCGGGCGCCTCGGGGCGGCGTCGGCGATCCCGCCGGCAGGCGGTAGTCGAAGCATCCCGGCAGGGGCACCGGCAGGGCGACCTGTATGATGGACTCAGAAGGCACGGAAGGTTCCGGTTTATCTCTTGCGCATCGGTGTCAAGCTGTTATGATTCGCGCTCACTTTTGCCCGGCGCAAGCAAGTGTGGTGCCCGACAGAGCGCAGTCCAGCGCAGGTTCGGGTGGCGACACCTGAAGGAGCTTTGCTATGAAATCAGAGATTCATCCCGATTACCAGGACGTGTCCATTACCTGCAGCTGCGGGAATGTGATCGAAACCCGTTCCACTCGTGGCGGCTCTTTCGAGGTGGACGTGTGCTCGCAGTGCCACCCGTTCTACACCGGCAAGCAGAAGCAGGCCGAGAGCGGTGGCCAGGTGGACAAGTTCAAGCAACGTTTCGGCGTGATCAGCTCAGGCAAGAAAAAGTAAGCGAGTCTGCTTCCACTGTTTCTTGCCTGCAAAAAGCACCCGCCAGGGTGCTTTTTGCGTTCGGAATCACGCGTCATACTCTTTTATCAGCCTAGACTGGCTTTGTCCCAGAGCGGGAAGCGGAGACCACCATGTCCGAGGATTTAAAAAAGGCGGCCCTGGAATATCACGCCAAACCGCGTCCGGGGAAGATCAGCGTTGAGGTGACCAAACCGGCCAAGACCAGCCGCGACCTCAGCCTGGCTTACAGCCCCGGCGTGGCGGAGCCCGTGCGTGAAATCGCCCGGGAACCGGAACTGGCCTATCGTTTCACCTCCAAGGGCAACCTGGTGGCGGTGATCAGCGACGGTACCGCGATCCTTGGCCTGGGCAATCTGGGCGCGCTGGCATCCAAGCCGGTGATGGAAGGCAAGGGCATCCTGTTCAAGCTGTTCGCCGGCATCGACGTGTTCGATATCGAAGTGGACGCCGAGGACCCGCAGGCCTTCATCGATACCGTGGTGCGCATCCACCGCACCTTCGGCGGCATCAATCTGGAAGACATCCGCGCGCCGGAATGCTTCGAGATCGAGCGCGTGCTCAAGGAACTGTGCGACGTGCCGGTGTTCCACGACGACCAGCACGGCACCGCCATCGTGGTGGGCGCCGGCCTGCTTAACGCGCTGGAGATCCAGAAGAAGCGCATCCAGGACATCAAAGTGGTGTGCGTGGGCGCCGGTGCCGCCGGTGTCGCCTCCGTGCGGCTGCTGATCGAGATGGGCGCGCGCAAGGAGAACATCCTGGTGCTCGACCGCAAGGGCGTGATCCACAGCCGCCGCGACGATCTCAACCAGTACAAGGCGGCGCTCGCCAACGACACCGACAAGCGCACCCTGGACGATGCCGTGGAAGGCGCCGATGTGTTCATCGGTGTCTCCGGCCCGGACATGCTGACGCCGGAGATGGTCAAGAAGATGGCCGACAAGCCGATCATCTTCGCGCTCGCCAACCCGGACCCGGAGATCCGCCCGGAAGTGGCCAAATCGGTGCGCTCCGACGCCATCATCGCCACCGGCCGTTCGGACTACCCGAACCAGGTGAACAACGTGCTGTGCTTCCCGTACATGTTCCGCGGTGCCCTGGACGTGCGCTCCACCTCGATCAACGAGGAGATGAAGCTGGCGGCGGTGCACGCCATCGCCGAGCTGGTGCGCGAAGCGCCGCCCAAGGAAGTGCTGGACGCCTACGGCGGCGAGCCGCTCAACTTCGGGCCGGAATACATCATTCCCAAGCCCAACGACCCGCGCCTGCTGGGCCGGGTGTCGGCGGCGGTGGCCAACGCGGCGGTGGAATCCGGCGTGGCCCGCAAGGGTTACCCGTCCCATTACCCGCTCAACTCGCTCGACGAGATATTCCCCGAGCTGTAAAGCGGACCGCTCGCTAAGCGCCAATCGAAAAGGGCCGGCATCGCCGGCCCTTTTTTATGCTTCTGTGGGAGCGGCCTCCGCCGCCTAGAAGATCTGTTCCGGCGAGCGGCCGTCGCCGCTGTGCGGCGCTTCCAGCTCGGGCACATTGTCCTCGCGGAAGTATTCGAAGATCGCGGCCTCGTTCTCCGGGCGGGCCTGCAGGCCGCTGTCCGGGTCGATGCGCACCGACACCACGCCCGGCGGCTGCGGCGGCTGGACCTCTTCGACCCCTTCCAGGGCCACGCCCATGTAGTCGATCCAGGTGGGCAGGGCGGCGCGGCCGCCGTACTCGCCGTTACCCAGGGAAGCCGGGTTGTCGAAACCCACCCACACGGTGGCCACCAGCTCCGGTGAATAGCCGGAGAACCAGGCGTCCACCTGGTCATTGGTGGTGCCGGTCTTGCCGGCCAGGTCCGAACGGCCCAGGCGACGGGCGTCGCTGCCGGTGCCGCGCTTGACCACGTCCTGGAGGATGGAATGCATCAGCCAGGCGGTGTTTTCGTCGATCACCCGGGGCGCCATGGTCGGCGGCGGCTGGATCGGCTTGCCGTCGTCGTCGGTTTCCGGCTCCGCGGAGACCTCGCTGTCGGCGGTGACCACCGCGCAGGGGGCTTCACAGCGCTCCACCCGCGGGGTCTTCCAGAGCACCTTGCCGTCCTTGTCCTCGATGCGCTCGATGAACCAGGGGTCCACCCGGTAGCCGCCGTTGGCGAACACCGAGTAGGCGCGGGCGATCTCCAGCGGTGTCACCGAGGCGCTGCCCAGCGCCAGCGACAGGTCGCGCTGGAAGCGTTTGGTGGGCAGCCCGAACCGGTCCAGGGTGTTCATGGCCTGGCTGATGCCGACCTGGCGCAGGATGCGGATCGATACCAGGTTGAGCGAGCGGTAGAGCGCTTCGCGCAGCCGGGTCGGGCCGTAGAAGCGGTCGCTGGCGCCGGTCGGGCGCCAGGCATCCTTGAGTTTGTCGTCGTCGAACACCAGCGGCGCGTCATTAATAATGGTGGCCGGGGTGAAGCCGCTTTCCAGGGCGGCGGTGTAGATGAAGGGTTTGAACACCGAGCCGGCCTGGCGGCGGGCCTGCAGCGCGCGGTTGAACTTGGACGCATAGAAGCTGTAGCCGCCCTGCATCGCTTCCACGGCGCCGGTGTCCGGGTTCAGCGAGATCAGCGCGGACTGCGCCACCGGCAACTGCGCCAGACGCCAGCTGGGGTCGTCCTCGCCGCCGCCGTCCGGGCGCACGTAGACCACGTCGCCGGGGGCCAGCACGTCGGAGGCGGTCTGCGGCGCTTCGCCCACGTAGCCTTTATTAAGTGCCGGCCGCGCCCAGCGGATGGCGTCCCAGTCCAGCACCACCTGTTTGCCGTCGCGCAGCAGTGCCGCCGCCTGGCGATCCCGCACGGCGGTCACCGCGGCGGTGCGCAGCGGGCCGAAATCGGCCTGGTCCTTGAACCGTTCCACCCAGGCGGCCAGGTCCTCGTCGAGTTCGTCGAGCAGGTCCGGCTCCTTCTCCTGGGCCATTTCCGGCTCCGGCTGATCGGTGTCGGGGGCGGCCTCGGTGTCCCGCTCGGCGGGCCAGCCCAGCTCCGGCAGCTCGCCGGCGTCGATGCGCGCCAGCGGGCCGCGCCAGCCGTGCCGTTCGTCGTAGGCGTGCAGACCCTGGCGCAGGGCGGTGACGGCGGCGTTCTGGCGTTTGCTGTTGAGGGTGGTGATGATGCGCAGGCCCTCGGTGTACAGGTCCGGCTCCACCAGATCCTCCGCCAGCACCCGGGCGACTTCGCCCATGTAGGCGCCTTCCACCTCCGGCCGGGCGGCGTGGTAGCGGGCGGTGACGGGCGCGGCCTGGGCCTGCTTCCGTTGCTCGCTGTCGATGGCGCCGGTCTCTTCCATGCGGAACAGGATCCAGTTGCGGCGCTGGCGGGCCCGCTCCGGGTTGGTGATCGGGTTATAGGCCGAGGGCGCCTTGGGCAGGCCGGCGATCATCGCCCACTGGGGCAGCGACAGGTCCTTGATCGATTCGCCGTAATAGACCTGGGCGGCGGCTTCCGCGCCGTAGGCCCGGTGGCCCAGGTAAATCTTGTTCAGATACAGCTCGAGAATTTCCTCCTTCTCGAGGATCCGTTCGATCTGGATCGCCAGCACGATCTCGTTGAACTTGCGCAGGAAGCGCTGCTCCCGGTCGAGGAAGAAGTTGCGCGCCACCTGCATGGTGATGGTCGAGCCGCCGGAGCGTATCTCCTGGTAGCGCAACAGCTCCACGGCGGCGCGCAGCAGGCCCTTGGGGTCGACCCCGGGGTGCTCGAAGAAGCGCTCGTCCTCGGCGGCCAGCACCGCCTGGATGAACGGCTCGGGCACCTCCTCATAGGTGATCGGCTCGCGGCGTTTCTCACCGTACTCGGCGATCAGTTTGTGATCGCTGGTGTAGATACGCAGCGGGATCTGATACTCCACCTCGCGGATCGCTCCGGCGGCGGGCAACTGAGGCGCGAGGTATAAGTAGCAGGCGGCGAGGACCAGAAGAGCGCCGCCGGCACCGGCCAGGGCGAGGAGAACGAGGGAGCGGATCCAGACGACGGTAGAGCGCATAAAGTGGCAACTGCTGTGGCGATCAGAAGAAAGGGCTAGCAGACCCGTGAAGCAGGTCATTATACGGTGGAAAGGTTGTTGTGATCTAATATCTGTTCTGTTATTACTTACTCCTAAAGTGATTAGGCATAAGAATCACGTAAGTATATATTTTTGAAGTAAAAACATCTCTAAAACAATCACACGGGACGACGACTGTGCTGCCTTTTCTCAGAAAAAAGGCCCAGACACTGCTGGGGATCGATATCAGTTCCACCGCGGTTAAGTTGCTGGAATTGTCCAGAACGGGGAACCGCTACAAGGTCGAAAGTTACGGCGTCGAACCGCTAACGCCAAACGCCGTGGTGGAAAAGAACATCAATGACGTTGAGGGGGTCGGGGATGTGGTCGCCCGTCTGGTGGGCCGTGCCCGTCCGGGGATCAAGACGTCCGCGGTGGCCGTGCCCGGCTCGGCGACCATCACCAAGGTGATTGAAATGGACGCCTCGCTGAGCGAGGACGACATGGAAAATCAGCTCCGGGTGGAAGCCGATCAGTATATTCCGTTTCCGCTGGACGAGGTCCGCATGGACTTCCAGGTGGTCGGTCCGGTGGAGGACAACCCGGAGCGGGTGGAAGTGCTGGTGGTGGCGTCGCGCACCGAGAACGTGGAAATGCGCGCCGACGCCCTGGAGATCGGCGGGCTGCAGCCCAAGGTGGTGGATGTGGAGGCCTACGCCATGGAGCGGGCCTTTCAGCTGATCCTGCCCGGCCTGCCCAACGCCGAGGAGCTGGATACCGTGGCGGTGTTCGATATCGGCGCCACCATGACCACGCTCAATGTGTTCCACCAGGGGCGCAGCGTCTACACCCGCGAGCAGTTGTTCGGCGGCAAGCAGCTCACCGAGGAAATCCAGCGCCGCTACGGTATCTCCATGGAGGAGGCCGGGCTGGCCAAGAAGACCGGCGAGCTGCCGGAGGACTACGAAAACGAGGTTCTGCAGCCGTTCAAGGACGCCATCGTCCAGCAGATCAACCGCTCCCTGCAGTTCTTCTACGGCTCCACCCAGTTCAACGAAGTGAACTACATCCTGCTCGCCGGCGGTTCCGCCTCGATCGACGGACTGCCCGACCTGATCCAGCAAAAGGTGGGCACCGGATGCTCCCTGGCCAATCCCTTCGCCGATATGGCATTGGCCAACAAGGTTAACGCCAAGGCGCTCGAGAACGACGCGTCAGCGATGATGATCGCCTGTGGCCTGGCCCTGAGGAGCTTCGAGCAATGACAACCATGATTAACCTGCTCCCCTGGCGCGAAGAGCGACGCAAGCAGCGCCAGCATGAGTTCATCGCCATGCTGGCGTTCGCCGCGCTGCTGGCGGGTCTTATTTTCTGGCTCTGGAAGGGCATGGTGGAAGGCCAGATCGCCGACCAGCAAACCCGCAATAATCATATCCAGAGCGAGATCGCCAAACTCGACACCCAGATCAAGGAAATCAACGAGTTGCAGCGCCGCCGTGACCAGCTGGTGGCGCGCATGAAGGTGATTCAGGAGCTGCAGGGCAACCGCCCGACCATCGTCTATGTGTTCGACCAATTGGTGCGCACCCTGCCCGAAGGCGTGTACTACACGCTGGTGGAGCGGACCGGTGACAGCTACCGGATCGAGGGGGTGGCGGAGTCCAACAACCGGATTTCGCGGCTGATGCGTAACCTGGCCGCTTCGGACTGGTTCGTGGAGCCCAACCTGCTCAACGTGAACGCTCTGGACGAGAGCGAGCGCGGCGGCGCCGACGGCGCGGACAGCGCCCAGGCCAACACCTTTGCGCTGACGGTAAAGCAGGGCTCGCCGCGCAGCGATGACGAGGAGGCCGGGCAATGAAAGCATCCGAATTGAAGAACCTGGATGTGCGCGAGCTGATCGACGAGCTCAACAGCCTGGATTTCGAGAACGTCGGCGGCTGGCCGATGCCGGTGAAGATCGGCGCCGCGGTGCTGGTGTTCGGCTTCGTTCTCGGCCTGGGCTATTTCCTGAGCATCAAGGATCTCAATACCCGCCACGAGCAGCTGCAGCGCGAGGAAGTCACGCTGCTGGAAAGCTTCGAGCAGAAGGCGTTCCGCGCCCATAACCTGGACCAGTACCGCCAGCAGCTGGTGGAGCTGGAAGCCAGCTTTGAAACCCTCAAAAGCCAGCTGCCCAAGGACACCGAGGTGCCCGGGCTGCTCGAGGACATCACCCATACCGGTCTCGGCAGTGGCCTGGAGTTCGAAACCATCGCCCTGAAGGACGAAATCGAGAAGGAGTTCTACGCGGAGTTGCCCATTGATATCCAGGTGAGCGGCGACTACCACGGTTTCGGTGCTTTCGTGTCCGGGGTGGCGGCGCTGCCGCGCATCGTTACCCTGCATGATTTCAAGATCGTGCCGGTCAAGGAGGAAGCCGGGTCGCGGGGCATGCTGGACATGTCGATCACCGCCAAGACCTACCGTTACGCCGGGGGCGACGACGACGGTGGCGATCAGGGTACGGAGAAGAATAACCGGGCCAAAGGCGGCCGGTCCTGAGGGGAACGAACATGAATGGACGTAAATCCATTGCGTACGGATTGGTGCTGGTGGCGGCCGCCGCGCTGCTGCAGGGCTGCGGTTCCGGTGCCGGCATCAATGAACTGGACGCGCGGATGACGGAGATCAAGGCGCGTCCGAGGGGCCGGATCGAGCCACCGCCGGAATTCAAGCCGATCGCCACCTACGCCTACGCGGCGCATAAACTGCGGGCGCCGTTTTCGCGGCCGGTGGACGAGAAGCTGCTGGAGGTGCCGGAGGGGCGCCCGGTGGAGCCGGATCTGAGCCGGCCCAAGCAATACCTGGAGGGCTTCAGCCTGGACGCGCTGGCCATGGTGGGCACCATCACCAAGCCCGGCAATCCGCTGGAAGCCCTGATCGAAGACCCTACCGGCTCGGTGACCCGGGTACGAGTGGGAAGCTACATGGGTAGGAACTTCGGACGCGTCGTGGAAGTGTCCAGCGACCAGATCGCGCTGGTCGAGATCGTCCCGGATGGACAGGACGGCTGGGTGGAACGCTCCCGAAACATTTCGCTTGCTGAATAACCGCTGCTGGGGATGCCAGTTATGATTATCTTCACATCAACAAAAACAAGGGCTGCGTCCCGGCGTTGGGCGGCATTGCTGCTGATGCTGGTGGGGTTGAGCGCGGCCACCCTGGGGCGAGCGGCGACGGTAACCGACCTGCGCGCCAATACCCTGCCCGGCGACGGCGTGGAAGTGCGCGTGTCCTTCGAGGGCGACGCCCCGGAGGTCAAGGGCTACAGCATCGAGCAACCGGCGCGGGTGGCGCTGGATCTGCTCGACACCCGTAACCAGATCGAGGTGAAAGAGCACAACCTGGGCTCCGGCAATGTGCGCAGCCTGATGGTGCTCGGCGCCAAGGAACGCACCCGCCTGATCTTCAACCTGGATCAGCTGACCGGCTATAAAACGCGGATCGAAGGCCAGGAGCTGGTGATCACCCTGGGCGCGGACAACGCCACCCCGTCCATGGACCCGGCCAGCGAGACCGTGCAGCGCAAGGTGGCGCCCAGCAGCGCCGGCGTGCGTGATATTGATTTCCGCCGCGGCGACGACGGCGAGGGCCGGGTGCTGGTGGAGCTGGCGGACGACGCCATGCCGGTGGACGTGCGCGAAGAGGGCGGCCGTATCGTCGCCCGTTTCGTCGGCGCCGATGTGGAAGAGGACCTGCTGCGCCGGCTGGACGTCAGCGACTTCGCCACCCCGGTGCAGTTCGTCGACACCAAGGAAGTGGACGGCAGCACCGTGATCACGATTGAGCCGGAAGGCAGCTGGGACTACCTGGCCTACCAGGCGGACAACCAGTTCAGCATCAACGTCAAGCCGCTCACCGAGGCCGAGAAGGACCGCCAGCGCCGCGATGCCTTCAAATACACCGGCGAGAAACTGTCGCTGAATTTCCAGGACATCGAAGTGCGCTCGGTGCTGCAGCTGATCGCCGACTTCACCGACCTCAACCTGGTGGCGTCCGACACCGTCAGCGGCAAGATCACCCTGCGGCTGCAGAGCGTGCCCTGGGACCAGGCGCTGGATCTGATCCTCAAGACCAAGGGCCTGGATAAGCGCAAGGTCGGCAACGTGCTGCTGGTGGCGCCGGCGGATGAGATCGCCGCCCGCGAAAAGCAGGAGCTGGAGAGCCAGAAACAGCTGGCCTCCCTGGCGCCGCTGCGCACCGAGTACATCAGCATCAACTACGCCCGCGCCGAGGAGCTCAAGACACTGATCACCTCCCAGGGCGGTGAAGGCTCCGCCCTGGTCAGCGGACGCGGCTCGGTGACCGTGGATCAGCGCACCAACACGCTGATCGTGCAGGACACCGTGGCCAAGCTGCAGGAAATCCGCGGCCTGATTCAGCAGCTCGACATCCCGGTTCAGCAGGTGCTGATCGAAGCCCGGGTGGTGATCGCCAGCACCGACGTGGCCGACGAATTCGGCGTGCGCTGGGGCGGCCTCGCTTACGACGGCGACAGCCTGGTCAACGAGGGCAAGAGCGTGGCGATCTCCGGTCGCCATACCTCGCTGCGTGAACTGCACTACGCCAACATCGACCGGGAAGACGACGGCTCCCTGGGTGAGTTCGAGGAGTTCGACGAAGAGCAGAACAACGACCTGATCGTCGACATGGGCGTGGCCTCCCAGGAAGCCACCCGCTTCGCGATCGGTTTCACCTCCCTGGATTCCGGCCTGATCGAGCTGGAGCTGTCCGCCCTGGAAGCGGAAGGCCACGGCGAGCTGGTCGCCACGCCCAAGGTTCTGACCGCCGATCAGCAGCCGGCGGTGATCGCCTCCGGTCAGCAGGTGCCCTTCAACGTGGCCACCGCGTCCGGCGCCACCGCGGTGGAGTTCATCGAGGCGGAACTGCGCCTCGAAGTGACCCCGCAGGTGACCCCGGAAGGCGACGTGATCATGCAGCTCAAAGTCAACAACGACTCCCTGGGCACCGACACCAGCGCGCCGACCGTCAACACCAACCGGGTGGAAACCACGGTTCTGGTCAATGACGGCGAAACCGTGGTTTTGGGCGGCATTTTCCAGCAGGAAAAGATAGAATCCACGGTCAAAACCCCCTTCCTGGGTGATATCCCCTGGTTGGGCGCCCTGTTCCGCAAGAAGGTAAACCGTGATAACAAGCAGGAACTGCTGATCTTTATCACGCCTCGCCTGGTGAAAGACGCAATGGCTAGTCGGTGAACCCAAAGGATTCCACGTCTCTGTATTTAGTCGGGCCCATGGGTGCGGGTAAAAGCACCCTGGGCCGACACCTCGCCCAGGTTCTGGGCCGCCCGTTTTACGATTCCGACCGCGTGATCGAAGAGAAAACCGGTGCCGACATCCCCTGGATCTTCGATATGGAAGGCGAGGAGGGGTTTCGACGCCGCGAGCGCGACGTGATCGACGAACTGACCGGCATGGCGGGCATCGTCCTGGCCACCGGCGGCGGCGTGGTCACCCAGGAGGAGAACCGCCGCCACCTCCATGAGCGTGGCTGCGTGGTCTATCTGTGGACGCCGGTGGAGGTGCAACTGGCCCGCACCCGCAACGACCGCAACCGGCCGCTGCTGCAGACCAGCGACCCGGAGGCCCGTCTTCAGGCGCTGTTCCAGGAACGCGATCCGCTCTACCGGGAAGTGGCGCACGGCGTGGTCTCCACCGCTTCCGGTAACCTCAAGAAAGTGACCGATCAGGTACTCGGTTGTCTGGCCGACCACGCCAGCCGATAATGCCCGCACTCCCACTCCGCTTTACGAGGCCGTATGCAGAAGCTTGATGTGTCGCTGGCCGAACGCAGCTACCCCATTTATATCGATCGCGGCCTGCTCGGGCAGGACCTGATCCGCGGCCATGTGCGCGGCAATCAGGTGATGGTGGTCACCAACGAGACCATCGCCCCGCTTTACCTGGACGCGGTCACCCGCGGTCTGGGCGACCTGCAGTGCGACACCCTGATCCTGCCGGACGGTGAGCAGCATAAAACCCTGGCCACGCTGGAGCGTATTTTCGACGCCCTGATGGCCCACCGGCATTCGCGTACCACCACGCTGGTGGCGTTGGGCGGCGGCGTGATCGGCGATATGGTGGGGTTCGCCGCCGCCTGCTACCAGCGCGGCGTGGACTTCATCCAGGTGCCCACCACGCTGCTGGCGCAGGTGGATTCCTCGGTGGGCGGCAAGACCGCCGTCAACCACCCGCGCGGCAAGAACATGATCGGCGCCTTCCATCAGCCGCGCGCGGTGGTGATCGACACCGCCGTGCTCGACACCCTGCCGGAGCGGGAATTCGCCGCCGGCATGGCGGAGGTGATCAAGTACGGCTTGATCCGCGACCCGGAATTCTTCCAGTGGCTGCTGGACAATCAGGCGGCGCTGGCCGCCCGCGACACGGCGCCGGTGGCGGAAGCGATCCTGCGCAGCTGCCGCAACAAGGCCGAGGTGGTGGCCGCCGATGAAACCGAGCAGGGCAACCGCGCGCTGCTTAATCTGGGCCACACCTTCGGCCATGCCATGGAGACCTTTACCGGCTACCGGGACTGGCTGCATGGTGAGGCGGTGTCCGCCGGCATGGTGATGGCGGCGCGCATGTCCCTGGAACTGGGCTGGCTGAAGCAGGCCGACCTGGACCGGGTGAGCGACAGTCTGGCCGCCTGGAAGCTGCCGGTGACCGCGCCGGAAGGGATGGCGCGGGCGGATTTCAGCGAGCTGATGGCGCTGGATAAAAAGGTACAGAACGGCCGCCTGCGGCTGGTGTTGCTGAACCAAATCGGTGATGCCCTGGTCACAGGCGAATACGACCCGAACGCATTGACGCGAACGCTCGAGGCCTTTTGTGAGAGATGAGGATTTTTTCTACGAGGGCGCCGAGCGCGGCGACCTTCTCGACGCCCTGAACGGCCACGCCCACGACGGCGCCACCACGGTGCTGGAAGGCGAGGCCGGCAGCGGCGTCTCCACCCTGCTGGGCATGCTCTCCATGTCCCTGGTGGGGGACTTCGAACTGATCCGCCTGGACGGCGCCGAGGAGCTGGGCGCCAACGCGGTGGTGGACGCCATGCTGGTGCACTTCGATATCGAGCGCGCCGACCTGGCCGACACCCTCAAACAGACGCTGGCCGACACCAGCCTGGTGATCGTGGTGGACAACGCCCACCTGGCCCCCTCCGAGGCCCTGGCCACCATGGCGTCGCTGAAGACCAAGCTGGGGCAGCGCCTCACCTATGTGTTCGGCGGCGAGCCGGGCAGCGCCGAGCACCTGCGTGACGCCGGACTGAACGTGGAGGACGTGCTGGTGCTGCCGCCGCTGGACGCGGACGACGTGGCCGTATTCGCCGATCAGGGCTTCGCCCTGGCGCTGGACGACCAGGAGGCCCGCGATCTGAGCGAAGAGAGCGACGGCCGCATCGCGGCGCTGTTGCCGATGCTGGAGGCAAGAGCCGGCGGCGGTGGCGGCCTGCTGGCCAACAAGCCGGTGCCCTGGCGGCACGGCCTGGCGGTGGGCGCGCTGGTGCTGGTGGTGCTGGTGCTGTGGCTGGCCAGCGGCGGTGACGACGAAGCCGAGCAGGATCAGGTGGTGAGCCTGGACCTGCCCAAGGAGCCGGTGGCCGAGGCACAAGATCCGGCGGAGCCGGCCCCGCAAGCCACGCAAAGCGAGAGTTCGGCACGCAGCGGCGAACGCGGCGACCCGGAAACCACCCGCCGCGCCCTGGCCGAATACCACGATTCCGCCCGCACCTTCGAAGAGGCGGAAAACGTGCCGGATCAGGTGGCCGCCGAGCCGGCAGCGGAAGACGCGCGCACGCCGCCGGCGCCGGAAGCCCCGGAGCCCGCCGGTGAGCAGGCCGCCACGGCCGACGCTGAGCCCGCCGAGGCCGAACCCGCCGAAACCGCGCCTTCCGAGCCGCGCGCTACCCAAACCAATCCGGAACCCGCCGAAACGGCGCAGGAAGAAACGCCGGACACCGTTTCCAGCGGCGAGCCGCAATTGTCCGGGCTGGACGCCCGCCTCGGTTACCAGCAGGAAGACTGGCTGGCCACCCGCGACGATGGGGAGTGGTTTCTGCAGCTGGTGGCCACCGGCCGGGAAGACGGAGCGCGCGGGGTACTTGACCAGATCGACCGTAACGGCGCCTACTACCGGGCGGAACGGGGCGATGAACGGGTCTACCTGGTGCTGGCGGGCCCCTATCCCAGCCGTGACGCGGCTTTGGCGGCCCGGGACGAACTGCCCGAGGCGCTGCGGCGCGGCGGCCCCTTCCCGCGGGATATGGGCTCGATACGCAACGAATTGCGCTAGAGTTGCCCGCGGCGCGGTCCACCCGGCACTGTGCGGTTTGGACGGTGCCGTCTTCCCGTTTGTGGCTGATCGGCGCAAAGTGTAGAATGCACATCCCTTTTTTGCCGTCGCCGTCTTTTCGACGCCTGTTCCGCCTTCTGTAAGTCTCTGAATTTCAAGAGGAAAGGTTTTGATGCAGCAGAATTCCAAGCTGGTGCGTGGGCTCTATGAGCCCGGAGAATTCCGGGACAACTGTGGTTTCGGCCTGATCTCCCATATGGAGGGCAAGGCCAGCCACGAGCTCCTGCAAACCGCGATCGAAGCACTCACCTGCATGACCCACCGGGGCGGCATTAATGCCGATGGAAAAACCGGTGACGGCTGCGGTCTGTTGCTGAAAAAGCCCGACTCCTTCTTCCGCAAGGTGGCCGGCGAGCAGGGTATCGACCTGCCCGACACCTATGCCGTGGGGATGGTCTTCACCCACCCGGACGCCGAGCGCGCCCGCGCCCAGAAAGCGGTGCTCCAGGAGCAGATGGAAGCCCAGGGCGTCAACGTGCTGGGCTGGCGGGAAGTGCCCACGGACCCGTCCTGCCTGGGCGATCTGGCCAAGCAGTCGCTGCCCGGTTTCCACCAGGTGCTGGTGGCCGCCGAGGGCGACACCGACGACCAGCTCAACCGGCGTCTGTTCTTCGCCCGCCGGCACGCGGAAAAGCGCATCGAAGCGGACGGCTACTTCTACGTCTGCTCCCTGTCCTCGGCGGTGGTCTCCTATAAAGGCCTGATGATGCCGGTGGACCTGCCGGCGTTCTATCCGGATCTCAGCGACGAGACCATGGAAACCGCCATCGTGGTCTTCCACCAGCGGTTCTCCACCAACACCTCGCCGCAGTGGCCGCTGGCCCAGCCGTTCCGGTATCTGGCCCACAATGGTGAGATCAACACCATCCAGGGTAACCGCAACTGGGCGCTGGCGCGGGAGAACAAGTTCGAGAACGAACTGCTGCCCAACCTCAGCGATCTGAGCCCGCTGGTCAACCGCGAAGGGTCCGACTCCTCGAGCATGGACAACATGCTGGAAGTGCTGGTTTCCGGCGGCATGGACCTGTTCCGCGCGGTGCGCATGATGGTGCCGCCGGCCTGGCAGAACGTGGAAACCATGGACGCGGATCTGCGCGCCTTCTACGAATATAACTCCATGCACATGGAGCCGTGGGACGGCCCCGCCGGTCTGGTAATGACCGACGGCCGCCACGCGGTCTGCATGCTCGACCGTAACGGTCTGCGTCCGGCCCGCTGGGTGATCACCAAGAACGGCTTTATCACCCTGTCCTCCGAGATCGGCGTGTACAGCTATCAGCCGGAAGACGTGGTCGCCAAGGGCCGTGTCGGCCCCGGCCAGATTCTCGCCGTGGACATCGAGAAGGGCGAGCTGCTGCACACCAGCGATATCGACAACCGCCTCAAGGTGCGTCACCCCTATCGTCAGTGGCTCAAGGAAAGCGCGCTGCGCATCGAAGCCAACTACGACCACGAAGTGGAGCGTACCGACGACATCGATCCGCAGGATCTGCTGAGCTACCAGAAGTTCTTCCAGATCAGCTTCGAAGAGCGCGATCAGGTGATCCGTCCGCTGGCGGAAGCCGGCCAGGAAGCCACCGGTTCCATGGGCGACGACACCCCCATGGCGGTGCTCAGCGAACGCCAGCGTCCGCTCTACGATTATTTCCGGCAGCAGTTCGCGCAGGTCACCAACCCGCCCATCGACCCGCTCCGCGAAGCGATCGTGATGAGCCTGGAAACCTGCGTCGGTTCCGAACGGAACGTGTTCGAGGAAACCTCCGACCACGCCGACCGGGCGATTCTGTCCACGCCGGTGCTGTCGCATTCCAAGTTCACCAACCTGCTCAAGATCGACCGGCCCGGCTACGCCCACGCCCGTCTGTCGCTGCACTACCAGCCCGACCAGGGTTTGGAAAGCGCGGTCAAGGCGTTGTGCGAGCAGGCCGCCCAGGCGGTGCGCGACGGCAAGATCATCCTGGTGCTGTCCGACCACGGCATTCAGCAGGACCAGCTCACCATCCACGCGCTGATGGCCACCGGCGCGGTGCACCACCACCTGACCGCCTGCGGCCTGCGCAGCGACGCCAACATCGTGGTGGAAACCGCCACCGCCCGCGACGCGCACCACTTCGCGGTGCTGTTCGGCTTCGGCGCCACCGCCGTCTACCCCTACCTCACCTACGACGTGATCGCGGACATGGTGAAAAGCGGGGAGCTGATCGGTGACCCGGTGGAGCTGCAGAAGAATTTCCGCAAGGGCATCAACAAAGGCCTGATGAAGATCCTCTCCAAGATGGGGATCTCCACCATCACCTCCTACCGTGGCGCCCAGCTGTTCGAAGCCGTGGGTGTCGCCAGCGACGTGGTGGACCTGTGCTTCCGCGGCGTGCAGAGCCGCATCGAGGGCGCCGGTTTCGAGGACTTCGAGAACGACCAGAAGATCATCGCCAAGGACGCCTGGAAGCAGCGCAAGCCGATCGACCCGGGCGGTGTGCTCAAGTACATCCACGGCAAGGAATACCACGCCTTCAACCCGGACGTGATCCATGCCCTGCACCGGGCCACCCAGGACGGCGACTACGACGCGTACAAGGAGTACGCGGCGCTGGTCAACGACCGCCCCATCGCCACCCTGCGTGACCTGCTGCACGTGCGCCAGGATGTGCCCGCCATCGACCTGGACGAGGTCGAGCCGATCGAGAACATCCTGCCGCGCTTCGACTCCGCCGGCATGTCCCTGGGCGCGCTCAGCCCGGAGGCCCATGAGGCCATCGCCACGGCGATGAACCGCCTCGGTGGCCGCTCCAACTCTGGTGAGGGCGGCGAAGACCCGGCCCGCTTCGGTACCGAGCGGGTGTCCAAGATCAAGCAGATCGCCTCCGGCCGTTTCGGTGTGACCCCGCATTACCTGGTCAACGCCGAGGTGCTGCAGATCAAGGTGGCCCAGGGCGCCAAGCCCGGCGAAGGCGGCCAGCTGCCCGGCGGCAAGGTGAACGCCCTGATCGCCCGCCTGCGGCATTCGGTGCCCGGCGTGACGCTGATCTCACCGCCGCCGCACCACGACATCTACTCCATCGAGGACCTGGCGCAGCTGATCTTCGACCTCAAGCAGGTCAACCCGGCGGCCCAGGTGTCGGTGAAGCTGGTGTCCGAGCCCGGTGTCGGCACGGTGGCGTCCGGCGTGGCCAAGGCCTACGCCGACCTGATCACCATCTCCGGCTACGACGGCGGCACCGCGGCCAGCCCGCTCACCTCGATCCGCTACGCCGGCTCCCCCTGGGAGCTGGGGCTGTCCGAGGCGCACCAGGCGCTGCGCGCCAACGACCTGCGCGACAAGATCCGCCTGCAGACCGACGGCGGCCTGAAGACCGGCCTGGACGTGATCAAGGCGGCCATTCTCGGCGCCGAGTCGTTCGGCTTCGGCACCGTGCCGATGGTGGTGCTGGGCTGTAAGTACCTGCGTATCTGTCACCTGAACAACTGCGCCACCGGCGTGGCCACCCAGCGTGAGGATCTGCGTCAGGAGCACTTTATCGGCGCCCCGGAACTGCTGATCAACTACTTCACCTTCGTGGCGCGGGAAGTGCGTGAACTGCTCGCGGCGCTGGGTGTGAAGAGCCTGCCGGACCTGATCGGCCGCACCGATCTGCTCGAGCGCATCGAAGGCAACACCGACAAGCAGAAGCGTCTGGACCTGACGCCCATGCTGCGCAACGACCACATCGCCGCGGACAAGCCGACCCATTGCCAGGTGGAGCGCAACGAGCCGTTCGACAAGGGCACGCTCAACCGCAAGATGGTGGAGGAAATGCGCACCGCCGTGGAGAACAAGTCCGGCGGCTCGTTCCACTACACCATCACCAACTGCGACCGCTCCGTGGGCGCCACCGTGTCCGGCGAAATCGCCAAGCACCACGGCAACCTGGGCATGGACCACGCGCCGATCCGGGCGCGCTTCACCGGCACCGCCGGGCAGAGCTTCGGGGTGTTCAACGCCGGCGGTCTGCACCTGTACCTGGAAGGCGACGCCAACGATTACGTCGGCAAGGGCATGGCCGGGGGCAAGGTGGTGATCCGTCCGCCCAAGGGCAGCCCGTTCAAGACCCAGGACACCGCGATCATCGGTAACACCTGCCTGTACGGCGCCACCGGCGGCAAGCTGTTCGCCTCCGGCACCGCCGGCGAGCGTTTCGGGGTGCGTAACTCCGGCGTGCACGCCGTGGTGGAAGGCTCCGGCGATCACTGCTGTGAGTACATGACCGGCGGCTGCGTCACCGTTCTGGGCCGCACCGGGCATAACTTCGGTGCCGGCATGACCGGCGGCTTCGCCTATGTGCTGGACGAAGACAACGATTTCTTCGACCGGGTGAACCCGGAACTGATCGAGCTGCACCGCATCAGCTCCGAGGCCACCGAATCCCACCGCAGCCATCTGCGCCACGTGATCCATGAATTCGTGGAAGAGACCGGCAGCGAATGGGGCCAGTACATTCTTGATAATTTCGATGCCATGAGCCGTAAATTCTGGCTGGTTAAGCCCAAGGCGGCCAGCCTGGAAGATCTGCTCAAAAGCACGCGTGCGAATCCGGCATAACGGGGAACAACATGGCTGAACGTTTAAACAACCATTTCCAGTTTCTTGATGTCCCCCGGGTGGACCCGAAGAAGAAGGACATCGAGCAGCGCAAGGACCGCTACGAGGAAATCTACTACCCGTATGAAACCCGGGAAGTGGAACACCAGGCGCATCGCTGTCTGCACTGCGGCAACCCGTACTGCGAGTGGAAGTGCCCGGTGCACAACTACATCCCCAACTGGTTGAAGCTGATCAGCGAAGGCAACCTGATGGAAGCGGTGGAGCTGGCGCACCAGACCAACTCCCTGCCGGAAGTGTGCGGCCGCGTTTGCCCGCAGGACCGTCTCTGTGAAGGCGCCTGCACGCTCAACGACGGCTTCGGCGCGGTGACCATCGGCGCCACCGAGAAGTACATCGCCGATACGGCGCTGGCCATGGGCTGGCGCCCGGACATGTCCAAGGTGGTGTGGACCGACAAGCGGGTGGCGGTGATCGGCGCCGGCCCGGCCGGCATCGGCTGCGCCGATGTGCTGGTGCGCAACGGCGTCAAGCCGGTGGTGTTCGACCGTTATCCGGAAATCGGCGGCCTGCTGACCTTCGGCATCCCCGAGTTCAAGCTGGAAAAGCCGGTGATGACCAAGCGCCGCGAAGTGTTCGAGGGCATGGGCATCGAGTTCCGCCTCAACACCGATGTCGGCACCGACGTGACCATCGATGAACTGCTGGAAGAGTTCGACGCGGTGTTCATGGGCATGGGCACCTACACCTACATGAAAGGCGGTTTCCCCGGTGAGGATCTGGACGGCGTGCACGAAGCGCTGCCGTTCCTGGTCGCCAACGCCAACCGCAACCTGGGTTTTGAAAAGGATCCGGCGGACTTCATCGACGTGAGCAACAAGCGCGTGGTGGTGCTGGGTGGCGGCGACACCGCCATGGACTGCAACCGCACCTCCATCCGCCAGGGCGCCGACAGCGTGGTCTGCGCCTACCGCCGCGACGAGGAAAACATGCCCGGCTCCCGCCGCGAAGTGGCCAACGCCAAGGAAGAGGGCGTGCAGTTCCTGTTCAACCGCCAGCCCATCGAGGTGGTCGGTGAAAACGGCAAGGTGGTGGGCGTCAAAGTGGTGGAAACCAAACTCGGCGAGCCCGATAACAACGGCCGTCGTCGTCCGGAGCCGATTCCCGACAGTGAGGAAGTGCTGCCCGCCGACGCGGTGATCGTGGCGTTCGGTTTCCGTCCCAGTCCGTCCGACTGGTTCGACGCCAAGAACGTGGTCACCGACGACGCCGGCCGCGTCACCGCCGTGGAGAAGCAGACCTTCCCGTTCCAGACCAGTAACGAGAAGATCTTCGCCGGCGGCGACATGGTGCGCGGCTCCGACCTGGTGGTGACCGCCATCTGGGAAGGCCGCGAAGCCGCCAAAGGCATCCTCGATTACCTGGACGTTTGAATTTTATGGTGCACGCGCCGCTGAAGAATGACCGCTTGTTGAAAGCCCTGGCCCGCCAGCCGGTGGACCGTACGCCGATCTGGATGATGCGCCAGGCCGGTCGTTATCTGCCGGAGTACCGGGCCACCCGGGAGCAGGCCGGGTCCTTCATGGACCTGTGCCGCAACGCGGAACTGGCCTGCGAGGTGACGCTGCAGCCGCTGGAGCGTTACCCGCTGGACGCGGCGATTCTGTTTTCCGACATTCTCACCATTCCCGATGCCATGGGGCTGGGTTTGTACTTCGAGCCCGGCGAGGGCCCCAAATTCCGCAAGACGGTGCGCACCGAGCAGGAGATCGCCGCGCTACCGGTACCGGACGCGGAAGCGGACCTGGATTACGTGATGCGCGCGGTGAGCACCATCCGCCGCGCGTTGAACGGACGGGTGCCGTTGATCGGCTTCTCCGGCAGCCCCTGGACGCTCGCCACCTATATGGTGGAAGGCGGGCCCAGCAAGGATTTCCGCCATCTCAAGGGGATGGTCTACAACCGGCCGGAACTGGCCCACGCGCTGCTCGACAAGCTGGCTCTGGCGGTGACCGATTATCTGAACGCCCAGATCCGCCACGGCGCCCAGGTGGTGCAGATCTTCGATACCTGGGGCGGCGCCCTGTCCGCGGAGGCCTACCAGACGTTTTCGCTGCGCTATATGCAGCGCATCGTCGACGGGTTGGAGCCGGACGCCGAGGGCCGCAAGGTGCCGGTGATCCTGTTCACCAAGAACGGCGGCTTGTGGCTGGAATCCATGGCGGATACCGGCTGTGACGCCCTGGGCCTGGACTGGACCATCAACATCGGCGAGGCGCGCCGCCGCGTCGGCGACCGGGTGGCGCTGCAGGGCAATATGGATCCGGCGGTGCTGTACGCTTCACCGGCGGCGATTCGCGCCGAGGTGGCGCGCATCCTCGATGACTTCGGCGACCACCCGGGGCACATCTTCAATCTGGGGCACGGCATTACGCCGGAAGTGGACCCGGAGCACGCCAAGGTATTTATCGAAGCGGTGGTGGAGCTGGGCGAGCGTAAATGAAAAGCGCGGCCCGAAGGCCGCGCGAGATTTCCAGACTCTCATGTCGGAAACGCACCCCCGGGCTCCGTGCCTCATCGGAGTGCGATTTCAGGCTAGCCCCGACGAACAAAGCCTGTCAATACGCCTTTGCGAAAGCGGCAACGAATTGCGGATGTCGCTTTGACCCTTTCCCAGTAGCGGTTCAGCTGCCGATTTTTCGCAGCTGATAGACGTTATGGGTGAGCGCCACCACTTCCCCTTTTTCGTCCTTGATCTCGGTATCCCATTCAAAATCGCATTTGCCGTTGGCGTCCGCCTCGGCCTGGATGCGTTCGATTTCCTCGTCGGTGATGCGTACTTCCACGGTCACATCGGTGGCGGCCGGGCGACGGAAACGGATCCGCATGTCCTTGACGATCGGGTAGAAGCGCCGCGTGTCGAACGACGACATATAGATCACGCCGCCGGGCAGCTCCGCGATGGTGTACAGGGCGCCGGCGTACATGATGCCGACGTGGTTCAGGTTGGGCGCCAGCGGCATCATCATCTTGCAGTAGCCGCGGTCCACGTCCAGGGTCCGGGCGCCGCAGCGTTCCACGAACGGAAAGGTTTTATCGGACGCCGCTTTGATTTGTTCTTTTTGCTCTTCGCTTAAAGCCATGGGTCTCTCCTGATTGCCGTGACCCATGCTAGCAAAGGGCGTGGGCGGGGCGGCTGTCGCGAAGCGACAGCCGGGTGATGCTTCCGGTCACCGTAAGGTTCAGGACAGGGATCGGATATCCGCTTCGGGGAAGTCGAGGTGGAAGTCCGGCAGGTACAGAGAGCCGCGTCCGCGTCCGTACTGCAACTGCGGGAAATCCTTCCCGTTGCCCCAGGCATCGCTCAGGCTGGCAACGCCCAGGCGGCCCCGCACCGAGGGCGCGAAGACGAATTGCTGGTTGTCGCGCACCTGGCCCAGCCGGCGCCAGCGCTCGGGCAGCCAGGGTCCGAGTACGGGTAGGGCGGGACCGCGCCGCTTCAGGGTCAGACCGGCGATGTCCCGGTCCTGGTAGCGCACGGTCACGCTCTCGCCGTAGCGGGTTCGCTCGACCCGGAAGGAGGCCACGCGCTTGTCCAGGCCCCAGTTGCGGTTGCCGTTGCGGGCGCTGTCTTCGCTGGACACATAGATGCGGCCGATCGACCAGCGCCGGTGACCGTCCGGAAAGCGACAGGGCCCGGGCATGAACAACAACTCCCGATACGGCCCCACCTCTGAACGCTGGTAATCCACGAACATGACCACCCCGAGGCGGCCGGTCGCCGGGCCGAGTGCTTCGGCGGTGCCGCCTTGCGGCCGACGCAGGGCATCGGGCATCGCCAGGGCGCACACGTAGGCGTGCCCTCTCAGCGTCCAGGGAGCGGGTGCGTCCATTCGACCTCAGGTCCTTTTGTCGAACAGCGCGTCGGTCTTCGCCGCGCAGATGAAGTCGTTACGGTGCAGACCGCCGATCTTATGGGTCCACCAGGTCACCGTGACCTTGCCGTATTCGGTGAGCAGGGCAGGGTGGTGCCCCTCCTCTTCGGCCAGGTCGCCGACTTGGTTGGTGAACGCGAGAGCCTGGGCGAAGTCCTTGAACTTGAACTGGCGCTGCAGTTTCTCTTCGCCGTCTTCCTCCACCTGTTTCCAGTCCGGAATCTCGCCGCGCAGCTTGCCCGCCTCCTCATCGCTGATACGGGGCGCGTCGGCGCGGCAGGCTTCGCAATGCTGTTGCTGTAGTGCCATGGGGAATCCTCCTTGTTGCGGGCAGCTTCAAGGCTACAAGCTTCCAGCGGCAAGCTCCAAGCTCCAAGCCTGCCGCTTGCGCCGCTCAGCCTCTGCCCAGCAGGTCCCGGGCGATGGCGATGATCTGCATCTCGTCGGTGCCGGCGTAGATCTGCAGGATCTTGGCGTCGCGCATCAGCTGCTCCACGCGGGACTCGCGCATGTAGCCGTAACCGCCGTGCACCTGGACCGCCTCGGTGGACACGTCCATGGCGGTCTGGGCGGCGTACAGTTTCATCGCCGAGGCCTCCGCCAGGCTCATCTGCTTGCCGGCGGCGGTCATTTCAATATAGCGGAACACCATGTTCTGCAGGTTGGCGCGCGCCACTTCCATCTTCGCCAGCTTCAGCTGAATCAACTGGTTGTCGCCGATCGGGCGGCCGAACTGGGCGCGGTCACGGGCGTAGGCGGTGGACAGTTCCAGCGCGCGCTCCACCATCCCCAGGGCCATGGCGGCCACGCCGGCGCGTTCCTGCATGAAGGTGGCCTTGGCGCCGGAGCGGCCGTAGCCGGTCTCGCTGCCGCCGAGCAGGCGGTCGGCGCCCACCTTCAGGTCACTGAAGAACAGCTCGCCGGTGGGTGACGAGCCGATGCCCATCTTCTTGAACGGCTTGGACTGCTCCAGGCCTTCCATGCCGGCGTCGAGAATAAAGGACACGATCTTGCGGTCCTTGGGTTCCACGCCTTCCTCATCCAGCTTGCAGATCAGCACGATGGTGTCGGCGTAGGGGCCGTTGGTGATCCAGGTCTTGCTGCCGTTGATGATGTAGCCGCCGTTGCCGTCGCGCTTCGCCAGGGTCTTCATCTGGCCGAAGGCGTCGGAGCCGGAGTTGGGCTCGGAGATCGCCCAGGCGCCCACTTTCTCCAGGGTCAGCAGCGGCAGCGCCCAGCGCTCTTTCTGTTCGATGGTGCCCTTGCTCATGATGGCGCCGCCGGTGAGCCCCATGGACACGCCCATGGCGGTCACCAGCCCCTGGGCGTGGCGGCTCAGCTCGATGATCGGGATCATGGTCATCGCCGCCTGGTCGCCGGCGCCCTCGGAGGGGCCGCCCTTCTTCTTGACGGGGGCGTCCTCGCCGTTTTCGGCGGCGGCTTTCTCGCGGGCGATCTGCTTCTCGTAGTTCTGCGTCGCCATCACGTCCATGCCGAAGGTTTTGATCATCTTGCGCAGGATGTCGTAGGGCGGCACGCCGTTGTATTCGATATCGTCCAGGTTGGGCACCACTTCCTTGGCCACGAAGTCGCGCACCATCTTCTGGATCATCTGCTGTTGTTCGTTCCACTCGATCATGAGGCTTCCCAGGCAATGAGTTAATGCCCTGGGACGCTATCAGGCGCCCGCCGGGCCGTCATTGATCAAGGGGAGCGGCGGAGTTGATGGAAAAGGTCAGGAGGCGCGTCGGATCACGTCGATGCGCGGCACCGGCTCGTAGGTCACGCCCATGATCAGGGCGTCCGGGCCGGCGCTGGAGGCGGCCATGTCGATGTCCTGGGGGCGCAGGCGCGGGTGGCTGCCGTCCAGGAATTTCTTCGCCGCGAAGGCATTGCGGGTGCGCTCGCGGGCCTGCTCCAGGCTGATGCCCTCGCCGCCCAGCAGGCCACGGATGTATTCCGCGCAGGCCACGTCCTCGTCGCCGGTGGGGTGGGACGCCACCAGCACCACGGTGTCCGGGTTCTGTTCGCGGATGTAGTTGGCGGTGGCTTCGGCGTTGATCAGCGCGCCGACCAGCACCTGGCGGCTGTCGCGGGCGCGCAGGGTGGCGGCCACGCCGTTGGTGGTGCGCATGATCAGATAGCGGCCGCGCACGTCGGTGTGGCGTATTTCCCAGGGCGAGTTGCCGTGGTCGAAGCCGTCGATGGGCAGCGCCTGCACCTCGCCCACCAGCAGGCCTTCCCGGTAGTCTTCGCGCAGCCGGAAAGCGTCGTCGGCGCTGGACACCGGGTAGATATGGCTGGCACCGCCCAGAAACGCTTCGTGGCTGGTGGTGAAGGCACGGATCACATCGATGATCACGGTGATGCCGTTGATGTTGTGCGGCGGGTTATGCCCTTGGGCGATGCTGATTTTCATGGGCGCGACCGTTTGCGGAACGAAGCGTGCATTATGACGGACCCGTGGTGTCTGATGCCAGACAGGCGAAAATAACGTCTCTGGGATCCTGCCGGCCGCCTTTGGCGGCCTTTCGCGAGCCGGGCTCGCTCCCACAAACCGTACTTTGTAGATGGCGTTAGCGCTCTTGCTGCAGGGTTCTCGCCAGGGCCCAGACGCGCACTTCCTTGGCGCCGCCTTCCAGCAGGGCACGGCTGGCGGCGCGGGCGGAGGTGCCGGTGGTCATCACATCGTCGATCAGCAGAATCCGGCGGTACTGGGCGCCGGGCCGCGCCAGGAAGGCGTGGCGCAGGTTGCGCACCCGTTCCGCGCGGCCCAGCCCCTGCTGATGGCCGGTGGGCCGGTGGCGCAGCAGCAGCGGCGCCACCGGACGCCGCCAGTGGCGGGCCAGTATCAGCGCCAGCCGCTCCGCCTGGTCGAAGCCCCTGGCCAGCCGGCGCCGCCAGTGGGCGGGCAGGGGGCAGAGCACCTCGGCGTCCGGCCAGGGCAGCGGCTGCTCGCGCAGCAAGGGTTCCAGGGCCCGTTCCGCCGGCAGGCAGCCCCTGTGCTTGTAGGCGTTGATCAGCCGGTCCAGCGGAAACTGATAGACCCAGTGGCAGTAGGTACTGGTGAACGGCGGCGGCCGCCGCAGGCAGCGTCCGCACAGCCCCCCTTGCTCGGTGCCGGGCAGCCCGCAGCGGCAGAGCGGGTCGTACAGGGCGCCGCCGTCACGCAGCTCGCCGGCGCACAACCGGCAAAGGCCCTGCGGGCTGCGCCGGCCGCACAGCAGGCAGGGTTCGGCAAGGTCGAACAACATCCGTGTCCTCCGTCTTCCTTGGTGTCGGGCGCCATCATCATCGGCGCGGCGGCCGGGCCCTGCCCAGCCGACATCGACCCAAAGCCGTGTAGGTCATGGCTGGAAATCCGGTAAGCCAAGTAGCAGCGGGTTCACGTAGTTTTGACATGAAGATAAGAATGGTTATCATTGCCGCCCAGTGACGTAGCCAGGTCCACCCCAGCCATCGTCGAAAACACCAACTGGGGGACTGCTATGTCTGCGTTACGTTTTACCCGCCTCTCCATCTGTCTGATCCTGGCCGGTAGCGCCAACCTGTACGCCGCCGACGACGATACCGATGACACCCACGAGCTGGACGCCGTCGACGTGGTCGGCGCTTCGGTGGACGGCTATGACGCCGGCATGATCACGGAAGGGTCCGGCAGCTACACCAGCGGCGCCAGCAACACCGCCACCCGCATGGTGCTCTCGCCCCGGGAAACGCCCCAGTCGGTGACCGTGATCACCCGTGAGCAGATGGAGGACTTCGACCTCAACAGCGTCGCCGAGGTGATGCAGCGGACCCCCGGCGTCACCGTCAACGCCCAGGACACCGAACGGCTCACCTTCAGCGCCCGCGGCTTCGAGATCACCAATTTTCTCTATGACGGCATGCCGTCCATGCGCAGCAGCACCCTGGGCAAGCAGAGCGCCCACGCGGACACCTTTATCTACGACCGCATCGAAGTGCTGCGCGGCGCCAGCGGCCTGCTGCACGGCATCGGCAACCCGTCCGCCACCATCAACCTGGTGCGCAAGAAACCCACCCGGGAATTCGCCGGCCAGGCGGGCCTTTCAGCCAACAGCTGGGACGGCTACCGGGGCGAGCTGGACCTGGGCGGCCCGCTGACCGAAGACGGCCGGGTACGCGGCCGCTTCGTCACCGCTTACCAGCAGGGCGAGTCTTTTCTCGATCATTACGAGAATGAAAAGCAGGTGTTCTACGGCGTTATCGAGGCGGACCTGTCCGAGGACACCATGATCACCCTGGGCGTGGATTCCATGGACTACGACCCGGAAGGCTCCACCTGGGGCGGCGTGCCGCTGTTCTACAGCGACGGCGGCATCGCCGATCTGGACCGGGACACCAACCCGGCCACCGACTGGAGCAGCTGGGCCCAGGAAGCCCGCACCGCCTTCGTCAATCTGGAGCACCAGTTCAGCAGCGGCTGGTACGGCAAGCTGGCCTACACTTACCAGGAAAACAACTACGACGCCCAGCTGGCCTCCGCCGGCGGCGGCACCCTGAACCGCGACGGCAGCGGGCTCACGTTCTGGTCCGGCCGCTATCTGGAGGACAAGAAGCAGCATACCTTCGATGCCTACGCCAACGGGCCCTTTGAACTGTTCGGCCGGCACCATGAGCTGATCGTCGGCGCCAGCTATTCGCGCAGCAAGGTCGACTACATCGGGCAGCCCTCGGTGAACTTCGACAGCACTCTGGACAATCTCTTTACCTGGGACGGCGACCGGGCCAAGCCGCTGTGGGGGGATATCAACACCGACGAAAACGAGCGCGCCTCACAGACCGGCCTGTACGCCACCGCCCGCTTTAAACCCACCGACGATCTGGCGGTGATCACCGGCGCCCGCGTGGTGGATTGGCGCGTCGACCGGGGCGGCTTCAACTGGAGCGGAGACTTCGCCGAGCGCTACCAGGAAAACGGGGAAGTGGTGCCCTTCGCCGGCGTGGTGTACGACCTCACCGACCGGCACTCCGTCTACGCCAGCTACACCAGCATCTTCCAGCCACAAACCCAGCGGGACCTGAACAACCGGATACTCGATCCGGAAGAGGGCAACAGTTACGAGGCGGGTTTGAAGAGCGAGTTCCGCGACGGCCGCTTGAACACCAGCGTCGCGGTGTTCCGCGTCGATCAGGACAACCTGGCCGAGGGCACCGGCCAGCCGATCCCCGGCGGACCGCCCAATTCCGAGGCCTACCGGGCCGTGGACGGCGCCCAGACCAACGGCTTCGAGCTGACCGCCTCCGGCGAGATCCTGCCGCGCTGGCAGATGCTGGCCGGCTACACCCACCGGGTCACCGAGGACCCGGACGGCGACGAGCTGAACACCACCTCCCCGGAGGAGATGGTGCGCCTGTCCACCCGCTACCGGTTGAGCGGCCGGTTTGACGGCCTGACGGTCGGCGCCGGCGTGGCCTGGCAGAACCAGATCTACGCCTTCGTCGATCGCCCGGGCCAGAGTGGTCAATACAAATTCGTCCAGGACAGCTACACCCTGGTGGACCTGATGGCCCGCTACCGCTTCAGCCCGGCCCTGGCGGTGACCGCCAATGTCAGCAACCTCACCGACGAGAAGTACTACAACAACCTGGGCTTCTATAACGGCGGCTACTACGGCGACGCCCGTCAGTACAGCCTCAAGCTCAACTACAACTTCTAACGGCAAAGCGATCAATAAATGATCATTGGTTAACCTTGTTACTTGTTGGAAGTTGACAGGGGCCGGCGCGCTGCTAGTCTGATGCGGACTGTTCAGAGAGATTTCATCATGACTGTAGCCGCCGCCACGCCCCTGTCCGACGCCGCCCCGAACGCCGTACGCCACGATTGGCACCGCGGTGAAATCGAGGCGCTGTTTACCCTGCCGTTCAACGACCTGCTGTTCCGGGCCGCCTCCGTGCACCGCCAGCACTTCGATCCCAACGCGGTGCAGGTCAGCACCCTGCTGTCGATCAAGACCGGCGCCTGCCCGGAAGACTGCAAGTACTGCTCCCAGTCCGGCCACTACAACACCGAGCTGGAAAAAGAGAAGCTGCTGGAAGTGGAGCGGGTGCTGGAAGAGGCGCGCGCCGCCAAGGAAAAAGGCGCTTCGCGCTTCTGCATGGGGGCGGCCTGGCGCAGCCCGCGCGCCAAGGACATGCCCTATGTGCTGGACATGGTGCGCCAGGTGAAATCCCTGGGGCTGGAAACCTGCATGACCCTGGGCATGCTCGACGAGGGGCAGGCACAGAGCCTGGCCGAGGCCGGCCTGGACTACTACAACCATAACCTGGACACCTCGCCGGAATACTACGGCCAGGTGATCACCACCCGAACCTACAGCGACCGCCTGACCACCCTGGCCAATGTGCGCGACGCCGGCATGAAGGTGTGCTGCGGCGGCATCGTCGGCATGGGTGAGAACCGCAACGACCGGGTCGGCCTGCTGCAGCAGCTGGCCAACCTGCCGGAGCATCCGGAGTCGGTGCCGATCAACATGCTGGTGAAGATCGAAGGCACGCCGCTGTCCGACGTGGACGATCTGGACCCGTTCGAGTTCGTGCGCACCGTGGCGGTGGCGCGGATTCTGATGCCCAAGTCCTATGTGCGGCTGGCCGCCGGGCGCCAGGAGATGAACGACGAGGCCCAGGCCCTGTGCTTCATGGCCGGCGCCAACTCCATGTTCTACGGCGAGCGTCTGCTGACCACCGACAACCCGGAAGCCACCCACGACCATCAGCTGTTCCAGCGCCTGGGCATCCATTCCCTGGACCCGCGCCACGAAGCCTCCGACGAGGCCCACGAGGAAGCGCTGCGCCAGCAAGTGGCGGAGAACGAAGCGGCGCAGAGCGGCTTGTACCACGATGCGCTGGCGTACAGCGGGCAGAGCCGGCGCGGCGCCAAGCACGTGCTGGACAAGGACACCGGCCGCCCTGCCCACCGGAAGCTGGACGCCTGAACCGCGCGGAGTCACCCCCTTGGCTTTCGATCTCACGGCGCGCCTGGACGAACGGCGCGCCCGGCAGCGCTTCCGCCAGCCGACGCTGATGGACGGCCCCTGTGGCCGCACCGCGGTGGTGGACGGCCGCGAACACCTGAACTTCTGCGCCAACGACTACCTGGGCCTGGCCGGCGACCCGGAGGTGGTGGCGGCGTTCCGCGACGCCGCCGACCGCTGGGGCGTGGGCAGCGGCGCCTCCCACCTGGTGTGCGGCCACCAGCGTCCGCACCAGCAGCTGGAAGAGGCCCTGGCGGCGCACACCGGCCGCGAGCGGGCGCTGCTGTTCTCCACCGGCTACATGGCCAATATCGGCGCCATCACCGCCCTGGTCGGCAAGGGCGACGCCCTGTTCCAGGACCGCCTTAACCACGCCTCCCTGCTGGACGCGGGCCAGCTCAGCGGCGCCCGCTTCCGGCGCTTCGCCCACAACGATGCCGCCGCCCTGGCCGGACAGCTGGCGCGCAGCGACGCCGGGCGCAAGCTGGTGGTCACCGACGGTGTGTTTAGCATGGACGGCGACCAGGCGCCGCTGGCCGCCTATCTGGACGCCTGCGAAGCGGACGATGCCTGGTTGATGGTGGACGACGCCCACGGCCTGGGCGTGCTGGACGGCCAGGGCCGGGGCACCGCGTTCGCGCAGGGGGTCAACGGGCGGGTGCCGGTCTACATGGGCACGCTCGGCAAGGCGCTGGGCACCGCCGGCGCCTTTGTGGCCGGCTCCAACGAACTGATCGAAACCCTGATTCAGTTCGCCCGCACCTATGTCTACACCACCGCCATGCCCGCCGCCGTGGCCGCCGCCACCCTGGTGAGCCTGGACAAGGCGCGCCGTGAACCGCAGCGCCGGGCGCATCTGAACGCCCTGATCCAGCGGTTCCGCCGTGGCGTCGCCGAGCTGGGCTATACGTTGATGGATTCCGACACCCCCATTCAGCCGATCCTGATCGGCGACGACGGCGCCGCGCTGGCGCTGAGCCGCGCCCTGGCGGCGCACGGCGTGCTGGTGTCCGCGATCCGCCCGCCCACCGTGCCGGAGGGCCAGGCTCGCCTGCGCGTCACCCTTTCCGCCGCGCACCGGGAGGCGGACGTGGACCGTCTGCTGGGCGCCCTGGAGGACAATGCATGCCGCGTCTGATTCCTTTCCACAACACCTACAAGGCCACTGGCGTCAGCGACGACCAGGCCCGGGACATCGTGCTGATCCACGGCTGGGGCCTGCACGCCATCGTCTTCGACGACATCGTGCCGGCGCTGCTGGAACGCTTCCGGGTCACGGTGGTGGACCTGCCGGGGATGGGGCAGAGCCCGCTGCCCAATGACCCCTACACCCTGGACTTTCTGGCCGACCAGGTGGCCGCGGTGATGCCGGCGCGCGCCCATCTGCTGGGTTGGTCCCTGGGCGGGCTGGTGGCGTTGCGGCTGGCGCTGGATCACCCGGACCGGGTGCAATCGGTGGTCACGGTGGCCACCACGCCGCGCTTCACCGCCGCCGACGACTGGCCGGCGGCGATGAAGCCGGACATCTTCAACGCCTTCGAGCAGATGTGCCGCGAGGATTACGAAGGCACCCTGGTGCGCTTCCTGGCGCTCAACTGCAAGGGTGCCGAGAGCATGCGCCAGGACGTGGCGCGGCTTAAGGAGATTCTCTACTTCTGCGGGCTGCCCGCCCACCGGGCGCTGCGCGAGGGGCTCGCGATTCTGCGCGATACCGACCTGCGCGGCGACCTAGCGGCGCTGGAAATGCCGCTGCACATGATCTTCGGCGCGCGCGACAACATCGTGCCGGCGGCGGCCATGGCCGCGGTCGAGCCGCTGCTGAACGAGCGCGGCGACACCGCGCTGATCGAGCAGGTCGCCCATGTGCCGTTCCTGTCCGCCCCCGATACCTTTACCCGGGCCGTTTATGACTTCTATCGCCGACACCAGCTCATTGATGGATAAGGCGGCGGTGAGCGACCGTTTCGGTCGCGCCGCGCCCAGCTACGACGCCCACGCCGGCCTGCAGCTGGCCTGCGCGCTCAGCCTGCTGGACATGGCGCCGGCGGAACTGCCCGACAGCCACGCCCTGGAGCTGGGCTGCGCCACCGCGCCCCTGGCCCGGCGTCAGCAGAGCCGCTGGCCGGACAGCCGCTGGTTGGCGGTGGACCTGTCGCCGTCGATGCTGGCGGAGGCCCGGGCGCGTGGGCGCACCGGCGAGCGCTTCCAGCCGCTGTGCGCGGACGCGGAAAGACTGCCGCTGGCCGACGCCGGCCTGGGGCTGGTGTATTCCAGCTTCGCGCTGCAATGGTGCCTGCCGGAGCGGGCCATGGCGGAAGCGGCCCGCGTGCTGGTGCCCAACGGCCACCTGTTGCTGGCGGTGCCGCTGGCCGGTTCGCTGCACGAATTGCGCGACAGCTGGGCCGCCGCCGACGGCGCCCGCCGCCCGCGCCTGAACCGCCTGCCGGCGGAGGCCGACTGGCGCCGGGCGCTTGAGGGCGCCGGCCTGTTCCCCCAGCAGTGGCGGCGGATGGCGTTCACCGAGCACTATCCGGACGTGAGAACCCTGGTCCGGGCCTTCAAGGCCACCGGCGTCGACCATGTGCAGGGCGGCGCTACCGGCCTCACCGGCAAAGCGGCCTGGCGGGCCCTGTGCGACGCCTACGAAGCACGCCGCCAGCCGGCCGGGCTGCCGCTCACCTGGGACGTGCTGTTCGTAGAAGCAATCAAGGAACCCCATGGCTGATACCCCTTCCCCCGAACGTCCCCCGCTGCCCGTTCTCAAGGGCGTGTTCTTTATCACCGGCACCGACACCGAGGTGGGCAAAACCTGGGTCAGCTGCCGGCTGCTGGAACGGGCCCGGGAGGCGGGCCTGAGTTGCTATGGGCTGAAGCCGATTGCCGCCGGCTGCGAGGAGACCGCCGACGGGTTGCGCAACGAGGACGCCGTGAATCTGATGGCGTCCTCGTCCGTGGCGCTGCCCTATGACGTGGTCAACCCGGTGGCGCTGAAAGCGGCCATCGCGCCGCACATCGCCGCCCGGCAGGAGGGGCGTCGGATCAGCCTGTCGCAACTGGCCGGCTATGTGCGCGGGGCCCTGAGCAGCCATCCGGCGGATCTGGTGCTGGTGGAGGGCGCCGGCGGCTGGCGGGTGCCGCTCAACGACCGGGAAATGCTGTCTGCCTTGGCGGTGGAGCTGAATCTGCCGGTGATCCAGGTGGTGGGCATGAAGCTCGGCTGCATCAGCCATGCGCTGCTCACCGCCGAGGCGATCCAGGCGGACGGGCTGCGCTATACGGGCACGGTGGCCAATTGCTTCGGGGATATGGACGTGCGGGAAGAAAACCTGATCACCCTGCGGCAGCATTTGCCAGGGGCGTTCACGGTCGTATAGATGCACGCTTCAAGCCGCAAGCAAGCCGTGCTAGAGCAAAGGCCTTGCCGCTAGCGGGGCGATGCAGGATTCAGGGTGCAGCAGAGGCGGGGTCGGTGCCCCTTGTGGGAGCGGGCCTTGCCCGCGAAAGGGTGGCCCTGGCCACCCGGCGGGATACCAGAGGCGTATTGTCGGCGCCATCGTTAACGAGGTCTCTGGAATCCTGCCGGGGCTTCGCCCCTTTCGCGGGCAAGGCCCGCTCCCACGGGCTCTTGCCATGCCCTGGCTTGCGGCTAGACGTTGGGGTTCAGGGTGTAGGTGCCGGTCACGCTGGCCTGATCGAGAATGTGGCCCTGCATGGCTTCCACCACCTGGGGGCCGCGGATTTCACCGCTCAGGCCCAGGGACGTCACGTCCAGCGCATAGACGGTGAAGGTGTAATGGTGCAGCCGCTCGTCGTTCCAGGGCGGGCAGGGGCCGTCGTAGCCGCCGTAGACGCCTTTCATGTCCGGGTCGCCGGCCAGGAAGTCGGTGTAGTCGTTGGCGCCGCGAATGCCTTTCGCGGTTTGCCCGATCTCCTTGCCGCGCGGCACCACGCCGTCGGCGTCCTCGCCTTCATCGATCTGCCGCACGTCGGCGGGGATATCCACCAGAACCCAGTGGTAGAAATCCGCCCGGGGCAGATCCGCGGGCACGGTTTTGCCGTCCTGGTTCACGTCGGAGGCATCGGTGGGCGCGTCCGGGTCCACCACCAGCAGGGCGAAGCCACGGGTGCCTTCCGGTACACCGTCCCACACCACCTTGGGGTTGCGGTTGTCGCTCAGGCTCATGTGTTCTTTGGGATCGGGTACCGCGAATGCGAACGGGCCGGGAATCGGCTGGCCTTCGTTCACGCCTTCCACAGTAATGCGCATGCTCTCCTCCTGATTGGCTGAAAAGTGCCGTTCCAATAATACGGCCTTCCCCAGCATTGCGTCTCCGGCACCGGTAATTCAAGCCCCGTGCGCCTTCGATTTCACGCAACGGCCGCGCGCCTGTCATCGCCTTGTCAATCTTCGCTGGGCGTTTACAGGGTTTTACAGAGCGCAACAGTTTAGTACGGCCGTGCAACTGTTTAAGTGCAACTTCCTGCTTACGCTTTGCCTTCATTCTTTATTGAGGGCCTGTTCACACTACTTGCATCACGCCTGTTGCGGCTAAAAAGCCACCCGTCAAGGCGCGAGAAGAGAAGTTTGGTGACTCCAAATGAACGACGAGCAACGCGGAGGGGTGGCTTTTTAGCCGCAACCCGAAGGGCTGGAGCCCTTTTTGCTCCCAGCGTCGTTGTCGGTCGCTTATTTGGAATGACCAAACGGCGCTCCCTCCGCCTAGCTGGAAGCAAAAAGGGCATCCAGCAGGCGCGATGCAAGTAGTGTGAACAGGCCCTAGGGAGATCGGGGTATGGATCGCAAGCGTCGTCGTCTGGTACAGGCCATGGCCGTGGGCAGTGCCGCCACCTGGGTAGCCGGTTGTGGCGGGGGGAGTTCATCCGATTCGCCGCCGTCCTCGGCGGCGCCCAATCAACCGGAAACGCCGGAGACCCCGGCGCCCTCGGAGCCCCGGGTTCCGCGGGTGGACTTTTCCCACGGGGTGGCGTCCGGTGATCCGCTCGCCGACCGGGTGATGCTGTGGACCCGCGTTACCCCTCGGGAGGAGACGTCGGGCCCGATACCGGTGACCGTCACGGTGGCCCGGGACGCGGCGCTGCTGGATCCGGTGGCGCGCTTCGAGACCCAGGCCGACGCCGAGCACGATTTCTGCGTCAAACAGGACGCCACCGGGCTGGAAGCGGGGCGCTGGTATTACTACCGGTTCAGCGTGGCGGACCAGCGTTCGCCCATCGGCCGCACCCGCACCTTGCCGGCGGCGGACCGCTACGTGGACCGGGCCCGGTTCGCGGTGGTCTCCTGCGCCAACATTTCCCACGGCTACTTTTCCGTCTACAAGACCCTGGCCGAGCACGGCGACCTGGATTTCGTGCTGCACCTGGGCGACTACCTGTATGAATACGGCATCGGCGAGTACGGCGACGTGCCCGACCGGGACCCGCAGCCGCCCCACGAAATGGTGACCCTGGAGGACTACCGCCAGCGCCACGCCCAGTACAAGGGCGACGTGGACCTGCAGGCGGTGCACCAGCAATACCCGATGATCGTGATCTGGGACGACCACGAAAGCACCAACGACAGCTACCAGGACGGCGCCGAGAACCATCAGCCGCTCACCGAAGGCGACTGGGAGACGCGCAAGAACATCGCCCGCCGGGTGTATTTCGAATGGATGCCGATCCGCGAACAGAACCCGGGGGATGTCGCCACCATTTACCGGCGCTTCCAGTTCGGCGACCTGATCGACCTGAGCATGCTGGACACCCGCCTGGAGGGCCGCGACGAGCCCCTGTCGTTGCCCTTCGACCCGGCCCGCAACGACCCGGAGCGGCGTCTGATCAGCGACACCCAGATGCAGTGGCTGCTGGACGGCCTGAGCGCGTCCACCGCCCGCTGGCGGTTCATCGGCCAGCAGGTGATGTTCGCCCAGCTGAACATCGCCGAGATTCCTTCGCTCAATGAGCACGCGCCGCAACTGCGCGGCAATCTGTCGGCGATCAACATGGATCAGTGGGACGGCTACGCCGCGGACCGCTTGAAGATTCTCAACCACCTGGACGACAACAACATCGACAACGTGGTGATCCTCACCGGCGATATCCATACCTCCTGGGCCAGCGAAATCTATCGCAATCCGGGTACCTTGCTCGGCGACCTGTTTGACGCGCCCCTGGCCGCGGAATTCGTCACCCCGGCGGTGACCAGCCCGGGCTTTCCGGAAGGCGCGGCGGAGCTGGCCGGCGTCGCCGTGCCGGTGGTCAACCCGCACATCCGCTATGTGGAAGCCAAATCGCGCGGTTTCATTCTGATGGACGTGAACCACCAGCGTGCCCAGGCGGAATTCTATTACGCCCGCGACATCGAGTCCTTCGACCTGCGCGGGCAGATCGACGAAAGCAAAACCAAATTGGTGGCGGTGTACAGCGGTGACAGCCGGCTGCGCGAAGAAGGCCTGCGGCCCTCGCGCCCGCGCACCCTGCGCACCGCGCTGTTCCACCCGCCGGCACCGGCGAGCGCATCCACGGAGGAGATGGCATGAACTGGACAATCCAACGACTGGCGCTGGCCGCCGCCCTGGGCCTGACCCTGGCCGCCTGCGGCGGCGACAGCGGCAGCGACGGCGGCGCCACGCCGCAGCCCAACGAGCCCGAGGAGCCGGAAACCCCGGTGGAGCCGGAGCCGGAACCGGAACCGGAACCCACGGTGCTGGAGCGGGTGCGCTTCCTGACCATCGGCGATTCCGGCAGCGGCTCGGACGGCGCCTACGCGGTCGGCCAGGCAATGGCGGACATCTGTGCCGTGAAACTGGGCGCGGAAAACGACCCCGAGCGGGCCGGCTGTGACTTCGTGGTCGGCCTCGGTGACAACATTTACGAGTCCGGTGTCACCAGCGTCGACGACCCGCAGTTCGAAGAGAAATTCGAGCTGCCGTTCGAGCCGGTGGACCTGCCGTTCTATCTGGTGCTGGGCAACCACGACAACACCGCCTACGTGGGCGGCGACGGCGCCGGCAACGCGCGCGGTGAATTCCAGGTGGACTACACCTACTTCGACGGCCGTCTGTCGGACCGCTGGATCATGCCGGACCGCTATTTCCAGCAGGACGCCGGCGAGACCGCAAGCGGCGCGCCGCTGGTGTCGCTGTTCGCGCTGGACTCCAACCCGATCGCCGGCGGCTTCGCCGACGCGGACCTGGATTACGCCTACCACACCTACGGCATCAACCAGCTGAACTGGGCGGTGAGCGCCATCGGCGGCTCCCAGGCGGAGTTCAAGATCGGCCTGGCGCACCATCCCTACCTGTCCAACGGCACCCACGGCAACGCCGGCAACTATGATGGCGTGCCCAGCGAGATCCTGCCGGTGCTGGCGGGCGACCGCTGGCGGGCGTTCATGGAAGAAGCGGTCTGCGACAAGACCGATTTCTTCTTCGCCGGCCACGACCACGATCTGCAGGTGCTCGACGCGGTGCCCGAGTGTGGCCGCACCGAGTTCGTGGTCAGCGGCGCCGCCAGCAAGACCCGCAGCCTGGACGACCCGGAGCGCAACCAGGCGCCGTTCCAGATCGGCGATGTCTACGGTTTCTTCTGGATGGAAGCGGTGGAAGCGGACAGCCAGGCCGGCACGCCGGCGCGGCTGTGCCTGGAAGCCTATGTGGTGGAGCCCGGCGTCGAGGGGCTGGGCGTGCTGGACGCCGGCCAGGCCACCCCGGCCTATCAGCGCTGCTACGACAAGCAGCCCGCCGCCGGCATCCCGGCCAGCAACGATTTCTCCAGCGACATCTTCACCAGCGGCGACGCCTTCCCGCTGCCGCTGCCGGATGGCTTCGACGCGGACTTCAGCGGCCCCCTGCAGGCGTTCCGCGATCAACTGATCTCCGGGTTCAACCAGGCCATGGCGGGCCTGCCGGAGGGGCCGCAGCAGGAAGTGGCGGCGCAGATTCTGGCCGGGCTGGATACGCTGTTCAGCGCCCTGGACGGCGCCGCGGCGGCGATCTCCGGCGGCGACGACGCGGATATGAGCCAGGCGTTCCAGGGCGCGTTGGCGGCGTCCCAGCAGTTGGAAGCGATCGACACCAGTGTGTTGCCGGCGCCGTTTGACCAGCTCGGCGGTGCCTTCCAGGCGCTCAGTGAAGGGTTCGGCAACAGCGCCGACTTTGAGGGCGAGTCCTCCGGCACCCTGCAGGATGTGGCGTTCCTGGCCGGCCCGCTGGTGCAGCTGGCGCGCAACCTGGACAACATCGTCGACGGCGTCGACGAGCAGACCCCGGATGTGCCGGTGCTGTCGGGTCTCACTAAGGTGCTGTCCAGCGTGTCGCTGGGTCTGGCCAACACCCTGGAGCAGTTGGTGCTGCTCGACACCAGCGCCACCGGCGAGCAGTTGGTGGGCACCATCCAGCTGGTCCTGGAGCAGGTGGTCAACGACGTGCTGTGGTTGGAGAGCGTCGATCAGGCCACCTTGCCCGGCAACCTGGTGTCCACCGCGCTGGCGTTTCTCACCCGGGAAGTCACCGAGCAGCTGGATCAGGGCCTGAGCCCGCTCAGCGGCTTGCTGGACCTGCTCTCGCCGGTGACCAACCTGCTCGCCGGGCTGCTCGGCTTTCTCTAGCGGCCGGTCCGGCTAGTCCCGCTGGCGCAGCCAGTCGGCGATCATCGCCCAGCTCTCCTGCTGGGCGGTGGCGCCGCCGAGAATGCCCATATGGCCGCCGGGGATGGTGACGTAGCTCTTGTCCCGGCTGCCCACCAGGGTATCCATGGCGTGGCTGCAATCCCGGGTGACGATGGGGTCGCCGGCGCCGGTGATATTGAGGATGCTGGCCTGCACGCGGCTCAGCTGACCGCCGCCGCCGGGTATCGGCAGCTGGCCCCGGGCCACCACATTATCCACCCACAGATAGTGAATGATGTCCTGAATCACGCCGCCGGGGTAGGCGACCATGTCGTTCAGAAAGGCGCCGTTGGTGGCGTGGGCGCTGACGAAATCCCGGTCGTGCAGGTTCTTCACCAGGTTCCAGTAGCCCTGCACGCTGGCCACCGGGTTGGTCAGCTTGAACGCCAGGCTGTTGGCCCACCCCGGTGACCGCAGCCAGGCCGGATTGAAGTCATGGGCGCGCAGCCCGGTACGCCGGCGCAGCCACTTCAGGTTGCGGCTCAGGCGCCGGTACTGTTTGCCCAGGGCGCCGTTGCGGTGATAGTCCGTGGGCGTGCCCACCAGCACCAGATTGGCGAGGTCCGGGTCCTGCCCGAGCCCCGCGTAGCAGAGGCTGAACAGGCCGCCGAAGCTCCAGCCGTGCAGGCTCAGGCGGCGCTCGCCGCTGTGCTCGCGCACCCGTTCCAGCAGCGCCGGCAGCTTTTCCGCGAAGTAGGTGGCCAGGCTGTGATGGTTCTCCGCCCGCCCGGGCCGCCCCCAGTCCACCAGGTAGAGCTCGAAGCCCCGTGCGCGCAGATAGCGCACCAGGCTGCGCCTTGGGAACAGATCGTAGATCAGCATGTTCACCGCCAGCGGCGGCACCAGTACCAGCGGCGTACGCTGGGTGCGAGTGCTGACCGGCACCACCTCGCCGTTGTCCAGTTCGATCTCGGTGTCCCGCAGCGGCGGGTAATAGCGCAACTGCACCAGGCCGTCATCGCTGATCACCTGAAACGGCGTGGCGTCGGCCTGCACCAGGGCGTCGCTGCGGAACAGACGCTGGCCGGCGTTGCCGAGCCAGCGGCGGGCGGATTTCAGAGACGGCACCGACGGCGCCGACAACATGGCCATGATTCAATCCTGCGAGCCGTTTTCGGGGCCGCGAAGTGTAGCGGGGAGGATCGAAACTGGCCGTCGCCGAAGCGACATGGGCGCCTGGCGCCGGGGTAAAACTAGAAGATGCCGGAATCCAGCCCGGCGGCCATGTACATGCCCAGCTCTTCCACCTGGTCGGCGAAGGCGTCCTGCCACTCGCCCTTGCACACCAGCGGGTCCTGCACCCAGTTCCAGCGCAGGCCGGTGACGATGGACTCCACCGCCCGTCGGGTGCCGGTGCCGTCCAGGCCGGCGCGGATATAAAGCGCGCAGGGCAGCCCCTGCTTGTCGTCGATCACCGCGTAGTAGGTGCGGTCAAAGAAGTCCTTCAGCGCGCCGCTCATATAGCCCAGATTCTCGGTGGTACCGAGCAGAATGGCGTCGCAGGCCAGCACGTCCTCCGGACCCGCCTCCAGGGGCGGCTTCCAGGTCACCGACACCTGCTCGATGTCCGGGTGGCCGGCCCCCTTCAGGGCGGCGTCCACCAGCCGGCGGGTGTTCGGCGACGGCGCGTGCGCGACGATCAGTAGCTGTTTCATGGTGTCAGGGTAACAGGATGCGCGTCGCGACTTAATCGATGTAATCCAGCGGCAGGGCGGAAGTGTCGATCACCCGGCGCATGACGAAGCTGGAGTGGACGCCGCTGACGCCCTCGATGCGGGTGATCTTGTTAAGCAGGAACTGCTGGTAATGGTCGATATCCGGCACCACCACCTTAAGCAGGTAGTCCGCCTCCTGGCCGGTGACCAGATAGCACTGCTGCACTTCCGGGTACTCGCCCACTGTGGCTTCGAAATTGGCGAAGCGCTCCGGGGTGTGGCGGTCCATGCTGATCTGGATCATCACGGTGAGGTCGAGCCCCAGCTTGCGCGGGTCGAGCACGGTTTCCCGGCGCAGGATCACGCCCGCCTGTTCCAGCTTCTGCACACGCCGCGAGCAGGGTGAGGGGGACAGGCCGACCTGTTCCGCCAGCTGCTGGTTGGTGAGGCCGCCGTCCTGCTGCAAGGCGCGCAGGATACGCACGTCGGTACGGTCGAGATTTGCCGGTTTTTCCTTGGCCACGCAATAAACCCTCGCGTCTCGGTGGTTTCTGGCTGTTTCATTGCTAAAAGTGGCGAATATTCCGGTAAAAAGCAAGCACATTGCCGGGCCAGGCGCCTAGACTGTGTCCTGTCGCTGCGGGAAGGCCATAAGCCGGACCGCAGTCGGTCACGGGCCTCCGCCTTACCGGGCGGGGGTCGGTACCGAACCCAACGCCACGGCTTGATCAGCCGCGCGGCCAACACACCGGCGATCCCGGACCCGGCCCAGGCATACCGAATTCAAGGAGTCCGTCATGAGTTTTGATCATCGCAAATACGCGCCTTTCCCCGTCGTCGATAAGCCGGACCGCCGCTGGCCGTCCCGCCGCATCGAGAAAGCCCCCCTATGGGCGGCGGTGGACCTGCGCGACGGCAACCAGGCGTTGATCAAGCCGATGAACGTGGCTCAGAAGAAGCGCTTTTTCCAGTTGCTGGTGGAGCTCGGCTATAAGGAAATCGAGGTGGGTTTCCCGTCCGCCAGTCAGATTGACTACGATTTCTGCCGGGCCCTGATCGAGGATGACCTGGTGCCCGACGACGTCAGCATCCAGGTGCTGACCCAGGCGCGCCAGGAGCTGATCGAGCGCACCTTCGAATCGCTGCAGGGTGCGAAGAAGGCGATCGTCCACATCTACAACGCCACCTCGCCGACGTTCCGTCAGCAGGTGTTCAATGTGGACAAAGAGGGCTGCAAGAAGATCGCCGCCCAGGCCGCCCAGTGGGTGCGGGATTGCGCCGCCGCCCAGCCGGACACCGACTGGAGCTTCCAGTATTCACCGGAGACCTTCAGTGCCACCGAGACCGATTTCGCCATTGAGGTGATCGACGCGGTCAACGACGTGTGGCGCCCGGATCAAGGCCGGCGGGTGATCATCAACCTGCCCGCCACCGTGGAAGTGAGCACGCCCAATGTGTTCGCCGACCAGGTGGAAACGGTCAACGACAACATCCGTTACCGCGAGCACGTGCTGATCAGCGTCCACACCCACGACGACCGTGGCTGCGGCGTGGCGGCGGCGGAACTGGCGGTGATGGCCGGCGCCGACCGGGTGGAAGGCACCCTGCTGGGCAACGGCGAGCGCACCGGCAACATGGACCTGGTGACCGCGGGCATGAACCTCTATGCCCAGGGCATCGACCCGGAAATCGACTTCTCGCGCATGAAGGAGATCATCGCGCTGGTGGAGGAGATCACCGAGATCCAGACCCATCCGCGTCACCCGTACGCCGGCGATCTGGTGTTCACCGCCTTCTCCGGCAGCCACCAGGATGCGATCCGCAAGTGTCTGGCCCAGTACAAGCCGGGCGACACCTGGCGCGTGGCGTACCTGCCCATCGACCCCCACGATCTGGGCCGCCGCTACGAGGAAGTGGTGCGCATCAACTCCCAGTCCGGCAAGGGCGGCGTCGCCCATGTGCTGGAGCGGGACTTCGGCCTGACGCTGCCGCGCTGGTTGCAGCAGGAGCTGGCGCTGGTGGTGCAGCAGGATGCCGAGGAAGACGGCGGCGAGATCACCGGCGAGCGCATTCACCGTCGCTTTAACGGCGACTACCTGAACGTGCCGGCGGGTTGGACGCTGCGCTCCTACGACCTGCACCGCACCGACGCCGGCGTCAAAGCCAGCATCAGTGTCGGCGAAAAAGGCGACACCGTGGATCTCAACGGTCAGGGTGAAGGGGCGGTGGGCGCCCTGGTGGACGCGCTCAACCGTCGCCACGGCTGGCAGATCCGCGTGGAGGCTTTCGATGAGTCGTCCCTGGGCGATGACACCGAAGCCAACGCCATGGCCTGTGTGCGGGTGCGTGTCGGTGAGCGGGTGCAGAGTGCGGTGGCGCTGGCCGCCGACACCACCGCCGCGGCGTTGCAGGCGATCCTGTGCGCCGCCGGTCGGGTGGCGGAAACCGCCGACGTGGAGGCGCCGGCCCGGGCCCAGGCCTGAGCCGGCGCCGGTTCAGATCTCCAGAAACGTCTCCAGAACCCGGCCCAGGCGTCGCTGCGCGGCGCTGAAGCGGGCCGGGTCCGCGAGCATCTCCGCTTCGCTCTGAATCCAGGGCCCGTCCTTGAGTTCGTCGGCGCATTCGCGACACAGCGCGCGCGCCTCGTGCTCACCCAGCTCCAGATGAAACTGCAGCGCCAGCACCCGGTCGCCGAACCGGAACGCCTGGTTTTCGCAGCCCCAGCTGCGCGCCAGATGCACGGCGCCGTCGGGAATCGCGAAAGTATCGCCGTGCCAATGCAGTACCGGCGCGCCGTCATCGAACAGGGCGCCGATCGGATCGTGCCGCCCGGCGTCGGTGCTCTGCACCGGAAACCAGCCGATCTCCGGCTCCGGGTTGGCGGTCACCGGCGCGCCCAGCACGCGGGCGATCAGTTGCGCGCCGAGACACACCCCCAGCACTTTTTTGTCCGCCGCGATGCACTGTTCGATAAAACGCTTTTCCGCCGCCATCCACGGGTAGCGGGCTTCGTCGTCGGCGCCCATGGGGCCGCCCATTACGATCAGGGTATCCAGCTGCTCCGGTTCGGGCAGCGGTTCGCCCTGGTAAAAGCGGGTGGCGGACAGTCGCGCGCCGCGCTGTTCCAGCCAGGTTTCCATGGTGCCGAGCTTTTCGAACGGTACATGGGACAAGTAGTGAACGCGCATCAGAACAGATACTCCGCTTGCAGAATCGCCAGCGCCTGCTCGCCCTCGCCGTACAGCATCAGGCGCTGCCCCTGGATCTCGAACCGCCGGGTGCGCTCCAGGGCGTCGGTGAAGGCCTGGGCCTGATCCGGGCCGCTGCAGGCGCGCTTGGTGGTGGCCAAGGCTTCCAGAGTAAGGCGGCCGTCGTCGTTTTGGTAGCCGCCGGAAAGACTGTTGCAGCCGGTGCTGCCCTTCACCCGCTGCCCCTCGCTGTGAAACACCAGGTGCGCCTGGGTGTTCTGGTCCCGGGGCGGCGGGGTCTGCTCGTCGCCCACCTGGATCAGTTTCCAGTAGGTGTCGGCGAACGGCGGCTCGGCGGTGGCGGCGTGCAGCGACAGGCTGGTCGGGCCGTCCGAGGCGCCGTTGAGTACCCGGTGGGGCGCCGTGGTGGTGAACTGCACGGCGCCGTCCAGGATCACGCGGGCGTCCACCACATAGCGGTGCGTGTCGTCGATCATGTCGCCGTTGTAGTAGAGCCGGAACGGCATCTTGCCGTCTTTGACCACCAGGCGTGTCAGCCGTTGAACCACCGGGGTGGCGTCCGCCGCGCCCTGGTCCCGGAGGGTCAGCACCAGCACGCTGGTGTCCGGTACCTCGGCGTCGTCGGGCAGCACCACCTGGCCTTCCAGGGTGCCCACGCCGGATGCGTCGCGCCGGTAGTCACCGGCGAAGGGGCCGTCGCCGGCCAGCGTCAGGGACGGGTTCTCCAGGGTGATGGTGAGCGGGTCCTGGTTCAGGGGGTCGTCGTCGCGGGTGTTCAGGTAGCTGAGCAAAAGGGTGTCGTCGTCCTGTTTTTCCCAGCGCACGCCGCGGTGGCCGTGGTCGCCGACCAGATAGAGCTGGCCGTCGTTCTCCAGCACCAGCGCGTGCAGCGGGTTCTCGCCCTCGGGCCGCCAGATGCCGGCCAGGCCGTCGCGGGCCTCGGTGGCGTCCTCGGGCGATGGGGCCGAAACGGGCTCCACGGGTGACGGCGTGTCCGTGTTGTCACAGGCCGCGAGGGCGAACAACAACGGCAAGGCGAACCAAACAGGTCTCATAGGGCGGTCTCCGGACTACGGGAAAGCGGACGGTCGGATTGTAGTTGCGGCCGCGGGGCGGCGGATGGGGTTCAGAGTCCCCCGGCGGCGGATAAGTTCGCCGCGCCGCGGTCAGGGTGGTGGAATCCTGACCAGCGGCAGCTGCTTCTGAATCCACAGTGTGCGCTGTTCGACGTACACGGTGGTGCCGCGCACATCGTAATAGCTGGGGCGGGGCAGCAGTACCGCCAATTGCGCCGCCTGGGCCGGGCTCAGGGTTTGCGCGTCGACGTCGAAATAGTGCCGGGCGGCGGCCTGGGCGCCAAACAGGCGGTTGCCCCACTGGGCGGTGTTCAGATACAGCTCCAGGATGCGCTTCTTGGACAGGGTCGCTTCCAGCATCAGCGCGATCAAGGCCTCCTGAATCTTGCGGGCGTAGGACTTTTCACTGCTCAGGAACAGGTTCTTGGCCAGCTGCTGGGTCACCGTGGAGCCACCGGCCACCGGGCGGCCCGCTTCCTCGTTGCGCTCGATGGCATGGCGGATGCCGCGCCAGTCGAAGCCGATGTGCTCCATGAAGCGGGCGTCCTCGGAAATCAGCACCGCGCGCTTGAGGTCGTCGGCGATCTGCTCGTAGTCCCGCCACTCGTAGCGCACCGCGCCGTGCTCCCGGGCGCGCTCCATGAACGCGGTGTCGTCCGGGTTGTGGTCGCGCAGTTCCAGCACCGGGATCAGATAGCGCAACTGAGAGGCCACACCGACGGCGATCACCAGCGTCAGCGCGATGAGAAAGAATCGTTTCATACGGGAATCGGCATCCTGCTCCGCAAGAGGCTTATCTTCGCCAAAACGGCGGGCGTTGTCAGGTACTCAGTCCCCGCTTCGACGATTTTCGCCCGCTGCCTGGTCGCCGGTGGCGCTCAGCGCGGCAACCGCCTCCCGGTTGTTGACGAACAGATTGTCCTCGCCCAGCTCCGCCATCAGGCCGGTGTGGTCGAGCACGTCGCGAACCTGTTTCTTGACGCCGGAGAGCGTCAGCCGCACGCCGCGCAGGCCCAGGTCACGGCGCAGGGTGGCCAGGGTGTCGGCGCCGGTGGCGTCCATGGCGTTCATCGCCGAGGCGCAGATCAGCACCACCCGGATCTCCGGTTCGGCGCGCAGCCGCTCGCGGATAAAGCGGTCCAGCAGCGGCGCGGTGATGTAGGTCAGCGAGGCGTCCATGCGCAGCGCCAGCACCCCCGGCGCCACCGGCGGCAGGCCGTGCAGGGCCCGGTCGCGCAGGGTGCCAGCGGCGTGCAGGCCCAGCTCGATCAGGCGCGGGTGCGAGCGCCGGTACAGGAAGAACAGGATCGACAGCAGGAAACCGGTGAGCACCCCCCAATGCAGGTAGGGCACCGAGGCCAGCGTGACCAGGAAGGTGGCGAGGCCGACCAGGCCGTCGTCCACCGAGGCCCGCCACAGGCGGACGAAGGCCATCGGGTCGAGCAGCCCGAATACCGGCACGATAATGATCGCCGCCAGGATCGCCCGGGGCAGGTGTTGCAGGTAGCCGGTGAAAAACAGCAGGCACAGCAGGGTGCAGAGGGCCGCGAACAGCGCCGACCAACCGCTGGTGGCGCCCACATAGCGATTCAGCGCGGTACGGGAAAACGAGCCGCTTACCGGGAAGGCGCCGCTCAGGCCGCTGGCCACCTTGGCCAGCCCCTGGCCGACCAGTTCCTGGTTCTGATTCCACAGCCGCCCGTCCGGCGACGGCAGCGACCGTGCGCTGGACATCGCCTCGGTGAAGCTGATCAGCGCGATGATCACCGCCGCCGGCAACAGCGAGCGATGCTGCTCCATGGTCAGGGCGTCGGGCCACTGCAGCACCGGCAGGCCCGAGGGGACGGTCCCCACCACGTCGCCGCCCAGCGCCTGAAAGCCCAGCCAGGCGCTGAGTGCGATGCCCAGCACGCACACCAGCAGAACGCCGGGAAAGCGCGGCAGGGTGCGCTTCTGCAGCCATAACAGCAGTAAGGCGCCGGGCCCGAACACCAGGGTCCATAACCAGGCGGCGTCGGGGTGCAGACCGTGGTCGGCCAGTTGTCTGAGCGCCGGGAGCAGTCCCTCACCGGAGAGGCCCAGCAGGGCGGGCAGCTGCGACACCAGAATGATCAGCGCGGCGGCGTTCAGAAAGCCGGTGATCACCGCGTTGGAGACGAAGTTGGCGATCACGCCGAGCCGCAGCGCGCCGAGCAGGAACTGGATAACGCCGGCGTAGAGGGCGAGCCAGATCGCCAGGGTCACCCAGTGCGGGCTCTCCGGCTCCGCCATCGGCGCCAGGGCCGCGTAGGTGAGCAGGCTGGTCAGCGCCACCGGACCCACCGCCAGCAGTGAAGACGACCCCCAGAGAATGCCGATGATGCCGGGCAGCAGGGCGGCATAGAGACCGGTGATCGGCGGCATCCCGGCGAGGGTGGCGTAGGCGATCGCCTGCGGAATCAGCACCAGACCCACGGTGATACCCGCGACCGCGTCCTTGCGCAGCGCCGGCCCGGTGGGACGGGGCCATTGCAGGAAGGGCAACACAGCTTGGATCCAGGACGTCATTAAAAAAAGCTCCGCAGGCCGCTCGCCGGGGCGCCTGGACGCGGTGAGCGTCGGCGCGGCAGGAAAATTTAATGGTACTAAATTATTTTTGCCGCTTGAAGCGCGCGCCGGGTCCGGAAACAAAAAAACCCGGGCGGGGCCCGGGTTTTTCGGTGTTGGTGGAGGCGGGGGGGATCGAACCCCCGTCCGCCAGCAATCCGCCTGTAGATCTACATGCTTAGTCGTGTCTATTGATTTAAGTGGCTGCGGCCCGACAGACAGGGCGCAGTCACCGAGTCCCTAAAGGTTTTAACAGCGCCATCCGGGACGGACTTTGCTGCGAGCCTGTGTAGCGATGCTCGCCTCACTTCCCCACAGGCTGGGTCGTTTGGCGATAAGCAGGGTTTAAGCTGCTAGTGCGTAAGTATCGTCGTTTGCGATTACTTTAATGTGCCACAAGGTATTTACGAGCATTGCGACGCTACTCGACATGCACCACAGGTTTCTTTACCGGCGTCGAATCCATGTCGCCCCCTGTTGCGGTCATTGTAGGAGATGGGGACGCGGAAGTCGAAGACAAGAGGGTGGTGTTTTTCGCTATAACAGTGCTTTACAAATATTGTCCGACAATCAAACCGGCTGATATGGGTTTGTCACATTGAGGGTGCATCATCGGGGCTGTGTCGCAGTGGATGCGACCGCAATGAGCCATTCATTGAGGAGTGGAAACGATGAAGACGATCAACCATCTTTGGGCGCCGGTGGCGGCGCACCCGCTGCTGGCCCGGACCCTGCAACTGGTGCTGACTCTGGCCCTGTACGCCGGCGGTGCTTACGCGGTCGCTCTGGTGAGCGGCGACGCGCGCATCCCGCTGGTGCTGTACGCGGTGTACTTCCTGCCCGCGGTGCTGCGGTCCTGGTTGCAGTTCTACTGGCGCCTGCGTGATGACGTGAAGTCGCTGGGCGGACACCGCGGCAAGACCAACAAGGCGCTCTAGGGCGCCTCGAACGGACGCTTCCGCCGGCTCAGCGCTGGCGGAGGATGCGCTGTTTCTGCCGTTTCCAGTCGCGCTCGCGTTCGGTGGCGCGCTTGTCGAACTTCTGTTTGCCCTTGGCCAGGGCGATGTCCAGTTTCACCAGGCCGCGCTTCCAGTGCAGGTTCACCGGCACGCAGGTGAAGCCGTCCTTTTGCACGCCACTGAACAGCCGCGCCAGCTCCTTGCGGTGCAGCAGCAGCTTGCGGGTGCGCTGGGGGTCCGGCACGGAGTGGGTGCTGGCGGTGGGCAGGGGCTCTATCCGGGCGCCGAACAGGAACGCCTCGCCCTCCTTGAGCATCACGTAGGATTCGGTCAGGTTGCCCTTGCCCTCACGCAGCGCCTTCACCTCCCAGCCTTGCAACGACAGGCCGGCCTCGAAGAATTGTTCCAGGTGATAGTCGAAGCGCGCTTTGCGGTTTTGCGCAATGGCGTTCGGAGACGATTGTTTTTTCGGTTTGCCCATGGGGCGGCGATTATAGAGAGTGGCCGCGGCCCTGGCGAGGGCCGTGGCACTTGTTTCTGCGCCCGGGCGGGTAAGCGGTTACGTACCCGCGCTTGAGCGGCCTGGCGAAAATCAAGACAATGGCCCGATTGCGTCGAGGGGTAAGTTGCCGATGAAGAAGGAATACAAGCCGGTCCACGGTATGTGGACCAGCCGGTGGGTCTTTATTCTCGCCGCCACGGGCTCCGCCGTGGGATTGGGTAATATCTGGCGGTTTCCCTACATCACCGGGGAGTACGGCGGTGGCGCCTTCGTGGTGCTTTATCTGCTCTGCATCGCCCTGATGGGGATTCCGATCATGGTGGCGGAAGTGATGCTCGGCCGCCGTGGCGGCCTGAGCCCGATTCACACCATGTCGAAGCTGGCGGAGCAGAGCAAGGTGACGCGCCGCTGGGCGGGCATCGGTTACCTGGGCGCGTTGTCGGGCTTTTTGATCCTGTCTTTCTATTCCGCGGTGGCCAGCTGGGCGCTGATCTATGTCTGGGAAGCGGCCCAGGGCGTGTTCCAGGGCATCACGGCGGTGCAGTCCAAGGCGCACTACGAGGACATGCTGGCCAATCCCTGGCTGCTGCTGGGCTCACACACCCTGTTCATGGTGATCACCATGGGCGTGGTGGCGCTGGGCGTGAAACAGGGCCTGGAGCGCGCCGTGCGCGTGCTGATGCCGGTGCTGTTCGCGCTGCTGGTGGTGCTGATCGGCTATGCCTCCACCACGCCGGGTTTCGCCGAAGGCGTGGGTTTCCTGTTCGCGTTCGATTTCTCCAAGCTGTCCGGCGAGGCGGTGATCGTGGCGCTGGGCCAGGCGTTTTTCACCCTGAGCCTGGGAATGGGCGCGATCATGGCCTACGGCGCTTACATGCCCCGCGAGATCAAGGACAAGAGCGGCCGTTCTCGGCCGGTGTCCATTGTCTCCTCGGTGGTCACCATCGCCGTGCTGGACACCCTGGTGGCGCTGGGCGCCGGCCTGGCCATGTTCCCGCTGCTGTTCACCGGCGGTCTGGAAGTCGGCCAGGGGCCGGGCATGATGTTCGTGACCCTGCCGCTGGCGTTCGGGCAGATGCCCGGCGGGCTGCTGTTCGGCACCCTGTTCTTCGTGCTGGTGGTGTGCGCGGCCTGGAGCTCCTCGATTTCCCTGGGCGAGCCGATGGCCGCCTGGCTGGTGGAGCGCGGTCTGGGGCGCGGCACGGCGGCGCTGGCGGTGGGTCTGGCGGCCTGGCTGCTGGGCGTCGGTTCGGTGCTTTCCTTCAACGTCTGGAAGGAGCATGAATTCCTGGTCGGCACCTTCTTCGACAATATCGAGTTCCTGTCCACCAGCGTCATGCTGCCGCTGGGCGGGCTGTTGATCGCCATCTTCGCCGGCTGGGTGATGAAGGAGACCCATGCCCGCAAGGAGCTGGCGATGAAGAGCTTCCCGCTCTATCTGATCTGGCGGGCGCTGGTGCGGGTGGTATCGCCGACGGCGGTGATCGCCCTGTTTATCTACTCCCTCTGGTCGGTGCTGGCGGCGGACGACGGCAGCGCCGAGGCCGGCGCCGACGGCGACCCGGTGGAGCAAACCGCGCCCGCTGACCAGGAGACACGCTGATGGCCACGGATCGGCTGCATGTGGAGGTGGTCTACGCGCTGCCCGAGAAGCAGCGGCTGATCGCGCTGGACGTGCCCGCCGGGACCACCATGCTGGAGGCGGCCCGTGAGTCGGGCATCGCCGAGCATTTCGAGGGGCTGGATCTGGAGCGGGCCGCCATGGGCGTGTTCGGCAAGGCGGAGCCGGCGCCGGCGCAGCGGGTGCTGATGGACGGTGAGCGTGTGGAAATCTACCGGCCGCTGAAGATCGACCCCAAGGCGGCGCGCAAGGCCCGCGCGCAGCGGGCCGGCAAGGACTAGCTGCGCGGGATCGGTACCGAGGTGGCGTCCGGGGTGGTCTGGGTGCCCGGGTCCGGGGCCGGATCGTTGAGCGGCTCCGGATCGACCACGTTGTCTTCCTTGCGGTCGCGGGCGCGCTGCTCCAGCTCCCGGTCGCGCCGGCCGGAGGTGCGCTCACGCACGTTTTCCACCGGCTCGCCGTCGTAGTGGCTGTACTGGCCCCCTTCGAAGAACACCACGATCTGCTGTTCCACGGTTTCCGCGTTACCGGTCTGGTAATGCAGTAAATAGAACCAGGTGTCCGGCGTGAACGGGTCGGTCAGCGTTGGCGGACCGAGCACGAAACGCACCTGTTCCGGCGTCATTCCCGGCTCCAGGTCGGCGAGCATCTCCCCGGTAACCACGTTACCCTGAGGAATATCAATACGATATACCCCCGGGAAGCGCAGGGAACTGCAACCGGCCAGCAGGACGGTCAATAACAGCGATAGTGCAATGAACCTTGGCATGGTGTTTCGACTTGGCATAATGTTCGGGCGATAATACAGACTTGGCAACAGGGGACAAGGTTCCCGAGAGAACCGGACATCCTCCACGGCGGCATACGGAGCAAAGACATTGGATAATCAGGATCTTAGAAAAGCGGGTCTGAAGGTGACCCTGCCGCGGATGAAAATTCTGCAGCAGCTGGAATCCTCCGAAGAACGCCATCTCAGCGCCGAGGACATCTACAAGGCTTTAATGGATACCGGCGAGGACGTGGGCCTGGCCACGGTTTACCGGGTGCTGACCCAGTTCGAGCAGGCCGGCATCGTGCTGCGCCACAATTTCGAGGGCGGCTCCGCCGTGTTCGAGCTGGCCGATGAAGAACACCACGACCATATGGTGTGCATGGAGACCGGCGAAGTGGTGGAGTTCATGGACGAAGAGATCGAGAACCGCCAGCACATGATCGCCGAGAAGCACGGCTACGAAATCGTCGATCACTCCCTGGTTCTCTACGTCAAACCGAAGGGCAAAAAGCGCTGACAGAGGCGCCGGGCCCCCTCTCTAGGCCACCCGCTGACCCTTGTCCAGCATCTCGCGGGCATGGGTGAGGGTGGACTCCGTAATCTCAACGCCGCCCAGCATGCGGGCCACTTCCTCCACCCTGGCCCCGGTATCCAGGCTCTGGATGCGGGTGTGGGTGGTGTCCTTGCCCTGAATCTTGTGCACCTGCCAGTGCTGGTGCCCCTGGGCGGCGACCTGCGGCTGGTGAGTGATGCAAAGCACCTGGGCGTGCTCGCCCAGTTCGCGCAGCAGGCGGCCGACGATCTCCGCCACGCCACCGCCGACGCCCACGTCCACCTCGTCGAAGACCAGGCTGGGCACGGTCAGGTTGCGCGCGCAGATCACCTGAATCGCCAGGCTCACCCGCGACAACTCGCCGCCGGAGGCCACCTTGGCCAGGGCCCGTAGCGGCTGCCCCGGGTTGGCGGAAAAGCGGAACTCCACCTCTTCCAGGCCGTCCGGCCCGGGTTTGCTCTCTTCCAGCACGGTTTCCAGGCGCGCCGCCTTCATGCCCAGCGCCTTGAGCTGTTTCTGGATTTGCTGGGTCAGGCGGGTGCCGGCCTCCCGGCGGCGCCGGCCCAGGGCGCGGGCGCTTTCCATATAGGTTTCGCGGGCCGTCTGCTCGGCGGCGGCGAGCGCTTCCAGATGCTCGTCGAAATGCTCCAGGGTGTTCGCTTCCTCGGCCAGCTTGCGGTGGTGCTCAATCAGTTCCTCGGGGCGCAGGCGGTGTTTGCGCGCCAGCGTGTAGGTCTGGTCGAGCCGTTCTTCCACCTGGCTGAGACGCTGCGGGTCCAGATCCAGCTTTTCCAGATAATGGCGCAGGTCGTCGGCGGCGGCCTCCACCTGCAGGCGGGCGGATTCCACCGTGTCGAAAACCGTGGCCAGGGCGTCGTCGCTGCGGCGCGCCTCTTCCACCCAGTGGCTGACCTGGCCGAGCTGGTCGTTGCAGGTGCCTTCGTCGCCGTCGTAAAGGGCGGTGACCGCCTGCTGGCAGAGCCGTATCAGCGCTTCCGCGTTGCCCAGGCGCTGCTGCTCCTGTTCCAGTTCCGGCAGCTCCCCTTCGCTGAGCGCCAGGGCGTCCAGCTCCTCGAGCTGAAAACGCAGCAGTTCCTGCCGCTCGGTTTGCTCGCGGGCGCCGGCCAGTGCCTGGTCGTGGGCGCGGCGGGCCTTCTGCCAGGCGCGCCAGTGATCGCGCACCTGCTCCGCCTGGGCGCCGGCCTCGGCGAAGTTGTCCAGCAACTGGCGGTGGGTTTCCTTGCGCAGCAGCGCCTGGTGCTCATGCTGGCTGTGGATGCTGATCAGCATCTCGCCGAGCTCCCGGACCTCGGTGAGCGGCGTGGGGGTGCCGTTGATGTAGGCTCTGGAGCGCCCGTCCGCCCGCACCGTGCGGCGCAGCAGGCATTCGTTGCCGTTGTCCAGTTCGCGCTCGCCCAGCCAGGCCCGGGCCGCCGGGTTGTCGGCCACATCGAAGGTGGTGAGCACTTCCGCGCGGTCGCAGCCGGGGCGCACCACGGCGCTGTCGGCCCGTTCACCCAGGGTCAACGACAGAGCGTCGATGATCACCGACTTGCCGGCGCCGGTCTCGCCGCTGATCACGGTAAGGCCGGGCTCGGGCTCCAGCTCGAGCTGGTCGACGGTGGCGAAGTGGCGAACACTGAGGTGCGTGAACATGGACTGTCCTTTTGGCCAGTAGTGAGTCGATATTAGGCGATTCCGGCGGCCAGTGTAAGCCCCGTTTCTGGACGACGGTGCGTCGGTGTGCGGAGAATGGCCCTTCCGTGGTTATACTGAGGCTTCATCACGGGTAATAGAAGTATGGCCAAGTTGGAATTGAACGAACGCAAACAACGGTTGCTGATGGCGCTGGTGGAGCGCCACATCCGCCACGGCCAGCCGGTGGGCTCCAAGACCCTGGCCACCGGCAGCGGCCTGGCGGTCAGCCCGGCCACCATCCGTAACCTGATGGCGGAACTGGAAGACATGGGGTTGCTGGCCAGCCCCCATACCTCCGCCGGCCGGGTGCCCACCGAACGCGGCTACCGGCTTTACGTGGACACCCTGTTGGCGTCCAGCACCATGGAGCGCCCGGATAACGCCCGCCTGCGCGACGAGCTGCGCCAGATGCTGGCACCGGACCAGTCGCCCGAGGCGCTGGTCTCCCAGGCCTCGCGCAGCCTGGCGGAACTGACCCGCATGGCGGGCCTGGTGGCGGTGCCGCGCCGTGACGTGACCACCCTGCGGCAGGTGGAGTTTCTGCCCCTTTCCGGCCAGCGGGTGCTGGTGGTGCTGGTGGTCAACCGCTCCGAGGTGCAGAACCGCATTATCCAGACCAGCCGGGACTACACCGAGGTGGAGCTGCGCCAGGCCGCCAACTACATCAACAAGACCTACGCCGGCTGCGACCTGGACAATATCTGCGAGGGGCTGCTGAGCACCATGGACGCGGACCGCGCGCAGATGGACGTGCTCATGCAGGCGACCATGGACATCGCCGGCAAGGCGCTGCGCCAGGACCGCAAGGACTCCGATTACGTGGTGTCCGGGGAATCCAATCTGCTGGAAGGCGGCCAGATGGACAGCATCGAGAAGGTCCGCGATCTGTTCGACGCCTTCAACCGCAAGCGCGACATCCTGCATTTGCTGGAACGCAGCATGAAAGCGGACGGCGTGCAGATCTTCATCGGCCGCGAGTCCGGCTACCAGCCGTTCGAGGAGTACTCCCTGGTCTCCGCCCCGTACAAGGTCGATAACGGCCCGGTGGGCGTCCTGGCGGTGGTCGGCCCCACCCGCATGGACTACGAGAAGGTGATCCCCACCGTGGACATCACCGCCCGCATCCTCTCCGCCGCGCTTACCCAACTCTGAGAACAGTTAAGAGTTAACAGTGAACAGTTAACAGTGAACAGTTAATAGCGAAAACCCCGCGGGCCGCCGGCTGCGGGCCTCTCGGAGGGCCGAGTGCCCTCGAAAAGCCGGCGCGGGCACGGCCTTTACGAGGCACCACGCTCGCCCGCGCACTATTAACTATTCACTGTTAACTGTTCACCGCCTCCCCTTCTTCCCTTGAATCCGGCGCTGCCGTTCCCATATCTTTGCCCGCTTTCCCAGAATTCGGGACGTGTGGAGTGGATATGAGCGAACAGGACAAGCAACAACAGAACGAACAACAGGCTGAGGCCCGGGACGAGCAGGTTGCCCGCGAGGAGCACCAGGACGCGTCCGAGGCGGAGCCCGTGACCGGGGACGTGGAGTCCGCGGCGGAGCAGGCTTCGGAGCCGGAACAGCCGTCCGTGGAGGAAGAGCTGGTGCAAACGCAGGAACGGCTCGCCAAGGTTGAGAAGGCGCTGGCCGAGGCCGATATCCGGGCCCAGGCCGAGATGCAGAACGTGCGCCGCCGCGCCGAGCGGGACGTGGAAAGCGCCCACAAGTTCGCGCTGGAAAAGTTTGCCGGTGACATCCTCACCGTGGCGGACAGCCTGGAACGGGGTCTGGCGACCCTGGACCCGCAGGACGAAGCGCTGAAGCCGGCCCGTGAAGGGCTGGAGCTCACCCTGAAGGTGCTGCTCGATGTGTTCGCCAAGTACAACCTGGAACAGATCGACCCGCAGGGCGAGCCGTTCAATCCGGAGCACCACGAAGCCATGACCATGATTCCGGCCCCCGATGTGGAGCCCAACTCCGTGGTCGAGGTGTTGGAAAAAGGCTACCAACTCAACGGCCGTCTGATCCGTCCGGCCCGGGTGGTGGTCAGCAAGGCCTGAGAGCGCCTGCCAAGGGCTCTTGAAAAGAACACGCCAGCCGCCATATAGCTGGCAAGTCAAACAGTTTCAGCCGTCCGGGCGGTCATTCGAGGCCCGGACCGTGTGAAGGAGAAGGAATCGTTATGGGTAAGATTATCGGTATTGACCTGGGTACCACCAACAGCTGTGTCGCTGTTATGGAAGGGGACAAAACCAAGGTTATCGAGAACGCCGAGGGCGCGCGCACGACGCCGTCCATCATCGCCTACACCGAGGACAACGAAGTCCTCGTCGGCCAGGCGGCCAAGCGTCAGGCGGTCACCAACCCGACCAACACCCTGTACGCGGTGAAGCGTCTGATCGGCCGTCGTTTCGAGGACGAAGTGGTCCAGAAGGACATCAAAATGGTGCCCTACACGATCACCAAGGCCGACAACGGCGACGCCTGGGTGGAAGTGAAAGGCGAGAAGATGGCGCCGCCGCAGATCTCCGCGCAGGTCCTCAAGAAAATGAAGAAGACCGCGGAAGACTATCTCGGTGAAGAAGTCACCGAGGCGGTGATCACCGTGCCGGCCTACTTCAACGATTCCCAGCGCCAGGCCACCAAGGACGCCGGCCGCATCGCCGGTCTCGAGGTCAAGCGCATCATCAACGAGCCCACCGCCGCGGCCCTGGCCTATGGCCTGGACAAAAAAGGCGGTGATCGCACCATCGCGGTCTACGACCTGGGTGGCGGTACCTTCGATATCTCCATCATCGAAATCGCCGAAGTGGACGGTGAGCACCAGTTCGAAGTGCTGGCCACCAACGGCGACACCTTCCTGGGTGGCGAGGACTTCGACCTGGCGATCATTAATTACCTGGCCGACCAGTTCAAGAAGGACTCCGGCATCGACCTGGGCGGCGACGCCCTGGCCATGCAGCGTCTGAAGGAAGCGGCCGAGAAAGCCAAGATCGAGCTGTCCTCCGCCGAGCAGACCGAGGTCAACCTGCCGTACATCACCGCTGACCAGAGCGGTCCCAAGCACCTGGTGGTGAAGCTGACCCGGGCCAAGCTGGAATCCCTGGTCGAGCAGCTGGTGACCCGCTCCCTGGAGCCGTGCAAGACCGCGATCAAGGATGCCGGTGTGAAAACCTCCGACATCACCGACGTGATCCTGGTGGGCGGTCAGACCCGCATGCCCATGGTGCAGAAGAAGGTGGCTGAATTCTTCGGTAAGGACGCCCGCAAGGACGTCAACCCGGACGAAGCCGTGGCCATCGGCGCCGCCATCCAGGGCGCGGTACTGGCCGGCGACGTCAAGGACGTGCTGCTGCTGGACGTGACCCCGCTGACCCTGGGTATCGAAACCATGGGTGGCGTGATGACGCCGCTGATCGAGAAGAACACCACCATCCCGACCAACGCGTCGCAGGTGTTCTCCACCGCCGACGACAACCAGACCGCGGTGACCGTGCACGTGCTGCAGGGCGAGCGTAAGCAGGCCAACCAGAACAAGTCCCTGGGCCAGTTCAACCTGGAGGACATTCCGCCGGCACCGCGCGGCGTGCCGCAGATCGAAGTGACCTTCGACATTGACGCCAACGGCATCCTGCACGTGGGCGCCAAGGACAAGGCCACCGGCAAGGAACAGACCATTCAGATCAAGGCGTCTTCCGGCCTGTCCGACGACGAAGTGGATCAGATGGTCAAGGACGCCGAGGCCCACGCCGACGAGGACAAGAAGTTCGAGGAGCTGGTGCAGGCGCGTAACCAGGGCGACCACCTGGTGCACGCCACCCGCAAGACCCTCGAGGAAGCCGGCGACAAGGCCTCCGAAGAGGAAAAAGAGGCCATCAACAAGGCCATCGGCGAGCTCGAGGAAGCGCTCAAAGGCAGTGACAAGGACGACATCGACGCCAAGACCAAGGCGCTCACCGAAGCGTCCGGCAACCTGGCTCAGAAGATGTACGCCGAAGCGCAGCAAGCCGAAGGCGGTGAGGCCGGCGCCGGCGAGCAGCAGAAGTCCGGCGATGATGTGGTCGACGCTGAGTTCGAGGAAGTGGACGACGATAAGAAGAAGTGAGGGCGTCGGACGCCAGGCGTCCGATGTCGGACCAGCAGCGCCGGGCCCCAGGGTCCGGCGTCTTAGCTTAAAGTCGACGTTGAATAAAGCGGACCCATTATGTCCAAACGAGATTATTACGAAGTGCTGGGGGCCTCCAAGGACGCCAGCCAGCAGGATCTGAAAAAAGCCTACCGCCGCCTGGCAATGAAATACCATCCGGACCGCAACCCGGATGACCAGGAAGCGGTGGCCAAGTTCAAGGAGGCCAAAGAGGCCTACGAAGTGCTCTCCGACGAGCAGAAGCGGGCCGCCTACGACCAGTTCGGCCACGCCGGCGTCAACGGCCAGGCCGGCGGCGGCGCCGGGGCCGGTGGCTTCGGCGGTGGCGGCTTCGGCGATATTTTCGGAGACATCTTCGGCGATATCTTCGGCGGCGGTGGGGGCCGTCGCGGTCCGGCCCGCGGCGCGGACCTGCGCTACACCCTGGAGCTGAGCCTGGAGCAGGCGGTGCACGGCTGCGAGGAGAAGATCCGCGTGCCCAGCTGGGACCCCTGCGAGGTCTGTGACGGCTCCGGCGCCAAGGCCGGCGAGCAGCCGGTGACCTGCCCGACCTGCGCGGGCATGGGTCAGGTGCGCATGCAGCAGGGCTTCTTCACGGTCCAGCAAGCCTGCCCCACCTGTCACGGCGAAGGTCGCGTGATCGAAAACCCCTGCGACCACTGCGGCGGCCAGGGCCGGGTGCAGAGCACCAAGACCCTGTCGGTGAAGATCCCCGCCGGTGTCGATACCGGCGACCGTATCCGTCTGGCCGGCAAAGGCGAGGCGGGCATGCAGGGCGCGCCGCCCGGGGATCTGTACGTGCAGGTGGCGGTGCGGCCGCACAATATCTTCACCCGCGAGGGTGAAAACCTGCATGTGGAGGTGCCGGTGAGCTTCGTCGACGCGAGCCTGGGCGGCGAGCTGGAAGTGCCGACCCTCAACGGCCAGGTGAAGTTGAAGGTGCCGGCGGAGACCCAGACCGGCAAGCTGTTCCGCTTGCGCGGCAAGGGCGTCACCCCGGTACGTGGTGGGCCGCCCGGCGACCTGCTGTGCAAAGTGGTGGTGGAGACCCCGGTCAAGCTGTCCAGCGAGCAGAAGGACCTGCTGCGCCGGTTCCAGGACTCCATGGACAAGGGCGGCGAACGGCACAATCCCCGCCGCACCAGCTGGTTCGAGGGCGTGAAGCGCTTCTTTGAAGGGCTTTAAGGCGCTACCTTGTGACGCAGGACGGCGCGGGCCGGCAGGCCCCGCCGTGATTCAACCGGAGAGCGGGCAACTGTGATGAAAGTAGGCATTATCGGCGCCGCCGGGCGCATGGGCCGGATTCTGATGGAGGCCACCCTGGCCAACCCCGATACGGAACTGGCCGCCGCCGTGGATGTACCCGGCTCCAGCCTGATCGGCGTCGACGCCGGTGAACTGATGGGGCAGGGGCGCCTGGGCGTGACCCTGGTGGACAACCTGGAACAGGTCGCCGGCGACGCCGACGTGTTCATCGACTTCACCATCCCCGAGGCGACCGCGCGTAACGTGGAAATCTGCCGCGCCGCCGGTACCCGTCTGGTGATCGGCACCACCGGCTTGAACGCGGACCAGCAGGCGGATCTGCGCGACGCCGCCGAGGACATCGCCATCTGCTTCGCGCCGAATTACTCCATCGGCGTGAATCTGTGCTTTAACTTGCTGGAGACCGCCGCCCGGGTGCTCGGGGACGAGGTGGACATCGAGGTGATCGAGGCGCACCACCGCCATAAGATCGACGCCCCCTCCGGCACCGCGCTGCGCATGGGTGAGGTGGTGGCGCAGACCCTGGGCCGGGATCTCAACCAGTGCGCGGTCTATGGCCGCGAAGGTCGCACCGGTGAACGCGACCGCCGGACCATCGGGTTCGAGACCATCCGCGCCGGTGACATCGTGGGCGAGCACACGGTGCTGTTCGCCGCCGACGGCGAGCGGGTGGAAATTACCCATAAGGCGTCCAGCCGGATGTCGTTCGCGCGCGGCGCCGTGCGGGCCGCGGTATGGCTGGCCGAACAGCCCAAAGGCCTGTTCGATATGCAGGATGTGCTGGGTCTGGCCGGCGAAAGTGCCGGTTGGGGTAAAGGTTAGGGCAGTCTCGGCGTGACAGCGTGCCGTGAACGTCCTAAAATACGGCCTTGCCCAAGATGGGCGAGCGGGTGGCCGAGTGAAGATGTGTATTTCCTGAAAAGCGAGGTGGAGCAATCCATCTCGCTTTTTTGCGAACCCTGCCAAGCGGTTGCGGTAACGCACGGCCCCCGCCACCGATCTCCCAAGTCCCTATCCGCCAGGAGGTTGCGTTGACGGTACCCGCCATACTAGCTCTGGAAGATGGAAGCCTCTTTCGGGGTGTCGCCATTGGCGCCACGGGTGAAACCGTGGGTGAAGTGGTGTTCAACACCGCCATGACCGGCTATCAGGAAATTCTCACCGATCCGTCTTATGCCAAGCAGATCGTGACCCTGACCTATCCACACATCGGCAATACCGGGGTGAACCCGGAGGACGATGAATCCGACCGCGTCTGGGCCGCCGGCCTGGTGATACGTGATCTCACTCTCACCGTGAGCAACTGGCGCGCCCAGGAGACCCTGCCTGAGTATCTCAAGGCCCGGGGCATCGTCGCCATCGCCGACATCGACACACGCCGGCTGACGCGTATTCTGCGCGACAAAGGCGCCCAGAACGGCTGCATTCTCGCCGGCGACGACGTGGATGAAGCCCGCGCGCTGGCCGCCGCCCGCGGCTTCCCCGGCCTCAAAGGCATGGACCTGGCCAAGGAAGTCAGCGTGAAAGCCCCGTACCAGTGGCAGGAGGGCACCTGGGACCGGGTCGAAGGACACCGTGAACAGAGTGACGCCCGCTTCCATGTGGTGGCCTACGATTACGGCTGCAAGCGCAATATTCTGCGCATGCTGGCGGATCGTCATTGCAGGCTCACCGTGGTGCCGGCGCAGACGCCCGCCGCCGAGGTGCTGGCGATGAAGCCCGACGGTGTGTTCCTGGCCAACGGCCCCGGGGATCCGGAGCCCTGCGATTACGCGATCACCGCGATCCGCGAGATCCTGGACACCGGGCTGCCGGTGTTCGGCATCTGCCTGGGGCATCAGCTGCTCGGCCTGGCCAGCGGCGCGCGTACCCTGAAGATGAAGCACGGCCACCACGGCGCCAACCATCCGGTTAAGAACCTGGAAGACGGCACGGTGATGATCACCAGCCAGAACCACGGTTTCGCAGTGGACGAAAGCACGCTGCCCGACAACGTGAAGACCACCCATGTGTCGTTGTTCGACGGCTCCCTGCAGGGTATTCATCGTACCGATGTGCCGGCATTCAGCTTCCAGGGCCACCCGGAAGCGAGCCCGGGGCCACACGACTGCGCGCCGTTGTTCGATCATTTCATCGAACTGATGGAAGCCCGCGCCAACGCCGGCTGATAACAGGAAACACGGGCGGCGCGGCCGCCCGAAGCGTCCGGCCCTGACGTCGGACCCAAGCGAAACGCTCGAATCTGGACGGTTACTCAGACATGCCTAAACGGACTGATATTCAAAGCATCCTCATCATTGGCGCCGGTCCGATCGTGATCGGCCAGGCCTGCGAGTTCGACTACTCCGGTGCCCAGGCGTGCAAGGCCCTGCGCGAGGAAGGCTTTCGGGTGATTCTGGTGAACTCCAACCCGGCCACCATCATGACCGATCCGGCCATGGCCGACGCCACCTACATCGAGCCCATCACCTGGGAAACGGTGGCCAAGATCATTGAGCGCGAACGTCCGGACGCGCTGCTGCCCACCATGGGCGGTCAGACCGCGTTGAACTGCGCTCTGGACCTGGAGCGTCACGGGGTTCTGGACAAATTCGGCGTGGAGATGATCGGCGCCAACGCCGACACCATCGATAAGGCCGAAAACCGCGATCGCTTCGACAAGGCGATGAAAAACATTGGCCTGGAGTGCCCCAAGGCCAAGATCGCCAAAAGCATGGACGAAGCCTGGGAAATCCAGCAGGAGCTGGGTTTTCCGTCGATTATCCGGCCGTCGTTCACCATGGGCGGCTCCGGCGGCGGGGTGGCGTACAACAAGGAAGAGTTCGAGGAAATCTGTACCCGCGGCTTCGACCTGTCGCCCACCCACGAGCTGCTGATCGACGAATCGCTGCTGGGCTGGAAAGAGTACGAGATGGAGGTTGTCCGCGACAAAAATGACAACTGCATCATCGTTTGTACCATCGAGAACTTCGACCCGATGGGCGTGCACACCGGCGATTCAATCACCGTGGCGCCGGCGCAGACGCTCACCGATAAGGAATTCCAGGTGATGCGCGACGCCTCGCTGGCGGTGCTGCGCGAGATCGGCGTGGAAACCGGCGGCTCCAACGTGCAGTTCGGCATGTGCCCGGACACCGGCCGCATGGTGGTGATTGAAATGAACCCGCGGGTGTCCCGCTCCTCGGCGCTGGCCTCCAAGGCCACCGGCTTCCCGATCGCCAAGGTGGCCGCCAAGCTGGCGGTGGGCTACACCCTCGATGAGCTGCAGAACGAGATCACCGGCGGGGCCACCCCGGCCTCTTTCGAGCCGTCCATCGATTACGTGGTCACCAAGATTCCGCGCTTCAACTTCGAGAAGTTCGCCGCTGCCGATCCGGTGCTCACCACGCAGATGAAATCCGTGGGCGAGGTGATGGCCATCGGCCGCAACCTGCAGGAGTCCCTGCAGAAGGCGATGCGCGGGCTGGAAACCGATTCCGTGGGCTTCGATCCCAAGATCGACCTGAACGCGCCGGACGCCTCCGAGCGCATCGCCCAGTTGCTGTCGACGCCGGGTCCGGAGCGTGTCTGGATTGTCGGCGACGCCTTCCGCAGCGGCCTGAGCGTGGACGATGTCTTCCACATCACCCAGATCGACCGCTGGTTCCTGGTGCAGATCGCCGATCTGATCGCCGAAGAGCAGCGGCTTGAGCCGGGCAGCTTCAGCGAACTGGACAAGGCACGCCTGTACGCGCTCAAGCGCAAGGGCTTCTCCGACGCGCGCCTGGCGCAGCTGCTCGGCGTCAAGGAGGCGGATGTGCGCGCCAAGCGCCGCGAGCTGGGCGTGCAGCCGATCTTCAAGCGGGTCGACACCTGCGCCGCCGAGTTCGCCACCAGCACCGCCTACATGTACTCCAGCTACGACGAGGAGTGCGAATCGAACCCCTCCGACCGTGACAAGATCATGGTGATCGGCGGTGGCCCCAACCGTATCGGCCAGGGCATTGAGTTCGATTACTGCTGCGTGCACGCCGCCTTCGCCATGAAGGACGACGGTTACGAGACCATCATGATCAACTGCAACCCGGAGACCGTCTCCACGGATTACGACACCTCCGACCGGTTGTACTTCGAGCCCGTCACCCTGGAGGACGTGCTCGCCATCGTCGATATGGAAAAGCCCAAGGGCGTGATCGTGCAGTACGGCGGCCAGACGCCGCTGAAGCTGGCCCGCGACCTGCAGGCCGCCGGCGTGCCGATCATCGGCACCAGCCCGGACGCCATCGACGAGGCGGAAGACCGTGAGCGTTTCCAGCACATGGTCAACAAGCTGGGCCTCAAGCAGCCGCCCAACCGCACCGCCCGTTCCATGGACGAAGGCATCAAGCTGGCCGAGGAAATCGGTTACCCGCTGGTGGTGCGTCCCTCCTATGTGCTCGGCGGCCGGGCCATGGAGATCGTCTACAACGAGGCGGAACTGCGCAGCTACATGAACAACGCGGTGAGCGTGTCCAACGACTCGCCGGTACTGCTGGACCGCTTCCTGGACGACGCCATCGAAGTGGACGTGGACGCCATCTGCGACGGCACCGACGTGGTGATCGGCGGCATCATGCAGCACATTGAACAGGCCGGCGTGCACTCCGGTGACTCCGCCTGCTCGCTGCCCCCGTACTCCCTGGGCAAGGAAGTGCAGGACGTAATGCGCGAGCAGTCCGCCGCCATGGCCCTGGAGCTGGGCGTGGTGGGCCTGATGAACGTGCAGTTCGCGGTCAAGGGCGAGGAAGTCTATGTCCTGGAAGTGAACCCGCGCGCCTCGCGCACGGTCCCCTACGTGTCCAAGTGCATCGGCGTGTCCCTGGCCAAGGTGGCGGCGCGCTGCATGGCCGGCACGTCGCTCAAGGCGCAGGGCTTCACCGAGGAAGTGACGCCGCGACACTACTTCGTCAAGGAAGCGGTGTTCCCGTTCGCCAAGTTCCCCAAGGTGGACCCGATTCTCGGCCCGGAAATGAAGTCCACCGGCGAGGTGATGGGCATTGGCGCCACCTTCGCGGAAGCCTTCGGCAAGGCGTCCCTGGGCGCCGGCGAACGGCTGCCCGACGGCGGCACCGCCTTTATTTCGGTGCGCGACGCGGACAAGAACGCCGCCGTGGACGTGGCCCGTTCACTGATCCGCCATGGTTTCCGGCTGGTGGCCACGCGCGGCACCGCGCGCATGCTCTCCGAGGCCGGGCTGGACGTGAAGCCGGTCAATAAAGTACTGGAAGGGCGTCCGCATATCGTCGACATGATCAAGAACGACGAGGTGGACCTGATCGTCAACACCACCGAGGGCAAGCAGGCGATCCGCGATTCCTTCGCGATTCGCCGCTCCGCCCTGCAGCACAAGGTGTTCTACACCACCACCATTACGGCGGCCCACGCGGTTTGTCAGGCAATGGCCATCAGCGGCGAACCCGAAGTTCGCCGGCTGCAGGACCTGCACGCCGAAATGCATTAACCGTAAGTCGCCTCGGGGCCGTCCCCGGGGCGGGCCCAAGGAAGACATTAAGAGGTTAATACTATGCAACGTGTTCCCATGACCACCGCGGGCGCCGAGGCCCTGCGCAAGGAACTCGATCAGCTTAAAAAAGTGGACCGTCCGCGCATTTCCGCCGCCATCGCCGAAGCCCGCGAGCACGGCGACCTCAAGGAAAACGCCGAGTACCACGCGGCGCGCGAGCAGCAGGGGTTCTGTGAAGGCCGCATCCAGGACATCGAGAGCAAGCTGTCCAACGCGCAGATCATCGACATCACCAGCATTCAGAACACCGGCAAGGTGATCTTCGGTGTCACCGTGACCATCGTCGACGTGGACTCCGATGAAGAGAAGGTCTATCAGATCGTCGGCGACGACGAGGCGGACATCAAAAGCGGCAAGCTGAGTGTCAACTCACCCATCGCCCGCGGCCTGATCGGCCGGGAAGAGGGAGATACGGTGCAGATCGACACCCCCGGCGGCACCAAGGAATACGAGATCGACAAGGTCGAGCACCTGTAGGGCGCCGGCGCCTTCAGACGTCGGCGCGCAGTACGTTGGAGAGTTTCGGATCCGGCTTGGCGGCGGCCCGGTAGATCAGCGCGATATTACCAATGCGCTGGACCAGGTCGGCGCCGGTGCTTTCGCACAGGCTTTCCACCATGCCGGCGCGCTGCTCCCGGGTGGACGCATTGATCTTCACTTTGATCAGTTCGTGGTCCTCAAGGCGGCCTTCCAGTTCTTCCAGGAAGGTTTCCGTGAGGCCCTTGTCACCGGAAATCAGTACCGGCTTCAGATGGTGGCCGATACGGCGCAGGCGTTTCTTGTCCTGTTGGCTCAAAGGCATGGTGTTCTCCAAAAACGGAGCGCTATTCTAGGGAACCGGGGCGGTCCCCCGCAATCACCGCCTTGCGCCGTCTCCGGCGCCGGCAATCCAGGCGCGACTACCCAAGGCTATTATGGCGAAATCGAAAAGCAGCCAGCGCTGGCTCAAAGAGCACTTCGACGACCACTGGGTGACCCGCGCCCGGGCCGAGGGCTACCGCTCCCGGGCCAGCTTCAAACTGCTGGAAATCCACGAAAAGGACAAGCTGTTCCGCCCCGGCATGACGGTGCTCGACCTGGGCGCGGCGCCGGGCGGCTGGTCCCAGGTGGCCGGCCGCCTGGTCGGTTCACGGGGCACTGTCGTGGCCAGCGATATTCTCGCCATGGATGCGATCCCCGACGTCACCTTCGTACAGGGCGATTTCCGGGAGCAGGCGGTCTATGAGCAAATCGTGGCCCATCTCAATGGGCGGAAAGTCGACCTTGTATTGTCCGACATGGCCCCCAATATGAGTGGTAACAAGGCGGTGGATCTGCCGCGCTCCATGTACCTGGCCGAACTGGCCCTGGACATGGCGCTGAATGTTCTGGAGCCCCGGGGCGCCTTTCTGGTCAAGGTGTTCCACGGCGAAGGGTTCGATCAGTACCGCAAGGCCCTGCAAGGCCATTTCCAGCGGGTGGTCAGTCGCAAACCGGCGGCCAGCCGACCGCGCTCTACCGAGGTGTACCAATTGGGGTCGCACCTGAAGTAGTGTAGAGTTGAAAGTCTGTCAGTACGCGCGAATGCGCCCAGTAAGGCGAGGTCTCCCTTGAACGACATGACCAAGAATATTGTGCTGTGGCTGGTGATCGCCGGGGTCCTCTATGTAGTGGCCTCCAGCATCAACACCCAGCCGACTCAGCAAATGCTGAACTACTCCGCGTTCATCGATAACGTGGAGAACGGCAATGTGGATCAGGTCACCATCGGTGACACCCGTATTTCCGGCCAGATGAATGACGGCACCCGCTTCGAGACCGTCAAGCCGCCGGCCATGGACACCAACCTGATTCCCACGCTGATCCAGAACGAAGTGGAAGTGACCGGTAAGGAACCCGAGCGTCAGGGCTTCCTGACCCAGCTGTTCCTGTCGGTTCTGCCGATTCTGCTGATCCTGGCGATCTTCATCTTCTTCATGCGCCAGATGCAGGGCGGCGGTAAAGGCGGCGGCGGGCCGATGACGTTCGGCAAGTCCAAGGCCCGCCTGATGGGCGAAGACCAGATCAAGACCACCTTCGCCGACGTGGCCGGCGTGGAAGAGGCCAAGGACGAAGTGCAGGAACTGGTCGAGTTCCTGCGTGATCCCGCCAAATTCCAGCGTCTTGGCGGCAAGATTCCCCGTGGTGTGCTGATGGTCGGCTCGCCGGGTACCGGTAAGACCCTGCTCGCCAAGGCCATCGCCGGCGAAGCCAAGGTGCCGTTCTTCAGCATTTCCGGCTCCGATTTCGTGGAAATGTTCGTCGGCGTGGGCGCGTCCCGGGTCCGTGACATGTTTGATCAGGCCAAGAAGCACGCCCCCTGCATCATCTTTATCGACGAGATCGACGCCGTCGGCCGCAGCCGTGGCGCCGGCCTGGGCGGCGGTCATGACGAACGCGAGCAGACCCTGAACCAGCTGCTGGTGGAGATGGACGGTTTCGACGACAACGACGGCGTGATCGTGATCGCCGCCACCAACCGTCCCGACGTGCTGGACCCGGCGCTGCTGCGCCCGGGCCGCTTCGACCGTCAGGTGACGGTGCCGCTGCCGGACATCCGTGGCCGCGAGCAGGTGCTCAAGGTGCACATGCGCCCGGTGCCCATGTCCGAGGACGTGGACGCCTCGCTGATCGCCCGCGGCACGCCGGGCTTCTCCGGCGCGGACCTGGCCAACCTGGTCAATGAGGCGGCGCTGTTCGCGGCCCGCGCCAACAAGCGCGTGGTCTCCATGGAGGACTTCGAGAAAGCCAAGGACAAGATCCTGATGGGCGCCGAACGCCGCTCCATGGTGATGAGCGAGAAAGAGAAGCTGAACACCGCTTACCACGAGTCCGGCCACGCCATTGTCGGCCGGCTGGTGCCGGATCACGATCCGGTCTACAAGGTCAGCATCATCCCCCGTGGCCGCGCCCTGGGCGTGACCATGTACCTGCCCGAGGAAGACAAGTACTCGGTGTCCAAGCGGGCGCTGGAATCCTCCATCTGCTCGCTGTTCGGCGGCCGTATCGCCGAGGAGATGACGCTTGGCTTCGACGGTGTCACTACCGGGGCCTCCAACGACATCGAGCGGGCTACCAAAATGGCCCGGGCGATGGTCACCAAGTGGGGCCTGAGTGAAAAGATGGGCCCCCTGGCCTACGAGGAAGACGAGGGCGAAGTGTTCCTCGGCAAGCAGATGTCCCAGCGCAAGCACGTTTCCGAGCAGACCTCCGAGGAGATCGACCGGGAAGTGCGCGCCATCATCGACAGCTGTTACCACCGGGCCAAAGACCTGCTGGAAAGCAACCGCGAAAAGCTGGATCTGATGGCGGAAGCCCTGATGCAGTACGAAACCATCGACGCGGACCAGATCAGCGACATCATGTCCGGCCACAAGCCCCGTCCGCCGAAGGACTGGCGCGACCAGGGCCCCGGCCCCGGCGCCTCCGCCTCTTCGGACGAGTCCGGCGACGGTCAGACCGGCGACGACGCCATAGGCGGGCCCGCCAATACCCATTGATGATGGTTCGATGAACACCAACACGCTGAGCTGTGGGACGCGGACACTGGATTTGTCCGCGCCCGTCGTTATGGGGGTCCTGAATGTGACCCCCGATTCGTTTTCCGACGGTGGCCGCTACACCTCCCTGGATGCCGCGCTGCGCCAGGCCGAGCAGATGCTCGCCGACGGCGCCGCGATCATCGACGTGGGCGGCGAGTCCACCCGGCCGGGCGCCGCGCCGGTCTCCGAGCAGCAGGAGCTGGACCGGGTGATCCCGGTGGTGGAGGCCCTGCACCGGGAGCTGGACGCCCTGGTTTCCGTGGACACCAGCACGCCGGCGGTGATTCGCGCCTGCGCCGACGCCGGTGCCGGCATGATCAACGACGTGCGCTCATTGCGCCGTCCGGGCGCCCTCGAGGCCGCCGCCGGGACCGGTTTGCCGGTGTGCGTGATGCACATGCAGGGCGAGCCCGGCACCATGCAGAACGACCCCTTCTACGAAGACGTCACCGCCGAGGTGATCGCGTTCCTGGAGCAGCGCGTCGCCGCCTGCGTGGACGCCGGTATCCCCCGCGACAAGCTGCTGGTGGACCCGGGTTTTGGTTTTGCCAAGACGGTGCAGCATAATCTGCGTTTGCTGGCGGAGCTGTCGCAGCTGGCGCGGCTGGAACTGCCCCTGCTGGTGGGCCTGTCGCGCAAGTCCCTGTTCGGCAAGGTTCTGGACCGCCCGGTGGAACAGCGCCTGGCGGGCAGCCTGGCGGCGGCGGTGATGTGTGTGGAGCGGGGCGCGCGTATCGTGCGCGCCCACGACGTAAAAGAAACCGTGGACGGTGTGCGTTTCGCCCACGCCGTGCACCGCAGCCTGTAAACGATGACGGTGCTGCTTCAGGGAGGCTAAGGATGAGTCGCAAATATTTCGGCACCGATGGCATTCGCGGCACCGTCGGGGAACCGCCGATCACGCCGGATTTCGTGCTCAAGCTGGGCTGGGCCGCCGGCCGGGTGCTGGCCGCCCACGGTGGCAGCAAGATCCTGATCGGCAAGGACACCCGCATTTCCGGGTACATGTTCGAGTCGGCCCTGGAAGCGGGCATTTCCGCCGCCGGCGTGGACGTCAGGCTGCTCGGGCCCATGCCCACACCGGCGATCGCCTATTTGACCCGCACCCTGCACGCCCAGGCGGGCATCGTGATTTCCGCGTCGCACAACGCCTACACCGACAACGGCATCAAGTTTTTCGGCGACAACGGCCGCAAGCTCAGCGATAAGATCGAAGCGGAAATCGAGCGCATGCTGGATGAGCCGATCTCGGTGGTCGCCACCGACCGTCTCGGCAAGGTGCGCCGCATCGACGACGCCCGCGGCCGCTACATCGAATTCTGCAAAAGCACCACGCCGGGGCTCAATCTGCACGGCCTGAAAATCGTGGTGGACACCGCCAACGGCGCGGCCTATCACATTACCCCGGACGTTCTGGAGGAGCTGGGCGCCGAGGTGGTGGCGATCGCCAACCAGCCGGACGGCTTCAACATCAATCTGGAGTGCGGCTCCACCAAACCCGAGGCGCTGTGCCGCCGGGTGGTTGCCGAGGGCGCCGATCTCGGGCTGGCCCTGGACGGCGACGCCGACCGCCTGATCATGGTGGACGACCAGGGCACCCTGGTGGACGGCGACCAGCTGCTCTATCTGATCGCCCGCGACCGCCAGCGCCGGGGCCGGCTCAATGGCGGCGTGGTCGGCACCCTGATGTCCAACCTGGGCTTGGAGCTGGCGCTTCAGGATCTGGATATTCCCTTCGCCCGCGCCAAGGTCGGCGACCGTTACGTGATGGAGCAGCTCGATCAGCGTGGCTGGCTGCTGGGCGGCGAGTCGTCCGGGCATCTGGTCTGCCTCGACCGCACCTCCACCGGCGACGGCACCGTGGCGGCGCTGCAGGTGCTGGACGCGCTGCGCCGCGAGGGCCTGTCCCTGCGCGAGGCGGCCAGTGCCGCGCCGCTGTTGCCGCAGACGCTGATCAACGTGCGCGGCAGCCGGCGGGACGGGTTCATGGAAGAGGACGGCGTGCGCGCCGCCATCGATAAGGTGGAGCAGGAACTGGGCCGTAACGGCCGTTTATTGTTGCGCCCCTCCGGCACGGAGCCGCTGGTGCGGGTGATGGTGGAAGGCAAAGACGCCGACCAGGTGGAGCGGCTCTGCCGCCATCTGGCGGAGGCCGTGGAAACGGCGATCGCATGACAGGAGCAACGCTCGAATGACAAGAACACCGTTAGTGGCGGCGAACTGGAAGATGAACGGCCGGTACGGCCTGGTCGCCGAACTGGGCGCCGCGCTGGCGGCGGCGGATCTGGGCCGCGCGGAAGTGGCGGTGTGCCCGCCGTTCCCGTACCTGCAAGCGCTCGGCGCCGAACTGAAGGACAGCGGCGTGGGGCTGGGCGCGCAGACCCTGTGTGACCACGAGGACGGCGCCTTCACCGGGGAAGTATCGGCGGAAATGCTGGTGGATATGGGCTGCCGCTACGTGATCGTCGGCCACTCGGAGCGCCGCGAGCACTTCGGCGAGGACGACGACCTGGTGGCCAGCAAGTTTCTGCGCGCGCAAAAGGCCGGGCTGATACCGATTCTGTGTGTCGGCGAGACCCTGCGCCAGCGCGAAGCCGGCGACACCGAGCATGTGGTGGTCCGGCAGCTGATGGCGGTGGTGGAAGCCGCCGGCAGCGCCGCTTTCGACCGCGCGGTGCTGGCCTATGAGCCGGTCTGGGCGATCGGAACCGGCCTCACCGCCTCGCCGGAACAGGCCCAGGCGGTGCACGCCGACCTGCGTGCCGCCCTGGCCGCCCGCGCCCCGGATGTGGCCGCCGGCCTACGCCTCCTTTACGGCGGCAGCGTAAAGGCGGATAATGCCGCCCCTCTGTTTGCCCAGCCGGACATCGATGGTGGACTGATCGGCGGGGCCTCACTGAACGAAAAAGAATTTATCGCCATTTGTCGGGCGGCAGGTTGATTTAACTTATGGATATTGTGCTTCATGTGGTGCACGTGCTGGCGGCCCTCGGTCTTATCGGCCTGATCCTGATCCAGCATGGCAAGGGGGCCGACGCCGGCGCCTCTTTCGGTGGCGGCGGTTCGCAGACCGTATTCGGCAGCGCCGGGTCCGCCAATTTTCTGACCCGTTTCACGGCGGTTCTGGCGGTGGTGTTTTTCGTCACCAGCCTGGGCCTGGCCTGGATGGCGCGCCAGGAAGCGGAAGGCGCGGGCAGCTTCCTGCCGGCCCTGGAATCCGTGGACGATCAGGACGTGCCGGCGCTGGACGACGCCGACGAGCCGGTCTCCGGCGACGTACCGTCCACCGGCCCGGCCCAGGGCGCGGACGTTCCCGCCGAGGCGCCCGGGATGGATTCCGGGAAATCTGAAAAAGAGACTTCAGATGTGCCGTCGGCTGGGTTAGAATCCCCGGCCCCGGATGAGACGACGTCCGATTCCGGGAAGCAGTAAATCAGTTCTTCGCCGAAGTGGTGGAATTGGTAGACACGCTATCTTGAGGGGGTAGTGACCTTACGGTCGTGCCGGTTCAAGTCCGGCCTTCGGCACCAAAATCAGGACAGGTTCCGTTTGGAGCCTTCCGCGGCTTCCAACGAAGCCCGCGGTTTTTTCAGCCTGGTCCCCGGGGCGGGGCAGGGCTGGAAGCAACCGCCGGAAGATGAGTATAAATCCTGGAAAAATAAACGTTTTTTTCAGGATTAGGTTTGACAAAACCGGCGTGAATATTTAGTATTTGCGCTCGATTTCAAGTGCGGGGTGGAGCAGTCTGGTAGCTCGTCGGGCTCATAACCCGAAGGTCGTAGGTTCAAATCCTGCCCCCGCTACCACTTATCAGGGCCGACTCCCGGTTCTGACGAACAAAAAGCCCCTCTAGAAGGGGCTTTTTGCTATACACAACCGGGGTCGCAAGTGGGAATGGGCGTTATGCCCATTTTTTGTTTGTGGCACCGGAAAAGAGAGGCAATGTCGAAACGCGCGGAACAACTCAAGGAGCTGCTGGCTCCCGTGGTGGAAGACCTGGGTTATACGCTCTGGGGTGTGCAATATCTCCAGGGCCGCGGTGCGGTATTGCGTCTTTTTATCGACCACGATGACGGCATTAACGTCGACGATTGTGCCCTGGTGAGCCACGAGGTGAGTGGCGTACTGGACGTGGAAGATCCGATTCCCGGTGATTACAACCTGGAAGTGTCCTCCCCGGGTCTGGATCGCCCTCTCTTCGAGCTTTCCCACTTTGAACGCTACCAGGGCGAATCCGTGCAGCTCACGCTGCTGGCCCCGGTGGCGGGCAAGCGTAAAATGACGGCGACCCTGGTGGCCGTGGACGGCGACACGCTGGTAATGGAGCTTGATGGCGAAAGCCTGCGCGTTCCTTACAGTCAGGTGGATCGCGCCCGATTACAGCCTCGCTTTGATTGAGCGTGCCCTGGAGAATTTTGTAAAGGCCTGGCCATGAACAAAGAAATCCTGCTGGTAGCGGAAACAGTTTCCAACGAGAAAGGCGTCAGCCGCGACGTGATCTTCGAGGCCATTGAATCGGCCCTGGCGGCGGCGACCAAAAAGCGCTTCAAGGAAGAAGATGTGGAGATTCGTGTCGAGATCGACCGCGTCAGCGGCGACTCACGCACGTTCCGCGTCTGGCACGTGGTGCCCGATGAAGAGCTCTATGAATTCGGCCGTCAGCTGACGCTGGACGAAGCCCACGAGCACGACGAGAAGCTGCAGATCGGCGACACCTATGAAGAAGAGGTGGCGTCGGAAAGCTTCGGTCGCATCGCGGCGCAAACGGCGAAACAGGTGATCGTGCAGAAGGTGCGCGAAGCGGAGCGGCGTCAGATCGTCGAAGAGTACCGCGACCGCATCGGCGAGCTGATCAGCGGCGTGGTCAAGAAGGCCAGCCGCGATTCCATCGTGCTCGACCTGGGGGCCAACGCCGAGGCGCTGATCACCCGCGAGCACATGATCACCCGCGAGAGCGTGCGCCAGAACGACCGCCTGCGTGCGTATCTGCTGGGCGTCAACGAGGAAAACCGGGGCCCGCAGCTGTTCGCCAGCCGCGCCTGCCCGGAAATGCTCGTCGAGCTGTTCAAGATCGAAGTGCCGGAGATCGGCGAAGAGCTGATCGAGATCAAGGGCGCGGCCCGTGACCCGGGTTCGCGCGCCAAGATCGCGGTGAAGACCAACGATCAGCGTATCGACCCGGTGGGCGCCTGCGTCGGCATGCGCGGCGCGCGGGTACAGGCCGTTTCCAACGAGCTGGCCGGCGAGCGCATCGACATCGTGCTGTGGGACGACAACCCGGCGCAGCTGGTGATCAACGCCATGCAGCCGGCGGAAGTCGCTTCCATCGTCGTCGACGAGGAAAGCCACACCATGGACATCGCGGTGGAAGACGAATCCGCGCTGGCCCAGGCGATCGGCCGCAGTGGTCAGAACATCCGTCTCGCCTCCGAGCTGACCGGCTGGGAGCTGAACGTGATGACCACCGATGACGCCGAGAACAAGCAGCAGGAAGAAGCGGAAAAAGCGCTGGAAACCTTTATGGCGTTCCTCGACGTGGATGAGGACGTGGCCGGCGTGCTGGTGGATGAAGGCTTCTCCACCCTCGAGGAAGTGGCCTACGTGCCCACCGAGGAAATGCTCGCCATCGAAGGCTTCGACGAGGACATCGTCGAGGCGCTGCGCCAGCGGGCCAAGGACGCGCTGCTGACCCGGGCGCTGGTATCCGAAGAGAAATTTGATCAGGCCGAACCCGCCGACGACCTTCTGGCAATGGAAGGCATGGACCGTGATCTGGCGGTGGAATTGGCCTCCCGAGGCATCGTCACCATGGAAGACCTTGCCGAACAAGCGGTGGACGACCTGCTCGACATTGAAGGGCTGGAGGAAGAGCGCGCGGCCCAATTGATTATGACCGCCCGTGCCCCCTGGTTCGAAGGCGAGGAAGCCGGCGAATAAGTAGCACGCCGGAATTTGAAGCAGGGCGCCACCAAGACGCGGACAGGAGAGTGTTGCTGACATGGCAGAAACGACCGTAAAGAAACTGGCCGACGTGGTTGGCATCCCGGTGGATACACTGCTCACGCAGATGAAGGAAGCCGGATTGCCACACACGGACGCCGGTGAAGGCGTCTCGGACGAACAAAAGCAGCAGCTGCTCGCGCACCTGCGCAAGTCCCATGGTGCCCAGGATGCGGAGCCCAAGAAGATTACCCTGAAGCGGCGCTCCACCAGCACCATCAAGACCACCGGTGCCGCGGGCAAGGCGAAAACGGTAAACGTGGAAGTGCGCAAGAAGCGCACCTACGTGAAGCGCGCCGCGGTGGAAGAAGAGGAGCGCCTGGAGCAGGAGCGCCTGGCCGCCGAAGAGCAGGCACGCATCGAAGCCGAGGAAGCCGCCAAGCGCAAGGCCGAGGAAGAGGAAGCCAAGCGCAAGGCGGAAGAGGAAGACGCCCTTCGCCGCGAGCAGGAAGCCAAGGCCCGCGCCGAGCAGGAGCGCCAGGCCGGCGAAGAGAAAGCCAGCCAGGAGAAGACCAAGCGGACCTCCGTGCCCAAGGCGTCCACCAAGAAGGTGGCGAAGGAAGAAACCCCCGAGCAGCGTGCCCAGCGCGAAGAGGAAGAGCGCAAGCAGCGTGAAGCCGAAGAGGCGCGCCGCAAGCAGGAGGCCGAAACCCGCAAGAAAGCCGAGGAAGAGGCCGCCCGCCGCACCGCCGAGGAAGCTCAGCGCATCGCCGAGGAGCTGGAGAAGCGCGGCGGCGAGCCCGAGCCGGCGAAAACAGAAGAGGAGGACGACAAAGGGTCCTCCATCGTCCGTGATGCCGTTGAAGCCGGTTATCGCACCGAGGAGCGTCAGTCCCGCCGCCGCCGTCGCAAGAAGGGTTCGGTCGGCGTGGCCCATGGCCAGATGCGCAGCTCCATGAACAAACAGCACGGGTTCAAGAGCCCCACGGAGAAAATGGTATACGACGTAGAGATTCCCGAAACCATCACCGTGGCTGAGCTGGCCCAGCGGATGAACATCAAGGCCAAGGAACTCATCAAGGCAATGATGAAGATGGGTGAAATGGCCACCGTGAATCAGTACATCGACCAGGAAACGGCGGTACTGCTCACCGAGGAAATGGGCCACACGCCCAAGCTGGTGAAAGGCGAGGAAGAGGCGCTGGAAGACGATCTGGCGGATCTGGTGGATTACACCGGCATCGAGGAAGGACCGCGTGCGCCGGTCGTGACCATCATGGGCCACGTCGACCACGGCAAGACCTCGCTGCTGGACTATATCCGCAAGGCCAAGGTGGCGGCCGGTGAAGCCGGCGGCATCACCCAGCACATCGGCGCCTACCACGTGCAGCACGAGAAAGGCATGATCACCTTCCTGGATACCCCGGGCCACGCGGCGTTCACCGCCATGCGGGCGCGCGGTGCCCAGGCGACGGACATCGCGATCATCGTGGTGGCCGCGGACGACGGCGTGATGCCGCAGACCGAGGAAGCGATCAACCACGCCAAGGCGGCGGGTATCCCGCTGATCATCGCGGTCAACAAGATCGATAAGGAAAACGCCGACCTGGATCGGGTTAAAACCGAGCTGGCCGGCAAGGACGTGATCCCGGAAGAGTGGGGCGGCGAGTACCAGTTCGTGAACGTGTCCGCGCACTCCGGTCAGGGTATCGACGAGCTGCTGGACGCGGTGCTGCTGCAGTCCGAACTGCTGGAACTGCGTGCCCCCGCCACCGGCCCGGCCGGCGGTGTGGTGATCGAATCCCGCATCGAGAAGGGTCGCGGTACCGTGGCCTCGGTGCTGGTGCAGTCCGGTGAGCTGCAGGTCGGCGACATGCTGCTGGCCGGCGCCCACTACGGCCGCGTCCGCGCCCTGGTCGACGAGACCGGGCAGCAGGTCAAGAAGGCCGGTCCGTCGATTCCGGTGGAAGTGCTGGGCCTGGACGGCGCACCGGAAGCCGGCGAGCAGATCCAGGTGGTGCCCGACGAGAAGAAGGCCCGCGAAGTGGCGGAATTCCGCCAGGACCGCGACCGCGATCTCAAGCTCAAGCGTCAGCAGGCCTCCAAGCTGGAAAACCTGTTCGAGAACATGGGCAGCAAGGAAGCCAGCCAGGTCAACATCGTGCTCAAGACCGACGTGCGCGGTTCTCTGGAAGCCCTGGTCGGCGCCCTGCACGACCTGTCCACCGACGAAGTGAAGGTGAGCCTGGTGTCCTCCGGCGTCGGCGCGATCAACGAATCCGACGTCAACCTGGCGATCACCAGCGAGGCGGTACTGCTGGGCTTCAACGTGCGTGCCGATTCCAAGGCCAAGCGCCTGTGCGAGCAGGAAGGCATCGACCTGCGTTACTACAGCGTCATCTACGAGCTGATCGATGACGTCAAGCAGGCCATGAGCGGCTTGCTGGCGCCGGAGAAGCGCGAGGAGATCCTCGGCGTGGCGGAAGTCCGCGACGTGTTCCGCTCCTCCAAGTTCGGCGCCGTGGCCGGCTGTATGGTGGTGGAAGGCACCCTGTACCGGAACCGCCCGATCCGCGTGCTGCGCGACGACGTGGTGGTGTTCGAGGGCGAGCTGGAATCCCTGCGCCGCTTCAAGGACGACGTCCAGGAAGTCCGCAACGGCGTCGAGTGTGGTATCGCCGTGAAGAGCTACAACGACGTCAAGGCCGGCGACAAGATCGAAGTGTTCGAAGTGAAGGAGGTGGCGCGCTCTCTCTGAGTGCGCCCTCGTTATGAGCCGTCATCGCCGCCCCAGTGGTTTTCAGCGCACCGACCGCATCGCGGATCAGATTCAGCGTGAGCTGTCGCGGTTGCTTCAGTTTCAGCTGAAGGATCCGCGCGTGGGGCTGGTGACGGTGCAGGACGTGACCGTATCCCGGGATCTGTCCTACTCCGACGTCTATTTCACCCTGTTGGGTGAAGGGGCCGAAGCGGGCTACGAGGCCGAGAAGGTGCTCACCGGCGCCGCCGGCTTCCTGCGCAGCTCGCTGGCGCAGACCCTCAACACCCGCACCACGCCGAAATTGCGTTTTCACTATGACGAAACACCGGAGCGCGCCTCGGAGCTGTCGCAGCTGATCGACGAGGCGCGCGCCGAGGATCGGGAATTGCGTCCCGATCAGGACGACGACGACACCAAGAACGATTGATCACGGAGCGAAGACAGTGGGAAAACAGCGCCGTGGAGGTCGTGATCTGAATGGCATTCTGTTGCTGGACAAGTCCCAGGGCGTGACCAGTAACGGGGCCCTGCAAATGGCCAAGAAAATGTTCGCCGCGGCCAAGGCCGGGCACACCGGCAGCCTGGACCCGCTGGCCACCGGCATGCTGCCGATCTGTTTCGGCGAGGCGACCAAGTTCAGCCAGTTTCTGCTGGACGCGGACAAGCGCTACCGGGTCACCGCCCAGCTGGGCGTGGCCACGGAAACCGGCGACGCGGACGGCGAGGTGCGTGAAACCCGCTCGGTGAACGTGACCGAAGGGCAGGTGGCCGAAGCTTTGGAGCGGTTTCTCGGCGACATCGAGCAGATCCCCAGCATGTATTCGGCGATCAAGCACCAGGGCACGCCGCTCTACAAGCTGGCCCGTGAGGGCATCACCGTGGAGCGCCAGCCGCGCCCGGTGACCATCCACGAAATCAAGGACGTGCGCCTGGAAGAGGGCGACCGGGTGGATTTCGAGGTAGCCTGCTCGAAAGGCACCTATGTGCGCTCGCTGGTCGAGGATCTCGGCGAAGCGCTGGGCTGCGGCGGCCATGTGGCCGCGCTGCGCCGGCTTTCCGCGGGGCCCTACCCGGCGGAGCGCATGCTGACCCTGGAGCAGCTTGGCGAGATCAAGGCGGAGGGCGGTTTCGAGGCCCTGGACGAATTGCTCTTGCCTTTGTCGACCAGCGTGGCAGACTGGCCGCGCGTCCAGCTGGCCGAGAGCGCCGCGCACTACCTGCGCCAGGGCCAGCCGGTGATGACCAGTGACCGTCCCCTGGACGGCTGGGTAAGTATTTATGAAGCTTCCACCGACACCTTCATGGGCGTCGGTGAAGTGCTGGAAGACGGGCGCATCGCGCCGCGTCGTCTGGTATCCGGCTGACCGAGGGTCGGCCTTCAACGAGGGCGGCGGCTGTAAATATGCGCGGCCGACCGCGACTTAACCGCATATTGGAGCGAAAAAATGGCTTTGACCACCGAGCAAAAAGCACAAATCCTGAAGGATTTTGCCCAGAAGGAAGGTGATACCGGTTCCCCGGAAGTGCAGGTTGCCCTGCTGTCCGAGAACATCAACCAGCTTCAGGGTCACTTCAAGGATCACCACAAGGATCACCACAGCCGTCGCGGCCTGATCCGCATGGTTAACCAGCGCCGTAAGCTGCTGGACTACCTGGCCGGCAAGAACCGCGACCGCTATCTGAAGTTGATCGAACGTCTGGGCCTGCGCCGCTAAGCAGGCCCCGGTGTGACCGGTGATTGAAACGGAAGCTCGGCCCGGTGCCGGGCTTCTGTTGTTTTGGGGGCAGGGTTATGATGCCCCGGCACGCGATGAAAAAGCGAAGAGACGAAAGACGAGACGAGAGACGAGAAGCGATATGTTCAATATAGTGCGTAAAGAGATTCAATACGGCGGCGACACCGTTATCCTGGAAACCGGGCAGATCGCCCGCCAGGCCACCGCCGCCGTGATGGTCACCATCGGTGACACCCAGGTGCTGGTCACCGTGGTCGGCAAAAAAGAAGCCGACCCCAACAAGCCGTTCTTCCCGCTCACCGTGAACTACCAGGAAAAGACCTACGCCACCGGCCGCATTCCCGGCGGCTTCTTCAAGCGTGAAGGTCGTCCCAGCGAGAAAGAAACCCTGACCTGCCGTCTGATCGACCGGCCGATTCGCCCGCTGTTTCCCAAGGGCTTCATGAACGAAGTCCAGATCGTGGCCACGGTCATGTCCTCGGACAAGAACCAGGATCCGGATATCGCCGCCATGATCGGCACCTCCGCCGCCCTGGCGATCTCGGGCATTCCGTTCAGCGGCCCCATCGGCGCGGCACGCGTGGGCTTCAAGGACGGCCTGTACCTGCTCAACCCGACCTATTCCGAGCTGGAAGAGTCCGCCCTCAACCTGGTGGTCGCCGGTACCGAAGCCGCCGTGCTGATGGTGGAATCCGAAGCCCAGGAGCTCAGCGAAGACCAGATGCTGGGCGCGGTGCTGTTCGGCCACCAGGAAATGCAGGGCCTGATCCAGGCGATCAACGAGTTCGCCTCCGAAGTGGGCACCCCCGCCTGGGAGTGGCAGCCGGCTGAAGAGAACACCGAGCTGAAGAACGCCATCAAGGGCAAGTACGAAGCCGCTCTGGCGGACGCCTACACCATCACCGACAAGATGGCCCGCCAGCAGAAAGTCGGCGAGCTGCGCGACGCCTGTGTGGCCGAGTTCGCCACCGAAGAAGAAGGCGCGCCGGAAGCCGGTGAAGTGAAGGACCTGTTCGGCAAGGTGGAAAAGAACGTGGTGCGCGAGGCGGTGGTCTCCGGCAAGCCGCGTATCGACGGCCGTGCCCTGAACGCGGTGCGCCCGATCGAATGCAAGGTGGGCATGCTCAAGAAAACCCACGGCTCCGCGCTGTTCACCCGCGGCGAAACCCAGGCGATCGTCACCGCTACCCTGGGTGGCATGCGCGATGCCCAGTTCATCGACGCCCTGGAAGGCTCCCGCCAGGACCACTTCATGCTGCAGTACAACTTCCCCCCGTACTGCGTCGGTGAAACCGGCATGATCGGCAGCCCCAAGCGCCGCGAAATCGGCCACGGCCGTCTCGCCCGCCGTGGCGTCGAAGCGGTGGTGCCCGATGAGAAGCAGTTCCCGTACTCAATCCGCGTGGTGTCCGAAATCACCGAATCCAACGGCTCCTCCTCCATGGCGTCGGTGTGCGGCACCTCCATGGCGCTGATGGACGCCGGCGTACCGCTGACCGCCCCGGTGGCCGGCATCGCCATGGGTCTGGTCAAGGAAGAAGACGGCCGCTTCGCGGTACTGTCCGACATCCTCGGTGACGAGGATCACCTCGGCGATATGGACTTCAAGGTGGCCGGTACCGCGCGCGGCGTGACCGCTCTGCAGATGGACATCAAGATCGAGGGCATCACCGAGGAGATCATGGAGAAGGCGCTGGAGCAGGCCCAGGAAGGCCGGCTGCACATTCTCGGCGAGATGGCCAAGGCGATTTCCGAGTCCCGCTCCCAGGTGTCCGACAACGCGCCCACCCTGCTCACCCTGAAGATCAACCCGGAGAAAATCCGCGACGTGATCGGCAAGGGCGGCGCCACCATCCGCGGCCTCACCGACGAAACCGGGTGCACCATCGACCTGGAAGACGACGGCAGCGTGAAGATCTACGGCGAAACCCGTGAGGCGGCCCTGGAAGCCAAGCGTCGCGTGGAAGAGCTCACCGCCGAGGCGGAGATCGACAAGATCTACGAAGGCAAGGTCATGCGCGTGGTGGACTTCGGTGCCTTCGTGCAGATCATGCCCGGCACCGAAGGCCTGCTGCACATCTCCCAGATCGCCGAAGAGCGCGTGGAGAAGGTGTCCGACTACGTCAACGAGGGCGACATCATCAAGGTGAAAGTCCTCGACGTGGACCAGCGTGGCCGCATCAAGCTGTCCATGAAGGAAGCCAAGGAAAGCTGATTTTCCCTGGCTCCGTCAGTACTAAAAAGACCCGCTTAGGCGGGTTTTTTTATGCTCCGTCGAAAAAGACAACCGGGTTGCCATAGTTGGATCAATATCATAAGCTTGCTTACGATAAGTGCGCTTACTAAAGCGCGGATAGGCAGCCGGGAGACCTCGCGATGACCAAAGACACCATGGTCGGGCTCAACGTCCATGACGTGGCGCGTATGATCCGCCGCGACTTCGACCGGCGCGCCCGCGAACAGGGACTGACCCGCGCCCGCTGGCAGGTGCTCTGGCATCTGGCCCGCCACGAGGGCGTCCACCAGGCGGCGCTGGCCGAGATCCTCGATGTGGCGCCGATTTCGCTGACGCGGCAACTGGAACGGCTGGAGCAGGAAGGCCTGGTGGAGCGTCGGGGGGATCCTGCCGACCGGCGCCGGCGCCGGCTTTATCTCACCGAAGCGGCCACGCCGGCGTTGGAGCGGCTACGCCAACTGGCGGCGCTGACCCGCGAGCGGGCCTTCCACGGGCTGACCAGCGAGCAAATCGATACGTTCAGAGAGGTGCTGGAGGCGATGCGCGCCAACCTCTGTGATCGACCGGATCAGGGGGACGCACAGTGACCACAACGCAACGCAACCGGCGGCTGGGGATGGGGCTGGGCCTGTTGATCGCTCTGGCCGTGGTGCTATGGCTGATATTCGGCGGCCACCGCTACGTGACCACCGAAAACGCCTACATCAAGATCGACATGATCTCGCTGACCGCCGACGTCAGCGGCCCTCTGGTGGCGGTCAACGTGGAGCGCAACCAGCCGGTCCAGCGCGGCCAGGTGCTCGCCGAGGTCGACCCCCAGCCTTACCGCATTGCCCTGGCGGAGGCGCGCGCCGATCAGCGCGCGGTGCGTAACCGCATTCTTTCCGAGCGTGCCGACTATGCGCGGCTGCAGGCCCAGCGGGCCCAGGCGCGCCGTGACCTGAGCTACTACCAGCGGGAATTGCAGCGCTTCCAGGGGCTCGACAAGGTGGCGGTATCGCAATCCCAGTTGGAGGCGGCGCGGCAGAAGCGCGACAAGGCCCGGGCGGACGCGGAGGTCATCGACCAGCAACTCGCCAGCCTGCGCGCCAAGCTCGGTGGCGGACCGGATGTGGCGGTGGAGGAGCATCCGGACTATCAGGCGGCCACCGCCAAGCTGGACCAGGCCGAATACGACCTGGCCCACACCCGCATCGTGGCCCCCGCCGACGGTATTCTCGGCGGCGCCACGCCGATGGTCGGTGAGCGCGTCAACGCGGGCGTGCCTGTGCTCACCCTGGCCCGCGACCGCTCCGCCTGGGTGGAAGCCAACCTGAAGGAAACCCAGCTCACCAACGTGCGTGAGGGGCAGACCGTGGAGGTGGTGGTGGACACCTATCCGGGGGTCACGTGGCGGGCCCGGGTGCGCAGCCTGAGCCCGGCCACGGGCTCCGAGTACGCGCTGATCCCGCCGCAGAACGCCAGCGGCAACTGGGTCAAGGTGGTGCAGCGGGTGCCGGTGCGGCTGCAGTTGCTGGATGTCGACGGCAAGCCGCCGCTGCGCTCGGGCATGAGCGCGGAAATCACCATTGATACGCAGGCGTCGCCGCTCGCCGACAAACCGGTGGCCGCCAGCGGCGACCATGGCACGCCTTAACGACCAGCGCCTGGTCACCGTCAGCATCATGCTGGCCACGGTGATGCAGGTGCTCGACACCACCATCGCCAATGTGGCCCTGCCGCACATGCAGGGCAGCCTGTCCGCCAGTACCGACCAGATCACCTGGGTGCTGACCTCCTACATCGTGGCCGCCGCCATCATGACGCCGACGGTGGGGTTCATGGCCAGCCGCCTGGGGCGGCGCCGGCTGTTCCTCTGGTCGGTGGCCGGGTTCACGGTGACCTCCGGGCTGTGCGGGTTGTCCGCCTCGCTGGATCAGATGGTCCTGTTCCGCATTCTGCAGGGGGTGTTCGGCGCCGCGCTGGTGCCGCTGTCCCAGTCGGTGCTGCTGGACGCCTACCCGGTGGAAAAACACGGCCAGGCCATGGCGATCTGGGGCATGGGCGTGATGGTGGGGCCGATCCTGGGGCCCACGCTGGGCGGCTGGCTCACCGAGTGGTACAGCTGGCGCTGGGTGTTCTACATCAATCTGCCGTTCGGCTTGCTGGCGTTCGCCGGCATCTGGCTGAGCGTCAGTGAAACCGAAACCCGCAAGGTGCGCTTCGACATCATGGGGTTCGCCTATCTGGGCCTGGCCATCGGTGCCTTCCAGCTGATGCTGGATCGCGGCGAACAGGTGCAGTGGTTCGAAAGCTTTGAGATTCAGCTGGAAGCCGTTCTGGCTCTGCTCGGCTTGTATCTGTTCGTGGTCCATTCGCTGACCCGCAAGGACCCCTTTATCGATCCGGCGCTGTTCAAGGACCGTAATTTCGTCACCGGGCTGGTGTTCATCTTCGTGGTGGGGATCATTCTGCTGGCGACCATGGCGTTGCTGCCGCCCTTCCTGCAGCAGTGGAAAGACTACCCGGCGGTGACCACCGGCCTGGTGCTGGCGCCGCGCGGGCTGGGCTCCATGTTCTCGATGATGCTGGTGGGGCGCCTGATGCGCACCCGGCTGGACCCGCGGGTGCTGGTGATCACCGGGCTGCTGTTCATCACCTTCTCGTTGCACGAGATGGCCGGTTTCACGCTGGAGGTCAGCCGCAATACGCTGATCTGGACCGGGGTGCTGCAGGGGCTGGGCCTGGGGCTGGTGTTCGTGCCGGCCAGCGCGCTCACCTACGCCACGCTCAACCCGTCACTGCGCACTGAGGGCGCCTCGCTGTTTTCGTTGTCGCGCAACCTGGGCTCCAGCGTCGGCATCTCGATCATGACCGCCATGTTGTCGCGCAATCTGTGGATCAACCAGCAGCAGCTCGGTGAGCACCTGCAGCTGGCCCCCTGGCTGAGCCAGGGGCTGCCCATGAAAGAGATGGTGGGCAGCGTGCCGGCGGCGGTCTACCAGACGCTGTTGAGCCAGGCGGCGGAGATCAGCTATATGAACGATTTCCGCCTGCTGATGTGGATCAACATGGCGGCGATCCCGCTGGTGTTCCTGCTGCGCCACCAGCGGCGGGTATAGCGGGGTCAGGTCTTGCCTTTTGCCCCGTCGGGGCAAAAGGCAAGACCTGACCCCTGAGCGGCTTAGCTGTCGCCGTTGTTCTTGCGGGTCTTGATCAGCTCGTCCACCACGCCCGGGTCCGCCAGGGTGGAGGTGTCGCCCAGGCTGTCCAGCTCGTCGGCGGCGATCTTGCGCAGAATGCGCCGCATGATCTTGCCGGAGCGTGTCTTGGGCAGGCCGGGGGCGAAGTGAATCAGGTCCGGCTTGGCGATCGGGCCGATCTCCTGGGTGACCAGATCGCGCAGCTCCTTGATCAGCTCGTCGCTGCCCTCGGCGCCGCGCATCAGCGACACATAGGCGTAGATGCCCTGGCCTTTGACGTCGTGCTGGTAACCCACCACGGCGGCCTCGGAGATGCTCTTGTGCAGCACCAGAGCCGATTCGATCTCGGCGGTGCCCAGCCGGTGCCCGGAGACGTTCAGCACGTCGTCCACCCGGCCGGTGATCCACCAGTAGCCGTCCTCGTCGCGGCGCGCGCCGTCGCCGGTGAAGTAATAGCCGGGGTAGGCGCTGAAGTAGGTGTCGATCATGCGCTGGTGGTCGCCGTACACGGTGCGGATCTGGCTCGGCCAGCTGGCCTTGATCACCAGGTTGCCGGAGGTGGCGCCTTCCAGTTCCTTGCCGTCCGGGTCCATCAGGCCGGGCTGCACGCCGAACATGGGCAGGGTGGCGGAGCCGGGCTTCAGGTCCACCGCGCCGGGCAGCGGCGCGATCATGATGGCGCCAGTCTCGGTCTGCCACCAGGTGTCGACGATCGGGCAGCGTTCCTCGCCCACCACCTTGTGGTACCACTGCCAGGCTTCCGGGTTGATCGGCTCGCCCACGGTGCCCAGCAGTTTCAGGCTGGAGCGGTCGGTTTTGGTCACCGGCTCGTCGCCCTGGCCCATCAGGGCACGGATGGCGGTGGGCGCGGTGTAGTAGATGTTGACCTTGTGCTTGTCCACCACCTGCCAGTGACGGGAGGCGTCCGGGTAGGTGGGCACGCCCTCGAACATCAGGGTGGTGGCGCCGTTGGCCAGCGGCCCGTAGACGATGTAGCTGTGGCCGGTGATCCAGCCCACGTCGGCGGTGCACCAGTAGATGTCGCCGTCCTGATAGTCGAACACGTACTTGTGGGTCAGGGCGCTCTGCAGCAGGTAGCCGGCGGTGGTGTGCACCACGCCCTTGGGCTTGCCGGTGGAGCCGGAGGTGTACAGGGTGAACAGCGGGTCCTCGCTGTCGACCCATTCCGGCTCGCAGTTCGCGTCCGCCTTGGCGAGCGCGTCGTGGTACCAGATGTCACGCTGGTCGTCCCAGTCGATATCGCCGCCGGTGCGTTCCACCACCAGGCAGGTGTGGACCGAATCGCAGCCGCTCAGGGCCTTGTCGGCGTTGGCTTTCAGTGCCACCACCTTGCCGCCGCGCACGCCTTCGTCGGCGGTGATCAGGGCGCAGGCGCCGGCGTTCTGGATGCGGTCCTTGAGGGCTTCCGGCGAGAAGCCGCCGAACACCACCGAGTGAATCGCGCCGATGCGGGCGCAGGCCAGCATGGCGTAGGCCGCTTCCGGGATCATCGGCATGTAGATCACCACGCGGTCGCCTTTTTTCACGCCGCGGTCCTTCAGGGCGTTGGCGAAGCGCGACACCTGCTCGAACAGTTCCTGGTAGGTGATGTGCTTTTCCTGGTCGGGCTCGTCGCCCTCCCAGATGATCGCGGTCTGCTGGGCGCGCTCGGGCAGGTGGCGGTCGACGCAGTTGTAGCAGGCGTTGAGCTTGCCGCCCTGGAACCAGGCCGCGCGGCCTTCCTTGAAGTCCCAGTCGCTGACCGTGTCCCAGCGGGTCTGCCAGTCGAGCAGTTGGTCCGCGCGCTCGGCCCAGAACGTATCGGGATCGTCGATGGATTGCTGATACCAGCGATCATAGGTTTGCCGATCCATCAGTGTCTGGCGTTTAAACGCCTCCGGAACCGGGTAGGTCTTTTGCTCGGACATGTCAGCCTCCTTCGTACTGCCCGCTGATGTTTATTGTCTGGCCGCCCCGCCCTGAAGCCACGGGGGTAATACGGCGCCGTATTATCGTGCCAACGGCGATACGCCTGGAATTAAACTATTGTCTAAAGACCGGCTTATCAAATGCCATTGAGGACAGTGTACCGCTAGCGGCGCTGGGAAAGGGACGTCTACTACCAAAGGCGAAGAGATGCGCGCGCGGGGAGGGGGTAGCATCAAGGGGCTGGATACAAAAACGCCGGCTCGAGGCCGGCGTTCAGGGCGAGGTGGTACAGGCGGCTCAGGCCACCTGCACCGGGATAGCGTTGCTGGTCCCTTTAACCTCGTTGCCTTCGTCCATGTAAATCAGACGGGGCTTATAATTGATCAGCTCGGAGCTGGAATAGTTGGCGTAGGCGCAGATGATCACGCGGTGCCCGGGCTGCGCCTTGTGGGCGGCGGCGCCGTTCACGGAAATCATCTTCGAACCCTCTTCGCCGCGGATCGCGTAGGTTTCGAAGCGCTCGCCATTGTCCAGGTTGTAAATCTGGATCTGCTCGTATTCAAGGATGCCGGCCATGTCCATAAGACGGCCGTCGATGGCGCAGGAGCCTTCGTACTCAAGTTCCGCATGGGTGACGCGGGCCTGGTGCAACTTGGCTTTCAGCATGGTGCACTGCATGTTGGTACCTCTCTAAACAACCCTTGCACGGGCACTGAATAACGGCCGCTGACAGGGGGGCGGCAGTATGCATGAATCACCGGTCACATACAATAAACCGGTGGGGGGCACCCCGTGCCCTGAGCCGACGCTGAGAGCGGCATTATAGGGCAGTCTCAGCCAATTTCACGGTCACATTGTCGATCAATCTGGGACGCCCCAGGCGCGCCGCCGCCGCGACCACCAAAGAGCGGTCGCCGGGGCCGGCGGGGACCAGGCTGTCGGCGTTGGCCACGGTCACGTAATCGACATCAAAGCCGTGCCCGGCGAGCGACGCCGCCAGGCGCTGTTCCAGGGCCCGGTAGTCGCGCTCGCCGGCCTCGATGGCGCGCCGCGCCTCCTGCAGGTGCTGCTGGAGCAGCGGCGCTCTGGTGCGCTCCTCGGCGGTGAGGAAGCCGTTCCGGGAGCTGCGCGCCAGGCCGTCCGGCTCCCGGTCGGTGGCGGCGCCGATCACGCGCACCGGCATCAGCAATTCCGCCACCATGCGGCGGATCACCGCCAGTTGCTGGAAATCCTTCTCGCCGAACACCGCCAGATCAGGCTGAACAATATTGAATAATTTGCTTACCACCGTGGTCACGCCCCGGAAATGGCCGGGCCGGTCGGCGCCGCACAGATAATCGCCCAGGGCGTCCACGTCCACCCAGGTCTGGTTGGTCCCCAGCGGGTAGATTTCCTCCACCGGCGGGGCGAACGCCATGGCCACCCCGGCGTCGCGCAGCTGGGCGCAGTCCGCGTCCAGGGTGCGCGGGTAGGCGTCGAAGTCCTCATTGGGGCCGAACTGAGTGGGGTTGACGAAAATCGACACCACCACCTCGTCGCTGTGGCGCCGGGCCTCGCGCACCAGGCTCAGGTGGCCCTCGTGCAGGTTGCCCATGGTGGGCACGAAGCCCACCCGTTTCCCGGCCTGACGCCACTGGCGCACGCGCTCGCGCACCTCGGCGACGGTATGCAGTAATTCCATGGTGGTCAGAAGCAGTGCTGTTCGGCGGGGAACTGGCCGTCCTTGACGGCCCGGTCGTAGGCGCGGAACGCCGCGGCCACATCGCCGCCGGCCTCCGCCATGAAGTCCTTCACGAAGCGCGCCGGGCTGGCATTGAGCCCGAGCATGTCGTGCATCACCAGCACCTGGCCGTCGCACTCCGGGGCGGCGCCGATACCGGTCACCGGGATGTTCACGGCGGCGGTGATTTCCGCGCTCAGGGCGCGCGGCACGCACTCCAGCAGCAGCATGGCGGCGCCGGCCTTTTCCAGGGCGACGGCGGCCTCCAGCAGCTCGCGGGCGCCCTGCTCGTCCTTGCCCTGGACCCGGTAGCCGCCGAAGGCGTTGACCGCCTGCGGGGTCAGGCCCAGATGCACGCAGGCCGGGACGCCGTTGCGCTTGAGCACGGTGACCGCTTCGGCCAGCCAGGCGCCGCCTTCCAGCTTGACCATGTTGGCGCCGGCCTGCATCAGCGCGCCGCTGGCCTCGAGAATGCGCTCCAGCGTGGCGGCGCCCAGGAAGGGCACATCGGCCAGCACCAGGCTGCCCTGGTTGCCGCGGGCCACGCACCGGGTGTGGTAGACCATGTCGTCCAGGGTCACCGGCACGGTGCTGTCACGGCCCTGGATCACGTTGCCCAGGGAATCGCCGATCAGGACGGCGTCCACGCCCGCTTCGCTGATCAGACGCGCGAAGGTGGCGTCGTAGGCGGTGAGCATGGAGAACTTCTCGCCGTCCTGCTTGCGCTTGTTGAGAGTGCGGATGGTAACGGGCATGGGTGTTTTCCCCCGGGAAACTGCGTTTAGACCAGCGGCCGGGGGTTAAAATAGTGGCGCCCGGTGCGGATGTCCAGCAACTCGGCCACCAGTTGCTGGTAGTCCGCGTCACCGCTGGCCAGGTCGATTTCCGCCGCGTTGACGATCAGCAGCGGGGCCCGGTCGTAGAAGTGGAAAAAGCGGGTGTAGGCGTCGTTGAGGCGGTCCAGGTAGTCCGGGTCGATGCGTTGCTCGAAGGCGTTGCCCCGTTTCAGCACCCGCTGGCGCAGAACCGGCGTGGGCGCCTGCAGGTAGATCACCAGGTCCGGCGCCGGGGCGTCGATCAGCATGTGCTGGTAGACGTTGTCGTAGAGGGCGAACTCGTCCTCGTCGAGATTCACCTCGGCGAACAGGCGGTTCTTGTCGACCAGGAAATCCGCCACCCGCGGGCCGGAAAACAGGTCCTGCTGGCGCAGCCCGCGCAGCTGGTCGGCGCGCTGAAACAAGAAAAACAGTTCGGTCTGCAGGGCGAAGCGGGCCGGGTCCTGATAGAAGCGGGTCAGAAACGGGTTGTCGTCGGCGCGCTCGAACAGGGTGTCGAAGCCGAAGGTGTCCGCCAGACGCTGGGCCAGGGTGGTTTTGCCGGCGCCGATGGGGCCTTCCACGGCGATGAAACGGGGCAGTTCGCCGTTGTCGCGCAGACGGTTAATGCGTTCGGTCAGCAAAGTGGTTCTCCTCCAGGCAGTGCAGGCGCTGCAGTGGCTGGGCGGCGACCGCAGGCCAATAGTCGGCCACCGGGGTGCCGTCCGGCAAGCGGCAATCGGGCAGCAGGTCGACCAGCGGGCCGATCACGAAGGCGCGCCGCGTGAGCTCGGGGTGGGGGACGGTGAGGCGGGGCAGGTCGAGGGTCCGCTGGTCCCATAACAGGATGTCCAGATCCAGGGTGCGCTCGCCCCAATGCCGGTGCCGCTCGCGGCCGGCGGCGTTTTCCAGCTGCTGCAAGGCGTCCAGCAGGGCCAGCGGGGCCAGCGTGGTTTCCAGGGCCGCCACCGCGTTGATGAAGTCGGGCTGGTCCTGGGGCCCCACCGGGGCGCTGGCGTAGAGATCGGAATGGCCCACCAGCCGGGTGTCGGGCAAGGCGGCCAGCGCCTCCAGGGTCCGGCACAGTCGCCGGCGGGGATCCGCCAGATTGCCGCCCAGCCCGATCACCACCATGCGTGTTCAGCCCTGGCTGTTGGCGGGTTTGCGCCGGCGCCGGCGGCGCTTGCCACCGCCGCTGGCGCCCTGGTTGGGGCCGAGCGCCTGCACCATCGCTTCGCGCTGGTCCTCGTCGGCGTCCTGGTAGCGCGTCCACCAGTCACCCAGGCCGGCGGGCAGTTCACCGGCCTGCTCGCGCAGCAGCAGGAAATCGTAGGCGGCCCGGAAACGGGGATGCTGCACCAGCGCCTCGGCGCGGCGGCCGCCACGGCGCGGCAGCCGGTCCTGCAGGTCCCACATTTCCCGCATCACGGTGGAGAAGCGGCGCGGAATGGCGGTGTGCTGAACCTGCTGGTTCAGGGCCCAGCCGGCGGCTTTGTGCAGGGCCGGGGCCGGCGGCATGCCGTCGGCGCGCAGCTTTTCCAGGCGCGCCACGGTCACCGGCCACAACAGTACGGCGAAGATGAACGCCGGCGTCACCGGTTTATCCTGCGCCAGCCGCCGGTCGGTGTTGTCCATGGCGGCCAGAATCAGTTTCTCCCAGACCTTGCCCTGGGGGCCCTTCAGGCTGCGGTCGGTTTCCGGGAACAGGAAATGGAACAGGCCCAGGTCCTGCAGTTGCTGCATGGAGGCGCGGGCATGGCCGCTGAGGAACAGTTTCAGCACCTCGTCGAACAGCCGCGCCGGCGGCACCTGCAGCAGCAGCTCGGCCAGTTCGGGAATCTTGCGGCTTGCCTTCTGGTCCAGCCGGAAGCCCAGCTTGGCGGCGAAGCGGGCGGCGCGCAGCATGCGCACCGGGTCTTCCCGGTAGCGCTGTTCGGGGTCGCCGATCAGGCTGATCTCGCCGCGCTCGATGGCGCGCCGGCTGCCGACAAAGTCGTACAACGCGAAGTCGGCGATATTGTAGTAGAGCGCATTGATGGTGAAGTCGCGGCGCAGGGCGTCTTCCTCGATGCTGCCCCAGGTGTTGTCGCGCAGCACCAGCCCGGTCTCTTCGTGGGCGGAGTGCTGGTCGCGGTCGAGTTCCTGGTCGTCCCGTTGAAAGGCGCGGAACGTGGAGACTTCGATCACTTCGCGGCCGAAACGCACATGCACGATCTGGAAGCGGCGGCCGATGATACGGCTGCGCTTGAACAGGCGCTGGACCTGCTCCGGCGTGGCGTCGGTGACCACGTCGAAGTCCTTGGGCTCGCGGCCGCACAGCAGGTCGCGCAGGCAGCCGCCCACCAGAAAGGCTTGAAATCCCTGCTCGTGCAACCCATACAGCACATTGAGCGCTGCCCTGGAGATCTGCTTGCGGGAAATCGGATGCTGGTCCCGGGGTATGATCCGCGCCTCGGGCAGGGCGGTGCCGCCGCTGGAACCTTTGCTCGCCACGGCGGTCAATGTTCTCAGAGGGCGGCCAAGCAGGCGTAGCGGGTAGGTGACGATGCCGGCGAGCCGGGCCAGGGCCCAGGTAAGAATTGCGTCGGCCCAGACCACGGGCATGACAAGCCAGGTAAGGGCGCTTTTAAGCCTCGGTGAAAGGTTACGTGCCATTGAGCAAAAAACGTCCTGACGGAATGAAAGGCGGCATGGTAGCACTTTTTGCCACGGGCTGGTTATTCGATCTGGAGAAAGGGCGGGCGGTCCGCCGGGCGTAAGCGATATGGCGGGCCTGGAAAGTAAAAAGGGACCACAACCTCGGTTGTGATCCCCTATGCGCTGATTCTGTTGTTGTTATTGTTTGTGTTTTTTTCTGCCTTGCGCCATAACCAATTTTTGTTACGGCATCTTGTTTTGGCTCCAAGTTTATTCTTCTTCTTTTCTTGTTCTTATTATGAGCCTTAACGCCGTTGTTGTTTTCCTTATGTGGCGTGGGATTCATAGTGCATGGATGGTTTTTCCATTGCAACAAGTTGTTAAACCCTTTCAAATCAAGCACTTATAAAAAAATGAAGAAATGTGAACAGTTATAAGCTCCGGCGCGGTAGCACACCTGTTACCGCCCTGTGTAGTAAGGTAACACTTCTGGGGTAACACCCCTCCCGGCCCCGTTCCGCACTGATTGAAACCGCAAAGGCAAGCACTGAAATTCACCGGCGGGTGCTCTTGCGGCGTGGAATGCCCAGGCGTTGCCGGCGTTCCCACAGGCTTTTCCGGCTGATCCCCAGCTTCTGGGCCAGCTCGGTCTCGGTCATGCTGTCCTGGTTTTCCAACACGAAACGGGTGAAATAGTCCTCCAGGGACAGATCCTCGGAGGGGTCCAGGCTGGCCCGGCTGACCCGCTGCGGGGTGCGGTTGGGGTTGAGGCCCAGTTGCGCGGGGCCGATGCCGTCCTCTTCGGTGAGAATCACCGCCCGCTCGATCACGTTTTCCAGCTCTCGCACGTTGCCCGGCCAGCTGTAGGCGCGCATGGCGGCGAGCGCGGCGTCGGTGAAGTACAGCACCCCACGGCTGAGCTTTTCGCAGCTGCGCGTCAGCAGGGTGGCGGCCAGTTGCTCAATATCGTCCTCGCGCTCGCGCAGGGGCGGCAGCTCCAGCTCCATCACGTTGAGGCGGTAATACAGGTCCTCGCGGAAGCGACCGTCGGTGACCCGGGCCGGCAAATCCATCTGGCTGCTGGCGATCACGCGCACGTCCACCCGGCGCGGCGACAGCGAGCCCTGGCGGTGGATCTCCCCTTGTTCCAGCAGGGTCAGCAGGCGGCTTTGCGCCTCGTTGGACAGCTCGCCCACTTCGTCAAGAAAGAAGGTGCCGCCGTCGGCGTTCTCGATGCGGCCGGGTTGGCTGTCGCTGCCGAACAGTTCCTCCAGTTGCAGGGTCTTGGGCAGAGCGGCGCAGTGCACCGTTACCAGCGGCGCGGCGGCGCGCTCGCTGTGTTCGTGCAGGGCGCGCGCGGTGAGCTCCTTGCCGGTGCCGGCCTCGCCGAGAATCAGCACCGGGGTGTCGGTGGGGCCGACGCGGCTGATGCGGTGCTTGAGATCGCGCATCGGCTCGCAGTCACCGATCATGGAGCGAACCGGGTAAGTGCGCTCCATGTCCTGGCGCAGCGCCTGGTTGCCCCGGTTGATGCGGCCTTCCTTGAGCACCCGCTGCACCGACATCAGCATTTCATCGTGGTCGAACGGCTTGGGGATGTAATCCACGGCGCCTTCGCGCATGGCGTCCACCGCCGAGCGCAGACTGGCGTAGCTGGTCATGATCAGCACCGGCACCGGGGCCGCCAGCTCGATCAGCGCGGTGCCGGGCTCGCCGGGCAGGCGCAGGTCGCTGATGATCAGGTCGCACTGGGTGAGGCCGTTCTCGCGGGCCTGTTCCACGGATTCCGCCTCAGCCACGGAGTGATCGTGCCGTTCCAGTAGTTTGCGCAGGGCGCCGCGAATCACCGGCTCGTCTTCAACGATCAGGATATGGCTCATGGTGCCGTTCCTTTTTTAATGCGTGCTCAAGTCGCCGGCGCTGAAGCGCGGCAGCTCGATGATAAAGCGGGTTCCACGGTCGCCGTCGATGGGGCTTTCCACCCATACCGTGCCGTGGTGGTCCTCGATAATACTGTAAACCAGCGCCAGACCCAGCCCCGTGCCCCTGCCGGGCGGTTTGCTGGTAACAAACGGCTCGAACAGGGCGGCACGCAATTCCTCGGGAATGCCGTGGCCGCGATCCTCCACCTGGATGCGCACCTTGTCGCCGTGCTCTTCACTGAGCACGCGGATCGCGTCGTCCGGGTCGCTGGCGTCCGCCGCGTTGCCGAGCAGGTTGACGAACACCTGCAGCAGGCGCTGGGGGTCGCCGATCACTTCCAGATCCGGCGCGCAGTGGTTCTCAAAGCGCTGTGCCCGATGGTCCGGGTCGAGCAGTAGCAGCGCAATGGCCTCGGCGGCGGTGGCGGCCACGTTCACCGGACCCTGGATGGTATCGCGCAGGCCGCCGGAGTGGCTGAACGTGACCAGGGATTCGACGATACGGGTGATGCGGCGGGTCTGCTCCATGATCTGGCTGGCGCTAAGGGTCTGCTCCTCGCGGTCGCATTCGCCGTCCAGGTTCTGCGCCAGGCAGGCGATGGCGGTCACCGGGTTGCCGATCTCGTGGGCCACGCCCGCCGCCAGCCGGCCGATTGATGCCAGGCGCTCGTTGTGGGCCAGGTGGGATTCCATCTGCCGCAGTTCGGTGATGTCCTCCAGCACCAGCACCAGGCCGCCGGCCTGCTCGCTGGGGCCCGGGCTCTGGATCAGCGATTTGTGCAGGCTGACCCAGCGGGACTGGCCGTCCACCTCCAGATGGCGCTGCGGCTCGTGCATCGCTTCGCCGCGCCCGAATTCGGACAGCAGGTCGCCCCAGGGCGCCGGCAGATGCGCCAGCCGCGAGCCGATGGTGTGCTCGGCGTCGATGCCGGTGAGGTGTTCCACCGCCCGGTTCCAGCCGATGATCTCGCCGTCGCCGCCCAGGGAAATCACGCCCATGGGCAGCTCCAGCAGGGTCTGGCGATGGAAGCGGCGCAGGCTGTCCAGCTCCGCGGCCAGGCCGGAGAGGCGGTCGCGGTACTGCTCCAGACGCGATTCGATGAACTGGATGTCCTCGCTGGATTCGCCGTCCTGGGGCTTGTAGGGCAGGTTGTCGTCCATCAGCTGATGGGCCACGGACGGCCCCAGCAGGCCGGACAGGTTGGTCTCCAGCTGGTCACGCAGGCGCCGCAGCGCGTAGGGCCGTGTTTCGTTGGCATTCAGTTGCAGGTCGCCGAGGGCCATGTCCACTTCCCGGGCGGCGGTGCCGGGCCCCAGCGGCCCGCTCAGCGCGGTGACGAACTCGTCCACGGTCTGGGCGCTGAGATCCCAGCGGTAGGGGCGGCGCAGGCTGTCCACCGCGCAGGCTTCGGCGGCGGTGCGCTCCGACCGGGACATGGGCGTGACGATGGAGATGATCGCGTACACCACGCCGTTGAGGGCCACCGACACGATCGCCACCTGGTTCCAGTGGTCGGCGCCTTCGGCCCGGCGCAGGCCGAACATTTCCACCAGGTGCTGGGCGTGCCAGTCCGGGTACACCATGGGCAGCAGCAGCGCCGCCAGCCACACCGCGAAGCCGGCGCACAGACCGGCGTACAGGCCGTTGCGGTTGCCCGACGGCCAGAACAGGGTGCCGATCAGGCCGGGCACGAACTGCAGCGCGGCGACGAACGACAGCACGCCCAGTTCCACCGCCGAATGATTGGGCCCGGCCAGGCGGTAGAACACATAGGCCAGGGCGAGAATCGCGGCGATCAGCACGCGCCGGGTCCAGAGCAGATTCCGGTACAGGTCCTGGGCGGAATTGAGCGGGCTGGCGGGCAGGATCAGGTGGTTCAGGCACATGCCCGACAACGACAGGATGGCGACGATCAGCATGCCGCTGGCGCCGGCCAGACCGGCCAGATACCCCAGCACCGCGCCGCCGCCACCGTTGGCCAGGCCCACACCCAGAGTGAAGTAGTCCGGTGAGGTGGTGGCGTTGCTGGCCAGCGCCGCCCACAGAATGATCGGCACGCACAGCGCCATCACCAGAAACAGCAACGGCAGCCCCCAGCTCGCCGACACCAGGGCGCGGGGATTGAGGTTCTCGGTGAACGCCATGTGGAACATGTGCGGCATCACCACGGCGGACACGAAAAACGCCATGATCAGGCTGTGCCAGGTGTTGTCCTGCAGCGGCGCGTACAGGCGCGACAGCATCTCCGGGTGCTGGTCCAGCCACACGCCCAGGCCGCTGGGCCCGTCGAACACGCCGAACAGGCCGATCAGCGCCACCGCCGCGAACGCCGCCACCTTGATCAGGGACTCGGTGGCGATGGCCACCACCAGGCCTTCGTGGCGTTCGCGGGCGGTGGCGTGGCGGGCGCCGAACAGAATCGCGAACAGCGTGATCAGCAGGCAGAACCAGAACGCCACCCAGGCCGGGTCCGGCTCGCCGGTGAGAATCTGGATCGATTCCGCCACCGCTTTTATCTGCATCGACAGCAGCGGCAGCATGCCGACCACCATCATCACGGTGGTCAGCGCGCCGGCCAGGCGGCTGCGGTAGCGGAACGCGAACAGGTCGGCCAGGGAGCTGAGCTGGTAGGTGGTGGTGAGCCGCAGGATCGGCGCCAGCAGTATCGGCGCCAGCAGGAACACGCCGGAGATACCCAGGAAGTAGGCGAGGAAGTTGTAGCCGTAGTCGTGGGCGTAGCCCACCGAGCCGTAGATCGCCCAGGCACTGGCGTAGACGCCCAGGGAAAAGACATAGACCGCCGGGTGGCGCACCAGACGCGCCGGGATCCAGCCCTTCTCGGTGATCCACGCCACCAGGAACAGAAACAGCAGGTAGGCGCCGGCGATCAGAATCAGATCGCTGACACTATAGGCCATCGACATCCCGACTCCTGGCGATCCAGTAGCTCAATGCGATCAGCCCCAGCCAGACCAGATAGGGGCGGTACCAGGCGCGGCCGCCTTCGCTCCACCAGTCGATCAGGGACGGTGACAACAGATAGGTGCCGAGAATAAAAATGATCAGCAGCCGGTCGGTGTACATGATCGCTTCCTAAATCGAGGGTGGCGGCAGCCGGCGCCCGCCGGGCTGGTGGGCCGGCGTCCAGTTCGCGCGGGCCCAGGCCAGTTGCTCCGCCACGCCGGCGTCGCGCAGTGTCGGCGGCGGTGTCAGCCCCACATAGCCGAGAGCGGTGAACAGGAAGCCGCCGGGCCGTTCACTGTCGAGCGCGGCGGCGCCGGCGGACTTGCTCATCTTGCCGCCGGCCGGGTCCATCACCACCGGCAGATGAGCGTAGCATGGCGCGGCCTGGCCCAGGCACTCCAGCACCCATTGCTGGCGCAGGGTGGAGGCCAGCAGGTCGCTGCCGCGGACCACGTCGGTGATCGCCATTTCCGCGTCGTCCAGCGCGCACGCCAGCTGGTAGCCGAACAGCCCGTCGCGGCGGCGTATCACGAAGGCGCCGCCCTCCAGGGCCAGATCGGCGTGCACCCGGCCCTGCAGCCGGTCGTCAAGCCACAGCGGCGTGTCGGGCACCGTCAGACGCACCGCGCGGTCCGGCCCCGGCGGCTGGGCCACGGCGGGGCCGGGGTGAATGTGATCCAGGGCTTTCAGTTGTTTGCGCGACAGGGTGCAGTAAAACGCCTTGCCCTCCGCCAGCAGGGTGTCCACCGCCCGCTGATAATGATCGCTACGCCGGCTTTGATAGACCGGGTCGCCGTCCCAGTGCAGTTGAAAGGCGTCCAGTTGTCGCAGGATGGTGTCCACCGCCCCCGGTTGCTGGCGGGGCGGGTCCAGATCGTCGATGCGCAGCAGCCACTGGCCGCCGTGGTAACGGGCGTCCAGCCAGCCGGCCAGCGCCGTTACCAGCGAGCCGAAATGCAGCGGCCCCGAAGGCGTGGGGGCGAAGCGCCCCCGGTACGGCCGGTTCACCCGGCCAGCTGTTTTTCCTTGATTTCCGCCAGTTCCTTGCAGTCGATGCAGAGCTCGGCGGTGGGGCGGGCTTCCAGGCGGCGGATGCCGATTTCGATGCCGCAGGCATCACAGAAGCCGTAATCGTCCTTGTCGATCTGGTCGAGCGCTTTTTCGATCTTCTTGAGAAGCTTGCGCTCGCGGTCGCGGGTGCGCAGCTCCAGAGCGAATTCTTCTTCCTGGGTGGCCCGGTCGGCCGGGTCCGGCAGGTTGGCCACTTCGTCCTGGAGGTGGTGCATGGTGCGGTCGGCTTCCTCCATCAGTTCCTGGCGCCAGGCCAGCAGAATCTGACGGAAATGGGCGCGCTGTGCTTCGTTCATGTACTCCTCGCCTTGGTTGGGCGTGTAAGGCGTAAAACCATGAATGAGCGTTTCCGCCTTGGAGGCGGAGGATGCGGATTTCTTCACCTTGGATGTCACCTGATTGGAAGATGGAGAACGGGACGGCGGCCTGTCCATGCTGCCGGTAGCCCTCCTGGCGGTCCCCGGGGAACGCGTGCTGCTCGGTTGGGCGGAGGCCGGACGATTGGGGTTCGTGGCCGGCGCGGCGGTAGCCTTCCGAGCGGTGCTTTTCTTCGCCGCCGCCTTTTTGGCGACGGGTTTGGCGGCTTTGCCGGCGGCGGTTTTTGCCGGCGCCTTTTGGGCCGCGCTCTGTTTGGCCGGTGCTTTCGGCGTTGTCGCGGATTTAGCGGTCGCGGCTTTCTTCACGGCGGCTTTCTTCGCCGTGGGCTTTTTCGCGGCGGTCTTCTTCACTGCGGCCTTCTCCACTGCGGCCTTTTTGGCCGCCGGTTTGCTCGCCGGCTTTTTGCTGGCGGCTTTCTTGGCCGGAGCGGTTGCGGCTTTTTTCACCGTGGTCTTCTTCGCCGCCGGTTTCTTTACCGCGGCTTTTTTCGCGGTCGCCTTTTTGGCGGCCGCTTTGGTAGCGGTGGTTTTCCTGGTGGGGGCGGCCGTGGCGCGTTTCGGGGTGGTCTTGGCGGCGGCTTTTTTAGCCGGGGCCTTCTTTACGGCCGCTTTCTTGGCGACCGCTTTTTTAGCCGTCGTCGTTTTCGTGGTGGCTTTTTTGGAAGCCGCGCTGCCCGCCTTGCTGGCCGTTTTCTTCTTGCTCTTGCTACCGGTGGCCATTTTGATCAACTCCCTTAACATAGTCACGACTCGCTACCTAAGAGCCCAGATCCCTGCAGGCGACAGCCGCCCTTGCACAGGGCCGCCCAATCCAGGACAGATAATAGTGTAACCTTCGACCTTACCGCTTTATTGCAAGCCTTGTCACTATTCAGCACAGTCGCGGTTTTTCCGGCGAGATTCGCTGTTGGCGCGGCTTGCGAAGCGGGGGCGTTCCCTTGCCCGCGCACGCATTGCGTGGCGAAACCACGGGATTATAACGACACCCAGGCCACAGGAAAGGGGTTTTTCTTGAACCGTCCCATCTTGTCTCATCTTGCCGAACAGGCGCCGCCGTTTCATGTCATGGCGTTGCTGGAGCGGGCCCAGGCCCTGGAAGCCGCCGGCCACGACATCCTGCACCTGGAAGTGGGCGAGCCGGATTTTCCCTGCGCCGCCCCGATCATGGACGCGGCGCGGCGCGCCCTGGACCGGGGCCAGACGCGCTACACGCCCGCCGCCGGCCTGCCCGCGCTGCGCGAAGCCATTGCCCGGGACTACCGTGATCGGCTCGGCGCCTCGGTGAGCCCGGCCCAGGTGGTGGTGACGCCGGGCGCTTCGGGAGCGCTGCAATTGATTATGGGCGCCCTGTTGAACGCCGGCGACGAGGTGCTGCTGTGTGACCCGGGCTACCCCTGCAACCGCCAGTTCGTGACCCTGTTCGGCGGCGTGCCCCGCCCCCTGCCGTTGAGGCCCGAAGACGGCTTCCGGCTGACCGCCGACACCCTCGAGGCGGCCTGGACCGAGCGCACCCGGGTGGCGATGGTGGCCAGCCCGGACAACCCCACCGGCAACCGCACCGACGGCGCCGGGCTGGCGGGCCTGGCCCGCGACTGCAGGGCGCGCGGCGGCACCCTGGTGGTGGACGAGATCTATCAGGGGCTCTGTTACGGGGCGCCGGCGGATACCGTGCTGCGCCACGGCGACGAGGCGGTGGTGATCAACAGCTTCAGCAAGTACTTCGGCATGACCGGCTGGCGGCTGGGCTGGCTGGTGGCGCCGCAAGCCTGGGTGCCGGCCATCGAGCGGCTGGCGCAGAACTGGTTTCTGGCGCCGTCCACGGTGGCCCAGCACGCCGCCATGGCCGCCTTCGGCGAGGAGAGCCTGGCGATCGCCGAGCAGAGGCGCCAGCTTCTCGACCGGCGCCGCACCCTGCTGATGGAGGCCCTGCCCGGCATGGGCCTGCCGGTGGTGGGCGGCGCCGAGGGCGCCTTCTACCTGTATCTGGATGTGAGTGCGCACACCGACGACAGCTTCGCGTTCTGCCGGGACCTGCTGGAACGCACCGGGGTGGCGCTCACGCCGGGGCTGGATTTCGGCGCCCACCATCATCCCGAACGCTATCTGCGACTCGCCTATACCTGCGAGGAAAGCCGCCTGCACGAAGCCCTTGAGCGGCTGCGCGCCTATCTGGAGAGACCGTGAATTTTGATCCCCCTCTGCGCGAGGTGACGCTGCTGCGCCGCTACAAGCGCTTTCTCGCCGATGTACGTCTGCCCGACGGCAGCGAGACCACGGTGCACTGCCCCAACACCGGCTCGATGAAAAACTGCGTGCTGCCCGGCCAGGAACAGGCGGCGCTGATCTCCGACAGCGGCAACCCCAAGCGCAAATACCGCCACACCCTGGAAGCGGTGCGGGTGGCGCACGGTTACTGGGCGGGGGTGAATACCGGCCGCACCAACGCTCTGGTGGCCGAGGCGCTTAGCGCCGGCCGCATCGACGGCCTGTCCCCGGCGGACGGCGTGGAGCGCGAAGTGACGTTCGCGGAGAGCCGCTTCGATCTGGCCCTGGGCGAGCGCGCCGCGCCGCACACCTTTATCGAGGTCAAGAATGTGACCCTGGGGCCGGCCCCGGGCGAGGTGGACAGTGGCGAGATTCGTTTCCCGGATTCGGTGACCGAACGCGGCCAGAAGCATTTGCGTACCTTGATGGCCGCCGCGCGGGAGGGGTACCGGGCAGTGCTGTTCTTCTGTGTACAGCACGGCGGCGCCCGTTCCGCCGGGCCCGCCGACGATGTGGACCCGGTGTACGGGCAGCTGCTGCGGGAGGCGGCGGGCGCCGGGGTGGAAATCCTGGCCTGGCGCACGCGGATGAGCACCGGCGAATTCGTGCTGGATGCGCCGGTGCCGGTGGTGCTGCCCTGACGGTGTCAGGGTTCGAGCAGGCGCTGCATGGTGGCCAGCTCCTGCTCGAGATCATTGATGTGGTCCTGCCAGTAGCGCGGCGAGTCGAACCAGGGAAACGCCAGCGGGAACGCCGGGTCGTCCCAGCGCTGCGCCAGCCAGGCGCTGTGGCGCAGCATGCGCCGGGCCCGTAGCGGCTCGATCAGGCGGCGCTGCTCCCAGGGAAACGGCAGGAAGGTTTCATAGCCCTCGGACAGGGTGCGCAGTTGCTGGCTGTTCTCCTCCGCGTCGCCGGAGAGCAGCATCCACAGATCCTGCATGGCGGGGCCGCGCACGCTGTCGTCCAGATCCACGAAGTGCGGCAGGTCGTCGCGCCACAGAATATTGCCGGTGTGGCAGTCGCCGTGCACGTTGATGGCCTGCCAGGTGATCCCGTCCAGCCGCCGCTCCATGGCCTCGATCAGTGCCCCGCCCAGGTCCCGGTAGCGCCCCGAGAAGTTGGGGTCGACCACGCCCTGATTGACGTAGTCCACGGCGGCCCGGCAGTCGGCGATGATGTCGATGGCCGGGCGGGTCTGGAAGGGGCGGTCGTTGCCGGCCGCGTGCCAGCGGGCCAGGGTGCGGCCCAGCACCAGCAGGTGGTCGGCGTTGTCCAGTTCCGGGGCATGGCCGCCCTGGCGCGGGAACACCGTGAAACGGAAGTCGGCGTGGTAGAACAGGGTCTCGCCGCGGTCGTTGGCCAGGGGCGCCACCACCGGCAGTTCCTGCTCGCGCAGGAAGCGGCTGAAGGCGTGCTCCTCGAGAATTTGGGCGTCGCTCCAGCGCTGCGGCCGGTAGAACTTCACCACCACCGGCGTGGTGTCTTCCAAACCGACCTGATAGACCCGGTTTTCGAAGCTGTTGAGCCCCATCAGTCGGCCGTCGGTGACGAAGCCGGCGCTGTCCACGGCGTCGAGAATCACGTCCGGGGTGAGGGCGTCGAACGGATGGGTGGAGCCTTCCTGGTCGGTCATGACGAATGCTCGGTTAAGCGGTGGCTTCGGCGTTGCCCACCCAGATTTCCCCGTCGCGGACGTCCAGCGGTACCGCGGTAAGGCTGTCGCCGCTGCAGGGGCCGGACAGACAGGCGCCGTTTTCCGGTTCAAACAGGGCGCCGTGGTTGGCGCACACCAGAAAGCGGCCGTCGTCGTCCATGAACTGGTCGGGCATGAAGTTCAGTTCAATGCCCAGGTGCGGACACCAGTTCAGGTACGCATGGAACTGGCCGTCGAATTTGACCACGATCACCGACTGCTCGCCGACCATGAATTCCCGGGCGCTTTCCTCGCCGATGTCCTCGGTTTTGCAGACTGCTTGCATGGCTCCCCCTTTTTTATTCGCCCAGTACCTGCTTGCGCACTTCCAGATGCGCCTCGGCGGGGAGGCGCGGGCCGAATTCGGTGACCAGCCGCGAGCTGGCGGCGGCCGCCAGCCGGCCGGCGGTGGCGTGGTCATGGCCGTGGGTGAGGGCGTACAGATACGCGCCGGCGAACATGTCGCCGGCGCCGTTGGTGTCGATGGCTTTAACCGGCGTCGCGTCGACCTGGTGGACCCGCTCGCCGTCCCAGATCAGCGCGCCTTCCGCGCCGCGCGTCATCACCAGGGCGCGGCACAGCGGCTTCAGCGCCTCCAGCGCGGCCTGCGGGCTGTCGGTGTCGGTGTAGCCGAGGGCTTCCGCCTCATTGCAGAACAGCAGGTCGACGCCGTCGCCCAGCATTTCCGCCAGGCCGTCGCGGAAGAACTGCACCATCGCCGGATCGGAGAACGTCAGCGAAGTGCGCACGCCGTGCTTTTCCGCCAGCTGGCGTAGACGGACGGCGGCGGCGCGGGCGCTGTCGGAGCTCACCAGATAGCCTTCCAGGTAGACGAACTCGGAGGCGGCGATGGCGTCTTCGTCCAGTTCCTGTTCGCCGACCGACTGGGAGATGCCCAGAAAGGTGTGCATGGTGCGTTCCGCGTCCGGTGTGATCATCACCAGGCATTTGCCGGACACACCGTCCTCGCGGGTGCCGGTCATGTTGGTGTCGACGCCGGCGGCCTGCAGGTCGCGCACGAAAAAGTCACCGGTGTCGTCGTCGGCCACCTTGCAGGCGTAGTAGCCACGGCCGCCGAAGTGGCGTGCCGCCACCACGGTATTGCAGGCGGAGCCGCCGCAGGTGTGCTTGTGGGGTTCGGCTTCGCCGGCCAGCGCAGCCACCAACTCCTGCTGGCGCGCCTCGTCGACGAGCGTCATCAGGCCCTTGCTCAAATCCAGACGGGTCAGGAATTCATCGGTTACTTCCACTTCGGTATCCACCAGGGCATTGCCGAGGGCGTAAACGTGGTATTTCTTTTCCATGCGGACTCCGGGCCGGTTAACAAAAGAGGCCATTATGGTGGCGCCGACCTCCCATGCCAAACCGGGTTTGTCCGCCCGGTGACTGTGACGCCACTCATAAAGACTCCGATAACAGTGTAAAACCGGGTGTTCTTGCGTAGGCTCCCGGCCACCGTCTCACTATACTCGCGACCATGGCGAAGAATGCGAAAAAGCCGGCGTCCGCCCGTAAAGGGTCCGCGCGCCGCCCCGCTAAGTCGGGAAACAAACGAAACACCCGGTCCGCGGGGCGACGCTGGTTCAGCTGGCGGTTCATCGCCAAGGTATCGGTGGTGCTGCTGGTGCTGGCGGCCGCCGGGCTGGCCTATCTGGACGCCTATGTGCGCGACCGGTTCGACAGCCACGTCTGGCAGTTGCCGGCGCGCGTTTACGCGCGTCCGGTGGAGTTGTATCCCGGCCGGGTTCTGGCGCGCAACGACATGCTCAAGATGCTGGAGTTGATGCGCTACCGTCGCGCCGGTGGCGCGCCCACCCCGGGCAGCTACACCACCGACGGCAACACCCTGGTGATCCATACCCGTGGTTTCCGCGACAGCGACGGCGGCGAGCCGGCCCAGCGCATTCGCGTCACGCTCGGCGGCGGACAGATCAGCGCGCTGGACAGCAACGACGGCGATTCGCTGGCCCGGCTGGAGCCGCTGCAGATCGGCAGCATCCACCCCGGCCACACCGAGGACCGGGTGTTCGTGCCCCTGGACCGGGTGCCGCCGCTGCTGGTGCAGATGCTGCTGGCCACCGAGGACCGTGATTTCTATGAGCACCACGGGGTCTCGCCACGGGGGTTGGCCCGCGCCATGGTGGCCAACGTAAAAGCCGGCGGCCTGGTGCAGGGCGGCAGCACCCTGACCCAGCAGCTGGTAAAGAATTTCTGGCTCACGCAGGACCGCACCCTGGCCCGCAAGCTGGTGGAAATGCCGATGGCGGTGTTGCTGGAGCTGCACTACAGCAAAGAGCAGATCCTCGAGGCCTACCTCAACGAAGTGTATCTGGGCCAGGACGGCAAGCGCGCCATCCACGGCATGGGGCTGGGCGCCCAGTTCTATTTCGGGCGACCGCTGGAAGAGCTGGAGCCCCATCAGCTCGCCACCCTGGTGGCCCTGTTGAAGGGCCCCAGCTACTACGACCCGCGCCGTAACCCGGAGCGTTCCCTGGCGCGTCGCAACACGGTGCTCAAAGTGGCCCTGGAAGAGGGCGCGTTGAGCGATCAGGAGTACCGGCGTTTCCGCGAACGGGATCTGGAAGTGGTGCCGCGCGGCGCGTCGCCGCTGTACGCCTTCCCGGCGTTCATTGATCTGGTGCGCCGTCAGCTGGCCCGGGATTATCCGGCCGACGTGCTGGGCGAGGAGGGCCTGCGGATTCACTCCACCCTGGACGTGCTGGCGCAGCTGGCCTCCGAGAAGGCGCTCAGTGAGCACCTCAACAGCCTGGACGCCTCCGGCGACGCGCTCAACGGCGCGGTGGTGGTGGTGGCGCCGGCCCAGGGCGACGTGCTGGCGCTGGTGGGCAGCCGTGAGTCCCGCGCCCAGGGTTTCAACCGCGCCCTGGACGCCACCCGGCCGATGGGCTCGCTGGTCAAGCCGGTGGTGATGCTCACCGCGCTGCAGCAGCCCAAGCGCTACAGCCTGGCCACCCCGGTGGCGGACGAGCCGATCACCGTGCCGCTGACCACCGGCAAGAAGTGGACCCCGCAGAACTTCGACGGCGAATCCAAGGGCCCCATCCCGCTGGTCGACGCGCTGGCCTATTCACGCAACCAGGCCACCGTGCGCCTGGGCATGGACGTGGGGCCGGACGCGGTGGTCCGGACCCTGTCTCAGCTGGGCGTGAAAAAGACCGTCCCGGCCTACCCCAGTATTCTGCTCGGCAGCATCGGCATGACGCCCTTCGAGGTGGCGATGCTGTACCAGCCGCTCGCCACCGGCGGCTTCGCCACGCCGTTGCGTTCGATCACCGATGTGCTGGATAAGGACGGCGAGCCGCTGGCCCGCTATCCGGTGGACACCGAAGAGGTGATCGATTCCGGGCCGGCCTATCTGATTCAGTGGGGCATGCAGCAGGTGGTGGAGAAGGGCACCGCCCGTTCCGCCCGCTCGGTGCTGCCCGCGGACCTGAAAGTGGCCGGCAAGACCGGCACCAGTGATGAATACCGGGACGCCTGGTTCGCCGGCTTTTCCGGCAACCACCTGTCGGTGGTCTGGGTGGGCCGTGACAACAATAAAAACGCCCGTGTGACCGGCTCATCCGGCGCGCTCCCGGTGTGGAGCCGGCTGATGGCCGGCCTGCCGCAGACCAGCCTGTCCCAGGTGCCGCCGCCGGGCGTGGAAGAGGTGTGGATGGATCCGTCCGGGGAGAAAACCAGTGGCAAAGGCTGTTCCGGCGCCCGGAAATACCCGATGCTGGAGGCCTCCATCCCGGAGCAAAGCGACGGTTGCGGTAGCGCGACCCAGGTTAAGGAAGGAGTGGTGGAATGGTTCAAGGGCTGGTTCGACTAACGCTGCTGGCGGTGCTGTTGCTGTCCGGCTGCGCGGTGACGCCGCCGGCGGAGAAAGCGGAGCCGGTCACCGCCGACACCGAGTTGCAAGGGTCTCCGGCGATGGCGCTGCTGAGCCGCGCCGAGCAGGCCCGTGCCCAGGGAGAGACCGGCGCGGCCAGCCGCTACCTGGAACGGGCGCTGACCATGGCGCCCAACTCCTCGTGGCTGTACCGCGAGCTGGCGCTGCTGCGGCTGGAAGAGGGCGACGGCCATGCCGCCGAAGGCTTTGCCCAGCGCGCCCTGCGCCTGGCGCCGGACAACGACGACTACCGCGCCGAGCTGTGGGAGCTGGTGGCCGCCGCCCGCGCCGAGCAGGGCGACCGCAGCGGCGCCGATGAAGCGCGCGCGCGGGCCCAGGCCCTGCGGCAGCCGGACCGCGCATGACCCCGGCGGTAAAAATGGCGGAGGACGCCGGCGTCGATTTCCGGCTGCACCGCTACCAGCACGACCCCGGTGCCGAAAGCTACGGCCTGGAGGCCGCCCAGCTTCTGGATCTCGACCCGCGCCGGGTGTTCAAAACGCTGCTGGCGGTGGTGGATGACCAGCCCCAGGTGGCCATGGTGCCGGTGCACCTGAGCCTTGATCTGAAAGCGCTGGCCAAGGCGGCCGGCGGCAAGAAGGCGCAGATGGCCGACGCCGATCTGGCGCAGCGGATCACCGGCTATGTCCTGGGCGGCATCAGTCCGCTGGGTCAGAAACGCCGGTCGCCGCTGTGGCTGGACCAGAGCGCGTTGAGTTTCGATACCCTTTACATGAGTGCCGGACGGCGGGGTCTGGAAATCGAGATGGCGGCGGTGGATCTGTTGGCGCTGACCGCGGGCCAGTGTGCTGTTCTGGCTCGTTGACCCGGAGCTCCTTGGAAGATTCATCGCCAGGGCTGCTACGAAGCTCGGTTTGTGGGAGCTTGCCTTGCAAGCGAAAGGCCGGCTTTGCCGGCCGGCAGGATTCCAGAGACCTTGTTTGAGCTGCCGTTAGAGGGGACTCTGGCATCCTGCCGGGAGCTTCGCTCCCTTTCGCGGGCAGGGCCCGCTCCCACAAGCTACCACCATGCTAGCCCGCTGAGCCCCATTAAAGCGTGTTGAAGGCGTCCCGGGCGGCCTGGATGGTGGTGTCGATGTCGTCGTCGCTGTGGGTGATCGACACGAAGCCGGCTTCGAAGGCGCTTGGCGCCAGATAGACACCGCGGTCGAGCATGGCGTGGAAGAAGCTGTTGAAGCGCGGCTGGTCGCAGGCCATGACCTCGTCGAAGCGGCTGATGCGGGTCTGGTCGGTGAAGAACAGGCCGAACATGCCGCCCGCCTGCGTGGTGTGGAAGCCGACGCCGGCGCCCCGGGCGGCTTCGGCCAGGCCCGCGGTGAGCCGTTCGGTTTTCGCTTCCAGCTCTTCGTAGAAGCCGTCGCGGCGCAGCTGTTTCAGCGTCGCCAGGCCGGCGGCCATCGCCACCGGGTTACCGGACAGGGTGCCGGCCTGATAGACCGGGCCCAGCGGTGACAGCTTTTCCATGATTTCCCGTTTGCCACCGAGCGCGCCCACCGGCATGCCGCCGCCGATGATCTTGCCCAGGGTGGTGAGGTCCGGGGTCACGCCGTAGCGGGCCTGGGCGCCGCCCCGGGCGACCCGGAAGCCGGTCATCACCTCGTCGAAGATCAGCACCGCGCCGTACTGGTCGCACTGCTCGCGCAGGGCTTCCAGAAAGCCCTGGGTGGGCGGCACGCAGTTCATGTTGCCGGCCACCGGTTCGACGATCACGGCGGCGATCTGGTCGCCCTGGGCCTTGAAGACTTCGGCCAGGCCGCCGGCGTCGTTGAAGTTGAGGGTCAGGGTGTCGTCGGTGACCGCCTTGGGCACGCCCGGTGAACTGGGCGTGCCCAGGGTGAGCGCGCCGGAGCCGGCTTTCACCAGCAGGCTGTCCACATGGCCGTGGTAGCAACCCTCGAATTTAATCACCTTGTCGCGGCCGGTGTGGCCGCGCGCCAGACGCAGCGCGCTCATCACCGCTTCGGTGCCGGAGTTGACCATGCGCACCATGTCCATGGACGGCACCATCTCGCAGACCAGGTCGGCCATGTCCACCTCGGCGGCGGTGGGGGCGCCGAAGCTGAGGCCGTCGGCCACCGCCTTGAGCACCGCTTCGCGCACTTCCTGGTTGTTGTGGCCGAGGATCATCGGCCCCCAGGAGCCGACGTAATCCACGTAGCGGTTGTCGTCCTCGTCGAACAGATAGGGGCCTTCCGCGTGGCGGAAGAACACCGGTGTGCCGCCCACGCCCTTAAAGGCGCGGACCGGGGAATTAACGCCGCCGGGGATGTGTTTCTGGGCACGGCGGAACAGTTGTTCGGAATGCTTGCGACTCATTGGGACTCCTTGAAGGGGGGCGCCGGGAAGGCGGCGTGCAGCCGCCGGGCGGCGGCTTCCACGTCGGCGTCGTCGGCGTGGCCGAACAGGGCGTGGATAACGGCCACCAGGTCGGCGCCGGCCTCGATCAGTTGGCGGGCATTATGCGGATTCACTCCGCCGATCGCCACCAGCGGCAGGGAGAAGCGGCGGCGTGCTTCGCGCAGGGTGTCCAGGGACGCGGGCGGCGCGCCCGGCTTGGTGCGCGATTCGAAAAAGCGGCCCAGGGCGAGATAGTCGGCGCCCTCGTCGGCGGCTTTTTGCGCCAGATCAAGACGACCATGGCAGGACACGCCGATCAGCTTGTCGTCGCCGAGCAGCATGCGCGCGCGGCCGACCGCGCCGTCGCTCTGGCCCAGGTGCACGCCGTCGGCTTCCACTTCCGCCGCCAGGGCGGCGTCGTCGTTGACGATAAAGCGCGCGCCGTAGTCCTTGCACAGCAGGGCCAGCCGCGCGGCCCGGTGGCGGCGGGTGTCGGCGTCGGCGGGTTTGTCGCGGTACTGCAGCAGCGTGGCGCCGCCGCGTAGGGCCGCTTCGGCGGCGCTGAGCACGCGGTCGCCGGGCGTCAGCTGCGGATCGCTGATGGCGTAGAGGCCCTGCAGGGGCTGGCTCATGGTGTCAGGCTCCGGTCCGGTACGAACTGGCCGCCGCCGGGCTGCCAGGCGTGCTGCAGGGTGCGGTGCAGCCACGCCTGGGCGTCGCCGACGGCGTCTTCCAGGGGCAGGCCGCGGGCCAGCAGGCTGGCGATCGCCGAGGCCAGCGAGCAGCCGGAGCCGTGGTACACCTCCGGCAGGCGCGGCCATTCCCATTGGCGGTGGTGCTCGCCCTGGAACAGGTGGTTGGCGACCTGGTCGGTGTCGTCGTGGGTCCCGGTCACCAGCACCGCGCGGCCGCAGCGCCGGGTGAGCGCGGCGCCCGCCTCGGCCACCCCTGTTTCGCCGCTCAGTTGGCCGGCTTCGGGGAGGTTGGGCGTGAGCACGGTGGCCTGGGGGGCGACCCGGTCCATCAGGGCCTCGTTGAGGTCGCCCTGTGCCAGGCTGCCGCCGGACTCGGCGGCGAGCACCGGGTCCAGGACCACGGGCACGCCGGGCAGGCGGGCCAGCAGGCGGGCGATCCATTCCACCGTGGCCACCGAGCCGGTCATGCCGATCTTCACCGCCTGGAACTCATAATCGGCGAGCAGGGCGTCCGCCTGCTGTTCAAGAAGCTCCAGCGGGGTCAGTTGAAAGCTGCTGACCTTGCGGCTGTTTTGTACCGTCAGCGCGGTGATCAGCGTGCTGGCGAAGCCGCCGGTGCTTTGGATCGCCTCGATGTCGGCGTGGATGCCGGCGCCACCGGACGGGTCGTGGCCCGCGATGACAAGAATATTAGGTCTCATTGAATACGCTCAAAACGGTTTCACCACCGCCAGGATAACAATCGCCACCAGCAGTAACACCGGCACTTCGTTAAAGATACGGTAGAACTTGTCGCTCTTGGTGTTGGCGTCGGCGGCGAACTTCTTCAGGTAGGCCAGACAGACGTGATGGTAGCCGATCAGCAGCACCACCAGGGTGATCTTGGCGTGCAGCCAGCCCTGGGTTTTGTAGTAGTCCCAGTTCAGCGCCAGCATCCAGATGCCCAGCACCAGGGTGGCGATCATGGACGGGTTCATGATGCCCCGGTAGAGCTTGCGCTCCATGATCTTGAAGCGGTCGCGGCTGGTCTGGTCCTCGGCCATGGCGTGGTAGACGAACAGGCGGGGCAGATAAAAGATCGCCGCGAACCAGCAAATCACGGCAATAAGATGGAACGCTTTCAGCCAGAGCATTGTAGGGTTCTCCCGGTACGCAGGGTGGTCGGGGGTGCACCGCGTTGGAGTGTCACCAGCTAGCCGCTGTATACTACAGCGCCTTGCTTGTATCGTCCCGCGCCGCCGAGGCCGCGGGCCGCTTCCGGACCCTGTTCCGCCACTCCCGGTGCCAGCCGCTGACGCCGATCTGACACAAAAGAGGATGCCGTGACCAAGCCACCGCGCGCCAGCCGCCTGCTGCGATACTATCTGTTTCGCACCCGGCGTCTGTCCCGTCGGCAGCTGGGCACCCTCCAGGACTGGAAGATGCGGGTGGTGTTCTGGATCGGCGCGCTGATGGTCGGTCTGGTCACCGTGGGGTTCGCCTGGGTGGCGGAACTGTGCGCCGAGGCGTTCGCCGAGATGGAGCGGCACTCGTCGTTGTGGCCGGTGCTGATCACCCCGCTGGGGATGCTGGCGACCGTGTTCGTGATGCGCCGCACCGGCGCCGAGTCCCAGGGCAGCGGTATTCCCCAGGTACTGGTGGTGCTCAAGCAGCGCTACCACTGGCTGCGGCCCACCTTTCTGTCGTTCCGCGTTATCGTCATGAAGTTCGCGCTCACCTGCATGGGGCTGCTGTGCGGCGCCAGCATCGGCCGCGAGGGACCCAGCGTTCATATGGGCGCGGCGATGATGTACTCGGTGGGGCAGGTCGGCCGCCTTCACCAGAAGTACGTGGACAACGCCCTGATCGTGGCCGGCGGCGCCGCCGGGGTGTCGGCGGCCTTCAACGCGCCGCTGGCGGGCATCGTGTTCGCCATCGAGGAACTGTCCGGCTCGTTCGAACAGCGCACCAGCGGCACCCTGATTCTGGCGATTATCCTGTCCGGTGTGGTGGTGCTGGCGATCGCCGGGCATTACAGCTTTTTCGGCCATCCCCAGGGGGCGCTGGACATTACCCAGGACTGGCTCGCCATCGGCGTCACCGGCCTGGTGTGCGGCTTGCTGGGCGGGGCCTTCAGCCGTCTGCTGATCACCGGCAGCCGTTTTCTGGCGCCCTATGGTCGCAAGCACCCCTACCGGGTGGTGTTGCTGTGCGCGCTGGTGCTGGTGCTGCTGGGGCTGGTCACCGGCGGCATGACCTACGGCAGCGGCTATGAACAGGCCCGCCACCTGCTCAGCGGTGACGCCGACGGCGACTGGAGTTTCCCGCTCGCCAAGATGGCGGCCACCCTGGTGTCCTATTTCACCGGTATTCCCGGCGGCCTGTTTTCCCCCAGCCTGGCCGCCGGCGCCGGCGTCGGCAATGTGATCGGCGGGTTGTTCCCCGACTCGTCGGTGGTGGGCATCACCCTGGTGGCGATGGCGGCGTTTCTGGCCGGGGTGATCCAGCGGCCGATCACGTCGTTCGTGATCGTCATGGAGCTCACCGGCAACCGCCACGACATCCTGCTGCCGTTGATGGCCGGCGCGTTCGTGGCGGCGGCGGTGGCCAAGCTGGTCTGGGTGCGCCCGCTTTACGACTCCCTGGCGGAACGGTTGCAGGAAGGCGAGGGCATGGCCCTGGACCGGACGCGGGTGGTGAGCACCGAAAGCGGCCCGCCGGACGAACGGGGCCGCGGCGGCGGCCAATGAAGTTGCCGCCCATGGCGGTGGTGCCTATCATGCGGTTCCTTTAGTGGAAAGTAGTAACGGGAGTAATGGTATGACCCAGGTCGACGCGGCGAACCCTTTGAAAGTCGGCATTGTCGGCGGCACCGGGTACACCGGTGTGGAGTTGCTGCGCCTGCTGGTGCGGCATCCGCTGGTGCGTCTGGAAACCATTACCTCGCGCAGCGAGCAGGGTCTGAAGGTCAGTGATGTGTACCCGACCCTGCGCGGCTACACCGACCTCAAGTTCGAGGAGCCGGACGTGGCCGCGCTGGCGGCCTGTGACGTGGTGTTCTTCGCCACGCCGCACAATGTCGCCATGCGGCTGGTGCCGGAGTTGCTGGCCGCCGGCACCCGGGTGGTGGACCTGTCGGCGGATTTCCGGCTTCGCGACGCCGGCGTCTGGAGCCAGTGGTACGGCGAGCCCCATGCCTGCCCGGAACTGCTGGATCAGGCGGTCTACGGCCTGCCGGAAGTGAACCGCGAACGCATTCGCGGTGCCCGGCTGGTGGCCTGCGCCGGCTGTTACCCCACCTCGATTCAGCTCGGCTACCTGCCGTTGCTGGAGCGCGGCTGGGTGCGCCCGGAACAACTGATCGCCAGTGCCGCCAGCGGCGCCAGCGGCGCCGGACGCGGCGCCAAGGTGCCGATGTTGCTGGCGGAGGCGTCGGAGAGCTTCAAGGCCTACGGCGCCGGCGGGCACCGGCATCTGCCGGAAATCGAGCAGGGCCTGGGTGACATCGCCGGCGGGCCGGTGTCGGTCACCTTCGTGCCGCATCTGGTGCCGATGGTGCGGGGCATCCATGCCAGCCTGTATGCCACCGTCAACGGCGACACCCCGGCGCTGGATCAGGTGCAGGCGGCCTTCGAGGCGCGCTACGCCGACGAACCCTTCGTCGACGTGATGCCCCAGGGCAGCCATCCGGAGACCCGTTTCGTGAAAGGCTCCAACCATTGCCGTCTGGCGATCCACCGGCCCGGGGGCGGCGACGTCCTGGTGGTGTTGTCGGTGATCGATAACCTGGTCAAGGGCGCGTCCGGCCAGGCGATCCAATGCATGAACCTCATGTTCGGCCTGGAAGAGACGGCCGGCATTGATCTCCCCGCGTTGCTGCCCTGATGGCGACGGGAAGCCGGCCCAGAGCGGGCGTTGACGATGTCATTCTGGTTCCGGTGAGTCCGTCGCACCGCCGGCGCACCCGCGTGCTGCTGACAGTGACCGCGCTGGCGGCGGTGATCGTGGCGTTTCTGGCGGGCTCCTGGCTGGGGCAGAGCGGTGCCCTGGACAGCAACATGAAAAACAGCGAGCTGCGCGCGGAATTACGCGACGCCCGCCAGGAATTACGCACCGTGCGCCACGATCTGGCCCGCTACCGGGCGGAGGTGGAGGTGGCCGATCAGGCCCGCGAGCAGTTGCGCCAGGAGATTCGCGGCCTGCGTGATCAGAGCGCGGAACTGGAAGAGGCGGTGGCGTTCTACAAGAACGTGATGTCCCCGGGGGCGTCCGACGCGCCCATGCAGGTGGAGAAATTCGAGGTGAGCCCGGAGAACGGGGAACGGCGCTTCCGTTACCGTTTGATACTGGTTCAGTCCGGTGATAACCGGGGATACTTGTCGGGCACGGTGAGCTTCGCGCTGAAAGGCTCCCGTGACGGCGAGCCGGTGACGCTGGATGGCGGCGAGTTGTTGGGGGAAAACAGCGATTTGCGATTCCGTTTCCGGTACTTCCAGGAGCTTTCCGGTACGCTGACGGTGCCCGAGGGCACGCGCATCGACGCTTTGGAGATGACCGCGACAGCCACCGCGCCGCGTCGCGCGGAGGTGGTTCAGAGCCTTCCTTGGTGATGGCGTATCGAATAATCAAGCAGGAGACGACAGGTGATTGGGCGAGACAAGAAGAGCACGGGTGGTCAGCAAAATTTCCGCGATCACACCCTGATCGCTCCCAGTGCCCGCATCGTGGGCGATATTGAGTTCAACGGGGGATTGCACGTTCAGGGCGAAGTGGACGGCAATATCACCGTCGGTGAAGACGGTGGCCAGCTGGTGATCGGCGAGAGCGGCGTGGTGCGTGGCGAGATCCGCGTGCCGAGAATCACCATCAACGGCCGGGTGGAAGGCGACGTGAACGCCACCGAGCATCTGGAACTGGCCAGCAAGGCCCAGGTGGAGGGCAATGTCTTCTACGTGATGATCGAGATGCTGATGGGCGCGCGGGTGAACGGCAAGCTGGTGCGTCTGGACGAAGAGCGCCGCAACCTGCCTGCGCCCGAGAAGCCCGGTGGCCGGCCGGATGCGGACCCCGCGGAGGCGGACGCCCGGCCCGAGAATACTTGACTGTAATAGTCGGGTACTGGACTATGGCGATGTGATAACGGCATTGAGTGACATGAGCGAATCCGGACCCATAATCCTGACCGAACGGGCCGCCGCCAAGGTGCGCGAGCTCCGTGACGACGAAGGCAACCCCGAGCTGAAACTGCGGGTGTACATCACCGGCGGCGGCTGCGCGGGGTTTTCCTACGGCTTCACCTTTGATGAAGCGGTGAACGAGGACGATACGGCGGTGGCCCGTGAAGACGTGACGCTGCTGGTGGACGCCATGAGCATCCAGTATCTGGACGGCTCCCAGGTGGACTACGAGCAGGGCCTGATGGGCTCGCGGTTTATCGTCAATAACCCCAACGCGGCCACCACCTGCGGCTGCGGTTCGTCGTTCTCGGTGTGAGTCGGCCCGGCGCTGTCATTTAACGGTCATTAAAGTATCAGAATATTGTCTTGAGCAGCATGGAGGCTGTAGGCATGACGATACAGAGACCTTCCATCCAGAAAATGACGGCCGCGGATACCCGCGCCATGTGCTGGTTGCTGGCCCAGCCCCGGGCCGCCAGCCGCGCCCGCATGGCCAGGGCCATCTCCCGGTTCGGTGACGGCCCCTTCTACGCGGCGCTGGTCGCGATGCTCTGGCTGGTCGACCCCGATGACGGCACCCGCTTCGCCCTGGCGGCGGCGGTGGCCTACGGCCTGGAAGTGCCGGCCTTCATGGTGCTCAAGAACCTGATCAAACGCCCCAGACCCGCCGATTCCGAGATGGCGCTGTGCGCCTTCATTAAGCCCGCGGGCCGTTTCAGCTTCCCTTCCGGCCACACCGCCGCGGCCTTCGTCATGGCGACGCTGCTGGGTATCTTCTATCCGGTGGTGGCGACGCTGGCGCTGGCGTTCGCACTGTTGGTGGGGTTGTCGCGGGTGCTGCTCGGCGTGCACTACCCGTCGGATATCGCCGCCGGCGCCTTGCTCGGCACCAGTTGCGCGATGATCGGCTCGCTCTTCGTATAATTCACGCGATTCAGGGCAGGCTCAGATGGCCGAGCACCGCCGGCCGGCCGGCGCCGGTCACTTGCGGTGCGTTGCCCGGCACCCGTTCCCAGAAGGCCCAGGCCAGCCAGGCGAAGGCGGCCGCCTCCACCCATTCCGGTGCGACACCGGCGTCTTCGGTGCTGTCCGCCGGCAGCCCGCAATGCCGGGCGAGCCGGTTGAGAAGATCCCGGTTATGCACGCCGCCGCCGCAGACCAGCAGGCGGTCGGCATGGAACCCGCTGATCGCCTCGGCGACGGTGCGGGCGGTCAGCTCCGCGAGGGTGGCCTGCACATCGCGCGGTGCCATGTCGGCACCCAGATGCGGGGCGAGCCAGTCCTGATGGAAGTACTCCCGGCCGGTGCTTTTGGGCGGCGGAAGGTGGAAGTAGGGGTCGCCCAGCAGGCTGTCGAGCAGGGCCGGAATCACCTCGCCGCCGGCGGCCCAGTCGCCCCGCGGGTCGTAGTCGCCGCCCTGGTGCCGCTGGTGCCACTGATCCAGCAGGGTATTGGCGGGGCCGGTGTCGAAACCGCCGATCAATTCGCCTTTGTCCAGCAGCGAGACGTTGGCGATGCCGCCCAGATTGAGAACCACCCGGCGCTCGTGCGGATCACCGAAGGCGTGCTCGTGGAAGCGCGGCGCCAGGGGCGCGCCCTGGCCGCCGAGCACCATGTCCTTGTTGCGGAAATTGCTGACTACCGGCAGGCCGGATCGGACCGCCAGGGTGTCCGGGCATCCGAGCTGCACGCTGAACCCGGCGTCGCCGGGGCGGTGGCGCACGGTCTGGCCGTGGCAGCCGATGGCGGTGACGGCGTCCGCCGGCACGTCCGCTTTGCTGAGCAGGGCGGCCACGGCGTCCGCATAGTGAGCGCCCAGGGCCCGGTGGCAGGCGCCGGCCCGGTCGATTTCATCGTCGCCGGGGCGGCACAACCGCTGCAGGTCCGCGCGAAGGGCGGTGGGAAGGTCGCTGCCGTGGTGGGCCAGCACCCGGGTGCCGGCGTGGGTGACGCTGGCCAGGACGGCGTCCACGCCGTCCAGGCTGGTGCCGGTCATCAGACCGACGAACAGCGATTCAGAAGACATTGCTGCTGGCCAGGGTGGCGGCCTCGGCGAACATGGTCATTTGCGCCGCCAGACGGCTGCTCTGAAGACGGAACTGGGGCTTCTCGCTGCTGGCGATGCCGCTGGCCTTGGGCAGCGGTACGGTCTGCGGATTGCGGTGCACGCCGTCGATGCGGAACTCGTAATGCAGGTGCGGGCCGGTGGCCAGGCCGGAGGCGCCCACATAGCCGATGGTCTGGCTTTGATTCACCCGGCTGCCGACGCGAATGCCCTTGGCGAAGCCGCGCATATGGGCGTACAGCGTGGAGTAGCGCTGGCCGTGCTTGAGAATCAGCACATTGCCATAGCCGCCTTTGACGCCGGCGAAGATCACCTTGCCCTTGCCGGCGGCTTTGATCGGGGTGCCGCTGGGGGCGGCGTAGTCGATGCCGTTGTGGGCGCGTACTTTGTTCAGAATCGGATGCTTGCGGCCGGTGCTGAAGCGCGAGCTGATGCGCGAGAAGGCCACCGGGGTGCGGATGAACTCCTTGCGCATGGAGTTGCCGTCGCTGTCGAAGTAGGACACGTCGCCGTCGCGGGTCTGGTAGCGGTAGGCGGTGAGGTGGCGGCCCTGGTTCCAGAATTCCGCGGCGATGATTTCGCCTTCGCCGACCTTCTCGCCATCCAGATACAGCTCCTCGTAGAGCACCCGGAAGCGGTCGCCGTTGCGGATGTCGAGCACGAAGTCGATGTCCCAGCCGAAGATGTTGGCCAGCTGCATGGTCAGGTTGTCGCTCATGCCCGCGGCGTGGCCGGCCAGGAACAGGGAGTTGTCGATGGTGGCCTCGGCGAAGCGGGTGCGGCGCTGATATTCGCGCACCACGTTCTCCACCCGCCAGTTGCCGTCTTCCAGGGTGGCTTCCACGGTTTCCACCCGGGACGGGCTGTAGCGCAGCGAGGTCAGCTCGCCGGCTTCGTCCACGGAAATATTCAGGGAATCGCCGGGGCGGATGGTGGCCAGCTCGGCCAGGCGCTCGTCACCGGTAACCAGGCGGTGCACCTGCGCCGCGCTGACGCCGCGCGACTGCAGCAGCCCGGACAGGGTGTCGCCGGACGCCACGGTGATCTTGATCCATTGCTCCTCGTCGGGCGTCTCCGCCGGCGCGCGGACGTCGGCGACCGGCTGAGCGCTTTCCTGGCGGACCAGTTCCTCGCTGGCCGACGGCTTGGGCAGGTCCAGCGTTTGCAGACGTTCCGGGCGGGACTCTCCGGATTCCGGGGTCAGGGCGATCAGCCCCACCGTGATCACCAGCGCCCCGGAGAGGATCAGATGGGTGCGGGGGAAACGGCGCGCGGCACGGCCGAGGGCGGATAATTTAATACTCATGCTTTTACTACGCTCTGAGGTGCGCCGCCGAGGGCGTTCATTTAGTTGCAGCAAAGATACCCGCCTTCTACAACCCGCTTCAAGTGCTACAATGGCGCGCTTTTCAGGGTGAGATGTGGTCGGCGGGTTGGCGTTTGAGACCGGTGCCGCCGGGGCAAGTTCCTAAAACAGGCTGGGTCCGGCCATTCCCGGGCCGCGAATGAGGTGATGATGATCAAGGTGGACGAACAGCTGGCGCTGCTGCGCCGTGGCGCGGATGAGATCATTCAGGAAGACGAATTGCGCGAGCGCATCGCCAGCGGCCGCCCTTTGAGAGTCAAGGCGGGCTTTGATCCCACCGCCCCGGATCTGCACCTGGGCCATACGGTTCTGATCAATAAGCTGCGGCAGTTTCAGGAGCTGGGCCACCATGTGATGTTCCTGATCGGCGATTTCACCGGCATGATCGGTGACCCCACCGGCAAGAGCGCCACGCGCCCGCCGCTCACCCCCGAAGAGATCGAGCGCAACGCGGAAACCTATAAAGAGCAGGTGTTCAAGATCCTGGACCCGGAAAAGACCGAGGTGGTGTTCAACTCCACCTGGATGAATCAGGTGGGCGCCGCCGGCATGATCAAGCTGGCCAGCCAGTATACGGTGGCGCGCATGCTCGAGCGCGACGATTTCGACAAGCGCTACCGGGCCAATCAGCCGATCGCGGTGCACGAATTCCTGTATCCGCTGGTGCAGGGCTACGATTCGGTGGCCATGGAGGCGGACGTGGAGCTGGGTGGTACCGATCAGAAGTTCAATCTGCTGATGGGGCGTACCCTGCAGAAGGCCTATGGGCAGGCGCCGCAGATCTGCCTGACCATGCCGATTCTGGAGGGGCTGGACGGAGTCCAGAAGATGTCCAAGTCGCTGAAGAACTATGTCGGCGTTAACGACGCCCCCGGGGAGATGTACCGCAAGCTGCTGTCGATCCCCGACGATATGACCTGGCGCTACTATGAATTGCTCAGTGGTCTCTCCAATGAGGCTCTGGAAGAGCGCAAGGCGGAAGCGGAGCGGCTGGGTAGCCCGCAGGAGGCCAAAAAAGCGTTCGCACTGGAGATGGTCACCCGCTTCCACGGTGAGGCGGCCGCCCAGGCGGCGCCTTCCTCGGCGGGCAACCTGACCTCCCTGGGGGCGATACCCGACAACGTCCCGGAAGTGGAGGTGGTCCTGGAGGAGGGCTACGAGGTGCACGTGGTGCCGTTGCTCCGCCTTGCCGGTCTGGCCCAGAATGGTAAAGCCGCCAAGGACGTGTTCGGGCGGGGCGCGGTCTACGTGGACGGCCAGCAGCTCACCGAGGAGCGCACCTTCGCCCGTGGCGAAAGCGCGGTGATCCAGGCGGGCAAGAAGAAGATCGCGCGGGTCACGATTCGCTAGGAATCGGGCCCTAAGGCCTGGATTTGAATGAAAATTGGCCGACCGCAAAGAATTTCGAGGAATCCGCCAAAAAAGGTTTGACAGGAAAGGCCCGATCCGTAGAATGCGCATTCCTCGACGGGGCGACGACAACAACGCCGACCCCGCAGCTCTTTAACAATCAGGCAAGCAAACGTGTGGGACCTGTTTGGAGTAGGTATCTCAAAAAGATATCGGCTTTGAACAAGTCAACCTAGTTGAATTTGTTTCGAGCTGAGCATGTACTAAGTGCGTAGGCACTTAAAAAGCTTTTCTGAACTGAAGAGTTTGATCATGGCTCAGATTGAACGCTGGCGGCAGGCCTAACACATGCAAGTCGAGCGGAAACGATCCTAGCTTGCTAGGAGGCGTCGAGCGGCGGACGGGTGAGTAACGCGTGAG